>Ga0207886_10002_pt1 | contig 1361242 bp, 1431 predicted proteins | sample LinPmetageLP35_FD_184048 | JGI IMG/M metagenome (GOLD analysis project Ga0207886, IMG submission 184048) | Marine viral communities from the Pacific Ocean - LP-35 (SPAdes) | ecosystem: Environmental > Aquatic > Marine > Oceanic | place: Pacific Ocean | collected 2009-08-31
TAACCCTAACCCTAACCCTAACCCTAACCCTAACCCTAAATAACGACTTTGTTAGGGACATAATGTTTTTAGCTTTGCAAATCGATTATTTTTGCCCGATTTTTGTAATGTATAATATTTGAGTTGAAGTTATAAATCTGAAGAAGATTGCGAAAATGCTAATTATAGCTAAAAAAGGAAAGTTTATAATTATCTTATTAAAGTTATAAGCGCATGTTATTTTTTAGCGCGCACTTTCCTACCAAAAAAAAGGTTAAGCAAGTATTTGTAAATTGCAATATAAAACATTAATTAGGATTTACATTAAAGTAAATAAAAACCAATTTGCAATTGAAAAGCTATTAAGTATTTAAATAAAGGGTTAAGTAATAAAAAAGAGAGTAAGATGGTAAAGAAAAAGAAAGAGGGCTGGAGGTTTAAAGGGAAAAGGAGGCTTAATCTATTTTGACGGCTTAGCAAAAAGAAGTCAAAAAGGAAAGAATTTTAAATATCAAAAAAGTAAAATATTTATTAATAAAACAATAAAAAAAAGCTTAAAAGATTAAATATAAATTAATTATTTTATTAGAAATAAATTATCTAAAGGATCGCAAAATTATTTATTTTAAAAAAAAAGAATATAAATTATAAATATGGGATTTTGTTAAAGAAAAGGGAAAGGCTTAAAAAAGAACTTTAAATTGGATGCAACTAATAAAAGATGGAATTAGCTAGAAAAAGTCGCTTGATAAGTGGAAACTTTATGCTAACAATTTGTATGGCGAGCCCAAGGAAATCCAATGGGAATAGGAACAGAAATATATCGTACGTAATAACGTGATAAGTACAAGTTATTGACTTACGCACTCATGTAAAAACAAGGCCTTCTCACTTTGAAATCATTGGCAATATTGTAAGCTTCTCACTTTAGATAATTATCCCCAACCTATTTTCAATCTTAGTTACGACGATACCTGAATCCCCTTATTATCTCTCCAATTGTTAGCCTGGTAAGATTTATCTCGTCTGTATAATCTCCAAGGGCTAGCAGTGCATCATCTCGTAATTCTGACGCGGGAGGATGCTTCAAGAAATCGGTGATCGCCTTCTGACCCTTATCATCCCGGATCGGCATCAACCGTTCGATCTTCTCAAGGAGCTCTCGCCACTGTTCTGCAGCTCTTTTGACGCTCTTTATCGCTATTTGTGTCCTCTGTAGTAATAACTCGCGATCGCGAAACAATTGGAATAGCCCAAGAATCTTTTGGCCATCAGTCTTTGTCTCAGAATTACGGCACGTCTCCGAGATCGCAGGTGCGAGATCATTCCAGATGGATAACACAGAATCCACAGGCTGATCTTGCTGGAGAATTTTAGTGATGACTTTCGTCGCAGCGTCGGTGTTGCAAAATTTCGCATACTTCGTGAGCCGATCAGAAAGTATGTGACATAACTTGCGCACCGAAGCAAATTCTTCAAAGCTCTTGATGATCCTAAGTCCTAGGCTGGCAACCTCCTCTTGTATAGTGTAGTCGTGTGGTGCTATCGCACAAATGTAGAAGTTTTGAAAAGCCTCGGTTTCTGTCTCCATGTCCGTACATTCCGCGGAGGGCGTCCATTTTGTGATGATGATGCGCAGAACATCAAGAATAGATTCGTCATTCATCTCTCGGATGTCAGGTTTAACTTCCCCGTGCTCATAATGTAATGCAAGGACCACTGCCAGTCGGACCATTGCCGCCCTTTCCGCAGGGCAAAGGGCCAGCGATTTATTTTCCCGCGATCTTAGTAACATCCTCTGAAGTAGCATGGCTGCAGAATAGTGGGCTTGCTCCTGAATTAAATCTTTCGGTGAGGCTTCTTTCCAAAGTGACGTGTTCCTTCGCACCTGAATATCTTTCCCTCGACTTGAATGTCTATCATCAGCTAAGGAGACATGACCCAAGTGGCAAGAATGGGAAAGTTCCCATGAGATTGGCACCAGGAATTCTTGTTCGCAAGAAATGTCTGTCACAGTTCTGCAATATGCAAACATTTGACATGACGAAGGTTGCTGAGAGTGATATGCCCCAAAAGAGATCAGATCACGTACAACTCTCGACTCGATGGTTGGAGCCAACGTCTTAGAATGCTCGTAGATAGTATGAATATGCGGGACAATCATAGGAATCATTGCATCTCGAAGAGGCTCGATAAGGGGCAATTGATAGCGAACAGGAATATTCCCTGTTAAGAACTCTGCCGTCAGGTTCATCCACTGACGTTGCTCCCATGGTTCCATACGTGCAGATGCCCAAAAGTGGACTAACTATGCAAACATCAGCAGTCGACCTTGGAAGTATGGCATGAATCAAACGTACTGGATGAATAGAAATGCGTCTTCTGCTTGCAGTACGCTTGACAAGTGAGAAGGCTAAAAGTTTGCCAACGATCTCGTGGAACTTGGGTTTTGAGTTCATGCCTTGTATAAGAGCTCGAGCAACGCCATTCTCCCAGTCATTGAATGTGCTGATGGCGCCAGTAGTAGTCCATACGTCCCATCTTCTTTTGGTATCATATATAACTCTGAAGATGTCCTCTGATATGTCATTGTTGTTCATGAACGCAAGAAGATGGAGAAGTAAAGCCGCAGCTGGAGAATTATGTTGAACAAATCGAAAGGATATCTCCCAGGTCGTAAGTGCAGTATTGTATTTTCCATCTAAGTCAGATGATCTGGTTCTTTGGTACCTATTGTGCGAGGACCTGCCCAAGAGATCGGCCTTCTGTTGCTGGAATATTTCGATGTACTCATCAATGGTCAGGTGGTTCTCGTTGATGTAAGCTACCGCCTGGTCAATGGCAAGCGCGAGGTACCCTAGGAGTTCGCAGAGGCTATTTACAGACTCTTGGTGGGAGTGAGCTTTGGTTTGGTCCTCCAGTTGAAGACTGCGAAAGAGAAATTCTGAAGCTTCGGCCGATGTCAGCTCGCCCACGTCGACAGCTGTACCAAGCCCTGCTGCGCCAGAGTTCCTGCTCGTGATGATCACGCATCCTCGATCGAGCTGCACTAGAATGTCCTCAATGGTTTCCACCATATCCGGGTCATCCAAATTATCAATAATCATCAGCCAGTGGTATCGGTGATGTGTTGAATTCAGCCAATGGATTGTCTTTGACAACGATTCTCCACTTGCCAGCATTTGGCTCGTAATCATAGACTCATAGTCTGCAACGAGATTAACGGAAGAATTTCTGGTCCGCGACCTCGACGTTGATTCGGAAGACCCACTACGTGACGATTGGTGGCCTGGTATGGTCATTTGACGTGACAACCCGTTACGTAACCCGGAAAATGATGATGCAAGAGAGCCACGACTTGTCCCATCAATCCATAATACTGCTAAATACTCGTTCCGATGCAGATGAGCGTATCGAGCAGCGATCTCGGTCTTACCGCCGCCTCCTAGACCAACAAGAACAGCACAACGCAAGTGGGAAGTGACCGACTTCGACAGTGGGTAAAGAATCTCATCTAGTCTGGACAAATGACGCTGACGCCCAGTAAAATATGGATTGTCCCTCAGAGGAATATTGAAGAATTGATTGATGTTCCTGCCATATGTTGGCATTATTCCTTTCGGATTTCGAGAGATTGATCTTTCCAGGTAGTCTTGGATTTCACTTCTACTTAAAGGTCGGCTGATCAGGAAGGCATGGCCAATGTCTTCGTAATCCTCATTTACTGAATCTAATGCCCGAGAGCTGACAAGATCCTTGTCGAGTTCTGTCCACCCATTGCGAATCAGGAATCCGAAATTCCCTTTTGGGGAAATCGATCTACTTAACGAGCTCGCGCCATTGGATTCGTGCCGCAGTTCAATGGGCTTCCGGGGCCACTTTCTTCGGCTCGGCGTTGACATCTCTCCTATGTCGGGCGCAGTCCTTGTTCTGAAGGGAACCCGTACTTCATTATACTGAATTTCTGGTTCTAGTGTCTCTAATAACTATATCAGCAAAATGACCCCGAAATATCGCTCCCCGAGAGAATGAAGTATACTGAAGCAGAGCTTTTCTCCGATGCAAGATCCAAAGCTATACAACTATTTGCAGGAACCGACTCATGTTTTCCGCAGCAAAATGGAATAGACGCACCGATGCAGTATGTGTCTTGAAGGGACGCACTTTCTCCTTCCCTAATGTGGGCATCTTTGTAGTCCTGCTCAATCTGACCTCTGCTGTCCTTCCCAAAGATATCCTCCAGTGGACTTGTCTTAGCTATGTCCGCAGGCGGTATGATTGACAAAACCTCTTTTGCACAGGCTGCCGATACACCTGCCGCGTAGGCCTGCCACCTTTTGTTCTTATGGGAATCGGAATAGTCACAAATACCTCGAATGATGAGGCAGGGGAAGCTGTTCATCAAGCCAGCCGCCTCCATCTCAAAGCAGAGTACGCCACCAAACTCCGCGCTTACCGTGTCTCTTTCGGTCGCATGCCTCATAACTTGGTTACCAGAAGCGATTATACCATAGTGGACAATTGTTTCCTCGGCTCTCCGACGCGGTCGATCCACCCTCTTATCTGTCCTGCATGAGCTGCAAGTCGATCCTCCCTCATGCTCGTACGTTGCTTCGTACAAAATATCTGGTCCAGCCGCTTCGCGATTGAACTCCTGGAGATGGCTCAGTTTTGAGGCGTATTCCGCAAGTTTGCTGCGTTGCCGAAGGTGGCTCGCTCGCATCTTTGCAATCGCACTAAGTAGCATCAGGGGCGGGCAGTTGATGAATCCTGTTCGTTGAAAGCCACTAGGAACAGTCTTCACAAAGTCGTACTGAATGACACCTCCATAGCCCTTCTGCGGCTGGCTGATTACAACATCCCCAAGCCGAATATCTGAATCTGTACTCGGAACGCCACCGCCAATCCCAACCATCAGGCCAAACCGTACTGACTTGAATGTCGCTTTCATCTGCGTTGCCACCGCTGCCGCAGGGTTATTGCCTATCAAACCTGCTGGTAAACAGACGATGACAATGTTCTGATCGGCCATGCGTCCGAGGGAGTATAGGTTGTGATCATTCTCATCGTGCTCGACGTCTTCATGCTCCTCATCTAGCAACTCTTGTGCAGCGGCTAGCTCAATTGGCAGCGCACAAATCCATCCTACGGTATAATCATCGCGTCGCAGACGACGTTGAGCCATCGTGTCTTCGTCTTACGTGATAGGACAGAGGGTTCGTGGAAGTGCGGCTCGTTGGGGTCGTAATTCTGTTCTGGAGGCTCTTACAGAGGCTTTAGACATCCTGTTACCGGCCTCGTGTTGCCGCGGCTCATGCTGTTGGTTGGCGCTTAAGTGTTATAAATAGAGATGGTGGCTTCTGTCTCGTGCCGCCCGCGTCTCGCTCCGTAATGTGCACCCTGCCAAGAGAAGAACTCAATTGAAATCAGTCATCGAAAGGCGCTAATTTGTATAATCATTGTAAGTGACCGAAAGGCCTTTCCCACTTCTCGACGCCCAAACGATTATCGATTGGATAGTACCGGAACCAAGTCCGCGGTAACATACAAGGGTGGATCATAGTTCAGAGGCTGAAGCCACGCATCAAGCACAATCACTTTCCATCCACTCTTGCATCAGCAACTCTCTCCCTCTCTTGTGAAGCATATCCCTGTCGTGAAGCATGTCCCTCTCGCTCGAGCTTCTTGTCTCCCAGGCTGACACCAATCTGTCGTACAACCAACCATCCAGGCAACAAAGCCAAGCCCCAAAGGCCGAAATTGAGGTAAACTCCTCCTACCTCTGCGAAGATCTTGATACTGTTCAATCCGTACTGAGGAAAGTTAGCCGTGTTCTCGGAGGAGTGAATGAAAACTTACGCTGACTGCCTGCACCGCGGATTCTGTTCCTCTCAAGAGACCAGCAATTCGAATGACTTCTGCACCAGTTCCCGCCAGTTCACCAACAACGAAATACCTGAACTCGTCAGTATGCCGGGCTCCAAAGTTGGATATGATGGACTTACAAGTACATGTAGTTGACCTGGAATCCAATGACCCAGAACAAAAACAGTGCAAAGCCTTTACCGAAACCCTTGTCAGCCCAATCGAAAGTCGGCTTGGTCTTATGGAAATCCGTGACCAAGATCGTCGCCCAGATCCACCATACACCTTGGAGTCCAAGAATGGCAATGTATGCCACCCTCGCTCTGGTCTTGAGACTAAACTTCTTGGAGTCCAGAAACGCACCAAGGACGTTACCACCAATCATGGCCACGATACCTGAAAGAAAAGAGCCCAAAGCCCGCGCTCGCACACTAAACCACAATGATTGGAAGGTGAAGAATACTGCTTCGGCGTAAACTGCCTGTGCGATCACCGGAACCAGGAGAAGGAAGTTCTTGCTGAAAAATAGCTTGGTATTTGCTCTCAGTTCGTACATGGCATTGTTGGTGATAGCCAGTTTGACTTTTACTCCATCAGTTCTCTGAACCTTTTCTGGCTTGTTCAAAAGAAGTCCTGCAAAAGGACCAAGTGCCTGCAAAGCGATGAACGCCAAGTAGACATTGTACGAGACCTTCCCGGCTTTGGAATTGTTGGCGTTGATGCCCAGATTGATGGCTCCACCGAGGACTTGGCCACCAATTCGAAAGCTGAGCCAAAACCCAAGGAATCGTCCTTGATTATGGGGTTCGGGATACGCCAGGGCAATTGCTGCTTCGGCCATCCAGAACGCACCTGCGGAGATGCCACATAGAGCTGCACCGAGGAGCACGAACCATTCATTGCCAAAACGGTTGTTGGTGTACAACCCCGCAGCGTAGGGAGCATAACCCATGGTTCCGAAGATCAAGGTATACTTGATGCCGATAGCCTTGACGAGGATGGGTGAGAAGAAGCAGGAGACAACCATGAGGCAGAAAGTCAACGCGTTGGCGGCATTGACGAGGTATGGTTTCTGCTGTCCGCCTGCACCGAGAGAGTTCATCGCTCCCCAGATACCTGGAGCGAGAAAGTTGCAGATGCCTAGAATGAGAGCATTGTAAAACGTGCTGCGATACCATTTTGCTTTAGAGATGTCAGCGGGTGCAGTAAACCCGGAGAGGTAACTTACGTTTGATGTACTCGCGAGTCACAGGTTGAGCTTCATTGTCAGAAGAAGACAGTTCAGTGTCCACCTGAGATTCTCCTTTTGACTGAGGCTCTGACATGATGACGGGCTGGTCTGAAGAGAAGTTGACTTTGGCATATGCATTCGGAAGTCGATGTTCCTAAAGCCATGGGATTGGCCAGACTTATATCATATTCGAACATCATCTCAACCGTATCTGGCTATGGATAAACTTTTCCTGGTGCGAACTATGATAAGACTTTGATTGCATGGCGTGCGATGGCGAAAGACATGCCTGGTAAGCACGTTTCCTGAGACCCACTCCGGGTTCTCCAAGATCAGCATAGCTTCATCCAGTCCGGCACTTGTCAACTCGAATCATGTAGGGCTCAACTCGAGCTAGAAAGTCTAGCCACATGTCAGAAGATCAAGTCACTACTGAGCGCAGAAAACCCCAGGTAGAAATTGTCTTTCGCATTCATGCGACGCGCTGTCGCTTGGCGGGACTATCTATTGCTTCCTTGACACCATTCGCTTTCTTCACACCATTTGCCGCCTCTTTGAATACGCAGGTAATTCCTCCCCCGCTTTCCAAAAGAATTTGGCACCTGGATGCGTCTCAGACAATCTGCAGTGCCCTGCAAGACCAAGATAATTCTCTCTCAACGTTCCACCAGGAACGGCATAATCATCCCAGAAAATACCTCGTCTCCTCAATTCTGGCAAGAGATGCTCAATGATATCATCAAATGTCTCAGGTACAGCTGCATAGCTGAGATTGAAGCCATCGACATCAGCAACCTCAGCCCACCTCTGTAGTTCATCTGCAACGGTTTTGGGGCTACCAATAACCTTCGCTCCATTCCCTCCAATGATGAGGTGCTCCGCGATAGTTTTCTTGTTCCACTTGGTACCTTCAGGCGACGACTTCGCCCAGTGATTGACCATACTCCTAACCGCCGGCGGAGCTGTATCAAGGAATCTGAAGTCCTCATCATCTCCATATTTCCCCAGATCATATCCGGACCAGCCTCCAAACAATGCCAATGCGCCTTCCCTGTCTCCATAGCTGGCCAGCTCCCTGAACCTCTCATGTGCCTTCTCATCCGTCTCTGCAACAATCACCAACAGTCCAGCAACAATCTTTATACTGTTGGGATCCCGGCCAAACTCGTTCGCCTGCGTGCGTATCGAGTCAACGGAGGGCCTGACCAACTCCGCAGTATGTCCATTGAGGAAAATCGCCTCAGCGTGGGTAGCGGCAAACTTTCTTCCAGCACTTGAAGTTCCTGCCTGAAAGAGAAAAGGCGTTCTTTGCTTCGAAGGCTCGCAGACGTGTGGCCCAGGGATGTCGAAGTGCTTTCCCTTGTGATTTATTTGTCGAACAGCTTTCGGGTCCGCATACGATCCCTTTGGCGCAGCACTCACAGCATTGTCCCTCCACGACCCTTCCCAAAGTTTGTATGTAACCTCCATGTATTCGTTCGCGATTCGATATCGTTCATCATGCTCGACTTGGGTATTCAGACCGAAGTTCCTCGCCGCAGAGTCGAGGTAGGATGTGACAATATTCCACGCGACCCTTCCTTCGCTGAGATGGTCCACGGTCGAGAACTTCCTCGCTAACATGTATGGGTTCTCGTACGTGGTTGAGGCCGTAACACCAAAGCCAATACTCTCTGTCGCTGCAGCCATCGCAGGAATGCTGTACAGGGGATCGTTGATTGGGAATTGAGCAGCTGCAGGAATCGTAGCATCCAAGTTTGCGGGACCATTGTAAACATCATAGCCACCTAAAACATCCGCGAAGAAGATGGCGTGGAATTTGGCCTTCTCGAGCTTCTGTGCGAGCGAAATCCAGTGCTTGATATTGGCATACTTGGTGCTGGTATCGGCTGGGTACTTCCAGAGACCTGGATTCAAATGCCCCGGCGCTTGCATTGCAAAGGCATTGAGAATTAACTGTTTCTTTGGGGGAGACATGACTGCAATTGAGCCTTGGATGTACAGATAGTGGATGAGAAGTCTCGGAGTAAATTGAAGCAGACGCGTCTGAAATCGCGTTGGAGATAATGAAGCTCTGGAAGCTCTCCAGCGCTACAGAAAAGGTACTTCCACTCACCTACTAGCTCAACAAGGGTCCCATAGCTGACTTTTCATCGGCGCAAGACGGTGTTGAGGGCGATGATAAGAACCCGTGATTTTCGCGGTTGTTGATTGACTGTTGATGACGTTTTTATCCTTGTCGGATTCGTAAACACTGTTTTCTCCACATTGACACTCTAGCGTACCGCTAGTCATGAGCTTAATTTGACGTTTGCAAATACATTTGCCTGCAACTTGCTTAGGACTCCTCAAAAATAGGGGTCGGAATACCTTGAACAGTTAGTGCTGTTGTGATCCTGCATGAGATAGCTCTTGGTCCCGAGATTCGTCATTCCCATCTTCAATCTCATCATATTGTGAAATCGACACTGGAAGCAATTATCTGAAGCGGGGTTCTTCGAGATAAGGTCCTCAAGTGAGGGGTAGTAGTGTCTCTTGTGCGTGTGCGCTTCGTTTTGTTCCTGGAGCTTGGACTTGACAGTAAGAAGCGTGATCCTTATCTCCCGCCAGATGCTGTTATCATCTGCGATGCGGATAGCGTGATGGTTTGTCTTGCACGAGTGAATTGATAGTGGGATGTTTTGCGAGCCTTGTGTAAGGTGATTTTTATCTATTCTTCGTATGTTCACTTTCGCATTCTTCTTTTTGTATAGCTCCTGTATTCTGCTTCCAAAAAATGGCACCTTCACTCGAAACAGTGCCTTCACACGAAGTGCATTTGCCCGTGTTGATCAAAGACAAGTCTTCGGCGACTGTCCAGTCTTTGCCGGTCTCCAAGGCCCACGACGATGAAGTGAAGGATATCAAGAACGGAACCCATATACCAGAACTCACACAAACTGCTGTGCAGAGGCCCCTCAAAACTTTTGAACTAGAAGACCATCCAATTGATGCGCCATCAAAGATCCGGGTGCGTTTCCTATAAACCAACACAAAAATTACTGACTTACAGCAGAACAGGTCGCAGTCATTGGAGCTGGTCTCGCAGGAATCACAGCTGGAGTACTGCTCCCAGTCAAAGTTCCAGGTATCGAATTGCAAATCTTCGATAAGAACGCTGATGTTGGAGGGACATGGTACGAGAATATCTACCCTGGAGTGCGCTGCGACATCCCCGCCAATGTCTACCAATCCACCTTCGAGCCCAAGACAAATTGGACAGAAGAATATGCTCAAGGAGCAGAGATTCTGGAGTACTGGCAGAGCGTCGCACATAAATACAATGTCCATCAGTATCTCAAGCTGCGACACAAAATTGCTGGTGCAAAGTGGGATGAAGAAACTGGTCGATGGACGTTGCGAGTGGAGAATCTCTCGACAGGAGAAATTTATGCCCCAGAGTTTGATGTGGTGATTACGGCCATTGGTCGATTCAATGCCTGGAAGTTGCCAGATTACCCAGGTATCAAAGAGTACCAAGGACACCTCCGACACTCGTCTGCTTGGGACCCAAAGTTTGATCCCACAGGAAAAAATGTTGCGGTGATTGGGAATGGAGCGAGCGGTATTCAAGTTGTCCCCAACATTCAGCCTCTTGTCAAACACCTCGACCACTACGCTCGTAGTCCAACTTGGATCGCAGGATCATTTGGTGGTGAAGGACCAGGGCGCCGGTTGGAGCCAAACTATTATGCGAAAGAATTGCTGGACTCATTCGATGATCCCGAGACGTATCACAAGTTCCGGAAAGATCTGGAATCAACATTCTACAGGCGTTTTGGGACGCTGTTCAAAGGTAGCGAGACGAACAAGGCTCTACGAGAAGACTTCATAAAGCTGATGGCGGAGCGGCTAAAGAAGAAGCCAGAACTTTTCGAACATATCGTACCAGACTTCTCACCAAATTGTCGACGTCTGACTCCTGGTCCAGGATATTTGGAAGCACTAACCGAAGAGAACGTCAGCTTCATCCGCACACCGATCAGTCACTTCACCGAGGAGGGAATCGTCACTACTGATGGCATTGAGAGGAAGGTCGATGCAGTCATATGCTCGACAGGAGCGAATGTTGACATGAGACCACCATTTCCGATCATTGCAAACGGGAAGGACCTCCGAGATGTCTGGTCCCCAGATCCTCTCACCTACCTCGGTTTCTCAACACCTTCATTTCCAAATCTTGTTCACGTCCAAGGACCAAATGCAGCAGGTCACAGTGGGACAGTCCCCAATCAGGTCGAAACGCAATTGACGTATATAGCCAAGCTTCTTCGGAAAGTGAACACCCAAGGCATCAAATCTTTCACTCCGTCGCAAGCTGCCACGGATGATTTCATAGCCTACTCAGACTCTTTCTTCCTCAAGACAGTATTCTCGGAGAATTGTAGTTCCTGGGCAAACGGTGGTCGACCTGGTGGGAGGATTCACGGGCACTGGCCAGGAAGTGCGTCGCATGTGAACTTTCTAAGACGAGATCCAAGATGGGAGGATTGGGAATGGAAGTACAAGACCAAGACTAATAATCGGTTCGCGTGGTTGGGCAATGGTTGGACAACGAAGGAGCAGAGAGGAGAAGGAGACTTGACGCCGTATTTGAAGAAGCCGGCGGATATAGATTTGAGGAGTTATCATGAGAGCTGGTTCGAGGGTCTAGATGGGTAAAGGCTGTTTGAAACCTCCAGGCCCGTAATTCAGCAGATACAACCGTTGAGAGGAACAGAACCGTACATGGTTTGAGGAAGTGGAAGTATTCGAAGATGAATCCGTCCATCGTGACCTCCTTGCCTGATATCAAAGCACTTATATTGTCTTCGACTTTGCTGAAACCGCTGGAACCTCCCCAAGTATGTTGCCAGTGGCGCTTTTATATGGTTCCTTCTCCCAAAATGTGTGCAACTTCAAGAGATGATCTGGTACAATTCCGCTCCTCAGTCATGTCACGATAATGATGCGCTTCTTCTGTAAAGCCATTATGATTCTTTTAAGATCATGGTCTCAGCATCTCAACTCGTCAAGAGTAGCTTGCATTTCATGTATCCTTGCAGTCACGACTGCGTCCCTACGACCCATTCCTTTATCTATCCTTGTGGACTTCCGTTCCATCTTCAAACTTTTCATCTTTGATTCTGCCCCTCATCCTTCTTCCTCTTCGCCGGCCCCGGCACAATATGAACTCTCGGTCTACAACTCTCAACATTAGCACAATCATATGACACCATCCCACCTTATCCCCACAACACTCCACTTGACGAAGAAAGATCGGAACAACTTACATGCTATCAACCACCTCCCCTACCACATCCTTAAAACTCATCTTCTTATCCTTCGGCCTCGTATACCACGGATGCGGTCTGTTCTTGCCCCGATCTTTCCGCGAGAGACCTTCTCCTCTTGGACCGAAAATCTGCCAAACGCGTTGGTGATCGAGGATTTGCCGGCGGTTGATGATTATGGGGTCACTGTAGATGGATCATCAGCAGAAAGGTCTTGTTACTCTGGTTGATGACGCTGGTGGGGAAGAATGATAGACCTGGGGCAAGGGGGCAGGAGAGGATGAAGTGGGAAATGCACCTCTCTCCATTCGCAAAAACCATCGGCAAGAATCTATAAAAGAAATCCAGCACCGTGTCGTATAATCCGTCGTCCACCAGACCTCTACGATCAGCTTCCACAGCTCTGTCATACATCTTGCCCAGTTGTGCAATTTTAACTCTTCTGACTAGATCGTCACAAATGCTGTCTGCGTCTCTTGTACTCAGGGTCTCTGCGGGTGGGTTATTTGAGGGCTGGCCTGGTGTGACGGAGATGGGTTTGTGGAATACAGTGAGGCGCTCTGATAGTGGTGGACTGCGCGAACCAGAGCGTAGTAGCGGCTGGACAGTTAGCGGAGGAGGGGGAGACGCTCGACGAGGGGAGTAGCGTCTGCTTCGCGCCAGGGACTGTTCAGTTTGGCCGAGAGCTCTGGACTGTTGCGCTGCTGTCTGGTCGTAATATGACCCTTGATCTTGTTCCTCCTCTTCTGCATAATATGAAGCTTCTTTCCTCCTTATACTCTCGGAAGTGGTTGTATGTTGCATGGAAGGTCGAACCATGTCTCCTGTTGGGCATCGAGACTGCTCGTGCCGAAACTTCCCTTGATCTTGACGGGTAGATGTACGACGATCCGCTGATCCAGCTACAGTGTTCAGTCGGTTAGATGGAGCAGGTTGTCTTCCTCTCTCTGTGCCTAGCTCACCTCTTTCGGTATTCATGGCAGGTGTTGCAGGTTCCATCACCGTGATGACAGGACGTGCAGTTTGGCCGTTCACTGTCCCCACTGGTACACCAGACCTCCCTTGTTGTGAGCGTCGCTGGCTTCCCTCTGGGGTCCAGGATTCAACAATCGTGGATAGCGGTTTTGCTTGAACGACGTTAGGCAGCCGAAGGTTGATACTGGGGGGTAGCTTTCACCAGAGGCAGAAGGTCTTGGGACGAGCTTAAATGATGTATTGGAGGCTCGTTCAGTATGAGCACTTGCAGTGGGTTGCTGCTGAGACATTGATTATTCGTGATACCAGTGGAAGAACACAAAGACTGTTTTGTATCAGACAAGAGCTGGGATCCAAATACAGCCAAGGGTAGGAACAATCACGGGCACATAGCTGAAGTATGATCTCATTTGATTCACTACCTACGTTCTGGTTTTAATTAATTACACTTCGTGCGAATTGAAGTCTGTAGCTGGTGTCATAGCTGCTAATATTGTGACCGATGTCTGAATCAATCAGACGGGTAGCTCATCGTAAGAAAAGAAAAGAAAAGAGGAAGCACAAATACAGATCGACAAACAAAAGCGCCATCGTGAAGGAAATGAACCTCAACGTCAAAGCAGAATAACGAGGGACCGCCAGACGGACAAAGCCCCCCTTTCTATTATACTCGATTCCTCGGCAAGAGGCATTAAGCTCACCGAGTGAATCAAATAGAAAGTAGCATGCAGGCAACCAATCCATACCGGCCTCACGTAAGCTGACAATGAATCACCATTTGATCTCTCTGTTGTCCCAGTAATGCTTTCGGGCTTCGTTCTTCTCTCTCTCGGCGGCACGATAATTTTCCGTCATCTTCGTCTTGGACAACTCGGCATCGGGGTTGATCTCATACCTAATGGTATCGTCAGCCATGCGGCCATTGGTCGTGGTAGTATCAGCGGTAATTGCGCGGACTACCGATTCGAAGTCATCGGTTTCGCGAACATTGCAGCGAACTCCCTGGGACTCAGAATGTTGGGTGAGAGCAGTCAAGGAGTCATATATGCGAAGGCACTTAAGGCATTGGTCCTTCTCATCGGAGTGAGCGGGCGACTTGAGGTGAGTAATGAAGGCATTTTGGGACTTGTAGGAACCGCTGACTTTGTTAGTAAAGTACACATCACCGAAAGGAATTGGTGACTTACTTGCAACCCGGGTGAGGACACTTCCATCTGCCAATGATTTCGACATAGAACTTGCTGGCTCTGAATGCAGGATCGGCAGGGTCGAACATTCTGTAGAGCTTAGTAGGCGGTTGGGCAGTATTGATGTTCAAGGACGACAAAAGGTCGACAGGAGGAGTGACTGCTGGTAGGGCATTTGGAAACAGGTTCTTGTTTCCCCACGGGTTCAGCACTGGACCACCATGAGAACTGGCAACCGAGGATGGTTTGATCTGCGTACTGGTAGTTTCAGAATTGTCCCAACCACTAGTGCTATTATTGCTGTGAGAAGGAGCTTGACGGGTGGACGGATTGGATCGAGTGTCACGACTAGAAAAGTTGACGTTGGCTTCCGTTGTAGGAGCAGCTGGAGTATTGGTCTTGCCCCATGTGTGAGGTCGTCCATGATTGTTGTTGAATTGGCCGCTCCCACCTGAGACGACTTTCTGACCATGGGCCTGACCGGTAGCTTGACCATTTGGATTGACATGTCCTTGAGCAGTAGAATTGGTGGCGCTGGTTATGGCTTTACCCCAAGTGTGAGGAGGTCCACGATGTGCGGATATCTGTCCGACAGCTCGAGCATCTGCGGTAGTATTTCCAGCAATATTTCCAGCGACATTTCCACCGTTGTTCCAGCTATGAGGGAGACCTTGATTGACGGGGGTTTGGGGAACACCCTGTGGCAAGCCTTGAACGACTCCTCGACTGTTCTGACCAACCGTAGGACGTACACTCTGACCGGATCCTTGGTGCACGGCATTACCACCCAGAGCTGGGAAGTCTTTGGCTCTGCTGTATCTTTGTGTGTTGCTCAAGACTTCGGAGGCGGATACTGACCATGGTGAGTTGAGGACCTCGGAGACTTCAAGGGAGATCAGGTCTTCATCTTCACGGATCGGAATATCTGGGCGGAAGTCGATGAGTGGTGTGTCTGTCTCTGAACAGAAGTCAGTATATCGGCTGGGGTATATTTGAGTTTGACATACCAAACCCTGTTGTGGTGGTCCAGTCTGATTGTTGAGGGGCTGTCTCCCATCCACTTTGCTGCACGGCATCCACATAAGCAGCGTTGTATCTGCCTCCTTGCTGAAATTCATTGCCTTGAAGTTGAGTGCCGCTGTATTGCGCACTAGCGGGCTGCCGTCCATTCCCAATGCTACCGTGATTATTATATTCGGGAGAACTGGATGCGTTCCGGAGGGGGGGCAAGGGTTCTTGGACTTGGCCGCTGAAATCACCGGCACGGCGAACATCCACAAAGTTGTGGGCCTTTCTCTTCGCAGTGTCGCGAGCCATGATGTCCTTAATCGCCTGCTTGAAGACTTCCTTGGAAACTTGCTTGCATTGGGATTCTTCGTAGTGGTTGATAAGGCTTCCGACACGGGGATAGTTGAGACTGCAGAACTTGCATGTTAGATCTTGCTCTTCGGCGTGGTGCTACATATACTAGTCAGCGTTGTTTCATGTGTAGCCATGTGATGGTACTAGGATGATAGAAGGTGAGCGGATCATGGAAGACAACCAGGAAACACCAAAGAGAGGGATAGTGAGCTCCATGGCAAGGTTATTTATCGAAGTTAAGGTCATGAAGAAAGCACTTACGGCAGCTCGGTGTCTCTTCTTTCCTTCTTCACTCTTGAAGTCGGCGCCGCAGACATCGCAGCAAATGTGGCGCTCACTGTTGACCTTGTGTAACTTGAAGGCACCGTCGGTCTTGAAAGGTAGCTTACAGATCTTGCACCAGAATTCGGGTGCTGTGGGAGCCACAGCATTGCTGGTGGAAGCCATTGCGGGCCGGATGGAGATGTACAGCCTATGAGAGAAGATTGAGCAGATGGAGATGTGAACGTCGACGATTGAATTTGGAAGAGGGCAGCGGAGCTCAAGTTCTTCGTTGCTTCGCAGGAGAAATTGATGTTGTGGTATTGAAGAAGATTGGTTGCGGTGGAGGTAAGACGAGGATTTTATGGACGGGGGTGGCCTGTGCCGAGAGACTCCCATCAAATTAGGCAGGCACGAGGTGGAAGTGATTGCAGAAACAGCTTTCGGAAACTGAAAGTACGACCGAATTGCTCCAACTGACGGAAGGATCCAGGGGCAATGAATTGGATTGGGTCAAGGGACAAAAGAGCAAGTATGTTGAAGGAGAAGGACCGTCCAAAGGTGAGGAAAGAACGAGAGCAGGAAGCCAAGGACAGTGAAGTGATCAACTCCAATCGTTCAAGATTCTAATTGAAAGACTCCAGGCGTTGTCAAGAATTTCAACGTGCCACAGAATGCGCCATTTGCAGTTCTTCAATGAGTGAAGAATGCAACTCAAAAGATCAGATTCCTTGCCTAGCATAGCCCAAAAATTTTCCACGACTACAAAGCTGAACGCCATATCAACGCGACGCAATGCATGGGGGTGGATCTTAAGTCAGAGTAGACATGATTATGGAATGGTGCATGTACATGTTTGTTGACATTGAGTTAGAGACGCTCGAATAGGAAATTTACTCAAGCGAGCCAGCGGCTGCAGGGGCGGAAGTCAAGGATTAGGTGAGACAGCAATGACACCGAGGTGAACATTCATTCAAAGACGTCAGGGCATCCTCATGCAAGCACTGCGTGATCTAAACAGGCATGCGTGATTGAGCAAATTGAACGCGACAGACGGACCCTTGGCTGTAGAATGAAGGGGGACATTTGCAACAAAGTGCTTGATACGAAGGACATCAAATGGTCTTCACAAAGGTCTTCGGGCCGGGAAGATTTCCTTGACCATGAGATCTCTATGCTACAGTAGCTCAGGTGTAGGCAAGGCCTGATGCGTCCCAGACAGTGAGTATTGAAGCCACAGGCCAAACATGCCCTGCAAGAGCCTGCCAAGTACAAATCAACAGTAATGGTAGAAAGAGCAATTCCATGCCATAGAATGGAACTGGGGATATGGATGCCACAGAACGTAGATAACGCAAAATGCAAGAACCCAACAGAGTACCAAGCACATATTGGGAAGCAAACGATAGGAAGATGGAAAGGATTGGACCAGAGTGGCGAAAGGCTTTCTCCGCATTGTTTTTATGCTCCAGAGTTTGCAAACTTTCCAGCTGGAAGCGTGCTGTGCTCTGCTGCTCCAGGTTGCGTTGTGGCACCTCAAAGCTGTCTATTCCCACACAGCTTATCCTTTTCATGGCCTGAAGTTCGGATGTCCTAGTGGTCGTCTGAGATTCGCATCTCAAGCGTCCAAGCTTGGCATCCGGGAGAACCTCGGTTGATATCTGTCGTGACACTTGACGGATCATCCAGCCATGCCTCCAGTCAGTATAGAATCCCAGATCAGGAGCATCGATTCTTTGCTGACCTTTTGTGAATCCCAATACTATCCAGATTCAAAAAGTTGTCCAAGCTCATACATGTTGAGCTTCCTATCTAGACGCGCGTGTCATCTCAAACGGCGCTAATCCTTATCAAGAGCTTATCGCTTCCATCATCATAGCTGTCCAGTTCGTCAGCCTTCCCACCAACCTCTCTTCTTCCTCATAATAACACCTCACCCATTCCACACTTTCCGAATAGCCTCAATTCCTCTATACATCTCTACCACCGCTGTACAATTATGGCGACACCCAAATTCAATTCCAAATCCCCCACCATAAAACGAATCCGTAAGCTTCCCGTCTCCCCCACCACATTACACTCTACCACATCCCTTACATGCCACCACATCACAGCTAACAAATCTCAGTCCGCGAAGCCCAAGAACTAGCCAATTCCCCCTCTCCCGACTTCCACGCCGCACCCGCCTCCGACGCCGACCTCTTCGACTGGCACTTCACACTGCGCGGTCCCCCATCCTCCGCCTTCTCCACCGGCATCTACCACGGGCGCATTGTATTACCACCGACCTACCCACTCCGCCCTCCCTCCTTCCGCTTCCTCACACCCAGCGGGCGCTTCGAAGTAAACCGCGAAATATGCCTGAGCATTAGTGGCCATCATGAAGAGACCTGGATGCCAGCGTGGGGAGTCCGCACGGCGTTGGTTGCGCTGAGGAGTTTCATGGAGACGGATGTGAAGGGTCAGCTTGGAGGTATGGAGTGTAGTGCTAGTGAGAGGGAGAAGATAGCGAAGAATACGCCGGGGTGGAAATGTAGTGTTTGTGCGAAGACGAATGGGGAGATTATGAAGGAGGCGGAGGAGGCTGCGAAGGAAGAAGGGGAGGTTGAGGAGGTGGAGGTGCCGAAGGAGTTGAGCATGGGGTATAAGGATGAGATGGGCGGCAAAGTTAAGACTGAGAAGGAAAAGCCCGAGGAGGAAATGCAGGAGGCAGAGACCGTTGCCCGCCGTTCGAGCATGACTGATTCTGAGGCGGCACTTGCGGAAGGTTTTGTTAATACTGGTTTGGATGGCGCGGAAGACCCAAATCATGCACCTGCTGCTTCGAGCTCTACGACCACATATCCTCCCGCCAGACCTTCACAGACAGCACCGAGACCTACAGGCGCATCAATTCCGAATGCCCCGAGAGCTGCCGTTGCGAATGCATATCCGGCACAAATGGCACAAAGGGTATCGAACGATGGCGTGCCAGTTTGGGTGGACAGAGCAATCGGAGCTATCACATTCTGTCTTGTGGCTTTGTTCTTGAAGGTCTTGCTTGGATTCTAAATTGCTCTGGCAATTACATGTGAGCGGAAACACTCGGGCTGAATAATTGCGGTAGTCTGGCGTCTGGGCATGGAGGCGTTTGATACCAATGAACATATTCTGGAATAAGGTGGTCTGAATTCTCCATGCGTATGATTGCAAAGAGTCCATTTGCCTCCCCATTCTTGAGGCTGAAGTATCGAGGCAGTGACGAAAAATCTTGTGACAAATCATATCGCGCGATGCGACAAGCACACTTCTCACACCTCGAAGGTCATAAGTCGCATCATACAAACCGAACAGACACTCAAATCATACTCTGCTTTCTATATCTCACTAGCTGCTTTTCTTTTTCTTCAGCAAAGCGCCATCTCTATCAACATCTCCTCTGATCTCCTCCCCTTTCAATTACCGGGCTGGTCCAAGATTCTCCACGAATCCTTCAATCTCTCACTGGTGCACATCGAGTATTTCCTCTCAGACATACGACCATGTCCTAAACGGGGACCTCAATGCCGAGAGATTTCAGATACCTGCTACTGCCGCGTACTCTGAAGGTCACAAGTTCCAAGTCGTCACAAGTTTTTGGAGATGCCGACAACGCTCTCATCCAATGCAGGATACATTGACCTGAGAATACTCGACTTCATTGGTGGGATGTAGCCAGTGAGTCTACCCACGAATGAAGGAATGAATCACGACCCGCAGCTGTATGCACCATCACGAGTCAGCTCAGCCTTATTCCCACTCTGGGAGGGAAAGGGGGATTAGAAAAGCTGTTCTTGACTTGAATTAATTAGATTGAGCGCATCAGACGACGGGTTCTGGATACCTGTGGCATATGAATGTGAAATAGCAGTGGCATGATCTACGAGCCAGAGTATTTACAAACAGAAACAAGATAGGCCAAGGATTTCGATTACATTTCATCATCGGGGGGTGTCAAATACAACGATTTAGGTTACTTGAACTCGCGTCATGACCAATTATGCTCAGTGTATTGGTCATGAATGGGAAAGCAATGAGCTATTCAGATTGGAAGGGCACTCGGTTTGGACTGGTCACTAAGTACTTCGACACATTGCTCTTGAAATACAGAAGGCAGAGGAAGAACCACAAGCCTGGTCCGGTAGGATCCGAGGAACCAGTATTTCTACGGGAAACGGCGCTTGAATCACTGGTAGCAAAATGCTAGTATCCACCAAGAATTCTCAAATTTCGTCGGAAGTCTTCCTCGCGTGCTTCAGCAAAGAACGAGTTTAGAATATTCACAACCCGATGGCACATCTTCTGAGATACATTCAGCATCTGAGAAATTCCTTCGACGTACAATCAAGCCTCGCAAAGTGTGCGCCGACGGGGTTCGGTTTTCAAGCAATACTTGGCGAATCATCAGCTCTACGCAAGATCTACGACTAGCTCACCAAGACAAGCTTAAAAGCTCCGCCAGCGTCTGAAGTATATTGATCAGACCCATGTCTCCGGCGCTACTTGCGGACGAACCATCTTATTGGAAGTTGTGCCACATGTTTGTTTACCCCCTGTCTTGGCCTCTCGCTTCTCCATGCCAAGCGAGATTGAAGCCCCCTGTTTGTGGATCCACGCGGAACAAGACTTGCGTGGCTTCTTGGCGGATTATCTTATCTCTTCTCCATCTTTTATCAGCATCGTGAAATTTGACCGAGGTGAGATGGAAGAAAAGCGGATTGGTGTGATTGTTTTTCTGGGAATTGTGGAATCGTCTTCCCACGTTCCTGATCCTGGAAAGAAATTGATTCTCCATCTGTATAGTGCTAATACCCGAAATCCAGGAAAGGGTTCAGTAGCAATTAATTCTTCCGCGTGGGCATCGCCGATGTGCTGCACTCACGATGATAAATACGACTGGTTCTGCTCCTGAATTGCTCTCCTCATCCTTCCCTTCAACACTTCGTTGACATACATTCCTTTACTTCATCATGAAGTCCTTCACCCTTTTCTCTACAGCTGTTGCTGCTTATGCTGGCTTTGCTCGTGCTCTTTTGGTCACTGGAGCTGCCGAAGGTTTTGCAAAGGGTGTCACTGGTGGCGGGGTAAGAATACCCCTCTACTTTGTAGGGTCGTGCTAAATCGGGACAGTCCGCCACACCCGTCTACCCAAGCACAATTGCCGAGTTGGTCAGCTACCTCGGATCTTCTTCACCTCAAGTGATCGTTCTCACCAAGACGTAAGCTTTCAACAATCAACCTTTGCTTAGTTCTAGCTAACAAGTCAAGCTTCGATTTTACTGGCTCCCAAGGCACAACCACTAGCTCAGGATGTTCCCCATGGGGTACTGCCTCTGCCTGCCAGCAAGCCATCAACAAAGACGATTGGTGCACAAACTATGAGCCGGATGCCCCCACTACCACCATGACCTAGTAAGAGCCACCCATCTGAGTTTTTGATCACATACTGACGATACTGCAGTGACAACGCTGGTGTTCTCGGTATCACTGTCGCATCGGACAAGACTCTTCTTGGTCAAGGTTCTCTCGGTGTCATCAAGGGCCGAGGTCTTCGTATGGTCTCTGGAGTCAGCAACATCATTATTCAGTATGTCCCTCTCCCTCTCACACATCACTATCCTTACTAACCTCAACAGAAACATCTTCATCACCGAAATCAACCCCAAGTATGTCTGGGGAGGTGACGCCATCACCATCGACAACGCCGACATGATCTGGATCGACCACGTTACCACTTCCCTGATCGCCCGTCAACACATCGTCCTCGGAACCAGCGCCTCTAACCGCGTGACTCTCTCCAACAACTACATCAACGGCGTCACTCCCTACTCCGCAACCTGCGATGGCTACCACTACTGGGGCATCTACCTCGATGGCTCCAACGACTTGGTCACCATGAAAGGAAACTACATCTACCACACCTCCGGCCGCTCACCAAAGGTTCAAGGAAACACCCTCCTCCATGCCGTCAACAACTACTGGTATGACAACAGCGGACACGCGTTTGAGATTGGCGAGGGCGCCTACGTCGTCGCTGAGGGCAATGTCTTCCAGAACATCCCTGTTGTCGCGGAGTCACCGATTGACGGAGAAGTCTTCTCTGCTCCAAGTACGTCTGCTAATGCTGCTTGCTCGACATATTTGGGACATGTGTGCCAGGTCAATGGTTTTGGAAGCTCGGGAACGTTCAGTGAGAGTGATACTGGCTTCTTCTCCGACTTTTCAGGGAAGAATGTTGCAAGTGCTGCTGCTTACACCACTGTTGTATCCAGCGTCACTGCCAATGCTGGTTACGGAAAGGTCACTTACTAGGAGGCTGCTTGGAGGGTTCTTGCTAGGGGTCGTTGAGGCTTGTTGAAGCTCGACTTTTGTATATATCTTTCTATTCTTTCTATATCATTCGATTCTACTTCTGTACATGCATTCATTCGATCTGTTATGATCGACTGTCTAATCGTTCTGTCATATTTCAAGTATTTCGCATATGATTATCCATGATTTGAAGCTTCTCCCCGATGTGCCGAGAGAGCCAGCCTACTCGACCCAACATCTGCGAAACACAAGTTTGCAATGTGTAGCTCATCTGAACGCTGGAAACAATACACATATAAGACTAGGTACAGCGGAGTTCTCGACCCAGGGCTTTGGTTGACAAGCAACGATGAATCTCAAGCTCCATGAGAACCAGACTAGCACCCAGGCATGCCCGATAACTTTTGTCCATGCTTGAAAGTCAGCTTTAGATCCTTGGATAGTACTGGTAACCTACCTGTCATTTGAATACCGTAACGCCTGGTGATTCCCATGACCCCGTCTTCGATCATAATTCCTATTGGCTGAATACAAAAATAAACGGCTTGCCATCGACCGTTGTCTTCTAGCATGCTTAACGACCGCACCAGCATGGTGTATCATAGCACTCACAGCAAATCCGATCCAGATCTGAGAGTACCTACTTGCAAAGCTTCCAGTCCGAAACCTGCGTAAGCTCTTGACAATCTTACCCGCCTCAGCACAAGGCCAGCGCATCAATTGATGCCAACAAGAACCCCACATTTTGCGAACACTCCATGCGTTGTTAAAGGAGCCGAATATTGGAGGCCAATCTACCGGCTGATAGGCTCCGACTAAAACGGCTAACCCACTCCCAATAGCATATAGTAGGGAGATGGTAAAGAAAAGTTTATATGCCGCTACCCAGGCAACGAGGGTTTGTTTCATAAGCGACATCGCAAAATACGGTTCTTTCTCTGCGGCATAAGATGTTCTCAGAATAACTTGAGCAAAGTCAAAGCCAAGGTATGCCCAGAAGGCGGAAAGGAGGCAGTCTTTCATGAACTGTGTGCGATGTGGCGTCTGAGCTGGCGGAAGACAATCCGGTTCAATGTTCCATCCGACTCCCCTATAAATATGTAACCGCTTGCCTTTCAGATAAGTAGATGCCGCACCTTTGACTATTCCAAAGAGAAAAGAACCACTTCAATCGCTACAAGGATGTCTTGGGCGAATCTTTTTTGTCACTTCCTTTTTCCCAGAAGTCTCTCTCCGGTACATGGATTCCTACCAGGTCAATCAATCGTAAGACTAAACCTGCGCAAGACACGCCTGCGAGATACGACTCTTTTGATGAGTCGTTGGTGTAGATGATGAGGTAAAGGAACAAGCTGAAGATAATTGTGCCGGAGCTCAGTCTGATGAGGCCACGGGGAAGGACAATCGACAGAATGCATACCACCTGACTTGTGAGCTTGACCTTGGAAAACGATTTGAGAATCTCACCGTTAGTATTGTTTGTATTGATCCAGGCGATAGATTTTGCGCGTCTTTGCTTTTGTGAGAAAATTCGGCCATCATTTGTTTGAGATGCTAGTAACTCTGATCGAACGACAGCAAAATTGTAGGAATACAAGTGTGAAGATGGAATGGCAAGTGGGTCGATATTTCAACGTTACGATCTGCGTAATATTGAGGAATGGGAGCTATTAGAATGGGCTTGAGATTCGATGATCTACATGACACTTTTACCTAGGAATGTGTTTCTTAGCTACCGCCAATCATCTGGCTTCAGAATATTATTGGCATTTAAGCTACCGCCTTGCCGGGAGTGTGATAATTTTCAGTCAGTATGGGAATTATTTGCAGGATGGAGGCTAGACAAGAGTCCAAATCAAAGTCGAGAATCCTTCACTACAATTGCCAAGGTAAGCAATGGAAGACGCGTGAAGAAAACGTTCTCTTCCCCTCCTGTCATTTCTCTGGTCCCCTATTCGTTTGTCTGTCCCCTCCTTTGTGCCCTTCGCCTCTGCCTTCTCATTATCTCTCCTCCAATTTTAAAGGTGTTTTTAATTTCCTCTCTCGATTCCATAAGATGCCGCCACCTTCGCTCAGCTTGCGACACTGCGTATGAAGGGCGTGCGTTGAGATCTCTCATTGATCGTACGAATCAATGTGTTCTCGCGGAAGCTACGCAGATGCTCTATCACTCCAATGTGATTTGTCTTCGGCTCACAACGCTCGATATGGAAAGATCACCTGCTAGAAGGCTGCATGGCGTGTGCTGGGCGGGGAAACGCCCAGGCTTGTTGATACCCGTTGCCGTACATATCTCCTTCTTTCTTCTTATACCACATCAATTTAATCTCTGGCCACAGCATCACTCGTTTCGTTATCAGAATATCCTGTGTTTTGTTCAGTCGTCAAATGTTCATCCCGTCACTGGCTTAGGAGCAAGTTGGTGAGAAAACCAAGATGATCTGCCTACGTTGCATCTTATTGCATATATCAGTACAAAAGGTCTGGCGTGGTTTAAATAGGCTCGACGAATGTTAGATCGGGATTCAAGGTTGTCTTTACACAATGAGTAAAATGGCATCAGGCTGAGCTGTGCATGATGGCAGCACGTGACGCTTACCAGTCGGGCACGTCTTGGGCAGGAACACGGCGCAGCTTCTCCGTAATCGTAAAACAAACCGATCTTTACTTCGACCGATTGAAGGCAAACATATCAGGAGGCAGGAGCCGATCTGTTTGCAATACACAGTCGACAAGCACCGGTTTGTTCACTCGATCTTTTCGAGTCCGGACCAACATCCGCTCATCTGACCAACGCTTCACAGCCTCATCTCAGCAATCCAAGGGTTCTTCAGGGAAAGGCACAGGCTGCCATCCTTCAACGCACTTTCTACCCAGCGCAGACAGAAACTTTGCTGCAATGTCAGTTCCCTCTCCAGCAATTACAACCGGATCTGCTCCCCCTCCTCGACCCAGGACCGACCTTGTCATCTCGTACGCGTCTGGAAGGTCTCATCGACCCTGGAACATGTCTATACAAACTGCCAGATCTAGCGCACTAAGCCAGACAACATCCCCACCTTCATTTCCATCAGTCGTCTCCAAAGCATATTGCCCTTCATCAACCCGGACTTTCACGCTCTTCCTTCTCCTCCCGCCTGAACTTCAACTCCACATCTGGACTCTTGTATTTTTGGAACGACGAGTGGTTCCCCTATATAGCGCACCATTCACCCATACATCCCGCTGCGCTCTTCTGCGGTTCTTGCGAGCAAGTGGACCAGGCTATGTCGAAGTGCCTACGGAAGCACCGCAGAGCTTGAAATCCGCGCCGTTTGCGTGTAGAGCATCATATGATATCTACAAACGCCTATATCACAGAATTATGGTGATGCGAAGCGACCGCAAGATGGTTCACGTGAAGTTCAATCCCAGACAGGACGTGGTGTTTTTCAAGATGGGGTTAAGCAGTAAGATCCATACAGCTTTATCACTGGAAGCTATCGTAGGACATCAGCCGGAGGTAGTGAAGTGTTCAACAAGGATTGCGGTTGAAACGATTGGGGATGTGACAGATTTTGCGCGCGTTTTGAAGGGATTTGATATGCTCGAGGAGCTGGTCATTGTCTTGCCTGCTGTGAGGAAGGTTGGTGATAACTGGAATTTCTCTGACGTGGCGGGAAATGAAGATTCATGGGATCAGCGTGCTTGGGAGTTGGGCTTGAAAATCGTCACGACGTTGGATACAGATGATTTGAAGAGCAAGGTCGAGAAGACGATTCTGGATGAGATGAAGAGGTTGAAGAATGAGAAGTGGAGTGGCTGGAAGTTTCCAAACGTGAGAGCTGTAGAGAATTGGGAGGATATGCTGGAAAGTTAAAATGTGTGCGGGGTTTCGATAGTTTGATATGTCTCGAATCAAGCACGTTTGGGATGTGTTTGAAATTACCAAAGTTGGTATTTTGTTCAAAGCTCTAGACACTGCCTATCCGCGATGTTGGCGAAGTAATCTGCTTGCCAGAGCCACCATATGATCCCAAAAAGCACTTCTCTGCTCCAAATTATTTTAAGAGGACTTTCCAAAAACACTGAGCACTGTATCTTGGTTGGGGACATGTTCTCAAATCTCGTCAGCATCCTCACCGTCATTGTCAGCGCCGTCCTTATCCCCTGCTCGTTTATTGCCCGCTGCGTTGTCATTTCGTGTATTCCGTCGAGTAGAGCGTCTTGGAGCCGCTGGTAGTTCCTGTCCGACAGCATCATCTTGATGAATAACTCTCCCACGCCCAGCACCTCTACCCCGTCCCGTACCTCTGCCTCGTGTATTATCCCTACCTCGTGCTGGTGGAGGCACACCTACTTGAGCAACTTGAGCCCCACCACGTCCCTGAGCAGCAGGTCCAGAGACATTCCCAAGGGCAGGGTTGACCTGTACAAGAGTAGCACTCAGATTATCCCAAGCTCTCTCCATAACCGCCACATGGCGCTTGTCTCTATCTTCTTCGTCCTTGGTTTGCTGTTTCGATCTACCAAGTGTCTCCTGAAGACGAACATTCTCGCGGTTCAGTTTCCTGATATAGTTGTAGACTCTGTGTGAATCGGTTTCGACTGCTGCTTGGAGGTCTGCTGGCGAGCCGAACATATAGCCGGGGGGTGGTGTTGGGTTTCGCGCGGAGATTGGCTGAGGAACTGCGGGTGGAGAAATTGTAGCCGAGCTGTTAGGGAATGGTGGATTTTGAGGCGCGTTGGTTTGTTGATTTACGTTGTAGTTGTCTGGCAAGAGCGTATCCCGACCTGAGTAGTCCACATCGCCGAACGAGCTCTGGGTATAGCCCTGATACGAGAAGGCTTGTGGTGGATACGTCAGAGCTGGAGAAGTAAGATATCCTGGCTGGCCATCCATAGCGGCATCATTTGGGTTCCAACGGGGCTGTTGGGAATACTGATCCGTAGGAGAGGAAAGATGATATGTTGGATCATACACGTTTCCGCTCATGTTGGGATGGAATGAGCTCGAAGAAATGCTCGCTTCAACATACTGCGAACCAGCGTAGCAAGGAGCCTGGGAGGAGTGTTCGGCTGAAAGAAGGCCGGGACTTTGACTGGCATAGCCAAGGGACGGGCGTCCATATTGCTGGGGCGGAGACAAGAAGCTAGCATCAGATACTGGAGCGCCCATGTATGCTGGAGGAGGTTCAGGACGAGTGGCTCCATAGCCAGACTGAGAGTCCATGCTTGTACTTCCATGGACTGTTGCTTGGGTTTGACCGGCTTCTTGTCTGTAATAAGTGTTGATTTGTTGTCCACTACCGTTGACCTGGAAGGTGTAGGAAGGAGGCTTCATTGGTGGCATTGGAGTCTTTGGCTTTCTGGAACTTCCTTGCTTACGAGTAGATGAGTAACGACTCTGTCGTCCCTGGTTGGGACTATCTGTGTCAGTAATAAAACGTGAAGAACAATACATGATGCTCACTCTTCATATTTTTTGCTGCCATGCATCTTGGCTCACCGTGGCTGGTGTCATAATATGGGCAAGATTGAAAGAGAGGAAGTCCAAGGTTCCGGTTGGTGCTGAAAGAAACAAGGCCTGGGGCGAACTATCCGCTTCTGTTGATTTCTGGTCTTCATCTGTGAATTTGTGGTCGATAAACAAGCTCGCTTGCTTTCACTGGCTCGAATTCATTTGTCACGGAAGCGCGCCAGGGACGCGCTCAACGACATGCGACAAAAAACGCGTTGCTTCACTTGAGCCAGCTTAGAAGCTCCTGGAAGGTGGTCTCGGCATCAACACAGATTCCTGATTGTGAATTGCTTGCCTTGAGAGGGTTGTTGTTTTGAGGATGGTTGCCTTCAACGCTCACTTTCAAATCAAACTGGCCCTTGCTGAACGCAGCATCACCGATTTTAGTATCTGCCGTCGTGATGCCCGAATATCCCGTATCAGTCAAAAATATATGAGTTGGTCGTCGAGAGGCGACCTTCTTGGCAGTTGCCAGTGATTCTCTCTGCTTCTCCCAGTCTGCAGTTTCACGGTAATGCTCTGCTATCCAGGACTCTGCTCTACCCATGAGACGTTCTGTGACAGTTTTACGTAGATCGACGACAGGAGCATCGTTCGGTGGTGGAGTGGGAGCCGGCGATGTTGTCCCAGACATATACCGTCTATATTCTATTGCCTCGGGTGCTCGCAGAGCATTCCTCAAGTCGTTGGCGCATAAGCTCAAAATCACTCGACCCCGGTCCGTTCGCGAATAGGCTGGAATAGGCCATACGGAACGTCGAGCCTTCATGGACAGTGAAGCAATAGAATGTTCAAGTTCTCGAGTGACCCTTGAGGTCGAGGTCACCGCAAAGCAAACATCTCTGATGTCTGCAGTTCTAGCCGAGTCTATGAAGGTATCCTCCAAAACTAAATGGTAGGCGATGTGATGCAGTAGGAGATTATTGCAGAGTTGCTCAGAAGTCATCAAATAATCGGCACGAACCGCGTCTCGGCAGCAGAGGAGTGTTAAGCCAAGGAGACCAAACACTGCATCACGCGGATCTTCGCACTCAGAGCCTTTGAACTTGAGTGTCAAATCTGCAAGTGGCAGAGCTAGCGGGAACCTTCGTTCGTCCTTGTCAATTGCGGCCTGGCTAAGTCGGAATGGCGCCGAGCAAGTGATAGAAAACCGATCTTCGGTGTTGTTCTGATTGATACACAGAGCATCTATCCATAGGACTCTCGGCTCATCATCCAGTTGGAGGTGGTGCAAGGCCCACCAGAGATTTTCCCGCACTGGGATCTCCACCCCATCCATGTTGATGAGAAGTTCTGGTAAGACAGGACCCCATTCGTAAGATAGCGCCTCATAGGAATTTCCGATTAGGTTTTGGGTCGTCAGCTTGCATTTGATCTTGTCTCCTTCTACTGCGCGAGGTTGGAGGTGGACGAGGCGTATCTCAAGCTCATCACATGGTTCGGGAATTGGCAGGCCTTTATACGTCTCTCTTGGTGGGCTCTTTTGCTCATGGGGAACGACGGATACAGAAGAAGCGTCCACATCTTGTTTTCTGGAAAGACGGATTCTGTTCAGCCAGCTGCTTCTCTTCCATTTCTCGCGGCCCTTGGCGGTTTGCTGTTCAGGTTCTACCATCATCGGAATCTCGCATGGAGATGAGATGAGAAATGTGTTATGTCAATCGAGAACGAAGTCCATTAATAACAGCTTATAAGATTAGCTTGAACTGACTGGAACACCAAGGATTGTCGAGACCAGAATGTGTGCGTGTTCTGCTAGATGTTCTACCAGTTGTCGTTCACATGCTGAGTAAGCAGCAGAAGCAGAACCTAGGCACAGGGATGTAGTCCCGTACATATTCCCAAGGTAAGACGAGTCAAGAAAGATTGCTCTCGTATATCCTACATTCCCATGGTCTTATATTGAGGGCAGAAGACCATTACATAGATCGTATAAAGAATGTATGCATTGGCATTATGTCCTGGCTTTTCATTGTTTGTGCTCCTCGCTTCTCCTCGCAAACTGTTGTTCGACCAGGCACGAGAAGCAAACAGTGGAGATTAGCCCGGGGTCTGGATTACGTCACAGCTGTATTGCTAGGATAGTCTTGTGTGCGGCAGACTGACTTATCGGGGGTGGACAAATTCAAGGATTAAGACAGACAACAGATAGAGCAAACATTTCTTGGGTATCAAATATAAATCGTTAATCATTTCTCCTCAATCTGCCTTGAGCACATGGCAATCCGATCTCCAAGGAGTTGCAAATCCATTTTCGACCCTCCAACATGAGCCAGGCTTTCCGGGCTTGGATTCAATATTTCCAAACCCTTCTCTTGAGCCAGTCGTAGAGGTCCCAGGTAGATCTCCTCCACAACACCGAGCATACCAGCCGGAACAAGATGGGAATACGTCTTCCCACCAATGAAATAGAGAAAGTTGACCACGGCCATATGGAATGGAAATGATTGCTCCATTTCTTGAAGCAGCTCATCGTCCGAGGCATCTGCAAGTGGGGAGGTATCTGGAAACAAATATGGCTGGGCAGCTGCGAGAGCAACTGTGGATGCAAAAGCGTTCTCGGATCCACGCGTATGAGCCGTAATAAGTTCTTCTTTCAGCCAAGAGACTGCGGACCCTTTCAAGGATTCATACGGGCAGTGCTCCAGAGTGTCTGAAATGAATGTCAGTCGCAGTCGATCCATTGGATGTGCATGTAAGATTGATGACGTAAGGACATGCGCAGCATATCGCAACGTCGGCGAAGGCGTATTGGCGGACAGTAGAGAGACGGACTGGAGATGTTGTAAAAAGTCCTCGTCCTCGAGGGGTCCAGCAACGAAATTGTTGTCATTCTCCAGCCAAAGCCCCAACGCCAAAACCGCATCGATGACACCAGTTTCTTCGCTCCCGATGCTACCAGGTCCACCGGTACCAATGAAAAGCTGAATGAGCTTCGCATGATCCGGGAAGATTGTGAGTTTCGGTAAGGCAACTTTTGACTCAAAAAGAACCGAGGAAAATATGGAGGAGGTTATGAGGAAGAGTGACCCTGCTTGAGAAAGTGGTATCTCGCTAGGGGAAGACGGATATTCTGTTTCGTACTCTGCTGTATGCGAATCCGTTTTGTATATAGAGTCGAAGAGGGTGGCGAAATCGGATAGACCAAGATCTCGAGATAAAGCCTAGTCATGTCAGACAATTCATCCAGCAGGCAGAGGGAGTACAGCGGGAGATATATGGTCTATAGAAGCGCCCGTTTACACAGAAGTCCTTGTATGCCATATATTCCCAAACACAGAACTTACGACTAGTTGACCAACAATTGCTGTTCTCGTAACAAGTGCCGGATCATCCTTATAAGTCTCTCCTAAACTCTTTCGCACGGGAACAACCATGCGCGGGTCAAAATGTTCTTGTAACCTGGCAGCCCATTCCAATGTATTCGTGTTAATATATTCCTCCAGAACATGGGTGACGAAAGATTGCAGCAGCTTCTGTTGAATGGCAGCTTCTGCCGGGTCTTCGTCTTGTGCTTCAGGATCGGGAGCCAAAGGGCCAGATGTACTGCTTGTGGCGACTGGTATGTTCAAACTCGACTTTCGGCCGGGTAGAGAAGGACGCTTCTTGCCTGAGATTGTGTGTACGAAGGAGATGACTGCGAGTGTGGCTTCGTTTGAGGGGCGATATGAAGAGAGAATTGCCATTAGAGACGTTGACAGGAACCGGGAGGGGTTCTTCGTCTTGATTCGCGGATGCAGTATAGCAAGGAGATTGACCAGAGTGCAGAACTTGTCTGTCGAAGAGGGTTCCGATCCAGCCTCTTTCTCCTTCTCCTCCTCGTCCTCCTCGTCGAGGTCCAGCAGCTGCATAGACTCTGTAACCTTCAGAACAACCTCTCTGGGATTCCCAAGTCGAGCTATTGTATCGAGACATCTCTGCGAGCCAGGCATAGGGAGTAGCAGATGAATCAAATCCCAGCCAATGCTTTGTGTCAGCTCGGCATCTTGAAGAATATCGTTCAGCGTTGGCAGAATCTCCGGGGACATGTGGGTTTCGAGGATCGTGAGGTACGTGATGGGGTCCGTCACGGGAGGTCGACTCTCCGTGATTGCTTTAATTGTGTAGTCCGCCATTGTGATGTAGCTGTAGTCTTGACGTTAGCAATGCTAAGGCTGAAGAAGTTGAGTGTTGTTTCAGCCCCGCGATTGCAAGCGCAAGGCTGAAGATCACGTGCGATACAAGTTTGTTTACATTCTCGTCAGGCTCTCCGCGCGTCGAGGCTGTCGGAATGAAAATGCTCTTGCGATTGCAGTAATAGCACATCTGTATCACATCGCATTGCTCAGGCCCTGAAAAGTAGCCCACCTTTGTCGTTTCCGCATCAAAATTGACGCTATTTTCTGACTTCCGTTGCCCCCCCTCTCCTGTCTTCTTCCACATGCCCAGTTTGTAAGAGCTGACACTCTCTCCTTGGTCCATTGTTCTCTCCATGCGCATCTCTCTATTCAGGGCCCGAGTCTCCGTCCCCGGCAGATCAGCAGACGCACAGCTTGTGCCATCTAAGGCAACCATTCCACTCAATAGCCGTGAGTTAGGCTATTTCTTAATCTCTGCCTTCTGACAATCCTCCAGGTCGCTGGCCCGCACAATTGACTTCGCTGCATCCTCCTCTGCCCCGTTACCCCTCAAGAGTCACGACAAACCCCTCCTCGAAGTCATTCCGCTGCATGACAAGAACAATGGCTACCACCGCTGAGCCCACCAAAGGTGAAGCAGTATCTCTGTTCGAGGCAGTGGAGAAGAAGTTCCCACATAAGACTGTTGGTGAAGACACTTGGTATTTGGTCGTTGTAGGTTGGCAGATATCTCCTCCGTAAATTGCGGCGACTGATATCTGCCAGCTTTCCGCCCTCGTTGGAGTTGAACCCGAACACGCCGCATACCTCTACACATACTTGATCAACAAACCCCAGTTCTCCACACCCGAGTCTCGCCAAACACTTGTACGTCGACTTCGAGAAGCTCTGGTAAAGAATGTCGCCCTACAAGGAGTCTGCAAGCCTCTGGAAGCTTTGTTCTCATTCGCAAAGCTCGAGCGGCCGGAGGACAAAGATTACACATTCTCGAGGTATGGCAAACGGTCCAAGTTATAGGCAGACACTGATGCTGTTTACTAGAGAGAAATGGCAGGCCGGACCAGAGACCATTGACAGAGGGAATGCGTGGCTCAATACCATCTACAAAGATAACTTATCAACATCCACAAGCCCATTTGCTGCGCACAAGGACTTCGAGTTCATCTCCCGCCAAATAACCTACGGCTTCTACCTCTCGGACCATACGATCCTGCAGCCCGTTGAGACGGAGCTAGTTACATTGGCAGGAATAATGATACAGAACCTCCCGTTGGAGACAGCTTGGCACCTGCGGGGTACCAGAAGGGTGGGCGTCAGTATGGAGGACGTTGAAACGATTCAGCAATGCGTAAGTTCTGGTCTTGTGTTCAAGTCTCCTGTCTGACAGTTCCAGATTGAGATGGTGGCTAAGTACGGCGGAGCGAAGATGCATAAAGTACCTCGAGTCGCAGACGTTGAGCACGAGGTTTAAGCAGCATCAAGAGTATCAGAGAAGCGTAGATTTCGATGCATAGATTTGCACATGGCCAGGATGATTGTTCTGGGTTCGTGCCAAGCTCATTGCGTAGTACTCAGAACTCCTCTTCCACGATGCCTGACAACACCTACTTTCATTGCAGTAGCCTCTTTATCGACTCAGCTTTTCGTCTCATTCTCTCTACTTGTCTACGCTGTTGCACCTACAAGGCCTTTCTGTCGGCTCGAGATTCTTTAAGCGCTCTACCAATCAACCCATGTCTTCATTATCGTCACCAGAGCCTGCTGAACCATCGTCTCATTCTCCAAAAGTATTCATTATCTCTTCTTCGTCACTCTCTTTCACATCACCTCCCACTCGTCTCTGCTTAAGCCAAAAGCAAACTCTTCAGAATGGCAGCTTTTCAATTTCGCATGACCCTTGAGTTTGCTGTGCAATCTCAGACCGAACCAACTCTCGCTGATGCAGCAAAGCTTCATGTTGCAATCGAGAAACAGCTCCAGGCAGAAGGTCTTCCGACCAAAGTACACAAGGAGGAAACCCCGCGCAAGGTGAACAACCCGGACGAAAATGACTCCAAGTCCGAGGGCGAGGACCGAGATGAGCTTTTGGATCTGCCAGCTTACGGTTTTGAGTACGTCGAACGTAAGTATGATATTTGGAAGGTTTCGAAGGCAGAAGGTCGAAACCTGATTTCTTCAATGGAAGAACTAAAGCCCAAGATGGTTGGATATGCTGTCTCGGTCTCCACGCCTTGGCTGAATCCACCAGAAGAGTCAATCAAGGTAATCCATCGTGTCTGCGACATGCTGAGATCGAAAAATATGACGTTCTTCTGTAACGGCGCCATCGTGCCCCAAGTCATAATATCTGAAGTTGGTGGATACAGCCACCAAGACGTCAAAAACTTCCTCGCGTTGGTGTGGACTTTTGAATCTCAATTTGATATCTTACATCCCCCGTCTGCTCCAGAATTTGACCACTGGGTTCGACGTCAAGGCTTACGAAGTACGACCACAATCTGCCGCCGTGGAGAGAACTGCTTCACAGCTGCTCGGACTGGAGACCCGAAGTATGCCAATCCACCTACTCCATTGGAACAGCTCGACAAGATCTTCAGTCGTAAGACATCGAACCAAGTGGTCAGACTGGTCATGTATCCGGATCCGTATGGCATTCAGATTTACGACCTCCGACAGCTGTACACTCCCATCAGGAGGCAGTATGGTTCCTCTCCAGGTATCATATTTGAACAAGACGAAGCTACATTAGACCATACCGCCATTCGGCACTGGGACAAACTCTGCCTGGGTATGGTACAGTTCACTCGTGAGGACAATCCTATCGATGTACCTGCCTATCTGCGATCTCATGCAGAAGATGCTCAGTACAGTGTCATCAGCATCATCAACGATATGGGCCTACCTGAGCAAGCGGAGTACTACAAGACAGTCGTTGAGCGGAGAATTGCTGACAAGATAAACAATGACTCAAGCGTAGATGTAGTGCAAGATGAGCTGAAGCATATGTCATTTGAACAACCGCCAAGTGATAATGAGAGCGAGAGTTGCTACTTCTCTGGAGATGATCATTACCACGATCATCAGGACTTCCTGTAAGTTGCACTTCTGCTTATGTTAGCTTCTGTTGTCCGCGCCATGAGCCCGAGCCTCTACCACTAGTGTCGAATAAATATCTCCCCCAGCAAACCGATCTTTATTTCCGGACCTCATCATCCCAAGTGATCTTTTCAATCTAATAATACGTCCAACATACGATTTTCCTTCATGTGGCTCGAGTTTCAAATGTTAACCTGCACATATTTCCCGGTGAAGTTAAACTTCGCTTCTTGGGTTCCCATGATCATGGTACGCGAATTCCCCTAATTGAGCTGAACGAGATGGTCAAAATGGCCAGTTTTTCGCGATGAGAGGTACCCGGACTAAATTCATTGTTTTCAAATTCATAAAATCATGAATCACGGCCGCCGTGGTGGCACTCAAGATTGCCGTACTGCTGTCGAGGCTTGCTGAGCTACCGCCTTATCGTCTGAAGGATTCATGAGTTACCGGCGGCATCAAGTGCAAGACTTCAAAAGGGGTCAGACGAACAGCAATCGGCCTTTTGACTTCCATTTGAGTTCTCATTGATTGTATCCAAAGAGTCAAACTCCATTCTTTGTCTCCCTTGCCGTGTGGCCATGAAAGATATTTCACTTGCGTCAAAGACAGTGGTCACTTCGTGTGACCAGAACACTAAGTTCCCCTCGGAACAGGGAATCAAAATAGAGCCACGGCCTGAAGAAAGCTTATATATACCAACGTCTTCCCCAATAAGTCCGTATGATAGCGCCAGTCTCTATTACATTTCAGTTTCAATCTCAAACTCACTTTTTCACGAGAACTAGCACATCTACTCTTCGCGGTGTCTCAACTCAAGTTTCGCATCACAGTGGACTTCCGCATCGCCTTCAAAGATACCTCTACGAAGCCTGTGACGAATGACGAGTATCGCGAAAGAGCGATGGCATTGTTTGCCAAGATTGAAGGCAATATCACTGAATTGGGGCTTTCTGCTTCGCCAACAAGGACCGGGGATGAACTCAAGTTGGATGCCAAATGCTGTACGTCTGTGATGGATCATTAACCGGGCCTCAGGAACAAAGTTGACCATTGGGTTGTACGCAAGCCGTCACCAAAAGGTATTTCCCCCCAGAACTGCAATAGCTTCTGCAAGGTCTGTCTCTGGACGCCGTGGCCTCCCAATTCGGCAGAATCCATGGACAGTCTTCGGAAATTATTTCCAATGCTGGAAAGAGAATACGAGGTGGTCTTATCCCTGGACTGGAGTTCGAACGATTGCGTGATGGATGTCCGCATCGCCCAAGTCGAGGGCTACTTTGACCGATAACAAGTCCAAAACACGATGGCCTTCCTTTGGCCATTTAAGGAGAAGCTCGATGGGCTGCATGAACATTCATCAGTCGATGATCGTCGTACTGATTGGACTCATCGTCAGCCAGTACATGACAATTGCAAGTTATCGTGGTCAGACTATCTTAAACCATTGACCGGAGAAGAGGAGACGGAAAAGATCTTCGCTTGCACGTCTACAAAAAAAGTCTATGACCTGACAATCCATCGAGATCCCTGGGGAAGCTTGGTCTACGGCATGGACCACTGGAGTACCGATGAGAATAGTTGCTTGATTCAAGCCTTCACGTTCGAGCAAGAGAGGACTACTCTGGATGCCGAAGGAGTAGAGAAGTGGCTTAAGGTTTGTGCCGGCATCATCAATTTTACAGCGAAGGGAAAATCCACGACGGACCTGCGACGCTTCATCATCTCTCGTATGGACGATGAAACGTACACACCTTTCATTCTCTTGACAGACATAGGTTTGCAGGAACAAGCCGAGTACTACAGAGAAGTAGCCATCAAGAGACACAACGAAAGGCGAATAACACTTGACGACTTGGCAGCAGAGGTCGATGCTGCATTGTCAATTGATGACTCTGAGTGATGGATTTGATGCCATAATCTCGGGCGTTGAACACCTGTACCTTGGTCAGAATAGATTCCTTCAATTGGCATATGTCCCATAAAATGAACCATGTGAATTTTGAAAGTGATATAAGTTGACTTCAAGCTGTCGTATTTTTGAGACTACTGAACTAACTCGCAGGCCTAAGCGAGCCATGAAGATCTCACTCCTCTACTGTACATCTAAAATCCTGGACAGCTTCCACGATCTCCGAGCCCAATCATCTCCGCTGAAAGAAGGAATTCCATAAATCCTGCGCTTGTCTCCAACATGTTCTGGTGATATTGCTCCGGAGTAGGATAGAAAGCACATGATGCTTCTCTGTTTCCAAATCCGAACTCCACCGTGAAACCATGGATTTTGCTCTTGCTTGGATCAGCGAAGTGACGCGAGTACGCGTAATCATCACTGGCACCAGAAGTAGGATACAGGTATGCTGCCTGCTCAACCTCGTAATGTCGTCCTGTGGTCGCATCCATCGCATTTCCCATTCTCATGGCCGCGTAGATCTTGTCCCTCCAGTCATTGCTGGGCACGTACTCGGAGTAAACGAGACCATCAGATGGTTGATCTGGCATTAGACCTCTTTCTTCGTTGTAAGTCGCGTTCATAAAATTCATCCCTGGCATGCTTGACTGGCTGTCGTCGGACCCCCAGTTGTAAAGGACGACACCAATGTAGGAATGGATGTCTAGGAACCAGCGAAGGGCATTGAACTTGTTCATGACCCACACGATGCTCTTCGTCTCGGCTTCTGATTCCGGGGCAATGCCGTGAAAGGTTTGTGCCGCTGGGTTATTGGATGCAACATTTGGCGCAACAGTTGCAGTGAAAACTTTGGGAAAATCCCACAAGAAGTCGAAGTTACGGTTGAGATCAATGCCGATCGAATTGGGGTTTCCAGGAATGGCTGACGCTGGGTTACGGTTCTTTCTCCAGCAAGAATTGGTAGCTTGATCCCAAGCAACTCCATCAGGATTGCTCAATGGCAAGAACACAATGCCTACGGAGTACGCCTTGCGAACGTCTTCGAATGAGAAAGTCCGGCCACCATAGACGAGACCCACTTTGTTCTTGTAGGCGTACAGCAGGTCTCCAAGGAAGTACAGCAGGTTGTCGGATGAGCCACGTTCTCTTGCATGAATGGCGGCGTTGAGAAAGACGCGAAATGAGTTGTCACATTTCCCTTGGAACTTCCCTCCGATCTTGCCTCCAAAGATCGTCGCGTTCTCGTAGGTCTTGAAGGGTGTCTCGAAAGTGTCTATGCCATACACATTGGCGAGACCTTTGAAAGCACTCTCAATCTCCTTGACGCTGAGTAGAGTCCCAAGGTCGGTTCCGGCAGGTTGAGTTCCGAGTCCTCTGGGAGCGATGGTACCGCCTTGGAAGCGATCACCTGTTCCGATGGCGATGCCGGTGTTGGTAGTTTGTCGACGAACAGGTGCAGCGCCATCGAACTCAGACTCTTCTGGGAGGAGACATGCCTGAGATAGAGGCAGAAGAGCCAAAAAGGCGGGCACGATCCTTGAAAACTTCATCGTCTCGAAAAGTAGACAGCCAGTGACTCAGGCGAAGTACGCCACTTCACCTCGGAGGTCATCATCGTTTATATACTGGAATCTCCATCAGCTGCCTGGTGCACCAGCCACTGATACTGCAGGTATGTTTGCCAAGTTGCCAATCTGCATATTCTCTGGGCATGCTATATTTCGGAATCTAGAAGTTGTTTAGCTGTGGCATTTTCTCGCTTGTGGAGCTCGCTGTGGAATGATTGGCTGTCACCAAGTGGGGAAAGCTGACCAACTTTCAATTCCCAACCTTCTGAGCGCTTTCTAGAACGCCCCTTGTGCGTGGAAATTACTTTTGATCCAGGAACGAGTTGCGATACGAATCGGATGTTCCTGGATTCTGGCTTATCTGCTCCTTGCCAAGTTGCCAAGGTCCCAAGTTCACGCTTGCCAATGCTTGCCATGTTTATTTAGGAAGCTGGATAATGTGCCCAGCCGTTATCGAACCAGATATCGATATCAAGTCAGATTTACATCGACATCTTGCATAGTGCGGGGTTGGTGTTACCGAGGATACGTAGTCAGAGTAAATAGTCTATCTCGACATAAATCAGATGAGGCAGGTAGTAACAGAGCTGACTGCTTGGCGCGCACTTACTTGAAAGCCACAAGACAAATAACTCACCATCCCACTTCTGTTTTCATGAAAATTTCCTCCTTCATCTCCTGTCTGGCTTATGTGGCACAGTTTTGTAAGAAGCGTTGCAGCATCAGCGAGTCATCTCTTTACCGGAGTGGCCGAGTGCCGATTTCTTGACTCTTGGCATTAACTGTGATGCTAAAGTCAACAGCTTTTCTCGTGCTCCTCTACGAATGCAAAGCTGGTGTAGATGTTTGTATAATTCCGAACACATCTCTGTCAGAATGTATAGGCTGGCGGGATCCGTCATCAGTCATGTTTTCTATCTAAAGTCCGTCGGGTTTAATGCAGTCGACAGCCTAAATCCGATTTTACAGGTCTACAATTCCTTCCTTTTCAATTCATTCCTTGTTCCGAATAGTAGTTTCTCTCAATTCTTTGATATTCAGGAATACATTAATGGCAGCTAAACAGCTCGAGGATTCCGCCGCCGCTAGGCACACAACAGCATTTGCCTTCATCGAAAGTTTCTCTACACTGTCAGCAATTGACATGATCTCGGTGCGAACACCTTCTTGCACGCATCTTTTCGCTCCTCGATCTTTGGGCGACATCGCTCATTCTCCAATGTCCAACGAGCAGTTCGCAGGTCACAGATCACACTTCGATGGCGTGCTTACGTCCTTCCCATTCCAAGTCAAGGAAATGATTGACAATCCAACTGCAAATCAAGTCTTGGTCTGGACTACTGCCTCCCCAGTCTGGGAGCCAGCAGTCACTTCAGATGTTGATAAAGAGATGGACTGGTCGTATACTGGGGAATATATGTTTCTGTTGACTTTTGAAGAAGGGGAAACAGGAACGAGTGATGGAGGGAAAGTCAAGCGAATCGAGAGGATCGTCGAATTTCTTGACAGCAAAGGAACAGATAGGCTTCGAGCGCTGATGCAAGCAGCAACTAAGAACCTTCAAGCATTGAAAGAGGCAAAGTGAGAGGCGGAACACCTCCAGGCGAGAGCTAAGCGAATAATAACAAGGGGGGCGAACTTCACATGCTCTGCTCCAAGTCCACTATCTATGCCACAACTATCTTTCCTGTTGCGCTGATTTCGAATTGAAGCGTAGAGGATATTGCAGTCCCTTCGGCAACGACGTACACATCGAAGTTCATTCATTTCACGTGACCTCATTCTGACGATATGCAAGGCAGGCTGCAGCTGTGCTTACTTCAGCCTGCATGAGCTGAACTTGCGTCTTATATTGGAGGCCCTAGTCTTTTCGCGATAATCCCTTTCGACCTCTTCTTCTTTTCCTTTCCAGAACCCCCGACGAGATCAAGCACCAAGCATGGTGGCTAGCTGGGTTCCATATCATCCCACCATGGCCAAGCTTAGGTTGACGGCTCTCACCGACAGAACGAAAGAGAGTGGCTCGAAATCTGGATTCGTGTCTAATCTGCTCAGAAGCACTACGAGGTTGAGGCGGTTTGGTAGCCGGTCAGTCACGGATTCGCCCGAGATCTGGATGAGTTCTCTGCTGATGAGATACCAGGTCTCGAGATATGGCAACACTCGAGCACCCTGGATGTGTGCAGCTAAATAGCGCTCTACTTTCTTTACCCAGAGAAGTGAGAGACATTATCTGGAGGAACTTAATGGGCTCCATGATCATTCATTTATGGATCGATGAGAGTAATGGCAAGAAGCTGAGAGGTTCATTCTGCCGGGCTGAAGATGAACATTGTAGACTGAGATGTCGAGCCTGGCTACAAAAGACAGAAAATGCCAAGTGGGCTACGCTCGGGGTTTACGGTTTCGTCTTGGCTTGTACGCAAACGTAAGCCTTGTCTCTTTGTTAGAAGTTCCGGGCTGACAGCACAGATATGCGGAGAGCATTAGATATCTGTATGAGTTGAACTATTTTGACACAAGATCACCAGAAGTGGTCTGCGGCCTTCCCAAATTTCTTCCGAGTCGAAGGCTGAACACCATTCGCTCATTCACATTTTGCTGGACTCTTCCGAAACCACCATCACTCTCAGTAGAAGCCCGTAATTGTTGCCAAGAGAAGAAGTTTGAGCAGGCCATGAGGCGTTGCAACCGATATCAGAGAGAGTGGATACAGACATGGAACTCGTTGACCACAATGGAAGGTCTAGTATTCCTTCGCATCGAAATGAACACTGTTGGGCGAGAGTCAGTCACAGGAGTGTGGGAAGGGTCGGATCTGGAAATCATGAAGGTTGTGCAAATTCCAGAGACTGTGCTTCTGGTCATGGAAGATGAAAGTGCGAGAAGGATGAGACGACTGATCAAAGCGCCAAATCTGACTATTGTTGGGATCCTGGAAGAGGAAGTTCAGATTAAGAAACACGCAACATAGCTAAAAGACTAGCGGCTACACAGACAGGAAATCAACACTTCAACGACGATCCAGCTACTGTCTGGACAGACTCGTGTCGATGTCAACAACCTTCCCGCCTTCTATCTCAGTCCCATTGATCGGAGCAGCCATTCACCCAGTGGTAGCAACATACAAAATATGCTTGACACTATCCGTCCGTCAAAATGTACAAGACGTCCCACCAACGACGGTCAACTCAACCGCCTCACCTGCAGCGACCGCCATTTCTCCTCCAGCTTTGCGAACGACAATCATGTTCAGCACATTCTGTGCCAGCCAGCATTGCCTTTGCCGTCAAACACGATATCATCCACCGATATATTCTTCTCAAGAACCTCCACATCGCCAACAGCCTGGAAGCTTTCGTCGATCTTAACCCTACGACAAGTAGGCTTCCCTATATTTGTCCAGTGCAAATAGCCGTTTCGAATCTTAATCCATTTATACCTCTTGGCATGCCAGGTGGTGCAGGCAGTTGCATCTCTTCGATTTGGACTGCAATCCCACACGTCCCATCTTTAATGTCAAGCTTCCAGACAGCGCCAATTCCCGAGTCAGAGATCAGAACTGTACCTTTGTGTCTCGAACAAACCTCCGCGTCGATTGACAAATGCAATAGTAGATAAGTCAGCGACGTTTTCGGTTTTTGTCGTGGCATCCGTGTTGCAAGACCTTATGTCAACCTCCCAGATCTTGTACGATCCAGCTTCATCAGCGGAATTGCGAGGCTGCCCGCCTGTGACGTAAAAGATACCAGGCTGGACTTCGATGATGCCGGTTAAGCCAAGGACCTCGGGGAACTTGGCGACGAGTATTGCGCTGCCGGGCTTCTCATTGTCAATGAGGCAGGCTTCAGGTGTTGTGAGTAGGTGATAAGTATGGTTCCATTAGAGCGGACTGCGAGGTTTTCGATCCATGTCGGGAGAGGGAATTGATGGATGGTCTTGGTTGGAAGAGGAGGGTCCAGGTAGACGAGCCCAGGTATGATGAAGCTGAATTTATCTATCCGAGAAGAAGCTCTTTCCAGGTGGGCTGATAGACATTTGACCTTTCCAGTCGAGGCAGGACTGTACATCGCAGAAGTCTTACTATCTCCGATGTGTTTCTGTGGCTTCGATATCTGTTCCCAATGCTCAGAATTGAGCCAATTAAATTGAGATCCCTTTAGCCTTGCTCAAGATAGCCTCTCTTGGTTGGCAGGATTCAGCATCCTTCGCCTAGCTTTGTACATCTACTAGTAAGCTTATTCGAGCAAAGGCAGAATCGCCACCCGACTGGTTTTCACAGTTTGACCTGTAATACGAGGCTCGATGTTGGACTCTACCTGCTACTTTCTCGGCCGACTTCAGTAAAATTACCTCACAAATATACCTGCACGAACGTGCGAGCTGTATCGTATGGTTCTGGTTAGATCATCGTACTAAGTACCGTACTTACTGAACGTCACTTCTGATACACAACGCTCGGCATTGGGCAAACCGTAAATTTTGGGGGCGTAATATGTTACTTTATAAACTAGTCCTCATCGTTCTTGAGATACAAAACAATGTTCCAGCTTGCGGAAACTTGCCCTTAGAAAGATGATGATTTTCTGAAAACACGGCAGTTATCTAATCCTAACGTCATCGCTCCCAGCCCTTTTCCCTTGCTTGCCCAGTCGAAAAGAATAAACTGTCAGGTCTGCATTGCTTCCAAATCTGTCTCATCCAATCCAATCATGTTGTTCATTTCCAGGCGCAAACCGTCAGCTTCCTCCGATCTATTCCAGTCTCGAAGCCACCCCTCCAGTGTTGCCATGTGCCGAAGTCTCGACGGGTGCTCCATTCCCCATCCCTGGACTGCAAGCTCTATACCCCTTCGAATGTTCTTCTCCGCTGAAACAAAAGACCCCTGTTGAAATTGACAGTCCGCTAAGAATACCAGTGCCTGTTCCTGGATTCCTAGCGAGAGTTCTGATCTTTCGGCTTGCGACGCAACCATAATCTCTTCCCCCAAAATTTCGGCTTCCATATACTTGCCTTGATTGAAGAGGTTATTCCCAAGGTGAAGTGTAATTTTAAACACCAGCGAGCTATTTGTACCAAGTTGCTCCTCGAAATCAGAAAGGAGTTTTCGAAGAAGTCGTTCTTCCTCAACTGAGTTATCCATTCCGCAGACATTTCCAATGTAAGACAGTTCTGCTAAAAGATTTATGTTCGCGAAACGGCCAAACCCAGTCTGTAAAGCGTCATTATTGCACCTCCAAGCTCGGATTGCTGTTTCTTGGAGAAGTTCGGGCTCCACCGTTCCCAGCAATCGACATATCCGTCGCAATGGTACGTGATCTCCGATGACTTTTTCAGCCATTTGTGTAATGTATCGGCGCAGAGAGTGCGTTATCTCAATCATATCGTATCGTAGGAAGAGGAAGAACACGTCCAAAAAATAATCTAATGTTCGTGGATGTGGAGCTCGAAGTATATCAGGGACGAGTCCGAAGGCCTTTGACAACAGCCGTCGAAAATCGTTGAATGAACCCTTTCGGTTCAGCTCCCAAGCGTTGTAACAGTGGTCCGAGAAAGCCGCAATGGACTTAGGTAGAAGCATATCAGCATTATCCTCAGCGGGTAATCCATGCCTGTCGAAAGTTCGAACTCCGCTCTGAAATGTGTAAACGAGGTGTTCTTTGATGGTATGGAAGAGCTCCTCTGGAATTTTGAGACTTGTGAGCGGTGACATTGGCCGCGAGATGTTGGAACCGTGGATAGAAGAACGGCTATAATTGCGAAGCAGCTTCATCTGGGAATTTTCCTCGACAGTATGGTCATTGGAATTGCTGCCTGTGTCCTCGTTGAAATTGTCAGACCACAGCATCATATCTGGCAGCAACTGTGTCGCCGAGGACAAGCTGCCCGAAGAGGTTGAGATCATATCGGTAGAGAGACAGGCTTCCCATGCTGGAAGCATGTCACCGTCAACTGGCGCAAACGGTCCGATAAAGGCGCCTGCTCCTGATGGTGGAGTCTTGCACTGAACGTAGGATGGTATCGAGGCCCTAGATCCTGGTTTTCCGGATCCTGGTCCCTTGGTATGGCGAAGCAAGCGACCCATCCCAACAACCTGACCATGAAGCTCGATCGTTGTCCTTTTCCTCATGAGATCTCGCTCAGCCTTTCGTTGAATGAGAGCAACAGCCTCGTGTTTCTTGATGTTCTTGCAGAGACCCCATCTGGTTATACGATCTTTATACATTCTTTCACTATAGAACTCTTAGTCTTCAAGTGGATCGACGTAAGCGTTGTGAGTTCTAATGATGACTTACTTTGCGACAAAACCTGCTTGCTCCATGATACTCATGACATCCTTCAGCTTCAGCTTCTCGTCGCGATACAGGTGTGTGATTTGTGGTCGACGAGAATCCCATTCGGTCTTGGTAGGACCAGAGCGGCTCGTTACACCCAGAGCAGACGACTTCGTATCTTGAGTCCCGATTGGAAATGGGTGATCCATGTTGAGCAGGCGGTACTGGTAGTGACGAGACGGCCTCAGGAGGAACAAAACAAACAAGCGAGGCTAGCGTGTGAGCAAGGTCAAGAGAAGGCGAAGGCGTACAGAAAATCAGTCACTGAGTGCTTGAGAGTTTAAAACTGGGAGAAAGATGGAAGTAGATATAAGGCGATCATCACAGCCTTGCCAATAACGCCGTGACGCAAAAGTACGAGAGGCTTGGGCGGCTCGGGCCCATTGGCGAATTAGCCGAATCAAAAGTACGATGCATCATGCAGGCGACAAGCCACACCTACTGGAACAGCCTGTCACACAAGGCATGGCTCTATATAACTGGACAGCATTGCATATGCTCCCAGTGTCCTGGCCTGCTGGTTGTCGCTTCTGGTTGGGGGTGTCTTGCTGACCTTGCGCAGCGCCCAATGCCAAGCCAAAAGCCCCGTCTCTAGATTTAGTGTTGGGCCAAAGAATTGCCAGGCTAGAGTTGGATTGCTTTCGAACAACAAGAAGGAACAAGTCTGGATGAGATGCAGCGCCCACATTGATTAAATCAACCTTAGAGATGTGAGACGAAGAGCTACCACGCCAGGATATTCGCACATCCAAAACCCACAGATGACGACAGCACTGATTCTGAAAACGACGATGACTCACCTGTGAAATTGTTTGAGTGACATAATCATCAATAGGAATAAGAGAGTTAGAGCAAGCTGAGAGTGCATAGCGACAAAACCTTCAGACAGAACACATTTGAAGTCACGAGATCGGCAGTCGTGTGACACTCTTCCGCGACCATGAACAGTGCCAGCCGGTAGTGTAGACCCTTTAAAGAACCTATCCAAAGGAGAGGAAGTGTCTTTATATACCTCTGATCAATCAATCCGGTACCGCGCGAAACCCATTCAACGGGCGAGAAACAATGGGTGTTTTTCCAAAATCATGGTATCTAAGCTAACACACCAATCTGTCTCAATTCTTCCAATGTTTCCTTCCATTTTTCATATCATTATCTCATCATGCTGTTTGATAAAGTTCATTCCCCATCACGGAACGTCAGAGACGTCAAGCCTCCCAGCAATTATAAGTTGTATTCAAATGGGAAAAGTTGAGGCTCTCAAGTCGAAGCGCGACATACTCTCGTGGACCTCCACCTGTATTGCGGAAGTATTATAAGTTCTATACGTTCGCAATCTATTGCCTGCTTCATAATAAGGAAATTCAGTTCGGCTATGGTTTGTTTGGAACGTCTATTTGATTTTCCGTCTCTGCGTAAGAAAGGATTGGGTGATATTGACAGTGAAGTCATGTTTGACGGCGGGAAAGGAATGGCAACCACAAACCACGAGTCAGGTGAGCATATACAGAGAATCGCCCATCCTCAACTCCATGTAACCCTTGCGAGGTCCAAAAGCCGCACTTCTACCGATTTGAAGCTCATCCCCTCCATATCCAACACCAGTTCAGAAAACCTTTGAAGCTGCACACACTAGCTGCGTTCCTGTGATGATATTTGTTAGCAGCTGTTGTGCGTATGGATGAAAGATGGAAAGGAAGGGCTTTATATGCAAAGTCCTCGGCAGCTAAAGGGTAAAGCATGATGAGAGTACGGAAAATAACAGGAATTCGCGGCTCTTTGTACGACTGGATGATTTTTGGTCATGAATGTGTAAAGGGATGCGAAATCATAGAATGCTTGACAATTTGTTGAAGTGAATGTGAATGTGAAATTGGTATCTCAAAGAACGTACGAAACAGGCTCTACATCTAGATCTAAAATCTACGCCAATATACACATCTATCTCTCCAGCCCTCTAAGCCTCAAACTCCATTCCATGGTATAAACGCCTCCTTCCCTCCCTCCCCTCCCACTCCACCCAACCTCTACCCTCCCTGCAAACCTCACCACCTCCACCCCCTCGCCCCCCTCAAATCATCAACATTCAAAATATCCACCCCCTCCTTCACAAGGACCTCCCAAACATAATCCCTCAACCCCAGAGGCCAAGCCGGCAAATCCCAATACCTGGCCTTCAAGCCCCTCTTATGCGCACCTCTAACCTGACCGCGTATGATATCGAGTTGTTTGGGAGTGAGTCGACCGCGCCAGATGGTGCCGATGGATTTGTGCAGGGAGACGGATGCGTAGTAGGAATTTTGAGAGGTGAAGGAGGATGTGGGGGAGGTGCCGGACAGGCCTTGGCCGAGGTCGGCGGGGTCGCCTGTTGGTGGGTTGTTGTCGAATTCGGGAGGGAGGAGATTCTCGGGAGAGGAGAAAGGGTCGTCGATACCTGGAGGAGAGAGAGCAGAGGGAGGAGAGTTGCTTAGTGGCGAGGGAGATGAATGGGGAGGCTCCCACATGGTATCGAGTGGGGCGTCGAAAAATGCATCTCTATACGTCTCGTTTGCAGTCAGGATGTCGAAGCGTGTGTTCCCTGTCCCTACTACTGTCACAGCTCGTCTATGCACCACATCTCCTTCCACATAGGTTAACCATCCGCGTTCTCGCAAGGGTTCTAGCTGCTTCAATATCCAAGGCCAGGTTTCCTTTCCGCCTGTTTTCACGTCTATAAGCAGTGTAAGTGTCTGCTCCGGATCGACGTCGAATACGCCGTTGTTAGTCCCGTTGTAGAACTCCGTCTGCGGGTTTTGGTTCTCGAGAATCTTGACGAGAGGGTCGATATACAGTGCTGTGAAAGTGCGATTTCGACTAAGACTTGCTCGATTGTGACCGACGAGTAAGTCGTTGTTGTATAGCCAGACGTCGGCTTCGACACCTGTGCAGCCGTGACGGAGAGCAGAGAAGAGAGGGACCCGTCGCCAGTAGTCGTTGTGCGAGTGGCAGGGTATGGGTTGGATGTCCCGTGTAAAGTCTGTTGGGTACCATGCTAGGTCTGCGGTTCCGGTGTTGAGGCCGCCCCAGTGGGTGAAGATGTCGTCTGGATCTGAGGGTCGAGTGTAGAGGGCTAGGAGGGTGAGGAGGAGGTTTGTGGCTAGAAGGATTGCGCTAGGGACATTGTCAGTTGTATATTCGCGGATGAGAAGTCAAATAAAAGGCAACTGTAAGAGGAACGGAACAGAAGAAAGAGGAAGACAAACAGAATGCTCAACCCACTGATCCCCCCAAAAACACAATAATTCACCCAGCCTCTCCTCCTCTTCATCCACCTCGTACCGGTATACCTCCCATCCAACAACAAAGCCTTCCCTTCATCTCGATATACGCTTCCATTCCTAGAACTATCGAGACTTCCTTTCCTCCTGGCTCGCACGGTCATAGTCATGATATCTTTGACGCCCCACCAGCCATTTCCGTTCTCTTCGCAAGACCAGTCCTGGTCGGCCTTTGTGTCTGAGTTTATGCCCGGGAGATATCCATCTTCCAGGTCAAGTACTTCGTGGTCTAGCTCGTAGTCAAATTCGGTGTCTGTATTGGATGGAGCAAGGGGTTTCCGAGGCGAGGATGCAGATGACGAAGGAGATGTGGATGCGCCATCTTGATATTTATCTTGCTGTGGTGGCGGAATGAATGATGGTGGCAATGGCGTTGGCGCTGGTGTTGAAGTCGGCGTTGCTGGCGCCGCAGTGATTCCGGCATATTCGGAGACTACTTGATCTTGGTGGAGTTGTTGACGTTGATGATGTTGATGCTGATGCATCGGCGTCGGTGATAAATCTGATGGTGCCATTTTGGTGGGGGCGGGCAGGCGGGTCAGGATCAGAGCCAGGGATTTGGGACGTCTTGGCAGGGTCTGTCCTATCAAGAGGGTGCTGAAGAATAAATGGAGAAGTATGATAAAGGATTCCAAGATCTTTATCGAGACTTGGCCATGAGATCGCTTGATGATTGATGAATGAAGATCGAATGAAAACAGGAGTCAAGAGTGGAAATTTCGAACGACGGCAGCCTTCGATCTATATAAATAGAGAGGGAAGATGCTGCTGGTGAATCGAAGTGAGTCGTGAAGCAGTCTGGGTAATGTCCGTGTTTCCTCGTAATTTTCTGTATCGACTTGAGCCCTAATGGATTCTCATCGTCTCGTCACAATGCTCTCGATTGGATGTGGTGCTGATTTAAGTAAGTGAGTGAGGGATTTTGCCGCTTATTGTTTGTGACTGTACCCCGAGAGCTCAGTCCCGTCTTCCAACACTTCTTTCGAACACTCACTTAAATCCTCGTATCCAGACCCCGCTTCCTCTTTCCTAAATGTCGCTGCTCAAACGTCTCTGGACCTCCCCGCCTCGAATCGGCTCTTTTACCTCGATTCGATATGCTTGATGACCGTTTCGATACGATGCTCTAAGTTTCGTTTCAACTGGTCTCTGTGACCACTGACGCGTCGAATGTCACTGAAGTGCTAGTCCGGGATTTTGATGCCGAGAGTTTATTTCGCTGAAGGGTAGGGAGGAAAGGAATTCGTGATTGAGTAAGAGGAAATCTCGATGATGATGGTGCCTTGTAAGTGAGCGATTTCAAGAAGTCGGAGTGATGAGTGACAGCTTGGAGAAATATGAGAGGGTAGGACCAGGTTGATTGCGTAGACAAGATCCGACAAGAATGACCCGTCAACGACTTATTGGAAGGTTGGTTGATACATATGATGTCAGAGTCTAGAGCGAATGTCGCGACGGGAGATGTGAAGATATATGTCTCTTTTCTTTTTCGCACCTTACCAATAGAGTGGGAGGGTCTAGATACTTAAGCTTGTAAATAAACCTCCGAGGAGGGAAGCGAAAAGAGGGAATTCAGAGCACACCATCCCCACCATCGTCAAGCAAGAACGCATTTCCTTCCCAATGCGTGATCATGAACGATGCAAGTGTCTTGGGATTGGTAGCGAGTTCATCCACCGCCAATCCATTATCCAGCTCGTGGAAAGAAGCACAATCACAAGCATCACAAGCATCTCCCAAAGTGACACCTGCCAGATCTACGCAACGCCGCTGAATAAAATGCGCAATGAGAAGAACCAATTAGACCCCTCAGAAGGGTCATCGTGGGTTTCTGCACTCGCTTGTAGGGAATCTTCACAGACAGGCCAGATGAACCAGATGAAGAGGATGTGCACTTGGATTTTGATCACACTGTCGCAAAAGCGCCACAGAAGAGACAAATCCGCTACGTGCAAGCCACCACGGACGAAGATGCTGGATTCTGATTTGGTGAGAGGAGGTGTGCCCAGGAGGACCGTTGGGGGTTGGTGGAACATTTGATGCTGGGCTGAAGTGGGGGTGGTTGATGCTTGGAACTTGGAGCTTCCCCTCCTGTTGATAGATACACGTGGAGGGCTTGATTGATAGCTGCAGGGACGGTGAAGCTGTAACTGGCTTGAGTAGCTGTGGAAATGATGATACAACATAAGAAAGATGAAGCTTTTGATTTAATAGTCGCGATCCGAGCTTTGCATACTGCAAGCTCTGGTGCTTCGGCACTTGCATCAAGAATTGATGATTGGGAAAATAGAGAAGCCAAGGGAAGATACCCAGACCGTTCAAATCGGGAACACCTGCCTCAGATCACTTCGAAAACGAAGCAACCCAACTACCGAATAAACAAAACATCTGAAGTGTCTCTTAAAACAGCAACTCGAGACCACAATAGCACACACTCTCTCCTGTAACACGCATCGTCGAGAATGTTAGGCTTTTGTTTCCTCATCTCCTCAACCCTCCATCTCTCACCGTCCTTTGTGACACTCTCCAGCGACCACAGGACAAAGTTTAGCGATCTCCCTACCAAATCTCCAGCGTTCCAGACCCTAAACCCTGCCCTGTCAGAACCCTAACCTTCTTCCGCCAAGCCCCTAGGCTAGACCCTGAAGAAGAAACATCGGCACGGCTATCTGCTTCGGCTAGGGTGGCAGAATAGCTCACCGCTCAGACATTCAGTCGCAAAAAAGTTGAAACTTCCTGCGAGACGGAATATGCGTGAAGCTTGATTTCACTGGCTTCTGAATCGATCGACGCAACGAAGAGAGTAATACTGCAGTCGATTGGATTGAATTGGACTTGATTCCATTGGAGAAAGACAAGGACAATATGCCGCACAAACATACGAGGAAAGGGCAGGTTGACAAATCGACGTAAGTTCAAGTCTTCGCGGAGATGAAGCTATTCACAATTTCCCCACCACCACTTCTCTTTTCCCTCTCTTTTCCCTTCCACTTTACGACTTCCTCGCCATGCTAACCATCTCTTCCCTTCAGCGTCGACCTCCCACCCACAACCCTCGCCCTCCCCCTCTCAGTCTCGAAATCCGCCTCCTCAAACGGAATATTCACCTCCGAACTCTCTACCTCCAAGTCTAACACCACAAAGAACAACAACAACAAGAAGCGCAAACGCAAAGATACAGACGATGACACGCCGAAAGCTTTCCAACGTCTGATGGCATTCGCGCAGGGGAAGAGATTACCGAAGGGATTAGACGATGGAGTGAGGGAGACGAAGAAGGAAGGGAAGAGAAGGAAAGTAGCTGCTGAGGCAGCTGCTTCAAAATCTACAGCTGGCGAGGACGGCGAGGAAGCCGAAGTCGAAATCGTAGTATCCAAGAAAGAAAAAGACACTGTCCAAGAAGCCAACACACCCACCATCCGCCCCGGCGAGCGTATGTCCGACTTCTCCGCACGCGTCGACGCCGCCCTCCCCGTCGCAGGTCTAATTAACAAGAGCGTACGCAACGGCAAAGACCCGCTAGGATTGAAAGTCGGACGAACGAAGACGGAGAAGCGCATGCATAGGATGTACGACGAGTGGCGGGCTGAGGAGGCGCGGATACAGGAGAAGAGGATGGAGGCTAGGGAACTGGCGGAGGAGGAGGAGATGGATGAGGGGGAGGATGGGCAGGTTAAGTGGAAGGTTCCTGCTTCGACATCTGCATTGGGAGGAGGTGCGTCTGCTGGTGGAAAGAAGAAGAAGAAGGGGAAGGGGAAGAAGAAGGTGTTGGGGGAAATCGATGATGGTGAAGATGATCCGTGGGCGAATATTGGGAAGAATAGAGGGGAGGTTAAGGCGGGACTGAATGATGTTGTGCTTGCGCCGCCGACGTTCACGAAGGCGCCGAGGGAGAAGTTTAAGGTTAGTAGGGGGGCGAAGGTCGAGGTTGAGGATGTGCCGAGGAAGAGTGGGAGTTTGAGGAGGAGGGAGGAATTAGGTGGGGTGAGGAGGAAGGTTGTTAGGGGATATAGGGATATGATGAAGGGGAAGGGACAGGCTATTGAGGAAGAGGAAGAATGAAGGGAGACATTACTGCGTTGTTGGCGTTTGAGCTCGAGCTGAGGTGGTGAAGTTGCCATTTACAGGGTATCAATACAATGCAATTATGGCAAGACTACGTGCTCATTGACCGATTGACTTTGACACGAATACGATCAACTTGATACATCTTCGCAAGGGTGCTGCCCAAGAAAATGCAAGAAACGTTGTTTGCGAGTCCTTGGTATCCGCCTTAGCCGCTGTACTTGATAATGCTCCATCGTCACGTATAATTGTTGACACCCACGTTACTTTGACACAAATGATATACTAAGTGCCAGTCTGGAAGCATATGCGGAAAAGGTAGGCGAATGACGTTATTCGCCAATCAGACAGCCGGAATCATGTTCCACGCTCTTCGAACTGGAATGGTTTTTATAACCGACGACCTGTACGATATGAACATGTCTCACCGGAGAACGTTGCCTTGCCAATACCAAACTTCCCTGAACGCGGCGATCTGTATAGCATGAAAGTATCCTGGAGAATAATAGTGGATATAAGATATTGGCTGAGCGTCATCTGTTCGAAGAGTAACAGTAAGAGAGTCCTTAAGCTTCCTTTTGTGTGTCGATCTTTAAAGCTTGGAGTAGTTCAAATAGAACAACGAGGTTGAACGAACTGCTCGGGTCTGGGCATATCGTTTAGTTTTCAGATATTACTGGAATACGATATCGCCGAGGATCTATTGCAATGTGCTACTGGGCAGTACAGTGTAAGGATCATTTTGAACCACTCACTTCAACAGTCGCGGAACAGTAAACCCGAAGAGCTTCGTTGTGCTCTGTTGTTCCGTGAGAATTAGCTGTGCATCAAGAGAAGAAGTAAAAACAACTGTGTTACAGACCCTCTCTTAGATCCAACCCGAAGTATCACGAATGTAAGCACCAAAGCGTCATCCAAGCGACCTAGTCATAACTTAAAATTGAATCATAACTCATGCGTCTATAAGTACAGACATCCTTTCCTGATTTCTCCTTTTCAAGCCTCACAAAATCCAGCAAAAGCCCAACCTCACATTTTCCCCAAAATTCAAATCTCAACAACAAACCCTTTTAAACCCACCAAAAATCACCTCAAAATGTATCTGCCCTCCATTCTCAAGACTCTTTCCACTTTTCTCGCCCTCACCGTCAGCGTGACCGCAATCGGCAACTGCAAATGCCAAGACGAGTCCACCCAGAACGACGCAGCGACGGAGTATTGCTGCAGACGCCAACAATGGCCTGCGAGATACGAACCGAATGAGTACCATCAAGTACGTTTGCAACAAACCCCCGCACACATCCTAGGGTTCCTCACCTCTTTTACTACCTGCCGATTGGCTGACATGATCCTGTGCAGTGCTCGTCCTTATTCAGGAATTTGGATTCCAACTCCTTCAAGAATTGTTGTGTGGACTATGGCCGCGTCACGGATGCATATTGCTGGAATTGAAAGAGAGTGGGGAGAGTGGCAAGGATGAGCTGCAGAGTTTGACGTCGTTAGATTCAAGTGTATTTGTTGCGGTGTCGTGTTAAAGAGTTTATGTACGCCGGTGTGGTTCAGGTAGCGTTGACTCTTGAGAGAAATAAATGTATACTTAGAAGCCGGATTATAACATTACTTCTTTCAAATGATCTCATGTGTCTTCAAGATTCATTACCTAGAGGTTTTGTATGTCAGTCCCAACAATCATAAGACAGAACTCAGTTCTGAAAGACCTTGGCTGGGGGTGGCTAATCAAGACTGTGATCGAGAGGTAGGACATGGGATATAACTAGGTATCTCTGGTAGGATGTGGAGATCAAGGCGTTCTAGTATCCATCTCGGATGAAACTTACTATGAGAGGTCTCTCATCGTTCTTCTTTGAAACTGAGTATATGTATGGCGATGATGCATACTGCTGGGTTGAAAGTGACAACAGTGAGAAATCTTCCCGGATCGAACGTGAGCAACAAAGAATCACGAAAATGCGTACTTCACCTCGATACGTCCAATATCTCTGTTGACTTCGGAAAGTTGTAAGGTTGCAGTGTTGTTTCTCAAAGAGCCCGAGATCGGCGAAATCGAAAGGCAATCGGCTGTTTGTACATTGAATTGTTCCACAATCTCAGGGAGTGGTCATCGGTAACAATCCTCACGATACACAACTCTGAACGCAAAAGTACATAAGCTGCCCAGTAACCGGGCCAGTTCCTTGGTCTTAGAAAGCATCAATCAAATCACCAAGAACTTCTACTCCACATCAAAATTCTACTCTAAAAATAATCAACATGCAGCTCACCCGCCTCTTCAAAATCGTCACCCCTATCCTCGCGATCACAACAACCGTGACTGCCATCGGCAATTGCAAATGCCAAGACTCACAGGGTCAATATAACGACTTGACTGAAAGATGCTGTGCTGAACAATTCAGCGGGGTTTATCATCCCGATCAGCATCATCAAGTAGGAAGATCCCGAAGACTCATATCGAGTCCCGATGCAAAAATTGTGAGCTAACATGAGGTGCAATTAGTGTTCATCTTGGATGTCAGCCCTTGCGGAGCACGCGTTCGATCAGTGCTGCAAATCCTTTGGCTCTTGGGACTCATACTGCTGGTGAGAACTGTATGATTAAGCCCTGGCAGCAAGTGTGGTTTTAGGGCTGTTCAATCAGGACTTTCTTAATCGATTGGGGACTTAAGCCAAAGACATCATAGATTCAGTCCTAGCAAATGTTATTTTGTTGCAGTTCAGTGCTAGCGGCTTCGCTGTTCAAACAAAGGCTTCAATCTTCTGATCGTGATGTGTCATGCTCCATTGAAACGCAACAATGGTGTACGGCTTTCTTTCTCGCTCTGCCAATGCCCGTATAGGGCCTTACTTGTGGAGGGCACAAGTTCGATTCGATGAGTTTCACGGTTCAGATGATATGCGACTTGCCTTTTCACAATCCCACGGTAGTGTCTCAGCTGAATGTGAGGGACCAATGTGTCATAGCGTATGCGATTTTCATAGAAGTCGGCTGCAAGTTCCGGTCTAGATTGTCAAGGAAGCACTTTTCTCATATGCTTGTTTGTCTACTTGGCCTGTCTGATCCAAGTCCCGTCATCAAGAAGCGCAAGATCGGTCGATCGCTTCTTATTTTATCGTGATCTTCGTGGAAGGGGTCCGGGTCGAGCACTGTGTTACGTCCGAAACAGATTGGTTGAATCTAAGAGGATCTTCCTACCAATTATAATTATCTTGTAATTGTAGTACGAAATGGAATCTCGTCGTGCGACTTTAGTGTGGAACAAATAGTAGTACTCAGTCTCGCTTAACCGATTCGAAGTATTACAACAATAAAATGTAAGAACACAGAAGCGCTGATCACAGGAAGGTATTGAGAGTTTTCCTTAGGTACCAATTATCCATAAGACCAAGCAACTTCCCAACTTCTGGGAGTCTCCTCAGCACCAACAGCAAATTGAATTCCAAAATCAATCTTTACAAGCTCCTTAAGCTCACAATACAAACTCGAATTCGTACACACTGAAGTCAACATGCAATTCCCAACCATCCTCAAGACCCTCGCTCCTCTGCTTGCTCTCGCAGCCACCGTCACTGCCATCGGCAACTGCAAGTGCCAAGATAGTTATGGACAGAACGACGAGGCAACGGAAAAGTGCTGCCGCGCGCAAGAGTATCCCGCACAATATCATGGGGATCAACATCATCAGGTATGAAAATATCATTCCTCTTGAAAGCTAATACCTGGAATCTTGTACCATAGTTGAGGACAACATGCTGATTGGTGGTATTAGTGCTCGTCATGGTCGCGAAGTCTGGATTCGACTGCGTTCAGGTTCTGCTGCAAGTACAAGTGGCGAATGGGGGATGCGTATTGTTGGAACTGAACGGGCTCAGATAATGGTTATGAAGGTTCAATTCTAATATTGGTACTTACATTTGACTGAAAAGTGCGCACAAGTGCAATTCGTGCCGGGACATGGTGCGATCATTGGCCATTTGAAAATGTACTTTACCTCGACGAGAATGCCAGCTTATTTGCAGTCTAAGATTTTCCTTCTTGCTTTCATGAACTAGTAGTAAGTATGGATGCATTGGCGAAGTTGAGAAAAGGCCTTGTCTTCGGCGGGCAGACTCTCGATCCCCTCGTACCCAGGACACCGTCAAACCCAGCCGTATCTGCCGAAGAACAACCCGGGGGGACAATAGACCTTGCTATTTTGATGTTTCCCTTAATTAGTTTCCTGTGTCCACCTATCGTGCTCCCATGTCGATGGGAGTCTGACAGCACTGTGCTATTATTTTCGTGCTTTCTATGCTAATCTCAAGGCTCGATTGACCTCCATTTTACATACTTGAAAGTGGGATAGTCCTATTTAGTACCAATTGTCAAGCCTGGCTTGCCAGATCTAGGCCATGTTCTTCCAAACTCACTCATTAGCCATGTGTTCATCCTCAGCAAGCCTTATCTCCGTGTAGGCTGTACGGCCGTAGACGGTAATACCGGACCTGAACTTGAGCCAATGAATACTCCGAAGAATGTCATCGCATTCCAGTGCATTGCTACTGCGATAATGCTGAAGTAACACGCAAGCTTAGACATACATTGCTGGGCAATACAAATGCAGTAGTCAAGGAATGGCTCACGGACTTTACACATGCTGTATGACGTAGATGAACGGAAAGGCCCTTGACGTACAGTCTGTAAGTACTACCCTCTGATCTACTATACTCGGATACTTAGATTCCAGCCATACCGCAGGATGGTCGGAACTGCATGGGATTGCAGTCTTAACCATGATCCAGAGAAGGTCAGTTGAAATTAAAATATCATCGACGTGGCTTCAAGGGATCTTCCGCTCTGCATGGTGAGGACGACACAATACAGATGCATATAAAGCCGACCCAATTCCCTTCAGCTTCCATCAAATATACAGCAATCTGAACATCCCATCACTTTCGCAACCATACCCAACCGAGCCCCCACCAAGTCAACATGCAGTTCAATTCCATTCTCAAGATAGTCGCACCCGCTTTCGTGCTGGCTGCTCAAATCAACGCCCGCCTAGTCGGAAATTGCAAGTGCCAAGATTCGAATTGGTAATCCAACGAGCAGACCGAGAAGTGCTGCAACGAGTAAATCTCTGGTATCTACCATCCAGACCAATACCACAAGGTAAGTTAGCATTCTCATCGGAAAGTACTTTCTGCAGCATCGTCAACAATGGTATCTGATGGGTCGTATCAGTGCTCATCGTGGATGGAAGTCTTGAATGAGGTAAATTTCCTCTCCTGCTGCCAGTACTACGGCATGAATGGAGCATTTTGCTGGAACTAGAGAGTAGGAGTAGCACACAAGTATGGATCGAGATGGATTTGGGGCCGAGTCATTGGGTTTAATAGTCGGACATCCGCAGCAGTGAGGGAGTTGGCATGATCGAAGACTGTATCCGGAGGACAATAATGTTGTATGATGTAGTGACAATTCTGAATCGTGTCTAACATAGCATGGAGAATAATAACTTTGTTGTCATCGGATAATTCAGGCCGCTGCCATGATATCTGACAGCTTCTCCATGCGGTCGGAAGATGTGAGTTGGAACAGCATTCCGCAGACTCGGTATTGTTGGCTGAAGGAGAGGCGGGAAGCCCCCAGGCCAGTACGAGGTGTAAATTAGTGTTCATTTTATACTTTAGTGTCATATTGCCTATCGAAAAGCCTAAATTATCACTTGTAGGTTATGGACCCGTCGTGTTTGCAGGACTCAACTGACGTTGCCGTTTCTTTGTTGTTTACATTTAAGCGAGTGGATAGGCTTCGATGAATGCCAGGGCATAAGAGCTTAACGTGGATTCCAAGGCTTTTGCCGTCAGGCAACTTGAATGATTGAGAAAGATCTTGAATTCCAACAAGCAACCGAGCGAAACCGTCCCAGAACCGAATCCCTGTATCCGTTCATACCAAAGCAGGCTCATCAATTCCGGTCACGTGCAGAAAATATCTGGGCAGTTTATGCCTCTTGCTCGAGTTCATAATCTAGGCAGAACTGCAATCTCGATGGAATTTTTCACTGTAGCAGTATTTGAAAGTCAACACAGCTGGATTTATCGAGAGTGAGCCAAGCTTTGAGCTCCGACCATAACCAATATTTTCTGACCAATCATCGTTGGCAAATAAGCGCCAGCGGAAAGACGAAACCTGAGAAGAGTGATAGCTCCACAACACCATGGATTAACCTATCTCATATAATCTGGAGAAATGGACAACGCTCTTCATTATTCACCACTTAGTGAAGAACAAGATGAGATTCGCCTCATCCGCATACTCCCCTATGCCTCGAGAAGGTTTCCTGTCGAGTGCGCAATTGAAATCGTGTCCCTGAAGGCAACAACAGAGCTTTACAACTCCGTTCTGTCAACTGCTGACTGCACAGGAAGACAATTGGCCCTTTTATGGGAGAGTGTGAGCGCACCAGATCCCCGGAACGAGATCGTCCAGGATAAGCATAACCCTAACCATCCAAGCCACCGGTATGAATGGGGTGATTATGCGGCCCTTTCATACGTCTGGGGAAGAACTGATGACACGGAGACAATTATCTTGAACGGTAACAAGTTGAAGGTGCAACGGAATTTGGAACACGCACTGCGTGCATTGAGTTCGAGGGCGGAATTCAATGGACGGTACATGCTGTGGGTCGACGCAATTTGCATTAACCAGAAAGACTCAGAGGAGCGATCGCAGCAAATCAAGAGGATGAGAATCATTTATGGTAATGCAAGGTCGGTGATCGGATGGCTTGGGGAAACGGACGAGCAGAGTGGAAAGGCTTTTGACCTCATCGAATCGCTGAGTACGGCCTGGTCAAAAGGATTCGGCGAAGAATTGGAACATAGATTGAGGGAGGACCCAAAATACTTGGGATTTGGAAATTGGTCAGCTCTACATGAGATAATGAAGCGTCCATACTGGTCACGACTGTGGATTATCCAGGAGATCGTTTTAGGCTCATCATCGGCGGTATTGTACTGTGGTAATCGGTCCGTGAAGTGGGAATCCTTCTGCCAGGGCATTGGCTTCCTTTTCGAGTATCTTTGGACAACCAAAGATGGGATCACCGCTCAGGAAGTGAGGACTATGTATCCAGAACGGCGGGACTACCCTGCGTGGAGTACCACTAGCTTGCACCTCGTCTTTCGAGATCTGTGGGGCCTTAGCCGGATCGAATCTAGAGGAGGAGAAGACCGACCAAGCTTCGGACAGCTTCTAGATCTGGCTAAGTCCGGCGAAGCTCATGATCCGCGAGACAAGGTGTACGGACTCGTCGGTATGATGGACCCTTCAGTGGCACTAACCATTGTCCCTGACTACTCGCTCTCCCCAGCACAGGTGTATGCTGCCATTGCGAAGACGTTCATTACCGTTCAAGGAGATCTGGAAGTTCTTCGAGAAGCAAATCCTTGGGGACAGATGCGTTCTCCGTCATGGGCACCCGACTGGACATGGAACGGCAGAATACGACACGGGAGAATCATGGCTAGTCTTTCGGGACCTTTCTGGGGACCTAAAGGCGAACCACCAGGTAATAGCTTAGCAACTCCATATCGTGCAAGCGACGATCTTCCAATGGAGATCGAATTTTCCGGTGATGGCATGCACCTGGTTTGCCGAGGCTTCATTGTCGATGAGGTCGACGGGCTTGCGGCAAGAGAGCACGGGTATTTTTCTTGGGCGGAAAATTCGATTCAGCAACCTAGATCCACCGAAAATGCCTATCAAACTTCTGACGGTGTGATTGAAGCTTTGTGGAGGACAATTGTCGCTGATCGAGTGGCTGGGGGTAACAGGGCAAGCGACAGGAACGCTGCTGTTCTGAATATTCCAGCAGACTTGGAAGCAGCACAAAGACAATTCGATGATTTTGGGTGGAAGTGGTTGGCGAACCAGATCGGCTATTACTTCCGATGGAGCGGATGGCGTGCTGCGAACCGGAACTTCATGCTGTTTGGCAGGGAGTTGGACACTTACTTTACCGACACAATTCCGGAAACAGCAAGTGAGTATGACTATACGGAGTCATACTGCTGCAGCAACCGGACGGGTCAAGGACGGCGATTTATTACCACAGCGAATGGATATATGGGGTGGGGCCCTGACAACATGTTTGGTACGGCTGTCAGTCAACTGAAAGTGGGTGACAAGATTGCGATTTTGTTTGGTTGCAGTACACCAATTGCTGTTCGGCCGCAAGGAGGCTATCATCAAGTCCTTGGAGAAGCATATATCCATGGACTGATGGATGGTGAATCTGTCCAACATCTTCAAGAGGGGCGGTTCGTGATTCAGAATTTTGTATTTTGTTGACCTACTCGCACTCGGAATTATTTTTGCGATATCATCCGTCTGATAAAGCGACCATTTTCGTCAGAGACCAGCATTTTCTGCTGACGATGAGATCTCAAGAGTATGCGTCGACGCCGTGACCTCGTCGTCGTCGAATTACTAAAGAAATGCTAAGATGAAAGTGTTTTGGTCTCGGTCATACCCCGAAACTAATTCAATCATGCTCTGGAACTGGCATAGTCCTTCAAGTACTCATCAACCGTCTGCGCTAGAGGACCATCTTCAAAGAACCCCAACTTCTTCGCTAAGCTGGTGTCAAATTGAGCCGGCCACTTTGCCACAATACTTTCCACAGCAGGATCTTTTCGCTCTTCAATCAAAGCAAGCGCGTCTCGTCCACCCACATTTCCTAAAATTTGGAGCATTTGATCAACCGTCACTGTCGACCCAGGTAAATTCACAATCCGAGAGCCAGCTCCGAATCTCGCCATCGGGATATCCTTGGCATAAACCAAATTCTTAATGATGGTTCTGGTTGAGCACACCCATAGCTTTAGATCTCTTGACACTGGTAAAATCGATTTCTCTCCCTTCAGAGGCTCTCTGATGATGCCCGAACAGAATGATGACGCGGCACCAGACGGCGCTCCCGGGCGCACAATAATCGTAGGCAGTCGTAAGATCCGGCCATCGATGAGGCCACGGCGCGAGAAATCGTTCAAGAGAATTTCGCAGATCAATTTCTCGGCTCCATAGGATGAACCGGGTAACGGCATTGTTGTTTCTGTCACTAGCCTGCCTTCCGATGGCCCGAAAACTGCTAGACTTGATGGAAACACGACCGTGATACCTGGCTTAATTTTCCGAAGTACATCGAGAATGAACCGAGTAGAGTCAATGTTGACGCGGAGACCAAGATCTAAATTGGCTTCTGCAGCCCCGCTCATCAATCCACTTTGCGTGACACGTTAGCTTTTGTGTTTTCAAGACAGTCCAGTGGAACAGCCTCATTGTTTCTTGCATATGCAAATACTGACGGAGTACTCACTGGAGAAGATAGACAGTAGTGAGCTGTGATGTGAATAGCTTTTCACACGTAGTCTTGTCTGTAAGATCGGCCTTCACGGAGTGTATTTTAGCTGTTGTGTTGCCATGCTTGTCGGGGACCCGTGGCTCGACGATATCAGTAAGAGTGAGATTTGAGATTGAAGGATCCAGGAGAAGCGCAGCAGCAAGAGCCTGTCCGATGAAGCCTCCAGCTCCAGTGACCAAAACGTTCATTGTCGGAAGCAGCAAGGAATCTCTTTGCTGCTACAAGGTGCTTCGGAGTAAATAATTAGAACAATAGAACAATTGGCTTCTCGGCCTATATACAAGCAACACTCCTTCGTAACTGACATGTCAACGTAGACTTGTTATGGAGAACACATTACTATTGTCCGGCACCACTCCGTTCCGACACAGTAAATAATCCGAACCGAGTCAGGGGTCAATCGCTAATCCAGACCCACCAAATACCCCGCAGCCATCCTCCGGACTTATTCCCGAGTGTTCTTCTCCACTGCGCGCGAGAACGGGCTAGATACCGTATGTTGCCTGAAATTACTTCTTCGTGAGTCTATTGTTTTCCAGAGGATCTGGACTCATGTGGAGCATATTCCCTACAGGCCATATACCATCGCAACAAGAGTACTTTTCTTGAGTGCAAGCTATTTGATGTTTGTAGAAAATGGCAATACTTGATATCCCCATTCAAGAGCATGAAGGTGACAAAGACGAAAATGATGTCCCCAAGAAGGTTTACAAAATGCAATATCAAAGGTTCGGACTCTTGCCCTCATCTCAGCCATCACACAACCGTGCCACGCTAAGATTTTCGCAGACTGGGGAAGTCCGGCCTCAAAGTATCCCGTATAATTCTCGGATGTATGGCTTTCGGTTCGCCCTCCTGGGAAGGTTCCCCGTGGGTTCTTCCCGCATCAGAAGCACTCCCTCTCCTCAAAGCAGCATATGACCACGGGATCAACACGTGGGATACAGCAAACACTTACAGCAATGGCGCTTCAGAGACTATGATCGGTCAAGCTTTGCGAGAATACTCAATCCCACGGAGCCGAGTCGTGATTATGACGAAGGTTTTCTACCCAGTCCTCGAGGGCAGCGACCAGCGTCCTTCTCCTGCCATTAACGACGGGGACCTGGTGAATCAGATGGGGTTGAGTCGAAAGCACATTTTCGATGCTGTGGATGGAAGTCTGCGGCGTCTGGGCACCGATTACATTGATGTACTACAACTTCATCGTCTAGACAAGGAAACTCAGCCCGCAGAGATCATGCGTGCCTTGCATGATCTGGTATGTTCGGGGAAAGTACGATACATAGGTGCATCATCTATGCGAACGTGGGAATTCGCAAGGCTTCAATACACGGCCAGACTGCACGGGTGGACTGAATTCGTCAGTATGCAGGGCTTGTACAATCTCCTGTACCGCGAGGAAGAGAGAGAAATGAATTCATTTTGCAACGCCGAAGGAGTTGGGTTGATACCATGGAGTCCTTTGGCACGCGGAATGCTCGGAAGGCCAGTCTCCCAAGTTTCTGAGAGGAGCGAATCAGATGCCAAAACCAAGCTGTGGTTCAAGGGAAGCAAAGACACGAAAATCGTACGTAGAGTAGAGGAGATCGCCCGGAGGAAAGGCGTGAGTATGGCAAGTGTGGCGACTGCCTGGTGTTTGAGTAAAGGCTGTGCACCAATTGTTGGACTGTCGAGCTTGAAGAGGATCGAGCAGGTTGGAGAGGCATTTGAGGTCGTACTTTCAGACACAGATCTACGAGAGCTAGAAGAGCTCTATGAGCCGCTTCAAGTTGTTGCGATGTAATGAAAGAAATTCTGGTTTGCTGGTGAACAAATTTCTTGATATTCCTACACGACCATTCGGAAGACAGTTATTGCTTCGACCTTCGCAGTCTTTATTTGACAAAGCGGTGGGCAGGAAAAGTTTCAGATCAATGACCACTGGCACTGCCGTAAATAGCTCGCTTATTTCGCCTGGTTGAAGCCTGTAGGCTCGTTGGCTTTCCAAAAATCGTGCTTGGTCAACTTAACTTAGAAACAAAGAACGTCTGTACGTACCATAAGACAATGTAATAGCGCGCACAAATCGGCAATTTGATCTTTGGCCTGTGCCTCAGTGAGCTTTCGGTCTTCCCTCGGCTCTTCCTACATGATCTATATGACCGGCGTGATGTCTGGTGTGGCCCAAGCATCCGGTCTGCTTTCATAAAACCTACCGACTCCTCTGTGCTTACATGATTATCAACTACTATGTGATTCATACGCCAGGTCAGCGGCGATGTAGGAGTCAACCACTTGATCATTGCGACGAGGATGCTTGCAACACCAAGGTGCGGATGGATCGTTGGCTACTAATAACAGATGCTTTTCCTAGGAAAGCGAACCTTGAGCGGAGCGACTTCTTCAGAAACCCCAACATCCTTCGTACAGCTACATGAGATCGGAGCTCTGACATGCTCTCTTGTCAGGCGATGACTGCCTTCTAGATGTCTCTTGACTGTCCAAACATAGCAAGTTACAGTATGATACTTCCGCTCATCGCGTTGTTTCTCTCAAGACGGTAAAGAACACCAAAAATAAAACTTATGTAGTTGTACACTAACCTTAGAGCTATTTCTCCGCATGTCATGTGGGTCCTGTGTTGTAATTCATTTGGAATCCAGGGAAATCGAAACCTGAGAAGTCTTGATATATCGTATCAGATGACATGACGTACGGTTGCGAGGGAGGAATCATTCCGAAGGGTTCTGAGTTGGTGTCAAGACGGTTGGGTAAATTAGACTCCGTGCCAGCCATGTAGTCAGAGTTGGAGTTTGGAGCATCAACTGGACGCCCAATCACCGATGGAAAGGCATGAGAAGTCCCCATCTGATTAGCTGTCTGGCTGCCTGTTCTGACTCCATTGCCCTCTATGTTAATGTTGCCATCGACTTGAGAATTGCCCCATTGTCGATCTATGACAGGACCTTTAGAGGACTGGAACATTCCGGGGTGAGAATCAGCTTCGGCAGCCCCGTTCAAACTCTCATGCCCTTGTTCCATCCCCAACATAGCCCTACATTCATGGAACCTTCTTTCGAGCGCTGCAGTCATCCTTTGGAGCGGGTGAGCTGCGACGCAAACGATTGACTTGAACATCGAGATTGACCTATGCATGAGCTCTATGTCATCTTTGGCCTCCACGCAGAGCTGTTCGCTTTGTGGAGCACAAGAGAGCATGAACTGACCAGCGAAGCTAATCATCACATGAAAGTAAAAAGGAACGCCGACCAGGGACTCTTTGAGAATGGAGTCTTCAAGCAGAAGTTCGAAGATTGAGCGAGAAGCGCTATGCGCCATGAGCGCTGTGGCGAGGAAGAAGGATGGGATCTGACCATTGGTCATGACTAGACCACGAAATACGTGGTGTCCTAGATACACCTTTGCGAAATGGTAATGAAGAGTAAGCCCTTTGTGCGGAAAGTCTCCGATCTGGAGGTTTGATTCTGTTGATCAATCTCGTCAGCAAACTGACTTTCAGCAACTTGGTGTTTCAAGAAAATTCAGAAAGACAACAAAATGAGAAGAGAGGTTACATACTAAAAATTGGACTGAATCGAAAATACCACCGGTCTATTTGCCTCTTGTAATCGTTCAGGGACGTCGTAAGTGCCTTGGGCACAGGCTCTCCAGTCTCTGACGACCCACAGGTTGTCCGGACTTGAGACATGATTTGAAGTAATGCTACCTGTGAGCAAATCCTGACATCAGAGTCACCTGTATTGCTGGATTCAAGGAATGTTTCCCATCCCAGCACCAAATCTTGATTGCCATGTACGATCGGGTCGCGATTGTATAATATGGACAGGTGCTGGTCGCAAATGTAAAGAAGATACCACAGCCTTACCCGATCAACCTTTGCTGGCATGGGCAGGTCACCCACAGTCTGCTCGTTGAGGGCCGTGGCTGCTGTAACCTGGTAGAAGTATCTCGGAAGTCTGACATCAGCAGCACGCCTTAATGCATCACTGTTGAGTATTCTGCTGGCATCCGACAGCCAGTATGAGCCAATACAAAGAGCGCGTAAGTACTCCAGTCCCCTTGTGTAAAATAGAGATTTCGACACAAGACGCTGAAACTCTTCGTTGCATGCTTCGTACACCTTCTGTTTGTCTTCGTCATGAAGCGCAGATATTGTGCAAACAGCGGCCAGCAAAATTGGAGAGGTTCGAAGAGTCTTCAAATCGGTATACACGCTTCCAATCCCGTATAGGTAATGGTCCAACCTGTCGAGATATCGCCGGACAAGCAGATCCCCTGTTTCAGCTGAGATTATTCCAGAGCTGATCAAATCCGGCTCGGATGGTCCTTTCCTCGAGTGTGTTGAGTACGGCGAACCTCCCAACACGTGAGCAGGAGCAGGCTCTGTACTCTCCGATACTTCCAAGAAACCATTTATAGGTGCTTCCATATCAGAAGGTGACATGGGACGGGACGCCACACATGATTCATTCTCTTCGTCATAGCTACCGTCCTGCAAATCTCCAATACGAGTCTTCGGCTTACTGTTCGTTTGTCGGATTTGCAAAGGTTTGGGAGGTTTCAGGTTGTTGTGGTGGCAGACTTCGGTAAGAGTTGTGAACAGATTCAGTATATCATTCTGCATCGCCTGCGTCTGAGAGGATGAGTCTAAAAGAGACTGTAGGCTTTTGTTCAAGACACAAGTTAGACCACGTCGCTCACATCGTGTGCATGGAGGTTGATCGCCTTCCATGTCACATTTCATCTTCAGTTTCCTAATGCAGACCCACCAGTTAATTTCTTACTGACTCTCAAAAGCAGCGACCACTATCACGTACCTACAGGCAGTACATGCCTTAATCTTCCTAGAGATGGCAGGCAGTGATTGCCTCTCGGGTGATTTGCGTGTGTGGAGTGGACCTGGAGCCTGCATGGCAGAAACAGGACCACTTCGCCGCCGGCCACCAGACGCTCGTGGCGATGTCGAGCTCCTAGACGTCTCGAGAGGCATTGTCGGCGTTGATGAGTGTGTAATTACGGGATTGGAGCCGTTTGTTGTATATGGTGCTGAGCCGTCCGTTCGGCATCTTGATTCCGGCGGCCAGTTCATCGAGTCCAAGACATCGAAGGATGGATTCGCATGGCTCCAGTTTCTCTTCATATTCACCGACTACCGCCGAGTTTGAAATTCTGGTCTTCCTGCGGCTTTACTCAAGTCCGATTTCGTGTCAGATCTGCAGCCAAACGCGGATATCTCAGCGGTGATGGATGATTGAAGGTTTGCAATATCGGCGACGTGTGCGACGGTCAATCGGAATGAGAGTCGAGGCGAAGAAAGTCTCCAAAAGGTTTTGTCCGTAGACACTAGTCACAGTCGTTGTCCGAGCTTTACGACCGACATTCTCTATTAGCATGATGAACGATGTGGAGATGGGGTATGGAGCAAAGGTGGGATTGAGGGGCAGGATTGAGGGGTAACAGGGGCATTAGAACGAAACCCAACAAAAGCGTGTAAGCATACTTACGATCTCCCTTTCATTTCCGCAATGTTCTCCGGATATACTCTGGAGATGGCGAGTCATGGCTTGGTTTTCCGTATGCCTACCCTTGTTTCTTGACTCGCTTCTCTATGTTTACCTTGTCAAATTCCCCCACTTTTGATTTGAGCGACCCACTGTAAGATGAGCAGGGCAAGTGATCACCAGCAGCGAGCAAAGGCTCGCAAGCAATTTCCCGGTTTACGCGAAGTACATGCACTCAAGGTTCCGGCGACAAGTCCGGGTCAGGATGATGTCTTCCGGCCTTTCGTCCCCACCAAGATAAATCTTAGTAGGTCACCCTATGGTATACACCTAGTGCTACTGCTGGGCCAGCATTATCGAGAGCTAACATCACAAAGCCAAGATCTAGAGTAAATTCCCTGAAGAGAACAAGGCTGAAACTCTTTCGCCCAGCCTCATCCATTGTATCTCGATCCAGCTCATCTTTTGACCTTACGCACATCTTCGGGCCCATCATGACTTCTACAATCGCAAGCAAAGCGAAGCCGCTCCCACCTGGAGTCTACTGTCCAGTACTTTCTATCTACGACACAACACCGGCCCAAGATATCGATTTGAAAGGCTCATACGATTACTTCTCCTACCTCATTTGTGGTGGGGTTACGGGCCTCGTCCTTGCTGGAACAACCGCTGAAGCAGTGCTACTCGCACCATCCGAAAAACAAGACTTGATACGAGAAGCCCGAAAAGCTGCACTTGATCTCGGGTTCCCAAATTATCCTTTGGTGGCTGGAATCAGCGGGCATTCTACACGAGAATCAATTCAACTCGCCAAAGACGCTGCATCAGCAGGCGCAGATTTTGGTCTTCTGCTTCCGCCTTGCTTCTGGGCCAAGGCTGTAAACAAAGATGTGATTCTAGGATTTTATCGAGATGTGGCAGATGCAAGCCCAATACCGGTTGTGATATATTGCGTCAGTCATTCCGGGCCTGAGAATTCAAATTCTTGCTAACCAATATACAGTTTCCAGCCGTCTGCAACGGGGTGGACCTCAATTCTGACGTCCTTTCAGAGCTCGCTCAGCATCCAAACATTGTAGGCGTCAAATTGACTTGTGGAAATGCTGGAAAAGTCACTCGTCTAACACAAGAATTCTCACACGACCAGTTCGGTGTATATGGAGGCTCCTCGGATTGGTTGATACCGTGTATGATTGGTGGAGGTTCTGGTTGTGTGACTGGTATCGGGAATGTCTTTCCCAAGAGCGTGTCGAAACTGTATGCACTGTGGACAGAAGGTAAGACGAGTGAGGCAGTCAAGCTACAGGGGCTCGTAGCTCAAGCAGAGAAGGCATGCAAAGAGGGTATTGCGCCGACCAAATTTGGCGCATCACATTTTGCGGGTCCGAAAGCGGGCATAACGAGGCCGGAAGCATTTTGGCCTAGGAACCCATTTCTTCCGTCTCCAAAGGCAATGCAAGACTGGGTGGTATCTGTGATGAAGGATTTGGATGAAGTTGAATTGTCATTACCGGATGTCAAAGGGCCAGGGTTGAAAGCTGTAAATGGTACCAAGTAGCATAGATCAATGTACAGAATGAACGGTCCTGATACCCAGCTCGCCTCACTACTGAATTTCGCATATAAGTTGATACAAGAACATCTCTACCATGTGTCCGTAGATCGAGTTTCAATTGAAGAGGATCTCAATTAATGTTTAGCCTCCAGAAAACTACTGTCTCAGAAACTAGAGGATTAATGTCATGATGCGCTTCTTCCATAGACTTGGCAGCATAACGACTTTGGGAACACACGGCACTGCTGTGACTGATTCAGTCAAAAATACTTCTTAATTCGGTACATCTTGTACTGGAAGTCGCAGGAAGTAAATGGAAATGTTCATTGTGAAGTATATTATATATAAACCTAATCTGCGTAGCTCTCTGTCAATCTAACATACTTGATCTTCTGCCTCCAAAAGGTAAACGCTACATGTACCACACCATCGTCCTGCACGAAAATTGACGGGTAAGAAAGCTCCCTATTCAGCTTCTTCAAGCTGTTGTTCGTCATGCAATACCCATCACCATCCTCAATCACTCTCGTTTTCCAAGTCTTCCCCTCATCGTCCGAAGCTGCGAAATTCAACGGCGCTCTTGGGGCCCCCCAGAAAGCTGTTTTTCCATTATGCTTCGCCGGCTGATTGTTTCGCTTATCGTCATCGTCACCAATATCATCGTACAGCCCTTCGCGACGCTCTGAACTCTCAGCTGCCGAAGAGTGGTTGTAGATCATGATCAGACGTCCGGACGGCATGACGTCGATACATATACCAGCATTGGGATTGGGAAGATCTGTAGTTTTCGGTTCACTCCAATGAATTCCATCTGGTGAAGTAGCTGTGTAGATGAAATCCGCCCAGCGACTGCGGAAGACTGCAAAGTATGATCCGGACTTCAAAGGTCCGATCGCCATATGGACGCATCCGTAGCTATTCGGGACTTCGTTCTCTATCCAGGAAACGCCTTGATCGTATGAGACTCGCACACATGAGATATCGTCGTTGCCGACCCATCGCTCGCCAGGCTCAGCACGGCATTTGAACGTTGGAATAACCCAGCCTCCATCTCGAAGAACAACCATGGGTGATCGGATGAACGTTCCTGGCTCCGGGAACAGAGTGTCGACAGGTCCCCAGGTATGACCATTATCGTTTGAGATGCGTCTCTTGACGATGGCGGTCTCTTGGTTGCCGCCTTGCTGTGATGTGTAAAGCAGCCAGAGAGGACCGTCAGGCGTTTGAAATAGGACCGGGTTCTGCTCACTGCGTGTGTTATCGTTGCTCAGCTTCTCGGCTGGTATCCATGTGTCTGATCCAGCTGGTAAGCGAGACATGTAGGTGCTGATGTCTGGGATTCCTTCTTGGGTGCCACCGAACCAGGCGCAGAGCAAGTCGCCATTTTTGAGACGGAGAAGATTCGAGGCATGTGATTGACCAGTTGCACTTGGTAGATAGCACTCCCAACGCCCTTCTGTCGTGGACTTGACAGTTGTGCCGAGATGAGGCGGACTTGATGGTGCTGGTGGGAGGATTGTTGAAGGCATGGCGTTTGTGGTGGATATGATTGGATTTCCTCAAGCGACAAAAACACAGTTGCGCAGAAGAATTTTGATTTTCAGAATACAAAGCACTCCTCTGACCTCTTAATATTTCAAGAGTTTATTTCACAGATGCGTGGTACGTTGATACGTGTGTCTTTGAAAATCCACCTCTATCCGCTTGGATGGACCCTGTAGAGCACCAAGAATGGGGAAGCGGGGAGTAAGAAGCGTATGTTCGTTTTCACGGCTTGCTAGCCGGGCTGTCATGCGACCAAACATATGAACCCCGACAGCATCCGGAGAACTGTCGATCACGGCCAGACTACTGCAGCATGATAACAATGGCATCTGTACCTGAATCGGCATGAGTTTGGACCTACTAACCGCAAAACGTGTACATGGGGATCTTCGTTAATTCGATATTGAAAAGTTTGAGAAGCACAAGACTTTGTTTTCTTCGATATCACTAAAACTTCCTTTCAATAATTGATACCAAAGCAATCGATTCGTAGAAAGATTTATTGCTTACAATGGTCTCTCATGCTGAAAAGCTCCCGACGCAATTCACCTTGAACACAGGCGCAAAGATTCCCTCAATTGGCTTTGGAACATGGAAGGCTGCCAAAGGAGGTACCTACCCTCTCCGACAATTTCAGATATTCACAGCAGAATATTCAGCTTACTCACATTTTAATTACAGAAGCAGGAAAGGCAGTTGCTCTGGCATTTGATGCTGGTTACAGACATTTCGTAAGTCTATTCAAATTATGAAGAGGGGACTGTTCGACTGACACAAATAGGATTGCGCACCACTGTGTAAGCCAACATTTTCACCCACTTAGCACACGGAACTGAATCCTGTAGACTACAACGAAAAAGAAATCGGCGAAGTCTTCAAATCCACCACCGTCCCCCGCTCAGACTACTTCGTAACCACCAAACTCTGGTCCTCAGACCACACGCGCGTCGCCTCCGCCCTCGACAAATCCCTCTCCGACCTCCAACTCTCCTACGTCGACCTCTACCTGATGCACTGGCCAATCACACTCGATCCCTCCACCGGCGCTCCCTATGGCCAAGAAGACAGACATAAGCACCTTTCTGGTTGGGATTTTCGGGATACCTGGCGAGAGATGGAGGCGCTCTTGTCTACGGGCAAAGTTCGTGCAATCGGCGTAGCTAACTTCTCGACTGTGAACCTTGAATTGTTGTTGAAGACGGCGAAAGTCGTGCCAGCTGTGAATCAGACGGAAATACATCCTTTCCTGCCGCAGGAGAAGTTGAATCGGTATTGTCGGGAGAGAGGGATACATCAGACTGCGTTTGGGCCGTTGGGGGGGAGTGGTGGGGGGAGCTTGCATGAAGAGGAGGTTGTGGTGGGGATTGCGAGGGATAGGGGGGTGAGTATCGCGAATGTGTTGTTGAGTTGGGGAGTGCTGAGGGGGTGGAGTGTTGTGCCGAAGAGTACAAATGAGGGGAGGATTAGGGGGAATTTGGGGGGTTGTATGGTGTTGAGTGAGGAAGAGATGCGACTGATAGACGAACTTTCCAAGACGAAAGGCAGGAGGTTCAATAGGCCAGACTGGGGGACTGCGGTCTTTCATGATGATGAGGGCTTGGATATTGCTTGATGTTGGTGTATATGAGGATACAATGATATACATAGAATAGTAATGTTGTTAGCAGCAAGATCTTTGTTTATCATATCATGCAAGCGAAGCTTCCAGCTTATTCGAAAGAATGTGTCGACTGCTAGAATAAATGATATCCACAAATATAATGCGAGCTAATTTCATATATCATTTGAGCAATGTTTTTCATCACACTTTTGATTGAGTATTGCTGTGCGTGAAGCTGTAGTGCTGCACTCGAGCACTTTGCCTATGCCAATTAACAACAAAGAAACATGCACCAGCCTCACCATTACCCCGCGAGCAGTCACCCCCACCATACAGATTTCCTCCTCCAGGAACCACCTGACCATCTCTCCATTTCAATTCAAATTAAGACAATTCTCCGCATCGCATCACGCACTCCACCCCGCAAGTCCGACGAAGCGAGTCATGTCCGCACTTCCCTCCGGTATTGACACAGCCAGGCTTTCGTCCCACTCTCCAGGTTGCCCCGTATGGGGAATTGATTCGCTACCCCGCCGCGCTATGCCCCATACCCCAGATATGTCAAACTGTGAAAAGAAGGAGAAGTTACCGGGTGATGATGATACATATAACAGCATATGTTCAGACTCGAAGATACTACTCACAAGCTTCGAGATTCTCTGGATTGGCTCGTGTTGTTTTGATTGACTTTGTTGTTGGTTGATTGAAAGTAGCAGATTTTATGTGTATTGGGTTCTCGGCCCTTTCAAAGACCACATAGCCAATTGTCAAAATGGGTGGTGCAGCTTCGCCATGGGCGACGCCGGATTACAAGACTGATCCGAAGGAGATCTTTAATCGTAGGCTTTTGTTGCTGGTGGTTGGGGCGTGTATGGCTGGTTGCTTTTATGGCAAGTTCAGTCATCTATTCCAATGATCTATATCGATCGCCCAGTACACAATGCTAACGTGTCTATGATCGTAGGCTTCGATACAGGAAACATCGGGTTCGTGCCTTTCATTCTGCTTGTTGCCAGTGCAAGACTAATCATCAGCAGCGGTGTCTTGACACTTCCGTCATTCTCCCATGCTTTCGAGTTCGATAAAATGGAACCTGCAGAGCTGGCGACTAAGAAAGGTGATATAGCTGCCATGCGTACGTCTTGCTCCAACTCCAGCTCCAGCACAATATACTCACAGAAATTATAGTGGCCGCTGGAGGAGCAGCAGGATCCCTCCTCTCCGCCCCCGTCTCCGATATCGCCGGTCGCCAAAAGGCACTGCTTGTGTACGGCATCACTTTCCTCGGTGGAGCCGTGATGCAGATGTTTGCCAACTACCCTGTCTTCATGGCCGGTCGGTTCATCGCTGGCTTAGCAGTCGGCGCCACCTCGTCACTCACACCACAATACCTAGCTGAATGGGCTCCGAAATCGATTCGAGGATCTTGTGTCTCGCTGTACAACATTGCGATCATTGTAGCGCTAGCCTTGGCGTTCTGGATTAATTATGCAGTTGAGAGATGGAAGTATGTCCCAGGGAGTCACGATAATGGGCAGTGGCAGATGTCGCTTGGTGTGCAACTGATCCCGGGCGCGATCTTCGTGGTGTTGATTGCGTTTGCGCCGGAGAGTGCGAGGTGGATGATTGCGCATGGGAGGAGGGAGAGAGGGTTGGGAAATTTAGTGAGGATAAGGGGTTTGCCCGAGGAGGATGTTTATGTTATGACGGAGTATGGGGAGATTGTGGCGCAGGTTGAGGAGGAGCAGGAGTTGAGAGCTGGTGAGTTTTGCGTGCTGACGAGTTGAGGTGGCGAGTGGGTGCTGATGTGACTTGATAGGCCACTCGTATGTGACGATTGCGAAAGAGATTTTCGGAAGTGCGAGTAATCGACGACGTCTTGGCCTGGCCCTGGCGCTGTTCTTCTTTCACAAGGGAACGGGTACAGATGCGATCAACTACTTTGCTCCTGAGATCTTCAAGAGCATTGGGGTTGTTGGCAATTCGTCCACGCTTCTCACAACCGGCATTTACGGAATCGTCAAATTGGCTGCTACCCTGATCTACGTTCTATTCATCATCGATCGGGTCGGTCGCCGAGTTCCGCTGTTGGTGGGAGCCACGATCCAAGCAACGGCAATGTTGGTCCTGGGTCTTTTTGTAGGCATTGCGGATCCAGTCAATAACCCGAACGGCAAGGGAGTCCATGGTGGTGGCATCTTCGCTATCATTGCGATTTATATGTACGCTGTTGGCTGGGCAATGGGTCATTCGATTGCGTGTTATGTCGTGGCGGCTGAGATCTTCCCGTCGCGTATTCGTGCTGTGTGTATGGCGCTGTGCCTGTTTGAGAATTGGTATGTTTTGGCCTCGTCCTGGGAAAGTTCTTTCAAAAGTGCGCCAAAAGCTAACTCCACCCAGGATGATCGACTACGGCATCACGAAAGCCACGCCGTCAATGCTTCTAAAGATGTCTTATGGAACATACCTCTTCTTCGCGGTATGGACATACATTGGGGTGGTGTTCATCTATTTCTGTCTTCCGGAACTGAAAGGTCGGTCGATCGAGTCGATGGATGATCTATTCGAGCGGCCGCTGTGGAGTATGTGGAGACATGCGTACCCAACTGAGGAGGAGAAGGTGAGACATGATATTGCGGAGAATGTAGTACACAAGAGAGAAGAGCTGAAGGGGAGCGGGGGTGTGAGCTCGCAGCACGTTGAGACTGCATAGAAGAGGAAGATACCTAAGCTAGATGTTTGATTTGAAACGGAAGATAGCCATGAACGTGATTGGAATTGAGTGGAACGTAAGAGAGGATGAAAATGACACAAAGGTTCATGAAGATGATGTTTCACCCAATATATATGCCTAGAGAAGATCTGTTCTCCATTCAGTGAACTCCGTGAAGATTGCTGCCCAAGATCATGGCTTGAGTGATTGACACTCAGGAGCGACCATCAGATTTTGCAGCTCCGAGGGTCCATGGAGCTAAGTGTCAACGAAGGACGGCAAATGTAGACACTGGTGTAAGCACCACAGTAAAGCATTTGTACCAAGTAATGGCGATTCAAGGGAGCTTGTCAGCTTGATTTGAGAAGGCGATGCTAAAGATATGAGGTGAAAGTGGCTGTAACTCGAGAAGTTTGGGTGAATCAGTGATATGCAGAAAGATGGTTTGAGTAAGCAGTGCATCCCGAGGTGCCATAGAATGGAGTAAATGGTAATAAATGAATTGGTACCGTTCAAAATGGTAGGATCTGATTGAATTGAGATGCCTATCCAGCGTCAATCTGACTTCACTGGCTGTGAGCTCGAGGATGAGAGCTAGAGAGATGCGAGATGGCGTTGCGTCGTTCAGCGGCCGCTAGCGCTAGACAGAGTGACAGCACGTGATTGGCCCAATAAGCGAAGACGCCACAGCCCAATTTTTGGTGAGGCCGTCGGCATCTTCATGACCCCGCCATCATCAAAAAATATCGAGCTCGACGACCAATTCGGACAACCGCGACAACACAGGACCCTCGATATCGGGCCTTACACACCTGCGCATCATCTCTCAAACTATCGAGAATGATCAAGCAACAATTATCGACATGTCTGACAATGCTGACCCGGTGATTGGGTGGGTGCTGGGCGAGCTGCGCAAGGCTGCAAATGAAGGTGAGTCGATGACTTTTGGTCGATACCTTAGAGCTTGGGTGGCTTTTGCTGCATGGAAGTGGAGATCTGGCGCGACAACGCAATTGGAGAATGTTTGATTTCGATGGAGGCCTGCCAGAGCTGGGTGTGCAGAGCGTGGTTCGATGTGCTGTGCTGTGCTGGTTCAGTGGTCGTTCTCCGTGCCCACTCTCCTCTCTTCGGCGGGGTTGCAGTCATCTCACGTGATCACTTTCAAACTGGCTTTGCTCGGGTGAGCTGCTATGTATTTCCTGGGAGTGCCAAAGCCATCTGCCAGAGCTCGGTCTCTGAGTTTTCCCTACTGTTATGTAATCGGTTCAGCGCTCAATGCCATCGGCGTGGTGTATGGTTTACCAAGGCCAAAGCTAACAATCACGACCAGGCATCTCTATTAATGAACTCTCTGACCTCCTCGACAAGTCTTCCAGTCCAGATCAAGATGCAAAAAATGCTACGCGGAAGGCTCTCACGGCCAGAACCGACGTCCACTTCATCGACGAGACCAAGACGCCCTTGCAAAATTTGACCATGACGGATGTGTTGCTTGTGGGCCAAGGAGATGTACGAATCCGAGCAGCGACACAGAATGTCAATAGAGCTGCAGCCGCGTCGAATGCTCTGGTTACATCCATTGAGTCTGATACAGAACTTGAGGTGAGCTTTGACTCCAAACAGACAGAAGAGTACCCGATTGACACAACAAAGCAGAATGATCAGCCCGAACCACCACCTCCCAAGAAAAGGGGTCGCCCTCCAAAAGCAAAGAAGGATGTGTCAGTAGCGACCCCTCTCACAGCCAGCCAGCCACCTGCTTTCAATTCCCTCGCTGCTTCCTCTCGGTCGACTCGGCGTCGATCGCAGCTTGGCATTCAATCCAGTCCTATGACTCCCCAGGACCTGCCCTCATCCACGAATACGCCATCCACCTCCGTATCTCGTACTACTCGCCGTCGAAAGCAGGTTACTTCTAGCTCTTTGCCTCTGCATGAGTCGGCGTCTCTTGAGAAAGCTACGACTGCCGAACCTCGCAAGATACGACGTCAATCAGAAGCTCTGGTCACTCAACAACCAACAAGCCCCGAGAACGATACCGCTGCTGTCGACTCTAGTGTAACTCAGCATCAGGTAGACTATACAAACGCGCCAAGTATACCTGCGTCTCATGGAAGCCGTCAGCCGTCTCAAGATGCTGTTGACCACGAGTACCAGCCAGCCCAATCAGCCACGACTTTTGCGGACCCTGATACAATTGTCGTGGACTCAGGCGTCGGAGTACCCAAGGAGAGCACACCTGTATCTCAACGACAGGAAGCAACCGAATCACTTGCTTTTGTAGCTGACGACAATTTCATGTCGAATCTTCCTCCGTCGCCCGAAGCCTCTACCGGCCCCCCAATGTCCTCTCTTCACAATGTCATTGGCTCCAATGAATACACTAGTGGAGGTTCCATCGAAGCTCCCGTCTCAATGTCCCCACCTCCATTTTTCCCTCCTCAAGTCGCTACATCTCCAATGGAGCCTACTCCGGAACCCCTGGACGAAGACGATCCAGTTGAGCCTACAGAGCCAATACAGCGTCGCTCCAGTAGTCGATTCAGTGCTGCCGAGCTACTACCAGAGGCAACCTTCACTTCACAAGCCGATATGGACTGGGAAGATGGCAAGGATGGAGTTTACGTAAATCCACCAGGCGTCAAGGTCAAGAAGCCGCAACATTTCAAAAAGAAGAAACACTCCACCTTGGTTGTATTCAGATCACCAAAGCTCAAGGATCCGAATCGATTAATGAATGGCAAGGATACTTGGCAAGAACGAATCATGCCAGTAGTGACACAAGCACGACTCACATCTGCGGATGATGCAGTTGAGCAAGGCTTAGTCCCCAAACTGAATAAGAAGCGCAAAGCCGACTTGGAGGTAGAACCAACACCAAGGAAGAAGGTGGTCAAGAAGCGTGCTCCTGCTGAAGGCGAAATTGACCCGTCTTTGGCTCAGGAATGGGGTGAGGGCTATCCGAATGACGACTCTGAAAGCGAATACTCCGGAATATCAATCCTTGAAGCCGATGTTCCGCCTGTGCCTGAGAACCCCAGCAGCTGGTCAACAGTCTGGACACGTGATGGCGCTGAGGAAGCCAGACTTAATACCAATCATCGGAATTTCAACCACAATGATCGTGCAAGCTCATTCACACCATCTGACTCACAGACCCCTTATGGATCTCCCTCTCCTGTTGACTTCGACGATTCTACGACATCTCGAATGGCAGCAAGCAACCTAAACTCACAAAGTGCTGGGCCCCAGCCGCCTCCGATGGATCCTCTCCTCTCTATTACTTCTAGCGCTCCCGCACCTTCACCTATACAAGACTCGCATCCTCCTTTCACACCAAGCAAAAAAGGTGTCCTCAATCTGCCAGCCTTCACACCACCTCCAGCACGGACCTATAGGAGCCCTTATGCACCTGTCGAGTCTGCGGGCCCTGTCGGATTTAGCGCAAATGTCGAGTCGAGAACTAGCGATGGCTATGCCCAACCCCAGATCTCCCCGTTTGCTTCGTTTGGCAAATCTACAACACCCATCACTGTGGTCCAGTCCTCTCTTGCCACCGAGCAACGAGAATCCTCAGCCGCATCTGTGGAGAAATTTCCTGCTCTGAAGGTTCTTCAGTCCAGTAATAAGGTGCCATCCTACAGATCACCATACGCTCCACCAACGCAGAACTCAGAGATATTATCTGAGAGTCCCGCTGCTGGTACCTTACCCAATTCCCACCAACACGTTCTGAATGGCTCTGCACTCACCCAAGCCACTGCGGAGACTCCAGCGAGCACGCAGACCGCAGGTTCCCAGTCAAGCGCTACAGTCAAGGACATAGTTCGACCGACTGAACCATTTACAGTCGCGACTGAGGCGAGACCAGGCATCGCTAGCGCAGGCGATTCTTCTACACCTGGTGATGTTGCAGACTTTCTTAGCTTCATGGAACGAGATCTTTCAACGCCTAGCGGAAGTAAAGAGGGTAAAGGAGTTCGAGGGAGGTCAAGCACTCATGGAAATTCACGTGGTAGAGGTCAAGGAGGCACACGCGCCGGTCGTGGTAGAGCTCGCGGTAAAGACAAAACACTTATTCCACCTGCAGCAGATCAAACTGCCGTCTCATCAAGCGGTATAGTTGGTAGCACAGCTTACATTCCCTTGGGTACTGGTGGCACACCAGAGTTTACTTCTGTCCCCGCTCTAGCTGGAGAACAATTGCTAGTTCCGGATACGCCAACACAGGGAGCTTCTCAGACAACTTCTGATAATGTATCTAGCGTTCTCGAGAGCCTCCGTACAGCTGCCTTGAACGGACCTTACCCAATGGTACCGCTTGATTTCGTTCCCCAGACTGCCTTCCATCAGGCCCCGCCTCAAAGTCAGAGTCTTGATAATGCCCCAATGTCAGACTACGGAACGCCCAGTTTTGTTCAGCCTGGTATTATTCCAACCACGGAAGTTGAGCACGCGGATAGTTGGATGGCCAATAGGATTGAGCAAAACATACCCGAGACACCGGCGCAATCTGCAACCAGGGACGCTGACGGAGAGGTCAACATGATGGAAACACCGCAAACGACCCCATCCCAGTCAAAAGCTCCAGGAATTCGAAGCGCAAAATCTAAAGCTAATACTATACCAAACTCCAAACGTACCCCTGCATTGAAAACAACAAAAGTCCGATCCGATCCAGACGAAAGGTTGAGGATCAAGGTCGCCGAAGCTCAGGATGTTGAGGTTGCTGACGGAGCGACCAAATTTCCGTGCATCTACAAAGATGCTGTCGGCAACCTGGTTCTGTCAAGCGATCAGAAGTTCTTGGATTTCGTTGCCCTCACTCAAACCCCACCTGAGTTGCCTATAGCTAGCATGAAGGTGTTCCATATCAATGGCAACCCAATCATGTCTGCAAAAGGTTCGTTTCCAATGGAATTGCATATCAAGACAAAGGATGAGAAGAATAGAAAGAGAGCTTATCGCTTCACCTATGCCTCAGCAGAGACTGATGCTGCACAAGAGATGCGCACGAAGATCGTCACGGCAATGATCGCCTCGGAATTCACTGCTGGTGATTTTGCCAGCGTCGCCGAGGCTCAGGCAGCAAAGGTCCGACCCTTCCTATGTGAGCTCTGCGGTGATAGATTCAAGAATCCAAACGGCTTGGAGTACCATCTGAACAAGGCCAAGACCAAGTGCAATCCAAATTGGGATCCAGAGGCCGACACTGGGAAGAGAGTGTATCGGAGAAAATCCAAAGGGGATAAAGTTGTCTCTTCAGAGGGTGCCCCGCGTACACCTCGGAAGAAGAAACCCAAGGCACGTAATGTACAGGATGAAGACGATTTGGGATCAACCACTAGCGAAGAGGAACCAGTCCTTATTCCCCGATCGGCGAGAAGGGTCACATCAGAGAGAGTCCTCGACTCCGATGGTGAAGAAGCACCTCGCTCTACACGACCTGCAAGAAAGTCGAAACAAGTCGAAGATGACGATCTAGATGCGGACGGCGACTCCGATGATTCCATTTTCAACTGGGCTCGCAACAATGCGACATCTGGGTATGCCAAGTCACGTCGATCTGCCAGCGTCTCAGAAACACCTCGTCCACCGCGATCAGCCAACAAGTCAACCTCAAAGCGAAAGCAAACTGGAAATTTAGATGCCGACGAAGATAGCGATGCATCTCTGGTGGAATGGTTCGAGAAGCATGGAAAAATTGATTCCAATGCTCCAGCTTCAACAAAGACTCCAAGAATATACAAAGCTTTGAATCGCGAAGCCGAGGTCGCTGATCAAATCGTCAAAGAGTTTGCCGATCGCATTCGTGATGGGGAAGAAGAGATCTTTGGCCTCGCCATCACCCCTACTTCTCAACTGACTACTGCTTACGAGATTGCAACTAGCATGACCTGCAAGGAACTGAACAGCAAGTGGTACGAAGAGGTTGTGACACAATTGGTGCAGAGAAACGAGGGTATGTTCCCAGCTGAAAATAGTGTATGGTTTGCCAGTGTGGCTATCTGGTTGAAGCAACATCCTCTTACCACGGTCCTTCCGGAATCCAAGTTCTGTAATATGGCTGTAGACGACCTTGTTGCATCGAAAACCTTTACTAGAGTGGTGTTCGAGTTCAAAGACCGGAATCGCAATCCCAGATCTATCACTCGCAGCATTCTTACAGCAAATGGGCTAGATATGAGCACTCAGCGTGCTGATCTAATCAAGGAGCTGGTCCAAGAAAGCCATCCAAAGGCATACGTTCCCTCTCAACTAGCGCCGCCACCGTCTGCGCTTGACAAGTTGCAAGCCGTTGTTGCCCGGCTGCTTCCCAGCCTGACTGTCTTGGCGGATTCCCAGGAAGAAGATCGAGATGAGTCTCCGATTCCTGATTTCGGCGATGATTCGGACTCAGATGACTTCATGGAAGATGCCCAAGCAGATGTTGAAAGCCAAGAAAGCGAGGACGATATGGATCTGGATGAGGAAGAAGATCCAGTCTCTGCACTTTCTGAAACCAAGAAGTCAAAGAAGCGGGACCGTACATCGACTGGCATTGGTCCAAAGCGACGACGAGACGCAGGACACAACGCCAAGATTTCAGAAGGTGTGCGAAGACGATTCGCCGAGATCAGAGCTGGTGGTGAGAACCCGTATCCATGGCACATCAAGACGAAGACAAAGTATGTTTCAGCTGCCGAGCGACTAAAGATCAACGAGGACAAGAAACGTCGAGACCAGGAAACTGCTGCTGCCAAGCGAGCATGTTGGGGAACCGCTCTGGCATACATGCCCAATACCGAAACTGGTGCTTGGGATCAGATTCCTATTCCGCATGGAAACTGGATGATGGACGACAAGACGAGCAAATCGAGATACGCAAGACGTCAGCGTCTACCTGAGCCGATCACCTTTCTGCAAGCCCTCGACGGATCGTGGTCAGTCCGGCCCTTTGGTCATGGAGTCAATCCTATCTATTCACGACCATCACGCCGAGCAGAAGGAAACCCAACTCATCACCTCTACCTCAATCGTATCGAAAACAGCCATCGTCCTATAGTCTACCCTCCAGTAAAGAACCGAGTCAACCTTCCGGCAGTGCCATCTAGACGTCTCCTGGAGGCGGTGGAATCTGGCAGACCAATCGACGAGAAAACCGGTCTGCCAGTTGTGTCCCGATATGCTGCTACAAGAAAGAGACGCGCCTCTTCTGCCATGTCGCCCGAAACTGACGAGCAGCCTGCACCGAAGAGAAAGAGACGTGCTGCATCTGTCCGATTTGCGGGCCTTGACTCCGACGAAGACTCACCAAGCGGGATTATCTCCAGGGCGACAGGTAAGCCACTTCGTCGCTATTCGAGAAATTTCCCCAAGCAAGTCTTTGTGCCGAATGTTGGCGATCCAAGATTGTCTGGATCAAGGAGCTTTCCAGCTAGAAAATCCTCCAGAAAGCCCAAATTTACCGAGGTCGAAATCTTGAATTTCTACGAGCCAAAGAAATTGGCTGCTGGTGGGCCGAGAAACCCTGGCTTGGACACTATACCAGCACAGTATGGATTGGATGCACCAAATGGACCATCGGACTGGAATTACTCGCCTGTTTACAGTGGCATCATTTTCATCGCCGCTGGATTTGTCAGTGAGGATCAAGAGCCTGGTAACAGTTCTTGGACGGTCAAACAATTGGACACATATCGACCAGCAGACTACAGTCTCAGATGGGACGACGCCACTGCATTCACCGCCGAGGATCTTCCGTACTCCGATTTGCAGGAAGAGAGTTCGTGGAATCCCGGACTCGGCATTTCTGGATATAATGGTGCAGACTTCAATGCGGAAAATGCCGTTGATTTGATGTCAGATGACGAAGTCGAGGAATACGAGGAGCCGAAACGCAAGCGTCAACGAAAGGATCCCAAAGAAGCCAAACAAGGAAAGCAAGCAAAGGACGATAGAGGCGAGAAGTACAGCTATGTCCGACAACACACTGCTCTAGCCATGGATTTCGTCGACCTCTTCGAGGATCCTGTCGTAGCTGGAAAGTACTTTGGCGTTGAGATCGGCACACCTAACGAGTCAACTTTGAAGCGATCAAGAAACCTCGGCAGCAACATCATGTTACCAGACATGGAGAGTCGATTTGCGGTATCTGTCATGGTCATCCGTATCCTCACAGGTGGCCTTGATCTTCAAGTCGACTGGATCCTCGTCTCGCAAATGTTCCCAGAATACTCTTTGAACTTCCTCAAGAAAGTCTGGAACGGCATCCTCCTGCGGAAGAAGCCGGCCATTCTGAGACTTGAGGACCAATTCCGTGAGAAGTTCCTCGTTGCGTATCAGGAGAATGAAATACCACGCATCAATTACGAGCGCTTGACCGAGTATCCGTGGGCCGAGCTCGTCGAATGGGTGATAAGGACCACCGATTGCTCGATGAACAACAAGACCATCTTCCTTCCATCGACCAGAGAGGAGGTCGTCGAAGATTACGATCTCCGCGAAGCCAAAGAGGATGGCTGCCCATGGCGAGAAAACTACTTCAGTATCACCACCGCAGTCTACAAACGCATCATGGCATCAGCTGCAGTCTCACACGCCATCCCCTTCCAACCACGTAAACGCCACCGTAGCCTCGACAACGAAATTGACGACTTCGCCGTCTGTAGATCCTGGGTCCGCGTCGCTGCCATCACGCCCAACGAAGACTGGAACCGCGACTTCGCCAAAAGCAAACTCGCGTCGTTCAACAGATCTCTCCTCTCCGACGTCCTCGACAGTCTCACCTCGCAGAAAATCGTCAAGAAGCGCGCCGCCAACAAAGCCAAGAACGGCCGCGTCTACGAGATCCACGATACGTGGTCTACCTCGCTCCGTCGGCACATGAAAGAGAGCCAATTCATCGAAGCAGTCACCTTCAAGCGCTGGATGGACGCACAATTCGCTTCAGGCGTACAATCCGTCAAAGCCGATTATTTCGCCAACGAGGGCACAATCATGTGTCTCACGTCCCTCCAAGCACACGGTCGTATTCGTTTCTTAGGAGCTGATATCCCGATGAACAGATTCGGACTCGGGGATGGCGGGTATGAAACCAAGAAGATCCCGAAGGAGAGATTGCGGTTTACTATCGATATCTATCCTACCTCTGAATACATCTTCGATGATTCGAACCCCGTACTGTCGAATATCCTGTTTCGGGACCCGCCGCGTGGTGGCGAGCAAGGCGAGATTCCGATCTGGTATGGATTGACGGGGAAGCCGATTTGGCGGGTCTGGTATAAGATTCTTGCTGCTGTGGGGCAGGTTGTTGCGTTGAGAGCCGGGGTTAACATCACTGGCTTGAAGGAGAGCTTTAGGGTTACGTTGGAGGATTGGGAGTGGAGGTTGTTGTTGGAGTGGGGTGTTGAGGTGGGGATGTTTGTGAGGCTGGGGGAGGAGGGTATGGGTGGGGGAGGTGAGGGATGGAGTGTGGGGGAGTGGTGGTGGGCCGTCGTTGGGAGTGGGTGGTTGGATGGGGAGGGGATGGGGATGGCTGTTGACCAGGGTGGGGTTGGAGCGGTGCTTTGATTTCTGGTCATTGCCATCGGGCTTTTGGAGATGGCGGAAGTGGATGGGGAGTGTATGATACGAACATGGTCTGGTAAGGAGGGGTTGCTTTGATATATCGCTTTCGTCTACAGCGATGGCGTTTTCGACTGGATATGCAAGTGTATTTTCTCCATTGCATGCTCTGCCTGAGGCGTTGGGGGAATCAAGCATTTGCAGGCGCATAATCGAGTGATCATACACGGGTCTGGAACTGGTGTTGCATGTATTTCATAGACATGCGAGCACACTGCGTGATCTTGAGGTGCAATTTGTAGAAAATGTATGATTGAATGGATCTGTAAATCGGTCCTACTGTCTTTCTATATCTGCAAATATACTGGCATATGAAGTAAATATCACGTAGCATCCTCGTTGAATCGAGGTTGTTGAGAAGTGAGCACGCTCACGAAGGTCATTGAGTAAAACACGGTCTGCAGACGACCTGAGTCGGATTCATTGTGGCAGAACATTGTATTCTGTCATCAATACGGATCGTGTTCTAGTCTGGGAATCTGGGAGTGCTATTCATACTTTTGAAAACACATCATGGAGTCTCCCATGTCCAGGTTCTCAGTAGGGACATGAGTATATGACCCGCCAATAATTATGGTCTCCTCCTCTTCCCCCGTCCTTTCTCGTTCCCTTCCCAAGCCTCAGATAGAAAAAAAAACGTCGACTTCCGGTCATACAAAAAAACAACACAGACACGCACGCAAATACAAAGAACCATTCCAGGAATACAACTTTCGACCCAAACCTCGAGATCTCTCAAAGGATCACACCAGTCCTTGGAAATCCCAAAAAAATGTGCACCCACACCCCTACTTCTACACCCCCCAAGTCCCGCGGCATTTTCTACAGCAATACGACCTACAATAACCATACCCACTACTACCCAACCTGCATATCTCTCTCACAGAATCAGGCGCAGTAACTCGTTCAAGCACAAGCTCAGGCTCAGGCTCAAAGGTTCGAGATGGTGAAAGCACAATCCGCGAAGTATCACTATACTTCAGTATTCCAGGCGCCGTGTCGCTGTGGGAGGAAAAACCTTTTGGGTTCATGTCCGGATTCGTATCCATAACCATCAGGTCAAACTCTTTGGAAGCCATATTGGGGTGGTTATGGCTATGTTCCTGTTTTTGGTTGGGCGATTTGGGGCTGGGTTGGGTGGTGGGTTTGGAAGGGGGAGAGGGCGAGGTTAAGGGCGAGGTTGAGGTTCAGGTTGAAGGGTGTGGTGTGGGAAGGGGGAGGGGGAAGAATGTGAATGAAAGTGAAATAGGAGGAATTTTTGGAAGGAATGGAGGATGAGGAGCGTGGAGAGACAAAGCGGGGGAGGGCGAAATCTAGAGTGTAGCAGGTGTAGGCTTGGGGTCATTAGGGGAAGGTTTTGTAGCATGTTTTTAGAACCGTAATCTTCTTAATTCTATGTCTGTGATTGTGAAAAGCTTAAAAGATATCATACGTCTCAAGCTGAGAAGTCTCTTTCTTTCAATATTCATTTTTCACGTCTTTGTAGATGATTCCTAATTTTCCCCAGTTCTTCTGCTGTAGCTCCATGTTTGCCAGTGGTGAATGGACACGGCCAGGAAAATGGTGGAACAAGCATTCACCGACTTTGTTCAATTGAAAGGGAGCGAATCTAATAACTATAAGAGCTCTCATCCTTGCAGCCACAACCAAATTTCATCTTCTGTTACTTGTCCGATTCTCTAATTGAAGGTGAGACCCCGTCAACCGAAGCCCAGTCTTGCGCTCGAAAGCAAGATCAACAAATCTACCAAACACGCAGGACTATGTCTGAACAAGATCAAAACAAACCAGTCTCTTCATGCACTCAGTCGAGCAAATCATCCTCGGCAAATACAACAATAACGGCGTTTAGCAGTGGCGCTCAGCTGAAGATCGAGTACGAATGCAACTGCAAGGTACATAGCGAGCAGTGTCGAATGAAGAAAGCTACTTGGGTCAAAGACCGGAAGAGGATGTAGCTTGGAGGCATGTAAGTGATGGTGTAGAGGAAGGGGAATGTTGATATTCGGGAGGTAATGGATGATGGGCGTGATGAGCATGGCTTTTTGTAAAATACTCTCGACACAAGAGAGCTGTGCTTGAGGCTAGGATAAAAATTCTGCATATGAAGTACCTTCGCCGTAACTGTTCTGCTATGGTAATCTCTAGACACTTGATTCATGCCCCCTCTGTTTCGGGATACATCTCAAAGGGATCAGTGCCAGTTGTGACGCTCTCAACAGTTTTCGACTTCTTTGAATCATGGGGTGCTGAATCATGAGGTGAAGTGTATCAAGCGTCAACTTCTTTCGATCCACGCTTCAAAGCCGACCTGCCAGTAACCGCCGCCTAGTTGACATCCGAGCAGTCACCAGCCCCCGAAGAACTTTCAGACCCCGCTCCGCCACTATATAACCTGTCGAGCGTTCCTCTCTGCTTGTTATCCCTCAACATCAACTATTAAACAGATTTCAGAACATAGATACAACGTCAACATGGAACAAGAAAGATGTATCAGCGGCACTGAAGTTGCTAAATTTGCTAAGGAAACAACCTCAACGTCTCGCAAGGGAACTACCGACCCAGACATTGGCGCTATCATCCACTCGTCTAAATGTGATTCCATAACACCTGTCCAAGCGAAGTCAGAAAGTGTCGCGATGGCAAAGGATGCCACGGCCGAGGTATCGAAAACGTCTCAGGAATCTGAGAAATCCAAGAGCGTCCAGGTGTCAAAAAATTATGAAGATGAGGTAACGATGAAGGGCTCAGAGCAGGCAATTTTGATCGTCAAAAGCCGCGAAGAAGAAGTAAGTGGAGAAGAAGAGTATCGAGAGTTCCAAGCTGCCTCCCAGAGTACACAAGAGTTACTACTGCCGCGACGGTCTGGAGTGGGGGCGCGTGGCCAGGAATTGGCGTTAAACCTGGAATTGGCTTCACACCTGGAAGGAGTTTCATTTATGGTATGGGCATGAAGCCTTGGAATCTTCAAAGCTCTATACCCAAGCCTGGAAACTAGTATGCCATGTTTCTGGAAAAAGGATACTTGGACCATGTCAGCGCTGGAGATGTCCGTGTAAAAGGTGGAGGAGAACTTTTCTTAGCCAGACGCCATTGTATGTTACATTATATCAGATGATATGACCCGAAGAAACGAATCTCAATTATAATTGATAATTGGGTACGCTGAAGAAGCAGTCATTCATATGCTGTGTCGGGAGGGTTCGTGCCTCCGTCATCTTTAAAAACCATTGCACATTGCACATCGTAAATTTAACATTTTATTGTCACTTGTGGGTGGTTGGAGTTAGTCATACCGATGGACTGATATTGATATGGCTGGTACTATGATTGAGGAATTGAGTTGCATCGAGACGAAGCCTGGTATAACTCACCAGCTGTACATACTGAAGGAGGTCAGCAGCCTCCAAGCTACACTCACACTTTGTTTATCGTTTGCTTTCGATTATGTCTTATATCACAGTGCGTCCTACGTAACAAGATATGTCATCTCGTGTGAGCGTTGATTGGAACATATAGTGACTACTACTGGTTCCTGGGTCTTGTACCACATGGTTCGTACTCAAAGATCTGCCGATTTTACGTGCTGATAATGATTGCCAAGAGCGCCCACGGTAAGCAGATTGCATTTTTTGAAACGGTGGATGCGATCTACAGTATGCTGGTAATTGATGCTAAGTACGCCGATGATCAGCCCTATGGCTCCAGCAAAATGCTAGCCGAGCAGTCGACAGGATCCGTGACGGAATGATCTCGGAATGCCCATTGAAACAACCGGACTCATGCGCGGGGAGCTAACATGGCTAGTATGACTAGGCTTGAAACTCTTAAGGCATGTCAGTTATAGAGAATTCAGCACCTGTACGAACATTTGAGGGGAACCTCTGGACTAATTCCCAACAGATATGATCATCGACCACCTGTCAAATTCTCTAGCACTACAGCGCAGTCGCTTCCGACTCGAATTGTTCAAGTTTTCCAAGTTCCCGGCAGTATCTTTGGAGGAACTTGCAAGCAATTTTCCCGGCATTTATCCACGCATACCTAGGGACATCTGAAGGGGATCGTCGCTTGGCAGCACGGCAGTATTACCAAAATGGGCTTTCGAAGCAAACACAGGTTGAGCCGATGTTTCCCCGCGCCACTTTCGAGCCATTTCAGAGCGGAGGCACTGTCGGTATAGACAGGGTTGTGATCCAGAGAAAGAAGTACTGGTAGGACCACAATGGTGGATTAAAGTGACTACAAGCTGTATATAAGACTGTAGGTTCAAGGCAGTAAGAAAGCAGGCAGACACCTTCCTCTTTCTCATTTGCCCCTTGGATCACCTATAAATTATCTCACGATGTGGCCGAAGTCTTTCCTTGTACTTGCTTTCTTGGCTCATATTACCTCCTCGACATCAGTGATTAAGTCCTCCGATGAGTTCCGCTCCGACTGTAGGGCTTTAGCCTCTTATCTGAACATCCCGCATGGCAATGTCTCATCTTCGTCCTTGGTCACCACTGGCACGACACTACAGTTCCCAAATAGTGATCAGACTTGCAACCGACCCTCTCAAACTGTCTCTGTTGACCTTTGCCGAGTTGAATTGACAATTGCCACCTCGAACCGCTCCAGCATCTCCATGGAAGCATGGCTGCCCGCGAATTGGACAGGGCGATTCCTCAGTACTGGCAACGGCGGTCTCGGTGGCTGCATACAATACGAAGATATCGAATATGGTGCATCTCTGGGATTCGCAACTGTCGGCACGAACAATGGCCACGATGGAATGACAGGTGAATCATTTTTGGACAATGCGGACGTGGTTGAGGACTTTGCTTACCGGGCGCTTCATATTGGTGTGGTTATTGGCAAGAAAATCAGCGCTTCGTTCTACGGATCGGAACACTCGAAAAGCTACTATCTTGGCTGCTCGACTGGCGGAAGACAGGGCATGAAGGAGGCGCAGACTTTTCCAGATGACTTCGATGGTATTGTCGCTGGTGCTCCCGCAATGGCGTTCAATAATCTCACATCATGGAGTTCGAGATTCTTGCCCCTGACAGGTCTCCCCGGCTCCCCAACATTCATACCTTTGGACATGTGGCCAATCATTGCGCAAGATATTCTGGATCAATGCGACGATAATGACGGTGTATCCGATGGGATTATGGAGTCACCAGATCTCTGCGACTACAACCCCAAAGCCTTATCTTGCGGGGTTTCGGAAAATGCTACCAACTGTCTCACCACACAGCAACTCCAGACCATCAAGAGCATCTACTCCCCACTTCTAGATGCAAATAGAGACCTCGTCTATCCACGCCTTCAACCTGGTGCCGAGCTCCTCGGTGTACCACAGACTTACTTCACCGGCCAGCCATTTGGAGCATCTGACTGGTTCAAATACGCCATCTTCAATGACCCGAACTGGGATCCTATGTCCCTAGTCCCGGCAGACTATGTTTTATCTTCCACAATGAACAGATTCAACATTGAGACATGGGACGGTGACCTCTCCGCTTTCCAGAAGAAGGGAGGGAAGCTTCTCCACTATCATGGCCTTGCCGATCCAGTAATTTCCAGCGAGAACTCTCCTCGGTACCATCAGCATGTTTTGAATACAATGGGACTGTCTTCTGCGGAGCTCGATGAGTTTTACCGTTACTTTGCTGTCTCCGGGATGGCTCATTGTGGAGGAGGGCCAGGTGCGGCCAATATTGGGAATAGTGCGAGAAACTCCGTATCATTGGATCCACAGGAGAATGTGCTGATGAGAATGGTCGAATGGGTGGAGAATGATAATGCTCCTGAGACGATCACTGGAATCGCGCTTGTGAACGGAACGTTGGGATCTGGCATCGCATTCAAGAGGAACCATTGTAAATGGCCTGCCAGGAACCATTACCGGGGTTCAGGAGATCCGAATAACGCTGATAGCTGGAAATGTATCTGAGGTCGTGAAGAATGCTGTTGTTGATATGGCGGAATTCTTTTTTGCTGTGGAGTTTCAAATGAAAAGAAAATGCAAAACCACGACTTTGTTGAACAACTTGACCATAGACCGAGTCGCGCGGCATGAAATCAATCATAATATTTAAACGCAACCGAATCACTTGAAGTATCCAAGGTAAATTTGACACGCACAAAGCATCTTGATCTTACTTGATATTTGTGTACATGGCAGAAGAGAAAGGCCAGTCATTATATTGTCCACTTCAGCCGAGCTACTGGATGCGAACATCCCTGGCGAAGGGACTAATCACAACCTCGTCTTCACCGCTCTCGTGGGACAGTGTTATTGGTATCCTGAGATTCTCTGCTCCCTTCTTCAATTCTATCGTGACACCCGCGATATCATCACCTTTTCGCCCCCAACGAACATGGGCAACCGCCATTCCCGAGCTCCCACGGATTGGGATCGGCACTTTGGAATCCATCGTCTCGAAAAGAGCTAATCTCGGCTTGAAAGAAATAGATCGCCATCCAGGCTCCAAGGGCCTCAATCCCACGACCTCAGCCATGAACTCGTAGATAGGAGCACTGCCCCAGGCATGGCATTCCGAGCGCTGCGACACATTGTCTTCGACCCAGGTAGTTACGTTGTTAGAAAGCTGTTCAATCCAAGGCGCCCAGAAGTCGTTGAAATGCAAATCATAGAGGTCTCCACCCACCAGAGAGACTGCTTGCAGTGTATAGAATGACATGGCGATAGAAGGTGTTGTGAGATCGTGCCGAGATAAAGTCTTAGATAGCAGCTGCCGTGCCTCGTCGCCAATGACAGCGCCACTTAGGATTGCCCATACTTGGTTGTGTTGGCTATACTCGCTGTTTAGAGCGGAACCGGCCAGACCATCTGTGAAATACTGCCCGTCGAAACAGTGTTGCCAGATGGATGCTGCAACTTCAGCAGCACTCTGTCTGTACTCTTCAGCAACACCTTTCCTCCCATATTCCTCGACAGCGGGAGCAATAAGATTTAGTGTGTACGCATACAACGAGCTTGAGAAAGTCTGATATCCAGTACGCTTCCCCGCAGGTGGAATGCCTCGAGGTTTCCAAGCTTCGGTCCAGTCAACGAAATCCCAGAAATCGTCAGTGTCGTAGCAGCGCACAAGTCCTAGATCGGGATCGATTCTGCGTCTGAAGGAGTCCAAGACAGCGTCACAGACGGGAAGAAATTGCCATGTAAACGCCATGTCTCCATAATGTAGATAGTGATCGGCTACCATGCAGATCCAGAATAGTGAAAAATTGGGAATGATTTGAAGGTGCTCGCAGGGAGCGCGACTGGCTGTCAGTCCGATAGAAGGTTGAAAAGAGTTTCGAGTTTGCGTGATCGCTTGTCGCGCTAGACGATCGTCACCAGAAAGGTAGTATGTGAATAGTGCTGAACTGCGGGTATCCATGGCATATTGGAGCTGCTCGTAGAAGGGGCAGTCCTCATAGCAGTCGTGCATACAATTTTCGAGTGTAAGGATACTTGTTTCCCACATTTTTTGAACCGGCAGGGTCACATCCCGGCCCCCCGGAGAGAATTGAGCTAGGACATCAAGGGGATACTTCGTTCGTGTAATTTGGACGCCGTGAAAGATGAGGTCTGAATCTGAGTTGACTGCAATATCAATGGCGATAAACCGAAATGTGCGAAAGTGGAAGGGCGCAAATATGACCATGTCTTCTCCTGACTCGTGATAAGCAGATGACGGATCTTCTTGTTCGTAGATTCTGCCACCCAAGATGAATGTGTCGTATGGGCCAAGAAGTTTCTTGGATGTATCTCGACGATCGGCCTTCTGGCGGAACTGGGGATTGTCTGGAACATCTTCGTAGCACTCGGAATACGTGATCTTAATCTCAGCCCCGGGATTCTCAGGTCGCTCAAAGAGGAAGGACATGAATGCTGTCAAGTGATGACTGGCTTCGAGTTCGACATGGTGTATGGTACCGGCGGCTAAACGTACTGGAGTACGATTGCTCGACTTGGCCAGCAGACATGCCTGCCAGTCAACCACTTCAGCATCATTTGAAGTACTCCGAATGTTGTGAATTGTACTGAAAATCGCTGGGCGGAAATTCGCGAATGGTATTTGACGTGGTGACAGCTTCCATGGTGACACAAGTCCAAATGCGTTGAAGATCTTGTGCGGTTTCGCAGAAGTCCATCGCAACTTGCAATCATTTCTCCTGTCGACTGCCTCGAATATGTGCAGAAACATATCATCTTCAATAATTGGCAAGAAAGAAGATCTATCTACGGCCGTCTTCCAACTGCCATTGGTCTCGATACTGAAAATGATGGGTGGATCATTAGAGTCTCGAATATGCTGTATGCGTAAACCTCCTAGCGGCATCCGCGGAAAACTGGTTCCAAATCTTGTTCCATGATATAGACGAAGGACTCGAACAGCGATGGTGTTTTTTCCAGCCTTCATGTACGGTTGTATGTCGAGCTCATCGTAGTACCACACCTGCGAGTCGCCTTTGACAGGGCCATGGTGTACGAATTTTGAGTTGATATAGAGTTTGTAGCGGGTGTCAGCTGTTATGGAAATAAATATCGGTCGAGAAGGTCGCTTTTCGAGATCGATTTCTCTTCTGAAATGGACAAAGCCCCCGGCAGAGGTTTCTTTTCGGCTTTCATTCCAGTCTGGATTCCAGACCCAAGAACGGTCGTGAAGTGACATGGCTGCTTCCGAACTCGAATCTCGGAAATGGTAGGGCGTAGCGACGCTGCCTCAAGATATGATGATGGCGCTATTGGATCCAGATCTAACTCGCTGCTCCGTTCTGAGGCCAAATCGTGAGTTTCATCTCCTTGGAAATGCCGGGACATGACAGTATTCCCAGTGACTCAAACTATATGTGTTTCTTCTAGGTGTAAGCAATGCTCTCCCGAGTCGCGCATAACATTGTGCCGAAGATTGTTGTCGCCCTTGACGGCATTGAGTAGAAATATCAATCTTGGCTTCGCCGGAGCTATTGGTGGCTTTACCAACATCGATAACCAGTTGATCTCCTCACCCGGCTCAACATCGGGTGCAGGATACCAAATAATGTTGGCGTGGCCAGTGACATTGAACCTGAAGTTTACCCCTCACTCTTGAGTGTACGGATTGAGCACATCAGTATGTAATGCTCGGTGGGAAAAGTACCGAAAGAGAATGATTTCAGATTTTGTGGCGGTTTCACAATATTGTGACCACCATAATGCCAGGTTCTGGCTGGCTTTGTATTGCATATGTAAGCTTGATGTTGACTTGTATCTCGGCTGGCTTTACTTCGGCTCATAAAAGACGGCACAGCGACGCCCAACGAGGACTGATATATCATTCGCCAGACTTGACAACACTTGGCAATCATTACCTCATACGGTCTATGTGGCTGCGGAAGTGTCCCGCTCTGTTTGGATGGTCTCATGGGCTCGCAACTGTCAGGCTCATAGGTCAACAAGGACTTAAGTATTATCCAACCAATACAAACACTGGTTTGAAATGGTGAAGAGACCGTTTACTGGGACGCCAAGCGATGAACGATAAGCAGACTGCAGACCCAAGACGGCATATGGGGTAGCGGGGAAGCATATGGGGAATGGGGTTGAGTTCCGCGCAATTTCCGAGCGCATGAGTACGGATACGACATACCTGATGGGGATTCTTCGGTAGACTAGGAACTCCTCCGCATTTCATTTGCGAGTCGTCGCAGAGATCATGAGGGGCTTTAACTACATTCATATACTAAAGCCGGTGTTGTCGTTACAATTCTATGGACTCTCCAAAGCCACCGGGTGAACTGCTGCCGATGAGGAGCAGTTCTGATTTCCTTGGGAGACTTGGCAGACGAGTACACCGAAATTCTCAAGTACAGCGAGCGGATGGCGACTCCTAGGACAATGACATATAACTGCATATCATTCCATCTGTCTTCTGATCAAAGGCCAGTAACAGAATCGACGGCTTTTGTTCACCACTCATACCGCTTCCACTTCTACGAAACCAGGCCCTGGTTGGAACATCTGTTAGCCTACATCAACTTGCCGAACATGGTTTCAGCATCCCTAGAAGGAGGCAAAGCGACCGCGGTTCTGCGGGAGATAGCTTCTATGGCAATGCCCGAAGGAACAGTCGACCATACTAAGTGGTGGAAATACAAGAACCTCCGAACATTGAACCTCCTCCTGTTCTTTCCGCTCCTGTCAATCTTCACACTTGGGTTTGTACATCCTCGAATACTCATATTTGAACTCAAGAAATACTGACGGTGATACTCGTACAGATTCGATGGCTCGATGATGAATGGCTTACAAGCTGTCGATAAGTGGCGAAGCTACTTCGGTCAACCAACAGGTGTCACTCTTGGTCTCTTCAACGGCGCATACCCCATTGGCGGCCTCATAGCTGTTCCATTCATCTCTACGATCAGCGATCGCTACGGACGACGAGCAGGAATTGCAGCTGGTGCATTGACCTGCTGTCTCGGAGCCGCTTTACAAGGAGCGGCCGTCAACATATCAATGTTTGTTGTCTCACGAGGCATCATTGGCGCTGGCAGTGTCCTGATCAATGCCTCTGGTGCGCCACTCATTACGGAGATTGCACACCCACATCATAGGACTACTGCAACGGCATTATTCCAAACTTCGTATGCCCTTGGATCAATCGTTGCCGCGTGGACCACTTTTGGAACGTTCCGGATAAACAGTACGGCATCTTGGCGGATCCCCTCTGCGATGCAAGGACTGCCGTCAGTGATCCAACTGCTCGGTATCTGGTTCGTCCCCGAAAGCCCAAGATGGCTCATCTCTCGCGACAGGTCGGCTGAAGCCTTGGACATGCTGGCGAAGTATCACGCCGAGGGCAATGCGGAAGACCCGATGGTACTATTCGAATACCATGAAATCCTCGATACACTCGCCGAAGACCGCGCAAATGATCGTGGCAGCTGGTGGAAGAACTACCTCGAGTTTGTGCGAACTCCCGGTAATCGACTCCGGTTCTTCATCCTGATCTGGTGCGCCTGTATTAGTCAGATGTCTGGCAATGCTTTCATATCCTATTATTTGGCCCCCATCTTGACATCAGCGGGATTGAAGACGAGCTTGCAGCAAACTCTTATCAATGCGACGTCGCAAATGCTCTCCTGGTTTTCTGCGTTGTATTTCGCCACACTTCCAGCCAAACTAGGTCGTCGAACTTTGTTTCTTTGGAGTTTGGGCTGTGTGCTCGTCTGCTTGGTCGCTATAACAGCAGGTAGCGCAGTCTTCGCTCAGAATCCTTCCAATCGTTCAGCTGGCTATGCGGTTGTTGCATTCTTGTACCTGTTCTCTCCCGCGTACAACTTGGGATTGAACGGTAACCTGGGACTATACATCACCGAGATCGTTCCCTACAACCTACGTCTTCGTGGTATGGCGGTCTTTCAGTTCTGGACTCTGGGATTTATTCTTCTATCCACATTCGCCATACCCGTAGGATTGGAAGATATGAACTGGAAGTTCTATACCATTTTCATCGGGTGGGTTGTGGTAGAATGGGGTGTTGTGTTTTGGCTGTATCCTGAGACGAAGGGGCCTTCGTTGGAAGAAATTGCTTGGATATTTGATCGGCCGAGAGACTCTGATTTGAAGCAGAAACAAGACATTGTAGCTGAAGAGGAGATAGGAAATACTGTGGAAATGGTGGAGCATAAATAAAGTCTTTGGCGTAACATGGAACAGGAGAATCACTGGATCGCGGGTAAGTTCTGGATTGGCGGAAACGATACAGGTTCGAAGTCCTCGTGTATGATATGATAAATTCAATGTTGATATGAAATAAAGGTGGCCAGGCAGGCTTCTATGCTTCTTCAGTATGGCGAGGCTCGTGCTTACGTACACGGCATCTTTCCCCTCTTCGGGGCGGGAAAATATGATTTTCGTTTCGTCATTAGACTCATGTGACGGATATGCTGCACGTAACTGGTAAATATTGGAGGGACCCTCCTACTCTTTTACTCATTTTGTCGAATTTGATTTGATTAGCATATGGGAGAAGCTTTCGTGCCCTCCAGCCTCACATGCAGAAAGGTCAGCTAAGCGAGGTAAACAAACCCCGCAATTCCCCTTTCAATGCCTGATTCGGAACTTATCCAGAGAGTCATCTAGCTTAAAAGGTGATGTCCGGTCAATCCTTAGCAAGAAGAATGACACTGTTGTTGTAATGTAGATACTGTCAAGCTGAAAGTATACAAGCATTCGCTTAGACGCTTGACCTCGATTGGCATCGGTACAACACTACCAAAGCCTTCTAACTTGAAAGCAACGTCCTGATAGTGCTGATATTATGCATCCATCTTCGGTACATATATATGTCTGCCTCATCATGAGATGACTGTCCATTCGTTGCTCCTCTCGGAGTTCTAGACTTGCAGGGAGATATGACACTGCTGTGAACTCATTCATTTATGCCACATCCCACTGTCAAAGGTCAAATTGCCAACCTCGGCGCCTGAATTAGAGTTATCTCGATGAACGATACATGCCTCTAGTCTAGCTCTACTACACCTTTATCTCACTCAAGTATTGTGCCTGAAGAACGCAAGCAACACAGCAACAATCGAGTACAACCCCGAAGTCATCGCCATCAAAGATTAATTTCAAGGCAGCGCAACACTCACCAAAAGGGGGATCCCCAACCTTTTCAGCGACACCAGCATCGACCTAGCTAGCAACGCCGAAACACAAGCCCTTCGCAATTTCGCCTCCCACGAGAACCTTCACGTTATCTATACGGCCTGCGAAGTATACTATCGAATCATCGAGAACAAGACAGCTGGAGCGGGCATTACGTTGCTGAAAGATTTGAAAGGGACGAGGATCGGGACTATGCTGAGTAGGTTTGCTGCGTATTTCATGCCGAAATATCTGTCTACTTTTGGGTTGAAGGGGTCAAGTTACGGTTGTGTTGGGGAGCACATGTCTTTGCGCCCTGTGGAGCAGGGACTTTGCCGTATATGTTTGCTGATGCGGTGGGGATGTGGGAGCCGACTGTCGAGCTTTCTGCTCAGGCTCTTGGCGCGAATGCGATCATCTTCCAGGATCGATCGGTCTATCGGGAAGTGTTCAATCTGTATACCACGACTGAGAAGCTCACAGATGCAGCGACGAGGAAGAATATCGTGGCGTTTGTTCGGGCACTGACTCAGGCCGAGAAGGTGTTTTCAAGACACGCCGGATAAAGTTGATTCACGAGTAGCGTCAACGTTGAACATGAATTCGACGTTATCGACCTGTTTAGTTCTTCGATTCTATTCAAGATCGTTACTTTGAAGAGAATGTGACGAGTGTGTAAGTCAAAATCCGCGGATGTGAATGAAATGGACGCGATCCTATTTTATGGGACGCAGAGTTCTTGACTGGAGGTAAACCATTCAATCATCCCAGAAAATCCTATAAAACCTTCCTTAGTCTCCACCTCCCTTCGTCCTGCTCAAGAGGTCTGGCAACCATAACTTTTTTCCAACTTCAGGATCCAAACAACTAAAGATATCGCTCACCATGGCACCAAGTTCCAAATCCTCCTCTTCCTCTCCTTCCAAGTCGAAATCCACCAAATCCTCTTCGTCCTCAAAGAAACCATCCAAGCACGACTCCGACTCCGACGATGAGTGCCCCTCCTCGTCTCGTAAATCGATTAGGAGCAGCAGCAAAAACCCCGAGAAGAAAGAGAAGACATCCCTGCTGAAAAGCATGTTTACGAAAGATCGGTCTGACGCACCGAAGATGCTGGAGTCGAAGTACTTTAAGGATGAGAGTTCGAGTTTGAGAGGGCAGAAGAGTGGGAAGAGTGAGAGGTTGGATAGTGCGATGTTTAGGGATGAGAGTCGTGCGCCAGCGTCGAAGAGGGCGAAAAGTGAGAAGGTGAAGAATGAGAAGAAGAAGAAGGTAGAGAAGATCGTGGAAGAGGAGGAATATACGGAGGAGCCGGACTTTTCGGATTTTGTGAGTAAGTATGAGATTCCGGAGGAGGTGAAGAAGGTCGAGAAGAAGGTGGAGAAGAGTGCGAGGCCGGAGGTGTATAAATCAGAGGTGGTGAAGTCGAAATATGAGAGTGTCAAGGTGGAACCATCGGCAAAGTATGAGAGTAAAAAGGTGGAGAGTAAGATCAAGAGTGTTGCCAACTTCAAGACGGCTTTCACGGATGATCGTGACATCGAAATGGCGGCCAAGCAGACGCAAATCGCAGAGTTGACTGGCCAGGAGCTGGAAGAGCAAGAGAAATGGGCGTTTGAGAAGTTGAAAGCTCACGCTGGAACCTGTCCAGCGGGATTCGCTTGGGGACGATGGACCATAGAAGAATGCGGTGAGCAGGTCCGGCTCGATGGCTACAGGTGTAGGGGTGGGTCCCATTTCGTCAGTCATGAGATGGTGGCTGAAGGGAAAGGCGGCGTGATGATGAGGACGGATGCCTTCATCGATTGGGACGCTGCTTACCGTAGAGCTGGGATGCAAGAGCCTTCGCCGTTCATTGGCGTGCGGTGGGAAGTTGTGAAGGACGAAGAACTGAGTCAAATGGGTTACAACACCTTTAGCAGCCTGGGGGCTCGATTGTCTGGTGGAGCACAGCAGCCACGAAGATCACCATTTGGTAACTTTGGAGGTGGAGCGGGTAGCGGAGGATTTGGAAACTCGTCCTTCGATCCAGTTGGACGATTCAGCCTACCTCAAGCTACCAGCCATTTCCTAATTCAACAACACGGGCAACCAGGAAGACAGAGACTCTCCGTGCTGAATCCAAACTATAACTCCAATCAAGCTGATGACGAAGATGACCAACAGCAAGAGCAGGCAGGATATGGAGATCCCTGGAGCAACGGTGGACAGGGTGGTTTGTTTGGCCGAGGGTATAATGGTCAAGGCGGTGTTGGAATGGGCGGTAATGGCGGTAGACGGAGGTGAGGATCTAGGAGACTTTAGTGATAGAGTGAGGTGAACGCTGGGATGGGTGAGAGAGGTGAGAATAAGGATATGGTAGGGTGGGTAAGGACGTACAGATATACGAGAATGCATGGCGTACATATCCATGATGATGTGTCTGTCAGGATCTTTGTGAAGTAAGCGAACTGTAGTGGACATACACCAGGGCTTACGCTATGCCGCACAATGACCGCAAGGGAAGGCGACATGGATGCGTGATTTCATCCTCTGCCAGTCAATAAGACTTTTAGATATACCCATGAGAAATTGTGAAGAGGTCAACGTCATGCTGCCAATAAAGATTAAGTGTACTCTGCAAAGGAAGCCTTCCGTGTAAGGGGCCCCTAGCGAGTATTAAGAGGATATAAGAACGAGGTCAAACGCACGCAAAGGATATATATGTAGGAGGGACAAGCGTTGAACAAAAGGATAAGAACTTTCATAGGTACCACGTGACCTTCTTCACAACTCACATGTCCCAGCAGGTTTGCATCACCGGGATTGGCAGTAAATGCCACGACAACTTGCTGGCATACTATAATGCGCCAAGAATCAAACACAAAAGAGAGAGAACCACAGGAAGGATGCGAAAAGAGGTGCCTCTGAATGGTTTCTGTATATTAATCCACCGTTGCGGATGTCTTTCCATCTGATCTATTCCTGGAAGCCGAAAGTGACAAGATATCCGTTATTCATGTATGTGCTGGTCATTTCGTTTCGCGAATTTGCTGGCAGAAGCTAGTACTCTCCTTTCCCACCAAAACCTAGCAAATGCCAAGCTTCAGATTGCCGGTTTCCTACTGGTTCTCTATGCGTCCCTCCGTTGCTGGAGAGAGACACCGATCCATGCTTTCGTTCGTCTTTGTTGTCCTTGTATCTTTTCTCTTGTTGGAGAGAGCGTATTTACCGCCAGAAATGTATCGTAATTCTGCTCTTCCACCTCTGCTTCCTTTTCTCGTTCCCCTGGATCAAGAGCCGGTCATCCTCCTTCCCTCATGCCACGAGCAACCCAAGCCCTGACCATTTCTTCCCAATTAGCACCCGTCGCATCGAATCTTATCTCCCGGTTTGCAACACTCCGGTCAACTATCCATAATAATATCATTACAAGCCCCAATATCGCCCCCAAACGCATCCAAATCCAGGACCTCAATCCTCCTCATCCACGTCTCAGGCCAGAGCAGGAAAACCCCATGCACATCCTTCATGTGCGCCTGCCACTCCTCGTCGAAGATGGTCTCGCGGTTGTAGCACGGCACGCGGTCTTCGCCGCGGGAGACGGAGAGCGATTTGCAGAGGTCGAGGATCCGGAAGCCTTCGCTGGAGGGGATGGCCGTCCAGGCGTATTTGGTGGTTATGTGGTGTTCGCGAAGGGCGCGGAAGGGGTCTGGTGGAGGGTTGGAGTGGGAGTGGTGGGAGGAGTGGGAGTGGGAATGGGTTATGGGGTGTGGGAGGGAGGGGGTGGATGAGCTGGATGAGGGGAAGGCGGTTGGGGTTAAGGCTGGTGAGGGGGAGTGTGAGAGGGAGTGAGTGAATGGGGCGCCGCTGTGGGTGTACCCTTGGAAGGGAGAGGTTGAGGCTGATATGCTGTAGGAGGGGTAGGAGGACCGTGTTGTTGAGGCCATGGACATGAGGACTGCTGAGGGGGAGAATGAGTCGGGTGTATGCTGGGAGGAGGATGAGCCCGATGGGAGGAAACTCCGTTTGTAGGAGGACATTGATTCTGTGTCCATGGAATTAGAGTCTGAGTCGTCGGTCTGAGAAGAGATGTATGATGATGTAGAGCGGGAGGTGCGGTCGAGAGTTGCAGTGGGCATTTCTCTGGTGGTGTGTTAGTAGTTGCGTTTCAGTATCTCAACAAATCTTTGGAATTGAAGAACGATGAGGATCCAATGGAAAGAATAACACATACAATCTCCCCCTTCCACTCGATCCCTCAGCGATACTCAGATTCAAGCCCTCGTTTTTGATATGTATTGCAACATGCTTTTCAGGTCAGCTGACATGTCTCGTTTCCCACCGACCTCATCCCAGAAAGGACAGAAGTACATACCTTTCTCAAATTTGCAGCAGTCTTCGTCTCTTTCTGACAGAATCCACACACAGATTCGCATTTCGCTATTCGCAGTACACCAGTTGTGTTCCAAGGTGGATGCATATGTCCTTTACTGCAAGTTGTTGTTCCAAGTGATGAGGTTTCGCTGCTGCTGGGGCGGTCGTGTGTTGGCCGGCGGGAGGACGTCATGTTATCTGAATACCATATGGATGTTATGGGGTATTCGAGGTCGTGTGCCCACGTTTCCAAAAACTGCGACCCAATGACGATGCTTGGTTCCTCCTCTCAGATATATGCCTATCGAGCAACAATGGAAAGAACAATGTTGCGAACTCGAGTTAACTGAAGCAGCGAACCAGCGAACCACTAGGAATATAAATAGACTTAAACAAGCCTTGTCTTCCAAATAAACCTCCGAGTCGGGTCGTCGGGCTGTTGAATTCAGTTGTGGAGAGGAGGTGGAGGGCACGGAACTGAAGAACCTTTTTGCGAAGGGGTCGAGGAGTAGCACAATAGTTGAAGCAAGCGAGGAACAGGAACAGGACAGGATACTCAATGAAACAAGCGACGTCTTGAAACCATCTTCCTTCCACCGTCAAGAGAAATGGAAGAACGGGAAGGGACCGTCATATATACCCTACCATACCCTATTCTCATTACTTACCTAGTTTAGATCTTATATTCAGCCCTCGTTCACCGTCCCCTACCTAACCTTACCTCACCCTACCGTACATTAGTTGCAATCGAAGCGGAGCAGGGGCACAGGATCATGTCGCTCGCTCGCTTGGTGGTTGAGTGTGAGGAATATTCCATCGGCACCAAAAGTTCGTGCGATTAGTGGGGTCGCAAATGCACCCTTACCCTTGCTCTGGCGTATCCCAGCAGAGCAAGTGTGTGTTCGAACGCAGACTCGTGCGTGCGCGCGGTGGGTTGCGTTGTGTTGCGTTGCGAGTGGAAGATTAGGAACTCGGTTCTCACAAGTTGCAGAAGATGGGATGGATGGTCGTCTAGGTCCGACTCTCACTCGGGAAATGCTCGCGAAGTGGGTCCCGGCCAGAGGGACTGGCGTCGAGGATGCAAATGATGCGATTGGCTGTGACTTGCAGCGGGCGTCCCTTCCAGCGGTCTTGCACCCCTGGATTCCCGAGCCGCAACTGTATTTTGGAACGCCCAGCGGTGTCCCAGCGGTGTCCCAGCAAGCTAGCATGCCTGAGCCGAACGCTTGTGTGCGTGTGCTGTGCAGACAAGTGCAGTAGGCGAGCGCCAGGGGCTTGAAGGTTGCGCTGGGATAGGAGGGCTTTGGGACTGGTGGGGATACTTTTGGGGACATGTGAGGCCCCCGATGGAGGGATGCGAGACAGGGGTTCTCCGTTGGGATGAACCTGATCTACGGATCGGATGGGTTGCTTGCTTGGGATAGGCTCATACTGTGGCACGGCATGGCATCATGGCATGGGATGGGATGTCACGGATGGAAAGCGAGAGGATGGGGATGTAAACGTGGCTTTTGATGTTGTGGAGTCTTGGGATTTTCTGATCGAGATTTGGAAGAGGTGGAGACTTCCATTAAGGATCGAGATTTGTGCGACGTGAAGAGGCGGGATTGTCACGATGTCAAGTAATGAATGTGCAATTCCGCCGTTTGCTGCATTAATTACATCTAAGAGGGCAAATTGAGAACACAGGCAGTAATATCAGAAAGAAGCAACAATGACGAAAACCTCGGGGTCGCATGTATCTACCGGTATCCTACCAGTCGACGTCTCAACTGCCATACCACAGTTCATCTCAATCCCATCGAAACCTCACCCAAACAGCAAGAAAAGGCGAGCAAAGCACGCACACACACAAACAAACGGCATGAACCGCACGACATCCAATGCTCCGAGACAGACGAACGAACGAACTAGCTATCGCAACACGAACCAATCGATCGAACTTCCCCGAAGAAGTAAACAAACACTTGGGCTTGATACCGGTAGAATAGGTCGATAATCGCATCTGTACACATAAGACATTTCGTTATCATACCTGAATTGGAAATAGCACTTTCGATACTTGGAGTCAATATTTGTTATTTGTTATTTGCTGTCTGCAACACAACGGTGACTTGTCAAATATTAAAAGCCGGACAGATTATTCTCCAGTAAGAGATACGATTGGCAGGCTTCTTGCTTACATGTCCTCGTTTGGAGCTGCATATGTATAATGATGGTACGTATGCGTGCGCCCGCGATATGCAGACTGCAGGCGGGCCATATGGCTTCGACTGCGTGTTGTTCTGAAATTGTTTTCTGGGGTCCCGGTCGGATATGTCTGTGCCATATGGCTTCGACTGCGTGTTGTTCTGAAATTGTTTTCTGGGGTCCCGGTCGGATATGTCTGTCAGTGTTAAATCTCACTTGCCGGATGGGCTCGACGCCGGGCAGTGGATGGTTGAATGGTGGTTGGTGAAAAAGGATGGAAGTGCGGTGTGGAGGAGGTGGGGCTGCCGGGCAGACAGGGCTCATGTCCCGTTGTTGGGTCGGGAAGGACCTGTATTTGTGTGGAGAGAGGAAGAGGGAGCGAATCGCATTTCAGATGGTTGAGGTGATGGGAACGGTGAGTGTGAAACATGAAACATATATTTCCGAGAATAGAAGAAGTACAGTATGTATTATGAAGTATGATGAGGTAAGGAGCTGGTTCCAGGAGGGTTTAGTTGGTCGATCAGCTGGTCAATCTTCAACGGAATTGTTTCCTGCAATTGGAAGGTGTGAAAGATCTCTCCTCTTCTGAACCGTTTATCTCTCTATCTGAGATAGAAAGGCCACTTCAGGTCCAGACCCGGTAAACTCAATCGCAGTTACGAAGTCAAAAGTACCTCCCCTCTCCTTACCGACCTAGATAATCTCAAGTGGCTTTCCAACTGCACGGAAACCCCCCACGTCAACCTCACCTCCTAGCAAAATCCCAAAATGCGATTCGTCTTTCCCTACAGGGTCCAAACTCTATCTTCGTAAGCTTCTCCTCTTCATCATGACGAACAAGGAATCTCATCAAGGTCCCTCCCGCTCTAATTACTGCACAGAAGCGAAAGAAGAACGATTTAGAGTTTTTCTAAAATCCTTCGTTTTTTTCCTTCCAAGGGATAGGGGTTGATTTCAAGGGAAGTTGTGTGGAAAGGCAGGGATCGGAGGTTAGGAGAGCTCGCCGACTGACGCTGATGCTGGTGCTCGACGGGTGATCCCCGCGTCCGTTGTCTGTGCGAAAAAAATGCCACGAGGTTGATGTTTTGGGAATTTTTGTGGAGTAGGGAGGAGTGGAGGATGATTGGGTTGGGGTCAAGGCAAAGTGAGAGAGATGTTTCGTTTCATAGAAGGAGAAGATGTTTTGTTTCTAGAATAATAGGACTGACGAATCGCATCGAAGAAGTTGTTCTTGGAGAGGAGATGGGAGTTTGAGATGAGGAGATATCAGATGGATTTGTTGCAGATGACCGGACGACGACGAGGATGGTTCCAGGACTCTGGACGAGGAGGCGCGTGATGCGATTGGTCAATTGTGCGTTGGGCTGACATGCTTTCTGTGGGGTTGCAGCCAGGCCAGGGTCGGGGATTATGGCGAGATTTTCGGGATGTTTCTTCTAGAACATTAAAATCTCTACGGGATGAGGGAGAGGGATGTTTTCCGGGTTTCCATGCATAGATCTGAATCGTGGAGGATGGGATGAAGTGAAGATACCAGTGGACCCTGAATCGAACTTAGGGGTCTGAAGATTCGACGGGGTCGAGCTGGATGAAGTTGCGATTGGGTAGTCCCTGGGTGGAAGTCGGTCCGGATCGAAAGTTCGACGAGCTGTCCTGGGAAATTGCCTGCGTGGAGGTGAGATGTTGCTAGGAAGTGTACTGGATGGATAGGATAAATATAAGAGAGTTTGGCGCGCCTACTGGAACTTGGGCGTGAACGATACATATGCGGAACGGGAGGCGGGGGAGCTGGTGGTCCAGTCGCGATGGGATGTTTTGCTGTTGGGGATGAGGTTCAAAACTGGCTGGAGGAGAGTTACGCCAGCTATTTGGTGATCATTCTGAAAATAGTCGAGAGTATGACTTGAACGGGGCGGAATTGCGAGAAGAAGAAAGTGAGTCTGACAAAGGTTCGCGCTTGGAAAGTTGGTCCTTGAACTGGTGCTCTGAGAGGTAATGACTCAATGCAACGGACTTCAGTCTTTAAGAAGTTGCGTTCGGATCAAGAAGAAAATTGATGTGCCTGTCCCAAGAGTGAGAAGGAACATGGCTCTGCTGATCGTGCAGCCAAAAGAGTGATATATGACTCCAAAAAGCAGAGATACGAATGAGGGTCGAAGGGAAGGCATTTCGAGAGCTTTCATAGACGGACAGTATAGGAGAAAGACGCGATACGTGGAAATATGGAGAAAGGGAGTTTTCGTTGAATAGCCACGAGGAACTGTCGACCGTACTTTGTCCTTTTGGCACCCTCGGTTACAACAGTCTTCCTAAAGGGTCGACGATGAAGTTGAAGTTCAGGTGTTCTATGTTTTCAAGAGTAAAGAAAGGGTCATGAGAGGACGATAGAGACCGCTCTAGACTCTCCTGCGCCTCGACAATGACATCAGTGAAGCCAGTCAACGTGCAAAATGATGCATCGTGACATTCGTGCATGTGGGAGAGAGCTTGAGCCACGATGGGGCGCAGTGCTTGCAGCAACATGACTGCATGAGCCGAGGTCCACCGACAGAGCATCAAACTGGACAGACTGTGGCACAGCTTGAATTGTCAAGCCATATATCTAAAGTTTGGGGGAAGGTTTGGGAATTGTCCGATGAGTTGCAGGTTTGGTGGAGTTTGAGGGGATACAAGATTCGACGTCGGCGTGAACCGCTGAGGAGCCGAAGTGGCAGGCCGAGTATGAAGGGAAACACTCTGGTGGTACCAAGCAAGGTACCTCAAGCAGAAGCAGATGAGGATGGATACACGAGTCTATAAGTCGCATTGATAGTTTCTTGGGATGCGCGCGTACCAAATGAGTACAGAGGTACAAGCCTTCCAGTAAAAATGAAAATATGGCGTTCTGGTTCATCTTCATTTTGAGGTTTGGAGCTGGCTAGCCAATGAGATGTCAAAAGAGCTCTTCAACGCAAGGTCCAGGAGTTTGAGCTTTCTTTTGCGTAATGCCGTTAGGAATGTGTATCTCCCGCCGTCCGTAGAATCAGGATACGCATTTGTATTGGTGCAAGCCGTTATTGCTTTCCATCTGAAGACTGAATAAAGCTCATCATTGGCCACACATCAGCCTAGGTCTCATATGATAGCCCGACCTGGTTGGCTTGGCTTCGAAATACACCAGTTGAAGCTAGAACGGTGATAACCAGGGCCAGCAAGCGGTCTGTCACTTACAATAGATCGGATTGGCAGGTCTGGACATGACATCGCAAGCACCCGTCAGCCCTAAATGAAGTCAGTGGGAATCTTCAGCCCTGTGACGATGCGCGAAGATGCACCCCTCGTCCAGCGACCAATATGATGCTGGCGACAATGTAAGCTGCAGCGCGCCAACAGGGCTGTGAAAGGCGGTTGATGCATGCGAGAGTATGGCGGTGGGATGGCACGGTGGGCGTCGGATAAATGTTTGTTGGTCTTAAAGGGGAGAATAACCCCTCGACTTCGCTCATGTCTCCAGACCGAAAGATTTGCACGCTTGCCAACATTTAATTTCGTGCACAGAATTGCGCCAACTTGTGGAGGCGCTGGAACTTGCCTGCTTTACCTTTTTGGACGGTATTTGCCCCTTTCACCTGCATCGAACGACCTGGCGGGCGTACGCATTCATCACACTGGCTTTGTGTTGCATATCGGGCTTCGAGGATTGAGTGGCCGAGGCGCCATTGTTGGTTTGATCTGCTTGGGTGTCTGGTGTCCTACCTGGATTGCGTGGTATTGCTGCACTGGTTGCTGCTGGCTGCTGCAGAGGAGTTGACCATCGCAGGGAACTGGCCATCCGTACCGTGCTTCATCAAAGGGCCCTCGATCCGACCTCGATCCCACGATACAAAGAAAACCTTACGACATACGCCACTGCAGGAAGGAAGCTATAGTAGCTACACCATTGTTGGAAATACGCAGATATACAAGAGCAACGGCATTTGGACGCACCCGCAGCAAGGAGAGGCATTTGAGGGCCTATTATTATCACCAACCCAGCAATTATCAATTGGCATCCGCCCAAAACGGAAGCCCAAAGCCAAAGTGAGATAAGCTCATTAGGTACAACTCCGGCTCGTCCTGATTCCCCATCCGTCCCTGATCTTCATCTACCACCCGACACTACCCACCACCCACCACCCACCAACCGGCACTCCCTCCCACTCCCTCCCACCTCCACCTCTAAACTCAAACTCTCTTTCGATCTCGTCTCCGTCCTCTGCAGACGGCAGAAGCCGCAGATCTTTCCCCCCCCTTGCGTTGAAGGAAGAAGAGAAGGTTACACGGGAAGCAAGGGACGCAACGATTACAAGAATCGCAAAGCCCGGTAGTCGTGAGCTTCCCCTCATCCTGTCTTACTTCAATTGTCTTGTGATCCACAGGTCGCGCAGACTACTCCAGACTATCCTCTTCCATGGCACGTCAACCAGCAATTGACTAGCTTTGTACGACCTCAGTCTGGTAGTACCTTGCGCGACTTGCGCGACAATACACATTCCACCAGCTTCTTCATCTCCTCTTCATTAGTTCATTCGCCCCTCGTCTCGCCCTCCGAGACAGAGAGAGAGTCGCATTCCGTGTTGCGCGAAACAACCACGAATCTCGACCTCGCAGATCTGGGCCTGATCTGCATCACCTACTTACCTACTTTATGATAGTTTCCTGCGGTTCGGAACGAAGGTATTGGCTGGAATACGAGCATAGAGGACAAGCGATGCATGAGCGGAGAAGGACCATACGATGGAGGAGCCAAAACCGAAAGATGAGACTGTGAAGAAGCAGAGGAGGGCGAGTAGGCCCAAGGTTAAAACAGGATGTAATAACTGCAAGTGAGTTTCGCCCCTCCCCACATCTGCGCTGTGCCGTGCTGATCCAGGACCAGAAACCGGAGAGTGAAGTGCGACGAGACAAGGCCGCAATGTATGTTATGCGATGCGACTGGAGATGTTCCTGCTAACAGCAGAAGGTCTGAAGTGTGTACGTTCAGGACGACAGTGCGAGGGGTATCCGGCATATAAGAGGACGGTGGAATCGGCCATACCAATTGCCCCGAGACCCGAAAATCCTTCAGGATCGTTTTCCTCCTCGATATCCTCTTTTTCTTCGACCGCTGGATCACCGCCAGCTACGAGACATCCCGTTCGAAAACACCCCAGAGTTATCCAAGTCCCTCGAGCAAGGAAACGGCAGGTTGTGATACCCGATAATCCTGTGGTGAAATACATATCCCCGCGGCAGACACCCGAGTTACCTTCCCCGACAATATATAGGCCAGGAGGATTTGCGTTCGATTCGTTAGAGGGCCAATACTTTCAAGTGTTCAGGACGCATACTGCAAGTGAACTTTCTGGGTTCTTTGACTCGGAGTTCTGGCAACGAAGTGTACTACAAGAGAGTCATTCCGAGGCATCTATACGACATGCTGTGGTTGCATTGGGGGCTTTGTACAAGACTTTAGAGAAGGCTTCGGAATCGCCACCTGGATCGCCAGACAATGGATTGGGGACGTTCGACACGGCACCTAGCCATTATAACTTTGCCTTCCAACAATATGGAAAAGCGTTGACTAGATTACGAGAATCACTAGAGAACAGGGAGATGAGATCAGAGAGGACAATTTTGATATCGATAGTTCTGTTTACTTGTTTCCAGTCATTTACTGGAGACCACAAGGCGGCGATATCACAAATCCAACATGGACTAGGACTCCTCGAGGAGCGACGACAGGACTCAAAACAGCCGCTGATAAGAAGGAAAGAAGATGTCGTCGAAGATGAACTGGTTCAGATATTTACACGCCTCGCCATCCAGGCAAAATCATACGACATGGCATTTCACTTTCCACATCCATATGTGATCCGTCTTACGCCGCAATCACGGCAGGATCCCACGTCGCCACAATCCCAGTCATCTCCTTCGGATAGCTCTAGTACATCGACGAGTGCACACATCCCGGAGATTTTCTTCAACGCGCAGGAGGCAAGGACTGCCTTGGACTCACTCTGTGAGCGGATCATGCGGTTTCAGGAATTACTGTCCTCGTACCACCATGGACCGAACAACATTCTTCCCAAATCAGTGCAATCTCTGGGTATGGGATTTGGAATGCAGCTCAAGCAATGGGGGGCTGCGTTCGCACCCCTCTTGGATTCTCGTCGAAACCGTGGAGTGTCTATCACAGAAAGAGCTGGCATCGACGTCTTGAAGATGCTACAGCTCATGACTGGAATCCTCTATCAGATGGGCTTCAGCACAAGCGAGATGGACTTCGACAACTTCTACCCACAGTTCAAAGAAATTGTGGAACTCGCAAAAGAGGTCGTTGTGGACGAAGAACTCAATCTTGCTCAACAACGGTGTGGCAACATCTCATCCTGCCGCCACAAACAACCTCCAAGCTACGACTTTCCCGGCTTAACATCTCATCAGCCTGGCACTTCTAGGGAGGAAGTTGACTACTCGCACATCAAAGCCTCTTTCGCTCTCGATCTCGGTATTGTCCCTCCCCTCTTCGTCGTAGCGACCAAATGCCGCGACCGCAAACTCAGACGCGAAGCCATCCGTTTGCTTATGTCTAGTCCAAGACGAGAAGGAATGTGGGATTCCATCCTTAGCGGCAGAGTCGGAAGCTGGCTCATGCATATCGAGGAGGCGGGCTTGACACCTTGGGACGGAAGGGGTGCTGGGTTTGGGGAGATCGTGAGCGATGAGAGGAGAGTCATGATCAAGGAGATTCTCTTCGATATGCAGAGTCGTGAGGCTACGCTCAGATGTGGGACGAGGGGTGCGAGGGAGGGCGATAGGGATGATAGGGCGATGGAGACGCATATTTGGTGGTGAGGGGGATTGGATGAATGAGAAGACATCACAGATGTGGTATGTTGAGGATGGATGTCTGTGCTATTATGAGCGACATGAGCTATGATCTGATCGACGAGCTTTAGGAGCTACGGATGGTGGTGGAAATTTGGTTCGGAACGGACTTACTTGAACGACATCTCGAGGGATCTGTACCCGGATCAGGGCCAATTCATGATCGGCATTTCAGCTTCGGGTGGTTCACGATAGGAGAGAACTGGGATGAATCTGTCATGCTCTATCACGCGGACAAGGCTCTATTTGGCGCTTGGGATTTGGACCTGGATGGGATAGCTCAGTCAGCGACATATCATTCTCATTTCCCGATTGCGGATTGCGGATTGCGGATTGCGAATATGCATTCAGCGGCGTCGGGTTCTGTTTTCCAGGAGATCAATCGGCTCAAGAGATGGAGAAGAAGAGGATGTAGGTAGGGGGACCCTGAGCCCAAGAGGGGATCCAGAGGGGAAGGAAATCGTGTTGATGGTTTTGGTGTTTATACCCTCAAATGTTCTGCCATCTATCTAAGGAGCTATCTATCTTTCAAATTTACAAAGTCTTCAATCTACTTCATCAGCTCTTAGCCCACATAGATATTGTGCAGACTTGATAATCATCCAGGACATCGATCGAATCCCCGTTAAGCTCATTATTATCCAGCTCGCTCACGGGATTCCAAATCCCATGCTCTTTAAGTAGCCTGCCTGTCCGAGCGTCCACACGCTTGCAAGCTTCAGTTGATCACTGCTTCGTCCTATGCGGCAGGCATTCATTACATACCGGGATCTGTATCTGTATCTTAGAAATGATTGATCGTGGGGAAGTCCTCGGAGAAAGGAGAATGGAAAGGGGGTCTACTGCACAGAGATGGTGATCCGGAAACGTGGGTTCGGGGTTAACCCGGCATTCGAGCTGCAGCCGAGGACGGGAGGGAGGGGTCATGACGTCCCATCTGCTGGGTCGCCGCGGGGTAGCTGGATATAAACACCATAGCTATTTTTCTCTCCCCAAGAGAATTTTTGATCTGCATAATTTCTGACTCCATTGCAGAGAAGTATTTACGGATTTTCGACATTCGAGATTTTGTTTTTTTGATTGATCAATATGGCGGATAATAAGAATATCGCTGTTCTGGACGTGAGTTTGGTTTCTCTTTGGTTTTGTTACCCCGCATAGAATTCACAAGTTTCTTTCGAATTTGAGGATGGCCCTTCCCCTTCTCGCCTCGAAGGTCAACTCTGTCGGTCTATGATCGACTATACAAGAAGAAATCAAGGACCTCAATTGGCTCTACTGGGACCTTTAAAGCTGCCAGGCAGTCACTGGCTTTCGATTGAGGCAAATGAAGTTCGTCGACATCAGTGCTGTACCACCAGGAGACCAAGTGGCGCCCAATTTTCCAATCGCTACCCTGCTTCTCCAGCTTCTCCTCCCTTCACAAACCCAAACCTTTCCCTCTCCCCGCAAACCCAAACCCTACCAGCCAGCCAGCTAACCCCTCTCCCTCCCACAGTCCAGCATAGTCGACCGCCTCCCCACCTCCTCCTCAACCCTCTTCGCCGCCAAAGCCTCCAAACGCCTAACCTTCGAATCGATCGCCTCGTCCCTCGGCCGTTCCGAAGTCGCCGTAGCAGCCCTCTTCTACGGCCAAGCGCAAGCCAGCGTTGAAGACGTGAAGAAGTTGTCGGAGATATTAGGCGTTGATGAAGGGAAGTTGGGGGAACAGTTGTTGGGGTTTCCGGATCGCGGGAGGGCGGGACCTATGCCGCCGGTGGAGCCGTTGATCTATAGGTTGTATGAGGTGGTGCAGAATTATGGGTGAGTTTGGATTTGTTGTGGTTCTGGTTGGGGGCGAGAGGGGGGAGGAGAAGAACGGAGAGGTGGGCGGGATAGGATGGGATAAAAAGGGGAGAGCGAACGGGGAAAGAGGACACTGCTGACGAGAAGATGATAGGTATGCGTACAAGGCTATCTTGAACGAGAAGTTTGGGGATGGTATTATGTCTGCTATCTCGTTTAGCACGAAGGTCGATAAGGAGGTTGATGAGCAGGGAAACCAATGGGCTGTTATTACAATGAGGGGAAAGTGGTGAGTTCAATGTTTTCTTTCCCTTTCTCTTATGTGCTCGAGTTTGAGTATGGAGGGTCAGTCTACAATCTGTACACGGACGTGACACAAGGGTTGCGATGCTATTGGCAGGCATTGAAAATCTGAGGAAGGCGAAGACGCGAGGTCATATGAACAATGTCACTGACTCCATATTCAAGGTTACCATTTACCCGCTTCTAGATGTCTCTTGCTTTTGGTCTGGAAAGTAGAAGAATGACGGAGCGACTTTCGCATGTACCGAGATGCTGTTCAATTCGTCAATATAGCTGGAAACAAACTCCTGAATGTTATGTTTGCAGTTTTGATTCCCGAGTTCGAATCTACTCTCCATGGTCGACGTCTCGTAGCACTCGCTTATGCTACCCGCTTCCCCTTGTTCAACTTCACCCTTCAACCAGTCACTCCCGCCCTGCTACATACAAAGCAGATCTCCCCTCTCCTGTCTCGTTGAAGTCAGGCCTCCATAAATACTATAGCTGTCATCTTTTCGTCCTCCAGAATATATCATCATAACTTCAAGATACCTTGCGTACGACCCACAGTGTACCTGCTGTCGATGGACATGTTGATTTAACAGCTACACCCACGTAATGGCTTCGTCTATGGCGATGTTAATACTTGAATGGATGAGGGACATCTTACGACCATTCTTAGTCACGGGATACTTCCGCTACGAACTCTGCACGGAATTGATAGTGTAAGGCAGCATGACAGCCAAGAAAGTTGTGACAATGGTAGTGCTTGTTGGTGTGGAGGAAAGCGTGAGATCGGGTCGGTGAATTTCAAATTCTTCATCTATTTCGGCATTATTGGTATCTTCATCTCAGGCGCCTGCTTCACGAAGCCTTGTTTTGTTTCAAACACCCGAACTCAACTACACCTACAGCGCCATCTTACTGTGATCTAGCAGTGTCTCAGGTTAGCTCAGTAGGAGACAACTGTTCTTATATTCGCTCTCATACGAACTGTTTTCGTCGCAACATGCCCTCCCTACCCTTCTAGTGGCAGGTGATTTGACTTAAGAGCTTGTAGTTCCTTTGAAACGTTCGGTTGAACCATGTTTGACCCGGTTGGTCATTCTTCTGTACCAGGTCACCGAAGTGGAACATATAGCTTCCGCTACGGATGCATTCAAGCGGACAGCGATACGAGTCGCGATACTCCACCAATGACACGGAGCACGATAGCGAACCTATTCTACATTCAAGGCATCCAGATAACCCCAGATCAAGTTTCACTCTCTAGGATAATAGCCTTTTTTTGAATGTGTTCTTCCGATGTTCCTTGTAACCATAGCCTCCTAGTCAACGTGAGACAAGGAACATCGGAATAGCATCATGCCACAGCCACAGAGAGATCGATGATAGAAAGCAGCGTGACAGTCAGAAATTGCCTTTTCGCCCCATCATTAACGGATTCGCAGCCCAAAGACGAGGGACACAGTTTTATTGGCGCAGCATATGCATGGGCAAACATCGATACAGTCAGCAACACAATTCGAGTCAGAGAGTTCGATTTTTCGAGCATGGTTGTTTCTCCTTACCTGTTGAAGTTCAGTCAAGGGCTTGTGGATGAATAGTTGCAATCAAGAGATCCCGGTGATTGTGAATAGAGTCAGGTGTTTTGAGAACTGAAAAAGTGAACTCCTCAGGGTCACCTCTCGAGGCATGGAATCAAGAATTTTACAATGTCTTGAGTTAGCCGCTGCATTCCTTCGACTGTCGAAATCCACTGTCTTGATAAACTGAACGTGAGCTTCTAATCACTCATGCTTTCAAGTCACTGCTTTGAGAACGTAGCCGAGGCATTCGCATATTAAACCCCTAAACTTCCTGGGTTCAAACTTCCTTCTTCACACAGGGCTTCACAATGAGATCGTACACGCATCTGTGAGGCCATTTAGCTCTAATGCTGCCTCTCAGTTGGAACACAGGACCCTGCGTTGTGCATATTAGCGGTGAGTGCATGGTTTAGCAACCACGAACTTGAATAATTCAGGCTGTCGTCGCTGCTTCTTCGCGCTGAGCACGCCAGACTTATGAAGCTTCCCGCTAACAGATGAGTTCGACAATGGTCATCAGAATGACAAGAGTAGGCCTTTGCTAGCAAGTTGAAGAATTAGAGCGTGGCTTTTAGCTTGTGGCTCTCATTTTTGACTTCAGTGAATCTCGCACGAGCTTTCCCTTACTCTGTTGTCAACTACAATCAAATTATTAATCGTTTTCAAAATGGCTTGTTACTCTTGGCCACCATAGTACAGTCCCAATGTTAAGTAGTATACTAAGTCCATTCACTGCGTCTGCCAATCAAGGGACGACTTATCTATCTTTCCTCGAGTGGAGATTCATTATGCAGCTTCATAAAATTAGAAATAGTTCCAATTTTTACAAGGAGTAGAGCGTCCGCACTTTTGCACCTTGGGCCAGCGTTATAAAGCTTGCTAATCAGTATTAGTCCTTTCAAGGCCAGAAGACATGCTCATCAAACACTGCTTCATGTGGACGCTGAGTGTCTCTGGATAAGCGTCTGATAATAGTTTTGGCTTATAATGAAATATATTGGTGGTTGTTTCTTGAACATCAAATTACTTGCAACATTAAAGTCACAAAGATGTAATTGACCATAAATCTCCTAAAAGTGAATAATCAGTAAGCACTCGGATTTTTGGAAATGTTTTTTTGCTTGACAATAATGCCTCCGAGAAATGATATAATCACTGCCATCATAACTTGACAATATATTGGACTTGCCTTTGAAGCCTTCGAAAATTGCAGCTAACTTACAGCATTCATCAGCTTATTGATTTCTGAGTCCGTTTATCTGAAAGGCACGAAGAACCCTTTAAGCTAGCTTCACATACGTGCGTATAAACTACCTAAGTAAAAGAACTCGTGGTAGAGAATAGGTGAGTAGCCTCACAGTGGTTATGTCTAGTGTTGTAGGCTAGTAGAGAGAAAGTAGTGAGGTCATGGGGCAAACTATGGAAATCCGGAATGCCGAAGTAGAATTCGATATTCTGTGAAACAGCACCATCGAGTAGTGTGGCCTTAGTTAGGTCGAAAGACTGGGTCATAGTTGTCATGTTCGGCTGTCGGCTTTGCTAGGGTATTGTGGAGGCTCAGATCTACAGAAATGCCGGATGTAAGCCAGGGTAAACATGGAGTTTTTGCTACTGATTCTTAACATGACTTTGGCTGGATGTAGATTTTTGCAACATAAACAGGATTGGCTGCAATTTCCGAAAGCAAAATGAATGAGACGCTGCTTGGTGTGACTTGTTCTTTAGTATTACTAGTTTTCGTTTGGAGGATCGGTAGGACGGGGTGAATCTGCACGAGAGCTTGGGCTAGACTGTGTTGCCTCGGTGAAAACGGTTCTTATGGGCTTTACTTCTTGTTTCTCGGTCTATTTCAAAGACTTGGTTCAAGTCCTTGCGAATCGGAACTAGAGGCAATATAGAAAGATATTTGTATAAGCCTGGAACGCTTCAAAGTTCAAGTTTTACTCATAATCATGATTCAATCCAATGACAGTTCTGCGTCTGTTTCGAACAGATCGTTTCTTAGGGAGGATTAGCTGCCTAACATAGCAAGAAAGAATTCCCCTTCACGGCTTCTGACAGAACGTCCCCAGATACAACATTAGGCACAGAATCGAACCAATGATAATGTTTACATCACAATGTCAAGAGCGCTTGATTCCGTCGATTCAGTGAAACTATGAGGCAGCGACATATAACGTAGGAGTTAGGCTGAGCTCACATGATACTACTTCATCATGAGAAAACACGACATGACCGGGAATGAAAGACACCCTGGTCATGATATTCCGGTCATCCGTTAAGGAACACGAAAGAACCAGCCCGCCACTATACGATGTCTGCACTGTAATTGGACGTGAGCACCGTCGTTGGAATGATTGAAGGATTCTATCTTACACTTTAGGAAAAAACGATTCATTTTCTTCCTCGAGGGCTACAGCTGGCTCACGCGGTTTTCGATCGCGATCAAGTCTCGACTCTGGGCTCTGTAAGTCGGACTTTAAGGCATGGTACCACGAGAGCAGCGAAATGGAAAAAGAGTTACATAATACCTTTACTGAGACGTAGAGGGTTTCATGAAGCGAGTTGATTGTGTATCGATCTATAGTTGCTGAGAAATCGTCAAGTGTTTCTTGCGTGATTTGCTTGGCGTTCACTTCCTCGAAGTCAACTTGATGAAGGGGCCGGAGGTTGGTACGGATCGCGAGGCAATTATAGTCGAGCTCGAGGACCGGCATTGTGGATGTCGAGGTGGCTACCGTACAAGTCGCACCCAAACAATGTCTTTTTCGCTGGGGTGGTTCATTCCAAGTGTTTAGGTCTGTAGATCAGCTAGTGTCATCAGGTGCCTGACGAATGCGTGAGTGCACTAATGCTCCGTCTGATGAGTTGTAGGAGTATGTTGAAGAGTCGGCATGCAGTGTACGCGGATACCTTATTGCCAGTGGTTCAAAGAAGAAGATACTGTATTCAACTTGGAGGTGTGGAGTTCCTCGAGGCGGATAGCCGAGTCCACGACAGGACCAGAGGCATATCGGCGTCAACTGCATCATCTTTGTTGACGAGCCAATAGATACTCCGTAGAATATAAACGGTGCAGCTGTCTTGAAGGTTCTCAGGGCGGATCCGATTAAGCGAATCGTTTGGTTGGACCTCGATTGTAGGAAGGAGATGCAGGGAGGCCCACTGCATGCACAGCATGCCACGAAAGCAATCTCGAGACACGTCGCTACCCAAGCAATTGTCGGTATGCAGCTTGCAGATTTTCATGCGTCACACACAAATACACATACATATATATACAAGAAGGTGAGGTGCGGCCACCCATGCCGATCTGAAACCAAGCGCCAGAGAAATATCATATGAACTCCCCTTCTCCTCCAGCTTTCCCCAGCTGGGCAGATCAAGATACCGGCCCCAGAACGCCGATCTCTGTCTTGCCCAGAGATCAACATCCCGGACCGAGTTTTTGACCCGCCATTATATCCCTGAAAACGCCTCTACGTATCCTCCTTACTGTACTGTAATATTCGTGGTAATCGTGGTATTCGTGATTGTGTCTGCTGGAGAACTTCCCAGCCTGCGAATGATCGAGGGAGGAAGGGAAATCATCCTAGTTCTGTATGTGGTCCTCTCTTCCCCTGTTCTGGTACCAAAGTCAGCGCGTCGTTCGTCGCCCCGACCGCTCACGATGTTGGTGCGAACTGGAAGGCGGATGCTGTGGCTGTGACGTGACTCTCCTCGCGAGTAACAGAGCCGATTTGAGATTCATCTCGGCAACTATGCTTGCCGCGAGAGCAGCCTCGGCTGGTGAGACGTCTCGGATTGGTAGTGCTCCAAACTGTTCATGTCTGACTTGAATTTTAATTAGCCTAAGATCTCGGTGGCCCTGGAATGCTCCTCACTCATATTGTTACCTATCGACTGCTCTGGTGAATTCGAAGTGTCATCATCATCATTATCATCGTGTTCTTCGTCTGTGAAGCTTTCTCCGTCATCCTCATCCTCTATGTCTTGCTTCCCACAGTCTTCGCCGAGCGCGACCTCACAGCCAGAGAGAAATTCTGGCTTGACGACAATGAACCGAGTATATGCGGGTACGTTTTGTTCGATATGGTACCATTTCAGGACCACGCTTGGCTTGTCGCTATCGTGGATTCGTTCGCGCAAAAATCGCTCTGATATATAACTGATCTTTCCCTCACAGTTCTTCGCATCTCCGAGCCCGAAGTCACCAAACCGTGGCCGAAATAAGCTGATGTTGACTATCTTCTAGAAGAAGATACGGTCAGCAGGATGCACACGCTGAGTCTCGCAACATTGAGGATGGCAGGATTGTTACCTCTGAGCAGAATACAGGAGGGGCAATGCCGCCAGCTTGGGTGCGATCATCATCTACTTTGAAGCCTTCACCGCGAGTGGGTGACACTTCGCTAGGGGGAGGCGATAGAGTTTTCCCCTTCCGTTGCTCGTCTTGGAGAGTACGATACTCATCCGCGAGGCTTAGATAGCAGTTAAAGACCTCTTTGCTGTGTTCCGTGAGGACGGTTTCCTTTACACCGGCATCCTCTAGATACTCGCTTACACCCTCATAAGATGTGAATCTCTCGCCCTCTTTGATTGCGATATCTAGGGCAGATCTAATCATGCTCTTCTGAGCTGTCTTCATGCGCGATCCTGGAGGCATCCAGACCAAAGCTTATTTCATCTCGAAGGCATGCGCTTAAGGGGTCCGGAAGTTCCAAGTGGCTCGATTGATATCGTCGCCGCGTATACCGTGTACAGTCATACGCCGTCGTGCAATGAGGCTGGCTCCTTGTTTTGCCCAGGGAATCGTGGTAAGAAGACGAGTCGCAAGGTCTTCAATGCTTCAGGCTGGCTCCAGTTCGCGGGGTAATAGTGGCAGACCTGTATGATAAGACAGCCCAGCGATTATGCTGCGCGATTTCAAACGAAAATAACAATTGGTCGATAAATGAATGCGTATGTTAATAGGCGAGTTGATAAATGAATGGATGAATTAATGTATGGCGGGGAAAGGGGAGGGAAGAGTCGCGGTCGACAAAGCAACAAAGGTCTCGAGGCTTCAGTATTCTGACCGGCAGAAAAGAGCGGTGTACTCGGTCAGCGAGGTAGAACGCTTGGACCTCTCAGACTGAAACCAATCAGAATGAATGGTACTATTACCTAAGTCCGACTGTCGGAAACTCCCGACTATTGACAAAGCACCTTAACGACCACGAGTCGTGGTAGCAGCAATCGGCCTCAGTGTTCACTTGCTCTTAATGTTACGCATCCCACCTCCGTAGGATCCAAAGCTAAGAAGCTTTTCGACTATTTGGCATCCAATCCTGATTCAATCTCCAGGTACCAGACCATACAATTCAAGGTTGGCGGCCGGACCGTACCCAATGGCAGATACTGACTTTACAATTCGATACATTGAACGCCCCTCAATGAGGTTTTACTAGAACTGCATGGAAACCGAGCTTAGTTACTTGACACTTCCTTAGCCATCTGGCTACATTCTTTGTGCTCAGTCCAATGCTTCTTGCTAGGCCGGGCAGGACTCTTGCGAGCTCGCTGCTCTCCCCACTAACCTCGATTATGTTTCTGTTCTCCTCGTCGTCGTTGTCCTCCTCCTCGCTTCTCCTTGGCCTGCCTTTTGCTCTTCTCGATCTCGTCTGCCTGTGCGTTGGCTTTCTCTCTGGAAGCCTCCATTTGCAACTGCTCGTCTTTCTTCAAGAGCAAGTTAGCGTAGTTCCCTCGCCAAGGTGCAATAATGTCTGACTTACTCTCGCTTTCTCTGCAACAGTCAGCAGAGCTGGCGGTAATGCTCTCCGTTCTTCGAATGCATCTGGGTATTTCTTTGCAAATCTTGCGCCAAAAGCCATCACATCAGTCGGACCAGATTCAGGGCTGATGTAGAACGAGGTGTCCCTCCTTTTACCATCCTTTCCAACCCAACTTACCGAAGCTTTTCCGTCTGCTGTGAATTCGCCTGACCAACTCAGCATCTCGATTGGTTGGGTCGGCTCTATAGTCAAGTTGCACCGTTGGGCTACGTTCGGGGACATGAAGTTTTCCCGGCATCCAGAGTCCACCATGACAGTCACTACTTCAAATCGACCCGTCCTTACATTGTGTACCTTGGCCACTTTGTACTCTATGTCCCCAGTGTCATCATCGCAATCCTCCTCTGCTTGCTCGTAGTTTTGATCATCATTCTGATCGTGTATCGAGCGTCAGCTTGCCCTTGTTGGAGATCTCATCACTAGGAAGTCTTACAGCAGCTGCCTGGTAGTTGGATGAACTAGTGCTTCGCCTTTCTTGCTCGTCCAAGTAGTTGTTGTAGGCTTCTTGTTCTGGCGATTCAGCAACACCAGCGATTGAGTAACCCATACGAAGCCAACGCTTTCTATCCAACCTTTTGCTATCGAATTCTCGACGTTGGTCTGAAGTCAAATTCGGCATGGCCCCGTCATAAGCGCCATAATTACTCGACATGTTGATTCGCGAAGAAAATAGCGGCCGACACCTTTCGAGCGTCGGTAAGTGCGAGGGGAATTGTCGAGCGACAAGTGTAGAATCGTTCCACGAGGCTAAAATGATACGTCAACGATCAAAATTTGGTACTCTCTCGGGATCAGAATTGGCATACCATGGCGGGGCGGAACCCCATACTTGTAGACCACTACCTGATTATGAGACATGAATGGAAGATATTCTCTTATTGGTTTCTATTAATAGCTCTACTTGCCAGCCTGCTGATGCCTTACCTGCTTTCCTTTGGGCACCGCTCGGTTTTATAAGAGGGTATGCCGTTAAATATACTGGTGCCACGTCGGCTTTCGTCTGTGATCAGGCTGCGTTAAGTCTGCCACACACTATAAAATTCTGTCGAGATGTTGCATTTAGGAGCGTTTAGCCTCACATAGACTCTTAGTTCGCCAGCCTTGCACAGTCTTTCCTGCAGGCTGAACGTATGTTCATCTCACTTTGCTAAACCAAAGTCAAAGATTTGTGCCACTAAGAAGCGGTGTAAATGCGCTGTACGGAATCGTCTGGAAGACTATAGCCTTCCGCCATGTTTCGCAACATAAAAGTATGGCTAGAAAAGTCCTTTGTCTTTCATACAGCCTTGGATTCGCCAGCCTTGTGCAGACTTTCCTGCAGGCGTGTCGGAGTCGCATCGCCTCAATTTACCAAATTGACCACAAAAACATGCGCTCATATGAAAAGGCCAAAAGGCCAAAAGGCTCTACTAAGATACTTGGAAATTGACGCCAGAGCCCTCCTTAGTTGGGAATACATGTGAAAGCGGTGCATCTTGTTCTGCACAGCCGGGCGGCATGCCAGCCTTATGCAACCTTTCATGCGGGCGTAACGACGTGTCGGGTATCACGCAGCCTCGCCTGGCTTTAATCACACCGACTAGGAAACATCCAGCCTCATAATGGAAACCTGAAGCTCCTACCCCAGGAGTCCACGAACGCCATAGCCTGGCCATCAACGCGACCATGGAAGGATATGCAAAAGTGGCGCATTTGATGGCAAGGCAGAAAGAAACCGCCATACTGCGACGATTCCGGAAGCTCAACCTTCAAAGGCTTTTGTATTTACAGGCTGAAATTACACACCTTGAGTATGAAGTCAAGCAGTTGGCAGAAAGAGACTCGGCTCACGAGGACCGGATCTATCATGCGAAAGATTGGTGGTCCTTGAGTCAGGCTGGCGAAAGGGAGGACACAGAGCAATGGCGAGTGTTTTCTGAGCTCAGCGGAAAGTTGGATCTTTACAGTAAGCTCTCTTCGTAAATAGCACTCCAATTGGATCCATGAACATAGTTTGATTTTACCAGATGACTTGCTATTGAAACAGGTTTCTCTTGCCAAGCTAGAGCAACCCCGGAAGTATGATCTCGAATTCTTACGAGACTGGTTCCAGAGACCAAGCATGGGGTCATTTCCTCTCCTCGGCGTCGACCGTGACTCCTGGGATACGAAGAATGAGAACGACTTGATAGCCATCAAGCCTCGCTCCCCACAAGATTTATTCTCGGAGTGGTTCACCGAGAAGCTTGTTCCTCGCTATCATGGTTGTCTTGGAAGGACACTCAAAGTGAGTCCTGCACGAGCGTAGGCTTATCAAACTCCTTCTTGTTACTGATGAGGGGTTTCAGGAACCGATAGCAGAAGAGGTTGGTTCCGGCATATACAACTACGAAGAATCAGCTCTTGATTCCTTGCTTGGTATTTTGGTGACGGTAGTAGCGTCGCTTCTTCCGATTTGTTCTGTGGTTGCTCTTTATCTCATCACATCTAATGGACTGCGACTCGGCATGATTGCAATTTTCTCTGCATGTTTTGCTCTTGCTTTGGCGCTCATGACCAATGCAAGGAGGATCGAGGTGTTTGCAGCTACCGCCGCGTAAGTGGTCACAGCAATCCATCTCGAGGAGCACATGCTAACGGGGGTCACTGAAATAGATTTGCTGCTGTGAATGCTGTATTCTTGACAAATGGTCAAGAATGTTCATGTTCTGTATGATCGTAGTTAGAAGAGAATTCTATTGATTCTTTGTGTGATGCGAATGTGGGGGGTAAGCGGGCGGGGTGGACGGGAGATTCGGTGAACCATGGAAACTTTTCTAAAGACTGACAGGTCATGAAATCGGAATTTGATTTCATCAGCGCGGTCTTGACAGACTTCCTACAGCTGCTTGTGAAATAAGCTTTCCCTATAGCTTTCTCCCGTTTCTGCTTCGCTTGTCTTTGTTGACACTCCACAGCTTGACCCTGTTGATCATCACTACCGTCTCAAAGGCTTCAATCGTCTGACCGGCCGGCCGGGGTCAGGGCGGAGTCACTTTCTTGATCTATTCGGTCAAATATAAGATAGGTATATCTGTTAAGATACACTAATACACTATGGGGTTACGTTATGCGGATTCTGATGCATTACTCCATTTTCAACAAAGACGATTTCATCGTGTGTCTGATCTTCCTCAGGATTCCTCCAGCCTTCATATGCGCGGGGACTTACAGCTTTCTGTTACGGATCGTTCTGCTATATGCGTCGACTCTTTCGAGGTTCAAACCTAGGACACATGTGATTCTATTTTGCGGCTGAGATTTGGTCGGCTTGGTCACGTATGCTGCGGGAGGGGCAATTGTTTCGGTTGCTACCGGTCAAGATGATATCAGAACCTTACAAAGCTCACTTCCAATATTGAGAAAGATGCTGGTAAAGCGGGAATCTGTCGATACACGAACTGATATCATGATCACGGGATTGTTTTTTCCAAGTCATCTCGCACGTCACATTTATCCTGCTCTACGTATTCAGACTACACATAAATCGGAATGCTTGGAACACGCACAAGACTAAAATCTATTCGTCTTGTAAATTCGAGGCCTTTCTCTACTGTAAGTGCTTTTTCTCCCCCACCATATGGGAAATCTCGGTGGTGGTTTTTGCGTAAGCAACACTAACAAATAAATGAATAGCACTAGATATCGCAACCTGTTAGAATCTAGGGACGAAGCGCCAATATGGGTAATGCCCAAAATTGTGGGAGTGTGGATGATTAATATGGAAGGGCGGTGCAGAGATAGAAGGGCAACGTACTATGATACGTAAACAGCCCCCGCAGCCAAAATCATGCCCAACAGATATGGCTCTTGTTGCGTTCACTTCTCGATACGTGGAAATTCGATCCATGTTTTGATTTTTGTTGCGATTAGAATCAGTCTTTTATTTCCCTTTTATCACTAATCTTTTGGTAGTTGAACACAACCTTTTTTCTTTCTTAGTCCCAAGGTCGGTTAGGAAGCTCGCCGCTTCTACTCAAGCGCTAATCACCCTCGGCTCACCCTCTCGTCACCCGGCTCACCCGAGCCGCCCAAGCTGCCTGAGCTGCCTGAGCAGTCCCTAGGCAGGATCAGAAGAGCTAGAACGTCGGTGGGATGGGGATCAGGATAAGTTCCCTGTTACCGAAACAAAACAAGCGAATTGAACACCACCGATTCCTTCTAGAACCGGTCAGCAATGACATTGCTTTCTGTTCGCAGATCACGGCTGGAAGTTAGAAACGACCACAAGGCCTGTGGGGGCTGGAGAGGCGAGACTACCGGGCAAGTAAATCATGGATGAGTCGAGCCTGAAGTTCAAAGCCCGCCAAGTCGCTTTCGCATTGCGGTAAATCCAAACCCATATAAACGAATTGCTCCTCCTTCATTGAAAGTCAACTCCAAAATCACCAGGAACATTTCAAGCCCTGAGGAGACTTCCGTGTAAGTGCGAATTAGCTGAAGAGCGATCTCAAACACGATTTATCAACACACAATCCTTTGAATAAAGTTCAAATACCCGCGCGATCGACTGTTTTCCGACGGGCAGTAACTCTCTTACCTGGTCAATCTTTACTTTCGAACTTAAGCCCATTGGCAATGGAGACTTGATTGGCAATAAACAGTCATGAGTTCGGGCACTGTTACACTGTACCGGCATCAGGAGTGTAAGCACCAAATCTGGCATCTGATACAAAGTGAGGAGCATCCCGCCAAGCATGGACAGGAGAGTCCACAACGTGGGAAGTATTACCTCTACTTCTCTACGTGTAAGGATCGTGTTGTGAGTCGTGTCGAATGGGATGCTTACCGGGTAAAGAAGCATCGAGTGCTACCTTTATCCTTAGGTCCTTGTAATTAATTTCGTCAAGAGCAAGATTGGTGAAGAATTCTCTGGCAATATCAAAGTGAATAGGTAAATGTATGGTCTCATGTGAATTTCCAGCTTCGTTGGGTTCCTTGTTCGGGAGAACTTCCGACTTAGGTATATATGAACACACTTGCGCGAGAATTCGAGAAGCAACGCGGGAAAGACTTTGCTTCTGTGACCAACAAAAAAAAAAGGAGGATAAAGTGTCTCACTGGATGAAATGCATGTGCCTCATCATCCGCCCACTCTTTGAATACATATGCATAAGTCCTCAAGGATTTCAGATGCTTCGGTATTCTACGATTTGTTTTACTGGGGAACGAAATTTTGGGTCTCAATTGTGCGAGAATAGAAATGGAGATGACAACAATCTTACGGTTGACGATAAAAAAAAGTCATCGAGTGAAGGAGAGACTCGAGGGACCTAAAAATCTTCGATGCGTCGAAAACTGTCTACGCCTTTTTATAGTAGAATTTTATCGTCAAATCGTGGAGTGTACCTCTAGTAGCTAGATTCTCCTAGTTAAGATCGGGTTATTACTTAGTGAAGAGATAAAAGTAGTATTCTTATATTTATTCGTCGTAGCCAGGGATACAGTGGTAGCTACACGATGCAGCGAAGAGGAGTACGAGATGGCTGATGTTGAGAAGCAGCCCAAGACTGCGCCTGTTTCTATACGTTCCGCAAGGTCTTCGACTGATGTCTTCCCCCTAGGGAAGTACTCCTCGAGATGATTCCTCGAGGTCCCCTATAATTAGAGCGGATAGCAAGCTGAACAAGAAGAGGCCAGACGCTGAGAGAAATCAAAATTAATACTAAGGGTCTTATTACAAGGGTCGGAGGTGTGAGTAGAGAACTTGAAGGAGCCTCACAGACGAATCAGGAGGGGGGGGAGAGAGCTTCATTCGTGACAGAATTTGAGTATTGAAAAGTTTGAATAATATATATATATTGTTTGATATATTCCCTACTTCTGGTATCTTGTCAACTACTGTGATTCTGCATCTGTGTAAGGACTTATGATTGACCTTCTGACATATTTCCTTTCACTGTGATTCTGCATCTACATAAGGACTTCTACTTCTGCACGTCTGTGATGAGAGATGTACCAGCAGGCTCGAAGAATCGGGGCAACAACGTGCTCAAGGTGGGTGCTGGCTCTCGCATACTGAAGCGGAGCAACATGACGGTGCGACGTACAGCATACACATCGTCATTGAAATTAACCCCCCTCGAACACCGAAGTCTAGGGCTGCCCGTCTGGTCTCCGAACTAGTAATCAGCCCTACATGAGTCTGGGCCGTCTACCAAATTGTGAACTACAATACATGGAGCTTGGTGTAACGGGGTGGCGCCGTGTCAGAGCTGCATATGTCGAACTCAACACTACAAGGGATTTAGTTATAAGATAGCGTAGGGCTTAGTTTACCATACTAACAGCTTTCCACATATGTCGTAGATGGATTGTTTACATACATGCTTACAAATACCACTTACTGCAAGTTTACAGATAGCTTAGTATTTTGTGTCGCGATCACCCAAAGCAGGAACTTCACCCCCTCACGACGATTGGCCTATAATAACAGTCCATTTATGGAAAGACTCAATTAGTATCGAGGGCCGACGAGTGGTATATAAGTCCCCCTTGCGCCTGTTCTACAGTTTGTCAAGTTTCTAACCATGTCGGAACGGACTCATACATTTGGCCGAAATAGGTATTGCTGTCAGCTTCTTTTAGGTACTCAAGTTCTACAAACAATTTTGGAAAACTTTTGATGGTAGATTATTTGATTCCGTATTAAAATGTCATGTTTGAGAACACGGTCCGAACAACCAATAGCTGACAGTCATCAAAGGCATGACAATAACTTACCGTGCCGTATGATTTGCTAGGAGCTGTGATCGTATCACACATCATCAAGGGACAAATGAAACAAGTCCCGTCGCGTTAAGCTATGCCTTTTGCAATTATTTGATGCTCCGTCGAGAACCAACCTGCCAACTATGCTAGAGCAGGAATTTTAAGCGAACATCAACAAAACAGCCAAGAATTTGCCTTGGCGAAGCCGCTCAAAAGTCACAGCTCGTGAATCGATCATTAGACAATTAATTGACCTCTAAGAGTCCGAGCCGTCGAGACTCGTACATTGTCATTAAATGTATCAGCGTCTCGTTCATACAATGGCCGCAATCCTGCCTAAGCACCACCAAATATCGGCCCATCTCTGTCCACTTCGCCACTGAAGTACTCGCTTCCCTCCGATCGAGCCTGCTTGTCATAGGAGATAGCGAGATCTTTGTACTTCCTCGTCCCATCTGCATATGCTATCTCGACATAGACCCCGACGGCTAAGAGCGCCCGATCCCAGTCGGCTTGAACAACGCCCACATGGAATCTCAATACATCGCTAGAAGCCACTGGCTTGCTGTAGACTAGTTTGAGAGACCTGAGAGAACATTCGATAGTGTAATCACTTGATGAGATATTGGAGAGCTGCGAGATGCCACCGAAAGAGTTCAGCTCGGTGCCAATCTGGAGTTGGGTTCGAGAACATCCGATACCATCATCGTCAAGCGATGTGGTGGATATTGAAACAGACGTCCACGGTCCCAAAGATCCGGGCAATTCGATATCGAACAAGTAGTCGCTGATCGCTTTGTCGGGATATGCCCGGCTGTGGATCTCAGTGCGGTTGATTGGTCCGTAGGCCAGAGTGGATAAGAACGTGGAGTTCGAAGTTTTGATCTCAAACACGTACTTCGCTACCTCAGTCATACTTTCTTGATATGTTGCGTTCAAACGGGCTGAAATGTAGAGCTCGCCCACGATGTTACTGTGCCATGATGGCCACTCTGCCCATGTAATGGTGAAGATACCGGTGGTCTGGTCGAATGCTGTGGTACCAATCCTATTGCCTGAGGATGAGAGAGTAGCTCCTGTCGCAATTGATACAAGTTGTGGCGGAAGATTGAATGTTGACTTTGTGCCCTCGTAAAGACGAGTCGTGATGTTAATTTGGATCGCGATAGCCAGCCATTCGTTGGGGTCTTGGAACTTGTCTGTGTATCCGTTGCGGGAGACGACAGTAATGTCTTGGAAGACCGCTGGGTAGCTGGTTGGCGAAGGACCACTCGTCAGTTTGATGGTCTTCACGGCGCTTGGGACCGTTGAAGTGAAAGTCGAAGTCGAAGTCGAAGTCGAAGTCGAAGCTGAAGATGATGTGGTAATGCTGGGTTGAGCCTTGATTGCAAGACATGAGCAAGCCGACGAAACCCTAGCAGGAATACCTTTACACTGGGAGATGTACGTTGGAATGTCAGCAGGTGCTGTCAGAGTCGCCGTCGTATATGTAGTACAGAAAGGTGCTATGATGGATGAGGATCGGAGAATTTGACGTAGACAATTGTCCTCGTTACATTTCATAGTTGAAGTGGGAAAGCGGCTTGTTGACGAACTCGTGATGGATATCAATGAGCTGGATGTCGTTGTTGTGCTTGTTTGGAATATCGAGCTTGTCAAGCTGGATGATCGAGTAGAGCTAAGTGTTGCAATTGATACGATGCTGGATGTCTCTTCTGGGACTGGAGTGTCTCCTAGCTGGACTCTGAACATATCAGACAGGAAGAGCTGCCAATCAGACGGATTACTGGCATCACCAAACATCTTTAGAGCCCTTGAGAGAAGTCTGTATTTTCCAGATGGTATGTCAGTGCCATTGCCGAAAGACTGGAATCTGGTAAATCCGACAGCGTTGAATCTGCCGATGAACTGCATTGGAAAATTCGAGAAGCCGCCGTAGACATCTGGCTGTGTTCGAAGTGGTCCTGACCAGTCTTTGGAACCACTTCCGGATTGAAGGGGATAGGAAAACTGGTCCATCGTCCAATCCTCGCCGACAAGATCAAGCGAAAACTCATAGCTTCCGTAACGTATTGCATAGTAGATCTCGGGAGAGTCAAGCTGCGCAGGGAAGTAAGGGCGATTCTGCCAGTCAACCCTGGGTAGAATGTCAGTTCCAGATCTTATTGAGTTCTCGAGCAACTTACGGGTACAGGTAGCCATCAACGTTGTCGTATCGAAAGGCCAGAGGAGCACCTTCAAGCGGAGTCCAATTGTAGGTGGATACCTCCACGCCCATATACGGTACCGATACCAATTCGCCATTGTCACCTCCAAACAGTACTTTGCCACTCCACAACGGACCAAATGTGCTGTTCAAGACGTTGTCAGGTGGTGCAAAAGTTACATCGATATCACCCGTTGCCCCAGGTCCAATTGTGATGCTGTCTGGGGCAAGGATAGACCCAGAAGCCCCCGCAATGACAGGCGGGTAATATGTATTTGGATACCACCATTGATCTCGAGCCTCAATGGTGACCGCACTCTCATGTGAGATGTTGTATGTCACCTCAATGGCTCCATTGTTGACCAAAGTGACTCTGTGAGTGCTGATCCGATTGTCTGTATCATTGAGGGAGATTTTGCTATCTGACGTAACGACTGTGGAGTAGCCAAGTAGTTTCACTGCGTCTACCATTCCCGCGCCTTGTTGGGCCAGGGATGCAATGCCCATAACATTCTTTCCATTCGGACTGGTGACGAGAGATGTCGCAGTTGTGTGAAGCCTTTGCGAGAACTCGACGTGGTCTTTCTTGACGTGCGCGTAGAATAACGCCGCAACTCCCGCTATGTACGGAGTCGAGAATGAGGTCCCGGATGATATCGCAAACTCGTTCCCCGGAAAACATCCGTAAACGGCTCCACCAGGCGCTGAAATCGAAGGACTAAAATCGTTCTCAAACGTTGGTCCCCACGAGGAAAAATAGGACATTTCACCAGAATTTGGTCTATCAGATTGAAAGACTGCCGTATCTGCATCCTCGGTGATTGTGAGGTTTAGGGCATACCCTCTGCTGATCTGGTCGATAGCCCAGGTACCAACACTGCTGTTTGTCACAGCCCACAAATGAATATCCTCGCTTGGCGAGAATTCTTCTGTTGGGTAGTAGAATCCTTGATCATATGTATCCCACATAATAACATATCCGAAGCCACTGGTGGAGAGTGTGTTGTATCCCTGGCCATAGCATATTCCACGTGGCAGGAGAAGTGCTTCATCATTGTTCCCAGATGCTCCGTAGTTACACGAATCGCTTGCCCCTACAGTAACTTGGGTATTGACGCTGTCGTTGAGCTTTGATCCGTCGACGGTAACGTATACCAGGTCCAAAACATCTCCGCTCGAAGATTGAAGTGTTGCCGGCCATCCCAAGACTTGCTTAGAATTGGTTGATCCCACCGCAATCGCCTGTCGACCGGAAGCTGGTGAGCTGGCATAAAATACACCAGTTTCTCCAGAATTACCGGCTGCGATTACAATAGTCCGATCTTGTCCGATACGATCGGCAACCATGGACATGAGCGAGTTGTGATATCCAGTGTCGCTGCCAATAGAGACAGAAATTATATCGCAGTCGTCAGCATCAGCTGTAAGCATTCCCTTCATCACTAAATCATTAGTGGTCGACGAAGAACACTCGAAGACTTTATACCTGATGATCGAGTCAGCACACGAGAACTCATGCATACTTGGAGCAGAATGGAAGAGAGCGACAAGTGTCTCGGATGTCACTTACATGAAGACCTCAGCCCCAGGTGCAACCCCAACAAAGTCTTTGTTCTGCCCAACGATAATAGAAGAGACGAAAGTTCCATGGCCAACACAATCTTCAAGATTCTCGTCGCCAGTGATTATATTCTTGCCACCTGCAATTCGCCCATTGAAAGCTATGTGCTCTCGATCAACTCCGGTGTCAACAACACATACCCGTTGGCCAGTACCATTGAGACCCTTCTGATGAAGTTCGTCCACCCGTGTGCTGATGTGGGGATTCCACTTCCGGCTTGAAACGCCAGTGTCAAAGTCGACATCAAGAGTGATTGGCTCCACTGGCCATACATTTGTTACTTCTGGAATGGTTCGTAGGTCGGAAAGAGTTGAAGAATTATCATTCTGTATGTCGATGGAGACTCCTGAAAAGCGTACCGAGGTAGCGGAGAAGTCCTCCTTGATTTCAACTGCGTATCCGAGATCCTGGATCTGAGTAATGATTGCTGGAGTTGAGGGGTCTGAGGAGTTTACATCGCGTGCCGATAGGGCAGTTGGGGAAACTTCAAGAATATAGCGCCCAGGGACAACTTTTGGATTCGAAATATCAGGTGCACCAGCAACGCTTGACTTTGTCCATGCATAGGCTCGACATAAAAACAAAGTCAGAACACCTACTGTGCTCAGAGCATGAGGCTTCATCTTGAAATAGCCTGATCAAACGGACCTGAAGGTTTGGTGCAGAGAACGGGCAATCAAGCAAGCCAAGCAAGGCATACCCTTTTATATGAAAGTTGCTACATCCTCCTTTAAGCCTTTGGGATGTTCTCCCGAGTGAGGGAATTCTTCTCGAGCCGTCACTGAGGACGGCATCTGCTTGGCATGCATCCGGACGACCCATGAAGTGTAGTTCAACGCAAGGTTCGTACGCTTCGGGCCAAGGACCTGACTGGGAAGGTGGAGAGAGTAATTTATGTTTCTCTAAGCACCCCAGTCTTCCAACGGGGGAGTTAGCGATCGGGTAGGATAATCACCATAGCCAGGGACTTTCGAGATCAGATCAAGTGCATGTGTGGGATAGCACTCATAGCAGCAAGTTGAGGTCATTCAGCAGATCTGCAGAACCGAAATCTGAACTGTAGCGAGCACGATGAAATGTGCTCCCGTGTCAAGGGCTCCAAAACCCGACGCACAAGATTGCACCGTCCCAAGGAATGAAAGCCAATGTACGCAAAAGGGACGGGAAGAGTCACGAACGAGTCTAGCGATTCTGCAGCATGTCCGTTCAATACGAGACCCATAAGATAAGATCTTGCAGGGGATTGATGTCCGTGGCCTGATCTGATAAGATTGCGGTGCCGATAGCGGTGGACTGTGGAGAAAACCATGCCTTGGCAACACAAACTCAGAGAGATCGGAGTTCCTCCAAGAGAACTTCTCAAAGCTAGAATCACTATTTCTTTGATGTCCCGTGGTCTCCTCTGCCGCACGGTATCGACCCAGATATCCATACGCTATGGTGGTAAGCGTACAGCAAAGGACCAGGGCAAGGTCGGATTCATGACTCGTGCCAATGCCAAGTGTGCCAATGACAGCTTCGAACTTTAACGTATCACCACAGAGAAAGTATATTAGCACTTTCGATAATCTTACATTACGTTTAGCTGCAATTGTGAAGTGTGCAAGGTTAGTCCATAGTGTTTTATTCCCTCGACAAATTAAGCGATGAAGAGGCGGGGGAAGCTATTCCACAGAGCCTCGGCCCTCAGATGCTTGCCTAGGTTGTTGAGAAGATATACTAGCCGCGGAACGGGCCATCATATTGCTACGAACATCTACGGGCTGAGGCACTTGATAAAGTCGCGCCGTCTTGGCTCGTAAGAATGTCGAATCCTTCTGCATAGCTGGCAATTTGGCCGCATTGAAGGGTGCTTGGGGCGTGGAGTCTGGTCTGAACGGATCCGGGGTTCCTATCGGTTTCGGAGCAATGGCAGCTGTTAGCCTTGGTTGTGGCATGACTTGTTGTTTTGGTCTAGTCCCAGGCGGAATATTGACTTGTAGTGCTTTGGGTAGATGATGGTTGGTACAGCTCGAAGGGGACTGTCGAGGAATAGAGGCCGTCTTAGCAGGAGAAGGATTCTTCAAAGAGGAATTTGGAAGCGTTAATGATGGTATTCTGACAGCAAACTTCATTGCTGACTTTGGACAAGGTGTTCCTCTGTGCTTGAGATATTGTGCATTCGTTTTGAGGTTTAACGAACACAAGGCAAGAACAACAATGCAGTATCCTCTTTCGGTGGTCGGAGTTATATTCAGTGTGAAGAAGAAGTAGGCCATGGCCCTATGCTTTCATATTCGGCTTTCAGGTATGATTCATCACGCTTGCTTACACTCGTCGACCTCAAAAGGAGATTACATTCACGAAGCTAAGTCATGGAACTTTGACAGCAGATGGAAGTAAGCCCCCAAAAATCTCCGTCACACGACTTGCACCTCTGCTTTGGCAACATAAAATCCACTACCATGAAACACAATGCATTTTCCAACCGGTGAAGTCGAAATTTGAACAGTCCCTACGTTCTGTCATAATTCCAGTCCACGAATACTCCCTCCATCGTCTGTCTCAAATCCACTTCCAACTATGTTTCTCCGCATCCCACTGCAGTGCCAATCCATCACTTCTATCAATCAACTTTCTCTCGCTACCATTTGCTCCCTCATGGAAATCGATAATAATACGTTCACTATTAGGAAGAAGGCAACACTCTTGCTGTGGGATCCCAGGGAACAACGATCGAATTCGGCGATCACCTGCAAGGCGTTCTTCTAGGAACATGTATTTGACATCATTGAGCATCTTCTTCTTCTTAGTGACTGGAAACTTCTCATCCCCCATGTTGATGGGAGTTCGAGTTGGCGTAAAGTATAGGGGGCAAATGTAGGAAGTGCTGATGTTTAAAATGTGAATCTGGCCTGTTTCAGGATGTTCGGTGTAAATGTGCAAAACCCGACCTTGAGTGGTACTGATGGTAGAGAAGTGCTAAGGAAAAGCTCTTCAGTTTTATACTTCTACGACTCATAGGTTATCTGATTGAATCCATATACATTTCCTTAGACTGTTGTGCCAGCAGTAGATTCATTGTACACCACGCTTTAAAGATGGCAGTTTGAAGCCATTTATATATATGCACCACAAAGAAGGTTGTATCTATTTCGATCTAATCTTTGAAGCTTTCAAATACCACTGATTCTTTCTCTCTCATCCAGGTCGTACCCTTGTAAACAATTCTAGTCTGTTTAGCTGCGAATATTGACGATGCTATAAAAAAAAGCTGGCTAGACACCCACGGCTGCCAGATTGGACGTGTTTTTCAAAACATGAAGTAGAACGACGTGTCTGGAGAAAATAGTTTGCTAACATGTATACAAGTACAATCATAAGATCACAAGTCAAGAATGATAACTCATTGGGTGATGCTGCGATAGATTTCCTCCTTATGTTTCTTCCCGGCAAGTGGTTGGCGCCTGCTTCACCGTAGCACTTCTTCGAACATGGCATGCCAGACTAAGCAATACATCCAGGCCCTCTACTTTCTCCTCTCATATTTCAAACAAAGCGGGGTATCAGGCTTCGAGGCCGCCATATTGTTCCTGTTCAGCGGCGGAGGCTGAGGAATTGGCGATCCCTGTTTGTCAACGAGCGTGTAATCATAAGTTGCAACAAAGAAGGCGACGATCATGTTCATTTCCAGCTTGGCGAACTATCAATGGCTCATTAGTAGAGTCCGAGTCAAATCATTGAATAAACTCACTCTCATTCCGGCTAAGAAAGAACGACAATTAGTAAATGTAACGACTAATCTGGGGTTGAGAAGGGAACTTACGACATGGATGCCTTCCAATTCCCCAGCCAATATAATCAAGTTTATTCGAGCCTTCCGCTCGGTCTGGGAGGTATCTGGCCGGGTCCCAGGTTTCAGGATCGGTGTAGATACTTTCATCCCTGTGAGCGTCGGCGACGTGATAAAGCTAGTAGATGTTAGTAACTCAATTTCACTGACAGCCTCCTGGTGACATGTTACTCACGGCAAAAGCTCCGTTCGGCACGACTTCCCCACCAATCGTGATATCCTGACCACTGACATTTCGTCTCTGGAACACACCTTGACCTTGGACTCTGATCGTCTCCTTCAAACAAAGATCCAACATCGGGAAGTCGCTTTCCCACGCCTCAATGGGGAGAGTGGCAAGTTGATCGGAGAGGGATGCTGTATTGTCAGTAGTGTGCTTGGCTGCTGCATTCTCAACTTCTTTGCGGACTTCAGCCATCCAGCGAGGGTTGGTGGCGAGATAGCAGAGGAGCCAGCCGGAGTTGATGCCGCTGTTTATGACGCCGGCGAAAAGAGCGCCGATGATGAACTAGTAGCTGTCAGAAATCTCCTTACGGAGTCAAATACTTCAGGGATCATTGATGTTGGCAGTACTTACTCCAATCATCTTCCCCAAGTCATCACCCTGGTCCAGCAAGTACTGCAACGTATCATTCTGTCTCTCTCCAGTCTTCTTCCTCTTATCCACGACGCCCTTCAGAATGAAGTACAATCTCGCACCAGCGATAGCCTGGTTGATGAAGGATGGCGTGAAAGCTTTCACGATCCATGGCAGTACGATGATTGATGGGTTGTAACTATTCTCCATGGTTTCGTAGATACCTCTGGTCTTCTCGAGAAGAGCGCGATCATCAGCGATATCGTTGCATCCCACGTTGCGGACAGTAAGCTGGAAGACAAGGCTGTGAATGGTGTCGAAGGGATTTGTTGTACCCGAATCGCCGAACTCTTCGAGGCGAGTTTGGGTGTCGCGCATCATTGCTGGCACGGCTGGAACAGTCAAAATTGTCATACAGGGGCGATGAGGTGTAGTTCTTACTTCTTCCGAAATTCTCACGGGAGAGCATGCGGTTGATTCGACGGTTGAAATAGTCCGCGAAGCCACTTGTCTCTTGAACCTGTTTACCGCCTTGAAGTGTTTGGGGAGGAGCTGGTACTTGAGGACTGAGACTTGTTCTGTCATGGGGCGGTCAACATTCTGTTTCGCAGCCCGCCCCCAAAAGCTTCAAATCCCTACTTACCCCTCATGTAAACTCAAGATCTTCGACTCGAAATAATCCTTCCTAGCCTGTCTCCCAGAGAATCCAATGACTCCATACTTGCCGAGATAGAAGCTGAAATTGCCCGTCTTGCTCTGAGCGATGGCATCCCGGTAGAAGTCCCAACGAGCTGAGAAGTAGCGAAGTGCACCGAAGATAGGATATTGATCCGATATGAGCTTTGGAGAATGCGGAGAGAAACTTTGTCGAGGGGAGAAGACGATGTAGGAGGCAAAGATTGAGGCGAGGCCGAGGAGTACCAGGACGGACCAAGAGGCTCCGTCCGTGAGAGATGAGGCGAAGAGACTGAGCATGTCTCCGTGCAGTACACTGTATGGATTTGTACCAGTAAATATCAGCTCGAGATATGAAGTTGGTGGAAGGACTAGAGGATGGTTGAGGTACTTGTATCCTGAGGTCGAAATAAGAATATCATGTAAGCGGGGTCATAGCCTTTTTAATCGAAACTGTTCCCTGCGAGACGCCGTTCAACCACAATCAGTATACCCGAGGCCTCAACCGAGTGGCTGCTTTGTGTGAGTGCTGTGAAACAGCTGGTCTATCTGCTTATGCCAATTCGAGTAGTTTGAATAAAGCCTTGTCACTTGCATACAACACGACCAGTCAGAAGCAAGAAAGGCCCGAAGGGCAAACCTAGTCGCGACCCTAAACATGGGATCTGCGGCGTGCAGCATGAGATCAACACTCGCCTATTAATCTTGGTGGCGCAGGGAATCTGTCAGAAATACGACAGAACCAATCATGTGTCCAGGATTTGATTGCTGAGAATGCCCTCAAAAAATGATGTGGATTCTGGAATATGAAATCGACAAGATAGAGATATTTTACAAGTGAATGAAGCTTCGAAACAATGAGGGAAGCAAATGTCGGAAAATAATCAGCTTCCAGACACTAGGTTAAGGGACATTGGGACGAGGGGCGACTGGTCTTGCTCATTGTTATTGCTGTTTTGGTCTGGCAGCGAATATTCGAGATGAGCATCACAGACGACCAATGGGAAAGATGGACATCAAATCCCTGTGCTTCGTACAAAGATCAATCCGGAAGACATCGAAGTAGATTTGAGATTTCGAATCCGTACAACTGGTCCACTCCCTTCTCCTCTTCACTCTGGATTCCTCACAAACTAAACTCCAACCTATTCCCAGCATAATCTCTCGCGAAGAATCTCGTCGGATACTCAACGCCCTTAGAGCCTATCCCATCATCAGCTGAATCCTCTCATTCCCCTCTCCATCACTCCCATCATTCCCCTCCTATCCTTGCTTTCCCCACCCTTCCTCCCCATCAAGCAAAGGACACAAAAGGCGTCAAAACTCACCACTACTCTCCTCCCCCGGCTTATCCGCCTCCTTCGGCGCCGCATCTCCTCCCTTCTCAAAATGCTCATACACTCTCTTGCGCAACTCGAGAAGTTTCTCCGCGCTGTCGATTTTGAAGCAGGGGTGGCGGGATGAGGGCGCTGGGTCTGGTGGGCCGAAGGCGATGTGGATTTGTTGGCCTGAGGTGGAGATGTTGAACCTGTGGGGGCGGAGTATTAGGTAACCTTACTTAAGAGGGTTTTTTTCGGAGGGACTTGGTTGATGTTTGGGATTGAAAATGGGATGAAAGATGTTTGGGAGAATTTGGAGATGGATGTCACTGGAGACGGTGGGGTAAAGTGGGGTGGATGGAGGGCATGAAATTGACATTTGATCTTGTCCATGAGAACTTTTGGGTGGAGAAATATGGACATACCAGGCCAATCTATCTCGTTGCAGTTGGGGCACAGGAGATTGTGTCAAGCCGAGTGTGTTGCCGTAAAATTCTGCTGCTTGATCAAGTGTTCCCGGCGGAACCGTGAGGTTCACATGTGCGAGACCTGAGATCAAAGCCATGGTTACTGCTGATGTTTGGATGCTTATTCTACTTCAATGTTGATGATCGGACGATGTTTGTCTTCAGTAACATGGCTTGGTGGGAGGTTGTTATGTTTAACGACAACAGTGAAGAGGTACAGAAGTAATCCGATGTCGCCATGGCGGGGTAAATATTCAGCAGATAACAGCACGTGATCATCAATCTGGTTCTGAAGTCCGATCACATTATCGACATCAGAAGTCATTGAAGCAAAGCCAAACGCATTAAATTAAGACCGAAGCAAAATTTAGGTCGCGATCGACACGAAATCCCATAATCCCGGCACTCCCGATATCAACTCCATGTCACAATATCGCAGAACCATATCAATCAAGTTTTAACCGCCGCGCGCGCTCTCTCTCGATCGTCTCCAGCTCACGCTGGAGCTCACGTTCACGTTCTCTTTCATCGGCCTCCTCCCTGGAGCCAAGATTCTTATCTGGCAGCTGAATGGCGCGATCGATGGAGTTTGGCAAGGGGCGATGGCGGCCTCGGAGCATCAGATACATCAAACACACTTTGCTGACCCAGTGCCAAGAGCCGCATAGGGAGTAGGATTGGTCTGAAAGGCCCATACTCAAGCCGATGTTCGCGTAGGCAGAGAAGACCTCGAATAGGGGAAAAAAGACATCGTACTTGTCTGGCGACTTTTCGCCACCTTCATTGAAAGCAACAACAATCAAGGCAAACATGATAGACCAGGCATCGTGGCTCACTTGGTTACGGACTTGTTGACTGACATAATAAAATCTGCCCCTGAGACTGGTACTTGGGATTGGCGGGCTACTCTCGTCGTTGTCAACCGGTTTGCTGGGAGAGTACACGCCGAGAGATCTCTCTTCGTAGACATTGGAGCTCCGAATGGTAATGGTGACAGGGAATCCCGAGATATACCTGTATCAACATGTGTCAATAAACTTGAGCTAAAGTTTCGAGGGCTTTCGAGCAATGAAATGGGGCTTAAGAACAGCATGATTGAAGACTTACATCATTCCAATGTACAGAGTCGACAGGCCAGAAGGGAGCGCGGAGATTGTGACGATGCTGAATCCGCTGTATCTGACACAAAGAGATTGGAACAGTCCATTCAATATCCTGTTTCCCAATGGCAAATCCTTAAGCTCTGGAAGGTTTCTGGCAGAAGTCTCGAAAGCTATTCAGTCGACACCGTTTAAAACCATCAATCCAAGAAACAGGAAAATGGTTTCTCGAGTCGGAAACAAGTGTGTATAGACTCGGCGTGGATATTTAAGCGTGTAGGCAATAGTAGCACGGGTCTGGTCGTACTTAGAGCTTCGCGGTAGCATCTTGAGCATCATCCACAAGGTGATTCGCAGGAAAATTGGGAATCTGTGATACTGTCAGCTACAATCCAAGAAGAGCCAGCGGAAGAAACCGACCCGGTATTGCCAGCCAACATGAGAATACACATGACAAGTACGGGGAACGTAGAAGTCTTGAAAGGCATCTATGACATTGTTAGATGGGCAGGAAAAGGTCAGCAGAGCGAAGCATACCATTGAGTTGTTCATGAGACTCATTCCGGCATTGTTGAAGACCGAAATCGAATTGAAAACGCCCAGAGCAATTGGATTGACACCATCACAGCCGATAACATCTTCCTCGCAAAGTTGGAAGAACACAGCCAGACCGATAGCACCCAGCAGCTGAAAAAGTACAACGTAGCAGGTGACAACACGACGCAGCAAGATGACCGCCAGGTACTCGACGCAGACAAGGGATTCTCGTTCTGGTCTTGAAAGACCATGAAATGTAGCATTCCTGCCAACTGTGGCCTTGCTGAGAAACTCACGCCAGTAAACCATCAAATTTTTGGCAATCGTTTCTTTCCGCATGGTAGAGGAGGTCAGGGGATCCTGCGCGGGTGCTTCAGCAATAGTAATGCTAGATCCATTATCCGTAGCATTTCCAGGTCTTTCGGTGTATAGTTCTAGGGACACAGGTATCAGTAAGGTTTTCCAAAGATGAAATGTCCTCAAGTGCTGCTGCGACAGTGAAAATTCACCATTGGAAGTCCGAGGGGCCCGAGAAGCTTCAAGCTTGGCCTGCTGTTCCTTGCGACCATTTTCGATAATTTCACCATAAGCGTCCTCCATAGCGCGCTTTCGAACAGTCAAAACCACAATGCCGGTAAGAGGTGCGCTCCCGAGAATGAAATTGATACACAGAAAGGCCTGCAAGAAGGTATTGAAGGAGGATACGTTCTCTGTGGCAAGCCCAGTATCCGTGATAGACGAGATAGCGAAGAAAAGACAATTGAGGTAGGAGTTTCTGCGCTCTCCACCCTGAAACACCCAAAAGAGAAAAGAAGAGATCAACGACCATAGCATGAACGCAAACCAATGTAGTTGCCGGAACTCAAAACGTTGCATGTAGCTGTAGGCCATGCCAAAGATCTCGGCACCGGGTAGAACAGACAAAACCTTGGTCTTGATCGTGCTTGCATGATCGCGGCAGCGGCTAACGAGAAGCTGCACCTTCGATGGTTCCTTCGGTGGAGCAACCTCCATTTCCTCTGTAGCGACTGTGATTTCCATCTTCAGAATCTGCAGAAGCAAGAGGTCGATCTGCTGCTGTTTGTAAAGTTGTCGTGTTCTTGCAAATGAACCTCGTAAACAACAAGGTTCGGAATTCAACTATAGGACCCCCACGCGAAGCCTATTCACGGATTCGAGGTGTGTGGGGGCTCGAGCTTATAGCCATTCCACTTTGGGATAGTCAACAAAGAATGGAAATCAGGTATTCACGGCGGTTGCCGGCATCGGAGTGTGAATGGCCTCATTGAATGATTTCCTGTGACCGAGGGGACGGCAGGGAGCATAATTTGTCCTATCTGAACTGCCAATTGCATGCCTTGTGCCCCCAAGATAGGAACAATGCATGCAGGGTCGCTGTCGAGTGGTACTTTGTTCTCGCCTTGGTCTTCTTCCGCTCTCCAGGCCCCTTGGATGAAATCGACAGGAGGTGTAACAATAAGCTCGACTCACCAATCGATTCATTGGGATTGATAACGTGAGAGATTCCCACAGAACAAGCGGTAAAAGTCAAACGCAATAAGCATTCGCATGAACGACAACGTGGAAGGCTGAATGGCGGTTCTTCATCTTCGTTCCCTCTTCTCTCGCGGACCAAGGCATGAATCTCCAAAACCAAAAAATGCAAACAGGCAAGCAGCAGGTTTCGGAAGATGGTTGCAGCAAAACATCAGCGCATACTGGCAATGGAGCTGACAAATTACAAGCATAACGAAATTTGAACCAATACAGAAAGCTCACCATTAGGCTCATTGTCGTTAAGCCTTCCGAATTCTCGAGTTGTGATCGTGGACAAGTTCCGACCGACATGATTTGCACTACTGATTATCCTTAATGGCAAAGCTGGCAACTCTTCAGGAATGACGCTTACTGCTAGCCAAGGCCATGACGAGTCTCGCCAATCAATCAAGCTGTCGTTTAAGATGTAGATATATACTGGAAGATCATGCGCTGACTCAACTCGGCAATGACTCGACCCAAAGTTCATTGTGTAAGTAGAGTTTTGAAGATCGCTTTGGCAATTTGACAATGATGAATCGAAATTGAAGGTATATCTCGAGACCCGATTTGGCCTTTGCAAACTGTGGGAGTTGCAGTGGCCGCGGTGATTCCAAAATGTTAATATCTTGCGCCGATTCGAGCCCGATGCTGGGTCAGTGGATGAGAAGAGCAGCCTTAGCCCAGGAATTGGAAAGGATATCCTGTTGTGATATGTCTACTCGCATCATCTTCATCGACGAAGTTGTAGGGGTTTTGAAGAAGAGCTTGACAAGGTGAAAAATTGACGTTTGTTTTGTCGTCTGGTAGTGTCGCTTAAATGACGGAAGCGCCAAATTTTTTCTTTGTTCGGAAAAATCTATACACTTTTCAGTTGCTTAAGACCCATTGATTTTTTACACTCACTTACTGCAGTTGATAAGAAGACTGGTGTAGTGGCTGAAAAGCGGTTCAAGATATCGAGAGAGATGATGTTATAAGCAGCCTGCCAACAGTTGAAATAACCACTGCGACCGGGATCTATCACTGTCCAGTGACTGAGGGGTCGGGACATGAAAATACACCTGGATCCGACCGTCCGTTAAGCGAGAGCCTAGCAATGTCAATTCAAAGCCTCCGCATCATCAATCGGCCTGTCGTAGCTTATGAAGAGCAGCTTTCGAAACGGTAGAATCTGAAGTGTGTTTTGTACCAGATCACGTTAGCGTCAACCAATCACGCAAGCTGATTTCGCAACGTGCATTGAGACGTCTAGCCCGCTCAAGTGGGTTCGTTTCTCTCACAAGAAGATAAGCAGGGATTGCAGAAAGAAGAGAAGGTGTAATAATCCGAATGAAGGGAAGCTTCAAAACGCTGCCAGCAATTTAGGAAGCTCATCCGAACTCATAAACGGCTTACTGGCAAAGTTTGTACCTGGGCTGAGCTTTGAACAGGTGACATACACGATAGATTTTAATTTTTAGATGTTCAGATTGATCATCTTTCGTTCAAAGCTTCACTAAAATTTACTTCAAAAGTAGGAACTCAAGACTGATCATACTTTAAACATAGAGAAACTTTGAAGCATGAGTTGCAAAGTGTTTAGATTGTTGGATATCTATGTCATATTCTCAGGCGACACCACTTGATATGCTGCTGTCGTCAAAGGCTGACTAGGTGTTAATTTCGACCTATTAATGCATGTCAGAACGAAATGTTGTAGCAGAGAGTTTCTACGTCCGGTCAATACGTACAGCAATCTTCGAGCGACTATAGTAACCAGAAAGGCAAACATCCAGCTAGGAACACAGCTTGTGCCATACATGAAATACCCCCACAGATGACCACCCCCATACTTTCCCAGAGCCCCGACCTCTGGATGTAGAAACCCTTCCCATGTTTCCAGAGTGCGCCATGAGGCAGAGAAATCCAGGTGTCCGATGGTTGCTACTGGGTCTTCGACGTCGGCCAGAGGAATTAGACGCCATTCACGTTGGGTGGAAAGCATTGGCGCATAGAACTCTTGAGATATGTGCATCACTGCTGGTGCTTCTGCTAACCAAGAGTGACACAAAACTGGGCTCACTCTGCAGCTAAGAACAGCGCAACGGACTTGCTCATTATGCCGGCCGATGTCCTCCATGAGAGCCTAAAGGGGCTTTTCAGCATCTGGTAATTGAATGTCTAGAATCACCAACAGTGAACGCTACCCGACTTTCTTCTTCATTTTTCTCGGAAAGAATGAGGATCCATTGTTGCTCGGTCCCCCAAGAGATAACGCGTGGTGATAGTACCAAAGTATTCCAATTGGAAGTATTAACACGCGGACAAACCGAATCAGAAGATTCAATGTCATTGATAGCTGCGACTAATGTGAGAAAGTGACAGAGTGCAAAGCTCGTAACAAGTATCGTGATGAGGCGTCGTGACATTATGGGTCTCCCGAGGCAGTTGTTGCAGCCGTTGTCCAGTAATGATTCGAGGAATTGTTGTGCTTCGAACATGTGCCTATTAGGGAAGCATATCATATAGATAACACTTCTCGCTCTCGCTATTCTCCCCTAGTTTGCGGATTATCATCAGAGGTGAGAAGTGTCGGATGTTGGCACAGTTGATGCAGGTGGCACGGCTTAAGACAGGTAATGAGTTGACGAGTTCACGAAAGTTGATTCATATTTTCACCACGAGAACACAACGTGCCTCTTTCCCCAGAGGCTATTGGGCCAAAGCCCATCAACATCTGCCAGGTCCCCGACATCTAATCCAGAAAGACGGGTGTAGATGTGGAACCCGTGAAGACTAACGAGTGAAAGTGGACTCGATCATGCTTTGCCCCTGCGCATCGAACACTTGGCGATATCCTTTTCGACGCGCCAAGCCGGATGCTCACGCCGACTTCATCTTCATTTCCAGGTCAGAACAGCACGTTTTCTCTCTTTTCGAAAGGAAACGACAATCGAAGTCGGTCCTGGGAGACAGAATGGGGCATGATTTCGAGGCGATGTCCGAGATTTCTTGGATCATGTCAAGTCTGTAATCGCCGAGGAAAATGGAGTATAAAGAGGTGCCCTCTCTCTCTCTCATCTTTGGGACTGCAGAACAAGCCTTCTTCCAAGCCTCTTTCCAAGCTTTTTGACTGCTGACTTCCAAGACCAGCTTCAACGACCAAAGTCTTGTTTTTCTTGGAAACATTGGCGCACAAGCCTCAGGACGTCACCATGGCTAAAATGCACGATCTCGACTGGCTCTTTGCCATTGGAACCATCTTCTTTATCCTATCTCTCTGGGGTATCGGTGCTAATGTAAGATCATAAATCACTCCTCCTGCTGTAGACTAGATTAATATTGACATGTTTTCATTAGGATGTGGCTAATTCATATGCTACTTCCGTGAGCTCAAAGTCTTTGACATTGATCCAAGCCGGAGTACTGGCAACATTCACCGAATTCATCGGTGCAATCGCGCTGGGTCAAGAGGTGACCGCCACGATCCGAAGCGGGGTGTTTTCCATCAAACCTTTCCAGAACTCCCCTGGCGTGTTGGTCCTCGCAATGGTAGTTGCTGAGGTCGGTGCGTAGAATAGTGATTTAGAAGCATGGGAGTTTCGAGCTGACCAGTCATTAGGATCTGCTACATGGCTTGCCATCTGCACGGCCTTGGGGTTCCCTGTTAGCACGACCCAATCGATCGTGGGAGCCCTCGTGGGTGTTGGTATTGCTTCCGATATCTCGGTGAATTGGGGATGGAAGAAAGGTAGCGTATCGCAGATTGCTGCATCTTGGGGCATTGCGCCTTGTATTGCTGCTGGCTTCGGAGCCGTTATTTTCATGTCGATCAAGCTTCTGGTTCATTCCCGGGCTGACCCAATGAAGTGGGCTCTGAGAGTTCTGCCTGTCTATTACGCCCTCACTGCCGGTATCCTGGCCCTGTTCATTGTCATCAGCGGTGGCCATGGCATCCCTACCTTGGAAGAAATGGGACCAGGCAAGGCCATTGGGATCATTCTTGGCGTATTCGCTGGTGTTTTGATCATCTCAGCCGTTTTCTTCGTGCCTTACTATCACGCCAAGTAAGCCGGCCACCTTCCTCTTGGACTTTTGTTATCACTCGGCTAACCATTACTTTAGACTTGTGAAGGAAGATCACCGCCTCAGATGGTATCATATCCCAATGGGCCCACTACTACGCAAGGAAGGTTACAAGCTGTACTACCCCGGAAAAGGAGACGCTCCCATTGTCACGGACTACTACAGCTCAGAGTACCAGGCCAGCCCCACAACTTCATTGAGGTCTGGCAAGGGCTCGTTGGAAAAGGCAGCATTTCGAAAGACTGAAGAATTCCCAGCAGGAGACACGGATGCAATCCACAGAACAAACGAAGCCAGTGATACTCAAATGAACCATGACGATCAGTCATCCCACGCCGAAGATCTTGCCAAGGTCGATGCGTTGCCCTGGGCACACCCAAAGCGTATTTATGCAACGATCAAACTCGTTTTGACCTACGGAATCACCAGAGACGTTATCAAGCATCAATCCCGTGGACTTGACGATGTGCACGCTCGCGCCATTGTTTACGAGAACAAGGTGGAACATCTCTGGACCACAGCTCAAGTCTGCACTGCTATGCTGATGTCTATCGCACACGGCGCCAATGACGTCTCAAATGCGATCGGTCCCTTCACCACTGAGTACGAGACGTGGAAATCTGGGGTCACTAGTGCAAAGACTGACACCCCAACCTGGATCAAAGCCGTGGGTGGTCTCGGTCTGGGCTTTGGTTTCTGGACCTTTGGATACCATATCATGCGTAGCTTAGGCAATAAGATTACGAAGCATACACCTACACGCGGGTACAGTATGGAGCTGGCTGCTGCAATCACAGTACTCTTGGCTAGTAGACTGGGTCTACCTGTGAGTACTACTCAGTGTATTACTGGGGCTATCATTGGCGTCGCTCTTACAAACGGCGATCTTAAGAGTATTAATTGGAAGCAGTTGGGCAAGATCTTCCTTGGTTGGGTCTTGACTGTTCCTTGTGCGGGGCTCATTTCGGGGATAATTATGGGAATGTGCTTGAACGTTCCTCGTTGGGGACCTCGTCCATAGACTTGTATCAGGGAAATTGAGGTGGTTGTCATGGTGTTACAGATGCCGTCTCTGGTCTTCGAAGAGTCGGTGATGGTTTTGTTATTTATTCGATTTTTAAATAGTGTTCTCAGTAATGTGCGCGTTCCGAGTAAAATTTAGCAGCGGATCAATCGCGTTAAAACTTTATAATTGGTTATAACAAGAACTTCATAAGGCTTTGAGCATTAATTGGCAAAAGATTACATAACAATGAGTATGTCATTGATATTTTTAGCGTAATCAAGTTTTGCAAGGAATATAGTTTTAAAAAAAGAAAATCTCATTCTTTGTCCGGAATCGCTTACCTTTGCCGCCACCTCCTTCAAAGTTTATCCCGAGCAAGGCCATTGTGATTGCATTGCTTCGCGAATGCTGTTTCTACTTATATTAAAATCCGGTAGGCTTATAAAGAGACTATACAAAAGACCCGTTGACGCCTGGTTGCTGATAAGACGAGCTAAAAAGAAGTCAAAGATATCTTTGCGCTACAGTGGTTGTCACTTCCTGCAATCGATTTCAAAGGCATTGTGAGCCTGTGAAGCTTTATTCCGACTTGCTTGGAAAGGCTCAAGAGCAGCGACTCTGCTTTAATCTGAACTTCTCCTTTTTCACCTGAACCAACTGTCAAACAGTAATGGAAGGCTGGGCCGTTGAGAAGTGTTGTACATTGGATAGATGGAGCAGCCATGCTCCTGACTTGATCTCTCCTCCGAGTCTTGACTTTGTACATTGATCGTACATGCTGTACAAAGATAACCGATACTCCTCTGTTCCAATCCGTAGAAATCCTCGAATCTGGCCCTTCGGCTGGCGCAATTCGAAACTTGGGGATTTCGTGGTTCCGGGGTGACACAGATTCCACCGGTTCAAAGTCGCGTGCCGTTGGCGCTCCTTGGGAAACTGAATCCCACACGTCTCGAAGCTTGGCATTCATTTTTTGCCCTCCTTTCTCTCCTGCACAACCTTCTCATCGACCTCTTTAACCTCCTCAACTTTATCCTTTCCCCAACTCCACACCTCCCATATCTGATCCATAATCAAGCCACCATATCCCCTCCCCTCATCCAACGCCTCCTTCTCCTTCAGATCCCTTTTCGCCTTCCAATCCGGCCCCTCCCCACCCATCCACACCTTCTCTAACAACCCCCTCTCCTTATCCTCCGCCTCTTTCCTCCTCACCTCCGCCAGCACACCCCTATCATCCGCCGCCTCAAGCCGCGCAACATCTCTTGCCAGTGTACCAGCTTCTCTCTTTTCCCGCTCCTCTTTCAGCCGCCGTTGTGTCTCGAGAGCTTTGGGCGGTAGGGCGTGGCTAGACATATGCTCCATTCTGTTTCCGAAGCGTTGTAGTATGCTGGTGCCGGTGTAGTGCGCTGCGAGGTGGTTCCCGCCGGCGAAGAAGCCAGCTGTGAGGGCGACGGTGTAGATGTCGATTTTGCGCGGTGGGATGAGGATTATTATTGGGCAGACAACGACGGCGCCGAGGGCGACGTTGCGGTAGAGGGCATCGCGGGAGTTGAGAGGAGGTGTGGTGGGTGTTGTGGTCGTGGTCGACATGATGCGTGGGAGGAGTTGAGGTTTGTACGGACTCGAATTGTTGATGGAGTTGAATTCGACTTCTGATTGATAGAAGTGCTGCTATTGTTATTGCATTTCAAGTAGCAATAGAGAAGCTTTCTGAATTTGCTTGACCGTAGTGAGAAGAAATAACCTTTTGTCGGAGAGCTCTTCCTTAATGAACACGAGGTTTATGATTCAGCTCATAAGCTCGAGGCCGAGAGCTCGAATCATCATCGAAAAAAAAGCTCCAAGACATACCCGACGAAAGCCCGTGCTTAGCGCTATTTCACGGCAGCACAGCCACAGCAAAGCTCCATACAACACTATTGCCTGTATTTAGCAAGATAAGCAGAAATTTCGTCATCGTCGAGTTGCCAGAGTGGTTAATGGGTATGACTCGAATGGTCTTCTGGATCAGATAGATATCATATGGTTTCGGCCGCGTAGGTTCAAATCCTGCACTCGACGGCGCACTTCTTTTATTTTGCACTTTTCCTCACAGTAATTCTGTTTGTTTTTTGGTTCCGAACCCTTTTCTTTTGAAGTTTTGGTACTGAGCTTCTTTTCTGGGACGAGGGATAAGTGGAGATCGAGCCAGAAACGTTTGAGCATCGCCGTAATAACGATATTTATTTACTGCTAGATGTACACATCCTATTGAGCCTTTGTCCGACGTCTTTGTCTAGTTTAGCTTTGCGAAGCCTAGTAGTCATTATAGATTCTCCATTCACAACCGGGCGCCCGAATTTATAATGCCATAATCACCCCTCCGTAATACTGCATGTCACAAAAGTTCAATGAGCTTTTTATGTCCAATCAGTGCAATTGGGCAAACTCGTGTTTTGATTTTAATGTTGTCTCCACAAATAACCTTTCCGTTGATAGTCATCTTCCAGGCAGGCGGCTTAATGGAGGCCCTTTAGATGTGGGGATCTGACGTGGCATTAGTAAAGACTCCTATTTTAAACTCCTCCAGCTATGCAAGTCATCTCTCTATCCAGCCATCCGGGAAACCAGTAACAAATAAAAAGAACCATGGTATCGTAAAGCAAAGACTCCCCCAATGCAGCTTGTCAACTCCCACTTAAGCATCACCTTTATGCTTTCTCTTCTTCTTCTTCGTCCCATCCTCAACTTGCTCCGCATCAGCGCTATCCTCCGCCTTCCGTTTCTTTTCCTTCTTGTCTTTCTTCTCCTTCTTAGCCTTCTTCACCTCCTCCACGGCATCGACACCCTCATCCGCCTTCCTCTTGTTTTCCTTCTTGTCCAGCTTGATCTTCTTCTCCACGACCTCATCATCAACACCGCTGCTCCGTCTCCGTTTCTTCTTCGACTTCTTCTCCTCCTTAGCTTCGTCCTCTTGTGCCTTTGTCGCTGCTGCGATCTCTGCTTGTAAGCTAGCCTCCAGTGCCGCGAAATCGACCTCCGACTCGGGTTCTGCTTGTGGTTGTAGGGTAGGTTTATTCGGAGGTTCAAGTTTGGATGCTTCGTATGCTGCTTTCTTGGCTTCGCGTGCGGCTTTTCGTGCTAGGGTTTCTTCTTCCTTGAGTTGCTTGCGACTCTTCTTCGGTTCTGCGGGCTTGAGGTTGACTGGTGTAGGTTCGACGTCGATGACAAAGTAGGGATTGGACTCGACGGCGCTGGCTCCCTCTTCTTCCGCAGGCTTGGTTCCGTTTGTGACGGCTCCGAGACGCGGAATCTTCGAGCCGATGCTGAGTTGTATGAAATCTGCGTTCTCTTTCACTCCATCGTGCTCACTCCCTTCTTCCTCTGAGTCGTCTGAGTCGTCTGAGGAATCCGAAGCGTCCGTCATCTCGCTATCGCCGTCCTCGTCTACATCATTAGGATTTCTTCCTAGCTTGCCCTTCCCAGCTGGGTTGTATCCAAGCTCCGCGGCTTTCTGGTCGAGTTTCGGTTCGAGACGTTCGAAAGTTGTGCCCACAATACCCAAACCCTTCTTGTCTTGCAAATGTCGCTTTGGAATCTACATGCAATCAGTAATTGCCAATGGGCGCATGGCATCGTGAACTCACGATTCCCTCTGCCGCAGTCCGCGCCGTCGTGAGAGCCTCTCGCGCACGATCCATCATACCACAAATGATTCTCCAATTGCCCTTTTCTCCCAATTCGAAATCCAATTTCTCCTTCTCGGGCAGATCCACCATCTCATTCTTTATATTTGCCATGACCCTGTCCAATGCGCGAACATGCGACTCGAGAACTCCCAAATGCTTCTTGAACAGCGCCGGCCACTTCGCATGCTGTGGAGCTTTTATGAGCGGCTTTGTGTGACCAATTGGTAGTGGGAATGCCGAACTCGTAGGAGCGCTGGACTCCATTGCGCTCGTCTCCCGCGACAGGAGCTTCTTCGCCTTCTTCTCTGGTCTCGGTGGTTTGTTCATCCCGGGGATTTTGGATTCTTGATTGAGATTTTTGACAGCGAGCTTCGTTTCCTTGCGGCCAGCTTTACCCTTTTCTTTGTCCATCTTTGAGATGCGGGGTGCTTTGTTGTGGAAAGAATGTAAGGTGGTGCTAGTGGGATAAAGAATTGCGCATCGAGCTGCTTCAAGAAGTTTTGGCGCAGTATAAGTTTAGCGCGAGGCTGGGAACCTTTTTTTGCGGGGAAGGCTGGGCTGAGACGCTAATTTTGTGGCTGGGAGCCTCGCTTAGTCACTTGGGAAATATCAATATCATCGAAGCTCATCAACCCCGAAAAATATCATCACCATGGAACATGCACGTGAACCTTCTGTGAGTGGATCAAGCCCAGGAATATTTTGAGTGTCCCCTTCATCATATATCGTCGCTTGCGATATGGCACATGCGACCTTCGAATGCGCAAGAGGGGAGACAGCCTGTTTTCCATCTCTATGTAGGGTCATTTCCCCCCAAGCTCTAGTTTAATCAAAGTGCCTATCAAAGATTTATATGTCGTATTCCTGGCGCTGGCCTTGATCTTGGCTTTGGCCCTCTCTCTCTCTCTCCCCCCGTCGCCTGTCATCATCTTCACGTGTCTTTCTCTGCCTCGCCTCCTTGCACACAGCACGTAATTCGACAGCGATCTCTTTTCCGTTGACTAGAGGTGCATCCATTGGAAACTTTTCTGTTACCTTGAATGCGCCGCAAGTGGTAGAGCAGTGCATACCCAGGAAGGCCAAAGGTCACAAAAGCCAAATCTGCGAGTAATGTCTTCCTTGCCAAGTCCTATGACAACAACAGATCAAGTGCTCGGTACGAGAGCTTCCTTCGTCATTGTCTGTCCATGCGGCACGATTACTAGTTCTGGCAGCCTGCCATCGACAAAGCTTTCGCCATGAAAAGATGGAACACTAATCTTTTCAGATCTGGAAGAATCTGGAACATGCAGCAAATTCGCTTTCTCTCTGGGATTGCCTTGATTATAGCTTCGTGTAGCCGATTGTGGATACCGACGTGTACAGCATTACTCCATTTCACTTCGAGGGCTTGGAACTCTCCAATTCTCCCTAGGGGCTCTGTAGATCTGCTTCCATCTGGCTGCAAATTCAATTCTCAGTTGCACAGGTTGCGTGGTGCCCCCATAGCAGTGAAGAGTCGAAAATGAATCGCAGCCGTGTCTCTCTTCTCGTCGAAGCAGAGGGGATTCATTTTCAGTCCGTCCTCGTCTCGTAGAGGTCGTAGGAAGATGGTATAGTGCTTGAGTGTCTCTTCTCTGCTTTCATGGTTGATGAAGAGGGTGACCGGTGGTTTCTGATCGTTCAACAGCTCAAGCGCAGAAGAACGATTCCCACGTTGTTCTTCTCGAATAAAAGATCGAAAGTCGACGATTCCTGGAAGTGGGAACATTTCTCTTTTATCTGGAGGCGGATTTCGGGTGGCAACTCGGAGAATTGGTGAAGACCACCGGACTTGTTGCTGCTTTCAAAGACTGGCATCATCCGGCTAACGAGGCCAGTGTTGGAGTCCAAGTAAATATTCGACATCTTGCGGAGCTGGGGTCGATGATCAACTGCTGTCAAGGACAGAACCGATGCAAACAGGCAACAGCTTCCTGAGGATTAGGTGTTGTATCACGTGACTATAACCCACCCTCATTACCTACCTATCGGTTGGTCGACCGTTACCAACATCGGAAGCGGAATGCTCGAAGCACAGAAATGCGCTTCTCATCTCAGTGTTGACATTCAGGTATACTCATGGTGTGTGACACTGTTGTGATTTTCTGCTTGGCATTGGTGGCTTACATGAAAGCCTTCCCGAAGAATTGTTTTCGTTTGAGCTGGTATGCGTTTGTGTTTCCGAAAATTAGGTTCCAGATTGCAAAGATTTGATTTTGGTCCCGCGCTGGAAAGTTTGCCGATTTGTTGGGATACTACTGCGATGATGCTGATGGTAGCGATTGTTTATGTTGGCATCTTGTTTTGTCATATCAGAGCGCTTTGGCTACAACGGTCAATGTCCTCGTGTGCTAGTCTTCTGTGGTATGGTATGAAGTTAATCATTGAGATTGGGGGTTTGGGGCTTATTCGCACGCTTCTGGTACTTCTGCGCCTTGGTTTGTTTACAAAACTCGCTTAATTTCTCCCTCAGGCTATCACTGTGATATCTCTGCGCTTTCACATGTCAATGTGATCTGATGGCACGAGCTGCTTGAAGCTCTAGAAAGCCTGTTCTTATTTTGTTTTAATTGTTCGGGATTTGATTGCCTGGTTCAAGAGCTGAGCATGGTGACATTCAGCATCAAAAGTCATGGATATGCTGGCAGAAGTCCAAGGCTAATCCTTGCACCTGATAGTCCTTTTTCCAGGCACTCTGCTTTCAACGCTTCATAGCACAGGGAAGTAGATATTGGATCGAGACTGCAATAGATAGCATACGCTTCTCATTCGTCAGCAGTAGACGAGTCCAACGGTCCCATGACGACTCATGACGTTGGGTCGAGGAGAGATGACAGACTCATCCCATCTTTGTGGCTGACCTCCCGCAATCCAGAAGAGTATGATCATGGTATATGCTAGAGAATGCTTGTCCGAAGTTTGAGGTCGCCTTTGAGAGATCGAGAATTGTATACCACATCTGCTTTGCTGTACTTGGGCATGAAAGGGAGGTTCACTTGCTTAAAGCTCCTAAATGAAATCAAGTTCTGGCAGTTGTAGAAATTGACTATCCCAATTCGGATTTATCACTCCATATAACGGTGTTCCTTCTATCCGAGAGTCCTATTGAGTCCCAAAAAAAAAAAAAATTTTTTGATAGCTGTGCTCCTCAAGAAAGGGTTTATGTCGCCGAAAATTTGTCACGTGGCTTGAATCGTTTACATAAGTCTGACATAATTGATTGGACTTCCGCTTCAATCGACCCATCACAATTAATTCTGCAATCAAAGATGGCTTGTGAACTTTTTGCTTCGAGCTATCAATGTAGAGATGTTCTGGAACCAGGAACATGACATCATATATTCCACGTTGCAGCCGCATGTCAAAGCCGCAGGCATGACCCGGCTGCAAAGCATTCGCTTGTTTACCGCCTCTGTTTCAATTGCTTCCAGCAAGCTTCTCTGCCGTCGATCTCATACTGCGTTCCATCTTCACCAACGTCGCATGACAACCTACTTCCTTGTACTGCTTTGTTGACTCGTCCGCCAGCTCATAGCTGCGCTGCCAACTCACTTGTTCTCCATCGCAAAGATGCAGATCTTATCCGCTGCTACGGAGGTAATTCCGGGAGCCAAAGTCCAGTGATGAGAATTCCGAATTCTTGTCATCACATAACGCGCCGGTCAGGCCCAACTTATACCATCGCGGTGAATTCACAACACTTGCTATCGTGACTTCTCTGCACAAGGTTTAGTCAGTGCTTCCAGCTGTGGGTCAATGACCCGGAGGTCGCAACTTCATGCGTTCATTCTCCAGTTTGAAATTACCTCCGCCAATACATGAGTGAGGCATTGGGCTGACCTGCCTCGTCTGGTCAGGTCAGGACCTGTTCACCGGTACATGATGCCGGGGCTGCCCTGAAAGTTCTCCATAGCCTTGCACTGTACCTGTTTCTATATCTTTGGGGAGCTTCCTCTCCTATGCCTGCCCCTCTTGCGACTTCTGCTTTACCTACTCTCACTTTGCGATTCTGTTCTTGAAATTGTCAGGATGTATTCCATAACTCCTCAATACACATCTCCATACACCTCTCTGGAATACACCTCTCTGGACTCAAAATCACCCCTCGATAGCTTCGTTGACAAAATCCGACTGTGGTACTACCAGTATGAAGTGACATTTTCGCTCTATGTCATGACGCCGACCGAGAAGATCATCACGAATACCATCGTTCTGTCATTTTTCGCCTTAGTTCTCTACGCGATTGTGTCGTTCACCCCGCTGTTCATCACCCAGTTTATTTCGAGAACGATTTCAAGCCTCTTCTGGGTATATGTAAATGATAGTGGAAATCAGCTGGTGGTGCGGTACACAACAGTACCTTGGGTCAATACGACGAAAATTGGATGGGAGGAATTTGGTGGCTACGCTATGTGACGCGGGTACGTTTTGAGTAGTCTCTCGCAAGCAGAGTTCAGCGGCAGTGAGAGCAACAACCAAATCCCAGAGTCCAGGCTAATAGAGAGCAGTATCCTAGATCTACCATCTGAAGAGGCCGAAGACCAGGACGGTTTCACGACTAGACGATTTCTCCTCAAATACATCCATGGAACATTCACAACTACCACCCTCAGGGGCAATTTTCACTCGATCCAAAACTTACTGCGAGTACACCGCAGTGTCGAACACAGAGCTATGCAGTTCAATTCGTGAAAGGAGCGATTCGTTGTCTCAAATGGCAGAGGGTAACCTGAGTCGCGCCTGTGGAGTGGCATGGGAGCCCCTGATAGTGCAGCGAGGCTGAATCGCAACGAGGTCAACACCACACCGAATCCGCAACGCGAACACACCGCGATGATTTTTTCTGCAGACCAACCTTGCACTGAAATGGGGATCTGCTTATCATACCTGGTGGCTGAAGCAGAGTTTAGATTTGGTCAGCGTTGGGTCTGATTGATTGGGGTGCTAAATCAGCGCTCGTAATGTTCATGATATGAAACACTATTTTGCAGCATTTCTTGTTTTTAGGTTTTCCTCTTTCGCTTAGCTAGTTTTTGCTCTAGTTTAGCGGTTGATATCCACACACCCCATACAGAAATATACAGAACAAAGTCACAGCACATTCGAGAAACACTGATTGTTTATTTAGTTTTGCATGTTAGTCAGGTCTGTGTATCCTTGCTTGTCTCGCATCTGAAAATGAATCATCGCCACTACCATTGCTGCTTACTTTCTGTCGCGAACTCCCTTATTATTCTCTTCGACCTCAGTCGCCCCCTCATCCTTCTCAGCGGCGATTGGACCTTCATCCTTGTTTGGATGAACATCCTTAACAGCTGCAGCTGCCTCCTCGGCATTCATCTTCCAGAACTCAGTGAATGGCTTGAGCTCCTCCTCATCTTTGGGACTTCTTGCTGCAGGACCTTCCCTAAGAAACCGAAATTGGCTGCACCATCAACTCGCAAGACAGCGGACAAGCCATGCAGATTAATGCGGTTCGTATCGGCCTTGCTGATCGTTGACTCCCATGCCGCGAGTTGGGGTGACATGACCGGACAGGAGGTAGCATAGGAGAGACTGAGGATCTTGAGTTGTTCGCAGAGGTCGTGGAGACTCCGGATGGGTGGCTAAATGGCTCTTGTTTTCGGCCGGCTTGGTCGTTGTTTGCTGAAGCTGAGTTGGCAACACTTCAAGCCGCGTTCGCTTACGTGACGGGGCTCATTATAGTAAGAGTCGGGTCAGCGGCTTTACACTAACACTGGACATTGATTTGCTTCAACAAATCTATTTGGAAGAAGTCTGAAGTAGGGCGGCTATGCGTGCACGGATACGGAAATAAGAACAAATGAGACCACCGCTACGTCTTGTCCTGAGAGTCGATATCAAGCTAACAAAAAAGGAACGACAAAAGACCAAGGTAAAGACAGAATCGACCACAAAACCCTTCGGACAGGATTTGGAAAAACCCGTATCCGTACGAATGAACCAATTCAACTCCCAAAGAAAGTACATTCTGAAAATTCTTAAGACCCCCCAACACAACAGAGATCCATTGAATTCGCAAACCCTATCCTCAACATTGGTCGGTCTGCAACCATGGCTGGTTGACTGTGGGAGATGTCTTCTCACGCCAACTGCACTTGATTCCTTAATTGACCAGAGTTTCTGGAATGCCCTTGTAGCTGACCGCCTTGTCGCCAACTTGGTAAGTTCCTCCCTTGGTGTCCTTGTTTTTCTTGCCGTAGCAAGAACTGTTTGGGGCAGAAATATATTGCAAGTATTTGATGCAGTTGCTGTAGTCTGGTGTGTGGTTTCCGTCGTCCTGCTCGTTTTTGATCACGACTATAAATTATATCAGTGAGTCTGATTGCCGCGTGCCAAGATAATCAAAACTTACAGGAGACTTGCGCAGGTATTCCTGTGGTTAGGACATACCCGGAAAAGACAATAGACGATGTAGCCTGTCCGTGACCAAGAACAGTAGGCTGGTTGTCTAGCGAGTGTGTTATATGGTAGCAGTAGGCTGCCACCGCCGTGTTAAAGCCGCTTCCAGGACTATTCCCAGACTTTACGTCATCCACGGGCATCCATGCAGACCTGGGGCCGCAGGACTGGACCCAATCTTTGTTGCGCTTGCTCAAAGGAGAGTCTTCCGTGATGTTGCGGACGCCGAAGTCAAGGATGTCGAAATCGCCGCGCTTGAACTTCTTAAACTTGGTACCGTCTGGCAATTCACCCTCCCCGATGAAAGAGGCATCGCCCTTCACGCTGAGGCTGTCGTTGTCGTCTTCGGTCTGAATTCCGTAGTCAATGATGTCGCGTTTGGTGCTCAGTTCATCGTTTTCGCTATCGAACGAAGTAATACCGAGGTCCACAATGTCGCGCTTGACTGGGAGATGGACCCCAAAAACCACAAGTGCAGTGGCAGCAATGATAGAAATGTATGTGGGAAGCATGTTGAGGACTTGAAAGGTATGAATTGGAGTTACTTGAAGAATAAGGCTGGAGAGGTGTTGAAGCAGAAATGGTTGTGATTGAGGAATTTGATTTAATATGGGATCAAAGAGGACTATTTGTAGTTTGCTCAAACGTTGAAAAGGTGTCTTCTTTTCCATCTTAGTCATGACTGGCCAGTGTGCTCGCAAGCAACCGTAATGACAACTATTTTGAGATTTTTTCCTCACGTCTATGTTCCTTCCTAGTCACGAGATTTGGTGCTGTTGGTAGAAGCATACTTGTTGGCGTTTAGAACCCTCTGGAATTACTGCTAAACAGTGTGTTGATGAAGATCCTGGGGCTGTGTATCGTCGTTGAGATTATCTCAATAGGTACCATTGTTGGTGAAGTGATTATGAGGACTTTCCTGATCTGCCTGACGACGGATCTTGGCCCTGGGGCCGTGTGTTGCTGTTCCTCCTGAGGCTTTTCTATATTATTAGTAACGATGTTGGCTTTGGCCCTGGGGCAGTGTTTTGTTGATCCTCCTGAGAGTTCTGTATATTATTAGTGACAATGTTGCTGTTGGTCTTTGTGGTTGTATGGATCCTCAAGGCGTCTTGTAAATGGAGATGTTACGAGTCTCGCCTAATATTAGTGTTAGTTGGTACTTTCTGACCATTTGTATTCCCAACTTCACAAAATCCATGCTTTATATCTCTGTCCTTCACTCTAGCCATGTTACTATCCTAAATTCCTTCAACTTTGATCCTAGCAACCTGTAGATGTGACCACCAAATACGATCCGAATCAGAACCATGTTCAAATCATCCAAAGCTCAAGACACACACTGCCACATCCAGATTAGTTCTGACGAAACTTCGTTAGTAAGGACTCAACCAGACCTATAGCAGATATCTCAAAACTAAAATAGATATCTATGGAACCATGAGACGTTGCGTACAGCAGTAGCAAACCTGTCTTTCCATAAAGTGTAAAACCTTGCAACCCCCGGGGATCAAGTCAACGAACTCACGAGCTATTTTAATATGGACAAGGATATTTGAACGAAGACGTGGCATGTACCATGGACATGCTCCGTCATAAGAAGTATAGATGCGACCGAATAATCGCTCTAACCCAACTTGACGACCAAATATCCCCCCGCTTCAAAAAAGAACTCTCTGGCTTCAACACTCCATCTTCATTTTCATTCTAAGCCTCTCACGCCTTATTTTCATTTCGCATTTAATACAATATGAGGATTTCATATCTCATCGCAGCCCTCACTACCTTCATCGTATGTGCAATCGGGAACACAGAAAATTATAATGCATTTGCAGCCGCATGCCAGCACAACTCCATCAACCCGGATGCTCTGGACACAAGATACCGTTATGCTATTTTTGATATGTCGCCTCCAAGAACCGCTGTGGCGCAATGTTATCCCGGCTTTACACACATGGAGGTGGTAGTGGGAAGAATCGTGACTGTTGCCGGTGGTCGTGACTTCCAAGCCACCTTGTTCGATTTGGTCATTGATGAAAATGGGAAAGCCGCTGCGAACAGTGAGCCTTGGCAGGCCAATTACCATCTTGGTCCAGAGGGGGATTGGCGGCCCAATCGAAGCCAGCACACTTGGTCCGTGGCGGGTAAGGGCCAAGTGTTGCCGGAATACGACGATAATTACATCCACAATATTGGTACGTGAAAGATGTTGACAGCCCACTTGGAATGTATCCTAAACTAACTGTTTTCTACTCCAAGCCATAAATGAGTATATGCGCGCACACGGGACAACCTACAGTACCGTGGTCAACGCTAACAACTGCTGGACATTTGCCTTGTTTATGGCAACGAGAATCACTTCAGAGATTCAGCTTCAGCGGCGAGACTTCGAAGGTATTTCAATCTAAGGGGGGACAACTAGTCAAAGATGAGAACACTAAAAGCTCGCTAGATTTACCAACAAATTCGATCGCGTCTGGGGGCCGATCCGTAGGTGCAGGTGTACATGTTGATCACGGAGTGCCTTGGGTTGCTTAGCCGCAAACCAAGGAGTCTGATCTAAAAGTGTCTTCAGCTCGCAAGAGAGAAAAGGACATTGGACCTGCTCGAGTTTCATTTGTATTGATGGGGATGCGGGGGGCCCAGGAGCGGGGCGCAGCTCAAAATCACTGTCATTCTTGGGAAATTCTTTTTGTAACGCACTGAACGAGATTTTGTCAGGGCCGTGCTACAAGAGTTTTGTGTCCTGCGTTGAACATATGAGTTTGGTTACGAGTCATATGGATGGAAACTATTTCAACTTCGGAGCCTAATTGCACGTACCTCTAATTACTCCCCGTTGCGCTTCAAGTTTGCGAGGTGAAAACATAAGGCTACCAACCAACCCTCAATTTAGTTATCTTGATATGCTGCCGTTTTTAGCAAAACCGTCCCTCTTATCTGGGTGGGTGTAACACTTAACCGAGAACGGATAACAGAAACTTTGAACATTCCACACTTTGCTCCATTTGCTACATGATACGGGCTTAGCTTACGATATATTTGGTATTGTGCATGTTCAGCATTAGGAAGGAACAGAAAAGAAGAGCAGGAATACAAAACATAAGCAAATAGCACTCATGTTTGCAAACATGGCTATAGATCTAAAAATTGAACACATGCCTAGCTACTACGGAACTGCATACCTCCTCCACGAATACTACACGCTGGGGCAAAGACGTAACCACTTTTGCAAACACAATATCCCCTGGGCGACCATAAGTCGCAGAAATTCCATTGAACCCTCGTGGTTTGATTTGGTCTCAGCCAAATACCGATCAGAGCCCGCGCACAGGAATGCCAGGTGGCGGAGGAATCATGGGCACTGGGAGGGGACCAGCAGCAAGGGGTCCTACGACGGCGGGCTGCGCTCCGGTGAAGATGCACGACACCCCGAATGCTGCGTTGCATGCCATAGCGCCCGCGAGGCCAAAAGAAATGATGAGAACGCCTGCGAAGGTACCTTGATCCCAACGCTGACCCATGATCAAAGGCATTAGCTTAGTCGCAGCGGTTCCTATCACTGTTTGCACGGCTTCGCAGCAGCCCGCTCCGTAATCGATTCGAGTCTCGATCAGGTCGGTATTATCTCGAATGGCGATCGCCCCCGACATTGGTACGAAGTCACGAGCATGACTTCGATCTTCAAACCCAGAGGCGTTTCGTGCGAGATCACGCTTGCCGCTAGACGAAGGAGGAAAGAAGGTGTTCATGCACTGGTTGGGGTCACTGCTGCATGTTCCGGCGTTGGTGCAACAATTATCGTCAAAGATGAACCCGCTGCACGTGAGGCGGCAGTAGCGGAACTCGCTCGAGGCTGCATTCAAGGCAGAGGAACACAACTTGTAGCAGCCATATCTGATGGCGTCCGGGTTATGACCGAGACAGTTGGAACAGCCAAGGTTCGAATTGGTAGCTGATATTGTGGCACCGAAAGCCCCGAGAAGTATGAAACTTTTTTGGAACAGCATTTTGGGGCACTTTCTGTGGAAATTTGATATCATAGAAATAGGTATGCTCTCGAAGAAGAAGTAGATACGACAGTACCAGTTGAGCAGCGGTCTGGCGGGAATGGCATTTAATATGTTATGTTGAGCGCCAAGAGCTCAGAATGTGAATATGTGCCATCAGATGCTCACCTGCAGCTCGGTCTAGTGATACAACAGTGGCCATAAATAATGTAGGATTGTTTGAACCACTTGATTCCATATTCCTAGTTCCAACCAACAACAACGGATATTGATAGACACAGGCTTGAATGTATATCATTATTCTCGCCCACACGAGTTTGGTGCTTCAGGCCAGGAAGACATACGTGGCTTTAGCTTTAGCTCGAACACTGTCGGTAAAGTTCAAAATGGCAAAGATAGGTATTGGAAGTTCAGATAGCTCGAATCATATGTGCTGTTGCGTGATCCTTCCAACGACTCCTGCCTATTGTTGGGCTTAAACCATTATTGCTCGCCAACAGCAGTTGGTGTTTCAGGTCTTAGGAAGACACACGTGGCATTGGCACTATTTTGTTGGTATCTTGTTCGGTGTTGGAAGTTGGGATCTCGCTATCACTGGTCCAGTGATCCTTCGGCAGAATCGCCACTGTTGGTCTTTCAAGGTGGGGTTAGATGCAGGCATGTACGCATCAGCATGAAGCCACGAAGGATCGAGGAATGATTGGGTTGGTTGGTCGGTTGGTTGCAGGTGATTGGTTGGCTAATTACCTTGCATCGTCCAGGAGGAAGGCAGAAGGCAGGTTGGCGGGAAACGCCCTGGCAGCAGTAGTGTCCCACGTGACGACTTCTACAAAGTAAGATCAGGTAACGGCTTTCGTTTGACCTTCATCTGCAAATATATATGTAAGGTCATAGAGAGGCTTGATTTTGGGTTCTCATACTCTCAGGATCTCCCTACTAGTCTCCATCCATATTTTGCCAATAAAATCAGCAGAATGGAAACGTCACGACCAAAAGCCCGCGCGTCGAGTAGCATCTTGCCGCCCATCGAGACACAGGGTATGTCCGTATACTAGCCTCAGTAATTTCGAGTCGCTCACCTGAACAAAAATCCAGATCAGTTCCGGGCAAGATTCAGAGAAATACTCCAGAGCTCTTGTCTTTCATCACGTGAGGTGGATTGGCTCAAGACGATTTTTGCGAAGTTCTCTTCGACGTCTCAAGTACCAGTCTGTAAGTGAAAGTTCACATTAAATCGTCACTGCGCTACTCTGACTATTTTTTTATTAGGTTGGAATATGACGGCCCTGATCAAGTTCATGGAGATTACCCTGCCGGAGGAGCTGGAGTCGGACTTGACGAGAGCCGGTCCCCTATTGTTTAGATGCATTCAGAATTTGGGATCCTTTCCATGGCACAATCAGCCTCTCCAGGTACAGGGAATCGACTTGGAAACCCTTGTGACCGCCGTTGTGATTCTTCTGCGGCGACATGAAAGTAATCTCCATCCTTTCGTCGTTTCGAATAGTTGGAGTCCCGACAATCCTGCAGATATTGACAGTGATACGCAGCAAGATCAATGGCTGCATAAGTTGCTATTCCAATGCATGTCTGTGGTCTCCGTTACACCGGAGGGAGCGGATGTCGAAGAATTCGCAGTCGAAGAGATTCCGGACGACCGAGCTATGGTGGACAAACTCTCGGATGACCGTGATTCGGGCGACAACGTCTCAAACGTGGTGGCCAGCAATGACTACCATCTTCTTCAAGCCCACGCTGTTGTTTTAGCTCGCAACACATATCGTAGCGAGGATGACGAGAAGAAGGTGTTTACATCCGGTCCCCCAGTCATCGAGGTTACCGCACTCCCTTCGTCGAAGTCTCAAGACTTGCGAGGCTTGATCCCCAACGGCGAATTCGAGTCGCTCCTGAAAATTCTACTTGCGTGCCAGCTGTATCTATGTGGTAGCGAGCCCGAGATTCTATGTGCAAACGGCGGTGCTTTGGACAAGCTCACCAGCACGGCTTTCAGGGGCTTTTCAAGTTCCGGAATCCAGCCAGGAATCACATGGGATCTCTTCAAGTCAGGCTTAATTACAACAGTAGTAGGTTTCTTGTGAATGCATACTCCCGCGTCAGTACTGACCACTAACAGCCAAATATCTTTTCAGCTCTACCACGGCTATTCGCGCCATTCATTCTGGATCAAGACTTAGATCATGATTCAATTTCATCATCCACAAAGACCGAAGCAGCCTTGCTGATACGAGAAGCTTTCAGGCAAGCTCAGCCATCAAACAAAAATAAGGAAACCGTTCTCGATGCTCTCCTTCTTGTCAACCTTGCAACGATCCTCCCTGTCGATCTCCCGCTACAAACTGCCTCAGTCATTTCCACTGTTTCATGCGAGGACTTCAATCTCGACCCTATCCACGACCAAATTCGATCAAAAAATCAGCCACTTTTGCTTTTAGTCAAAGCCTTCGCTTCGTCTTCTACAAGCTCCGGTTTTGACGATACAGAGATGGTTGTCGGGGCATTTCTGCCCCACAATGCAACCTCTTCACTAAGCCGGAGACAAAATGCCTGTATCTTCCAGCTGTCAAATGAGCTCCTGTCTGTCTATTGTGGCGAGGAAGAAGCGCGATACTTTTTGGATGATGGTGTAGACAAGTTTCAGATCCCTATCCCAAGCAACGATCTCGCCGAACTGTCCCTGAACGAGAAAACTAAAGTTGCACGGCTTTTCATACCCCGAAGTGACGGTAGACTAGCTGCCACATTGAGCAAATTTCGGATCGCTAGCATAGATCTTGTGGGCTTTTCTGCTGGTAAAAGCAGGTTGCAGATATCTTCTAACAACAGTTTCTATGTTCCGAGTCGAGCAATACTCCCGATTAGGATATTGCCCCTTAGTCAAACACGACAACACACTGCCGCGAAGTTCAGTTTCCTATCCTTCGTCACGTCCGCTTTAGCAATTCTCGTTATATATCAGCTTTGCCCGAATTGCCGCCACCCATCTAACTCGTTGTCCGGCCTTCCGGGTGCTATCTTCAACTTTCTCTGGAGCTCAAGCGTGGCACTGGGCACACCTTTCATCGCATGGAACGTCACATTCGCCGAAAACAGAAACAGCGTCGCTATTAGCATCGCCATAGCTCTAGGCTCGGTTCTCGCCGTTGCAATACTAGAGGTTGGCAGCTTACTGCTCTGGGTGCCTATTGTTGCGTGGTGGATTGCTGGTGTTTTACTCCTCTCGCGCGATAGATGGGAAGTGGGTGCCTGGTGGTTCAGAGTTGTTCTCGCCGCGAAAGTGGTAGAATTGAGTCAGAATCGCTTTTCCTGAATTTTCTTGCCGCGCTGAGAACACCAAATGATATACGCTGTTTCATAAAGTCGCTGAGGGAAGGGCCATACGGTTTTAGATGGCTGAAGCGATAGCGTAAAACGTGAACAAGGAGTAGAAGAAGGGATCATCAACCACTTCTCTGGGGTATCTGGTTGAGGACCATGGAAATCTCTTTGTGTAATTCAGTATTAAATTCGAGAACATATTCACATTGGGATGCTTCCAAATCTACGGCCTCAGAATTCTCTAGAAGCTCTGTTTCGCCTGAATAAGAAGCAATTACACGACACGTAAACCTCACTTTTGGCACCATTGAGATTTAATATCGAATTTTCACTCAGGGTGAGATGTTAGCTCGAACGATCTAGTATGCTCCTCCGAAAAAATCTAGTCGTAATTTGCGTCCTCAGCTCAAGCAAGTTCATTTTGACCACCCTGGGCATCATGGACGTGATCACTGGCTCGTCCCTAAAGACCATCGTAATCTCTGCGACCTCAAGCACTCTCTCCCTCCTAAACCTGGGCCTGTTCGTCGACTCATGTCTCTGGAACAAGCTCCTCAGCCAACCAAGCCTCCTTGAACTCCTGGAAAGCCTCTCGAATGGCCGGAACAACATGATGCATGTACCGAAAGAGAAGCTTGGGATCCACAGTATCGTCCATAAATGGAGCACCAATAGCATGCCGGTAAGCGTCGTAGACCTCCCCTTGCGAATTTTTCAATTCCAGATGCATTGGTGGATACAAGCCAGGCTTAAAGCGAGTGAGGCACTCAAACTGCTCCCAGAGAACCTGGATGCTTAAAGCAGCCAGAGAGAAGTTGCTGCGTTGGCGTGTGATGTTAGGATAGTTGGGGAAGTCATCTGGGGACTTTTCTTTGTCAATCATCTGGTACCGTGTTTTAGCTTTTGCGTTAATTTCATGGTCGAGAGCAATACCTCGGGAGTGGTAAGGTGAGGTCGAAGGTCACAGATCTGGTTGAAGTGGAGCTCCATGCGCTCGACCATGTATTTCTTGAATCTGTGTTCAATCTTGGATTCGGTCTCATCAGGGTGTTCCTTTTCGAGACGTTCTTTGATACCACCCAGGAATTGCAGGGTGCTAGCGTCCTCGAGGTTTGGCCTAAACACCATTAGCGCACGTTTCTGATATTGGAGCACTATACATACCGATCTGTGAAGTCCATTCTCATTGAGTGTGGATGTTGCTTTTGAGATTTAGCGTAGTAGCTATGTCTGGCGTAAAAGCGGGGTTGAGAAGATATCGAGGTCGACCGAGCGAAAAGAGGGAAAGGCACATGAGGTAGTTCAAGGATCTATTAGGAGCTCGCGATGTGTCGGAGTAGCGTGTTGATCCCCGTTAACTTCGAATTCACCAGAACCTTACAACCGCCGAATTTGTCGATTCCTGTGTAAATCAATACTGACGTCAAGCATACCACCCGATCACAATCCGCGTGTCAACAAGTGAATTGAAACCCATTTCAACCGCGCCGGAGCTAGAGCGACGTGCATCATTTCCTTCCCGCTCTTCAGGAGCGTAAGTTTCAACAACGCTTCGCACTATCCTCCTCCAACTTCGAAAACGTCAAACCCAAATCCCACCAACCTCGAACAATCTCCCACTCTCCACCGTGGGTGACAGGTAATTCTTGAGCCCTCCGACATCCCATCTATTTACATGCTTACCGGAGACAGGGCGCGCGCGCGGATGTCGTTGATATTGATGCAATCGTCGAGCAGATGCGAGCCCTCTTCATCAAACAGTATCGTGGCGAGAGCCGATCTCGACTTGCGGACCGCATCATACAGAGTTACTTCTCGCGCATCCAAAAGTCCTTCGACATAATCATCGATAGAAGAGTCAAGCACGGTATCAACAGTGTTGATGTGAGTGCATCCAATCATTTATGGATCAGGTCTGAACCTGCCAGCCGCGAGTCGCATCCTGATGAGTATGGTAGACTTTCAAAGTCGAGGGACCTGAAGATGAAGAATCAAGAAAGCATGAGCTTGCCTTAGATACATTGGCATGGAATATTGGAAACTTGTGGGTAAATATCGACTACCTGTTCGTCTTTCATGATAACCATTCAAAGTAAAACCCTGCACTACCAGAAGCCTTTAGGAGATATCATAACAGGAACCTTGCTCCAATTCGTGATTGAATCACGACTAGCTTAATGAAACCGCGGACACTTCGGCAGTATGGACTCGATTACGACAAGGTCTTGTGGATGGTGTATGAGGGGATAGATGGGATGTATGTGGAGTTTGATGCTTTTCGGGAGACGTGGAATCGTGAGGTCAAACGCAAGGTGGACAGCGAGACTGAGAAGGCCAGACAAGTTGCGAATCGTGGCTGGAGAGTCCCCACATGTATCGCGCAGTAGTGAGGCATGAATTATAACGTTGAACTTCATTCGTGCTTGGTGATATGTCTAGGTTGATTGTTGCCTACGTGAAACCTGACACAAGGTCAATTGGCACATGGTCCTCGAAACTAATGTCGTGGTAGTTTTCCTGCACATTGAAAGGTGGCGATATTTCACACAACTCATATTCGACACCACCATTTGGACACGAGAGAAAAGGCTGATGAGCAGAGATATTGTCGTTCGACTTGACGTGGCTGAAGTCGAAGTTGAAGAAGTCAACTGGCAAGTCGAGCGACCCGCCCCAACTATCTGTGAAAACGGAATCGTTGAAGTCAACGAACGGATACTCCGCGAACGATTCGGTGCTGTAAACGAAATCGATTATCAGTGTCAGCAGGAAATTGTAAGGCGCAAGTACATACCTGTCAACACCAAGAGAATCCGCATAGCTGTCATCCATCATGGAATTTGGCGCAGTCGAGTTCCCACTCACAGCAGAATTTCTGTCTTTCCCAGGCAGCGAAGCTCTCTCGAGAACTCTCAAAACATCATCATCAAATCCCCAATCACCCCACCAATTCTCCGCAATTGAATACCCATCGCTGAAGTGATCGGCAAGATGATCCACACGGTCCGACCAGGTGCTCAACGAAGCGTCACAAAATCCACACCGGGATCGAATCGAAACTGTGACACTCTTCCACGCTTCCATAGATGAGATGAGGGGGGAGTTTCCGTGCATTAATCTGAGATGCTGCCTGAGATGGTCTTTGCGACAAAATGTTCGCTCCGACAAAGGCCTGCTCGCACAAGTGGCGTAGCCGTGACCTCCAATGTGCTCCGGACTTGGATCGAGAGCCCCACAGAAGGCACAAGTGATCTCGTTGTTGTTTGGATTGACATCAATGCCGCCGTTTGGACTACAGATCCACTTCTCGAGAGGCAGGTGCATAGACTTCTCGTGGCGCTGCCAGTCATACTTCGTCCGGAAGCGATGTGCACAGAATGTACATTGAAACTTCCTCAAAGCTTCATTACTGTCAAGTATTTCGGAACCTAAGGATCTATTTTGCTTGTCCGGCAGTCGTCGATGTCTCCGCTCCAAGGGAACGAGGCTTGAAGGAATAATGTCTCCGGCTTTCCATTCGTCAGAGCGGACTGACTCAACGTTGGCAGCATACGAGCGAACCTCCATGCTTGACACTGATGACTGGCTCCACTGACGATGATGGCTTTTTGATCCTCGGAGGAAATTGCCGCTAGAAGTGCTGTTGAGCTGACTTACAGCCTGGAGGATAGCTGGCAAGGCAGCCTCTTCATATTCCGTCCATGAATCCAACCAGCGATGAAAAAGGGGTACGTCGTCAGTGGTCGAGGGCCGTATCAGCGGTATGTCAACCGAATCCAAAGGTGGGCTTCGACATGTCTTTACTTTGGGCACCTTCCCTCGCTTCCGTATATTCGCAAACCAGTTGGATATCTGGCTGCGTTTGAGTCCGGTTTTTGCTGTCAGGTGATCCAAGTCGCCCGGCGTAGGGTACGGAGATTGGCGGTGAGATGAAACCCATTCTTCTAATGTCCGCAGAGCCGTGCGTGAGAATCGTGGCCTTGGACGTGGCGCTCTTAGGGAGTGGTTGTTCGTCTCACCGGAGGTTGATCCCAGGCCTAGAGTTGCCTTGCTCGACCCCGGGATCGAGTGTGAAGACTTACGCGACAGAGGCATCGTGGTAGACTTAGAGTGTCCGTAAACCTCAACCCTGTCATCGGGTTCAGTGTCCTTCGAGAAGTGTAAAGTCAAACTTCATTCGCGCTTCTCTGATGCGGAGGTGGAGAAATTGTTTTGCGGCACAATCCAGGTTGGTGCTGACGATCACGTGATGCTGGTCTATCCACGCCCTTCAACACTAGGACCAGGTTCAATATTTGGAAAAGGCAGTTGACCACTTTCATTACATACTATTATTCATGGTCTTATTCTGGCTTGGCTGATATGGACCCAGGAGGTATCTCCCAAAGTTGTAGTCATGTTGCCAAGATTTTAAATCATCAGGATACGATCTGTCACAGACTATCAGTAGCAAGAAAACTCGGTAGATGGAAATTATCCAATGACTGTCTCAATTGTGACCCTCAAACATCAGCATCAGATAATTCATTGGTACTAGATCGCCCTACTGACCATATCCGGATCGGAAGGCTTTGCAAAGCTATTCAATTTCGCTGGAAGCCGGCCCAAGATAAAAAGGCAAGGTTTGTTGACATTTCGAGTATGAGGTATGGACGCTTTCTTGTAAACACCTCAAACTTGTAACATGAAGCAACTCCAATGTGATAAACTTGCTCTTGATGTCCTAAGTCACAGACAACCAGTGTCATCTCGCGTATTTCAGGGGATCATTCGCTTAGACAAAAACATCTAAACAACAGCCAGGACTGCATTGAACCTCGAAACTTCTGCTATTCGAGGTACCTAGCAGCATTCACACGCTCAGCTTAGCAGAAAAATTCTGCAAGCTACCTCGTCATTCTCTTGACGCAAGGCTGCGAAAAGCATTCACCACGAAAGACAAACCCCACCCCGCCACTTCTTAGGCTCCCTTAAAGGACAGCCTCCACCCCGCACCATTCCTTCTTTTCCTTTTCCCTCTACAGAAAAAAGGAACAGCAAATCGCCCATCTTGCAGAATACAACACTGCTACAAAGGTAATAGCCATTTCCGATGTTGGGAAGTGCTTGAAGCAGCATGGATCACAACTAACTGGAAGGCCAGGCTCAAATCCTTGTATTGTCCGAAGACCGATCCCTATCCTTGAAGACAAAACCAATTTCTTACCTTTCGACGTACGTACACAAATACAGCGCATCATTATCATAGACGCGTTGTACAGCATGCTAACTGGTTAGGCTTAGACAATCAGCACGATGCCACTCTCTGAAGAAGTCAACGGAAAAGCCATAACCGAGGCCCTCTACGCCATCATCGACGGCTCCTCGTTCCCAGATCCTCCGAACCAAGATCGGTTCACGACCAAATGGAGCGGACCTCTGGATCCCCGGGCGATTGCTTTTGGCGTCTCCATCGGTCGTATCAAGGAATTCAAGAACAACAGAACTGGCGAGACTCGATACGACATCGAACAAGGATGTCTGGCCACTCTCGCCGGCTTCAACCTAGCAAGCGATGACTATCACCGACGTCGCCATTCGAAGGATAAGGAGATCGATACCGGCGACGACTTCGGCGAGAATGTTAAGGAAGATGATTGGAGAGATACTACCAGAGGAGCCAAGCTCCGTGTTCTTCAGGACCTTGATCACAAAATCCAATACATCCTGTCAGGCTTACATTGCGTTCGGGTTGAGATTGAGGTTGACTTCCCTGTGAAGACACTTGAAGCTACCCGCTCAATTGTTGACAAGGCTAAGGAGTGGGGTATCAGCATGGAGGATGTCATAAAGGATCACAAAAAGGATATGAAGGCGCTAGTCATCATTCGGAAGCTGTGCAAGGAGTTGGAGGACATGGTAAGGGCAGAGACAGATGATGGCTGGGACTGGGCAGTTGAATTGGACAAGCAGGTACATCTCCACCGTGTTGTCACAGAGTCATGGTGGTTGAGATTGGGACGATTCTTCTGGGTCTCCATGATTGGTATGATGCGGCCAGAACAGAAGGGCGCGAAGAAGTATTTGATGGGCTTCCTTGACGACGTGGAGAAGTACGAAGCATCGAAGAAGGCCATGAGCAGACTACCTGCCCACCTCCGGAGCTTTTAAATTACAACGCAGGAATCGAACAGACAGTTTGTAGGAATTCAAGACCTTTTGCATAAAATGCATCTACTCAAAATGAATAAGGCCAGATCAGAATATGACACAAATGCGGGAGACTAAAGAAAAGAAGTGCGCAAAACTTGGGAGAGGAAGTAAGCTGGTGTGGTACGGTCGCCCATGATCTTGATGGGGCGTACGTAATCAACTGGATGAACTTCATTGGACCTCAAGGCGGTGAAAGCTGGCAGATTTGGGACCTCTAATTGAAATCGCGTCGCGACATGAACGACCGTGCATGACGCGACGAGAAACACCAAGGTTTCTCCCGCGACTGCACGACCTCTACTCTTTCTTGTTTACTTTCCTCCCATCCTCCTGTGAATCCCAGCCGTCATTCACTATGGCTCCCTCAAGACTCCCCCAGAAAAGAATCCTCGGTGATACGACCAATACTCGAAGAAACATTCCTTCATCCCCGTCGTCAGCGAAAAAGCGCAAGCTTGAACCACTCGAACCGGCCTCGTCGCCAGCTGCAAGATTCAAGAGCTCCCAGAATGGCCCGAGAGGGAAGGTGGGCTCCAGCCAGCCCAGTCACTTCGAATCCGAGGTATTGGAAAAGATGACACAGGATATGGCTGGGTTGAGGAAGAACAATTCTGAGAAAGACCAACAGTGGTCACGGCCGAGCTTGAATGACTGGAAGGAGGGCAAAGACAGCCTCATATTTCAGCAGATCGAGTGTGAAGAGGGAACTTTACATGGAGGCAATGCAACGGTCAAACTGTTCGGCGTCACGGAGGCAAGTCCCTTCTTCGCTCATGGAGTCTTTGCTTGACTGACCGATCCTTCAGACTGGCCACTCTGCCATGCTTCACGTTACAGACTTCCTCCATTACCTCTATGTTGCCGCTCCAGTGAACTTTACGCAGCGCGAGTGCGAGGGCTTCAAGACATTTTTGGATGCGCAGCTGGCTACACATCAACCAGCTATCCACTCAGTGCAGATTGTTCTTCGAGAGAACCTCTACGGATTCCAAGGGAATCAGCAAAATCCATATATCAAGATTACAGTAAACGATCCGAAGTTTATAAACAAGGTCAGGAGTGTAATCGAGCAAGGGACGGCCAACTACAAAGGAATGTGGAAAGGATCTGGCGATGGCGGGATCTTAACATTTGATAGCATTGCATACGTTCTACGATTTATGATTGATTGCAAGGTATGTTGCTTCCAGCTTGTTCTGGACGTGGCTAATACAAATCAGATCTCCGGTATGTCTTGGGTCGAGGTACCAGCAGAGAACTACACGATGATTCCAGAACACGAGCGCCATTCGAATTGTCAAATCGAAGCGTGGGTATCATACCGAGACTTGATCGCACACAAACCAGAAGGGGAATGGGCGAAGATGGCACCTCTGCGGATTTTGTCCTTCGATATCGAATGTGCGGGTCGTAAAGGTATTTTTCCGGAGGCGAACTACGATCCAGTCATCCAAATCGCGAATGTCGTGACAAGATATGGAGAGAAGAAGCCATTTGTGCGGAATGTCTTCTGCCTGGATAACACGAGCTCAATTGTCAACACACAGCTTTTTGAATTTGACAGGGAAGAACAAATGCTGTCGAAGTGGAGGGACTTCCTGGAAGAAGTCGATCCGGATATCATCATTGGTTACAATATTTGCAACTTTGATTTCCCATATCTTCTCGACAGAGCGAGGCATCTGAAGATCCGGGATTTTGATGCGTGGACTCGGTTGAAGGGTGTCAGATCTGCTTCCAAGGATACAAATTTTTCCAGCAAGCAGATGGGAAATCGCGATACGAAGGCAACGAATACCAATGGTCGACTACAGCTAGATTTGCTGCAACTTGTTCAAAGAGATCACCAACTCCGAAGTTATACTCTCAATTCTGTGTGCGCCCAGTTCCTTGGGGAGCAGAAGGAGGATGTCCACCATACCATGATCACGGAACTTTTCAACGGAACACCAGAATCTCGAAGACGTCTGGCTGTTTACTGTCTGAAGGATGCGTATTTACCACAACGTTTGATGGACAAGCTATCATGTCTCGAAAACTACACTGAGATGGCGAGAGTCACAGGTGTACCTTTCAACTATCTTCTCTCTCGTGGTCAACAGGTCAAATTCGTCAGTCAGTTGTTCCGGAAAGCACTAGAACAGAAACTGGTGATTCCAAATTTGAGGACCGATGCCACCGATGAGCAGTACGAAGGAGCAACAGTCATTGAACCTACAAGAGGTTATTACGACGTTCCAATCGCTACCTTGGATTTCGCCTCTCTGTACCCCTCCATTATTCAGGCACACAATTTGTGCTATACGACCCTGCTGAACAAAAATGCCATCGACAAGCTGAAGTTGGTCAAAGACGAGGACTACATCGTCACCCCCAATGGCGACATGTTCTGCACACTCAAACAGCGGAAAGGGCTCTTAGCTCAAATTTTGGAGGAATTGCTTACTGCCAGAAAACAGGCCAAGCGAGAGCTTGCAGTCGAAACAGACCCTTTTAAGAAGGCTGTACTGAACGGTCGACAATTGGCCCTGAAAATCAGTGCCAATAGTGTGTACGGTTTGACTGGAGCAACAGTCGGAAAACTTCCTTGTTTGGCCATTGCCAGTAGTACGACGAGTTACGGTCGTCAGATGATTGAGAAGACAAAAGAGGAAGTGGAGCAGAAGTACACCATTGCCAATGGCTATAGTCACGACGCTCAGGTCATCTACGGCGACACAGATTCAGTCATGGTCAAGTTCGGGTGCAAGGACCTTCCGACAGCGATGAAGCTTGGAGAAGAAGCTGCTGCATACGTTTCGTCAAAGTTCATCAAGCCCATCAAGCTTGAGTTCGAGAAAGTCTACTTCCCCTACCTTTTGATCAACAAGAAACGTTATGCTGGTCTGTACTGGACTAATCCAGACAAGTATGATAAGATGGATACCAAGGGTATCGAGACAGTTCGAAGAGACAATTGTCGGTTGGTTCAGAACGTTATTGAAACGGTGCTGCGAATGATCTTGATTGATCGTGACGTGCAGGGCGCGCAAGAGTATGCAAATCTCCAACCCTCAACTGAATCTTGCTAACAAGACGTAGTTATGTCAAGGACACCATCTCGGATCTTTTGCAAAACAAAATCGACATGTCCAAACTCGTCATCACCAAAGCTCTCGCCAAAGCTGATTACACGGCCAAACAAGCCCACGTCGAACTCGCAGAGCGGATGAAGAAGCGTGACGCAGGATCAGCTCCGACCCTTGGAGACCGTGTAGCCTATGTCATCATCAAAGGCTCAGCTGGAGCCAAGAACTTCGAACGGTCAGAAGATCCCATCTTCGTCCTGGAAAACAACATTCCGATCGACACGAAATACTACTTGGACAACCAGCTCGCCAAACCACTTGGCCGTATCTTTGAGCCTATCCTCGGCGAGACCAAAGCCAACAGCTTGCTGGCCGGAGATCACACGCGTGCCATATCCGTTGCTGCGCCTTCCATCGGAGGACTCATGAAGTTCGCCAAGAAGACATTCACATGTATGGGATGCAAAAAGCCACTTGTAGGAAAAGAGGAGTCCGGTGGGGCTGTTTGCTCGAATTGCGCCCCTCGGGTTGGAGAATTGTACCAAAAGACACTCAGCAAAGTCAGCGATCTAGAAGTCAGATTCGGGAGACTCTGGACGCAATGTCAGCGCTGTCAGGGCAGTATGCATTGTGAAGTTATTTGTTCGAGTAAGGATTGTCCGATTTTCTACATGCGGATGAAGGCCAAGAAGGATGTGGAGGATGCAGGGAAAGAATTGGTTCGTTTTGATAGAGATGCTGCTGCTTGGTAAAATGGCATTACTGTGGATTATGCACCATGATGAGATTTGAGGGCATCACGGGGCTATGGAGTTTTTGGACTCTTTATGTACGGCGGTATAGGTTCGGCGTTTAGGAACAGTGTCTACATGGGTATCATGACGCGCCTTCAGTAATGAGTATAGCAAACAGTGCAAATTTGACTTTGTTGATGTCTCGAAATTCATGCTCCAATAATCAGTTTCTCAGTCCCACCAATATACCGCCCCATCCTCGCACTCCAGGATTGCTGACCTCGCATAGTCAAAGCCCTCGCTCCTAGTCCTCTGTGGTTCCTCGCACGTAAATCATCCACCGTATCCACCGCCACAGCCAGGCAGACCATAGATCCCACCCACAATCCAAAGCACAACATCGATGAGACTCCATGTTCCCAGTCCGCCTAAAGTCAAGAGCTTGAAAGCTGCAAGGACCCCTATCGAACCCAAGTCAGCTCATTCTTCTCAATCCCCACCGCACCACAGAAAACTTTACATATGTGTCTGATATCTAGGTGTGGGAAAGGTGAGGGTCCAAGGGAAGTCGGGTGGGTGATGGACTCACAATGATGAGCGTAGAATTGATCAACGCCGAATGTACCCAGGAAGAGCGCGAGGAGGGTGGCGGTCTTGAATTTTGCGCTGCATTTCGAGATTGTTGGACAGGTGCCCCATTTGCGGGGGGTGAGGAGCGGTGTTTCTATGTGTGCGTTGTGTGTTAGTATTTATTTCTTTTGGGGACATCGAAAGGAGTGTGGTGAAGAGATTCCCGGTAGCAAGATGATCTACCGAATTCATGTACGATAGAGTTTTTGGGCATGGGAGACAAAAAAATGAGGTCCGCGTTGGGAAGATATCACCTTGATGCGAAGAGGGTTGTAGGCTGAGATAGAGGAACAAGAGTGTGAAGGCGCTGAGTTGGTAAATGAGAACATGGATGAAGTGATTAAGTACAAATGAGCGCAGCTGCATCATGGTTTGCATATCCAACTTTTTCCACGAAGTGGTTACTGATGTTTGTTCGGTCGCAATTTGCTCGGAGTCAAAAGCGGTTTGAGCTCTCTGAGGGTTTCGTGTACAAAGGAAAGAAGTGGCAGTCGAAGTTATGAGAATATATAAAAGCCATCTGTGAATGTTTCCAAATCCGTTTGTTGGCGGACGGCATGCTGGACGTGAATCATCAAATCTAACAAATGACTGTTCGCAGCTCGGATTGCCATACTAGGTACAACTTTGGCGAATAAAGGGAATCGCTTTGTTTCGGGGAGCTGGAAAGCGTCCAACAATGCTTTGTTGGCAAAGAATGCTATCCGCTTTGTCAAGCTGTGCTAAGCGAGTGGTAGACACTGGAGTGGAGGTATTTTGGAAGTTATTCCTCATGAACATCTTCTATGGTGCCAGATTCAGACAATTTCGCCATCATAATACCTATCCTCTCCGAGAATGAACGTCCACCACAAATCTTGACTAAAAACCATAATATCTCCCCTCTCTTCTCCCGACAGGACTGCCATCACAGCATACCCAGCCGCTCCCCTCCACAATGCAGCATTGACCATGGTCAAGCAACATTGAGTGTTGAAGGTGGCAGGATCACCAGCGCGGAGGAGCTCATGACTACTATGATTAAGCTGGGTAGAAGTTTCTGGTCTCAGAAGTTGTGATGGGTAGATTGGCAAGGAGGTTTGTGGAGAGGTTGAGGGATGGGGCCTTGCTTCCTGAGTCAGGTCAAACCACGTACTTGCAATTCGGGCTCAATTGAGAGATATTGCTATCTGCTTGATCTTAGCAATTCCTATGAGATAGTATCCTGAGCTCGTGATCTCAGTTGTCAGTGAGTTGTCAGTGTCATTCTGAGTTGCGGTGTTTTCTAAAGCCGACGTCCGCCAAGACTGACTGAATAAACAGGGGTCCAACTTTCTGAGACAAATCGACAGTCGCTTGGGACAAAATGTAAACATACAGTTATTTAGCCAAGAAACTGAGGAAAATATCATCTCCGCGTCAACCTCTCTGAATCTGTATCAACGTACAGACCCACTGTGGCACAACTCGGGATCTTGACCAATCGTTCCCAAAGATGACTCCTAAACCCTGCCCATGCGTCAATTATCTACTTGCGCGTGAGCTTCAGCCGCGTCCAGGCAACATCTATACTCTTGACATCTAGCAGCTGTCAGGCAACGTTCCACTTCATACATAAGAATTTCACCGCAATATCTTATCGAAAACCCCCATGGCCGAGATACAAGATATGTATCGCTACGAGCGCATACCGCACCCAGCATACCTAGAAACGACCAGAATCTTGACACTCTCCCCAGGCTCTGAAGATGAGCCGCTCTCTGGGACACTCGCCCCAATGAGCACAACCCATCCGCATCCATTTGAAGCCCTCTCCTACGTATGGGGAAGAGCTGGGACATGGGATGAAATCACCATCGATGGGAAAGTTGTCAGACTCACCGCCAGCCTGGGCACCATGCTCCGACGCATCCGGTACAGAGATGCGCCGCATGTGATCTGGGCGGACCAAATATGCATCAATCAGGAGGACATGGTCGAGCGAAGTCAGCAGGTCCGGCATATGAGTTCGATCTACCAGAAAGCGTCGAAGGTACTGGTGTGGCTTGGCGAAGATTCTGCGGGCTATGCGAGGAGCGCTTTTGAGCTTGTAGAGGCTTTGGTTGCGATTGTAAAGGATGAATCGCGGCTGCAGGATTTCAAGGAGGAGCAGACTACTTTCGATTGGTTTTCGGAAGAGTCTTGGATAGCGCTCAGGGAGCTCTTCAAGCAGCCTTGGGTATGCATATCCCACGATTGAGATCGTGACAGTACTGATGCAAATGCAGTTCGACCGAAAATGGATTTTACAGGAGATAGGCACAGATACTCCCTCTGAAGTCTACTGGGGCGATTTGAAAGTATCTTGGGATAATATCGCGGAAGCATCAGCGCTGCTGAAGCATCATGGATACCTGCTTCGAGGAAAGTATGATGTGCAAGTTTGGAAACCTTGGTACATGAACAAGTTATTTTCAGTCGACTCGCTTGGGACGAAAGCGCAAAACTTCACTTATGAGTTGCACAGAGCGCGATGGCAACAAGCTAGTGATCCTAGAGATCACATCTTCGCATTGCTCGGACACCCTTCTGTTCAGCTGGATGAGAATGGGGATAGGGAGATGGAAGCCGATTACTTGAAGTCAGTGGAGCAGGTGTTTCACGAGACTGCTGTACATATACTTGGGAAGGGAGAGTCCTTGATGATGTTGAACGTGATTCAACACGAGACGTTGGAAACGGGTGAGTTAGCCGAGCATGCTGAACAGCATATCCGCCACCAAGTCCGCGAAAAGCTATTCTCGACCTTGTGTGAGCGTCGCTAAAGCCTTAACAGCTTTGAGAAGACCAAACCTTCCGACATGGGTACCCCAATGGGATCTTCAAGAGTCCCTGCACAACCTCCTCGGTGACGATACATGCGTCTACCGGCCATATCACCCGCACGAGACTGTCCTCCCAAAGCCGAAGTTTATCGAGTCAACCCGAATCCTGCTTCTCGAGGGAGTCACAGTCGACATCATCCAAACGATTTCAAGAGTACTGCGGACATCCGACATCACATTAGAATCTTCAATGATTGCCGAGCTCTGGCTCAGTCAACCCGAATGCGTCAACGGCGGATTCACGACATCGGGACCACTCTACCCTACCGGAGGGAGCAGCATCTTTGCGCTCTTGGAGACACTGTCAGCCGTGAAGAAACTCAAACAGCAGGCTCCAATTCCACTTTCCGAGCGCTTGAGTGACGGCGCAGACTACTTGACCCGAGCGTATAGCACGAGCCATGGAATAGATGAAGATCTGCATCAACTAGGCAAGACTGGAAACTGCTACAAGTGGATGGAGAGAGTGTCTGGTGGAGCGGACGGCCGACGCTTCGCCAGGGGCAAGAAGGGATACTATGCTTTATGTCCTCCGGCTGCGAGAGATGGCGATGTACTGTGTTTGCTTCTTGGTGGGCAGACACTCTTTTGTCTGAGGCCCGATGGAGATGGGTATTTCTTTGTGGGAGAGTGCTATGTGCATGGTCTTATGGATGGAGGAGCTTATGATTTGATGAGGTCTGGTGAGCTGCCGGGACTTGAGTTCAGGATAAAATGATGTGGCTTTATGAAGAGATGGCCTCTTTAATCTGCTTCAAGTAAGATTGAGGTTGATGCCGGGTTCGTTTTGAACCAAATGAAGAAGCGAGGAGTGTTCTGGGCAGTGTGCTGCTAATTTCTGCGAACTTTCAATGTATCTTTAGTGATTAATTCAAGGACTGTGATCAGACCTGAAAGACAGAATCGATCGACCCCCTCCCGAACTCATGAAAACTTTTCGCGTGTATGCATAGATATAATGAAATCATATTCTAAACGAATGTGAATATGATTATCATATAAAAGATTAAATTATATTATAATAACAATTTTCTCTTTTCTAAATTGTGAATTTCGCTGTACAGCACAAACCAAAATAAAATTCGATGATCGAAACATTTATGAAGTGTTTCTTCTCTTTTGTTAATATAAACCGATATTAACAAGACATAAATGGCATTTCATATCATATCGATCCGATCGCTTGAAGTCATAGATGAACTACAAGACGCGGATAAATAGGGATTATTAGTGAGGTGGATGTTTTGATTCGCTTAATTCAGGAATTTCAAATCATTACTACTATACAAATGGTTAATTTGACGCCGGGAAGTAGATCGTTCGGGAATATTAGTAAACGATAATGATTTATTCTTTGGTTCGCAAATGATTCAGTCGAGTCGCATTCAAGCTGAGGCCCTTAATTGTTTTTGTAAACTCTTTTCTTCTCTTTTTTTCTCTTTTTTTCTCTTTTTTTCTCTTTTCAAGTTTTTATTTAGCTTTCTACTTTATTTTCTTAATCTCGTCAAAACATTACAATTCATCACCTCCTAATCAGACCTCCCACTAAGCCATCTCCCCGTGCTGTGCATCTTGTTCAATCAATCTAGCGCTCTTTGTAGCTCAGGTATCTTTGCCCACCGGAAAGTCCTCATGTAATTCTCAATTTCGTATTCTCACCTCAGACTTCTTCCAAATTTGTTCTCTCTCAGAATCCGATCTCTCATCACCCGTCTCTCATCGTCCATGGATCCATCGCATAGAATCGCAGGACATCTAATCATAAATTCCAAACGCAAATCGCCGCGCAAACGCCAGTAAATAGTAGAGCAAATCCATCCGCATAAACGCAACGCATCGCATCATAAAAGCCATGAAAACATCAACGAAAGAGCAAGAGAGCAAGCCGCTTGAGCGAGAGAAGAAAAGCAAGCAAGCAGCACATCGACTGGTATAAACGCAGCGCCATGCAAAACGCAACCCAAAGGTTTGAAAAGAAGGAAAAGATCGCTATGCGCATCAAGCAGATCAAACAAAGCGGGTGTTGAGACCCACGGAGTAAACGAGCGAAGATAGATCGTACACAATGTCTAGCGTCGACAAGTCAAAGCTGAGAAATCTCGCCCAGTCTCTGACATACCACCAGAGCGGGCTTTACTGCCCATGCGCCCCAGCCTGGTGTCCAATGACACCACCAAATCGACTCCCATCCTGCATAACAGCACTCATATCCCTGCCCTGGGAGTCCACAGGTGGATATCTAGCTCTCAGTTCCAGATCGTCCAGATGCATATGCGAGCGAATATACTTCTCTCTCCCGTCATCCTGAGGGTTATGATCCCACGAAGTGAACTTTCCACTCTTGAGCGCCACCCAGACGAGACGGCGTTGGCGCTGCGAAACGAGGACGGAATCCGTGATGGCATTCATATCCCATTTGGCTTTTGCTTCGGCGACAAAGGCTGAGAGGGTGGTGGAGACTTCGGTAGTGAAGAGGGGGTGTTTGGGGGAGAGGGAGGCGAGGTTGATGAGTTCTTTTGGGTCGGTGGAGAGGTTGTATAGTTGATCTGGATCAGCGGGGCAGGTGATGTATTTCCACTTGCCACGACGGATCATCATCATTGGGGCGACTGTGCCTTCGCCACAGTACTCGGCGAAAACTGTGTCGGATCCTCCTGGGCGGTTCTCGAGATGTGGGAGCAGGGACGTGCCGTCCATTGGGAGGCCGCCCCAGAGTTTGGTGTGTGCTAGATCGACGAGAGTGGGGAGGATGTCTAGGGTAGAGACGTTGGCAGTGACGTGGTGTGGTTTGAACGTTGCTGGGTGGTTGATGATCATCGGGACGCGAACTGATGCCTCGAAGTATGACATCTTGTACCACAACCCTCGCTCGCCCAACATGTCACCATGATCACCGCTGAAGACGATAATGGTATCCTCGTCTAACCGACATTCCTTGAGAGTCTCCAATAGCTTTCCAATGCAGTCATCGACGTAGGAAACTGCTCCATAGTATGCACGTCTAGCGCGCTTGATCTGGTCTGGAGTGAACTTCTTGCCCCAAAGATCGGATACTTTCAATAGGCGTTGAGAGTGGGAATCTTGCTCTTCTTGTGGGATTGTAACATCTGGAAGTTCAATATCGACGTCCGCGTACATGTCCCAGTACTTCTTCTCGATCGTGTATGGATCATGAGGGTGTGTAAGGGAGACTGTCAAACAGAATGGGCGAGTATTTGGACCTTTGCGAACATGATCGTAGAGGAATTGCTTGGACCTAGAAAGTCAGCACGGCCGTTCCCCCCTTGAGGGCGCACTTACTTGTACATAACCTCCTCATCGTAGTCCAGCTGATTGCTCCTTACACAGGGACCTGCCTGTTCGATTGAACTCGCATTATGGTACCACTCCAATCGTCTATTTGGCTCCTCCCAATTGACTGCCCAACCATAATCGCCTGGATAGATATCACTTGTCAATCTACTCTCGTAGCCATGTAGTTGCTCCCCAATAAAGTGCATCTTTCCCGCCAATGTTGTCTCGTAGCCCGCCGCGCGCAAGTAATGCGCATATGTCGGCACACTGGGATCAATCGAGCAGGCATTATCGTAGGAGCCAATCTTTGTGGGAAGTTGACCGGACACCATAGACATTCTTGAAGGCGCGCAGAGTGGTGAAGGGCAGTATGCGGAATCGAAGACTACACCGCCTGCTGCGAGCGCATCGAGGTTGGGAGTTTTGATTTGCGATTTGGGGTTGTGCATTTTGAGGAGGGGAGCAGCGAGTTGATCGGCCATGATATAGAGGATGTTTGGTTGTTTGAAAGGTGCGGATTGAGGCATGGCGGCGGCAGTTCGCTCATGTCGAGGTGAGGGAGGGACGGAGTTGAGATCTGGAGCCATTGTTGTGGTGCGGCTCTTTGTATAGTATTGATTGTCCAAAGAGGATGGTGTGAGATTTGTCGCCGGGGTAAGCACTGTAGTAAGTCTTGTAGTAGTGGAAGAGCGACTCGCAAGAGTGATGTCTTGCAGTGAGTGGAGAGTTTGGGTGTAGATGTGAGAAGATAAGAGCGGTGTCTTCAAGGAAAGAGGATATGGAGGGAACAGCGAGTTGTAGTAGTAGATATGAGTAGTGAATATGGACAGGCAAAGGGGGTGAAGTGAATAGCGGTCAGAGAATACCGATGCCGTAGCTAGATAGAAAAGGAAGGAGAGAAAGAGGAAAGAAAGAAATAAAAGAGACGAAATGATGAACAGATGTCTTCCTCGCCGAACCAGTAGATAGACCAGGGAGGGGCATGTCGCCGCCACTCATACCTACCGTCGTCTCGTCAATCAAATCAATCCCCCTTCCGTATGTGGAGATCAGTACGGCGCATTCACAATGGCGGGCGTGGCCTTTGCATCGGCGTGGGTGGGTGTGTGTGTGGTGGGAGAGCAGAGCGTGGGCGAAGACCTGAGGGGATGGCAAGAAAAATGTTGCGATTCCTATCGGGATTTCGTGCTCACGTTCAACCTTTCCCGATGTAGCCTCGTCCCTGCATATTGTCCCAACTGTCTTATCTGCATGTCCAGGGGCCTTTCGTGCGCACCTCAGGCATCAACCACATCCCTCCTCACCCCCACAAAACCCTCAAATATAAAAATGGTCAAGAGTCCCTTTCCCCAGCACCTTCATATTCGAGTATGTGCCGTTTCAAGACTATGTCAAGGCTGAGTTCAAAAGTTGTGATGCTAGCGGTTGTCGGCGTGGAAATGCAGATAGCTGGAATGGGATCATGATTGCCATTTTGGGATAAGAAGTCCTTTGGAACCAGGCATCTACTTTTTTAGGCTTTGGTTTTCTGCTCATGCACCAGACCAGACCGCGACGACAGCTCAGCACGGTATCGGATCTGATGCAGCGCCACTCCAATATTTGACTGTCACTGTGACTCGATTGGCTTGGAATTGGGCATGAAGAGCCGAGCCAGCCATCCTTTCCTTTTCTTCATGTCAAGTCAAGTCTGATGATCCGGCAAGTCCGTGATCGATGGGGAGGAAGTTGTCCGTACAGAGGGCAAAGCACGACCACGACCACCCACGATGGTACACTGCCTCGTGACCATCTGCATCATGCGTGGTCATCGATTTCCTCCATCTCCTCTTCTATCCGAGTCTATTACGATTCATGTCATGTCATGCCATGCTGTCCAGCATTTGCATTGCATATCATGTCACTCTCTCTCCACCCTCGCTTTGTCCAGATCACTGAACATCGAGACACACACTTTGAACCTCACAGAGCCTCTTTTGACCCCTCAGTTCTCCTATCAGCCTTGCATAACCTTCACATCTCCCATCCAATCCCAAATCGGGAAAACCCCCCTTCCAGCCTCGCCCTACAAGCATCATCTCATTAAAAGTTCCAATCCATGTCCATTAAGCGTCATCGTACAGGATATCATCTCGACTCTCCAGTTGAAACGGACTTTCGTGACTTAGTGTCAGAATCGTCATTTTCAAGCTGGTGTATTGGTTGGGGGGGTTCTGGTGTGTGTGGATGGTTGCGAGGATGTTTGGTGCGGGGGAAGTGGAGGACAGCATAAGTGCGGTGTGGGTGGGTGGACAAGAAGACTGGACCTTGAAGGGCTTGAATCAGTGAGTGGCACGAGACCAGTTTTCGTTTCGCTTGGATTGTTTTGACTTTCCATCAGCTCCAAGGCGAGTCGAAATACTTCAATCCCTTTTGCATTACCCTCCGATTCTTTTTCTTCTGATCTTATTCTTAAGGAAGACTGCATCCGAACTATCCATGCATCCATATATTCATGTTCCGAACCCAGGAACCACGCAGGATTACCCCTCACCTCACGTGTGACTACAGCATGCGTTTCGACGTTCTCTTCTCTATCCTTGATAACGTAGTCATCTTCATCCGGACAAAATCCCCAAACCAATTGCTCTTCAGTGACCAGATACTACCAACACTGTTGTTGTGATGTCCAAGCATGCCCAAAAAGTATTTCGTCGTGCTATCGTGGTGTCGCATCGTCAAGTGCAGATTCAGGATCAAACTTCCTCAAGTAGCCATTCTTTCCTGAGCTGGTAACAGAAGCTGCTTACCAACGAGCTGTCCAGAGATACAAAGTAACATGTTACATCTTGCTCTTATCTAGCCGCCTGCTCAAGGAATAACCGTACCGAGTTCCTAGCAGAGAAGAAGACCTCGAGGAGGCGCAGAAGGTTACAGGAGATACCGAGATCCAGACGAGAGGATATGATGGATGCTCGTACTGCAAGCCGGGAGCGATACACCCTTTCTCCGCTTCACGATATCGAGCGACTCTTCTTTGGCTGTCTGCTGTATCGAACTGCACCGCTGCCACCGCACAAATTCTTTTTTGCCGCCTTGTAAACCACACGCATATGGGATATGCAATGACTGCATTGCAGAATCTCGGTCAGAGACTTGACCTACCTATATACCCTTGTGGCACGACCGAGAGTCTAGGTTCTCATAACGTCGTCAGTACTTGTTTGTCTTCTTCACGCTCTTCCTTTTCCCCCTTGGAACATACTTCTTAACTCACATCTAGGTACGTCCGCCTCTCCATGTCCAGTATCCAGATAAAAAGGCCTCCACCTGGCGCCACAGCATGTTCGAATGCACATCTGTAACACACTATATGCACATAGCCATAGTGGCTTGCAACTCGTGAAATCGACATTCTCATTCAAGTAAGAATCCTTGTGTCTCGCGAATCACTTCCCTCTCTTCTCTCCACCCCTCCTCTTCCACATTCCCTCTCTCTGGCCCTTCTCCCCCAAACTTTTCCAAATATTCTGCCTATATAGCATTTCGTATTTTGCTTCCCTTTCCATTTTCCCTTCCCTCATTCCCTACCATCCCTAAATCTGCGTTCCTTGCAATGATGCCCGATGTGAAAGCCCACCCACCCAGCTGCAGCCATGTCATGCCTCAAAGCTCGCCGCCAGCAAGCGAGCAGGTAAACAATGAACAACGATGCAGGATCCAAGATCCAACATCACCAAGTTACCGAACTCTCCTCTCCTCTCCACTTCCCTGCCCCTCACTTCTTCTTCTTTCCCCACCCTTCAGTTAATACCCATCCATCCAAACAAGAAAGTACGCAACTGAGTACTCAAAACAAACGAAACAAAACTCTCTCTTCAAATAGAAAACCAACACCAACACCATGACCATGACCATGACCATGACCATCACCCCTCACATTTACCTACTACCCACTTCAATCTTCCCTTTCGCTAACCCCCTCCTTTCCTTCCACTCCCTCCCCTTCCTCTTACTTACCCCCTCCCTCCTCCTCTCCCCTTCCATTTGCATGTTCCACTTCCCCATTTCTCATTTCTCTTTCCCCATCCACATCCACATCCACATCCACATCCGCCACTATACAATGTACCCAATCTATACTGTATACAACCACAACTAATTATTCATCAGGACCGTGAGATCTCTCGAATCTACAACTTACCTTGAGAGCGAGAAAGCAAGTTTCCTCCCTCCCTCCTCCCGCAGCAAACAGACATAGCATAACATAATATCCAATACCAAGTCCTCTTTCCCTTCCCTCCTTCCTTCCTTCCTTCCTCCCTCCCTCCCTCTAGATTCCTCTGTCACCTTTGATCTTGATCTCGTCAGGTATATCATATCAAGATCCCTAATCACACCCACATTTTCATTTTCGCTCTCTCACCGACTTCCCTCGAAGTTAGGCAGCAGGAAAAGAAAAGAAACCCCCCCCCCCACCCCACAGAGAGAAAAGGAATTTTTTTGTTTGAAGTTGTTAGTGATGATTGAGCAATGATATTACATCTTTATCTTATTCGTATTTCGTCTTGTCTTCTGTCCCTGATTCTCCCCGTGACCTCTTTATTCTCCATTTCTCCCCATGAATGCACCTCTAAGATAACCCCTTCCAAAAAATCCAAGTCGAGAGCAAAAATCGCCGCCAACGCCAATAGATAGATATATACAGAACGAAAAAAAGAAAAAAAAAATAGCCTCCCCACGGCCAAAAATGCTGAGCAAGTACCGCGTACAAGTATCGTGCAAAATGACCCAACATGCCCAACTCGACATGTCTCTGTTTCCAGGCATGCCATGCATATCTCCCAGTGGAGGATACATCTCTCAGCTTCTCCCCTTTCTCCTTCCACCCTTCATCCCCATTTTCTTTTTGGGTGTCTTTACACCCCAATATCAACACTGTACTCATCCATCCAAAACGTGACATTCTTCGTCGCCGAGAACGCCTCCGTGCCCATCCCCAAATGACCGATCCACAAGCCCGTACTCGAGAAGTTCGCCTGGGTAATGGTATCGAGTTTCGTTAGGAGGGGGCGGATATCGCCGTAGAAGGTTTCGGTGGTCGCGGATGAGACCCATGTGAGCACGTTTTGGAGGAGGGAGTTTTGGCCGGTGTAGAGTTGGCTGGAGACGGAATTGTCAGTGTTGGTCTTCAGAGGGAGCGGAGGGGAGGGGAGGGAAACAAGGGGTTCGGGGAATTAGACAGGGCAGGGTAAGGGGAAAACATACAAAGTCGTCCCATTAATACTCTCCGTCGTAACCACCCCATCCTCCTGTCCAATCGCCTGAGCCGCAGTCCCAAACTTCGCAAACCAAATCATGACCTCGTAGTTCGCCAGACTGGAGTTCTCGGCCGCGGTCTTGTCCGCGTCCAAGAACATATCGATTGCCACGTTGGTGTTTACCGCGTTGGCAAGGAGTTCGGATTCAGAGGTTGTGGCTGCGGGTGTGTCGCCTACGCCGTAGGTCCAGTGGGTGGAGAGGGCGATGGTTTTGATGGTGGAGAGGAGGTACGGCATGTCGGTTAGGACTTGGACGTTGGGGAAGGCGTGGACGGGTTGTGATGCTGGGCCGGGTGGGTAGGCCCATGTTACGGAGAATTCGGGGGCGGTGGAGGGGGTGGAGTAGGTTCCGTTGTTGAAGGATGTTACCTGGGGGAGGTTAGAAGGAGCTTTTGATAGGTGTGAAGTTGAAGAATGGTGGATTTGAGGTAGAATTGCTGGAAGGGAGTGACATACGTTCATACACATAGCTCCTGGATCACCTTCCGTGTAACCCCACTGATTGGGATTTACTGTTCGAGAAAGAATGTTAGCCAAGTCCAACTCTGATTCAGTCCAAGAAGAAAGCAAGCAATTGCCAATATTCAAATATGCCAACCATCCAAGCATTCTGGCAATAATCCAGATCTGCAGGTAAGCAGTAGGGTGAAGACGGAGTATATCCAGTCAGATGCTTTTTCTGACTTTGCTTTCCTTCATCGATACCGCATATTCTCCTCCTCCCAGTATATCTTTCTACTCTCTTCTTCCTCCCCAGCACTTCCATCTCCCTCCCATCCCGCGATATCCAACCATCCCCAACACCCAAACGAAACAGTGAAATAAAAACCACTTACAAGTATACTGAATCCCCGAACTCGGCGCCGTGTATCCAACCTGCTTCTGACAAAACAACTGGCTCGTAACTCTATCATCACCCTTATTTCCAGTACCACCGCTACCAGTACCAGTCCCTCCAGTTGGAGTATTGAAGATGGGTTCTTGGCCTGTCGCTGCGCGGTGGGAGTCTACGCCAATGAGGACACCGATTGTTGTTCCGACTGGGAGGATTAGGAGGCCGGCGTTGACGAGCCAGCGGAAGTTGAGGAGACCCATCTTGATGGGTGGGAAAAGAGGTTGTGTGGTGTATTAATTATGGTGTGTAGCGATCGGTATGTAGGGATAGAGGGAGATGTCGAAAGCGAGCGTGGTGGGTAACGATGAATGTTGTCGTCGTGTATATCCTCACATGTGAATGATACAATCAATCGTACAATGGAATTCAGTCGTCGTCGTTCTCGTCGTCGTAATTGTCTCGCTCAATTGATCGGTCGTGTCGTAATCAAAGGCGCGCGATGTTTGATATTGGCAAGTTACGTCAAAAAGAGCGGCCGGACGAAGTCGAGGAATTTCGATTTGAACCACGCAGGAAACGAATGTGATGAGTGAACAAACGAACGAGTGTCTCACAAGTCGCAGGAAAGTCCAATTTCTGGGAAAGTGCCGATATTGATCCAGTCCGAATTGTCAAGATTAGAAAAGAAGATCAAACCAAAGCAGATCCGATAGATCAAACTGTGCAGTTCAAAGGCAAAGGCAGCCAGCCAAGAGCAACAATCAAGAGCAGAGGCACCAGAGTTGGAGAACAGAGCAATTGCCAGCCAACCGGATCTCAGCGGGCATTCTCCTATCCCACCTGGAATCCCACCCCTTGTCCGCCACTGTTTCCTTACGAACCCAAGCCCAACACAGAACCAGCTCTCCTAAAAGCAGCAAGCACACCCAAAGCAAGAAGGTAAGAAGAAAGAAAGAAAGAAAAATTCGAAATTCAAGTGCCGCCGAGCATACCTAAAGCAGCCATAGCCAGGCTTAGCAGCAGCCACCATCCAAAATTCTCGTGTCTCTGGTCCCGCCTGTGGCTACTGGTCTCCATTCATAATCGCTCGGCGTCACGCTACACATGCACCAGTCGACCCCTATCCAGTCAATCCTCTCCATCCCAGCTGTCCTGTACTGTAAAGCCTGTCAGTCCCAGGCAATCTTCCTCCCTTCGCTCCGTCATTCGTCCGATCCCGCCATCACATCCTTGCACAGGCATCCACTCTCAGCCTATCCAGCACGTTCGCATCAGGGGTCAATACGAGAGCGATGCCCTGATGCCCTGATGCCCTGATGCCGCTGCCTTCCCGGAGTTCCCTCCCCAATCATCCCAGCGTCATCCCACTCCAGAGAGCTCCACCCACCCATTCCCAACACCCACCCCCTTGTCGGATGCAGATAAGCTCGTGAGGGAATGTAGCTTGATGAGCAGCTAATGCCTGATGAGGAACGCTGGTTGCTAGTGAGAAAAAGATAAACGGCACTTATGCAGGGGTTGGGTTGTGTTGTGCTATTTCAGTGCCCACTTGCTAGGCCTACCACACCACCCACTTGCGTACAGTACCGTATTTAGTTCGAGGGAGGGCCGTCAGCGCCCGATGATGAGATAGTGAGAAAGTGATCGTCTTGTCCGGCCGATAAACAAGTGACTGAGGTGGGAAGGTTAGATGAGAGCCAAGTCTGAATATCTCGGCGCTGATTGGGTGATTTCCGGGATTGGAAGGACTTTCTGATGGGTTGGGTTACCTTTGGTACGGCTTTGGTAAGGGGTCAGGAGTGTGATTGGCTAAGGAATGAAGGCATGAAGCGTAGCCGGAGACAGCCTTAAAAGAGACTGTTGTTGTCTTTCACATGCGTGCAGTGCATTGTTTTATTTTTGGGATACCCGGGGATAAGGCTCAGAGGAGAGGACAAAAGAGGGTGTGTGCTCAAACTGCCACTCCACGTTTACGAACGATTGCATGGATGAGGCATCATGGATGATGGCAATTATGGGATGAAATCATAGATCCTCTGAGTCGCTGTTATCAAGAATGCCAGGGAAGTCAAATAAAATACGGGAGGGGCGTCGAGCACTTATGAGAAGGGGGGGCGGATACGGGATCCCGAAGAGATACCGTTGGCGGCACTCGGTGGCACTTGATGCGTGCGGCGGCGTTGTTGTTGTGTGCCTTGTGTGCTTGTGGTGTGAGCGCCGCTTTGAGACCATCTATTGAACGGTTCCATACCTATCAAAGGCTATCCAGATAGCCCCGAGGCGGTGCTGTGCCCGTCGAATGCCAGTCAGAAGTCGGTCATGTCAGTGCTGTACGGCATGATGGGGATGTCTTGCCTCTCCTGACTTTTCTGTCACTCTCTCATTTCTCGTCTCCTCCACCTCCATCTCGTTTTTAGACTTTCCCTTGCTGGGGTTTGGTTCCTTCTTCGTACCTGCTTTCTTCCACACCAGTTCCTTCCTTCTCTTCCTCCGTCTCCCTTTCAATCTCAAGTCTGTCTTGTCTTTTCCACCAGACCAGACCACTTCCACTCGCCAACCACACTCGTTCACGGACGCGTTATGCAACGTTAATAATCACACAACTCAATCACTCACACTCGTTTTGACATCATCTGATTGTTTATTGCAATATCCGTCTCTCGTTCCTGCTTGTCATCGATCAAGCCTTAATCATCACATCATCGGATTTATCGGGAAGACTCGGTTACCAGCCATTGTCTAGGAGGAGGAACGCAAAGAGAGACATTTGGCTGTACTACCAAGGGATACTTCCCGCCCACCTCGCCCATCATGGACAGACGCGATGTTTACGAAGAGGAAATGAAAGATATCAGAGGTCATAATCAACCATACCTCAACACTGCTTACGACCCACACGCTATCAGTACAGATAATCTCATGATGCCAGAACGGTTAGCAGCGACGCCCAGTCCTCGAGGGAGAATGAGACCTGGATATCCGGGAGCACACGACTCTGTTGGGTCTGGTCATGGTTGGCACCCAGATTCAATTCCAGGTACACCTATGGACTCAAGATGTACAACACCTACATTATCACCAGTACGTGCCCCTGCATTTAACAATGACGATATACTTCAACAAGTCTAACATTCCCAAGTATAACCATGATTTCAGTGGATCAAGAAGTTATCTCAGCACAACAACACTCGTCAACAAAGGCCCAGGCAGCGGGCACCTCTCGTCCTCGACCTTCCCATCCAAAAACTCCCTCGTATCACAGGATTCGATATCACGACTTCACGACCGCGACGACGTCGAATTATCAAAAGGTTGGCGTCGCTTCATCTTCAAGTTCGTACCTTTCCTCGCACTGGCCAATACAGGTCTGTATCTCGCATATCTCGGCCTACGAATCGCATGTGTGATCCTCGCACAGAAGAAGTTCAATGTCGTATACCCTGGAGCTTGGGTCTTCCTAGGCGTGGAGATCATTGTCGCGATTCCTTCGCAAATGCATAATTTCTGGACCATGTGGGCATTGAAGAAGAGAAATAGGCCGCAATTGAGATTGACCTCCGATGAGGTTCCCGGCGTTGATGTCTTTGTTACCTGCTGCGGAGAAGATGATGAGGTCATTCTCGATACTGTCCGCGCAGCTTGCGATTTGGATTATCCTCGCGATCGATTCAGGGTTATTGTTCTTGATGATGGAAAGGCTGCCAGTTTGGAAGCCGCCGTCAATCAGCTCGCATACGTCTACTCGAACCTCTACTACATGGCCAGAACAAAGGTCAAGGGAGTACCACATCACTTCAAGGCTGGAAATCTGAATTATGGACTCGAACAATTGGATCTTTTACCTGGTGGTGCAAACGAGTTTATGGCTGCTTTGGACGCGGACATGGTAAATAAACCCCCTTTTGCATTTACCCAAGCGAGCGAGAACTTAGTCTGGACCTCATTCACTGACGCGACCAGATTCCTGAACCTTCATGGCTACGAGCAATTATGCCACACATGGTCGTGGACCCCAAACTTGCGTTGGCTTGCCCACCTCAATTGTTCTACAACACACCTGTATCCGACCCCTTGGCTCAATCCCTAAACTTCTTCGTACACGTAATTGAACCCATCAAGGATGCTCTAGGAGTCGCATGGTGCACTGGATCTGGCTACGTTATCCGCCGTCAAGCTCTCACGGAAATTGGAAACTTCCCTCTTGGATCTCTCGCCGAAGATGTGGCAACCTCGACTCTCATGCTCGGATGTGGCTGGAAAACAGCCTACATTCACGAACCCCTCCAATTTGGTACTGTTCCAGAGGATTATGGCGGACACTTGAAGCAACGTACTCGTTGGGCAATTGGAACCATTCAGACCGCATTCAAACTCAACTTCTGCCTCTGGGGCAAAGACGTGAAGATGATGTCTGGTGCCCAGCGCTTCTCAGGTGCTCTCTACGCAATTCTCGGCATGTTCACCATCCTCGTTACCATCTCCCTCTTCGCCATCCCAGTCGTCCTCGTCTGGGGTAAACCACTGATCGCCTACGCCGACATGGAACAACTGCGCTGGCTCATCCGCACCTGCTTCGCGGCATTCATGTGCAACCGACTCTGCGAGTTCGCCTTGTTCTCCCCAGCAGGCTACCACACCGGCCAGCGTGACAGTCGCTACCAACTCTGGATGTCACCCTACATCTCTCTGAGTATCATCCGCTCCTTCATCCTCCCAAAATGGCTCGGCGGCTCCATCGTAGCATTCAAACCTACCGGATCCCTCGGCAACGCACTCAATGAGCGAGACCCCAAGAACAAGAAATCCATGCTCCGCCGCCTCTGGGCAATCCTCTTCAACTACATGGCCATCTTCCACTTCGTCTTCGTCTACTTCACCCTCGTCGCCGTCGTCCTAACCTCCTACCGCGTATTCTTCCCCGAAGGCCAGTCCCTCAACAATATCTTTGTCGGTCTCATCACACACGCCTTCTGGCCTCCTCTCACCTTCCTTTTCCTCTGCTCGAGTCTCTGGACTCCAGTCTCCTATGCGATTGATCCTCCGATGGTACCGGAACGAGAGGAGTTGCTGGTTAGAGATCAGAAGACGGGGGTTGCCCATCCGACGACCGAGAGTAAGAAAGTTGCATTTGGAGGCCAGGCCGCGTGGTTTGAGTTCTTGTATACGGGGAGTACGATTTATACGGCGTTGGTTTTTGCTTATAGTTTCTGGTTGTGAGGGGATTCGACATGGGTCGTGTCTAGCTTCTTTGCATCGAGAGCTATTTGCATTCATCGATTGCCGGTTGTTTGATTTGGTTGAGGCGGGGGCGAAAGGAGGGAAATAAATCACACAACGCGGTGTGTTGGACGAGAAAGAGCATTTGTGGGGAGGTCGATTTTGCGTTTGCAACAAACAACAAAGCATGGGCATGCGTAGGAGGCGAGCGAGATGAGGCTAAGCGACGAACGAGCATACTTTTCTTCAATTTTCGGTATTTGTCGGCAACCTCTGGTAATGTTTTGAGCTGGCTGGTGGGTTCGATGTGTTTTATTGTACTGTAATGATGAGCATAGATGGCTGGGATTCGTTTTTGAACTTTCTGGAAGGTTTCCTGTGCTTTTAGACTGGGCAAGATCTGTGCTGTGGGTAAAGGGGATACGGGTGTAGATGCTAGAAGAAGGGAATTTGGAGGGAGATAGGAGAGGGGAGGGGAAGGGGAGGTGTATATACGCATAACACAACGGAATATAGATGAGAGAAGGAAGGAGTCTGAGGGAGGGAAAGAGATTTTTAGATCTGAAAGCGGATGGAAATGGAGATGAAGATGAAAATATACCAAATCAATTGAAGAAAAATACGTCAAACAACACATGGGCTGTTCGACCTTCCTCTCCTCTCTTCACTCAGGCAGGCAGAGAGCGAATGGACTGTCTTGTCTGCCTGTCTGCCTGCTTGCCTGCGCTACTAAGCTCATCTGCTCGTTCTTGGTTCGATCGCATCTCGCGTATACTTCCCAGAGCTTCTTGACCATGGTGAATGTTCCTTGATCGCAGAATGTCACTATCCTGCCGTATCTTCCCTCTTTCCATGACTCGAGCGATGTGGCAAGATCCAAATAATTTCTTTGCTTGAGCTTGTAGTAGCTTCAGTGTTTTCTTTTTTTTCTTCTTCCAAGTAGATTGGTAGTATGTCTGCCAGATGATCGATTGGTTGATGGCCTTCGGCGTCATCGAGTAGGAGGAGGGTGAAAGCGAGAATGTTCCGTGCTATGATTTAGTCGGTCTCAACGGGGGAAGATCACAGCAAGAAAGTGGCTTGCCGATGATGGCGCACTCGATGTCGCAGCAGGTGATATCCAGTTTCCTGGTACTTTGACTCATGTTAGAGTTGGAAGTTGAAAGCAGATACGTTTACTCACTTGGTGCTGGCTGTATCGGCATATGCTGTGAGCAGGATGTTCCTGAAATCACCACATCCCAAGAGTAAGATATCGGCGTTTTTGCTCTGGAGGAATATCTTGAGTGAGGCAAATGGCGGGAGTATTCCCAACGGGGTAGTAGAAGTGAGATGAAGGTTGATAGAGGTCGGTCTCGGCATCTTGGTGGTTGAATCCGAGTACCCGATTTCTGGGACTTGAAGTATATTCTGCGATGAACCTTGGATTGAAATCCTCAGAACATTTGATGGTATGGGAAAGCTGACAAAAGGGACAATCTGTAGTTGAGAAAGATAGAAAGATGTATTGCTTATCCGTTTGCAAGCCTAGTTTCACATCATATGCAATCATCCGGTCCTGATGACCCACAGCTGATCATGTCACCTTTCTAAATGCTACAAACGGACTTGGAGGAGTAAGAAACAGCTATTGCGTAATGTTTCTGTTTCCAGGTGTCTTCAGGCCTCAGTACCAGCATGACACGCCGAATCAAAAATGCCTCTTCGATAACCGTGAGCCTTCACACTTTCTTCTCGTTCAAAGCCCGCTCTCCCTCCAGAGCTTGTGAAGAGCGACCTTGTCACTAAGCACCTGCATATCTGATATCTGGTCGAGGAGGTGTGGCCATGCCATTGCCAAGGAAGTAATCCACATGGTGAGACTGCATGTATCCTTTGAACGTCATCCCATTTCGATATGCGGGGTTGTGAGCCAGAGTGTACAGGCGAATATCGCTGGGAATATTGGTGGTGAAGATGAGCAATTGGTTGAACGCGGCGTTTGTAACGATGACCTCCTCCCGCCAGTCGCCCAAAATGTCTCCTATGAACATGGGATTGACCCCATAACCGACTCCGCCGTACGTACTAATACGGTCAAGTCGTGGCAGACTTGATGTCTGTTTAGGGTCCAGCCAGTCCCACTTCTCAATCTTGCCGTCGTTGTAGAGCTCAGCTAAGTTATCACCATCCCACCACAGATTCAAATGTGGCCATGGTCGTAGGTTTGTGCTGGGCTCAGCGAGTTGGTTAGATCGTGCATTGAAGACACCGCTGAAAGACCACACTTCCATGCCCGCGAAGCGAGGATCGATGTCAGCAGCTGAACCACGACCAACATCTCCAACTTCCGTTCCTTGATGTCTCCACTGAACGTTGCCGTCTCTTGCGTCGTAGTAATACTCGAGAAGTAGGTTTGGATTATCCTGCTGAACGCCGTAACCTTGCAGCCCAGATCGATCGGGATCCATCTTCGCGATGTGGAATCGATCACCGTGCACAATGCCCTTTGGTCCCATCAAGTATCGAACAGTTCCATCGCCATTAAGGGTGAAACCTATCTCGCTGACCTCGTCCTTCCCATCTCCGTCAACGTCCACAGATCTAGTGTTGTGTCCATCTGGTGCATTTTGGTTGCCTCGCAGCCACTTCCAAGCCATACTGACAGCACTGCCGTTGAAAGTCCAGGCACACATCATCAAGTTAAAGTCTCCGCTGCCAATCCTGTTCTTGAAGTAAGTCACCAAATGCGGCCTCACACCGTCGAGATAGCCGACGCCGAAGCGTGCTGCCAATGGACCATCGCTGATATAATCTGTTGGAATCTGCGCTGATGCACGAAGAGCTCCGGTGAGACCGTCCAGAATAGCGACAAACTGATTATTGTTGTTTGCATTGGAGAATGTCTTTCCATCTCCGAAACGAACTCCATTTGAGATACGAATGGCGACCTCAGCCTTCCCATCACTGTTGAAGTCGAAGACCGTCACTCCATCCCAGTGACCAACATCAATGGTCGAAGATCCCGGCTCAATGTTGTCTTGATTCACACTGTTGGGACCGAGATCCACATCCCAGAGAAACCTGCCCTTGCTGGTGTATGCTTCTATCTTTTGCGGCGAGGTCTGTCTGTCGATCACGTAGTCGTATTCTCCATCTCCATCAAGATCTCCAACCCAAACAAACTTCACCGGACCGCCATCACGAATCGGAATCCTGAGAACTGGCTCGACTAGGTTGTTCGCAGGAAGTGTAAATGCACCACTTGCTGCCTGCTCGGCACCATTGACAACTGGCCGAACATGATACGTATTGGCCTGAGCCAGAGCAGCCGTGCTATCGACGAAGTTCGTGCCTTTCGTGAGTGGACTAGGATTGAGCTTGACAGCCGAACCACTACCAGCTGCACGGTAGATGTTGAAGCTGATACCATCGGGGTCGAGTCCCAGGAGTCTCCAAGTGATCAGGACAGCGGTATTACTCTGACGTACTGCGACAACTCCGCGACCAAGATTCTCCATCGGCCTCTGACACCGTGCCAGGCCGCAGAATAGCAGAATACATACAAGCAAGAAAGTTGCATGACGAAGATGCTGGAGATACCGCGCCATTTTGTCGAATCAGAAGCCAAAGGACTGACGGTGTCAATCCTTCAAAGATCATAAGAAAATGGTGCAGGACTCAAATTTTTATAAATCTTGATTTCCAAGTGACCGTTGCCATCTCATCACCTGTCGAACAGTGATCGACAACTCAGTAAATGAGGGGATGTAAACAAGGATCTCGCCAAGACGCAATAATGGGATTCAGAAAAAATGCGGGGTACTGCCCGAGAGAAACGAAAATCTTCCGTGCTTGTCGAACATGGCTCATTGGTGCGCGTGAGGTCCGGAGAATTATCATGTACCTCCTTGTATGACTTTTCTCTCTAATGCCTGTTCCTTCGGGACTCGGATGAGTGCTGAATCGAGATGGTGAAGCGATTAACCTTAATTCCAATCTAAATCGTCGGCGTGGTGACCCGAATTGGACATAAATGTCAGCTGGTATACCTGAGTTCTGAATGAAACAAGCAAGTGGCAAAAAATTGGAGATATACTAGTGATGGAAAAGCCACAAATGGGAGGGTGAGGTTTAAGGTGATGGTCAGGGAATTCGGTGGAAAAGGATACGAGTCGTCGCTGTTGGAAAACGAGGTCGTATGTGATGTAGAAGAAAATTGAAGCAATTTCCATTCAGCTGAGCAAAGGACTCAACATCGGCGTGTTATAAGATAGTAGAAGCTGACATGGAAGAGTGTATTGCAAAAACTTTCGAGCTAGAGGAATGACCAAGCAGACAACATTCAGGACACAGCAATTGCAACTCAGATAGCACAGAAAGAAGAACCGAAACTTCGGGGGCTAGCGCAAGAGTACTTATTCATTTCTCAAAGCAGAATACAATCAAAGCAAGCAAAGTTGCTCAATTAATTTGAGTTGAGAAGCACATCTCCAGTATCATAGCGAGGATACCAGCCCGCGTACAGTTGCACTACTCACAGAAGCTTGAAAGAAGCTACTGAAACAAGAAGGCTAGCTTATATTCTAGGCAATATTACGGTCACCTGGGCGAGATCTTGTGCTCAGCTTGGCTAAGTAGCCAAGATCTGCCAAACTCTTCAGACGAAAATAGATGGTAAAACGCGCCAAGGAATTTTGGGTCGTCCGGAGACCCCGCATCCGGTGTCAGTGAGGCCGCGAGTGAGCGCAAAACGCAATATTGCTGTAACAAGCGAGAACAAGACAATTGCAAATGTCCAGGGAAACTTCCCAAAATAGATCATTATTGTATAGCTTCAGTTTGCAGAAAAACTAGCGGCATTTCAAGTGTTCGCGATCATGAGTGTCGAGTGAAGTTGCTCCGTCCTCACCAAAGCCCAACAAGTAAATGAGTGACTTTTTTATTTGATTTTTTTGTTCTTTTGAATACCAGCCCTCATTTAAAAAATGTATTACCCCGTAGTGCCTTCTTTCGTGCTCCAACCCTGTATCTGTATCCCGTACTCCATTTCCATTGTTCTTGTGCCCCGTAATTATCAAGCAAGTAAATGATTGAATTTCTTTGCATGCCTACGCGAGCGAGTGTGTAGCTGTGGGGCGGATTAACCTTATATATCGTACATTATAATTGTTGGCGTTGGTGTCGCGTAGCCCTTTCGTTCTGTGAGAAGGTCTGTCGATTTGCTGTTGATTGATTACGCGAACGCGCCAACGACGGACATGCCGGCGGCACCCATCATGACGAATGTAAAGGCCCAAATCTTCATCTTCTTGGTCATGAGGAGTTGGGCTTCGTCAGAGAGGAAATCCTCGGCAAGGAGATCAACCGTTGCGGCGAAGATGAGGAGTCCGGATGAGCTGGCGAGGGTTAGTACGATAAGCTGAAATTGAACATTTGATAGACTTACATTGCATTGAATACCCCAACAATGATGAGAGCAAAAGCGCTCTGTGGATCATACGAGTTTCTGGCGATCAGCCCAATAGCTTGTCCAATTGGTGCAGTCGTGCCGAATGCCACGACCAAGATCCATGGTCTAGCAGTTCCCTTTGGATATGGGACAGCAGCGATACGACTTCCCAATCCGAGACCCTCAAAAAATTGATGGAACAAGATAGCGATAAGAAGGATGATGAACCCATCGGTAGTGATAGAAATGGTCATGCCGACAAAGACACTGTGGAACAGGATACCACCTTCCAGAAGAGTGATATTGAGAGACATCCTCTTGTACGTTGCCTCATCGATCACGGGCTCAGCAGCCATCATGGCTGTCTCAGTATCAACATTTGCGGGAAGCTGAGGTGGCTGAGGTGCTCTTCTTGGATTGTATGCCATGATCATGTTCTTCATCTCTTCACGCTGTCGGACATATTGGGCGAAGAAGACTTGAAACCAGGGTGGCATCTCCGATTGAGATCCATAATTTGTATCGCTGCGACGCAGGCTAGGTTGGAAGTCAGGCTCCGGTTCATAGGTCTCGCTATATACTATTAGTGAGGTTCAAATTGGGTTAGGTGATTGTTGCAGTACCTGACGTAAGAGAGGTCTTTCTCGTCTGGGTACTCATCGTCCCTCCATTGTTGGTCGTTCTGGTATTGCGGTGGTGTTGACACTCCAGGCGGTGCTCCTTTTGCAGCGAGTCCCTGGCCATGGACATGACCGCCATGTCCGTGCCCATCAAGTCCCTGGCCAGTTGGTCCACCATGAGAGTGACCTCCGGTCTTTGACTTCAGAACCATCTCAATAACAAAGAGAGCGAAGAGAGAAGCCATCATGATTACACCTGGCATTGCTGGGTACTGGACGATAAGAAGATCCGGGAGACAAGGATCGTTGAGGGATTGGAAGGCAGTGGGAATGAGCTGGAAGAATATCAGCGTTGGTTCAGTTGATGAATGTAAAGTTCCTACATGGACGAATGCTGTTGCGATGAGTACACCTGTACCAAAATGCTTGCAGAAGAAGAAGATCTTGGGTGGAATCTTCATCCAACTGACTCTTTTGGCGACAACCGGGAAACCTGCGCCAAAGATACTGAACAGCAGCACAAGAACTATGACGAGTCAGCGAAAAGATGCAAAGGCATTTCGAGCCGGTACGACATCACTTACAGAGTGCTGCCACATGTAGAGGCAAATCATAGTCATCTTTATTTGCCTGTCCACCTCCGCATTGCGGCTTTGCTGCTGGAACAGTATCCATCTTGAAAAAAGGAAAAGAAAAGCGAGCCTGCCCACTTAAAGAAAGGAAAGGAAGAACAGAAAATAGCAAAGCACAGCTTCGCCCGATTAAAATAATACGGGATGAGAACAGAGGTGAGTCTTGGAACTGTCAGATACGTCCCCATACATATACAATCTCGAGAAAGAGAAAGAGCAGCCTCCACCTTCCTGAAACTACGTAACGATGGACTCCGTCTGGACATGTCTGGGTGCTCGAGGATTCTTGCCAAGTTGATCCAAACATACGATCGCCTCGACTAGCCATCAAGACTTCTGACAAGACAAATACCCATGGGGTAATTGAGCACCCATGTGAAGTTGAAGAGACTTGGGTCGACCTTGTCGACGCTAGTTTCACTTCGGGGGCTAAAGATAAGCATAATGCCCAGCGATCCCCGGGATGTTTGCCGAAGTACGCAAATAAACTCCAATTGGATGCAATGCAATTTTGATACGCAGAAGTGCAAAAGTTGTTGAAGTCCAATGCGATTTGTGGCACTGGAATAGTTCGCGGGAGTGACCGGTGCTTACAGTCTGTGCCAGTCAAGTTCGTCGACACTACCTCTTTGGGAAAACTTCACAAACTTGACGGAATCATTTCGCGAGCATCAGGATATTTTTGCAGTCAACCAAAATACTTCAGCCTGATCTCTTTCGATTGGAATTGACAGACGACAGGCATCAGAGTTCTCGATAGACCCACAGGGACCTCATCGGGCAGGAGAGGTTGACAAATACGTGTGTATATTTGATGCTCCAGATATGATCGACACTTCCGTTCAAGCAGTGACAGTACTCATACAAAGCGTGAGAGGTGTCCGGCAAACCATATGAAAGCCAAGAAAAAAAGAGACATCAAGAATTTTACCAGTGGGGCCAGTCGGTTCATATAGTTCTTGGCAGCTGATACATGATGAGGAAACCGTAGCGAGTGAAGACGATGAAACATTCAAGGAAGCAAGAATGAGCCAAACGCAAGCAAGTAACCGTCAATTAACCTGGGATACCCCACATGTAAACATATATCGCACGTGATATCAAAGTCTGAGCGCGTCTGGACCGAGTCCACAATAAACGCCAGATCGCGCTCTCCGCGCTATCCCCATCGAATTTGCGTGGCACTTCCATCGAATGTCAAACGAAAACATAAAAACATACAGGAGCAATACACTTATCATGCTGAGTAGGCAAGTGAACTTCCAGAAGCATTCCCAAACAGCATTGCAGGCTCCAAGTCTCAACTGCCGGCTGCCACTCGGCCTGTTCCCCAGCTGTCAAGTAGAACCAGTGGAAAAAAGCCGGGCCCCCAGCTGCGGCACAGGAAATCTCCGATATTCTTTGCCGTATGATCGACGTAGTTGCAATGGAGAATGGAGGAAGAACACAAATATCCAGACCAAGGGGAGCGGATGATGAATGCGGTGATGATGGTTGGTCGTTGAGAAGTTCTTTCGGCTATTTCTAACCACCTCGCGTTTCGGGCCCTAGCCGCCCGTACCTAAATCCAACCTCAGAGGCTTGGCGAGCCTCAAAACAACATCACTCGAGCCACTCAAGACAAGCGTTGGTCATCCCGCATGAACGACGACAAAGCCGCCCCCGCGGAAGTGGCTGGGACATGGATGTTGCCGCCTCTAGCTCTCGGAGGCTTTATGCTTAATGAACGGGACCGCTATAAACCACAGAGTCGCTCGCGCCACTGGGACCTGAACAACGCGTGGCGCGAGCTGGACTGGTCTTTCTTGGCTGTGTTGCTTGAATGTAACTTGACTCCACTTATAGCCATGGATGAAACCTTCCAGGTATTCAAAGTCATGTGTTTTGCTATATTGCCCAGAGTATCAGAGCCTCGAGTGTCCTCCGCCAAGAGAGCTTTCTGACAGCTGTGATGCTACTCAAGAATCAATGCAAAGTCTTGCGTCAGTCAAGCAATGTCTTGTCCCAAGGTGTCACTCTCTTATTCTTTCCCAAACACGACTTGTTGAGGATATCCTCCAGTTTCCTCTCCTGGAGATCTTCTGAAGCTAGTGGCAAACAGCATCGATGGACGATAGAAATTACTTATACCCATCTCTCGACACGACCTCATATTTCCAACTTCGCATGGATTTCGTACGCTGAAAACTTTCGGAAAGCACATCTTCCGTTCTCTTGTCCCTCTATTATTGTCATTCTCGTCTCAACCTCTGAAGTTCTGCTCGGCATTGTACATCCTTCGGCTCGACTCACCAGCCGATCCTATTCCTCCTCCGGCTCGAAGCACCCTCTGTCTACACTCTACCCTTGCCCTTCGGCTTCACTTTCAGATGGATTCTCGAAAAGACGAAAGCAAGCAGGTTGAGCCTGCTCACTCTTCCTCCCCTGCCCTTACCCCTATTCAAACGCCTCCGCCACAACATTCCGCTTCTCCATCAAATTCTTCTACAAGATCTATACAGAAGCCTGTCACTACCATCATAGAAGAGAATGACTTCATCGAGCCCATTTCAGTGTCTGACAACTCTCTTGAGAGAGGGCACAGTTCATCATCAAATGAGTCGGACCCTTACATGCTGAAAGGATACATTAGAGACACTGTCCAGACCAAATTTACTCAGCAGGTGGTCCCAACACGGGCTGGCCGAAAGCAGAGAAAGGTCAAGAAGTATTACAATCGCCAAAATGCCCTCATCGATGCCTACCTCGGCAGTGGAGAGGAGGAACAGTTTGAGATCGACGACGCACTGAAGAATGGTGGCAAAGTAAAGTTTGCAGTCAACGCCAGTTTCCTCTGCAACTTCGGTCTTTTCATTATCCAGATGTATGCAGCTGTATCCACCGGATCACTGTCACTGTTTGCAACAGCAGCAGATGCATTCGTAAGTCTCAAGTTCCCGTTCCTACCCATCGCCCCAGGATCTGTACTGACAAAATTATCAGATGGACCTGGTTAGCTCAATTATCATGTTGATCACATCTCGATTGGCGGCAAAGCCAAATATTCATAAGTTCCCTGTGGTATGTCAGTCCGAAAGAACCCGTCAGACCTTGAGCCTGACGATAGCAGGGTCGCAAAAGAGTCGAGACTGTCGGGATCATTCTCTTCTGTGCTTTGATGACTACTGTCTCGGTACAGTTGATCGTAAGTACCGCCGAATGTTCTCTATCTTGGGACACTTACTGACCATGGCGACTAGATTGAGTCCGTTCGCAGCTTAGTACGCGGTGCTCAAGAATCAGAAGCGCTGCATATCATCCCGATTGTATTTGTCTGTGTTGCAAGTGAGTGACACCCCAGCATTCGTATTATGGGTCGAGCTGCCATACTGACATCGATGCAGTCTTTGCCAAAGGATGCCTCTTCGTGTACTGCTTCATTCTTCGAAGATACCCTGCGGCGGGAATTTTCATGGTAAGCACAATAAATATCCAAAACACCTACAATTCTAATCACATTTCGCAGATTGATCATCGCAATGATATCGCAGTCAATATCTTCGGTCTCATCATGTCAATCGTTGGCAGTCGCTACAATGTTGTATGGTTCCTCGATCCCACTGGTGCCATCTGTATCGCTTGCTTGATCTTATACTCTTGGGCGTCGACTGCTTTCGAGCATATGTGGTACTTGGTGGGCAAGTCGGCACCACAGGATTTCCTCAACAAGATGGTATATGTGTCTGTCACGCACGACAAGAGGATTCTGAAAATCGACACAGTAAGCTTCTCCGAACTCTAGACTCGTTCTCTTCTAGAACTACTTCCGAATCGGCAGACTGCTAATACGTTTGCTATTCCAGGTTCGAGCATACCATGCCGGCGACAAATACTACGCTGAAGTAGACATCATCATGGACCGAAAGGAGACCCTCGAAGTGACTCACGATGTCAGCGAGACTTTGCAACGAAAGCTTGAAGGCATTTGTCTCCCTCTTGACTTCCGTCATCTCATACTGACATTCCAATAGGACTCGGCGACGTCGAGCGAGCATTTGTACACGTTGACTACGAAGACTCCCACAGTATCGCGACCGAACACAAAGCTTTGTACGAAGTCAAAGTCAAGGAGGTGAAGGAGCCATTCGTGAAGAGGATACAGCAGAAGTTCAAGTCGAAGTCAACCGAGTGACAAGTGAAGAGTGTTGAGAACCGGGTTTGGGAAAGTTAATTTGGCGGCATTGATTGGCCATGGGTTTGTGGGGGTTGTAAAAGTACATACCTGTTGTATGATCATGCGAGTGTTTGGTATTGCCTGTAATGTTACAAAAGTACATAATGAAGTTCTTGTAGGGTCCAGTTTACGACCCAGGCTTCTCTGGATACAAAGTACAGTGTGTGATTATTTCAGAATCTGGGAGGTCAGACTCTAACGAGCAGATCATGGTGGTATCGCCGGGTTCTCTGAATGGCATGTCACAGCACGACGGAACCGTGAACTTGGTACTCTCTAAGCGAATGAATGGGTAAGCATGTGAGTCCAGGATTTTGATACTTTTCCTAAATTAGTCAAAAAGAAAACCTTCTGCATCGCTATGTTTAGTGCGGTTAGTTGAGACTTCTATTTCGTCCATCTGACGGTACCAAGTATAGCTTCACCCGCCAGTCGCACCGTGTGCACGGAGAGCTCTGTTAACAGGAAGCATACGTCCTGTACCTACTGCTAATAAAGTCCACTGCCGACTGGAATATGCACCTCTTCTCGCAAGTCTTTCGAGACACTGATAACTTTGACCAAATGGAAATGCGAGGGACAAAATCTCATTCTAAGGAAAATTCTTGAAGCTTAAACACAACAGTCAACCGATCCTTCCACTCCCTCTCCCCGATTAGAGGTTCAATGAACACGAGGCCTCGTGCTGGGGGATTTCGTGGATGTAGAGCGAGAGGGCCAGTCCTTGTTCGCAGGTCCGGAATCCTGGCATTGAGAATAGGACGAAGCTCTTGAACTGGAGCTGGTGAACAGCGAGGTCTATATGTTGGAAAAGGTCGTAACTCCGATAGTGGCATGTTGAGAACAGGAGCGGGATCGTAAGGTGGTGGTGGTAGCTGAGGAGGAGGTGGAGACCAGGGAATAAAACGTACGCCGCTCACTCTAGGCCCAAACTGATGATTTTGCGCTCCTGTGTTGGAACTCATGGTCTGTTTTCATACAGATTATTTGATTATTAATGACTTCAATGTTTCAGAGTGGTTTTGATCTGGGACTTGAAGAAATATTTTTTCGTAACGAGGAACTTCAATATCTCTATGCTATCAAAATCCAAAAAATACATGGAGCTTGGGAAGCTTACTAGATTGCTCCAACCCATTTTTAAATACTCTAGGGTAAGAATTGATAGTTCTAGCTCAAACAAGTGAGCATCAGGGCCGTGTTACGACGAATAGCAAAATTCTAGCTGGAGGCTAGATACTGTGAATCTATTCTAGCACTTTGGAGAAGCACGTGGTTCGGAGACTAGAAAATTAAAAGAGGCTGGATTATGTTCTACTCAAAGACTAGAACTAAGCGACATCACAATACTGTGCAAAATCTGTTAGAAGGGACGCGAATCCCACGTGGGATTGGGTTATAACGATAAACGCACAGTGATACAACCGCTGATGTTTATCCAAATAAGTACTTCCTTTCGCGTACTCGCTAAGCCACGCCCTACCACAATATACGAAACATTAGGACTCGACTGGCTTACCTTTGGAAGCAGTGATTCAATCAATGCTGGATCGAGTGAGTAGTCTCTTAGCACATCTAGACGTGGGTAGGCTTTCTCCACAGCACCGTACTGTCGCCGAAAATTTCATGAAAGGCCTCTTAGCTGCTCTGTATTCTGTAATTGTTCACAACAAGTGCTTTGTATGTATCTACGGCTACGCGGAGGTTATGGAATAATGCTATGGGCTCGGCTGCTTGTCCGGCTGGTCCGGGCGACATTCCTTTCTGATTCATAACAAACGCCCATGCCAAGCCACCAGTTCGAGAACAACCAAACCACGTGCCGGTCTAGCTTACCTTCATTCCTTACCATGAACTTATTAGGACTGATTCTAGTAAAGTACACTAGACGATTCTTCTTTCGTGTATAGCTGCTTGTCAGGAATGTAAGGGCCCGGCTACCTTCGCGAATCTAGAACGGCCGCTCTTGGCAATTCGGCCTCGAAGTATTGACCTTACTGTAAGCGAACCCCAGATCCAGCCGACACAATCAGAGAGAGCTCTCAATTATGTCAGCCACGTCGGCTCAAAGTACCTGTTCACTGCTGTATAGAAAGGAAGAGGAATAGCCTCCGAAGCCTCACAAACCCTAATCTAAGAGCAGATTCTTGTGAAATATGGGCTTCGGATGAATGCATTCCACTAGACTTTTCGTGGCTTGAAGTATAGAGCACGAATTGATATAAGAGTTTGGATATGTCATGCCCCCAAGCTGCTTATCTGTCCATTTTACTTCTCAACTAACCTACAGGATACCTCTCTTGTTCTCCTGTTTGCCTACCAGTCATCCTTACATCATGCGTCTCAATCTCGCAACCGGCCTGCTCCTGACTGTGCCTCTGACCGCTGTGCAGGCATCTCGGTCTGTTCCCCGGCAGGTCCCGCCCTCCGGACTAGAGGCTGTGGGAAGCACTCAGGATTTCTTCTTGCGGACGCTTCTCACAGAGTCGGCTGACTATGGAAATCTCACGTCGTGCCGCAACTCGACTGGTCCATTCAAGGTCGGTATCGTTGGTGCCGGTGCAGCCGGCTTGTACTCGGCAATCCTGCTTCAAAGTCTCGGCATCGACTATGAGATTCTCGAGCTCACCGAGCGTATTGGAGGTCGAATCTATACCTACCGCTTCGACGAAACGGCATGGAATAACTCCAAACCCGGTGAACCTGACTACTACAATTACTACGTAAGTAGCAGCCCTTATCTGTACCCTATCTTTCCAATCGAGATTGGAGACTTACCAGTTCCGATTTTAGGATGTTGGTGCCATGCGCTTCCCCGGTATGCCATGGATGGACCGTGTTATTGGAACGCAGAACACCTCGATCGTGTCGTATGTCAACTCCCACGTCACCGAGGAGGCTGACAAGATCCGGATGATACCCTACATCTTCCAGGCGAACAACACATTCCGGCTATTCAACGACAAGCTCATATTGAATCAAGAAACGCCCTCGGCTCAGAATTTCGGCGTTTTGACCTCAGAAGGCGGCGACATTCCAGCGGGCACCTTTTCTACCCTTTCCCCTGGCCAGGTGTTCGATGAAGCTATTAGCGATCTCATCGCAGCTCTGGAGGCTGATTTCGATACCGGATTTAATAAGTTGATGGAGTACGACCAGCTCTCGGTCCGACAATATCTGCTGAACAGAAACTTTACCGGCCCGGAGATCGAGTGGATCGAGACCATCAATGATGCTACGGGCCATTACGATGACATGTCTTTGTCACAGGCTGCGCTTGAGCAGTGGATTTTTGACTCGGCTCCCCTCAGTAGCTGGCAGGCTGTGGATGGCGGCATGGACCGCATGACCTATGGTATGACCAAGATCCTCAAGAATAGCGTCATAACTTCGAAGCGTGTCACGGCCATTCGTCCCGGAGCTGGTACCTCGCTCGACGTGGTGATCAATGGAACGGAGGTCCGGAATTATGCCCATGTCATCAACACGGTGCCATTGGGTGTGATGCAGATGATGGACTTGACAGAACTCAAGCTTGATTACACCAAGAGGCTCGCAATCCGTAAGCTCTCTTATGATCCTGCTGGGAAGATCGGGATGACCTTCAAGAGCAGATGGTAAGCCCCTCTCTCTTTTCTCTTCTATCCTGGTTGCGTCTTTCTTCGCCTTCTACTTGACCTACTAAACTGTTTCACAGGTGGGAGAGTCTCACTCTTCCTTTCGTGGGCGGTCAGTCCTTCTCCGACCTACCTATCCGCCGTTGTGTCTATCCCAGCTACGGGCTCAACACAACCGATGCCGCCGGTGCCATGATCGCCTCGTATACTTGGGGACAAGATTCCAGTCGCCTGGGAGCTTATTACGAAGCGCCCGAGTCGCGCGCACATATCATCAACGCCACGCTGAGAGAACTTGCGCGCATGAACAATGTGACTGAGGATTTTCTCAATGAACAGTTTGTTGATGCTCACCTGTATAACTGGTACGCACACGAGGCTAGCATTGGTGCCTTTGCCCTCTTCTCGCCCGGCCAGTTCTCAACACTTATGCCTGCTCTTCTGCAGCCAGCAGCTGATGGTAAGCTGCACTTTGCTGGCGAAGCGCTCAGCTCAGGCCATGCTTGGATCATCGGTGCACTGAACTCAGCTTATCGTTCTGTCGCTGAGGTTTTGGCCGTCGAGTCGCGATCAGATCTCCTTACTCAGCTTGTGCAGACGTGGGGTGAGATCGATGAGGTTGATATGGGATGGTATTCTTGATCGAGAGGTGAAAATGGTCAGCTTTGTAAAAGCCTTATTATAGTGCTACAATGGTTTTCTTCCGGTTCTCGAATAGAGAAGATCCGGTTGTACATATCTACATACAATATTTAATACTTGCGTTCTTGCCCTTAAAATACAGTCTATGTAATTTCTACGTCCTTCAATAAGCAGGAGAGCTCAAGAGGCGCCAGCTAAGGGAAGATCTCACTCCGTACTGGTAAAAGCCCAGTAAGTATGCATGACATGAGAAAAGAATCTGCCGATACATACTAAGTTGCGGTAGGACATTAAATGTCTTGCAAATTACGTCTTCCAAGATCATCAAGGAGTGAACCTGGCAATTCTGAGCAATGAGATGGTGTTATTGTCAAGTTAGGACGTCTGTGATAGGCGGATATATATGAACATGTAAAAATCAGATTAGGAAGAAATGGAAAGAAGTGTAGGTAAAGTTCCGGGGGTTTATTTAGGCGTGTAAGGGAAACTTGAAAGCAAGGAGGCTACGAAGGGAGAGTTTTAGAGCCTTGACTCAAGCTTTCGAGGCTTTGGAGATCTTGGGCTCGATATTGCCTTTAAGGTGGTAAGAGATAACCAGGTGCTCCTGCCAGCCTCTCAGTGCCATCTTCTTAAAGACGTTCTTGACTTCGTGTTTCTTCTCTCCTGTAAGTAAGGTAAAACAGTTCCCTGGAGCTGCCTTTATCTTTTTGTCATATGTCTCCCATCTCCGAGCCGTTTGTTGCCCCTGCCAACAAACAGCCAAGGAACCCACTTTCGCTTCCCAAGAGTGACCACTGTAGTACTGATCAGAGTTTTCTGACAATGTCGCCTCAAAGATGTACTTCGTGATGTCATGTATGCTTTGGTCGAGATCGATTGGAATTACCTCGACTGGAAATGGCGCAAAGTCTGGCAAATGGGCGGGTCTGCGACGGTTATGGTAAGACCAATGATCTTTAAAGTATAAAGTGCCAGAACTTGGATGACGGCATATGTGTTCGGAGTTGCCGGAATGATCAATTTCAGTTTCAACGAAAGCGAGTTGCTCTCTGAACCCTTTGGTCTGCGCAGCGAGCTCGTGCCATCCGAGGCCGAACCCTCTTCATGGTTGTAAGCTGGAGGCATGTCTGATGTGGACATCCCGTCACGATCGATGTTTGTGTTCTTCGAATCTGCCATGATGAAACGCTCAGTCGTTCTTGTCTTGAATGATCTTGAAAATGTAGAATTGATTGAAAGTTCGTCGATGATGATACAGGGCTTCCAGAGGAACTTCGGAGGCTCTTATAGCTGGATAAGTGCTCTGTACTACAAAGGCTTCTTCAAATAATCTATAATGGCTTGGGTCGGACACTCTGGAAAAGCCTACTTTGTTGTAAAATAATGTATTGTAAGAGCCGCCATACTGTAAAGAAAATGTAACTTGTACGCGTTTCACATGACAGGCCGCAACAATAGAGCTAAGGCCAATCTTTGTGCAATAAATATGTTTTGTGGTAAAATCGTGTCATAGCGTATTATTCCAGAGGTGAGGAACTCTAACATTGGAAAGAACCATGTGCTAACAGGACGCAGAATACTGTTCCATGGTACGGAAATGCGGAAGAACAGACCAAGAACGTCACCAGCAATAGATATGGATTGATAGCTTGCCTGAACACTCGCACACCACCGTGACCCAAGATTAATTGAAGTTGGCCCATTACACTTGATAGCCACTCGGCCACATAGACACATTTATGCTTGTCGTTGGGCTTGGGATAATGGGACTTCGACGGCAGCAACCCCCGCTCACGCTCCCGCCTCATGGATGATTTTCTGGAGCAGCCCCCAGCCTAAAAGGATAGAGATGCATATGAAGAAGCCGAACAAGCTTGAAAAGTCCGAGCTCTCCAGAAACACCCCCCTAAGAAGCCTCATCTTGTTGACACCAAGATGGAGAACACGGCACCTATGGGGTGCCCAGTAAACACCCTTGCAATCTCTTTCGCGACGAGATAACCGGCGAGCACTAGACATTGACATAGCTAGCTTACAAAAAACACCCCTTGACATGAGTTGCTTCTAACTGACAACGCGATGCTGATAAGTTCCCGAGCAGCTGACTGATTTCGAGGTTCTAAGCCCCAATATGGACTCGGGCTACTCCAAATGATAACGAAAGAAACCTCTCAACTTTCAGGCAATGACACCTCGCACTACTTACTCAGCCCCCAGGAAATCAAGCCTTATTGGTACACACAACAGAGACAAGAACGAGGTAACATTTAATCGCACTGATGAGACAAGAGCAAGAGACGAAAGCTGTGACATTGCTTGCACTATGTACGAACAGTATCCAGCTCAGCACGACGCAAAAGAGAATCATAGAGAGCACCATCCCAACCGCGGATCCATCCATATCCACGTCCATATCCATGACCACGGCCATAGCCATCCATCTCGCACACCCATCCATAACCAGCTAGCCATGTAGAAAGGAGCTTTGCCGCAGCCACACACTGCTGGTGTAAATAAAAGCAAAACCACGCAGAAAATGCAATAATTACTATGGGCGAAACATTCGCATGTTCCGATTTCATCCATTCAGAGCCAAGATCCAGTAGCTCGCTTCGCTCCATACCCTATTCCTACAGAAAGACAAATGACAAATTCGGAGATTGCGATATTTAATCACCCATTATGTCGTCTTCGTCCTCATCTGCACCGTTGCCTTCGACGCTACCTTCAGACCCCTCTTCCAGGAGCTCCCGTCTCCGTAGGTCCTCTACTGTGCCTTCCTCGGGCTCGACATCCGCGAAAGGATCATCCTCGTCCTCCTCCTCCACTGCAATCTCCTTGCTCATAGCAGCCTTCTTCGCATCTGCAGCCTGCTGAGCTTTGCTCTTGTGACTCTTCTTTGCTTTGCTCTTTGGCTCGTCGAGGTATGCAATGACATCTTTGAAGTTCGGGCCTAGGCGCTGTCGATTTCGCTGGAGTCGTGACCGCAATTTTCCTTTGTGAGGTCCGGAAGCATCGATTACTTGTGCTAGGATGGCGAGCACGAGCTTGCCGGTGAGTTCGCAGAGTTCCTTTTCGGCACTGAGAGTCTCGGCTTGTCGCTCGCTGTCCGTGACGTCTTCTTCGTCGTCTTCGGGTTCTTCGTCAAGCTCCTCTGGTTCCTCGTCGTCGCTGGGCTCCGCTAACTTCTTCTTCGCTCTCTTCGCAAATTGCTTCTCCAGTGCATCGAATATGGACACCAACTCCTGTTGAACCTCCGGCATGACCTGACTAATGAGCGTCAGGTAGTATGGATTCTCGTCAGAATCTGCGTCAGCACCCTTCGACGAAGGCCGCAATGTAGTGAACAGGACATGAATGTCGAGAAGAGTTCCGGCTCCGATTAACCGGACAGGATCGAGAGTAGCTCGTGACGAAAATGCAGCTGTCAGGTTCTGGATGAATATCTCTTGCCACTCCTTAAGATGATCGATGTCGATATCGGGAATGTCGTCCTCAATCGCAACGGCATCCGTCAAGGCTCGTATCTTCCACATGAAGTAGAACATTGCTGACTTCATAGCAGACAGGACAATTTCGTCCTCGAGAGCGTCGACGTCTTCGTCATTGGCGTCCTCGAACACACCTCGGGCAATGATATCTAGAAGTATGACGATTGGAAGTGGATCTGCACCAGAAGATGCATCCTCCAGTGTATCGACCGAGCTTGCGATGGTGGAAAGTTGCTCTAATCTGATAAGGGTGTGAGACAGATCCCTGAGTGTTTTGTCCCTGAACGAGCCCCGAACTGCGATATTGCCGGTCTTGTTGAGTTGGCGAAGAGAATTAGCTGTATCTTCCCATAGCGACAGGATCTTGTTGTCGGCAATCTCCTCCAGCTCCTCGTATCCTCGGGCATGTAAAAATGCGGCCACAGCTTCTGAGAGGACCGTGCGATCTGCATGACCATTGAATTGAGCACAGATTTCATCCAACAATTGTGAGTAGACAGTAGTGTCCTGTCGAAGCTCTTGAAAAACACCTAGGTTCAATGCGTGCTCCAGTCGAAGTACGAGCGTCACAGTTTTTGGATCTGCACCGTATTTTTTCAGCAGCCGTGGAATGAGACTGGCTAATTGACGTGCGGCATTGTCTTTTGCTTCTGCAGCTTCCGCCTTTGCGTTCTTACTTCTCCCTTTCTCCTTGGCAGACTCATCAACCTGAGCAAGGTTGACCTTGACGACAGCATTCAAGATCTCGAGAAGGATGAGTTCTTCCTTTTCCGTTGGCTTGAAGCTTTCTCGGACAGAATTCTCCGCGTCGTTGTCTGATGCAGCAGCTGTGTGATCATAAAGGAGATACCCGGCCAGAACCTCCCAGTCTTTCAAGACAGGCAATTTCTCGTAAAGTGCTTGTGCAGCAAGAGTAAATCTGGATTCTGAGCCAGAGACATCTAGGAAATCCGCAACTTCGATTTGACTGGGCAGTTCATCAGAGTCCTGGGCATCGTAGGTCAAGAGACTCTCGGCCAGACACTTCAATCTGATCCATTCGCCACGTGGGGAGTCGTAGTCATTATCATCATCCACAGTGAGAAGGTTCTCAATAGCCTCTTCCCCACCAAGTTCCTCCACCCTGAGCTCATACAAATCGTTGATGTTCTCGGAGAAGAATCCAACAATTGCTTTCCGTACCTTCGGCTCAGAATCGAATATCAATTTGCCGAGAGTATCGATATCGTCTGGTTCTAGCATGCCAGCTTCACGGATCAAATCCATCAACTCCACAGCAGCTGCTCTGATGCCTGGTTCCGAATCTCGAATTGCCATTTCAACCATACGAGGGCGGAAACGCTCAACGAAATGACGCATACCTCCAGGGTTGAGGTTCTTCATCAATTTTGAAAGTTGCTTGACAACCTCCAGTCTCATGGGACCATGTGTATCGGAGAGCATCCAGCCTATGTACCTCAGATATTGACCCTCGAAGAATACACTCTCCAACGTCAGCATCCACGATCCCATTGCCTCGGCGCATTCAATTCGAATCTTGGGATCGACATCGCGATATCTGTGGGTGTATACGGTGTCGAAGAATCCCGTAAGTCGCGATTCAATAAATGCCTTGTTATCCTCGTTCTTCTTGACTTTCTGCTGGAAATCTGCCAATCTAGCTTTATTCGCACCCTTCTTCTTCTTTTCTGACTCGAGTTGGCGTTGGACCTGTGCTGCAAGTTCGATCTCGCGATTGGCCACCCGACACAGAGCGGTCATGATTGTTAAAGCCACAAGCGTAGCAGTATGTCGAAATGGTCGCAGGGTCGAGGAAGACAGGCTGGAAATCCACACATCAATATTTTCTATCAGTGGCTGTTCGTCGTATAATATTCCGGTGTCGTGCATGGCCTGAATGAGGCAATCGAAGAAACCGACCAGAGAATCCCGAAATGCATGGCTACTCTTCGCTTTCGATATGAGAGGGTAGTCTGTGATGTTTTGCTGAATTGATCAGAAAAGAAGATGGGTTTGCAGGCAGGAAAAACTTACCGTCTGGTGCTCCTCCTGGATGTCTGCCAATCTGTTCATAACATTATCTTCATCATTGACGTCGTCACTCGTAATTCCAATGCCACAGCCGGCACTTCTGAGAACCAGATTGACCAGATCGGCCAACGAGGAGAAATTGTCCTCATTGTATGCACTCAGCCACCTTGTAACGACATCCTCCGAAGGATCACCGCTTTGGAAGACATCGGCTTGAAAATAATTAGCAAGACCCCGCGATGTTTCCCAGTAGAGCGCGTACCGTATAACCCCTCAGCATCCTTATCCGCGATCGCGACACGCTTGCCACCCTTCTTCGGCCGCGCAGGCAACTTTACAGCGAGAGGTTCTTCGCGCGACGACGTGCCGTTGACTTTGGCCTTCTTCGCTGCAGGCTTCTTGTTCTTCTTTGCCTTCCTCCTCACTTCCCGCAATTCTTCCTCTGCTGCGCTTTCGACGGCATCGTCGCTAGCTTCTGCTTCCTCATCTATTTCCGACGCGTCGTTTTCGCCATCTTCTTCCGTTCGTTTTCTCTTCGAATTCGCAGATCCGGCTTGCGACGAGGGCGCCTCTGGGGCGAACTTTTCTGGTGCTTTCACGGCGCGTCCAGACTTGCGCCTGCTCCCTGTCGCAGCTGGGGAGCTCGTCACGTCGTTGTTGGAGATGTCCATGAGTGGCGGTCGTCGAGTAGTCATTGAGGCATTGACGCGATCGTAGATTGGATATTTTGGAGGTGGGTTCTGGTGTTGTTGCGCGTCCGATTATCTCGACCTGGTGCTTTCGTGTTGATTGCGGCGCGAAGTGGAGGGAGTCGCGATGGTGTTTTCACTAATCCGGCCTAGCGCGTTGATTGCCTCTTTGGTCAGGAGTCTGCCCAGACGGGCTCGACGGGTACAGAATGAACTTCATTTCATCAGTCACCTCACTTTCAACGCTTCCTGTGTCGTGTTGTGCCATTATCCTGACAAACAGATCTCGATGATACTCTTGTTTCTTTGCCTCTACTCCTGACTAACAACTGGCTTTCTCCGGTTTTTTTTGAGCTCTGTTCATTGTGCAGCTTCCGAGCGCTTCATGTTCTGCACGCCTACTGGCTCGATGCATTAACGGCCTCAATCATGTCCTGCAAAACCCATGAGACTTATGTTCTGCAATCCTCTCTAAGTCCTTGTGTGCGCTTCGGCTTTGGGAGGCGTAGTATGTGACGTTGTGTTGCTACCTTTGTTCCTACACTCGCTCTTCTCCGGGCGCGGCTCACATCAATTTGCAGTTTTCGGCCTTATTTTGGCATCATGGAATCTCGAGATCGCTATCGAGCTCGCACATCAGTCGATTGCACTTGTATTTGGCACTACTTCGTAGGAAATTGTGGTGCAACTCAAAGATCGTACGGATTTACTCCAGCTCCCTTCCCGCGATCGTTTTCTACAGCACCGTTGGATATCACCCTTCATATATTCTCACCCCACCTCATCTCAGAACACGGCATCTGCGGAGCAGGGAAGGACAAAGAACTTGTTTGCACTGCCGTATTACTGTTAAAAAAAACTAATTGTCACCGGACACGGGCCTTGTTGACTCCCCATGTGTACTGTCGTACCTACAATGGTGGCAGGAGCAAATAACATTGTCGATGAGACGGACAGCACGGAATGCTTGACGACTCGTCCTGGATGCCGACCGTGGACTTCTCGAGTAAAGAGACTGGAGAGGGATTTCTAAAGCTCGGCTCGTGTTGCCTCTGCTTACAAAGAGAAACCTGATGGCGACATGTTTGTGTCCCAAATGTGTCCACGTCGTCGTTTTGGAGTCCAAACATAAGATGGCACACTGCGCTGATGTTTGATGTCTGGAGATGACCTTAACTGGAACTATCACTACTTCCCTCCCGCAGACCCAATGTCTAATCAGCCCGTGTTCGGATTCCACGAGCGGGCCGATATATGGTTGGACGAGGTCAACATTCCAGTGCTGAAAGAGAAGATAATTACTTGTAGAACTGTACTTGAATTTGGCAAGCGCCTTCGTTCAAAGAAATTCAGCTGATCTGACTCTTTCAACCACCCATGAATGTTGTATCATCGCAGAAGGCGGAGCATAGCTCCAAAGTCGCTTAGCCTCCAAGTTTTGTCGGTCTGGTCATTCCAAGCACCGATGACATTTCAAGTTTGGATAGCATGAAACTTGTTTGGTCTCCAAGTGGAAGAAGACATTCGGATGAAATGTGCATGGCATCTGCACTTTCCGGAACTGCGCTGTTTGATTCCAAAAACTTCGTCCACGTTTTTCAATTCTGTTTCATAGCCTCGCCATCCATGGTAAGTATTGGCCGCTCAATTGGGCTGCTCCATCGCTCAATTGACCACCACTCTGCTTGCGGCAGATCAAGATGCACTCCCTGAATTCGAACATGACATTTGAGTCGCCAGTGGTGTGTCCTAGTGGGTATGAGGCTGTTCAAACCAGGTCAATTTCACGTGGCTAGCCGTTTGGGTCCGGCCGGGCTTAAAACACGGTACGTCTCCAAGCCGCAGTACCTGTGACAAGACTCAAGTCACATCATACTTTCCGAGTGATCTACAGGTGGCGCACGCTCAATCATTTGTTGGGGGATCCTAGATACAGATTCGTTGGAGCATAATCTGCCGAAGTTTGTTGGCGGTGTCGAGATCTATCGAAACATCGAACATTTCCAAGACCAGCGGCATTGGCGACGATATTGGCAATGCTTATTTCGGGCTCACTATCGGCTACACATGCTTTGCCTCTGTTCCTCTGACCTGCAAGTCTTTTCAGGAAGTTCTCGTTCTTCACTAACTGCTGAATCTACGTTGAAAATTCTGAAAAGTTGCATCGCCTCCAGCCTGAGCATGTAATTACCGGGGTCGGGATTCAGGTACCCACATTACCTCACAATGATCTTCTTTTATAGAGTTAAGCTCGCAACTCAAAACCGTAAAGAGGAGCCGAAGGTTCGAAAATGAGAGGCTGGGCATCGGTTGGCACGTCTTGGAAACGTGCACGGCCAGAAATGGTGGCTTTGTTTGACGCCAAAGAATCGAAGCGCGCACAGGCAGTACTCTTCTCCCCATCCAATCAATCGAGCGCAATACAGTCGTTTAGCTTTTATCGACTGGCATGGCTTCGGGGGATTTACGACTACTCCACATTCGAGAGATCCGTTTCGTCAATCATCCGTTACAGTCGACAAAACCTTCCTTCGTTTGAAGATCGGCTACGAGCTGAGACTCGCTTCAGAAAACATCACTCACAGTCAGTGGCTTACACTCCGAGATGTCGCTGTGTCAGTCAATCCTGATGTTTTGACAGCATCGCAAGAGCCCGATTGTCGACCTCGCCTGCCGGATATCCGTCTGGTCCGTCTCTCTTTCGACTTCATGCGGCAGATCCATGACATTCGTCTTAATAATGGAACTTCATAGGCGTCTTAGCATGATTGAGTTTTAATGTTGCCTCTCCGGTTATAGCCATCCTAGTACGAAGGCAGACACAGCTCATCTTGCCCTCCTAGCAAATATGTATTAAAGCTGCTCAAATCCCCTCTCTTTGAACAGCATCAGCGATCAACAATCCTTCAGTCTTATCCTATTTCGTCCTCTTATTTTCTATTCTACAGCCGTTTACGATTGATTCGTGACAGCCTTCGGTCTTTTACATACATTCCACATATATATTAACAATATTTACCCCAAAACACCGCAATCATGCTCTCCAAGGTCATCCTCAGTGCTCTGGCAGCATCCTCTCTCGTTGCTGCTCACGGCAAGGTCGCAGTCGTCGTAAGTTTTTCACTTCTCTTCCTCACTTTCTTGAGCTGACACCATCTAGGCTGGTGATATGGGAGGAAACACTACCGCTCTCGGCATAATGGGAGGCGTCGTTCCCGGCCCGGGCAAGAACAAGGTCACTGAAGTCGACACCACAGTCTTCAACAAAGTCAACCCAATGAGTGACGGTCTCGGAAAAACTGCTGGCAATGGCAAGAACACCCTCGCCGGCATGTCAGCTGTCGTTGCTCAATCTGGAGAGACCCTTCCCCAAGTTTCCGACGGAGGATCCATCTCTGGTACATGGCACACAGTGACTACCGACGGTGCTGGCCCAGTCGTTATGGTCATGGATACCACCGGCACTGGCGCCTTCTCCCAGGGTACCAAGCTCCAAGTCACACAACAAGTACCAGGTGTCAACGGCAACATCCGCGCACCAAAGGATCGCCGCTTCTTCCGCCGCATGCTTATCTCCGCCGGTATCGTTAAGCGTGCATCAAATGTCAACACTGACGAGCCAATGGCGGGCACTGTTCCCGCTGGTACCACCTGCACGGGTACTGTTGGAGGCCAGTCGAATGTCTGCCTCATGAAGGTCGCCAATACCAACCCAGCAGGCCCATTCGGTGGTGTCTTCGCTTTCCAGATGGCCGGTACAGGTGGTGCCGCAGCTCCAGCCGCAGCTGGCGCTGCCACTGATGCAGCTTCAGCAAAGGTCGATGCCAGCGAGGACAACTCTGCCGTCCAGACTGAGGCTGATACCAAGCGCTCGTTCGTTGCTGAGGAGTTCAGCGCATAGATGCTTTGGAATCTCCAGGATGTCGGATATCTGGATCTTGAATTCGCCAAGAGAAGGGAGGCTTGTGGGGATGCGGATTCAAGGCAATGCGATCTTATTTGCTGCCAGCTTCTGGGGTTGAAAGGGAAACATTCTGGGATTGTTCCTTTCTTTTTATACTACTGTACTATATAAGGACAGGGTGTACATTCATTTAATGTAAACGTTGATTCAGCTCATTTTTCTGACTCTTTTCGATCTCTGGTGACGCTTTATAATTGATTGAAGACTTTGCCTTGCCTCGATTTTCTTGCACATTCCTCCCCAACTGACCATATGCCAGCCCATTATTCCTCACCGATTTCTATTTGGTGATTATGATGTAGTCTTTCTCTCCAAAACCTTATTCCCCTATATGTTGACCGCATCTGACATGGTGGCACCGAGCACGATCGGCTTCCCGAAAGCGAGCCTCATCAGCAACTTCCTCACTCCTCTTGTTTGAGTGTTGAAGATTAGACGGCAAAAATAAGAAACGAGTCAAATCACATTTTGAAAGAAAAGTGGTTCTTGGGATTCGTGGGGAAATCGATCGATGCACGCAGATCAAAGTATAATCAGTGGACCCCTGGTTGACAATCACTGGGGATTTGCGAGGGGTCCAAGATTATCGAATTTATAAAGCGATCATCGCAAGTTACGTTCAAGCTTTCATCCTTTCAAAAGATCAATACTTAATATAAGCTTTGAATGGGCTCGATTGAAGTCATGAGATAGGAGAAGTGGTGCCCTCGGTGTACTGTGCGAAGTGGGTCAATCCTGTCGCAGCCACATGTTGATCTGCATCCACCAACAAAACCAACATTCAACCAACATCAAGCGAGCAGTTTTGTTTACCAACCCTATTCTGACGTTACACAGTATTGATGTGGAAATATGGCGAGGCTGATATTCGAGGCTGACACATTCTTCACAACTCCACTTTGCTAATCGTGCTGCCCCTCTTCCAGCCGTGTCTGGGCTATGATCCAATTACCAACTTAGCAATTCAGCTCATACTCCCAAGCCTTGGACGTCGCGAGCCTATCAACGACTCAGATCTTCCCTGGCGACTCCCTCGACGACCTTTACTGCCCTTGATTGAAGGTCGATTCATTCTCAAGGACACAAAGTATCGAAACCCCGTCCTTTCAGGTGGATATGGCCGAGTCCCCGCGATCCACAGGAGCGGACGTATCCCCGACTGTCCAACCTCCAAGTACAGAGACGGGCATCATAGACCTCGCACAACCACAGACACAACCGCCGACAACAGAAGGGGAGAGCAACCCGCAAGATCATGCGCATTTGCAGATCGATGATGAGGTACCCGACCAATCTCGTTTCCTTATCTAGTCTTTCCAGCCTGCGCCAACACAGCATTAAATTTACCCAAGCTAATACAATCACCTCTTCCACAGGACAACTTCAACGACGCCGACTCCGCATATGGATCCTCCGTAGCCTCCTCCAGCGTCTCCCTCGCCTCCTCAATCACACACTACAAGTACGAGAACGGCCGTCGGTACCACGCCTTCCGCGAAGGCGAGTACTACCTCCCCAACGACGAAGAAGAGCAAGCCCGCCTCGACCTCCAACACCACATCTACCGGCTCTGCCTCAGCGGCGCCCTCTACCTAGCCCCCATCTCGAACCCCCAAACCGTCCTCGACATCGGCACCGGCACCGGAATCTGGGCGATCGAATTCGCAGACGAGTATCCCGGGTCCCTCGTAATCGGCACGGATCTCTCCCCTATCCAACCCGGTTTCGTGCCGCCCAACGTGAAATTCTACGTCGATGATTTCGAGCAGGATTGGGAGTTTCCCGAGGTGGGCAAGTTCGATTATATACATTGGCGCAGTCTGAGCGGGAGTACGGGCAATTGGGATAAGTTGTATGGGCAAGCGTTAAGGAATTTGAAGGAGGGGGAGGGATGGATTGAGGTGCAGGAGTATGATGCTTGGGTTTATAGTGATGATGATTTGGAGATGAAGAAGGCGCCGTGGACGCTGGAGTGGTGCGAGACATTGAATAGGGTTAGTACACAGTTTGGGAAGATGTTGAATGTGGGGAGACATCATAAAAGGTGGATGCAGGAGGCGGGGTTTGTGGATGTGCAGGAGAAGGTTGTGAAGGTATGTTTTTCGTCATCTCTCTGCTTTCTTAACTGTTGTCATGTTTCCTGCTCGACCACTGAACTGACTATACTCGCAGTGCCCGATCGGTCCTTGGACCCGCGACCCATCCCTGAAAGAACTCGGACGGTACGAACGCTGGCATATGAACGAATCCGTCGAAGCTCATTCTATGGCTCTGTACACGCGAGTTCTAAACTACACGCCCGACCAAGCAAAGGTTGTCTTCGAGCGAGTGAAGATGGAGTTCAATGATCGGAATTTGCATTTATATACAGTATATAGATTTTTGCAGGGGAGAAGGCCGAGGGCGGATGAGGTCTAGATTCACATGAGGGGAAGGGATCTGGGTGTCATGATGAGCTGCAGCGAGGCGTTCGAGATCTGAGCCCTTTAGACGTGTTTATATTGGGCTATGCATTGGTTTATATATTGATTGAGACATATCGAAGAATAAAGGAGACGACATGACATGACATGAAGGATATGTGCTGCTGAAATGCAATCTATCTATATACCAGGCTGAAAATGTACGCTCGACATTGAATAATCTGATATCACCCCCTCCTCAGGCTGAAGATCTAGTTCCCTTCTGCTACTCACTGGTTGAAAACGACTGACCAGTCTTCGTTCTTGAAGTACTCCTCGAGACTAGTCATAGGACAGTCGAATCCAGCCTGTGGGCGAAAGTCAAATCAGTACGAGTCCTGCGCTTGATGGGCGGACGACAGTGGGAGATTGCTATGATGGGGAAGTTGGCATACCTTCCTGATATCCTCCGCTTTCAACAATTTCTTATCGCCTCCATCATATCCCGGCTCACTAAAGACATCAAATCAGCAAAACATCCCTTCCACTCACTCACTCACTCCTCTCCCTCGCCTTCCCCACACACCACCAAACTCAAAACAAAAACAAAACACAGCTTAACTCACCCCGAATACTCAAACATATCCGCAATCTCCTCACCAAACCACCGATCCGGACTATTCTCCGCCAGATCCTTCACAGAGCACTGTCTGTAGCTCGCCTCCTTGCCCGTGACTTTCGACCATGTAGCGACGAAGTCGGCCCAGCTGCAGGTCGTGCCTGCGGCCATGTAGTGCTTGCCGGGGCCCATTTGGACGACGCCGTGGACGAAGGTGCCAAGGTCGGCGTTGACGGCGAGGTGTGGGACAGGGGCCGAGGCTGGCGTGGGGAAGGATTGAATGTAGGTGTTGTTGGGTTGCTGCAAGGGCGATGGATGGTGAGTTGAGGTTACAAAAGAGAAGATCGTGAAGGATGGGGGAATGAAACGGAGTGAATGGTTGGAGAGCATGTTTTCTTGTCGACGATGGTCTGTCACGCCTCGTGCTGCAGGATATGATGCATGCATGTTCTGCACGTCAAAAGATCCGAATGTTCCACAGCCATAAGACTGGAAACGATCTGACAGGGCATATGTGAAATGAGAGCGCAGACTTACTTTTGCGAAGTACGCTGCTGGTGCAAGCTTATAACTGCTCATGAAATACCCGGTCTGTACGCAGCTCATCTTCTTCGCTAATTCAGGGTACTTCTCCTCGACACTGAAGAAAGTTAGCATTTTGAGTTTCTTGCTCTGACGGAAAATATTAGATTGTAAAGGACAAGCAGGTCACTCGACCCTTAGTCCAGAGCAAATGAATTAGTCTGCAATCCATCCGACATGGACTGAAGGGCAGATTTTATTCCGCGAAAAGAATTCCATGACAAGAAATCTGGAAACAAAAACAGATAAGACACAATGAACGGCAAAACTCACTATCCCGGAAACACCTCCGCCTTCGAATCAAAATGATACAACTCCTGATACTTCCCCCCACTACACTTCTTCGCATAACTCAACGTACTAGCCACAAACCCCATCTCATCCAAGCCCCCAACAACGCCCTCACTCCCCGCCGCATCCGCGATGTTAACCCCCTGCTGCCTCTCCACATCATACGCATACCTCCTACACGTAATCCCCTTCTTCTCAGCCTCAGCTCTGGAATCAGGCCGGAAGAAAGGCTCCCAGTAATTCGTTACGCTGAAGATGAGATTTGCGCCTTGGAAAGCTGCGGTTAGGGATGAGACGGAGTCGAGGTCGGCGGAGACGATTTCAATGCCTTTGGAGGAGAGCGCTTGGGCGGCTGGGGAAGATGGGTTGCGTGTTAGGCCGCGGATGCGCCATTTGGGGTCGGAGAGGAAGCGTGCGGCGACGGAGCCGCCTTGGTTGCCTGTTATGCCGATTATGACGAGGAGTTTCTTAGGGGTTTCTGTGGTTGAGGCCATTTTTGAGTCGTGGTGTGTAAAATATGCTTAGATTACTTGAATGAGAAGTATCAATGAGAATTGGCTAGTCAGTAGTAGTAATTTGACGTGAGACTGCTTTGGTGTGAAGCTTATCGCGAGGTAACTAGAAGTCAAAGGAGGGGTCGGCTATTAGTTCAGATGCATGAGATGGGATGAGATGAGGGGTTGACTTTTGGAATAGATAGACTTGTCTTCTTTTGGTGTAGATTATTCCGTTAGCTTGGGTGCAGACGGCTCGGCGCGAGTGTGGCTTTCTGGTGCGTTTGATTGGTTTTGGTGTTGAGAGTGGGGGAATTCAGGGGGTATCACGTGTGAAAACTGTAATTGGCCATCGAGGCTCGAATGTCTCCATTTCGTGGATGAGGCTGAGTTGACCGAGGATCTGTTATTCAATACCGGGTCGGCTCTTTTCATCTTGTGAAGTTCAAGGCCAAAGACGCCAGGTTCAGGCTGTTGTTTACCCTGTCCTCGGTTATCGGCTCTAGCTAAAGACAGCTGAAACACTGCGGGGTTGAACGATACGTTTGAGACGTCATCTTCTTTCTGAAATTCAACAAAGAACAATGGAGAACATCAATGAAAAGGGAACTGCAAGGAAGACCAAACTCCGCACCTTGACCGGCTGTTTCATGTGCCGCAGGCGTCGAAAGAAATGTGACGAGGCGAAGATACGTTGTGGCGCTTGCACAAAGCATAATCTTCCCTGCATCTGGCCAGCATCGGTGGGGAATGATACGACAAATCGTTCAGGAGAACAACTAGTCATTGGATTCATCGAATACAATAAGGGAGTGGTTGTGAGGGATCCAGACCTTACTCTCGGGGGAGATCATCTCCAGCAATCCTTCTCGGACGACTCTACAAAGATTGGAGTCATTCGATCTGCTATGTATGGCCTCCCGGGGATTACGACGTCGGTAGATCACTACTTATCGACACATCTCCGAGAGAAATTTTTGCCAGGGGTCCTTCGAGGAAATGCCCATGAAGCGTTCCGTAACTGGCAACACCTGATTTCCATCGGCATCGAAACGAACGTGGCCCTGAAAGCTTATCTGGCAACAGCAGCTATGCACGCATCATGGACGGAAAAGAAGTTCAGAATTGTCGCTTTGAGGCATTATAACACTGTCATTTCTGACTTCAGAAAAGAGATTGAAGGAGGACATGTTCATGGGAGCGAGGATTGGGTTATGTACACGACTAATTTCTTGTGCCTTTTCGAGGTAATGCCCTCAGCCTACCTAGAATCGAATGAAAGTCTGACATGGGCAACAGATCAATCAAGGGTGGAACGGTCAGGGTAAACAATCAGGCCCAACGCCACATTTGGAAGGTCTAGCTCGTGTCTTGAAAATCCGGATCTCTGCATCTACGGCAACGGGGAAGATTCACCCAAAAGATCGCATCGCTGCGGAATCATTGTTGTATTTCGCCAGTACGCTATCTTTCTACTACTCAGAAGTAGATGTAGTTTGGGATCTTTTGGACTGGGATGCCTTGAGCCTATTCCTGGATCCTGTAGTATTCCCAGGTGTTTCGAGTACACAGAACTCGCCGCTGCTCGGAGCGGATTGGAAATTATACAAGACGATATTCGAGATAACAAGGCAGAGCCACGAGAATTCATCGCGCCTATCCGAATGCTTTCGCGCAACAGAGATGGCATCAGACCTGACTGAGTGGAAGAGAGAGCTGAACTCCGAGATTTGCCAATCTATGTTGTCCGAGGCGGTCCATACTTTCCAACAAACCATCCTCTACATCATCGCCGCTCAGATACTACTTCTCAAGAACATCCGACCAGGGACTCGGAGCTTCCATAGCGAAGTGAGAGTTCTTGTTCAGGAAGCCATGGCTATTGCCACTGAACTGACGATTGCACCAAATTGCGGCTTCTATCTCTGCTGGCCCTTGGCAATTCTCTCTTGCGCTGTCGAGACCGCCCATGACTTCATCCTACTGAGAACTATGCTTCAGAAAATTTGGATCGTGTCGCAATGCGGTGAAGTGAGGAGGGTTCTCCAGGCCTCGGAAGCGATGTGGCGAGCGACGCAACGAGACCATCCAGGAGGCATCGATACTGGAAGTGAGCAACAAGGGTTGCTTGACTGCCTGGACAATCCGGCAGGCTTCTTCCAGTACGCGTTAAGCAGCTCTCCTGATGAGTGAGATTAATCTCCGTATTTCCAGCCAGAGCGGGCTGATCTGGAGTTTTAACGGGACGTTAGTCTCCTGCAACATTTCAGATCTCGTGTCTCGAACGACAGCCAATCAGGACATGATGCGCCGTGCATCGATACATATGAAGCAACGATGTTCAGACTTGCCTGGACTTCATGCAGCCAATACCAGCATGATGCGCTGCATGGTGCAGTGCGGATTTAGGCGAGATCAAGGGTAATTTGGTGAGCCTTCCCAGCCCTACTCTGGCTTCGAACATCGATACAAGATGGCACGGAAGAACAGTGTACTTTCTTCTTTTGGATCAATAATTCTTTCGCAAGAAGATGAAAGTAACTTTGTCCCCCTGACGGAGACCTGGAGTACCGAGTTTCGTATCCGAAGGCATTTCTTTCTTGGACCCCCGCACAATTACTCCCTGAGCAGAACCATAGCTCAGGATCTTCGCCAAAACATTGTCGACAATGACGACGATGATAATGGAATTAACAAGGGAGAAGAGGAGGCATGTTTAGTGCCTAAAAAGAAAATATTTGTTCCCTAGCGAAGACATGCCACTGATCACCGGACGGTCTGATGAACTTTCCTATAAATCCGCCATTCCGTTCGAAGAAGGAACAAGTCAACCAGACATATTATTCTCAGCATCTTCATATTCCGAAAATTCAAGATGTTGTTCTCACCTTCTATACTCCGCTCTTTCTTGACGGTCTTGGCGCTGTGTACTCAAGCCAACGCAGCATCACTACAGACCGTTCCAAATTGGGGCGATAATCCTTCTGGTATTGCTCAGATGCAGATATATGTCCCTGATAAACTGTCTGCGAAGCCTCCAATCATTCTTGGTGTAAGTTCGTGTCTGTTAACCAAACTGACATGACCAGCTACATCCATGTGGTGGAACAGGACAACAATACTACGGCATGACGAAGCTACCTTCATATGCAGATAGGCTCGGCTTTATCCTGATATATCCCAGCACCACGAAAGAGACACGATGCTGGGACTGCCACTCAAACGTAACGCTCATCCACGACGGCGGTGGCGACTCCACCGGACTCGTCAACATGGTCAAATATACACTCAAGAAATACAATGGTGATCCTACAAAGGTCTTCGCAGTCGGTGGATCCTCAGGAGCCATGATGACCAATGTCCTCGCCGCCACATACCCAGACGTCTTCAACGCCGGGGCGTCCTGGTCCGGCGTCCCAGCAGGCTGCTGGTATGGCTCTCCAATCTCCACACCCACATCTCCGGACGTCAGCTGCCCGATGGGAAAGAAGACCTACAATGCGCAGCAATGGGGAGACATAGCACGAAATTGTTATCCTGGGTATCAAGGCAATCGGACACGAATGTTGATTGCGCATGGGAAGCAGGACTTTGCGGTTGTGTACTCGCTTCTGGCGCAGCAGCTCGCTCAGTGGAGTAATGTCTTGAATGTGTCTTTCATGAAGAACATTACGAACACGCCGGCGCAGAGTTGGACGGATATGGTGTATGGAGACGGAACAAAGCTGCATGGGTATAGTATTCAGGGTGGTGGGCACATTCCTCCGTTCCAGGAAGAGACTGTGCTGAAGTTTTTTGGGTTGATGTAATGTTTTGACGTTCAGTCACTGGCTCTGTGAAAATAGTGTGCGGCCAGGACTAAACTTGTAGAGGACTTTTTCCATGAGACGCAAGAACGTCATAGGCACTTTTCCAGTGCAAATTCAACTATGAATATATCTTTCGAACCCCTCTCCTTCATCTTCCACGACACCATTCTAATCTGATTATCCGTCTTCAGTGTCAACCTGGATTTACAGCCTTCTTCCGAGTGACTCGCCTCTAGCGCGTCCCAAAGCACAATTATACTCCAAACGGCGACCCTCTGCTGCTTCCATCCCTTCGCCGCGATATATCTTGGCTGATTTCTCGTAATGCTGTCAACCAACTTCGCCTTTAGGCCACAATATCCGTCACTGGGCCTGATGAGCGCAACGTGAAGATCGCCCTGTTTCCAACCGTAGTGACCATCGAGATAGTCATCGTACGTGTAAAGATCCTCCGTGTCTGAATACTGGAAGATGTTTGCGCTGACGAGGTTGGATTTCCTATCTCGGATCACTGCTTCCACGAAGACCAAGACCCCATCTTCGAAATCGTCCGGCTGTTTCTGGTCATTGCGATCGCTCGTCAAGGATTCTGGTTCAGAAGTCTGGGTCGATTACATAGATGAGTTGGTAGAGCTTTCGCCTTGTGTGCGACACGGGAGGGTAGCTGAGAGGTCTGGTTGGTATGGCGGTGGATTCTCCGCAGATCTTTCAGTGCCATTCTTCGAATTGCTTGTGCAGACCATTCTGACTGCTTGACTACCTTTCCTTGCACCTATTCACTGACTCTCACTTTTTGTGTATCTTGGTGCCTAAATGCTGCGGCTTTCAAGGCTGGCGGACGACGATTTGCCCAGGACAGAAATGTTTAGCATACTGGTGCTCTTCAAAAGTTGTGTGTAGCTCTTCGCTTAGTTTGGACTTCTTTCTCTAGATCCCAAACTTTAGGACATGGAAATGTCTATCTAGAGCTGGTGCTCGAAGATATTGCTAAAAGTCGTGATGTAGCGATGACGGGCCCGGCATCTCCCGAGCAGTGGCCGCACCACGTCTAGCGCTCCTGACAGCAAGATATGACTTTAGCCTAGCACTCTAGAAGTCTAAGCAGAATTTGAAAGTAGACAAAGAATATGAATGTGCATGGAAAATCTAGGGACCTAGGAAGAAGTTAGTCATGCTAGAATTATCTAGCAGAGCCACAGTAAATTTGAGGACTAGCGACCCTAGTGACATCATAGCTCTCAACCTGTACATGGCTGGCAAAGTTCGCACATGTAACTTTTGGCCATTTTGTCCCCTCAGTTGACCTCGATTTGGCAGTAAAAGTTCGGTCTGCATATATTGTTTTTATTTCTCGAATGCCCTTTTGATAAGCGAGGTGGGCTGGTGGGCAAGACGCAAAACCTGTTATACTGTCCCTCCGTCGAGCCCTTGGCCACTGTTTACAATTGCTACCATGGATAGCTTGTTTGTAGACGTCCTAAGACAGTTAGAGTTCAATTGTTATCGCTTGTAAATTCAGCTGGGTAATGCTTGTTGGCCAATCTTCACGTACGGGTCAGGGAATGCGCAGTTCTTCATAACGACGGTCTTTCACTGGTGGAGAAATCCCAGAAATCTTCTACCCTAACACTTGCGGCTATGCGACGTTACATACTTCATTCAACGGTATGTTACGGTATAATTTTGAGCAATCACGTCTTCGACAGCGGACGTGAGTACTTTTATCGCTAGCCTCGAATACATTTTGGCGTCAACTGGGATGTGATAAACAACCAACCTGAGATTGAAGCAAGCTCGGCGTTTATTCATTCCTGATGGTGGCAGAAAAGCGTCGTATGGGGCCCATGGGAGTATTTACTGTTCTGTATTACTCGACTTGTCGTTCTTCGAGTAATCAGATAGGTCGGGAATCAAGCTGCGTGATATTTCAGAGCAACCACTCGCAGTGGCGAGATTGTTGACAAGATGATTTCAGGCTCTATCTCATGATTGATTAAATTGATTCATGGTGTAAGAGACGTAAAGTTATGTGCGAAAAAAATCTTCGTGACTCTAAATACTTTCCTGATATTATTCTCTGAGATTTGCGTTGGAAAATGAACTCCGTCGCTGCTATAGACTCGAAATAAAAAGCAGATATATGAAACATGTCTCATAGGAGCCGATGCATTATCGTGCGTTCTTGAAGCCAACAATGCGCGTTGATGCCAGACGGTCCTATAGCTCGCTAACGACAGGTCCCACCTCAACACCATCATGAGATCACTAAGAAATAGCCTCAGCATCAACACCTCCGGCTCACTATCCCTAGACTCCGACTTAATTTCTAGTGTTTTTTGGACGCACATAAATCAGGATCCCGTTCTCACAATCATTCAAATTTTCCATCCATCATTCTCTCCATATCTCTTGAATCTCTGTAATCGACATCTTGACCAGCCAACTTTGCATATCTCAAGATCTTCAGCATATCATACATCTTGACTTTGTCCTTCTCCATTGTCATTTATTGTTGCAAGCTACCTTTTCTCTGGAACCAAAAAAGCAGAAAAACCTAAAAAAGGAAAAAAAGAAAAAAACATACACACAGAAGAGGAAGCACACAAAAGCACTCATCTCCAAATATCTCCCCTGTCGGATGAAACAATATACAGACAGGGTCCCTCTACCAACAGGTGGGGGAGCTCACCAATTGGGCTGCGCTTTCGCGTAGCGGTTGGCGTCAGTAATCACTTCCTTCCCATCATCATTTCAAGTCTGTGATGGGTGGGAGATGATGAAGCTAAGCAGGGCAGCTTGATAGATATATAGAATACTGGGTATCTGTCAATTTATAACATACCAAAGGTTCCTTTCGTACCAAGCTGAGGTTTGAGCGGTGAATTTGTTCGAAGTGCTCTGTACCCATCTTTGGTTTTGTGCTTCGGCATCGTGACCTTGATGCTGTCTTGGCACAAGTTTCTGCTTTTCCTTCCGTGATTTTCTGTCCCATATAATTTCCGAGTCTCGGAGTCATTGAAGATACGGTTTCAAGCTAATGATCGGACTCATTTGTGTAGCCGTTGTTTTTGTCAATGCGGCGGCGGGGTTGTTGCTGTCAAGCGAATAATGTCCCGCCTCTAGAACGGGCAACTCGTCCAAATTTGTTCGAATTTAGAATATAGACAGTATCCGTAGTACTTGCTGAGCCTGGATTCCACTGATAGTCTCCCTCTTTGCTTCTGCTTCTGGATAATTCGTTCCACGTAGAATTCACATGTTGCCACGAGCATGTCGAATTTTTACATAACCAGCAGAATTTCTGATGCTGTTGCAGAGGTTGAATGATATGTACCTCGTAATTGGTTCAATTTTCATGCATGATTGCGTCAAAAGCTTGGACGCAGCAGGTCTGTTCCTTTGTCTCAGCCCTACGATGACAGTACCCACTCAGTAGCCAGCCAGCCTTCCATGCATCGTTACCACATCTCGATGCCTTGTTTCTGCAAGCTGCCATCATTGAAATCTCAGCATTCAATTGCTTCCACCATATAAATGGATCGCCAGCAGTAACTTCCTGATGTAGCGGGGCTGCACCCATAATTATCACCAACGCCAAGGTCATGATCCAGTAAAAATGAGGTCATCATCCACACCTCGATTATCAAGATCAATCTCGAAGTCTATCTGACTGATATCCCTACACATATAACCAAAACTAAAAGTCCCTGCATATCCTACTGTATAGCCAAACTCAAACAAGTCAAACTCGAAACCATGAATAAAGTTACAACGACATCTTCAATCAGGGTGGACCGCCGAGAAGGCCGTTCCATCGCCAACGCCGCAGCTCAAAAAATCATCAACCCCTTCTCATCTCTGATCCTCAAGCCCGGCAATCCTCAACCCTGCGGCTCACCCCAATTGACACCACCGAGCAAAACACAAGGAGATTGCTCAATTGAAGAATCGCAGATCGCAAACACATGGCTCTACACATTCAAGACCCTGTCAAAGTCTGGCAGAGCCGAAGCGAGACACAGGATATACTATTTTGCCGGCGGTGGGTTCCGGGGTCTCCCAGAAAAGGAACATTGGACATTATGTTCGGATCTCTCTAGCATGTTACCGGACTACGAAATAAGTCTCGTCAGCTACCCTTTGGTGCCGAACTCGCCAGCTTCGACGGCACTCCCTCATCTAGAACGGTTATGTGATGCTCTGGTCGACCAAGCGAGGCGGGAGGGTTTTCGCATCACGTTCTTTGGGGATTCTTCTGGTGGGAATATCGCGATTGTTCTTGGTCTCTATGTTGCGACGCAGTATTTGAAGAATACCTCCGATGGACCATGTCCGGTTGAGGCTGTCATGGCCATGTGTCCAGCGACGGATATGCGAAATGAGAATCCGGATATCGATGTCGTCGAGGCTCACGATCCGATCCTAAGTCGCAAGGTCATTACCGAAGTGGCTGAGGGATGGAGAGCAGAGCTTCCAGCTTCTGATCCACGAGTCTCTCCCATCATGGCAGACTTGAGCGTCTTCAAGCAAGCGAGCATCAAAGTCGATGGAGTGACAGCAGGTTACGATACTCTGACTCCTGATGCGATCAAGTTTCGAGAGAAGCTGGCGGAGTGTGGTGTCGATGGGGATTGGCTGCAGTGGGAGAAACAGATGCATTGTTTTCCTTTGCTCTCTGCTTTCCATATCCATGAGGGGACGGAGGGGAAGAAATGGATTGTGGATGTTTTGAAGAGGAACGTGAATGGTTCTCGAGTCTAGATCACATCTTGTTGTCAGATCAGATAAGAGGCGACTGACTGACTGGCTGTATTGTTTGGTGCTACTTAGATGATACCCTGAATGCAAGGTTTGGATTTGCCATTATCGCCTGGTCTCGCTTCCGTTTCGCTTCCAGGTTGCGATCCCTCTTCAGAAGCAAAACAACTGCTGTTCCCGTGGATTTATTTCTGTCATATTTCAAGAGACCCCTGAAGTTCGACAGAACCCAATTCAGATTAAAGTACCAAGTTAATTGGCTAAGTCGCGGTGCCGAAGGAGGGGTTGTAAGACGCGTCGCGAAGTCATGAGGTCATATCATCTGGAGCTGTTCGGAGCTAATGCTCCTGGTACCACGAGTTTGTACGGTTGCGCCACACTAACGAAATGCACCATCACTGACAGCTCCAGCTAGTGCCACGCTGTACATCTTTTTGTACTCTCACTTTACCTCTAGAATTTATTATCTCCTTTTTGCTTATGTTTCAAGCACGAACGCCTTAATTTTACACTTTCTCGAATGGGTTTGGAGTTTTGCAGGCGAAAATGAGTGCATCTTCCATCAAACATGTCGACGACGCAGAGGCGCAGGCCGAGACCTCAAAGACAGGTAAATAATTCTGCCTCTTTTGGCAAATCAAATGCATTTAATTGACATACTTCAGGGCCTTCAAGTCTGTCCGTCCATAGCAATGACGATGCTCCAGCAGTCCTCATGGACCCGAATTCCAAAGAGCTCTCCTTGTACGAGAAGAAGTCGCTCTTAATTAACAAGGAATTGAATGCTATGGGAATGGGAAAATATCAGTGGTATATTTGGTCATTATGTGGTTTGGGATACTTCCTCGATCTGCTTTGGGCGCAGGCGTTTGGGCTCATCGCTACCCCGCTGCAGCAGGAGCTGGGCTTCAGCAGTGAGTGTTTCCAATTTTCTATGATGTCGATCTTGAAACGGATGCAGAAACTGACATGTGATTGTAGGTGGTGAACTGGGCAATATTTTCACGGCTTTCAATTCCGGTCTCTGTGCTGGCGCTTTCGTTTGGGGGACTCTGGTCGATATCATTGGTGGGTTTAATCGACAAAAGCATGGCCATAAATTAACTTGAGCCAGGTCGTCGATGGGCTTTTAATGGCACTGTTCTCATTTCGTGTATCTTTGGACTATGTCTCGGTGCACCAAATACATACAGCGCGATCTTAGTATTGACAGCCTTCAATGGCTTCGGTATCGGAGGAAATATTCCCATTGACACGACTATTTGCTTGGAGTTTCTCCCACAAGTACGGTCTCAAACCCCCAATTTTATCTTTCATACGTTAACAAAGATGCAGAATCGTCGATTCCTTCTCGCCCTCCTATCAATCTTCCAGCCCTTGGGAGTAGTCGTCTGCAGCGGTATCGCCTACGGCTTCATCCCCAAATACTCGTGCGCCACCGATCTCAAATCATGTAAATCCTCCACCCTCACACCAGGCGAAGCCTGCTGCAGCAAATCCGACAACATGGGATGGCGCTACCTCATGTTCACACTCGGCGGCATCGCACTCTTCATCTTCCTCCTCCGCTTCGTGCTCTTCACATTCCAAGAATCGCCAAAATACCTGATCGGGAGAGGCCGCGACGAGGATGCGATGAAAGTGCTGCATAACGTGGCAAAAGTCAATGGTTATGATTGTCGCTTGAGCATGGATGATTTCCGGGCTTTGGAAGCGAATCATGGTTCTGGATCTGGGTTGCCGGATTCACCGAATGGTTCGGGTGATGCGATGTTGAAAGATAGTGTGCCTACGCAGAGTGCTGAGGTTGCGAATCCGCCATTTATGCAGCAGGTTAAGAATGAATTTGCGAGGATTAAGATCCTGTTCTCGACTTCGGCGCTTACTAGGCTTACGATTTTGGTCTGGATTATCTATGCGTTCGATTACTGGGCGTTTTCTGTTGCTGGTATGGCCTTCCTCCCAATATCGCTTTGTTGCCAAAATTCCAGAACTTGTCACTGACACTTACCAGGCTCTTTCCTCCCCACTATTCTTCTCCGCAAGAATCAAGCAATCAGCGTATCTGTCTCGGAGACGTACCGCGACTATGTCATCATTTACCTTCCCGGTATCGTGGGAGTGGCCCTCGGCTCACTCATGGTCTACGTCCCCCGAATCGGTCGAAAATGGGCTATGGTATTCTCAGCAGCGATGATGGGCGTCTCTCTCTTCCTGTTCTCAACCGTGAATACCCAAGCCTCCAACATCGGCTTCAACCTCATGGAGTATTTCTTCCAGTCGATGTTCAACGCCGTGTTATATGGCTGGACACCGGAGGCTTTCCCAGCGCCCGTGAGAGGCACGGCGAGTGGTGTGGCTAGTTTCTGGGGGAGGTTGTTCAGTATTGTCAGCCCGTTGATCGCGGCTCATCTACTGGAAACGAGTTTGAATGGGCCGTTGTACTTGGCCGGGAGCGGGGCGCTTGTTTGTGTGGTTGCCATTATGTTTTTGCCGAGTTCGACGTTGGGTGGTCAGTCGACTTGAATGAATGGGAGATAGATCTTGGCGAACAAATCACTTCTAAGCTCCTCAGAAGACTTTTCTATTCCGGAATGCACGCCCAATCTTTTCATCGATTCATGAGACTTGGGCGAAGGACCCACCTTCCACCCCGCGTTCCCTCGTCTCCTTGCAAAGTCTGGGTCCAAATTCAGCCACTTTCTAGTGGCAAAATGGATCCGTATGACAGCTTCCCAAATCTCAACAGTTGCAACTTTCCAACAGACAACGCAGATCTGGGAAGAGACTGACTTCACCATGCCAGCAAGTTCAACCAAGGACGACCAACAGCAATGGCCTCAGCACGACGAAACGTCGCGGCCGATCACGATTCTGTGCCACCAACAGACAACGGGCATACAGCGACTGCATCCCCGAAAACTTCTTCACCAACGAAGGTCTGAGATCGAGGATCATCGCCAGCGCAAGAAATACCACGCATCGACGATACACCCCAAGCGGCTGCAGGCACCTTTTCAGTCTTTGGAAAGCCGCCAGCTGAGCTCCCTCTCCATATCTGGGAGCTCGGTGCAAAGACTTCAAGGCTCGTCCGTCTCTAGCGAGAGGTCACCAGATTGGGAAAAACCTAGTGGGTAATTTACGAGAGGATGGACGCACTGGTAGAGCTCAGGGTGGAGCATCCTGAATGGAAGCAACCGATTGTGAAAGTGGTTGAGATGGCAAGGGCGGCTGGTAGGACTTTCGACGATCTGTGTGAAAGCTTGGTGACTTCGAAGAGCAAACTCGGAGAAGGCACAATCCATCGCTGGGAGCACTCCCACCAAAAGAAGCTCGGGGAAGCCATCTCTGGAGAACGTCAAAACCAAACAGAAGAAGACGAGATTGTTTTCTGAGCGCGATTCAGCCAACAACACTCCTCATGACAAGCAAGCCAGCGGAGACGACCTCGATCCACAGGGCCCCCTTGCAAGCAAGAGATTCAGTGCTGGTAGGATGAATCGTAATCTGGTAGTGTTGCATCTGAGGGCGGATTTTCAGTGGAGACCTAGACTTCGAATTCACCGCAAAGGGGGCGAGGGAGTCGGGATCCTGGGGGCAGGCGGGCAGCGAAAGGATTGCTGACTGATTGCAATTACTTGAGGCGTTTGGGTTGCCGTTGGGGTCGGCGGTATTGTTTTGAAAGCTCGGGATATCGATGTCGCTGCTTTTGCATTGGTACTTGAAAATGATTGATGGCTTGGGGGCCTAGATATTAGCATACTTGCAGGATACAAAAGAGGCATTTTGATGGACATTTTGGAATACTATTCGCGAGCCATGCTTGTGTGCGAGGGGGCGTCTCGTGGAGTCGTGTTGAGTCAGATCTCCTTTCGCATGCATATAATGAATCATACTGAGCTGGACTAAATTGGCTTCAGTGCTGCTGGTAGCTGACAGACACGCTGCGATTGAGTCTTGTGAAGTGGTGAAGCAATGTTTGAAGTTGAAGATGGAGGGTCGCGACTGGCGAGTGAAAGATGAAGGGATGAAGGAATGGGCACGTGACGTGAATGGATCGTCCTTTCTTGCAAGTCGTCCCATTTCGAGCTCGAAAGCTCAATACGAGCTGACTTCTTGAAAGTTAGAAAGTATCTCTGGCCTCTGGAACGCCAAGTTTGAGCAGATTCGTCGCCACGTGAGAACGTCGTAGATTAGCAATGTGGCTTATGAAAGACTTGAGCTCTTCCCTCCAGCTTTATCCCTTGGTCACCCCATCTTCAACCCTCACAACACCCCATATCCCCGGGTCACCTCTCCCACTCCTCGACTTCGACCCGGGAGAACTTACACCCGGGATCCGTTATATTGCCCACACCGTCTACCTGCTCAACAAGCGTTCTCCACGCATTGCGTTGCGGTCCTTTTGCGGGACTCTCAAATCTCCATTTTCAGAGCTAGAACAGCCCGCTGTCAAGTCTCCCGAACATGCGATGAACTCAAGTAAAGAGTAGAACTCTGCTGGCAAATGACATCTAGTGGAGTCAATGGCACAGTGGATTCTTCGTACCGGTAGTACCGATGCCCATGAAGTTGAGGATGGAGACGGGCCAAGGCATCAGGGAATATCGATGGAGTGGGATGATTCCCGTCACAGTACCAGAATTTTCGCACTTTTTTGTTTGAAGAGAGAGGAGTTTCTCGGTTGGAAATAAGATTCTGACAAGCGGCTTAAGCATTTTCCAAGGATCGATTTGAGCTACTGTAGCTTGCTTACTTGCTATGAAGCTTTGGCTTGAGTTGTTCCCCGTCATTCGTTTCAAGCTCAACATTCTGCTTTTCCCTACAGATCTCATCTATAGCTTCTGCCTCGATACGAGCTCTTCACCACCCGGGTCCAGGAGAATAGTCCATCTATTTCATCCAAGCCTCGCTCGACTGTCATCCGATGGCCGAAGATGCCCCATAACATTGCGTATGTGGCCGGCCGGGTGCGTGTTCGGCAAACCTCCCCCTCTCGAGTCATGTCGTCCCACGTCTGGACTCCAGTGTTTATCAGTACGCTGGTCCCGACGGTACTTTGACTTTTCTCCAGACTCTCCAGTTGGTCAAAATCTGGTACCTGGCACCGTTGAGATGACGAACCCTTTACCAATCCCAGCCAAGTGAGGGGCTTTCCCAACGGCGAGTGTCGGCAGTGAAGGGAGAACTTCGGGGATGCAAGTCGTATGCGTATTTAATGCATAACTAGACTAGGAGATGCTTGGCGGGAGAATTGAGGCTTTTTGGTGGCAGTCGAAGCATTTTCCTGGCAAGCCACGCGGGAAGGCGGGGGGGAGCGAAAACTTTATCCTCAAGCGGGGTATTGGAGGTCGGCCCTTTTGTCCTCACGTGCAACCCCACTTCCCAATCGTATGCATCCCCAGCTCCCCCATTCCCCACTTCCAGATCTGTGGCGTCGCCTGTCGCCCCCGCATGTTGACAAGAGGTGGATCTTGACCGGGAAATCGTCGGCTGTTGATGCTAGATAATTTTGTTTCTTGATCGGCGGTCCGCTCCATGACGATGTGTTCGTTGACTTCGGCAGAGATCTCGTGCTTTTGGGGCCAGCTAATGTCCGGCAAAGATGGGATACCAAGCATGTCCATCGTGTTGACGGACCGATTCAAGCATCAAGGGTTCAAGCCCAGAACGCCTCGTCCACTTTGCTCCTATTCAAGATGTCATTGATATTGCTTGCTAAAACTTGCGGGCGGAGGGGATATATAAGGTGGACAGGATGCCGAGATTCTGGTTTTCGGTTCATCAGTCGCAAACTGAACATCAATCCGACCTTCCAAGATGCTCTACTCCTTCTTGTCGGCAGCTGCTCTGCTCGCACCAGCTCTTGCTGTTGTGCAGCCACTGAACACTACCATTCTTGGTCAATATGGACACTCTCCAGCAGTTTACCCATCACGTATGTTCTCCGAAAGTCGCCTGACAAATCCAGCTAACAGTTCCAAGCAAATGCCACAGGCGCTGGTGGATGGGAAGAAGCTCTTGCGAAGGCGAAAGAGTTCACTGCTCAGTTGACTGCAGCCGAGAAAGCAGACATGGTCACGGGTAAACCAGGACCATGTGTTGGTAACATCGTCGCTATTCCTCGTCTTGGGTTTGGTGGTCTCTGTCTTCAAGATGGACCATTGGCTATTCGGACTGTGGACTATGCAAGTGTTTTCCCTGCTGGTGTTACTACCGCTGCTTCATTCGATCGCAAGTTGATGTACGAGCGTGGTGCTGCTATGGGTGCTGAGTTCAGAGGGAAGGGTGCCCAAGTTGCTCTTTCGTAAGCCAACCCACCTCACCATACAAAGATTATTCCTGACAAATTCAAAGTCCTGTTGCAGGTCCTCTCGGTCGTTCTGCTTATGCTGGCCGAAACTGGGAAGGGTTCTCTCCAGACCCATACTTGACAGGTGTTGCTATGGAGGAGACCATCACTGGACTCCAAAGCAATGGACTTCAAGCGTGCGCTAAGCACTGGATCGGTAACGAGCAAGAGACACAGAGAAACCCAACTTACAAGAACGGCTCTATCGTTCAGGAATCCATCTCTGCTAACATCGATGATCGAACTATGCACGAGCTGTACATGTGGCCATTCGCGAACGCAGTTCGTGCTGGCGTTGCAAGTGTCATGTGCAGTTATCAGAGACTGAATGGATCCTATGCTTGCGAGAACTCCAAGGCACTGAACGGTTACCTGAAGGAAGAACTTGGATTCCAAGGATACGTCATGTCTGATTGGGGTGCGACCCACTCTGGTGTGCCATCCATTGAGGCTGGTCTGGACATGAACATGCCTGGTGGTCTTGGTCTTTACGGACTGACGTTCGGCGAGGCATCTGACTTTGGCGGAAACGTCACCCTTGCTGTCAACAATGGCACACTGGATGCTTCCCGTGTTGATGATATGGTCATTCGTATCATGACTCCATACTTCTTCCTTGGACAAGACAAGGACTACCCAACTGTCGATCCATCGTCTGCTGACCTCAACACTTTCTCTCCAAAGGATACTTGGTGTAAGTACTTTCCCTTGTTGCTTATTCCTCTGCGTCAAAAGTTCAATGCTGATGTTTTACAGTCCGTGAGTACGTCCTGAATGGCACCCGCAGCCGTGACGTTCGCGCCGATCATGGTGCCCTCATCCGCAAGCACGGAGCCGAATCCACCGTTCTCCTCAAGAACGTGAACAACGCCCTTCCTCTCAAGTCCCCCAAAATCATCTCCGTCTTCGGCAACGACGCCAGCGAAGACACTCAAGGTTTCTACAACCAGGTTGATTTCGAGTACGGTACCCTTGTCGCAGGAGGTGGCTCCGGCACCGGTCGTCTCACCTACCTCATCACCCCCCTCGAAGCCATCAAGGCTCGCGCCTCCAAGGACGGCGCTCTGGTCCAACAATGGCTTAACAACACCCTCGTAGCCACCAGCGACATCTCCACCCTCGCCATCCCCGAAACCCCCTCCGTCTGCCTTGTCTTCCTCAAGACCTGGGCCGAAGAAGCCGCCGACCGCGTCTCCCTCGAGCTCGACTGGGACGGAAACGACGTCGTCGAATCCGTCGCCTCCTACTGCAACAACACCATCGTCGTCACCCACTCCTCGGGAATCAACGACCTGCCCTGGGCCGACCATGAGAACGTCACCGCCATCCTAGCCGCTCACTACCCTGGCCAGGAATCCGGAAACTCAATCGTCGACATCCTCTACGGCGACGTCAACCCCTCGGGTAAACTCCCCTACACCATCGCTCTCTCGAACGACGATTATAACGGCTTGCCTACCACGGCTGTCAACTCCACCGATCCAGATGCCTGGCAAGCGTGGTTTGAAGAGAAGCTCGAGATCGACTATAGGTTTTTCGACGCGCAGAATATGTCCGTGAGGTATGAATTCGGTTTCGGTCTCTCGTACTCTACATTCGAGCTCTCCGATCTCGCAATGTCATCTTGCGCTTCTGCGAATGTCTCAGCCACACCAGCACCACAATCCGCTACTACGCCCGGTGGAAATCCTGCGCTTTGGGAGAATCTGTATAATATTACTGTGACGCTGAAGAATACGGGTGATGTGGCTGGCGCGACGGTACCGCAACTATACCTCTCGTATCCAGATTCTGCGCCAGCTGGTACTCCACCGAAGCAGTTGAGGGGTTTTGAGAAGGTGATGCTGGAGAGTGGGGAGAGTGAGAGTGTGAGTTTTGAGCTGATGCGGAGGGATTTCAGTTATTGGGATGTGAGCAGTCAGGAGTGGGTTATTCCAGCTGGGGAGTTTGGAGTTAGTGTGGGGTTTAGTAGTAGGGATTTGAAGGTTGTGGGGAGTGTGAGTGTTGTTTGAGGAGCTGGAGGAATGAAGTACATGATTGAATGGATACTCTATACAAATAATTATATAGCTGAATGAATAAATGGATAATGAACCTCATCCGCTTTTGGAAATTCTGTCCCATATACAGGCCACCAAGAATCAAATCCTACCCCGATAGGCAAACCGAAACGTCTCAACCCTATGTCATTTGGCTCCGAAAGAAATGCCGATGTCCGCGGCAACTTCCACACACAACCTGATTCTCTTAGCTATTCTTCCATTGCGTTCACTGTTCGCACATACTGGTTGCTCGTCTCTTTCCTCAACGGGCTGCCAACGTCATATTTTCTCTCACTGTCACTTTCGACATCATCATCACTTCATTTCATAACCCTCATTCTCACAATGATTCATTTGCTACTGAATCCTTAGCTACTGGGGCAGAATATGTCTTCCTGAATTTTATCTAAAAGATACCCAAAGCACTTTCATGTTCCTGACTGTCATTCCCTGTAAGACATATGCAACAGGATGCAGATTACCCTTGAAAAGTTCAATCCTTCGGCACCAACGCTGCGGAGATGGGAATTGTGAAAGAAGGAATACCTCTTATATATTCCTGTCGCAATACTCGATCCATGATCTCCAAAAGCAGATCCAAGCTGTTGGTCTTAAAACCCTCGTTCAGTCAGGTGAACTAACAGGGACTCACATCATTCCTTCCTTGTGCAGATGGATGTGATTCAAGATGCCGCACCGTAGACACTCACTAATGCATGCCGTTCGGTCTATTATATAAACCTATAGAGCCGTCAACTAGCTGCTTCTCTGGTAAACACGGTGTCCTTGGAAGGAAGACAGGACTTATTTCCGAGTATCTTTCGGCCGTATTAAGGGATGGGATAGTATGGTATGGTTGCCTAGGCAATATTGGTGATAGAATTTCAACCTGGCATGGAACATGTCCAGTTCACAAAGGACCACTGCTTGTTCGATATATGAGCTGCCACCCACCTTGAAATGAAGAGTTTTGTTGCCATCTCCTTGGCTGTTGTCATGCCTCCTAGCTGCGCCGAAAGCTTGCTACCACGGGTAAAGAGTCGGACCTTGTGCGATGAACTATTTTCATATAAAGTTCGTTGAGGTAGGTTTTTCATCAGACCTTAGTTGACTCAAGGAAGCCTGAGGACAAGGTCGTATCCAGAGTCAACTTCTCCTGGAAGAAGCGAAGTGCGTTGTTTGTTCCATCTGCCGAGGTGTAGAAGTGGGGGACTTTACAGTCCCTCGAACCTTCCTCTGCTAATCCTGTGTAGTCCTTCCTGGAAACTTACTAGTTCGAGACGATATCTCTGTGATCGAGTAGCTAATCTGGCTAGGAGAAAGCGTGGGAGTGAAGGCAACGGGTGACATGTAACGGCCGAAGAGATGAGAGCTGGCGAGGGCTAAAGGAGAGGGATGTTGAGGGGCGAAAATTGCTAGAATTGGGAAGTATAAAGGCTCCTCGTACACCTAGGTCTCAGACTGCTAGAATACCCCAAGCGAATTGCGAACCTGGCTATGGAGGGCGGGTTGACGTTCCCAGCTGTGGAATGTGCACGGCTTGACTTACTGAATTGTACGTTCACCATGTCTCTGTAATATAATTCGGATCACATTGTAGTGGATTGTGTGAGATCCATAGGTAACAGTGACGAGGACTGTTGTGCTGCTGCTGATCCTGAGTCTGCTGTCATTTCTTACGTTGCTGCCAACCTCATTCATCAGCCATCAGCACTCTGGGAGCATACAAATTGGAGCGATCTGACGCCTCATAGAACCAAGCCGGCGCTTCAAAACTTGAGGTTTTAGTCCTGTTAAGTTTGTTCCACCACCCTATGTTGCCGAACATCTCGCTTACATTGCGTACCCAACGGTTGTCTTTGAGCACGCCTCTTGGTCGAGTATCGGTGCTCTGCTTTTGCGAGAACTTATCCTGCTCCTTTTATATCCTGCCATAATAGTCTACTCACAGGATTTCGAATGATTATGGTTCCAAGAGAATGAATAAAATCTAGGCTTGCTGACACTGATTATCGACCTTATGAGGAAAAAGTATATAGAGCTCGTTAGTCAAGTATAGTTCTACATCAAATGAGAGGACAATCAGTGGATGGACTGTACATAGAAGCGATCGTTGGAACCAAGACACTCTGGGTCATGCTTTTCTGTATGGAGTCTTCTTCAGTAACTCTCCACCTCTACCCTAGGAAAGGCGGTAATGTTCAAGCGTAATTGCGGCTTCAGAATGAGGATACTTGTTGTTTATGAGGACATGCACCGCTGTCTATAATTAAGTAGCTGCCAGAAATCCCTACTCAAGCATATCCTCTGAAAATCGACTGATTATTCCTGCGCACAGCTTGGACTTCAGGATCAATTTACCTGCTTCCTCGGCAAAGGATTCCTTCAGGAGGTGTGTTTTTCAATGCCTGCCCCGCTTTGTGCAGCTGTCGAAGCCAGAAAGCACAACTTCCCCCTTCGCCTCTCTGGGTGCTGTAGAAATAGCGGGGCTGCAGTGTTTGGATAACGCCGTGACTTCATTGACTTGCCAGTTCTTTGAAGCATTCGAAATTCTCATGCCAAATAACACTTAGCTACGATTTCCCCATATTTGGTAGTGAGCTGCAATCATGGGAGGAATTCACATAATGATCGGATCACGATAGTAACTTGATTTACTCAACTTTTGACATTGAAAACTCGGAAAAAATATGCGTGTTTTCCAGTATCAGTCCGAAGAGTGGAAACATGCTTTGGCCAACATTCAAGAAAACAGCTAGAACACCCTAATCGATCATCTTTCCCATCCCCCCTAGCCAAACGAGACATGCTTACACCGTCTTACCTTTACCCTCGATCTCAGTTCCCGACAGACTTTGCCTGTTGGAAACCGTCTGCCCCTCCTCCTGCCTCTCAACCTCCTCCTGCTCAACCGTTGCAGCTCTCCGCTTGACAACCTGCCTCCAAATATCCACAGCCAGCATAATCACCTCCCAAGCGAACAAAATCGTCAACGCCCTGCTCAACCTATTGTAACAACCCTTACTCCAAATCTGAATCATAACCGTCCACAGCTCATGCGCCGGCAACGCATATCCAACCCTGTAAAACCCCGCACTAACATCAAACGGCATAACCGTACTCGTAATATTAACAATAATCCACGTAAACGTAAAGAACGGGACAAAACTAATCGGAATCGTCGCAATAACCGCATCCAACACCAAAAAGTTAACATGCATAACGAGACACAGAATCGCCCACGTCTGCACGAACTGTACGCCGTTCAGATCCCAGGTTTCTCGGAAAGCCCAGATGTAGGTGCAGGAGAGGAGAGCGCCGATGAATGCGTATAAGAGGGAGGCGAGGAGTCGGAAGACGATGAGAGTACGGATGGGGATTGTGGTGTAGAAATTGAAGGTGGTGGTAATGCCGTTGAAGGCGAGGATGAAGAAGAATTGCATGAGGGTGTACATGACGATGGATGCTGTATTGAGGAGGAAACGCGCGCTTTGGGGGGTGGGTGAGAGATTGATTGAAGTTGCACTGAAGGGATTGAAGAGGACTTGCGCTGTGGAGGGGGAGGTGGTGTTGAGTGTTTGGAGGGCGGTGCTGCCGTTTGTGCGGAGGTATATGGCTTTGGCGGTTTCGCTGAGGATAAGGAGGTTGGAGTAGACATTGATGGCGGTGGTGGGATAGCGGATTTGGTTCCAGACGAAGGTGATGGCTTGTGTGGGATCAAAGGTGTCTGGACTTTGGCCGGCAAGTGCATTGCTCAGATTCGCTGTCGCTCCTTCGTTGATATATATTGCACCCCAGTAGTCCCCTCTGCAGACCGCAGACTCAACATTATTTCCTGTTATAAAATTTGCTGACGATCTCTCGGATATTGTAGGAAAGTTATCGGCTTTCAGTATTGTCCCAGCGAGACGTACACTTTCACCGATGGCGCCTTGGTCGTAGTCGACCATAAGGATGTGAAGATTGTGCATGCGATGATCAGATTTCCAGAGGGCGCCGTATAGGTAGCAGAGATTTGCGAGAAAGAGAATTTGAAGCATGACGAAGCTGCCTCCGACGGCGAAGAAGTATGGCTTCCTGGCTGCAGCCAGAGATGGACTCATGAGGGGGATCCGCATGTTGGGCGCGTTTGCTGGGAGGATGTGCGTCGAAACTTCAACTGTGAAAACAAGTAGGAGAAGAGAATCGGACAAAAGTTCAACAGGCTGCGACTTGGTAGCAACGAAGAAGAAAAGAGGGTTGGATAAAAAGGCAGATTAAATAACAGGAAGGAAATGTTGCCAAGAAGGCCCAAACCTACCGTCCCAGCAATTCCCATCCACCATCAGCATCCCTTCGAACGAAATCGAGAATTTTGTTAGAGGCTTCAGAATCAACGAAGGTGGGCATGCCTCGATATATCGTTACGAACGGCGAAACGGTACCGATCGGGCATAGCTGGCACATCATGCAACTAACTTCTCGGTCCCGAAAAGCTGGGGATAGCATTTGTCCAAGGACCAATGGACGGCGCTCGCTTGTTGTTGGTGCAAGCAAAAGTCTCGAAATCCATACAGGGATTGCGAGATGGGATGAGGTTCCAACTACCTCCATTTTGAGAATTGCAAGATGCAGCTTCAGTTCTACGGTTCTGATCTAATCGAATCATTCTAGCGCATTTGATCTGCTTTCGATTGGTATTGATGTTTTTTCCTGCTCTCGCCTTTGAAGTTAAGTTGTACTTTGGTTTTGGTACAAATACCCCGGTAGGTAGATCGTGGTGCTCGGAGGTATGGTTAATAGCGAAGACCGAGGTTTTGGCGTTGGCGCTTGAGTGCAGAAACACAAAAGGAATATGTCTGTCTTCATAACGAAGGATGCAGAACTTCTGGACATTAGTTGCGTCAAGGAAAGACACATTATATTCTTTGTATACTTCGTCACTTCATGTGAAGCTTTGTTGAAATTCCTTGGCAGCTATGTACTTGACACAATATTGGTTCCTTGCGGTCACATCCGTGGAAATATATTATACATAGCCTGTTTAGACCCATGTACCTATATTTATGCTATTTTCAGATACCCATTAGGACTTTCTGCAGTATTGGGAAGATAGGCGAGCTAAAGACGGAAGTCAATACGCAATTCAGTATTGGAGGGAATTGAAGCTTACCCGAGTCCAGTAACAGGGTCCCAACCCTTAGCAGTAGGGAAGCCTGGGCCTCCACAACCGGGGTTGCTACCAGAAGTGATGTCGGTGAAAGCTTCGGGATGTTGATACTATGGCATTGTTAGTCAAGTCTCGCTTGATAGGAGGCAACGCGAGCATACCAAAACAGGGTGAATAAACCCAACGGTACTCTTGCCCGCTGCAATTCTCTCCTCATTGACCAAATTTAGGACCGCACCCCAGACAGGCGCTGAGAGCGAAGTACCGCCGACCAACCACCACGACCCGTTATTGTACACGACTTGTCTGTCACCAACAGCGCCGACATCAGGATACGCACGTCCGCCATGATGATAAATCCCACCCATCACGCTGCTGAAATCACCATTCTCAACATAGTGATGATATCCCGAGAAACCCAGGGAGTCCTCAACCTGGTCGAAATACGCATCAACAGCGTCGCGCTGATAGCTCGGGATTCCGAAAACGTTTGAGAAGCCGCCGCCACTTGGGAATCTTGCGGTAGCTACCTCCTTGAGTTTCTGGCCAGCGACAGGGACGGTGGAGGGAGAGAATCGATCCCATTCTGTGCTGCCGACAGAAAGGACGTATGGGCAAGAAGAGGCGTAGTCGGGGTCGAGAATCTTGCCGGATGCACCGTTGCAAGTTGCACCGCCAACTCCCGAGTCACCAGAGGACATGACGATGGTTACGCCTTGGAGGGCGAGTTTCATCCATTCGTTACATTGGCGCTTGATGTAGTAGTCTGGCCAAGACGCTTCGCTTCCGCCGTAGGAGATGGAGATCACGTTGGTCTTGGGAAATTAAACTTGTGATTTAATGGTGTGGGGAAGGTAAGAGCTTACCGGTTTGTACACACCACACTGAAGTTGGCCTTTGTAGCCACCCGGGTTTGGGTCTGGATAGACTGGATCTAGACACTCCTTGGCTTTGCAGTTTCCGGTTTCACCAAAGGCACTGTAGGTACAGTAGCTGCCGTCGATGGCATCGAGGAAGTCTGAAAAATTAGTCAAAATTTAAAATCGGGTATGTCGCTGTACTCACTGTTCCAGAATCCATTGTAACCTCCATTGTATTCATAGTACTCATCGTCTTCTTGGAAGAGGACGAGACCTTGGGGGTAAATGAGGGGTTGCGCCGCATCAAAATCTAGAGCTGCTTCAAGAGCATCTGTGGTGACGAAGAGTGGTGTATCTTCAGTCGCTCCGATGGCACCGTCAATCAGGCGCTCTTCTGGGTAAGTACCATTGGGAATGTGCCTAGACAATTTTCAGCGGGCTGAGTCAGTCTTGGTCAAATTTTGGACATACGGGTAAAGATGGCTGTAGTAAACATCAAGACCGGCTCTGCTATAGTGAACATCGAGACTCTCGTAAATGCCGAGCTTGTTTCCTGGTGCAGACTTGCTGGCTTCAGGGATGTCGTACTGGACTAGGAGATTTGTTAGCTAGGATCTCCTGACAGAAATTGTTTCAAACCCACCTCTTGTGCAATCAGCAGTGACATAGATGTCACAGTTTGTACCATTCGCCTGCGGGAAACCAGGAAGCTTTGTAATGAACGGCTGGGCGCCTCCAGCACTCAATGTGCTGGAGAATCGCTTGTTCAGCTCATCACCAGAGCTGATCTTTGCATTTCTCTGGCGGAGTCTGGTTCCGGGTGTGATGTAATCAACATGCTCTTGAATGTGAGTAGGAAGGTGATACTCCTCGGTTGACACATCGTGCACACCAGAAGAATGCTCCCAGAGGTAGAAGTCCGCGAACAGCAAATTGTCGGCTTCTTCGGCAGTTGCATCAAATTGAATCCACTTGTGATTGTCAGTGTCGTGGTCCAATGATGATCCAAAAGTACACAAATACCTGCTTGTTGACAGACGGTGCACATCGGTCTGCACTGATGCCGGACGAAGCAAGCCAGTTCATTACAGCATCAGTAGATGACTGACGAGGGGCAAAGAATTCAATGACTTCCTCTGGAGTCATGTGGTCGCCATAGCTTGCAGATCCCGGGGTTGAGCTGCGTCGACAATTAACATCGGTCAACAGGTGAATTGATGTACTCACATCTCCATCAGCCTGTTGTGACCAGCCTCAAGATTGTGCTGCTTCAAGCCGATTCTCATGGGAAACATCTGACTGCTTGGAACCTTCGACTTCTTCGTCCATTGTTGACCCCATTGAGGCAGATGGCGCTCATGCAGGCTGTGCGATGCAGGGATCTCTCGCTTTGTTCTGACGGAGTGGGAGATGGGACTTGCCAACGTCTCGAGGACGAGGCCACTAGCCAAAACAGCAACAAGCGAGCGCATCAACATGGTTCCGAAGATGAGACGCGAGGATTTGGGAAAACAAGAGTTGAGGAAAGCTCGGCGGGGTCATTCATGAGCTTTATGTTTTCCATCCCATTTCTGATCACGTCTTCGAAATGGCAGATTGGGAGCGGCACGCTGCATGATGATTGAGCACACAGCATTTCGCGATCCGAAGTGGAAGGTTGTAATTGCCACCCCCTATCCACCTTCTCAAAAGCGTTGGTGCGGCGCACCTAGCGGCGGAAGTGCTGATCCTCGGCGGATGGATAAGCTTTGCTAAGCTTTCTCTGGAAGGTATTGGTGGAGAATAAGCTTCCTTGGAAATTGTGGAGCTTAGCATTGGTTGGATTAAATGCAATGCTTGTGCCTTGCAGAATGCACAGGGAAGGTATGTCGTGTTGAATGGGATCCGGTCGTGTCGTTGGATTGGTAGGACGAGATGCGGATGGAGATAACGGGCATCTCGGTAAGAGCCTGTCGAGTAAGCACCGCCTATACGGTACGTGAACTGGGATGGGAACTCGGCGGCCCATTGCGGGTTTTCTGGTGGACAAGAAGGTCTAATTCATGGGTAATTTTACCTCTTTTGATCGAATACGTGATTAGTGGTTTATGCTGCCACAATTCGGAAAACCTGGAAGTAACCATATGATCACGTGGTAATTCGGTTGAAGCTTGCTTGCTCAGATCGAAGTGCCTCAAATTGACGAGGAAACAAAGGGAAGGCATATCACGTCATGGATTATTTCAGTCTTTTGAGTGTACTCTTTGAGGTGCTGCAAGAAGACTGATTCCTGCCTCCTTGAAATTGACAATACCCTTACCCACCTCGCTAAATCAAAAACGCAAACATATTCCCCTCACCCTTCTTGAACCACTCCGTCTTCTGCTCCCAAGCATTGACAATCAGCTCTTTCGCGATCTCAACAACTCTTCCCTTCTCTTTCTGGCCCTCTTCATCTTCGGCAACCCACCCCGCAATTGGTCCAAAGGCAAGTAGGTGCACACCAATTTGCAAAGCATTTCTCCACTTCTGTTCCTCACCTAATTCTCCTAGTCCCTCCATGTATCCTTGTGCGATCCAAAGTCCGCTGTCGAATCTCTTGAACAAATGGAATGCAAAAAGTTCCCCGAGCATTTCTCCGTGGTCGAGAGCTGGAGAGCCAAGTTGTGCTTGCTCCCAGTCTGTTATGATCACGGGCGTTTCAGCGCTAGAAAGCTGTTGCAGAGATACGTCGGCAATGAGAATACTGCGATGGTCAGCTAGGAATCCCAATCAAAGGCCTAAGGCAACTTACTTTCCCGGCCAAAGATCTCCATGGGTGATCTTCAAATCCTTCTCATGCTCCAATTCCTTTAACGCCATCTCCTTCACTGCCGTGAAGATACTCTTGGCGTCCCCCAGAATTTCTGGGAATTGACCAACACGATCAAGCATCCAGTCGTAGTTAATCATATGCTTCAAGCTCTGCATCTGGCTGTTGGCCTTGAGTGTCTCGCGTAGCTTGGCATCAGTGTTGTGGTGAAAAGCTGATATGTACTGTCCGATTGCTTTCCCCAGAGCGTGGCATTGGGATTTCAACTCAGCTGGAGCAGCCGAGTTGAGATGCCAATTGATGTAGGCTTTCAAGTTCGTGGATTTGGGAAGGTATTCCATGACTTGAGTATTTGTCAGGTCGTCGTAAAGCAACAGCTTTGGCGTTCTAACACTTGCATGAAAAGTCACAACTTGATCGGTTGCATGAGAGTCCACCTCTTGGGTAACCGTGAAGTCTGACAAAGCTTTGAAGCATTGTGCTTCGATATTCTGTTGTATCAACTGTCAGTCAGATGACCCTGCATTTTCTCCAAGAAAACTCACACATCGAGCAATGCTAATCATATTCGCCGGCGCAACAGCCATGTACGGTTCTCCATGTTTGACGACCACCTCAATCGAGCCATCATCCAACGGTGAAGTCAGAGTCGCTTTGTGAATAAAGTTCGCTGAGCCTCCTGTCAATGGTTCCAGCGAAGTAGATGCGTAGCGAGTTGTTTTCAGCCATTCAAATACTTCGGACTGGATCTCGTCTCGGGTCTTTGCGATGTCGGTAGCCATACTGAAGATTCTGCTTGAAGGATTTCAATGGACCAATATAATCTCTGCGCTTGGTATTTGAATTCTCATGGTTTGGCCGAATATTCACATTGGTGTCACCTGAGTCTACTCTTAAGCGAATCAATAATTGCTGCCTTGGGACTGCCAAGTTAGATCTCCGCTATTTTTGAGGTGGAAAAGTTAAAAATATGTTGGTTACCTGCGACTCCATGTCTTGTTCCATGTTATATGGCATGCTTTAGCGATCAGCACTAGGTCATAGCGGGCCGCGTACGCGGTACCCGAGCCGCCGCTACATATCTAGATGTCGCTTCCGTCTCTCCAAAAGTCTTGTGTTTGTACTTAGAGGATCTCATTGTTGACTATCTGCTCGCTTAAAGTTCCAAGGTCTTTGCGTAGACGAAGCATTTGGGATCCTGATGTTGCGCATAAATAGTACCGAATATACATGGTGCTAAACAAATCTGATCTGATCGCTCGGTACTCCGCGGCGGGCCATGGTCAGTCCTAGTCATACAATGAGCGCTTGATTGAGCATAGGACACATGGATGTGATTCATCTGGATCCTTTTTCGAGACGAATAAAACAGCTTTAACCCCTCGTGAAAGCCTGGCTGTACCTCGGTAGAAACTTTGGTTGAGTGGATGATGGCAAGTAGCCGGGTCAAGAGACTGCGGCTTCAACTCAATGCGATTCAAGCTTCATGGAAATCCGACAACTCACAAAGCACGATTAATTGTTAAATCTGGCTACCTATGTCTTCGCAATGGAACCAGAAAAAAAAGGATACGTAGTCGTTCTCAAGAGACTTCATAGTGCTGCTCTCTCTTGAATGACATACAAAGGCGAGAGTCGTGGCGCGAGGCCGCTTCTGACCAACTGACGTTGTGGAAATAGCTCAAAGTTCATACAAAAGTACGGAATGATGTATTCAACTCGCATTCTCTACCTTCCTTCATCGGAGTAATATATCTTGGGTCGCTCGGTGCCTCAGCACTGGCGGGATCTCCAAGACTTTGCCAGCTTACGTACTCTTGGTACTTCAGCTTGGCTGGTCCGAATCTGTATGTTTTGTGGTTGGCCACAGTCTTTAGTCACCGAAAGCTTGGCTGATACTTTACTGGTACACCTCGTATATTAGTTCGGTATTGCACTGCTGTGCCTCATTGGCACCTATAGCACCCGTCCGCCGCGTCACCCACGGCCCGTCACAGGTTCTCGCTTCGGAAACTCGCCGACTTCTTAAAGGGTAAATATAACAAGTACCGATGCCGTGTCAGATCGCAGATGAGGCAATTTCAGGCCTCCCATTCTCAATATGGGCACTCAACCTCAAAGTCGCTCAGATATGGGAATACCTACTCCAGAAAACTTCGTTCGCCAATCTATGATCCAGCAAGCACAAGCCGCAGCTGCTGGACAGATTGACCAATCACAATCCGCGAGACAGGAAGCGCTCTTGCAGGAGACTGACCTCGCAAATCCCGACATTGCTGAAGATGAGCTGCCTCCTCCTGCATACGGCACAACTTATGGCGAGATCTGCGAAGAAAAGAATGGCCTTGGCACTAGTGCACTCATTACTGACGATGGCCGAGTGAACATTCGCATCAACCAGCTCAATCGTCGCTTGTCGACAGTATTAAATCCTGCTTTACGTCAACAAATTCAGAATGCGCAGGATAGTCCTGCACCCCCTCTTCCGTACATTCCCCCTTTTCTGGGAGGCGAGAAAGGGGTTGCTCCTCCTCCTCCATTGAATGTAGTCATTCAGGTAAGCACACAATCCTTCTATGCTGATGAGTTAGTCCGATACTAAGTTTCAGTCAGGTCGTAGGCTCTCGTGGAGATGTTCAGCCTTTCGTCGCTCTAGGAAGAGTCTTGAAAGAAACATACGGCCATCGCGTACGCCTGGCAACGCATCCCACCTTCAAAGACTTTGTCGAGGAGAATGGGCTTGAATTTTTCAGCATTGGCGGGGACCCCTCCCAGTTGATGGCCTTCATGGTGAAAAATCCCGGACTAATGCCAGGCTTCCGCAGTGTCCTGAAAGGCGACATCAGACAGAGGAGGAAGGATGTTGGTGAGTACATTCAAGGATGTTGGCGGTCATGTTACAAAGCTGGTGATGGAATGACCATTCAACCCAACGACGAGGACCTTCTTTCCGAGTCTCCCGGAAAAAACCCTCGACAAAAGCGTGCAGGACGGCCCTTTGTTGCAGACTGTATCATCGCCAATCCTCCAAGTTTTGCACACATTCATTGCGCAGAGAAGCTCGGTATACCTCTACACATCATGTTCACTATGCCATATTCTCCGACTCAAGCGTTCCCACATCCGCTGGCGAACGTTCAATCCTCCAATGCCGATCCACATGTTACCAATTATCTCAGCTATGCCATGATCGAAGTCCTCGTGTGGCAAGGCCTGGGTGACCTGATCAACAGATTTCGCACGAAGTGCCTCGGGCTGGATCCTGTCAGTCTGGTATGGGCTCCCGGCATGCTACAACGTCTCAAAGTTCCCCATACCTATTGCTGGTCTCCAGCACTGATACCGAAACCCAAAGATTGGGGCCCACACATCAACATATCGGGATTCTATCTACTGGGGTTGGCTTCCAAATATACTCCTCCGCCGGATCTTCAAGCATTTCTCGATGCTGGTCCACCTCCAGTTTACATAGGATTTGGAAGTATTGTCTTGGAAGATCCGAATGCGATGACTGAACTCATATTCGAGGCCGTGAAGATGACGGGGCAGCGTGTACTGCTCTCGAAGGGTTGGGGAGGTATGGGAGCCGACGAACTCCGGATTCCAGATGGCGTCTTTATGCTTGGCAATTGCCCCCATGACTGGCTCTTCCAGAAGGTCTCTTGCGTTGTTCATCACGGTGGTGCAGGGACGACTGCAGCAGGTATCACTGCAGGAAGATCAACTTTAGTCGTTCCGTTCTTCGGAGATCAACCTTTCTGGGGCGCTATGGTTGCGCGAGCGGGCGCTGGACCGAACCCGATCCCTCACAAACAACTAACAGCCGACGGGTTAGCAGAGGCTATCAACTTCTGTTTGAGACCCGAAAGTCTCGAACGAGCTAAAGAGCTCGCAAGTAAGATTGCAGCCGAGCGAGGCACTGATATAGGTGCTCAGTCATTCCATCAATTTCTCGAAGTTGACCGACTTCGCTGTTCCCTTGCACCATCTCGAGCTGCCGCGTGGCGTGTCAGGCGCACTCAAATTAGGCTCAGCCCTTTCGCTGCCTGCACTTTGGCAAATGCAAACCTTCTCGATTTCAAAGACTTGAAACTCTTCAGAGCACAGGAATACATCGCGGATGAAGGCCCCTCGGATCCCTTTTCGGGATTCAGCACGTCGACTGTCGGGGCTGTTCTCAGCATGGCAATGGGAGTTGCCGATCTCCCATCAGAGACTTGGAAGGCCGTATCCACACCATTTTGCTCAAAACAGCAAGCCCAAGCATCTATGTCGACTTTGACAAGCAATGGCGAGAGTTCGCGGACAAGAAAACGATCAAGTCCTATGACTTCACCAAGCAGAAGCCAGACGAGCTTGGATATGCCGGATCGCCAGACCGGCCCTTCTACCCGCCCAGATCTGTCAACACGGGGCTCGAGCAGCGGATCGACCTCTACCACAGAGACATTACAGGAGCAATTGAGCACCAAGACAAGCAACACTAGCTCGAGACGAGTCCTTAGCCGAAGTGATTCCAACAATATTCCCAGCCGTGACGTGTTGAACAAGAAGGGTATAAGCTCGGACAAAGGACTCGGTCGTATCATGAAATCAGCCCTGTCATCACCTATGGATATCTCGGTGAGTATCACGGAAGGATTCCATAACGCGCCGAAGCTCTGGGGAGACGATACAGTCCGCCCTACACAACAAGTCACCGATATGAAGTCAGGCGCCCGGGCAATAGGGAAGGAATTTGCTTTCGGTATGTATGATGGCGTTACCGGTCTGGTCACTCAGCCTTGGAAAGGCGCACAGAAAGAGGGTGTTACTGGCTTCGCCAAAGGAGTAGGGAAGGGCATCGGAGGAGTTCTGTTTAAGCCAGGCGCAGCACTTTGGGGAATACCGAGTTACATGATGAAAGGCGTGCATAAAGAGGTGCAGAAACTATTCGGCAGTAATGTCCAGAATTATATCGTGGCTTCCAGGACCGCCCAGGGATACGAGGAGTGGCTCCAAAGCTCTGAAGAGGAAAAGAAGGATGTCATTGAGCGGTGGAAGTTGATTCAAAAATATGTCAAGAAGAAGCACAATCAGGATGAGATGGTGCGAGATGTTCTGGAGACACAACGAAAGCAAAACATGGAAGGAAGAGGTGCTCGTGAGAATGGAAGTATCTCGAGCTCCGCCCGGTCAGTAAATGCCGAGTCAGATAGCTATACCTTTGTGACGAATGGTTCGTGGTCTCTCAATGAATCGTCATCGGTTACCGACATGGACGAAAACATTCGGCAGTCTGTCCGGGGGATGTCACGAGGAGATGCCGAAGAAGACGCCAATATGGAGCGAGCGATTCGCGAGGATGTGTCTCGCCAGCAAAATCGAGGCCAGCGGCACGAATTATCAGATTCTCCGGATGATGATAAAGATTGGCGGGAAGTGCTAGCAGCCAGCGAGGCTGATGCTCAGAGACAGGCAGATGAACGATTGGAACATGAAAGACAGCTGAAGCAAGTCATGAGAGAAAGTCTAAGCGATCACAGAACCAGGAGTGGTGACCAAGGAATTGAGTCAGCTGTAGAGCTTCCCGCAGACCAATACACCAGCAGACCCTCCGAACAAGCACCGCAGTACTCAGGACCTGTGGCAGGAAGTTCGCGGGATATCCAGCAACCCCCCTCATATACGACGGGCCATCTCGCAGGCACAACACAAGCCGAGTTTGAAGCGCAGCAGCGGGCCCGACCAGGGGAGAAGTCGGCAGCGGAGAAGATGGAGGAAGAGATTGTGCTGGCGTATATCAAGAAGCAGAGTCTCTTGGAGCAAGAGCATCGTAATAGAGGGATGGCACGTGCCGCGACGACAGAGGACGAGGATGATGAGGAGCTGCAGAAAGTATTGAAGTTGAGTTTGCAGGGGTATGAAGTTGAGGAGGAGGATTTATATGGGGCGCCTTCTGCGATTCCCAGGAGATAATGCACATCCAATCTTTCTGTCTCTCATATTTATGAAGTTGGCTTAGATACACAATTCACAATAATTATAATCTTATCAGACCGGACTCACAAAGACTTGGTGCGACTGGTAAAATCAACTTGTATCTTGCAACTCTGTTAACCTTAGATGTTCGGTACAATATGGATTCTTGACTTTGCTCCCGCATCTTTTTCGCTTACTATTTCTTAGTTCTCATTATGATAATTAGTTCAGTTCGAATGGAATGTTTTACTGTAAATTCATTATTCTCTGAAGAGCTTTGGGAGAATTAATTGGGAATATTACAAAAGTGTCATATTTTTAGTTACCAACCCTGAAGAGAGATTTTATTCATTCAGTAGGATTTGGGAGTACGTCACGTACGGTCTGTTGACACTAAAAGGTCGCTATTAGGCGACCACATCCAGTCGACAACATACTCGAAGTGCTTCCTCCTCGCATCCATCTCAACTTGCCGCACAATATCTATTTGTTCGAGACTCTGGTTCAGACATCCCTGACGGCGAACAGACCTGCTAGTATCGGCCACACAGAGTAAGTATGGGACATTGTTCGGCACGCTTGGGACAAAAATCGGGGCAGTTGCTGATAACCCCCTGGAGTATGTATGTCCATTCGCTGGGATTGGAATTTGCTCTGCTGGGATGAATACAGGGCCAGTGGGTGAGAGAACAGTCGACATAACAGCTGAGGACTCGGCGATTGGTATTTCACCGGCGGGGATGAAGACAGATGAAGTTGGTGAGAGACCTTGGGAGAAAACAGATTCAGGCATTGGTGGACTGCCGTCGAAACTCTGCGAACCTCCATATTCAGTAGCAGGTCCGATGACTTTTTGGCCTGTCTTTTCCAGCCCGCTTCCTTTGCTAATGGTTACCTCTTCCGGGACTAGTGATATTTGCACTCGAGGACCTTGGTCTTCCTCTACCACATCGCTCTCGTCGTCATCAGACCTGCTGTGTGATGATAGCGTAGGACTGTGAGCCAGGCCAGTAGTTGAGGCTGAGACTGATGTCACCTCTACGCTGGATAGATTCCCGACGGGCAAGCTCGAATCGACTGAAATGTTGCTAGATATTTTGAAGTTGTAGGTGATTTATGAGATTGTCGTTGTCGTGAGGTGGGTATCAGCTTGGGTAGAGTCTCGGGATAATTTGGCAAGATTTTTAATCCGAGCATACGAAACAGGAGGAAAAGTTCCAATTGGAAGGCCAAAGGGATCACGCGACGGCGCAGGCCGATCGAGACGATCGGCCGTGGAGGGGATGAGTCGGAGGAGGACAGCGGATCAGAGCGATCAGAGGAAAGTGAGTACGAGACCCTTCTGGAAGATAGCGACGGGGAAGATATGAGTGAAGACGAGGACGACTCATTTGATCAGGAAGGAAATTGTGCAAGTGTGGACACTTACATTTGAGGTTAGATGGCTGTTAGAGCCTCAGGATACTCATATGCAAGAACAAGGAAGCCGCATGAGGCTAAGGGGTATATCTCTCGAGAGGAACATTCACTTCTTTCTCTTCTTTCTTTAGTTTCAGTGAAGCATTCAAAGTGCCTCCCAAACCTTCTGCTCGTGCCTACATTCTAGTACCTTGACTCCGTAACATTTAGAAGACTGTTGGGGAGAAAAGGAGCATATGCCTGCTTCTGATCGTAATATATAGTATTTGATGATTGCACAATACGTGCAATATCCTCAAAGGAACTGAAAGATCGAATTAGACTTCTAGCAGAACTGTCTGTTATCACGTTTCTGAGTGTCAGCCCTATACCAGATTTGTACAATGTATCATTCTGTGAGAAGGGCAGACAAAGACGCTCCATTGCGGCTGGGCTGAAAGATATCATGAAGAATTCAAGGGAAGTTGTTGCTGACTGAGCCCAGAGCTGTTCGCCCTGGTAGAAAGCACAAAGAACATCGATCAAAACAATCCCATTGTCCCTGTCTCCCAAATTTAGTAGTGAAATTGTTCGCAGTCGACAGCGACCCCCGCCTGTTCGCTGTATCAAGCTTCTTGGAACACCAAGTTTCAAAGGATATATACCCTTCCAGATATTCCTTCGAGATGCTTTATTCATTCCCACAGCTCCGTACAGCTTTATCCGCACACGACTTCACCACACAAGACTTCACTGCACTACACTCCACTTACTACAACCTAGTACAGGTGTGGTTATCCCCAGCCAACAGCGCCCGCAAGCTTACTCCGCCAACATGGATCCAAAGGCCAAGCCTTTCACTTCTTCCTCTGCGCAAGGATCGACCTCCAACTCTGGAGCTCATTCCTCCGAAGTTGAATGGGCCGCCGTTAACTCCGTTCTTGATAAGAATGGTGGCTCGAAGAGCAGCGGCGGCAACTCAAGCGGTGGCAACTTAGGCGGCGGCAGCGGTCAGGGCGGTAAAGGTAAGTAATTCATGACTTGCCCCAGGTAAATTCTCTTTTCCACTCATGTCGATGGAGTTTGTTCCTCGCTCGAGTGGCTGCGGAGAGTTTCCTGATCGCTGATCTTTGGTCAATGATCTTTGATCTTTGCATCGTTCTCTGTTTTCTCAATCCCCCAATCCCTTGCCCCCCCAAAAAAATAGAGAAAAGAAAATAATTTGCCCGTAACGCTCCCAATCTCTGCCAATATCCTCCACTCCCAAACTAATGTGATTTTCTGTGATTTCAGAACTCCAATAACATCAAGCCGAATCCGTATCCTCTGACTATGAGAGTCAACACTGGAACAAGGCGATCTATGCTCAACCGATGTGTTGATTAATGGATATAGGTCCACCAAGCCCTACTCGCATCAGCTTGCGAAGACACTTCTTTCGAACCTCACTGACCCAGCCCCCGTCGGCTATTCTGTCGCTTTTCGTATCCAGTCTTGGCTGTTATCACAAAGTCATGGGATGCGGACTTGCACTACTTCCCAAGATCGGCTGATTAACTTTCAGATTATTTTGTGTTCTTTCCTCTCCATTGCATTTCACCGCTTGCCAAATGTAAAAGAAATATCGTCTCTGACTGCGTCCGGACATGTCGCAACCCCAATTTGTGCTTTAGGTATCCGAATCATGTCTAGCCCTGTAGCCAGTCGACAGTTTCGATGCCTATCCCACTTGCTTCAACTATTACTAGTACTCTGAGTCAGTCAACTGGCAAGATAAGCAGGGTTATTGTCACCGGTGAATTAGTCGATCGATTTCATTACCCTTCCAATCACCACCCACCAGATTTTCCCTTATTTAGTAACATACAACCATCTTCATAAGGTATTTTGGAAATTTAAAGCACTCAGAAAAGGGTTTTCATGAAAAAAGATTGAGTCCTTCATTACAGACCCGCCGCAGAAAGGCGCTTGATTACTAATATTAAATACCCGAACTCATACAGTACTCCCTGAGAATTAGGCTCCAGCTAGTCAGTGCCAGATGCTCATTCCTTATCTCATCGCAAGAATATACATCCGACGTTGCTCATGCCACAAACAGAAATACAAGCTTACGAAACCTGATTGATCATCATCGCCATGGCTTCTGAGACTCTCTTCCCTTCTAAGGCTTCTGGCAATGCTGCGGCAGATGCTCGACCTGCCTCACCTTCCAAAGATTCTGAAAACGTCGCAACGGGGTCTGCTACGGAAGAAAACTTCGTCAAGGACTACATCATCTACCCAGCCGATAGTCACAACACAGATTCCATCTCATTATTGTTAGCATCATATCCTCCTGCGGCAAAGGTCGTTTCGCACATATCAGTCAGGGGATGGGGAATGATGTACTGGGAGGCAACCTCTTTCACAAGCCCAGTTGCAAGAAGTGTCGCTGCACAAGCAGCTACGTACGATTGTTATTGGATGACTTTTCGAACATACTTATAGTAGCTAATTGAATGACTAGGTGGAGGAAGTAGATCCTAAAATCTCGCCAGACGATATGCGGAACCCCGACCACTGATAGGATTGTTTACTAGGTTACTGAGCTGGCCGATGCTTCAGACAACAACTTAGATTAAGCTTCTATTGATTGTCCCGAAATTTTACGTTGCCACATTGCTTTTGTTTTGTCCTACAGGAGCTTCTGCTTTTCAGATCTGAATTCTTCTTAAGGTAACTGCGCTATATTCTGAATCATTCGCCATTTTGATTTTGTTATGGCTCCAATTTGGTGCTCTTTCTAGCTAAGCAGGTGCACTTCAGAGCCAATTGCTTTTTAGAGCTATCAGCCTATGTCTCGCGCCTGCCATTCCCAATCAGCTTGACATATACCCCACACTCGCGCTAATTTCTGAGACAAGAGCAATCTAGATGCAATTGTGGCTGCATTCAAGGTGCGCCTTGACTGAAACCTGTTTCTCCACCACTGTCACTTCCATTGACAAAAGATTGTTGAAAGTAGAAGTGGTTCAGTATCTGATCAACTTCCTGCACCAGATTCCCCTAGATGCATATTTGTCGTGGAGGTGGAAATTAAAGTTGTTCACCAAGCTTTCTTGGAATGCACCAGTCAGTTGGGAAGGGTCTTTGTTCTGGAATGCTGCTTTACAAGCCCCGACAGTATTCCGTGGGCTCCGCATTTCCTTGAAGAATGCAGATACTGGGACCCTACACAGCTGCTGACAGGTCCTGCTTTATATGGAAACACTATGCCCATGACTCGGTGCTCTGCACAGCTTGCGCTTGCCGAAAACCCATTTTTAAGTTTTTGTGATTAGCTTCATGATGCGGGTCCCCTCGCTATTTCCGCCGTTATGGTTCCTTCTAGCGGTCACTCTTGCATCATCGGATCTGATTTTGGACCGGCAAGATGGTAATGAGTGTCCCGAGGGAAGTCAAAAGCTTGTCCTTGTTGTTGAAGTCTTGGTTTTCCAAGTTGCGATATCAACATATATCGAGCAAAATACCTTGATCAATATCGATGGTGGTTAGTAACCCGTGCGATGCCTTGCAATTGTATCATCCAATTAATTGTGTTCCAGGTATTATTATCAATATCACGAATGCGCCGACAACCTTGATCACGACAGTTCCTGGTACTTTTACGACTACTGTCACTTCTGTTACTACTGTTGCGACTACTGAGACCCAGTGAGTTTGGAAACAGGGAGTGCTTGGCTTCAGGTATGCTAAATTGTCGAAAGAACAGCAGAGAATGTGGTCCCAACATCGTTCTTCCTGTCACCAGTGAGAGTGAGTCAAGCTTTGAAGAAAAGACAGAACGTAGAATACCTCACGCCTGATGGAACAATCACGAACACATGCGACGAAGCGGTTACCTTTTCGATCGAGAACGGTCGCTTGCTTTCTGGCAGTGGTGTAGTGTCAACAAATAACGGAGTCATCTCACAGCCATTCGGTCCAAGTCCTTTCTCGGCGCAGGGAACAATATCTACAACTTTCAGCTTGATAGCAGATCAGCTTCGATGGGCCAACGAAACATTTGCGAATGGTGAAGCTCAATACTGTCTTGCTGCCTCTGGCATCGAAGTCGTCTTTTCAGCACAATTCGGGCCCTGTACCTCGGTAGCTTTGTACGCCATTCCTGCAACCATCTGTCAGCCATTATCATCTCAATCGCTAGTTCCGTCATCTATGTCATCTCCTACATTTATGACAGATCCGTTTACACAGCCAATACCAGGATCTTCAACTACATCGAGTCCCCTTGTTACAGAAATCGGCTCAGTGTCTGTCTCATCTCAGCTTTCTTCTACTACAGAGTCAACCCCAGAATCAACTTTGACAAGTGCCGGGAACTCAGTTCCTGGGACGTCTTTGCTATCTTCATCTATAGACTCATTTCAAGGTTTGTTCCAATTAGTGCTAGCACTATAACTTCTTTGTCGATTTTTGAGCTAACCTCCTCTGCAGTCACAACAACAAATCCCCCAAGCTCAGTTTCTGAACCTGAGACCACCTCTCTTCCTGAGACGACCTTTTTGCCCTCGTCAACGCATTCAGCTTCGGTTTCATTTATAAGTGTTGGGACCTCGTCTACCGAGCCTGCAACAATTTCTACACCAACGTCATCTGAAGGGCCGTCAGCAATTTCGTCATCAACAACTCCATCGAATACTGGCTCCGTAGCAGTTACATGCACTGAAGTGGGACAAATCCTGGATGTTCCTACTAACGAGTGTGTCTGTGACACCGGATACGACCCAACCACGGATCCTCTCGGGTTATTGGCCTGTGTTTCCAACGTCGTCTGCGCAGGCCTGGGCCAAATCCTTGATGTCCCTACCAATGCGTGTGTCTGCGACACTACGGGATTTGACACAACCACAGATCCCCTGGGTAACTTGGCCTGTGTCTCCAATGTCGTCTGTACAGCTGTTGGGCAAGTCCTTGATCCTACAACCAACGCTTGTATATGCAAACCTGGCTTCGATACAGAGATCGATCCAGTTACTGCAGCCTTGGTATGCACTTCCTCTGTCATATGTACAGGTATCGGCCAGATACTAGACGTCGATTCGAATACTTGCGTCTGTAGTGCTGGCTTCGACACGAATCTTGATCCAATCACCAACGTCCTCCTCTGTATCTCGAACGTACTGTGCGTGGGATTAGGACAAGTGCTTGATCCACTGAGCAATACGTGCACTTGTCTGGCTGGGTTTTCGCCCGATACTTCTGGTCCCTCACTTGTGTGTGTGTCAACTGTGGTTTGTGATTCTCCGAGTCAGACTCTTGACGTGCCGTCAAACACATGCGTTTGTGCTACCGATTATGTTGGCAATCCAGCCGCTGGCATCCCTTGTGTTCTCACCTGCCCTGCGCCTGGACAACAGCTTGACATCTTGGGAACTACTTGCATATGTCAAGATGGTTTCACCACTTCGTTTCCAGATGGAATTCTTACATGTACTCTCCCTGTTTGCACTGCAAATCTTCAGCCTTGCGATCTAGGCAATCCTGGCGCTTGTTGTTCCCTATGTTGTATGAGTGTTGGAGGCGCCGGCCCTCCTTCGGTTTGTTGCGACTTCTAAGGGAATGTCTATTTCATCTTCATACCTGGCTGATATTGAGTTACAATTAGTATCTTATTTTTGCACTATTAGCTAGGGGACATGGTTTCTCAATGTACCAAAAGTTGCTTCTCAAATACTTGACTCGCCAGAAATTTGTTTCTCCTTTATATAAGTAATATTGCCTGGCAATTTTGCGGTAGATGTTCAACCTACCTCCTGTTCCATGACCGAGGAAGTGGAAGCTAAACTCTCGCCGAACGAGATTTAAAATCCAGGCCACTGGTCGAGTTCTTTGTTAAGACCAATGCCAGTACGACCTCAATGCTGTCTACACTACAAGAAGGTGGTTGTCTCAGGTCAGGAACACGGCCATGGCGCGATCATACTTTTTGAAGTTTCTAGTTCAGGAATTGTGAGAAAGCGCAGGTTGGATGACTGTTCTGGAATTCGAGCTGGCGATCAAGGCTTTGAAGGAGTTGAGAGCCCGTAGAATCTGAAGTGACCACGTTTTGTTTCGTCTCGGGTTGTGCCTCTCGACGGAGTGATAGATGTTGAACGAGGATCAACCAAACCCGACCAGGCCTCTCCAAAGATGTCGCCGCCTTCACATCGCTCTATCATGAAATCCCAGTATCCTTCGTGCTTTAGATTCAAATCCTTATCGCTCATCTACGCTTAGCAATTGGCGGAAGAGGCAAAGAGTTATTGAGGTCTTCCGTCGAGAACACTCCCAACTGTCCCACCTATGACTTGGAAGAATCAACAGCCCCGGTAGCAGCAGCCTCCTCATTGCGCAACTTCCGTGCATGCTTGCAATGTTCCTTGTGACCTGGCCATTGCTTAGCTTGGCAGTCCTTTGAGCAATACCTGTAGTGAAAGTCAGTTCTAGTCGCCTAGAGACCAAGCATCAGACGACTCACCAGATACTCCTGCAACCACCACACATCTTGAGTCCAGTCTTGCCACAATTGTGACAGAGCTTCGAGTCTAATGTCTGAAGGTTCAGCGGCTTTCCAACCCGCCTATGCATAGCTTCACCCGATCTAGCGATATCCCATGCCTTGGTCGAGCACAACCCCCCATTGAAGCAGATAGGGACTGCAAGGTCGATGGTGCTTGGATCATATGCTGTTTTAGAGCCAAGCGTAGGCTGAAGAGGTTGTATGTGCTGTGGTTGGTCAGCAATTCGGCGGGCTTGTGGCAGAAGATACAGGTCCATTTCTTAGAGTCAAGGATCTTCTTGGTGTTCTTGGCGGCGAGGGCTCGAGCAAGGGCGTCGAAGTAATCTTGAAGCTCTTGAGTGTATTGAGAGGGATGCTGGGGCGAGCTCAGAGGGACAAATTGACTTGATTAAGCTGAACTTTCTTGGATCGCCACAGTGCACGACGTATGTGATCGAGATCGGTGGCACCGACATTTTGGGTTGTTTGTAGGATATTTTGAGGCAATTGGAGACGGCTGAAGGTGATTTTTTATTGCTGAAGCACTGTAGGCGGCGTTTATCGAAGGTGGATGTAGGTGAGAGAGTGCTTGTTGACACAGCAAGTAAGCTTATGCGAAGTAGAATTTCTATGTTGTTGGTGTCCAGTGGTGGGCATGTTGCAGATCAAAACGCGGGTGTGCTTATATGCGTGCTCAGTGGGGTCAATCAGCCTTTCCAGGACTGTTATTACGCAGTAAGCCGACGCAAATTCGTTTCAGGAGGTGAATCAGGTCGATTGATTCGTTACGTGTTTGGTGGCTGAAAACGCGAAGCAATTAAATACTTTCACCATACTGGGCATGATAAGTTGGGATCTGTAACCACTGGAGAAAGTCACGGGCGAAGTAGTAATGAAAGGTAAAATCAGGTAGAACATCACTTCGTAACAGGCTAATGATCTCGTTGCAAACCTTGTTGAAGCTGACTGTATTAAGAGTGAAGCCAATGCTCTAATCAATTGACCTAATGCATTCATTTACAAGATATTTCGAAAACTAAAAACTTCCTAGGTTGCTGCTTTCTGATTCACTGATTCATGTCACATTTCTCTCCAGCTTATTAGATTCCCACCTCGGAGCCATCATTGCAACTTATCGAATTCACCCCACTCAACTTTACCGTTCATATATAAGCTCTGCTCGAGAGTCCTTATTCATAACATATCGAGCGATTTTCGAGATGGCTGTCTCTACTAGTTGAGAATCTCTATCTCCAGCTGAACACTGGTACTCCCACTGAATGAACAAAGACAGCTTGGAAGACAAGTGGCTTGCATTTTGGATAAGTGCATTTCTCATTAGACCCTCAGCTCTCGAATTTCAAGTTATTGTTGCTATGTCAATCTTTGCTGTCAATAGACTTACAATACAGTTTTGGTCAACGAATTCAAAGCTCGATTCGCCTACTCTTGAAATACAGTTCCGGGATTAATTATCCAAGATGAGCTTGAGGATTCAAAATGATCTAGACTCCCAGAAGGCCAAAAAGCTAGTGCCAAAACACGTCAAGCTCTAAGCAGCGGAATCTAAATACTCATCTCATAGATCTTTCTCCACCATCTCCACTCTGCTCTCTCAGCCCGATCACCCTCTCTCAACAGCTCCAATTCATCCTTCCCATATGCTAAACCAGTCAACAAATCCAACTCACTTATCCTCACCCACCTGGTCCGATACCATATCTTATACACCACAAAGCTAACCACAATAATCGGCGCCGCAAGATAAACCTCAAAGAATCCCACCACCAGATCCTTCGTACTCATACTAGCATATCCCTGCGGAGCAAAGCCGACCCAGAACTGCGCTACGAAGACCAACAAATTAAAGATAGCTCCCGCCCAAGACCCAAGAACACCAGGCTGCGAGCGAAATGGAAGTTCGGAAAGCGTATGACCAGCAGCTTTCCACGCAGCGCGGAACCGAATATGACACAAACAAATCGTCATCCAAGTAAAGATACTCGAGAGACCCGACAGCGCAAGCAGCCAATTAAAGACCTCACCGGAAGAGTCCGCGTCCAAGACGGCAGTGTAAGCGATCAGACCGACGGCGCTGGTGACGAGGATGGAGATGAGAGGTCGTCCTTTCCGATCGATGTACGCGAGGCATTTTGGGGCTTGGTTCTGCTCGGCAAGGGCGGCGAGGGTGCGTGAGGAGCCGTAGATGGCGGAGTTGCCGACGCTGAGGACGGCGATTGTTATCACGGCGTTGAAGATGGAGGGGAGGGCGGGGATGGTGGCGTTCGTTATGGCGAGGACGAAGGGGGAGGCTTTGGCGTCGGCGGAGGTGGTGCCGTTGAGGAGGCGGGGGTCGTTGTAGGGGACGAGGAGGCCGATGAGGGTTAAGGATATCAGGTAGAACTGTTGTAATTGGGTGTGAGCTCATCTTTTTGTTTCTTTGTTTTGAAGAAATTGGGGTGCTTACAAGCGAGATCCTCCAGAACACCTGTTTGACTGCCTTTGGAAGGCTTTTCCTTGGATTTTCTGTCTCGGCTGCTGCGAGACCTACGAGTTCGGTGCCGCTGAATGCAAATGCCGCAGTGACGAAGACGGAGCAGAGGCCTTTGAAGCCGTTGTGGAATGCGCCTGGATGGTGCCAGTTCTTGCCTCCGATGTATTCTCCTTTAGGACCACCGCCACAATCGAGGATGATACCTAGAATGCTATTCCTGTTTAGCCACTGTTCCTCAAGAAGCTTTGTATTGGTGGAGAGGATATGGAAGTCATACATAAACCCAACAATGGCAACGACCTTCACCATCGAAAAATAAAACTCCGCCTCTCCAAAACCCTCCACGCCAAAAAGATTAATCGTAATAACCAGCACCAAGAAAATCGTTACCCAGAGCGCAGGCGATACAGGACTATCCCAATACTCGATAGTAATAGCCGCAGCTACGATCTCAAGAGGTAGAGTCACCATCCATTGAAGTGCGTAGTTCCAACCCATAGCAAACCCCCACGCGGGATCTAGGAATCGGGTTGCGAATGCGCTGAAAGAACCGGCGATGGGGTAGAGGCAAGATAGTTCGCCGAGGGCGTAGACGGTACAATACAGCATGAAGGAGATGAGGGAGAAGGCTATGAGAAGGGATGCGGGTCCGCCTGCTGCGAGGGCTTTGCCGGAGCCGACGAAGAGGCCGGTCCCTGGAGATTTGAAGGTCAGTATACCAGTTCTCAAAATATACAGCTCGATGACACGATACCATGAGTCTGGAATTACGCACCAATCGATCCGCCAACAGCAAGCATCTGCAAATGCCTGTTCTTCAACTTCTTTGCTAGAGGGGAAATAGCTACGTTCTTGATCGCGCTCTCAACATCGTAGCTGCCGTTACTACTCGAGGCCTCACTGATTAGGTTTCCATTTCCATTTTCGCGATGTTGTTTTAGAGTCACGATATCACCAGCTTCTGTGACGTGTTGGTTTGGATCCTGGCGGAAACTGTCGATAATACGGGTAGGAATGGAACGTTTGATGGGTTTGGCTTGTTCAGATTTCTCGGCTTGTGAAGACAAGGTCTCAATCTTGGGCTTCTCCATTGCATGAGTATAAGATGAATCTTAACTGGAATTCAAAAGAGTACAAATTATGTGACAAAGATATATTGAGAAGTGTTTCATCAACATCAGACCGGAGCGGAAGGCAAGTCCGTACATATAGGCGTTTTCGACCCCCACGAAAAGTATCGGATTTCCATGCATTGTGATATTGAACTTTGCATGCATGAGAAAGTGTTGCGCTTAGCAACATGCCAGTATTTTTCATATCGTTACCAGGAAGAATTGAAAGGTCCCGAGAGTTGAAGGGAAAATTGGATTGAGGCAACAGCTCACGTTTTGATGGAGATGCAGTGTCACGCCATGTTCGTTCCGTGGCGTGTGAGCCTCTACCCGCCTTCGATCTGCACTTCGGGATGAGCCGAGATCGTGTGAATGTTTATCGTCGGACTTCGTGCTGGAGCTGCCTGTGGTTGCAAAAACAAGTGAGCAGTCCGTGGATGCTAAACAGGCAAAAATGTAACAACGTTAGCATAGGCAGTGTAAGATTCGCGAAGAAAGAAGAAGAAAATCCCCCGGAAGAGAAATTGGCATTCAGCAGTCCATCGCATGGAGAAGGAAGATGTCTGATGGAGTGGTTGGCTTGCATGGTCCCGACACTTCAACTTTGCTCTTTTAGCATTCTTGAGAAAGAATATCGAGATTGGTCTCTGGAAATGATAATCTCTGTGTCGTCATACAGTATCATGACCTATAACAAAGAAGAGTGATGCTTTTGTCAAATTCCCGAGTGTTGTCACCGTCATCCATCTGTCTGTGGCATGAGAAAGTCACCCAAATGGTGCTCAGCCATATCTTACTACTGTGGATCTTCGCTCTGTTACACTCTTCTTTGATTATCTGATGACCTGGCTCCGCCCTTCTCTGTTCGTGTGAGCATCAAAATTCAACAAGCGCAGTCGCTACACACCATAGGTCTTCTGTCGAAAGTGAGATCTTCTTTTACTCTTCCTGCTCCAAGGCGTCGTTGCTTATATATCGCCGTGGAAGAAAAGAAAAGAATAATATGGATCGAATAAAGGTGGGCGGCCAATAACGAGTCAAATCTGGTCACAGTTTACATCATTCATTTGTATAATCTATGAAATTGCTCTTTAAACATGGGGCCGTTTCTAGAGATCTGAATCTGTCACTCCTTTTTTCAAAATAGGGGGCGACTCCACTATAGAATATTAGATGAAACTAGTGACTTAAGTACGCTATTCAAATTTCCAACTCTGCGCTGTCGGATGCGAGTATCTTGTTGTTGTCAAATCGCGATATATTCTCAATGACTTCCAATCATCGACAATGTGGAACTAGTTTAATAAATCTGATCAAGCCATGTGAATCAATAGCTGACTACTTCAATAAATGCTCTCCTAAGCAATGGAACAAGTCTGCTTCTTCTAATCCTGGAAGTAGTAAGCTGCCTGTTAACGTTTAAGCCTCACTTCCCCTTCCAAGCATTGACATTGCTTTGTATAATTGGGTTAGGTACATTGTCAAGTAAGCATGACAAGAGATACACAGATGTCGAAAGTGCGGTATCTAAATTCACGTGAAGCTGATCGCAACTGAATGATTAGTGGGAGTTCAATACCAAACAAAGATGCTTCAAGGTGTGAACATTTTCTACTCCCACTAACATCAAGATCTGCCTTTGCATTTACTCTTGTAAAATCGACATGTGCATTCTCTTCACTCCCAACGGCTTCCTTCTCACGGTTCTGCGATCAATGAACCCAAGCGGTACTTATGAGCTTTATAATCAGCAGACGTTCATAATCGTATCTTTGGAGTAAAGTTCTAAGATGCGTAAGCCAGAGAGATTGCTTCGCCGGAGTGCAGGAGCACTTCCCATTCTTCCGGGCTTTGAGTCTCAGCTCTTAGGTTGTATTATACAGTAGTCGGTATGACATTTGTATATGTACCTGCCAGGAAACTGCTAAGACCCTCACTAAGAGGGACAAAGCTCTAGCTTAGGTAGATAGCGAGAGTGAGTGTTGAGAGCGAAGTTGAAAGGATTTGTGGATAAAGTGAACACTGAATGTTTGGGCTAAAAGGAGAAGTCAAAGCTGCAGGAATAAGGGTAGATGCTAGAAACAATTCTCTGGTTCTTGGGGAAGCTGATATTCGGCCTCTCATTGTCATAATCGAGCAGACAGGACACAAATCATAGCGAGGAATCTGCGATGTTAGCGCTGGGCATGCTCATAGAACCCATAACCTCTACAAAGAATAAGACCCTGCCCATTGGTAGAGAAAGGAAAGACTTGGACGTCCACAAATGAACAGATATCCTGGAAGGACATGAACAAGAGTTGCCAAGAGGATATCAGAACGCATGATCACATGATCAGCGAGTTTTCTTCAGTCAGCCTGGAAAGCAGCGAGTCCCAGAATGTCAAATCAGAAGAACTTCAAATAGAGCGAGGAGGAAATAAAACACACACGGCTCCAACCTGACAACCACGAGACCACCAGGCGGCGACGGCATAGAAGGACATTCCATTGTTATCGGCCCATGACGGCATCTTCACTCGGATCTCGGTCGAGATAAGATCCGTTTCGGGCCCCCCGACCCAATATCAAATCATTATTCAACAAGAACTCTCCAGCTTCCGAACAAAGATCGTGTGATTAAAGCGTGTGATCTTGCTTCCTCATCTCTTAATAATCAACATCATCCAGACCTCCAAACCTTATAGTACCGGAAGGCCGGTTGAAGAGTTCAATTGTCATGTCAGCAACAGTGTGACTGTGGCTTTGTGACCCATTGCCATTTAAAGATATCGCTTAAGTGACCGCCGCCACCACCCGCTTGCTCATGCCGCCCAGAGAGTCAGGATGCACGCCCAGCACCTGTCCCTGTTTTTGAGCCACAGCTACCGTATTTACCCTGACTAATCCGCGATCATCGCTGTGCATTGCATGAAACGGAAAAAAGCCAAAAGAGATCAAGCCTCAACAAGACCGACCGCGTCTGGTTTTTCTCTGAACCTGGCTGGCAGCAAGCAACAGCACTGGTGTCTCGCGGACCTAAGCTCCGGCATCTTCGGCGCTTGGAAGGGTCCTGGGGAGCAAGGTATGGGACAAGCCGGATGCGAATGGAGATTTTTCGAGAAGAGTTTTATTAAAAGGATGGGATTGTTCTTTTATTTTCTTGTTGATCCAGCCGCGATGACGTGGGAATGAGCGATCTGGTTGTCAGGCTGGAGACTGGATGGATGTGAGTGCTTGACTTGACATGACAGCTTTTGGTGGACATGAGTCGAGACAGGTCCGATCAGCACAAGCAATTTGATTGGGTGCTCAGCCGTTGCCGAGGATGAGGCGCGGGAGGTCGACTTGGAAGGCTTCTGATTTGGTAGCGGGCCTTGGAATGGACCCTCTTTCTGCAACGTGGAGGAGCAGGCTGGGCGAGCGAGGGTGGACGTGGCTCGTGGGAATGGGCGCAAAGAAAAGTGACATCACAAAATAATTCTAGAGTGAAACCTTGAACACCACCAACACCAACGCCCGCATACGGCCGCGTCGTGGTCAGCCACACTTTACGAAGTTACGTGCATCCAGGTCCTGCTTGTTGACATCTGTGACACCAGAGCACCAGAATCAGGGAATAGCCGGGAGAGATCAGCAAAGCCTGGACAGTGTAATCTTATCTTTCCTGCTTTCAGTGCATTGCATGTTTCTTATCTTCACGGTTGTCCGACCTCTCTTTTCTTCACCCGTCAGGTCAAGTTCATTCAATTCCATCAATTCATCCCAATTCCACTGGACCTGTGTCCAGATTTTTGGCTTCTGACCTGATTGAACCCCCCGCCCGTCAACCTCACCGTCGCCGTCCGGTCTCACCAGCCTTACCGCAAACTCGCGATCGGCAAACAAATAGCTTCCGAGAGATCCGTACCTCGAATGCTCATTCGCCATTGCATTGGCTACAATCAGCCCTTCCAGACCGCAGAGCCAGCAAACACTGGCTTTTGACGTTCGTTAGTGATTAATCAGCTACTTGCAGAGCAGACCCGCTCGCCATAAACATAACAGAGACCGACTCCTGCCGACGACACCCTCTTCCTCTTCTCTTTTTCCCCCAAGCGATACCCAGATACCCAGATACCCAGGATACACGAGCGGTCGTCAACATGTCGTTTCTCAAGAAGCCATTTAAGAAGTTGAAGGACATCGGTAACCTTTCCAGCGATTCCCATCCCACTAAAACCGACACCGATTCTACATCCAACAAATCCTCCACGAACGGGTCAAGCACCCCACAAAATGGTCAGATCAATGGGAATGGCAAGGCCGTCAATGGCGCAGACGTGGATTCTAGACGCCAGAGTCGAGAAATCATTGCGGCGGAGAAAGAACGTCGAAGTATGGATAAGCAGCGAGCGAAGGCAGAGACGAGGAAGCGCGAGACACTGGCGAGAATAGAAGACGAGAAGTTTTTGGAGGAAGGACCCCCAGATATGACGAGATTGTATAAACCATTCAGCATGAATATGAGCAAGAACTGGAACCACGAGAACCGGATTTTGTTTAAGAATCTGGATTTTGAAAGTACGTTTTTACGTTCTGGGGGTTTAGGATGTGGCTGACGATTCGCAGAGACTGAGGGCACCGTTATTTCATTCCGGGCTCGAATTCACACCCTCCGCCGATTGAGTGCAAAATTGGTATTCATCGTATTTCGCCAACAAACTATGACCATCCAAGGAGTTCTGCAGAGTTTCAAGCCAATCGAGGAGTTGAAAAGTCTGTTTTCCAGCCCCCGTTACCCAAAAATTACCCCGCTAACCTTTCCCGCAGAGGATGAAGACAACAAAGGCACGATTTCCGAACAGATGGTCCGAAGCGTCGAGCATTACCCCAGCGAAACGATCGTCGTCGTACATGCGAAGCTGCGGAAGGCTATGAAGAGGGTGAAGAATGCGACGGTTCATGATTACGAATTGGAGGTATATGAGGTGCACAAGGTGGGGAATTTGACTGAGCATGTCCCGTTCACGGTGTATGATGCGGAGAATATCAATCGGGATAGGGATGATATTGAGGATGATGATGATACGGAATCTTCGTTATATCCTTCTGCCGCAGATACTCCAAAGGATACCCCTAAGGATACGCCGAAGGTAGGAACTCCACGGTCGTCTACAGACATGATTCGAGCTTCTACGGATATCATTCGGAGGTCGACAATTGGACGGGCTTCTGGGGACAAGAGCAGAAGTAAGTATTGATCTGTCAGTCAAGAGGACTATGCTAATTTCTACAGCGAGTATGGATGTCTTCAGATCACAAAGATCCCTTCCCCAACGAGTTCGTCTTAACAATCGTATTGTTGATCTACGAACCGCCCCTTCACAAGCAATTTTCCGCATTCAGTCTGGAATTTGCAACCTTTTCCGCACATATCTCGACAGTCAAGGCTTTATTGAGATCCATACTCCAAAGCTACAAGGTGGTGCTACAGAATCCGGTGCTTCAGTCTTCGAATTGAACTATTTCGGACGACCTGCTTTCCTAGCTCAATCTCCCCAGTTGGCCAAGCAAATGGCAATTGCAGCAGATTTCGAGCGTGTGTACGAGGTTGGACCAGTTTTCCGTGCTGAGGACAGTAACACACCAAGACATCTGACTGAGTACACTGGACTGGATTTGGAGATGGCTTTGGAGGAGCATTACCACGAGGCTTTGGACATCATTGATGGAATGTTCAAGAATCTGTGGAAGGGGATCTATGAGCGGTATCAACCAGAAATTGATCTCATTTCCGAGTTCTACCCACAAGAGAGAGTTATGTGGTTGGAAGAAACACCTCGGATTAAGTTTGCCGATGGTGTCAAGCTTCTGATTGAAGATGGTTGGGTGGATGAGGAGGGCAACCCTCCCAAGGATACCGAAGATTTGGCTACCAGAGCAGAAATTCGACTAGGCGCTATTGTTCGGGAAAAGTACAAGACGGATTATTATATCTTGGACAAATTCCCAGCTTCGGCGAGACCATTCTACACTATGCCCGATCCTGGAGACAACCGATACACCAATTCTTTTGATATCTTCATGAGAGGACAGGAAATTCTGTCTGGTGGTCAACGTATCCACGATGCCAAGTTCCTGGAAAAGAACCTGAAAGCCAAGGGAATTCACCCAGAGACCATGATCGAGTATCTGGAAGGTTTCCGTTGGGGTGCTCCACCTCATGCTGGTTGTGGTATTGGTCTTGAACGTCTTACATACCTCTTCCTCAACCTTGGCAACATCAGACTGGCATCTCTCTTCCCACGAGACCCGAAGTCTCTTCCAGCACAACCACCAAGAATGAGGCTTCGTCACGAGGATGCCAGTACTACCAACCCACCATGGGAAGCAAAAGATTACGAAGACCCTGAGGAAGCCACCTCAGAAGAAGCCATGAACGGAATCACAGAACGCAAACACCAATTCCAGCCCCTGGAAAAGCTAATCGCCAACTACGGCGACGCAGCCAACACCTCCTGGCTGGACAAACGCTACCAAGTCTGGCGCCACCCTTCGACAGGCGCTGCCCAAGGCTACATCGTACACAACAACTTCGCCATCGCCGTCGGCGAGCCCCTCTGCGCCAAATCCCAATACCCGCAAATCATCTCCGCGTACCTCCAATTCCTCAAAGAAGAGCACAAAGAGCTCAAACCCCTCTGGATGATCGCCGGCCCCCAAATAGAAGAATACCTCGGCGAGAAATTCCTCTGGCGCACCCTCGGCTGCATCGCCGAAGAGCGCACCGACCCCCGCAACAACCCAGCCTCCAAAGACAAAGACCTAGCCCGCAAGATCCGCCACGCCGAAGCTGAAGGCGTGAAAGAAATCGACCTCCCATTCGGGGAACCGATCCCAGAAGACCTGAAAGCTAAAATCGACGCGAGGGTAGAAGATTGGAAAAAGGGAAGAAAAGGCACACAGGTCCATCTCACGCAGATCCGACCCTGGGTAGACCAAGAACACCGTCGCTATTACTACTCTCAAACCCCCGACGGCACCATCCAAGCCATCGTCGTCCTGCACCAACTCTCGCCCCAAAACGGCTACCAAGTAAAATTCTCACTCGAATTTCCCGGTGCCCCTTCAGGAACCATCGAGTCCCTAATTCTCCACGCCCTGAAAAACGTCGCAGCCGCAGACCCGGAGTGTAAACAGGTTACATTTGGAACCGAGGCGATGCCGACGCTTGAGGGGGGGAGGAATCTGGGGAAGACGAAGACGAAGGCGTTGAGGAAGGCGTATGAGGCTATTAATAAGCAGTTTAAACTCACGAATAAGAGTGAGTTTAGGGAGAAGATGGGGGTTAGGAATGAGCCGGTGTATGTTTGTTATCCGAGGGGCGGACTTGGGGCGGGGGGGATTAGAGCGATTATGGGGTTTTTGGAGGAGGAGGGTTAGGTGTAGGGGTTGGGTGATGAAGTGGGATGAAGCGGGATGTGGATGGGGAGGGAGAGTTGTATATTGGATTCAAGATGGATGTCCGTATCGCATGGCGTTCTCGGTTCAGCTAAGATCGGTTCAGTTCAGTTCAGTTCAGCAAGCGGGCTTGTAGCTTTCCTGCTTTTCATTTGTTTTGCAGCACAGAGATGAAAGGTGAGGGGAGAGTAACGTACAGTATAAAATACCAGAGAAACAAAGAGATTAATTACATCCATTACTTCCATTACTTCCACTTTACTTCCTATATACGTCTCCGCGCTTCCTGCCTGTGCTGTCTGTTGAATTTATCATGATATTCTTTGGATGTGGAAGTGAAAGTGGAAGGGTGAATGTAGGAGTGAGTCTTAAAGTGAAAGTTCAGATGTGTTGTTGTATTGGAACAAGGAGAGGAGAGAGGAGAGGGGTATAAATATCCCCTTTTGGGAATGAAATTTCTCCTTCTCCGCAAGTTGTCCGCGCAACGTATGGTGGATGGCCGATGGCAGATGGTTGGTGGTGGGCGCAGGAGAGGTCGAGGTGGGGTTGAGGGGGGGTTGAGAGTGTGAGAGAGCGTGGGGAAGTTCACTGTAGTTGAATAATCTATGGCAATGGTGGAATGGATTATGCTTGTGTTGGAGTGAGATTGAGAAGGGGAAAGGGAAGGAGGGAATTGGGGGATGGGAGAGGCGAGGGAGGAAATGAGGTTTGAAGGTGGAGTTAGACTTGGCAATGATACTTATCTTGACGGAAGTACATCGGATGACGATTTTATTTGGCGTATCGCGTCCTGGTTATTTGAACGAGGTTTGAAGAGAGCTTAAGGTTGAGAAGAGGAAGGAAATGAGGGAGACCTACCTACCTCTGGGTGTTGCTTACTCTCAAAAAAGACAGAAAGCGACAGAGTGGGGAAGTAGGGGATATGCTCTGAAGCACAAGCCACCCAGACGACCATTTCGCACCGTAAGGGCTAGCTCATCGTCATTTGGTGACTTGATAAGAGCACTGTGAGGACGGAAGAGGTTTGTTCTTATACTTCAAGTCTACATTCTTGGAGCGTGGTCAAGACCAGGGGGGTCGGGGTTGGGAGTTGAATCGAAGTGGATGGATCTAATCAATATGGCAGTTTGAAGTGGTAAACGAAGTTTGAAGTAGATTTTCCCACGTCTCTTTCCTCGATGTCAAATAACTTCTCGTATTTCGTTTCCGGTGTTTCGTGAATCTTTGGGGTTGAAGGGGAAGGATTGCTAAGGTTGAGATTGAGGTGTATATATTCCTCATCTCTCTCGCGGAAAGAAGTGTCGGTGACTAGAAGTCAGCAGATTCCGTTGAATGCTGTGCTGTGTAGCTGGTTGGAGTTTGTATGAGTAAGATTGGATGATTCTTGAGGTCTTGGCTTGGCTTGGCTTTGGATTAAATTTCCCTGGTTGGGGGAGTAGAGGTTGGAATCGTGGTAATGTATGGGATTCGAGGATTTGAGGATTTGAGATATGAGAAACGGCAGAGAGAAGATAAAGAAAGAAGGGGTGTTACTGACAACACTTGAGATCGGCTAGTGAATTGTGCCTCGACGACGAGATATTGACTAGTAAAATCTCCGGCATAGGTCAGTTCAGTGAGAGAACTTTTCTTTAGCTATCCAAGTCGAACTCAGAGGAACAGTCTTAAGTCTGATTTTGATGGATGTTGTGAGTCAAAGATATGGAATTATGTCTGGGGCACACCATTTGGTCTTCCTACAGGTATCCTATGATACTTGACGTCTAGCTATGAATAGAGGAGATTGGCTTTATAACCTCGGCGTCTCTTGTCATGAGCCTTTTGCGTTGGTGTAACGGGATATACTCATTTGATTTCCACGTAGGTAGAGGTGGGAATTAACGCTGACGTAGTGAATATTTCTCCAACAGTCTGTTGAGGCGAACCAGCAGAGAGGGAACTCGAGTATGTAATGTTCAGTGAACAGCTCACCTCATGTGCTTTTTAAAGAGAGATTGGTCATTATACGACTACTGAGCAAGTATAAAACCTCTCAGCTTTCCGTTAATCGGAAGTAGCATCAAAACAAACCAAAATTTCGCCAGAATCGATAATGTGGGGGAGTGTACGCATACTCATACTCTCATCTACATAATAGACATGATAAACAATGCGAATTGAGGATTTCGCGAAGCCGAGAAGTCATGGGCTGATTTGCTAGCGTCTGCGTTTACACCAGTTTGGCGGAGGGGTGACAAGCGGAAATCAACCAAGACCATCATGAATTGACAACGTGGACTTCCTTGACGACAAAAAGGGGCATCGCATAGGTTAAACCCCTCAAATCCATCATCTTTCACACCACTGTCGGGTCCGCAACAGAATATGACCTCTCATTCCTCTTTCCCTTGGTCGAACATCCCCGAAAAGGCGATTCAAAGGGGGGTTGTCGCTAATTTTGCCTCCAATTTCCACTCTGGAACTTTTCTCGTCTGTGAATGAGAGTTTGGCTTCCTGGCAAAGATTGAGAAGGCAATATATAAGCTTGATAGCTGAGATAGTTATAATAGATGGGAGATGATCGGTGGTTGAAAGATTTTTGGGTACGCAAGGTCGCACGGTGACTCAACCAGAGCGGAGTTTGGATCCTTGAGTCAATGAGACAACAACGAGAAAATATATCTGCGCAGAAAAGGTATGTGAATATAAATTCTTGTCTCGTCATCAGTGTAGAAGGCATAAACAGGTTGAGAGATGCCGGAATTGTGGCACATGGGGTGCGGTGAAACGTGATAGCGCTGGCAGATTAATAGACCTGTGTGCATGTTCCTCGAGAAAGTTGATAGGACGAATGAGATATGCTCAAACAGATACACTGCAGGAGTATCCTGAAGATGTGTAGAGTCGAGAAAGATTTTGCGAGCAGGCAAGTGGTAAAGACAGCGAGTAGCAGAATAACAGTATCCCGCTGCCCAACAGTGATGATCTCAAGCTTAAGACAGGTACAAATCCCCATCCTAGCGACTGTTGTTAATGTAGAACAAACGCCATACACAGAGAATAGAAGATCTTTGAGTCTTAGCCAATCAGCTGATTTGGTACCCGAAGCCAAGCTTGTGTAAGCCCCGCCCCAAAGAAAGTCTATTTGTTTACTTCTCGCTAACGATTACCGAACCCCGAATTCTCAGCCCTCGGTACCTGACAGATTATGGATACGGCCGTTCAGAATACGGTCAAAATAACAATTCACAAGACTCACAAATCATGGTGAGCTGCGCTCCAGATGCTGATGTCCGTTAAGTAAGCTTAACTCCGCATCGTGGTTTCCGTACCTAGTACATCATAGCGTGGTGCATCTCAGGCATTTTTCAAACCGAGAAGTGGACAGCGGAGTTTGCTTGTCGGTTCCTCCATTGACGTGTGGAAAGCAATTTTAAATATTAAGTAAGTAACTGAAGGATGTACTGCTTATAGCTGGAAACTTCCAAGAGCCCTTTTGCTGCGGCTTTTGATTACCAGAATCGTGGAAGCCAAGACCCGAAATTCGGGTTTCGAATGCCGAAGTCGGATTGACGGCAAGACTGCACTAGAACAACCGTCGTTGATAAGCTTGGTATTTCCTCTTCAACTTCAGGTATCTCAACTGAGTCAAAGTATTAGTAGTCGTCACTAGTTTTACAGTCTCAACGGTGTACATACATGGAAATTCCGTGAAATTCTGGACCTGACATCCCCTCAGCAGAAATGAGCAGATTCAACAAGGTACAATCTACTGGCTCTGCATTCAGCCTTTCTACCATATTAATCGTGTATCTCAGGCAATAATTATTGGTGCTGGTCCGGCTGGACTTTCAGCAGCACTACTTTTGAAGAAAAATAACCACTTCATACCTGTGGTCTACGACGCGTACCCACAGGCAACCACTGTCGGGGGGGCAATCGGACTCCAACCCAATGGCCTACGAATCTTGAAAGACTTAGGCCTGCATGACGAGCTTCTAACCCGCGGCTCAAGCGGTGGTAAAGTCATCCTGCATTCAACGAAAGGTTCCGTAATAGGCGAGCTTGATTTCGTGTCTTGGAGTAAGAAGCAGACCGGTTGCGTGCAATTGGAGATCCGGAGGGACGATCTCTTGGAAGTGCTTTATCAAGCAGCTGAAAAGGAGGGCATCGAGGTTCATTACGACAAGACTCTCTCGAAAATCATAGAAGGCGATCAGCAAGTCACGGCAACATTCTCGGACGGAACGACAGATACAGGCGATTTCCTCCTCGGTTGTGATGGCCTTCGCTCAACGGTTCGAAGTTCCTACGTGGATCCCGATGTTGAACCCGAGTACTCGGGTATAACAGACATCTTCTCCCTCGTCCCTACATCTGATCATCCAACGCTAGCCGGACTTGGCAGAAAAACTCACGCGACTTTCACCACAGAAGGATTTTTCGCAGTCATGTGCTGTAGAGCACAGCAGGATATCAACTACTGGTTTTTCTCGTCCGAGCTTCCCGCCTCTGTCTCAGGAGTAGAGGAAGTCGATTTCAAGCCCATCATTCACAATGCAGCAAACAAGATCGCCGGCGAGTGGGGAGATGTGCTCAGGATTTTGGTCGATAAGAGTAAGAATCTGAGATTTTACCCTATTTGGACTCTCCCACTAGGTGGGAAGTGGTACAAGGGACGGTGTCTGCTGCTGGGAGATGCAGCGCACGCGATGTCCCCTCATGCTGGTCAAGGTGTCTCCATGGCACTCGAGGATGCTGTGTACTTCTCTCGATTACTTGGCGAGACGTCGCTTGGATTGAATGATATCTTTCGGAGGTATGATGAGAAGCGGAGACCAAGGACTGATGCGGTGTATAAGGCTGCTAAGCGGAATGGTGCGTCGCGGAAGAAGACTGGACCTTGGCGCATATGGTTTAACGAGATTGTTTTGACGGTGTTTTTGGCGGTGTATCGCATTTTCAATCTGCAGAGTTTTGGTATTGGGCAGAAGTTGGCTGCTTATGATATCAAGGAGGAACCTTTGTGGTATATTAGTTAATGGATTTGATTTAGACACTGGGAAACTTCACAAGAGAATGATCTCATTCAGTGTATGCTATGGGCAGGAATGGAACTCAATATGAACATGTCGCGAAGATCGAGGACTGGGAACAGATAGCGAGCAGCTTCAATAGAGCTAATGAGTTAGACGATGCCCCGAAAGAAGAACAAGACTGCCAGGTGCTGCAAATTTGATGTGTAAAGTCAAATTTCACACAACCCTCCGAGCCATCTTGTTACTGTTTGCGAAAGTAATCGCATAGGAAAAGCGGATTAATCCCGTGTACACAGCCAGGACTTATGTGCTCATCCATTTGGGATCTGGTGATGATACGCCACAAAAGCCTTTTGAAATTGTCTTCATCGGATTCCCCGCTTTCCAAATGTTTCTAACATGACCTAGGGAGGCGTTCATGTTTAGATTAGATAAAACTAAGCAAGGAGGCACGAGTTCAGACGCTGCGCGATTACAACAGACCAAATCTAGCAGCGACAATGTGAGCAATTGATTGTAGAACCGGAACCCATACAAACACTGCGACTACGTTGAAATTACATGATGAAGCTAGAATTTGCTAGTTTCTGCTGGCTATACATTAACACCGATGTTCCAGATGCACCTTTACCCAGATCCACAAACGACCTCCTGGAATGCCCTGCATATCTCGACCCAGCAGGTGTGGTGACGAATGCTTTTAAGATTAGGTGTCAGCTTTGAGTGTACCAAAGTATAGCAAGTGAGGTGCGACTGCGAGCAACATCCTTTTGCGGGTTGGGCAGCTAAAATTCTCACGAAGGTCTGATGATTGGTACGGGCTCTGTCTTTGCACCTGGGATTGTTGGACGTTCAAAAGGAGGTCAACTGATGGGGATTAGTACGGTGCGGAGGCTTCCAAGACTGAACCCTGGGAAGATGGACGGAATCTATATCATCGAAAATGCTAATGCTCACTTGCCTGCGGTGGCGGATAGTCGTGGCAAGCTACTCAAATCCTGTTCCTTTCTTATTGGTCTCTAAGGTATCTATTCTATCGTCACATCGTTTACACCATCACCAAGAGTCCTGAATAACTTTCTTCGAGTCATAGTCGCCGTTGTGGCTCCCATGCTGGCTAATTTGATCCTCCACAACCATCATCTCCTTTGACACCATGATCCCCTTTGATGGCCGATCTCCATTATGCCCTGGGCCAGCATATGTATCCAGGTTCTGCAGCTTCACATTGTTGATAATCTGCTCCTCGCTCTCGCTGTAGGTGAGGCTGTCTGTTGTATGTCTTGTAGTTTTGCGACTACGTCCCACGCCTGATGCGTCTCCGCCTCCCCCATCGCCGATCGTTCGGAAGCCTGTTGGGTGTTTGGAGTTGGTCTTTGTCGAGAAGAGGTGGCTGCCCATTATCGGCTTCAACCAGGTCTTGAGCAGAGGGAAGATCATTGGCAGGTTCGTTGTGATCACCGAGGTGAACGTTTCTCGGACTCCCCATTGCCCTGCAAGTTGGGCGCCATGGACTTGATCCTGTGAAGCAAACGGTGTCAGATCAATGTCGTGCAAGATGAACACAGAATTCAAGGCTACTTACAGTCTCAACGAAAACAGTCTTCAGGAGTGAGCAGACCAGAACGAATATACCCGCACCAAGCACGATTGAAATTGATATCTTCTTGGCCAGCCTGAGAGTTGTTCCCCAAAGCATCGGAATCGGAATTATGAGGAGGTACAGATCAGTGACGACACTAGAGGCGAAAGTGATCCAAACGATGGGCTTCGAGACTGCGCCTTGGCAGAAGTCTGGCAGAAGTCCATTAGTCCATGTCTCCAGCTGGAGAGGAAAGAAGATCACAGAAGATCACTTACTGCCTGGATCCGGATTGATTTGCCAGTAATGAGAGAATGGCTGGCAAGGCGCATAGATACCAATTATCGAGGCCACAAATGTGGCGCCAACAAGACCGAAACCAATCCAGACACGGATTCTGAAGTGACTGCTAAGTCCTTCCTACACGTTTTGTCAGTCCAAGCTCTGCCGCAAAACCGAGGCCAGAGTGCTCAATATACCATGAGTCTAATGTAGAAAAACAGCACGGCCGATTTAAGTGTGGCGATCAAGCAGACGTAGAAAGTCCACCCCACTACCTGGATCTTCGATCCGAAAACTCTAGGAAAAGATCGTCAGTGTTCCACGCAGATCGTCGCGCAACTTTAAGCTTACCTGTTGGCGTATTCTGTTGAAGAAACGTCTAACGCTGCCCGCTCAGCGACTGTCATGGAATTGTTTGCCAATCCTCCAGCATAATTGACTGCAACGAAGATCAAACTAGATTGTGTCGTATACAAAGCCTGCAGCATCATCATGTTAGCTCTGCATATTCTACTGTCTTAGTATGGGAACACTCACGATCGCCAGCCAAACCAGATAATCATCTGGACGGAGATCCCTCCATCCAACAGCTTTCACTCGAGCATATGTCCGGAACATTGTGAAAGCGACTCCAAAAGCATAGAGCGTCCATAACTCGGTGTTGAAAACGCGTAGCGCTTCCTTCATTGCAGCAGCCCCAGCTGCAGCTGCAGCAGCGGCCTCCGCTGTGGTTGTGGAGTTTGACGACATCTCTGTCAGATCAATGAGATTGCGCTGTCGACGATCGATGAACGATGATCCCAAGCATTGTGTGGGATAACTCTAGATATGTACGAGGCCCAACTTCAGTTGAACAAGAACTCTTTGGTTCCCCTTCAGGAGTATCAGAGGTACCGGTACCATAAAACGACGTGCTGTAAGGTCGAGCGTGCCTGGCGACGTGATATCGTGCCGGTAGTTGCACCGAGAAAGCTTAGGACAAAGACCCTGCTTCAGCGTGGTAGCAAGAGCGTTGCGCAAGGGTGGTGAAACAAAATCTTCCTGCGAGCCCAACGGAGTTTGTGACTGGAATCGGAGATGACTCCGGGAAGAACCCATTGTTGACCTGAAATTGGCGAATGGTTGCGTTCTTGACTAACCTTGATTTTGACTTAGATTGAACTCAAAAACATGGGTCTACGAATTGATGTTTGACAGTTCCTGACGATTTGTATCCGTAGATACGCCAAAGTCCCCAGAGTCACAGAGGGTCTGAGAATGGATGTTTTTACAAATCATACGATCTTTAAAAAAAGGTTTCCAACCTTACGATTTGATCCTTGAACCCATGAGTTCTGTTTCGCGGGTGAAACAGCGATATGAACTGCTGTACATGCCTCAATTTGTTCTGCCTAGCTACTCGTACTTTGCCTTGTCTTATGTCATCTGGGCAAGTGGAGGATTGCCCAAAAGTGTCCAGGTGTGAATTAATATCCGACCGACCTGGCTTACGGAGCACAACAATCCTGCTTGTTATCACTTCAATTATGTGACCAAGGGGGAAAGCCATCGTGAGAAGTTGACATGCAAGACTGAGGACAGGGAACATGCCATGATATTTGTGGACTTGTTTGACATCTCTCGCCCCACCTTTGTGACCCCTTGTGGTTAAGCGAGCGAGCTGAACTCAAATTGAGAATCCTTCGGAGCGGGCCGGTAAGGGAATAAAGGAGACTTAAGTCAATGAAGAACAAAGATATGTGGTTGTATTAAGGAGGCACCTAGCTTGAGATGGCATCCACGACAATAGCAAAGATTCAAAGATCTGGCATGGCATGTTCAATAATTAACTTGGAGGTAACTCGGTGACAGGAGACCCTGATTTCGCCTTATCCGAGTCAGTTATCGGGCGTTCGTCCATTACGGAAGTTTCTGCGGACCTGTCCGGCTAATGCCCATGATTGCAGTGGGACGAATAATCTCCGGCACAAGATCTTTGGAGACGAGGTCACCAGGTCAAACAAAACATGAATTTTTACCTTCCCTTTCCATCAAAACCACGTTTCTGGGCGGAGCCAAGACTAAACAGTGTAACGCTGAATCTCGATCTGTCACTTTGTGGTACATGCTGAATTCACTTCCGGAGAATAGAAACTTGGTAATCGTTAAGCTTTCAGCCATTTTCTGGCTGCCTTGCTCGCTTATGCGAGGGAAGTGGAATTGATTAAGGATGCAAAGTGCAAACTTAAATTCAGACTAATGACCGTGGAGTGCCCGGAGGAACAACTCTAGGTCCTTCTGACGTGAGCTAGAACAATTGAGGAAGAAGAATCCCTAGTTTCGTCAAATCATGAGGATGCCCGATATCCCACTTTTGCTTGAGACATGAATCCTTTGAAAACGTGGAAAGACTGAGACAAACATTTTTCAAGCTGATTGTGACAACCTGTTGGATCAGATATTATAAAGATCGATACCAAACTGGACCTAGCTGTATGAGCCTTGAATAGTTTTCAAGCTCGGAGACAAAGGCAGTTTCTGTACAAGATCATCTTCCGCAAAGAATTTAATCAACAATCGAACTTTTCCCCATCACTTGTGGTTTGGACTCTTGGAAGCCATCCGACAATGCCGCAAAACGCACAGACATACATATACCCCGCCTCTATATCAGCGATATTATCAGTATGCAGGTGCATGGAAAACCCAGCAAGCTGGCCACCGGGCCCCGCTGACAAGCTTTGGGTCGGCAGGTACGCTACAGTGTCCTAATCTGGAACCCTGTAGTCGATTCTACCTTGTGTAACCCTTGCTGACAAGAATCTCGAATTCAGGAGTCTTGACTCGGCAGGAACAGGATAATGAGGAATTCAGCCGGGCGAAACTAAGAAATTATCGTCGTTGTTCAACAGCAAACGGATGATACCGTATCTGATATACGGTCTCCAATTGTTTTACGTGTTCGATGAGTATACTCGATCCTTGGTTAAGAAAATTGGAATGGCTCTATCGCTCCCACACTAATGACCTGGTGCTTCGCCATGGAGCTTCGACTTCCCACTGGTTAACCACTACATAAAGTTTCATGTCCTCGCAGAGCATGTTGGTGCGTGCCTGGACAGGATGCAGTCGCCCCTTTAGATCCCAAGCTTGCGTGTTTCTAAGCCCATCTTGTTGGTCAAGTCTCCCAAGCATTACATCTCTCAAATGACAGCTTCTAGAAAGCCTGGGAGGGTCGTACGAGGCTGAGGACTATCGGTCTGCTGCGGGTCAACTACGGGTCTGACTTTAGTTGACGTTCCTTTCGGGGGCAAAGAGGGGTCATCAAGTTAAATTGCCTTAAGCTTCTATCGATTAGGGCCACATGGCTGCCACATGGGTTGTGATTTGATAATCATAAACTAAGGGGTAAAAAGCATATATCTAGTCACTTCACTCATCCCATCCCAGTCTTCTCTCAGCACCAGCACTTTCACGCCCGTCTTTTTGACCCAGGCATACTTTCGTTTCTTTGTGCTGCTCCTCCCCTCCCCCACCATGCAGTTCCTCCAAATCGCCGCCTTTTCGGCTTGGGCCGCAGCAACTGTCTGTGGTGCCACCTCTGTGCCGGTTATTGCCCGTGGTGTCAACTACAACCAGTTGTCGGCGAAGCTCTCTGCATCTGCCAAGATTTATCTCCCAGGGTCCGAGCTCTTCTCTGATTATACTGCTCGCTGGTCCAATGTCAGCACACCTGTGGCAAATGTCGTCGTTGTTCCAGCCACCGAAAAGGATGTTGTCCAGATTGTAAGAGATTGAAAAGCGTTCAGGTCACGAGAAAATATGCTGATTACCTTTCCAGGTCAAGTTCGCGAACCAGAACTCCGTGCCTTTCCTCGTGACAAATGGTGTTCACGGGTCTATTACCACCCTTGGGGCCATGAAGTCAGGTATCGAGATCTACATGACCCAACTCAACAGTATCAAGATCGCCGCAGATGGAAAGACAGTCACTGTTGGCGGCGGTGTCATGTCCAAAAACATCACCGACACTCTCTGGGCAGCCGGCAAGCAGACTGTCACAGGTACTTGTGAATGCGTGAGTTACTTGGGCCCCGGTCTCGGTGGTGGTCACGGATGGCTCCAAGGCCGCTACGGACTCGTCTCCGATCAATTCGTCTCATGGAATGTCGTCCTCGCCAGCGGGAAATTGGTCACTGTCAACAAGAACTCTGACCTCTTCTGGGCAATGAAAGGGGCTGGTCACAACTTTGGTATCGTCACTTCCATGACTTCCAAGATTTACGATCTCGTCCGTCCAAACTACGCCCTCAAGACACTCATCTTCACTGGTGACAAAGTCCAGGATGTCTACAGAGTTGCCAACGAGCAATGGCTCATCAATGGCAAGGTCATGCCTGTCGATCTGATCAACTGGTCTTATTGGTTCTTCGATCCCACCATGGACACCAAGGTAAGCTCAGATATCTAAGTATCGTACCCGTCCACTGCTAATACTTTCTCAGCCCGTCATCGCATTCTACCTCATCCAAGAAGGCGTCGACGTTGTCAGCTCCGCTTACTCCGCCGCCTTCGAAGCCCTCGGACCAATCGTTAACACCGACACCCCAGGAGACTACCGTGATTTGGCTGCCTGGACCGGAATCTCTCTCACAGATGGACCATGCAGCAAGTCCGGAAACGCCAATCCCCGTTTCCCAATCTACCTCAAGTCTTACAACACCGCCGCTCAAGCCGCCGTGTACGAGCTCTTCAAGAACGCCACCACCACCCCCGGCACTCCCTTCGCCAACGCCCTCTTCATGTTCGAGGGCTACTCCATGCAAGGAGTCCAGGCTCTCCGCACCGACGCCACTGCTTTCGCCTACCGTGAGGATAACCTCCTCGTCGCTCCCCTCCTCACCTACAAATCCACCGGCGCTGCCTCCGATGCCGTGGCATCCAAGCTCGGCAACCAGATCCGTGACGTCTTGTACAAGGCCAGCGGACAAAAGAGCCTTAACACTTATGTCAACTACGCTTATGGTGATGAGACTGCTAAGGCTTGGTATGGAGCTGATAGCTGGCGTCAAAGCCGTCTTCAGTGCTTGAAGAAGGATTATGACCCAAGTGGAAAGTTCAGCTTCTACGCTCCTATCGCGTAATGTAACGTATAGCTTTTGGTTGAGCAAGAATGAACTTACGCTTGATCCTAAACAAACCTCTTTTAGCACCGCTTCTGATCGTGATTGAATATCCTAGGCAAAGTCTCACTCTGGTTTGACATGATGGTGATTAACATATGGAAAACTAGCTGCAGTATGCGAGACAAAACAAAGAAACGAGTAACATATCGCTAATCGCGATCTTGGGGGGGGGGGGGGGGGGGCGGGATGATGCGTTGCGGTGCGGAAAGGAGGGGCAGAGGGGCATAAGGTACCTAGCCAGCCTAGTAGCTCCAAACCTGGGCTTTTTCCCGTATCGTCCGACTTCATTCGCTCTACCTTCAAATCTAGTTTCCTCTTCAAATTTCACCTTCCTTCCTTCCTTCCTTCACTCATTCATTCCCTCGATTTTAACCACCACAAGTATATTTTCTTTCATTTTAATTCAATTCACCCACTCGCTTCAAATGGAAGGTGCACAGCGCACCACAAGTAGCCTTGTTGGTAAGTACTATTTCCCTTCTACTTTCCATCATGCTGGAAACCACGACGGAGCTGCCCACGAACTTCCTACGAGCGCAATAGCGAATGCAAAGTAAAGTACAAGATGACGCGAACAAACGGATCGTACTTCGTCGGTGCCCACATCAACGGCACTTCGAATGGAACATACTCAGATTTGTTAAATCCCACGAATGGCGCGCCCATCCCCAGTCTAAGCACTACTGCGAGTCGAGGTCTTCCTTCTGCCACTGGAACCCTACATCCCACAACGCCAGCAACGCCCTCGAATGGAGACCTCTCTGCAGGTTCAGGTTCTAATAGCCTTTCAGACCGCGAAGAGCGTGCCGTGGCTGCCTTACTCACTCGATTCAAAACGCTGATTACGCTTGCTGCGGAACCTGTCGAAGATGGAGCAACGAAAGAAATGGCTGCTGCACATGGGCTGCAGATGGAAGTCGAGGGCTCCGCTTTGGTACGATTTTATTCAGTTGGCCTGCAGCTCTTGAAAAGATATTGGAGCTGATTTCCACTTGACACAGGTTCGGGCCACAGAAGACTTGCTCCAGCTGTCCCGCGAGCTGAAAGAACTTTGGCTATTTGGTCCCTTGCGAGGTATTAAGGAAGGGGAAGGGGAAGGCCAAATGGATGTCGACTCTCAGAAGGTTGGAGAATTGGTTGAAGCAGCTCTGAAGAGGGCGGCTGAGCATCCGCCTTCGAAGTAAATAATTATGGCGGGTTCGCAGGAGTCTTTGGGCGTTTGGCAGGCATGACATATGGGCGGGCTTGGAAGGCTATACACCGGCGTTCTTGATACCAGCTAGGCTTATGCCACCAGAATGTGCTTCAATTACCCGACTTACACGCGCTGCCTCTGGTTCACGTAAAGCACTTCCTCGGCCTCGCTTATTGAGCTTTACATCTATGTTGGTACTACCCATTTCCTTTCCTACGCAGTTAAGCCTATCATCTCAAGTTGGCAAATGCCGAGTTTGATTGAGCAACTGAGCTGTGCCATCAAATCACCCACATGTACACGATTGAAGTCTCGCCCACGATGACAACGAGGAAGAGATCCACTGGGTGCATTGGTTTGAATAATATTATGCTTTTCGACCCAAATGAACCGTTTTAAGCATCACTTATGGCAGATTCTCTAGAAACTACTCGGGTCGTTGGCTTTTTCGCAGACACGGGGGCCCTTATTGGTTGATGCTTGCATAATCCAGCTGACCTATGGCTTTCATCCCTCTTCGCCATTAACATCGGCTTCATCGTCGCTGTTATTGTCCGTCCGAGCCGGAGCCTTGCTCTGCTTCGCAGCAGAGAGACCGGAAGCTGTGACCCAGAGGAAGAAGTCTGTTCGGAAGTGATCCACATGATGAAAGAAAGCATGGAACCTAAGCTCATTAGCTTACGGACCTGTCAAAGCAGTATGTGGATGATCACAGGCGTAAAACTTACTGGTGATCGCGTTCCTCTTCCCTGAAGATCCTATCATAGATCTCGCGTTGCTTGAAGTCATCCATTTCCTTTTGGTAATTGTCAAAGTTGATCTTCTCTCGGTTGTACTCATTTACAGCCTTTTGGTTGTAGCTGTCAAAGACTGGTCTTTCCAGTAGCAGACCCAAACCTGGTGCTTTTGGGATACTGATATTCGCTGCGCCGTAGCTGTCCTTGATAATCGAAAGTGGCGTACCACATCTCACAACAAGGGCAACCATAGCTACCATCTTGCGGATCTGATGCATCATGAATGATTGACCGTGGACCTTCAATGAGAGCCACTCGGTGTCGTTGATGATAATTGGATCCGAACCAACCTTGAAGGAGCGAATCACACGCTTCGCTGATGGGTCCGAGAATGTCTTCTGAATTGTGTAGTTATGGAAGTTTCGAGTGCCAACATAGCAGTTCAACGCTTCCTGAACCTTTTCCCGACGAGAAGCCGATATTCGATACGCCTTCTTGGCGGTGATATAAGCTGCTTTAATCTCTTTAATAGCTGCTTCGACAGGACTAAGAACCGACTTAGAAGTCTCTACTAGAACTTGAGAATCTTGTGCAGATTGCTCGGCTTCCTTATTGATCTCTTCCTTGATTGAGGCGGTGTGTTCTCTCTCAGTTTCGCATGTTGCTGAAGTCGCATCTCCCTTTTGGAGGTGAGTATCTTCTGTGCTTGCTTTTCCAACGTCTTCCATAATCTCAGATTCTGGTTTGGCCTCTTCGCCGGCCGGCTTCTTGGCCATCTGCTTCGCCGATGGATCCTCATCTTCCGAATTGTGCAGGGCAGTGATGACAGCTTCTCTCAGCTCAGGGTCGAGCTTGTCCAATATCGGCTTGATGTAAGTCTCTTCCGTTGACTTCCAGAAATCGGCGACATCTTCTTGTCGGGACTGGTATTCTTCGAAGGCCCCCTCCTTTTCAGCAGACTCTACCAGTTTCTTACCCAAGAAACTCTGCGGGTGTGGTGGGAGGAAAGAATATGTTGGAATCAAATACTCGTACCATCTTGAATCGCATGTTTGGTAACAGCTAAAGGAACCATTGGTTCGCTCGATCCCCCAAACCCGAATTTGAGGGGGCAGATTCTCATTGATAAACTGAATGATATTCGGTTCCTCGACAATGAGCTTCAACGATATGACGTTGCCTGCGGCATGTACACCCTTGTCGGTCCTTGCGCACCGAACAAGAGATGATTTCTTTGGGTCGTCCGCGTTAGCCTTTGAGATCGCGCCTGCTGCTACAAAAGCCTTGAAGATGTCTCCTTCGATGGTCTTTTCTGCGCCATTGATCTGCATGCCCTTGTAGCCTGAGCCTGCATACCCAATCATAACGGCAACTTTGCGCTTCGGCTTGCGACCTTCTGCGTCGATTTCTTCCTTTGAGAAAAGTTCTGCACCTTCTTGTCCGTCATTGACCTTACGGCGCTTTGCTGCTTGCTCTTCATCGTTGCGTTTCCGTTTGTCTAGGTTGCCTCGACTTCGTTTAGTTAGTCAAGCATAATTCTGGATCGTGAATCAACGTACGTCCATTCCCCTCGTCCCACTTCCCCCTTCTTGTTGCGACCACCTTGATCCTTCGATGCGAAGCCTCTCTTATCACGACCTCCCCCTCTACTGCCGCCTCTCCCTCCCTGACTTTGGCCACCCCTTCCTCGACCCTTGCCACGCTGATTCCTGTCCCTGTCGCCCGGACCTGTATTGTGTGGAGGGGCAATTTTCTGGCCATCAACGGCGCCGCCACCAGCTGGCACAGCTGCGGAAGAATTGTCTGCCATTTCTGTGTGTATCGAAACGCTTTCATAGCATTTCATGCAATTCAGCTGTGAGCGAGCAGAGCAGAGTTTCAATCGATAGAAACTTGCAGCCTCGAAGCCAGGCTAAAAATTATAGAATAGCCCCACACCAGTTTCGGCTAGCGCCAGCCTTGCTTGCCTTTCACCTCCAGGGTTCAATATCAGAATTTCAGCGACTTTGGATCAGGCAGGCCATTCACTCCACTTCACTTTCATATTCCATCTGCCCGATCGCATTGTATCATTGTATTTCATTTTTTAATCTCATTGTGCCCTGCCTCCGGGCTTCTTGCAATTCATTTCCCCGACATTCGCTCTGACACATGCTGTCGATCGTGAATAATGGGATTCTCTGACCTCCATTGATAGCCAGTCTCTTTGAGCCTTGCGACCTTTGATCTCCTTGTCCGAATAGCTGCCACTACTTTCAGCAATCCTTACGAGGGGCAGTTCTCTTCGAGAACTCGAACCACTTCGGCGAACCTCAGCAATCATGAACTTGGCACAGAGTCTTGTGCGCTCGTGTGTGCGTTCATTCTACGAAACTAAGCACGTTCTGGTGATAGATGCACTGATTATCCACTCAGCGTATGTTTCTCAGGTTACGTTGGTCTCTTTCAAAGCAGATGTTTACAAAGAATAGTTTGCGCGACGATGATATGGCATATTTGATGGGCATGAACACCAAGGAGCTCCACAAGCTATGCGGACGTCTGAAAGAGGATAGGTTCCTTGCTGTGTAGGTGAACACTGCTCGTCTTATCTCTGTATGGCCACTAAAGTATGACAGGCACACTCGCCAAGAGTCAAAGGAAGGTCAGCAGCGTCCCATGAACAGAACCTATTATTTTATCGACTACCGGGCGACTATCGATGCTATAAAATGGCGTGTCTACTTACTCAACAAGCAAGTTCAAGGCAACACGGTTCCAGAGACCGAGCGAAAGGAATACTTCTGTCTGACCTGCAAGTCCGAATGGACACAGCTGGAAGTGCTTCACAAATGGGATGTGGAGCATGGCTTCCGATGTCAACGATGTAACGGTATCCTCAAGCATGACCCGGACAACAATAAAGGTGGGCACGAGCAGTCTACGAAGTATCACTCGCAATTCAGATTCATTACCGAGTTGCTTCCCAAGATCGATGAGGTTGTCATCCCGGAAAACACATTCGATCGTGCTATGGCATCTCAGCTCAAAGTCGTCCGAGATGAGACCAATCCCGCAAATGAGACTGCGCCGGTCGATCCATCTGCTTCCAAGCCAACAGCTGTTCGGGGAATGGCCAATACAGGCAACACATCAATTTCAGTCACCCTTACAGCTTCGGATGGGCCAACAGAAGCAGAAATCGCTGCCGAGAAAGCTCTAAAGGAGAAGACCGCTGCACAAAATGCTATGCCAATGCACTTCACTCACAGTACTGTTACCGGCGAGCAAGTCAAGTATGGTCCAGGGGCGTCAACCACCTCCACTTCCGAGATTGACAAGAAGACCGACCTTGATACTCCATCTGGCACTGCGGAGGGTACCGAAATCGATGACTATTTTGCACGTCTAAGGGCCGAACAGGCAAAGGAAGCAGAAAGAGAGCAAGACGAAGAGTACGAGACTGACGAAGAGGACGAGGAAGACTTCGAGGATGTGGTTCCAACGGGCTCTGGTGCGGCTACGCCTGCAAGTTCGACCGCTGATTTTAAACCAACGTCGTTTCCCTCACATGGTCTCACGGGTATTCTGAAAAAGGGTGGCAGTGCTTCTGGTAGTGGAACGAGTACAGGTGCAACAAGTCCGGTGACAGGACCAGCTACACCAAACGAGGATGGCCGGCCCGCGAAGAAGGTAAAGATCGAAGAGCCATCGCCCGAGCCAAAGGACGAGGACGAAAGTGAAGAAGACATGGAGTTTGAAGATGTCTGAAATTCGCTGTCTTCATCTAGTTTACTCTGCAGGTGGATTGATAGCTTTCAAAACCTGGTGGGCATTTGCGCTTAAGGGGAGTACATTCATCAAATCGAGTCTATACAAGGGGAAATACGCAAAACCGCCTACTCATCGACAAGGTCGCTTCTCCATCGTGAGATAACATGAATGTATGATAGATGAAAATCCCTTTGAGAATGCCAAATCTCATTACTTCGACGCGTTTGAAGTGGATGTTATTGCGAACACGCTTCGCACGAAGCTTGTTATGTAAATTTGTCTTAAGCAGGAAGGTTTCCAACGGCCATTAGAGGGTTAAACTTGTGTCTGCATTTGACGAGTGTTTGTTGATACACGCTGTGATTACGTGATCTCGGGTATTAATTGATGACGAAAGCACAAAAGGTAAGGCTCCCACCCGCTCTAAAGCCTCTAATTCAATATGAGCGGATTGATGGCATCTCTCTAGACTCGCGCCTATGTGTGCCAACTTCAACTCGAGTGGACAATGGTTAACCATTTCTACACATGTAGCGCGCTTCGCTCAGGACTTGAATCAGTATCTCAAGAACCCAGGCACGACATCTGAAGACTGGCAAACGAACTTCCTGTAAGGGAGAAGGCCTCTGTCGAAGCTGCAACATCATCACCATCCGGTCGAAGGTTCAGCACCAAAATACTGCTAACGATATGGCAATTGAGTTCCCACCCATCTATGTCCTCAAGAATGGATTCGAGTCAGATCCCGATTCACTTCACAGGATCGAGGAACAACTTGGCAGCGTCAAGTACGATGTCAATGAGACTAAACTATTTCTAGGAGTCAGTACGACTAAGGGAAGAATCGCATATGAACTGCGGAAACTAGGAATCTACACGGTAGATGCGACACGAGAATCATCAAATCAGCTTCTTGGTAAAAATGGTGGTGAATTGGCCGTCCATGGCAAGGGTTCCAAACCACCAAAAAAAAGGCGCAAGACCACGCACGAAGATGGCAAAGAGATTATCTCTTTGAGCACAGATTCGGACACATCACCTATTCCGGACACCGAGTCGAATATGGGGACCCCATCTACCAGGATCGTTAGAATTGTACCTGAAAAGTCACAAGATTCACATGACAACGACACGGTCAAGGTCTACAAGCTCGAGTGGTTTGAGGACTCAATCAAGGCAAAGCAGCTGCTTCCGAGAGAGCCGTATCTAGTATATGAAGGCAAAATTGTTTCAAAGCCGGGACAAAAGGCAGCAGGTGCAGCTCAGGTTGGGGACAAGACTAGTATCATGTCTCGTGCAAGAGCTGATACTCCTCCACCAGCCAGTCAAAGAAGCTACGGCCATCGCCATAAGAAGACAACTAGCCAGACAGCCCCGATACTTTACCAAGAGGACACAGCTGATCACGAACACGAAGAGGAGCTTCCCAAACTTCCAGATTATTTGCTTACCACATATTCGTGCCAGCGTCCTACACCCATGCATGGGCCCAACGACGAGTTCATCAGGCTCCTCAAGATCATCAAGAAAGCGCGCGTCATCGACGAGGAGGAAAAGAAGAGGCATGCGTACCATTCCGCCATTGCCTCTCTCGCTGCTTATCCGTTCACAATCACATCCCGTAAAGAGGTCAGTAGACTGCCTTGCTGTGGGGAGAAATTCGCGAATCTGTGGTATGAATGGAGCAATACCCGGCGTATTAAGGAAGTTGAGGACATTCTCAAAGACCCTCGCATGAATATTCTAAATATATTCTACGATATTTACGACGTTGCTGCTACGACTGCAGTGAAGTTTTACAACAACGGGTGGACAGACCTTGATGACGTTGTTCAATATGGCTGGTGAGTTCACTCTTATAACAATCTTTGTACTTGCACTTGTACCACTCTGTTTGTTGACGTAACTGACAACCGCCGTAGGAATAACCTTTCAAGATCCCAACAGATTGGCGTCAAACTCTACGACGACTTCCAGCTGAGAATACCACGTGCAGAGGTTGAGAGAATTGGAAGCATTGTTCTCGACCACGCCAACAAGTTTCGGAAAGGATTCCAAATGGTGATCTGCGGAGGGTATCGCAGAGGAAAACCCGATTCGGGCGATGTGGATGTGATGTTGAGTCACCCAGACGAGGATGCGACTGAGGATCTTATTCGAGATCTTCTTGATAGCCTGGAAGATGACGATTACATTACTCATCAGCTTCAAGTGTCATCAAGAACTAGTGACAGAGGCCAGTCTCCACTCGAATGGAAAGGAAGCATGCCAAAGTCTGGTTCTGGTTTCGACTCGCTTGACAAGGGCCTCGTAGTCTGGCAAAATCCAGAGTGGACGACCAAGGAAGAAGACCTGAAGAAGAATCCGAAAGCAAAGAATCCGAATCCTCATCGAAGAGTGGACATCCTGATCACTCCTTGGAAAACTGCTGGATGTGCCGTTGTAGGGTGGACCGGAGGGACGACTTTCGAGATGGATATCAGAAGGTACTGCCGCCACGAGAAGAATTTCAAGTTCGACAGCAGTGGAATTCGACGACTTGATGATGGAGCTTGGGTTGATTTGGAGAAGGGTGGCCGCGACATGCTCGACAAGGAAAAGATGGTATTTTCTGGTCTTGGCTTGGAATGGCGAGAACCGACGTTGAGATGTACCGATTGAACATCACGACAGTATACCCCTCTAGATATTTCAGGCTTGCTGGTGCGTAAGATAGTCATGACGGGGAAAAGTATCGATTCCATATCGGGCTTTTTGTTCTTCGGTTTGGCTAGGCGTTTCTGTGGTCTATACTACTGGGAGAGTACCCCATGCTGTGACAGCTCAGCAGCTTCCTAGATCGCAAGATAGTATACACTATAATTGAGTCAGGCACATGACCATGCCAAACCCATGCCAGAGACTTTAAACGATACTATATTCCTAGCTATGAGTGTGCGACCTGCAAAGTACCTCTCATAGTACAGCTCCGTCCAAAGAAGAAGGTCTTGGCCTATGCAAAGCCAATATTTGACACTCCACTACCATCCCAAGATCATAGCAACCCCGTTGTAGCCCGTGAGTCCTAAAAGTCCCAATTGGAATAACCAGAAGGTGATTCCATTGTATCTACCTTTTCCATCTCCACCTTTGCAATAACTAAGCCAAAGTCAGTGCAAGCTCCCAGGCGATATCAGTCCTTCGGTATACATATGCGACCTTACCCTGTCATGTAGAAATATCTCGACACGCTCCATCCCAAACCGAAGAATGCCGCAGTAAGGGGAAATCGGAGACCGGCCAGCACCAAGCTTCCCAATGTTGTGACCTGATTCTCGATGAAATGTGCGTGTGCTCGCTGGGCACAATTGAATCTGACGGCTGCTTCATCTGTCCGCGAGTCGGGGGCATACGCTGCTGGGTACGGGACCTTCGCTGCCTTTCTGTATTTTCCAGTGTTGACAGTATGGATGGCATTCATGACAAATGTTGATGCCGCGGCAAGGAGGACATAGCTACTTCGGTATCAATTGCTGGCTAGGTTAAAGGGAAGAGGGATCCGAGGGAGCTCACCCGTAATTTGGATCGAGTGTAATAGTCGCCATTGTGGTCGTAGGTTTCTCGGGATTTGATTGAAGTCTGGATAAAAAGTATAAACTATAGGGAATTTGCTGGTTTGAGAAGACAAAAGAAGCCAGCGGCAGAGACTTTGAAGGTAAGAAAAGGAAATAGATCGCTTGTGATCAAGGCTGTACTCCCGTTGCGTGTTGCATTTTCATGCGATGCGAGGTCTGCATGCAGGCAGCGTGTTCTCAATTCTGGCCTGGAGAGATTGTTTGCCCGCTTTCCACAGAAAAGTATCCGAGGCTAGACAGCCGGAAGCGATCCTGGCCCGAACCGCTGCCTGTTGATTTGATGTTGATGCTGAGGCGACACTCATCATCGGCCTTTGGTTTGCTGTTTCTTCAATGATGGAGGACGACGACGGGAACAGGGGAAAGAAACAAATAGATGCGATGCTAAGGTAGCCATGCTGTACAGGATGACGATGACGTTCGTCCCGAGGTGCTGGATGTCGTGCAGAAAGCACAGCGCTTGTCAGCATCTTAAATGTTAGGCCGGCCGGCATCAGTGTGCGTGCCAAATTCGGGACCTACACCAAGGATTCGTTTGGCGATACGTAGCTGTCGTCGGGTATTATACCTAAGGTAGTATGAGTTGATGCGGCTTCCAAGCCTCGTTTATCCGAACAGGTGAAGTTACAAGAACTTGGAATACGGAACACCAGATGTGCTCATCCTGTCGCCCGACAAGACAGCCATGAATGTACGGGCGTTCTCTGTCCGGGGAGTGGCCCTTTAATACTTTAACATGCCTCCAAGCCAACGCTAGGGGGTCAGCATTCGTCCAATGATCATAGCACAAGGCAAGCACTGCAATTGACGTGATTAGTGATGAACTTGTAGTTTACCAACTTCGTAATCCCTACGGTCCTGGTGGTCCTCCTTCCGGCGCCCATTATTCTGCATGGAATTCTTGTTTATCCGACTCCCGAGCGCAAATTGCTGAAGCATCATGTAAAAGGTATTCTTCATTACATAGGTTTGCATCTAGGGCAGCGCTATCTGATACCTTGTGCGGTCCTTTCCCCTCCACATGACTCCGATATCTGATAATAGAGACACTCCCTATCACCAATATTCTAAGTCTACGTCGCTGCTATTCAGTCGTCCGCCGACATTAGTGGCCAGCAAATTGTACCTTCTTGACTGCTAGCTTCGACCTCCTGAATTAAGCGACCTGAAAATATCCAAGAAATGCTAATACACTCTCTAAAGTTCTCGCGTGACAACAACAACAATGACCTCAATATCTGAAAAGTCTCTTCGACACCTCTTCGTTACCCTTTCTGACGATTCTGCGATTCAACATCCCATAGTAAAGCCTCAGCGCAATGCTTCCAGTGGCAACGAAGAAAAGCAGGCCAGCATTTGTCCACTGTAAAATGTTAGGAACAACTTTCTCGTGTAAGTCGAAGCGAATGAGACAGATCTGAAACACCCTTGGCTTGGCTAGAAAAGTAGGAAGGAGCTCTTACGTGACCAGTTGGATATCCTTTCTTTGCTTCATTCGCTTTGTAAATCCAGACCCCGGCGATTTGGCCAGGAGCTCCCACGGAGATATTGATGGCAATTGCGAGCCCAACAGCTCCCGTGGAATGTAGATTTGAAGACAACCAGCCGAGGAGTGGGGGAATGCAAGAAAAAGCTCCAGATGCAGCAACAATTAAGCAACCATAACGCGACTACTAGCGTGTCAGCAATCACGTCCAGCACGAGGCGTGTATCAACTCACGTGGTAAGCATCCGCAGGGAGGACTGCTGATGCCAGAAAGCCAATCGCACCGATGGTCGAGAATATTGCTGCGTGGATGCCGCGTCTAGCCTGCATTTAGAACTTGTATCGGGTCACATATCCGGACGAGACTCACGCATTAAAATGGTCCGCCGAATACGATGCCAAGATAGTAACAACATAAGCAACGGCATACGGAGGGACAGTCATAAGCTGTGAGGTGAGTCCTTTGAATCCTAGACCAGCAGTGATACTTGGGGTGAATAATGAAAGACTGGAGAATGGAGTCGAGATGCCAAAGTAAATCTGGATAGCTCAGCAATGTACATCTTCATACCAAAAGGCGTGTAAACTGACTGCATAGTGGGCATATAGACGCCAATCAGTTAATGTGTCTTTCGCCTGCACCCCTACGTGATTCGAGACGTCAGCGATTATCCTTTCGCACTCAAGCTTGGAGGCTTGGAGTATGCTCATCCACACCGGACTCCTGACCCCAATGGGTATATTGTAGGCAACTGCAAGACTTACAGGTTAAGCTCTCATCGTGTCCATGAGATCCTTCTGATTCCAAACGAGAGATTGCCAACGCCTTTTCGTCCGAGTTCAACCATGTCACTGTCTCCGGATAATCTGGCAGAAGGAAGTAAACAAAAATCGCTGACAAGCACGCTAAGTTAACGGTGAGTTAGCAAGTGCAATATCTCAAATATTTCAGCAAGATGCCAAGCTATTTTCTAGGCGATGTTGGGAAGTTTCTTGGGAATGACTCTTACATGGTATGCCCTCGAGAATGAACAGCCAACGCCATGCCGAAAGGCCATGCGTGCCATTCATGTGACCACTGGTAATAGCTGGGTCAGCCATGGTCAAGTATTGCTCGCGTCGAGCGTTATGAATCAACGGCATGCGAATGTCACTTACACGCCATAAGCAATAGCACCGCCAACTACACGCAGAATTAGCCAATTACCTTCTAGATTAATGCTGAACTTCTCCTATGACGTAGAAGAGTGCATTCTATAGCAGCCACGGGTTTGATCATGGACTTACATGCACCAGCGAGAGTTGCCGACGCTAGGATAAAAGCAACTCGGATGGACCTCTCATCAGTTCGGTACCAGAAAGTCAGATAGTAAACAAGTCCTGGAAAAAGACCTGTTGACTGTTAATCGAAAGCACTTCGCTAACCAGAACAGAATACCAACCGGCCTCGAACATTCCCAAAATGAATCGTACTGCCGTTACACCTGCAACGCTCTGAACGCCGCCTAGGCCGATGGTAACAGCACCCCTTCAAAGACAGTAAGTCGCTGGTGGCGGTATGAGCTTGGAGGTAACAACATACCATGAGAACATCAAGAAAGAGATCCATTTGCTGGGGCTCAATTTCTTCAGGAAGTAATTGGATGGAACCTCGAAAATGGCGTATGCAATCAAGAAGACCATCAGCGCGATTCTGCCATAGTCAGCCATCATTTAGACTTTGGACCTCCGACTTGCTCACATGTACTGATAGTTTGTCATGTGTGTCTCGGAGAGGAGGTCGTTATGCGTTGCCGCGTTTAGTGTTTTAGCATTCCCTATAGCACATGATCAGCTCGTGTCGCCAGAAAGCTTTGATACATATGGTACCTATATTCGAGCGGTCAAGGTAGCAAAGCAGGTATATAGCTGCGCAAAGAGGAACGATTCGAAGGTCTTGCTTCCAGACCAAGGCTTTGTCCTCTACTGTCTGCTCTGGAGGACCTCCGCCAGAAACACCCGATTCATTCTACGCCAGGCGAGTGAGTATATTATCATTCTCAATTCCGTGTGTTACGTACTGCTTCTTTACCCAAGGCGACTGATTCCAGATCCTCGACTTTTGACATTTTGAACTCACTTTGGGGATTTACAGACATTTTCTTGTCTACTTCAGGAGGCACAGATGCTCGATGCTATTCGGAATTTAAGAATTTTGGCGAAGTGAAAATGCCCCCAGATTTTGGTGTTCGTGGGTTGGGGAAATTCGAGTTGGCCAAAGTGGGTAGCGGCGATGATTGCCTTTTCCGTCTAAAATATAGTGGGAATAACACTTCCGCTCCCACTTTTGGTGGACTCTCCACTTTCTCCCCACGGTCGATCAGCTGAACCTTATTGTGCCCCTCAGATTCTGCTTCAAAATATATCAATGACTATCAGCCGTATAAAACCATGGATCTACTACTCTATCAAGTCCTTCCCGAGCTGTTGTGATGTGACCTAAACTTTACGAATTTTAGTGTCAGACGGCCAAAACCGAGAGCTACAGTGTAAGCAGTTCGAAACACCAGCGTCCACTCTACTAAACAAAAGATCGCACTACTTATCTGGGGACAGAAATGAGTAAAGTTTTAAAACTATGGACCACCATGAGTCTTTTCCAAGTCGTCATTCTGTGTCTCTATTTCGTGTTGGGAGGTTCAATGTTCACAAGCCAACAGACTTCATTAACATGGAATACTTGGCAGTGGGACGCAAATCGCTTGATGGGGAAGATGCTGCCCCCAGAGTCGTGGAATGATCTCGATGTATCGTAATCCAATTGTCGGCATGAGCATTGTTTCCGTATATTAAATTCAGCCTTATTACCAAGATACCCGCTACACAATCATAGAGAATATAGATTACTCGCACAAGTTGAAGTGCCAGCCCCTTCAAGATGGAAGAGCTTCAAGTACTCGTAAGGCATTGGAAAATTGCGGAAAGAGGCATGGGAACCAACCGTTCACACTAGAGACTGTCTCCCAGTCTTTGGGAGGATCTGAATAGAGTGACAGATCAACGATATGTGGATAAGTTCCGTTGCAAACGCTGAGACGACGAAAACTATTATTCAGCTTATATCTACACTGCTAAATATCAAGCAGACGACGATGTCACAGGGATCTGTAAAAAGGCTTCGACCTCCGCAACCATAATCTGCAAAAGCTTGATGTCGATTCGAGATACCTGGTCACACCAGGGAGCCTTGAGACAACATCCAGCCACATCTCGCCTAAACGGGGTCTTGGTCCCCACCAAAACAAACAGGCTTGGAAACAAGGCACGGCCACAATATCCAGATCACCGTCATGTATTGCTTTCAGTCGGAATGCACTTGCCTTATTGGTGGAACCCTTAGAACTTTCAGACTGTGGCTTGCTTTCGTTGGAAAACGTAAGATTGATAGAGCCTGCAGAGCCTAAGGGAAGAGTATATAACTGGCTCTGGACCCAGTTCTAGATAGAAGCATCTGCTGGAGTGGAGATATTATCTATAAACAGAGGAGATATTTCGTTTGGAATCACACAACATGTTTGGCAAGTCAAAGTCAGGAAGGAGCGCTCGCTCCCGTACCAAGGAAAAGCTTACTTGGGACGTTCCGTAAGAGACCAATTTCTTGACAGTAACGGAACCCAACTAATGGATCTGGCAGAGTATTCTTTGGACTTATGTTCCTTCTGGCCATCGCAGAGATGTTCTTCTCAGCGGACTCTTTCCAATACCTCCAACGAAAACATAAGTGGCATTCCAAGACAGAGAGAGCGCGGCTGGCGTTTCTCATTTTTTCGGGCTCTCGGACAATCCTCCTCTCTGCGGTATACTGCGGATTCCATTGCGCTAGGAAACACTTCCACTCGATGTTTCACACTGTAAGTCTATAGTTCGATTGCACACGATTCAAGCTTACCATCTGCGGGCAGACCTTCCTTGTTATCTCCACGATCCTCTGGATCGTTTCTGGGGTCTTGATACGTCAGATGTGGGGTGTGATTGACTGCAATGAAGGAGTCAAAGAAATCAGAGACGGTCTGAGCGAGTGCCACGAACTAAAAATCATAGAAATACTTGCATGGGTGCTTGCAGGAGTCAGTATCCTTGCAACCGCCCAAGTGGCAATAAACGCGATGAAGAGAAGGAAGAGGCAGGCGGAGCAGAAGACGAATACATCTGGCTGAAGACTCGAGTGATTGAGAACAGCAGAGCAAAAGTGTTGCTAAAGAAGGGAAAAATTGAATGGGAAATGCATTATTCTTCTTTCACTCATGAATGAGGCGTAGCCAAACGACCTGTCTTGGCGAGCTGCTTCCTTGCCACTTCAGCTAAACTAATCACCTGGGGACGAAAGTCTTCCCTCGCCACTTCATCCGTATCTCGTCGACCTGTCAGCGATATGACCGAGATCAGACAAAATGGAATCCCTTAGGTGACTTCTGAGCCCAGGTGCTGTTGTTTTCGTAGTAGTTTTGATGATCCCAAATCTCACTTGAACTTCAAGGACTTTCTAGGCGGACCGTCATCTCCTCCCATATGCGTTCGCTTGTTTGTATTTGCTCGGCAATCCTTCTTATAATGAGGGCCACCGCAATTATAACATGCTGGAACTGGTGCCGACTTTCCACTCAAGCTAGTCAGTCCGTTCAGATTGACTACATCCTTCCTCCTCTTTTTGGCTAGCTCCTCCGCTTCAGCCTTCGTAGCTCGTTTCTTGGCTTTTCTCTCTGCTCTGGCTCGATCTGCTGCTTCTTGACGAGAGGCTTTGATAAGGGCACTTGTTGGGTCGTCCGACTCGCTATCTGAATCAGAGGAACCTGATTCTTCATCTTCGCCGTCAGACTCTGAGGATTCCTCTATTGAAGGATCTTGCTGTTTCTGGGGATATGAGTTAACGTCTGCTGTAAGCACAGAAGTGGTCGATACCATACCTCTAACACCTTATTAAATCTGCCGAAACTTCTGCGACCAACCATGGGGGCTTGGTCCTCGGATTCATTTTCCGTAAATCGAGGTTGGGGGGGCGAGGCGTCTAAATTTGCAAAGCCGGTCTGAACAACACGCAGAGCCAGTACGGGGGATGGTGCCGAGTGCTGTTGATCCTCAAAGCTTAAGACCCATCTGGTATCACCAGCCTCTGCGGCTTGTTTTTCCAACGCAGCTTGACGCTTAGCTTCCTCGCTCGCCAGAGCGGCCTGGATGGCCTTCCTATCCGCAAGAGCATCAACGTTGACTTTCGATGGTGTACTTGCAGATGTCAAGTCTGTCCGCCGACGCTTGGGAGAAGGTTCATCTGGAGATGAAGGGGAGGCTGCAGAAGGCGAGGAGTGTGCAGCTCTTTGCATGAACTTCATGGTCAAAAGCCGTGAAGACATGGCTTTCGGCGCACTTCCGGGAGTACTTGCAGCGGACATTTCGAAGGTGGAGGGAGGTAGTTGGGAAAGAAACGCTGTGTTGCGAACAAGATGATGGATCTCCCTGTAGTTCTTGTTAGTTATCCCATACAAGAGCGTGCAGCTCAGGCGTTGTCGCGAAGCTGCGAACTTGGCTTGCGGTTCGTTCCAAGAGCTGCGCTCTGCGGTAGCTTGTTTTTGAATCGACGGGAAACTATAAAGTATGCTGCTTAGGTAATCACAACCCAAGCTTCAAGTTCCGAGCAACGACGACCCGACATACCTCGCGCCTCAAGCAATTGAATCACCACCACAATGCTTTCTACCGCCAGATCAAGAGCTGTATGGCAGCTCTCCAGGACAGCTCAGTTCTCAGCGAGACGAGCATATTCCTTTTCTGCAAATGACAAGCAGGAAATCAACACACCTGCGAACTCTTCAAAGCCGGTACCGAACGTCTCCAAAACCAATGAGCTACCAATGGAGACATCACAGAGTGATGCTACTCTGCAGGAGAATGCGGCCGATGCTGAGAAGCTGAGAGTGCAACAGGCGCCCAACAGAGCTGCTGTTTGGTCGCGGAGTCAAAATCCTAGGGCAAAGGCTATGTCAGGACCTAGATTTGAGCAGACGATCATGGAACTGCAGGTACGGATGATCCTTCTATATAATTTTGAAGATCTACCAATGGCACATATCTTTTTCAATGCTTATGAGCTAATGCCTTTTGCAGCCTGCACCACAAGCTGCTATTGACCTGATCCACCAGCAACCAGTTCGATGGACACACGACCGAGTTGTAGTTTGTGACGGTGGTGGAGGACCATTGGGACATCCCAGGATTTTCATCAATACTGATAAGCCGCAAATATGCATGTGTGAATACTGTGGTTTGCCCTTTGTAAGTTGCCCAATGTGGGGTACTATCCCAACTCAATCATAAGACCCGAAAGAGCCCAGTATCAGTATTTATTGTCTCTGCCTTCCCATGTCGCGGGAGACCTTCCTCAATTGGTGTGTAGAAGGTCAACGCTAACAGACAACATAGGCAAACGAACATCATAGAAAGCATCTCGAGTCTCTCCCAAGCACAACATATCCTCTTGCTCCGCAAGGAAATGCTGCCGAGATACCCGAGTCGCAGCGTATTACGAACGAGGCTTTGGGACAGAGATGAATGGATGTTTTGTAGGATTTCGAGGAAGTTGATACTGTAAATATGAAGGATTATCCCAAGTTTTCGCCTGCCAGTAATGTGCCTGAGCATGATATTCAGTGTTCACTGCACCCATCTAAACCTCAATTTTGGATGCTCTAGTGACAGAAACTAGGTCATGTACCACAACTTAGGCAAGACCTTGGTGGGAGGTAATGGCCCATGGTTTGAGGACTTGCTGCCACTGATATTGGCGAGGAACGATTCCGGTGCTCAGATCACTAAATTGCGAATGCTTGGTGCTATCTAAATGAATATGCCAGCATACCCCTTGGCGCGCAGCAGTAATAAATTATAAGACAAAGCTTTTCTATCGAATGTCAATCCGCTCTGAAACAAGTCCTCGCTCCTGTAAAAGTACTCTGAATCGTTATGCCACCAGACAGCACCATTCCCTCCTACCTTACCCTTACCCCTGTCAAACACCACCAACGTCCAGACCGCCCGGGCAGAATACTACAGCTACAGCTTCAAAGCCAGGAACTTTCCCTCAATTCCAGCTTTCCTCTGCTCAACACCACCAGAATGTCGACCATAACAACCACCGCCCTGCAAACATCCTATCCTCCTATTCTCCCTAAATCCTTCAACGGCAACCAACCCAAAACAATTCGCCTTTACCCCCTCTCAAACTACACCTTCGGCACAAAAGAAACCCAACCAGAAGAAGACCCCTCGGTCCTCGCACGATTGAAGCGTCTGGAAGAGCACTATGATGTCCATGGTATGCGCCGTACCTGCGAGGGTATTCTCGTCTGCCACGAGCACAATCATCCTCATATCCTGATGCTGCAGATCGCCAATGCCTTCTTCAAGCTGCCGGGAGACTACCTCAAGGAAGATGATGATGAGATTGAGGGGTTCAAGATGCGATTGAACGAGCGCCTTGCGCCTGTTGGATCGCAGTTTAGTGGCGAGGGTGTCAACGAGGAGTGGGAGATTGGTGATACTTTGGCGCAGTGGTGGCGACCAAATTTCGAGACGTTTATGTATCCGTTCATCCCAGCGCATGTTACCAGGCCGAAGGAGTGCAAGAAGTTATACTTCATTCAGCTACCAAGACAGAGTAAGTACTGCCCAATTAGACATCCAAATTTAGTGGTTAATCATCCTTGCAGAGGTTCTAAGTGTCCCAAAGAACATGAAGCTACTCGCGGTCCCTCTATTCGAGCTCTACGACAATACAGCAAGATACGGTCCTCAACTGTCCGCGATCCCCCATCTCCTCTCAAGATACAACTTCGAATTTGTCGACGAGAATGGACAAGTTGTAGCTGTTACTCCAGGAGGAGGGCCAGAAGATGGATACGTACCGCAAACCAAGGTCCTGGCTGGAGGAGACGAGGAAATGAAGGAGGAGAATGGTGTTTAGGAGAATTTGATCTTTTACGGCATGGAAAGGCGTTCAGAGGTGAATCAACTTGGATTATCTGGATCTGATACCAAATGAGGTTATTCTGGTGAGATAAGAAGACGATTGTCCATTGACGGATGAAAGACTTTGTATACCTCAAAGCAATGAATTCGACGCAAATGCACAATATGCGACTCGGACTCAGCATGTGTACTATGGGGTCCATCCCATCCAAACTCCCAGCATTTTTACCTTTGCGAAAATTCTGATTTCACTACACCAGCGTACCCTCACATCTTCTCTCCCTGAATTGTAGCCATAATTTTCCGCTGGTGCTTACTCGCTCTGAACTCCAGATACCAAATTCCCTGCCATGTGCCTGTAGCCAGTTTGCCATCCTTGATGGGTATAGTAACACTTGCCCCGATCAATGCACTCTTGATATGTGCCTATCGGAACGTCAGCCCAACCATCTGATGTTGTTATCCTCCTCTCTCTAACAACTCCAAGTCCAAAAACTTACAGGCATATCATCCAGTCCCTCAGCACTATGCCTATACAAATTTCCCTTCCTATCTTCGGGCGCAATTCTATCCAGTGCATCACTCATATCCTCCCGGACATCCTCATCCCAGTTCTCATTTAGACTCAGCGCGCAAGACGTATGTTGTATAAACAGATTCAACAGTCCAACTTTATAGCTCTTGATCTCGGGGAGATCCTTGACGATTGTGTCGGTGATAAGGTAGCTGCCTCTTGATTTCGACGGCAGAGTCAGTGATTTCTGGAACCAGGACATGCTGGGAGTCTGTTGTTGCGGGATGCAATTGGGTGGACAGGATAGTGAGGTGGGGTTGTGAGATGGTGTTACGAGGTAGGTTGTTGGCGTTAAAAGGTAGAGGGGGATGGACCAGAGGAGGTGGAACAATTCAGGGAAGAAGGCTAGGAGGAGGAGAAGGAGGAGTAGAACGGTCGTCGTGAGGGAGGTGGTTGTCGTGGTCGGAGATGGCATTTAAGTTGTATTGAAATGGGTGGAGGGGAGCTTCGTGTGGGGTCGAACGTCATTCAAATTTCATGACCGGGTTCTGGAGAATCGTGGGCATCTTCCATCAAATAGTCGACAGAAATTTGATTATACCTGAAAGACTCTCAGATTTATCTGAAGCTCTAATTGATCCTCTCACAATTATACCTATTAAGCCACCCCCTGCAAATTCGTCACAGATACTTTTCACTAAAGCCCGGCAGTCATGTTTGAAGAGCTCAGTATAGTATGTTTGATGCAAATTATATTGTGTGAACTTACGCTAAAGCTAAACAGATCTTGCTGTGGAAAGATAGAAGCAGGATTCTTCGTCCCAGGCTTTAAAGATAGAGCCAAAGTCAGGCTGTGGACTTAGTAGCCCCTTTCTAACATCATGCAAGTAATAAGTAGAAGAATCTGGACTTTTCACCGTCAACCATATGTACCATCTTTCCCATGAAGTCATCGCTAGATCGAAGGCAATCATCAGCAAACACCTCCACCCTACCACAACATGCAGATCCGAGAAGGCGTGGTAATGTCCCTCTGGGTGTTTACCAGCCAGGATTTGACTTCTCGGATGTGGCTCCTCCACCACCACTCCATAAGTTTGATTGGCCACCTCTATTGCCTCCATTCTGTGAACCTGGACGGAAGTTGTTGTTGTTATTTGACTGGTTGTTCCTTCGCTCGGCGTCAGTTTTTGTGTCTGGAATCGTACACTTCATAGAATCCTGGAAGAATACGCTTACCCATTCCAACCTCCTCCATTCTGCGAGCTGCCCCCGTTCTGCCATCCGTTGTTATTATTGCTGGACTGATTGTTGCTGCAGCGAATCTTAGTACTCATTTACATAAGCAAGGAATTGTGAAAAGATGTGCTCACTCATTCCAACCACCTCCGCTTTGCGGACCACCACCATTCTGCCGTCCATTGTTGTTGTTTGGCTGGTTGCTGGACTGGTGATTACTTCGGTCGATGTCAGTCCACATGTTCAGAACTCTATACTTTCAGCAGAATCGACATGCTTATTCCAGCCTCCACCATTCTGCGAACCGCCTCCGTTCTGCCATCCGCTACTGTTGCCGTTGGACTGATTGTTGCTTGAAAGGGAGGTAAGCATCGTATGCTCTCAAGAAAGGAAGTCTCACTGACCTATTTGAGTTTCCTCTGTTCTGCCATCCGTTATTGTTGCTGTTGTTGAACTGGTTGTTGCTTTGATATGAAGTCAGCATCAGGACTCTCTGGCTCCGGAGAAAGCTACTGACTCATTTGCGTTTCCTCCATTATGCCAGCTTTGTCCATTGTTGTTCAACTGGTTGTTACTACATGAACGTTAGCATGTTGGTCACGAGAATCGCCCTGCCCTGGATATTGACTTGGCGTTGCTTCCCCACCCAGACAGATTATTATTGCTTCACTTAAGGTTAGAACGATGGCTCATCAGAAATCTAGCTATGCCAGGCCAAAACTTACCTAGAAAGTCCGTTGCCTCCCCAGCTAGACGAGTTATTGTTGCTGTACCTATGTCAGTCTCCTGAAAATCACGATATTTCGAACAATGTACCTCGAATCGCCATTTCTTTCCCAATTCGACGCGTTGCCATTATTCTGACCCGATTGCCCGCTATCACCCCATCCAGAGTTGCTATTGTTGTTGCTTTTCAATCTTTAGTATCGTCAAACCTTGAGAAACATCAAAAGTTTAAGCTTACTTGGAACCACCATTGCCGCCCCATCCCGAAGAATCATTCTGGCCGTTTAACTGGTTGTTCTGGTTATTACCGTCCCATCCAGTGTTGTTACTATTATTGCTAGCGAACCAATAAGTCTTTCAACACTTTAGAGTTCTATTGTATCAGACTCACTTAGAATCTCCCCAATTCGAAGCATTTCCGTTGTTCTGACCCGATGATTGGTCGTTGTTACCCCAGCCCGATGAATCGTTGTTTTGACCGGAGGACTGATTGTTGTTCCCAGATTTTGGCCAATCATTATTCTGGGCTGCTGGTTGGCTGTTATCGTTCCATCCATTGGAGTTATTGCCGTTGCTGGGCGAAATGTCTTTTTTCTATATCCAAGGACTGCGGAGCTTCGCGGCTTACTTATGTTCGCCATTTCCGCCACCCCAATTGGATGAGTTGTTGTTATTGCTATGGCAAATGTTAGTGAAATTGCTCTCAAAACGGATGGGCTCGAGAAATGACTTCGAATTATTGTTTCCGTCCCAACTAGAATTATTGTTGTTATTTTGGCCGGAATTGTCCCAACCGGACGAGTCATTGTTGTTGTTATTGCTGCTAAGCGAAAAGTCAATACGACGCTCTTGAATCTGCACAGGGCTTCCTGGAACAAACCTCGAATCACCATTGCCTGCCCCGCTCGAATTGTTGATTTTATTGCTTCATATTATCAGCTCGGTCCAGTTGGGACGTACGGGGTACACAGCCACTCACTTGGAAGCTCCGTTACCACCCCAACCAGAGTTTCCATTCTCTTGGCCCAAGTCATGGTTGGCATTATTGTCGTTGACCCAGGCTCCCGGCATGTTTCCTCCGTTGCCACCCATTGAGTCTCCCCATGCAGCGTTCGACGGCCCATGATTTGCACCATTGACACCTGCCTGGGATGTACCCCAAGAATTGTTGTTCCATGCTGGAGAATTTCCAATTTTCCCAGTATTACTCTCGTGGGCACAGTTATTGCATTGTTGAGGTGTTGGAGGAGGACCACCGTAGGTATGCTGTACAGTGACGTTCTGGGGAGGGCCTGGTGGACCAGTGAATCTTGGGGCAAAGGCTCCAATGTGGATACAATTGGCAGGGACACTAGAGAAGGGGTTCCCATAGATCGGGCCATAATATACCCGCAGAACTCTCGAGTTGCAGTCGAAGAACGCATTTGGTCTTGGATCAGAGCTGCATTCGATAACGTCCTCTCTGAGAACGACATCGGCCCTCGAAGGCGTCAGAATGCGTTCGGAACTCATTTTTCTGGTCGATGCTGACAGATATGTTGTCGGAAATGTTCCAATGGGGAAGTTCGCGGTGCAGGAGAAATTGCCTGGATTCGTATAAGGGGAGGCTTGGATGTGTTGCGAATATACCACAATATTTTGGTTCTGCCCGCGTTGCTGTTGGCTACTGGTCTGCTGTCCACCCTGACCTTGATTTGCGTTCCGCTGACCGTGTTGGGAGCTCTGGATTTTAGTCTCGTCGTTCTTCTGCTGATCTTGTTGGTTTTGATTCTTGTCCTGACCTTGTTTCTTGTTGTTCTCGTTCTTTTGGCTCTCGCTCTTAGACTTATCTTTGGCCGGCTTCTTTTCTTGACTACTGCAGATCAGTCTTAAATTCACCTACACAATTTAAGGTGAATGTGTCTTTCTGAGAAGGAAACAAAACGTACCTATTCTCAAAGCTGACGTGTTTCTTCTGGTTCTGCTTCTTCTCAATGTCAATCTTCACCTGATTGAGAAGACCTCTGAGGCAATATACACATTCACACGCTGACGGTTCGCGTTTCGTGGTCTTGCATACCTCTGGTAGAGTCTTTTTCGGTGGCTCCTCCTTCGAAGGCTTCTTCAGGGCAGACTTCAATTCCTTATCCTTACGCGCGACCTTGATACTCTCGCCGCCGCTTGACTCGTCTGACGAGGTATCGAAGTCAGTTACGTGGACCTGTTTCCGCGGAAATCGGCACCGGGAGCCGGGACGGTGATTGCAGCAAGAACAGGAAGGGATCTTAGTCTTGGAATCATCTGCAAGCTTGGCAGCTGCCGGCTTGGGAGCAGGAGGTGATGATTCTGGAGGAGAGGGACTTGGTTGACGGATTGCTGGTCTGGGAATCCGTCGACCGACGATATACTCACACATAGACCTGGGCGGTTTTCTGCCGTACATTTACTTGACTATCAGAACACTGGTAAGACCGGACGGTGATGTTGTACAGGAAGCTGTGATCCACGTCAGAGGCTGTCAGCTGTATCTGAACAGAATGCTTGCTCACTAGAGGACCCTGGTGTGCGATTTCAGATCAACAGAATACGCATCAGAATCTTCGGTTGGGTTTCGGGAGATGAACACGTGGGAAATTTCGAAGGCCGAAGTTGTGCATGAAAGAAGGTGTTTGGATCTTGATCCAGGAGCCCACCTTCCAGACTCGAGGATAGAGAGAGCTTGAACTACCGATGAAGTGGAAGGAGCCTTCTGGGCAAGACCTGGGAGGTCTACATGTACGCTTAGTCCTAGAAGGCGGACGCAGAGAGAAAGGAGGCTCCCCAGGGTAGTCGTGACTCTCTCCAAGCAGAAAATGCCGATCGAGGATCAAGATTCCTAGACCGCCAGCTCTGGGATCAAGTAAGACGCGTCGAGGCAACGCTGCCGTCTTGATGAGACGGAAATGAACGTGTATGAGTCGTCCGTGCCTGTCCGTGCTGTGATCACACGGCTGAATGCGCACAGTAGTGAACTCTATGCCGATGTTACAAAGAAGGCGGGATACAGTTACAAACAGAAGTAATCTGTAGCCTGAACAGCGACGTAAACACGGCCTAGGAACGAGATGTATGATGGGAGTGAGTGTGGCTTTGATTTGATTTGTCTTTCGCTCTTGGAAAAATAAATACCTACTGAACGTTGATGGCGTGGGTGTGCAGATGTTGCCGGAGAGGAGCAGTGGAGGATGAGGAAGAGGAAGTCCAATGAAAGTGGATATGAATTGGAAGTGGAAGTGGAAGTGGAAGTGACGCGAGGACGTTGAGGTAGGTCCCAAAAGGGTAGGAACCCAAATTCACTCGCAGCCAGCCAGCCCGATATTCGCACTTCCGCTTAAGGAAGGAAGTAAATAAGTACTTAAGGAGCAGACCGGGAGTCATAGATTGGGTAAGATTCATTCCACAGTGTAGGTACAGTACCCGGAACCCTTTGGACTGCTGAACTGAAAGCTTGGAAGACAGACAAACATACACGTAGCTGAGCATGAAATGTAGGTACCTAGGTATGGCCGAGAAAACCACCAACCCACTTATACCTATACCTATACCTATACCTATACCAGTGTGTGTAATCTTCTGCCAGATTGAGATGCGGCAGCATTAGGCAGTACTTTTCTGCTACTTTCCGCGCAGGAGAGAGACACAGCCAAGAAATAATCACATGCGGCATAAGTGGAAAGGGGGGTACTAGATTAAATTGACCACCTATGTCCCAGAAACTCTGAATTGTGTATCTGTGTCATCAGACTCCCTGATATGCATATCAGCTCATAAGTTGTCATAAGTCATCACCATGACCCCAAACCCATCATAACAATTGAGCAGCGTGGTTCCCGCTGAGAAGGGAAGATCTACACAGACTCCCACCCACAGGGTCCTATTCCTCCACAGCCTGTTCAGCGTCCACGACTGTAGATTTAACTTCATCACCAGGAATACCTTCCGACTTCTGTTCGGCGGCTTTGTCTCCAAAGACATTTCCGTTTCCCAGAGCCAAGGCCTCTCGCTCTTCGTCAACCAAAAGCAATGCTTCATCGTCCTCTGCTGCAATGGGAATTTCAACCTCGATACTGTCAACAGCCTTCGCCTTCTCTACGTCCTGATTTTCCTTATTATCCTCGTTCGGCTTCTCATCTTCCTTCTCCTTTGACTCCTCTCCACCATCCTCAACATCTGCATCCGTACCCTCATCTTCCTTCGCAATTGCAGCCTGCTTATTCTTCTCATTCTTCCTGTTCATCTCATCAAGACTCTCGTCCCAAATCAACAATTCCAAACCCTCATCCTTACTATAAACCCTAAATCCCACAATACATACCGCATTCCACGGCTCCGTCTCATCTTCATCATCACTATTGCTTCTGGTTTTTGCCCCTGGTGCAGCAGTCGCGTTAACAGGTCGAGGCTTGAGAGTTGGGTCGTCGTCGCTGTACATGTCATCGAAGTCAGAGATGGGACTTGCGCTCGACTCCCCTTCTGATGTGATGTAGTCGCGTCGGTCTGAGGCTCTCTTGCGGTCGCGTGAAAAGGGTGGAGGTGGTGGCGGTGGTCCACGATGCATAGACGGGAGGCGAATTAGTGGAGGTGGTGAGCCAAAGGCGATGCTGCTCTTGGGTGTGTCGGGCGTAGCTTGAGAATCTACCACCGATGCTCCACATGTATCCTCAGTCTGTACCCCCTTATCTGTGTCCTTCATCGCTTGCACATCCGAGTTGGCAGGTAATGTTGCCATATGTGGTTCAGGACATGTCTGAGGAGGATCCTCTGTCTGTACTGACTTGTCGTCTTTCGCAAAAGTAACCTCTTTAGTATCCTCCGTCTGAATGGATTTATCCTGGGATTCCTGATCTTCCACCTCCTTCTCGGCAGCGGCATCTTTCGCCTCCTTACGCTCACGCTTCTCGCGGTTCTTCTTATCCTGCTTCCTCACGATCTCGCGACTCAAATGTCTCTTCTCCCAGTTCTTTTTTCTGGTAGCAATTCGCGCCTCGCGAGCTTTAGCTTTGTCTTGTGCCTTGTGTGCCAAGTCCTTTGACATCGAGTGAGAAGCTCCCTTGCTGTGGGCGATATCGTAGGACATACCGACCTGGGCCAGTTTATCATTGTCCACCCTTCGTCTGCACTGCGCCTTGACAACATCCTCAACTGACGGTTGGTGCGTATCTCGATCAGCAACGACCATAACGAAGACAGCATAAGTTCCAGCCGGCAAACTCTTGAGCTCTGTCACCACGCTTCGCTCCATAAGGTAATTGCCATGACTTCGCACAATGTAGTCATTCTCTCCAAGAGAATCCACCTCATGCAAACGGAACTGTAGACGGAATGTATACTGCCCTTGCAGTCCTTCGAAAAACCTATCATCAAGTTGGCTGAGAACCAAGACAACGGGCGACTCCTTCTTCAAGACGATACGGTATTTCTGCTCAAATTCCGCCTTCCAAGGGACCTCAACACTGATCCACTTCTGAGTAATTCGCCAATCTGGACAGTCCATGAACAAGCGGGTCCGATCAAAATGTTGGTACTTGCGGAGAAGATCCTGGTACGAGATCCAGAACACGCTATCGCTGCCGGATTTGTGGTTCAGCTCGATTTGTAGCTCTGGAGACAATTCTTTCGATCCATCGGACCACGCACCTTCCCAGTTTCCTTTCTTTCCCTTACCCCATGGATTTCTATAAATGTTAGCAATATCTCCATCGTACTTGGGACAGGACTCACCGAAGTTTGACGAGACGTTGTCCCGTTGAAATCTCGCGAGCTTCCATGATGACATATGCGTGACCTTCGGATATACCATCTCGGCTTCCGTATCCGCCATCAAGTAAGCCAGTCGAGCAGCCAAACAAGAATTCTTTGTTGACTTTGATGATCTCGTTGTTCCAGAATTCGTCTGTGTCGAGAATATCGGAGGTGAGCAGTTCGGTAGTAACTCCACCAGTCAGATCCTCAAGCCCTTCGCTGAAGAATGTTAGCCTTGTATTAATCAATAGGAAATTTCACTTGCCCAATCCAGCCTCCTTGGAGAGAGGCATAGTCTCCGTGTGCTTTAGCGTAGGCTTTTTCCAGCAAAGGAAGCCAGGTTTCGTTCTGATCACGGCACTGCGCAAAGAATAGTGCTTGAGAGCCAGTCTGATAAGTCTTTCGGTATTCCAGCTCGACATCTTCTCTGTCGGTCTGCTCCAATAGGTGACGTTGGACAGAAGGCGAGTCCCAGTCAGGCGATTTCAGGAACAGCTTGTCGTCGATGATGGAAATGATCCATTCCCCGTCTGAAGAAATGTTAGCAATTAGCCGTTGACAGCCCGATAGTATGTCCGCCTTGATCTGTGGAAGGAAAGCTCTCATGTTTGTGACAGAGCTGTACCGACCAGATCCTGGGTGAGGGCAAAGCCTCTGTTCACTCGCTGATCGTCGTGGACGAGAGGAAATAATGATCTTACCTCTGTGGAACACAAATCCGTAAATCCCAATTTCTGGCCAGGCGTTAATGGTCTACTTTAACAACGCGGGATAGAACTCACTCGTATCGTACTCAACGCAAATTCTCTGAATACCAACATCCATGTTGGCCAAAGCAGTCAAGCTAGCCATCAACCAGCAATCGCCTAGACTTCCCTGCTTGACATCTGCTGGTGACAACTTATCAGCAAGAAACTTTGGCTTGTCGAATATCTCATGCACTCGTTTGACAGCCTTCGGTGAATTCGTAGTGGATGTCGAGTAGGCACTGCCGCTTATCACGAATTTATTGTCCTTCAGATTGTTGAGACAGTAGCCCTTCTTCATTTTTAGATCCCAATCAATGTCGAAATCGGGGTCGCGATATCGCATGTTCACTCTGCGACACTCTTTGATGAGCTTTCTGACTCTCGTTCGACATTCTTGCACGGCTCGGTCGAAGTCCTCGGACACCAGCAGGTTATCTCGAGCTGTTTCGGGAGGTTTAGAGGGGTCGATTGTGGTTTGATTGGGGGGGCCCGCAAAAGGCAGTACAATAGTCGCTTTACTAAATTTCTTGACGGAGAATCGCGACCAGATCCTATTGATAGTCTCTTGTGGCGGAACATGCTTCTTTTTCTTCTTCGGTTTTGCTGAAGGCGGGGGTGGATTTTGTGGTCTGCCATTGTCCGAGTCGCTGGAATCGGAAGACATTCTTGATTGATGGGTAGCGCAGTGATGCAGGACGATGATGACAGGAGTGCAGAATCATGAACAGCAAGTTACAAACAGCAAGAGGGTTCACTTGAAGCAGATTGAGAGACGCGGAGTGGTAATGCCATATATTCCGTGTTGACCCACCGCAGCCTTGTCTTGTCATTGTCGGTCATCTTCCATGATCGAAAGTTCAGCTTACTAGGCAGCACAGGCGCTGAGCCTCCACTCCTGTGAGTGGTTTGCCTCTCTTACCGTGTTGCCTCGACCGAGTTGGGGGCATTATATCAATTAATTCCCAGCTATTCGCTCGGATAGTGACAAGGAGTGTCGGCGTGCATACGCTTGAACCAAAGAAACGCCTTGCCAGGGTTGCACACATGCGCCTCTGAGCAAGGCCAGAGGTCTGGGGCTCATTCTCAGCCGCAGCCCTGTAGGATTGTGAAGTCGGTGTCGACTGGCTGCCTGGGATTGGAAGCCTTGCGGTATGATCTGACGTGTCGAGGTCGTGGCCGTGATAGCAAAAATTGAACAGCTGAGAGGTGAGGTGGGAGAGGCGAGGATACACCCTGACTAGGTAGGTATGGTCCCCCTCCTGGTTCAATTGTCTAGCGCTGTCGATGATACGATAGCTGTTTTCAAAAGATCTCCAAAACTTATAAGGTTTTTTAATCCAATCGGAAAACATGCCTTCGAATATCTGATCTATTGATTGGACATAACATATTGACAGATAGGTTCGGAACACGGAAAAAGCAATGTGCCTCAAAATCCGCTAGACAATTAAACCGGGGAGGGGACCATATTGTTTGAAGGAATAGCCAGTCATCCAGGCGAGGCGACGGGAGGCAAAGCGAAAGCGAAAACTGCGAACCTAAGTGAGGCGGACAGCTTTGATCTAGGCAATTCGCCATGCAGTGCAGAAGCAGACTACATGTACATGATGCAAGTCGATTGCCTGCAGCAGGCCAGCAAAATACAAGTCGTGGGGATAAGCCACTCACTCCATGGACTGAAATGACTGGGCTTGCAGTTGCAGTTGCAGTTGCAGCCCTGTGTCTGAGGTTCTGTGACTCGAAAGGTACACCGTCGGGAGAGGCAGGACATTTCGGTGGCCCTGGCTCGCTCTAAACACCTCTGCTAGGAGGTACAAAGTCGCTGCAGCAAGAAGACAAGAAAGATGTGAAGCGATAGTAAGGAGATGAGGTACTTCTTCCAGCAGAGCGGATTTCCTGGAGTTTGTCCCTGGGGATGCTAGCATCGTCGCTTTTGGCTCTTCGTCGTCAACTTCTATCCGTGCCAGAAAGCCAAGACAAACACCAGGTACTGCAGCAGGAATGGAAGAGACAAGAGTCGCAACCTCCCATCTCCAACTGGACCAACTCCAATTCGGGGAAGCAGCGCGAGGCTAAAATAGATAGGTAGGTAAAGTACCTTTGACTGCCTTGCCCCTCATAGCGACTGGGGAGGAAGTCGGAAACAAGCTACAGTGTACCTAGGGACAAGGAAATCGAGCCACATCGTTGCGAAAGTTCCAACCTGGGTCGGGACATTTTAGTAAGCGAAGTCTTCCATAGATTTTCATCGTGTTCGTCTTGCAATGGAACTTGTCGGAGAAAGGTGGAGCGAAGGGCGAGCTTCCATTACATCCTTGATTACTGGAGAGAGGAGCAGAGAGGAGAGAGGACAGAGGACACCTCGGCGAGGCGGCCGCTTCGTCTTGATCCCGACTGGCCCGACCACGTTCACGTTCTCGAAGGACTGAAATCCTTCCCTTCTACTTCCACTTCCACTTCCATTTCCACTTCCACTGTCTCACGGTGCACTGTACTGTAATGTACTATACCAGGACATCAGACTGCTCCGCCCTTATACGACAGAGGACGCCCCATAAAGACCTCGGCCATTCTGTGACAGGTCTCTCTCCAGAGACTAGCGGTGGTGCGACGCACAGCATGGAATTCCGTATACGGACCTGAACGCGAGCTGTCATCTCAAAGACTACCAGTATTTCAACGCTCAGAACGCTCGGATGGCTCGCAACATTCCACTCCGTCCTTTCGATGAACTACTTCAGACGCTTTCGGGCACCTCAAAACGCCGTCATACCAAACTATTTATCTCGGCAGATCTTCAAAACTCTGCGATTCGCGAATAGATAGAGTTTGTCCCGATGACCCGATCGCTTGCCTCGTCCAAGCCGTTTCGAAAGTTCGGATGAGACCATGGCTGGGGATATCCTCAATTTCTCTGCTCTGCCAAGCGAGAGTCCTCCAATCGCATGGGAGTTCATCTGTCCGCGAACCAATCGCAATTCTAAGTACTGTTTTGTTTTTGTACCTTCGCACACTCATGATTGTACCTCGGCGAGTGCCATCGACATGCACGATGGAGTCAGTATCTGCGTTGGCAGATTTGTGGTTATTATTGGAATGACATATAAAGTCTACATCTCGTCTTACTTTCCAGATCTTGAAATCTCGTAGGACCATATCAATCTCTCTGTCTCTAATTTCTAACTTCTTCTCTTCCTTCGTTCATCTTTTAGTTGTGCTAACTTGATCCCAACATGCGATCTCCAGCCTCGTTGATATTGCTCGCTCTCCCTGCAGCTTTAGCTGCTCCCGCTCCAGCTGCTGGCAATCTTGGAACTGCAACTACACAGAATGGTCTCGCTGGCGGGTGCAAGCCCATGATGGTCGTCTTCGCCCGTGGAACAACTGAGCAAGGCAATGTTGGAAGTCTGTCGGGACCTCCTTGGTTCGCTGCAATGGGAAAGGCAGTAGGGGCTCAAAATCTTGCTGTTCAGGGTGTGGACTATCCTGCCGAGTAAGGACGAATTCCTCTCACATTGGAATCTCATCTGCTAACGGTCTCGTAGTATCCCTGGCTTTCTGGCAGGTGGGGACAAGAAGGGAAGCACGAAGATGGCCCAGTTAGTCATGCAGGCAATGACAGCATGCCCAGACTCAGCGGTTGTGATGGGCGGTTACAGTCAAGGGGGACAGCTCGTCCACAACGCAGCAGCAATGCTTCCGCCTGCAATGGCGGCTAAGGTCTCCTCAGGTATGCCAACACTTCTTTCCCTTCACGCCAACATTTCATTAACAAAACCGACAGCGGTCATCTTCGGAGATCCAATGAACGGAAAGCCAGTCGCTGGTGTTCCAGGTCAGTCTATTAACTTTATCATTCCCTCTTCACACGAGCCGAATCTCACCGCCGGCTTCGAACAAATATTCCCGTGTCACTTAGCACCTGAGGTCTTAGACAATGCTAACATGCCAAATAGCCGCAAAGACAAAGGTCATCTGTCACACAGGAGACTTGATCTGTGCTGGAACTTCCACGATTTTGATGCCTCATCTCACATACTCACAGAACGCAGATGAAGCAGCTAAGTTCGCCGCGTCAGCAGCTGGTATGTAAGGAATGATTGTATCAGAGCTTGGCTGGTTCGCTTGTACACTAGAGATCTACTTCCAATACTAAGATTTGATATCGCACCAATAGATCTTAGTCCTCTACAGTACTTACCGTCGCAGACCGTACAGATGTTCCCGTTTAGCTGGGAATCTGACGGAAGGAATTGTCGTTGAATGCTAGATGCAGCTGACCGATAACCTATGCTTAAAGCATCAGCCACCGATCCTACCTTTGGACCGATTTCAGTCTGATCATTAACGGCCCTTTGTGATACACCAGAACCGAGGCTCCAACATCCATCAAGTTCTCGCTTTCCGTGCAAAGCTCCAGGTCAAAACTGCGTACCAAGACGTCAGTATCTATACTTCTCAAAGCGGGCTCGGTTACCTACTTCCAGATGAGCCTCGCAAGTACAAGCTTCATGTGTGCCAGAGCAAAGCTATTAAATGACGTCAGCATGATCGAAGGGCACGATCTAAAAAATGCACGAGACTTACTTTTGACCAAGACAGTTCCTCGGCCCTGCGTTCCAGACATTGGAGACTCCCCTCACATCACCCTCGTAGCTCTTGTCTCCAAGCCATCGCTCAGGCACAAATGAATCTGCATCTTTCCAAGCACCCTTGTAATGCCCAGCAGCCCAGGCGTATGAGCCAACAAGTGTCTATTCGCATTCACGCTCAGCAAGTTGCACGAAATGCGCAAGTGAGGCGAGGACAAGGGGACTTACGCCTCCTGGCACAAATCCTCCACAGATGACATTCCCACCTTTGTTTGTAATGCGCCTGGTAGTCTCAGGCCCAGCAGGCGCCCACCGCATACTTTCACTTATGACAGCAGTCTGGTACTTCAGGCTGTTGGTGCCGATCATTGTGATCTCATCTTCGGAACCGAAAGTTGATCGGATCTCTTTGATTAGAATCTCAAGCTTTGAGGGGTTCTTCAACAAGAGGAAGATAGCGACCTGGTCTCCAAGTTAGACTCATAGGTTAGAAGACATAAGGGAAAGAACTACAGAAAGGCCAGTCGCAGTGGTGTCACTTCCTGCGACAATGAGATCTCCAGAGACGATTCTTATCGTTTTTGGACCGAGTTGCTGAACCGCATCATCATTTCGAGCCAACAGAGAGTAGCTAGGAGCATCAGTGTACTGCTTCATACTTTTCTGAAAGCAAACATAGCCAAGCAAGCTACTTACTAGTCCTGGACATCACCATCCTGACCAGTATCCAGCCGCGTCTCTCTCGTCTCAATCTTGGAATCAACCAGCCTTCTGAATGTCCCCTCAAACGGCGACAGATTTCTCAAAATCTTCCCGACGGTGCGGAGAATGGGATACTGCTGCATAGCTAATCCGATGGTCAATCCCCTGAGCAGCTTATCTATGATCGGCATGAATTCTGGCAGCGTGGACGTTCCCCTAGGGATCTTGTCAACATACATTTCACAAATCCAACATATAACATATAAAATATCTAGATTCAACTCACAATGCATTGAATGACTCCCCGTACCCAAAGTACCCCGCAATATCTGCACCAAGACAGTCGAACCACCACGTAGCATCTAGCTTTTCGCTTCTCTCCGCTTTCTCCTTCAACCTCTCAACCAAGATAGAAATGTAACCTTGGATAATACTTTCTCTATCTCGAATAGCTTTCTCGCTGAATCCTGTGCTGAGAAGCTTTCGAATCCGATTATGGTCCGCATCACTTGGGTTGTGGAAAATCCCGTAGCCACCTATCACATTGATGGCGGGCATATGTTTCTGTAACTCACCGCCTTCCTTGTGATGTCCGTAGATATCTTTCCATACTCTTTCATCAACGTAGGAGAGCTCGTTAGGTCCGATACGGACAACCTGCGTCCTGATTAGCTGGCGAGTTGAGGTGCATGTGCGAGGTGAACTCACTGGACCGTACTTGTTGTGTAACTCTGCGACTTTGTAGACTCTTGTGGCTTTGGACACATAATATGTGTTAACGAGACTTGTTGCGGCGAAGAGCTTAGGACCTGGGTATTTAGATAGTGGGCTGAAGTAAAGACGCCAAAGTACTTTGCTCGTCAGGTGCAGAATAATCTGGATCTTGTCAGTATCTCCATTTTGTATGGCGACTGCTCTTAAACACATACCAGCCCAGCTATGGACCCTCCAATCTGTCCTGACTCTATGAAGTTTGCCACTTTGAAGCCCATCGTCCTTTGATGTCCGAATGAAGTCAAATATATGGAGGAGCTTCTTCATATATAAACTTGAGCCCTGCCACGTGCTTGATAATAGACGTCTCGAGGCCAGACTTATAAAATGCCTGTTTGAGATAGATCTCCGACATATGGGACCTGCGCCTACCAACATTCTGCAAGCTCGGGTTGTCGTCTTCACCGAATCTAGCGCCAAGTAGCCAAGTACTCCTTTTGGTGATCGCTCTCACGTAAGCGAGGCTAGATTTACGTCAATTGTTTTCCTCTTGTGATGCTAGCCAAGCTTTATCATTGCATATCTGCTATTTGAAAGAGTACGATTGGGTTCCGGCATATGGTATCTAAGCACAATAGATCATAAACCATTAGATGGTGCTCTGCTACAAAGGCATGATAGAGGTGATAATATTGAAGTGGACCGCAGATGCTCTGTTGCTGATGAATCTACTCACTCATGGGACACCAAAAAATACTATGAAATGATCAATCCAGTTTTACCGTCTATTTATTGGATTATTGGATACTTTGTTTTGTTTTGCTCGAAATCCTGTTTTAGGTGTTGAATAGTCCATGAGAAGTAGCTGAATTTTGCTGCTTTGAGGTCTTAATTCAGAATCCTTGGTGCATACCAATCGCATATGCTTCCACCGATGACAAACTCCCGATCAAATAGCAGAAGAGGACAACGATCGCGTCTGATCATTCGAACAGGAGCGGTCCGAGCGGAGGGAGGACCTCAGGACCTCAGAACAATTTCAGGGATTAGTTTAGCGAATGCTCCCCCTGGATGTTGATATTAAGCGAGCTGGAATTGAATTTTCCAGCGACTGGAGCAAAGCCTCATACAGCTCCGACCACAATACGCGAACTTCTACAGGATAATTGTTGTTCTAGCAAACTCTAGAATCTCTTAGCCTCTTTGTTGTCTCTCTACCTTTAGTAGAGAGCCTCTCACTACGAGAGAGCTTTTTAATAGTACCGTTCTTCAAGCTCTTCTCTAGCCTCCTTCTTGTGACGTGACACCTTTCATGGTGAGGGAGTTGGCTTACGGACGTCGTGAGAACTTCAATGCACTTAATACAAGTGTAATGTGTCAGGACTGGACGCAAGCGAATGCAAATGTTGAATTTGCGCTAATCTAGACCTCAATCGCAAAAAGAACGACGGTAAATCAGTCCATAGGCCTGGTCATTTATAAATTCCCGCACCCTAAACCCTTTAAGCCAAAGAAAGACACGTTTTCCAAGGAAATAGCAGGAGGAATCCGTCACCGGAATACAAGAGGCTCCTTGGAGATCTGTCTAATCTATGCTTACAGAAGAGCATACAATCTACTTGCAAATGACTCTCCAGAAGTTGGCTGGGGCAACCTCGCCAGGCTTGCAGCCTGTTGTGGAGAAGGCCACAGGGGTGTCATCGCATAGTCCGCTCAAGTGCTTCTCAACTGATCATGATATGTCAGCAGACTAATTCGACAAGCGGAGCATTTTTACGCGTGTTTATATGTGCTTCATAACTTACAGACACAGCCATTTCTGAGAGTATCAATGGCGACAGATCCGTATCTGCCAATGGAGAAGCATTCACCAGTGCTGGGGGTTCCTGGTGGTGTGAAGACAGAAACCGGGGTTGGGACTGTGCCACTTTGATCACACTAAGAGAACCAGGTCAGCAAGTCGAACATATAAACTATAGAGTGGAAAAGTTTTGAGGTGACCCACGGTGGTGGCTTCATCAGGGAAGAACTTGAGATTTGCTGCGACTTCTCCTGGACCAGGGACGCGGGCGACAATATCTGCCGGAGCAGCATTGGCGACCAAGGTCATGGCAAGAGCCGAGACGAGAGACACAATGGCAACCATTTTTGAGATGTTCGAAGAGAAAGTCGGGACTTGGAGTTGGGGGATTGAGTGTCGTTGAAGGCTGTTGTAGTACTGGATTTGGAATGATGAGTGAAGAGTTCTTAAAGGATTGCAAGCAGGTCTTTATACTTGTTGCAGGAGGTAGAATAGCGCTTATGGAGCAGAACCAGCCATGCTTCTCAAAGATGGCTCGTAAACCCAGATGTGGCATACAGTTACGAGCCACTGCTTCGGCAGCTCTTACATGTGGTCACACACGATACCGCGTACACTTAACTCTGGAAACGAGACGGTGTTTCAGAAACATGGTCTCCAAGAGGGACAGCGTGAGATGATGGACAGAAAGCTGACGTATCAATCAACCTCGGCATTTGCTTCCGTTATACGTTTTATGTATTATTTAGCAAATGAAATACGGGTTTCAGTCGTCCATGTTGAGCAATTCTCCACCTAAGTTCCAACTTAGCCTCGAGGGCCTCGAACCCATTCGGAGAAATGCTGCTCTATCATGATGGATAGAATTATACTATTCTATCTGTCCCTCGGTCTCTTGGAAGATCTGTCACCAGTCACAACTTTCAGAGCTTGAAATATCTAGCTAATGATAAAAGAGAAATTACTGAGGTTATAAGACTTTGGCCGAGACCGATTCAGATCACAAGATAGGCAAGAGCCGAGAACAACTGCTCAGACTTCAGTCATAATCAGAAGTTCTCACGTCAGAAGGGAATGATAAGACATCACACCGAGTTCAAAGACCAGCGAGAGTATGACAGGCGGAGCACACGTGGAAGTTGTTGCAAAAATATCCACACTCGTTGTTTGCACCCCCCGGGTACTGTTTGAAGCATCAGTGGCCTATTTCTAGTCATAAGATACTGTCAGACAGAGCCCCTTATACCGAGTGACATACGAGTGTTGACATTTCAAAGGGCTATGCTCTAACGGTACGAGGCGAAGTGTATCTTGGGAGCCGCAGGGGTGCCGTAGGTGTCCGTGAAGTGAGCGGGCCTGTGTGCTGGCTGGGAAGGTTCCAGTATACATGCTGATGGCGCAGTAAATAATCCAATTATAAGTCAAGATGGCTCAGGTCAAATTTCAACTGGGTCTGTTCGTGGCTCTGGGGCGGCTGGGAGGCTAGCGTTCTCACTGGCGAACTAGTCAATGCCATTTCATTGACCCAAATTTAGCAAACTGGACTCGATACGGCCCAAAAGGTTGCTTCTTTGCCAGTCAAGTCTCACAGGTCCGGAAACTCGGTAGATGGCTGCGGCACGGCATTGCTCAGCCGAGACGCATCACATGCAGTCGTCTTATATATCTACTTTGAGGAGGCGAATGACCTACACGAACTTCACATCAAGACTTAGAGAAATTTAAAAGCTCTCAGTGGCCTATCAGTAAGCATTATGACTTACATGTCGTGTAAGGCTGACGCATTATTATCCAACCGGAGAAAGATCCGCACTACAGTCATCTTTGTGCTACCCCAGATTTCGCATTGTCGGAGAATTTGCACCTTATCATAATCTGTCTGGCGTAGCTGACCCTGGCTCGGAAGTTTCCCCTTTGGAACAGTCGAAATTCGATCTACTCAGTTTCATGGCGGTGGAAGTTCTCTGACTTGTCGTGGTATATCCTGTCACCAAATACGTTCCTCGAAAACAGTGGCAGGTTCGTTCAACAACAAACCATGCTGAGCACACCAGCAGATAGCTTCTGAGTAAAGTACTGAGTTCTCAAGACAGCTCGTTAGAACTGTTTAGCCGACAATGAGAGGGGTTGTCAATTGACAGGATCGGACTGGACTTCGAAAACACTCGGATGCCCCAGGCGTTGATGGAGATCCTTCACCACGAACTGTCTCCTATTCTAACCTAGTCAAGAGCAAACAGAGAGTGAGGCTTGCTTGAGTAATGGCTCATCACAGGCTCTCCTACGGGGCTCTGCAGGCTACCTTGTCCATCGTAGTTGAGTGTGCAATGATTGAAAGTCTATTGTTGAAACCGGCTCGCATTCTGCTATTAGCGAACGCTTCTCCACATCTGTCTTTATGAATATTTATAGCTTTAGCAGAACTCTTTGGGTTGTGCTAATGCTGATCAAGGTGTGATTAAATGAGTGGTGAAGAAGGGGGGTTGAAATTGGCGAGACGTAGGTTGCAAGGAGCTATTGTTGCTACAAATTTTTGTTCACCTCTAAAATATGTACAAGAAGGTTCGGTAATCAAGAAGAGCAAGACAAGACTCAAGGAAGACCATAGAAGATGCCCCGCCCGTTTGTGCCAACAAATACCAGCCCTTCAGTCTCCCAACTTGCAGCCAGTGGGTTTGGGTTGGCGCTGCCGAACCCATGTTCAGCGTCACTTATGACTTCCCATGTACTACCATCATCAAGACTCTTTCTCAAGGCCACGGTGTTCTCAACAGTCGCAAATGCAAATACACTTGTGCCATTCCCAGCCCCCTTCCCAACAGCTATGTGTGTGCCAGATTGTACGCCAGGACTGGCAGTGAATGTTTTTCCAAAGTCTGTAGAATGGTAGATGCCTGTATTGGTAGAGTACCAGACGTCTCCTGCTTTAGCTGGGTGGACTGCCAGCAAACCTACGCCGTATGAAGTGATGTTGGCCGAGGATACGAACGTCTGGCCACCGTCACTGGAAACATACACTCCTTTTTCATCGCCAGCGTAGAAGAAGTTTGGGTCAACTTTGTCGGAAGCAATTGCAATCCCAGTGGGAAGAGATGCGACAGTCGTGCTTGAGCCATTGGAGACGAGTAAAGATCCTGCAGATGATGTCCATACTATCGTCGATGCATCTGCTGAAAAGGCAATCGAACCTCCTGATGCTGCAGGCACAGCGGTGTTGAGAGTCCAGGTACTGCCTGCATCCGAAGAGGTAGCAAGTTTCAAATCGCCGATTCTCAAAATGTTCTTCGGTGCGAGACCTGCATAATCAAGAGCCGTTGTGCTAGTCCAGAATGGATCTTCAAACACATCATCGGGAGATACAGCCAAGTCCTTGTGAACGAAGCCTGCAACATCGGCGACACCGCTGATGAGAGGTATATTGATACTGGGAGGTGAAATGAGGTCCAATACAGCAGTCTCTTCAATACCATCCGCAAGAGAAGTGACGTGTACAGCTGGCCAAGACTCAAGGTTACGACCGCCGTAAATTGTTGCACCGGTTCCATAGAGCCACTGTATCGGACATCAGCAAATGTTTCATAGATCGTGCGAGCATAAGTCGCTGGACTCGAATTAGGGTTACATGATTGCTATCGAACGGGTCGATATCGAGAGCTTCGACCATCCAGCCGAGTATCTTGGTATCTCCTGGCTGGCGCTGGTTGTTGAGCCAGGGTGCATTTTCAGTCTGTAGCTATTCAGTTGAAGTCTATCGTATCCGAGAAACGAAGGCTTACATCATATGTGTAGTAGTTTTGCTGCATGCCTCCAACATAATCCCAGATAGTTGTCCAGGATGCACCCTTCGACCGTTAGCTGCATTTTTTACCAGTCATTGCCGTACTGACCGAGTTGTTGCTTCTGAAGATTTGAACATCAGGCCCCCAGAGATTCATTGCCGTGACCATCAAGGTACCAGGGTTTTGAATGTCTAAAGCCAAGCCACCGTAACCAATCGTGACGTTATTCGTCACCACCCAGGCTGGTGTGATGTTCGAAAACGTGCCGTTAGATGAAATACGGTACACCGATCCTGTCCCAGCACTATACGGGCCGGACTCGCTATTGTAAGTAATATACAAAGCTTTCTCTGCCGCAGAGAACTTCATCTTGTGTGGAAAAACTCCTGAAGGCTGACCAGCCATTGCTGTCCAAGACTCTCCAGCATCTTCTGAAACCCACGTTGAAGAGGTCCTGTCCGCAGTTCCGACGTAAATTCTGGACGTGGCTCCATTGATAAGTGTGGATGTAGGATCAAACTCGATGGCAGCTAAACCATTGATGTCGTTGCTGTAGCCTGAAGTATCTGTTGCATCTGCTTGATATGTCCCTGTTGCGGTGAAGCTAGCAACTTTTTGAAATGTTACTCCCTGGTCAACGCTTTTCCAAAGTCCATTTCCGCTGCGCGCCCCGAAGTAAATAATCTTGTTGTTCTGGGGGTCAATAGCTAGGCGTTCTCCCATACCTCTCCCAGGCATATTTCCTCCCACTTTGAAAGGAAGGGAAGTTCGCGTCCAGGTTGTACCATAGTCTTCACTTCGTAGGATGGTTCCATTGCGAGGATCCCTTCTCAGAGAAATTTAGCTTCTATTCCCGGAAGAGACCAAAGGGACTTGTGATTTGGAAGGTTTAAACGTTGCGAAGAAGGAAAGCCTACCAGCTGTTGGTATACATGCCGACGGCAGCATAGACTCGCTTGGGCTCGACGGGGTCGGTGGCCACAGCATCAACACCCCACTCGTTCCTAAACTGGGTCAGAGAAAATGACGAAAGACAGGTTCAGGCAGCCTACCACAGAGTATCGTTAACATAATCCTGCAGTGCAGTCCATGAATCGTCTGCATTGAGTCTGTATAGCCCTCCAATGTCCGTCCTAGCGAAGGCGAGTCCCTTTTCGGTTGGATTAAAAACAATGCCTGGAACAAAGCCGCCTCCACCGCCAATTTTCACACTCTTCCCTACTTCTGTCAGCGTTCGAATTTCTCGGGGTGTCTCTGCTTCATACAAGTATATGCAGAAACAGTCGAGCAGACTAAGCTGCCAAAGAAAATCATAGAACGCATGGTAAAGAATGTACGGAGAAATGAAGGCTGAGAAACCATACAGAATCGATTCCGTGGGGGAACATCTCGACTTACATAGTCAGACAAGATATCGATCGTAGCAAATAGAGGAGTAAATCCCGGCTGCTCAAGCCGAAACGACCATCATGAAGTCTATTTCCCCTTAAGAGGCTATTTCAAAGTCTACGAGATCCATAATTCTCTTGGCGCACGAATCATGGGACGAACTCGACTACCGGTCAATTTCGAGTTCTAGGGTGTTGAGGATCTTCGCAGCTTCGCACAAAAGTCATTGGCGGAACGACGGAAACGAGAGATCGCGAATGCATCATGACATGCTCAATCTGGAGAAAAGAACATCCGTTTCTGGGCGATGTTTGAAACCCCGAACACCGATTTGGAGGTGGGGAAGAAGCGAAATTGAGCACCGCGCTAGAGTATGCCTGCTAATTTTTCAGGTCTCGAAATGCTGTCGTGCCAGAACACAAAACAGCATATCGAAGAGAAGGTGTTTACAACCTTACTCAAGTACTGGAAGTCTGACGAAACATAGGGAGGACTTCTAAGGAGCCGAGGAGAGTATAGAATATCGAGAGAAACATATCACCTGATTGCGCTCGCTCCTTTGTCAGCGTGACTATACCCCTTTCCATGCGGATAAAGTATTATTCGCATGTGGCTGGCCGGATCATCCCAATGGTAGATCCATTCAGATGTCTTGAAAGCTTATGAAGACATCTTACTGAATTTAGGAGGATTCATACCCAGCGGCACGGCTTTAGCCTACAGAAGAAGACCCAATTACCAGAAGTTTTGAACTGTGGATATGATAGCGACATGCAAAAAAATGACTGAACACATCTATAACCGCGTGTAATTTGAAATAGTTGCTTCGTGGCTGCAGAAGGTGCATTCTGGTCCGAGATCTGAGCACCCATAACTTACCAATGGATGACCCTGCTTCAGCCTACATTCATTCGACCGAGCGCCTGAATGTGAAATCATCGTTCAACTTCACAAAGTCACTGTCATCAGGCAAGAGATCTGCTCGAACCTCGACCGGCTGGTTTCCATGTTTCATGAAGAAGTTTCCTTGGCTCAGAGGCAATTTGACTCGAAGGGTATGGTTCTCGTACCATTGTGCCTAGGACTTTTGTCAGCCTCTAGAGGATCTCACTGAGTTATGATCTCCGCCGCCAAAAGAAGTATATGAGGAGGCTCAGGCCATGGAGAAGGCGACAAGGACTTACTTGGTAGCCTAACGCAAGCATCACTCTGTAATTGTCGCTCTCATTTGGCATTCCCGCGTGCCAAGTCCTGACATCTCTCAACATAATGTCACCTTTCTCGCAGACTGGCTGAAGCGGTGGCCGCATCTGACGTCTCTTCTCAACAAGCTCTGGAAGTACGTAGCCGTAGTGAAGCGGTTCTCCAACTTTCACCGTCGGGTTCGCTGGCGCGGTTTCTTCCGTATTTGTTGTGAAAACTTGATCTTTTCCGGAGGTCGATGCATGAGACCCGAGCCAGAATTCAGTAGATCCTGTATTAGTATTGAAGGAGCAGAGCGGGACATTGACTATCACGAAAAACGGGCACTGGAGGATGATATTGATAAGTTTTGGCAAAAAAAGGGGGTCGTGTGCATACCTGGGGATGGGAGAAAGTTATATCCTTGTGGACCGGCTGGCGTATACCACTAGTGCGTGGCAGGGCATTGTTTCCGGTCAGAAAATTCCAAATGGGTCGAGCTCCGAGATATCTGTGCTTGAAATGTATCAATACCTAGACACGATATGAGCACCAACTTACGCGTTCATGACTTGAATGACAAAAGGATTGAAGTACACGTCGTTGAAAAGGAAACCGGGATCTGTTAATGGAGGCGCTTGAAGAATGTTTGCTGATACTCATCAGTCGATGATCGGCTAGTATTTCGGAGTCGTGCCAAGTAGAGACGTACACTTGATTCCTTGATTAAATGGCTTCAGGTTGTTGTTGAGCAGGTCATCGGCTTCCTTGCTCATTTGCACATTGAGGCGGTCTATGTGTGCCACATCTACGACAGATTTGAGTACTACGAATCCATCTTGATGAAGACCTTCGAGTGCTGCCTCGATGTTTGGACTGTCGTAGGCCGACGCCTTCAATTCGGCAAGGGTGGGGGTGACGAGACGAGGTGTATCAACCTGGCCATCTTGAATCATGACTGCAAATCTGGGAATCGAAATTCAAGTTCGGGCAGCTAGTCTTCACAGTTTTTCTTCTTCTTAGGAAAAAAAAAAGGAAATTTCAAACATCATCTTGAACGGAGATGCCTTCTTAAGTGTGTTTATTGACTCCAAAAGGGAGTTGGATGCAAGTTCGGCGAGCAAGTTCAAGACTAGTCTCTGGGCGCCGTCGATTGTAGCGTTCTGATTGGGAGCATGAAGCGAGGCCAAGATTTGAAGTCATTCAAGTTTTGGACGACAGTCCTCATCCTCATCCTCTTGCCAGTGACATCTTCCTTCGATTATGAATAGTCAATCCACCATCATGGCCCATGGCTATCCGAAGCGTGAGAAGGTAGTGCCAGCGTTGAGCTGCCATACGAGCCGCGACTGCAGACCAAGGATGTTCCTCCTAACAGCCCCACGATGCCCACAGCTCCGTGAACTGGCGACTGGCTGGATTTTCTGCAAGCGCGAGATATTCTCTATGCAGCCGCAATTCCGCCGTTATCTCGAAGTCGATGCTTGAGTGGATATTTTCGATAGCAGTACAGCACAAAGATGCGTGATGGTGCACTTTCAGAATGAAATGGGGTCGACGTCCAGACTAACGTCGAGACTGTCGGTCGAGGCGGGGTCTGCGCCGCCCGCCACAAGCAACGATAAGCTTCCTGGTAGTGGTGGTTCCCGGCCGGGCGCTTTTTTAGAGCAAGAATAGTCCACACTTGACAAGAATTTTCTCCTCTCCCTCAGCACTTGTTTCGTCGAAAAGCATTTTTCCACATCTCAAGAGCCATACCTATTCCAAGTCCGGCCCAAACAAAGCCTACAGGTTTTCTGGTTTGGAAGCTCAGTCTTGAGCCTATTGTGGCATTATGGGAGCCATGAAAATGGGGACCAAGCTAGCCTCGAAAGCTACGAACGTGAAGAATGCCCTCCGTAGTCGCGAGGGCTTCAACTCGTTCATAAAGACCACTGACACGGCCCTCGATCGACACAGTGGTGCAAGTCAGACATGGAGTAATGAAGATTTGGACCCTACGCCACCAGAGAAGCGGACCTGCAAGTCAGATTGTACCTCCAAATGAGTGCCTCGCTGATTGAGAACCAGGGAGATGGTGGAATTTTGTCACCTTCTACATGGGTCTCTCATTTGGTAATTGGACCCTGGGGAGCACGATGGTTGGGCTTGGGTTGAATTGGTGGCAAAGTATTCTTGTGATTTTTGCAAGTCAGCTCATATCCTCCATTGCGATGTTCTTTAATTCCAGGTGTGCTAGCGTGTACCACATCGGATACCCAATCGTGGCACGGAGTGTTTTTGGCATGTGGGGAAGTTATTACTTCGTCGGCGCTCGAGCTGTTCTAGCAATTGTCTGGTACGGAGTTCAGCGTAAGTTCCTTCTCTGCAAGAAAACTGGGGTCATCATTGACAGGGGAAGTCTACTCTGGAGCAAGCTTTATGGCGAACATTCTTCGATGTATTTTCGGCCACAGCTATGTTGACATCCCCAACCGTATCCCGGAGTCAGTCGGAATCACAACAAGTGGGATGCTCGCATTCTTCCTCTTTTGGCTGATTCACTTCCCATTCTGCGCCTTCAGACCGTACCAGCTCAAAGCATTCTTCTGGTTCAAATCTATTATCGTTCTTCCGTCAATTTGGGGTCTTTTTATATTTTGTATGGTCAATACGAAGGCAAATGTGGGCTCTGTCTACACTAGTAAGATCGATGGCAACAAGGGTTGGTTCATCATGTATGCGATCAATAGCGGCATGGGAAACACTGCAACATTGATCACCAACCAGCCCGACATAGCGAGGTGGAGTAAGACCAAAACAGGGTCTCAATGGTCACAACTGATCACCAACCCGATTGCCGTTACCCTCTCAGCATCTTTGGGTATTCTTGCAACAGCTGCGATCAACAATACTTGGGGATTAGATCTCTGGAATCCATGGGATCTTTTAAGTGCGATCCTGGATCGTTACTGGTCAGCCAGCACGAGATTTGCCGTATTCCTTTCAGCATTCACGTGGCTTGTGTCTATCCTGGGAACCAACATCGCAGCAAACATGATCCCGTTCGGGTCTGATAGCAGTATGCTCTTTCCAAGATATATCAACATACCTCGCGGCCAGTTCATTGTCGAATTCCTGGCCTTCGCAATCTGTCCGTGGAAGATTCTCGCTTCAGCATCAGTCTTCACAACTTTTTTGTCTGGGTATGGCCTGTTTATGGCAAGTGTTGTTGCGATAATGGTCTGCGAATGTCAGTTCTCCCTCCCAGTACTTTCTTAACCGTCGAACAATTGACTCCTTCTCGCGATGGAACTGTTCACGGAGCGGTTTTTGGCTGATCTCCGGGACTAGATTATATCCTCACTAGGGGCAATGTTTTCATCGGACATCTCTACAACGGTTCTAAAGAAAACCAACACTACTACTACCACCGAGGATGGAACGTACAAGCCATAATTGCCTATGTATGTGGAATCGTGCCGCCATTCCCCGGATTTGTAGGGACACTTGGTGCCAATGTTCCCTCGGGAGCGACAAATATTGGCCGGCTTGGTTGGCTTTTGTCTTTCTTTGTCAGCTTCATTGTATATTATCTCATCTGTCTCGTCTGGCCGACGCATAATCAGAAGCTTATCAAGGAGATGGGTCTTAAATGGGAGCAAGAAAGTGGAGACTTCGTTGTTGCCGCCGATGGAACGGAGATTGTGCAGGAAGGGATGGTAGTTCGAGCGAGAGAGGAAGATGGAAGCAGTGATTTCACAAGAGAGCAATTGAATGCGCGGAAAGAGGCTTGAGGTAGAATCGGTGGGATGATCGACGCAGGACTTGAGTTCGGCGGCACTGAAGAGAAGTCCAGGATCAGTACTCGGGCCCACGTTCTTGCCCAGAAATAGCAGTCTCCAACTCAAGTATGATGTATTTGAACTTCATATCAAGGCTCTTAAACCCATGTCATAGGAATTGAGTGGCACTTCTGCGAAACTGAAATGTCCCTGAAGCCCCGGTTAGCCCCTCGCTGCAGGGCACCATTTCTGGGTGCTCAGAAATACGCAATAGTGCTCTAGCGCATAGATTCCAGACCGCGTGCACAACTTCCTGTACCGCCGAGCCATGTTAATGTCCATTTTCTTTTTTCAACCTTCCATCCTCCGAATCTCTCAGCAAGTGGTCCATCAAGCAGGCGCATTGCTGCTGATGGCGACCCGATATATTACTCAGCCTTTGGACCGACCTTTCGCTCCTCATTATTACACGTGATCGGTGAGTGGTATTACTGATGGTTCGCCAGAGTTGGGTCGCCAGTCGCCAGTCGCCAAGAGCCAGATGTCCTGCAGGGTTCCGTTTGCCTGCCCAACTTTGTTACGACAATTTTCCAGGAAAGAAAGATTCATTTGCTGCTATGTCTTGGGACCCAAATACCTGCAACCTATTATACACTCTTCTTATCCGGCGAAAAGCGATATATCAACAATGCGTATGCCGACTGTTTGGGAACAGTATAAGCCTTTCAAGTCATACTGGAAATTACACAGCCATACAATCATCTTTGCAGTTACGACTTCTGCGCCTGCCGACCGCGCCACAGACAGAAGGCATGTTTGTGTCATGGTTTTCAATTTGCCATGTCGCGCATTCAAGAGGCTTACAGGAACTCATGTGCAACGTCGTCATTTTCCATTTCAGCAGAATGGTGTTTGTGACGTACTCCTCGAGAGCGAGTGAGCGCTCACAAGTCCCATAATCATAAGCACAGCCTCGCTGCCTGGTAGCTTACACCCTTACTGAGAGTGCTGCAGCACTAGTTCTGCGCGCGAGAGAGGCTTAAATCCAACCCCACGATTTGAAGCCAACGGTGCTGACGTCTTCTGGACCAATGGCCAGACTGCACTACTCGGTGAACCCGTAGCCTCACAGCCATCTGCAACTCCAATGCCTGTAGCCGATGCCATCCGCGTATAGTACCGTAAAGAGACTGCAGCCCCTACATGAAATACTAGCGAGAGGGTCCATGAATAGCTGAGTTTTTGCTTACCTGCTTTGGTCTGGTTTGATTTACTGTGTTCGCCTTGTGAGTCAGGCGGTCCAGATGGATATCTAGGCAGAGGTTCAGCTCAGAGACATATCAAGCACCCTGACTCTCCTTCTTTCAGGACTCTTTGTCTCACATAAATGCTTCTACATTTTCAAGATCCCGTTAATCTTCTCTGTTTTCTCTCCCTCTCTTCAGCCCTTTCCATTTCGTTCTGTTCACATCGTTCGCCCTCGATAGACCTCAGGCACTATCACCTAACCTCATCCCATCGCTATGACGAATCAAACATGCAGTACTCGTTACCCGCAACCGCTTGGTCAGATGGGAACTGCAATCCCCATCCCAGTCCAAATTAATCCCCAGTTCGCTCTTTTGGATGTCATCATACCGGGATTCTCGCTCTACACTTCCGCGGCTTCCAAATTCCTGAAGATTGACCTGACACTCTACTTTCCAGTCATCATCTTCCTTGGTGCCATCATATTCTGCTCTCAGTATGTCTCCACTTGGTTTTGGAGATTCGCGGACGAAGTAAGTCTACCTTCCCCCTCCATGTCTTGCCGATCAATTCTACTATGGTTATGTATGATAGAAATAAATCCTAACATGCTGAATAGTATTTCATGTCCACTGCCGATATCAGGATAGACGATGAGATGTACAACTACGTTATGGCTTGGATAGCCAACCAACAATTCGCAAAGAACTCTCGTCGCTTCGTCGCAAATACGAACTTGAATAGCAGAATGTGGTTTTTGTGGAGGTCATTCTTCGACGATGAAGACGAAGACGAGGATGGACTCGACTTTGATGAGAACTCGAACCCAATTCGGACCGTTGGCAAAGAAAAGAAGAAGAAGATCCAGTACACTCCTTCATTTGGAGTGCACTACTTCTTCTACATGAAGCGACTCTTTATCTTTCGTCGAGCCGAGAACCAAAAGAGCGGCCCGTGGGGAACCGCAAGCGACCGAGAGGAAATCTCTATCTCGTCATTTGGAAGAAATCCCGCCCTCCTGAAGGATCTACTCGACGATTGTCGGAAAGAATTCTCGAAGAGCGACGAGAACCGAACCATTATTTACCGCGGTGGCCTAAAGAGCGGCACAGCCGAGCCAGCATGGACACGTTGTGTTTCGCGGGTTTCCCGTCCTTTCTCAACGGTTGTTCTAGATGAGGACGTGAAGGCCAAGCTCTTGGCAGATATGAGCGAGTATCTTCACCCATACACTCGACGGTGGTAGTAAGTGATATCCTTTCCCTCGAGATCTTTGGAAAGAACTCTAACTGCTCCCCTAGCTCTAATCGAGGAATACCATACCGAAGAGGTTATTTGCTCTATGGACCCCCAGGTACAGGGAAAAGTTCGCTGAGTTTCGCCATCGCCGGGTACTTTAAGCTCAAGATCTACATCGTCAGCTTGAACTCCCCAGCCATGAATGAGGAGAATCTAAGCACACTCTTTACGGACCTTCCGAAGCAATGCGTCGTCTTGCTCGAAGATATTGATACTGCCGGCTTGACACATACCCGCGATTCGAAACCCGAAACCTCGGAAGACCCCAAGTCTCTCATCACCAGACTGCCCGGTGCATCTGCCATTGTCCCCACAGCGCCACCACAGACCAACAGCAGCGGCCGAATTTCTCTTTCCGCCCTTCTCAATATACTCGATGGAGTCGCTTCGCAAGAAGGCAGAGTTTTAATAATGAGTTTGCTTTTGTTTCGTAGCTTGCTTGGGCACCTGCTAATTCTGTCTAGCTACCAATCACAAGGACAAACTCGACGAAGCCCTCATCCGACCAGGACGCGTTGACATGGCTGTCGAATTCAAGCTCTCAAACACTGAGATGATATCCACCATTTTCCGCTCCATCTTTGCAACCCTCGAAGGTGATATGCCAGCTTCCGCATCTCGAAAAGGTATCACCATCCGATCACCCATGACATCTACCGCCGACCTCAGCCCCACTGCCACCAAACAACGTGCCGATGAGAAAGCCGCTGAAGCCGCCGCTGCGCTGGCAATCAAGAAAATTGAGGAAGCGAGAATCGAGAGGCTGGGTGAGCAGTTCGCAGCTTTGATCCCTAGCATGGACTTCAGTCCAGCCGAAGTCCAAGGTTACTTGCTTAAGCATAAGCGAGATCCCGAAGAGGCGATCAAAGGTGCGCTAGCATGGGTTGTGAAGACGAAGGAGGAGAAGCAGAAGAAGGCAAAGGAGGAGAAGGACCAAGAAGAAAAGGACAAGGCGGAAGCTGAGAGGAAAGAGTGGTGGGCAAACATGTGGGGATAATGGACGCGCAGGAAAGAGTGTTCCACTTGGAGGCGACGTTGTTTTACAGGCGTCTTGGGAGCATTTCGAGCGATCATCTTGGAGATACTCACCTGCTTTGTCGATTGATGATTGCAGACAGTCTTTCGTGTTTTTGATTTCCACTCCGTCTGCTACTGGGGAGAAATTATGACATGCAGCCACTGGCTTGGGAATATACATGATATAGAGAGAGAGCGTCCGAGTATGTGTGATAGAAAATTTGACAAACATGATATCCACTCTGCTTGGCCTCTATAATCATGCACCTCTATAAGTCGACTGAACTTGGTTTAAACACGCTCAATGGTAATAATCTTTTGCATTAGAGCGATCGCCTCAAGGATCTCACTGGCTTAAGGACGTTGAAGCTGGAGTCTTGGAACCCTTTCTTTCGAGGACGAATCGAGTCGGATCTGCTGTAATATTAGGCGGGAAAGTAGTTGTAAGTTGGGAACTTCCCTCCAGATTTAGCACTTCGTTCAGTAGCAACTCGAAACCGTTATCCATGAAATGGCACAAAAGCTCGACTCGGATCCCGACCAATCAATTGTACTCTAGCTCTCGCTCGCACTAACGCATTCACATCCTTAATCAGTCGTCCACTTACCAGACAGTTTGGTTTAAGAAACGCAAGCGCAGATTGGAGATTTGTGATGGTAAACAATAAAAATAGCAATATCACATGCTTCTGTCAGCTCATACCTAAATAGCCGTCCCAGGTGGTCATATTTGCCCTGGTTTAGAGGCCTGCATGAGTTAGGAGGGAGTCCTGAGCTTCCATATAGAGGTTCGATGATTTGGCCCTGAGCTTTCCTCGTATACTTCCTGTTGTGGTTAAGTCAACCCGAGCCATATAATATAATACTAGCCGAGCACATACAAACTTCAACGAAGTACTTCATGCAAGGCTCCGGTCGATCTCAACAAGTAAATTGTTTGATTGGCCACACTATGAAACGCACTCTCATCCCGTTCCCGGGTCTCTGGCTCCATGTGCTCAATTTAAGAATGAGATCTGGTAGATACGAACCCGCTATCACCCGTCGGACAACGACAGTGGGCCGATGCACCAGGAACTCGTACCCCAACATGACCAATAGTGGACGGAAGGCCTCAAACTCAGATCTGAACACCAGATCCATGGTCCAATTTCCTGGGAATCTGTCGCTAGAGGTCAAGCATATATGCATGGAAGCCGCGGAGAATTTTGGGCTACGGCTGAGACTAACGCCACACCGTTTTCCCAGGCGAGAAACACGCGATTTTCGAAAGAAGGAACGATGCCATACAGAGGAGGAAACAGGGATGAAAGTGCATATGCTTCCGTTATTGGTTACTGTATACTTTGATCATGAATATATTTGAGGTGGTTTTGGAGGAATGGTTCGATCTTATATGGCTTGAACATTGAGGAGTTGGCTATATTCCCTGTCTTGCAGCACAACCAACCTTGTGTCTCGCATCTAATTTTACCTAGCGATGGAAGATCAATGGAAGAGTATGAAACAAGCTAGCTCCGAGTTGCCCTTGCTGTTGTTCCTTCTCATTATTGATGTGCACAGTACAATAGGTGACAACACAGCATGGTCAGCACAGGCGGGGGGAGGAAACCGAATCCGGAAAACATCGTCATTAGTATCATACTATAATATGCCCCAAGAAAGCCTGCAGGTGGGCGTGTTCTGTATTACGGGTGCCTTGTAAGAAGAAGAAAGGTCGTTTCCGTTCCGGTACGAGCTTGGGTATGCTTGGGCACAGATGCATTTGTGGTTTGTTGTGGTCGTCGTCATGAAGAGAAAGCTTGAGGCTTTGGCGATCCGAGGCCTAGATCGATGGTCTGGACTTTGAAAGATCCGGTCACGTGGCGGCGATCTGGACCTTTTTCTGTATTTATTCGCCACTCCTCAATTTCTCCATGATCCATACCTGTAGCTGCCCCAGAAGTATAAGGGGTCGCCTTCCCCAGAGACAATATGGAAGTGCTTGTGAAGCAAAAGACAGTCAGTCTTCTGAAGCGATTCGCCTGTCGTACTCGTCGGGTAGTGCCTTCTTAGCTTCGGAAAGAAGTAAACAAACTCCTCGCCAGACGCATTCAACTTTCTCACTAGCAGCAACATACATGTCGACGTTTGATTGTGATTATTGCGATGAAAGCAGGGCTTCATTGCAGAATGTTGTTGGAAGACCATGTCTCTCTGTCCGTGTCCTGGTCATGTTCCTCGTTTAGGTAATTGATGGCCGCATCTTCCAGGCCTCATGATAATATGTACTCAACACGCTTTATGGACGCTAAGTCAACAGAAAGTCGACACTATCATCGGATCTGGTCGCGTCCAACAGCAGTCATATCACACATCGATAGAGCCTAGACATCCTCGCTGTTCAATGGCATGTCTTTTACGTACCTTTCCTCGTCGCCATGTTCGACCCTAAATTCACCTTTCGTTCAGGAGATAGTACTGACGTCGGCATCCTTGGTCATCTCTCACATTTGATAGGATGCGAACTGCGTCGTGTGAAACCATGTTCTAAGAGCTGCGAATCTCGGCAGTCGCTCATTGAGAACCCTGCTCCAGCAAATCCCATCGACAAAGTTTAAAAGCATCGACGACCTCCCACAAGAATGCTTCGTTCATCTCGCTATCAGACCTGGGTACTTCGGGCCTCCTTCCCATCAGAGCCGATGAATCCCGCAATGAGAACACGGATATACAATCCAATTTAGGTCCTAGGCTTTGCTCAAGGTCATTCCCATACCTTGTTCAGAGGATAGCACTTGGTAGCGTGCTCTTTTCCACCATGTCGTTCTGCGTCACATTGAATGGCAAGTGGAAGAGTCTGATGATTGTACTCGAACACACCATTTCTATTCCGCATCAGCACCTCCCCTGTGTGGTCTCGTCAGCACATTGTCAATCAGAGAAAAGGAATCAGCAACAGCCTGGTGAGCAATGACTTGATCGACGAGCATACTTTAGCACTCCAAACTTGCTTCTCTTGTCCCAATTTGAGGAGCAAAGTCAAACAGAAAAGTTCTGAAATTTACCTAAAGTCAACCGAACAATTTCGGTGGTGGAGGGAGAAACAATAATCCCGAACGATCTGAATGTCGACGTCCTCAAGAACTTACAGCTAACGGAGTTCTAGTAACTATCAATCTCCCCATATCTTCCGAAGCGTTGCCCTATGGCAATGAAAGTCTCTGCCTTGCTTGTTTCAAGAACCACCAACGGCACAATTCATCACGTCTTTCGGTCTTGTTTCAGAGCATCCAATTTCACATTTCCGTACTGCTGCGATCGATGGCATCTTCCACCTCTGGCAAGATCTCGAAACAATGAAATGCATCCACACTGCTCCTGAACACTTATGTTCAACCAACAAACTCTCCACCGGGACAAGCCTCCTGGGACGGAAGATACACGGCCTATTATTCGTTGCAACCTCGAAGATACATGATCATCTCTCAAGATCATGTATCTCCTCGGAGCTCATCAGGGGCGAGCAGTCGCTCTAGAGCCCTCGATCCGCGAGTTATGGGGCATGGGGGTCCAAGATCACGAGAAAAAGCAATTTTTTACTGTCACTGCTCTCAGATCATTCGAACGCCACTTGAAACAAGCGAACAAATCCGGGATTTGAATTCCAAATACATTAAACCCCGACGATGGATCTGTCGAAGGTCCCTCGAAGAACTGGGGCAATCCCACGTCACAGTGGTCAAGAGACCCAACACCGCATCCGGGCCGAGATCTGAAGTATTTTTCCGACATGTCACATTATTCGATCTGGTCTCAAGGCTTCCTTGGACACTATCAATCACATTGAATTCTGCAGCTTGACCTTTTGGCCCATCTCGAAATTTGCAGTTTTCGTCGCTGGTTTTAAGACCCGTCCCTAACGTCAGCGGCTTGCTGTCTCCCAACGGCTGGATCTAGATTGTCTTGGAAATCCATTGTTGTACTACAACATGGCGGATCGTCATCTCTTGCAGTCGGTGTCACGACACCACTTCGCAATTACTGGTATGGATGCCCCAAGACACCTTAAGAAGCCCTGCGTTTCTCTAGTGAACCTGTCCGCAAAGCGGAAGACCCTGAACAGGCACGAGGCAGCCTCGAGACTCGTTCTAGATCTAGCCCGCAGCTGAGAATTCATGTAATGACGACGTCACCATGCATCTCTACAACGGCTGCGAACCTGGTCACCGGGTTTTTGGCATCTTGAGAGCAAAGATGACTGGTGTAACTGGAAAGCCCCTTATTACCAAAAGTTGGTCTAGACCCTCTTCTGTATATTTGGGGAGAGCATCGACTGTTCGAGGCCTCAGGAAAGTCAAAGCGCTCGCGATTGCCAGAGATGTTTGTGCAACGTGGATAGTTCCGGAAACAAAGACACGGATGAGATGGTGGGATCACAACAGAAGGAACCCGAGAATTGTCTAAATCCGCAAAAGCTTGCGAAGTCTACAATGTATAAGTGCGATGCGACTTGTAGTATCCAAGTCTGGTTCGAGCATCTACCTGTACTTTTTGCTTTTTGCTGCCAAGTTGTTGACCTTCGCAAAGGCCTAGATCCGCCTCACGGCTGTTGGCTATCTCTTTTCGATCAGCTTCTTTTCAGAACTTGTATCCTGGAGACGGGAATCCACGTTGCAATCAAGATTTGGATATAGCATCACGTTCAATACCCATCGGATAGCTGGCGGTGAAAATGCAAAGTGCAAAGTTCCCATTACTGTGATAGCTTTTCTGCGCTACTAGCCGTCCCAATCCAGTAAATGCGCTTCTCGTGTTGTTTGGCAATGATAATCTCACGGTGTGACCAGGACCGGTTGCCTCCCTTGTGCTATGCTCTACAACTGCGTCCAAAGTTCTCGGTCTTGATTACTGAACATTTTTACTACCACAAAGATTACACCTCTTCAAGTTCTTTGATGGTCTACAGTGTTTCACAGGCTGACTTCCGCGATTTACCATTGCAATGTGTAGAATTTGATTTCCGAGAACAGATCACCTAAATCCACAGCTCAGTGATGAACCGCAAAACTTGATTTTGTGCAACTAATTGCGACCATCTACTCGATGTCTCGGCGATGAGGCGGAACGATCTCTTTCCGTTCGCTGAATGTGCTTCTTGCTGCTAGCCAGGGGGAAGCCCCACTGAAGTACGCAAGTCCTCCACATTGCCAATCAATGAGTTTCAGTAATAAGCGGTGAGCTCTCTGTTTTTGATAACTTGATCTCGCCTACCAATGTCAGCCCTCGATACGTTCTGCTCTTATTAGCGAATCTTGGGTTTGTTTGGTTCTACAGCGGAGCGCTAGGCGAGGAGACTGCGAAGCGAGCTGGTGCTGGTGAAGAGTTCGCCCCCACCAAGATTTGAGGTTCTGGTAGAATCACGAATTTGAAGGTTTGAACGGTAGTTCCGCATACCAGGAGATCATGAAATATCGTCTGTATACAAGAGACATTCAAAAATGGTTATGTGCGTTGCTTCCAAGTAAAGTCGCTTCAAAACCAGCGAACTGGATAGAAAGAAGTGATTGTTTCGCTTCGAACAGCCCATAAACACAACAAGTTCAGGGCTGGGAAAGTGATCGTCCCATGACAGAAACGAGAGAGGAAGGGACTCAATTCCAGCTCCGAAGTGACACATAAATAGCACCCAAATGGGAAAGAAGATCTGTCAGAAATCATTCTCACCTTGCATCCTGTAAATGATCACCCCGGCCCTCATGTCCGCCGATGCCAGTGAGCAGCTGGTATTCTGTTCATTCTGCCTTGAGAAATGATCTGCGCTGCCATGAGGATACTGACTCTGCTCAGTAGGCTACTGGTTGCTAACATAGATGCACTTTGGTCGTTTCTCATGATCGTTCACGGCGCTGCGTGACAGCTTTGGGGTTTATTCTCTACCCAGAGCCACTTTCTCCTCCGGCTAACGATGATAATCACTGAGTTCCACTGAAAATCTGCGGCTGGCGAAGACCAATTCCATTGGCTGCATACAAATGCCCTGGTATCCAGCAGGCCGGAGAGAGTTACTGAATGTATCCGCCTTTGGTACAGTCATGAACGAGCATGCCCTCGCTGATCATACGGGTCAACTTTAGCGGCCTTTTGAATTACACAAAACGGGTGCACATTCTAGAACTCATGCAAGAATCGCAACACTTTTGCTTTCATTCTTTCTGCAAGAGGTAACGATGCGAGTCACCGGGTTCACCCCGATCCTCTATGAGTCCACCCCGCAGCATTATGGTCTCGCAGCTTTATGCTCTCCGGCATGAAGCGATCTTGACTGCTGCGGCAGAACTTTCTCAACTAGTGGACAGCCCTGTGGGACAATACCGCGCCCACTTCACATACATGGGCGACTCGTAACCGGGTTCCCGTCTGGATCGACGGACCTCCATCTGCACGAGATTGTGTCTCTTGTGCATCTGCATGATCGGCTCTGCATATCCTTCCGTAGTGCCGCATCCAACTTCTAAACCAATATGCTTCTATCACACCAACCCCACTCTTCCTTGGAGGTCCGACAATTTACGGCTGTTGCATTGGAAGTCTGATCCGAGAGGGTTAGGCGAAGCTTTCGCTGACCGCAACACAACCTAGTATCCCTACTTATACACCGGTATCGTGGAACATCGCCGTCTTCCCGAGCCTTCAGATCTGAGTTCGCCAGGCATAAGGGTGAGATTCTTGTATTACTTCGATGGGGATTTCCAAGGACCGATGTCTTTGGATGTAGAGGAGAGCCATGTACGCAAGGATCACCAGGAGGCAGAGACCCATCGTAGAGAATAGAACGATGAAAAGAAGCGGCTGCGTGATAGATGGAGCCATGTTTCATGCTAGTAGTGGAAGGAGAATCTTCTCCGGTAGAGCTGATATCCAATAGTCAGTCAACTTCTGTCGTATTGCTCAACACGGAGAGCATACCTGTGAGGCGCAACCCGTGTGAAGCCCACAGCCTGCAGATAACTCAATGTAGTAGAGTGTATACGCGTCCCATGAGTCACTAAGGAGTGTCTTGAGGTGAGCAAGGCTGATGTTGAGGATGTTTACTAGTTTCCGTGTAACAACTAGAATCGGCGAAGTTGAGGAGCGGTACGGAAGGTCACGGGAAGTGCTTTGTGGAGAGGGATAAACCTGGAAGACAGATAGAGGAAGTATGATTTGTCGTATCTTAGAAGTGAGAATTCAAAGTTATAAAGCAGAAAATGCCTTTCGGCCACACATTTACAAACGAGACAGGCAGGTGCGACCATCTTGCAGCAATACCAAGATCGGAGATGAAGCAGTCGGCTGCAGCATGAGGATTAAATCTTACTCTGCTTTCGAGCCCACTAAAATGTCGAGTATCCGACTCCATCTGTTGACATGTGGGGCTCGCTTTGTAAGTGTTGTCGCTTGTTAAAGGGGCAAGACACGTGCCCGGGCGTGAGGATTTGCCAACCCGAACTGCGACAGGTAATTAGCTTGACAGAACCGTCCAAAGCAACGGCGCGAGGATCGAAATAACGCGTTTATTAGACAGCTGCATTGTATAGCCCATTAGAAACACTTTGAATCAGTATGTTTCAGCACACGCAAGGAGACCTTGTTCTGGACCTCTTGCTGCGGATCTCCGGCTACCCCACAGACTTTCGCATAGAGTTGACCAGAGACATGTCATACCTATTGACTTATTACAGGCGCATCACTGTAGGTGGAGCAGAAATTTAAGTATCGAAGGGTCGAATGTAATACTTTTTGTGAGGTGAGTGATGACTGATGTGTTCATAGGTTGGAAAGCCAAGCCTTGCGGCAAGCGTCTCGTCAAGGAATGACATTAGTCCTGTTTGGGCAGCTTTTATTTTATTTTTACACAATCCGCCCATAGTTAATAGATCGTGGCTTACATGGATCTATCACACTTACCAATGATCGTTTTGTCCAAGATATTCACTGGGATGTTTTCACAATGGAAGGCAATGTTTTGCATCGCGACCTGTTCAAGGCTTGGCAATCCTGGGTCATGAATTGACCGCAAGCACTGCTCCACTACTACCGTATCTTATCCAATCCAAGTCGCCAAGGCTGTGGGATGTTTTGACAGGCCATGCCTTGACGTTCCAATACCAGGACCGAGGAGCTGGGTCATTCTGGTACAAGATCTGTCGATCGTCCTATACCAATGCATACGCGAACGAAGCCAAAGCTGGCTATTCGACGACCCTCTGCTTTGTGATATGCTCGCAAGCAACCCTTGGCACCTGCTTGCACTTTCAAGTAGTTGGCTACAATGCTTCATATCTCATGAATGCTTGTCTCATTTTGAAGTGCCGTTACTTAGTGAGAAGGCTGATAGAGAATGAAGCTGAAGCCGGCACAAGGTGTAGCGCAAGCCCATCGGTACGACGGGTTGCAAGGGGCTAATTTTAGTCAAGCCACTCTGCATTATGTGCTCGCCGAACACCATCATACCTTAAGGGCAGATATTCTTCCTCGAATATCATGGCCCGTTTTAACAAGGATAAGGACACTCTTCTTCCGCCCCATTTACGGCTGACACCATGCAATCTACTGTTACTTTTTCTTTTCCCGGAACGCAATGTTCACTAGTCGGATGACTTTCCTAGCCTTTGAATTACTTGCCCAAGAAAAGGAAGTACTCCTCTTCAGTAGCCAAAATCCGTGATCGACACCATCATGTCTGCGTGAGGCTCAAAGGTCAGAAGTCATACGTATTGACTCTCGATCAGGTCTGACGAACAGAAGCAAGTGCAAAAAGCCCTCCCAACCTCTTCATTGTATCTGTTTGAGGCTTTCGAATGCGGGGCGGTCTGTATTAGAACAAGATGATATAAGACGGCCAGCGCTGTCTCTCGAATAGTCAGCCAAGTCCGCATTTCTCAACTATCAGACTTCTTCAAGCTACATATCGCCAGCCACGGCAACATACCTTAGTTGCTACTGGATAAAACCATCCTATAGGCCATTGTCGCTCTAAAGTTCGGTAAGCTAAACCTTCCTGTCAAAGTTGCAGGATCTTATGACCCTCTGACCTTTCATCCCTGGAGCAGGGTCCGTGATGCTGACTGGCAGCTCTAGTAGAACAACACTTTTCCAGCTGCCAATGACTCGATCCGGATATCGTAAGTTGAAAATTCCCCATGGGTTCGTCACTGGGATTGACTAGTGCTCCGCAGAGGTGCTTTTAGGCAACGAAGGATATCCTCGTCGAGACAGAATGCTCGGGCTCGCAGTTCAACCGCCACCACAGACCCGACCCGGCATCGCTCTGTATCCACCAGTAGCAGCTCGTATCAGCAGCGAGACCAGTGTGTACGAAGAATTGTCCTATACCTGGGCGGTCGCGACGCTGATCCGGACCTCGGGGGAGATTCTCGATGATCAGCTTGGCGGCAGAGTCGCTGACTCTGCACATCCCCTGCCTGAAAGCACACATTCCAGCTCTTCGAGTGGCAACGCCCAAACTGACAGGGCATACTTCTATTTCCCTGACCTTGTCATCCACGAGCCAGGCCGCTATCGCGTCAGAGTCAGTCTGATGCAGATGGACTACTCTTGCGACGAAGCGCCAGAGGGCATCGCCAGGGTCCGCGAATATGTCGACAGTCGCTCCATCACCGTTGAAGAGAGATCAGATACCTCATCCCGCCCAAGTAAGCATGTCTCCGACCAATCTCTCGAGCCGGCTAACTTAAGCAGACTCGCGCGAGCGTGCGTTCTTAAGAGTGTTGAAGAATGATGGCCAAGCAATCCCATCAGCTCCATAACTGAAAAAACCTTCCACCCTCGCCTGCATTTTTGGGCAGCAATATATGCTAGACCGCAAAGTCATTTTGTTTTCTTTCCTTCTTCTCAATAAGCAAGGACGTACAACGTCCTATGATAACGTAGCGCTTGCTTTCTTGGAGCTTTGGGATGATTGGAATAGAAAAATGGGACAGGCATCATCATGCAAATGGACATGGACATGGAATTGGTAAAGGCGAAAGATATGGGAAGCAATTCAACAAGTATGTTTAATAGATAGGGTAATGACACTCTTGAAAACTTTACAAAGAGCAAAACTTTGAGGGATTCTCCAGGCGCAGTAAGTGATACGCAGTGAGATGGACTTTGAGACATAAAGGAACACGATTCCCATCTGATAGCGAGCCTTTGAGCCTTGAGTCTTTACTCCTTTGGTGTCCTTTAGTACTACCAAGTACTGTATCATTAGAGGCTGGGAGCATATCTGGAATGCGATAGCAATGATTTAATCCACATGGGAGACTGACGTGAAATAAAGAGGCTGTTGAAGTCGTGAAAACAAATTTATGATTCTAGAGACTTACCGATGCTGTTGAACGATAGCACGATGAAGAGAGCTGTTGAAATTTTGTCTCACTCACGGTCACGTGCCATGACCCTGAATGTTTTCTTGGGGTGGGCGGATTGGCGCCAGAATTTCGATGACTCCTCAGCGTCTTCCCCTCCAACCCCGCTACCCACAAACAAGGATTTATGAATACTTCCTTCTCCTGCCTCCCACGAACACTACGCCATTGCCGCATATCAGCTCTATCTCGAAATAGAGCCGTCTTCCTGCCAGCACATCCTCAAGCGACTCGCGCGCTACAAACGTATAGGTACACGATGGCGGCCGCAGCGTCTTCTCTGTCGGACCAGCTCAAGAGTTTGGACCTTGGGACCCCTTTGCCCAAGTATCCGAATTGCTACCCAGAGGCCAACCCAGTCGATATCTACCGAGCACATATCACATCAATCTTGACAGAAGTAACTGGTGTTGACGCCTCAATCATTTACCCGGCGCTGCAATGGACCCAGACACTAGACAAGGGAGACTTGGTTCTGCCTGTGCCTGCGTTGCGAGTCAAAGGCAAGAAACCTGCAGAGCTTGCAGCAGAGTGGGTTGCGAAGGTGAGTGCAATCATTCCACCATGTTGAGGAGGATTGTACTGATTGCAGCCACAGTTCCCAGAGTCTCCCTTAGTTGAAATACCAACCACCAATGGAACATTCGTCCAATTCTTCTTCAAGGTCAACAAGCTCGCCCAGATTCTCATTCCTGCGATCATAAAAAACCAGAAGACTTTTGGCTTGAACCCGTTCAATGGCATGAAAGACCCAGAAGATCCTTCGAAGGGGAAGAAAAAGATGATTGTCGAATTCTCCTCTCCCAATATTGCAAAGCCGTTCCATGCTGGCCATCTTCGAAGTACAATCATCGGCGGGTTTCTGGCGAATCTATATCAAGGCGCGGGCTGGGACGTGGTTCGCATAAATTATCTAGGAGACTGGGGCAAGCAGTATGGACTTTTGGCTCTTGCTTTTGAGAAATATGGCGATGAGAAGGCGTTAGAGGTAGATCCTATCAATCACCTCTTCGAAATCTACGTCAAGATCAACAAGGACAAAGAGGACGAGAAAGCGAAGATCAAGGCGGCAGAGGAGGCAGGACAAGATGTGACACAGCTCAAAGACAAGGAGTTGGACGAACAGGCTCGCCGATATTTCAAAGCCATGACCGAGAACGACGAGAAGGCACTTGCGCTGTGGAAACGATTCCGAGATCTGAGTATCAAGCGATATATGCAAACGTATGCTCGCTTAAATATCCATTTTGACGACTACTCCGGAGAAAGTCAAGTCAGCCAAGAACGAATGGATGCTGCGGCGAAGAGACTAGAGGAGACCGGAGTTTCAGAGGTATCGGAAGGTGCTGTTATTGTGGACTTCAGCAAGCTCGTTCCAGGAAAGCCAGGAAAAAGTCTCGAGCGTCCGATTATCAAGAAGAAGGACGGAACAGCACTGTATCTCACCCGAGATATCTCTGAGATGGTCCGACGAGACGAGATTTACAAGTTCGATCACATGATCTACGTGGTCGCTTCACAGCAAGATCTGCACTTGAAGCAACTGTTCAAGATTATCGAGCTGATGGGTTACAAAGAGCTTGCAGCTAAGGTTCAACACATCAACTTCGGTATGGTATTGGGAATGAGCACTCGGAAGGGAACAGTTAAATTCTTGGATGATATTCTCCGCGATGTGGCCGACAAGATGCACGAGGTGATGCAGAAGAATCAGGCCAAATACGAGCAAGTTGAGAAACCACTCGAGACAGCCGATATTCTGGGCATCAGCAGTGTCATGGTCCAAGATCTGAGCGGAAAGCGGTAAGTTCTCCAAATTCCGCGAGATCAAACCTTTACTAAGTAATTCTACAGAATCAACAACTACACTTTCGACATCAATGTCATGACCTCCTTCGAGGGTGACACTGGTCCATACCTCCAATACGCCCACGCTCGTCTGTGCTCGATCACCCGCAAGGCAGCACTCAGCGCCGAAGAAATCGCCTCTGCCGACCTCTCACTTCTCACCGAGCCTCACGCACTCAACCTCATCCGTGTCATCTCCCAATACCCCGACGTCGTACAGAATACGCTCAAGACTCTGGAACCTACCACTATCCTGACTTATTTGTTCAAGATGACGCACACGCTGAGCTCGAGTTACGATCATTTGAGAATTATGGGTTCTGAGAAGGAGCTGATGAAGGCTCGTATGGCGTTGTACGATTCGGCGAGGATTGTGCTGAACAATGGAATGAGAATATTGGGATTGACGCCTGTTGAGCGGTAAGCTATCCCTTTCAGCCCCCGTCTCTGGAGAACCCTTCGACGGGGGTCTAGCATGAATGAGATCCAAGAACAAAAGCTAATGTATGAACAGAATGTAAGGGAAGGACCGGGACTCTTCTTCTTGATAGATACCCAGGATTGAAGGAAAGCTTGATTCATTGACTTCTTGTGTATTTTGTTGCATCAGCATGGGCTTGACTTCGACGGTCAGGCAGGCGTTCGCCAGGGAAGCATGGTAGACTTATCAAAAGTAGAATCAACGCTCAGATGCGGAGAATGCATTTATTGGCTTCTGAGATCCGCTGCAAAACATCAACCCGTCAATCATCACTCATGGAAAAGGCGACAGATATGAAAGGGTAAGATGTGGTGTCCTGATTCAAGTAATTCAAATCCATTGCGACTGGTATATCATCTCGAGCTAGTTCACTGAAGACATGAAACAGCATTACAGATAAATAGGTATGGCAAGCTACCCAAGAAGATCGTAATCACCCGAAGTCCAAGGGTATCATCAACCAGGATCAGGTATCAACAAACTTTTGAATCATCATCATCACCAAGCCCGTAAACAATATTCCAAAATCAACCCCTGCCAACGCCAACCTCAACCTCCGTATCAGCTTCCACACCACTATCATGCATCTCTTGTTCATCCACCCTCAAACTACCCCACCCACCATCCATTCCCGGACCCTTCATAAAGCCGACATTCTGCTGCTGAGTATAACGAGCAGGTCTATTTGTGCCTTCCGTCCTACCGAGGAGTTGGAACGGTGGATATTCCATCCCTCTTTCCCTCTCTCTATCTTTGCCTACGTCTTCGAAGTCTTTCTGGCTGAAGGAATTCAGGGACGATGGGTCAATCCCATCGATTTGCTCTGGTGTCGGGGGAAGTTTCAGTTCCCTGAGCAACTGTGTGATTTCCTCGGAGTTGATATCTGCGTTGACGCCGATGGTCTCGCGTTGCTCTTCGTTCTCGTTCTGGATTCGTATATTTGGCTCGGCTAACGTGATAGGTGCCGAGGTAGGAGCTATTGACTTTGCTCTGGAGTAGAGCTCCTCGCCGCCAGGCAGAGAGATGCTAGTCGCGTTGAGCGTCTCGCCGATGTCACGGACGAGGACGTCCATAGGACAAATATAGGCGACGCGCTTCTTGGAGCTCCATGCCAGGACGTGGCCGCATGCACGGCCATCCTTGTTATCTACGACCCAGGCACCAGAATCCCCTGGAATGCCAAGCATCTTACCGGCAACTTGGTAGCTAGACGAGGGCGTTTGACGACCGAAGATCTTCACGATGACCAACCCCGGGAGGATGCGACCAGATTGCAGGCCAGACGTGCGAGCCATACAGTGGACTTCGAGGTTACTGAGATCCTTGGCTGGAGCGACTGCTCTCGGATACTCAGATGGTTTGCAATGGCAGAAGCGGTCGCCGTTCTTGATGTGGTTTTCCTGCGGGCAGCGTTCTTCGCTGAATTCGAAGAGAGCCCAGTCAATCTCGTGGACGGTACCATTCTCAGTGCGGCGACGGATGCCGGATGAGGCGTAGACTTCGCCGAGCTGGAAGCTATCGAGATGGTCTTCATCGCGAGTTTCTTCATTAGGGAAGAAGTCTTCGGAGACGTCATCGATGGCAGGTTGTGTGATGAGGTATTCTTCACCGCAGCCTTGAGGAATGCCTTTGACGTCTCCAGGCTCCATGTAGTCATCACTAAGGGTATCGTCGTACTCTTCGTCTTCTTCAATTTCATCATCTGATTCTTGCTCGCCTTCGGAGAAATCGGATTCGTAGTCTGAGAGCGTGTACATGTATTCTTCATCGCCGCTGTCGAAGACCGAAGACTCGGATAAAGTAAGGTCTGGAAGCTCGCTGGAGTAGGCGCTGGATCGGTGAATCGGCGCTGGAGTCTCTTCCTCTTCTTCTTCGCCGTCGGAAGGATCGTCGAGCATGTGGTGAACCGTCATTCCATATGGCTTGTTGTCAACCATGATGAGACCACCAAAGGAAACCGGAGGGAGATGGCGCTCTCCGACATAGGCTCCGATTGAGGCACCATTCATGGGACGATCTTGGTGATCTCCATTTGCAGCCTTCATATTTCCAAGTTCATCAGCCATTGACCGTTTCGGACCATGTTTACGCGAACGAACGACCTTGCCACGGCAGACCTTCAATCCATATGTTGACTTGTCGTACACCAACGACTTCTTGAGAATACTTCGCACTTTGTTAACACTCGTGCATATGACCAGAATGGTGGGCTTGGTAGTCGTTGGTGATTCGCCGATGCTCTCTAAGCTAATCTCAACAGACTCGGGATATTTCTTGTAGAAGTTGCGGAGAACATGGTTGATGTGCGGCATCAGCCCAGTATGCCAGTAGTCTAGTTGCTCTTGACTGATTCTGATTGATGGGTATGTGCGAAGTTTCGGCTTGAGCTTCTCGACTACAGGAGGCGGAACTAAGACCGTCAGACACAACTAGCATAACGAAATCAAGGAATTACCTATTGGTAGTGGCTTCTCTGGCCAGGTTAATCTCTCATTAAATGAAGTGGATGCCTTCTCGTATGCCGATTTCTCAGAGCGGCGGGGTGGAGGTGCAGTTGGAGGAGTTGTAACGAGAGTGATAGCTGGTGGCTTGCTATCGCTGATCATCCTCCTCTGGGGCGTCGTAGACCTTGAAGGTTTAACTAGTGTCGAGAGCTCGAGAAGAGAGTCATCACTATCCTCATTCGATTCATCTGAGCTCTCATCGAGTGTGCAACAAGTGTCAAGAGCCTTAGAAACTTTCCAGAGCACTTTCTGATGCATGACATCGGGTCTTGCCTTCTGAGACAACTCGTCTTCAGGAGCTCCCCAACAAGCACGGACAGCATTGACATAGAGGCTACCGCATCTTGCTGCAAGTTTTCTGAACGTGCCAGCTGGGTTGTCAGGAACAGTGGAGACCGTGGGGAAGATCTCAGGGAGCGAGGTCCACAGGCCAATTTCCAAAAGAAGCATAGCCAATCCATAGAGATCCAGAGACTTGCTTTCAGAGGTAAGGCGTGTGTAGCGAGTTGTTCGAGGATCGAGTGGATGGCGATATAGCGCGATGCGTGGATCTGTTGGAGCGTTGGAACTATCAGTTGCGTTATCGGAGAAGAGGTCGCAAGATGTGAGATATGATTGTCGCATATTGATCTGAGTGAAATCAAAACGGCCCTTGGACTGATGTTCGAAGAATAAAACGTTGGAAGAGATAATATTGCCATGCACTACCCCTTTTGAGTGCAAGTCAAAAACAGCATTGGAAATGTTGTAAGCGAGCCTGTACTTGACCTCAAGACTCGGCTCGTAGTTGCGACTGAAGAGTAAATCCGACAGGAAGCTTATGCTAGGCATCTTGGGGCTTTCAATATCCACAGGTCCAAAGTTTGTTGGCAAGGCGTACAAAAGACAGAATCTGGATTGATCCGGTTCTTCGAAATATCCGATCAGAGACAGCAGCCCTGACAGAATTCGCTCCGAAGAGAGATATGCTTGAGACAGCGCAGCAAATAGTTTCTCAAATCGAGTCATGGATGGAGTGATGCCAGTGATGGAATAGATAGGATCATAAGGTGCATACTCGAGCAGGACCGGGACGATTGGAGTTGATGCGCCGTACTTTCGTGGCTCGGAGACGGAGGTCGGACGACGCATAAAGACGATTTGATTACGAGATTTGGCTGGTGGTAACGTACCGGCTTGAATCGATTTGAGGTCTCGAGGCCATATAAGAGATTTGGGATCTATTTGCTGAGGTGTCTGCATTCGAGTAGACTCGAACATCTTCTCCTCGGTTGCTGGACTCTTCGCTTGGAGTGAGCCGGAAGACTCCTCACTCTTCAAAGGTGGTTTCCTAGGCGATTGTCTCGTCCTAGAAAGATCGTATAGGGTATCGATAGACATTGTTAAGTCTCGGACCAAATCTTGAAACCTTGATTTATCCCATACGATCAAAGATGGCTTTCGGTCGATGGACTTCTCGGATACGGGTCCCTTCTCATCAGAAGACCTCTGTTTTGAAGATTGCCATAATGGTTCTGCCTCAGCCAGAATCTCCTTGATAGTTGACATAACACTTCCAACGAGCTCGCTGAGCCCAGCCTTGTTGATGGACTCATCGATATCAGGTGATTGCGTCGGATCCGACCATTCCAGACCCCACGACACCAGACGGTCTTTCTGGATGCGCAACTTGCGGTGCAGGGACATTAACTCGGGATCCTCTGCACTCTGAACAGGCTCTTTGACGAAATCATATGAGCTCTTGGTATCGGTGTACATCTTAGTTAGCCGCCGCTGAAAGGGCAGCGGCAAGCTGAAAAGCGACTCCATGATGCTTCAAAGCCCTCAGAACCGGGGTGCGGCGGTGGGTTGATACCTATATATTGCGAGAGCGAAACGTGATGAGAAGACCGTGAAAGAGACTCATATCAAATTGGTGAGGGACTTGCGAATAAAGAACTGAGGGACATTGGGGTTTTGCTGAGGATGATGTTGAGATGAGATACGATGAGATGCAATGCTGGGAATGGAATCAAATGGTGGCTGCCTTGCCTTGTTGCGCCGTCCATCCTCATCTCTTCGACCGGATAGGTGCAAATGTTGTTGCCTTGAGGATGCGCGTTTGTCTGGGGCGATGCGCGGATTGGCCGAGTCTAACCATGTTGGGGATCCCGGGCTTGCCTGGAGTTTATGCCTGTCATATTCAGCCTCCTTTTGAAAGCTAGAATTACATAAATCATAAAGTTCAACCTATATAAGGTTAAGTAATATACTTACTCTTCATTCTTGGAATACTTGAGAACGGTCCGTATCAATTGCTAAGTTTCTAGCAGTCCTTTGAACACTTCACAACATCAGTTATCCAAATATCGCTCAGCGAGCGGGCAAGACCCCTGCTTACTACCCCTCCTTTTCCACCTCTGGAGTTTCTCTGAAGAACACTACACAATTATCCCACAGAAAAAAGATGAACAATAAATATCGTGCAATCACCTAGGCCCACAAGATACATAATCCCGCCTCATCAACACTGTACTATAGGACCTCCACTTCACTCGCTCCTGTCCAAATTTCCTGTCACCTAGAAAATGGCTGAGAAGTAAGTATCTCGTGGTGGTACCGAAAGTTGGTGCCTGCTACGACTTGACATCGGGCCGTATTTGGTTCCGACATTAACACTCCTCTTTTCTTATTTCCCTTTTCTGATGCCTGCAAAATACAGAGTACCTCATGGCTGGATGTCTCTAGTTTACTCCTATGGGCTTACGAGTACTTGGCAGTGGGAACATATCAATACCATGTTGCAGGCAAGCAACCACAAGACACGGACATCATGATACCCAGGAGAGTTGGGACTTTGATCACCAGGCTTGGAAGTGACAATGATGGTAATTAGAAAGACCTTGCACGAGAATGAGACGAGACGGGAGCAGTAACAGGTGTCAAGATTCCAAACGCTTTTACATTTATATTGAAATCCAAACGAATCAATCGCCGGAGCCAGTAGGGTCTAAAATCTAAATAGGTATCCATCCAATGTTACCCCAACCCAAGAACGCCAGGCAATGCTGCTGAAATTGAGACCGTGTGTAGCCGGTCCAAGGAAGGGGTGAAAGAAGAAATCGGCTCATTCATTCCCAAAAGAAATTGCCACTACCACTTAGGATCGTAGACTTGCTTCTTGATCCACGCAGTCAAGGCAACATCTCCCCACTCCTCCCATTCGACCCACGTCTCTTCGGGTAGTGTGCTGACACCTTCACGGCGGGCAGTCTTCATCACTTCCCGTGCTACGACAACAGATGCGTCGCGCACACGCTCGATCTTGGGATAGATGAGACCCATGCGGATTTCTTCTGAGTTGAGGCAGCCAGCGAGGGCAGCGGCGGACGTGTAGACCATGCCATCGGTAACACGAGAGGTCTTGGCCAGGATGGCTCCAAGTCCGAGACCGGGGAAGACATAGACATTGTTTCCCTGATTAGGGTAGTAGGTGGTAACACTATCCATGTTCTTGGTTGTGAAAGGTGAGAATGGAGAGCCGGAGGCGAAGATGGCAGTACCTTCAGTCCAGGTAATTGCTTGCTCGAATGTGCATTCGGCCTTGGTGAGAGGGTTGCTCAGAGGGAAGAGAATCGGCCGGCGTCCGAGTCCACCAGCATCGACCGAAACCTTTAGTGCGCGAACAACCGATTCGGTGAACACACCGAAGGTAGCAGTCAGACCAACAAGAGCTGTTGGCTTGACATATTCGATGACGGCTTCCAGGGTGCTGAATTGGTGGCCATTGTTGTCACTTCTCGCGAAGATCTTCTTGTGCTCGGCGAGTCTGTCTCCACGGTCCTTTGTCACGAGACCCTTGGTGTCAACGAGCCAGAACTTGTCGCGGGCTTGCTGCTCAGAAAGACCACGGCGAGTGTAGAATTCCATCACTTGCTTGGCGACTCCGACACCAGCTGATCCAGCACCCATGAAGACAAGCCTTTGATCTTCGATAGGAACACCTGACAAGTTGACGGCACCCATGTATCTAGTAAAAATGTTAGACAAAGCAGTTATGACTGATGAACCGGATGACTTACCCTGCCAATACCACGGCACCAGTCCCCTGGATGTCATCATTGAAGCACTTCTCCTGCTTATAACGTTCCAAGTACTGGAAGGCCTTCTCGGTCTCGAAGTCCTCGAACTGAACAAGCATGTTGGGATACACCTCTTTGACGGCAGCCATGAATTCATCCATAAATTCAAGAGCGACCTCAGGTGATACACGCTTTTGTCTGAGGCCAAGATACAGCGGGTCGCGAAGGTTGCCCTCATTCGCTGTACCGCAGTCCAGAACAATTGGAAGTGTCTTCTCTGGGTGGATACCGGCTGCTCCCGTGTAAAGTGCAAGCTTGCCGATCTGTGCAGATGTTAGCGCAGGGATCCCCACTGAGGCTTCTGAAGCATGCCACTTACAGAAATTCCAACACCATTCACACCAAGATCACCCAGCCCGAGAATACGGGATCCGTCAGTGACGACGGCGATGGACGGGTCTGGGTACGGCCAATTACGAAGAATGGTGGCAATTGACTTGCGTTGCTTGATGGAAATGTAGAGAGCTTCTGGGTGTGTGTATAATGTGGAATACTGCAGACAGACATCTCCAATTGTTGGGGTATATACGAGAGGCATCAATTGAGCAACATTATCAATCAAGAGTCTGTAGAACAGATCCGTGTTGTTTTGCTTGAGGGTGGAGAGGTAGAGATACTTGTCGATGTTGGTTCCACGACTGTTGATCATCCGCATAGCTCGCTGGCATTGTGTTTCCAGACTCTCTAGGACATGAGGTATGAGGCCAGTGAGGTTTTTGGATATTCTTTCATCGGGACTGAACGATGTACCTAAGTCACGAGTGTTAGTGAAAACATGGACAGAGAGTAAACTTCTAGTACCTTTGTTCCACGCAGGTTCACGGAGAACCTGGTAACCTCCAGCGCTGTTCTTGGGGACGTAATCTGTTGTACGGTATTGCTGAACGGTTCCATAATTATTTTGAGCATATCCTTTGAAGCAGTCGAGAGCAGCAGCTTTCATAGCAGCTTCCACACTGTCCATGTTGACAGCAGACATTGGGTCAAAACCCGAAATTCTTCGTTGGGAAATAGACATTCTTTTGCTGATAGTTGTGGCAGTCGATGACCGGCTAATGACTGAGGATGGAGAGGAGGATCTGGGAGTTGAAAGTTCGGAACTCGAAGTACTGTAACTGTAAGCCGCCATTGAGAGAGGCAGTGAGAAGGCAAGAGAGCGGAAGGAAGAGAGAGGATTATGCAATATTAAAGTGAGAGAAATGTTTTGGAAAATTGAATCGAGGGGCACCTCTTCACTGATATGTGATTTTGCATTGATTGCTTTTTAAGTGGGCACAAGATTTTTAACGTTCTTCCACGAGGAACCAGGACCCAGGGCAGGACCCCCCGAAGCTCTTGTCACAGAGCTGTCTTGGCCATGTCTTGTTTCGTTGGGGTTTCGGTGACTTTGCTTTGCCCTTGGGAGCATTCCGATGGGCAAAGAGCGAATCACAGCGCGGACATCCTTCCGAACAGGCGACGGGCCGGGTCCGTTGTGACAGGCCGGAAGTCTTTCAGACGCATGGGATGGGACGGGGAGGGCAAGGATCCAGGCGTCCGGCATGGCCAAACCGTGGGAGGCATGGGGTGGGATGGGATGGAATGGTCAGCACTGTCGGGACTTATTACTGACTGCCTTTTTGATTGCGTTACGTTGAGTGAGTCCGTTGGATGTTGATATCAGCGTTGGCTGATACACCGAATGACAGCAGCGCCAGACGAGGTGCTCATATCATTGCTAGACTTTGAGCATACAGAACACGAATTCCAAGCATGATTTGAGAGGCAAATCTGAGGATTTGACGGCCTTTTGACCCTGGTCAACAATGCGACGAACCTTACGAACCCAGGACTGGGCGGCGGGACTGGAGACTTCACGCTGGTGAAGCTCGCGTGTGTGTCTCAGGTCCTCCCCGCGCCTGGACCTCCAACACTCAATTGCGCCGCTTGTTGATCCCGATTTCACCCGTCCAGGGGAACATCAAATTACCGCAGCAGGCAGGTAAAGCGAAAGAAAACAAGAAGAACAATCAGCCTTGAGGGATAAAAGGAGTTTCCGAAATTCACGCAGATCAAAAGCAACGTCGGACCTCTGAAACAGGACAAGTCCGATAACACGCCAGGGAAGGAAAAGAGCAGAGAAGAGAGAGGAGAGCTTTGTCCATGGTGTAGATCACGTGGACTCCCTTTCCCGCCAAGAACCAAGGCGAGGCGAGGAACTTGACATCGATCCACCACCTCCACATGGAAGTTTTAGAGTTTGCCCTTCATCGACGATTACGAAGCTTCTCCCATTTCAAAAGTGCTGATCTTGATATCTGGATCTCATGCAGCTCAACCTGCGGGGAGTCAGATGCAGCAGATAGGCTTTCGCAACAGCCTGTCACGTCTCACCTCAACATTTATGGACAGGCGGCTCTTATCAGAACTTGATTACCCCTTGGCATCCCATGTCGCCACCAGTCGTCGGGCTGTCAGTTGTGAACTTGTGCCAATCAATGAGATGACCTCTGGGGTTGAAACCGAACCAAGCAATACCAAGCTTCTGTAAGTTCACCACTCAACCCAGGTTTTTGGCAAGATCTCTTCACATGGACCTTCTGCTCCTTCACATGTCTTTGTTGAGTTTCGGATTCTGGGGCGAAGGTCTATTCTTCACATGGGTTGAAAAGCTTGGATTGCTCAGCCCTGTATTCTTATTTGTACTTCGACTTCGATGCATCTCAACGAGAACGACTCCTCGTGTTCAGCTGCTGGGCGAGTGCAGCAAGAAAAGGTGGTAAGTCAGACAGCTGTGGTTTGTCTGTGGTATCGGTCAGTCACTTGGTATTGCTGCCGTCTCCGGTCTCCGATCATCTTCTGCGTGCTCAAAATGCATAATTACTTTACTCAGACAAACCGCCAAAATGCGCCATTCGGAACTATTCGGATGGCATGTTTTTGAAGTCGTTCCGTGAGGGATATAATTGCTTTTGGCTTCAATCTTCTCTGAATCGACATGGCCTCGTCGTATAGGCCACAGCCAGAACCACATCAAGACAATTTAGAGCGATTGCTTCTCGGCTGTCAGCCCATTTCCTCAGCCGTCTGGTGCAGTTGCGTCGTGGGGGGTTGAGTCTTTGACGACTATTGGTTACATGTGCCCGTTTGCTCAGCTCGAACAATTCGCTCTCGTCGCTTTAACAACGAGGCATTTTGGTGGCCAAAAATGAAGACTACCTCCCAAGGATAATAGAAGGGTCTCCGCGATTTAAAACGGAAACCCATACCATGTCTGGTTTTCCAGGCTCTCTCGTTTGACTCCCTTTCGACTTGAGACGGGGCCAGGTCCATCACACTGTGTTCTTCATTTCTCTTTCCCTGCTGATTGTCTGCTATGAGGTTTGTTGTTTCTATCAAGTCGCATACGCGCTTGCCGACATCTTTGATGTTTCTTGGTGCTCTGAAATTTCTTGGTGCTTCAAGTTTGGCATCCTGGGGTAACGCAACAATCGGCATACTCCCACGAGTTATGCTGGTTGTGCTTTCATTGAATGGAATCTTCGCCTCTCAACTCTAAAAACCCCCAACATCTGGCTAGGGCCCAATCTGAAGTCTTGGATATCACGGCATCCCCGCATGTTCTTATACATTGAGCACGCCTCATGGTGATCTCTTTGTCTTGTTTACTTGCAACATTTGAGGCGATGAAGGCAAGGACTATTTATTGTCTTCAAAAATCGTACAGTGTTATTTCTGCTGGAAAATGGAATGAAGTGGGAAAGCTATATACATCCCTTAACCGCTATGCTAACGCTGTTGTATGCAATTCCCAACCAATGTCTCGTACAGGAACAAAGACGATAAATGTGCTGCGCTTCGTGACTCGAGGCTCACCACAATCCAACGAAAACACTGCTTCAGAAAATCCTATGATTCTTTCTTACTCAATCATCGCCATAACCAGAATCCTTCTCATCACCATCCTCATATGATTCGTAACCCAACATTCTAAGATTCTCACCGTCCTGAGCAGCCTTCTCTTCGTTCCACCTTCCAGCCAGCAATAATGTCCGGCATGTCACCCATGGTCATGGCACCTGTGATATGTACACTCCAGTAAGTCGTTTGATGTTTGGTCCAACGCAAATGTGGTGTATTGCAACATTCATTCTAGCCTACTCACTCCACTGGCGGGGAGATAGAGCTAACAGAATCAGCCGCCAGCACAAGATAGCCCTCGCTGGATGCACAATTTCTATACGTTGACGCGAAAGGGAGACAGAGAAGAGGTGCACTTGAAGAGTGCGTTGGCGCTCTTTCCCTGCTTGTTGCATGGCTGTGATAATCTCTAGCGCATATGAACGTCGTCGCTTTCTCCGCTTGCGGCAGTCCATCACTTTCTAAAGTGAGATTGGGATGTGGAAGTGGAAATTGCGATTCGCTTATGCGTGCTTGAGCAGAACCAGAATTCCACCAAGGAAATGTGAAGCAACGAGCCAGCAGCGTTATACAATCAAATTCTCCCACCATAAGACGAGCCTCCATGCACATGCCGTTTGTCAAAATACGGACAATCTTCTGAAAACGCCTTCAGCATTTTTTGACATCAAAATAATTTCAGCAACTGATTAACAGAAACATGTCCATTCGCAACCGGAAGACCGACCGCTCCCAAAATTTTATCAGAAGTAGTCACAGCTCCAAAAATACCACCTTCAGCCTTTACGCTCGCAATAGCAGCATCGTGTAACTTCTGCTCACTCGCCGCCGTAGCATCCTCCACGATCAAGCAATCAAATCCATTATCGTTAGCTTCACGCATGGTGCTGCTCACACAGACATCTGTCGTGACTCCACAAATGATCAGATTCTTGATGCCCTTCAAATTCAGAAGTAGTCCAAAGTCGGTATGCTGGAAAGCACTTCGTCCGGGCTTATCGATGATGTTCTCATTTGGAAGAGGGTACAATTCCGGGATGATGTCGTGACCCTTCTCGTCTCGAACGAGAAGTCGACCTAGTGGTCCTGGGTCACCGATTCCGAGACCAGATTCGTTGTTTCGGCTTCGATTCAATTCTCGTATTGAGAGAGTTGAGAGATCGGGACGGTGGCCTTCGCGAGTGTAGTAGATTGGGAAGCCATGAGCACGAAAGACGCCAAGCAGGTGTTGAAGGCGAGGGATGACCGCTCGGACTGGATCTATGTCGTAACCTTGGTACACGAGATATCCTTCTGGAGCGCAAACTGGATGAAAGTTAGTTATATACTTTCATAGGGCACCTTTCAACTAGCGGAGCTGAGGAAGTCGGATCGTTATCTTGGGAAGTCCCCAGCAAACAAGGAATGCCAACAAAAGTGGGATTTGAACAGACAGATATAAAGGAAATGACATCGAGAAGGGGAACATGTTCTCGATAACAATCACGACAACGTACAATCCATCTGCATATCTATGATCACCAGAGCAGTCGTCTTTGGATCAAGTATCCCATCAGACGGCCAGTCATATGGGTTCGCGGAGATCTTAGGTTCCATCTTCGAAAGTGAAAGGGTTGAGATGCTTGGAGTATCTGGAAGCTTCCTGGTTCGATATGCTTTATCTATTACAAAATTCTGCCTTCTTCCCCTCTTACTCCTGGGTGAGAAAAAATGATGATGTTTCGAAGGAAGTTGGATGTTGACTTTCGTTGGTCGCTGCCGAATGTCGGGAAATTCGGGCTAGCGTGGGCACTAAGCCGTTCCAGAGATATGAAAGGCAGTGGCCCTTCCAACTCGAAGATTTTGTGACAACAACTTTGCTAATGAGATTACATTTTGAACTTCGAGCCAAGAGTCGAAGAAAGAGGCCTAGGGAGAGACGAAGAGGATGGAGGAATGACAACCTCGGTAAACTCAAGAAATGCGTTTCGATGCTTGGCTTGATTTTTTAATCGGCAACTGGCTGTGTCAAGAATAACACATCGAATGCGGGCAGCTGAATTGCCCAATCTACGATTTTGAGATGGCTGTCTAGACTTCGATTGGTGTAACACGAGAATCGTGTAATATATCCACTATAGCAGGCTATCCACGCGTGCTGGAGATCCTGCAGGAGGCTGCAAAAGCCCGAGGTCGCACCACCAAAGCAGCTGCAGCTTCTGGGAAAGCATGCAATTGGATTCGGGTATACATTAATGTGATACGAACCGACTCTTGGGAACTTTCCCGTGAGATATGGGAATGCTCGTGGCGGCGTCCAGGTTGCGGTGCAGATGGACAGATTGCTGCCAGGCGAGCTCTGACGAGTTTCGAGGCAAGCCTTTGACGGCATCTCGAGCTACATGTAAGAATATTGGTTGTGCCTCCTGTGAGTTCAACCAACCTTAGCTGCCTCTATTCAGCCTTGCACGAGGACTGACGACGAGGCAAGGCTGCGGATTCTATACTGATACATGGATTGTCTACTTGGGTATCGAGGGCCTGAAAGAACAAGTCTGCATCACCACACACCCTTCTGCGGTCTAGAAGTACCAGAACCACTTTGAGATATCAGCTCTCATTCATCTCTTCTGTAAACGTGATTCTGTGAGTCTCTTATGCCTCCGGCAAGACAGAATACATACCGCTGATATCAAAGTTGCACAGCAGAAGAAGCCACCGGCAAAGTTGGCCGTCATCCCTAAGAAGTGGCGAGAACCGGCAAGATTGTGGCGGCATTCGAAGTCGAGATATCGGAACTCAAGCCGAATTGGCCAAACGTAATGTTTCCATTGTCAGATATGAGTGGAGAGAATCAAAGATAAGCTAGGCACTATTTCTTTATCTAGGAGAGAGACGCTTGGGAGCCTCCCACTTCCGCCGTCGACCCCACCCTTGAGGAGACCGACTTCCTCCTACAAGGTTCTGGACCTTTCATCTGACACAGAGTCAAGTTGTAGCATCGAAGTGTGATTCAGTTGATTTTTTGTATTTCTTGAAGTCAAAGATTGAATTATAGGGCTTCCGATATCTGGAAGTGTGCCAAACATACATATAACTAGTCGTAGCGAATGGGTTGTTTCCTAGCTGCCAAAGCTGACATCTCAAGCATCTTGAAGAGATCCGATAGGCATTGCACATCTAGTCCAAGTTAAGTCAGTTCGTATTGATATATCCCCATGCTTGTCTTGTTAAAGTACTCTTTCCGCACAAGCTTTCCATGCATGCAAGCTCCCCGAGCTGCATACCCACCACTCTGTGCCGTCCCGATAAGCCAGGATCCCCAATTTTGTGACTGACTACTGATCGTAATCGAAAGTCGGCTATTCATATATGCTGTGATATCTGCCCTTCCCTTCTTGCTTTCATTCTTTGATATTTTGCGATTAGGGTAGTGATCAATTTGACCTATTGTTATACCCACCCGTCGTCATGGCCGACCCAGAAACCAAAGCCATCTCTACAGATGCCGAGGATACGACATTGGAGCACATGGGCTACCAGCCTGGTAAGTAATTCAATTTGGCTATACAGAAATCTTTACTCAAAATTTTACACAGAGCTCAAACGTTCCTTTGGTCTGGTTGGGATGATTGGGTTCTCGTTCTCAATAGTCACATGGTATGTATGCTCTCGTACAAACGACGATTGATGGAGGAAGCTGTGGTAAAGATGGGGTTCTAACGGGCTTTCGCAGCTGGAGCGCATTGGGAGGAGTTCTCGTCACTGGAGTCAATGCCGGAGGACCTCCCGTGATGATCTGGGGTTGGTTGGGGATATGTTGTGTTGCCCTGTGTGTTGCATACTCAATGGCTGAGATGTGCTCAGAGTACCCTGTTGCTGGAGGTAAGTGGGCTCGTCGATGAATCTAACCCCTGAAATTGTATGCTGTGAATGCCAGGCACTTGGTAGGCAATACAAATTTCGAGACTGACTTTGAAGTTACCAGGTCAATACAGCTGGGTCTTTATTTTGGCACCAAAGAGTATCCGTAGACAATTTTCCTACCTGACGGGCTGGTTCATGATTATCGGTAAATGATATGGATCTACGTTTTTGACATGGTTCTGATTAAAGACAGGCCTCTTGGCAATTGGGGCCACGAATAGCTTCATCTGCGCCAACTTCATCCTGGGACAAGCGAATCTGGTGAACCCGAGCTTCGTGATCGAAAGATGGCACACCGTTCTAGTGGCCTGGGCTGTCACCTTGTTTGCGGCATTCATGAATCTATGGGGATCCAAAGTGCTGGACAAACTGTCGAAAGGATTCCTGGTGTTCAATATCGTCGCCTTCATTGTCACAATCACGACAATTCTCGCCTGTAATAAAAACAAACAGTCCGCCTCGTTCGTGTTCAAGGACTTCCAGAACTTCACCGGATTTGGTACCTCGATGGCTGGTATCATCGGCATATTGCAGCCTGCGTTCGGGATGTGTTGCTGTAAGTTTTGCTTGAGACGCATGTTGCCAGCCAACTAATCTGACTTTCGAACAGACGATGCTCCAGCCCACATGACCGAAGAGATCAAAGACGCTAGCAAGCAAGCTCCAAGAGCTATCGTCCTATCCGTTTACCTCGGCGCCGTCACTGGATTCATATTTCTGATTGCAGTATGCTTCTGCATTGGAGATATCAACGAGGTTGCCTCGACACCAACAATGTCCCCACTCCTTCAAATATACTTCGACTCTACTAATAGCAACGTCGGATCCTGTTTCCTGGCATCGTTGATGGTTGTCATTGATATTGGTGCCGCCAATGGTCTGCTCGCTGAAGGGGCTCGATCTCTCTATGCTTTCGCTCGTGACGAGGGACTGCCATTCTCCTCTGTAATTCGAAAGGTCGAGCCTAAGCACCAAATGCCAATCGTTGCAATCGCTCTCGGAGCAATCATCCAGATGGCATTCTGCAGTATATACTTCGGCACCGTTACCGGTTTCAATACGATAATCGCCATAGGCACGGAAGGTTTCTACCTTTCCTACGCTATGCCTTTGCTGGTCCGCCTGATCTCCTATTTCAGTGGAACCCACAGACAGCTCTCTGGACCATGGGCTATGAGACCAGCTGTTTCATTGACACTCAACGCCATAGGCCTGACTTACTTGCTCTTCGCGTGTATCACGTTCAATTTTCCGTCTGTATATCCTGTAAACAGCGAGAACATGAACTATACCTCGGCGGCGGTCGGAGTTATCATGTTGATTGCTGCCCTGACGTGGTTCACGACTGCAAAGAAGCAGTTCTCGGGACCCGAGGTTCATATAGAGGGTGTAGCAGATGTTGGAAGCGATGCGGTTGAGTTTGAAAGGGTCGGGAGGAGTGAGAAGAAGACTTCGCCATGAGGTGTAGACTTGAATAGAGTGTATGGGAGGAAATTGAGAAACTTGCAACTTTAGCTAGAAAGATACTTACTACCGACACTCTGTACTATATACCTGGACTCGATATATTATGGTAGATCAAAGATTCGTCAGATGTCTCACAGTGAAAGTCCTAATACTTCCTGGAAAGTGTCTACGACCTTGACGAATTTATCGGGAGTTCTTACTGTGGACCACAAGAACGATGCGAGGATGAGCCCCATGTTTCGTTTCAATGACAGCTCACTCAGAAGCATCCAGGATCATCCTATCTTGTGGCTGATTTCGAGATGCATGGTCATGCACTCGAACGGAATTTGTAGACAGACTAACTTTTGAGTAAGAGATAGGCATTGGCTTTGGTAGACTCTCGAATTTAGGACATCGTGCTGTCGTAGTCTACCATTTGTGCTATTAGCTATGGTGAACTGGACGGGGCGAAAGAGTGTCAGCCTGTCTGATTATAGGGAATCTGGGCCAAATCTTGATTGAATGTTCATGTCGACCTCATAAATACATAAAGATGTATCGCCAACCATGTATTCGAGAATGCAGCATTCGCTCCGAACGCCCCTGGGTTTGGACCTGAGCAGAGGCACCTGCAGATGCATTTTACCGTGGTGCATGAACTGCTTCCAATTCATGAACCCATACAGGCACTTGGGTTCTGGAACCTGCTCGTCGCGTAAATCACTGATTGAGTGAATTTATCCAGTAGAATTGATGACGCAAAGCCACCGGATGCATTGTCCAGGAGAGTTCCTCGTTTGGCGGAATTGATTGCGAGTTGAAGATTGGCGCACCCTAATCGAGGAGACGGTCTGTCAGTTCACATGTACTCGTTGCTGCACCGACACGCCCAATTTGGCCGACCCCTGCGCTAGAGGGTGAACTCAACAACGATAGCCTCCTGAATCAACATCATTGCCAAACGACAACTACGACCAGCGACAACACCCTCCGGCATAGAGGGACTTTCCGAATATCTGGACACTAACAACAGTGCGATAACAGAGCTATTTTATTGCATTACATCCAACTTACAACAGTTTCATTCACCCAAAACCTACCGACCGACCGATCTATCACGAACAACCAAACACGACAACCAAGCGCGCGGACCAGCTTATTCGATACAAGCACACCGCTACACCAGCACAAGATCACAAAGGAACACTATCTGAGCGTACTCAGGGGCAGTAGGAGAAAGACAGACCTCTTCAGAGGTATATTGGAGGTTGGGAAACCTCGCAGATGCCAGCTTGCGCACAGCTAGCAAACACACAGTAAACACCACTACCGCCGCTCATGGATGAGCCACCTTCGTCCCCGCCGACAGATCTGTCGACCCCGGAAAGCGCGCTTGCATATTATAAATCGCAATATGAACAACTCGAGCATGAGTTAGCGGAATTCCAGGCCTCCAGTCAGGAGCTCGAGGCAGAACTGGAGAAGGACGTTGAGGCTGCCGAGAAGAGGGAACGTGTGCTGCAGGAGAAGGCTGAGAGCTTGGGATTTGAGGTCGAGGAATGGAAGGTATGCTTAGCCCATGGCTCCTGTCGATGCACGTTACCCGTCCTTGATCTAACAGTACGTTGCAGTCCAAATACAAGCAGTCCAAAACCGAGGCGAACACGGCGCAAAACACCCTCCAGAAAGAGATCACCACACTTCGAGATACAAACCGGACACTACAGCTAAGGTTACGCGATATCGAAGTTCAGAACGATGACTTCGAGAGGCAAGCGCGGAATACTTCATCGTCGTTGGAAGATCTTGAGTCAAAGTACAATGTTGCAATCGAAAGAGCCGTCATGATGGAGGAGGAGATCAAAGTTGGAGAGCAGGAAAGAGAAAACCTGCGGATCGAAACCCAACGCCTACGAGATGAGCTTGCCGACCTCAGAATAGAAGCAGAGATAATGCAGGACAAACTCCGGAAACGACATGTTCCAAATATTGCAACCGATATCACTGCGCCAAACTCTCCTTCCCTTGGAGACTCTCCAACATCTACTGCCTCTTCCCCAATGATCACGACTCCACCAGATACGAAATCAATCTCCACTACCGATGGAATATCCGATGCGCCTACCCCTCCTTCTCCGCCTATCTCGGATGCTTCTGGTTCAGCGAAGCGAATGCTGAAGACTCCTATGAATCCGCCGAAGAGCAAGATGAAGCTTCCTTCTGGAGATTCGAGCACGACGCCCAAACCTGCAGCACGATACCCATCAGGGAATCTGCGAAGCTCCCGGGGACCACCACCATCTGCCCCACCTAGTTCCACGCGCATGCGCAATGCAACTCCTGCTGTTATTCGAAATGCCAAGTCTAAGGCACCAGCAACCCGTGGCCTGCCTAATTCAACATCCCTTACACACATTCGAAGTCTCACAGCGCAGATGCAGAGGTTGGAACAACGTGTGCACTCTGCGAGATCGAAATTGCCCGCTCCAGTCAATACTCCGCCTCGAGCATCTCCTCGAAACGGATCGGCTTTGGGGCAGAATTATATGCCTTCTAGTGTCACTATAAGGAGCAGGAAACGGACTGGTGGAAGCACGATAAGTAACTCGTCGATAGCACCAGAAGACACTCCACAATCATCAACAAAACACGTTGCAAGGCTATCTACATCGGGTATCAGCAGATTGTCCTTTGGTCCACTTCCGAGCCGCGAGAATACCGATAGCAGGCCCAGCAGCCGAGCGAGCGCTACCAGCTACGTCCGACCAGATCGCCCTGTGAGCCGGACCGAGATTGCACGTCCTGTGAGCCGTACGTCGATGTCAGGGGCTCGTACGCCACTGGGGCACTACTCCCAGTCCTCGATTGCCGAATCTCGGAGACCAAGGTCTAGTATTGGCGGCAACTACGGGGCATCACACGGTCACGGCCATTCCCAAAGCGTCTCACATATCGATCTTGATGAATCTCGGGAGCTGGACTTTGCAACCCCTAGCCGAAGAAATACATACGGCAAAGGGGACCTAGAAAGCAGTGCCATTCCTGGCCCACCTGGACTTGCAAGACGGAAAAGCGGTCCACTTGGCATGACAACGTTACCCAGGAGGACGACCAGCGGAGGACCAGCTTCAAGAGACGGAGACAAGGCAGATAGTGGGATGAAGCCTCCAGGTCGACCAAGGAAGCTTTCTGGTGTAGGAGAGACATATTGAACATGGACAAGGCTGGCTGTATACTGAAACTCTTTGCTTGCACTGCACACGACTTGTATACGACGTTATGACGGGGGTGGATTGTTTACTTGTGGCTTGAGCATTGGTGCAACTGGCGTTTTGTCGATTCTTCTACATACCTATACTTTGCATTGCGAGATTATCAGGTGCATTGCATTGTAGGAAGGAGGGAGGATGGATTGATTGATGGAATATGATGGAATAGGAGGGCTGCCACTTCATTCGTTGCAATGCTCGAGTTGGCTGAGCTGGTCGCTTGATTGATAGCTAGATCAAGCTAATTCTGAACGAAGAGATTTTGATGCTTGAAGTGTTGTTCGTCTGAGTGTGCAATATTCTCTGGCAGCAATGTATATAGTGAAGCAAATAGCCGAGAAGAAGTCAATAGCTGCCACACCCAAACGGTCGAGAAGCTAACCAAACATTACGTCAAACCTGTAAACCCGATCGCTGAGATGGACCGACTACCAGACCAGACCTGCTCTACACTACTGTACGAACCTTGTGATACAAGACGTTGTGCTGTTTTTAGAAGTGTATTCGTGAGGATTTGGGGTGTGGCTTGTATCTGCAGACCACGAGAAGCCGCCGAAGCGAAGGAGGATCAGATGAATGGGATGGATAAGTGAGCACTGAGCTCAGCCGGACCTCCGTAAACAGTCCGTACCGTACCGTACCTACCTACACAACAGTAGTACTCTGCGATATAAAATAAAATTGACAGGTTGGCGCTTGCTCAGCCCTGCCCTGTTTAATCATTTGGAATCCGATCAGAGACAATGTTGCACTATGGAATGCATGCCGGCAGCTAGGTACTTATATTCTGCACCGTGGTTGATGTCTCATTAGAAGGGAAGTAAGGACTTGTGGCCGAAAGCACGAATGCCAAACAATGGTATGCTTGTAGCATCGATGTAGAGCAGTTGGTTCGTACAGAGCTAGCGGTGTGAGCATTGACCGGAACTTCTGGTGCAAGCTGAAGCCAACGAGAATAAAGTACTGTTTAGCCTTGGAGCAGCTGTTTCGTGACCAACAACCTCAAATGCAGCCAGAGTCGGCCGAAGAAAAGGTCATCCGGATGAAAGGAGTGAACAAATAATGTTGGAAGACCAAGTTGAAAAAGGTTCCAGACAAAAGAAGTTTGGATGTTCAAAGTGCTGGATCTCAGCATTCGGGCAAGAGTGGAGCCTGTCTGGTCCCATCCCGACATGTTGGGGAAGTTCCTTGAGGCGGAATGGATGCCGCCACACTTAGGACGCCGGCATCGACTGGGATTGTGCAGACACCTGCGTCATGGAGTCCGGCCAGTGAGGAAAGTGTGCGATCTGGCGTGCATGTCAGTGCAGGGTGTGAGGGGGAGGGCAGGCCAGTGATTAGAATAGCCCGGCCGCTGTGTGGTGGGTGTACTGTATCTACGAAGTACGAACGGACTCTCAGACTCAACAACTTAGTGAAGTCCAGACGGGACACGATGCAATTAAGTATACTACTAGATGGCTTCCTTCGATCGATCGACCCGAACCCGTCCGTCGGCTTCTGATGAGATCTTGAGGTTTGTAAATAGATGCATGAATAAATGTTTGCTGGGGACTTGTGCAGATTAAGATTGTCTGAGATTGTCTCTTCTTTCAATCTGTTGGAGAGCAGTGAGCATCCAGCCTACGCCGTATCGGGCATGGGCGACTGGAGTTCGTTGGGTCGCTCACCGAATTGGAGGCCGGCCAGCAGTGGCTGTTGAGGAAAGCGGAGAGAGCTTGGGAGCTCAAGGTTTGGTTTTAGGGTGGTCGACGAGGCTAGGGGTGAGAGATGGCCCGCTGCTGGGCATTGGGTAAGGGTAGGAGCAAGGGCCTGTTGAAGGGCAGCGGACGGACAGCTGGAAGCAGAGGAGGGTAGGGAAGGAAACGAAGTATTATTTCATAATAAACCGTCCTCCACAACTTTCTCCCGTGGACAACTACCTACATTTCAAAACTCCTCCTCCCTCCCTCTACCCAAGAAAATCTTCATTCTCTCCTCTCTCCTCCTCCTCCTACTCCGAGTACTTTGCTTCCTCCCGTAACTTTCAATTCTGCCTCTGTCGTTGATACCCACCCCCCACAGCCTCCTCTCGTCGAGGTCTCCAATTCGGCGCCGTCTCAGATTCGGCGACTTTGAACAACCACCAGCTTCTCAGCCCCGAATCCTATTCTCGAGAGGCATAGATATAATCTCAGGGCCAAGCAAGCAATTCACTTTGTACAGTTTTGGATACAGCACTTACCCGCATTACCACTGGCGACCTCACTCAGTCCGCTCGTCCTCCGCGAGCATTGATTTCTGCACAATGGCGGCAGTCAATGGCAATGGGAAGGCCACAAACGGCACAGTTCCAATCATGAATGGCTCGACTTCATATGCGGCCAAACACAAGCTGGCAGACCATTTCATCGGTGGAAACAAGCTGGAAAATGCTGCTCCGGGTCCTGTTAAGGACTTCGTGGCAGCTCACGATGCCCACACGGTCATCACCAACGTGCGTATAAACAACTGGACAAAAATACCAATGGCTCAACTAATCAAATGTACAGGTTTTGATTGCCAATAATGGTATTGCTGCAGTCAAGGAGATTCGATCCGTGCGAAAATGGGCTTACGAAACATTTGGCGACGAAAGGGCTATTCAATTTACGGTCATGGCCACACCAGAGGATTTGCAGGCGAACGCAGATTATATCCGGATGGCAGATCAATATGTGGAGGTCCCCGGAGGAACAAATAATAACAACTACGCAAACGTGGAGTTGATTGTAGATGTTGCTGAGCGTATGAACGTTCATGCAGTCTGGGCTGGATGGTAAGTGGTTTCGCGCTTTTTGTTTGGGGTGTTTACTTACTGATTCCTGAACAGGGGCCACGCTTCAGAAAACCCAAAACTGCCAGAGTCATTAGCAGCTTCGCCGAAGAAGATTGTCTTTATTGGTCCTCCTGGCTCTGCCATGCGATCTCTCGGTGACAAGATTTCCTCAACAATTGTCGCACAACACGCCAAGGTTCCTTGCATTCCATGGTCGGGAACTGGTGTCGACCAGGTGGACGTTGCCGAAGACGGCATTGTCACAGTCGAGGATGATGTCTATATGAAGGGCTGTGTTCAGTCATGGCAGGAAGGTCTCGAGAAGGCGAAGCAGATTGGATTCCCCGTTATGATCAAGGCCTCCGAGGGTGGTGGTGGAAAGGGTATCCGAAAGGCGGAAAGCGAGCAAGGCTTCGAAGCCCTTTACAAAGCCGCTGCCAGCGAAATTCCCGGATCTCCCATCTTCATCATGAAGCTGGCCGGAAATGCCAGACATTTAGAGGTTCAATTGCTGGCCGACGAGTACGGAAACAATATTTCGCTTTTCGGCAGAGATTGCTCCGTCCAACGCAGACATCAAAAGATTATTGAGGAGGCACCAGTCACAATTGCAAAGCCAGAGACTTTCCAGGCTATGGAGAAGGCTGCTGTTCGTCTTGGTCGTCTCGTGGGTTACGTTTCAGCTGGTACCGTAGAGTACCTCTACTCGCACTCCGACGACAAATTCTACTTCTTGGAACTCAACCCCAGATTGCAAGTCGAGCATCCAACCACCGAAATGGTCAGTGGTGTCAATTTGCCTGCTGCGCAACTCCAAATCGCGATGGGTCTTCCTCTGCACAGAATTCGCGACATCAGATTGCTGTATGGAGCGGATCCCCAAACCTCAAGCGAGATCGACTTCGACTTTTCCAAGGAGAACAGCTCTCTTACCCAGCGCCGTCCAAAACCAAAGGGCCACACCACTGCGTGCCGTATCACATCCGAAGATCCAGGAGAGGGTTTCAAGCCTTCAAGCGGTACCATGCACGAGTTGAACTTCAGGAGTAGTTCCAATGTATGGGGTTATTTCTCTGTAGGAACTGCTGGTGGTATCCACAGCTTCTCCGACAGTCAATTCGGTCACATTTTCGCCTATGGTGAGAACAGATCAGCATCGCGAAAACACATGGTTGTCGCTTTGAAAGAATTGAGCATTCGTGGTGATTTCCGAACCACCGTCGAGTATTTGATCAAGCTTCTGGAGACCCCTGCATTCGAAGGCAACACAATCACTACTGGATGGCTCGATGAGCTCATCTCGAACAAGTTGACTGCCGAGCGACCCGATCCTATGCTTGCTGTTGTTTGCGGTGCCGTTTGCAAGGCACACATCGCAAGCGAGGCTTGCATCTCGGAGTACAGAAACAGCTTGGAGAAGGGTCAAGTCCCAGCCAAGGACATCTTGAAGACTGTCTTCCCCATCGACTTCATTTACGATGGTCACAGATACAAGTTCACCGCCACCCGATCGAGCTTGGACAGCTACCACTTGTTCATTAACGGCTCGAAGTGCTCAGTCGGTGTTCGCGCTTTGAGTGACGGAGGTCTTTTGGTCCTCCTCAGCGGCCGTAGTCACAACTTGTACTGGAAGGAAGAGGTTGGAGCCACTCGCTTGAGTGTCGATAGCAAGACTTGCCTGCTTGAGCAAGAGAATGACCCAACACAACTGCGAACTCCATCTCCAGGAAAGCTCGTCAAATTCACAGTCGACAATGGAGAGCACATTAAGGCTGGTCAAGCGTTCGCTGAAGTTGAGGTCATGAAGATGTACATGCCTCTCATTGCTGGCGAAGATGGTATTGTGCAATTCATCAAGCAGCCAGGAGCTACTCTAGAGGCTGGTGATATTATCGGTATACTTGCTCTTGATGACCCCTCAAGAGTTCAGTCTGCCCAGCCTTTCCTTGGCCACCTCCCTGATCTCGGACCACCACAAGTCGTTGGCACCAAGCCCGCCCAGCGATTCATCCTCCTGCACAGCGTTCTTGCAAATATCCTCAATGGTTTCGACAACCAAGTCATCATGGCCTCCACCCTCAAGGAGCTTATCGAAGTCCTTCGTGACCCAGATTTGCCATATGGCGAGTGGAACGCTCAATTCTCTGCTCTCCATGCAAGAATGCCTCAGCGTCTTGATGCCACTTTCACCCAAATTGTTGATCGTGCACGCGTTCGCAAGGGCGAGTTCCCAGCAAAGAACTTGTCCAAGGCATTCTCCAAGTTCTTGGAGGAGAACGTTGCTCCCGGCGATGTCGAGACTCTGAAGACTACTCTTCTGCCCTTGACTGAGGTCCTTGACCGATATGCTGAGGGTCAGAAGGTCCACGAGTTTGACGTATTCTCCGGTCTTTTGGAGCAATACGTATCAGTCGAGAAGCTGTTCTCTGGCCGCCAATCGCGTGATGAAGAGGTCATTCTGAAGCTCAGAGACGAGAACAAGGATGACAGCTTCAAGGTTGTCCAAATCGTCCTTTCTCACAGCAGAATCGGCGCTAAGAACAACTTGATTCTCGCCATTCTCGACGAGTACAAGCCCAACAAGCCAAGCGCAGGCAATGTCGCCAAGTACTTCCGCCCAGCTCTCCGAAAACTCACCGAGCTCGAGAGCAGACAGACCGCAAAGGTCGCGCTCAAGGCTCGTGAGCTTCTCATCCAATGTGCTATGCCATCACTGGAGGAGCGTGCTGCTCAGATGGAGCACATTCTCCGATCATCTGTTGTCGAATCCCGATATGGTGAGACCGGATGGGAGCACAGAGAGCCAGATCTCGAGGTCCTCAAGGAAGTTGTCGACTCCAAGTACACTGTCTTCGATGTCTTGCCTATCTTCTTTGGTTACCAAGACCCATGGGTTTCGCTCGCTGCTCTTGAAGTATACATTAGACGAGCATACCGTGCTTACTCGTTGAAGAAGATCGAGTACCATAACGACTCGGCTGAGCCCCCATTCATTGTCTCCTGGGACTTCGTTCTCCGAAAGGTTGGTGCTTCAGAATTCGGCATGCCGATCCAGTCGTCGGCTCCTTCCACCCCAGCAACCCCATCCTACGAATCTGGCAACCCATTCAAGCGTGTCAGCTCCATCAGCGACATGTCTTACCTCGTCAACAAGACCGACAACGAGCCAACTAGAAAGGGTGTCATCGTTCCAGTGCAATATCTGGATGAAGCCGAAGAATATCTCTTGCGCGCTCTGGAGGTATTCCCAAGCGCTGGCAAGACCAAGAAGTCTGCTGCAAGTGGATTGATGCCAGACTTGAACGGCAAGCGCAAGACTCTGCCTCCAATCGCTACCGAGGATGAACTCACCGCTGTCTGCAATGTTGCTGTCCGCGATTCAGAGAGTCTCGATGATAACGAGACCATTGCCAGAATCAACCTCATTGTCAAGGAATACAAGGAGGAGCTCCTGGCCCGCCGTATTCGCCGTCTCACATTCATCTGCGGTCACAAGGATGGATCGTATCCAGGCTACTACACTTTCCGTGGCCCCGAGTACGAGGAAGACCAGAGCATCCGACACATCGAGCCCGCCTTGGCCTTCCAACTTGAACTTGGGAGACTTTCCAAGTTCAGAATCAAGCCAGTTTTCACCGAGAATCGCAACATCCACATTTATGAGGCGACCGGCAAAGATGTCGAGGGCGATAAGCGTTATTTCACTCGTGCTGTTGTCCGTCCTGGTAGACTTCGTGACGAGATCCCAACTGCTGAGTACCTCATCTCGGAGTCTGACAGACTCATGAACGACCTCCTCGATGCTCTAGAGATCATTGGCAACAACAACTCCGATCTTAACCACATCTTCATCAACTTCTCCCCCGTCTTCCCTCTACAACCACCTGAGGTTGAGAAAGCTCTCGGTGGCTTCCTAGAGCGCTTCGGACGTCGTCTCTGGCGCCTCCGTGTCACCGCTGCTGAGATCCGCATCATCTGCACAGAGCCCACCACTGGTATGCCATACCCATTGCGTGTTGTCATCACCAACACCTCTGGATACGTCATTCAAGTCGAGATGTATGCTGAGCGCAAGTCCGAGAAGGGTGGTGATTGGGTCTTCCAGAGCATCGGAGGCACCACAAAGGTTGGTTCCATGCACTTGCGACCTGTATCTACACCATATCCTACCAAGGAGTGGTTGCAACCAAAGAGATACAAGGCTCACATTATGGGCACTCAATACGTCTACGACTTCCCAGAGCTCTTCAGGCAGGCTATCCAAACCAGCTGGGTCAAGGCTGTCAGCAAGCACGCATCGTTGGCAGACAAGCAACCACCAACTGGTGAGTGCATCGACTACAGCGAGCTTGTACTGGATGACAAGGACAACCTCGCCGAAGTCTTCCGTGAGCCTGGTACCAACACTCACGGCATGGTCGGTTGGATTGTGACAGCCAGAACTCCAGAGTATCCTCGCGGCCGAAAGTTTGTCATTGTCGCCAACGACATCACTTTCAAGATTGGTAGTTTCGGACCTAAGGAAGATCAATTCTTCAACAAGTGCACAGAGCTTGCGAGGAAACTTGGTATCCCCCGTATCTACCTATCTGCTAACTCTGGTGCTCGTATCGGCATGGCTGAGGAGTTGATTCCTCACTTCAACATTGCCTGGAACAACCCCGAGAAGCCAGAGGCCGGCTTCAAGTACTTATACTTGAAGGCTGATGCTAAGAAGCGATTTGAGGATGGCAAGAGCAAGGATGTCATAACCGAAGAGGTTACTGAAGATGGTGAAGTCAGACACAAGATCGTTACCATCGTTGGTGCTGAGGATGGTCTCGGTGTTGAATGTTTGAAGGGCTCTGGTTTGATTGCTGGTGCAACTAGCAGAGCGTACGAGGATATATTCACCATTACTCTGGTCACCTGTCGATCAGTCGGTATGTATCTGCCAAAAAGATCACTTACGAATTACTAACTTTCCTAGGTATTGGAGCCTACTTGGTCCGTCTTGGACAGAGAGCCATTCAAATCGAAGGCCAGCCAATCATCTTGACCGGTGCCCCAGCTATCAACAAGCTACTCGGTCGTGAAGTTTACACCTCGAATTTGCAACTTGGAGGCACTCAGATCATGTACAAGAATGGTGTGTCCCACATGACTGCCAACGATGATTTCGAGGGTGTTTCCAAGATCGTTGAGTGGATGGCCTACGTCCCAGACAAGAGGAACAGCCCATTGCCAATCGGACCAGCTGTTGACTCTTGGGACCGTGACATCGTCTACACTCCTCCACCTAAGCAACCATACGACGTGAGATGGTTGATTGCTGGTAAGGATGATGACGAGGGGTTCATGCCAGGTCTTTTTGACAAGGATTCATTCGTCGAGACTCTCGGTGGCTGGGCGAAGACCGTGGTTGTTGGCCGTGCACGACTTGGCGGCATCCCCATGGGTGTGATTGCGGTTGAGACCCGCTCGGTTGAGAATATCACCCCTGCCGATCCCGCAAATCCGGATTCGATGGAACAGATCACGAACGAGGCCGGTGGAGTCTGGTACCCGAACTCTGCATTCAAGACCGCTCAAGCCATCAAGGACTTCAACAATGGTGAGCAATTGCCATTGATGATCTTGGCCAACTGGAGAGGTTTCTCGGGCGGACAACGTGATATGTACAATGAGGTCCTGAAATACGGATCTTACATTGTCGATGCTCTTGTCAAGTATGAGCAGCCAATATTTGTCTACATCCCACCTTTCGGAGAATTGCGTGGTGGTTCATGGGTAAGTCATCTGCTACTATTCATTTTGAGCCTAGCTAACAGTGTCAGGTCGTCGTCGATCCTACGATCAACCCAGAATTCATGGAAATGTATGCTGACGAGGATGCTCGCGGTGGTGTCTTGGAGCCAGAAGGTATTGTGAATATCAAATACCGCAGAGACAAGCAGCTCGAGACCATGGCACGCTTGGACCCTGAGTACGGCGCGCTTCGCAAGCAATTGGCCGACAAGTCCTTGACCCCAGATCAGATCTCGGATGTCAAGGTCAAGGCCACTGCCCGTGAGCAATTGCTTCTCCCAGTTTACATGCAAGTCTCATTGCAATTCGCCGATCTCCACGACCGTGCTGGCCGAATGAAGGCCAAGGATGTTATCAGACAATCTCTGGTATGGAGAGAGTCAAGAAGGTTCTTCTACTGGCGTGTACGCCGTCGTGTGAACGAGGAGTACATCTTGAAGCGCATGGCATCTGCCTCCAAGAACCCTCTCGCATCACGAGCACGCAACCTCGAGACTCTTGCTGCCTGGACTGGTATCCCCAAGTTCTCGCACGCCGATCGCGATGTTGCTATGTGGTATGAGGAGAACAGAAAGACTGTGCACGAGAAGGTTGAGTCTTTGAAGACGGAGGGTGTCGCTTTTGATGTTGCCAGCTTGTTGAGAGGAAATAGCAAGGGTGGCTTGAAGGGTGTGCAACAGGTGCTCAGCATGCTACCTGCTAATGAGAGGGAAGAGGCCCTCAGATTCTTGAGCCAGGCATAATTTAGATGGATTTACTTCGGGTTTCTTTGCTTGGAAGGAAAGACGGGTTTGCTGCGACTTGCGTCAAGCGTGTACATTGGTTTGCATTCAAACATTTGTAAATTGAGGGTCGTTCATATAGGCGTTTGTAAGAAAGCAATGCAATTTTAGTATCACTTTTTCATCTGCTTCGCTTCCTCGGCTGCAAAGTGTCAAGTGTCAAATCAAGTGTGGTGAGCATGAGATCAACCGTGGGTTTGAACTTGATACGACGCTTCTCTGTATCAGGTAATCGTCAATCTCGACTGGCGCTCCTGGACCATGCGATGATTCTCAGGCTGGACTAATGCTTTCCGTCCCATCTTCTTTCTCCGGCATGCGACGTCTCCGAGTGCTGGGATCGCCGTGCGGGCGTCTCAGCGGCTCTGGGGACCCTGTGGTGATCTTGGGGAGCTCGGATGAACGTCACGTGGCGCTCCCTTCTGTCGCTGAATGTGGTTTCGGTTGTCATGCATGTCTGCTCTCGAGTGATAGCTGGACGATAGTGATTCGATCGCGTAGAGATTAGGTCTGAGAGCCGCAACTGCGGATCAAGGCGTCTGCTTTGGATGGCTTGCAGAGAAGCTTCCATGGACTGGGATTGGGATTGAGAGCAGGGTTGGGATGGTGTCGGCTGTCGTCTGATATCTGATATCTGGCGATGATGTGCTTTGCGTGCATTGCTTGAAGCATGTGGTATATCACGGATGACTGGGGATGTGGGGAGTAGCGGAGCTGGTTCTTGATTGTTGCTCGGGTATGTTGGTATGGAGAGGTGTATTGTACAGCATGATGTCTTCTTTGCGAGGAGAAGGTAACTGGGTGAAATGGTTCCGGATGGAGCTTGAGCTTCTAGTCTCGCTATCTCTGGATTGAGATTTGAAGATCGAACCTGAGGTCTGACTTCAGTCCTGGGGTACAGGCAGTAGAGCAGGTGAGTGCTGGGGTCTTTGTAATGAGGAAGTCCTCTGCATGTGGACCACTTCCCCATGCTGCAGACCATCAGTCACCGGTCATTACTATTGTATCATATGCTTTCTTGGCTGGGTAACGACTGTTCCGATGTCGTCAGCTATTATATCAGGAAATAGCTCATAATGCGATATTATATTTCCTTCACCGGTATGCTATCGAGTCCTTCCGAGAAAGAAAGAAAGTTCAGTTCTTAGTATATGTGTTATTATTTCTTTTCGTTCTTGACATTTACCCTCTCTCAGCCCGACTGGTTCTTGTCTTTGCTTCTTCCTTTTTTCCTTCTGGTTTCTTGCTTCACGCTTGTATGCCGTCGTGTTGTTCATTCGTTGCTACGCTCGTTGCTTTGCCCACTCGTCATTTCGTTTGAGAATATTGCCGATTCCCATCTGTCGGTTCTGTCTAATTTATCCTCTCTTTGAACAGAACAGAACCCTCGGATATTGGTTCAGTGCTGTCCTGATTCCGGTTCAGTTCGATTCGTTTTATACATCCACGGATTCCACACAAAACGACAACTGAAAATACTCTGTCCGACTAGCCAGTCCTGCTACTGTACTTCGCCGTCGTTCTCAAGATGCTGGCAAACACGCTCTTTTAATCAGTCTTTCCTTCTCTTAGCTGCTGCCGGCAAGCTTACATTCTTTTGCGTGCCGGATCACACATTCATTTATAATTATACATTACCTTCCTTTGATATACCACATATGCTATCAATAGCTCCCAATTGCTTTCCACAGGCTGGAAGCTACGAGCCCGAGATTGAGAGAAGTTCGGAACATACAGACAGATAAACATCAACTTGGATGTCATTCAACGGTTTCTTACCGCCGGGTTGGGGCGGCGGATGGCCTTTCCCATCTGTTAGCCCACAACCACCACCTCCTGGTTTCCCACCTACTGCATCACCGCCAGTACAAATACCAAATCCAACTTCAGTGTCACCAGGAGTACCCACGTCTACACCACCACCAACACCTACAGACTTCACAGTCACTCTTCCATTTCCACCGCCTAGTTCCACGACTGTCACTTCGCTCGTTACGGTACAGCCAACTAGCATCACTACTATCACCACAACAAATGTATCCACAAACGTCATCTCCAAGATCACAGAAACATCGACCACGCTCTCCATCACAGCCCTCGCGAATCCAGCAGCCACCTCTGCAATAGCCGGCCAATCCTCTCTACTCCGCTCGAATGCCACACTTTCAAGAACAAACATCACCGTATCTCTCGTCCTCGGCACGCTCTCCCTGCTACTCATCGCTGCACTCCTCACAATATTCATCCTGTACATCCGTCGCAGGAGGAAGAATCCGCATTCAGATGACGAAAGCCCACCCTTCACATCTCTCGCTCCTCGCCCCGCGCCAAACTTCACTGCCGGCGGGTCAAACTTCCAGAGTCGTGCGTCGGCGCCGAATCTACCACCTAGTCATATGAGAGAGACGAGCTTAAGTATGGGACCGAGAGGTGGGACGGCCGACAGTAACAGGAGGGCATTGGCGGCAGGTTTGACCGTTGGTGCTGCTGCTGGTGTAGGTGCAGCAGCTGGGGCAGTATCGGGTCCTACAGTCAGTAGACCGCGAAGAGTGTTTTTCAGGAGTTCTTCGGCGCCTGTTGAAGCACCTACTCCGCCGCCGAGGATACCGCCATTTAGAGGGCTGGGATTGCCGAGTATGGGTATTTTTGGGAGAAGTCCGAGTGCAACGCCTAGTCCGACCCCGAAAGGGAAGGAGAAGGACATCGGGGGTGGAGCTGGAGTTAGGACTCCTCCGCCGAGACCGGCTACGGCTGGTGCTGGGTCTGCTACTACTTTTGGACCGAGACCAAGTATAGAGAGATTGGGGAGTGATCGGCCGGCTTTGGCGAGGCAGAGTAGTATGCCGTTGTATCATGAGGCGCTGAGAAACCAGGCCGAGATGGAGAGGGAGGCTAGTGTGAGGGCACAGGCCGATAGGTTGGGATTGCCGGTTATTGCTGTGCAGAGAGGTGAGGGTGGTGAGAGTGGGAGTCTGGGAAGTGAGATGTTTGAGGAGAAGTCAAGTGGAGATGAGAAAGAAGCTGCTGGGGGAGAAGGAGAGGAGGAGAGTGATAGTAGTGGTGAGAGGGATAGGGAGAGGGAGAGGAAGGCTGGACTTGGTGTTGCGGGTGGGAATGGTGCTGATAATGGACGTGCTGGTGTCCTGCATAGTACGAGGGCTAGTAGTGGGGTGTTCCCTGATATGGAGAGGGAGATGCCGGAAAGAAGTGAGAAAGATGTGTACAGCTGATTGTTCGACAACTGAACTGGCTTGCATGGGTTCTGAGACAAGGGAGGCAGAGATGTTTTGAGGCTCGAGGGCACGCCACCGGTGGTGCTGGATAACAATACACAACGGAAGAACGACACATATTGGAATGTTTACTTTAAGAAGACGACGCTGGACGGATGATGGGAGATGAACGCTTGGCCGGCATGAAATAGCTAAATAGACTACCTCCCGTTTCAAATTGTCAAGAGGTGATGAAAGAAGTATTCTGGCGACAGCGTTGCCAGGGCTTGATGCCATGAGATGATACCCAATAGCATTTTCGATGTGCAATAACTACAACTTTTCTTACTTGTGAAAGACAGGAGGACGCAATCACTTGATGGGCCTGTCGAGGTATGTTTCTGATTCTGGTACGATTATATAGGGATGGGCTTCGAAATGTGATGGGATGATATAAACAAAACACTTCATTATCTTGATTGGGACTTTGAGATGTACAGATAGATGGGAAGTTTAAATTAAGAAGAGTTTTCAAACCATTGCTGTGCTACACGTCATTTGAGAAGAAATATATTCTGATCTACTCAAGTCCTAGACGTGGCTGATGTCTGTTCTGTTTTCCGCTGCACTGGACTTTGAAAGGTTCAAGATTATGATTTGCTTACGGACCTATTGAATGACAAATTTTGATGTTGATACACCGGAAGCAGAGCAAGCCATACAGTAAACAGTGTTTACAACTATGTAGACCCATGCAAAGAGCAATTCAGCACCGTCTCAAACACGATCATGCCCACGCGTTATGCAAGGAAAACGAGGTGCTCAAAGATCTAGTCTCTTGCAACAAAAGCTCGGATTTAAGCGTAGAATAAGAGTATGCTGCTGCTCTGGAGCAGACAGAAAGCGCAAGGCTTTGTGAACCAATTCATCAACTCGCTCGACACAATGGAAAGGTTACGGTCCTCTGCAATACAAGAAGGGTCTCGTTACTATGCAAGAGAAGCAAAGAAGTAGTACTTCATCAAGAAAGCGCGTCTTTCTGTTGCTACTTCCTAGAAACAATAACCTGTATGTTGTACGAGAATAGGCAAGGCGAAAAAATCGAGACAGGACCCACAGCCGACATCCATTCAACGCGTCAAGAAAAGGTAGACAATACAGGTACTAGCCGGAAGACGGATGAGCTGTCAATATTAGTCGGATTCTTACTGTAGGATAAAGATCATGTGAATGTAAAGGTGAAAACCTTGAAACAAATGATGTTGGTGATGCTGATGGGGGAACACGATTCAGGTCACCAGCCAGGCGCAGATCTCCAGAGACCGAGGAGCCCACTCCACTCACTTCCAAGGCACTTAAAGGGATAGCCATGCACTCGAACAATGCTAGCAATCCGCTTGAACTGTGATTCACGATCTGTAACCGTTTATCGTCCTTGACGAATTGATTCTGTGCCTGTGCCTGGTGTTGACATGTATAGATATAAATACGTAGATAGGTAGATAGTCGCCGTGTCTGTGTTTGGTTTTAGTAGAGATCATCAGGCGTCCCAGGCGTCGCTAACGCCAAGGCCCGCCCTCAGCCCTCAGTCCTCGCCTGTGAAAACAGAACACTGCAATTGATCATCCTAATCTGCTTCCTCACCTCAATACAACGCCCTTCGCCTTCAACTTCGAGTCAGCAACAAAATTCGAATTTGCCCCTTTACTATCGTACAGCCCGCAGCCATAGAAATTCCCTCCTCCTACTCAGCGGCCTCGATGTTGCAGTCCCCACGGCCCTTGTCCTAATCAACCGCAGTCTGTCTGTTCCTGCAGCCTCGCGATCTTCAACTCCACCACGATACCCAGGAACCTTCCAGTCTTTTCTTGCTCCTTGCCCCCAACGCGCACTACGGAGCTGCAAAGGCAGCTCATCGGCACGACGTCTTCCACAAAGAAAAGAAAGCTTTCGCCGCAGACCGATAACAATCCTGACATCCCACTGACTTCCGTCGAAGATTCAGAATCACAGGCCAACGAAGTTCCACGATTCGAGATCCCCTCCCCCTCCGATACAGCCCTCCCCCCACACATACCCTCGCACCTGCAGACCTCCTCATCACTGGGGGCTGTCGACAACACATCCTCTGCGGCGAGCTCTCCAAGTGCAGCCTACGCCAGTCTCTCGCTGGAGGGCGAGAGAGGTGGGGACCCAGACGCGGCAGGAAACTCTTCACTCGCACCCAACGACCAGGACACCAGAGGACAGTCTCCCGTTCGTCACTTCTCGCATAGGGCTATTATGGGAGGTGCCGCAGATCTTCCCCAGCGGTCATCCTCACCTCTGAAGCGGCGAGCATCCGATTTGGAGGCTGAGGTTTCTTCAAGTCAAAAAGATGATGTTGATATGATCATGGTCCCGGAGTCGGATGCACTAGAGTCTGCGAATGATACACAGTCGTCACGAAACAGAGCACAGTCGGTCGACATGCTAAGAAACGAGAGTCAGATAGATGGGGCAGCTGGCTCAAAGGATAGGCAAGGTCAAACAAATGAGGACTCTGCAAAGTCCAGTATGTACTCCATACATGTGCTCGAGATTTAGCTTTCATTGGAGCTAAACAAATACTGACTGTCCCCCACAGACATTCCATCAATTGACTGGCAAATTACAACCATAACCTCAATGATAGACGCTTGGAGACAAGAAAAACTTACCGAGGGAAAAAACGCCTTCTTGGTATCAACTCTATGGATGGAAAGAGTTACATCTCGAGGCACAGAAGCCAGAAAGAAGAGCAAAGTTGAACCTGAAGGAGAAATTGGACCAATTGACAATTCGGACATCGTTCAGCAAATCATCAAAGACTACACAGGCCAAGACTTCGTTCAACTCAAGCCTGGTGTAACATTGGACGACTTTATGCTATTCGACCCAGATTCCTGGGGACTTATTGTAGAGTGGTACGGTTTGATGCCTGGATCGCTACCTATCGAAAGATTCGCCCACAATACAAGCCAACCAGGAGCCGAACCAAGCTTCCTTTTCGAATTCAATCCTCCGATCTTCACTATCCACAGACTGCATACTCAGGGAAGTCCTATTTTGCTCTCACAGAAACTGAAAGTCGAGGACCCTATCGCCCCTGTGTTTGTGCTCAGCACGTCCACCAAGTATGTCGACTTTCTCAAGATGATCAAGGAGGCGGCACATATCGAATTAAAGACCAAAGTGCGTGTTTGGACTGTCCCAAGGTTGCAGCCTGCTACAGAGGCCACTGCCGCAGTGGCAAATACAGCTACGCCTCCTTCATCAAGACCCGGTTCTCCAGTCAGTGGTGATGTTTCTGCTCCAGACCAACGTAGCCCTCAGGACTCATGGACCAAGCTCCTCCTCGATGTACCCACATTCTTCAAGCTAAAGAAGCCTGTTCAGAGAGATCTCATTCCCGAATTGGATCATTCAGCCAATTCTAACTACAATGGGAGCACGAATTTAGCCTTTGTGGGCCTTGCCGCTGACCAGAACATAGTCTTGGATGAAGAAATAAAGAAGGGTACTTGGTTGACTATGTTTCAACCACAAAGTAAGGCAACGTCTACATCCTTGACTCGCACGACAGGTTCCAAGAACGGTTCCAACAGTCAGTCCAATAGTGGCCGCAATAGTCCAATTCCATCTGGCCCAATGACACGAGGTCGAGCACAAAAATCGGGAAGAACACAAGGAACCGTCGGTTTGAGCAACCTTGGAAACACTTGCTACATGAATTCAGCATTACAATGTGTCCGTAGTGTAGAAGAGTTGACCAAGTACTTTTTGTCAGGCTGTGCCATGCAGGAACTGAACACAGACAATGCGTTGGGCAATAATGGAGAAGTTGCCATGGCATACGAGAGACTGTTGCAAGAGATCTATAGAGACTCAACACCTGGTGCCATTGCTCCTCGAAACTTCAAAGGAATCATTGGTAAATGGCGAGCTCAATTTGCAGGATACGGCCAGCAGGATTCTCAGGAGTTTCTGGGATTCCTCCTCGATGGTCTTCAAGAAGATTTGAGTCGAGTGAAGAAGAAACCATATATCGAAAAGCCGGATTCGACCGATGAAATGGTCAACAATCCCGAGGCAATTCGAGAGATGGCTGCGAAGGTTTGGGATATTACCAAGAAGCGCGACGACTCGGTAATAGCAGATTTGTTCACCGGCATGTACAAGTCAACGCTTGTCTGCCCGACATGTTCTAAAGTCAGCATTACCTTCGACCCATTCAACAACTTGACACTCCAATTGCCGATCCATAGTTCGTGGCAACACAACGTCTTTTTCTTTCCACTTTACGATAAGCCTGTCGCTATTTCTGTCGACATCGACAAGAACTCGAGCATTCTCGGCTTGAAAGAATTCATCTCGAAGCGAGTAGATGTGCCTACTGAACGCTTGTTCGTGGTTGAAGAGTTCAAGTCCAAGTGGTACAAACACTACAGCGACTTCAACGTGGCATCGGAAGAGATTACCCAGAACGATCACGTCGCGGTGTATGAGCTAGAAGATAAGCCAACCAACTGGCCTCCTTCGCGTAAGGCAAAGAAGAAGAGCGGCAAGTATTCATCAAACAATGATTCCGAGGAAGATGAGATCCCGGACTGGGACGACGAAATTGCTAAGCGCATGCTTGTTCCCGTATTTCATCGCCGTCCCAAGCCAAAAGACAGTCAGAATAGATTCTCGCCGAAGAAACCTTGGGAATTAGCCGGAGCTCCATTTTGTATCATGCTCACACCAGAAGAGGTAGGTTACGCGATTTTTCCTCCCCACTCTAATCGGCTGACACACTTGCGTTAGGCTCGAGACATGGATACCATTCAACGTAAGATCCTTGAGAAGGTAGCCAACTTGACAACGCACAAAGATTTTCTCGACGACGACGATACCGAAGCCAATACTACCGATGGAGTTGATGCAGATATTGTTCTCACAACGGGCTCCGATGCCGATTCTTCAGGAGACAGCAAAGTCGTCGCAAATTCCATCGATGGCGAAGATGAGCTTGTGGACGTAACTATGAAGGAAGCCGCAGCAAATCCTTATCCTCTCGAGAATTTCAATAAACGCCGGCCTGCGTTTATGACTCCTGGTTCTCACCTCAACCCATCTCTACAGAACTTGTTCAGGCTGTCCTACTTCTCAAATGGTAAGGAGATGATACCTATTGGCTGGTCAACCGTGGACGAAGAAAAAACCTATCCAAGCCTCGAGTCACGCATTCAACCTCAAGGAAATGATTCGGTCGATGGTTCTGATGCCGCAGGTAGTCCAACAGGCTCGGAGAGTAGTAGCAACGGCATCAGTGGAGAGACACGTATGAACGACGAGTCGAGTGAAGAGGATGATGACAATATTCCGGCGATGGCAGCACCTCAAGTAAGTTCATGATGCCCTATTGCTTCTGAATTCCTACAAAATTGAAATATACTCGTCAAGTAATGAAAGGTTTCTGACTGAAGACTAGGTTCTTCCTGTTCGACCGGCTGGACCAAAGTCTGGGGTCAGCGTAGGTCACACTCGGCGTCGCAATCACAAGATCAAAACTTACTCAAAGAAGGGCAATCAGTTAGGACGGCGATTTCCAACTCACGAGGAAGTCGAACAAGATGCCCCCGACAATGGACCTCTTGTCCGTCTTGGTGAAATCATAGTGGTTGATTGGTATACCGAGTCCTGGGAAGCATTGTTTACTGGCGATCACCCTGATGATGACCTGCGAGGTATGGCAACCTGGAACAACCCAAGGCCTCTCGAGGACCCAGAATTGGAAGCACTTCAAGCATCGCGTTCGCTTCGAAGAAAAAATGGTATCACGTTGGATGATTGTCTCGACGAGTTTGGCAAGGAGGAAATCCTGTCCGAAATGGATACCTGGTATTGTCCTCGGTGCAAGGAGCACAAGCGCGCCAGCAAAAAGTTCGAGCTCTGGAAGTCACCCGACATTCTCATCATGCACCTTAAGCGCTTCAGCTCCAGCGGATGGCGCCGTGACAAGTTGGATGTCCTGGTCGACTTTCCCCTCGATGGCTTGGACCTCAGCTCACGAGTCATTGAAACCGAACATGGCAAGCAGGAGCTCTATGACCTCTTTGCCGTTGACGATCACTGGGGAGGACTTGGAGGTGGTCACTATACTGCTTTTGCCAAGAACTACAAGGACAATGAGTGGTATGAGTACAATGGTGAGCGAACCACTTCCTTCCTATACGACTGATTGACTAACGATTTGTAGACGGTTCCGTTTCAAAGCAGAAGGACTTGTCTAGGATTGTTTCGCCGAGCGCATATTTACTGTTCTATCGACGACGATCAGATGTGCCACTTGGTGGGCCAAAGATTGCGCAGATTGTGCGAGATTTTGACAATGATTTGTCTCCTCAAGTCTCTGATGACGATTTTTCTGATTCGGGGGAAGGCAAGGGCCTCGTCGGAAACTCCTCCCTACGTGGGTCGTCGAGCGCTTTGACCGGAGTAGGAGCAGCTCGCCATCGACAAAGTCCTGGTTTCCCTGGCGAGCAGATGATGACAATTGATCCTTCAGCTCTCACACAGGCGCCAGAGTCTGGCTATGGGGCAGGCGCCCTTCAGCCAAGCATTGAAGAAGATGAAGCCATTGACATGCGCGACGAACGTCCGCCAGCTTATAATGCATCTGAATGGGGTAAGAACGGTTTTAGTAACCTGGAGAATCTGGAGGCTCAGGGGTACAACCAGAATTCCAGAGCAGGCTCAATTGCTGCAAGTGATGACGTTAACCATGGCTCATCACCAGATCGATCATCGCTGGATGGACGTTTGGCCGAATTTAACAATGCTGAAGCAGAAGGCGATGATGGTCCATTTGTTGACCCAAGCCCGGTCCCGGACATGGACGACACCGATATTGCAAATACCGTTGCTCTTCAACACGACATCTACGACACTATGGGTGCCAACACGATGCATTACCAAAGAGCTGGATATTCTGTTACTGCAGTTGAGGATGAAATCCTTGAGGTCGAGGAGCCAGTAACCGAAATTCATCTCAAAGACAGCGACGTATTGAAGATGGACTGAGCCTGAGGAAATGTCGATATGTTGGTTGTGTTGGGTGTGTTTTGTCAGCTTGGGTGGGTGATGATGGAGTTTGGGGGATGGCGGTTGGCGGTTGGTACATACACTTGCATGCCGGTACGCTACATGTTGGCTTGCCTGGCTCTGGTTCCGCATATGACAAAAGACACGATTTATGGAATGCACGCACGGGGCGGGATCATCTATTTGTATGATGATTCAATGAGCTACATGCAGCGCGATGATGTATCTTAAAGAAAGAGATACTGTATGCAAATAGAAGCATTCCTTTAGACTATTCCATAAGACCCAATCTCAACTTTTGGATCTCAATTTCTCCCTCCAAATCTCAAGTACAGTGACCTGACCTGCTCAACTTCCATCCTTTCTTCCAGGCTCAGTTCATGTCACAGTCAAGATCTCACTCTCACCTACTTTTTACTCTGACCTGCTGTAACCTCGTGTGTCTTTGTGACCAGCACCAAGATGGGCTCCGTTTGGGAAGCCACGTCCGCTTACGACAACTTTTACACTTTTCACGCCTGAATCACCTCTGAATCATTCTCGCAGACCCAAGGTCAACCCGACCACTTCATATCCCGGTCTTTCCGCACTATTTCCGCTTTGTCCGCTCGACCGCCGATTCAATGATCATCACCGAGTACTCGTAGGTATCTAGCAAGACTTTGAAGATCTTGACGGAGTCTTCTCGTTGCTGGAACCTTGTCTTCTCCACTCGTCTACATTCCTTCCGACTTCCTCTTCAGCTCCTCGTTCTCACAGCCAATCAATCATGTATCGATCAGTACTTAGTATCAGCCAGCCTCAAGTATCGAGCCTCCGCCCGGGAAAGCCCCACTACCAGTCCCTCCGTCCAGCTGTTTGTGCTTACGATAGACACTCCATTCGTACGTACGGAGGTACGTACAGAAACAGAACCCACACTTCCGTGGAGAAGGACAGAAAAACTCTATCTCGCTTCCCATCAATCGTGAACGTTCAAGATCCCAAAGGGGAGTCTCTTGTGGGTACGGAACGGTATGTAAGATCTGACAGATGGAAAATCTCAGATCAGATGCAGCGGACCTGGACCTTGTCCTTGCCCTTGACCTGGTTCGTGGTTCGTGGTTCGTGGTTCTGCTCTTTGAAGGTGGAAGGACCCCAAGGACCCTTTTACCGGGTTTGTATAGTAGGTTCGGACCGGTCTGGTCTTGTCTACGTGCTGTACTGAGTGAGCAGCGTGGAAAATTACCGGGTCTGGTACTCGCCCGAAATTCTTTACCAGGTCATCCCCAGCTTCGCTTGAGCAGATGGCAGGAAAACTGGGGCATTTAATATATTTCTGCTGGGAATGGGAGGGAAGTGAAAGTGGATTTTGACGTGGGAGGAGCTGGGGATTTGCAAGCAAGCGTGGTGTTTCAGGGTCCACTTTAAGCGAGCCGATGTTTAGGAGAGTGATCCCGATCCGACATGCAGGGCTCTTGCGAAGATATACTCGAGTGGTGATGCTTAGACGCAGGATGGTGGGATCAGTAGCCAGGCTGGATTGCATGACCGCGAGACATGACACGAAACGAAACAAGAAGAGATCTTATGTATAGTTATCTGATTATCATATAATCTCAAATCAGATCTGGTATCCACTACCTGGATCCAATTGCAGGTGGACACTGATTTGAGCGGCTGTACTCCTTGCATACGATGAATACGTACATGTACCGCAGTCCCCACTGCGGCTAAAGTGCTTTGGGGAGATCAGTAGCCTTGGGAGGTTAAGGTGAAAGATTGCTTCGGTCGTGAGATGAAGACGGGAAAGCTTTCTGACTTGGAGAACCAAGAAGCGATAGCTAGGGCTTCTCATGTCAAAATGCAACTCACAATGCAGAAATCATATGATGCAAATGCAAGCAATACCGCAGAAAGTTCTAACCCTAGGTGCATTAAAATCAATGATGGATCAAAAGCTAAACTACCGAGTTGGGTATCAACAATCCCATGTGCCCACACCAAGGAATCTACCAAACCTCGACTCCAGCAATGAATGAGCCTCGTTTGCCCATGAGCTAAACACAGCAGGGCAAGCAAGGAAGACAAGAGTGTAATTCTTCTGTCTGTTCTCTTTTTCTTCTCTAGGGTGGGCATATCTCATAACTACCCATCCCGTAAAAATGCGCAAACAGGCATGCAGGAATCGTGGCCTTTTTTGTTGAGTGAAAGTAATCGAACATGAAGCAAATGTGGGGTAATTCGTAAGTTCTACAGCTTGGAATCTAATTCCTCGAACTCGGAAATGTGTTTGACGGGTTGAGGGCCGGCGCTGACCTGTAGCTTCGATTTGAACTCTCGGACATCCGTGATGACATATGGTGTTGTGCCATTTCCTTCTGGCTTGACCTCGATGGCCTCGCCATCTTCTTGGTCTTTGTGATCCTTGTTCAAACCTAAAACCTTCATACCCTTGTCAACAACACTGGCAACGGCTGAAGTCCCGTTTGAGCTGGGCGTCTGGGCGTTGAGATGAATTGCCAGCTTTGATCTAAGTGGCGAGGATGGCAGAATAAAGCGATTGTAGAATTCAAGCATATCGGCTTTTGAAAGAGTCCTGATGGTCGTAGCATCTTCGTGAACTACGGGCGTGTTAGAAAAATCGGGTATGGAAATGGTTTGATGGCTTACCAAGTTCAAAGTCAAGATACTCGCTGTCGATGTACGACCAAAGCCTGCCAGATTCTTGATCCAGGTTCTTCAGCTTCTCCAATCGCTTCGTGATCAAGCTTCTCTTGTGCCCCTCAAAATCAGTCTCCGACATCTTCTCAAGAGTGTCTTTGAATCCATTCAAAAACGAGTCAATTCTAGACTCCAGGTATACCGCATCTTTCTCACTTTGAATGATGAACCGGTAGCCAATAGTTGTTGCCGAAGTACGGGCTCCACTGAAGACAACATAGCCAAGCTGTTCCTTGGTTCTCAACTGATCAAAAGCCGGTTCGTGGGTCATCTGGTCGAGAAGAAGTGTTTTTGCCCGCAGAGGGCGTATCGACTTGTCTCCAACGAACAGCAGATATTCAATGCAATGATTGACGTTCGCTGGATCCTTCAAAGTCTTGTGATAGATGAAGTTTCCACCAGGTGGGAAGACTAAGGCACGAGCAACAGGCCATTGGGTTTGTGGAAGAGCTCTTGGCTTCAGAGTCGTCTCGATCAAGTTGCTCAATTTCAGCGCATCCTCTTTGTACAAGTTTCCATGTACGAAGGTTTCGATGTGCATCTGGCGTAAGAGGTGTGGATAGAACTGTTGAATATCGGCTGCTGTGAGATGGTGCAGCTCTGCGAGAATCTGCTCATTGATATAGCCTTTCTCGCTGTTGAGCCACCTCGTGTAATCGCCAACCTGATTGTAGGGTTGCTGGTAATCCCAGTTCTTTAAGCCGCGTAGTAAACGCTCCTTGATGATTTCGAATCGGTCTGGCTTAATTTCTAAGTCTCTCATAGTTAGGAGCACCTTCTCCAGAAGAACGGGCAATTTATCATTATAGCCTGAGACAGCAATTTCGATGCCCATGGAATGGCTCGATACTGAGTAATCAAGGCCTGCAAGTTCAGCGTCGTACGAATACTCCTCCAAAGCATCTCGAACAACATCTGTATAGAGTCTTGACTTCAGGGAGTTTTCGGCTGTGGCGCTCGGAAGAGTATTTCGGCAATTAACGAAGAGATTGGCTTTCGGCACCCAGAACTGGTCATCCTTCTTGTACCACGTACGAACCAAGTCGTCATTTCGGATGAGCTTTGGAGAAATCGCGGGCTCCTTGACCTCTTTCTTCTCGACCTCGAGTTTGGTAGGGATGAACTGATTCTCGTGGGGTAGGTGCAGTTCGGCAAAGCGGTTTTTGGAAGTGCTGGTGGCGGCAACTTTGATTTCGGCTAAGAAATCCGAAGGTATCTTCTCGTAAGTGTACTCCGTCCCGTACCACTTTTCCTTCTCCTTCCAGGATCCGGGGAAGTTCTGGGACACGACGCTCATGCGAAAGTTGTCTGGTCTCAGACATGCAAGCCCCTCCTGGATCCTTGCAGGATCAAACTTCCGAAGTCTAACCACGAGTCAGTGCTCTGCATAATCTGGATTCCCGCCCACGTGGATCCCCGAATCACCACGCAACTGGGTCGGTCTGTGATGGGATTGAGACTCACCTGCTGTGTCCGCTGAGGAGCCACTCCCGAGGTAGTGGCGTCTGCATGACTGCGCTTATCTTGCTTGTGAACCGGCTGGCCGGTGTCTTTTGCTTGAACTTAAAATCCACATCGGCTAACCCCTTCTGCTCCTCGAATATCCATTTCTGAGGCGGTGTCTCCCGCAAAAGAGACACGTACTGGAAGAAAACCTTAACGATCTCCTTGTAGTTCTTCAATCCATCTTCCGTTAGCCTAATTTGGCAGTTGAATATTCCCGGTGTACCAGGACAGACTGGGTATGCCCCTGTGATGGTTCGATTAGCTCATCTGAAGGTCCACAAAGGGTCCAGCGGTAAGGGCTTGATAAAGTAGACCCTGTCATGACCAAGCTCAATGGATCTCAAATCCCAAAAGAGAAATCTTGGATGAACTCGACCGAAAAAAATTGACATACCTGCACTGAGCCCGTTGGCCCATCCTTTGGACTTGATGAAAGACATTATGCTTCCGGGCCCTTCGTGGCCGATCAAATGGCTAATGTATCGGCTTGGCTGCGATTCGAATAGTAGTTCTTCGTCTATGAACGGGAAGGAGAGGTCCAGCTGCCTGGAGTCCATCACTGGCTTTGCGAAACATTGTGTCAACAGATCCTTCTCTCCGAACGGCTTCTCGTCTTCCCAGCGGTTTTGCGGTAAGTCCTTGTTCCTCACACCGGCGAACAAATCTGCTGCCCAGCCTTCCAAAACATCCAAAGATTCCCGGCCCAGTACGACCAGCTTCATTCTGTTCGCAGAATAGTGCTTATCATGAAAATCCATGAATTTCTGTCTGACATCGACTCCTCGTGCCTCTGGTTGCGTCTTCAGAACCTCGAAATTCCCCGTAGAAAAGTGACAGTATGGATGCTTAGGGTTTGAAAGTGACTTTTCCAATTGGTGTAGCCGCCATTGATCACTTTGTAGGTTCTTCTTGTTTTCGGAATCGACTGCTCGTAGTTCTCGGTCTAAGGTTGAGGAAAGGAAGAGAGGGTCGATGAAAAACTGTGCGAATCGATCCAGAGCTCCATACAATGGTGATGACTCGTCCGCCTTTGCATCTTCAGCCTTCTTTGCCGCAACTTCGAAATAGTAGTTTGTAGACGTAGCTCCAGTGTATGCGTTCGAGCTTCCAGAGTGGGAAGAGAGGTATTGGGAGTAGGCATTTTCAACTGGGTACTGTCAAATAATTAGCAGATGTTGCGTAAAAGACCAAACTGGCTCTGCGTGTGGCTGCAGAGGCTCTGCAGGGCTGCGAAACCCATGCAAGAGCCCCGGTCAAGAATTGGATTGAATCTGCGTACCTTCTTCGTTCCCATGAATAGCAAATGCCTGCAAAAGTATTAGCTATCAGTTTCAAGGGTAAAATTTTGCCAGGGGCTCATGCTCTACTGCGTGGGCCATGCCCGGAAAATCATCTTCGTCGCTGAAGTTGCCAACATTGACATCCATAGCGGCAGAAGCCTTGTCAGTTTCGGCATCGTGGACCAGGAGTACCTCCAGCTGATTCGGCAGACGCACCACCCTATAACTGCGGTTATCGAGAGATGGGGTCTCCAAGCTGTCCGTGAGCCTCTCGACTGGTCGATGTCTGTGCTCTCTCAAGGGACTATCGAGCGCAGCCGGGGTTTGTGGTTGAGATAGAGTTGACATGGTGGCCGACTTTGATAACGAAGAGCCGCAGCGTGGCAAAGATGGAAAAGCAGAAGGACGACGAAGATATGCTGCTGCTCCTGCTGAAGAACTAGCTGAAAGTCTAGTGAACAGTCTTGGTTGGCAGTCCCCGCCTAGCCTGAGAGATATCTGCCGCTGAGCTTCCTCGGTGGACGAGGAGTGGATTAAAGGCTGGGATGGGACAGATGGCGACGAGGTCTGTGCGAAGACGGAAGACGGGAATGAGCTGCAGGAGGGGGAAATGGTAGGCGCAAGAGTGATTGTCGGATGAACCAATAATCTATGGAAGGGCTGTGAGTGGTGCAAATCGTGGTGCAGACGCTGGTGCAAACGCAAATGCAAAGTCCGAAGATATCTTGTCATGAACGTCTGCGTGCGGATGCAGCAGAGAAAAGGCAGGTGAAAGCGGCGGCTAGACAACGAGAGGTCGCAGGGAATGCTCAGCAGGTGATGACCCCAGAGCCAGGGTGGAATGCAGGCAGCAAGGGAAGAGCGGAAAGAAGGAACAGGGTAGCTGCCTTGGGTGCGCGCGAGGTATGAGATGAAGACGTCCTGTTCTGTTGTCCTCGACTCGTCAACTGCTTTGTACCACTTCTTAGTCCACAAGTAGAACTTGCACTTGATTTGTCTTGAAAGCTGACTCGACTCAACCCGACCCGACTGGGCTTGGCTGTTGACTTCCCGAGCTCGAATTACTCGCAGACTCCAAAGTCAAATGAGCAGCAGCTGCGCAGATTGTGGAACGTTGCCGGTGATGTGATGTGTTGTGCAGTGCAGTGCAGTGCAGTGCAGGCAATTGCGATTGTAGTTCTGTCCTAGGTAAGGTATGCAGTTCTTTCCAGGGTCGCGTCCGCGTCGTTAAACAGCTGTCGATGCAGCTCGCGCGGTGTCCAATGGCAGCCGAGTACAATTGGCAGGGGACGTAAAGAGGATTGGGGCAGACTCGACGCAAGAGGCGGAGGGAAGAGCAGCAAACGAGGGAGAAGGAGATGAGAGATAGAAATGAGAGGAGCGGTGAAGTGCGGAGGGAGCAAGTCATGTATGAAGAAATTATGAGTGTCGTCTCTTCCATGGGTTGGAGATGCATATATCCTTGCCGATAGCAAGTAACCTGGGCTATAAAATATAAATGCCCGAGACTGGGTGCCGCCACGGTGGGTGTGGGTTGGAGGTGCAGAGATGATGCTTGTTGCGAGCCGAGACACACAACAAAGACAAAGACAAAGACAAAGACAAAGACGTGGATTCAAGGCGCACCAGAGGGCGTCGGGACAAACGGGTTTCAGAATGTAACCCGGGCGGGCGAAGAGCAGCATCAAAGTACTATTTACATCTACTGTATTTGTTCAACAGTCCAATCAATACAATTTCGAGTGAGACCGTGAACCCGGCCTCTGGGCAACCAAACCATTGCAGGGGGCGGGTGATAGCACGATGAGATGAGATGTCATGTCAGATCAGACGGGCGTCAAAGTGAGATTTCGGATGATAATGCCATTGGGGTACTGTAGGAGCAGAGGAGATATGGGATTTGGCGGGGCGTGCAGAGATACACGTACACGCTCGTACATGGCCATGACTTCTTGTCAGTGGAGAAGCCAGGGTGCCGCCCAAGTACAGTGCAGTGCATAGAAAGGTGTATTGTGATAGACGAGATCGTCAATCATAGTGGAAAGGAATATACCCTGGTTCTTGCGAATGCGAGGGCATGAGTAGTGGCTACCGTTTGTTTTGGCAGGATGAGGCGAGGCAAGGCCCATCAAGCATCATGTTGTCACATGCATTCAAAGCCAATGAAGAAGTACTTGAGACCAGATTCGCATGTTACATCTGTTCCTGAGGGCAAAAGCAATACTTCGTCTGACAAAGTGAGCCTCTAAAGTATTGAGTACGTCTCCGGACACCGAACCGGGCGGGATATGGGATGTTGGTACCAGGATGTCTTTGGCCATGATGGCTAGCGACCAGCACAAAGACGTGGACGCGCATGAACATCTGCACCTCCAAGCGCAGTTGCAGTAGGCTCAACGCTTTTTCTTCTCTTCAGTACACTACTGAGTACAATATCCCCCATCCTTTTTCTCTATTCTGCTTTGCTAATTATATCTCAATCTCCACAAGTGTCAGTGATGTTCAAACATCATGTATGCTTCGGCCCCCAGCGTTACATACTTTCGTTGCCCTTGTGTCAGGTCGGGACATGAAGGCGGCACGACTCAGATGTCACGGCTCACTAGAAACCTTCTAGAACCAGCCTGGAAGGCTCCAGGTTCTCGGTTTCTGTGTATCCCATCCCATCCCATCCCATCCCATCTCATCCCATCCCATCCCATCCCCATCATCTCGATACCAGGCGAGAGCACGGCTGTCGACGATCCGGGAATCTTAGGTGTCTGATCTTCGTCCAGGTCCCGCGAGGGAAGACTAGGATGTGTTGTCACAGATTTGGCAGCTCGAATCGCTCGAAGAGCCACCCTGATAAGGTTTAGGACCCCCATTCTTCCTGATTCCGGGGAGAACGGGATGCACGCTTTGCTCTTACCCCTCCCTGCCACAACTGTCATTCTCTCAAGTTCTGACTTGCAAGATGTACTAGCGTGCCGTCCTTCTTGTCCATCCACTTCTCCTCGCATAATCTCGATTCTTTTGACTTTTTTCCCTGACATTAGCGTACCATACTTTGGATTTTTCTTGCGTTTCTCGCGGTACATTTATATAGAGAATGGAATTCGGTGTTGTTGAGTGGACTGAAGGAGTGTTCGGTTCAGCAACATGAAATGTACTAAGGCTGGCTCGCTAGGCTTGTTGCCGCGGGAGCTAGTCTTCAACATCACTTCTCTGATCAGAATTATCTACAGGGCTCTGTGGGGTCTGTGGGAACGTGGCCGTCCAAAAGGACCTCAAGCTGCCTCTTCAAGCCACTGACAGCCACGCCTTACCGCCTTCGACAGTCTCAATTATCCACTTCCTGTTTCTCGCGAGAAAATTCCGGTTTATTTTGAAACCCTTCATCCTCTTTGCTATGCTGATCTTTCGGGTTGATCAAGGCTAGCTTCTCACTTACCTCCATACAATACAACAAGCATCCCGAACCGAAGTCATACTGTATGGACGGGAAGCAGGCAGTGCTCACATGTTGTTGCATTCGGGCCAAGACGGTTCGCCTATCTTGAAGTCATGACAAAGAGGAGTGATCAGGCCAGCCCCCCGTAACTTCTATGGTGGCCTTCAAACTCCAAAAACTCTCAGAATAAAGATCCGTCGGGTGTCTCTCCGATTCCGAGATATGTCACAGTACCGTGACTTGTTTCACGAGTTTGTATGTCCGGGCTTAGAACAGGTTCTAAAAACCCACGATCTTGGGACTGTATGTCTCATTACTGAGCAGGTTTCACGAGTTTGTATGTCCGGGCTTAGAACAGGTTCTAAAAACCCACAACCTTGAGACTTTATGTCTCATTACTGAGCAGTCATCAAGCAATACGTAGGAGCTGCACAAATGGCTCAAGGCCTGCTGTATGTGTGCTCGGCGGCTCCAACAACGATTAAGCTTTGTGCTTTCCCTCCAGATTTGTCCAGTATCATCAACCCGAATCTTCTATTCAAGTATCAAGTGGTGGACTTACCTCTGGTGGATATGCTCAAAGAATGTTCCTTGGCCAGAGAACTTCACATCTGTTTACCCTACGAGTTCTGCAAGCGAGCATAGTGATGATTATGCTATCGCAGGATGAATGAATGCGCGCGCGGATGCTTTGACAAACGTGGCCCAGAGGATTGTCGGCGCCCATCGGGATTCTGGTCATTATGACGAAATCTGTGAATAGAACTTCTCTATTGTATGTGTCTTATTCGGAGCGGAGGATGCGGCGATGACTTGCGAAGCACGGGGTGGATGCTGTTTCTGGCAACAAGAATTGTTCCTCACATAATTGGGAGATCGGGTTATGGTCGCCCAGCTTCAGAGCATCTCAAAGATCCCTCACTAATCTCATCACCTGCAATCTTTACCACCATCTCGCTGTTCACCACCACCTACTGCCTTCATCACGCGTCGGCACCAGCAATCACCTGGTCGATTGCCTCGAGTCAAGGCGTACGAGAGCGAACTCTCCTCAAATTCTGGGGATGCTTGAACCACGTATCATCCTCAATCGATCTGATTTTAAGCAGCTCTGCCTAGGAGAACTCGAGGAACGTGGGCTTCCCAGTATGCAGAGATACTGCATATCCATTTTGAAGGCCACACGTTTTCGGTCAACCGCTTGAGAAAGACACGCACAAGAAAGATGAGCTATTCCGGAGACTGAGCCAGAAAATTCACCTTTTTCGTCATACCAATCTCGCAGCTTAATGCGACCAAACTTCCCATCATCACCTTCCAATCATAATTCGAGGGTACCTGCTCTATGCAGACAAAATCTCGCAGACGTTCCACATTTGCTTCATTCAGGTCGAGAAGAGTGTGTCTCATCTATTGCTCTACTGGCTCGGCAAGCACGTAAGCTGCTTGAAGCTGATGACCTAGCAGAAGGAAGCGCATTCTCTTCCTGGTCTTCGCAAGACATAGGGCCATGTTCTGTAAAGAAGACTCTGTACTTCTTTCTTCTTGTGTTTTGCGAGGCGCCGCTCAGAGTCGCTCGAAATTTGCCCTTCATGGACCGAGGGGCAAGTGGCCGAGTGACACGCATGGCTGGAAGAAAAGCAGGAATGTGTAATGGGAAATGACCAAGTTCCGGGTTCCATCGAACCGGTTTCGCCTACACCGAATACCAGCGACTGATCTTCTGAGTTTTCGATTACTGAACTTCTTCCCAAGACAACAGCCAAATTGATGATAACACTTCTCTAGATGCCCTTGATCAAGTAGATCAGGCAATAGTCACTATTGTCTTCTCTCTTGCTACCGTCGCTACCAATTGCTTGCTCCTGGGTAGTTCAATTCATGATATAATATTCATCTTTTAAAGGTGGCTTACGATAGCGATCATTCTGGGTTCTAAAAAGTTGGCTATCAAACAGAAATTCGGTGCCGCTGAGATGCGGGACTAATTTAGAAGCTCACAGCAAAGGGCGATTTCTCACCATTCTTCATGCCTTTCGACCGAAGACTAGCAATCTTCAACGGCTCAATTTCGTAGAAACCAAATATCTATGTACAAGAAAATATTCCGAAGCACCAGGCCACACGTCTTCCAGCGGAAGTCAAGCAGCATGTAATGCGATCCTTGTTTCTATACCCATCTATCGAACTTCCAACTCCCAACATTGTCATCAACAAGATCAGCCCGTGTCAATTTAAGCAGGAGCAGTGAAGGTCGATCCGATTGGTCCAACCTTGATGTTGGAGAAGATAACTTGCGAGCTGCCAGCTGAAGCCTCAACCTCAGCGGGAACACCGGAAGTGGTAGCACAAGCACCACGAGCAACACCAGGTGTGGAAGCGTCCTTGTCGAGAGGGTAGTTACTGTCAAGCCAGAGCATGTTAGCCGTGTAGTCGTCCCAGATGCTCATGACAAGAACCATGCCGCTTGAAAGTGCCTGGCCCATCTTGGCCATGCCGCCGTTGGTGGCGAAGTAGTTGGTGTCGCCGAAAGCAGTCTTTTGAGCAGCGCAGAAGTCGTCGGTGACGGAGTTGCCAGTCACGCCTGCGACGTCTGAGTCTGGCTGGGCGTAGGTGACGCCGTTTTGTACGTAGAAGCGCTTGATCTCGGAGAGGGTACCGGTGGTGCTGCCATCGGCAGTGATGAATTGAGTGACAACAGTGACGGGCTTGCTGGTATCGATTGTCTTTCCAACACCGAAGAAAGTTGTGTTGCCCATGCGGTATGGGTTGAAGTCACATCCGTCTGCGTCACATTCGCCGGTGTTGCGAGTGCAGTCATCGCCGGTGCACACAGTGAGATCGTTAGACTTGCAGGAGTGAGGTGTCACAGCGTTGGCCATGGAGTTTGCTTCCCAGACATCCATCTCAGAGCAACAGCTGCCCTTGTTTCCTTTACCAGAGTTGGCGCTGTTGGAGTCTGGTGTCCAGCCCTCGGAGTTGGCCTATGTGTGTCAGCTTGTTTCAAAAGTGAAGGTGGCGATTGACTTACAGAGCCTTCGATGAACTTCAAGTCCCTTGGGCATTGAGCATCACAGTATCCGGTACCATACTTGGCACCAGCTTTGTTGGTAGCGGATATGCCACCATCAGCAGCCATGGGTACGAAGTACAGGGCTCCGTTCAAGCCACAAGGAAGCTTCGAGACATCAACATCGAATGTGAATTCCTGACCAAGTAGCTCGAACTTCTTATAGGTAGTCTCTGAGTCCATGAGATACGTGCGAGAGCCGACATTGGCTCCAGTCACGAACTTCAGAGTCAAAGCATTTCCAGAGGTAGTGATACCGTAGGTGCCTGAGTAGTCTGCGCCATCAAGAGCACAGTTGGCTGCGCAAGTTGTGTCGTCTGGGCAGAGAGTTGCATCCCAGGTGTTGCCTGTGTAGCAATTTGTCGAGCCAGAGGTCGAATGAGTCCATCTCCAGTTGGCATCAAGAACGATTTGATCAGCCTCAGTTGTGCATCCGCTGGCGGTACAGGTTGAAATGCTCAATGAAGGATGAGTTTCGGCCGTGAGAGTACCGACTTGCTGAGCGCCTGCTCTAGCAAGGAAGGATGAGATGGCGAGCGCTGCTGCTGCGGAAATCATGATGAAGTCTGACCTGTAAGGAATGTGATGTGCAAAAGAAGGGAGATGAGACAAGCTTGCTTGTATGGGAATGAATGAGGATAGAGAGAAAAGAGAGACACAAGAAGGAAGCTTTCATATCTTAATATATAGTTCATCCCATATCCTGCCCTGGACAATCTGGTCATCCGATCCAACAAAGTCTTGTTTCTCTTTGACATCACCACACTTTAATTGCTACTGATCATTTACCAAAACTGCGCTGTATTGAGGGAATCCCCGATTGTCAAGTGGTGGAATAAACATGCTTTCTCCCCTCGGTTAACCCAAAAAGGGGTCCTCTCCAATCCCAGTGTTTCCTGATGCTCTTCCCCTTTCATTCCACCGAAAACAACAACTACCCGCTCTGTATATTAAAAATTGTTTTGTAGGCCCGCGGAGCCGAAAAAGCCTACCTTTAGGTTGGCGGAAGCTTGAAACAAACGCTTAAAGAACGTTCAGGCCAGTAAGTGGTAATCCACAGAACTAAACCGCGCGGCCCCAGCATGCTTGTTGCTGAAGAGGGTCGATCCCGGGGATGCGGGGGATGACCGCCCCCTGATATCCTCGCTTAAGAGTGGAAGCATCTCTCCGCCATCACTTGACAATGGTAGATCTAGTTGTTCGTAAGTAGATCGCGCTGTAGAATTAGACGTACGTACTCGAGCCTCCAAAAGACATTTAACCGTGCCCGTGACATGGCGGCTGAATTCGTAAAAGCTTGCTGAAGGGTTTACTGTTTGTGGGAAATTTCGCTCGGCATGCGGGGGATATGATGTAGATCTCGGAATATTGACAAGCATCCTTAAGGTGGGGTACGGACAACTGCGCTGGTGTGTTTCGTTTTTACTCTCTGTGAAAAGATTTAAAACCACTAGCGAGGATCAAGGCTTTCCCTTCTCAATGCACGTACCCGAGCCTCGGATCCATGGAAAGAGGCTCCATGAGGGCTTTTGAAAAGCCTCAAGTTTATTATCTCAAGCTGGACACTGTCCACCCAAGGTTCCAACCAAGCATAACTTGCCCTCGTGAAGGATGCTTAAGCCAAAACAAGTTGCATCAAAACTTAAGATGAACTTCTACTCCTTAAATCGGTGCTATGTTTGAATTCTAGCTTTGCAAATCACATCCCCATACTTTCAACTGCTCAGAATTTAAGCGATCCGAGCTCCGATTGGAAGACGGTACAGGAACAACAATATCGGAGTAACTGATTCCGGTTCCGTAATAAAACAAGTGTTATATCCTTGAGAAATGATCATCTTGGATTCCTGCCTATATCAGAAGGATCTATTCGGAGACCAGGCAACAAATCCGAATTTGACGCCCTGAATATGCTCATCTCCCAAACTCCAGCGCTATGCAACGAATTGACGGAAATGAGAATGGTCAGGAGACAATCAGACTTTCCAAAGTGTGGGCAACTTCTGGCACGAGATGACCTATCTGGTTGGGATCACGCAGAGCAGTTGTAATATCGCTCGGCAGCCTGCCCGACGCTACTAGACCCTGGAAGCGATATTAGTAAGTGACAAATGATATACCTTGGTGTCAAAAGAAGCAGTAGAGAAAGAGTATGGCTTCTGTGGACCGCGGACGATCCTCATAATAGCAGGAAAATGCAGGAAATCTCGAGACACACCTGCTTTACTTTCTCAAACTTCTCCTCTTTCTCGGTGTAGTCTCTGATGACTTTTCCAGTCTTGAAGTCCACATAGATTCTGGTGTCCCGGATTCTGACCAGAACTTGATCCAGTCTCATGAAGAGTCGACATAGTAACAGCATACGGTCTGGCATAACTCGCACTTTGCAGGAGAAGATAGAGATGCCATTATCATCCAGTTCGCTTTCATAAAGCACGACTTCCTCAAAGAACAGGATGGGGTCAGGTCGCTTCAATAGCTCAATTGGAATTGGCTCGGCATTATCCTTCTGCAATTCAAATTGTTTCCCGCGGGTTATTGTTCCTTTATAGTCTGTTGTGTATGACCAGTCGAATGGCTTCACGACCTCCTTGATACCCTCATGTGTCTTTTCTCTGTGGCATGTCAGGGACCATTTGGCATTCTCTTAAGATCTAACATACCTGCTGCTTGACCACTCCTGCGAATAAGCTACTTTCAACATGTTCTTGTCTGTCTTATCCACCCGGTCCAGAGCATCATATGCATTGAACTCCAACCGCCATCCACTCGCCACATGCTCGATAGATACCAAATTATCGCCAAATATCATCTCCGGTACTGGGATACCCAGCTTCTTCGACATGTCATCGATGGGTCCGGACTTCGAAATCGGAAGCTTCCTTGCACTGATCTTGAAGCCCTTTTGAGTATGCGACACGGTGGAGCTATCTTTGGCGTCGGGCGTTGGGTACGACTCGTCGATGGGACCGTTGAACGACATGCTGTGTTTTCTGAAGCTTTGGCAGGAGTAGAATCTGTGTAGATACCTCCAAATCGTTGCGATGGAGCTATTGCTGAGTTCAGGGTCTGAGCTTGACGAAGCCTTGAGGTCGGTTGTGGTGGGGTAAGCGCAAGCCACGAGCCTGTCTGCCGTCTGCCTGTGAAGGCGCGGGCTGCGCGGGGTCTCAGGGGATGCTCCGACGCCAAGATTTAGTTTCAGGGCGTTGCTCTGCCAGCCAACTAGCGTCCCGTCAACAAATAGGGAAAGCGCAGTCGCAACTGAGATCCAGAGAATCCAAGTTCAACTTCATACTAACCAAACAGCTCGCGCAAACTCTAGCAACTGGCCGACCGGATACTTCTATACAGTCATTGCGCTTGTCTCTTTCGACTCGAAGCTCTTCTCAATGGCTACCCGCGTCCTCGAATCGCGCTTCGAGCGCATGTCAGTGAACGACGAGAATGATCCTGGCGATGGAAGCAAGTACCAAAAGTCAAAGGTACGGGACGACGACTCTCACTTGCATTCATTTAGCTAATCTTCAAAGATGACAACTTCTACAACCACATCTTCCCAATTATCTCAAAATGCCAGTCGTGCCAACCTACTCAAGATCGCCCTCCAGAATCAAAACACAACCAGCACGATAGTAACAGTTCCTTCCCAGGCTGCCCAATGGCGGGCCTCCAACATGCATAATGGTTCTCCACCACGGAAAGGAGGCTCTTCGCGAGGTTCGGAAGAAGTGCTCAGGATGGAGCGCAAGTCAAACCCGATGTATGAGCAGCCTGCACCCCCCAAACAGTTCCATCTCGGCATGTTCGAAATCGGTCGACCCTTGGGAAAGGGAAAATTCGGACGTGTATACCTCGCGCGAGAACGTAGCTCTGGATATGTCTGTGCTTTAAAAGTACTGCACAAGAACGAAATCCAGCAAGGAAAGGTCGAGAAGCAAGTCCGGAGAGAAATTGAGATTCAAAGCAATCTCCGACATCCAAACATTCTTCAATTATATGGACATTTCCACGATAGTAAGAGAATATTCCTGATTCTCGAGTTCGCTGGAAAAGGAGAGCTGTACAAACATCTTCGTCGGGAAAACAGGTTCCCGGAATGGAAGGCAGCTCAGTACATTGCCCAGATGGCTGCGGCTCTGAGATTCCTACACAAAAAGCATGTGATGCATCGAGATATCAAGCCGGAAAACATTCTTGTTGGTATTCATGGCGAGATCAAGATATCGGATTTTGGCTGGAGTGTTCATGCACCAAATAACAGGAGAAACACCATGTGTGGAACTCTTGACTATCTGCCTCCCGAGATGATCAAGCCAGGAAGCCAGGATAACTACTACACTGAGAAGGTTGATCTGTGGAGTTTGGGAGTTTTGACGTATGAGTTTTTGGTTGGAGAAGCTCCTTTTGAGGATACTCCAGTGATGACTCAAAGGAGGATTGCGAGAGGAGAAATGACTGTACCCAGTTTTGTGAGCCCAGAAGCAAGAGACTTGATCAAGAGAGTAAGTCGCACCACCGCAAGTTGAGAATGTCACTAACATCCACAGCTTCTCGTCCTAGACCCCGAGAAGAGAATCCCTCTGGATCAGGTTCAGAAGCACCCCTGGATTATCAAGCACTGTGTAAAGGGTGAACGAGCGAGCATGCGAGATTCGAAGTCAACTGGCAGCAAAATTAGCGAACGCGATGATTAAAGTAACGAATTAATGAAGGAGACTGGCGTTCGGGGGCGTTGGGGAACATATCGTTCGATACAAGACGGATGGGCATGGATTTCGGAGTCGAAGATCATTATATTCCTGTACGCCTACGCTGACCAATGTAATCATGACAAGCAGAACCTGCCTGTGGTGTTTCTACATGTTGATACAACCCTCTATCCCAAATCTATCTGTAAATGCCGTCAAATGGCCGGGTATCCGCGAAGCAAGAATCCCACACCTCATTGACCACTTTTACTGCCTGTACGTCGTCCTTGCAGGATGGTCTGTTCATCACCGATCTCACCGCTCTCGATCTTACACAATTCTGATGTTGTTGTGTCAAAGTCCAGTTGTTCCTCGTCCAGAATTCTCTCATCCACCTGCACTCTCCACTCAAACTCGAAGCTCGAATCTATTCCCCATTAGCTGAATCCCAAGATTGACCATACCCGACCAGACTTACCTCCGTACAAGCCGCGTGCCTCAGGTCCGCCCAATCAACCTTCCACCTCAAATGGTCCCAAGCATGAACCATTTCATGCGCCAACGTATCTTCCAGATGCTTCTTGTCCCTCATCTCATTCGCACAGATCAAAATTCCATGATCCGGACTGAAACCCCCTCCTTGTCTAACCCAATTCCCATTCTCATCCTTCCGTGTCGGACACCTTCTGCAAATAACGTTGCCCGCATGCAGATCCCCGTTCAGCGCCTCGATGTTCTTCTTCATGAATATGACCGTCGGCGAGTACTGGAAGCACCAATCCCTCCACTCATCGCACTTCTTGCAATCCGCAGCCTCGTTGCGGATATATGCTGCTTCGCGGAACTCATGCTGCCCTTCTGCGGTCATGCGCCCCGTAAGTATGTTCCAGTAATTGCTCCATTTGGCTGTTGGATCGTAGCCTGTTCTCGCGGAATCGTTCGTGGATGCATTCGCGTTTGTGGCGGGGGCTTTGGGGGAATCATCTGCCATTGTGATGGTTGCGAGGCTCGCCGAGATCCAAAGAAGCGTGAATTCGGGCGTAGATAAGGTGTGGTGTTGTGAACAGGGCGTTGAAGGGCGTTGGTGTTGACTTTTTCTGGGGAAGCTTTGGCCAATCAGAAGATGATGATGACAAGGCTGTGTTTTTGCCGATTTCGCAGCTAAAAAGACCTGACGACTCATACATACATAAAGCTCTATAGTCGCTTTCTTTGTCTGTTTTCATGTTTCTCTTAGATTCATCCAATTCTGAGTGGTTATGAGATAAGTATTGCAGCTCAGGATGAAGGCTCCAAAACCGTTGACAATCGTCATAAAACTCGGTGAGTATTTTCACAGCCGAATAATCAAGTCTTGTCTCTTTTACGCATGCTGATGGTTGTTCGTAGGGACTAGCTCAATTGTGGATGAGAAAACCCACGAGCCTCTACTTTCTATCTTGACTCTCATTGTTGAGACGGCTGTGAAGCTACACAAAGATGGCCATAAAGTGATTATTGTATCTTCTGGAGCCATTGGAGTGGGTCTACGGCGGATGGATCTCGACAAGAGACCAAAACATCTTCCAAGAATCCAGGTGATTTGCTGTTTGACACTTCGGAAAGAACTTGTATTGATTTCTTGATCTAGGCTTTGGCAGCTATCGGTCAATGTCGGCTCATCAGTCTATGGGACAGCTTGTTTGGCCATTTACGTCAACCAATTGCTCAGATCTTACTGACCAGAAATGACATTGCAGATGTAAGCTACACCCAAGAGCTGTATTGTTCTCGTAACTGACAAAAATCAGCGTACCCAATATCTGAATGCTCAAAATACATTCGCAGAGCTCCTCGAGATGGGCGTCATCCCCATCGTCAACGAGAACGACACGATCGCTGTCACTGAAATTAAATTTGGAGACAACGACACACTATCAGCCATTACAGCAGCAATGGTGCATGCAGACTATCTATTCCTTATGACAGACGTCGATTGTCTCTACGACAAGAATCCTAGGACCAATCCCGATGCTCAAGCCATCGAAGTTGTGGAAGACATCGCGGCTTTGCAAGCAGATGGTAAGTCTCGCCTCAGCCTTCGACCCTTCTCACAGGCCTCCAAATCTAACGCAATCCAGTATCCAGTGCAGGCTCCGCTCTAGGTACGGGTGGCATGTCAACCAAAATCGTCGCGGCACGCCTCGCAACTTCTGCAGGAGTAACAACAGTCATCACACGCTCTTCAAACCCGGGCAATATAGTCAACATAGTACGCTATGTGCAAAACCTAAAAGCAGCGTCCGGATCTCTACCATCCACTCCTCTATCCGGCAAAGTCATGCACTCATCATCTGCATCATACGAGGAGCCACTTGCTCGATCGACTGCTTCACTGGAGCCTGCTATCGTAGCTCCGCTGCATACCCGCTTCGTTCCCTCACCACAACCTATTCGTGATCGTTATTTCTGGCTTTTGCATGGTCTTGCTCCTCACGGGACGATATATATAGATGCCGGAGCGCACAGAGCTTTAGGAAACAAGGCAGGACTCCTCCCAGTTGGCGTCGTAGACGTGGAAGGGACATTCGCGCAGCAAGAAGCCGTGCGTCTTGTCGTCGTTGACAGGATCACCAAAGCGGCTGTTCAAACTGGTGGATCAGCAGCGCCAAAGTTATGGGAGGGAACTGGTTTGGAAGTTGGGAGAGCATTGGTCAACTATAGTGCTGCAGAAATCATGCGGATCAAGGGAGTGAAGAGCAGCGAGATTCAGGGGTTGTTGGGATATGCAGATAGTGAATATGTTGCACTACGGGAGAACATCTCCTTCTTCGTCAGGGAAAGTAGACCAGTAACTCCAAGCTTGGAGCTTAGATAGACTTTGCTGGTGATGCGCGCGTTTGAGATATAGGCGTTCGGAGATGATGGGGGAGGCGTTTGATGTCTATGGAGTATTTCGCAAAAGTCAGTCATAGAAAGATGCAGGAATAGTTTGACATATTCTTTCTTCTCGCTTCCTACTTGCAGACTCGTAAACAATGGAGCTCTCAATAAGCCAATCCAGCGGTCCGATTTCGCAACCTTACGCCGTGTATGCAATCAATGCCTAATCAGGTCCTTAGAACTCCAGACATCCAAGGCGTACAATCATACCCTGGCCTTCATCCGTCACTCGACTCGTTAAAACTCCGAAACCCAAATAACCTCAAACCCAAATTCACGACAGCAAGAATTCATCGACCATCTCTCGGCGAAGAGCTACTCGCAGTGACCTCCTCAAACTCCAGCTCCCACTTATCAACTTCCTGGAATTTCTTTGCCGCCTGTTTCAGCTCCTTGCCAACTCTCTCCTCCAACTCTTGGCTGTTCTCCGGGTCGTCATTAGCTTCATCATCTGGGATAGGTGCGAGACTATCGTCAGGATCGACCTCCACGGTGTTTTCTTTGTCCGACATAGCATTGGCCCGAGATCCATAGGTTCGCTTTACATTTGAATCTTTCGGCTTTGAAACTGGTCTGTTGACCTTTCCGCCTCGCTTGAGAGGTGCTGGAGTCCGTGCTCGAACGCTTGTATGTCTTCGGGATCTGGCCTGGACATTCAAGTGCGAAAGCTCATCATCATCTGGTGCAAGGCCAGAGACATCGACCTCGTCGCCTGAGCTAGGCACATCAAATGGATCTCTGGCAATTGCACGTTGCCGTCTCCGTGGCAGCAGAGCCTGTAGCTGAGCCGTGGAGAAAGTACTTGGTGGTGGAGCCTGGCGCTGTGGTTTGCGCGCTGTGGCATGTACTGGCCTGTTTGGAGAATGCGTGAGGGACGGTGGAGAAGAGATTGGCGAGTCTTGTGTCCTTGGTGGAGGAGTTCTACCCCGTAAGGGTCGTCGGCCTCTGGATGGTGCTCTTCGCGGTCTTGGTGGTAAATCAGGGCTTGAAGGAAGAGGACTGCTGCTTTGCGGCGGCGCCATCGTTTCGCTCAGAGGTTCCGGAGTATCAGGTCGGGCTTCGATGGACGGCAACAACCTTGGTGATGATTCAAGTGGTTCTTCTTCCTCCTCTCCTTGCTCGTCACTGTGAGGATTGGTGGCTGGAATTGTCTCCTCTGCTTCGTCTGCTCTCGGGGAAGGTAAGCTTGGGCTAGATCGTGGAACCTGGATTGCTGATAGCTTTCGTTTCCTCGAACTCGAGGAAGATGGGCCACCCGAGGAACTGGTCATATTTCTAGTTTTCGACAGATTGAGAGGTGTTGACTCATCATCGGGATTGAAATCGTCCTCGTCATCATCGAAATCTAAAGGCTCTTCTTGACGCACTTTCTGAGCAGTCTGTAGAATGCTAGGTTCCCTTTCTCTACGCTTGAATGTGCCTATCTTCATCGCTGAACCGACATTCGCTGGCGTGCCCCGCTCCATTTCTAATGCCTTACTGCTTGGTGCAACGTGAGCAGCATTTCTTCCCATTATACTGCGTTCACGAGGTCGCCTCTTAAAATTTCTAATCCCTATTGCTGATGTATTTCGTCCCACGCTCGTGAGTCCATTATCCTCAGCCATGTTCGAATCGATGCTGCTAGATCTCGCTCGTCCAGGGCCCCGACCGAGGATACTTGGTTGTCGCGGCCGCCTTTTGAAATTTCCTATCGCAAGCATGGAGCTCTCGATGCCTGGCGTACGATGCTCCTTCCTGCCGGTCTCGATTGAAGGACTGCTTGAATCCAGATTGATATTTGGTAGTGAAGACTCTTCTGCTGGATCCTCTTGGGATATGCGATCACTTTCCAGCCTTTTTTCTAACGTCTCGCCGTCTCTGCCCACTGAGTCGCGAGATTCTAGGCCTTGCTCAATCTCTTGCGACGAAGATGCTGCAACAGCTTTTCCCTTGCCCTTGTTCCCCTTTGCACCTCGCGTACTTGCAGCCACCGCATCTTCTGCATCGCTTACATCGTATAAGTCGTCGAAGGGCACCTTGGGTGGTACCGGAAGTGCTGCGACAGGAGGGGAGGTCTTCGCAGATTTCTTGACGCGCGGGGCTGGCACAGAGGGCGCGATTTTTGTGCGCTTTGGGCGAGGCATTGTTGGAGCGCAAGCGTGGTATCTTCGAAAGATAGGTAATGCTTCCTCTTACCGCAACTATCGCATACTGGGGTGTGCTGTGTTGAGTCGATTGCTGATGTTGAAGGTGATGGTGGTGGTGGTGGTGTTCGGTGGAACGCGTCGAGATCCACGCGACTTGAGCAAGGATTGTTTTGGCGGTCCAAGCGAGACAACTTTCAAGCTTCACACATCCTCTCCCGCAAAAACCACTGCACTTTCCTGCACTCTCCGTTCATTCAGCACCTGTACAAAGCATCAAGTACAGTATTTGGATGCGGCTCTGAAATTTACTTCATCTGCAAACACACTACTTTGCAGCTCCACGATCGCGTTCTTGCGTCTGTATCAGTTGAGGTTTCTTTTGAGTAGGAGCATGTCTCTGCAGGTGGGAGAAGGGCTTGCCTTTGGAATTCTCTCGCGATATTTTTCTCTCGAAATAAAAGATTGCTGGAGATTTGGCATGAGATCTTTTGAGTAGCATTCTTTACGCTCTTCCGGCAGATATTATCTCTTGGTTTTGGAATCGGCGAATGAGCAAGTTAATTTAATGTATCCAGTCTATCGGTCTGTCCTGAACCCAAGTAGTTCGTTTCCTTCTGTAAATACTAGCAATGGTATACTATGGATGCTGGCCATGGGAAGTGCTCAGACTTTCGATTGTGAAGTCGCTGAATTGGCACATAGACTTATCTTGACACATTCAAGTGCAAGCATGTTCAGTACTCGTAACGTGTAATTAGCGTCATTCCCTGCGTGTGGAAGCTGCCAGCTTTGTTGTGTATGAGCAATCGGTGTGCATCTTCCGGCGATGAGGCATTTTGAAGCCTTTCGATACCCAGAATTTCGAACGCAAGCTGTTTTGTGTCTAAAATCCCGACGATGGAATCAGCATTCTCGAGATCAGTTCCCATCCTTGCTGGTATCTCCAATGCTGATCTCATCTCATGGCCTACTAAGACTATTGTTGGTGCCAAGTCTGGACCAGGAGCCACGTTGTTGGTCTTAAGTATACTTTCGACAAGGAACGGAAGCTCCTCTAGAGAACAATTCTGGCTGTCTCCGAAGCGGAACGCTTCGTGTTCCCGCTTTCTCTTCACATCCGTGCATTGATAGTGCAATGTACGGATGCCTTTGAGCTCGCTCATCCCTACGGACTCAATATGCTGCAGTTCACATCGTTCCATTATTGATATCTCAAGCTCAGAAGGATACAGGTGACCCTCGAAGTCGATCGCAGTGAAGGTGGTCTGATTGGTAAGGTGCGAGAAGAGTTTCGTGCCTGCCATGGATGCGAAATCATCAAACAAGGGCTTGCTCATGCCGCAGAGCCAGTCTTGGTTCCTTGACGACGTGAGGAGGAGTGGCCATAGGAGAACCTCTTTCAGATATTTGACGCGGTGTAATTTGGCATGAGAAGCAGCGTATCTTGACTGGAATTCTCGCATTATTCTCAAGCTTTCTTGTTCATGTTTCTGTGCTTTTGGATTGCGTGTGCTCTCCATGATGACTTGGTAATCGTTCTCAGATGATTGTGATTGAAGGGTCCTAATCAATGGTTGTTTGTGTGCAAAAACAAGAAATCTAGGCGCAACGTTCGATAATGTTATTCGAAAGGAGAGAAGTCGAATATATTTGATTTTAGTCGCAAGTTTTGTCGGTGCTTCACGAGTGATTTCAGTCCGATCTGTAGAGACTGACTAGAGGAGCAGGGGATTTAAGAGAGGAGCAAATTGGCAACTAGCATTTACTAGTTTCATGTTGAAGCTATGCGATGGAAGGATCACCTGTAATGATCCAGACTAGGTCTATAGAACAGAACTTTAGTAACCTATTAGCCTGCGTCGGGCGACTTTGGAAGCTCGCTCAGCAGCTTCGGTACCAGTTCAAATGTTAATCGCCAGATCATTTAGCAACTTTTCTCAGCCATAAACCCTCCGCCCATCTCAATTCAAGCATTCGGCATGTTCTACTAATTTTTATGTCGACAAATCGAATAAGATTCCACGCCTTAGGTCCAGCCAGCATGCCTTATTCAGTTCTCGGGGAGTCAACTCTAAATTTTGGCCATAGACCGAAGGTAACAAACAATGGATTCTCAAAGCTGCGCAGAATCTCTGCTACCACCAAAGAGCGATCTGAAGTTTCTACAAGAATGACTTCAAATAACAAGTCCTCGGTCAAAGTCATCCGGCGATTGGTTATTCATCTCGTTACGTCCTCCTCCCGTTCTCCTTCCATTACGAAACACTCAGACTATACAGATGAATATCAAAACTCCCAGGATCTCTTAAATGTTGCCCAGAACATATACAAGAGCAATCACAGCTTCCAGATCGGTATCTCCATCTTAAATCTCATGCGTGTCACAGCAGAATCGACAGATAGTACGGTGAATGGCTTCAATTTCGTCGGCACGAAGCGGAACCACTTCAGAAAAGCCGAACTTCCACTTCGGCGAAACCCTACCCATCGATGCAAGGATTGTTGTCGAATCGCTTGCCCTTCTGATTTCGAGCTTCCGTTCGGATGGCCAAAAGCTATTCCAGGCCTATTCCGATACCTACGATATTGCAGGCGAGGTATTCGAATGTGTCGGTCAACCAAGCTTCACTGATCTCCTCGAAGCTCTTGAAATCCAATTCGCTTGGTTGAGTTGTGCCAAGAATTATGCAAACTATTTAACAAAAGCAATTATGGCGCTTGCGACGTACAGATGGAATTGCCATCCTCCAGCTAATAAAGAAACGCAAGTCAAAGTTAGTAGAGCAGTCGATCTCGCAAAAAGCCTTGTGGTTTCAAGGCACAGCAAAATGTTCCCTGAAGTCTACAGAGAGCTGCCGAAGTCGAGAAGGAAGCCTGAGAAGGTCGATCTTCGAGATTCTGTCACCGAGAAGAAGATTAGAGATATAAGAAGCCAGAATCGGGATTGCATACCGTCATGGGACGAGACTGTGTTGTGGTCCAGGAGATTCAGATACTTTATGCTTGAGTCCGGTGGTTTTCAAGAGCGTCTTTGGAATCACAAGACATAGTGCAGAGCTTGCGCCGGCGAACCCGTGGTATCTGCTCTAAAGACATGGGCTTGTCATTCTGATCCGAGTTCGAAGGATGTATATATAATGTCTGCGCACTGCACATTCCGCGCGGACGTCCGACCCCCATGATACACTTGCCAACAGGCACATGAATTTCGGCAGCAGTCCGTCCCCTGGGCTCACAGGATATTTCAGGCTGGCTCATTTACGACAAGCATGCTACTTTGGGACCGAAAAACTAGTGGCTTTCATCCTTGAGTGAGCCATTCCGAAAAGGGGGGCGTATCATAAGCGAGACGATGACAACATGCCAAACTTTCTCCTTGGCGGTAGGATTTAAGGCGGCAGTATTTTTGAGTTCGTCGTAGAAACGTCTGACATTTCAGCTCAATCAACGCGACTTCGATCCTCTGCAGTTCTGTCTGTGTCAGTTCAAATCGGAGAATTTGAGGAACTTCGGCGGATAGTTATGTCCGACGAAAGGGATTCCGATTCGCGAAGTAGATCGACCCGCCTCAAGGCATTGCTTTAGAGCTTCGCTCAATGATAAATTCTGTTGGACCTACATCTTCTGGCGGTTAAATAGCGCGGTTCCCCCTATTCTGGGTAGCACAATACCACCTCCTCATTATCTCATAACCACAAATTCCAGTTTCAGCGTTTGTTTTCAGCTCTTTTTACCACAAAAATTTGCTCCCAGAACTTACAGCCGATACCATGTCATTTTCTCGAATCCTCATTGCAGGTGGCGGAATCGGCGGCCTGGCTCTTGCCCAGGGACTGAAAAGGCATAAAATTCCATTCACTGTCTTCGAGAAAGACCTCTCTCCAAACGCGCGCTCAAGGGTACCGCATTCGCATCGCCGCGAATGGTGCAGTCGCTCTCCACGACTGTCTCAGCGAAGAACACTGGAGTCTCTTTGAGCGAACATGTGCCAATGTGGAACCCGGAATCGCGAGGTTGAATGCCCTCGATGCGATGAAGTTACCGGGTCCAGGTATGCCAGTTACCGGACCTGGCGCTGGGACTGGAGCTGGACTTGGCCCAAGTCAACAAGCACTTGCACAGCTTGTCTGGGGAATAGCCGGGCTGAAGTCAGATCCTCATGTTAAACCTGTCTATGCTGTGGACAGGAAGACTCTCCGATCACTGCTTACCTTGGGATTGGGAGATCAGATCAAGTATGTGAAATCCTTTGTGAAATACGAAATCACCGAGCAAGGCGTGAAGGCGTTCTTCAGTGACGGGTCTGTGGAGGAAGGAACTTTGCTGATGCTGATTGGCGCCGAAGGCGTTGCATCAGCGGTACGGAAGCAATTTCTACCCAACTATCGATATGTTGAAACCGGAACTCGGTGTTTGTACGGCAAGACACCCGTCACAGATGACTTCGTGGCTCGATTTACTCCCATAGCATTGAGCGGCATGGGCGTCATGAAGAACACGAACAAACCAGGTGTCTTCCTTGAAGCGATGCGCTTTCCATACGACGCTTCGAACGAGTCCAAAGGGAAGCTTGCAAAAGTTAACGACTACATGTACTGGGTGCTCGGTGGGAAGGCTGAAGATATTTGCCTTGACGATAGCCAATTTCATGGTCTCTCTGGAGAGGCTGCAGCAGCTCTGACAGCGGAACTTACCAAAGACTGGCATCCGTCTACCAGGTGTCTGTTCGAACAACAAGACGTCAGCCAATGTACACCATTACGTCTCGTATCAGCAAGACCTGCTCGACCAGATTGGAAGTCCTCCGCAAGTGTGACTTTGCTAGGGGATGCAGCTCATGCCATGATGCCAGCAGGCGGATCGGGAGCAAATACAGCGCTTGCAGATGCGGCTTTGCTGCTCGAGCTGATTATTCAGGAAGGCATTTCGGAGAGTATGTTGACCAAATACGTCAATGGTATGTGGAAATATGCATTGCCTGCAATCGAGGGCAGTGTAGCCGGTGCGGAAAAGCTCCTGGGTTTCAAGGGCTTCGAAGGAGCAAGGGAGATTGAATTTCTGTGAAGTTTTGTAGGTCTCAGAACAAAGTCATGTTCAGCAGTGATTATCAGACGACGTTTGTTGGCAGGTTTATCGTAACGTTCGTAATTCTCAGAAGACTACTGTAAATACCAGCGAGCAAAAACAATTCTAGCTGACGATAACTTACTCACCATTACAGTCATCTTGCACCGATCTTCTCGAGCCTAGGGCTTTCAAATGTGATCTGCCGTTGCAAATCATCGCATTTCGTCCCAAGCAATCGGCGGGATTGAGCACAAGCTTTAATGCAGCAGAGTCAATCAGTACGAACAAGGGACTGAAATGAAAGTTTCTGCCGGATCAGTCAACCTCGGTATTGGTCTTTTGCACTCAAGCTTCATGCAGCTCTGAACAGTTCGTGCAAATAGGAGAAGGTTTCCACGCTCCCGCAGCTGTACCTGGCGAGCCAGTCAGCTCATCATTCGCCTCTTCGTCGCTTAAAACCTGCAGATGCCCGTCCAAAAGGCCCTGTAAATAGAAACGGGGCGGAGTCGTTGACGAATCGAACGACATCATTCACAACTTTAGAGCCTGGGCACACCCAAAGGCTGCCCACTAGGTTCGCCCTTGAGATATGAAACCCACGATTGATTGCCTCTCTACTACTGCCCTTGATTCACTTCTCTTCTCTCGCTCACATTTACACTTTTTCTCAAAACTCCGTGGACTTGTGCATGTTCTGCGATGAAAAGATATCATTGACAACCGCTGGGCGGACCACAATTTTTCAAGGATTACAGAACTTCCAAGCCTAAGCGATGGCGATCTTCAGTCGGTCCAAGAAAGGTAAACCCACGCCGACGACACCTCCTCGGCCTTATCTGCAATCGACGGCGACCTTGAACCAACAGTCAACACAGCAGCCCAGTCGATATCAACCTAATTGGACATATCTGGAGCAGAGGCCTCATACATCCCATGGACCTCCTGCGCAGGCCCAAGGCTGGCTGATTGCACCAGTCCCCCCGCAATACCAGCCTGTCTTGGTACACCAGGATCACCTACCTCCATTGCCTCAAAGGCCAAAGAAATCAGGTGGGAATATAAGCAAGCTCAACCTGTCTTCAATGTCAAATCTACTAGCATCAAATGGGGCGCATTGCGGGGCCAAAATCATACAAAATGGGGTTTCTCCGTTGTACATGCAGGGAACGCAGTATCTCAACCAAAGCGCGGCGCTTTGTGATCTGATCACCTCGAAGTTCGACAACATTATCACACTCATCGATGGGGAACAATTCAGTGGAGACGAGAGGGAGTTGGCTGTCATGTCCCCACCTCAGCCTATGTGGAAGCAGCAACAAGAGGAGTCGGGATATAGCGAACGGGCACTCGGAAAGGGAAAGTCGAAGGGCATGGTCAATAATTCAGTATCTTCGGCACTCACTAGTACCAATTACTTCGCTAAAGTCTATCTCTATGCTAATTCAAGATTGCCGCCAAACTTACCTCCTCTCAAATTGTATGTCCTTTTGTCCTTCCACCAAGAGCTGTTCTAACAAAATATAGGTACATGCCTACATTCCCATTACTGTGTCTAGCTGCTCAGTATTCCGAACGGGTATACACGAAGCCTTCTGGTCAAGAAAAAGAGGTACATCTAGATGCCGACTGGAGATCAGGTACAAAGGCCATGGTGATCAAATCTGTGCCTATGGACGACATGAATACCATAGTTTTTGCTATCAGGGGGACACAAACATTCATGGACTGGGCAGTGAACCTCAATTCGGCTCCAGCGTCTCCAGAGGGTTTTCTTGTGAGTAACGAATGCACCGCCGTGTTTGAAACAAGCTCACGAAAGTAGGATGACCCAGGAAACTTCTGCCATGCGGGATTCCTTACAGTCGCGAAGAAGATGATAAAGCCGGTCGCGGCCAGACTTCGGCATCTCCTTCAAGAAGACCCAAACAGATCCAAATGTTCGTTGCTAATCACTGGACATTCGGCTGGTGGAGCAGTCGCCTCGCTGCTCTACTCTCATATGCTCGCTACCACACCCCAGGCCGAGTCGGAACTCAATATCCTCACCGGCTGCTTCAAACGCATCCACTGCGTGAGTTTCGGAGCTCCACCTGTCTCGCTCCTGCCCCTTTCACGGCCCTCCAACCCAAACTTACGAAAGTCCATCTTCCTATCCTTCGTCAACGAAGGCGATCCAGTCCCGAGAGCAGACAAAGCATATGTGCGATCCTTGCTGGATCTATTTTCAACGCCGGCGCCCGGTCAAGTCTGCGCAATCACACCTCAGAAATTTCAACCATTAGTCTCGAATTTGAAGGCACAATCGAGCTCCCTCACACTCAACAAAATGAGACCTACACCAAAAAAGTCGAAGAGTCTTCCGGTGAACGAGATAGCACCCTATTGGCCAGTCCCCGAAGCTACTTTGAGCAACGCAGGAAGGATTGTGTTGCTGAGGAGCGTAGAGAAACACGAAAATCGGTCGACGAAAAAGAAGCCAGTCGTGGAATTGATGAACGAGGGCGTTGTGGCACAAATCGTCACTGATGAACTCTTGAGGGGTGTCGTTTGGGGAGACCCGGTCTGTCATATGATGAAGCTGTATGCGAGGCGCATTGAGATTCTGGCAACAAATGCAGTTATGGGACGGTCATGAAATACTGATCAATGGAATATGGTAGGCAGGAATCGGCGTACATACGGTAATACCCATTTTCGAAGCTTTCGCAAATATGAGCGAACAGAGCAAATTCAAGAAGCAACAATCTTTCAAATACTCGTACCTTTCATTGTTCTCGCCTGCAGCGCGATACTTTGCAAGTGCAAAATATACAAGCAGCCGGATCGCGAAGGTCAGCCGCAGCCATTGCATCAGCAAGCTCACCAGATCTTCAGATTAGGATCTTTCTAAATGTGTGTCGCATCATTGGTCGTGTTTGTGCTTAATTTCTCGCAAGTCCCTCCATGTCTATGCTTCCTTGACCGCGAATAGACTGCGAAGTACCAGGCCGGGTACATGACTGCTACAAACCGAACATGTCCCCAAAATATTCCACGACATTGAATGTTCTACGAGGGATCCATCCATTGCATGTCCTTCTGGCGCTTACAACCGACTCGCCATAAGATTAGGCTACAAAAGAAGATCGGGATCGAAATTCATGTCGTGACGTAAGTTGGGAGTATTGACAATCTTTCTGTCCTGTTTTTTTCCACATCTTGTAATGGTTGAAAAGATCAGAGCATAAAACTTTGGACAAGGGCATATCATTGCTCATTGTTGAGCTTGGGCTGAGAAGTAGGATGCGCTTAAGCAAGATGTACTTGCTATTTACATCGACGCATTTGGCTAAAATTGGCTTGAAGCCTGCAACCGCCACTAAACTTCTACCAATTCCAAACTCCTCCGGATGTAGGTCCGAAATTCGCGCAAATTGAAATTTCCGAGATGACTCTGATTGTAATCCAAAGAAGAGGGCAGCCGTGATGTTAAAACATGTTGTGTCCCTGGTTCACTTAAACATTTCCATTCCTATACCTCCCAATCAATATCTTGTAGCCTTTCTATACACCAGGATTTCCATTATCAATTACGGCCACGCAAATGCCTTGAAAAAAGCTCCAATGCATCTCCAATGACTTCGTGTAACTGGTTGTTCTGTTGCGGTGCAGCACCAGCCGGATTCGTGGTGATTGCAGAATTGTCAAGTCCTTCGAGGGAAGGTTGGGCTGATTCTGGTGGGGAAGCGAGATTGAGGAGTGCGAGTTCAGCGTCCGGTTCTAGATAATATGCGTCAGTCTTAACCCATCGAGGACTGAAGCTGGAATTAAGGATTAGATAGGCCTTAAATATGTAGAATGAATTACTCGGAATCGATGAACGTTTTCGAGCTATGAGGTATGTTGCGAGAGCAATGGCTACGCCTGCAATGCCAAAGGCTACAGATATGAGCTCTGCAGCTGCCACTAATCAACTGGTTAGCCTACATTGAACTTTAGTCATTACAACCCATGAAATGCTGAAAGTTAAGGGTATCGAATATTCACCCATGGCTCTTGCGAAGGACTCTATCTTTCATAAGAAAGTCTGAATTTGGGAAGTGGAGGTGGGAGAAGAACAGCGCTGGAAAAGAATGGACAGAGCTTATGCACTGGGTAGCTGGCTGGGTCTAGTTATGGAAATCGTATCGACAGAGTGCTAAGCGAGGGCCTCCGTCACCCGAATACAACCACGCGTTACACAAGGCACCTGGGCAGGCTTGGGATTGGCCAACGTTGAAACAGCGCCCTGGAGATTCAAAGTCTACCTTTTGATTGAACAGTGCTTGCCACGAGTAGCCTATGAGACGATAGAACAGCGTAATGCTACGGACTACAACACGCTACGGACTACAACACCACATACACACCGCTTGAACATAAGACTCAAGCCACTTCTTACTGTGGTGACAAAGCAGTGTTAAAGCAGCGAGGTGCCTTCATAGTCGCGCATATATGTCAGAACAGCCCACCGATATTGTCTCGCTTAGATCCGAATTGCGTTCCTTCCACAAATGCTAGCAGGTGCCCCAGATACTGTAACAACTTATATACATGCTGACTTCATTTTCCCAGGAGCTTTTGGTCGATATGCCTGGTGTACCAGACGTGATAGAAGTTGAAGATAATCCCTTCTTAGCTACTGGATCAGATGTACTGTCAGATGATCGAGAGGAAGTGCCTATATTTCTCCAGAGTGGCAATCGCGAAGAACTCAGGTGCACATGGAATTGTAAACCCAGGAATGTCAGCCGAATACGAAAGCAAATGCCGTAGATGTTTCGACATGGCAATTAAGTCGATGTCAAGATTACTTGTGGAATTTCCCACATCCGGCGTTCTGTATCCGCGATCGAAACGCGACTCGACTGTTAATTCTAAGCGTTTCGAAATGTTCAATTAAATTCTAGATGGGGCAATTCACCATCTTCCACAAGGTAAAGAACTCTGGGACAAGTATCACTTGCTCAAGCGAGGCGGAAGGACCGAGTATCAAAACACTCTCCGTACCTCTCAATACCTCGTCCATGACCAGCCTTGATATCCACTCGCAAAGTAGTCTCACCCAAATCTGAAAAACAACTTTCTGATTGAAGTCAGAAACGATCCTGGTAACCGTTGACGAGGTTCTACAGGTACTCATCGCTGATTAGAGCTTTTTTGGGCATGCGTTTTGATTCTGCCCACAATTCTGGATGCCTGTAACACCAGAAGTCACCAACACTACCAAGAGGGCTGCGAAGAATTGTCAGGCCTATGTCTAGAATTCTCGAAAGTGGGATACCTGGAATTAAGATACTAACTCGATGTACCAAGCCCGAGGAGCACAAAATTTCGCCCACATCGGCATTGGAATGGGCAGATCGTTATCATTCGCCATGCCTTGGGCAATAGAACTACAATGTCTCTAAAACGGCTTATGTGAACCTTTGACCCAAGGCAGGGAATCAAATATTGCTGAAAATTGTGTATCGTGAGGCAATGCTAAAGTACGCTGCATGGCATCGTCAGTCCTGTGTGCCGCTGCTAAGGTGCAAAGAACAACTAAAGCAAATGATAAAGGCAGGGAACTTCTTGGAAAAAGTACATCTTTTGTGTCAAGATAAGGGTATTGCTTTGCATTAGACCCTCTTCCATTAGATCTACTGAAACATGTGGTAAAATCGACGACAGCACTGCAGTAGTGAATAGACTTTCATCGCTTCATAATTACAACAAGAAAGCATGCAAGATGATGCTCCCAATATGGTCCAGCGGAAGAAGAACAGCGGAAGAAGAAGATCTCAACGAAGCATATGAAAGTGAGGACAGGCAGGCAAATGCTGCAGTACACTATTATTACTCGTCTAAATGAATGTGCCACTTCTGCGATTTCTTCGTTTCGAGGACCGCCCTGTCCTTGCTTTTCGCGCAGAAAATGGCCATGTCAAAGTCCGTCACCAAGCAGAGTCGTAGAGTTGATTGTAGAACATATTATTTCCACAACATCCTCAGGAAGTCTCCATCCGACACTACCTTACTGTCCCTTCCTCCTCAAACTCAATTCATTTGACAGATCTTGGCACGGCTATAGCCATCCGCTTGGAGCTATTGTTCGAGAGATCTTTCATCCCACTTTCACCAGATTTCAGTATCGGCGCTTACGGTACTTACAGAGGTTGCTCATGTCGCAGCGGCGTTCAACAAGCTCGATTGAACCAAGCACTTCTGGCGGTGTAGAATGAGTATGAATAAGAAGCAAATGAGGTGTATTTGAATATTTCCTTTGAGGTCACCCTCCAGAATAATTTTATTTTCTTCCGGGGAGGAACCTGGAAGATCCCAGCCTCTTTCATGACGTTGAAATTTCGGCCATAATTTTTTCCCCGCACTCACGAACCGAACCCCGCCACGCCCCGCTAAACTCCACACTGCCAACTCAAGATCCAATCTCAATTGAAAGTTCTTCCCATCTGCCAGGACTGCAAAGAAGCTTCGAAGCGGGAAAGCTTCGGTCCCGAAAGTTAGTTGAAATGTTAAAATACCAAGACAACTTTCGGGCCTTCTCACTGTTGCCAAGACAAATAGTGACGCTGTTTTGATAGCTACATATCGGACGGTAGGGTCTTGGGATGCCCGATAGCTTCTCCGGATGGGTATTTTACTATCAAATGACTCGGGATGAACTGTTGGCCTTGCTTGGATGGCAATCCGAAGTCGGTGCGAAATGCCACTTCGTTTAGATCGTGGAGATGCTTGCTCTATGAAGCGAATTGTGGGGAGCGGAGAAGACTATCCCAGTAGATGTCACTCTCAACATATAAATACATGGACTGGCTCCCACTTTGGTGTGGTTCGTCTCACCTCAACTCTTTGTTGACTTCCACTCGAAGGCAGCTCGGCTAGCTACTGGACCCACCCTCATCTCACTATGTTCAACCCTCTACCATTGCTCAAGGTGGTGCCTCTGGTACTCGCCTTAAGCACGGTAATTGTAGCTCAAGATGCCCCTACGGTCAAGGTTCTCAACGGTACATACTCTGGTATCCATAGCTCCACCTACAATCAGGACTACTTCCTCGGAATACCTTTTGCTCAGCCACCTCTTGGTGACCTCCGCTTCCGCCAAGCACAACCATTGAACACAACTTTCAACGAGACTCGCAATGCTACAGAATACTCCCCACAATGCATGGGCTATGGGAGTGACCAATGGGTTCTCGGCAACATCATTTCCGAAGATTGCTTGACGCTCAATGTCGTTCGTCCTACTGGTGCTCAGAATCTGCCTGTTGGAGTCTGGATCCACGGTGGCGGAAACACCCAGGGAGGAAGTCGGGACCCCAGATATAATCTGTCATTCATTGTAGAGCAATCAGTCTACTCAAAAGCGCCATTCATCGGAGTCAGCATCAACTACCGTCTCCAGGCATGGGGATATCTCTTCGGCAAGGAGATCATGGAAGCCGGCTCGGCTAACATGGGAGTTCGAGACCAGCGCTTGGCGCTTCATTGGGTCCAGGAGAACATTGCTGCTTTTGGAGGCGACCCGACCAAAGTCACAATCTGGGGCGAGAGCGCTGGTGCGAGCGGAGTTGGTATGCAACTCGTGGCGTACGGAGGACGTGATGATGGGCTGTTCAGAGGAGCGATCGCAGAGAGTGGAGGTCCTGTTGGATCCAGTCGCTACCTTACTCCAGAACAATGGCAACCCAATTATGATGCCATTGTCAGCGCAACAAACTGCACCAACTCAACCGATACTCTGGCGTGCCTCCGAACAATTGACAGAGATGTTCTCAGCAATGTCTTGAACAGTTCAGTCACAGCCGACGCGTCATGGGGTCCTCAGATTGATGGTGATTTCCTCCAGGACTCAGGTACCAAGCTCATTGATAGCGGAAGATTTGTCAAAGTCCCGTTTCTTCTTGGTCGAAATCATGACGAAGGCACATCCTTTGCTCCAAAGGGGATTAACACCACGGAAGAATTCCTTGAGCTCGTTCAGTCAGCAGGGCCGGACAACGCAACCGCTCTCACGATCGCAGCACTATACCCAGACATTCCCGAGATCGGAATTCCAGGAACTCTTGTTGGCCGCCCACCACCATCTCAAGCAGCCCTTGGAGTACAGTGGAAGCGTACAGCGTCGTACATTGGCGACCTGAGGCAGCACGCTTCTCGCAGATTCCTCGCCCAGAAATGGGCCGAGTACAATGCCACAGCCTGGTCTTACCACTTCAACGTCTTCACAGCTGGGTTTGAGGCGACGACCGGTTCGGGTCACTTTACTGAAGTAGCATTTGTTTTCGACAACGTTGAGGGTCAAGGATACAAAAAGTGAGCCCCTATTCTTCTATTTTCTCTTGTTTGGGGAGTCACAAGATTGCCGAGACATATCCCAAACAGCGCATGAGCAGTTACTGACTTCCCATTGCGTAGTGTGGTGGCTACAAATCCATTCGAGGGCAAGCCTGATTCATACAAGCAATTGGCAAAAGTTATGTCAAGAATGTGGGCGAGCTTCATCGTCGACCTCGACCCGAATAATGCAGCTGGCGGTGAGTTCTACCTTTGTTTTCTTCTCGCTTAAATCCTTGTTGTACTCTTGAAACTTAGCTGACATGTAATCATTGTAGCGGGTTGTGTCAACTGGCCAAAGTACACCCTTGATAGTCCGAAGAATATCGTGTTCGATGCAAATGTCACTAATGTGGCCTACGAGGAGCCCGATACCTACAGAGCGGAGGGTATCGCTTACATAATCGACCGACTCGCAACCGATTACGGACGATGAGGACTGTCGCAGATTGACTTGTGGAGCCATGATATATACTGGATCTATTCGATGGAAACTCGTTATTAATTATATAAATTTATATAACGTAATGAATGACCATTGCACCTTACCAGTAGCTTGCACCCCACGTTGACCTATGTTCGATTCTGGAGTCCTGGATCTGGGATCTTGAATTGTTATCCCTCACAAACTATGTCAAGCTGTATAATGCACAATAGAGAGATCAGAAATCTGAAGTATGCTAGGTTACACGAGGACATCCAAGCATGCCCGCAAAGTATGCTGGCGTGGGGAAAGCCCCGATGTGCTTGGACTGCTCGCAGTATCAAACCTTCGGTATCATCTGCCTTTTACCAAAGACAAGGACATGCATGCCATTAAGTACAAAGACTCAAAATTCAATGAAGACTTTAGGGCACACCAGTGAGTCCAAGTTGCGACAAGTGGCCAGTATTGTTCACCTTTGAAAGTTTGTGTGAATGCTCCCAGGACTCCTCAGTGGACCCACTTTTCTCCGTCCAAAGCAGCCATATCATCACAAATAAACCCTATTCGAGCAACAATCAGCTGCCTAAGACCTCATTTCCTCGAATCAACTCAGAACAAACATGAACTAACACCTCCCAGAACACACACCAATGCAGGTCAGGACAGCGGCATCCGCCAAACTCCTCTCTTAAAATGATCAGATGACCAAATGTTTCGGATGTTACAGTAGTATCGAAGCAGCCGAAAGGCCCCTACACCAATCTGCAAGGTTCAAACCCTACGCCCTGACCATTCACACGCGAGTGGACAATCTGAATGCTTCAAAGAGCAACAATCAAGCTTTTTTACCTCCAGAAATGTTCATTTCACAATCTCAGAGGGTTGCTCATTTTCGTACACAATGCATCCAATTATGAGACTGCCGTCTTGTGTTGCCTGCTTGTTATATCCGGAGATCCTTTATAGTTGAAAGTCGCAATCCCATGTCACGACATACACAATGAGTTATTCTCACAACCCAGAGCTCACCCAACGTAATACCAAACAAGCGAAAAGCCGACCCAAACTCAAGCTGCAAAGCCTCACCGCTTCCCTCATTCAAGCTCAAGCCCAAACTAACATCCACCAGGTACCTCGGTACCGCCAACGCAGTCAGAAGCTGCAGCATCCACTGCAATCTGCCTATGAGATGAAACCCGTATCTGCCCGGGTGAGCGTCGAAAGATCGACCTGTGAATCCATGGGCAAAAGCACGGAGGCGAGTTAACCCGATCGGTGACCGATCCAACTTACTTGCAAGTTCAACCAGCCACTAATTACGAATGGAAATAAAAAAAAAACCAATCAAAATTGAGTCCGCGGCTCAAGGGGACGAGAGAATTCAGGAAAATAGAGAACCATAAAATAAAGTCGTTAGTGGTGAGTTGATTTCTGATTCTTCCTTGGTGAGGCTTCGCGGCTTGAGTTACAATTCACTTTGTTTCGTTTTGGAAATGTTGGAAATGTTGGAGTTGCGGTCAGGTAAACATCCGGCTCGCTTAAAACCCGCGACGTTCAACGTCACTCCCTCGAAGCCAACTAAGGCGATAGCGCTTTGAGGGGGAAAATGCTTGCTCAAAAGAACGTTCCAGTTGTACGATTCACTTGTTAATAAAACCCGAGATTGTTTCAAAGTCAATTTCTATTCTCATATTACAAAGGAAGACGACCAAAGTGAGGTAGAAACCACTGCCAAGCATGGTATAACTTCCCGGAACGCCTCATATCTCCTCCCGATCCCCATGACGTGAACTCATGAATTCATCTCCTTTGAAGTAAAAGCCTCTATGCATGCCATAATGTCACGTCTCAATCCTCCTCACATTTGGTACGCTGACGCCACTGCCACTCGACTTCCTATCTCCGAAGTTGTGGAGCCGCTCGCCGATCAGGTACACCTCGTCTCGAATCTTCATTCGCCAATCCTTCACCCAGCTGAGTAAGATGTAGAGGGCGTAGATGATACAGCAGAGACAGAAGCACATCGGGTATGCGTATCTGTATGCCACAATATGTTTCTCTGGGCGATCTCTGAGGACGGTCATTGTTGCTAGTGTTGCGCATGCCCATGGATAGGCGAGTGCAAAGCATAGGCTGAGTCCAACAGGAAGGATGAAGCTCCGAGTCGCCAGACGCGCATCTGGATCTAAATATCCATTTCGGGTGATGGCGCGTAGCGATTGAGCTGGTCGGGAATCCTCATGCCACAGAATGATCCGTGTAGTGAGCTTGACGTAAAGCAGACCCAGAGTCCAGCTTTGAACGAAATGCATGACGTGTCGCTCTTCGATTGCGAAGTATGTGTGAAGTGGTACGATCAAGTAGAACTCGACTAGGAAGGAAAAGAGAGTGGGTAGGATGAAGAGGAATGCCGTGTAAGTCCATGCAATGCGTCCAACTCGTGTAGCAACTGTGATCATGCGGCGACGAACGTTCTGAGGGGTATCCGCATTGATGTTGATTGTGTTCTTGACATAAGAGTAGAACTGCTTGGCGTGTAGGATTGCATACAAGGCGGAGCCCAGGATGTAGATACCGATCGAGAAAGCGTAAACATCGTTCTTGCGGACATGTGCGGGTATGATCTTGGCGAAGATATGTCTTCCAAGAACCAGAGGAACGATGGTGATAGAAACTCCAGTTAGAGCTGCGAATAGCCATATAGAGACGATGAAGAGGAATATCCGCGTACGAAACCAAGGGGGAATGTAGACCTGCTTGAAGTGTGTGGATGACTTGCTATGAACGCCGTCACGTTCCTTCTTGCCATCAATTCGCTCGTTCGCCTCATCGACCTCGAGAAATGTCCCTACACCCTTTGGTATTCTGACTTGGTCTGAGGCAGGCGCTCTGACGTAGCGGCCATCCATGCGGAAGTAAACCTTCAAGTCTGGATCTTCCACAAATGGCTTCTCGACGTCGTCGGTTTTGATTTTTTTCGACGGATTGGCTGTAGCGCCTTTGAAAATGTCTGTCCAAGCCCGGCGAACATTATAGCCCTCTTCATCCAGTTTTCTCTCATCGAACATGAACCAAGTGAGTCGAAGCATCCTCGCGCACCGGCGGAACCACCAACTATACATGGCATGCAACCCATCCGAAGGCTTGAAGAATTTGACTGCCAAAGGCATCAAGAAATTATAAAAAAGTAGATCAATAGGGAATTCCAGGACTGGCTCATTTGATGACCAGTGAATAGGTAGAACGCCGTTGAATGCATATGCTAATCCCCAAACGACGCCACCCAAGCAGATGACAACTAGGCCGCCATATACCAGGGCACTGAAGAGGATTTTTCGAAGTTGTGTTGCTACATTTCGCTCCAAAACGTCTCGTACAGGATGGAATGTCGGATCATCAGGATCGCGGATGAAGTCTGAAAAGGTCAGTAAAGATCCCAATACCATTCTCAGGGCACGACTTACATAATACTCCCTTGCGCATGATTTTCCGACACATCGAAACAAAGAGAGCAAAGTGGAACATGTAACATGTTCCCACGAACCAGTGTACAAAGATAGAAGTGAGAGGGGATTTGATTGTGAAAAGCAGTCGGGACATAATTGTTGTATTCTCGAACAGCGGCAGGAGAGCAGCATCGAGAAGAAGTCCACAATAGAGTGGAAAGACCAGCATCTCAATACTGATGATCAAAATGACCTTCATGACACCGCCTGCTTGGTTGAGTAAGTCAATAATTGTGGCTTCCCACTCACGCCCAACTTGACTTGTCGAGAACGGGGAGCCTTTCTTGACGTAGAGCGCCCCAAGAAGACACAGAGCTGTGTAGCCCGTGAAAATTGCCCAGAATCGGTCTGTCCCATCCCAAACGCTAAGGTCAGGATCCAAAGGTGCTGCTCGTTTTCCAAGTTCAAGGCTGATCACCCATGAATCTGGCTTGGCCAGAAGTGTCGGTAGTGCAGCGAGTAGGCCCCAGCAGTATTTCGTGGTCCCAGCTAAAACGCTCCATATGCCTCCTAAGCTCACGTGGTAGTCGCCCGTGAAGATGTAAACGACAGTGCTGCCAATGCTAGCAAGAGTATCAAGGACGAATGATCTCAATGAGATCAAGGATTCATGCGATGCAGCCGAGAAGACAAATAGTTCAGAATCGAGTATATGAGTAAGGCTCCTCTGCGTCTCATTCAGTATGCGATTAACGGCATCATGAGAGAGGTTCATAGCAGTAGAACTTAATGCGAGCCCTTTCGTTGCAACCGTACTATGAACGTCAGGAGAGTATGGCGACAAGAGCTTGAACGGGACGGAAAGGAGCCAAAGTGTGCAATACGACACAACACCGAGTATGGATAAGGCAAGATCTTGGAGAAATGCCGCACAAGCGAATATCAATCGAAGAGGCAATTTGATGGCCGGTCCAGGATTGGCGATTAAGAGAAGAGAGACTCTGCCGATGTTGTATGGAATCCAAACACCGATTGCAACCGTCAAGGCCAGCAAGAACGCGCTGAATAGGGCATTTTGAACAAGGCTGAAAAGCGGCCCTCGCATTCCAACAAGTTCCATGATGCCCTCGAAATCCTCAGCTTCCTCCATTGCATCAGGATCGTTTGGATCTAATCCAGCTGCAATTGCAGCATCGACTACGTCCTGGTCGGGCTCCGGAAATTCGTCATCGTCTTCAAAGTGATCGTGGTGTGCGACTGGGACAAATGGCGCCTCGGCTGCTAGGTCGTGGACGATGTGCTCATCATTTGCTCCTAAGTCTTCTCGAGGTCTGTCTTCACCAACACCTCCCCAAAGAAAGTCCGCAACACGCCCCAGGACGCCTTCTGGCTCAGCAGGGCGTGGTACTACAGGTTCGGGGTTCTCAGGATGAGGGGCGTCTGCTTCGAGTGGAGCTGGGTCTGCGTTTAGGCCATCTTCCGATTCTGAGTCCGAGTCAATTGGGTTTGCGTCGAATACTTCGTCCCAGTTCTGTGCGGCTCGTGTGATACCATCCTGACCGACGATTTGAAGTGGACCTTCATGTTCAGATGCTTGAGAGGTAGAAGCCACAGTGTCTTGATTGTGTTGTCCAGCTTTCAGCCTTTGCGCCTCTCGAGCCTTTTCTATGGCCTGCTGAACTCGAAGATCCTGTGCAGCTTTCCATGCCTGGTTCGCCTGATTCGCTTGTTGAGATGATGCCGGTTCGCTACTATCAGGAACTGTAGCACGTGCCAGGGAACTTGTCTGCACACCACGTTCGGCAACCGGCCTACTGTTCTCATCACCCGGTGTGGCTCGTGTGGTAGTATCATCAATCTGCTCTTGGTTGGCATTCAGATTCGAGAAGCTCCAATTGTTGTGTGCGAGTGGAGATATCGTATCGCGAAGTTGGGGTCCATCTGACACAGCCCTTGGCCTGAAAGTATTTTGTGGAGTGGAAGCATTAATTCCCGAGTGCAACCAAGGGGGGCTAGAGAACTCTGTCGAACCAATGTTTTGTTCCAGGATGTGATTGCGGCCTCCTCGGCCCTTAAGCCTCGGTGAACTACCTTTCTCGACCCTTTCCTGAAGAGTGGTGTTGAGACTCTCGTCTTCTATTGGCTCCTCCGTAGCTTTCCCCTTGCCTTTCCCTAGAAGTTGGTCTTCAGTGTCGTGATTGTTTTCCGTTTCGCCCGGCAAGTGCCTCTGTTGCTGGAGGCTTAGCGGCTCAACGTCCTCCCAACTATCAGAGCTAGCTCTGCTCCGACCATTACTTCCTAGGGGTTCCGTTGGCTTCATAGTCTCATATCCCAGCCGGTCGGGTTCCAGGAAGGGCGAGATAGAATCGCCACTCACCTCTGACTGAGTGGCGTGGTTTGGAGACGACGCAGTAGGAAGTCCAGAGGCTTGAGAATCTTGCTTGGTAAGCAGCTTCATAGCATTGACCCAATACCGCATCTGATCACTCTTATCCTCTCTTTCAATAATACGCAGGACTTCTGACGGATCGTTGTCTGCTCGCCGCCATATAGCAAGAAATTCTTCTGTCATTCTTGGCTCCTCAGTAATAGCTCGTTGGATTTCTGCAGCTGGTGTAAGAGCATCCCGAACCGGAGCAGGCCGATGTAGCGAAGCAGAGCTTTCTTCCAGTTGGCGTAAATCATCCCGAAGCTCTTCATTCCTGTTGCGCATATCCTCCAAAAGTTCGTCATTGGTCCGAGGAAACTCGACCACGTCATCTAAGTGATTGTTCCTTCGCCGCGGTCTTGCCATTGGGCGTCTTCCAATATCCCTCGGGTCCTGACCATTCTCAATGAGATTGTTACCATCTAGCCGACGAATAACATCTTGACCCATTTCTCGATTTGCTTGGAGATCCCTTGCTCGGTCGGGCGCTGCGAATTCTGCGTTAAAGCCAGCACCTATGTTGATCCCTGGCTGTTGTTGAACCACCCATTCTCGAATGAGGAACACGAGAATGAAGGAGACAACAACGAGGATTGTGATGACATATCCTTCGGCTATTGTGACAACAAGCTGGTTGATATACGAATTCCGGGTCAGGTTCCGTAAAAACGAAACATCACTCAGAAGCGATGAACGATGAGACTCCGCTGGTTGGCTGACGTAATTTTGTGGTACGCTTGCATTCGCACCATCCGGTATAACCACATTCTGAATCCCTAAACCGTAGTATACCGTCTTGAGTAGGCCGGCAAGTAAAGGATCCGAATCGCTCATGTTCAGTGTTTGAGAAATTGGCGTCAAATGGCCCATGAATTTCTCCATCAAACCCCCCATACTGGCAGAAGTGGTCTGGTTGTCCTGCAGAGGGGTAACTGGTGATGTCCCGTTTCCAGCGATCTTCGAGAGCTTCTGTATTTCCCGTGCCATCTCTAGTGCTTGGACTGACGAAGAGTTGTTGATCGAGGTCGCTGGGAGATAATTCGATGGCCATCCTCCATCACTAAACCAAAATAGCAGGCGCCATACCTGTCGAATGACAAAGGGAAGACATCCTAACCAAACGGTTACCACGACCAAGAATCTCAACCAGGTTGCAACATTTTTGACAGAATGTATGACGACGTGTCGGGCAAGTACTGGTAGAGGAAGCGACTTTGGCATATTTGGAGAGTACAGTTTCGTGAATCTGAAAGGTGTCTTGCAAAGCTCGCAGTGTTTCTTCTGCGAATGTGATAGCCACTCCATCAAGCAGTCCTGATGGACGAACTTGATACTCCCGCTACATTTGCAAGGATGGAAAAGAGGTTCAGCGTCGCTGCCCTCCGCTCGGCAGATCCTGCAAGTATCTGCGTCTCCAGATCCATCGTCCCCATCATCGAAATTCGTCGTGTATTGAGGGTCGTTCATGATGTCTGGGGGTGGCGCCTGGCCGTCTTGTGTATCCGCCATGGTTGAGCTCGATCACAGGCAAGGTGTCCTTGCAGAAGGAAAAGTTACGGAAAGAAATAGGAAAGAGGCGAATAGGCAGAGCCCAGCGTTCATTGATGCTGTAGGACCATCTGCAGAAGATTGCAGTAAACCTCAGCCCTGTGAGCGTACTTCGAGAAGCTGATTTGTTAGCCGGATATGCGATTTCTCGATCGTTATATTGTGCTTGAAGGCTATTGTAGATTCAGAGAATGTCTCTCCAAGGCTGAGATGATCTGCGGGATCTTTTTTGTAGTGGAGGCGTCTGGTGGGGTGAGTGTTCTGCTGGAAATACTCGATGGAGTCGGGTTGTAGGGTTGTATCAATCCCATGAAGGCGGCCTGTCACGCAGCCCCGTCGTCCCCGTCCAGTCCAAATCCAGACGCCAGGCAGTCGAGGCAGTCCAGATGCCAAGCGCCAAAGCGGCCGCCGGAGTCCGGCAAAACCTGTCTTCCGCGAAGCTACAGGCTGCTCTGCCTAATAGTACACCTGCAGTACTTTGTGGCGACTCTTCAAATATCCCGTCTCGCATCACAGCATAGGTGGTTACCATAACTAAGGTTACGGTCCCAAGTTCCGAAATACGAAAAGACCTTTCTAGAGCCTCTTGGCTACAATGACTCTCTTGAGTTGCCAAAAGTACTTTGGTGCTGCTGATACAGGCTACATGGGACGAACGTGAAACAATGTCGTTGCATGGGCTTCAGCAGAGAGTAGAAAATGAAAGCTGGCAACAAAGCAATCAGACAAGGATTTAAAGCAGGATGGATGCACATTTGCTCGTTGTAACTTATCTGTTGGGTCATCTATGTAGCTTTCAAGATATTTTCAAGCCACAGTCATTTCACTCGTCAATCGATTCGCAGACAGCTGCAGGTAGGTTGGACATCCCAGGCCGCAATGACGTTTTGCGCTCGACAGGATCCCGCCCCGTTGCGCTATCTATCTTGCTTGCCCCAGAGCAGAACAGCTTCTCGGCAGGATATGCGATTGCGAACAGCTTGTGATAATTGATTAACGATTCTTAGGACATCTTCCTGGGACTTTTCCGTTCTTCTCTCAATATCCAGTCTTTAGAATCAGTCCATTAATTCAGGATTGTCTGACTGCGAAACCAAGGAGAAGCTCCTTGCCTCACATCAAGCATCGGGTCCGTGTCGATCAACCTGGTCCAAAAACTCCCAGCTCGGTAAAGCTCACCTCACCTGCTCACTACCTCGAGTTCAGGTCAGCAAACCTCTCGAACATCTTTCCGACACAAACACGCACGACTCGTGAAGCTGGGATTTTTTCTTCACAAGCTGTATGCTGTTGTAGAAGATGGCGGCTGAAAGTAACGGACGGGCAGTCGAGCCTAGTCAGAAGGGGATGGACGGGCGTGCCAAATCAAATACTCCCAGATCGAAACCAGCTACCAATTCAAGGAAGGGCTTCAGTCTCTTCAGTATACTGTCCAGGTATGGCAGCAATCTGGTCTTTCCCGGAGGCAACAAACTAATGCGTTACAGAATTCTGACATGGTATTCCATCATCACCATCCTATTCCGGTGCCCGTCGACAGTCGATCTCCTCACAGATACCTCCCCCAAGATTTGCAAGCCATACTTCCAAGTACGGTCTGCTATAGCTCCTCATCTTGAACCATACTACAACACATACGGGGCTCCCTATGTTGATGCCGCCAGACCATACTATGCTACTTTGGACAAGAGAGTGATCTCTCCTGCAACTGCATTGGGGAAGAAATATGGTGCGCCGCGTGTGGCACAGGCACAAGCTTTTGGTCAGGCTCAGTGGGATAAGAACGTACAGCCGCAAGTCCAGAAATACCAAGCTGTTCTCAAGGAGAAATACGACCAGTCATTGGGTCCACATGTCGATAAAGCTGCGACAGCAGTTAGTCCATACTACGAGATTGCGAAGACCAGTGCCCAGCAAACCTATTACGAACAAATTCTCCCAACATACACTGCCGTTCGACCATACGCGATACAAGGTTATGGCCTTGCCAACGACTTTGCAGTAAATACCGCCCTCCCTTACTCAAAATGGGCTTGGACTGCTGGAGTTGTTTTCCTGGACCGTACTGTCTGGCCACAAATCCGAATTCTATATGGCGAGAATGTTGAGCCTCAGTTGGTGAGGATCGGAGAGCGTTTGGGCAGATACCGTGATGGCAAGAAACTCAAGGCGGTCGTTGAAGACATTGACAGCTCGTCTTCTGCCTCAATTGCGTCGCAGACACTATCATCCATTGCATCATCGGTCTCATCTGTTCATGCTACGCCGACGCCGGAGACCACATCCACGGAAGCCACCATGGAATCATCAGAGGCGCCTGCAGCTACTCCTGAATCAGAGAGGGAGATCCGCGAGAAGGCTCAGAAGATTGTCGGCAATGATCTTAAAGAATGGCAAGAGAAATTCGCTAAGGCCGCAGATGAAGGCTCGGTCGATCTCGAGGAAAGAATCACTGAGATCACGGATCGCATGGTGCAAAGTCAAGCAGAGGAGGTTGGCAAAGCACACATCATACAGCTTGAGGAAACTGTCAATTCCAGCCTCAAGAAGCTTAAATCCGCCATCATATCCATTGTTTCCGATTCCAAGGACGCCGAGGAATCCGAAGATGCTCTCAGCACGGCAGTCCGAAAAGCTGGTATTGCAATCAAGGAAAAGGCACAGGCCGTTCGAAGCTGGAGACAGAACTACGACCGGGAAACCAATGAGCTTGTAGGCTTGTCTGCTCAGGACACTTTTGAGATTCTCGACCACATCAGAGATCTTGGCTTGCAAGAGATAGGAATGAGATGGGCTTGGACCGATGGTATCACTCACAAAGACTGGGCGAAGTATCATCAACTCAAGACCAAATTCGACGAGTGGCGAGTTGATGTCGAGAATGTTGTGACTGGCCATCCAGGTCTTGACAAAGCTCGTGCAGCTTCCGAGGAGATCGAAAGTCAAGCAATGGGCATCGCCGAGGATGCCGCAAAGGAACTGGCACGTCTGAAGGAAACCGGACGCTGGAAAATCCAAGCCGCCGACACGAGCGACGATTTCAGCACGAAGATCATGCCTGCCGCCGCTGCAGTAGTCATGCAGAAAGTCGCTGAGAAGGCCAGCAAAGCGAGTGAAGCTGTGGCTCCTTCGTCGCAGGGAACTATTGAGAGTGTCATGTCCGCTGGAAGTGCAAGTGCAAGCAGTCTTGTAGATCAAGTTTCAAGCTCCATTATTGGCACTGAGCAGGGTACTGCTGAAAGCATTGTATCTGCTGCTAAGGCTTCTGCTAGCAGTGTAGTAAACCAGGCATCGAGTTCTGTCATTGGCACACAACAGGGCACTGTTGCCAGTGCTGCTTCTGCGGCAAAAGAATCAGCAAGCAGTATCGCGGAGCAAGCCTCCAGGTCAGTCATCGGAACCCAGCAAGGAAGTGCAGAGAGCCTTGCGTCTGTTGCAAAGGCTTCCGCCAGCAGTATTGCCGACCATGCTTCAAGCTCTGTGATTGGAACAAAACAAGGAAGCGCTGAAAGCATCGCATCAGTTGCCAAGGCGTCTGCTAGCAGTGTTGTTGATCAGGCATCGAGCTCCATTGTGGGAACCTCACAGGGCAGCGTGGAGAGCATTGCCTCGGTAGCTAGCCAGAGTGCTAGCAGTCTTTCTGCCAAAGCTTCTTCTTCTATCGTGGGCAAGGAGCCAGGTATGGGCGAAAAGGCATCAGAAAGCGTCAAATCTGCCGCTTCAGTTGTCTCGGAGTCTGCTTCCAGTCTCTCTGATGCTGCGAGCTCTTCCATATCTTCCGGTGCAAGCGAAGTGTCAACGGGCGCATCAAAAGCATCCAGCTCTCTCAGCTCTGCCACATCATCGATTGCAAGCTCACTTTCCAAGAGCGCTTCTGACACATCTAGCTCAGTCAGTTCAGCCGCATCATCAGCTTCAAGCACCGCATCCAAGAAAGTCTGGGGTGGAGCGATGGCCCAGCATGTTGAGGCCAGGAAGATTATCTTTGATGACATCATTGACGATTCTGACGATGCCAGCTACAGTGAAAAGATACAGAGCATGGCAAGCGAAGCTGGTGATAGATATGCTGACATAACGAACGCGGTCAGCGAAGCCTTGAAGGGCGCAACAAGCACCGAGAACACACCAGTTACCAAGCTGGCCGCCGAAAAATACTCGAGTGCCCTGTCTGCTGCTAGTGTTGCTCTTTATGGAACCGAACTAGGTACTGGAGAAAGTATCTCGAGTGTTGTAGCAAGCAAGTATGACGAAGCCGTTGCTGCGTAAGTCCCTACCTAATCCTATGACTTCTGATAACCTATTCCCTAACACGTTTTCAGTGCTAGTGCTATCATATATGGAACACCAATGCCGATCACAGATTCAATTGCTGCTCAAGCTACCGACGCATATAATGCAGCAGTCTCGAGAGCAAATGAGCACTACTCTCAAGCTCGATCCCTCGTTTCTGCACAGATCTCTGGAGGACCCAAATCAGTCCATGAAGAGATGTTCTCTTCGGCCGAGGCTGTCTTCTCAGACTCAAAAGCTGCAGCAAGCTCGAGATTACAGTCTGCTCTTGCAGCAGCATCCACTGCTGTATATGGTACACCGACACCTGCCTACCAATCTGTCCTGTCATCCATCTCTTCTGTAGCCCAAGTAAAGCTCTCGGAAGGGCTCAACCGAGCGTCTGCACAGTATCAGGATGGTAAGGACTATGTGGCCGCAATAAACACAGGAGCTCCGGCCAAGCAAAAGCTCTTGGGGCAAATGCAGGAACAATATTATGCAGGAATTGGAATGGCTCATGCTCGTTATTCCGAGTTTTTGGATTCAGCTTCTTCTGCTGTCATGCCCAGAAAGACTCCGGCTTACGAGAGCATCTACTCTGGAGCCAGCGCCAAGATTGCTGGCACTCCCACTCACCGATTCCAAGCAGCGTTGAATACCGCTTCCGCGCACTATGCTGAAGCTGTCGAAGCTGCTTCATCCAAGTTCGACCAGCTCATCGCGTCGATCTCTAGCCTGGGCAGTGAGAACGCTGAGCACGTCCCAACTGTTACCTTAGTCTCTGCGGCTTCTGCGCAGTACAGTACGGCAATGTCTCAAGCCTCCAAGTCTTTCGCTTCTATCAATTCTGTGATCTCAGAGAAGTTGGAACTTGGCTCGTCCTCGGTCTCTTCTGCCGTGTACGGAACCGAGACTCCTTGGACTGAATCTGTGGCCTCGGCTGCTAGCGAGAACTGGGAGGCACTGATCACAAAGGCCAGCGAACAAGTATATGGTGCACCGACTCCCTATTTCGTGACTAGGAGGCTACTATCTGAGGTCAAGGAGTACGCCGCCCAAGCCACTGATGGAGCTATGTCGCAATACGCTGCTGTACAATCACTGATCGGAGAACTTGTCTCTGGCAAGGAGCCAGATTTCACAGAGTCTGTCTACGGACGCCTTAGTTCCGCCTACTACACAGGCGCAGGACAGGCTGCCTCTTCCGCTTCTTCTTATGCTAGCGAGGCATATGCTTCAGCCAGCTCAGTTGTCAGCTCTGTTTTCACTCCACCACCAACTCTCGAGGCAATTCTTGACTCAGCATCCCTCCGTGTAAATGAAGCCGTCGAGGCCGCGAGTGTCCAATTCTACGGCAGTCAAAAGGGAACCTACGAGGAGGCAACCTCAGCTGCCGCCTCCGCCTACAGCTCAGCTCAAAGCGTAGCATCCGAGAAGATCTATGGAACTACCACAGGCTACGTTGAAGCCGCTCAAAGTTCTATCTCAGACGCCGCTTTGTCTGCTCAGAAAGCCATCTCAGAAGCCATCTACGGTACCGAGACTGGCACATACGAGCAGGCAACAGCTGCCATGGCCGAAGCGTATGCCTCAGCTACAGCAAAGGCCAGCGAGGCGATCTACGGACCCGAAAAGGGTGCCATCGAGAGCGCACAATCCCGCCTGACAGCCGCAGTTGAAAGCGCTCGCGTGAAGCTCGCCGAGTTCGCCAGCTCCGCGGGTGAAGGCGCCAGTGACGCTATCCGCCAGGCCAGTGAGGGTGTTGAGGATTTCGCAAGCAGTGTAAGCAGTGCTATCAGCTCTGCTACTTCCCACGACGAGCTATGAACAATAATGATAATTTGACGAGACGAGATGACGAAGTGGAAGACGGAAAATGGAAAGACTTGGATCGAAATGGAAGGGAACGAGGAATGGAACTGGTCAGATCAGAGAATATGAAAATGGAGAGAAGACTGGAGAAGAAGAGGAGAGGACAGGAGGAGATGCATGGCAACACCCTTGTATGATTGTACACATTTTCCTCATTTTTGGAGCGGGAAGCAGCGCCGTGTATCACAATCGATATCCAGCGATGCTCCACATTACAATACATCAATAGTTCTTTTCCTTTGATTTTATTGCATTTGCGTTTTTAGGTTTTATGTTAGCGCCCTTTGATACTTTCTTTTGTTTGGTTTGTCTGTACTGTGCTTCTTGCGTATGGGCGTGGGTGATCGGCTGGCTGGCTGCTTTCTGCGTCTTGACCTGACTTAACTTGCCTTGGCGATATCCCCATCTGTATGTATGTATGTACGTGTTATGAAAAATACACTTTGAGTCTGCAGCACCTTCTGTCTTCGTTGCTAGAGCATGATTTCTTCGAGGTGAGTTCATTGACCGCTGTGATGCCGCGCTTGATAGTCGATTTGCTTTCGGGAGAAACACCTCTTTACTTCGATCCATCTTCAATTCATCCTATACTGAGTCGAGACTTGGCTGAACCTTGAATCGAGCTTGCTCAGCCCAAGGAGATGCATGGCCAGACCAGAAACCCAGGCCGGAAGTGGGCCAATAATGCTCCAGTGGCCTCAACGCCGCCCTCCTCGACCAAGGTATGCCATACTCCAGACCATTTGTGGCGCACGGCTGAGGGCACCTGCATATGCAAGGTGAGGCAGGATATCACGTGTGGTATGCCTCCCGCTTCATCATCATATATAGCGAGCCGTACTCCCAGCTCAACGCACAACAGCTCGACAGACACTTCCAAATTTCCAGATACAGACCCTCTCCCTGCTGCCACTCTCATCAGAGTGAGCAAGTAGGGGGTTTGCCAGTATATCCTCAACACATATCTTCAATTTCAGCCTGACAAGGCTATCATCCACAGCGGTTCCCCCGCGCGAAGACAGCCAGTCTTCGCGCATCTGCAATCTCGAGTGGGCCTCACAACCATGACTATAGTCTAGATCAAAGGATCCCACCATTCGAGTATGTCTGTCTCGCAGACCTCGAATTGAAGCCGAAGCCCAACATTGTTGCTCCGCAAACCTTCACTTACAATCCTGATCCCTCTCCTCCGGATGAAGCACTCGTTCGTCCGAAACTTGGATATCAAACACACTTTCCTTCCCAAGACGAATCGGCGCCTGCTTTCGAAGCGTCAGATCGTCTCGAACCCTCCTTGGCAACATCCTCTATCAACCCACCTTCCACCTCTCTGTCTACTTCTTTCGCTACGCATTATTCTCCTGGCCACTTCTCGTCTAGAGTATCGGACGCAGCAGCTAGCAGTTATCCGCGTGGACTTGATGACAGGATCCAAATCAAGACCGGTCCTAATGGCAGTACTGAGCCACCACAAAGCGCCCAATCCGATGGAGCCCTTCAATTGGATTCCCCAAGCCAGCGCGCTCAGCCGAGTCCCAGCCATCAATGCCCCGACTGCGAATCAGCCTTCACCCACCCATACCTCCTCAAGTACGTTCGTTAATCCACTGAAGAGAACTTACTAACGCCTATTAGCAAACACCGCAAACGACATGATCGACCTTACAAATGTCCAGCACCAAGCTGCGAGTTCCATATTAAAGGATTCGCTCTCGGCAAAGACCTCACACGGCACCAAGTATCTCTTCACCGCAATAGCACCGGTTCCCAAGCTACGGGAAGACGATACTTTTGCCCGCACGCCAACTGTCAATTCACAACACAAGGGTTTCTTCGCAAAGACAATTATAATCGACATGTCCGCAAAATGCACACCTGACTCTCCTCCACCAACACAGCTCTATGCTTCTCCCGCCAAGGAGATCACAAAAACGAAGTTGAAAGTGTACTCGATATTCAAAGACACCGAGATGCAGAATCATGATTGCTACTTGAAGGCATCACGCTAGGTTGTTATGGCAGCTAGCGAAGAAGCATTGTTTTAGTACCTTTGCTGCATAACAACCTAAGTGGGTTTCAGCCTGGATCTTTTGTTCTCTCTACAGAACATGGCACCTTTCTTTTTCTGATACCCACAACCGTACGAACAGTCCTATTGCTGGCGCACGGAGTACTTGCTTGGTTTTCCTCCTGGGTATTCAATACTCCGCTGCTTGCGATTCAGTATCATTTGGAGTCAGGTTGCCAAGGAAGGAGTGGTGGGAAAGGTTGAGTACTCACGTACTCCCTGAGATTTCCATACCATACCTTATTATAGCTAGGAACTGAGTTTAAACGTTGACAGAAAGCTTCTCTCTTCTGAGTGTGTGCACTTTTAAAAACAATAATCTGTCCGTGAAGCCGGATTACTAGGGCTATTAGGTACAATCGGGTATATGCAGCAAACTAACACTTGGAACATATCATTTATATGACTTCAATACGGTAGTTGCCAGCTTCAGCAAAGTAGGCGAGACACTATACACCAACCGCAACAGGACCGGGACGAAGATTTTCCAGCTGGAGACACTTTGAGTAGGTGTTCTATTTCAACATCAACCACCCTTTTCTCATCAAAGGAAGAGAAGATGTCTATCTCTTAGTGCTCAGCATAGAGAACTGCTCAGCTCAGCATGTCTCTCCCCGAGCTCCACTGTGTGATCGTTCATAGATTTTGAAAAGAAAGAAGGATGTCAACGCTCAATTCGCTATGAGATGAATGACTAGACGCAGTAGAGAATCTGGCGAGCTTGCGTACATAAAGTGAGTAGATCTGAAGATGTGGGATGACAGGGCAGCTGAATAAGAAGGCTATAACATGTTACCTTGTCACCATCAAAGGCTTCAACAACATTTCTATATTTTTCGTACTTTACTGCCAACTCTAGATCTTCTTGGACCCATGCCCACCTTCCCCCTTTCTTGACTTCTCCGATACAACTCTTCACTTCAAGCCAATATAATCTTACATAATATCCACACGCTCTCCGCCGCCACACTTCCATCCAACACTCCGCATCCGGCACCTCCAATAGCTGCTTCCCCTGCCTCCTCCCAGTCTCATACACCCAATCCTCACCAGCCACCAACAAGACACGCAAAATTCTCTCAGACAGAGACAAAGCCAAAAGCCGTCAAATAGAGGACGGAGACCCTATATCGACAGCTCATTCCATTCCTACAAGAAAGGACAAAAGAACACCAAGAAAGAACGCCACGCCGGTCCCTGTAACCAACCATTCGCTAACTCGCTCGCTTGCTCGCGCCAGCAGGGAATCACATTCCAAATCACTATCTATCTAAATGTATCCTCTTTGTCCGTCCGTCCGTCCAGCCGTCACTCCTTTCTTCCTTCCGTCCCGTCTCCCTAGTTTCCGTCTTTAGAAGAAGAACGACAAAGAAAATACCATAGCTAAGCTTGGAGGTTTCTGGAAAGAGGTTGTGTGGTCCGATACGCCATCCCAGGAGAAAATGAAGATATGGAAGAGTTTATTGGTATCATAACGGAGACTGGAACCCGAGTCCATTGTCAGGGACTTCCTCGGGGATATCCTCTTCTCGGAACTTGATACCGTTTTCGATCTCAATACCCCCTTTCACCCATCCCTCTTCGGCTACTTTAGCCATTGTCCATCGACTTCGGGCTCGCTTCAAGAGACCTTCAGTGACGGCCATGGCACCAAGAAGTCCCAGTTCTTTGAACTTCTCGGGATCGCCTTCGTGGTCCCCCTCTTCGCCTGCGTACTCTATCCACCTCCATTCCACTCGTGCAATACGGTGACTAGTACGGCTGCGCTGCTTGTGGCCTTCGGACATCCCTGGGTTGGGATCAAATGGTAACCTGCTCTCCAAAAGGGCATATAGAAGAACACCTAGTGACCAAGCATCTGTAGCTCGGCCATCGTAGGGTTGTCCCATGATCACTTCTGGAGCCGCATAATCATCAGACCCACAACGAGTGGTGAGCTTCTCGTCATCGGCTACGCGACGTGATAACCCAAGATCTGTGAGGGTGATGATAGAGTTGGGATATGTAGCCCAATTTTGAGGTTTACGGAGCTCATGTTGGGGAAGATTGACGAGAACATCTAGATGTAATCAGCAACACACAATATCAGATAGTCAAAAAGACATACTCTCAAGCTTGATATCCCGGTGCACAATATGCCTGTCGTGTAAGTATTGCACTGCAGCTACAAGCTCAGAGAACATCCTTCTGAGCAAGCTGGGCACAAGTAAATCTCTGTGCTCGCTTGCAACTTCGAAGAGGTCACCACCTGGGCAGTAGCTGAGTACTAGAATCGCTCGGGTCTCCTCGATACTCCACGCTCTGAGATGTACTAGCGAAGGGTGGTGTATTGACTTCATAATCTCAAGCTCTCGCTTCAGAGACATCTCTACACGCTCCTCGGATGCGCCGCCCTTGGGGCCGTGTTCACAAATCTTGACTGCTACAAGCTTTTTCCGGTCAATTTTTGCTTCTGGTACCGGGGTCATGATCCCGTCCATCTGAGATCCGAAAACATCATCTTCATCGATGCGATTCTCTGCTTCTGGGACTTGACTTGTTGCCAGCATGACTTTACTGAATGTCCCTTGGCCTAGGATCTTCAATGCTCTCCATCGCCTCCGTTTTGAGTCTTCTCGCGTATAAGCATCAAAATACTCGTAACGGGGCTTCTTGCTGGGCCGAGGCAGATTTACTGTGGTCAAAGAAGAATCGCTATCACTGCTCTCTCCTCCAGTCCTACTCGAAGGTGGTGTTGGAGGCGTTGGTACTGGTGCCAAACCCCTTTGCACAGCCAAATGTGGCTCCCTTCTCATGTGTGATTCCGCTGTTGGCTCCGTTGGAGTCACGTCGAGAACCATTGCGTGTGATCCTGAGACAGTAATATGACGAGTCTTAGGTAGTTGAACAGACTCGGGCACATACTCGCTGACACTCCTGTTTCTTGTATGTCCCTCCGCATTCTTGTCCTTGTTCTCTGAGCTCGATAAAGCAGAGGCATTGGAATTCGATAATACATGGTAGGCGCGCCGTTTCGATTGGTTTGCAATGGCTGCAGATATTGATTCGCCGTTCGCGGTAACCAGCGCCGAATCAGCTGTAGACGGGACCATGAGCTCGCGCGATTGGGGACGGGCTGTGAGCTTCTTCCAGGGTCCAGGTGAGTCCCCGGTCATAAGTGGCGACGGAAGAGGTGTGACATCTGCCATCGCGCTCAGCATGGGTGAGGACAAAGCAGAGTTCGGTGCAGAGCCGAAGTTCGAATTGCTGCCTATGCTGCTCGCGAAAACGTTCTTCACACTGGGTGTCCTCGCTAATGTTGTACTCGATGACTTAGACGGTATCCTCGTCGATTCGCTCGAGCTTCTTGCTGTGTTATTTGCACTTGCAGCTGTGACGATATAGCCCGGAACGATATCGGTTTGTATTCGCAGACCCGCGCTCAAGGCACTCGGACTCGACTGATGAATATCTATAGGAAGAAGACGAGAGGTCGTATCAAGACGAGAGAGAGGCCTTTCGTTCTCGGAAGGGATAGATGCGCCAGACGCGCCGGGAGGAGGTGAGGGCGCAATTGTCGTAGATCTGAATAGGGAGCCAGAATCTTGTGGCTGGTCGGTGGGGAAAGACACCGAGATCTCAGAGTTCTGTCTCGCGCTCTGCTCGTTCGTAGCTGTAGCATTCCTCCATTCTATTTGCGACGCGACATCATTTCTCTCTTGAGAGCGCGAATTGGGTGTCTTAGGATCTAAGTTTGACATGGTGGGGGTTCGGTGACGACAAAAGTTTCGGGTGGAGCTCTATCTATCGTAGATATATATGACGCTGGTGATGCGGCGCAGCTAGTCTACCTCGTCAATGAAAGACGAGATGGACCGGTACTGCTGGAGGCGACATGAAGTGGGAGTCGGAGGGGGGTTGTAGTCGGCGTAAGAGGAGGCAGGTAACGTTCGGAGGGCGTTGAACCAAAGGATGGGGAGAAGAGGAGCGCGGACGATCCCACTGCGGCGAGGCTTGACGACGTGAATACTAGCGACTGGACGAGGAGCTTAATCTTAAGTGCCAAGCGGCGGAGCCAGAACTGTACATTTGTTTAATTGCAAAAATAGCCGCCCATTCCTGTGATGTATTATATGCCTCAAAGCAATAGCTGAAGTTCTGCTAATACGAGTCATATATTGATCCTGCAAGAGCAATTGCTACCCTCGATTGAACGTTACAAGCAGTATCATGCAACCTTCTCTTGGAGTCTCGTCTCAGCCTAGCCGGTATAGACAGTCCAAGCTCCAGATCCAGGCTCCACGACTCACTTCCAGCCACGGCACTCGTATTTATCTTGACGCGGCAGAAAGCCACCCACTCAGCCCAGCGGCGCCATAAAGGAAAAGACGAATACATATCCAAAAGGCCAATGCCAGGTTTTGATCACAAGAGAAGCCTTACCCCTTTCCCCGCAGACGTCAAATGTCAAAGACGTAATGGTTAAGTGTTGAAAGGGAGATATGCTTACTGTTTTGTCGCTGGAACATCCACGCGACTGAGACCGGCACGGGCAGCATACGGGGATGTTATTGGATTGAGTCTGTAGGCCAATCAACGAACCTCCGAGCCTGGAAGAAGGCTGAGGCTGAGGATCACCATGTCTCGGCTCTGACATTGCAGTAGTTAGTGTTTATGGTTATCTTGGTCGAATAGCCGGGACCGAGAATCGAGAAAACACCATATGGGTATGAGACTTAGTATCTAACAAAGAGGAGTCTATTCTATTCTAGTGTATGGACCCAAATCTAAGTCTATGTCGCAACTCTAAGACCCAAATCTATATATTACAGAATTTCCCTCGCCTCACAATCTGGCTCTGAAAGCCTTATTTTCCTCCATCAGTGGCTCTCCCTCACTCGGGCCAACCTTGTCATCAGTCGTCTCGTCTGTCCCAGGAGTGGCCTTCTTCTTCGGCGCAGAATGATATCCACCTTTCACATTGTCGGAATTGGTGATCCTTCCCTCTGCATCTCTTTGAATACCCAGTTCCAACAATTTGGCAAACACTTTCGTAAAGTCCGCAAAGAAGAGGTCCTTGTTGGTAGCATACTGCTCTACGTACTTGAGAAAGATCTTGTCCTGTCTCAGGGCCATATCGGTAGGCAGCATCATGAGTTCGGTCTCGGAATCGTCGTCGTAGTGTACAAATTGCTCGATACCATTCTCGAGGGTCTTCTTCTTCCATTGTAGTGACAGCAGGAGTAGGAAGTATTGGTTCGAGAACCTCGTTGGATTGTTGACCCAAGCTCCATCGAAGCCAGACCGATCGGAGTGGCAACGCCCAAGGTTATGCGCTCCTGATAAGGCCACGATTTCCTGGTCATTAAATCCCATGCGGTAGAATATCCGTCTCAGATGATCGTATCCTTGTGTAGCATCAGGCAACCTGCCTCGGGGCGGCAGCTTGCTATCATCGACATAGTCCGTTCGTCCCCCTTGCCACGGTATTGAAGGTCCGCCCATCTCCTTTATAGCCACCACACCAGCAAGTGTCCATAAATCTGCGTAGGTAATCCAAGGGTGCTTGGCCTTTACTGGTTCGAGGAAGACGCGGGCGTGTTGGAGGCCTGCGTTCGCGGGGTCGCCACCTTCAGCTTCATATCGCATGCCAGCTCCATTTGAACCGCCGGTATCTGTTTCTGCATCGTAGGTTCCTGCTGAATGCCTGCAGGCTGTTAGATCGTGCATGTCAAAGATATTGCAGAGAATATACCAAGCAAGGCGGACCAATACAGGCCCAGCACTCCCATCATCGTACTCAGGTTGGTGCAGAAGCTTTGCGATATCCTTTCGGACGGCGTCGAAATCCCCTGTTTTGCTCATCCTGTCTGTCTCTAGTCCGAAATAGCACAGAAATCTAATGAGCAATATCTAAACAACGCGAAATCTATCGTATATGACCAAGAAAAACAGAAGAGTAAACTAAAGAAAGGCGAGAGGCAATTTATGAGACAGTAGGCATCATGTCGAGAAGAATACGGAACGAGGTAACTTCAGTACAAAAGACGTACGAGCCGAGGCTTCGCGGCAAGCCTTATCTCGTGCCTGACCCTTTCTTCGTATCGCCTTACCTTTGCCGCGCGGGAGACATATTTTCTTTGGGGCTGTTGTGGGTCTGAGATAATGATTCATGTGAAGTTCTTGATATCGAAATTTATTCGGCACGCTAAGGAAAAGGTGCCGAGGTCGGCATCGGAACGCGGACTAACAAATTTGGCGAGTATCTGGAGGGCGCCATTGGCTGTGTTTGTTTTGGTGGAATGACAGGTGAAGATGGGAGCAAGAGAAGATCCTTGTGAGTCGAAGACGTATCTTGATCGAAGATAAGATCATTTCTCGAAAGTGCTGAAGGAAAGCAAAAGAGAGCAGAAAAATCGTATTTAAGCTGCCGAAGCTTCGGAAGAAGTAACGGATGATTTACAGATCAATATCGTTTTGTCGTGTTCTCACTTTCCAAGTTTGCTCGGCTTCCTTTCTGTTGTTTTGTTTCGGGTACTGTTTGCTGTTAGACTTGCAAGTTCGGGCCACTTGCTGAGCACCGTCAGGGAGCAGTTTCACCCTTTTCAGGACAGTCCTCTTCGCATCACCAGCAGGCTGTTGAGAGATAGCCACCATCAACGAGCAGGGTCCATTCTTCATTCAAAGAACAGTCCGCTCACCTGCACTATCAGGTACTGCTGTATCGAACCTGGTTATAAAGAATCGCGATTCCTTTCAATCTTCGTGCAGCTTCACAAGCAACAGCAGTTCAGGTTCACTTGAAGATCGAAAGAAAACCTGCCCAAAAAGGAAGACCACTCAAATTCAAGCTGTTGGAACTACTTCTTAAATAGGAGAGGATCGCACTCACTGTTTGTGATTTTTGGTGTTTAGTTCGCCGGCTGGTTTGTTGCTTTTGGTTTTGATGCTTTATTTTGATCGCACTGGCTCTTGAGGAACATAGGCCGAAGAAGCGGGGGACGTCTCCTTAATTCAATAGGAAGCTTTGAGATGAGGTCTTTGGTATATTTGGTATGGATGCCTCTGTACCTCGGGTCGCGATTCTGTTTTGCTGTTAGTTCTGCTCATGGAATTTTAGAAGACATGAAGAGGTTCCCACAGCTGAGAGTTTGAGTGGTTTGATGCCGAGTTTCGTTCACCTGGGAATATATAGCCAATTGCAGTCTCTTTCGAACGCCTTTCCGTACCCAGCTCTCTAAGAAAACATCTTTGTTAACAGCAGCTAATTTAACTACCTAAGACGTGGCTGGTCTTCTTGTAAGACATAATTATTACACAACGGGACCAAAATCCAAAAGGACTTCGCGGCTTTTGGCTATCGGGCTCTGGTAAGAATACGAAGTCAATTTACTTCTTGGATTTTGCATTTCTCGACCTCGTCAATATCGTAATATTATCTTATTCGTTGTTGTCTGTTGAATTTGCAAGGAGTACTTATTTGACGTCTCAAACGGTCACTTCAACTCGCCACCTGGATGCATTTCCAGGCTCCTGAAGATCAGACCCAGATTTTGTCGTTCGCGACCGACTCTCAAGCCTAGACGATCTCTTCTATTACCTTTCAACATCAGGTGTATATTCGCAAACAATCCTTGTTGTGCTTGTTTGCCTATTTCATTATTCAAGGGATGCGACGAGGTTCCGGATTGATAATGATTAAGTGCCGGAAGCGAGACTCTTCGTTGAATGAATACATCTGGACGACTCACTTGACCATACTTTAGCGATGGCGCTATATCTATCTTCGTAAACAGAGTAAAGGAGGTGTGTCTCACAAGAGAACTTACTGACTCTCACGCCTACTTGGAAATAGAAAAATCGCCAAGCTGCCGAGCTGGTGGGAAACATTGAGAAGAGACTTACCTTTTTGCTTTCTCTCTTTTCTTTTGGGAGTTCCCGCTGATTTGATTATAATTTAGTGTCACTTCGTTTGTATATTGTTGAACTGCAAGATGCATCGGCTCTCTGAAACATCTCCCAGTTCCCCGCCTGAATCTCGCCTGAAGCACTTGAACACCTTTTCCTTGTCGTCATACAACACTTTAGATGGCTGTTTAAAGGTGTCCTAAGACCTCGTGAATCCCAATAATCCTTCAGAGCCACTCCTGTGGACTCTCATAGGGCCCTCTCCAATGCCGCGGTGGATACTTTGGTATTGAACCCAGGCCATGGCCTGTTCTGTTCTGTTTCTTTTGAGAGTCTGCTGGATTGTCTTGGGAATGTTGAAGAGCCTGGCTCGCCAACCAGGCTATTATTGCAGGCATTACAGAGGGTTGCGCTTAACTCGTTCCACGTATCCTGACTGATACCTCGATAAGTTGGTTGGGCGACGGCAAGCAAGATTCTGCTTGTACTAATTTGAAGCTTCCAGAGGCCGATTTTATCTGCATGAGACAGAACTATGCCCAAGGAAGGATAACCTCTTTGCAATTGACTCAATATGATTTCGTTTTCTTGATGAATAAGGTAGAATGGCTAGGTAATCTTGGACAGGAAAAATGTCTTGGCGCTGTGCCTCGAAATCCGAGTACTACACACCAGCCGCGCGAGATTTACATCAATTCCAAAAGATCGACAATAAACCGTGGCATTTGCAGGTATTGCGTATGGATCTGTAATATGAGCACAAAGGCTATCTGCTTACAATTTAGTATTGCAAGGCTGTATGTCCTGTCGGTCGCCGAGGCTAAGTGAAGACAACAACCAGTTTTTGACATATGAATGTACTCAGCTAAACACTCTTCGTGGAAACACAGTATACTGAATACTGCTTGATGAGCTGTGAATATTTATTGGGTGATTTCGTGAACTGCGGTGTGGGGTTTGAAGATGACGAGTAGAGTTTGGTTCCTCTCAAAGACGACTTCTGGTTTCGGCGCTTCGATGACCAATGTCCAATTGCCGCCAGTCACAATTTTGGAACATTAAAGGCAAGAGTGCATTTTGGTCCTCTTCTGAAGAGACAGCGAGAATAGGTGAGTATATAATTTCTGCTTCAGAGTCACTTGATCTCAGAAGGTGGAGCTTCGCTTCAGTCCCGATGTCGGGTCGCACCAGAAATGAATTGGATCATATGCGCGACGTGATGTCAAAAAATCTGACAACATTACAAAAAGAAGATATCGGCGTATGGCAAGTATACGAATTTTGAATCACATAAGATCCCACAACAGCAAAAGAAAAAATATTGTTTGCGACACCTGAGTGATTCGAACACTCGCTCCCGAAGGAAATGGCTGTCTTTACTTGCGTAATAGCAGGCCCTGCATATTTTATTAGATGCAGCTCAGAACAGCTGAGGAGAGGTAACTCACATCGCGTTAACCACTGCTTGTCATTAGTGGTTGCTCACGTGAATCTTAGATGAGAGACTAACCTCCGCCAAAGTGCCTTTGAGAGAACGTGCTGCTCAGCTGGTTGAAGCCGACTTGCTTATTTGGTTAAATGACTACATTACGAATTTCCCCGCAAGTGTACCTTAGCGGTGTGGAGTGAGGGTCCAGCCTTAGGCGAGTTGCACATCTTGCAGCTCGGTACAGGGTTCTTCTGTACCAAGCTCACACATGGATTATACACCCGAGAAGTGATTCAACTGTATATTTGCTCATAGAAAGTCACGTTTGACAGCTGTTTCTAGCCCAAGGTACTTCTTGCCTGATGCCGTATTCAAAAAGCGACACCTCGCTAGGGAGTAAACAGACTTTTCGCCTAATCGGCAAAGCTGATCCTTGCAAGTTGATGCAATCATAATGGCACTTCGCCAGACTGAGAATGTAAACAAAGCTACTTTCAAGACTAGCAGTATCTGAGGCGCGGTTAGAAACGGAGCTTCTTCCCAGGGTCCCAATTCTGGGCTGCTAATTACTGGTCGTTCGTAGTGAGCTTAGCGCAGAAACCGTCCCAGAGCCAGTGAAAGACACACACCACACCAAAGCCCCTCTCAAAAGAAAATTCATAGCACCAAAAAATACATTTAGCTACGAACTCATAGACGATCCTACACAGATTTGGCTCTTTTTGATATCTGCCACTCACATCGCATTAAAGACATCCCAAGAAAGAAATAACCAAAGACCATCATCAGTAAACACCTATTCGGTATGGCGAACACCACGTCTACCAACAGCTTCGCACCCTTACCAGGGTCGGCTTCCCGTACTGCTCTCATGGCTTTCACTTGCTTCGTGAAGCTTCCTCCAGAGCTCCGAGTTATGATTTGGGAAGTAGTCGCCAACCGAAATGTCGACATCCGGGCTCGGGGAGATGACCCAGAAGAAGATCTTTGCACTGCGGAAGTCCCTCCGCTCAAGTTCTGGACTACTCAGCCTGTTCCTGGAGTCCTCCACGCCAATCAGGAGGCGAGACAGGTTGGATTGAAGTTTTACGAACTTAGCTTCGGGGCCCAGCGCTTCCCAGGAGATGTGTTGTTCTCAGGGCAACCGCGAATATATTGCAACTTTGCAGCAGATAGAATCTGTCTAATGGAAGAGTTGTGGTTAGATCCTCAAGTCGATTATCTTCTAGTCATGACCATCCACTGGCCCATGAGCATCCACTGGCCACTTGGGCTTTCAATGTGCACCAAAGGAGTTTTGCAGACAGCTATGGCACGGCGGCTACGACTTTGATACACGGCGACGTATTTCATGACGAGATCCTACTCTACTACGATGGAAGGCTAGGCATCAAGCTAGATGTATTTGGTTTCACAGAAGTGACTGAGGAGAATATAGCAAAGCTGGAAGAAGGAACACCTACAAATCGAAAGAAATTACTTGGTCCGTTTGAAGCATGTAGAAAATGGCCGACTCAATTGGGAGAATACGTGCCAGTACCTGACATTGTACTAGTCCGCCTCATCATCGAGGGAGACCATCGAGATTTGATGGATAATTCTGTGGCGTAGATGCCCAGCCAGAGCACAAACTCGAGGGGCCACCAGGAAGCTGGCTAAACTATGCTCTGAATTCTTTAGTACTTTTGTATAGACGATATAGCATCTACTGTATTCAGTTCGCGAACCAAGAGCACAGATTTCCTCTCAAAGAGAAGTCGTCGTCGTTTCGGAAGATCAGAGCCCTACTGCAAAACCCTCCCGGCTGGTCATCAGAGCCTCAAAGATGCAAGGCAGTGAACCTCAAAGCCTAGACCAAGAGGCAGACATTCCTGGCATCAGCGCTGACCCCGCCTTTCCCCTCTTCTTTGAGCTGGCATCAGAGCTGCGAGACCAGATATGGCATTACATAGCAGACGTACCACGCAATCTCGATACTTGGGCTTAGTCAGCTAACCCGAATCCTCCGAGGGCTATCGACGGTAATCATATTGAACGGCATCAAAACCTCCAGCTCGTCAGAATCCGAACAACCCAGCCTATTCCTCCAATTCTACAAACCAACAAGGAATTCCGCTCCATTGGCCTCAAGTACTACAACATATCCTTTGGGAACCATGTTCTGAGCCTTATCCCACGCAACCGCCTTGCATCTACCTCAGCATCTAGAATGACCCAATCTGTGGCTTCCTGATGTTGATATTGGTCGCACCTGGCCATGAAACACACGTCTCCGACTCTCCGCCCAGGCAGCGAGTGAGAACTTGAAGCTGGGTCGCAATTTGAGGACACTTAGCTATGCAATTGCGAGAGAGAAATTGAATTTCCATCTAGCGGTAGGCCTCAGATTCTTGATTTTGAGAAGCTATCACGCGTGAAAGGAGGCCAGGCATGAGAGAAATGCACTTAGGCGAGGGTCAGGTTGATGAGAGCGAGGAAATATGAGGTTGAAAGGGCTAAGAGGCGATCTTCTGGTACGTACCACCCAGAATCGTGCCTCCACCAGCTGCTCTCTGCATAATATACGAGACCTCGTCGTCACCGTCATCAGTACCGGAAACAGTGATAGGAAAGAAAATGGAGAGGATCCGCCAGTGGAGTGGAGGTGTGGGTATGAATGGAGCTCACTGTATCCGATAGAGGACATCAAACTTATGGTACTTGTCGTTGACGGGTGGAAGTATGATGAGTAGCTTTCGTAAACAAGATTGTGAGTCTTTGTTTCCTAATTTTGAGTTATATGAAAAGTCAAGAGACACTCTTGACGAGAAGCCGTGGAAATCTGGGTCCGGAAAATCGCGGTGGTAAAAGACTCTCAAAATCCTGCCGGTCAGCAAGCCTCTCTGTTCCATTTGATTGAGTAAGTTCAATCGGATTTTGATCAATGATCAAAATCTTTGATTTGCGTGCTATTTTGTTCACAACTTAGGAAGCTAGCCCCACATCATCCCATGCCGACATGCCGCGTCGCTATCATCTGCCCATCATGTACTTCTTCTGTCCTCACATGATGAAAAGACTTCTGATCCTCCTCTGAATATTGTGGCTCGATCGCAACCTGACTTTGCGAAGTCGTCAACTTTCTTTTCCTCTTCCAAAATAGCACCCCAACCGCAAGCATCGCACACAAGAACACGAACGCCATAGCTGACCCAATTCCAATCCCTATCTTGGCCCCTTTCTTGAGCCCGGAACCCTGACTAGTTGAGTCCGATGCTCCTGTATTGCTGGGTGCTGCAGTCGACGTGACGACGTTCGTACTCGTAGCAGCTGGCTTGGCAAAGAGAATGCCATTGACCTGCACTCCCCAGATGGAAGTTGGCTCCGAGATCGATGTGCTGGTAGTTGTCCACGTGCCTGAAGCGACAGTTTGAATATAAGTGACCATCTGAGCCGACAAAGGAGAATTGCATTGCCCTGGATTTGGCGCTGAAGCCCAATCCACGAAGTTATAACCCCTGTTGAAGATCAGCGAAGCCGATGTTCTGAATCTTGGTGGGTACTTACGAGGGACAACATCCGACTCTTGTACTGCTCTGATCCAACACACTCATTGCGACGGTTTTGTACGCCTCAGGACATACCATCTTGTATCCACCCAGTTCAGTCCTAGTTGTCAAGTCCGCAGCTGTATTCTGTTCCCACCACAGTGAAGCTTGAGAGGGCATACATACTGGCCCAGAATTGTGAGCTGCATAGCTGGGGTCAAACGCGAACAGGCTGGCACCGCCATCAAGAGCAGGATTGACAAAAAGAGAAGAGCAATCTGCTTGAGCTGGGTAGGCTGTACTCAGCGGTAGGTACGTGGTTGTTGTACCAGAGCTCGTGATCAGTATTGGTGAGAGAGACATTCTCACGAGGTCAGAATCAACCTGACAGCTCGTTGAACATGAGAGAGGAAGAGGAGAGGAGGTTGAAAAAGAGTCGGGACCTTGTCCAGCCTTACGTATTATTTTATCGAGAGGCGTATTACAGCCAAGGCTGTGCCTCCTCCTCCAGGATGCAATGCAACCTGATGTGCACGTTTAAGATTGCACGGTTTTCAGCCGCGTCTTCATGCAGACCAACAGGTGGGGACGAGATGTCGGGATTCTTTTGCACAGACTCCCAGCCCTCGGGAGCCAAGCCAGAGCCCGTCTGATGTTCCCAAGCGACTGCCGTAGCGCGTCCGACGAAAACAAGGGTCTCGAAAAAAAGTCACTGGCGCGGCCATTGGCCCGTGACTGGACCATCAACACCAAAAGAATAACCACGCGTATCCTCTATGTCTCTATCCTGATCATACGCGCTTCAACAGTCAACGAGACCAGAAAAGCAATAAATGCCCTGCGCCCCGTATACTACCGCCAAGATGTCAAAGACTACATTAGCAATCATAGCGGCTGTGAGCGCAGCAACAGGTGCAGGAGTTACAGCAGCCATGTATTCTACGCGCTCAGAAAAGAAGATCCAAGCCGTCCAATCCTCCACGCAGCTTTCCACAACATCTACAACCGCAAATCCTCCAACTCCCGTACCAGGAGCTCTCCCTCTACCACCGAAAGCTATTATTCCACCCGTCGACCCCGCAGGCCTCTTTCAGTACGGCTTCCCAGGTCCAGTCGCAGACCTCGCAACCCGCAACGCCCTCGTATCCTCCTTCGACCGCCGCCTAAGAAACCCCTCCTGGGTAGCAGAACACATCACACCCGCCTCCCTTGCCGCTTCACACGGCGACCGCAAACACAGCGTCTTCCTCGAAGACCCTTCCGTACCCGAGAAGTTCAGGGGCAAGCTGAAAGACTATTTCCGCAGCGGCTACGATCGAGGACACCAAGTGCCCGCCGCAGACGCGAAATGGAGCCAGGACGCCATGAACGACACTTTCTACCTGACGAATATGTGCCCGCAGGTCGGGGAGGGCTTCAACAGAGATTACTGGGCGCACTTTGAGGATTTCTGCCGTAGACTGACGCAAAGATATCCGTCTGTTAGGATCGTCACTGGGCCGTTATACCTCCCTAAACGGGATGCTGTGGATGGGAAGTGGAGGGTTTCGTATGAAGTTATTGGTAACCCACCGAATATCGCTGTCCCGACGCATTTCTACAAGGTTATTTTTGCGGAGGATGGAACGACATCTGGACCTGTTGCTGTGGGGGCTTTTGTGCTGCCTAATGCGGCGATCCCGAATGAGAAGCCGATTACGGACTTTGAGGTCCCGATCGAGGCGGTGGAGAGGGCGAGTGGGTTGGAATTTGCGTCGAAGTTGCCGGTGCAGAGACGGAAGAGACTTTGTGCGGATACAGTGTGCAGTTTGATTATTCGGGAATATGCTGCGAGGCAGAAGGCTTTTGGGAAGGGTGAGGGTCCGGTGGTGGAGAGGAGAACGAGTCCAAGGAATTTGTCGGCTCCTGCAGGCAACTAGATTATTTGGATCTTTAGTCTCTCTGGGTTGACTGCGTAGAGAAATAAGCTCGCGAGAGCAGAGAATTGCATTTGCATGGCGGTTTCATTCGGTATGTCGGTACATGGAGGGTTTATTGCATTGCATATCGGCATGGCGTTGTCTGTCACTTTTGGGCATTTGTATTTATTGACTGTAATTTACATTGTGGCAGTTAGCATACTCAATACCCATACAATGCATAAGATCTTCAGCTGAGTTATTGACTTAGTGAGCGTGTGGGACTTTCTCATCTCACCACTAGCAGGAATATCAAGGAAGTATTTCCAATGCTTGATTACCACGATTTTCCTAGCCTGCATCAAACAACATATTGAAGATGACGAAATAAGCCTCATCTGCTAACGCCAGATTTCGTTCACTGTTATACAGATCCACCAGCATGCTAGATCATCTATCTTGCACGAGTATACTTCCCTCGCCTCTGCTCCATCTGCAAACTCTCCTCTTGACTCGGTAATGGTCCCCTCCTTCTCACACTCGCTGCACTATTAGCCTGCTCACTACCCTGCCTCTCCTCGCCACCCATCCCAGGAATCGGGAAAGGGGGCTGTTGTCCCATACCAGGCGGCGGCGGGAACCCAGGCGGCAGACCGAATCCAGGAGGTGGTGGCATTCCAGGAATGATCATGCCGGGAGGCGGAGGTGGCATCTGACCAGGAAGTGGTGGGGGCAGGCCAGCTTTCTGCATCATTTCAGCCAGAGCCGCGAAGTCAGGTGGGTTGTTAAGATCCATTCCTGGTGGAGGTGGTGGTACTCCAGTGCCGTATGGCATTTGAGGCGGTGGTGGTTGATACTGGGAAATTGAGGGCGGAGGAGCATTGCCCATGCCTGGAATGATGGGTTGAGAACCGCCCGGGAGAGGAAGACCTGGGATACCTGGAAAGCCGGGGAGTTTGGCAGGCATTTTCTGATCGACGAGACCTTCCGTTTCGTCTTCCAGTTCTTGCTCTTCTTCTTCCTGGCGTTGACGGCGGCCACCGCGGCGATCCCAGGTCCCTTGTGCTTCGGCGGCTGCTTCACCAATATGGTGCCTGTCGTTGGCGATATCTGTATCGCCTGGTCGGGCGCGTGTCCAGAATTTGGTAGTGCGGTCGTTCGATCCTGATGCGAGAATGTGGCCTAGTGGGTGCCAGTCCATAGACCAGATTGGAAACTCGTGAGCGTGCTTTATTTTGTGAGCTGGATGGATGGTTTGAGCTACAGCGGTTGAGGGAGATGTGCTGTCCCATGGAGCTAGGGTGGGGACTGTTCCTGGTGGGTTATTGGGTTCGTCGAGCAGATAGTGGAATATGGCACCGTCCCCTCCGCCGGTACTGATCATGTTCGAATGAATCGGATGCCAAGTCAGCGTGGAGATTTCCTTCTCGTGCCCTTTCAGGAGGACAATATCACGCATCATTCGGAGGTCGAACACGCGTGCTATCTGGTCTCGTGCTGATGTTGCTAGGCAATCGCCTCTGACTCGTTCGAAGAGCGTCTTAGTCAGGGTGTTCTTGTGGCCATGTAGTGTTGTCAAGACACGGCTTGTCCTAGGGTCCCATAGCTTAACCAAGTGATCTTTCGATCCAGATACGATCAATCCTTTGGTAGGATGCCAATCAACACTCTTGACATCCCAACCGTGCCCCTCGAGAACAGATTCCTCAGTTCCCAAAGCGAAGTCGAAAATCTTCAATTTCTGATCATCTGCAGCGGTAATGAACTTTGAATCATTTGGACTGAATGCGATATCTCTGATCGCATCACTGTGCCCCTGGATGACTTTGACGTTATTGAAGTTAGGCTGCCAGTACTTGATCATTCCATCATGGTCAGCTGACAGCAACCAGTCGTTGTTGTGAGAATAAGACAGAGCTCGGATAGCAACATCATGTGCTTGCATGATAGTCTCGAAGTTGAAACCAGTTCCATTCCATAGCGTAAACTCGCCACTGCTGGAGCCTGTGAGTAATCTCCGGCCGTCTGGTGTCCACCGGACGACGTTGACTGGATGTTTGTTCTTGTTTAGAGAAGTGTGAAGATGCCGGGCTGGAATCGTATCAGCAGGCTCAGCTATTCTTGCTAGAGGTGGAATCATCTACTACGGTTAGTGAAAGAATAGACGGCGTGCGGCGAAAGCTTACATCCACTATGTAACTTGCACTCGGTCTTTCCATCTCTCCTTGATACCCGCCTTTAAATCTTGGTTGCCGATTCCGCATCCAGTGGACCATAGTTGATCCATAATCAGTCACCGGCCCTGTGCCAATAATTAGCAATATTTCCTAGTAGTAATGAACAGCTTCGCGAAGAGAAACATCTCGAAAACGAGCACGAACAATCACGTGCTGAGCTTCTTCATCTTGACAGGCTCTCCAAGCAAAATGCAAAGACCGTAGATTTCCTAGAGGACAACCTGTTTGGATCTTCGTTCCGAGGCTATACGCGTGCGTCTTCTTTTGGTTCCACTTGCACTCCAAGATCCAGGTGTTGCCCCTCTGCCTTGCCCAGACCGGAACTCTCATGAAAGATCCAACTTACTTCTACCTCTTCCACGAATGAAGACTCCCTCGTAGCCTCCGCCGCCGCCTCCACCGCCTTGACCTCCAAAGTCGCGCTCGCCGCGTTGTTCGTATGCCATGGTCACTACCGGTTCATTCTCGAGGTTTGTGTGCTGTCAGATGAGGCTCTGTTGCTAAATGACCACAAATGGTTCCTAGTCGCGGTAGGCGAGGTCCAATAGAAGTCACACGCGATGTGTTGTCGCGAGTCGTCCGGAAGTGAATGTCATCTGCAACAAAGATCACGTTTCTGATATGAAAGGCTCCTCCATGCCCTGGCTATCAAGGGTCCTGGTGTGGATCCGGGCCTTTGTCCTTTGATCGGAATGGAAGATCATTTCGCCTAGCTCCCCGTCATGCTTTTGGCTGGCCGTGGAGTTCTCCCTTCGTTCCCCAACACTGACGCAGCCAATTCAACCAGTCCAAAGGCAACTTATCCCACCCAATTGGATCGACAGGTCCTCACAGCTTCCCCTCCATGATGAGCAGAGTATATCTCCCTTTTCTTTTCTTTTTCTTGTCTGCCATTCCCAATTACCATTCCAAGCTTCTGCAGACCAATATCATCACCTTTCTCAGTTCGCGTACATACCTAGGTAGCTTGGCTCCTGCCCCGCCACAGTCGTCCCGCTTCTGGCACTCCGTCGCATTGATTCCAGTTTCCTGTTCCTGTTATTATCTTCTTCATCCCCCTGGCTCGAGATTTCTTTCTTAAGTCGAGTACTCCTCGAGGGGATTCTTCTTTCATTTCCACATTTCTATTATACTCAAACTTCGAGATAATGGCAACTTCTTTCAATACTGCGACGACCACTGGCACAGAGCTCTCCACAGAAGCAGCACCTGTCAAACGAGCGGCCCATTCACATGTCAATCTCAAACTCAATGGATTTTCCACGCCACAACCTCTCGCGCCCCTCCGCCTGAAAAAGAAATACAGGCATGTTGCAGCTGTACATTCAAATCCACGGACCTCATGTCTCAGTCATGATTCCGAGTCCACTCCAAGTTTTCTGGGTTTCAGGAACCTGATGGTTATTGTACTCAGTCAGTCACAGAACATTGGCATGCCAGACAGAGCTGATTATGGGCAGTCGTTGGGAATTTGCGGTTGATGATTGAGAACTTCAAGAAGGTATTGATGAACTCCATTTTGTACGAAAGGCAAGAGCTAATCTTTTACAGTATGGGGTCCTTATTTGCATCCGGTGTCACGATTACAGACAACAAGACCTAATTCTGGGAGCCGCCCTATACTTTATCATACCATGTCATCTCTTTCTCGCATATGTTGTCGAATTGGTTGCAGCCCAACAAGCCAGAAGGTCATTACGCGCGGGGAAAAAGAGGTCCGGAACTGCTACGCCAGGAGGGAGCTACGTTGCGTCTGATGAAGAGGTGTTGAAGTTTCAATCGACTTGGAAGCTGATTGCCTGGGTCCATGGAATCAACGTGTCGCTTGCCCTGCTTATCACGTCCTTTATTGTTTACTTCTTCATCCACCATCCGTTGATCGGGACGCTCTGCGAGGTTCATGCCATCATAGTCTGGCTGAAAACTTACTCGTATGCCTTTACCAACAGGGACCTTCGACATGCATATCTCCATCCTTCGAAACGAGAAGAAGATGCTCTTCCGGAAATATATCAACAATGTCCATACCCTCAGAATATTACGCTCAGTAACCTCACATACTTTTGGTGGGCGCCTACTCTGGTATACCAGCCGGTATATCCTAGAACAACGAAGATCCGATGGGTATTTGTAGGCAAACGAATGGCGGAGGTCTTTGGCTTGAACGCCTTCATGTGGATCGCAAGTGCTCAATATGCTGCACCAGTATTGAGAAACTCCCTAGAGGAGATTGCCAACCTCAATCTTATTTCTATTCTGGAACGACTTATGAAGCTGTCAACAATCAGCTTGGTCATCTGGCTTGCTGGATTCTTCGCCCTGTTTCAGTCATTTTTGAACGCTCTCGCCGAGATTATGAAATTTGGAGACCGAGAGTTCTACACTGATTGGTGGAACAGTCCAAGTGTAGGTGTCTACTGGCGAACATGGAATAAGCCTGTCTACCAATTCATGAAGAGACACGTTTTCTCGCCGCTCATCGGCAGAGGTTGGAGTTCAGGTTCTGCAAGCATTGCTGTGTTCGTCTTCTCGGGCGTCTTACACGAGCTTCTCGTGGGCATTCCAACACATAATATCATTGGTGAGAAATTTTACCATTTCACACTCGCATATACTTACACTTTATAGGAGTTGCATTTATAGGCATGATTGCCCAATTGCCTCTCATTGCTATCACAACACCACTTGAGAAGATGCAAGGGATCAATGGACGCATCATTGGGAACTGTATTTTCTGGGTCTCATTCACCCTCATCGGGCAGCCACTTGCCGCACTGCTTTACTTCTTCGCTTGGCAGGCCAAATACGGCACTGTTAGCAAAGCTATTGGGAAAGCTTAGTTGGATGCTCACGCCACTGGATAGATAAAATGCAACATTTCTTTCATATACTTCATTATTCATGATACTCTATCGTTCTCAGCACTGAGCTCAGCCAACATGCCTCCCTTGTCCCTCTTCTTCGCATCTTCTTGTAATCTTCTCGCAATAAACTTTGACATCTCCTTGACTTTAACAGCCGCAACCTCAACGCAGTTCAGTAACGTCAAAGCATGAACAGGTACACCTCCTAACTTAGCAATCTGACAGACCTCCCCATGCCTATTCATACCAATGGTTACAGACCCTTCCCTCAACTGCTCCTCCAATAACCCCGCATCCAGCAAAACCTTCTCCTTCTCCCCATCCCCATCCTTCCCCAGCACTCCCTCCCCATAAAAGCTAAACGTCACACATAGCGGGAAATGTAACAAGCTCAATTTCACCGGCTCCCTCTCCGCACTACTATACACAACTACCTCCTCGCCCCTAGTTTCCGTATCCGGCTTCCTGAAATGCTGCAGCGCCGCAATAACACCTATGCAAGCCGCGTCCACTAAGTTTCCGTCGTGGCTTATAACATGTACGTCTGCACGTATCGACCAGACTTTCGAGCTGGCGATCAGGCAGAGTGACTCGGTGTCTAGGGCGCCTGAGCGTCGAATCGTCTTTTCGAGGAGGCGGGAGAGCAGAGTTTCTGTTTCGGTTGGGCGTGAAGAGGATTCGATCGAGGGGGAGAGCATGGGGGAGAGTTCGGTGGTGATGGTGAAGAGACCGTCAATGGGGCGATCGGGAAAGGGCGTTACGACTTGGGCGGAGATGTGGGTGTGTATTCTGTGGAGGGGTTAGTGAGGGGTTGAGCTTGGTTATGTAATTGTCTCTGAATATACATGACCTGGCATACACCGCACGGCATGAGTTGAAAGACTCTAGAGAACAGGAAAGCAAGCATATCATACCTCGTCTTTCCCAACCTAACATCCACCACGCCCAGTTCATCCCCAAAATCTAGCTCCAGAGCTCTATACTGGTCGAAGCTCCTCCCATCCAGCCGTATATTCTCCTGCAGCGCCTTGGCAAAGAATTGCCTCTCGTTCAGCGACGGTTCGACTTCTCGCGGCATTGTATATCCTGTGCAATCGTTGCTTGTTTACCGCAGAAGTTGAGAAGTTGAGGCTAGCAGAGAAAGCTGGATGGTGAATTCGATTGCGATCGCTTAAAGCGGAGGCGGTGAGACTCTAGTGCGCGGAGGCTGCCGCTGGACCTTCAAAATCTCCAGATTGGGATTCGAGATTGAGGGAGCAAGTTGATAACTGAACCTTTTTCGAATTTCACAGGTTACACTGCAAAGATGACGACCGGTATGTATTTTATTTGATTATCCGAAGCTAAAAGCTGACTCCGAATAGCACATAGACCTACGTTCGACCCCGTACGTATCATTACAGACGGCCCAGACAACAGCTACTGATAACCCAACAGGCCCGGGGAAAAGACGCGCAGAGGGGACCAGCATACCATCAACGCCTTCTGCCCGCTCACACGCAACTCAAAGTCCGGTATGCGATTCTCAAAATCAGAGTATACAAGGGAAGTGCTGACGGATTTACAGACAACCAGGACAAGGCGGCGATGCAGACCACGAAGTTCGCGACCTCCGCGCAGAGCTACTCGCAGCCGAAGCAGCACACTTTGCCAAAGTAAAGGGTGGCCCAGTTCCTACGCCTTCGATTGCGGAATCAGAGGTTCAGACGAATACCGCGAAGAGACAGCTGGAGAATGGGGATGAGGAGGAGGATGTAGATGCTAAGCGGAGGAGGATATTAGAGGAGACAAGGGACATCGACGCGGATTCGGAGAATGATGAGGATGATGATAGTAGTGATGACGATAGGTTGGTATTTCTCTATCCCCGAATATGAATTTGGAGATATTAGCTAGACTAGGCAGGGCTAATGCATTACAGCGACGATGAGGACGAAACTGCAGAACTACAGAGGGAGTTGGAGAAGATCAAACGGGAAAGAGCCGAGAAAAGAGAGCAGGAGGTACGTTGAGACAAGCTTTACGTTGGAGCACCGGTTCGGGGAAATATTTTTCGCATGACTGCTTTCATTTTTGGAAGAATCAGACTCGGAAAACTATTCTAGCACAACTAACAGGACCCTGCAGGAACGAGAGAAGGCCGCTGAAGAAGAGGCTGCGCGGGAACATGATATTGCTCTCGGCAACCCTCTCCTGAACCCCAAAGCAGATTTCAACGTCAAGCGCCGGTAAGTTCACATGCCAAGATTCTGGCTACGGTTCACTTGCTAATGGGACGGTAGATGGGATGACGATGTGATCTTCAAGAACCAAGCTCGCGGGACCGATGACAAGGGAAAGAAGAAGGAATTCGTCAATGTAAGTCCTACTTCCAGAACCATCTGTGATCATCTCAGTTGCTAATTCAGTACTAGGATCTTCTCCGGTCCGATTTCCATAAACGCTTCATGAGGTGAGCAAAATCAAGCTTTTTGGTGCCGGGATAGGAGGCTAATGTGTTCCCAGCAAATATGTGAGATGACGAGGGACTTGCTTTATCTGGTAGGCGTTCATGGTTGGCTGCTGAACGGGTTCGGCAGGATTTGTGGGGATGACTGAAGGCCACAGCTCGCTCTTATGATTTTGTATGATTTGGGAGCGGAAGTCGGAGATTTACAGCACTTGAGTGTCAGCAGAGCTAGGATGCTCGTATGGCCCACTACGATAGTGATGCAGCTGAGGGATGCATGAAACACCGATAGGTACTTCTGATAATGCAAAACCTTATGATACGCTTTTCAGCTGTAGCAATTCCAACTCGTCCAGTTCGGGAATGACGTTAAAAGCTTCGATACGGGCAAGTGACTTGAGTCCCTGATGATTGGTCAATGGCGGAGCCACACTGTGCCACGATCTTAGACAAGGGTCACGCTGACGGACACGCCGATCATGACGGACAAACACCTCCATGGAGGGGCAAACTCTGCAAGTCGTAGCGGCCGAATGATACCTCAGCTATTCAGCACGCAGCACAGCATCTGGACTAGGTCCGATCAACTCAAAAAAATGATGATAATGCAGGAGCGAGAAAGCGGGGTCGAATGCATGCAGCTGAGGTGCAAGCAAGCAAGTAGTAAACCTCAACCGATGAACTGAGGAGTATACTCGGCTCTCGCATGGCTTGAGTCTGGGCCAGAGTCTTTCTCGCATCCATCATGCAAATGTCCACATTTCATCCATGAGCAGCGGTGCCAAGTTTTACTCCAGATCTGTCAAACCAGCAAACCAACTTTGAAAGCTGAACTTGCGGGATTTAGCCAGCGTTAGTGCGGGGTCAAACTGCACCACCATCGAAGACATCGACGGCATCGCTCCACTTCTTTCCCTCTTTATCAAGATCTTGTTTCGTTTTGCTGCTTTGGTGCCTTGCTTTTTACGGCATGGTCTATTTTCTGCGCTTTCTTGTGCCGTGCCTTGTCTCACGGACTTCATCCATTCGAGCCATATCAGATCGCGGGAAGGACGGAGAAGGAATGCGTGATGTCTCCACGGCCAATTGGATGAGAGGAAGTTGAACGATGCGAGAGTGAGTTGAGGTGTACATGGGTAGGGATGACGCACCTGTCTTTCGAGAGACAGCAAGGTAGGTCGCCTGAATGAGTTTGTCTGTGCTGGGAGCAGCCTTGTCCCGAAGCGCCAACAAGAAAGACATCACAGCCACCACTAGCTATCAACTAATAGAGGGGTAAAGTATAGCTCTGCGTAGTGCGGAAGGCGAGAGGGGCAGGAAATGGTATCATTTCACTTTTCCGATCTGATATATAGCATTACCCCTCCCTCTTCATGAGTCTTGCTTCACTATCAAACTATCAACTCATCTCCACTCTCACATCTTCATTCAATCTCATAACCACCAACAAACTCTTTCTTCAACGAAGATCAAAATCAGCAATCATGTCTAACTACGACAACGACAACAACAACTCCGTAAGTACCTAGCATTGTTATTCGCAAGGCCAGTTTTTCATGGCTCTCTTTCCTCTGACAGACTTCCTATCCAGGGCTCATACGGAAGCGGAAACAATGATTCCTATGGCAGCAGTGGCCGCAATAACGATTCGTACGGAAGCAGTGGAAACAACGACTCTTACGGGGTAAGATCTGAGTGCACCCAGCCATGCTGAGGTGTAGCATCGAATTTCATTGGATACTGATACTTTCTTTCAGTCTTCTGATCGTCAGGGAGGCAACAACTACGGAGTAAGAATCCTCTGCCACAAGCAGGCTTGCAGCATAGATACACAGCTCTCATTCTTCTCTCCCACAAACCACTGGAACCGATCTCCTTGATATATTAGCTAACATACATCTTGTAGTCCGGTAACACCGGCTCTGATTCATACGGATCATCGACAGACCGCACCGGGGGCTCTGGTTTCGGCAGCAATGATAACACCACCTCATCCGATACCTACGGTTCATCAGGACGAGGTAACAATGACTCGTCTGACACGTACGGCTCCTCGGGCCGAGGAAACAATGACTCTTCTGATACATATGGCTCTTCAGGCCGAGGGAACAATGATTCTTCTGATACCTACGGCTCATCTGGTCGTGACAACACATCCAGCGGTTTCGGCGGATCCTCAAACGACGATACTCTAGGATCATCAGGACGCAACACAGACAGCTATGGTAGCGGAAACACCGGATCTGATTCGTACGGATCCGGTAACAAGACTGGAGGCTACGGAGGTTCCAATGATGATACTCTTGGCTCGTCGGGCCGTAACACAGATACATACGGCAGTGGAAACACTGGTTCTGATTCGTACGGCTCGGGCAACAAGACGTCCAGCTCAGACAACTACGGTTCCTCCAACACTGATACGTACGGTTCCAGCAACACCGGCTCGGACTCATACGGTTCAGGCAATAAGACCTCTGATACCTACGGCTCATCCAATAACGATAATTACGGCAGCTCGAACATCGATCACGACTCCAAATCGAAGGACTCGACTGCTGGTAAGATCATGGAGAAGGTCGGTGGCATGTTGAAGAACGAGAACTTGCAGGACAAGGGAGCTGCTAAGCGCGCTGCGGCTGGTAATGATAATGATAATAGCTATGGTAGTGGAAACAACAACAACAACTACTAGCGAGAAGATGTTTGATGAATGAATGATCTAAATTTCGAGGAAGAAGCATTAGTCTTGTATTGTTTAGCAACAAATGAAAGCGCTAGATTGCAAGGAGAAATGATTAGCCTCGTATTGATCAGCAGTGAATGAATGAAGGAATGAATTCCTGGCAAACCATCAAGCACGGGAAGAAGTACTTTTTCTTCTACGTGTTCCAGAGTAATTTCCTTCTGTAAGCGAGGCGAGGTGACTTATGCCTCCCAAACCCCCTTTTCTGAAAGCTCCTTCCGTAAGCAAGCTAAGCGAACAACTTCCGTCCGCCGACACAGCCGCAACACTACTGAACCTAAAACTTTAGCACAGTCTAACTCCTGCCAGATTGAAAGAAGTTTCGACCGAAGTTCCGGGCATAAAAAGCGTCTTGGCGCTGCCCGGCAGCTTCGGATGACGTCCGAAAGGAAGATATCGATATCGTCGTATCATCGTATTTTCACTCCCGTCAACATCCATTTTTTGTTTCTCATTGTACCACTTATACGTTTCGTTTGTTGACTTCCAAGGTTTTCTCGGGGGCCCGGATCCAATCAAACGGGAGGAATGCCTCCACGGAGATCGCATCGGAAATCTCATAATGGGTGTCTGCAGTGTAAGAGGAGACATGTGAAGGTGAGCCGGTTGTTTTTGTTTCTGAGCACGCGGATCTCTCTCATATTCAAGATATATGAAAGTCCCCACTCCAAATATTCTGTCACGTTTTTCAAATGCATTCCTGTCCTTACCATCTTCAAATATCAACAACAATCTAACACCATACAGTGCGACGAACAACGCCCAACATGCGGGCCCTGCACGAAGCGGGAACTCACATGCCACTTCCAACCCAACACCGGATTCGAAAACGGGCAGTCCCCATCAGATGGCGCAATTGACCCTCTCCTCCGAGAGAGGTCCCACGGTCCCTTACCAGCGAGGACTCTCGAGCTCAAACTCCTCCATCACTTCATCACTTCCGCCTACAAGACCTTTTATCCGCGTGAATCAGACGTCCACTGCTGGCAAGTTCACATTCCTGACATGGCTTTTGAGCATACCTTTTTATTAGACGGCCTCCTTGCCATGTCCGCTCTGCATCTCGCACACCTTGAGGCTGGCGCGAAGAAGTCCTGGTTGCAGACTGCGCTGCGATATCAAGATCTGACTCTCGCCGGTCTGAACAAAGCGCTCTGTCGAATCAGCTCTGAGAACTGCGAAGCAGTGGCTGTATGTTCGATTTTCGTGCTGGTGTTGTCGATTGCCATCCCTGGCGTGTGTAACGATCCCGATGATGAAGCGTCGAGGAATCCACTTGCTGATCTGCTTGGGTTGAGGAAGTTGCTGGAGGGGATGGAGTTGGTCATTCAGCAGTCGGAGGTAGTGTTGAGGAATGGAGTGTTGAAGGATTTCTTCTTGCCGATGTTTGACCCGGACGCTGTGAAGCCAAGGCCGGTGGTGCCTGGCGTTGAAGAGTTAGTATTGGTTTCCTAGATACCTGCCCCTTTCATTGTATTACAGAATGGTAGCTGACAATCATTCGTACAGAGTTGCACTTGCCAATGGACAGAGATTATGCCCGTAAGCAACCCCACGATTCCTAAACTTTCATCATGGCTGACAAACTCCAGACAAATCCTAGAATCACTCCACAGACTTCGGAACGATATCACCAAAAGCACCACCCACACCAAAGACCACCAAACATCCCTTCTCCAAGCCTGCACCTCCCTCTCAGACATCATCTCGCCTCTCTCCACGCTTTCCCACGGCCCAGCAATTACCTGGCCTCACAAAATCAGCCCGTCTATCTTCTCCCTCCTAGAACGCAGTGATCCGCTCGCTTGTCTTTTATTCTTGCATTATGGCGTTGTGCTTGATATCTTTTCGTATTGGTGGTTTACGAGGAATGCGGGGAGGAGGTTGGTTAGGGCGTTGGGGGTGTATGAGAAGGGGATAGATGGGGAGTGGAGGGAGTGGGTGGGGTGGGCGAAGAGGACTGTGGGTATTGTTAATTAATGCATTGGGAGCCGGGAGAATGGTTTTGGGGCGATCGTGGGGTTGGAATTGGGCAACAGATTTATTGGCTTCGGCGTTTGATGTTTAGAAGGTGGGCTCTGTAATTTGCACGGTTTTTATAGATCGGCTGAAAAGGATAGGAGGTGTTGGTATATGGATGTTGGGATGAGAAGGGTAAGAAAATGGGTTATTGGTATCCGGCAGTGGCGTCTGGTCTCTTGTAACGATAGCGCACAATTCACATAGACTGGGGTATGATCAGCATAAGCACGTCTAATTCACAATGTTGACATGAGAACGAACTACGAGCCGTAGGAGAAATAGATTATCCGGCAAACCACACATAGAAAATTTAGCTTCGCTTCTTCGCATGGTTATTTTCTTCAAAGGATGAATAGTGAAATTTAAAAAGATTTTATTTTCCTTAGCCGCCATAGAATCCTCACTGCTTTTGGAAAATCAATCCCAGAACGCTTATTGTCCTACCCATTTTGGTGACATTGGGCGAGACATTCGAGGAGATAACGCCGTGCAGAAATCCCACCCCACCATTAATACCTTCCCTCCTTATCTATCGTATAACTCACAGACGCTCACCAGCATCTGCCTTAGCTTGGCCGTATTTCTTGAGGCGGATGGCTTGGACCTAGTTGTTGTTAGTACAGATTAATCAGGTTTACAGAAGGAAAAAGGGGGAGGAAAACGTACAGTGATGAAACCACCAGTCTCAGAAGGAGCGAAATCACCGATCTCATCCATGGAGCTCTCGGATGCGTCGTAGAGCTTGGAGGTCTCTGAGGAGCGGCCGAGGACGGAGAAAGAGCCCTTGTAGACACGGCATCTGACTTGGCCGTTGACGTCCTTCTGGGAGGCGACGATGCTCTGCTCGAGGAACTCACGCTCTGGGGAGAAGTAGAGACCGTCTGATTGCAATATTAGTCTTGTCATTTTGAGATAGGGACAACCAGAGAACTTACTGTAAAGGATCTTGGCATAGTTGAAGGTAAGGAATTGATCACGGAGAGCGCGGACCTCACGATCGAGTACGAGACCCTCGAGATCGATGTGGGCGCCACGGAGGCATGTAAGACCTGGAGTCTCATAGCATCCACGGGACTTAAGACCGACTGTATTGAAATTAGAATTTTACGGGGTTGGCAGGAGGCTGGTTCGCTTACTGAATCGGTTCTCGACAATGTCGATACGTCCAACACCGTTGCGGCGGGCAATGGCGTTGACCTACAAGAAGCTATGTCAGCACACATGGGAATTTACTGTTTGATTGTGTGTACTAACCTCCAAGAACAGCTCAACTGGGTCGGTGATGGTCTTGTCACCAATCACCAACTTGACTGGGAGTCCCTTAGCGAAGAAGAGAGTGAAATCCTCTGGCTTGTCTGGGGCATCCAAGGGGTCAACAGTCTGCGAGAGATATGTTAGCAAATTCCACCTAAAACTTCGGCCCCTGTTTCTGGCAATTGTGCATGGTGTCCTCCATGACCAAATTCGAATATATGTATCCAACTCGAAACATATGACAACAGCTAGAATGGGGGTGCTTACGAGCTTCCACATATCGGTAGGTGGGGTGGTATCGGGGTCCTCGAGGATACCTAGAAATCAATTAGTATTGAATTGAGCCGATTGCCTTGCCAACTTGTCTAAGACCTCTCCAAACGTTTTTCAAGATGATTTTGGTGAAAGTCGAGCTTACCAGCTTCATACGAGCAATGGGCCAAGTTCTCGTCCATAGACCAAGGCTTGCTCTTGGTGCTGCTAACTGGGATACCAGTGGCAGCAGCATAATCCAAAAGAGCATCACGACCAGGGAAACGCTCGTAAAACTCTGGCATTCTCCATGGAGCAATAACCTTGATCTTTGGCTGCAGGGCATAGAATGCCAACTCGAATCTGACCTGATCGTTACCCTTTCCAGTACATCCGTGGCTGACCGCGAAGCAGTTCTCCTTCTGGGCGACGGCGATCTGAGCGCGGGCAATGACAGGACGGGCGAGAGACGTGCCGAGAAGGTAGACGTTCTCGTAGATGGCGTTGCATTGCACGGCTGGGAAGCAGAGCTCCTCGATGAACTCCTTGCGCAGATCCTCAATGTAGCATGCGACGGCTCCGATCTTCATTGCCTTGGCCTTGGCGGCTTGGAAATCCTCTGTGTTTCCGTCATGTCAGTTTCGTTTCGAGGTATATCTTCGTAGAGTGGGAAGGTCGGTGTGGGAACTACCTTCTTGACCGACATCGGCCATAAAGCAGACAACTGTTGATCAATTAGCTTTGGAAATAAGAGGAATTGTTTTAGATTTGATTTTACCATCGTAACCGGCCTCAATTAACCATCTGAGAATGCAAGAGGTGTCAAGACCACCGGAGTATGCGAGGCAGACCTGTTACTGTCAACAAGAGCGGTGACTCAGTCTCAGACCACCACCTACCTTATCCTTAGCCATATTGTCTGAACTGGTTGTTGATAGTGGTGTAATGTGAGAAAAGAGGTTCGCAGGAGGGATTCGATGTCAGGAATTGGTGAATTGACTTGGATTGGGGTGGATTGAGTGTAGTTCAAGGGAGGAAAGGGAGAAGTATGCAAAAGTTAAAGTCTGGATAGAGGGGTGACTTTAAAAGCTTTGATTTTTTCTTACGCATGCCACGATAAGATAAGGCTAGCGACCCCTCAATAACCGGACCCCTGTCTCGCTTGTTGCCCCCTGAAAGCAACAACAGTCTTGGAAGCAAGACGTCTTGCGTTCGATGAAAACTTCTTCGAGCCAAAACTCCATGATTGATAATTGAAATCTGGATTTACAGCTCATCTGCTCCATCACCTCAGCTGAGATTCATTATCTTAACCATAATCCCCTTCCCTATTACAAAAGTGCAAACCTGATTCTCTCACCCGCTCCTAACCATACCACATCCACCCTATCCACCACAATCTCTAGCTCCTCCCCGCAGCCGCCTCCAATTCTTCAAAATTTTCTTCTCCCATCTTTTCCTGCTGCATTTCAGCCGCATCCACAAATCAGATGCTTGGGTTGCTCATGCACAAGCGTCGTCATTTGCCGCCTGGAATGCATGGCAGCATGTGGTTTACAATGGTATTTTCCTGGTCCCCTGTTTGTGCATTAAGCGGGGTATAATGCTGTGTTCCTGTGCAATGTGAGGGAAAGGGAATGTTCCGATTTGCTGGCATGCTTTGTGAATGGCATTTGAAGAGTGTCTGATTGGAGGAGTTCATGCTGATCAATTGAGAGGTCTGGTTCATTGGTAGGTACTCTGTATTCCATGTGAAATGTGTGGATATGCGAGGTTTTCTGGTCATGGTAAATGATGGCTAAGCGGGTAGCATCTATCTGTGAAGCCTTGAATTTGATACGCTTCATCAGAATAACGATGAGCTATGCTTAATAATTATCGACTGTTCGTTGATCACATAGTGGAGGCTGTGATTCTTGGTGGTGGCCCATGACCGCTCGAGGGAGAAGATCAATTCAGATGCTCGCTTGAGCCGCTATTTTGCCTACTGGGCTCTCCTGGAGAACTGGATTGACTTAAACGAGCACAAGAATCTTGCCCATCTCAATGTGAAATGTTTTACTGTATTCTTGACTGCATAGCTAGTCTAATGCGTACACGAGGGTACCGTAGCCCAACAATTTTGGGCCAAATATCCTCAGCCGAGCAGCCTGAGCCGCATGCACATCTTCAAAGAAATAAACATCTAATCTGTGTCTGTATCTGTGTCTGGCCATCTATTCTGCTGTAGTGGAGGCCTTTGGTTTACCCGGGTTCATCCACGCAAAAGCCGACGCGCCTCCAACAGGATTCGACGATCTTGGGACCGTAGCGATATTGCGCGTGGCTTTATGCTCTTCCGAGGTGGTCCGCTTAGCATCCCATCGCAGGGGAACATTTTCAGTTCCGCTGGCCTGGCTCTTTTGTCTGAATTCGCCGGATGGGCGAGTTGCTGGTGGATCGTAAGTCGTGTTTGTGCGAGCAGCGGACGTTGAACGGCTTGGAACTGTCGGTGCTGTCGCTGCTGGCTTGGATGATGGCTTGAGCACCTTCATGCTTCTTACTCCTCTCGTTGCTCGTTGGTAGCCACTGGTTGATTCAGTCTCGCTGCCGTTGATCGACCCTGATTGCCGCCAAGATCCCCAGATGCCGCCAGAAGATTCACGACGAGCTGAATCAGAGGCTGTAGTATCCGAAGGATCGGACTCTATCACAGAATTCTCCGACGCACGCTGCTTCTCAGAATCGCTAACACTGCCAGTCATCACTGCATTTGTCGACTTCACGCTCGATGCTCTTTCACGAGCATTGCCGTTTGTGACAAACGTGGCATTGAAAGGCGACTCGGGCTCGATTGGAGTGAGAATCTTGTGGCTGCTTGAACTCGCCACACTTTCCGTGCCAGCTGCTAAAGCGGAGCGGACGGCGTCAGGAGTCGGCTCGATCTTTGGCTTAGATTCAGTAGGGGTGAATGCAGGAGCAGTCGCCTTAAGCTCGTTCTTCTCTGGTAGCACATTTGTGGTCATCAGATTCTTGAACATGTTTTCATCCTCGGGTCGTACAAATGGAACCGAAAGCTTATTCCGATCATCGCCGTACAAGACCATTACATTCTGAGACAGCAAGATATCCGCATTGTGTGCTCGAAGAGTATCACTGCCAAGGAAAACTCGAATTTTCTTTCGGTCAGAGAAGATGCCCCGTTGATTCATCCCAACAATCTCGAAGTCGGCTGAGAGCGCTGGGAGCTGGGGGGCTGGACTGCTAGATCTGGAAGTTGGCTGAGTGATAATTGCCTCTGGAAGGTAAACAGGAAGTTTGATGGTATACCGGCCAGTGGAGCTTTTGTGTACTTGGTTCGCCAGTCCTAGGTCTTTGACAAGGCTATAGTCAAGAATCGACCTCTGGGAACCCGTGCATACAGCGGCGTAGAGGAGTGCATTATGTGAGAAGTTGGTGGTCAACCAACATCGGATAATGGAGGGCACAGATCCCAGAATGAACAAACCGGGTGGGGGATCAGGGATGTCGAGAGGCGAATCGTCATCTTGGCCCCCGATCATGAAATTGGTATCTAGTCCTAGGCTACTTGTCCGTCCGGATGCCGAATGCATCGAGTGTACCGAGTGGCCCGCTGAACTATGTCTTCCATCGGATTTGTGGGACAGGGAACGCTCCGTCATTGAGTGACCAAACCCACTGTTGGGACGAGCTGGTGCAAACTCTCCAGAGTTTCGTGAACCTGCTGCCCAATTTGATCCTTGCAAGGCGCTGACATCGAACCGTACACTGTTGGCTCTAGATGCACCACGTCTGACTGGTTCTTCATCAGTTTCCAATTGTAGACTTCCCAGAAGGTTTTGTCCTTGCTCGTCATCAAAGTCGTCAAAAACATCAGCTGATGGATTGTGAACTGGACCTATCCCATGTCAGTTGCACAGTATTTTCGATGAGCGATTGACTTGCCTTGTTGTGGAGTGCCACTCAGAATACCAGGGAATGGCGGACTAGGTCCCCAAACGGATTTAAGGGCAGCATCATCGGCTTGTCGTCTTTCTAACCTCAAGAGGCGGTCGGCATGATTGATTTGTACGGCCTGGACATGCTTGACGTCCATCTGAACATGATATAGATCTTCTCGGGTAGCAGTAAACTGTGAATCCATGCCCAATCACCGCTTGAATGCCAGACACAAGGAAAGTGGTGATGGTCTTGGATCGTATCCAAAGGTCCCCAGAGAAGTATCAACCAGATTTTTGATGTTTTCGATCACGTATGGGGATGTGTCTGCCTGCTCATGCAGGGACAGGCCGTAGGCGTGGTGCTGTATTCCCCGAACAAGGAGGATAGGACTCTTGGAGAGTTGTAGTCCTCAACTAATCCCAAATTGCTACCTAATATCGCTCGCGCAGCGTTTGCTTATTTCTGCCCGGATCAAAGTTCACAGGCTCCAATGCGTGTCGCGAGCCCAATGTAGTCCTTCCTGACTCTATCCCTCCTCTGCAGATGTGATTCACGATTCTGGCCTCCCCCACCGCATCGACCTTCGACCGTCGGTCACTGTGATTTTCTGTGACCGCGAAAGGTCTAGGGTGCTTCAGGCAGCAAAGACGTCGGTATTTCGTATGCTACGGTTCGAAGTCGCGGTGGGCGAGGACCTTAGGCAAGCGCTGCGGTCTCCTGGCTGGAGAGGGTGTGAGGGAGATCTGCCAAGCGGTCTATGTGATCGTTGCGATCGTGGGAAATCGTTAAGAGGAGCTTGTGGGGGTTTGGAAGCGGCACCAAAGTGGTAGAACAAAGAGAATGTAGTTGAAGTTTTATGTCGATGGTTGTAAATACGCTGGTGACAAGAAGCGGACGCGAGCTTGGTGATCACTGGCAGCACGGAGAAGCGGGGTTCTGGTCTGATTTTGTATGGGAGTTGTAGACGATGGAAGCACGAAACTTAGATGGGTGCGTGAGGTGCGGAGCGGAGGGTTCTTGTTGTTCTTGATGCAGGCTTGTGAAGTTAAGTCGGAGAGGTGATGTCTCTGGGACTAGCCTAAAGCCCGTCGATTCGCTCCCCCGGAATTTATGCAGGGATGTAACGGCAACTGTATGGAGGTGTAATTGGATTATTTACGACTTTCAGATCATAAAGTTCAGTGAAGTGAAATAGAATTCGAAAACAGTCAATCAATGTTCATTTATTGAGAGCAACGCAATGTAGGTCTGCGATGGTCGTATTCGACCAGTCCAGTCTGTCATCTCTCCACTTTCTTGATTCGGCTATGGACAGGGGGTTTCCACCACTTTGTTATCTCTCTAATCTTTGTCTATCCTAGGAGCAACACTCCAGTGCCTAAATTTGTCAGTGAGGAATTTGTGATTATTGTCATATAGTACCTACGGGAATACCCATTTGGGATCAAGCTCTGATTCCTGAGCCCATCCTGGTCCAACAAAAGGGAGGACTTCATTCAGGAAAACTTTGTAACCAGCAGCAGTGAGATGCAGCCCGTCAAGCAAGAGAGTTCGCAACCCTGCGTTGTCACCCTTCTCTAGTGTTCCAATCATCTTACCATCTTCCACATAACCAGGAGTATGCTTAGCACCTTCCTTCATCAAAGCAGTCCAAAGATCAACTAGGACAACATTCTTGTCCTTGAACTCAGTAGCTAGTTCACGGACAACATCGGCGTATTGAGCTGTGACTTTTTGGACGCGAGTGAGAGCCGAATATCCTTTGGCGAAGTCATTCTCTTGAAGGTGAACCTCATTAACTGGTGGAGGAGTGACAAGAAGGATCTTTGGGCCATGTGCTAGGATAGAGCGATGAGTGAGGATTGTCCTGAGATTCTCTCGGTACTTGTCTAATGCCACATGTTGCTTGGACGGGCTGCTTGGAAGACAAGAATCGTTTGAGCCGAGTAGTAGAATCTATTAACAGTTAGACCACCATGTAAGCACTTCAGCATGCTTTATCATTTCCATTCGCTGCTTAAACGCATTGGTTGGCCCACTGAGTATCTGATATGCGAGTATATCATTTCGAGCTGAATTGAGATAAGCCAATGCACTTACCAAGTAATCGACCTTGGCAACTGGTGGAGATGGAATGAGATCCTCAAGTATGACAAGCACATTCGCTGTGTTGTACCCACTCTGGAAACTTTGTCAGTCTTCTATAGTGGAGGGGTGGAGTTGGAGGGTTTGTCTATACCAGTCCCCGATTGATGACATCCAATCTTCGAATGCAGTCTATACGGTATCGTCAGCTTGGATCTCACAAGGAGCAGCCAAAGTAGGGGTGCGGAGGTGTGCATGATCGAATACGATAGGTGAGCTGAAAGGTATGAACTTACGTTCTGCTAGACCAGCTCCAAATGCAGTGCCGTGAGGAAGGTAGCTCGAGAATTGGAGAATTGAATCTCCAAGGAGGATCAATTGGGGAATTTTGTGATTCGTCATGTTTTCGGAAGCTGTACCGACCATGCAAGTGTTGTGGAACGTGGGACTTGGTATTGATAGAGAACAGGAAAGGGCTGGGTGATGCTAGAAAACAAGATTCATGGCTCTACGAAATGAAGTCGGAAGCTCAACTCTTCTTCAATAAGAACTATGCGCCATTTGTGAGATCATGACTCTATATGACATGGATTATCGCGATTTAAAGCTGTAAATATTGATTTAGAGCAAACAGCAGCGGAGGGGAAGGAATGTTGTCCACTCAAACCGCTGAGCAGTTAACAATCCTTGCCTTTCACATCCATGTAGAGGCAAGCGCGCTAAAGCGACCTCGCTTCAGGTGGGGGTACCCTTCAACATTTGGCTATCTTTAGGGGTCACTTCAGCGACCTGGGGTCAGTCTCCAGCAAATATACCGATGGTTTCTTTTCGCGGCTACAGCGCGAATATCAAGCGTTTCTGTTTGTACATCCTCTCCTGAAAGATTTAAAGTTCTCGGAATGACACCAAACCCATACCTTTCAGCATGAACAAGCCAAGAAGAATGAGCCCGTAATAACACCCCTCGTGATGTTCCACAGCCATCACATGGGGCACCCCAGGCCTTCTTGGGCGTAGCACAGGACTGCAGCAGCACCCTCGGTAGCATTCCAACTGGCCAGCCAGCGCTGTTGTCAGACGAGAATGGTTCATATCTACCTCTCACAGAAGCCATTATGGGGAGTATTTACGCACCCATCGCCCCCCCATTCCGGTGTTTGATTCACAATACGGATGGGACAGTCAGGTAGGTGTTGTCAGTTAGGCAAAGAAATGGAATGTCTTTGATAGAGGACGCCACACTTCTTACAGGGAAGGCGGAGGGGACTCGAGGCTGACTCCACTCCACCGTCGATGCCTTCCTAAAGCTTAATATGCCCATCTTCCCCCCGGCCACCAGCTCAAGATCCCACTTCTCTTTACAAGAAGGACGAGTACTTCCAAGTTTATGCGACACAGCATGTAGTCCGTGTTGTCCAGCATGTCTCGCCCTCAACAGTCCGGGTCAGGTCGTTCAGGCCATCTTCTTCCCGACAACTTGACCATGACCCAAGCTTTCCCAGAGTCTGCGGACTCCTCGTCGCCGCCTTCACCTACTTTTCGAAGGATTGGCTTGACACGCAGCCAGAGTAACTTGTCTGACGAGAGAACTCCTCTCCTACCTAGCGCAGGACGGTCTAGGATTCGCCTTCAGTCGGCAGCTGAACAGACCAAGCTTCCACGGCTGTCAAGTCACCAAAGTATAAACGGTATGGCAGCTCACCACGACTCAGAGCTCCAGATGCTAATATATCCTCCGAAGGAAGTCTGCGAGCCTCCCGGCATCACAGCCGCGCAGGATCATGGGGTCAACGGTTGGTCACAGCACTGAAAACAGACCGGAAGCACATAGACTCCATGCGAGAGTCCAAAAGCTCTCTTTACCCCGACGATCGAGTTTGGTACGATCAGTTTACTTCTACGGACTGGGTACACGACAGTATAGCAGACGCCTACCGCGTCAAGGCTCTCCGAAGCCGAACGGATCTACGAGGTCGAATAAAGGCAACATTTGATGGAACTCAAGGCTGGATATTGAGTGCTGTGGTCGGCTTTCTCACGGCAGTCATTGCATATGTGGTGGATATCTCAGAAGCCCCAGTATTTGACTGGAAGGATGGCTACTGTTCGACTGGGTTCTTGATCAGTGAGAAGGTAAGTCTTGCACATTTCTGCCATTTCTCTGTCCCAGCGGCCAGAAATATGGGAAGTCTACGGGCCCTCACTGTCATCCTCTCTCTGAGTATCAGTCCCAAACAGCCCCGATGAAATTTGAGAGTGGAGACTTGATGAAGCACTTCGGTTCCTGGATGAAGCTCGTCGTTGGAATGTCTATAACTAACTTGATGTCCAGCACTGCTGCCCAGAAGGAGATCGTTGCCCAGCTTGGGAATCATGGTCCAACTTTGTCCAAATTCCGGGTGTTAGCGAGCAAATTGTCGAGTTTGGCATCTTCGTCTGCCTGGTTGTTTTGTTTTCTACTTTATCGTGTCTGCTGACACTAACAACCAAAACTATTGTCCCTTCAACGTACCACATCTCGACCCTTGATGAAAACCTTGCTGCTCTATCGAGTCGGCCAAACCTTGCCCAGGACGATGGAGCTGCCACTCCAGATCTGGCCCCCGATGAGACATTGAGCCCTCCAATGGTCTACTATTCAGCTGCTGGATCCGGAGTTGCTGAAGTTCGTGTTATTCTCAGTGGCTTCGTTCTTCATGGCTTCTTGGGAGTGAAAACCCTTATCATCAAGACCCTCGCCTTGATATTGAGTGTCGCCTCGGGCCTGAGCTTAGGTAAAGAAGGGCCCTTCGTTCATATTGCTACCTGTGTTGGCAACATTGCGTGTCGTCTGTTCTCGAAATATGACAAAAACGATGGGAAGCGAAGAGAAGTCCTTTCAGCTGCCGCGGCAGCAGGCGTCGCTGTAGCATTCGGTGCTCCCATAGGCGGTGTTCTATTCTGTCTGGAGGAAGTGGCCTACTTCTTCCCTGCCAAGACATTATTTCGCACCTTTTTCTGCTGCATCACTGCGGCTCTGACACTGAAATTCCTCAATCCGTACGGCACCAACAAGATTGTAATGTTCGAGGTTCGTTATTTGACAGATTGGGAATTCTTCGAAATTGCGGCATTCATCATTGTCGGAATCCTAGGTGGAGCTGCCGGAGCGAGCTTCATCAAAGCGTCTCGTTCGTGGGCTAAATCCTTTCGGAAGATACCTATCATCAAGCAAAGACCAGTCGCTGAGGTCATGCTGGTTGCCTTGATCACCGGAATCGTCAGCTACTGGAATCCATATACGAAAGTTCCTGTGGCGAAGCTGCTTTTCAATTTGGCCAGTCCATGTGACATAAACAAGCCAGATGACCTGGGCCTTTGTCCCACTGACATGGACGAAATCTTCCCAGTCGTCGGCAACCTAGCCGTTGCATTCATCATCAAAGGAATTCTCACGATTATTACCTTCGGCATTGTAAGTATCCTTAAAACTCAAACTGTCTCTTGACAAGGTCACTGACAATTTGCAAAGAAAGTTCCAGCTGGAATATACGTCCCATCAATGGTTGTAGGTGGTCTAGGTGGCCGGCTCATTGGACACTTGATCCAGTGGGTTGTACTTCGATTCCCTACGTCGCCCATATTTGGAAATTGCGCAGCTCACGTCACTGGCCAATCTTGTATCACCCCTGGTGTCTATGCCCTCATTGCGGCTGGCTCGACAATGTGTGGCGTTACAAGGTTATCGGTGACCTTGGTTGTCATCCTATTCGAACTGACTGGCAGTCTCGATTATGTTTTACCATTCTCCTTGGCCATTCTCGTATCAAAATGGACTGCCGACTTCATGGAGCCACTGAGCATTTATGTAAGAACTCCGGGTCCCAGGTGATCGAATGCCGCTAACGTTTATAGGACTTGCTCACCAACCTCAATTCCTACCCATTCTTGAACAACAAGCACAAGCCAATCTTCACCTCGGATCTGGCAGATATCTTGCCTCGTGTACGCCGAGAGAGGATCATCGACATCACCAGCTCGCCATTGGTATCAGCAAGCAGTCTTCGCCGGAAGCTAGAACTTCTCCATCAAGCCGGGGAAGTAGACGGTGGCCTACCGATCATTAGAGACGAAGTCCTTGTCGGGCTTATTCCAGCACCGGATCTGGAGTATGCCTTGGACAATTTAGAGGATGAGGCCGAAAGCTTGTGTCTGATGGCGAAGGTCACCAGTTTCGACGACTCCGATGATGAAGCAACGTCTGATCCGACCGACTTCTCATCATATATCGACCCAGTAAGTGTTTCAGCTACCATTATTTGGATTGCGACTAATTTATGACCAGGCGCCACTTGCACTGGATATCCAATCACCAATGGATCTGGTCTACGAGTGCTTTGTCAAGCTTGGATTGAGATACGTCTGTGTCACACGAGACGGGAAATATGCCGGAATGGTGAGCCTGCAATCGTCAATTCTCATTTTGCTCGCACTAACGAAATCCAGACTCACAAGAAAACGTTCGTGAAGTACATGCGCGAATTAGAAGAACGGGACGGGCATATGTGAGCGTGGAGTTTTCGGCAAGCATTGGCATAGCGACATAATCGGCATTTTGCACGCGTACAGCATAGGATGGAGATACTTGCATCGCATGAGAAGTGCAAAGGAGTTGGATTTTCATACCCTCGTCTTTTCAGTGTTTCACTAGGTGCATAGCTTCGGCGTTTTCCAGTCTCCCAGTTCATTCATACCTTATTTGGCATCCATTAGATTACAGACTGAATATAATCAGTTGCATTGTTGACTTTACACAACGTACTAAGGGCACTGTGAGATGACTACTGGACTATCGTGCCAATGTCGTGAGAAGAAGGTAAGCAGAAATGGAATTGGTATTATGGCTTCAGTAGTGTCTAATTACCCACGGGAGTACCTGAGATCCAGCAGATTATTCCATAGCATTGCAATAAGTACACTTTTTCGTCGAACGAAGACACAAGACCTGATTTCCATATCAATATCCAACATTACATCCTTCGCTATGCCCGAAATCTTCCCTATGTAATCAATTAACGCCCCTGCGGCCACGCATCCCACAAACCCATAACAGCGTACCAGCAGGTACTAGATATCATTTAATAAACGGAATCCCCACCCTCGTCCTCTGCCTATAGTCCCTATACTCATCCCCAAAGAACCTCACCAGCAACTCCTCCTCCCCACTAATCCTGCTCGCAAAGAATTTCCACAGCACAGCCGCATACCCCAACAAAGAAAGCACGTTCCCGCATACCAATTGTGTGCCTAAACCCCACCAGAAGAATCCGAAATAGCTGGGGTGTCGGAATACGCTGTAGATTCCTGTGGTGACGAGCTGGTGGCTTTGTGCCTTGGTGTGTTTTACGACGTGGCTGAAGTTCGTGCCCGCTGTTAGCATCGCTACGGCGCGGACGATCTGCCCAATAATCACCATTGCGAGGCCGAGCGTGAGGATCGGGTAGTGGATGTAGGTGGGGAGTATGGAGGCGGGTAGGAAGTAATGCGAGAGTAGTGTTTCAAGGAAGGATGTGGTGTGAGCGATTGTATATGCTGAGCCATTGCTAGAGAACAGAAAGGAGGATATTCGTGCGGATGGGGTATTTGCGCGAGCCGTGGTGTAGAATTCGAGGAAGTGGAAGAGGGAGAGGGTGGTTATGAAGAAGGGGGCTCGCCAGATGGGATGGTTGGTGTAGAGGAGAAAGGCGGAGAGGAAGAGGGTTGAGGAGAGGACGAGGCCGAGGATGAAGGAGCGGATGGCGATCCCGGAGAGGGATTTGGGTTGGCCTGGGAGGAATTGCTTCTCGTAGATGTCGAGGGCGGCGTTGAGTTCTTGAGGCTGGGAGGGTGTGGATGATTGGGAGTTTGTTTGCATTTGAGAGTGGGTGGAAGATCCAAGTCCACCACGATTTATAAGTGTCGCTGCTTCATTGAAGATGCTGGTACGAGGAGGTGTCCAAGTGGTCGAATTTTCGATATCAGAAGGGTGGGCTGAGCCATTCGCAGACCCGTTCTCCGAGGTCATGTTTGCGTTTCTTGAGATGATTGTGAAATGTTGTTTGTATTAGGAAGAGTTCATGATGGAATATTATTGCTGAATCTGAAGTATTTCATTCGGGCAGTGCTCTGAAAGAAAATTGACAAAGAACGGGCGGACTGTCAACAGTCTTTGTGGTAGATGAAGTACAATGAAGCTCACACAGTCCAGACGAGGCTGACGATCCAAGAAATTGAAGGGAGTGGAGGCCCGGTTGAACCTCGGTAGGAAGTTGTCCTGCATTCAGCCAGCTCGCTCCCGTCGCTCGCTCTTTCTAGCTACCTCCACTCCCATTGCTGGCTCGTAGTTAGTGGGGTTTGGCACTCGCGTTCAACCCGACGTTAGTTTGTAGTCAAGCCAAGAGGAGATGTAATGAACACTTCTCACGCTTCTCAGGTTGAACTTTTCTTTTGTAATCTGTTCACCAGCTCACTTCAGGAAATCTACAAAGATGGACAAGATTGAAGCGGCGGAAAATGAGGCTCGCATGATACGCGGGGAATTGTACCACGCTTTTGAGCCAACAATTACAGCCAAACGAAACAGGTGCCACCATGCATGCCATAGGTTCAATCAAGCTGGGGAGGCATCCCGCAGAGAGCTTGTGAGACTTTGGAGGGAGTAAGGAGCCAATCACCTTTGATTGTCTTTGTGCAACCATAGCACAACCTCACAGCTACGAATTCCGGAAACAACGCTAACATATGACCAGTGTGATCGATGACAAGACCCCTATGCCACCACCAGGAGCAACTGATGCAGAAGAGGCTCTTTTATTCGAAGACGATGCGTACATCGACGGCCCTATCAAAGTCGACTATGGAACCAATCTCCGGTAAGTCCAAGCCACACTCTTCCTTGCCTTGTACTCATGAACCCAGGATCGGCAAGGGTGTGTACATCAACTTCAACTGCACATTTCTCGATACCTCCATAATCACCATCGGCGCTCGCACGCTCATTGGTCCGGGCTGCTCCTTCTTCGCTGCCACACATCCTCTCGACCCGTTTCTCCGTAACGGCATCAAAGGACCTGAGCTTGGAGGTGCAATCACTGTTGGCGAGGATTGCTGGTTTGGTGGAAATGTCACCGTGTGCCCAAATGTCACCATCGGTCGAGGTGTCACGGTTGGTGCTGGAAGTGTCGTGACCAAAGACGTCCCTGCATTCCACGTGGTTGCTGGAAATCCCGCTCGTATCATTAAAAAGATCGAGCCTAAGGAGCCCGATCCTCTTTTGGCTGCTTCTGAAAATAAAGAAACGGTTGTCGCAGCTGCTGATCGGATTTAATGGGGTCCTGGCCAGTCTCCGGCTGTAAATAAACATTTGCCTTTTGCTCCGAGCGTTCATAGACCTCCCTCGATAGAGAACGAAGACGTGATCAGAACTAAGACATTGACTAGTCCCCAGATGAAAGGAAACCAGGTTGACATTCTGAAGTATCCAGCGTTGTATACGGCGCCGAGGCTGCATCTTGTTAGCTTCTTTTCATGGCGTAAAGTACAACAGAGGCTTCGGAATCAGAACAGTGAGGAAACTGTCACGGTGACGAAAGCGTATACTGACATTAATCCAACGATACTACCAGCCAGTAAAGCCTCAACCCCTGCGATGGCACAGTATATAATAGGGAAGGTCCAGACATATTTCCAAGCCTTCTTCCCCTTTCCCAGCTGCATCAAAACGGCGAAGACCACGACCACGACATGGCAAACGGCGTATATTATCAACGTCCATAGCAGCGTGAATCGCCATATATCGTATGTATCGTAGAGGTAGTTGGCGACTCCGGGCTTTGCTTTGTACGGCCAGTAAAGGGATGGAAATGAGGGCGTTGCGTAGTCTAAAGGCGCAGCGCTCTGGAGACGAGCACTACATATAGTGTTAGTCAATTACGGAGGAGAATAGATGATTTAAACTTGCTTGATCGCCATGATCCGGAGAGAGCCCCCGTGGAATGTGTGTTGATATCCTCAGCCTTGTCTGTTTCAAAACGTCACTGATGGTTGGAAGAGAGGGAAATTAGACTTGGCGCGAAAGGCTGAATAACATACCTCGGCTCTGAACATCATCGGCTTGGCCGCGTCTTGCATCAACAACTTCATGCGACAATAAAGGCAACTTGCAACAATGCCGGCAGATCGTCTGCTCACGACTGTGCTGCGCGCATATCAAGGAGCTCCCGATCCAGAGCAGAACAATAGGATTCTTTCCAGCACAACATCGCTGCTCACGACTCTCTCTAACCCACTCAACGTCACCCTTCTCACATCCCATCTCCTCACGGCACCAGCGATATGGAATAAACTAGATGGGCTGGATACTAGTTTACGAATCATCAGTATTTTTAATACTGCGGCGATCACGGTACGGAAAAATCAGCTTGAGGGACAATCAAAACCATACGATGCGTATCAACCGCGGCAAGGAGGGGGGATAGCTTGTGACGAGTGGGCGAAAGCTGTAATTAAGGGATTGGACGACCGGACACCCAGATGGCAGCATATACTGGTAATCTGTGGAGTGTTGATAGGGATGGAGGGTCAGGAAAGACAAGGACTGTCGAGAGGATTGAGGGTCACATTGGAGCATGCTATGGTCACGGCCGTCAACCTTGCTTTGGATTGCGCTTCGACGGCTGGAATACTCGGTTCGGGATCACTTGTATTGGCTCTGAACCATGCGTTTCCCCTTTTGTCTGATGGAGTTAGAAGCGAGCTGAACTATGACGCTTTTCTCATGGTTGCCGTTAGGACGATGACTTCCGCCGAGGGTTACCAGGAGGGCTACTTCATTCAAGCAATCGATTACGATGTCAAGCAAGCATCAGGATCCAAATTTGACTGGTCAGCAAAATCAGCTTCGTTTCGACAGCTCCAGAAGCTCGCCAAAAAGCCTGTGATATCTTCAATGGGTCCTTTGTCAAGACTTATCGCTCATGCCATAGAAAATGTGAGGAACCCACTTCTGGTAGTGGAAGCTCGAGAGCATTTACTGGCATTTACGACTGGCATTTCTCAAAAGTGGCAGAGGAACAAACTTTCTGAGGTTGATCCTTCGGAAGAATCCACATTCCTGACACCTGACACTCTTCGAATCACGTTCCCTGTTCTCTGGCAGATACTGAAGACAGCTATGTTTGCTACTGTTGTAATTCTCAGAGCTGTTATCGGACGGTCCTTGATCGACCATGTTCTCGCTTCTCCACAGCTTGCTCCACTAAGCGCATCGCAGGCACTTCTCATGCTGAGGAACATACATTTCATCTCATCTCGGCTAGGATCGAATGCTTTCTCAGCCTATACTTTTGTCAATATCACATCCATCGACATTCTCACCAGGTTCCCGGCGTCCTCCCTGGCTTTCTTACGCACCATATACCCATCCCATGCGGGTCAGATACCAGCTTCTCCTTTGCAGCGAAATCATGATCTATTCTATCTAAACACAGCTGAACATTTCACATTGTCGCTTAAGCCGGCAGATGTTGAGAGTCTCATCGTTACACCATGTACACCATATCTATCTCCAACGGCCAACGTCCACCTTCTCGAAATTTTCGAAGCAGCTCATAGTGCCATGTTAGCCGCTCTCGCTGCGCCTCAAAACGAAGAACTTACAGCCAGAGTTTTACCATTCTACGTAGAAAGCCTCTTCGCATCGTTCCCGAGAAATCTTTCGCCTAGACAGTTCAGGTTCGCTTTCAAAGCCCTGATTCAGATCTGCACACCTCCGAACCCCTTGTCAAGTTCAAATCCCTTCATGGCAGAGACTCTGCTCGAGATGCTTCACCACCGTGCTCTCAATGCACCAACAGCACCACTTCCTCCATCTGTAGCAATAAAATCTGAGGCAGATGCGAAGAGTCAGGAGATCCCGCTGTCCGAACAAGCAGTGCTACTCCTCACTCTACTAGATGCATTACCAAATGTCACATTATCTGTTCTGGAAGTCTGGCTACCGCTAGCTGCCGATCTCCTGAACGTCATACCCGATCCGACGATGAAGGAGCACTGTAAAAGGCGCTTCTGGGAGGTGCTGGAGGGCGGAGAGATGGATGTTGAGAGGAGTGCTGTTTGTGTTGCTTGGTGGGGGACAAGGGGTGGGAGGGAGAGGGTCCTATTTGGCGAGGGTGAAGGAGGACCGTTTATGAGTGGTGGGCTTGGAGTGCCTGGCAAGGAAAGTAGGCTTTGAGATTGGTACGAAAGTGCAAGATGTATGTCCTTGTATAATAAAGATGACTGATGAAGGCGCCTTGGGGTCATGGTTATTGAATAGAGAATAGCTCACAATTTACGAATGATACCAAAGGCCTGGGATATGCTTGAAAGTGTTTCCTGCTCGAAAGCAGGTGAGCTACCTTTCTCTAAGTCTTGCAGAGCAACCTTGCCCTTCCATGCTCAAAGTTGATGTACCATGACCTGGTGGAAGCAACCATCGAGGCAACTTCCCTATCACATATATCATTTTTGTCGTTTCATCGTAGCCATGCCAATAATGTATCTCTTCCTTGACTCCCCTGGTAATTCCGAAGAGCAAGGCAACGTCAGATCAATACTCGTACACTGACAGATATGCCACCACCAGCTCGTCCAAAGACCCAGCAGATGCCAGTCTAGAAAGCAAATCGACCCTTGCGCATATCAGCCAGTCTCGCATCAAGATGTGCATCCCGCTCAGAAAGTGTCTTCAGCTTCTCAACCAGATCCTTCATATTGACAGCCAATCTCTTACGCTCCTCCCAGTATGCTTGGTATTGGGCACGATGCTTCTTCGGGATGGAATAGAGTTCCTCAATAGTAGGTGAAGAGCTGTAGTCGGGTAGATCGATCTTGGACTCGGGGCTGAACTCTGGCTTGAAGCTGGCTTCTACCTTCAAGCTGGATTCGGGCTCGGGGGTGGCGTTCTCCTTGTTGGCTGAGGCGGCAGCGCTGGCTTCTTGCTTTCCCTCCTTCCGGGTCTTCTTTTGCTTGTGGACGCCGCCGTTGACGGGCTTGAGGGCAAGTGGATCGAATTGCTTTGGCTGTTGCTGTGGCTTCTATGAACTTGGTCAGACTGCATGTCCCGAGAGCGTGTGACGCTATGTGGTGTTTACCTTCTTTCCCTGCTCAAGCTGGCCCTGGTTCCAAGCCTCAGCCTTCTTCTCGAGATCTTGCGCCTTCTTCTTATCAGCTTCCCGCTTCTTCTGCTGCTGCAACTCGTTCTGCTTCTTTTGATCCGCCTTACGCTTCTCCTGGAGCTCCTTCTTCTTTTTCTTGTCGGCCTTGTGTTGATCCTTGAGCTTCTTCGACTCGGCCTTGTCCTTTACCTTCTCCTTTTTGTCCTTCTTGTTCTTGCCCTGCTGGAAAGGTAATATACGTCAGCGGATGCCTGTGTGTAAAAGACACTCGATGTGTCTGCTTGTTGATACCAACCCTGCCCTTTTGAGCCTTGGCTTGTTGAGCCTCCGCGTTCTCCTTGGCCTTTACCTCCTTTAGCTGGACCTTCGAGTTCCCGTCTTTTCCTTTGTGTCGTGCCTTTGCGTTGGTGCTGGCGGAGGTAGGGAAGGACGTGTTTCCAGAACCCGACTTCTTGGATCCAGCCTTTGCGTTGTTGCCCTTGCCCTTAGCCTGGGGCGCGTTCTTACTAGCTATCATACGTCAGTTTTATATTGCTTATCAGAAAGTTTTATGTAATGCCCAGGCGTATCCTAGTGTGTGGACTACGCAAAGATACTGAAGAGGGGGATTGCTTGCGTGCCGTTGCTTACCTTGCGCGTGCATGGCTGCGGTGGTCAGAGGAAATGCTGTGGTGCTGGATTGATACTCTCGAATAATACGGACAGATCACGAAGTCTGGAGAAGACTGGTTGCTGGAAGTGTCGGTAAGGTGATGTGTTTGTTTATTTGCCAAAGGACGAATCGGGCTTGTTGAAATTCGGCGGGGTCGCGGGTGTTTACTCGGGCGGTCAAGCGAGGCAGCAACAGAAGTCCAGTCAAATGCCGCCATTACAGCTTCAACGGTCGCGGACATGCTCGAGTCTGCTGTACTATCGGGATCACGTTAGGAACAGAACATAAGTTGTTGCTACCACCTCTCCATCACTCTGTGACGAAGTATCGAAGCATCATCTCGTGCAATGAATGGTCCACAGATATAAGTTGCACTCATTCTGGTATACATCACGCAACATTCAACTTTCAAGTTACTCGATACAAAGCTGTTCCCCTGATGTTGGCAAATTCAAGGCTTATTGAATCACCAGACCAGAAGTCACATCTTTTTCATCAAAGTTTTTTTCATCTCATTTGGGGCACCTCTACAGCCCATCATTTCATATGTTTTGACCCGGGCTGGCAATCAGGATCAGTCGTAAGTTGTCAGGTCTTGGATGTGGTTTAATGGTGATCACCAAACAGCTTGCGAACTTTTGAAAGTTCAGTTCAACTCATTACCATTCAGCTTACTCGTTAGGTGCAAATGTGTGCTATGACTGCCCCAATATTAGCTTCCTAGCTCGTTCCTGGATTCGGGATGATCCGAACATCCGTGTCTACTGGAACGGGAGGACGGGGCGAGAACCGAACTATGATCATGTATATCTCGGATACGGGAGAAGTGCCGGACTATTTCAACACCGACAAAGTGCCGGCACACCCCAAATACGACGTACAGTCTGGTAATGAATCCTGTTGGTGGATCATGAACTCACACCCCCGTGTTCCCCGCGCTTACCCCTCAATATGCAGGTGTACTTAATGGAAAGTGGTAAGACCCATGGCAAAACCCTCATAAGACTGAACAGCGAAAGAGCCTGACACCAGAAGTAGTTCTCGATGGTAGTCTGTTATCAGATGATAAGAAAATCTTGCCTGTGATGGCAGCTACCTGGGCCGTTCTAGGCTGATTGGGAAGGCGAGTCAGGATTTATTCTGGGCTAATCGTCTACATATATGCCTAGGCATTGCTGGTATTCGTACTCATGAACAGACTAAATCTGGTCCTCCACAAGAAATCTTTCAAATATGCTGTTCTCGAGGATCTTTATCACATCCAGCTTTGCGTTTGGTGCGCTTGCGGCATCATGGATTGTGCCCGGCGCTGTCTGGAAGGACACGAGTGGAAATACAATCGATGCCCATGGTGGTATGATATACAAGAGAGGAACAAATTTCTATTGGATTGGCCAAGCTGCCAGTAACAGTGAATTCCTGTCCAACACTTTTTCGATGTACTGAGCCTGTAACTGAATTGCGAGGTGTAACACCTTACCTGTACAGGTCAACTGATCTTTTGAACTGGACTCCGTTGGGTGCCCAGGCTTCCATCCAATGGTTATGGAGACCCAAGATTGCGAAGCCGAACGGATCGTTCTAGGTAAGAGAGTTATATCCTCACACATTTGACCAGTGACTGACAACATGGTGCCACAGATATACGGGCAAGTAGATCGTCTAGTCCAACCTCTAGTATCTACGCAGATGGAGGGAGGCTACAAGCCGAATGGAGCAGCAGTCAGAATACCTCCAAATAGTTACACTTATTCCGACACGGGAATGTTCCAGGATCCAGACAGCACTGCGTGGTATCTTATGACAAGCGCCGACCACAACACGGTTCAGATCAACGAGATCAAATCAGATGGAACCCTGGGGGACAGGAAGAATTATGTCAGTAAGTGCTCATGCAATATATCCCGTGGTTTCAATCGGTAGCTGAGCATCTGGCAAGCTTCGGGAGCATACGAAGCTCCAGGAATGTTCAAAGTCGGCAACACGTACTTCTTGATCGTCTCCGGCAAGACAGGATGGCGTTCTAACCCCAACAAAATGTTCTGGTGCGAGGGCATCAGTGGAAAGTTCAAAGGGCCGTTCGATATTGCCCCTCAAGCAGAGAATACATACAACTCCCAGAATACCTATGAGCTCACCATCAAGGGCACGAAAGCCACAACGTATATCTATATGGGCGATTCATGGGACTCGAAAGGAGGGCCAAGCTCGACCTATATTTGGCTTCCAATGGCCGTAGACGTGGCGTGAGTTCTCTGACTAGAAAAACTCGGAAGAGAAAGAGAATCCACCTAATTAATCCAGTGCACATACCATCAATCTGCAGTATCACTCAATGTGGAAGGTCGATGTAACAACAGGAGTCGTCTCTTGGCCTACTACTAAGAAACGATACGAAGCTGAGTCTGCAACAATTCATGGTCGAGCGGGTAAGTAGAGCCACTCTCCGAATACGGAAAGGTGCTAACCAGTAATCTCTGCAGCCATCGCGGACTGCGACGATTGTATTAGCAAACGTTCTGTTCACAGAAGTAAGCCGAATCCTGTGCGAATGATACCAGTGTTAACACTTGATGTAGTCGACACGAAGAGTCAGGTCGTCTTTCGAAACGTTACTGGCACCGGCAAGCCGCAGTGGATTTCGCTACACTATACCGTGAACAACGCCACTGGTAAGACTTTTTTTTTTTTGGATCTTGGGTATTCGAACCGCGACATTAACTCATTGCATTATAGCTGGCGAGGCACGTATCTTCGTCAACGATCAGCTCGTATCAACCAACATCTCGGAAATGAACTCTCGTGCTGGCGAGCATAAGTCTGTACCCGTCGAGCTCAGATTGAACCTGGGTGACGAGAACACTATCACGTTCGGCGTCGCTGGCGATAAAGGTACGCTCGTCCCCCTGAGTATCATTCTCAAGCTCCCATTCGAGCGCCGAGATAAGCCTTACATGCTGACCGTGACTTTCAGACTTCGAGGCCCACTTGGATGGTATTGAGACCTTTGAGGATGCCTAAGTACGAAGAGATGGCGATTCTGAAACCCTTTCCGCTTGGAAATGCTGAATTTTCAGTGCACAGAACTAACTCGCAGTCCTTGACCATTAGACTGCCGAGAAGTTCTGTCATGTACCTTTTGCTTCAAGGAGAATATCCCCAATTTTTGCATCAAGAAGTCTTCGAAACAAGGAGGGTCTGAGATCGTAAAAGGTTCAAGTTGCAGTAGGTGAAGCTCTTCAAATGCCTCCATATCTACGCAGTGGAATCCATCAGATAGCCTCTTCCTCCTTGAAGCGGGACATTTGTCGTGACCCCGCCATTTTGGTCTTGCAGGATATCCGTCCCTTCTTGGCGTACGTACATCGCCATTGATAACGTGTGACGTGAGGAAGACATAGTATCCGTGGAAAATCTTTTGAAGAATCCAACTTGGCTCACAAGCTTCTCTACAAAGGAGAGAGACATAAGCCTCAAGGTTTTTCCAATTGGGTACAGAATAGAAGAGAAGACGAGATATCGGAAATAATCAGCTACTTTGGACAAGTGAACAAAACACCTCGGGAAGTATCTCTTTCTTGTAGTGCGAATCGCTCTCAATTCAAGCCAATTCCTGTCTCGTCCATTCCTGGCATTGGCATTGCTGAGAACGGAAACGCGGGCTGATAGGGTAGCTGCAGCTTGCTCCACTAGAAAAGTATCCGCCAATTAAATTTGCAGAAGATGTATTTAATCAACACATAGTACCTGTTTGAGCTTTCCTCGGAGACCAGTATTCAAGAGCGATGGTTGACTGAGGGGGCGGGTGAAGGGACATCCGCTCTAGGTTCCCCTCCCCCGCTTTTACGTACCAAATATAAACATCCCACTTATTGTCTCTTGCCCTCCACTTTCAAGAAGTCGAGATTCAAATACTCAAAAATTCATCAGAAACGCAACAGAAGATAATCAAAATATCGCCAACATGCCTACAGGTTCCTGCATGTGTAACGCAATTCGCTATGAGTACCAGGGTTCGTCGAAAGACCCCTCCCTAGCTTCCCGTCTCTGCAGCTCACTAATCGCGGATGACAGGCGAACCTGACGTGACAGCGCTCTGTCATTGCGTGGATTGGTAAATTCGATGCCATCAAGGTGGTTGAGTACCTGACTAACAACATCCATATAGCCAGAAATGGAGTGGTGCAGCATACACCTCTAACATTGTCGTCCCCAGAAAGGCCTTCAAGGTTACCCAGGGCACGCCTAAAAACTACAACATCACTGGTGCTTCCGGAAAGAAGAACAATCACTTCTTCTGTGGCGGTAAGGCTCTTTGCATTGCCGATGATGTCTCCCGCTTGAAAGGTCGTACGCTGACTCGGGAATAGATTGTGGCTCTAGCTTGTACACTGAGCTAGAAATCATGCCCGATCAGGTTTGCATCAAGAGTGGAGGTGTGGATGATCGCAATGTTCGAGATTATCCTGTTGGCGTAGAATTCTACACCCAGGACCGCATGAATTATTCTGCCGCAGTCGCTGATGCGAAGCAAGTCCCTCAATTTGGGTGATTGGTCATCCAAAAGATGAGACATGGGCATTATACTATAGTCTTGTACAAATTCTTGCTTACTTCTGGTTAATGGACTATGATACAATGACTGTCACAATTTTTGAAGTGCGCATGTGCTCGTTCCGAACCAAGAGAACTGTCGGTCTTCTTTCCATGCTGTTGAACCTCGCGAACTACGTGTAGTTGTTTCCGACAGCTTGCTCCCAGGACTTCCTTCCAGTCCTTTTCCAGTCTTTATCACTCACTGCTATTACGCCACTGGCGCCACTCCGCTCCTTCGTCCGATCTGTATTGTCTCCAGTGCTTCAAGTGGTATCTCCTCAACTCGAATCTTCAGACGAACGCGTAGATTTATCTTGCTGCAGTGGCGGTCCAGAGTCGTTGATGGTATTTTCTGATGCCCAAATTTGTGCGCATTTTGCACACGGGTGTGTTCCTTGAGCTTCCTTATTGAATCTCTTCGTAACGAATTGAAAGTACCGTGCGACTCCTGAAGGCGGCTCCGTTAATGGTAAAGCGTGACATCTTCCCAACAGAAGCGGGAACGTCCTACTGAGCACAAGGGTGGGCCTTGGTGAGTATTCGCTGTACTCAACCTTCAGAAGAGCTTCAGATATCGTCTCCGTGCTGGCTTTCGCAGTATCATGGTGCTTAAATTCGAATGTCGCTTTCTTTGGTTTCTGTGGAATCCATGGTATCTTTTTCCGCGAGTGGGCACTGTGGCTCTGACCTTTCAAGTCCTTGAAGATCTCGTCCAATTGGTCGCTCTTATCGTTTTGCTTGAGTCGGCCGAAGGCTGAAAGTATGGCTGAAATAGGAATATCTGCATTGTAAGATGCATTGTCGAGCATCTTTCCTTGTAAGCGCTCTCTGTACAATGGGTTTTCGGGAGTAATGGTCTCGGCCATATTACGAGCTTGCTTGAGATTGATGTGAGCACACAGAATATGCTTTGCCCATCTTTCAAGAATCTCGGCTTCGAATTTGTTCTCGTCATTCTTGGGTATGGCTTCACTAAGGCCCTTGTCGTCGAGTCGAGTGACTTTGGCATACGATGCGATCCCAAGGTAGAGTAAAATGTGGACGCTGTAGTGGATGTGGTCTGTCTCTGGATCTCTTGAACCGTAACCGCCAATTCGCATGAGTCTTGATGGCAACTCATCTCTAGACCGCACTAGAAGCAAGGTCAGCGCATTGTAAGTCTTACAATTATGGTAAGCAATCACCTACATAGGTCTGAAGAAATAGGAGCTGTAGCCACAACTTTACAATGTTTCATCGCTCCATCTGGATCCTTCTCATCACTAGCAGCCGAAGGCTTTGACCACTCGCGAGTGGTAGAAATAGACCACAACGTCTCATGGCTGAAATGTATGGTATTTGTAAGTTGTCCAATCATCCAGGCGAGTGTGATATTGGCGAGAGTCATGTCCTTATTCCCTCCCCCGACGTCCGAGTGGTTTCCAGCAAACCAAACTTGACTGAGCTTCTGATCCTTGGAATTCTCCGCCAGCTTCCATCTCATCGGATCGAATAGTTTTCTTTTCTCACCAAGTGCGAGCGCTTGGATTGCGAGTCTGACATTTCCTGGAACGATTTCTCCGACACTTGGGTAGTGGGATTTACTAACAGCTTTTACAGTATCCCATACCGCGCATGCTTTGATCTCCACAGTCTCCTTCAGGAGTTCTCCCCAAGCTTTGAGCTCGTCACACCAAGCGGCGAATTTATCCACTTTGCTCTTGTCTTTGATGTCCAAATGACACCAAGCACTGAACAGTTTAGGCAGATGCCGCAATCCACTCTTGGTCAACAGCCCTACGTCGTTTATGAATTGTGCAACACATCTCACAGTAAAGGCACCCCGTGAGAAACCAATGAGAACTATTTCGTCTTTGTTGCTTGACCAGTTGAGGCAGATAAAACTGTAAGCTGCCCGGATCGATCTTGAAAGTCCTGAAATTCTATGAGCAATTTTCTTTCGGCCGTTTCAAAGTGAAAGACTTACCTTTGCCCAATGCAGCATCACGGCCGTTGGTCCATCGACTCGTACCTGTACCGACGCCGGGTTGGTAGTGCACGACTTGGATGTAAGTTTGCTCTGTCCATCTATCCTCGTCGTCGATACATCGGGAGATCTTCGCCACATTGGTCAATGGCTGACCCTTTGCAGAATCCTGATTCATTGTGCCATCGCAGCAGACTATTAGGCGTTTATTTGGATAGAGGACAAGTCCCTCGGATGTTGTCTTCCGTTTGAGAGGTTCCATTTTGAGATTATTATCGCTAGACTAAAGATTGTGGTAAGGATGAGGCATGCGTGGAATTAAAGTTCCAGATCTATGTCGGGAAGGCTATTTCATTTCATGGTACATCCATGGTTCAAGTATCATTTCGTGTCTGCTTGAAGATGGGAAAAGGGGCAGTGAAACCTGGAGATGAAGTGTATTTTTAGTTAGGTGTCAGCTTGAGGCTGGGGTTCTGAAACCAATGCTTTGCCGCGCCACAGCGCCATGCATGAGCTGCATATTGTATCAAGTGTGCATAGCGGCTATAATTTGGGGGCCGCACGACGCTTTATAGCTATTGACTGCTTGGTACGAGCAAAATAAATGTGAAGCCAGTTGACTTATCATCACCTCGCTCATCGATAATATCATCTGGAACTGTGGGAAACTCGAGAGTACAAGCCCTGACAAAAGAAAAAAATACCGACGTCAATCGATTAAAAAAAGGTACAGGATTTTGTTGAACAGAGTGGGACTCTAAGAAGGAAGTTAGAAGCGATTCTTGACTTGCAGATGAAGATATAAACCTACCGAACCCACGCCACTTTCGTGACCAGGAGATTGTTGTTAAGATAACCTTAACCTGGCGCCATAACCAGCTCGGCCATCTGTCCACGTGCATGTATTGAATCTTCTTACCTTAGAATATGAATTCATGGAAAATTCGAGTTTTTGCTCGCCAATCAAATCGTGTGAAGCGGAGTTGATGTGGGCTCTTTGACAGGATTTATTGGCGGCCCACTGACGGCTTAAGAGAAACGAAAATTGAGCGAGTGGAAAATTTGAATGGAACAGAAAATGTGTAATTGAAAACCTACCTAGACCTTGAGACGCAAGATTTAGTAATGGCTTGAAAAAATCAAGACAGTTCAGAGGAATTCCAGTTCTCCTTGCACTGACTTAGCAGTACAGGACAGAGGGGCAGGCTTGAGTCGCTGTAACTCCAGGGCTGTGATCGCTGAAACAGAACCCTACGAATCTCTTGTCCCAGGGTCTTCGCTCACAGACCTTGAGATCGTTGTACTGATTCAGAATTATCATTTTCCTAGTTTGTAATTGCAAGAATAATGAAGCCTCACTGATGGGTTAGATGATTGAATTAGACTGAAGACTAATGACAAGGAAATTCGATGTGCGACTGTCTTCAAGATTTTTTGGTCCAGTTGCGAAGCGAAATGTGTGAGAATGTGATCCGGGTCTGCACGTGAAAACATTCCCATCACTCTCCATGCTAATTTAAGCAATCGGTGAAGCTATCTTTCAACAAGTGTAAATTTTTAGACATTTCAATCAGGACAAATTCTTTCGTGCTCTCGGTGTTTGGGCGCAAGGAGTAGATTTTAAGCGAGGTTCGTTGTTGTTTCGTGGACTTGAGAGCGACATCACCACCAGAAACCCTTAGATCGAGAGTCGGCTGCGTGCCTCTGTACATTATGGTTAGATTTACAGTCATACACAGGTCGAGACGAATGTCAACAGCATGGTTAGCTTAATCTAAGAAAAAACCCTAGGGCCCGGATCTTGGGAATAGCAGCAAGTCAAGATACGCAGGGAGTGCTTTCTGGAGCGCCCACACAGGTTTGTCAAAGTAAGAGTGACTAATTTCCATGCCAAAATATCAATTTCCTATCAACTCAATGCCAAAAGGCGTGTACCCTCAATCTATCGCGATGCTCGCCATTCCTCATTACCTACTTCCGTCACTCCATAACTGATTCGCTCCCTTCAGAAGAAAAAAACTCTCAACCATCCATGGCTCCAGCGCGACCCCATCGAAGTTCACGACCTGTTAAAGAGTCACAATGGATACATTTAAATGCACTTGCAAATGCGGAGGCATTCGTCGATCTCCTCTGGAAGGCGGTTGTACTTCAGCTTTCCGAGCGAGTTGCAGGAAAAGTATAGCGGTAATGCACGACAGGCGTTGGTAGCGGCAGTGCTTCCACAGAAAAGTGTGTAGGTCTTTGGAGTGGCCGATGGCTTTGCGCTGGTGGTTGACTTTGGGGTAGTGGGGGTGGCATCGACGAGACAGCCGAAGACAGCGAGTAGGAAGAGAACTGGCGGTTTCGTTAGCAGATAATCTGAAAATGATTGGTGGCAATTATGTACGAATTGAGAATCTGGAGATGTATGGGTGCATTTTGTTGTCTGTTCGATTTGCCGGAATGCTTGTTCGGGGTAGATTGAACTTGGAGGTGGGATTGTGTTTGGGTTGACTTCGTTCGAGTGTACAGATGTGGAGAGGTGCTTCGACGTCGAGATGACTGTATTGTTTTAGTGAGAACTAGAGCCAGATCAGAAAAGTAAGCCCTGGGATATATATACCTCTCGAGTGGCTCAGAACAAAGGTCTCACGGGCTATTCACCACCTATCCTGTCATATCAATACGCAGCCGTCTTGGAGTAATCTTGGAACCGAACAATTCAATCACCTGAACCTCGCTTGCTGTGATGAATCCATGCTCAAACAAGGCAATATTCTATTCAAACCCATTTTCGAAGCATGGCGAGAATGGTGAAAATGGCTCGCTTGATTGTACCAGCATACCAATAGCCTCATTCGGTGAATATCCCTGCTCGCCAAGAGGGTGAGCAACAGAAGAGACCTTTGAAATGAGAAATTCAAATCGGCGAGTTCGGGAAAAATCAAGAGAACGTTAACCATACGAGGAAGCGGCAGGAATTACCCGAAGTACATACAGATCACAACAAGCGGGCCGAGGGAACACTTGGGGAAGACGCAAAGTGCTGAACAATGAGAGCTATGGCCTGGTCAGCCACCCTTTAGTCTTCTGCATGCTGATTGCAACATTACGGCAGGCCCATCCATTTTCCAAACGTTCACTACTGATACATCATGTGGTCCACAAAGGACTGACTCGAGAGGACCATGCCAAACCGCAAGAATTCATGCTCTAGATCTGAGAGCTCTGTCCATAAACATTCTGCGAAACAGATCATTGTCTCCCGGACCAGGGCTCATCATTCGCGAACTCGAGAAAGAGGATTGCGAGTGCGGCGTGTTGGTAAGTAAGGGGCCATGGTGGTTCCTTGGTGTAAGGGCACCACTAGAGGCCCAGTCACAGCTGGACGCACCCAATGCCTGCTACAGAAGCAACCGCATCGATGCCTTTGGAAGAATGCGTCGATTCCATCCGGTCCTAGATCGGCTGGACCATAAGTCTGGGTTTGTGACATGATGACCGGATCTGCGAGAACACTAGAGTAAGTTGTCAAAATGGTACGTCTTGCGGAGTCGGAACAAATGCAGAGCACTCACTATCCATTGCAATAGGCGCCACCTTGAAGATCACACAACAACCCGACGGTTGGAGTTGTGATAAGAGAAATGGCTGAGTGCTTGCATAGCATCGCTCCATTCGGATCCTCCAGCCGGCGTCCAACCGGAATTGCTGTTGAACTTCTCGAACTTTTCGATCATAGGTTCGATCAACACCCGCTCACCAGAACCCTCAGAATGTTCCTATATATCAGGGTGGTTTAGCACGATGTGCCGATGCGGTCCAATGACTCCAGCATAATCGAAACCATCGATGATCTGTTGAGTTCGGTCTATGAGCTACATTTCTCCTGCGAAGTAGCGGTCCCCGTAGACAGAGCCGGTCCTGAACTCTTTGGCAATGCACCGCTGACCTGCCCTGGCTCCATCGAGGTAGAACCCTGTGTAAACATTCTTGAATGTCCCGGAGGCAAAGATCCTTCGCTTGTTGATGCGAGGCTCGTAAGCATCATTTGTTCTTGCGTTCGACATCTTGCTCGCTCTTCTGATGCAGATCAGACTTGAAAAATGTCTGTACTTCCAAAATCTGACCAGCTGTAGCACATAGGCCGTATTTATGAATGACCAACTGAACTGTTGGAACGCCAAAGAAGGCATATTATGACAAGGGGACTGGAACAGCAACTTTGAGCAGAATAAAGCTCGTGCTTCTGCTTTCTAGTGGTATTCAATCGTAGGAACTACAGACAACAAGCATGAAACGAAGCAAACAAGAAGGAAATTGAAGATACATGGTCTCTCCAGCTAAGACCACACGAGAGTCACGCTTCCTGGAGATACTCTAAATTAAGGGGTATGCTAGCCAGCCTGGAAGGTTCTCCCGTTTACTGTATTACTCCGAGTGCTTGAGACAAACTGCAAATACTCCATAATACTGCTGTCAACGGAAAGTCAAAAATGTTGCAAAGCAAAGTCCACGAGACCTATATTTCCGATTGCTGGAAGCTTCATTGCATCAAAGAGATATCGATATGCAGAGCAGAAGTGCAAGAGATTCATGAGATCATCCAAACGCTTGTTCCTCGAACTTTTGAATACAACCAAGAGTCTATCATGGGGTTTCGACTTGCGGTCAAAGCCGCAGGACATCAGATGATGATTCATTTGATTTTGTAGGAAGACCCGATTGATAGACAGGAAAGATCGTGACCTAGGAATGACGAGCTAGCTATATATACTAATAGTGACTGTCGAACTGGTATTGTAAATGTAACGAAAGATTTGGGTCGTCTCGATGCTTCTCGTATATGTCACCATCTGGAGCCAGGGATTTGAGGAAGTCAGATAGAATAGCTTCGTTCGATTCCCGAGATTTAGCCGACAGGCACAAGTCTATCCAATCAGATCGGCCCAAAGCAGCAGCTATTATTTCTCAGCCTTGCATCGTCTGCCTCGTCCTTGACGCTGCACCTCCAAGACTGACTCGACCAGGAAGCTAGATTCTGTAATATGCTTCACCCCCAAGCATTATGGACACAGGCGCTCGGTCTGCAAGAAATGAGCTCTTTCAAGAGGTAAAATATCCTCCCTCTTTTCCACAACATGTGCTAATGGAAGCAGCTCAAACCAAAATGTGTTGAGCTCAGCCAGCTAGTTCTCCGAGACGATGGGAGTACGGCGAATTTGAAAGCTCTGTTACAATCCGCAACACGCCTCCTCACAGTACTAGAAGAGAAATGCCGGCGGACGGACGGAGCTTTCGACGAGAAGTTGGCAGACTATGCTTTCTTTCCACTCTCCCAGATTCTCCAGAGGAAGAAGACGTACACAGATCGACTGTCCGAGGTCACAATAAAATGCATGCGAGTGCTGTTACAATATGGTTGGAGGAAATCGATCGCCTTGGACCTTGCGAAGCAGTTGTTGATCCTCCTGACATTTGTGGCTGGTGGGGTACCCGGAAAAGAGTCTGCCCCTCCGCCAGAGGAGTTGATGATTGAGGCGTATGGTGCCCTTGCAGCACTTTTCTGGGCGCTAGCAAGTACACCAGGAGGATCTACCTCTATAGTCGAGTCAGGAACAATACCAGCTTTGGGCCATTGCATCACTGTCATATTGGATGGGGTTACGGATGGACCATCAGCGGTCGCACAACTTCAAGCGCTCGAGGCTTTGGATTCCGTTTGGCACTGCGTCAAGGACCCAGAAGCCCTTTCCAATTTCCTGCCAGGTACAATATCTGCCTTGACCAAGTTTCTGATGCCGGCGACAGGTTCTCGAAGGTCACGAAGATCCATTGTCAGAGCTTTGGAAGTACTTAGGCATGTTCTCGTCTCTACTTTGAGCGACATCCGTACGAGGAACATCAGGAATGAAAAGCCATCAACCGAAGTAGCCAAACCTGGGACGGACCAGACACAGAAGAATCTTACCAAGTCGTGGCTCCAGGCGACCACTGGCCAGATCAAGTTGGCCTTGTCCAATATTATCAGGCTCCGCAATCACGAGTCTTTGGAAGTAAAGAAAGCCCTCAATCAGTTATGCATTACGCTACTAGACGAGTGCCATGATACATTATCTGAAGCAGCACCATTACTAGTAGAGACCTGTATGACGCTCACCGATATCGACGAAGAAGAAGACTTGAGTCGAAGAGCAACGTCTCTGACTGATCTTGCTTCTATTCATCCCAACTTGGGCGACATGATCAAAAACACAGTATACAACTGGGTCACAAGTCTTCCTAGAGTGATGCAATCAAATGACGAGTCTGCAAAGCATGCAGTATTGGGTCAGCTCTCGAAAGCGCATGGTTTGCTTATTGGCCTTAATCTTGAATCTTCCATTCTGGAAGATGCTCTCGGAACCTCCCTTCGGGATAGTATCACTCTCACCCTCGAGGCTCTGCCTTCGATGCAGGGTGTACAGGAAACAGACTTCGATCTGAACAGTCAAGCTGCAATGACCCTGGCATCGGACCATGCTTTGTCAACTGTATTCAAACCTCTCATAATGGCTCAGGAGAGTCAAAGATTGACTCGAGACCAGTTAGCAAAACTGATCAGTAGTCTCGGTAGCAGACAGTCTCAGCTGATTATGGCGAGTGAGATGCTCGAATATGCACGGAGTGCCTCTGGACCAAGTTTGCTGTCAGCATATTGGCTCTCATCTCAAATTCTACGTTCAGCAGAATCGAGCAATCAGGACATCGACGAATTTTTCGAGTCATCTCTAACACTATCTGACGAGCAAGAATCTATGAATTCGGAAATGTTCTCGTACTCTCAATCTCTCCTGGTGAACACAGATCAGAGAACATCGGACTGGCGATTACAGGCCATCGCTCTCGAGGTTGTGGCGGGTACAGCTCAACGATTGAAGGAGGGTTTCAAGACCGAGTTGGTGGATACACTATATCCTGTCGTTCAATTGCTTGGATCACCAAATTCACAGCTACGAGAACACGCTGTCACATGCCTGAACATCGTATCCAAGTCTTGTGGGTATGCGAATGCAAGTAGACTGATTGTTGACAATGTCGATTATATGGTCAATGCCATTTCATTGAGACTCAACACATTCGACATCTCGCCTCAAGCACCGCAAGTCCTCGTCATGTTGATACGACTTACCGGTCCATCACTATTACTCTACCTCGACGACGTGGTAGAATCTATCTTTGCTGCCTTAGACAATTTTCATGGATACCAGGCCCTGGTCGATGTTCTATTCTCAGTGCTCGGAGAAATCGTCTCCGTGGGATCAAAATCGGGGCATTTACAGATAGAAGACACCCCCACTATCAATCATAGAAAGACTCGTCCCGAACCCGCATCAATAGCCGACCTCGTCAAACTCCTCAAACCCAAATCCAGTATCGAAGATGCCCTTTTCCCGCACGAAGAAGTCCCTCAAAAGCCTTGGAAATCCGCCAAAACACTCCTCGATGAAGCAACTCCCAAAGATCCCCTCTCCCTAGATGACAACGACGAAGACGGAAAAGAAGAAGCCGAAGATGAAAACTCACACGACAACCAAGAAATCGCCAAACCGCCCCCAACAAAAACCTACACCATGCTCCAATCCATCTCGCGACACTCCCAACACCACCTAACCTCCTCCTCGTCCCACCTCCGCACCAAACTCCTCTCATTGATCCGCACCTCAGCTTCCTCACTCGCTTTCGACGAAGACGCTTTTCTGCCGCTCGTGAACGATATCTGGCCCGTCGTCACAGCTCGTCTCTACGATCCAGAACCATACGTACAAATCGCAGCCTGTGAAGCTGTATCTGAAATCTGTCGATGCGCGGGCGATTTCATGAGTTCTCGAATCAAGGATGAATGGTCTTCTATCATCAAACTCGCCAGACAAGCAAAATCTGCCGCCGAGAAGGAGAAGAAGGGCAACGGAGGTAGAGGACGAGGTGTGTTCTCGCAGGCTAGTAAAGTATGGGAGGGTATTGTGGGATTGCTCTGTGCGGTGGTGGAGTATGTAAGGATTGAAGATGAGATGTTTGACGAGGTTGTGGATGTGCTGGGTGCATTGGTTTGGGAGAGGGAGAGCGTGAGAACGGCGTTGGAGGCTGTTAATGGAGATGCAGTTTGGTTGGTTATGCAGATCAATGGGAGAAATGGGAGGGTGGACACGCCGTCTATGGAGGGTTTCAAATTTGTTGGGCTGGATAGTGTGGTTGTCGTATGATAGAGGATTGAAGACGATATCAGCAGGCAATTTCATCAACGAAAACTATGTCCAGCTCCCTCCAAGCAAACTAGATCATATCGTTATCTTCACAGTCACGCATCAGGTACAGGTAAACGAAATTTTGGAGAGGAATGCATTTTGCTATTGGCACAAGGCAACATGACTTTTCTGTTCAAGTACCGTAAAAGAACGAATTGAGGTGAGAGAAACACAGACACTGAAAGAAGCACCGATCAAAATCTGACAAATCTACCAAGCGGCAAACAAACCCAATCTAACCATTCGACCAACTCGCAATACCAAGAATACCAAACAACGTCAAAAAGACCCAAGTCTGTCATCCTGTATTGTATGTCTAACAACATCAATCTGCCAATGCAAGAGTGTGATCTAGACAAGGGTAATAATGTCAAGGTGATTACTCGGAATCTTCGTCACTCTCGGCCTCAGCGAGCCAGTTGAGGAAGACCTCAGCGGACTTGCGGACCTTCTTGCTGGTGGGGAGATCAATGTACTTCTTGCTGGCCTTGGTACCCCACTTGGTGAGAACATCCTCGGGGAGAATGTCTTCGTTGTAGAGAGCCATGAGGACTTTGGGGGTCTCCTCGTAGAACTTGGGATCGTTCTGGCCCTTGAGTCCGATAAAACGTTCGACGCCACCGAGGAGAGCCTTCTGGTGCTTCTCAGAGGTAACCATCTATTGAAACTGTTAGAGCTGGCGTGAGATTTGAATGAGAGATGTCAACTTACGTTCTTCAGCATGGAAGCTCGGTCAGGGATCTGCTTGGCGATCTTGTCATCGAAGATGGTCTGAACCAAGACGAGAAGGGTGCGGTGCTTGGTCTCAATACCGAACTCCTTTGCCTTCAAGTAAACAGCGACATCTTCGACGTTGCTGACACCGCCCTTGGCCTCGGCCTCGCTGGTGATCCAATTACCGAGTTGGTCGTAGGCGGAATTGCCGCCACCTTCACCATCCTCATCTTCATCATCACCAAGGACGAGCTTCTGCTTGAGATCATCGGGAAGTTGCTGCTGACGGGCTCTGACAGCCTCGGGGGACATATCGACAGTCCACTCATCATCCTTGACCTCAGCAGATTCATCGAGCTCGAGAGCACCGTCATTGATACGGCGAGTCAGTTCATCATCGCTGCCGGCTTCAACATCAACGTCTCCGTTCTCGTTGGATCCATTCTCGGAGTTGTTCTCGCTTCCGCTATTATGTCCATTCTCATCGCCGTTGGCATTGCCATTCTGCTTAGCCTTGCGAGCAGCCTTCTTGTCAGCCTTGTTCTTCTTGTTCGGCTTTGGCTGATTCTTAAGGATGAAACCACTGAGCTTGAGGCGGAGGTCGACATCGGATCGTTGACCACAAGCCTTGCAATCAAGTACAATATGGCCATCCTTGATAACCACGTCGGTCTCGGGGTTCTTGCACTTCTTGCAGAGAACAAACTTATTGATGAAGCCATCAAGGTAATCTTGAAGCTTGGATGCCTCGTGGGCACCATTGATGATCCATCGATCGTCGGCAGGATTAGAGTTGGTCTGGGCACCAAGTTCGAAACCAAAGTACTTGATTACGTAGGCTCCAGGGCGTGCCAAAGATTGAGCAACGCTGCTGAGATTGACAATGACGGTCTTAATACCGTTTCCTTTGCCTTCGATCTTAGACTGGAGCTTCTCCATCTTGTAGCGGTAGAAGGGATCTTTCACATCGCTTCGGATATTGATGGTAGCCATGATTGCGATTTGCTTGGTGTTCCTTTGGCGAGTTTATGTGTATTATTCAGGGTAGAACTTGGACCGTTAGACGACCGGACAATGCGACATATGACATGCAGAGAATGCGGAGGCAGAGGGAGCGAGAGAGCACAGAAGGAGATCCTTGGTTGTATATTGTTAACGCGACATTCGACGAGAAGGGTATGTATTAGCCGTTGCTACTGAAGTAGGGGCTACAAGGTTTCCGCGGTATGCGAAATGGTTGCAGCTCGAGAGGCGGCTGGTGTCTGAGGTCGTTGGCGTGGGGTGTGAGATACATATAACGCAGATGTATCTGTTGACGTGCTGATCGCTTTGTTATTGTAGGAGAGGTGGTGCGGTGGAAGGAGATGGCTTCCTTTGGAGGGGCAAATTGAGAGTGGGTTTTGGTCTGCTTGGAGGGCAGAGTGAGACGTGTTCTGGGCAACTCGAGCTGGGCTGAGCGCAGGGCGTTTGAATAGCTGAGAGCGGAGGGTTTGTTGTGCAGATTCTGTGATGGGGAAGTCCTGTTTGTGGGAATGATGGACGGTGGAAGTGTGTTGTTGTCAGAGGATGAGAAGAGGCGACGGTGGTGGATGGGAAGAAATAAAGAAGTCAGTCGTCTTTGCCCTGGCCTTGGTGGAGTGGAGACTAGAGAAAAGTCCAGCAGGGCACGCCGGGCTCAGCCAGTCATCTGGCGCACTTGCCGTTTCCGAAAGGCCCGCTACGCTAAAATCCGCGAAAGACCGCACCGCTAAAGGTAGCGGCTATTCGCTTGACCAAGCCCGATTTGTTTGACCTCACCACTTTTTACTTCTCGAATAGCATCCAATCTGCTTTACATGTCTACATGCAGCTTCTGCATCCATCTATTGATCCTTGTTGTTGCAAGTCACAAGTTACCTTTCCAGAAACACCTAATAGTCTGTCTTTCATTGTTTACTCTATCACAGTATTTCTCACGTGTCATCCTCTGACAGTCCAAGTAGACTGACGTGATTCAGAGGCCAGGAAATTTGTGATTGACTAGGTCATACTCTCTTGGTCCTTGCTGCAAGGAAATCATAACAGCTTTGTGGCTTGCGAGGTTCCAGACCCATTATAATTGACCTCGTACTTCTTGAATCAGGTGTTCAGTGCAGCTCCAAGCTCTATCTGGACCGAGAGAGCAGCTGCCCCAGAAGGTGGTGCCAAGTACCAAGAGCTGAACGACTGGAGACGTTTTCCATTGTGACTGTTCGCTATTCACCCATCCAAAATGCCGCAAGTCGACTATTCACTTTATCTGGTGACAGACTCCACTCCAGCCATTCTTGGTGATCGAGATCTTGTGGAAGTGGTAGAAGCAGCACTCGAGGGCGGAGTGACTCTGGTGCAATACAGAGATAAAGTCAGTGATACTGGACTGTTGGTATCTACTGCGCGAAAACTTCACGCCGTGACGAAGAAGCACAATGTCCCTCTTCTGATAAACGACCGAGTCGATGTCGCGCTTGCTATTGGTTGTGAAGGTGTCCATATTGGTCAAGATGACCTGGGTATGTGTTTCATTCCATTGGCGGGCACTCATCTACTTGCGCTGACTGCCGTCAGAACTTTCTGCCGCTCGCAAGTTACTTGGCAAGGATGCAATCATTGGCGTGACAGTGTCCAGCATCGAGGAAGCCGTAGCAGCGTGTAAAGATGGTGCAGATTACTTAGGTGTCGGTACCATGTTTGCAACTGGAACGTGAGTAGACTGCACACGTACACTGATACTGAACTGTACCGTACTAAAACCAAGTCAGCAAAACAAACACAAAAGACATCATCGGGACAGCAGGCACCAAATCAATACTCAGCGCCATCTCGGACCTTGGGAAAGACGTCCGTACTGTCTCAATTGGAGGCATCAACGCATCTACCCTCCAACGTGTACTCTACCAATCGTCCGCCCCAACGAAATCACTCGACGGCGTCGCCGTAGTAAGCGCCATCATCGCCGCACAAGATCCCAAGAAAGCAGCCTCCGAACTCCTCTTTCTAGTCAAAACACCACCGCCATTCGCAGCCGCCTCACTAGCCAACACATCCAAAAGCACCACTGCAGTCGACCTCATCAAACAAGTCCCAAGCGTCATCAAAGACGTAGGCGAGAAAATGCCCCTCTCACACAACATGACCAACCTCGTCGTCCAAAACTTCGCAGCCAACGTCGCACTCGCAGTCGGTGGCTCGCCAATCATGGCGAACTATGGCGAGGAAGCCGCGGATCTCAGTAAGCTGGGAGGGGCACTTGTCATCAATATGGGCACAGTGACTCCAGATGGTCTGCTGAATTACAGTAAGGCGCTGAAAGCGTATAACCTCGCAGGTGGGCCGGTGGTCTTTGATCCGGTCGGAGGGGGCGCTACAGCTGTTCGGAGAGCGGCTGTCAAGACACTCTTGGCTGCTGGATACTTCGATGTTATCAAGGGGAATGAAGGGGAGATCAAGACTGTTTTCGGGACGGTTGTTCAGCAGCGTGGTGTTGATAGCGGGGCGAGCACTTCTACTGCTTTTGAGAAGGCTACTCTAGTCCGTGACCTCGCGGCTCGCGAACGGAACGTTGTGGTTATGACTGGAGCGGTGGATTTTGTAAGTGATGGGGAACGCACTTTCGCTGTCTCGAATGGCCATGAGTTGTTGGGAAGAATCACGGGTAGTGGATGTGTATTGGGCACGACTATCTCTATCATGGCAGCTGTGTGTAAGGGAGACAAGCTGCTATCTGCTCTGGCTGGATTGTTGCATTATGAGATTGCGGCGGAGATTGCTAGCGAGAGAGCGGATGTCAAGGGGCCGGGTACTTTTGTACCTGCGCTGATTGATGAGCTGTATAATCTGCAGAAGGCGACTAGTGAGGGCAATGTGAAGTGGTTGGAAAAGGCCAAGGTCGAGGCTGTGGATTTCAGCTGAGAGTGTCCAAGTTGGTGTAGAATACTAGCTGTGATATAGAGTACATAGATGAGAAGAGCTGAATATACAAACATTGCTTATTAGATGACATTGTTAATTTGCAGAACAGTATTGACGATACTAATAAACAAGATACCCAGAGATTCGGTAACAGATCATAGATTGGCGACAATGGAGGATACTCAGTAAAGTCTGGTACTGCTCAAGTCGTTCTCACAGAAGATGTGAAGTGTCGAACGAAGTACATCAAACATATGGAGGAGCCATGGTCTAAGCCATCATAACAATTCTACATTGTACTGTATATGAATCGGAAACCCCTCGAGGACCATAAAGTGATTATCATGGTGAGTGGAGTGCTTGGTGCCAGATTCTGCCAGCAGATGAGCAATATTTATACACAGATCGGTGTTTGTTCTGCCAAGTGAAGGGGGGTTGGACCTACGACCGTATTCACCCTTGGGGGCATGCAGTAGTGAACTCACTCTACATTGCGTAATAATGACAGTGACAGTCTGTGAAATCTGCAAGTAACTCTTGCATACGCATAAACCAGACTAAACAGTATCAGGTCTTGGAGGTGCAACTTGATCTTCAGGAATTAGTCTTTGCATGTTATAGACTTCGAGACATCACAGTAAACATATCTTATACAGAACCTCCAAGACACTCAACTAGCGCCCAACCAATTCTTTCATCCATCAGTCCATACTGACTCACCCAAATTATACACCTCCTCCTCAACTCCTTCAGATCTTACTCTTCCCCGCCAACACCCCTAAAACCTCCTTCGTATCCTTACTACTCCTCTTCACCAACCCAGCCACATCCCTAAACTCCGCAATTGCCGCATCCCCCATACACTCATAAATCCAACTCTCACTCGTCGTCACGACCGCCCCCTCCCTCCTCAACCTCTCCAGCGCAATCCCAATCTCCTCCTTATTACAACTACTGACGCCATCCGCCAGAATATACACCTTATGTCCCGCCGCCAACAGATCCAGCGTCGTCTGCGTTATGCAGATGTGTGTTTCGATGCCTACGAGCACTATTTCGGAAGGTGTGGAAGAGGAAAAGTGTTTGGAGATGGAGGGGATCCACATGCTGAATGCGGTCTTGTCGACGTGTTCGATGGCGCTGGAGAGGTCGAGTTCGCTGCAGGTTTCGCCGAGGCGGGCGCGGTTTTGGGTGGTTGCGTAGATGGGGATGGAGAGGATGGAGGCTGCGGAGAGCATTTTTTGGGTGGTGAGGATTCTAGTCGTAGATATCCAAGATCAGTACATCTTTCCGGAGCTCGTCCTGATGGAGATGTTGAATACAGACGCGCAGAAGGCGAGAGAAAGAGAGCAATTGGAGGACGTACAGCTTCTCATATTCCCAGATTGGCCCCCTGAATTTCTCTTGGATGTCACAGATACTGCCTTCAATCAGTATATCTCCCATCATCGTCTCATGGCGGGGTGAACGGACAAAAGGGCTGGCCTATCTACAACTAGTCAGTTCTATCTAAAGCTCAGAAATCGCAAAAAAACATACTTAGGCGTCTTCTAGGCTTATCCGTCATATTTGCTGAGAAATTGCGTGTGTTGCTTCTTCTTGAGAAGTTGCGCAGAGTAGAGGCACGAGAGGAAATGTGCAGTATATTTTTTGGGATCATGACATGGATGGATGGAATTCCAATTCGGAAGGGGAATTCTGGCCGTGGTGGGGTGAAAAGCCGAGGGAACCCCGCTGCGGGGTTTTGCCGGTCTCGTCCCGATGTTCGGGTTGGCGATTGTTTGGAGATGCGAGGACCGAGAATTCGGGGTGTTGGGAGGTACATTGGTTTCAAATTGAAACTCTATGATTTCTTCTTACTGCACTCATTGGTCTCGTAGAGCGAGTTCCGAGAAAGGAAAACGAGGCATGTGATATAGATTGCTCGCATGGAAGGCTGGTAGAAATAGTGCCAGTATGCTGCTTCAGGCTAGTTGCCCCTGAAAATTTAGGCGAGGCTAGAGTAAACATTCCCAAGGAACTCAATTTCATCGACCGACTTCTTGCGGCCAAAGGCCAAGAAAAACAGAAGAGTTCCCCAGAAAGATGAGATTGAGTGCGAACACTCCGGTCGCTAGCACAAAATGAAGCATTCTTCTTGATCATGACCAGCTCTCAAACCATATACAACCAAGCCTGCAAAGCAGCAACTCAACGCAAAACATGCGAGCATAAAGCTCGAGATTGCCATTGCATCCTGTACGCTCCGTCCCAAATGCCGACAGATGATTGCTACAGTAATAGTAGAAGCTAGAAACACAAAGAACGACCCGATGAAGATCTTCTTCCAGTGCCATCCTTCTATGAATTGAAGCCCCCAGCCAGGAGTGACACCTTTCACAGGGCAGACCTCAAGCCTGCCGTCCAATTGTTTGGGGATCTTCTCCAAGCAAAATGATAGAACTTTGGCGTCTTGGGGGCATCGTATATAGTGCATCAAGAGTTTGGAGCCGATGGGTGGTTTAAGCCAAGAAGATTGGTAAAGGCAGGTGTGTTCACTGTTCGGCGGAACCACGTGCAGATCCTTGACATCGACTAGAAGCTTATCAAATACGTCAAAGTGCACGAATTTGATTCGCTTCAGAGACCAGAGGGAGAGAAAGGACCACCAGCGGTGGCGAAGCGTTGCGTACATTTGGCTGAGTACATGAAAGAGCCTCCGATCCGAATCAATGTCGTGAATGGAGAGCTGCTGCAGTCTAACTATTGAGTCTCCTATGCTGTCATTCATGCAGATGAGTAAGAAAAGCCGCGGTGATGGAGCTTCGTTGGAAGTTGTCGTCTATTCGGTGTTGTTTCTGAGCGAAGTTCGAATGATGGTATCCGTGGGGGCGCTGCTGTAGCTTCTGAGAGATCATCCCCAAAATATTCCAGCAAAGACTTGTAATGAACCTGCGACTTTGAGTAGGAACCTGGGTCTGATCATTGGGGCCAGTATCCTGGGGCTGATGCGTCCGATGGGAAGCTGCCCGCAAGTACTGCTCCAAGTTCGCGGCAGCGCCCGGTACAAGCTCTTCATAGTCATCATAGACCGACGCTGCGCAAGCCTATTGAGATTTTCAGATATTGTCATTGCCATGAACGTTCTGAATGATGGAATTTAGCTTACACACGTCCACTGGATTCTCTTCATTCCTGATGGGATCGAGTTTGTCATATTGGATCTTGTCCAGGCTAGCAGTGACGAGAAAAGGGCGACATCCCGGTATTTTGACACATTCTCTGAGGGGGTCGATGATTCCATGAGATCCTCCTCTGCGTCTTGATCATCGTCGTTTCGAGCCGAGCTCATCTCCGCCTGTGTCTTGATTTTGTCTCGCAATGATCGAAGCGCTTGAGATCCAAGTATCAAATTCCTTACTTCTGCGAGCTCATCACCTAAAGCTTGACCTTCAGAGCCACCCAGGTTCGGCACAGAGGCACTCGAGTCCCTTATCCCTTCTGCCAAAAGTTCACTTTGAAAGAGATGAGCTGGAATCTGAGCCAAATGCTCGACAATACGCGATGCTCTTTCTTTTTCAGAGGGCAGTGCTTCATTTTGCAGATCGACAGAGAACTCGTCAAGGAGACGCTTAGAATCTACTATGATGCTAAGGTTAGGGATTCTGGAGACGGAGTATTCAAGGATCTGTCGTGCAACCTCCTGGCTTTCTTCCGGGATCTCAGGACCGAGTGCTTTGGATGATTTGGAACTCTCTGTATCGGTTATACCAGGGACTGATGCATGTACTATGCTTGCTTGGAATTTTGACATCTGATTTTCCTCGGGGTGACTGGGAAAGACTTTATGCTCATCAGTGGGTGTGCCTAACTTCCCGCTTGCGGTCGCTTCTTCCATACCACGACACGAGTTCAAGTATTCTGGTTGCGCTCTTGACCTCGAGCTGTTTGCGGCTGTACTATCCTCTTTGCTGAACCCCGCCGATGAGACTTTTTGATATGAATCTGCCTGTTGCCCCGCGTCTGCCGATTTAGCCAAACCAAAATCAGTGCAATCGTCACACTTGCTGTGTCCGCACCAAAAACATGGTTCAGTCTCCTCCCCATATCGAGTCGATATGAGGTTTTCGTCACAGTTACAACATTTCCACCGGTGCTCCAACTCCAACTCCCTACCATATGCCATGTTGGATGTGATGATGCGCAAGTCTCAAGCGGTTCGTCCTTAGAGGATGACGGTCTCTGATCCGAGGAATCTAAACAATATAACAGAAGAAGACTCAAACAAAATTGAGGTTGTAGTGTGCTCGAAATCCGAGCCTGATGTGTCTTCAATGCATCAAGATTCAATTCTAGAAGACTCGGCATAAGGAGACCTAGCCGATGCGCTGAATGGTCAGCCTTGCACAACCCACCATTTTGTCAACCAACCAGAGAAGCTTTAAAAATATAGTTATCCCCGTAGCCGCAGAAGGTGCATACAGTGATGTGTGGAATGGATATTAGTCGTGTATGAACAGGTCTATGGAATTGTCGTCAGTGCCTCGTAGGGATGGTGTCTTTCTTTATTGTCACACTTTGAAACATTCGCTCACAGTACAAGAGCTATTTGTACAGTACAGGTTCGGATACTCAATGCAACGCTGTACTACTGATAACAACACTCAACGCCGACTGCGGAAATATCTTCACCTCAACCCCAGGCTCCTCCTCATCACCATACAAATTCCCGCCCTCCGCAACCCGATTGGCCTCAACACTCCCCCTCACAACAGCAACCTCTTTCCTCACCCTAATCGCCTCCTTCACACTTCTCAATTCATTTTCCAACCAAGACTTCATCGTAACCTTCGTTTTACTCTCCGATTGACTCATCATCTTCTCCTTTGGTTTCTCCTCCACCATCTTCCCATCCTGATCCTTCTTCATAACTGGTTCCGACTCGATCTGTAGCTTGGTAAGCTCCTTCTCTAATTTCTGGCGGCCTTGGTTGAGCTCAATCCATTCTTCGTACTCTTCGCGGCCTCCGAAACAGATGTGATAGAGGCGACAATACGCTTTGTGCTCAAGCGGACAGTCGATAGACTTTTCCAGGAACAGATACTGCCACATGTGCTCCCAAGTCCGCCCACTGATGCTATCGCTCAATTTGGTATTCAGTAACCATTCGATATGATGTAGGTACTGCTGTCTCGGTACGCTCCGGATGCGTTCTTTCGTGACAGCGATCTGGGAACAGCATGGCGTGGCGAGGATCTCGGGGACGTCGTAGAGATTGAAGTTCGCGCGGAAGGCTTCTTGCATTTCTTTCTGCTCGGGAGAGGTTCCAGATTCTTCGTTCACGCGTGTGGTGTTCATGGATCCGGAGCTGCAACCTACACCCCAGGTTACGCGGAGGTTGAGAAAGCCGCGGCGTTGGACTTCGCGGAGGTCGAGATGGTTGAGGGAGAAGATCATACTATTGTAATACATTCAGCAATTGGATGGAATGGACCAGAGTGAGGGACGGCTGGTACCTCTGGTCAAGCAATTGCTCAACATGCCATGACCTCTGCTGCGAGTGTATCAAAATCGATATGTCAGGCAGATTATCATAGAAATCGTAGAAATACTGGTGATACATCATCGCTTCATGTCCTTTATTCTTCTGTGCATGGTGCGTCGCATTCAGATCGTCCGCAAGATATGGCACCACCACCATTCCCGGGACTTTCAAGTCCTTGACCCACGAATAATCTTCTTTGGTGGTCGCCGCCACGACGAGATTCACGCTCGGCATGGGACCTTTGAGGATTCGGTAGAAGCCGCCGTCTTCCTTGATAACATGCTGCTCAACTAGTTCCTGAGGAATTTCGGCGATGCTGACGTGGCGGGTGCTGTACATGAAGACAATGGTGAAAACGATACAGCAGGATATGAAGATGAACCGGGACGCGCGAGGGAGATTCGCAAACCGATTGCGGGTCCAGAGGAGGGGACTCATGTTGAGTGCGTTATGAGGGGAGTCTTTTTCATGCATTTCGATGACCTATGGAGTCAGCATATCGCGGGTTAAAGTTCAAGGGAAATTCGTGAGTTGTTTCGACATGATAAAGGTTGAGAAGCCATTCTTGGAATGTTGATATTTGGCAGAAGATCGAGACCAGGCAAGGAGCTCTTCTCCTAGTGAAACATCTCGAAAGATACAAAAGCTACATGATAGACATTAATGGTGGAAATTTTTCTGGCTGTCCCAAGTGATAGAAGACAAGTTGCCCCTTGCTTCGACACTGATAGAAATAAATTCGGTTGAGCCTATAGAACAACGCCATCACTGCACATGCTTTTTATCTTTTGAGACATATGCTTTAGATTTGAGACCATGAACCTGATAGAGAAATGAAGAATTGAAGATAAGGAAAGTGATTTGGATGACGAAGCTCTAGATTTCAAGGCGAACAAGCGACTGCAAGAGGTCAACAAGGGAAGTTCAGAACAGCAATCAAATAATCCAACGACAATCAAAATTGTCCTTAGTACGATAGGGTGATACCTATGAGCGTAACTTTTGAGCCACACTCAATCGCGATTACCATTGCCACGTGCGATAACACGTGATCTAGAGAGATTAAGTTGGGGGAGGAAGCTTCTGACTTGTGACGATGGCAATGATTGGGAACAACTGAGATAGCACTTGTTCGGCATACACGGCATATCTTCATCCCATGGCATGGAGCTCAGTATCAGGACAAACGACACGTGACTGATATTCCTCAGCTGGGAGAGGGCGCTTCTTACATCGATAAAGAAAAGGGGAAAAGAACAAGCAGAGCTTCAGGGGGGTGACCAAGTCATACAACTTCTACCAGCGGCGCAATTCGATTTGACATCAAGACGTTTCTCGGCGACTTCTGCCCTTCGTCCGTCTACTTGGACGTTGTTTGATTGATCATCCCGACGGTCTAGCAGAGGAAAACAGTCGAGGAGAAAAAAGGCAACAGCACTACTGTCGGATTGGCATCCAATTGAAAAATAAGAACGCATTAGGTAACCATGCTATCCCTTGGCGCGGGATGAAAGGCGAGAAGCATGATTTCTAGATCCCAAGTATGCCTTGTGAGGCTGACTGCAGTCAGCAAGTGAGGTCCAGCTGGACCAGGTCTTTCACGTACCCCGGATGACTGGTTTGGGACTTCACCTGTCGTCCGATCTTCGGCCCATGCCTAATTCCTGACAGTCCTGGAAATTTGTCAGGTGTTTAGCCGTCAGTGAAACATCCGTCGAGTCATCCCATCCCGGAGGTGTTTCTGTGTTTTAGTACCTACTGAATAGGCTTCAAGGCAGACTTCACTTTCCGAGTCCATTTCGAGCATCGGGAAGTCTGATATGCGCCGTTGGTACATAGAAAAAAAGTCGGACATACACGCGACCGTGTTTCCGCGCATGCTGACAGTCGAGGTGATCTTCAAACGCCGTTTGATCCTTCTGTAGAGGTGTTAGATTTCTGGGGATGGGTACCTGCGTATGAGATGTCTTGTTTGGAGGGTGCCCGGCTGCTGGCTATCACCAGATCCAATGAGCTGGCATGCGGACCTTTGCAAAACCATCACGATGTACCACGATTGCGGGCACTACTGCATACAGACGTTGGCACGAACTGTACCGTGGCGGACGAAAAGCCATCTGTATGGCTCAGAAAACGATGATGGAGAGCTTATCGTGAGATTTCATGAGCACAGCCTGGATCTTCAGGGGGATGAGGCCCCGTAGGGTTGGATGCACAGCCTACCCGCAGATCCAAGCCACTCCAACAAGTCCATACCAGCCCACTGGCCCGCTGTCGGTGATGCTCTCCCGCAGAGCTTCTGCAAAGCTCCGTCATTCAGATGAACCGTGCAGTGGTGTTTGCTGCATCTTGACGGAGATTGCTTCAGTCTGGGACTAATCAACGCCTCAGAGGGCTGAGGGGAGGGGATCACAGAGTGCGACTCTGCGGGAGAGCCGTGATGGAGAATTAACAAGCAAAGGCCCGGGTTGGTGGGCTCGTAAAGTGGCTTCGACACAAATGAAGCACCAGGACCAAAGACTAGAAGAAAGCCATGCAAGTGTTCTCATACAGGAATGACATGCAAAGATGTGTGGCGGCAACCCAGGAAGAGCCGTCGCAAGTATTCGTAACCAGAAGGATCGATTGGTGACGACTGCTTTTGGCCGTCTTCAGTCACCGAGAAACCTAAATTTTGTTTTCCAACCCTCCACTACGCGAAACATGCACAATCATGCCAGCTTGTTGGTGTGTGAGAGTCGGGATGGGTGATGTGAGAGATGTGGCCACAGGTGAGAACCCTCGTACTCTGTTTGGCTCGAAGACATGGACACACTTCGCGCCGACCCGAGCGAGAGAAAGGAACGCGAAGGAAAAGGGGTTGTCCCATTCCAGTCAGGTTGCTGTGTGAGGGGATCACAAGTTTGGAGGGGTGATGTTTTGTTTCTATTCTGGTGTCCCACAGAACCCGCCAAGCGGCGATCAAATTCCCACAGTGCCCTCGCTTCCCAACTTTTCATCCTCCTCGTTCCAGCCTTCATTCTCATCCACGCCTCCCCATGCCCTGCTCCCCATCGCGAGGTCCGGGACAACGCTCTCGCCGTTGCATGATGACCATAACAGAGCAAAATATGGTACTGAGGAAACATGATTGTTTCAGTACCTGTACGAGCTCTGTAATCGGTAACTCTGCAGGTTCGAACGGCGGCCGCGAGACTAAAGAGGTCGGACATGATGGGCTGGTTACTGTGCCTTTCCCTGACAGGCATCTCTGTGAGCCTGTACAGTTAACTGTAGTACTACTAGAAGTGGGTCTCCAGAAGATGCAAGCTTGCAATTGCACCACAAGTTCAAGTCCATTCTGTAGAGGCCGGGGTGCTTGCTGTGGCTGATCGCTCAGCCTCGCAGCAGCTCGAGGGCTTACTGGGCTGTGAGTGGTGAAGACATCCACATCTTCCCCCCACCAAACCCCTTTCGGTGCATGCGACCTCCACCACTCCAACCCCTGCCCGCAGCGGCTGGTTCGCATCTCGAAAAGCCCCCAAACTCCACTCACATAAATGTGACTGTCTGCCTAGTTATGGCCGAATGACTGACTCCAAGACACAGACAGACACACAGAACACATAAAGAGTCTGCATATCCCACCACTCAGGCACTCTCTCTTCTTGCCTCCTATCATCATTTCCAATTCAAGTTACCCACCGAAGGCAAATCAAATCCCACGCAGCTGTACAAGCCTAGATTGTTTGTTTACAGCCTTGCTCGCATTACTCAGACTGCCAGATTCAGAGACCGACTTTCCACTTCAGGACTCTTCTGACATCGCCTTCCACTATCCCAATTAGTACTTCACCCTCTTCCAACATACAAAGACACGACATCTGCTATACATGTCGTCTTCATGTCTCTAGTTCATCGGATCGAACCAGAAGTGCGACTATTATTTGTACCTGATTTCGGAGACTGACATATCGATCTTTGAGACCTCTGTATAAAGAACTCCTCGACCCCCAACAGACTTCAACCTTCCAAGCATACCTTGGAACATTCATATAAGAAGCACCACTCGCAAAGAGAAACCTTTCTTGAGACCACCGTCTCCAAACCCCAAGCCATTCCACAGGTACCAAGACCGACATCAACTCGGCATACCAACAACATACCAAAGCCACCAGGCAATACCTACGTTTCAACCGTCACAATGTGCGTCACCAACGTCTATGTCGACCGTTACCCAGACGGAAAGGACATCGAGTTCCGTCAAACATCTTTCTGCCAATACGGTCAACCCGGCCGTCCATGCCAGAAGCTATCCACCCTCGAGAATCCAGTCCGCAAGATCCAGTTCGGTGAACCAACAACAGAATACATGATGACCGCCCATCAACGGACATTCCCTCAAACACCACCCCGTTCCTCAGGCGGTTCTCATCACCGACACTCAGGCGATTACTCCTCAGAAGACGGCCGTCTCCACCGCCGCAAATCCAAGAGACGCAGCGAGGTGCCAGCGTTGAGACCAACACGCACCCACCGCAAAGAGCGCATCATCATCGTCGACTCACCCCCTACACCAAGAACACCACCCCAAACATTCCACACCTTCACGGCACCCTCCTCACCAGCCTCACCACCCTTCATCATGGACAGCGCTCTCCCCCTCCGTGAACAGCGCGAACGCGGCCGCCCCGTCATCGTCGACGAGCGCCCTCTCCTCCGTCACCCACGCGTGCCCTCAATCGGCGCCGTCGTAGGCTCTCGACCTATTCCACGGCGCGCACGCTCTCAATCCAGAAACAGAGCGTGGGAATCCCCTTCCACATCACACACCTCCTTCGACTCGCGTGCCCGTCGCGAAGCCGAAGAACAAGAGCGTCGCATCGCAGCTGAGCGCGATCAGCGCATTGCAGCTATAGAGGCTGAGCGCCGTCGCGAAGAGCGCATTCGTCAACAGGACGAGGAGATCAGACGACGACCGGCGGTTCCAATTCCACCGCAGCCGTTGAGAGAGAGGCAGTTTTTGAGACCGGTGATTGATCAGAGTGAGGCGTTGCATGGCATGTTGGAGAATTTGGCGATTAGGGATGAGAGAGGACTAGCGCAGGAGAGAGCGTTGATCAGTGAGAGTGAGGTCAGAAGGAGGATGGAGGAGAGAGATCGCATTGCTAGAGCGAGGTTGCTTGAGCGTGAGGAGGAGCAGATGAAGGCGAGGTTGAGGGAGAGACAGATGCCGAGACGGAGATTCTCGGTCGGGCCGGGCAATAGGAGACATCGTGTGCTGTACGATGATGGTGTTTATCGTTGGGAATGAGCTTTCCTGTCTTCTGAGGCCTTTGTTTGTTCTTAGCGAGATGACGGGAGGAATACTGCGTCTAGATCGCATTGATTTATCTCTCTTACTTTTTGAGGAAGGTCGGATCTGATTGCACTTTTTAGCTATTACTTAGATCGCAATTGATTCTTCATCTCAAACACTTTTCTTATCTTTATATGATGTGATCTGATCTGGTTATGATAATACATTGCGACTATATGATGAGGTGACGTCCAACCAACCATTGCGCTCCACAAGGTTACCCATGTCTGATGGAAGCTCAGATCTGCACAAGCACTTTGACATGCTCCTCTTTATTCTTGATCAACTCTCTGATACCATCTTCAACGACGCGCTCCAGCGGAACCTTACGCGTGATCATATCGGCGGGTTTGATGTGTCCTGTTTTCGCTTGTTGTTAGTTGTGCTTTTGCCAAGTATCAACATTACGTTGAGGTCAGATGAGTTACTCAAAACGAAGACAAAACTTACCATCCCCAAGAGCTTTAATCACATCCTTGAAATCTTGCTTTACATAACCCAGACAAGCGACATACTTCCCCTCCCTGAAGACCAGATCGTTCGGCTGGAACGGAACCGCCTTTTCCCAGATCGCAACGTTGACAACAGTGCCCTTAACCTTAATCGCCTTACAAGCGGCAGCGAGTCCCACGGCCACGCCCGCACAATCAAACACAATATCGACACCCTCACCACCCGTCAAGGCCTGCGCTGTCTTCACAATATCGTCCTTCCTCGGATCGAGAATGACATCCGCGCCAAAATGCGTATCGAACTTCTGACGTTTGGATGACGGTTCGGAAACGATAATCTTTCCGCACCCACGCGCCCGAAGTGCGAGAATGACAGCGATCCCAATCGGTCCTCCTCCAAGAATCAAGATATTACTATCTGATTTCAGTGGACTCTGCGAGACAGCATGCCAGCCTACCGACAGAGGTTCAACAAGCGCCGCTACATCCAAAGGGATGTTATCCGGAATCGGCAACGCGTAGTCGGCAGGTACAACACAGGCGTCACTGAGACCGCCTCCCCAGCCTGACAAGCCTACGAAGCCGCCGTTGTAGCATACATTCTGTAGATCTCGTTTGCAGGCTCCGCAGGTGCCGTCGAATATGGTGGGTTGCACGGCGACGCGCTGGCCGACTTTGATGCTCGTTACGCCCGAGCCGACTTCGACGATTGTGCCGCTGAATTCGTGGCCGAAGGTTATGGGGATTGTTTCTTTGGTTACGGGGTGAGGTGTTCGAGGGGCGAAGGTTGGGCCGCCGAGGAATTCGTGGAGGTCTGGAGTAGGCAAATGGTTAGCGATGAATAGCTGGATTGATCTGTAAGGACATAAAGATTGTGAAAGTATGTACCAGTTCCACAGATGCCCACAAAGGCAGGCTTCACTTTAATCTGCCCCTCTCCGCATTTTGGCTCTTCAATCTCTTCAACTCTAATGTCCTCAGTCCCGTAGTATCTTGCTGCTCGCATAGTGTTTCTGTTGCGTTACTGTGTTGTCAGTTGGTCAATTGGTGTAATTGAATGTTGTAGCAATACGTGAGGACTTTCATATACTTATGGTATTTTGGTGCCAGCTAGAGTAGCACGAGATACCATACAAACTTGGGTGTGATGCTCGACCCCTCACGCCACTTCGAGGTTATCTCGGCCAAAAGGCGAATGACTGAAGTGGATTCAGGAACAGCATCATGAATGGCCTGATTAGAACGAGCCAGTGTCTGCAGTTCAAAGAGTAAGCACGGGGTTAAGCAATAGTCGGCTTCGAGTGATGAGGGGTTGTCAGACGCTATGTCATGCCTGGTGCTGTTGAAGGTTGTGGGGAGAGGAGAGCACAGGCGGAACACTTCAGCTGTTACTGTAAGCGACTCTGTTCCGCTGTGGCTGAAGCTCAAATCCAGCCACATCTGGCATCGACGCCAGCATTAATACTCCCAACCAGATCTGGAACGATAAATCAGAATAATGGGAGTACAGATGCAACAGGAAGCACTGAAGTATTTGTCACCCATCGGGTCAATAATTATGCTGTACAATCACAGACGTGCCGTTCAATGTCCCGAATGTGAGCGGGACTTACCCCGCCATGGTTGCCCCACTTGGTAGCATCGAATATCTGGGGAAAGGTGGGAGGAAGTCGCTTTGTTGACAATACTCAAACCTCTTTTCACAAAGCTTCTTTGAATTTAGCATTGAATTGCGAGTACCGCCAACATGTATACAGCTTCGTTCGCTTTCTTCGAGGCGCTATGGGAGGTATGTGTGGTTCCATGCTTGCAGTAATTTACATGTGGAACTGATAAAATGTCAAGGCGGGGGTTACCCATTGCTTTGTGAATCTCGGGTCTGATCATCCCTCTATCATGGAAGCAATCGTCAAAGGTCAGAATGAAAAAGAAGGCCAATTTCCAAAGATCATAACATGTCCCAATGAAGTTTGTAATCCCCACCTCTTACACGACCAACAGTTACTTATTTCTGCAGATGGTAGCTCTGTCAATGGCCGATGGCTACGCTCGTCTCACCGGAAACCCCCAATGTGTACTCGTACACGTCGACGTTGGAACTCAGGGTCTGGGAGCAGCGATCCATAACGCCTCTTGTGGTCGAGCACCAGTCCTCATCTTCGCCGGTCTCTCGCCTTTCACAATTGAAGGCGAAATGCGTGGTTCTAGAACCGAATACATCCACTGGATCCAAGACGTACCAGACCAGAAACTCATTGTGGGACAGTACTGCAGATATAGCGCTGAGATCAAGACGGGCAAGAACGTCAAGCAGATGGTCAACAGAGCGTTACAATTCGCGTGTAGTGCGCCAGCTGGGCCGGTGTATTTGACTGGGGCGAGAGAGGTCATGGAGGAGGATCTGACGCCATATAAACTTGACAGTGCATTTTGGAATCCTGTGGAGCCAGCGGCGCTGACAGAGAATGCGGTGAAAACTATCTCGGAAGCTCTTGTTGAGGCAAAGGAACCTTTGATCATTGCTGGCTACACAGGTCGCAATCATGCTGCAGTTGGGGCTTTAGTCAAGCTTGCAGATGCCGTCAAGGGTCTGAGGGTTCTGGATACTGGTGGCAGTGATATGTGCTTTCCTGCGGATCATCGGGCGTGGCTCGGCTTGAGATATGGCAATGATGAGTCCGTCAGAACTGCAGATGTCATTGTTGTGATCGACTGCGGTAAGCAACAAGATTGGGGAAGTAAAGTTGGAACTAAAGGGATATACAGATGTTCCATGGATCAACACACAGTGCCATCCAAAAGAAGGCGCCAAGATATATCACATCGATGTCGACCCTCTGAAGAAGTGAGTAATTGCAATTGCCAATGTCGCCAGCTTTTTATAACACATGATAGTCAAATGCCCGTGTTCTATCTGAACGCCCTCAAGAGATACAGAGCCGACAGCTTCACCTCAATATCCCAACTCGCCAACTACATCACCTCGTCCCTGTCCACCAAAATCAACTCTGAAGTCTTCACTCAACGCTGGGACGCGCTCGCCGAATCGCATAGCAGAAAGCTGGCCGATATTGCGAAAGCAGCAGAGCCAAAATCTGACGGAACTTTCGGAACAGGATATCTCTGTCGCACAGTGCGCAAACTTGTGCCTCAAGATAGCATTTTCGCTATTGAAGCTGTAACAAACACTCTTTTCGTGGCGGATAACATTCAAGCTACTCTCCCAGGCTCATGGATTAATTGTGGAGGAGGCGGACTAGGCTGGTCTGGCGGTGGAGCTTTGGGCATCAAGCTTGCTTCGGAATTTGAGAACGGAGCGGGCAAGGGCAAGTTCGTTGTCTGTATTGTGGGTGATGGAACTTTCTTGTTTTCCGTCCCTGGATCTGTATACTGGATTTCACATCGTTACAAAATTCCTGTTCTGACGATCGTACTCAATAACAAAGGTAACTTACAGCCCTTCAAAAAAGAGTTCTTGATTTTAGAGAAGATTCAAGCTTACACAAAGCCAGGATGGAACGCACCCAGGCGATCAATGCTTCTTGTCCACCCCGACGGTCTCGGCTCAAAAGCAACCAATGCAGAGCTCAACATCGACTTCAGTCCCTCGCCTGACTACGCAGGTATCGCGAAGGCTGCTGCGGGCGGCAATCTGTTTGCTGAGAAGGTGGAAAATGTGTCTAATCTGGAGGATGTTTTGAAGAGGGCTGTGGAGTCTGTGAAAAGTGGGACGAGCGCGGTCATTGATGCGAAGGTTGTCTCTGGGTGCTAGATTATGAAATATGATATTACTTAGCTACGGGTAAGAGAGGTAGATTGGAGCTGGCCTTGGCTCGGTGATGACTTCTTCCTTTCGGAAACTGAGGCATTGGTTGTTGACAGCATATGTCATTCCATTTCCCTGATCTTCGATATGTTGTCTACAGCTCTTTTCACCCGGACAAAATTTCGTCAAACCTTAGAGCAGTCATTAGGGAGCGAAGTCAAAAAACCAATTGCCTCGAAAATCTCCCTGCAACAATCACAGAAAGACTCTTCAGGGGGAAGGAGCAACCCCCTCGCTAAACTTCTAGCGAGCAAGCCCCACCACGCCCCTCCAAATCCAGCAACCCCTCCCGGCCCTCTCTCTCAAGTCTTCATCTTCTCGCTCACGGTCAACACGAACATCGAGTCACCCCCACCACCCCGCCTCTTTATTTGCTTGGCTGTCTGCATGCAACAAGGGATAGGGGTTCAGATACGATGTGCAACAAATCCAAGTGACTCAGATGATTGATCACTCGACCACTCAGACAAACCAACCAACCATCCGATGACGGCGGAAGCGCAAGTCCAACTTGCTCTAGCCTGCACTATTCTGCAGCCAGTTGGCCGAATGACTGCAAGCGTCAACTGCACGTCTGCATGAACAATTGACAGCCAGTCAACCCCATGCATCATCAATGCATGTAGATGTGCAACAAAACATTAATTCTGCAGAGAAACTCGAGGCCTCCAACCTCAAAGCAGATCTCCATGCATGATCACGAGGGGAATGCAAGCACTAGACCAAATCAGAAGACGCTGGGTAAATCGTCAGCGTTATCTTTGATACTCAGTCGACTGATAGCAACGTCTTGTGCCTGATTAGGCCGAGTCACATCGCTATTACACGATTACCGAAGATCAGACTCTCTTTGTTGATCTTGGACCTTGGCGAGCCTCAAAAGTCGGTGTACCTAGGTAACGAGTCGTCGCTGAGCAGGCTCACTACCCACGTGACGCTCCCATGACCGACAAGCCAGAGGTCCAGCCTCCCTTCGTGGATATCCCTGGCCTCGCGAATTTCCGAGATATTGGAGGGTGGCCAATCGAGGATGGGAAGGGGGTGGTGAAGGGTACGGTTCGGAAGGGCATCTTCTACAGGGGTCCGGACACCACCACCGCGACTGATGAAGGTGTGGTGAAGCTCAGAAGTTTGGGGGTCACTACAGATTTCGATCTGCGTTCGAAGGGGCAAATAGAAAAAGCAGGTGGATTCAAGGAACTCGAGGGGATACAGAGGGTTTGGTGTCCTGCGTTTCCTGATGGGGAATACTCGCCAGAGAAAGCGGCTGCGAGATATGTGCTATATGCAAGCGATGGAACAGAGGTAAGCGATTTTCCTCTCTGACTGTTTACTTACAATGGTACTTTACGTGAACTACAATGCAGTCGCTTGTTCTTTTCACAATCGCGAAGTACCAGTCTCACAGAATGTATAGGGCATTGTCGAAGCATTCACTGAAATCCTCACTCATGGTGCACCCGCCTGTCGGACTATGCTCCTTCATATAGCATCGATGTCCCTTGATTCTCCAACAGCATGTTATATCCACTGCACAACAGGCAACAACCGATCCGGTGTCTTCGTTGGCATCATTCTTTCACTCCTCGGTGTAAAGCCCGAAGTCGTCGCAGAAGAATACAAACTTTCAGACATCGGCCTCCAACCCATACGAGAAGGCGTCGTAGATCGTCTCATGAAAAGTCCAGTCTTTGCTCGATCTGGTGGAGGCGGACGAGAACGAGCGGAGCGAATGGTTGGTGCTAGACTGGAGAGCATGTTGGCTATGCTGGAGATGGTGGACAGGAAATGGGGTGGTGCAGAGAAGTATGTAAAGACGATGTGTAAATTGACGGATGAGGAGATTGCGAAGGTTAGGAAGGTCTTGGTGAAGTCGAATGTTGTAGTACCTGAGCGGAGGAAGTCAAGAGCATGGGAGACTTCGAAGGAGATTTTGAACAGGTTGAGGAATGCTTTCAGTAGCTGACAGACGAGTGTCTACTTGGACCGAAGCCTTTTCTGAGCTTCACAAGGAGCATACAAACATGGCACGCAGCAATTACTCGGATTGTCTTGTGTTTAATCATGAGTCTACTATTACTAGCATCACAATCAACGCGACAATGTCGCAGCCTCTTGTATTCTCCCCTTCTTTGCACGCTTCAGCCCTCGCTCGTTCCTGATAGCGCAGCATCTCGTCCTAAAACATGCGTTCGCAAGTCAGCAGCAAGAAAATTCCACTCATAATAGCCTCTCAAGGTTTTGAATAAAGTAATCCAAAGCCCTTAATTCTCTGAATTACATCTACTTCTTCCTCTCCAACTCCTCACACCAAACCTTCAAATCCTCCCCAAACCGATCAAACTTCTTCTTAAGATTCCCACCCAACCACCCATCAACAACAAACACCCCACCCATGAAACCCTTCGCCTCTTCACTCTGCGTAAACCTCGTTCCCATCCTCTTCCCCTTCCCCTCCCCCTCGCCCTCTCCCTCCGCATCAACCTCAATCTCAACCTCCACCCACTCAAAACACCTCACAGCCACCAGTCCATGCCACACGCCCCTCCACCTCAACCTCCCCTCCCCATTCTCCAAAATCTCAAGAAGCGCTTCGCCGCCCCAGAACGTGCCGTGCACTTTATCGCCTGGAACGACGGAGAAGCCGGTTGTTTTGGAAGGGTCGGGTGACCCGTTGGGGAGGAGAGGCGTGAGTGTTTTCATGTAGTGCTTGTCCCAGAGTGTGAGGGATGGCCAGTCGAGGAACTGAGGGGGATGTTAGTGAGAGAGTTTTTTTGAGTAGTAGAAGAGGGGAGGAGGGGACTCACGGGCGCGGACGAGGGAGGGAGGTGCGGCGATGAGCGTTGAGGAGGTGATGATTGTCATTTTTCTAGAGGGTTTGGATGAACGTGAGAGATATTCGCTTGTACTTAGAATCCCAATTTTCCGGGTCGGGTCCTTGCAAATGGAATGTGAATCGTACAGAATGAGCTGAATATGAAGCTGGCAGTTCTTTGCTTTCTCCAAGATGCCTATGAAGTGATATCGCTGTCGCTTTAAAGGTGTCAAGGAAGTGACGATGCTGAGCTTACCTTCTACCTCATCTTACTTGTATAGTTGTACAGGTAGATCATCCTGTTATTCTTGCGACGCCTCATCGTCATCTATCATACTTCAACGCAAAAGTCAATCCTCAAGAACGCTTGTTGCACTATTATCTGCATTTATACTAATAGATTTTTTGAAAGTTGAAGTCCCATTCACAGCTCATGCACCGTCATGTCTCAAACACAAGTTGAAACTTCAGCATAAAACAGGCTTCTGTCATATACTCAAGTGCCAGAGACAGCTCATCAATTGGACTGGGCCGACCTTGCCACTCTCGACTTGTCGACTTTCCACGAGCCCGGCGGTAGGCAGCTTCTGGCAGCACAGCTCAAGATTGCCATTGAGCAAATCGGTAAGCGTTGGCTGAGGTGTCCCGAGGTCGCAATTCTGATCTTATGAAGGTTTTTTCTACATTACAAACTTTGGTCTAGAACAAGCAGATGTTGATCGCCAATCCGCTATCGGCAAGGAATTCTTCAACTTGGATACTGCAGAAAAGTTGAAGTATCGGGCGGATTTGGAACATGGAGGATACAACGGATACAAACCAATAGGAATTCGCGAAATTGCACCAGGTGAGCAATGGCCATTCAGATCTAGATCTCCATCCTATACTCAAAGATAACTCTGGGAATAGGCTACTTCGACTACAGGGAAATATACAACATTCCCAAATTCGTCCCTCAGTACGAGCGTCCACATCCTGCCGTGATCAAGGAGAATTGGCCCGAGATATCGAAATTCGGAAAGTATATTCATGAAGAGGTAGTGTCCAAACTCTTGGTACTCTTCGCCATCATCCTGGAACTGCCTGAAGGATTTTTCTTGGAAACTCATCGTTATGCCGAAAGAAGTGACTGCCATCTTCGCTACGTGAAGTACCACGCTAGGACGCCAGAAGTCAACAAAGCGATTAAAAATGTCTGGGTCGAAGGCCATACAGACTTCGGCAGCTTGACATTACTCTTCCGTCAACCGGTGGCAGCGCTCCAGGTACGGACTCCACAAGAAACATGGAAGTACGTCAAGCAGTATCCGGGGAGCATCACCGTGAATATCGCAGACTCATTATCCTTCCTCACCAACGGCTATCTGAAGAGCAGCATCCACCGGGTCGTTGCCCCACCACCAGACCAAGCCAATCTAGACAGACTGAGTGTATTGTATTTTGTCCGATCCGAAGATGATCTGGAATTGAAGACAATTCCCAGTCCTCTCCTTCAGCGCCTCGGACTGGATAAGCAACCAGAAGGACCAGTGTTGACAGCCGGAGAATGGGTGAAAGCTCGCGTCGCAAAGAATGTGAATAAAGCTGGTGATTCTACCAAGGAGAACGGTGAACAGGAGATCATCAAAGGAGTCTCTGCGAAGTACTATGATTGAGGAAAAACAGCTGCGTTCGACCCGTCAGAGAGCATTGCTGGCGGGACTCCCTTGTAGAAATAGATATAAGATGCGATCGATTTCACTACGCAACCAAAAACCTCAAAAATTGAATATCTGCGCATGTGCAATAGAGATTTTCAACAAATGGCGCGTCGCAGAAATTGTTCGTGGTGGCATTGCTGCCTGCCTCCCTGTGGAAAACAAAGTCTCGGCTAAATGGCAACGACAGACCAGTTTGCAGCGCAAAACATTCTTGTTCCCCTCCCCGAGTTTAATTTCCTCCAACATTCCGAACATGATCAAAGTTTTGCTAGTGCGATGATATCCAGCTCTTTTGACAAGGCAGATTTGACTGACAGACTCCTAGCTCGAGGCCGTCGAGTTTCTGCCAAGAAGCGTTTCCTTTCTTGCACGACACTAGAATCCTCAGCTGAAAAGGTGGCTTGCCGATGCCAATCTCCTCCGTTTCAGGTACCAACCGTAGGATGTAAGACCTGGGGAAAGGCGCCGCAACTTTAACCCGACACCACCAGCCCTGCTCCGCCTTATGAGTTGTCCCGTCTCTTCTAGTGGCCGGATGCAGCCCATGTCCAAATTGATTCCGATAACTTGCATTCAGAGTGAGGAGGCTCAAGGACAAAAGGACCTCTATGAATAGCTCGGGGCTCAACTCCACGGTGTGGGTTTTTCCTATTGGGCACCTTGAGAAGTTTGGCGTTTATGGCTGCAAATCAAATTTCAATGTCTAAAAGCTATTGGTGGCAGCACCCGCAAGGAGAAACCCCTTCCTAGCCTCATGCAATCCTTCAGGAACAGAGCCTTAGGAAAGGGGGCTCATATTTTAGTGTTGTTGATGTCGAGATTAAGTAGTCATTGGGGCGTTCGATAAAAAGTACAAAAGGCGGAATTCCTGCTCCAGAGAAGTCGCTTGCCTGTACCAGACTTCAGCCATCTCTTCAACATCACAAGCACTCGCTTAATCACTTTAGTCTAACATTTCAAGTCAGCCTTTCAAGATGCGTTTCTCCTCCAGCATTCTCCTCCTTGGCGCTGCCTCTGCAGCAGTTGCCGAAACCTCTGGCCAACGTCTCTCAATGATGGCAATTAGAAGCGTGTTCGAGCGTCAAGTAGACTTCTGCGTCCCAGTTACAGCTCCAGCAACTTGCGAGAGATCCTGTGGTCCTGGAAACATCGAATGCGTTAGCTTCCCAACGTGCTATAACCCAAGCGCTGGAGAAAGCTGCTGCTCCAACGGAAGTAAGTTCTTATCCTCTGACATTCCAGGATCATCTCCTCTAGAAACAACAAGCTAACATGACCAGAATACTGCCCTGCTGGATTCTACTGCACTGATGCTGGATGCTGTCCTAATGACACACCCCTCTCAGAGTGTGGTGCCACGATCTCCCTGAGCGTCATCCCACCTCCTGCTGCCACCACCGAGGCTCCAGTCCCAACCGCATCTTCCACAACATCTGAAGAGGTCATCACCACGCCGGAGCCAGAGCCAACAACGTCGACTACCTCCACCACATCTACGACTTCTGGCTCATCTGAGCTGACTACATCGACTGCATCGACCATCTCTTCATCCTCGTCCGTAGAAACTCCCGATGCATCGTCAACTACAACGTCGGCTCCAATCCAAGTCACAAATGCTGCACAGAAGTTGGGCTCTGAAATGGTTCCTCTTGCCATTGGAGGACTTGGTGCTCTCTTCATGGCACTTTGAGCGAGCGATAGTCAGAAATCTAGCGAGAGGGAGTAGGTGTATGGAGAAAGTAATAAGGTGAACAAAGGTCACGCAGCTGCATTTGATACGATAGTATGCGGGGGATCGAATGGAACCTTGTACACATCATTTTGAGGTGTGATCAATCTCTGTATCGCATGTAAAAAGTGACTTCACATCGAATATCATGATCAGATCGTGAGAGCGTGTTGATGTGGCCATCACATAAACGAAAATTTCTTGATTTTATTTGCAATTGTCCCACCAGGAATCAAACCTGTCTCAAGAGAGTTAATTGACACAGGACTGAGATGGTGGTACCCCACAGTAGTCTCCAGATTTGGAAGCTCGTTCCTCAATTGGAGGGCAAAAATTTATTTTCTTGGAGCCCTGTGAACATATCAGATTTATTGCGAATGAGGCTCGTCTCGACCTCATGGTTTTGGTACTGCTATGTTTCGTCCGCTTGTATACAATTTATCAATCGCAACATCGTACGAGGCCCCATTCCAAAATCTTCTCCTGCTAAAGTCATGCGGTGATGTGGAATAACACATGATACTCCTCGCTTGGCAGCAAGTGACGATCGCTAATACGAAAGCAATATCCACATATGAATAAGAGTAATCTACATATAATCAGATAATTCTTATACTCAAGTAATATTAGTAGAAGCTCTGACGTTGAAGCAGCGGTAAAGTGAAAGGTAAATACCGGAGATTTGTTTACTTGCTCTCGTTTGGAACATAAGCGAAACCTTTTGTTATTATAACTTCAAAGGGTCCTGAAAATCTCGTTCATGATCACTGATTTGCGTCAGTAGGTCTGGCAAATTTAAACCCGAGTTTGTTTCGAAGCTCTCGAGAATTCAAGAGAAGGTAGGATATAAGTCGCGAGAGAAAAGGGCCAAAAATATATATACTCAAGCTGCCAGGCTTGCGCTTGCGGAAGCGGAATCGGAATTCTACTCACTTTTTGCGTGTTTTGGGTTTTCAAACATTCTGCGCTGAAGTGGTCTGTATTTTTGTTTTTTCCTTCGTACTTGTAACTGCACTTGCGGAACTGGCCAGATTCCGCCGCTGCAATGCTCGCTCTGCTAATTGTTCACTGCAACCTGGAGCTTGCCTAGAACTCAGAGCGAAGTTCAGTTTGAGCACTCCGACTCATAGCGGCCTCGAATGATCCTGAATGGGACATTATTCGACTGTGACTTTCAATTGTTAAATTTCTATTCGATGTTAGTCACAGAGCTTGAATGAGTTGGCAAGTTGAGGCCTGGCAGCTGAGATTTGTGTAAAAAGTTTTTGAATTTTCTTATTTCGTTGCCAGAATCTTTCTGTATTTTAGCGAATATGACTTACTGAGGTCCCTTGACTAAAATCCTAATTGAAGTGCAACTCTTTATCTCGGAGAATGATTTAAGCGAGCACGCCCTGCTCCAAGTAAACAAGAAGCAAAAAGAGGAGGGCGAGAGATGGAAACAGTCAAGCTGGGAGACTTATCATCACATTTACTAAAGATTCGTTGCCACTTAATTTTTTTGCTTTTCTTATTTCCCGCGTGGAATTCGACGCCGCTCTGTTTTTGGGTTTTGACCCGGAACTGTTTGGCATACTTGCGGCGGATCTCCTGGATCGCGGCTCTCTGTGGCAACAGCTAAGAAACTCCTCCCCATTTGTTTCATGCTGATATGGTTGTGGGAACTGTAATGACTGTGTACTCTCCTTCTCGCTCCGACACAGGATCCTGGACGGGAATCCCGTATCATGTCTTTGCCTATTTTGGGGGCTTTTTGAATTTTTGGAGGGCTGTTTGTGGAATGTTGGAAGTCATCGATGAGATGAATGATGAGCTTCCACAGCTGAGCTTTGAGGCATTGGTAACAGCATTTTGCTTAACTCACTGCTTATGAAACTGGTAGTCTGTGATTAGAAAAGAGTTTGGGATGTCTTTGTCTGGAGATGTCGGGAGCTGAGGTTGCCTGCATGGCTTAGTTCCATGGATGGCTAACTTAGATAATAGACAGCAAAAGATCCAAAGAAACCTGAATGCTTCTCTGGAAGGGCGGAAGTCCATTATCGGGTTGAGCACTCTCAATTGGAACCTGGTCACTTGACGAGAATAGTCATTTGGAGGAGAGTATTAGGCAACCTCGAATTTGTACATAACTCATGCATATCCAATACATCCTCCGCCAAGCTACTTTGACAAATATTCAAGCCTTTCCCGTCGACCCCATAACATCCATCTGGTACTCAATCAACTCTTGAATCAAATCTGTTCCCTTGCCCATCAACTCTGTCAAAGGTACCTTGCCCGTGTTCTCCGCTACATATTTATTGTATTTTGACAAAACTAGCTCGTTCACATTACACCTCGTCATCCCGCCTTTGATACAGCCTCGCATCGTGTCATCTGGGAAGGTATTCGTTCCGTGTAGGACGAGCGTTGCTTTTCCTTTGATTGCCTCGCGAATCTTATCGAGTCTGGAAATGGATGTCAGCAAAGCTCTTTAATCGTGAATTCGAGCCCCATGACTATGATGTATCCAGTTTGTGCTGTTCCAACTGCTTGCGTCATCATCTCGATCCAGAGGAGGCATCTTTGAACTAATTCCAGCCCATAGTCTCCCTTCCCATACATCACTCGGCCGGAATCAAGAGAACAGATAGCGTACCTTTCGAAATCTAACTTAATGTTTTCCACGCCTCCATAATTCCCATGCACATTCCCAAAAGCCGGCGCCAAAAAGTCAATCCCCGTATCCACAAACCTCTTCGCCTCAACCTCATCCGTCAACAATCCTTCCAAATCCCCAGTATCCGCAACTCCGTCCTCCCCACCATTAATCCTACCGGGCTCAGCTTCCGTAGCGATACCTTTCGCATGCAACATCTTAGTTATGCGTTCGGTCTTCTCGAGATTGTCCTCTTTCTCGTAATGCGACATATCGACCATGATGCTATCGAATGGGTACTCCGATGCGGCAATGATCTCCTCTTCTGATTGTGCGTGGTCCATATGTAGGACTATGGGGACGGAAGCTGTCGAGCAAGCGGCGGCGGCCAGGTGGATAAGGAGAGGGGAGTAGTGCAGGGCCCAGGGGAAGAGGAGGATTTGTGCTGGGGAGCGTTTCTTCTCGGCGGCGCGGACGACGGCTGTGATCGTTTCGAGGTTATACTTTGGGACAATCAGTACGTAATTCAGACAGTGATCATTGAGAGAGGTGAATCTACAGATACAACACCAATAACTCCATACCCTCCCTCCTCCGCCGCCTTCAGCATCTTGACGGCCTTGTTATCCTTCATTGACGGCATTGTGTTTGCTTATTAGATCGGAATCGTACCAAAATTCGACTTTATATTCAAGTTAAGAGGTGAAAAAATACCGAAAGCTTGAATAGAGGTATTGGGAAGTTTGAGACCTCGCATTCAGGCTGTTTGTCTACGAAGCGATCATCGGAGAGTGGGGTGTCGTCGTCCATTTTACCCCACCATTCGAATTACCCCGCTAAGTTGGGGGAAGGTTAGCCGAAATACCCCTTTTACTGGCGAGCTTTATCCGCCTTCAAAACAATGAAGGGATTAAGTATTCAGAGAGGCACACTGGAATAGCTTTGGAAGAGTCCACTTAGTGAGACTTCCGCTCCGTGTTCATTCAAAGTTTCCTCACAGACCCAGAATGTCTGTTGATATCAAAACAAGAGCTGAAAGGTCGATGTAAACAAGCAGTTGCCGCTACGCCGTGTCCGTTACGAGAGTAGGTGAACGGCACCTGCATTTCTTTTACAGTAAATAACAAGAGTAACATTTTATCGGGTGGGGGGCTCACTGTTTTCCCAGAGGAATAGTATGACTTCAAGATCGTCAATGAGTCCTTGAAGCAAAGACACAAGACCACGCTATTCTCATCTCTCTTCTTGAGATGATGACATCGACCTCTCAGCTTTAACCCCATAGCTTCCCTACCAGAAAGCACACCCTTCCCATAAACGTGGAGGTATAATTCAAAAGTAGCCCCCGCGGTCTGGTGAGCGCAAACCTATGGGGGTCATCAATTTCCTCTCCGAGCTCGGCATCGTGCCTCAACACCGAGTATGTAATAGAAACAACATCACCTCGTCTGCAGCGCGGGATGTATGTTCGGATTCCCTGTACCTGGGGAACCACTGGGATCAAGCCACGAAACCCGAATCTGGTGGAATTTAAGCTTATTTTGACTGTGGGGAGTCCGTTGGACAAATGTATGCTGCGAGGGATGTGGCGGGAGCTTATTTTGACGACCATGGTATGCGTGGGCTGTGTAGCTGTAGAGCAATCGATACGCAAGAATAGATTTCGCATTATAATCTCTGGTATCCCTCATCCCTATGTCTTGATCCTAACTTACATCCAACCAACTATATATACATCCTATCCTGCTGCTTTCAACTTATATCCTCCTCCTCCCACAGCTCCATCCTCTCTCCACAAGGATACCCAAGCCCCCATCAGTCCTATTCTCTCTCATTTTCTTTCCAAACTACACGTCCGGTGCCCTAGTCTTCAATTGCACCCCATGCCATCCCTTGATCTCCTCCCCAAGAACCTCATTAACCAACCTCTGCTGCTTTAACATCCCCAATCCCCTGAACCTCTCGCTAACAATATCGATCCCATACATACTCCCACACCCACCACTGATATCCTGCACCTCGAGACTCGTGCACTGCAGCTCCCGCATCAACATCTCCCAGATCTGGCGCTCCTTATCATTCAGATGTTCCGGTGCTTGTAGGATCTCTTGTTCTCGAGCTGCTTCCTCGGCAACGCCGGCAGAGCCAGAGCCGATTGTGCCTTGCGGTGTAGATGGGGAGGATGAGGGCGTGCTATATCCTCTGCGAAGGGAATTATGCTGATTCTGAGATTGTGCGAGGAGAGAGGTGGGCTGGCGGCGGGTTCGTGGGAGTGATGCTGAAATCGAGGGAGATGCAGATTTCGTGGCAACTGAGCGGGCGGGACAGATTGCTGTTGCGACGCAGCGGGACGTGGTTGTCGAAGTTGCACATCGTAAAGCCTTGCCACTTCTTAGACACCTCCTCATGCTTGCTGTTGCTGCTCTGTCCATTATGTCCTGCTCCCTTCTTTCAAATCTGTCCTCGTACGATTTCTGCTTCGAAATTCGAGATGCTGGCCGGAAGTGAGTGATGCTTGACCTGGGAAGTATTGATAGTCAGATGGTCGGGAGATTGGGTCGTAATGCTGTCGATGTGTTGCACAATCTCAATTGTTGTCGTCTGATGTTGAGATGGAGCTCCAAGTCCAAGCTCTGAGCTCGAAAATAAGTCGTCCCATCATCACCAATCCTCGGCTGTGAATTTCAAAGCCAGCCAGCCTCGCTTACATAATAGCACGCCACAGTCACATGATTCAGCATTTGTTGACTTTCGATTTCGCGTCCATCTTACTTTCTCCGTGTCAGCCTCGGGAGAAAATGATCGATCGATTGCTAAAGTCGAGCTCTGAAGAATTCGGAAAGGGATCCCTACCTTTTAAATTCACCTGGCTTTGAACAACAAACACATGAACAACACATCCCATCTCCACTTCTTCACCTCACCAGCCACACCTACATGAGCTCCACTCAATTTATCTTCAACTTCCTAAAAAAGTAACTCACCCAAGAAAAGCAAAACTCCACTTCCTTCCATCTCCTCCGAAACCCAAATTCGCATCATTCCGATCCCGATCTCTCCGGAGTGAAACATTGCAACCAGACCCATAAGATCGTCATAGCATGAGACGCATATCCACAGAGCCGCATATGTAAGCATTCCTTACTGTACATAACGTTAGTCCATGCGATATGTACGTACCAAAGACATGATTCAGTTCCACCGCCTATCCATTAACTCCACCAGCTATCCACAAGAGTACAATGATTCACATGCCTATCATAGCACATACATCCACCTTATGGCTATCTACAGTACGGACCCATCAAAGAGATAACGACATAGATAAAGAGAGATAAAGCACGCAAGATACACTCCACAGTGGGAACATCGATAGGTACCTGGTACAGGCAGGTGGGAATGGAAATGTGTGGTGTGTGTGGGCATAGATCCACCTCACGATACCCTCACCGCTCCACCGGCAAGCAGGCACCGCGCCAGAAAAATCGATCCAAGGCTTATACAGTGGAGCCATACGTAGGTGGGGGTTCAACGTTCTCGATTGCTCCCCCCATATCAACTATTCCCATTCCATTCAATAAAAGTCCTCAACGCAGATAGCATTTACGAGGCTATGCCTGCTTGTCTCAATTTTCCCTCCACTAACGACTTCTTCAACACCTCCATGAAAAAAGCAATGATAAGACCAACACTAGCGAACGTGCAAAACAAACGGTGAACTAGAGGGGTATGACATCACATTGCAATCTTCAACAAGCAACAATCAACTCCCAAGTCGCAAATCCATTCCCAAACACGCCTCATCTCCCAAGTACTTGGTATTCCAGAAGCAAGTAACTCTGTCCCAACTTCCCAACTGCATAAAATCTCCGAACCCTCTTCACAAACTGCAGCGAATCAGCCACTCACACACCCCTCCCTCAACACCAAGGACGACCTATCACCACCACCTATCACCACACCTTCAATCTCCTCCCCAATCAATTCATCCCAGGTAGCCAAGTAAAATGCTCGAAAAAACCGTAGAATAGAAAAAACAGGGCAGTGGCGGTGTAACGAAGTAAGAAGTGATGAACCATCTTCCTCTCACACCCACGCATCCAAAGCCATGATTCATGTGCCTGGAACTTGGTTTTCTCTCCCACCTCATCTGTGCCAGATCACGACGCTCTCGCTCTAAGATCGCCATGGTCATCTGAACAGTGTCCAAACGCCAACAACTAAAGTTTTAATTGCCTTAGGCGATTTCAAATCCCGCAATGGAAGTACCTTCCATAGTCAGGTCAGGAACAGCAGGAACAGGAACAAGAACGACTCGTTGCGATTTGTAGGATCTGCATCACAATCACAAGCCCATCTGAATTGAAGCCCGCAAGTAGTCACAGATTCATGTAGGAAGGAAATTCTCAAAAGTGCACGATGACGAGAAAGCGTAAAGATGATCAATCAACCGTCTCTCATTTCAATCAAAGTAGTTAGCTATCCGGATCGACCTCGCTCCCACAGACTACTTCCCCACTTCATCCAGCGCAAGCAGGCAAGACAAGGCAAGGCAAGCAAGCAGAAGAATCAAGAGTTCAGATAAAAGGGTAAAAGAACACCTCAAACTCGAAATAGTCCATTCCCTTCGCTTTCTCAACCTCCAATCCCCCCCGATCTGATCCATCTCCCCCAGCTAAGCTTCTCTGCATCCTTATCGTATCAAGTATTGTTTGTTTGGTTGGGTAATTGTCCGACCATTGCTCCGGTATCCTTTCTATCCCACCCCAATTGCATTGCCCACCACCCGGTCCAGTAATCCCATTTTCTCGTATATACCCATGGGATTATTCCATCTCCACCTCCCCCAGTTCCAAAATCCAGCGCAAAACACAACTTTTTTCCCAAATCCAAAACACAAAGTCGCAATCTCAATTTCGCAAAGGTCGAGAGGCCGTAAGAAAAGCCTTGTGACCACCAATTCCTCTCCCCAACTTGGAAGGGTTCGGATCCATAAAATATTAAAACCCCAGTCTATGTACGAAGGAGGTGAGAAATCGTCGGCAGGGATACCCAGCCGGACAAAAAAATATGCAGGACGCTCAAAAGTACAAGAAAGAATAGAAACTCCGTGCAAAGCAATCATGATGGATGTCCCCGCGCAGAAATGCATTAAGAACGCTCCCGTGGGAGACGTCCAAGAACAAATGGGTATGATCCGAATCTTCTCGTGGCAGACTCGCGACCAATCCGTTTCAAATTTTGATGACCACACTCAGCAAAGAGGTGATCGAAACAATTCCTGTGATTTCGGAGACCAAAATCACCACTTTGATCAGACTTCGCCCTCTCATGGTGCCGAAAAAGAATTATTCGTATCGTCGTTTCGTAAAAGGTAGGGGGTATCAGCCGAAAAAATCACTCAGAATGCTGAAAACGTCAAATTCAACCTCGAATAGCTGTTGCGGTATGAGTGTCGTGGAACGGAAAACCAGCATGCAAGTTGTGGTACATCGGAGACGTACCCGAAACGAAGCCCGTCATCGGGGCTGGCGAAGCAGAGCGAGACGCCTGCGTGCTTGCTTTCTGAGATTGCGGTGCTGGCATCCTCTCCATCATTAACGGCGAGCTATCCGCGGTAGAATCAGCCGATCCGAGAACGTAGCCATCGTCGTTGGTGCCATCGTATTGACCAGATCGCATGGTTCCATCTTTCAACTGAGGAGAAGTTTTGGATGACCCAAACTATAGTAAGATTAGCTTCTGTCCTGTCCGGTCCAGTGATGGTCGTTGGTACGTACAAAGCAGTATTTGTCCAACAATTCGTTGTATGACTGAGAAGCCAGAGCAGGCTTTTCCGTGCCAACAGGACGGGGCGAGTCCGTTCCAGAGGCAGATGCTTGGACGGTGACGGGTTTGACTGCCGGTGCTGGCTTCTGCACTGGTCGCTTGATTGCCATGGTGATGGGCGAAGAGTTATCATCGGCGTCGGTGAACTTCTTGGGTGCTTGCTTCTTTGCTGTTGACTTCATGGTCAAGCCAGACTTGTCACCGAGGACGGTGTTGGCAGCTTGAATGGCAGCGGAGAGCGAGGCACCAAAATCGTATCGGTTTCCAAAAGCTTGTCCATTTGGCTGTGGAGCGCGTCGTGTGAGATTATCGGAACCCAGACTGACAGCAGACTTCACACCCTTTAGGCGAACAGAGGTGCCCGACTCGCCCAAGTAGTCCTTGACGGGTTGCTTGAAGTCGTCGAATTGATACTTCCCATCGAACCCATCAGCGAAGTCATCAAAAGCCACAGGCATATTCTTGGGTCTTCCACTGGCAGGGGGTGACTTCTTGTTACTCCTGGGTAGAGAGTTCACAGGTCGTGATGCGGCGCCAGACATGCCCTTCTTTCCATTCTGTGGCTTGGCCTTTTTGCGGAAGTCAACTTGGTAGTTGGTTGCATTGTTATTGTCCCAGTAGTCAGTGCCGTTAACAGTATACTTCACACAGAAGAACATCGTCTTGGCTTCAAGGTTTGCTTGATCAGCGAGCTTGATGTTGAAGTTGAATCGATCACAACCATCGTGCCTTGTTTGACGAACGTCGTGGTTGAATTCGGCGACGACCTCTGAGGTGGTCTTCCAGTAATCAAGTGTAAAGCGTGCCACGACATTCTTTTGGAACCCCCAATTAGCGACCACAACACTACCCACCAGCGTCTTGTTGTCTGATGATAAGAAGACTCGTTCCACTTTCACAGCTTGTCCTTTCTTGATGGGTTCGGGATTGGGAGGGAAATTAGCAACGACGATCTCCCATTCGAAGGGTGGACTTCTTGCTCCGTCGTCGAAGGGAAACTCGGTGTCGCTGTCGTATTGCTCAACAGGCGACGAGCCTGCACTGACAGCTAAAGGTCGATCAACTTGGAGGAAGTGACGGACGTGCTCGAGGTGCGAGTCGAAATGTACAGCCTTGGAGAACGTCGGCGTGCCCGGCATACTTGAAGGACGCCTCCTCGCGGACGAAGGTCTCAAGGCTGGTCTAACAAGCTCACCAGACTTCTTTCTGAGCATGGGAGGCTTTCGACGAGATCGGTTTGGCTCCTCATCGTCGGTGACGGAGTCCTCGTCAGATCCAGTGAGAGGGGTCTCCGGTTGGCTTTGTCTCATGTCCATGAAGATAGACGTGTCTGTATTCGATCTGTTGTGGCCGAGCTTTCGGAGAGTGTTGACGGTTGTCTCCTCGATATGGGTAGCCGTTGGCTTGTCATCGGACTCTGAAGGTGGCATGATGAGTGTTAGTGCCTGGTTGGCCTTTCCAGTCTCTTCAGCCTTCCTGTTCGGCGAACTCTCCCTATGTTGCTCAATTATCCTGATGGCAGCTTGCAGCTCTGCCAGATTTTCCAATTCCCGACCTCTTAACTCTTTTGTATCCTCGTCATCGCTCGAGTTTTGTGCAGAGTCGGGTGGCGAGATGACTGCGCCAGCAGGTATCTGAGTGTCGTCGGTCACAGGAGGCGGTGATTGTCTGATGCTGCCAGAAGCAGTCAAACCGTTTGTATCATTGTTCTCCTTGTCGGCTGTTCCAGGTGGTGTTGGCTCTGAGGATGGCGCGAATGATGCGGTCTTGACAGAAGTCGTCCGTCGATGTCTGGTGAGGTATGAGGTTGATCGTGGAAGCTCCGGTCGATTGGAAGCTGGAGCCCCCAGCGTTTGTCCAGACTGATATGATGAGGAAGATCGACGGCTGGCAGCCGGGGAGTGAGGAGCCGACACAGCTGGAGAACGCTGCGAAGGAGGAGTGTAAGGCATTCGTACGGTCAACGCCTAAATATGGGTTGTGTTGGAGTGACAGGAGTAAGTATAGCAGCTCGACAAGTGTGATTTGTCGAAGAAGCAGCCTCAATTCCTGCTTAGCATTTGAATTTCTCGACTCTACTCTTGGTAGGAACTAAAAGATGCTGCGCTAGTCTTCGACGGAAGGATCAGGTCAGCCTCGTCCTTTGGTCTATTCTGTAGGGTTGCTGCAATGCAAAAGAGGAGAAAAAGAAAGCGGGAAGAAATGTGTAGGTAATGTGTAGGTGGCACTCGTCGGTCGAGGAGGAGGCTACATTGGAGCGCATGCAATTACTCAGACTTACGAGAGGAGGGTGTAATGGGGTCTTCTGCGAAGCACGGGGCTAGGGCGAGGGCTATATGAGGCTCGAGGAAGGTCAAAACACGGCGTATTCCAGCTATCGTGTGTGATACTCTTCGGCGTCGGAAGGAGCGATCGAGTCGTTCTTTGTCGAGTCGGGGGGTTAGTCGACGGGACTGAAGGCAAGGCTCGGATCTCGTGGGTAGAGGTGGAAAAGATGGTACCAGGACAAAGCCAAAATATTGTTGGCTTCTCGACCTGTTCCTTCTGTTTCCGGGCGTTGTTATTGTTGTTGTGTGGTGTGCGGCCTGCCTGGGTTGACGCGGGAGGGCGAGGAAAGAGTCTTTATTGCCTACCGGAGCAAATAAATGACGTCTTGCTGGATTATGCGAGCGAGCGAGGAAGCAAGGACTGATCCAAATGTCGAGCTCGTCAATTGTATCTGGAAAAAGGAATCCAACAGCACAACAATGGAATGAGGAGATATTAATGTTGATGAAGGCTGGCTCAGGCCTAGATGTGTGGTGGTGAGAGTAGGAGGGAGGGTGTGGTGGGAAGCAGGAGAATAAGGATGGACGCGGCGGTCTCTGGCTTCTGGCTCTGGCGCTCGCTCCTTGGAAGGTGCTGGGGTTAGGCGAGTAGTGAGGTGAGGTGAGGTGAGGATAAGATGGGAGGATGGGGTTAGAGCGAGGGAAGAGAGTGGGGACCAGTTGAAGATGGTGCAGGCGATTGAAATCAAGCCAGACCAGGATTGGAATTAGTTGAAGGGCGAAATGGATGGGTGAGTTGATAGCGCGGCAGCAAGATGCATAGGAGGCAAAAGCTGCAAAGGCAAAGCAGCATCAAAAAGCCATGGCATGAACCGGGGGGTTGCACATAACTTTAGCTACATCGACATGGGTCGACATGGGTCGACATGGGTCGACATGGGTCGACATGGGTGGTACGAGGCCGCCTTGATCTGCCAAACATGGTGGGTCTTGATATCCTGGTGCTGGTGCTGGTGCCGGTGCTGGTTCTGGTGCTGGTCCTGGTCCTGGTCCTGCTTCTTCTGCGCTTTGCTTTGCTCCTGGTCCGGACTCAACAATGGATTTCAGTTGGACTGGGCAAGGCTGGAAGAGGACAACACCAACAACAGGGGGGCTGCTCCCATCATGATTCTCCTCCTCCTCCTTCTCCACCACGACGACGCACATCTTCATGCTCTCCTCTCCTCTCCTCTCGTCTCGTCTCGGATTCTCTCCTCTTCTCCTCTTCCCCCAGCATTCCTCAACTCCATACTTTCCCTCTCCTCGCCAAATTTAAGACTGAAACTAGAATGCCAAACTTTTCTCTCTTGTCTCTTAGTAATCTGGAGATCCCCAGCTGTGCCGGTTACACGCCCGGTGTCATGTCCCCGTGCTGCTCGCTACGAATAGGGATGTCACTTCAATCTAGTTTGTATTACACTTTGCAGCCTGCTCTGGACTGCTGTTCAAACAGTGCAAATAATCCATATCCAGCGCTCTCCGGCTTCAACGGGTTAGAAACAGCAGACACGGCACCCGTGCCGCAAGCAGAGCATGCCGAGTCCGAAGCCCATACATCTTTGAATGCATCATTGGCACATAAACATAAGAAAATAACCTCATGCCGTGCGTAATCCTGTACTGACCGCGAGTGTAAGATGAACTGCTTTGTGGCAACCCTCTCTGCCTTTTTCCTCTCCTGACTACTCCAAAAATTCTGTTATCGCAAACGGCCACAACAAACCACACATATTTCGAGTTTGCTGGGGTGATGGGCGATATGTGGCTAGGCTGCTAGAGGCTCTGGATCCCAGCAAATTTCTCGAGGAGGGTGGGACACAACGAGCAGGATGTCTGCAGTCGTTGATTCGCTGTGCGTCAAAGTGGAGAGGAGAACTTGCAAAAGTTGGCGTTGCCGGTTTGATGCCAAGTTGCAGCCACAGCGAGCTAACGGCCATCGGCCATGCAACAAGCAGGCGTAAGCTGGGATCAAGGGTCTGTCCATGCTTGCATCGGTCTGTGCCAGGGTGGGGAGTGGACTCGAGGCTTGGCCCTTCGTTTGAGCGAACGGGCCAGCAGCCATGGCAGAAGTTGACCTTGACCTACAAGGGCAAGGCCAGCATGGAAAAGTCGGCATCCCATCGAATTGACACCACTCACAACCACACTTGCTCTCCTGCACTTCACAGGCTCACACCAAGAGTGACTGCAGCCAGCCAAGCGTTGGAGAGCTTCACAATTCTGGTTGAGCCCGCTTACTGGTTGCCACCAGATGAAGTCGACACGCTGCTCAATATCCACAGATGCAGAAGGAGCAGATGCAGGCAAGTCATGGATAATGAGCGTGAGTATGATTCAAGAGCCATCACTCAAGTCATGCATTGCAGCAGAATGGCTGCTCCAGTGCATATTACACTGCTTCACCTAATCAACAGTACTTCTCCACGAAGTCCCATCTGTCTAGCTGCTGGCTACCGGCATCTCTGAAGAAAGCCACCCCCAGATAAAACGAGAGCTATGGTGAGGGGTACAGACCCTTCGACAAGACCAATCGTCATCCTAGGATGCATTCTAGGAACTCATCTTCAGCCTTCGAGTTGAATACCAATTGACGCTGTTGACCATGATTCAAGCGTTGAGGCTTACACCAAGAAGCACCTGTGTCTCATTCCACCAAAACGGACTTTGCGTATCCTAGCAGAAGTTACTCACGATATTCCATATCATTACCAAGCCAGTCCATCTCTCCTATCTCGGGGTTCCAGCTATCATTAATAACCTCTATCAACATCTGCATCCCCATCTTTGGGCGCGTAGATTGATATCCAAAGGTCTGGTGGCTGTGGCTGTTTTCGCCTGTATCACACTGTATCACAGAAAGTAGTACAGCATCGGGCATAATTCGCCGCCGGATAAGGTGCGAATTCGAAAAGCCGGTGTCACCCACGAAAGATTACGATCCAGATTATAAATGATATGATTATTCTAGCGTTGTTGACAGTCCGGTACTCGTGCCTGTACCCCCATTCTCAAAAGCTTCCGTATCACAACCCCTCCACCCCTCCAGTACGGAGATGCCTACGAGGCAGGACCCCGAATCGAATCAACAGACCATTCGCGGGAGAGGATACAACAGACAAGAAAAGTCTCGGTATATTCGGAACCACATCTATGGGCTGACCGTCCAGATAACAGCTAAGAACTCCCACTTGTCTGGGCTCCTATCAACGATTGGTCCAAGAAATCGAAGAATGAGGGGGATCACCAGAAGGTGGCATGTCTCCCCTCCACCAACAACTCCAGACATAACGCACAAAACACAAAACAAGCGGGTAAGTAAGGCAAGACAAGGTAAGGTAAGCACCCTTCCTTCCTTATCAGAGATCCCTCATCTTACCTTCCCTCCATCTGCAGACCCCGACCGAGCAGATGCAGATGCTATGCAGCTTCAGGTCAGGGTCTGGAGGCAAATGCGGTATCTGATACCAATGAGAAGCATCAGGACACGCCATCCTCAGCCTGTATGGCTGCTAGGCAATCAATCGTGCATTTCAAATTATACCACCTCTCTCTTCTCGTTGCGTGCGCCGCGTCCTTCGCCAATAGCCACTGCCAATTCTCTCTCACCGTCGCGGCATCAAGATTCCAAAAACCGGATATCGGTTACCTTGGAAGACAGGCATTGAGATTGGATATCAAGCCTCCTTCCACTTACAAACAAATAATTTAGAGAAATGGCACAAATACGTGTGGGAGGACAAGTCCAAGGCCAACATCGGCTACCGAAGGACAAAGGCAAAAGTGAGAATGGAGTGAAATGAAGTTGAACACGGCGGCTATGATAGGAATGTACAGTCACCGTCCCAACTCGCCGTCGCCCTCGTCCCCGAAAGACAAAACAATGCCCGTCCCGAAACTTCGCTTCCTTGCCAACATTCCGATGTTTTTCTCTTGGTAACTTCATGCCACGTCGATGGAATTGTATTTGCGACCACCTGACCCTTTACAAGCAAGGCACGACGGAATAGGCCGTCATTGATGATTCCAGCATCGTCGTCGGCGTCGTCGTCGTTTATCATATCATGGCGAGGTGGCAGCACATCCCTGAACCAGGTACCGAGCCCTCCGGAGCATTCCAGTCTCACCTCATCATCATCAGCCTCCACAATCAACATGGAACACCCAACCAAACCAAAACAACTATCGTGGGCCCACCATAACCGCACACCAGGCCACTCCATCAAACTAAACCAAGCGAAGAACCAAAGCCAAAGAGAAAGCTTGGACTCTTCGAAGTGGGCAGCTCGAGTGGGGGCCGGAGCTTCCGCAATTTACAAATCCTGGAGGTCCCCCTCGTCTCCCCCACTCTCATCGCAAACATCGTGATCATGATCTGGTCTGACGTCCTCCCAAATTCCGCATGCCGAATCCGCACTTCACGATGTTTAAAATTGGCACAACTCAACCTCGCTCTCGGTACTTTCGCATCCGGCAAAATACAGAGAGGATCGACCATGTACCTGATCAACACACCACCCTGACCTGAACAAATGAGCGGACCTGACCCGCGCGGGCGGAAGCCGCCATAAGCTTTACTCACTACTCACATCAGATCTTCATCTCGATTTTTCTCAGCCTCCACGCAATTATCATGGCATGAGATAAGATTACGCTGCGTGTTGCTGCGCGGCCGTTTGAATTATTTGCTTTTCTCCTAAGCACGCCGCCCACGCACGGTGAGAGACACGATGACCTCATAGCTGTTTCCACGCAGCCAATCCCCCAATCTCCGGTTCCAAGGTTGCGCAGTGTCGTGACTGAGGCTACTGGGTGAGCTGTGCTGTGCCCCCCGTGATGGCATGGATTATGCGGGCTGGGACCACCCACTGATTCAGGCATGGGGCTGGAGATGCGAATGTGACACTTCACCAATCGAAAACAGATCGCAGACAAGAGACAAGAAAAAAAGAAGAAGAGCTCAAGATTTCAATTAAGCCTCGATCGTGATCGTTCTAATCTGAAGAGGTTTCCAAGCTGGACAATTGTCACGGCATGACACGACACGGCACGACACGGCAGGAAGTATGAAGACTAATCTCAACAATTGAATGCCGCCCGCTGGAGAGTCAGAACCTTTGATATTTTCACAGAGTCATGAACAGACCTCAGCATCTCCTCGGACGACAATAAACGGCAGACGGCACACAAACGGCGCTCACTCGTACGATCAGCAAAGCATAAACTCAAAGTCTCAAAGTGAGAATTCAAACTCAAACCCAAAATCATCTCACCTCTCTCATGCGAGGTCGCGTCCAAAGTCACATCAACAAGATAGCGGTGAAGATGTAAGCTCCGATGAGGTTCTCTTGCTTCCACCGGCGACGCCTCCGCCTCCTACGACATAACCAGCCAGCTCCTCTCGTTCCAAGTTTATTTAATGGAGACGAGATCATCGCATTCTGGACCGCGAAAAGTTGAAACAAAACTCATCACAGCTTCGTCCATGTCCCCTTTTCATCTCATCCTCCTTGCATTCCCCTTCTCCACCCTTCTCCACCCTTCTCCACCCCGCTCCACTCCTCTCCGCTCCGCTCATGCACAGCTCACCACACTATCCGTGCCCCTCTTCCCTCCCTTGTCGCATCTAGTAATCCCTGTCCCTCTCGCTACACAAATATGCACTTCTAAACTTCCAACTTTCCAAGATGCGATTTGAAGACATGCTAATCATCACCCTAGCAAGCATCCTAGCACTCTAAGTCAGGAATCTCTACGCGAGCCTTCCCACATTCGCTCGCTCACCCACCAGCATCTCCATCCAATCACAACCCCGAACCTACGAGAGAGAAAAAAAAGATCAGGTTCTTTTGCGCGCTGGTGTTTTGCGCCACACTTTGAATTTCGCGAACTTTTGACCGCGCGCTGAGAGCTCAAGACACTCCTGAGGACGAAGCTGCGACGCCACAGCGCTGATTAATCTATGGGTGGATAGATCTGATACGAAATCGCAATTTATCATACCTTCGGAAAGTTGAAAGCGATCGACGATGCAGCAACATTTTGAATCAAAACGGCTGCAGATTTACCTCCGTACAGCTCGAGTGGAGTGTCCGCCGCGCGGTTATCCGCCACAGCCAAACCATCTAAAGTTTACCTCTAACCAATCAATAACCACTCGACTTGAGCTTCCGTTCTCAAATCCATGGATTCGACTTCGACTCATACTAAGAACCAGCAAGCCACTCCGGGCCCGGCATCTTCTTGGCTCCTTGATGGAGGGAGGAAGTTTACGTTAGCAGTCCCACTTCAGAGCGGAGCAGGATCAGGGGTAGGGGGCACTTTGTTGAAAACTCTAACTTCAACACGGCTACGCCTGTCCTAGTTTTGACGCGGAGGATCAAACACCTCTCTCTCTCCAGTATCTCCTCCATCTCCGTATTTTGTTGAAACTCCACAGGAATAATGATGGGGAATGGAGATGCTAAGCTGCTCCAGATTTTTGTTTGAATGGTTTTGTTGACATTACACAGATATTGGGAGCCGGGTGCTGGAGTTATTCTGCAGTAGGCGTGACTTCTGCAAGCCAAGTGGTTGGTTGGTTCTATACATAGTGGAAGCCTTTATCGAGCATGTACCCCACCACCGCGAATGATGTCGTGAGTGAGTGTAAAGCCCGCGTAATGACGACATTCCATTTTGCTTTGCTTTCTCTCATAGCCGAACCATGCGAGTAGGCGCGGGACGCAATACAATGCGATTCTCCAATCCTCACTTTATTCTCTCTACCCTAATATCAAGCAACTCCATCCACACAAACTCCAAAACGAAGCATCGTGAAAACAAGTACCAGCTACATACACTAACATAAAAACCCTACAGAACTAAAGCCCTGTCACCGACGCTCAGGGTCCAACCCTAAGCACCTATCCTTCCTATCCCATCCCATCCCTTCCCAATCCAGTATTTCCTCCCGTTCATTCAACACACCCTCTCGCTCAAATACCTGAATATCTTCCCTCCCAAGCAGTCTCAACAAGGGAATTCGGCTTGATGATCGCGATGCAGAGAACGGAGACGGCCTCGATGGCATAGGTACTGGCGCATACAGTAGCATATTCCATACAGTAAGGTGGGGTGGAGTGTCTGGGTGTCTAAAGTCTAGACCTGGCTCTGAAGGGAGCGGGTGGTTGGTGGTATGCAAGGTCGCACAAGGAGCAGTGAGCTAGGTACATGAGTCGCTCGACACTCAAATCGAGATGGGATGGGATTGGACGGGAGGTACCTCCGGGCGGCTTATGGAAAGGGTATTGCCTATGGTGGGGGGTGGGAGGGACGGGAACCGGCAAATGAATATACTCCGTACGGAGGCCAGCAGTTTCTGATTTGAATAAGTTTATTTACTTTTGGAGGGGAAGTTCGAGAAAGAGGGGAAGGGGGAGCTCGCTTCGGCTATGGGCTATGAATGCTCTGCTATGCTGTATGTCAAGGGAAGTCAGTCGTTTGCTCGCTCGCCTTCAAGCCGATGGCTAGATGTCCTGACCGTATCCAAGCTTAAGCTGATCAACTTTGAAGAGAAGCAATGGTATCCTCTCATTGATCACATAGCGAATCTTAGGTCATTTCGTCTTAGGCATTTCTCATAGCCGCTCAAGCCTCAGTCAGGAGGGTTCAGTAGACCGGTCTTTCTTTAATCAATCACCTAGTAGCCGACCCGCGCGGCTCAAACATGTATGTCTGTCACTTTGCTGCTAACTAACGTCTTTGCAGCCGCTTTGCATTTCCTGCCTGTCAAAGCATGTTCTCGACTTCAGCCTCTTTTGTTTTCTGTTATATAAGAGGAACTCACGGTTCGTCCTGGAGTTTTGGGGTTTCGGCGAGCTCCGACGTTGCTATATTCTGCTCTGTAGTATTTTGTTGGCTTCTAATGTTCTCTGTATGTCGCTGTCGAACCTTGCATTTTGTCTAGTCCTTGGGCTGGGTTGCAGTTGTTCTCTGGCAAGCACAGGACTGTGGGGTGTTTGTTGGCCAGAGGAGGAGCAAGCGAAGGCAAAACAGTCGCTCCTTGGGTCCATGCCACCCACGTGAGACAGCAGCAAAAGCAGCTCTTCTCAATGATCCAGAGATTTCTGACAGAGCTAGCAGATGTATCAGTACTACTCTACGTGGCCGCGCTTGACGCCCAATACATTCGGCACGGGCGTTGCATGCCTCGATGTAAAGCTCGACTCCACCTTCCCTTCCCGATCATCTCCATCCGTTGATGCAGTAAGTATTGAAGTCTGCTTGCAATTTACCACCAGACGGGCAACCACTGCGGAACGAAAGCGTCTCCAGTCCACAGGAATGTCACTGCCGCAGAAAAGCAGAGGCGAGAAACTGTCAGTATCACACCACCACCTCGCGGATCCGCGGAGACTTTTATCTACAGAGCTTTCTCCCAGCCTACCAACCTCATCTGGACTCAACCCTGCCATATTTATCCTTACCCTTCAAGGGTCCAAATTGTCCCTCAGATAAGGAAAAGGACCCTGCATATGCCGGAAGCCTGGAGCTTGCATGTTAAAAAGACCCTTGAAAGGAGGAGCATCGACGATGAGGAGCAGCAGCATTTCGTGGCTCGCCAGATGCCGGAAACACTTCCTCTTCTTCTTCTCCCAAGGCTGCCATCACGTCCACTCTCCCTCATCCATCCAACCCCACAGTAAAAGACCAATGCATGACAGAATTTCGCAATCGTTCGCCATTGATCCCTCCTTCACATCGTAAGATCGGCCTTTGCCCAGCTATCATGGCCCGGCTCAGCTTTGCTCAGCATGTGAAAAGCGCAAGGCTCAGCAGCAAGCACGCAAGCAAGCGGGTCCGCTGTGGCCCGGAGAAAGAGAGGTATCGGGATCGTACGACACGGCAACAGCTGACGATGCCGATGCATGTCAGCTTTTCCTTCCCACGGGTCCAGGTGAGTAATGAGAGCGGGAAAACATTGATGACTCAAGATCAGCAGATGAAGAGGTGATTATGTATAGAACAGATATACTTGCAATTTTTTTCGAGTATAGAGATGAGAAGGCTGAAGAGAAGCGTGCGAAGATGATAGGGAAATAGAGCTTCATTTTGCGGCGGGGAAAGATGTCACTCGTCCCAGCCTTGTGAGTCTTGCGCCAGGCTGGGCGAAAATGAAGATAAGGTAATGATCATACGAGTGAGGCGAAATGGAAAACTCTCAATCGTCCCATCACAATCTTTCTTATCAATTGATTTCAAAAGTACTCAAACATCCATTTTGGTATATCAATACAGAATTTCATGGCTTCATGAATTCATTGATGTTGAAAGAAGGAGTGAAACCGAAGCCTCGCGATGCCATGTGGTACAAATAAACTTTTTGACTCGTCTAGGAAGCCAGATGACGATCAAGTACCTTTTTAGACCAAAAGATGTCACGATACTTCCGTCATCTTAGAAGACCAGGAAGCAGGGGCTTCGAATCCACTTCGAGATTTAGATTAAATTGACTAAGCCTAACTTGACCGTGCGAGACCGCCTCGCCTGGTATGTGACCTGCCTGAATCTTGAAGGCTGAACCAACCCCTCTTTCTGCTCTTCAGGGTCTCTAAGACATGCTGAAGTTGGCGTTCAGCCACTGTATGCAGTGCTGTTATTGTGTTACCACAGCTTAACCAAGACTGGCTGCGTCGGCTAGATTGATGGATTGGGGTGCATAACGTTCTGTATGATCTGAAGATTGAATTCAATTACAAGATGAGAGGATACGAGATGTCATGATGATTAACTCCAAGGCTTCCCCGCCTCAAGCTCCGTTTCACGATGAGGGGTATTGGGAGCTATCAAGTCTGAGATGAGGGGTGCATATGCAGAACACATAATCTTCCTCTCTACTCTAATCATTAATTCTGCTTCTTTGGCCCGTGAGAAGAAGGGGGATATTACCAAAGACTACGGAGCTGTCCGCTTCCTCCTGTGTCGAATCGGGAAATAAATGATATGAGAGTGATGGATGCATAGAAGCACATGCAATGATTATTTCTAGCATAGACTGCAGGAAGGATCAGCAACTGCTGTACCACAGCTTCAAACCCGCCTCAAACCCGACCCAACGTCGTCAACCACCAAAGACCAAATTCGCTTCTATATTTCTCTCATCACCGAGCTACCAAATTTCCTAATAGAGCAACCCCGTTATCAAAGCCTTCTCTCCATTTCCGATATCAAGCCCCCGATGAGACGGGAAGGTACTTAGTCAAACCAAAGGGGAAAAAAAGTCTCTTATCTCACTCACCGCTCCATCGCGACGTTCGGGACGGGCAGGGGGAGGGACATCGCATCGCTGAATCTCTCGCCCTTTGACCAATTATATCCTCAAACAGCCCATCCAAACACGAAGCTCAAGCAGTCAGAAAAGAGAAAATTCTCTTCGCCATACTATTTCCGATCTGATCTGAGACTCGAAATGGAGTGGCTAGACCCTTCACTTCCACTTCTGGGCAGGATGATTCGCGCTGCCAGGGTACGAAGAGAGGCAGGGTTTGAAGTGGTGAGGAAGGGATCTCCGTTGATTATTCCTCGCTCCCGCAACGGGCACTATTTTAGACTTTTTCACCCTCCTAGCCTACTTAGTTAGTGAAGGGGGTTTTGTTTGGCCTCTGAATTTCGACCTTTGGTGTGGTGTGGAGGGGCTGTCTGGCTGTTTAGACGCCCTGAACGTTCCCTGAACCCTTCCCTTCTCACTGACAGCAGTGGAGGGGTCGGGGGTCTGGGGAAAGACGGACACCAGCCACCACCGCATCGCACATAAAAGTTTCAGCGGCTTACCACACCACACCACCAACGAAACTGTTGAGCAACTCGCCACACGACCAACACCCCATTATTGCTAAGAAGTTAGAAACTTTGCTCCGTCGTACCCACAAAGCCGCAGCGCCAATTCTCCGACTCTATCGAAAATGGGGATCATGGATCGCCATGAAGTGGGTGAGCGAAAGTGGATCAAAGTGAATTTGAGCTTCTTCAAGAGACACGGCAGAGGATGGAAGGGAAGGGTCTTTCCAAGCGCCTGCATATCGCTACAGGATTGCATCTTCAATCTCCGCTAATGCGTGCTTGCACAGGAGGCGTCAGGGTTCGCATATGTATGAAAATTAACAGCTTAACTTTGTACGTACAAGATGAAGATACTTCCATCAGAAGTACCCCGTCCAAGTCAACAATAACCTCATCGTAAATTTCAAAGCCCTATCTATTCCCCTGTCACCCACCATCGCTTCCCCCTGAATGCGAAGCGAGGCGTCTACGAAATGGTTGCAACCACCACAGTACGCCCTCAGGGCTGGCCAGCCTGCCAGCGCAACCCACAAACACTTACAGCCTTCTGTTTATATCACCAACATGCAATTAATCTGTGATCGGAGCATTGAGCCACTCAGCGCAAAGAATCGAATCATGTTGCATAGGCTTCACGGACACGTAGATATGGTAATTGCGAGGAACGAGATGCGATTGTCCTTGCTTGGGATGTTAGGCATGGCCAGCCATGGCGATAGCCGTCCAACATCACAACCTCCATGATCGTACTGCAATGAAGCAGAAGAGGGTTGCAAGATGATGCCATCTTGCTCGCAATTCGGGATCGCGAGTCGATCGTACCGACCCGTGCGGACCGAAGATATTGACTTGGCGGCTGCACGTAATGATGAAAGAGGAGATCTCGCTGAACTCAAACGTATTGAGGGCTTCGTATCCATATTGCCTCATTCCTTCGATGCCGCCGCTTTCTGTTGAGGCTTTTGATGCTTTGCTGCTTCTGGGGTGTCGCGACGTGCGTAGGGTGTCAGTGGCTGTGGAGACGAACTTGGCGGGGAGGAGGGGGAGCGAAGCGAGATTTTGACATGTGAAAGTCGACCCCTCGTTCGTGGTGCTGCATGTCTCACTTGCTGTGGCTAATTCGACATCAAGAGAAAGATGGATGGGGGAACCAGATGGAGGAATTGCACTTTGCTGCTTGATAAATGAAGATCAGTGGAAAGTGTTTGAATCATGACATCCCGTCGCGTAGATACTCTCGCTACAAAAGTGGGAACGGTAAACAAGAGGGAACAAGTAATGCACGAGCGGTGAGGACGAAGCTGGATGTTAGATACCAAGGACGGTTGAGCTTTGTAGGAGCTATAGCTGCACATCATCACAGCTCTTCCTACCCAGCTTTTTGCGGGGAAAGCAAGAAGCAAGGGAGCTATGCTTACTCTTAGTTTGTTGAAGGCATATCGAGGCTTCTCTCAACCTCTCGTCACAACCTGCTGTTTCTTGTATGTGGACCAGAAGAGTCAGTCTAGATCCCTCTTCACTTCGCCAACTCGGGGACTTCCAAACTCCGGATCCAAAATCCTGAATCCGATCTAGAATCCGCCTTCATCCTGCCTGAGTAATGGGTGCAGTGCGCCATCTGCGTGCTTATGCAGTTGTTTCCCCGCAATTGCAACGCAGAAAGTGTAAATGCCAAAAGCCAAATTTGAATCTCACCGCATATTGCATGTTGTCTCGTCTCGCCTGGACCGAGAGTTTCGTTTCATCTCACCTTCACTTGTCTGGCTTTTGCAGAATGCGGGGTTTCAGCTCTCGCATCTGTGTGCTGCATCTGTCGTGCGAGTGCGAGAAATCTGGGGTAAGAAAGAGGGGTCTCACGAGATGAGGCGGCATGTTAATGTGTCAGGTGTCTCTCACGTGGAACGTCGCACACAGTGAGGTGTGCCTGAACACAGCATCTTCTTCCCATTTGAAAGATAATTACTCCGAGATACGGTGATTCTGGTTGTGGCTGCCACCCTCGACACTTCGTTATTGTGAGACGGGAGGTGGTGAAACATATATCTTCCGGTTGTTAATCTTCGGCTGGTGGGGGGCTGCTGCCCTGATTGGAGGGCTCTTGTGAGATGGGTGGTCATTGTCGTTGACTTCGTCTTGTTGTGCTACTTTTCTCGGGCCTTCGGCGTCGGTTGAAGAAGGCTAGTAAAGGAGAGAGCGTTGTTGTGCTACGTCAAGTCGAAAGCTAGATTTGAAAATCCGAAGCCACGGCTATAATTGAGTTTCACAGCATTGCAGCGTACATGATTCTGCGCATAAGTGGTGTAACTTGCCATGTTATGCCATCTGATACTAGGAATAAGTGGAATTTGACGGCGACTTCATACTTCGCATTATCAAATTCCGAAAAGAGGAATAGGCCACGAGAACTTCACCTCACAGCCACTGACCTCAACACTTGGGAATCTCTGGAGATCTCCTACCGAGAATTAGTGTCTGTGGCCAATTTCAGAAGGTTCTGCCCCCCAATCTTCATTCTAAATCATCGCTTAGCAATCCCCACTTAAGCGACAACAAAGAACTTCATGAATACCCCTCCAAAAATTAGGGGTCCTCGATAACCACTACTTTTATGTGCTTCTTCATCGCGGTTTGTCGATCATGAAGCCGTTCTTGAGGGGTCCAGATAGTGTGAAGCGATGGACGTCTTCAAGATACTTTAAGATAACTAAAGAGGAAGCAGCCTCGGTGACAGCGCCAGCGCCAGAGGCTGACACTAAGAATCCTCGCGCCGCAGATCGTTGAGCGCCATCGATATCCTAGACCCTCAACGCCATCCTGATAATCACGACGTGGCGTCTGCCAAAGAAGGTTTTGCAAAACAAGATTTTGCGAGGAAATGAGCATCTCCGTGGATGTCGCGGTTGACAGGAAAACTTCTGAAAGCATATGATTGTCGTGACGCTCTTCCACCAAACATGTCTTTCCCTAGCGTTTATCAGAATGACAGATCCATTTTTGCCTCAGTCCCGTATTCTCGGCGGAGGGAGAACGGGTCGGGGCGTGCTGTGCCGAGTTGGATGTCGGCTTTATAGCGACTCATCGGGTGCATAGTAGCGTATGCCATTTGGTGCTTGAGGAGGAGAAATGTCCGGAGTCAGCAGGGGCGACTGTGAAAGGGGTAAGACGGAGTGGAGGGTTGATGCCCAATTTGGAGGGGGTTGCTTTAAGCGAGAGCTGTTGAAAAGGGGCGAACTGGGGTTCGGTTAATTGTTTTGATCCCATGACGATTTCTGGGAGTCGCAGTGAATATGCTGCCTCCAAAGCTCACCATCCTTCTGATCAATTCCGCGAGATGCAGTCGTTACACTCAAAGCCCGCCCGTGAGGGTGTAACAAATGTGCGCTTCACATGAAAATTGGGTTGCCTGACGACGCATCATCTGGACTCAATCTGTTTGATTGGACGAGTATTGCTGAGCTCATGCCTAGCTAGGCAGGGTTAGCATTGTCACTTAAGGAAATCAGAATTCAGGATACTCGTCTTCATTGTCAGCGGGCATTGAGTATCAAGTGAGACACCAGAGTCCTCCAATTCTTGCTCTGCGTCAGCATCAGCTTCGTTCTCGCGTATTTTGTTACACTCACGCGCTCCAAGTTCATACGCTTCATAATATCGCTATTACTAGAAAGGGTTTTTTATGAAACTCATGCCTAACTTCTGATGGATTGAAATAGCCATGCCATTAATAATGTAGAAGGGACTCACTCTATCTTTGAAAAAAGGAATAGCTCTCTGTTCTCAAACATCCATTCAGAGAATCCATGGGAACATCGCTCAAATAGCAACAACGACTCCATTGATAAGTATATCCCCCCTTGACTGTTCGTACATTTTGTCTGAGTGCGCATCCAGTACTTTTTTTTCCGCTTACTGACGTGCCATATCCTGGAATGAGATAATTATTACTCGATTACCACCTCACCCATTCCTCAATCAGGCCCGTTTTCCCCTTCTGAAATCTCACGAAGCACTTCCGCTCGCCAGAAACAAATGATTTGTCCAGGATGTGAATTCGTGCTTGCATCGGCACACTTTGCGCACTTGAGATTGGGCCCAGCCCTCCCTCTTCGATCGCCATGATACGCTGTGCGATAGCAGCAGAGACATCAGAGTCCCATATACCTTCCCGCCTCGCTGAATTCGAGAGAAGACTAATTGCCTTCCGTCGAACGACCGGATCCCTACAGCGACAAGCCGCGTTGTAAAGTGACGGGATGACAGTCATATCAAAGCTACAATATGGCCTCTGCGCGGCTTCCGAGCAACTTGGGGCTTTAAGTAGACTTGCTGCGAGGACGGTCACTCTTTCGAAGTCTGCTATCAGATCATCATACTCTGTCTGATCATTGAAAATAGTCGAGGCGAGCATGATGCATATGGTAATCTGCTGCATTTTCAGCAAGATTGCGCATCGAAGGTTTTGTGGAGTCAACGGATCCGTTGGTTCCTTCAAAAATGCATTCATGGTTGCGAGCCATCGACCAAGTTGCTTTGTGTGCTCTATCTGCGCAACAAGAAGTTTCTTCGGCAACTGGCTCGTGACACTCCTCTCTGGATCTAGTCGAGCTGTTTCACGATACTCGCGGACTCGCTGCGTGTATCGTACTACAGCATAGACTTGAGACTGCAGGCTGTTGTTTGCTTCTGTGATTGACGAGAATTGCTTGGGAATTAGCGGCTCGGTTGATAAACCTTGATCCTCGAGAGGCGATTCACAATACAAGTGGCGTCGAGGGAAGTATGTTGATGCTTGCATATCCAGGTGACTGAACAGAGGTATCAAGGCATGGTGATCTAAGATCCTGCCCCTGGTAGATATCAAATCTGCATCGACGTCTGGTCTATTGAAGCCCATGGACCCCAGAATTTTGAGCCCACTATCTAGATGCGCCAAAGCACCGTTGTGATTTCCCTGAAAAGTTTCTAAGCAGACGAACAGCAAACAAGACATGAGGATAGCTTCTTCTGAGCGAGGGCCAGAAGATGTCGATGGCTTCGTTAAATGGCCGATGGCCTTGTTACTCTGCTGCAACGCAAATTGGCGTTTCGCTGACATCTTCGCATCTCCAAGCAGCACAGCTTCCCCCTCGCGATATATCCCATGCAAAGAGCCCAGTGCAATGACTGCATGAAGAATTGCTGGTTCCGAGTGACTTGCTTGGAGCAGAAGGCCATCCCAGAATTCTGACCGAAAGAATCCAGACATCTCTACCGCAGTTCTGTACCGAAAGAACTCGAAGGCTCTTCTTTCCTGGCCGTCACCAGGAATGCTCCCTAAAAATGCTCTTGCGATGTTTCGTCCTGATAACAAATCATCGCTTTGAGAGCATGTTTTTGACACGTCGCTTGCAGTGCCTTTGCTTCCGTACCCATCACATTTCCGACCTGTGCTGGTACACCTCACGCAGAATGGCTTGCCCTCATCGCATTTGATCCTTCTGATTCTGCACCAGTGTTAGACTTGTGATATCACCAACGTCGTCTCATTAAGTGGGGCTTCTTACTTGCACGTTATGCATCCTGTCTTCGTCTTCGGCTTTCGTGCTCGTTTCTTCGATATCTCGGACATTTCAAAAGCTTGAACCAGAAAGCTTGAACTAATTCCTAATTAGTGGGGAGCTTCCTAATTCATATCGCCATTAAGGTCATACACAGCGCCGGGCGAAGAATATAAAGCTGACGCACGTAGATTACATGCTGCGCCGCTTGAGTGGTGCACGTGATCCTAAACGAACCAGCAAATGGCGTCGGAGGTTCCAATGTCGAAAACCATTTAGATGAAATCTCTGTTTGATTTACACAGAAAATTGAGAAATAAAATGCTGGATGCTTTACTGTGCTTGCTTGGAAATGTAGCTTGATGTCCTCAGAGAACGGGAGCATATGGGGACATTCTCCGCCATGACATACAAGGGCGTCTCCAGGCATGGTCGCAAACATGGCTTCAATCTCTACAAAATAGAGAGGTACTTCATTTCACCTATAGACGCGATATCTGAGCTCGATCTATAAACTTTGTCGGTCACAGTTGTGGTTGCATATTTCTGTTCAAGTGATTGGAAAGCTTTAAGCCATGTTTTGAAACCGTATCGATAGGGACCACGGTCGAAGTTGTTTTTGTGTCAATTGGTAGAGTCCATGAATGACACATAGATAAAATTAGTATTCAATCAGAACTCAAACACATATAATTTGACCTTGATCTAGAGCGAAATGTAGCAGAAGGCTTGACGATGCGAGGAAAACATTGTTTCGACAACCAAACGGTCATTTCTCAAGATAGACCATCAGTAGACCTTATCAAAAATTTCTAGAGGGCATCAAAGCTATAATTAGACTCGAAGCATTGAGTTCAACCTCATTGCAATATGAATTGCGATACCAAAAGGCAAAAGCTAGACAGATCGCGAAGTTCTCAAACATGACCAATCTACCCCTCCGAATTCCAGGAAGTACAGCACCATGACACCTCCTCACATATCCTCACTTCGTTGATAGATCTTCACCGAATTGATCAGCCACTAGATATACCTATAATCGGTCCTCGTTCTACTCTCCAGCTTCAGTCGGGAATGACCTCTTTGGTCACTTACATATGCATGATCGTATACATGTTGATTCTCTGCGACATACCTCGCACTTCGGTCAGAAAAGTTAGCATTAGATAACAGGATGGCCACAGTCCAGCACCATGGAGAAGACCTGATGGGCAGGGCTCCATACAGTCGAGTACCCAGTCTTAACCGAGCAGTCTGTCCATGTTGTCCACGATTTGCCCCCAGCAGCTGCTCCACAGAAAGTCGTGTCAAAAAACTGTTGCGACGGACTTAACACAAAGTTCATCACTCTACATTTGGTATACTCACTATCGTTTGCGGCTGGAAGCTTTGCTCCAAATCACAGTGGCCATGCCGAGTGTCGAAATTTGCGGTTGGCAATCCCCACTTGCCAGGATTAGGTTTGCCTGCAAGTATATCTGCTGGAATTGCTGGAATTGATGAAGCGACTTGCCCACTGCATTGCATAAACACCCCCTCCTTGAGCATTGGACGATGCGCCATAACTCTCCTCCGGTGCCTGAACACTGCACCCCGCCCCAGCAGAGAGGTTACAATCATAATTGTCATTGTTCGGAACTCCCTTTTGCTGTCAGGTGGAGAATTAAAGGTACAGCTGCCGCTCGTATGAAGTGAGATCTAATTCTGGGTGATGTCATTAAAGCCCTCAAGAATGTCGATTTCGCCGTAAAATCCAGGAGCATCGTAATTGTGGAAGGTCCAGCTACATGTTGTGAGCTGAAGTTCAGATTACAGACAGTGAACTTACAACGCGGGCCAGATACCACAATCACTACCAGGCATGTGTTCGAAGTCTCCAATCAGCAAGCCATGTTGGAAGGCGTCTTTGCTTTCGAGCCAAATGCTCTTGCGTCCCGTTGACGTCAGAGGTATGATAGAGGTATTATCTACTGACATGTAAACTTGGTTGCCGATGATCTTCGTCAAGCCGAGAGATAGAGATTCGTTGAAAGACTGATAGTCGACAAATCATTTGGTTCGGTCTGGGAGCTAGAGGCGGTCAGCTAGCTAATAAGCAGATCTCGAAAAAGCTACTCACGTTCTCGAACATGAAACTGGAGTACCAATTTGTGTAGTTGAAGTTGTGAACGAGGGTGTAAGCCGGAGCGAGTGCGAAGTGAAGGGCGAATACCACTGCAAAGACTACAGCATGGCCAGTCTTTGGGGCCATGGTTGAGGCGATCACGTCGGTGCGACCGGATGACACTCGTAAATTGGGAAAAATACCAAAGCGATAAGTCAAATTTTCAGAGTTGCAATTTTGGACTTTCATCAGGTTAAGAAGAAAAGTTGAAATGGAAAGCTTGAGGTTGGATGATCTCGCTTAGCTAAGACCGTTTTCAGCAGCGGAGTAAACATGGCAGGAACTGACCGCCGTTTCACCTGATACTACAGCACGTGTGATTTATGCCGACATATAATTGCATTTCATAATTATGGTCTTAGACAAGTTCCAGCTAGCATGTCCTTCATCGACTTTGAAGCATCGAGGAACAGTTCGAGACTTAGTGAAAGCAGGAGCTTGACAAGCAAAGTGGTGAGAGGACAGAGGCAGGGAGTGACATGATTGAATGAGAATAATACTTTGTTTATTCTGGGTTACATTTGTGAGTTCTTATGCTTTTAATTTGTAAACCACGGCCCAATCTGAACCAATACAATAAGTATGTTAGTCATTCCATTTAATGATGACTGAAGCAAACCCGTAACACTTAGATCAATACCAAGACAAAGTTACAAAATCTATTGGGGGAAAAGAGAGACTTGTCCGTATTTTATGACTTTCAAAACTCTACCGAGCAACATCACCAAATGTTCACTGACTCCACTCATGATACGAGATGTGCAATACCGAATTACCCGTCAGGTTTGATCAAGGCTGTGACGAAGCAATTCCAAGAATAATGAAGGCATAGGAATTTTAGTATCCATGCTAGAACAAAAGTAATGAGACAGAGACTTCCCAAAGCATCGGTGTTGGCCCTGGCGACAATGCAGAATTGTTTCAGTAGCTCGCTGGGTCAGTCAATCGATAAGTTTCCTCCGGCTTGACTTGAGTTCTAGGTATTTCTTTTCCCAAGACGAGAAGGACCACTTTCCCAATTAATGGTTCAGCATTCAACTGCAGGTCAAGATTGCAGAATCTTGCCGGATGAGAACAGAGTCGAAAGAGCTGTCTATAGATAAGTCCGACCGTGTATAATTGGTTTTTCTTCTGAGTTTGCGGCTATGGGCCATTCAGTGAGCAGGCTTGTATTATCACGTGATAAGAACAATCTCCTTGTGGTTCATCAGGACCGGAACTTTCTCCATCCAACATACCAAAACGAAAGAGAAATCCCAGAGGAATATTGAAGTTCTCAAAAGCATCGAATTCTTTGTGGTGATGTCGTTTGCAGTCACCGAATGCCACAACCCTTCAACAGCCTCAGCCTCGTCAAAACATGGGCAGCCGCCTAAAACGCGGGTTACATTCACGCGACGATCGACTACTTGTACACCTCAAAGGCCATCTAGAATACTGCAGCTTTCACATTCACGCAGACTATCACGCTGGATAAGAAAGTAGTCGCTCATTCAAAGGACAGTGGTGAATAAAGAGAGCCGCCGACAATAACTTGGATCATCCCTTACCTAAACGTCAGCCTCCCCTTAAAACCAGATGTCCCGAAGAAGTTCACGCCTTGCCAAATCAATCTTACCTATCGCAAAGAAACCACGCACAAGCAAAATGGACAGCTTCCGTCTTCCAGGTACCGATATACCTGTGAAACTGATCGATGATCTGTCCAAAGATGAGGTGTTGGAATTCCCAGCCTTCAAAGCAAGCTCCAGCTCTAAAATTTGCCCGTGCCATTATGCTAATCAGTCCAGAACTGGATCGAGCTTCTACAGTCAAACATGAGCCTCCAGAGCAAACCCGAACATGTCTATCATAAATCTCCTTATGTTCTGCGTGACATCAAGATCCAAGCTCTTGATCGCTTCGGCAAGCGCATCGGATTCATGAAGATCGTGGCCAATATCACCAACTCCGAAGGCGAGTTCCTGCCGGGCGCCATATTCCTTAGAGGTGCCAGCGTCGGCATGCTGGTCCTTCTTCAACCCGACGACTTGCCAGCTGGCAGCCAGGACGAAAAGCACGTGATTCTGACTGTACAGAGTCGTGTTGCGGCTGGAGGTTTACAATTCGTTGAGCTACCAGCGGGAATGGTCGATAGGGGATCATTTGCAGGAACTGCCGCAAAGGAGATTCAAGAAGAGATTGGTCTGGAGATCCCCGAGGATGAGCTGATCAACTTGAGCGAGTTGGCGATCCCGCCTTGCCCCGGAGGAGAAGAGCAAAGTCCAAGAGCCATGTTCCCAAGCTCTGGTGGGTGCGACGAGTACATTCCGATCTTTCTGCATGAGAAGAGAGTTCCGAGAGAGCAGTTGAAGGAGTGGACTGGGAAGTTGACAGGTTTGAGAAGTGAAGGAGAAAAGGTCCGTAAACCCATGCATTCTTTTTCATTCAGTGCTAGTCTGCCAAAACAATATCTATACAAAAAAGCAATTTACTAACTTTCATGATGCAGATCACACTGAAGCTAGTTAAATTGGAGGATTTGTGGCTCGAAGGCGCACGAGATGCAAAAGCTTTGGCTGCATGTGCCCTGTACGATGGCTTGAAGAGAAGCGGAAAGTTATGATCGCTAGCAATCTAGTTTAGACATGCAGACTGATATAACATGCTTCTGTCACCCAGATGGTCCCAGGCTGCTATAAGCATCTCACGTCCGCCATCTGGGAGACATTCAGGTGCCTTATCTCTTACCTGGAAAAGGTCATCAGCCTTTCAATTGCAAGATTTTCGAAGTATTTGTTTCGGGTAGTCATGCTGTGAACCTCCCGATATTGGCACAAAGGGATTGAGCGCCCGTCTGGTCAGCATCCACGAGCATGGAGCACTACAGAGTTGACGAGAATGCTGGGAACTTATGTGATGTTCAACCAGAGCACACTACGATAAGTTTGAGACACAGATACTTGAGAAAACTCCGCTGATACCTCAGCGACCACAGTACCACGACTTTCTCTCACGAAGAGTCCTTGACCGTTTCAAAGCCTCGTAAAGAGACCAGGCCGCTGAGGTCTTCGCATCCCTTGCCCCAACCTTCCAGAGGTCTTCGTATGGTATCAATCTTATTGTTATCATCTCAGACTCTCCTGTCCTCGTCCCGCTCAGCCTTTCTTTTAGCGATTCGATCTCTTGCCTATCAAGAATCTTCTACCACAAGTAGATTATGATGAATTCATTGCAGCCGCCGGGGCTCGGATACATCCCAATCTGTAGTTCCTCCTTAGAGTCCAGCCTTTCTACCTGGTCAAACGCGAGCTTTGCTAGGTCTTGCAACTCGTTTTCATGTACAGCTCTTCGTATTACGTCCTGCCCAACACCACGGAAGGTAGCGTCGTCGTCAAACACTCCGGCTGGAATCTCCAAGAAACGTAGACTTCCTGATGCAATCCGTAGCTGCTCAGTCATGATAATCCAACTCTCCGTATTCGTGTCGGATGGTCGAACAATCATCAATACGGCGACAACCCCTCTCAATGATACAATCTCCGGCAACGTGGGGGCTCTTCCGTTGAGACGCTCATCATTCTGGACAAGAGCTTTTATTTTCACGAGGCTGACTCTCTCTCCAATGCGGTCGACAGACTGAATCGTGACAGATTTGAGCCTATATGGGTTTTCGTGGAAATGGTGTGTGGGTAAGTTCTGGCCTTTGAGTGATTCCTTGAGCGTTTCTGCCAAACACGGAAAGCAGGCAACCTGAGCAGCTCATTGGGTTCAATGTGCACCCCAGGTGCAAAAATCACCGGAACAGGTGTCTCAAACCCATGGATTACAAAAGACATGACTGTTATCAAGATAAGTGCTGGTGAAAGAGGAGCGAGCGAGGGAGGGATTCGGATTTTGGAATGAGCTCAGAATCTGCTATGTGGGCGGATGGTACTCCCAAAACAAACAGGAGAAAATGGCATAGCTGGACATGGCTTGAAGCAACTGAAAGACCCAGAGAGAGTCTTGGACAACCCCTGGAACACCATGTCAGTATGGGCGTGCCATTTGAAGAAGCCGTTACGTCTGTTGTGACCGGGCATGATCAGATCTACCACGTAGCGTCGCGACATGATTGACTATAATCTCAACGCTTGCGAACCAACACCATATTAGACCAATGCTTGGAACGTGAAACACGAAGACTGATTGAAGACAGCCAGACAGCAAGTAGACCGAATGCGCTTGGCGAGATAGCTGCATGATAGTGGGCCGCACAGTCCTTTCATCCGGTCGTCCTGAGAGCGAAATCATACCTTGCGGCTCTTCGACGTTCTTGATAGTGCTAGGGCTCGGCTGTGGTAGGTCGGCTCGTAGGCAAGATACGGTCATAAAGACTGCTGGCTCCACTGGTTGAAGGACACACACAGGTGTGCCTACTATGCTGGCTGGGGTCGACGAGAATGCGCAAGGACGGAACGGAGCTTTCCGAAACGATGATGCTAGCGAACGGCTCACATCCAATTAAGAACTGTTGCACCACAGCAAGATGACTTCACTTCGTGGGTAATATGTGGTATGAAATACGCTAAGACCCTCGCGAGTAATAGGTATCCGCGACTCTCTTTTTGTCCTGTGCGTCTGTCACTACTCGATCACACTGATCAAACACGACACAGCTATCAATACATGTCCCCCGACATGTTGCGCAGTGTTTACTTCGAAGGTCTGAGCGGACACAGAGATAACCAATGGCGAGGAACGTTTGACTTACGTTTCGAGCACCAACTCGATAAAGTCTCCTTGCTGAATGCACCTGTAAATTGCTTCATATGCAGAAGCCTGCTGAATGAGCTATTGTACTTGGATAAGAAGGACTTGAAGCACCAAAACATCCGTACCAACCTCTTAAGCGGACCTCATGACTTTCTCGGGAGATGGCTCCACGGAAGTGCCAAGCTGAATATCGCTGAGGAGACAGATCGAGCTGCTTTCATTAGCGCTCATCTTTCTGAACTCCCAGAACTTGGACGAATGTTGCAAGGAGCATGCACATTCAGCAACAAGATCTATCGTCTGGATTTCAAATTGTGTGACGTTCAGAGAAGCGGAACATTTGTTCTGGATCGAATAAGTCAGGCCATCAACCAGATCCAGGATGATTCCTGTACAAGCCTTAATATTGCCTAGTGTGCTACATCAAAAGGACAACAATTCGAAGAGATGTGTTGACACGGTGAGAGGCTCGTTGTGGACTCATGGCTTCCATAGCCGACCAAAGTTGCACGTTCAGTCATGCAGACGAGAAAGCCCTCCAATTCCACATATGTGCCTTGTCCACCAAACTCCAAATGAGTCGCTGACTTTACGCATTTGCTCTGATAGTCCTGGGATCAATAAAATTCAACTGGGCCCCTAGCTATCATGGGCGCATGAAGCAGGTCCACAGGTTGACCATCTCCGTCTTGATTTCGTTCGCACAGCCACTGCCGTTGATCTCATCCAACTCTTCGCAGTTGCGCGTAGGTTGAACTCGAAAGAGCACAGATTCACGCCAAGCTGGAACACTCTTATCACGCACTTGAATAAAGTGAGGTGTTGGTGAAGTTTGACGCCTTGGGAGGGACATCTTACATCCAGGCATAACACGAAACCACAAATAGCACACATACGGCAGTGCTCATTCAAGAATGAGGCCCCCATACCTCGTCAGATTGGAGGTGTTCTTTCAAGAGATGAAAATGCTTCTAGAGCCGAGGAGTAGGCTGCAGGTCAGAGCAGCAGATTGCCGGGTTCAGCCAGCTGAAAGCATGTACCGTCACCGTATTTCGTATGTTGTGCCACTATACGCCAAGGCTCGCCTAACAAACCAGATGCCAAGCCTCAGTAAACAGCGAGCGAAGAGCCATCTACCTAAGAAGCCACGAGTATAAAATTATTGGGCGCCTTAAAATTGGCATTTTCATTCCAGAAGGCACCATTCAAGCACCACTTGACCCTTAGTTACAGTTTTATACTCACTCGAGATACTGCTTGGCAAGCTTTGCATTCCAGAAGCCGGAATAGCTTCCTGTTTCTCAAGTACACCAACTGTGGGACACAATCTAACTTCAATTGAGCCAAGATAAAAAAGAAATCGAATCAAGTAACGAAATTTAAATGTTTGATTATATCACTAAATCCTCCAAGGCTTGGTTCAATGGTATCTGTCCACAAGAGGAGAGTAAGTGACCTGCATGGAACTTTCCATGACCACCAAAATCAAAGCGAATTTGCAATCTTTTCAAAACGCCGAAACGTTCACAAATAGATTTTCGACGGCTTCGTATCGATGCCGGATGAACAGGGTACGGAAAGGCAAAAGCAATCAAGGTTTCGACATGACAGATGCGCCAAGATCTGGCCCTGTAAACTTTACCTGGCAGAACTCGGCCGAAAGTCGATGATCGCGAGAAACTCACGACATTTACATGGCGTTGAGCGGTGTAGTGATTTCAAAGGCCGAATGTGTATACAAACGGCCTCGGAGGTTCGGAAAGGTATTGACTGTGTTACAGATGTCACGTCTAAAGACATGCATATGCAAAGGTTGCAAACGCAGCCTCCTAAAAGATTGTTTCTATTCATGTCGAATTACACAAGACACCATGCAAGACATTTTGCATGCATATTACACTTCGTACGAGGGTGAAATATTCCACAATTCTAGGCCGTGCACTCTAGACACTTGGTGATATTGCTTCTGCTATTTCCCTGGTATTTTGTATAGTATTGCACTATCATTGGTGGTGCCCCCTGGTTGAAGCCCCTGTTCATAGCATAGAACTCTCTGGAAATACGCTCAGACGTCGTTTGTGGAATATTTACCACATGTACCAAGTAGAAGCTTTGTTGACTCTCATTCTGTCTGTCATCAAGATTTGACTGCTTCATAAGCCGGAGAAACTGACAGCGTGGCCTTGTTTCCAAAGTCTTGTTTCGGAACAATTTCTGCTTGGAAATTTCAAACGTGTCAAACTCCTGAGCTTGCTCATACTTCGGGGATAAATTTTCTCAAGTGATTTTCTACTGTTTAGTCGTCAGTAAAACGGCTTCACTTGATTATTCCCCCTCGAGACTGAGATCCGGTACGATGTAGAGAGTAGACAATTTGACCGTGTTCAGATTTTCAGCACTACTTACAGCATACGAAGGCTTGATTGTCTGTATTAAGTTGCAACTTGTCCAAAAACCGCTGTTCAATGAAGTGCTGACTAGCCATATGGCGTGCCTCGAGCCGATGGTGGTACAATTGGTGCCTAGCCTCTTGCAAGGTATAGTGAAGTGGAGATTCGGCCCCCCGAAGTAAAGGTTAATTCAACTCCGTACTTGTCAGCAAAACCTAAATGTACTAAAGCTGCACCGAAAGCCTCTCGGATAGAAAAGTTAAACTCAAAGAAAGGTTACCCTTCCCGGAATTGGAAGAAGTAGATTGAGTTCTCGGTTTCGACAGATAACGTTGCAGCGAGATGAGATTAAGGCTCTTCCCTTGGTAACCACTGACAGCTCGGAATGGCTCATCATTATACACTGCTATGAAGAGACATAGAACATTGTGTTCAACAATTAGAGCAGTGGAAGGCAGCCGTTAAGGATAATATAGACTAGTCAGGCACAGAGGACGGTATGTTGTGGAGTAAAACTTAACAGATGTCCGCATCCCTTCCTTTCTCCGCAGATGGATCCACTCTCGCGGTGCAATTGAAGACGTCCGCAGCAAGCGACCACCGGATGTATCCACAGCGGGCTCCAAGATGCGCTTCGTTTGTATCAAAAGTTGTATTTTCACAAGAGTAAGTTCAGACCCTTGAGGACCTCGAGTCGTGATAATCCGTTCCGCCCCCGGCGTAAGCACATTTCGACGACTTATTCCACGAAAATCTCCCACTCTACTAGGTTATCTTCGACTCAAGGAGATTTCAAGGTTTCGGCCCTGGAAAGTTCAAAAGCGATGCATAATTTAGTTTGCAGAAGATGCGTCCAGAACGGCTCCAAGATGTATCAAGACTGTGAGCATGAAAGTAAAAGAGACGGATTGAGCGGTCACTCGGGACGAAGGATCCCGTGGTCTGGTTCTTCCAAAAGCGATTGTATCGTTTGCTGAGTATAAATAGCTACTGGGTGAGTCCTATAGTATCACTGTAAATTGTCAGTTCGAATTCTCCAAAATGTCTTTCTCCAATATGATTCTGAAGTCCGCACGAGCTGGCCCTCGACTGCCACACACTTTCAATTTATACATTCCTTTCAAACCAATGAATTCCTCTTCATTACCTTCACTCGCCATAAATGCTTCTGTCCAAAGACACTCCATGGCAACGGTAGCCAACCCACCCCATCCAAAAATGCCGCCCTACCATAAAGCCACCACCGGCAACCTCCGAACCTTCACCCTCCCGGACACAGTAACCCCCAACTCCACAAGCATCCACATGGCCAAAGCCATGATCAAAGAGTGGCGCGAAACAGGCATATTCCAAATCCAAATGACACCCGCCCAACAAGCCATGCTCTCATCCTGTTTCGAAACCTCCAAGAACTTCTTCCGTAGTTCTCACGACGAGAAAGCCAAGCACGTTGACGACCAGAGCTTTGCTGGATATATCGCTTCCGGTAAAGAGATCACAGATGGTATTGCGGATTATTCTGAGATCTTCACGGTAACGAAAGATCTGCCGGAGACGGATGTGAGGGTGCAAGCCAAGTGGCCTTGTCATGGACCCACGCCTTGGCCGAGCGAGGAGTATAAGAAGCAGATGGATCAGCTCATGAAGCTACTCGGTGATTCTGGAGAGAAATTGTTGAAGCTTGTGGGGCTGGGGTTGGGTCTTAAGGACCCGGATGCGTTGTTTAACTTGACTGAGGATGGATGGCATCATATGCGGATTTTGCGATTCCCGCACGTTGATAAGACGAATGGAAAGGGGAAGCAGGGCCGTGGTATTGGCTCGCATACTGATTATGGGCTGCTGGTCATTGCAGGACAGGATGATGTTGGTGGGCTGTTCATCCGGCCAAAGATTCAGGGAGAGAGTATTAAGAACTGGGAGACATCTGCTGCTGGTTTGAACGAGCATGACGACAAGTGGCTTTTTGTGCCTCCTGTGCCAAATACCCTCACGGTGTTTCCAGGTATATGACGCTTCACATCCATTGACTTTGCTCAAGCTGACTGAAATGCCCAATTCAGGTGACATGATGCAGCTCATAACAAACGACTACCTGCCATCAACGCCACATAAAGTCGGTCTTAACTATGATGAGCGTTACGCATTTGCTTATTTCCATGAGCCCAACTTTTCGTCTGTCATCAAGACTCTGCCCGAGTTTCAAAGCGAGACGGAAAAGGTTGAAAAGTCAGAGGCGATCCATTATGGAACGCATTTCACTGATATGTTTATGCGCAATTACCCAGAGCGGATCACGGCAGATAGGATCCGCGATGAGGGTAGACTGGATATTCTGGCAGGGTTAAAGGACAAAGCACTGACTAGCACTGGCTTGTAATGCTTGATCTTAGCAATGAGTATGCTAAAACAGAACATGAAATTCCAATAAACTTTTACTGAAAATTTTTCTCCTAGCCAAGTTGCGCTGTGCAATGTAGTAAGCAACCGAGTGGATATAGCAAACGACTGGCATATTTGGTAATTGCCATGTGACAAGTTGCCATGCCATACGAAATGTGCGAAGTCTTGGACAAGAAGGATACCAAAAAGGTCCACTAGGACATGGAGAATATAACCAGACTGCAAAGCTGTGTGTCTGTACTACTTTGCACGAACACGACGATAGATATAAACAGCATGTGTCTCATAAGTGAAACCATTAGAAAGCTTTTGATAGCGTCGAGAACCGTGGTATTGTACATCTCAGCGCCTCTAATGTAACATCTAATCTTCATCCCAGTTCTATAGATGTTAGTAAGAGATCTTGCCAATAGAAAGAAAGTACTTACAGGGTTAGGTCCAGGTGGTTTTGGCCCTCCAGCTTGTCGAGCAACAATAATCTGGTCTACGGATAGGACGGTTCGGGCAGCCTCTGTCGCAAGCTTGATGGCCCAGCTCTTGCAGATCATGAGATCGAGGATTCCCTCATCCTTGGCGTCGAGAATACCTGTGTTGTCCTCATTCTGGTATCTGTCAGTAGCCATCACAAAATTTGATCTTATGCACTTACCTCGATGTCAACACCGGTATCCCAATCATCCTTCTTGTGGTGTGCTGTGTACAGCCTGCTCAAAACTTCTGTAGCATCTAGACCAGCACTCTCGGCCAGAGTTCGTGGAATCACCTCGAAAGCCTCGCCAAACTTTCGAATGGAGTACTGTGCAAGTCCAGGGGTCTTATCACCGAAAGCCTGTATCCGCTCAACCAGTTGCATCTCTGTGGCACCAGCACCAGGAACTAGTCTAGGGTCTCTTGTGATCGCCTTGACAACATTAACTCCATCATCAACAGCACGCTCAATATCATCCAGGTGATTTTGGGTGGCGCCTCGAATTACTAGAGTTGCCGTTCTCGTCGTCTCGTTCTCTTGTCTGAAAACTGTGACCCGATCACCTCCAATCTCGAGAGTTTCCACAATATCAACGCTTCCCATCTCGTCTGGCATTGGTGCACCAAGCCGGGCTAGAGGTGTGGCTCCAACAACTCTGCATAACCGACGAAGCTCGAATTTGCTGAGGATGCGAATAACCAAGATTCCAAAGCGGTTGAGGTAGTGCATAGCGAGCTCTCCAACTGTCGAACCAGCAACGACCACGCGCAATCCAGAGTCAAATAACTCCTTGATGTGTGCCTCAAGCTGTGTCTCCTCACCCTTAGTGAAATCCATCATCTCTTTGGCATTATGTAGCAGAACAGTACCCTTCGTCTCGGTCTGGCTGGTGTCGATCGGACACGAGAATACACCAACTTTAGCTCTGACTGCCTTCTTGACGGATCCATCCGGTTCCCGACCAAAGACCATGCCTTTGACTACCCTGCTCTGTTCAAGGCTTCCACCCATGATCTTGACCACACGGATGTTATCGACGTTGAAGTTGACAGGATTCTTGGGGAGCACTGCAAGGACAGCTTCGGCGACCATATCTGCTAGGAATTGCTCGCTGCCGTTTTGCTTGCTAGCAACAACTGTTCTGATAGCTTTGCTGAGCTCTGCCTGCGACCGCAAATCCTCGACCTTGTCTACAACCAAGCTCTCGAGCTCATTTAGAGCAAACGTCTGTGCCAGCTCATAACCTCGAATAACATCACTAGTCTTCAGGCCCATTCGCAGCAGATCCTCGGCTTTCTTGAGAAGCTCTCCCGCAAGCACGATGACCAAATTTGTAGCATCTCCCATCTCGGCCTCTTGTTGCTGACTTGCCATAACCACAAGCTTTGCTGCTGGGTGTACGACATCGAGTTCGCGGAGGATGGTGGCGGCATCGGATGTGAGAATCATCTTCTGCAGATGGTTGATGACAATTTTATTTCGGCCATAAGGTCCCAGGGAAGTCTGTACTGTCGAAGCAATCGTACGACAGGCATCAATATTACGGAGAACAGCTCCATCTTCGGAATCATAGCTATGGAAGGTCAGAAACTGTTGTAGAACAATGAAGGGCATTGCAGAACGTACGTATTGTATCCCTGCTTAAACAAGCCTGCATTCGGCGCATTTGGGATGTTGAGAGACATCTTGACGGAAATCGTTGGATATGTGAGGTCGTCAAGTGTTTTACTGGTGTGAAGTTGATAGCTCTATCACCGTCGCGTCTTCACTCAAAATTCAACAGGCTCACGCGAATTTTTGGCTGCCTTGCGGAAGCGGCCAATATTTATTCCGCCCTCGAGCGCGCGGCTGAACTGCAATCGCGCTTCGAGCTCGAGCTAGTCCGCGGACCATTCAATGGCGAAGAATGAGACAGACTTTCGTTATTTAGATTCGAATAAGGATATTTCACAGCCATAATACCATTTATCAATTTGATCTAAACACCTACGCCAACCGCAAATCTCTGCAACCCCCAGCCACCACATTCGAGACTACATCACAAGATGGCCCCTCCTTCTGGTAAGTCTATACTTCATAGCTCTTTCCCTCGATGCTGGAAGCTCTTTTTTCCCGACCTCGAAGACGCGATGAGTCTCCTTTCTGGATCGCCTGAAGCTCTTCCTTCTCGAATCTCTGTACAGCTCCCACAGAATTGGCAGGATGGGCATGTCTAACCTTGATTTGTCTTACCTTAACCTACCTTCGATTGAATCGGTGTTGCAGTCGGCATTGCCAACTCAAGCTCCAGTTCTACCTCCTCGACCTTCCTTACCACCTTTCGCAGCAATCCTAGAAAGACCACAGCCTTATGTATTCACATATCCTGCAGCAGCCCACGAAGTCAATTCTCTGGGACACCCTGAGGAAGATATGGACAAAGAGGGGGTCCACGATACTACGTCCAGTGGTACGAAGGCTGGGTTTGTAGTGATGAATCTTACTGCGATTCCAGCTGCTGCGGCTTCCCTTGGCTTGTCAAGACCCGGTGGCAGCTGTGACACCAGATGTCATACACTCTACAATCCTAGAGCTTTCCGAGTGGATGCAAGGCCTCTCAGAATAGCACCTTAATACCACAAAATTACACCATACCTGCCCACCTATGGAAAGGAGGAGCTTCGAGCGACGCAATACAGCTCCGCGGAGCATTCAGCGACAGCCAGGAGCAACGTCATCTGCTGGCGCAGCCCATCATAGAAGAGCTTCCAGCACGCCGTCCACTTTTTGTTTAATCGCAACACTTGCAATCGGATAGCTAACTCAGCTTTCAGGATCCATCCCACCTGAACTTCCCCCAACCGTAGAAGAGGCCTACAGAAGAAAATGTATCGAGTTGAAACAAAGATTGAATGAGGTTGAGACTGCCAACGATGCACAGCGCCTGCGGATCGAACGCGCTCGCCGCTCAGTACAAAAGATGCGTCTCGAGCGTGCATTCCTACTCGAACAGTTAGCCAAGCGGACAAGCACAAATGTCGAAGACTCCGAAGGAAGCCCAAGCCCTCCTCCAACTGTACGTATACCCATTAAAAATAGTTGCAAATGTTGATTTTGGGAAGGAGAACTAACGGTATACTTCAGCCAAAAGAGAAGCCACTCAGAACCAAGCGTGGCCATCGAAAGCCTGATATCTTTGCTTCTGAGATGGGCGAGGGTCGACCTGGAAGTCACTTCATACAACAAGGACCCGCGACTTTGTCACCGGCTTCAGAAGCATTCTCTCATACTCATACGCTCATGACCCACACCCACCCCGATCCTCTCCGAAATTCTACACCACAAGCACAGAGCATCGCACCCAAGCGATCTTTCCCTACCAATGGTACTTACCCAGCCGGCTCTTCAAGCTCTGTTCCGCCTCAAGCTCGTCGCCCAAAGAATGCCTTCGAGCTCTACTGCAACGAAACGAGACCTGTCTTGGAGAGCGAGCACCAGAAGGAAATTGCCGATGGCAGCTACGATATCGAGGGCGATCTCGCAAAGGATTGGCATTCTCTCGACGCCGAGAAGAAGGAGCTGTTCACTCAGCGCTTCGAGCAAATGAAGAGAGCAGCCGACCTCGAGAAAGAAGCTGGTGCCCCCTCCGGCGCAGCTGTACCTGCTGCTGTGGAGGGCGAAATTCGACCTGCTGAAGATGCTGATGAAGATACCGAAATGGCTGATGACGTTGGCACACCAGCTGCTGGTGCTGAAGTAGGAGGCTTTACTGCTGTTAATCGATCCTAAGTTTTCCTAGATTGTGCTTTGGCGTTGGGGAGCTTGGCAGGCATGACTGGGAGAGATTTGATACATGCGTATCCGAACTTTTCGCAGTGTTCACGGAAATTAGGCGTATTGGGAGCGAGCCCTCGGCTGGTTTAAAATAGCGTTGCTGGTCGGGTTTTGAGGTCGCAAAAGTCAATAAGTAAAACACGCGGATTTGGCATGGATTCTCGCTTAGACGGAAAGGGGGGAGGGAGAGTGCTCCATCAAATTCGAAGAATGATTTTTAAACATGATTCTCATCCTACATGTCTTGACTACCTTGCTTTTCTAACTGTTTAGGCAGCGATCCCATTCCTTCACTCGTTTATGTACAGGCCAATTCTTGCTATCCAAAGTCGATGCGAGTCGCTAAAAGGAAGAACCTGAACGCCATGCGTACAAAGTACGATTACAGAATCTATCACACATACTTCGAGAAAAAGGAAAGAACTAGACGAGTGACCACCGAAATTTGCTTAGTCGACACCAGCATACACGTCCACTAAAATGTTGACAAACGCTACCGCGATCTCGGCTGCGATGAGTACGATGACTGTTTTTGATTAGCTCCCGACCAAAGATATCGACAAACTCAAGGATTGAGTTGAGCAAAAAGTTCTGGGGTATCTCACCAATCCACTCCAGCATCTCACCATGACCATGGCTCAACTGATCCTTCAATACAGCCAACAGATCCGCAATAACATCCAACCTCTCCGTCAACAAACTGACCCTCTGATCCATCTCCAGATAACTTCTCACAGCCTGATACACAGGCTCTAACTGCGGTTCCACCCAGAATAGTTCGGGCGTGTCGAGTACGGAACCATTGAGATGGATGTTGATGCGTAGGATGAAGAGCTCGCCGATTTGCATGTTGATTTGCTTGCGGTTGAGGGCGATTTTGCCGGTTGTGGCAATTTGCGTAGGGATATCTTTGCAGGTTTCGATGGTATTGTCGACTAATTCTTCGAAGAGGGACGTCTGCGTGAATAATTAGTACTTCTGTTCATCTACAGAGAAGGTAGAAAGGTAGAGATCGAGAGTAAGCATACCTTCACACTCTGAGCCAAGGCATGCGAAATGGCAAGCTTGGTCATATAATTCCCCTTCTCTCTCAACGTAATGAAATCATTGTATATCCGCGCCTGGTACTCCCGGGTATAGTAGAAATTAAAGCACTCCGTCTCCACGTCGTCCGCAGCCAACTTCTCGCTCTCGAACTTAGCTATTTCTTTGAGAAATCGCTGCTCGTGCTGTAATGACATGCCCCAGATAACCACAACGCCGTAATCGAACAGGAATACTTCAGGCGTGTGCACTTGTGTGTCGAAGTCTAGATTGCTTGCACTGGCAATGTTTTCATCTCTTATTTGCCTTTCTACGGCTGAGGAGTGCATGTGTGAAATTTCGTCCTCGCCGTTGCTTAATGTCGTTTCTCCGCCCTCTGTGTGTAAATCGATTAGATCTTCTCGTCGCTGCTTGTTGTTGTCTTCCACCTCGATAGCACTGTCTGAGTGTCGCCTCTCTCGCATCTGCGCCGGCATAGACTGCACCTCCATCATCCGATTTGTTGCCCGCTCTGACATCCTGCCATAATGATATGGGGTATATATGCATTCATCGAACTGCTTTGGGTTTGCGCCTTTAGCTTTCCCTCTTCCCTTCAAGAACCGCATTAAATTGTCTAGTTGGTACTTGTTCGCTGTACAGTATGCTGTGACTCGTGGCAATCGATCCCGATCCGCTTTCCCTAGTCGAGCTGCATCTCTTCGTGCCGTCGGGTCCTTGATTCTCGTATATTGGGAATATACATCCCGTCCGCTCTCCTCATCTGGGCCATCATCCCCAAAGTCCGGATTGGGAAGCAGTTTGAGTTTCTGAGTATTCTTGGTCGTTCTCTGGGGTCCGATCTTGGAGACTGGAGCTGTAGACATGGGCATAAGAGGTGAGCCAGAGCTGTTTCTGCGGCGGAGTCTGCTGTTCAATGCAGAGAGCATGGGCTGCTGCTGTGAAGCTTGGAGGGAGGCATGGCTAGGAAGGATGGATGATGGAGTAGCTGCTGCTGATCGTGGGACAGAGCTTGCGTTGTTGTCGATCGAAATAACAGATGGATTCGGATTGAAGGTTACATTTCGACCTTTTCGCTGTGCATCCGGGGAGCTGGGAGCTGCTGCAGCAGAGGGGAGGAGAGGGGTACTCTCTGTCGTACTTGCGGAAGCCATTGGGAATCAATTGGAAGAGCAAGGATCCTCTGCTGTTATAGGTCTGTCGGATCCGAATCCATGGGGATATATTGATGTTTGGTGATGGTCAAGAGAGACAAGATGGTTTTGCTCAATTATCGAAAGGCCCTGGTCCTCTTTCTATGACGTCCGGCCGACTTTGCTCGACAGGGCTTGGTTTTGACGCTACCCGTTTTTAGCCCAACGTCTAGTCGACCTCGTCCAGGAACATTTCACACCATCAAGTTCATTTGTTTGAAAACGTTCCCAAACTTGCATGACAGTCTCTCATTCTTCGCGTGCGAAGAATCTGAAATCGCCCTGCCAAACGTTCTTCTATGAACCGGAATTAGAACTTATCCATTTCCAATGCACTTTGAGAAGCCTTGGCCTAGGCCGGTGCTTTGCTGAGTAGGATGAATTATTTATTACTTTGCAATTACACTCCTCCAATTTGGAACATGGAAAACTTCGTACAGTTTCAATAGGAAACAAGACCCTAGGAACAGAGCTTTCTAATCGTATATGCGTTTCACCATCCGAGAGCATCAGAAAGTGCAGCTGGACCATTTATTAGGCCGCTACCCTATCTTTTGAGAACGCAAAGCAGAACTAGCATATAAGCTGATAAGATCCTGTGGAATCAATTCGGCGTAGTCAATTTTGAAGCGGAAGTATATTCCAAAAGCGTGATACTATTCGTCGAAAGTAGTGTTTGTGCATTAGTCTACCAGCCTAGACCATATCGTTTGCTTTCAGGATGTGTAAGGGTATAACAACGCTCTGATCGATAGTCCTGACTCTCTTCTTGAATGATAGGTTTGAATGAGTACTAAAGCGATGAGGTATCATTACATACGCCAGAAGACCAAGTTACCCACAAACTCCGCGGTCACGATAGAGTATCCCACCTAATGTCCCGTGTTTAGAGACTGATAATTCCCAAAGTCCAAAGACGCAAGAAGCCGAGACAGAATGAGCGATAGGGTACGCGAAACGATGATACCAGAGACCGAAAAACCAACCTCGTCATCGATGTCTAGTCCCCGAGCTCTTGTTGGAATGGATCTTTGACACATGAGAGCGATATGCCTCTTTGTCCCTGAAATACTTTTCCTCGGAGCACTTCAAGCATTTCACATGCTTGTCCCTCCGATGGTCGTCTAGCGAAGCAGCCGATCTTCTGCATATCCATATATCATCACCCGTGCAAAGGTTGCATCTGAAACTGTCTTTCAAATGATGAGCCAGCATCCGCTGTTCTCGATAGTGTTTCTGGCACGAAGAGCATCTCAGCATAGGATCTGCCACGTGCTTTGACAACTCCCTTTGGTCGAAGCAATACCGATCGCATTCGGTGCACTTGATATGGCTTTCTTTCATATGTATGTCCAACATGCTTGGTATCGCAAAGTGTGCCTGACATGCAGAGCATTTCACCTTAGGATCAACTACATGAATTGACAATGCCTCTGAGTCAAACCAATACCATTTGCATTCGCGACACTGAACATGTTTCTGTTCCAAATGCTTGCATAGAAGTGTCTTATTGCACCATGTCGGATTTCCAGTACAGAGAAGGCATTTACGCGGATCTTGTCGATGGTTCACGTACTCCTCTTTCGTGCTGAAGCGATGACTGCATCGACTGCACGTCAGGTGTTTCTCGTCGATGTGCATATTACGAAGACTCTCACTCGCGAAGAACCGTAGGCATTCCGGGCATTGCCAGTGAGTTTCCTGCTTGTGCTTGTCCAAGCTCTTTTGTGTGCAGTGCCCAATGCATTTCGAACATATATCACATGGGATTCCATCTTCGCAGTGCAGATCCAGGAGATCTCTCGTTCGGAAGCGTTTCGTGCACTCGTCACATTTAGGATGCCAGCGCTCGAGATGTAGATCTAGCTCCTCGTAACCTTTCATTTTGGACTGGCAATGGGGGCACTTGGGATGGTCTTCGCGCCAGTGGTCTTGAAGCTCATCTTGGGATTCGAATCGTTCAGGGCAACCTGACCATTTGCAGGAATAAATTTTTAGCCCCGTTCGGTATAGAGAACCTGGAAGCCCGGTAGAGCTCGACTGCGGGGTTGATGACACTTGGCGGCTGCTCGAAATGGCAGAGCTAGATTCTGAGAAGTATTAGTGATGTGTCAGGGCAGACGGCATTGTTGGCAAGACCTGGGACATCTGTGTCGTAGTCTGGGCTGCGCACGCTAGGTGCCCGATCATATCCATCTGGAAAGCACTATTAGTAGCTAGTATAGACATTTGCTAGAAGGCAACTGGCTCACCCGACTCGACTCCCTCAGACTTACCAGATTTACCCATGCCTCGTGAAGCGCAGCCTTACGCACACATCCAATCCAACAGATACCCTAGGACACAACCTTGGCCTCAGGGTAGAGCAAAGCGACGATGAACACAAGTGACGGTAATCGTGATTATAGGAGTAGTACGGTGGTGTCAACCATCTGCTGAGGCCTATGTGCGACGAGGACATCCTCAGTCGTAAGCAGTAAATGCCGATTAGAGACGGTAATGGCAACAGATGGTAAAGACGCTGCTGACTGGTCATTGCAGGGTTTGGACGCACCCCACCTCAACCTCGTCACACATGCAGAAGTACCCAATTCCACAAGGCTGAGCCTTTCGATCAAGAGGGAAGACCAAGCGAGCTGTCTGACAAGACCATAGCTGCTTGCCGTGGATGATCGTCATCCTGGGGGAAAGTGTTGGTGCTGTTGTGAGTGTAAAGCTGAGCTCTGACGAGGTCTAACCTGCAGGCCTGCACAGACGGCACTAATTCCTTCCTTCTTCACACCTTCAGCTTCAGCTTCCGGTGTGTAATCAAGAATCAGAATGAATGACCAAATGGAAGATATTGACCTTATCTTGAGGAAGTCGCGAAGAAGTGAGACCTGATACCAATTGTTTGCTGTACGTGGAATGGAGGGAGGAGGCTTGGTTTAGGATTAGTACGATTTGCCTATGTAATGGTTTCTTTGAATACGGCCCATGGCTCTCAGCCTCGTAGCTTGCTTCGCTCTCATTCATCGTTCATGCATGTCCATCCATCCATTCCATTCTCCATCCCTCTGTAATGCACCAATCGACCTTCCATCCATGCATCCCTACCATGCTGCTCAAACTCGCATGCAATCAAGCAGCCAGGCCGCAAGCTTGAGCAAAGACGAAAAAGGCAGAGGCAAAACCAATCAACATCTGATATCAGCCCCCACTCTCTCCAATTGCTAGTAAAGAAAAGGACCTGAGAAGCAAGCAAAGTACCACCCCGTACCAGAGAATCTCAATGTCTCCTTCCTGCCCCTCCAAACGCCATAACTATGCAATACAAATAACTACACGCGGACAATTGCCAACTAGGCTGGACTTTGGTTCCTTCTGATATGGTTGAAGGTCCACTGAGCGAGATGGAACCAGCGAGATGCAACTAGCGAGTGTGTCGATTGATGTATCATCAAGCCAGATGAGCCCAGCAAGATATCTCCACCAAGACCAATCTATTCTCGTCCAGAATCATCACCCTTGCCCTTAGCACCCATCATATCATCCAACATCATCCGCTCGCTCATGCTCTTCGGCGTACCAGAGAAACTGCCAACACTAGCGCGGAAACTCTGAACGTTGCTCTCATCCAAACCACTTCGACCATTGACGCTACCGACGAACGAGCTGACCGGCCCGTATGATGCAGCCTGAGCGTGAATGTCTGGACTGACGACTGGCATGCTGAATGGATGGCCTTTGTAGGATCCAACAGCTCCTAAGACAGGACCAGATTCGGTGTCGACTGGGGTAGGTCTCATGATTGCGCGTGCGGGTGAGGTGGCATAGCCGTACTTGTTAGATGAGGACATTTCGAGTGGGCGGATGGGAGATTCGGTGTCGAAGGAGTCACGTTCTTCATCGTCGAAGTCTTCTGGGGGACTTTGAGTACCAGCTAGGGCAGTGCCAGATTCCAGTTTTTCGTCAAAGTCGAAGAGCTCGTCATCGTCCTTGGTAAAGTTGAGTCCGCCATCATCTGACTTCTTTCCCAGTCCAAAATTTTCGAATCCGTGCCAAGCCTTGGTTGGCCGGGTTGCCGAGGTCGGTGACTTGTTCTCGTCGATATTTGGGGGATTGGCTGGTGATAGTAATGTGGCTTGTTGTGAAGCACTGTGGCGCTTGAGGGGAGGCATATCAAGCATGTCTTCGTCTTCCTCTTCATCGTCTTCGGACAATGTCTCGAGTTGGCCCTGGGTGATATTGTTGTTCTCGCTTGCGACATTCTCTGAGCTGGTTTCGGCAAGAGTAGCACTTCTGTTGACAGCATCTCCAAGGATTGATTGTGGTAGTCCATTGTTCTCGTAAAGATCTTCACTAGACGAGTCTGCTGAGAATCCGTTGGTCGCAGCCACAGAAGCCGAACCATCTGGAGGTGCAGTGACTGTTGTCCATTGGGTGCCATCATCCACCAAGGGAGACCGAGATAAATTTCTCAAGGCTTGGGACGAAGAGATTCTCTTAGGTGGTGGCTTCTCAACATCCTCAATCATTTCGGATCCTCCTTCCTCATCATCATCGTCGCTAAGCAAGCTTGTCGGACCATCACCGCTCAATGCCGATTCCGGTTGTGGTGATGCTGTGGGTAGTACTTCCATGCCTGCAACCTCAAACCGAACTCTGCGCGGACTGCCTCTATCTTTATTTGTAGGAGTAGAAGACCTTCGAAGGGCACTGCGTCGTCGCGTACCTTCACTATGATCTGATCCAACAGACCACTCGTCTGTATTTCTTCGCTGTGGAGTGGGCGGACGATTGGCTTCGGGGGTATTCATCAATGATCTGGTATCTGTACTGGCATCAACTTGTAAGGGCTCTTCCTCTCTCTCTTTGCCCTTGGCACCTGGTGGGGGAGACGTGAGGGCATGGTCGTGGCTCGATCTGCGCTCGTTGCGACTGGTACTGTCGAGAAGTGGGAGGTAACTAGGCGTAAACACACCCCGGAACTCCTTCTCGCGTTCGTGTGGACTGCGCGGACTACCTTCCATGTCCTCTTGAGATCTTCGAGGAGAGGCGGGGATCGCGAGGGTTTGAGTTTGTGAGATTGCACCACCGCGGACGCCATTTTCGAGCATGCTGGTGCCTGTCGCGCTTGACTGGATCGAGGCCGTGTTGACAGGATATAACGATGTGCAGCCCTTCATTGCTTCTGCCATTGTCTTCGAGACAGTCTCAGAGATCTCCTTGGGGACATTGCGCAAGAGGTCCTCAGCGTATTTCTCGAACTCAGCCGCCATATCTTGCCGGTACTTCCAGACCTTCAGATCAAGCTCTGACAGCTTGTCCTGCAGCTCCCCAACTAACTTGCTTGCTTCGTCCATGACTGGCAGATCGTGGGTTGACTTGCGGATGCAAGTCGGCGGTTGTCAATGATGAAGCATGTCCACGGAGGAGGGGAGATTTTCGAGGAGTGGTTAAGGGAGCTCGAAGGTGATGCGATATCGTGAATATGCTTTTTCACCTCACCTTTCGAATTCTACTCAACCCCCGGAGATACTGCGGCTACTAGCGGTCAAAGACTGCACCAAAAACCACTCCGACCCATAAATCTGGCTGGCGCGACAGACGATCGATAGATCTAGATTCTTTCACGCGCGGGTATTGCGCGTCGTTGCTTCTTTTTTCTATTTTGGTTGTTTACTAGAGGGTCTCGTATTCAACAAAGGGGCCAAGAGCGGTTCAATTGAGAGGCAACACAATAAGACACGGTGAGTTGTCATCATCGGTGAAGTCACCGCTGCGTCCAACATCGTCATGCTTTGATGCCCTTCCCTGCCCTGCTGCTCTGCCCTGTCGCTCTCTCTCTGCGGCATGTGAGCACCCGACACCGGACTACCTTCCCTGTCCAACCACCAACAGCAGGGATACAGATTAGCCGGACGTTCTAGAACTGCTTCTATTGAGATGCGTGAAGCTTAATCTAGGTCACGTGTGATAATCATCAATTCTTTTGTTGACTTATGATTTGCAATGCTATATTGTTTATGGTTTATGTTAATATTATCTGTGAGACTCCAGTATCTTAGCGAAAGATTTTCTATGTTATAAAGATCGTGCCAGTAGTCGCAAAGAAGTAAGTCAAGGCCAACCTCAACCCTAACCTATCCAGGTAGACTCTACTTCCAGGAGAGGCAGTCTCCACAAACATCTTTGAAGAGCAGAAGCTTATCAGCTGGCTCAGACATTCACGGTTGCTACTTCATACAAAAGTTTTGCTTCTCATTACAGACAGTGTCAAATTCTCACTGCCTGCATCTCCCACACTGGCAAGAACCTTGGCTCATCCTTTCGCTTCAGCTCTGTAAATCTAATCGGATTGAATGAGATGGGTTGTGGAGAATACAAATATGGGGAGCCACCGCATATGGCGAGTTTTGCATGTGTACCTTTGCAAAAGATGTCTGGTACTACTTCCGCTCGAGAGAACATTTAGAGTTACTTCGCTACCGGCACGATTAGGAAAGCGAGCCATGATGATACCAAAATGTATTCCAACTCGAGCAATGTCGAATATCCCACGAGTGCCATTGCAATATGCTTCATTTGGCCTGAGAGATGCTTGAGAAAACCGGAGCTTTTTGTTCGCACGACACGAAAGTCTTGGCGGAATATACTTCCCAATTGGGTTGAGATCGCTGCTTTGCGGGGAAGAATAAGACCTCTCGATCTCAAGTAGATCGGGAACGACTGGTTCTGAATCCAGCTATCCGGGAGCCGTGGCTTCATATCCGAGGCAAGAACAGACAATCCAATCATCTGCGGGGTGATCTTCTTAACTCTGAGATAAGTTCATCCGATACGTCCCAAATCGACTACCAAGAACGATCAGACTTAAATCGTATGCGGTATGTGAATGCGATGGTATCCCACAATGTATTTCAGCACTAATAAATCAGCCATTCTGGGGACATGACTGCTTCATGCCATTCATCTGATCTCTTTTCTTTATGTAGCAATCCTCTCAGTACACGCTCCTTCTCCTTTGGGATCTCGTTGAATACCTGTGCTAAGAGACCAATCTAGATACTTTCAAGATGGGGTACGAATCATTCTCAAAGCCCCAGGTGGCAGCGAACATCCGGCACCCTGTCACTTGTACATCCACCTCTTAGAAATGTCACCGTTCCCTGAATTGGCCCTCCCAGCTGCAGACCGACTCCGAGGTATGGTTCCTCATGCTTCACACATGTTGCATATGCCTACACACATCGATACTGCCGTAGGTGACTATCGTCGTGGAATCAAATCCAACCAAGAAGCTATTCTCGCCGACGACATCTACTTCGCGCGAGAGACAGGCACGGTGTTTTACGTCGTCTATCGCGTGCATTATGTCTGTGCGAAGCTATACTCAACCATGATGTCCGGTCGTTTTGCAGATGCAATATCCGCTGCAAAGAAGCTAGAGCAGATCATTGATCCAAAGATCCTGGCCGTGAGGAGCCCTCCTATGGCGGACTACATCGAGACTTTTGCTGGGAGTAGAGCTCATGTGCTGGTGCGATTCGGGCGCTGGGAAGATATCCTCACAATCGAACTTCCCACCGATCCCAATACTTGTAGCGTAACCACAGCTATCGTCCATTATGCCCGTGGTCTTGCATTCAGTGCACTCGGTCGAGTGGCGGATGCCGAGGCTGCTCAGAAGAAATTCGAAATTGCACGCGCCGCCGTTCCTGTGTCTCGATTCAACAGCATTCCATGCAAGCAAGTCGATGTGCTAGGCGTATCCTCCGCTATGCTTGCCGGCGAAATCGAACACCGAAAAGGAAACGTCGAGAAAGCGTTCTCATCCCTTCGAGAAGCCATTAAACGCGAAGACGCACTCGCTTATTCCGACCCACCCCCGTGGATGCAACCCGATCGACATGCTCTTGGAGCTTTGCTACTCGAGCAGAGCCGTGTAGAGGCGGAAATATTGTTCAAAGAAGATCTTGGCTTTGCGGAAGGATATCCACGGCGTAAGGCGAAGCTGAATAATGTTTGGGGGTTGCATGGATTGTATGAATGTTTCATGCGTCAAGGGAAGACTGGAGAGGCTGCTTTTGTGCGAGCGGCAAAGGAGATTGCTGAAGCATCTGCGGATGTTCCGCTAAGGGCGTCGTGCTTTTGTCGATTGTCCGTGACGGGAAAAGGTGCATGCTGTTGATCATAAACTTTCTCAAATCTCTTTAATTTGGAAAGAAGTAATTCACGAGCTGGATCAGCGACGCTTGGAGTTATTACATTCTGCTATGAAGTCCGTCTGTTCGAATGGATCCCCACTCATATCCCCATATCCGATTCAACCTACAGCGACATGTCCCGACTACCTCACCACGCTGATTAGTACTCGAAAGCATAGCACAGAAATCCACCCTGTATATTCATCACATCTTCCATCTTAGCATTCTCCGCCGCACCAAACATGTTCAGCTCATAATCCAGCGTGAGCGCTTGCCATCCACTTGCTGGCTCAGTCACTGTCGTGTTGCCCGAAATGGCATACATCCTGTCCGTGGCGTTGATCTGCTGCGATTGCCAGTACAGACGATCAACATAGTTGTGGTGAAGGTAGAAGACTGGGTCTCCTGGTGATGTGTCTACATCGGTCATCTGTTTGATGAAGTCAGTATATTCCCTTGTTACCAATCTCTCATGTCTCGTTGGATGTAAGTATTGCAATGTCAACTTACAACACCACCAGTTGCCTGGTGTCCAGCAATGTGCGGAAAGTACGCCATACATCCATAGAAAGCCTCGAAGTCCTCGGCACCATACTCGTAGCACGCATCGATATTTGCTCTCGCACCATAAGCGAGGCCTTTCGGCTGGTTGAACTTCCGCGCGAAGCAGTAATCGGTCGTCATTTCAAGGGGTCCGATATGCTCTGTTCTGTTTGCGAAGGGGCCGGTTGTCACGCAGTTGTCGACTGAGGAGCCGTTTCCACCGAAGTAGGTGTCGGACCACACTTTGAGATGTTAGTTGGACATTCTGAGAGGGATATGGTGGAAAGACGTACTGTCAGACTGGAAGAAATCTCCCGATGCAGCATCGAGAGCTTCATCCCACCATGGGAGAGTACCGGTGTAGTTGCACTCTGTCCTCAAAGCCGTCTCATGCGCATGCATCTGGAGTCTATGCCATGGCAAGAATTGTGCCTTCACAGCCGTTGTCAGCTAGGTCCTTTACACCAGAAGTGACCAAAGTGGTCTTGGACGTTCGAGGAAGATCAGTGCTTACGGTATAATGTATGATGTCCCCATATGTATCATTGGTACCTTGTTGATGCGCCGCCTGGAATTCATCAAATCGGTTAGTTGCTCCCGGTAGATCCGTCTTGTTTGGTAGAGCCATGAAACATAATTCTGCATCCACGAACGCCATTTTCTCGGTGTGAGTGAGGGACCGCCATTCTTTGCGGATGGAGACTGTTGATGCGGTACAGCTGTTGCTGAAGAATGTACGGTCGGTGATGCTAGCTGGGAGGTAGTGGCCCGGGAGAGTGGTGTTGGTGAGAGTGGTGTTGGAGGGAATCGTGGTGTTGTATGATAAGGTGCTGTTGCAGTCCCGTGGGAAGTGAGGAGCTGCGCTCGCGATGGAGGCCACACTGAGGAGGATGGTGAAAGACTTCATTGTTGCGAGGGTTGAGAGCTATTAATAAATGCAGAAACAAAGACTGAAGTGGGCTGGTAACCAACGGCAGCCGATACTTGGGACGAAGATGAGGAATGCGATGGCACTTTTCAGTAAGTCCCACCACAACATGAAGATAACGTTTTCATAACAAAAAGAGAGATGTATGCGAATCCCCATCCACAAAAGATTGCACATTCTTGGCTATGATCAAGCTGCAACATACCTGATTCCAAGAATCACATGTCCCGACATTCTGGCGAAACTTTCTTTCGGCAGCTAAATAAAAACAAGGCCCAATCTTCCTACCGGTAGACCCAGAAGTGTGGAATTGAGGCTCTAAGATTCCCCACTGAAGAAGCAACAAAATTGGAAACAGCAGGGAAAGTTTTTGTTTGATGGAGACAGGTGCTGGGTTGGATGGCCTGGCGAGACGTCAGGAGAAGGCTGAGGTTATCCACAGTCCACTGCGTCCACCATTTTGTGCCTTTAGAATGCCCACCTTTGAAGGAACAGAAGAAACATAATAACTGTGATGGGGACTTTGAAGATAGAGATTTGTGATAAGTCTGAAAAGGATGGGATGAACACGCGGCTTTTTTGTTCGCTTGAAGTTCGGAATGCAGGAGCTCATATGGAGTAATCAATATCGGAGCAAACGGAGCAGACGGAGTAAACGGATCACTGCTCGACATGCAAGATGGTATTGTCAGAACTCTTCGGAGTAATGACGTTGAAATTGATTTTAGGGAATGATGCTTAAAGGTTAAGGTTGACTCGAATAAGGATGAAACCTCGCTAAAGAAATAGGGGGAGATCTCAGGTTGGCGTTCCCTGGCCGGCGAACCTCTGGCAGAATGAGGGGCTCGACGCGCTGACGCGCTCGACGCGTCTCACCAATTGCAAGGCTAGATAACATTCAAGGTCCTGCAATTGCAGCCCTGGACGGCTTTTATGTGGTCAATTCGAGTCCATTTTGTTTCAATGTCATTTGATTGGGCACCCTTCCTACTTCTCGGCAACAGATGTTCGAAATGGACACACCTGCTGTTGATGTATGGGTTCTGGATGATTCCGATTCCGAGGTTGAGACCCTCTAGCCATATACTTCTAACAGCCAGCTTGAAAGTTTTACATCAATAACAGAAGTCGCGAACGCCCGAGAGAGTACAGTTTGCAATCAAGATGAGCAATTAGACCATGCGGTGGCCGAAGCACAGAAAACGGACCAGAATAAAACTGCGAACGAGACAAGAGTGTCACCCCATCCCAAGAATGTGGAAGAGAACATTGAAGATCTTGTGAGAGATATTGTGGAAGCCATCGTATCAGAAGCGTCAAAACGATGTTACGGCACTTCAAAACTACTCTGCATCTCTCATAGCTCCAGTCGTACACCAGTCGTCAATTAGGACAGATTGTACACCTCATAACGAGGTGCGTGGTAGTCTGCGAAGTTGTGGAAGACTCCAAAACAACTGCAGCCAGTGACGAGATCAAAGCCCACCCGTTCAACTTGTTCCCCCTCAAGAGATCAGAAACCAAATCCAAGAGCATTTCGAGAATGCGAAAAAGGAAACCAAATTTGCGTAAGTTACTACCAGCCAGATATGAAAATTGCGCCAAATCCAGAGCTGTACCTGAAAGGGTATGGAATGATCAGGTTTCCATTGCCACTGGCAGATATCTTACGAATCAAACTGGCGAGCAGCCAGAGTGTGCCTGTGAAAACCAACTTAACGGATCAGATCGTTTGGCGCATTGCCGCCAGTGGCTGGAAAGCAAAGAATCCTGACTGGAAAAGTTTCGTGGGGTCCACATTTGCAAAATGTAGGACTGAAGTCGAGATGAAGGGTTTTGAGAGACTGGTGAGAGCAACTCTGATACTGTACGGGCCAGGTACTATGATAGACTCCAAGGAGGCGTAAGTATTCTTCTGCCAAATCTGCACAGTACTGCCGAGCTAATTGAACCACGGTTCCTACTCGCCATTGACTTTTGGACATTGTAAATAGTGCTGCCATCAGAACACGAGCCGATAGAGCTCTCATTAGGATATGATGGGAAAGTAAAATCCTGTTCCGGTGACAGAGCCTCGCCATATAACTGCTCTTGCCTAGCATGGGTCAGACTCCGCTTCCCTGTGAATAGCATACAATTCTGACACAGTTGCTAGTGTTCTGGTGTGGCGTTGAAAAGCAAACCGCTTCCTGCAGGCTATCGACTTGTCTTACGGTATACTATGGAGCACCAGCTCCCTGGGCCTAATGCGATGTTATACTCGCCACCAACCGTGCCACGAGAAACTGAAAGGCTTGATGTTCTGCTCAAGAGCTGAGCACAACAAGCAGATCTGATTTCGCAGCAATTCCTCACACATATTCTCGAATATCGATCTCAAAGCAACGACAAGTCCTTGTGTTTGTCAGATCTCACTGGACCAGATGTCTTTGTGATAAAGCAATTAGAAGCCGCTTCTCGGAACAACGGATTTTATTTCTGCGTAGCTAGTCTGACGAGGGTCGACGTGGAGAAAAGGGACAACTCGGACGAGCATCTCAGTTCCGACGATTACTACAATGATCACCCAGCCACTTTCCCGACAAGCCAGGATATCAGCGTGTGCGATTCCGTGGATCCGGATGGTAACGAATTTTCCAGGCGTTTGAAGCGATCACTGCCGATCAAAAGCCTTGTTGACATGACTTGCTTCGACAGTGCTGAGCATGACGAGAAAGAGGACTATTATGGCCAGAATGAAGACACAGTGAAAAGGCTCTATCATAGAACTGTAGGTTTTCATCTATGCTCACTTGAATTTAGACGACTTAAATCTGTAGGTTGCCATAAGTATGCCTCGAAAGCTCAAGACAGGCTTTTTCTTCCACTCCCAATCACTCCCAATCTCCCGGGAATATCACCCAATTCTTCAAAAGCTTCCTCGCTCTATCCCTGGACGGCTTATCGGCATCTGCATTTCAAGAAGATGTACGACAGCTGTGTGCAAACATCGCGAGTCAGGTATCGTGGGAGTTGATTCTGGCGAATATGGACCTCGCACTTCTATCGCGGTGGGCGAGTCTGATTGAGGCTCTCGTTATTATTGCTGATTTGGACCTGCTGACACCTGCTTTGCCACTTGCGTTCTCGAGCAGACGAGCGTACACACCTTTTGAGGCTGTGATCAATCGCAATGGGAAAGAGTGGCTGCATCAGTGGTACGTCCAGTGACTCTGGTCCAAGCTATTCACATTGTGGTAGAGACGTGCTGACAGTGTCTTCAATCTAGCTTGGACAAGACCATGTCATCCACCCAAGCATTCGACACTAGATTAACAACCATTGATAATGTTGCACGCTATCTTCAGATCAAGTCATGGTCCGATGCTCAATACGATTCAGCGGTTGGTTCGCGTGTGTTCTGCACCGCAGCAGATGGCACGCGTCTTGCAATGCTAGCAACATGCTGGGCTGATGATTCAAGACTGCAAACCAGGTAGATTGGAATCTGCATTCATAACAATTAAGCTAACCACGGCTAGACTTATGCCGGCAGTCGAACGCTACTCAGGCAATGCACAATTCGTTCTAAACTTTCTCGCTCACTTTCGCATGGACTCGAATGTCCTGTCTGACAAATTCTCCCAACTGGTGCTGAAATCTCTGTCCCATCTCGTCCCGACACCCGCAAACTTAGGCGAGGACTCCACAATGCACAGCACTACCTTAGTGTGGCAAACATCCTCTCGCATTGCTACCAGCTCAATCTGTTCCCACAGAGCACACAGATCATCAACAGATTGCTTGATGGAACAGCGTCTGCTCTGCCATCCTGCCTTGAAAAGTTCTACATGCCTCTTCTTGTCCGTTTCTCAAAGTACATCGGCACTCCCGTCGCCTTGAAATTTGTTCCGCATCAGGATCTTTATAGGGGCGTTCTTGACGATATTGTCAACAAATGCATTCCCGCGATCCCGGTACAACCTGCGATACAGAACTGGACCCGACGAACATATAAATGCTACAACTCGAATTGTCCTGGATTCTACTTGCTAAATAGATTTCTGGCGGATAGGGACCAAGTTTCTGCGAGTTCAAATTTATTGGCGATGTGAGAAAGCACATGGAAAGGCAGATAGGTGACGAGATTAGACGTGGCAATCTCCAAACAGAGACCAATCGCAATTGACCAACCCCATATGGTCTTATTGTCACCAAAGTCGACAAATTGCATGCAGATAAGGTCAAGTTTCGAGAGCTCCAATGTGGGAAAGTGAAGAAAGCAATGGAAGAGATTGGCCTTACAAGTCTCAAGGTTTGCTTGGGGGAATTTCCGCAACTTGACTGAGCTACGACCTATGGTGAAAACGACGTCGACTCCAGCTGCAGCTCGAGCTCCCCCAGTCCAGTGCATCGACTTGACTTCGTCGCCCCCTGCAGCCAGAGCCTAAAGCTCCCCCCCTGACCCCTCTCAGTACTAACGTGTCCAGGGGTTCCAACCAAAGACAAAAGCGACACTGGTCTTTTGGTGGAGTTTCTGAAAACAGTGTCATATGTCAGACAAAACAGAAGCATCAACGGATTGAAGGCTCACAGGTCATTGCTGGACCAACCAGTACCGCTTCGATGCCCATGCCCCCCACTTCACAGCAGATGGTTTCTGGCATAGGCTCACAAAAGCAGTCTTTCGCTGTAAGTCATTTGGTTCAGAATTCATAAGTGCCAAATACTGATCTTTCTGGTTGGCGATACGTACCACGGATCAAGTGTCTTGAATGCGAGGATGTTCTGCACCTTGCAGAGAATAACCAGCATCATGGTTTCAAGGACCACCTCCGCACTGCCTCGCACACGACCCAGGCTTTTACTAGACAGCGAGCTGAAAGAGAAGCTGGCCAATGGCATGTCTGAGGGTGCTCCACCTCCTCTCTGGGAAGATCTACGATGAAAGAAGTGTCGATGGAGAAGAAGTTAAACAGTCCCTCGCTTATGGCCCCCTGCCAAGAGTCCCCCCATAACTCTCGATCTTGCGTTCTGATTGGATCCGAATACGCGTCATCAACTTCGAGACTAGCTCGACTCGAGGTCTGACTGCACTGTCTGCAGGTAATGCATTTGTATGGCCATAGGCACGTAGGATCAGCAGTGGCATGTCGCGGCTCCACGACCTAGCTCGATACCTCGTCTTTAACCGGGATACTACTCGAGCTCTTCCTGGTACTGAACCATTCCGCGGTAGTTTTATATAAGTTCTTGTTGGCTAGGACCCTTGGCCTATTTTCCCGGCAGATACAATCACAATCAGAAACCAGGGAAACCAGGGAGGACCACAAGACGCATTTCTTGACAAGCTGCGAACAGTTTACCATTTACAGATATGAATAAAGCAGTTCTAGAGGTTGCTTGATTGGTCGATCGGGCTTGCCAGCCTTCTCTGGCGCTCTTGGACATTTGAACGTGAGGTCCCGCAATATTTACTTGGTATTGTTGACTTGGCCTGGGATTCAAGATTGCTGCTGACCGCTCGTTCTCTCTTTGATCTACAGCCAACCAGACATCTTACACCGTAAGACTGTTTCAGGTCATGATATGGTGCTCTATTCTTAATTTCATCTCGGATACATATAGATGGGATACCTCGTCAACGGGAGCCCCTTCTCTCATACGAAATTTGTACTCTTCACCTGACAATAAAAGATTCATCTGTCAACATGGCTGTCGAAGGAACCCCCATGAAATACGATTTTGGGCCAGACGAAGAGGAGATCCACCGTCTGACCATTCAGCACGAATGTTTCAAATCAGCTTATTCGCCTCTTGTTTTGGTACCCGTCGACCTCACCAAGCCAGGCTTGAGGATTCTTGATTCCGCAACAGCAGATGGTATGAAGACTTACAATACACACATATGATGACATGCTAACTACTAAGGTCTCTGGCTTCGCGATCTTCAGCCCACTGTCGCTACCCCTCACTCCCTCGTCGGCACCGACATAAACCCCAATTTCTTCCCTCGTACCCCGACAGACAACATCACATTCCAAGTTCAAGATATCACCAAGCCCTGGTCGGCTGAGCTGAACGGCCAATTCGACCTCGTCCATTCCCGCAATGGACTTGCAGGCTGTGGTTCTTTCCCGATCTCAGAAGCGGTGAAGAACCTGGTCGGCTTAGTAAAGCCAGGCGGTTGGATTCAGCTCGTGGAGATGAGTTTTGAGGGTGTGGAAGATACCTCAGGACCCATGTATGAGTTTAAGAGTCTGCTTGATGCATTCTTCACTGCGGCAAAAGCGCAGTGGAATTTTGCCAGTCATCTGGACGGATGGCTTGTTGAAGCAGGTCTGGCGGACGTGGAGGTCAAGATCGCTCAGCTGCCGTATGGTAAGGCTTGTGACGATGAGGAGATTGCGAAGAAAAGTCTGTATGCTTTCAGACTGGGGTCGGTGGCTGTTTGCGGTGCTGCTAAAGGTGAGTTTGGTCCTGATTGATCTCAATGTTTTTGCTGATGAGCGACAGGGATGGGTGTTGAAGGTTTCACTAGTGAGCAATTGGACTCTTTGCCAGAAAGACTTGATACGTACTTGACGGAACAAGGCTCGAAAGTTCCCGTGGTCTGCGTATGGGGACGCAAGCCATTGTAATCTGAAGGCTACGAGAATGGTCCCACTATAACTCAAAGAAATTCGAGGTCAGTAAAAATGCACTCATGCACTCCATCCTCCGTTGACACAAGTGTTGGGGGGTCACTTCTAGGTAGGTAAAGGCTATTGAACTGAAACCACCTCGTGCTCTGAAGATGAGGTTGATTTTTTGGGCATGGAAGGGCTATCAGTACTCAAATGAGCAAATTTATGTCAAGATGCAGCTATCTGGCGGATTTTCGAGACTCAAACGGTGCACTGCTCAATCAGCATTAACGGTTATTAACGTATCTAGGACCCTTCCGAACCCATCGTTGCAATGCGTCAGAAATGATACAGACGTACCAGTATCCACACGCCAAGATTTCCCCAGCAGGATATCCATCTTGCGCCCCAGGGCTCGAGTGTCCATGTTCAGGAAATTTGCAGTAGGGCGTTTGCCCAGGGCGCTGTCTTAAATGTGCAGAGCGGAAATCGTGAGTGTCTCAAGAGTCGTCGTCAACTCTCTAGGAACTGCTCAGACTTCTGCAAGAATTCACCCAAAACCAAAGTATCAAAAAAGAAAAAAAGTAAGAGAGTCTTTCCCCTTCTTCTATGACTGTTTTACAGTGGCCACGACGGCCTCAACTTGATAGTTTTTGCCTTTTGTTTTACTCTACTATCTCAATTTTTTTTAAAAAACCCACAATGTTCAAATGGAGGTATAAAAGCTGCCCGTATTGACTAGAGTTTTCGCTCACTCGCGGCTTTGCCTAGGCTTCAGAAAATTTCCTGAAAAGCTCTTTGCCTTGCTGCAACATTTGACCTAGGTCAACTTCCCATACCCAATCTTGATTCTCTTCCATGCTTCTTTTAAGTTCTTCTCCAGTGACCAGCCCTCCATCCGGTTTTTGTAAATCTAACATCATTCCTTGTCTGCGTGAACGCATAACCAGCTCCTGAGATCTAGGCCTCCTCACTTCATCATACGCTCTGAACGCAAACTTGATGTCATCAGCTGACTTGATATTTTCCGATGTCAGGAGCCCCGAAAGAAGATGGGCATCTTCGATTGCTAATCCTGCACCCGCTCCAGAGTGAGGCGTCGTGGCATGAGCTGCATCTCCGAGCAGACAGAAGTTACCTTTCGAATATGTTGGAGCAGGTAGGTGGTCAAATAAAGCCCACTTATCCGGACTTTCCATCAGCTGCAGAACGATCAGTAGGTATTGAGACATCTGGAACGGCGTGAAATCAAAAGGGATATCTACTTCTAATAATTTCAACGGCTTTTCTCCCCATCCCTCAAAATCTCTCAGCAGTTCCTCTCGAGAACTAGGAATGACCCATTGATGCTGTGTCCAAGGAACTCCATCTGAATCTCTGAACACCACTATGTTCAAAGCTTTGCCAGCTCTTATTGGAAACATTAGTAAATGTCCACCTCTGCCCGAATAGATCGTTCGATTTTCTACTTCCGTGCCGACAGCTTTCACTACATCTTTCATGTCGATTACTTTCCTGTACGCATACTTTCCGCTGTAAACTGCATTCGCGCTTTTGTTATCTGGACCAAGCAGAATTCTTCGGCAAGCTGATCGAACGCCATCGCAGCCTACGACTGCATCTGCAGTGAATACTTCTCCATCGTCAAACTGAACTTGCATTTTCCCATCTTGACTGGCGACGACGTCAACGACCTTCTTGCCAAAGTGAACTTTCACGCTCGGTGGAATCAGCCCCACCAGTCCATCCAGAAAATGCGCCCTCGAAGCCCCACAATGTCTGAATCCACCTTTGGCTTCAATTTCACCTATCATCTCGCCAGCTCGAGGTCCCGTCCCATAGCGAAGGTCGTACCAGATGTGATCTTTCTCGGGCCATAAGTTTGGCGTTTTGACTTTGTCGTGAACGGCTTCGACTTCCGTTGAGATGAGCCGCATTGCCTGTGTCGCATTGGGTCCGAAACCTGATGATATAAGTCCGAGCTACTAAAGTGGAAGGAGGGACAACAAATTTACCTACGCCAGCACCAATTTCGGAGAATTCTGCCCGAGACTCAAACAAAGTGAGGTGCAGATCTGGATTATGTTTTGAGATGGCAATGGCGAGGGTAATGCCACCAATTCCAGCACCAATTATTGCAATCGTTATTGGCCGTGGAGATGACATCGTCACGATGGAGTAAATCCTATGAGCAGAGAGCAATCGCGAAAGAGGAAAGTTGACGAAGGAGTGGAGGTGTTGCGGCATGTGCTGATCCCCCGCTCCGCCAACTCAGGTGATCAATCAAATCAGCCGGCAAATGTGAACCAGGCAGGCACAGCCCGTTTTCCGGAAAACCCCCTATGACATACCAATTTAATTCACCAATGACCAGAATGTCTTCTCGCCCATTCTTAGATAGATGTTGATGGTATTACTTGGGTCAAGACGTCTGTCCTAATCGCGACTTTGCTAACTTTAAATTAAGCGAGACGCGCCTATACAACGTTTACAAAGTCATCTCAACTCGAGAGCGAAGGACATGTCCAACGGATACCCAGTCTGGTTCAAGCACTACTACTCAAGCCGAGCCAAGGGCCTTCGTCCCAGCCTTCGAATTTAGACACCGGAATGATGAAGCCACATTGGGATCCCCGCCAGTATAAAACAGATCCTGCGGATACATACACAAATTCCGTTGTATGACAGAACCATCCAATGGCAGACTCTCGCCAGCTAGTACCTCAGGTGCAATGCCCTTCTCTACCCACTGAACCAAAGACTCGAATGCAGTCTTGGGATAAGGTCCCAATCCCGAACGACAATGTTCAACTCCTGGTGCCCGGAAGTGTCGATAATACGACTCAACGTCTGGATCCATCGCCTTGACGCGTTTGAAGTAGTCAGCCGTGCCTTCGGGAAAGATAACATTGTCACTCAGCCCATGCCATGTGATGACCTTTCCCCCTGCGTCTCGAAAGGATGATAGATCGGGATCAGCAGTGTCGATGATAGATGTGAATTGTTGTTTGGAGGCATGGAAGACATCGTCGTATGTGCTTCGAGTCAAGGTTGTGAGATCGAAAGATGTGTTCTTCTGAACGAATAGTGAGATCCAATCAGAACTGATGGGAAAAGGTCTCCCGGTACATGTTCCATTTGTGCAGGTGGTGACAGCAAGTCCAGTCGTCAAATTTGCGCCATATGAGAGACCGTACCAGAGGAAAGAGTCATTGGTTGATCGCGCTCCTGTCCAAGCTGCTTGAGCCAGTGTAGTTCCTGCGTTCGAGAACGTAGATAAGACGCCTTTGCAGTCAAATGATTGTCCTGTGAGACTCCCAGGCTCGAAGTAGCAGAGATCTGGTCGAGAGATAATTCCATCGGCCACGCCATCGAGCGCATCACACGCTGCGACAGCTGCTGCGGTAATAGCGTTCAGTTCGCATGCAGGTGGGTACGATTTCATTAGATTCATGATCAATTGCGGCCAATACTCTGCAACGATGAAGCTAGCCCAATTTATGGCGGGTGCTCCAGCCAGAATTCCATCGTATTCGTCTGGATACCTTTGAGCCATCATAAGACCTTGGCGACCACCAGTAGAGCATCCATTCCAGTAAGAATAGGCAGGAGCCTTCTGGTAAAAGCTCTCGGTAACAGCTTTCCCGATGACCGCCATATCCTTGAGAGCAACAGAAGCAAAATCCTGAAGAAGGTATGTATTGACATTGCCAGGCGAGTTTAATGCCCAAGTTGCTGCCGTGGGGGAAACCAATTCGTGTCCACCATCAGTAGTTGCAACAGAGTAGCCCAATGATAGCCCATTCGCTAACGGGCTGTCAGAAGTTGGTCCTGTGGAATATCCCCCTCCTCCGACACCCATAAAGCGACCATTCCAGTCATTTGACGGAAGCCAAATTCGGACATTGATGAGGTCGTTTTGGCCGGGATGAGTGTAGGAGATGGAGACGTTGCAGAAGTTGAGGCCAGTAATATTATCGGGATACGATAGGCTCTCTTGCATAGAAGGGACAGTGTAATTGATGACAGGCACAGCGGCCAGATTCACAAATTGAGCGCCATATAGAGAAGGGTAAGGTATGGCAGCCGATGAGCAACCTGAAGGCTTGTCAGCGCTTGTTATGACTCTCGCCAAGATCACAATAGATGGAGGGAAAAGAACGGCATATGCAGATCGCTACATACCTACTGTTGTGTTCATTGCGTCGGTGTATTGGACTGGACGGGATTGAAGTAACGGATTCTGAGGAAGACAGTCGGCCATACTTTTATACTCCGAGTACATGGCCAACCAATGCGGGGTGCATTGCGCTACCCAAGGCTGTTTATCAATGGAGTATGGAATCACACAGCCTCGTATTGAAGATTTGACGACTGGGCAAATGTTGATGTTGCTAGAAAAGGACGCTTTCTCATTTCCCCGCGTTTCCAAGGAATTGTGGAGTGTACACAATGCCGATATTTCATCCGAATGGATCCAGGTGGGAGCGATCAGATTCTTAAGGTCCGCGGCACAGGCAGGTAACAAGCAGTAATAGAAGGAATGAACGATGAATTATACGATCCATTTTTGAAAACTTATCTCATACCAAGAGATTGGTTTGATGTTACTTCAAAAATTTGACGAGACGCGAGAAACGCTTGATTAGGTCATAGTCAACTAGAGCTTGAATAGTTGATGGCAGGGCAGGCCCATACCAGAGATCTCGCTCAGGGTACTGAAGTAACGGTAAATGATTTTGATCCTAATTTTGTTGCTTCTAGAAAGGAGCAACGACTCACAGAGAAATTTACATTTCTATTAAGTGGAACAGAGATTGTGAAACAAAGTATTATGAAGCGATATGCTATGGCCCGGAAGCTCGAAAAGTGTTTTCGGGGAATTTATCTTTATAAATTTCTACTTTTGCTGGAAGGAGAGTTCCTCATCTTTACCCCGGGTTTCCGTGGGAATAGCAGCGATGGCGGCCTCAGCGGATGCGACAACCACAATCGGCACGCTGCTCGCAGGCAAGAGAGCCGAAACTCCCCGCAATCTCACAAGCCGGGTTCATTACCGGCATGTGTCTCGAATACCACAGAGCATCATCCCACTCTTCTAATTCCTTTTTCAGTAAGCTAGTGGAAGCATATGATCAAATTAGATCGCGTAGAAGCGAGACCGGTAGTCTTTAGCTCGACTACCCCTATTTGCTTCGGCGAAATATCTTCCCTCAAGGTATGTGAAGGATCAGGTTTATCCTTCCAATAGATAAGTCTTGTTGATAAAACAAAAAAATAGAACGAATGGTCAATGACAGGTTCCCAGAGAAGAAATAACATGATTAATCAATGACGAAATGGTATGTATAAGGCGTATGACTTCCAGACCCTTATAAAGAGAATCCCACGACCGCAAGCGCGCTCACCGATAAATGGATGATACAGCGTGCTGCAGAGCCCTAAAGACATTTTAATTGAAATAGACGATTCGATCCTTCTGACGTTCCACATTTGTTGCCCAGTTGCAAAGGAAACCCCTCATAAGCGACAGTACATAATTCCTGCTGAATCAGAAGGACTCAAGGAAAGTCCCCACTTTTGATCGATACTTTCAACGTAATGCTTTTCCCAAAAATATCTCCCAATACCTGTGCATCATCCGAGAACTCATATAGTTCCAACCTTCTCTCTTGCGACCTTCTCGTCACCCTGAACGCTCTCTGTAGCCGGGCTATCGACCTCGCCCGTAGCCTCAGTGACCACACCGCGTCTCTCAATACCCTTCCCATTAATGTCTCTCCAGATCGCCTTCGCAGTCCGAGCCATGCTAGTTCTTCCCTCCCAGAGCGGGAAGAGACCAACGCAGCAGCTGCTGAATCCAAGCCACATGATACCAACAACCACCCATCCAGTGAAGAACTTCTTGCTGAAGACGTATCCGGTACCATAGAGTGGCATGGGCCAGAGGACAAGCAATACTAAAGTCATGGTAACAGTGGTCCAGCCCGCAATCTTTGACGCCCGCATCAAGTTCTTGTGCTCCTTCTCTTCGGCTGCCGAATCAATAATTGCCGCGCCTGGGACGCGCTCGATGTCAACATTTGCGGCATCGGCGATATCACTATCGTCTCCCTTGCGGATGGCCTTCATGCTCTGCCAGTCGTAATTGGCTGGTCCGAAGGCAAAAGTCAAGATTGGAACGAAGATCAAGGGGCTCAAAAGCGCTACGACGTTTCCTGCCAACATGGGGTTGTTGGCGCCGGTGCTCTCAACCGAAAGGGATCCACCTTCCTTGGATGCTGTGACAAGCCATGCGATGACTGCACAGATGAGTCCAAGGACGGGAGCTCCAGCGGCTGCTGCTAGGTTCTGACGGGACCAAAGGAGGGTGAGGACAGCCGGGAGAACGGCAGCTGAGACGATGACACCCATCATCAGATACAGGTAACCCATGGAGATACCGGCGTAGTAGAGTCCAGTGGAGAAGGCTGCCATGAAGAAACCGAAGAAGATTACACAAGAGTGGGACATGAAAATGAGGTTCTTGCCGCTTGCCTTGGGGTTGATGTATGTTTGGTAGATGTCGTACGTCCAGATACCGGAAACAGCGATCAACTCTGCGGACATGGCGGAGGTGACGGCCATGAATACCAGGAGAAGAGTTGCTACTGCTCCGCCTTTACCGAGAAGGGCCACGGCTGCGTTGGGGAGCACAAGACCAGCACTAACGTCTTCGTGGGACATTCTGAGAGGATATGTCGGGAATGACGGATGGGTCTCAAGGGCGAGGCAGGCAAGGCCCATTGTTGTTGCACAGAGCCAAGGAATGGCAAACCACGAAAGTCCGCCCATGATCTGTGACCTTATTAGTCCGGTTTTTCGAAATTGGGCTGGGAAACTTCTTACATATCCAGGCAAAGCAGATACAGGGTGAGCTGCAATAGCCTTGTTATAGTAACCATTGTCCATGAATACCGTTCCGAAGTTTCCAACAATGTTGATCACAAAGAAGATGGCACCCTCCTTGGATTGCATGGTCAGGTAGCTGCCCTCGGAGTTGCCTTCAACTGGGTGGTCCTTCGCAGCTTGAACGAGCAAATCGTACACAGCTCCTGGGGACCCGAGGATGTTGGATGTCGCATAGGCGGTGAACGCGAAAATGAAAATGATGATCAAAATCATGACAGTGTGGACGTAGTCAGTCAAGAAAGTAGCCTTGATCCCACCAAACATAGTGTAAAGTACGACACCGACAGGCAACAAGAAGCATGCAGCTGGAGTAGGCATTCCAGTGAGAGAAGTGACAACTGCACTTCCACCGGTCAAAAGCATGGCAGTGACGAGGATATTAGTCATTAATCCAAAGGTCATAAAGACCAGATGAGCAATAATACCGCTAGGATTCGGTTAGCACGATTGCACGTGACGTTCACGAAGGGGGTTTTCTTACTATCTTGCACGAATAACTTCAAGGAAGGTATGGGCATTTGGAGCCTTCTTTTTCAGCTCGATGGCAACTGTCGCGAACAGAAGAATCTGAACGGTAGCTCCACTGGCGTACCAGAACGGTCCAGAAACCCCATAGTTGTAAGCGACTCCCGAACTTTGAAGCAAAGTCGCTGCCCAAGTCCAGGATGAAACTACTGCCGAGGCCACAAGTCCTGATTTTACTGTACGACCGGCTGTTGAGAACATCTCAGAGGTTTGAAGCTCATAATTGTATCTTTTAAGAATCCATGTTGTCAAGATCATTCCTATTAACAAGGTCAGCCTCGTCTCGGTTGAGTCGTGCTCCCAGTGTAGGAGATTGAGACTCACCAAACGCGAATGCAAATCCCAACCCAAGGACAATACCATAGCCATAGCTCTGACCAAGAGGTGGTGTCCCGGCGACGGCGTCCATTTTGAACAACTTCCAGGAATGAGCAAGATGTCGAGCTGTGATAGTGAAGAACTTTAATTATGCAAATGGAAATGTCGAGTGGTTTGTCGAAGCACGGAGGAGGTGGCAGTGTTGCTTGTTGACCTTTTCCCAACCTGGGTTGACTTGAAGAGATATATACTCATCTTTCTGACACTGTACTCACCTACATCTCCACTCCCTCTCGATGCATCATGAAAATTTTCTCTCATCATCCCGTCAGTCCAAGACAACAGAAGCAACAAGATATCATGATGGTCTTAGCGGAATGCCAAAGTTACTTCGCAATTTGCACCTTGAAGATCTATCGAGATCCAATGAGAGGCAAGCATCCTTATCTTTGAAGAGTTTTTCATAATTGCGTCTCAAGCTCATCAGATAAGCTCACACAAGCCTCCCCGGGTTGCGGGATGAGGCTATGAAGCTATCCCCACACGGAGAAAGTGAAATCTCTGCACTTTTGTTTGATATTGGGGGAGAGGCACAGTAATTATGAAGGAATTGAAGTCACTCTGCAGCTGTGAAAGGGTGCGAATTATGCGGGGTGATTTTGAGATAGCGCCTCCGGGCGCCTTCGGCCAATGTGCTCAGGTGTGCCGACGCTCGCCTTCGCCCGTTCTTCACAGCGAGACGGCATTCAGCTGCAGGGCAACAATTCAACATCCACAACATCTGATACAGGGCCTAGATATCAGCCTTTTTGTTTGTTTTTGCATATCGTCTAGCCTTTCCAGCACTTTTGATTCGTTAGGACCAGCGGATCGATCCTAAAATTTCTGCCCTGCCCTGGAACCCGAGACGAGGACAACCCACACACTGGTAAACGAGACTGAGAATGGCTGACATTTGGCGCCGACGGCTTGCACTTTTCATGCCAAGCATATTGACTCCCAAACCTCTTGTCTTATCTCGTTTTGCTGTATGTCCATAGTTTCTTGAACTTGCGCAAAGTGGAGTCAAAACTGCCAGATTGGGATTGCGACACGGTCTTCCAAGACCTGAGCTCACGGCTGCGGATTTTCCGTGAGTTGGCTCTGAGGTTTGATTGTCTCTATGAAAAGCCAGCAGAACGCCACAAACCTTTGGGCTTTCAACTGTATGGACTCCACGTGATGGAAATATGTCGGGTGAGCATCACATTGGCATTGCTGCTGGATGCTTTGCTGACTTACGGTGTGCAGAACTATTTACTCACAGAACTCGGCCCCTCACAATAAGTGACTGGGTTGTGCATCAAGCTCGAGGCGACGGACTGGAACGCTTGCTTCAACTTCAGCAAACCCTCACCACATCGGATGTAGCTTGGATCTCACTCGCTAGTCCAGATCAGCTGCGTGCTCAATGGAAACAACTACTTGAACTCGAAGCCCAAGGACAATTGCTGCCTCTGTACGGAGTTCCATTCGCAGCCAAAGACAATATCGATGTCGAGGGCTTTGTCACAACAGCTGCTTGTCCAGATTTTGCATACAGTGCGGTCGAGGACGCGGGAGTTATTGCCGAGCTGAGGAAAGCCGGGGCAATTGTCATTGGGAAGACCAATTTGGATCAGTTTGCTACTGGACTAGTTGGAACTCGTTCTCCATACGGAATAGTACCGAACACCTTCGACACAAGTTATATATCTGGTGGTTCAAGCTCAGGGTCTGCTTCCGTTGTGGCCCGTGGTCTTGTACCATTCGCTCTTGGGACTGATACCGCAGGTTCTGGTCGAGTTCCAGCGGGCCTAAACAATATCGTTGGTTTGAAACCAACAAGAGGTCTTTTGAGTGCAAGGGGTGTGGTTCCGGCTTGCAGAAGCCTTGACTGTGTGTCGATACTAGCTCTGACAACCGAAGATGCACAGCTTGTCTTGCAGATTGCGAGTGTGTACGACGAGAAGGACGCTTTCTCAAGACCAGTACCTGCAATCCACCCAGCATACACCATTATCGATAAACCCCGGATGGCTATCTGCGATAGTCCACCATGGTTCGGGAAGACCGAACAGCAAGTGGCTTACGATATGGCGCTTAAGAAATGCTCTGCACTAGGTTGGGAGCTCATCTCAATAGACTTTGCTTCGCTTTTCAAGCTCGCGAGTCTTCTATACGAAGGTCCCTGGGTGGCAGAGCGTTTCGCAGCCATCAAAGATTTCATCAAAAAGCCCAACATTCAGATGGATCCTGTGGTCAGAGGTATCATTCAGAAGGCAGAGGGCTTTTCCTCGGTGGATGTCTTTGAGGCAGAATACCTTCGCCGGGACTTGTCGAGAGAAATTGAAACTGCCTTCAAAGGTTTCGATGCCATATTGGTGCCCACTACACCTACTTTCCCGACGATACAAGATCTTGCCAATGAGCCAGTCGTGGAAAATTCACGTCTGGGGACGTACACCAATTTTGTCAATTTCATGGACTGGTCTGCGCTGTCATTCCCTGCTGGATTCCGCTCGGATGGCTTGCCGTTCGGCTTGACCCTGATATCGACACAATGGGAAGAAGGGAAACTTCTAGATTTAAGTCGCAGCTTTCTTTCCGGAAAATACCGACCTCTGGGCAATACCAGATTCGAATTTCTGACACCAGAAGAAACCCCCATGCAGAAACTCCTCACGCCACTGGCTGTCGTTGGTGCCCATCTGACTGGGCTGCCATTGAATCATCAATTGACAAGCATCGAAGCAACTTTGTTGTCCAAGACAACGGCTTCAAGATCGTACCGTCTTTTTGAGCTTGCGTCTCCACCTGGTGCAGCCATTCGAAAGCCAGGCCTTGTCAGAGTGTCATCCGAGAGCAATCAAGGTTGCTCAATTGAGCTGGAAGTCTGGAATATACCTACGATGCAAGTATCGAAATTCTCTCGGTCAATACCTGCACCACTATTTATCGGTGAAGTTGAATTGGCAGATTCAACCTGGGTCCATGGTTTCGCATTTAATAACGACAACCCTGCTGCGGTGAATCCTGACATTTCACATTATGGAGGATGGAGGAATTTCCTTAATAGTGAGAACCCCGAATCGAAGAAACAGCCCTCCCCTGCGTCTAGTACGTCAACCTTAGCCATACGTCCAATTACCAAGGTCCTAGTTGCGAATCGTGGGGAGATTGCCGTGCGAATAGTCGCTACCCTGAAGGCACTCGGAATACTTGCCATCACAGTCTACTCAAAGGAAGATAGGAATAGCCAGCATGTAACTGATGCAGATACTTCTATCTTCCTCAATGGCGATACCGTCGCTGAGACATACCTCTCCCCAAGTCAGATCATCGATGCCGCCAAATCTGTCGGATCAGATGCCATTATACCTGGTTACGGCTTTCTGTCTGAGAATGCCGATTTCGCAGAAGCATGCGAGGAGTCCGGCATGATCTGGGTCGGCCCTACACCGCATCAGATGCGAACACTCGGCCTCAAGCATCTGGCTAGAGCACTTGCAGAAGAGTCAAAAGTGCCATTGCTTCCTGGGAGCAAGATTCTCAAAAGTGTCGACGAGGCGATTGCCGAAGGAGAGAGGATTGGGTACCCGCTTATGATGAAAAGCACAGCAGGCGGCGGTGGCATCGGACTCGAGAAGTGTCAGTCTGAGGAGGATGTCAAGTCCCTCTTCGCGTCCGTACAGCAACAAGGCCAAAAATATTTCAAAGATGACGGGATTTTCCTTGAGTACTTTGTCGAGAATGCCAGGCATATCGAAGTGCAGATCATCGGTGATGGAGAAGGAAACGTGCGACACATTGGCGCGCGAGACTGCTCGCTTCAGAGAAGACACCAGAAGGTCATTGAGGAGTCGCCCCCGTTGAACATTCCAACAGACGTATATGAACAAATGTGCGAAGCTGCAGTAAATCTAGCGAGGAATCTCAAGTACAGAAATGTCGGGACCGTCGAGTTTATCTATGACTCGAAAACACAGCGATACTTCTTCTTGGAGGTCAACACCCGCTTGCAAGTTGAACATCCCGTTACGGAAGCAGTCTCGGGTCACGATCTGGTGAAGGAAATGATTAATGTGGCATCTAAGACTCCTTCTAGGTTGTTTTCGACGGCGCCTGAGAAAGCGCTGGCTTTGTCCGGTCATGCTCTTGAAGTGCGCATCTATGCCGAAAATCCCTTGAGAGATTTCAAACCGTCAACAGGCCAAATCTCGGACGTGTCGTTTCCTGCGGACGCGAGGATTGATACGTGGATCAAGGCTGGCACGAAAATATCCCCATCGTTTGATCCTCTTCTTGCTAAGGTTATCGTCACTGGATCGGATCGCCCAGAGGCGGTCAGAAAATTAGCTGCAGCGCTTGAAGCTACTCAGATCTGGGGAGTGGACACTAATGTCGAGTACCTTCGACATATCGTGAAGAGCGAAATGTTCGTTGACGCGGCGTACTCAACTACGACTCTGGACACCTTCGAATTCCACCCAGCTGCAATTCAAGTCCTCGATCCTGGATCACTCACGACGATTCAGGACTTTCCCGGCAGAATTGGCTATTGGAGGGTTGGCATCCCTCCCTCAGGACCGATGGACAACTATTCATTCCGGATTGCGAACAAGATACTAGGGAATGACCTTCAGGATGCTGGATTGGAATGTACATCTGCTGGGCCAACTCTTCGTTTCTTGTGCAATACGACGATTGCCATTGTTGGACCACCCGCTGAGCACAAGCTCGATGGAGTATCAATTCCCTTATCAACAGCTATTCACATTAAGCCAGACCAAACTCTTTCTCTCGCGGCACCTACATCGGGACTTAGGATATACCTTGCCGTGAAAGGTGGAATTCAAGCACCTCAGGTTTTCGGCAGCCGTGCCACCTTCGCACTTGGACATTTGGGCGGCCTCAGTGGACGTGAATTGCGCAAGGATGACATTCTACCTATCAACAAGATCCAAGATCAAGTTGACGCAATTCGACCCGACAAGCCACTCTTGCTGCCAATGCGGAGCAGACCATGGACTCTCAGAGTCATGGCCGGTCCGCACGCATATCCAGATTTCTTCGCCAGAGAGGACTTCGAATCCCTCTTCTCCGAGCCATGGAAAGTGCATTACAACAGTAATAGGATTGGAGTAAAACTCGTTGGACCAAAGCCAACATGGGCTCGAAAAGACGGCGGAGAAGCTGGACTGCATCCTTCAAACATCCACGATAGCCCGTATTCTATTGGATCTATCAGTTTCACTGGCGATGAAGCCGTGATCCTCACCTGCGATGGACCAAGTCTCGGAGGGTTCATTGTCTTCGCCACTGTCATCACATCGGAGATGTGGAAGATCGGCCAGATGACACCAGGCGACGAAGTGATGCTCTGCCCCATCACATCGGTACAAGCCATAACCCTTGGGGAAGAGCTCCAGCAGTCGATCTCCACACTCACCGACCTGCCAACTTCCACTCTCAACCCAACAATCGTCGACCCAGTTGTCGGCCGCATCGAGAACTTTAACCGCAAGATCATCTGCCGGCAAGCAGGCGACTCCGCACTGCTCCTCGAATTCGGCTCCGACACATTCGACCTCCGAACAAGTTTCCATATTCACACTCTCATCAAACAACTTTCCCTCACACCCTCCCCCTCGATCCTCGAACTCAGCCCAGGCGTCCGCTCCCTCCACGTCTCATACACACCTTCCGTTTCCCAAGCCAAGATCATCTCTCTCCTCACAGCCCTTGACCTTTCCATCGGCGCAAACCTCCCTAAAAGCGTACCAAGCCGCACTCTCCACCTCCCCATCGTCTTCGAACACACATCCACCCTCGCAGCCGTAACACGCTACTCACGCACCATCCGCCCCACCGCGCCCTACCTCCCCAACAACATCGACTTCCTGCAAAAAATCAACGGCCTCCCATCTCGCACCGACATCCCCACCACCATCCTCTCAGCCACCTTCCTCGTGCTCGGCCTAGGCGACGTATTCTTCGGAGCGCCGTGCGCCGTGCCCCTAGATCCTCGACATAGACTTTTCGGGACCAAGTACTCGCCGCCGAGGAGTTTCACGCCAGAAGGAACGGTGGGGATTGGAGGGCAGTATTTGTGTGTTTATGGGATGGATTCGCCTGGTGGGTATCAGCTTGTTGGACGGACGATTCCGATTTGGAATCGTTGGGCGGGAGGGAGGGACAACGCGTGGATGTTTGAGATTTTTGATCGGATTCGGTTTTATGAGGTTGAGGAGAAGGTGCTGGATGAGGCGAGAGAGGCGGGGACTGGGGATGGGCTGGTAAGGGTTGAGGAGGGGGTTTTGGATTTGGAGGGGTGCGAGGAGTTGGTGGGGAGAGTGAGGGGGGAGAGGGAGGAGATGGTGGAGAGGAGGATGAGGGCGGTGAGGGAGACGGGGTTTTTGGAGGAGTTGAGGAGGAGTTATGTTCCGGATCCGGCGTTGAGGGGTGGTGAGGATGGGGAGGTGGTGGCTGGTGGCAAAGAGGTGAAGTCGGAGGTTGCTGGTAGGTGTTGGAGGTGTGAGGTGAACGAGGGTGATGTTGTAGAGATGGGGAAGGAGTTGGTATGTTTTCCTCAAATGTTCTGCTGACTTGTGAGGACTTTTGCTAATTGACATGATAGATTTGCATCGAAGCCATGAAAATGGAAATCTGCATCTGCGCGCCTATCACTGGGAAGATCGCGAAACTTTTTGTGAAGGTTGGAGATGTCTTGGATGTTGGAAGTCGGATTGTTGTTATGACGCCGGCTTGATCTGGGACTTTAGAAGTAGTTGAAATTTAGACAGCTGGAACATAGGGATGACTTGATGATTTGTTTAGCGATGAAGCTCAGAATATTGAACGTCTTTTGATCTCGTAAAACTCCGATGAAAGAGAAACTTTGCTATACGTGAAGTTGGGAACGTCCTGGGAGCCTTGAGAATGCTGCAGATGATCTTATTACCTCCACAGTTGAACAGCAAGCAAAAGGCAAATAGATTGAATTACAAGCAGAAGTGAAGATGAAACGATGAAATGCGACATATAATTAAGAGTAATGATTTCTCTATGAAATGTACGAAAAGGATGATGTACTTCGTGCTCACCTCAAGCCAATCGACCAGGTTCCCATTCACCACAACCCAATCCCGCTCAGCCCAACCGAGACCAGCTCACCCAGCATCTCACCAGGTAACATAAAATCACCCAGCTCCCAACCAAGTGCCTCAAATCAATCTCCATCCTTTACGTCGTTTGTCTACCAGGTCTTTCTAGCCTACATGGTGACCTACCTGGTACATAGAATCAGCGCTGAGTAAAGCCGACCAGGTCGCATGCGCCTTGCTTGCATCGCTGTTGGTGGAACCTGGTTCGAACTTCGAGCGAAACTGCGATGTGCAACAAAACCTGCAGACGGAGCAGGGGTGAGAAGTGAGGGTCATGTGAAGAGCATGTGATTTGCAAGGGAAAAGCTGAGGATTGAGAGGTGATGAGAAGAAAGGGAGAGAGATGATATGGGTGAGAAAGAGAGATAGAAGAGAAGAGCGTGTTGAATTCTGGAGTTCGAATAGATAAGTAGAGAATCTCAAGGTGGTAACCAATGCGATCTTGAACTCGCCTGACTGATGATCATCCGAAATGTATCAATTGATGAGGGGGAAAAGACTTCAAGATAGTAATCTCCCAAGGTGGCAATTCATGGACAGCCCAAGGTTAATCGCCAGTATTCCTCCCAACTTCTCCTGAGGACGGCAGGAGGACAATTCCCGTGGCGTTCATGACACGATCACGTGAGAGAAAGTGTTACCATTTGGCTAGGGCTTTCCAGGCTGCCTCTCCCTCTGCCAAAGATAAGTCACGTACGTGCAACCTCACACGGGGGATGAGCCCAAACACCCCTTGAATAGCAAAGTATTGGCAACCGGGATTGTCTTCATCAGACACATAGGCAAACAAGGAGAGAAACAACGCGCTTCGACGTCGGTACACCACTGGTGCCGACGCCGAGAGGGACAAATGGAGAAATGGACCAGTATGCAAACACAGTGAACGCGCTCTCTGCCGAATCATAAACATCATGTGCAATAATCTCGACCGTTGGGTATGTTCTCTTCAAAAATCTCGAGTGGCATCTGAGGCAGGTGGACATGAAGGCCGGCTTCCAGGACCGCGTCGCGCTCCAAAGCTTCGATCCCGTAACAGCAGTGTTGAAAGCTATGTCTTCGATAGAAAAGGATAGAAGATAGAAGAAGCGGATTTATCGCAGGAGGCGACTGCGGGAGGTACTGAGATCAAAATGGTATTGTCGCGTCTTGAAGCTGCTGGAGTCCTCCGAGTCGGAGCAGACTTCTGCCTTCCCCATAACCCGAATGTACACCAGCAAGGACAGAAAGATGCAGTGACAAATGTCCCAAGCTTCAAGTCCTCTATGTGTATCTTTTATCTTCGTTCGTAACATTCGAGTATAAGGCAGGGTATCATCGCGTCCAATACAGCGTGTAGATGTCGGGGCAGGGTGCCGCGGCCTAGAGAAACTTTGATCAAACACCATTCAGTTCCAAAATTTCCTGTTACTATGGCCCCAAAGTTTCGGTTCTTCAACAAATATCCGTCGACCCATTCGCGATGGTCATTTTGAGGCAGGGAGCATTTGTCGCGTCGTAGGTAGAAAGAAGTGTTCGGAGGTCGCGTCCATAAAGCTGTAGCAGTCAGTATGGGCGCCACACGGCAGATGAACGTCGATGCGTCAGTCAAGGAACGTTGTAAGTAATCATCAGCCAGAATATATCGAAAGATATAAGGATGGATCGCTTTCCAAAAATTTCAAAAAGGGTATAAAGTCGGAGGCCGCGATTATGTTGTTTTCATGTTCCGGCAGCTAGGACTCGCTTACAGCCCACCTTTCTTGATCGGCCAATCAGAGCCGCTGCATCCAACCTCAGACTCCCATTACTGCAGCAAAAGTCAGCACAACTTTACAAGTCCTTTCGCACCCCTGTTTCAAGACTCTCGTTCTTGCCTTTTCCAAACAGGCTTAGCGCCACTTTTTCCAAATCAATCACTGCACCTTCCCGCGATCACTGCCTGCCCGCGCCCCGCCAGATAAAACCAGCCCTTCCCCCCGAATTCCCATTTCCTCTTCTTTCATACCACGACCAAATATCGCCTCCACCACATTTCCATCAACACAACACGCAACACCGTCAATAGACGCGTTACTTCATCACCAAACAACTCCTACATCCTTCTCATACAACTTCAATATGACTGGACGTAAGTATTTCTACTCCTGCACGCGCTTTTCACCTTTTGAGGTCGTCGCTGCTGTTCTCACGGTCGCAATTCTGGTGATGGTGTTGTAACATCATCGTGTTGCCTCCGACCAATGAACTTCGACTTAAACAGATCAACACTCTACATCACTGCCCACTTCTTCTACCCACCTCACAACATCATCGCGTCGACCTGACTTCATCATGAACATTTACTGACATTCTCACAGGCGGAAAGGGCGGAAAGGGTCTCGGCAAGGGTGGAGCCAAGCGTCATCGCAAGATTCTTCGTGACAACATCCAGGGTATCACAAAGCCTGCTATCAGACGTCTCGCGCGTCGTGGTGGTGTCAAGCGTATCTCAGCCAGTGAGTAGCATCGCCGTCCTGGACTTGATCACATTCTAACGCGTCACAGTGATCTACGAAGAGACCCGTGGTGTTTTGAAGACCTTCCTCGAGGGTGTTATCCGTGATGCAGTGTAAGTTTTCAATTCCAGCATTCTTTAAATGAACTTGGACTAACTTTCAACAGAACCTACACTGAGCACGCTAAGCGGTATGTTCTCACTTTGATTTGGGGACTGTTGTCGTCGAGCACTTTACTGATAAATGCTACAGAAAGACCGTCACTTCTCTCGATGTCGTCTACGCTCTCAAGAGACAAGGCCGCACCCTTTACGGTTTCGGAGGTTAAACAACCCACAACCACTTCTCTCCCTCTGCGCGCCCTCACTCTTCGATCAACATCTTCGATTACGACTTCCATATTTGGGCATATGTTACTTTTGATAGTCTTTCGAGACGGTCTAGCATGCTGTTTACGGCAGGGTTTCGCTCATCTTCTCGGTCTTCATAATCGACTTCGGCGGGTTTCAATCTGATCCCTTCTTGCCAATGCATACCTTTTGATAGTCTTACGAGACGGTCTAGCAGCTTGTTTACGAGCGGGGGTACTTTGGTGTTCATGGTTGGGAGGTTGAACTTTGGGCGCATGGATGGATTTGCTTTGGGTCACTTGTATTTGTTTTCGGAGTTTATGGGATATGGCTCCTGGTCTGGACGGGCGGGCGTCCGGAGGAGATTGCGCGAGGATACGTCGCATCGATGACTTTGTCAATATGAATGAATTGGCCCAAGGCCTAAATACCCATGACTCTTCCTTATGTTTCGTCTTGTACTCTCTGACCAATGCTTGAACAACATGCGTGCTGCCACGAGACTGCGCCTTCTTGTGGCGCTGTATCGTCCCTGCTATATGCACTCGAGGCGCCACAGCTGAGTCTGCCTCGCTCCGTCTCGATCTTTGCTGAGCTCAGCTGCATATACTCAAAAAGTCACAAGGGGGTGCCCACTCGCACATTTCCTTTCTTTCTCGATCTTTCCCATGGCGACTAGCTACTTGATGTTTCCCTCATCGTCCCCGAATATACTCGTGAAGTTCGCGGATAGAATAGAATGCAGCACTATTGAGATGCGCAGCGATGCAGTCGGCGGAAGTGTTGACCTAGTCCGAGGGATTTTGGATGAGCCAGCCTTATCAAAATGGCTTAGTGAAGCAGTTCGTCGAAAGCCATCATTACTTTCGGGATTTGACTCAAGCAAAAGTAGGGAGTGGGAGTTTCGTCTCCTCCGGAATCTATGGCGCAGGGAGTCCTCCCTAGTCTCCAACTCTTGTCAGTCCATGATCTCGAACCTCTCCACCTCTCATATTGCCTACTTACAGATGCTGTCCTAGATTGATACCACTGCGTCGGGACAACGATACAAGCGCTGTGTTTGGACTGACCGAGAAGTCCTTTCGGCTTGTGAAGAAGCACTTCAATTTGCATGATAATTTCATCACCATCATGACAAATCAACATACGAGAGCTTTTTTTCACTCTGCTGCTCGACTTGACGAGACTTCTTCAGGTACGTAAGAGCAATTTTACCTGACATAAAAAGTAGAAAAGTATATCCAACGAACATTTCTAGACACTCTCTTATTCAAAGGTCGATTCCACCCTCTACGTTTCTTCCAACTCGCCGTCAGATACGTACCAGGGACGAAGACAACTCGAGCAGCCTTGGTCTTCAATCCCAAATGTAAGAGCCCTGCAAACATCGACCTGAGATCCTCCCTTCACGCACAGATAAAGACTTTCAGCCATCCACTCGTTCTACCAGTCTATTTAGCCGAGCAACACATCGACTTCTGCACAGCCAGGATCCACGAGCAGAACTGCAAACTTGATGAAGTACAAATCATGACGGGCCAGTATTCGTCGAGTGACTACTTTCCCGGCGTTGACCTTTTCACTTTGGAGTTCACTGAGATGACCAGACTACTGAATACGTCGGCTGAAATCACCACGCATCAAGTGTTCACACTCAAAGGCCTCTCGTCTGCGCTTCCCGTGCTTAAGACCTGGGGTACTTCCCTGTTTCAGCTTCATGATGAAGAACAGGATAGACAGGCGCTGCTGGCTGCTCAAGTTGAGGTCTTGTATAAGCTGGAGTACCTCGACGGTGCTATTGTCGCATCACTCATCCATGCCGAACATGTCGAGAAGCGCATTGAGACTTACCGTCAACTTGTAAGCACCACATGTTTCAATACGCATTCCTCGTCGTTCCATCAAAGATTGACGGTGCAATTATCACAGATCTATCATCTCATGGCCCAGAAGGCCTCTCGCACTAACCTGGAAGTCGCCAAAAGCTCCGCTGTGATTGCCAAGTCAGCCAAGGAAGACAGCGGGGTGATGAGGCAGATTGCACTGGAGACCAAGAGGGATAGTTCGGCGATGAAGACTATTGCTATGTTGACCATGTTCTTCTTGCCAGGGACATTTGTTGCGGTATGTTGATGTCGGCTCTCCCCTGGTTCACAGGCAAATCATGTTCGAAGAATGAAAGAATCATTCTCTCGCAGGATCGAGTGAAATACCCGTGACAGGTAAATGCTCAAGCCATCACTGACTGAACCAACACTTGCAGGCGATTTTCGCAATGCCAGTCTTCGAATGGGATGGCACTGGCACGCCAGCAATCAAAAGCGGCTTCAAGCGGTATTGGGCGATCACCGTTCCTCTGACAGTAACAGTCTTCTTAATCTGGGGTGCTGCTACCCTTCTGCCCTGGAGGAGCTGGGTCGGTGAGCGCCTGGGAAAGAAGACGAGGTTTGTGGCTTCAGAACGCTTTTTGGATGAGCTTGAAGATGGAGGCAGGAATGTGCTGAAGTGCCAACTGCGCTCTGAGACGAAGACTTGAGAGCGTGAGGTGATCTGAAGAGGTAGGACAGTTCGATATTCCGATACAGAGGAACAATGTGCCTAGTTCTAATGTCCGGAAAACATGATGAGCGTACGAGTACAGCTGGCTAGTCAGCTTCGCTAAGCATGAAAACAATCATCTAACCTCCCAAGCAGCATTTTGGCTGAACGTCCTTCCACCTACCAGACCGGACCATCACCATTTCGATCATACAGTCCATCCCAGCCTCGCTCTCAATCTGAAGTGATCCTTAAGCCAAAGCAGCAAAAACACCAACCAGCCCCCCAGCAAGCGGCAACAAACTTCTCACACCATTCAACCTGCTCCACCCCTCCAACAACCCCCTAACCTCCCTCCCCTGCACATCCTCCTTCTCTTTCCCTCTAACCCCATCTCCCTTCCCCTCACTCAACCCAATTAACCTCTCATTAGTACCACTCATAACCAGCACCGTAAACGGCGCGATCCCCATCGTCAGGATAGCTGCTAAGCTGTATAGCATTACTGCGTTCCTAGGCGAGGAAATCGATGAGAGGGGAGTAGAGCGTGCTTTGTAGGCGAGGAAGGCGAATGATGAGGCAATCACGAGGGAGATGGGTCGGTTTTGTGATTTGCCGAGTTCGTAGGTTTGGCGCCATTGTTTGGAGAGGGTGAGTGGTGAGAGGGTTGGGGATGTGGATGATGGGGAGGAGGAGATGGATTGGGTGTGGGAGTTTAGGAGGGTGGGGATTGTGATTAGGGAGAGGGAGGCGATGTTGCCTGTGAGCTTCTGTTAGTTGCGGTGATTTTGGAGTCGAGTGTTTGTGCGTTGTATTATTGACTTACCTGAGAGCCAAGCTGCTCCTCCGAAGCCGATGACTTGTGCGATGCGGATCGAGGTCCAGGTTGTTGCCATTTTGATAGATTGTGATTTCTCAAACGTGTTGTATTGAAAGACGTATTTTATTAGTAAGAAGATCAGTTGATTACTTGGTATGATCACATAGTATTTGAAACAAGAGTTGACGTCCAAATATAAATATATCCTTGAGAACCCTTCACAGCACACCCGGACATCTAGTACCCCGCTGATCACCCCACAGAGGCTCGCATCCTTAATCGTACCTGGAAAAGGAGTCCCATTGGATCTCCGCCTCGGAGGGCACTTTCAAGAGAACCTACCACTCTATTGGCTGTCAACTCTGCTGTGGCGCGATAGTGGCATGCCGTTTGTGTAGACGCGGACGCGGACTCTCGCTTGTGCCACCCTCCCCAAATTTAGCTTCGGACTTTGAAGATGTCCGCGCTTTGGCGACGCTTCCAAAGGCCGGAAACCTCAAAGCCACCGTTTCGATTGGCCAATTGGCAAACGGATTTTGGATGGGTGAAAGATTCCGGCAGAGGCTTCGTGGCTGTTTGCACGCTCATAAATTTTTGTTTGGCGGGTTTGGCCTGCGGCGTGTCAGCGGACGATTGATCTGTTGTGTAGGGCTGCCGTGCCGTACACTTGATAATTGGATGGGTTTCGGACCCGTGGTGTGAGGATCAGGCTGTTGTATAAAAGTATCGCGAGATGCCTTTTTCCTTCTTTCACGTTTGTATAACGACAGTCAAGATATAATCTCTGTACCATTTCGAGCCAGTCAGTCTCGTATCCCTATTTTCTTCTCCAGAATGGCTGCAAGAGCGATACTCCGGACTCAACGACCAGCAGCTATTACAGCTGGTCTTCTCGGCGCGACAGGTGTCGGACTTTGGGTTGCCAGATCGTACTACACCAATAATGCATTTGCAGAGTCGCCTGAACCTCCAGCTGTATTTTCGAGATGGTTTGGTCAGTCATTGCGACTGGGGAGCTCAGAGGTCGTCAATCATAACACGAAACGGTTGAGATTTGAATTCTCCAACGAAGATGCGAAGAGTGGTTTGGTGTTGACTTGTAAGCTATTACAGACGTCTAGAATGTCACAAGAGCTGTTGTTGACATGGAATATTTATAGCCTCGGTCCTGGTCATGACATGGCCCAAAGGAAAGATGTTCCCAACCGTCAGACCATATACGCCCGTCAGTCCACTAGGTATTCAGACCTCAAAATCCCAGTCAGCAGAAAGTGATATTAATCAGATCCTAGATCAACGCGGAGCCCTCGAACTCCTCGTCAAGAAGTACCCCGAAGGAAAAGCAAGTACATACCTGCACTCCCTCAACCCTGGCAATAGCCTCTACTTCCTCGGCGCCCTCAAAGGCTATCGCTGGACGCCCAATAAACATCCTCACGTCACGCTCATCGCTGGTGGTGCGGGAATCACTCCCATGTACCAACTTATTCAAGGTATCTTGAGCAACCCAGCCGACCAGACGAAGATCACGCTCGTATTTGGCGTGAACAGTGATGCAGATGTGCTTTTCCGGAGAGAGTTTGAAGAGTTGGAAGGGAAGTTCGGGGATAGGTTTAAGGCTGTTTATACGGTTAGTCGACCTGGAAAGGAAAGTCCATTCAGGAAGGGATATGTGACGAAGGAGTTGTTGGAGCAGGTCACTGGACTGGCGGGAGAGGAGAGTAAGGTTTTTGTGTGTGGACCGCCGGCTATGGAGAAGGCTTTGCTGGGAGGGAGTTCGTTTAGTAGGGGGAAAGGAGGTGTATTGGAGGAATTGGGATATAGGAAGGAGCAGGTGCATCAATTTTAAAATGTTGAAGGAGTTTTTGGATAGAGAGAGGGAATTGGGGAACTGGTGTTTGGAGTTTCGAATTATGGATGTAATGGATTCAAGGAAGATCGTGTATAGAAACCTCTGTGGTGAGAGCAGACAGCAGCGCAAACTTCACAGACGAGATTTTGAGGTACCTGGTACTCAAAGGAACAACGCTTGATGGTAAGTAATGGTGTAATCATACCTGATTACTGATGCCGGTCAAATTAATGAAGAGGAAAAGATTTGTGAAAACAAACCAAGACGAGGGCACTTTTCTTCGGAACTTTGACAGGTCCATATGGGCAAGATCTCCAGCTGTTGTTCTTGGGTGAAGACTCCGCAAGTTCAGTGATAACACTTGGAAAGGAGCCAATGATTATAATATTATACTCATCGTAATATAATATCGCGACACGCACTCTAACTCGCATCTCATTCGATCAGCGGGTGGCGTGACGGGAATCTACGGGTATCTACAGCACCCCCGCGGGCCAAGCTCAAAGCAGCAGGTCCCTCAAATCAGGGACCCCAATCAAGCTCTAGCCCTAAACGCGGACCCTGGATCAGCATCATCTCGCATCAACACCTTCTGCTTATGGGCTGGAAGCGGGGACAAAAACACCAGATTACGATATGAACAAGAAAGTAACAGGCAATGCAAAGGTGGGGTATTGAGCGAGCAGGCAGTCGATGAAAATGGAGTGCCGGTGGCATATATAAGCTTCTGGTCTTCCGGCTGGGCGTGTTTGTGGAGATGAAGCACAAGAATCTCTTGGGAAGACGATAAGGTAAGTGGAGCTCCATGCTGTGCCCCGGTGTAAACATTGCACGAAGAGCTTCCAGTGCGACCATGACTGCTGCTAACGTGCTTTGAGGCTCTAAGACCTCTCTTATATACTATCAGGTATCTCTTTGAAAGCCTCAAGATGGTCAGGAAGCTCAATGCTTTCTGCTTGTGCTGGGGCTGGTCAGCGCGTCCTTTGCTGCGGCGCCCATGAGAGCAATTGAGCAGAGGGTTCGGGTAAGAGATGGTTCAATGGTCAATTCGAGTATACTAGCTGACCTGCGTGTCTAGAAAACGACAATTTCCAATCGCGCCTTACAAAAGCGCGAAGATACCGACCCTTCTCTTCTCTACCCAGCATACAACCTCTCCGTCCCCGTCGACCACTTCCACAATGATTCCCTCTACGAGCCACACTCCGACGAAATGTTCAACCTGCGATACTGGTTCGACGCCACATACTACAAAGAAGGCGGGCCTGTTATTGTTCTACAGTCCGGAGAGACGGACGGTGTTGGACGACTGGGCTTTCTTCAGAAAGGATTGTTGCATGAATTGGCAGTGGCTACAAATGGTATTGGTGTTGTGCTCGAACATCGATACTATGGGACGAGTTGGCCTACAGCGAACCTTTCTACGGAGAGTCTGCGGTACTTGACTACAGATCAAGCTCTTGCGGATCAGGCGTACTTTGCGAAGAATGTTGTATATGCTGGATTGGAAGATAAGAATCTCACGGCACCCAGTACGGCGTATCTTGCATATGGAGGAAGTTACGCTGGAGCTTTTGTTGCTTTCTTGAGGAAGCTCTATCCAGATGTATACTGGGGTAAGGTTTTACTCCATCGAAGCAGTACTGCATACTGACCAAGAGCAGGTGCCATTTCATCCAGTGGCGTCACAGAGGCCATATGGGACTATTGGACTTATTGGGAGCCCATCCGGGTTTATGCCGATCAGGAATGTATCGAGTATCAGCAGAAAGTGATTGACTTGGTGGACAATATCATCCTTCGCGGCAACGATTCCGAAACCATCACTGAGTTGAAGACCGCCTTTGGCTTACCAAATGTCACTTACGACAATGACTTTGCGACTACCATTTCATACGGAATCCAAACATGGCAAGGAAAGAACTGGGATCCGGAGCTCAACGATCCTTCATTCGATCTTTACTGTGGAAATCTTACATCGACCGAGCTCGTTTACCCGACTTCGAAAGGACTAATTGGTACCGTTCAAGACCTCATCAAGAAGGGTGGATATGAATCCGAAGTTGAAAAGCTTACCACACCAATTTTGAACTGGATTGGGTGGCTGGCACAATACGTAGTAGATGACTGTGAAGGATCTCAGGACTCCTGCTTCAGCACCCACAATGCCACATATTACGAACAAGATGATATCAGTCAAGACTGGAGATCCTGGCCATACCAGTACTGCACTCAGTGGGGCTACCTGCAAACCGGATCTGGTTTCCCGGATGACATCCTTCCACTCGTGTCTCGTACTAGCGATCTTGAGTACCAATCTCTCGTCTGCAAATACGCATTCAACATCACCACACCACCAGACGTTGAAGCGATCAACAAATACGGAGGCTTCAATATTTCTTATCCTCGCCTCGCCATCATCGATGGAGAGCAAGATCCATGGAGACCAGCAACTCCTCACGCTTCTCCCTTCAACACAACTGCTGTCAACAGAACAGATACTGTCAGCGAGCCATTCTCTTTGATAGCCGGGGCGGTGCATCACTGGGATGAGAATGGACTGTTCCCGAACCAGACTGTGGACTACCCTCCAGATTTCTTGCCACCGGTCCCTGTGCGAGACGTGCAGGCTCAGGAAAGCATGTTTGTGAAGGCGTGGATGCAAGAGTGGGAATTAGAGCAGATGATCAGGAGATACGATGAGTTGAAGTCATAAGGGTTGGAAAGACTAACGGTTGAGGCTGAAATGCGGACTTGGGGCTCAAGGCCCTTGCTGCAGTTTATAATTTCGAAATCAGGCGGCCATCCTAAACTTGTCTTCTCATTTCCTCGTGATATCATGATAAAAGAAAGCGCATGTTGGTGTTAGTGATGAAGGGTGAGGCAGATTGTGCAAAGTACTGTTTACAGCTAACACCTGGGAGCCAAGTAAATACTGCCTGCCAGTCAAAAGTATAAACTGTCAAATGAATACAGCAAGCGCTTGACTATCTTGAATTAATTGCATAACAATCGATCGTGAAGTCGTTGGAGTAATCCAACGTTGCCCTAAGATGGTAGAATCGCTCGCTTGATTTGTTGTGTTTTGAGAGTTGGGGGACGCGGCGAGCTCGAATGGCCAGCTCGCCAGCTCGAGTAGCGAAGTTTGAGCTCGAAGGTGAATATGCGATGTGCAACAACAGCTCGCTTCCGAGAACTACGCATTTGACATAACTCATCCTATGAGGCTTTCCACCCGTTTTCGCTGACTTTCGAGTTCTTGATCATTGACGCAATACTTTGGAATCTACATGATTCTGGTGTTACGTCTCCATGTAATGCTATCACCTGGCATTGAGCATCATTTCGTAGGTCACGTTTTAGATAGCAGGTCCCCTATTTCTGGATCTGAAAGGCTTTACCGAGTGAGCTTCAACTTCGACCAGACAACCATTGACCTCTTTGGTAAGTTCAGCTCCGAATCTAATATGCACACTGTCCGTGGCTGCATATGCGTCCACATTTTGTGACATTGTCTTCGAGGCAAAACCTTGCTAGACCGCTCAATTTTTGAGTGCAGGCACAACTTCCAAGTTTCACCCTCGCGTGTTCTCAATCGCACCGATCCATCACTCTTTCAGCATGGTCTCAATAATAGCCTCACTTCCACCAGTCTCAAGCCTCCAGATTTTCACAATTTCAACACCTAGTCGCCCCAACAATGTCCGCCACTGCCTCTCCGTTCTCTCCATGGCATGGAAATATGTCATCATGGCCATGTCCAGCATAGTTGGATGGAGTTCAGCTCCCACGTCCGGCAAAACTTGGTCGTTGATCAGAAGACGCGAGTAGCCTGGCTTCATCGCCTTTACCGTGTTCCCCAAGAACTTAATGCAGTCATCGTCAACCCAATCGTGACAGATTGCTCGGAACATGTAGAATTTGGCACCTGGATACACATCAGCATACATCAGCAGTCAGGTTAGAGGGTAATGGAAGGAGCCCAAGAGAAACAGGAATGAGAGATACGTACCAACGATCGGCTGCGGCGTGAAGAAGTCATACTCTACCTTCTCAATACCCACCAACGGATCCCCATTCCCTCTCAACACCTCTGGCAGATCCATCAACACCACCCTCCCCTTCCCAGAAATACCCGGCCACCTCTCCCGAAACAGCTTCAAATCATGCCCGAGATTCCCTCCGATATCTACGAGTGTCACAGCATCCTTGGCGGTGCTTAGATCCGCCATTTGCGTTTGGATGGGGAAGTAGTCGAGCCAGCGAGGCGTGCCATCTTTGCGGCCACGCATGTAGACGAGGAAGTCTTGGTGGAGGGAGGGTCGCTGGTTGAGAAATGTCCAGAACTCGGCGCCGGTGCCGTATTCGATGGCTGTCTTTTCTGAAGGGCGGAAACCGGTGTCACGGTAGTAGTCTGCTAGTTTGGCGTAGGTCGGAATGACCGTGTCGTGTCTGCAGGTCAGAATGTCATCAGTTGATGTTATGAGTCTGGGCTATGAGATGGAAAATGGAGATATCGGGGGTACTTACATGAATCGAACTCCGCCCGTCCATGTTTCTGATGCGAGAGCTTCGGTTGATGGGCTCGCGCTGTACTGTTCTTCTCCGATTTCATCGATGATATCCATGGCCATGAGGACCCTCATTACACGGACTAAAGATAGCTGTTCAGCATACACTCACGTATCATTGATCTTCCTTGATCACCAAGGAAGTGGGACTCACCAACTAGCGACTTGTCAGCACCGCACTTCGCAGCGAGCTCATCAGCCCTCATCTCCTTGGCTTCGATCAGGGCATGAGGTAAACCCATCTCTACCGCAAGTCTCACAGTTCCATTTTGTACTGGCTGGCATCTCTTCAGTGTAGTCCAGCGACTTCCGTATCAGATATCGAGACTTACTTGGTAGATGACTCTTCTCATACGCTCAGCAGGAGGCTCAGCAACGCGGTTCAGATTGCGTATCGCTCGTCTCAGCTCCAGATTATCACCTCCTCCATATCCGGCCGCTACAGCTTCTGCAGCTATTTGGACTTGTTTGACGAGGTCCAGTAAATCAGTCATTATTATTCTGAGGATATTACAAGTTAAACAGTATGCCGAGGACAGGCGAGTCAAAATATCAAGTTCTTCGACAGAATGCATGTCTGATCTACCATCGCCCTATATATACACCGGGCAGGGCTGACTGTTATCCCATCAGCCCTATTAGTTCTTCCCAGCACTCTGAATTTGAGCTAACGGAAGCGAATGTGCTACATTGTGGTTCCTGAAATTGATGTGCAAATGCGTCATACATGCGGACTTCCGGGTTGCATGAGCAGGGATACTTCGTGCTCCTCACGGACTCCGAGATTCAACTCTTCTTGACAGTAATGTTGCACATTGACAGTGTGAGATCAGCACTATTGTGCTTTTAGAAAGCAGGAAGCTGTTGTGCATTCCGACCTAGATTTTCGTTCGCAACTATGGATTCCATCTCCTGCCAGACCTCGAATGTTCAGACCCTCGAAATATCAACAGAGTACACATCTGCTATGACCTTATAATAACGCCAGAACTCCCTCAACACCTTCCCCGGTACGACCACCCCACTAAACATTCTTCGTCAACATCTGACTCCGCTTCCAGACTTCGACTTCTAGTCCACCCCTTAGGACGCCTATCCTCATCGTTGACAACAGATTGTGCGCCGCATTCAGATGATTATAAACACCACCATTAAACATCGCTGTAGCATCCTTCCCAATCGCCGAAGAGATCAACGCCTTTCCACCCGGATGATCCTTCACAAATCCCCCAACATCATGAATGACCCCTCCAATCGCCACTAGAGCCTCTCCCTCCTTCGCTCTCAGCACAAAGTCATCCCACTCAATCAGGGGCAGCTTCTCCAATGGTACGCCCCAGTCCAGCCCTGCGCGGCTACGATCAATCTTCTTCTGCAATTGCTGCACGCGACCTTTCTCGATCTCGTTACCGGGGAATGTCTTCAGGTTGCTGGCGAGACCGAGCTGTTTCCATATGTAGATGCACCATTTTGTGGGGTCGTATTGGTGCCATTGGATAGCGTTGCGATAGTCGGAAGGGAATTCGTGGTGGAAATTATGGTAGCCTTCGCCGAGGGTTACGAGCGCTGTAATAACGTGATCGCGTGGTGAGTTACGGTCATCGAAGGGTTGGTCACCGATCCCTAGCAGGCGTATCAGCTTTTGGATCCAGGTATGTTGGTGAAGTATGTTGGTGAAATATGAGAAGACAAGAGGCATGACTTACAATGAGCAAGCGAATTCACGCAGAATGTAGCCTGCTGCACAACCAACAGCCTCAGAATACCAGCATATATCAACCCGCCCTTCCAATCACCCCAGCCCAGTCCAGCAACCACACATGGAAAGAGGAAGGACATGGACAAGGCGATAGTGACGAAGTTCCTATGCTGCCACATGACTACCGGATCGTTATTGAGATCCGTTATATCGACACGGCCGATCCTCTGAGGGTCCTGCTTCAATACCATCCAACCCATATGGGAATATAAGAGGCCTTTTTGGACTGAGTATGGATCCTTGAGTGTGTCTGTGTATCTGTGGTGGGCACGATGGTTTCGAGACCACCATCTGATCGAGCCTTGAATGGCGCCTCCTCCTACGAGTGCGAGGAATATCTGGATGGGGTATGTGGCGGTGTATGAGGTGTGAGACCAGAGCCTGTGGTAGCCTGGTGATGTTGTCAACTCCCGCCTTGATAGACCCGCAGTCTATTCGGAATCGAGAATGGAATAGCAAGAAACCTACCAGCCGTGATGCCCAATCCAGTCATGAAATAGTACACAAAAGCCCAGATAGCAGTCTTCTGTAATAGAGGTGTCGAAAAAGCTGAAATGATACCAAAAAGTGGAATCCCAGCAACGAAGATGACATTTATCCAAGCAACATGCTCATACCAATTCGACCAAGTCACTGCCTGATTCGCGATATGTTGTTTCTTGAGTGTAGAACTCGGTCTAAACCGCGATGTTGAAGGTGCAGTTGAAGACATCTTCAAGGAATTTCTCGCAATAACAACGATCTCAACACTACCAAGAGAGTGAAAGAGAAGTAACTGAAAATATGCTGTGCGATAATGCCAAAGAAAGCACAGCAAAGACGCGATAGAATAGCATCCAAACAACCTACATTTTCACGATGGAATCAATGATTATATCAATAATTACAAGGTTACGACTCCTTTCCGACGCGACTATGAATTTCTGTTGGGATTTCAACACCGACCCCCTTTCGTAGGGATCACGCTCTGAAGCGCAGACGTGGGTCGACTTTTTCCGCGTATCGGCTCATGTCAGAATGAGGAACTGGGAAAACGTGTCAGAAATCGTGCCATGAGGAACATGTGATGCCTCGGTATTTTTGACATCGTGAATGCTTTCCATGGTTATTTGGAGTAAGGGTTTTGTGTTGTTGAGAATAAGGTTGTTGGGGGAGGATGATGGAATTATGGAAACGTGGATGGTTTTTAGGCCGACTGCTGTGAAAGGTGGAGTGGGTAAGCGCGGTGGGAAATGGATGTGAGTGGGTGGAGGAAGGGAAAGTGCGAAAGTCCGAGGGATAGAAAATATATGGATCTCGGATTACGATATCTATTTTACTTTCGGGTGAAATGAAAGACACGTAAAAGAAAGCATGTGAGAGTGAAGGGAAATAGAATAACTATGCTGCTGGTCATGTGATGCAAGCAAGACAAGAACACATTTATGGCCTTGATTTAACACAGAGTCGAAGCCTCTTGGAAGTGGTATTAGATTAAATGTATAGTATCATAAATTAACGCCGAGTCAAAATTTCCATAAGCCGAAGTTCAACTGGAAATGGCTGAGAACTGCACGTCCAAAATAAGCATTTGCTTCCCTTTAACTGTCTTGCGTGCTTGACCTCAAGCTGACCCCCGTGATCACCATGTACTTTTACACTCGCATTCCAGGAATTGTTGCTGGAATACTAAATTAGCTCGCCCTGGTTGAATACATTGACGGCGTCCAAAGGCATTTACTTCAGCCCCAGATGTCAAGTTACGACTTGGATTCGTCGTATGACTCCTGTATTTTCGACTAATTTATCGCTTTCATGTGGTGAGATTAAAACAGTATACTACACAAGTATCTCAGCTGAGTTCATATATCGTTCTCAGCTGTTTGACATTTCATCTTGCATGAAAGCTTCAGACCTCTGAGTAGCCTACAGGCATCGATTTAGGTGAGGCCCAGCAAGCGAACCCCTGAGAGATGCTCCTGTCCGACTATTTACCGTTAAGCGAGTAAGTCGCTCATCTCTAGCATCTTCTTACTACATACCGTTCTCAACTCCTCAAGTCACTTGAAAAACATACTGCCAAGGTACTAATCGATTCAAGTTTGTCTTGTATATATTTGGGCCATCGGCTGCCACAGGTAGAATCGCATAACCTCACGTACATAGATACCAGCCTCCTACAATGAAGGTCCTTTTCCGATTCCAAAACATCCAACTTGATCAGCGCCTCAAAGCGACAGTCGAGTTTCCAGTCGAGTTCGACCCTGGCAATCCAACACTATCTGCCGTATACTTGATCACAAATGGCTCACTAATTGTAGCAGCAAGATCTTCATCCGTACTCTCATCCCCATAAATCTTAAACGCACCAACCCTAAACCTATACTCTCCCTCCGGCAAGAACGTATTGTTCCCATCCGTACCATCCAGATACCAATTGTTTCCATCCTCGTAATAATTCGTGAAGTTGGCTAGCGGGAGGAATACATCGCCTGTGCTGTTGAGAAGATCGATCTTGTATGTGTGGAACATGACGGCTGAGTTGATGGAGACGAGGACTGCTGGCCAGTTTCCATTGTCGACGAAGGTGCTGTTGTTGCCTTGATAGGTGAGGTCGAAGACTGTGGGGCTGGAACCGGCGGTTTTTTCCAAGGCAGTTGCGTTGTTGGAGGTGAAGTTGTATGTTGCTAGCACGGAACCGGTAGTGTCGATTGGGAGATCGAACATGGAGGTTGCGATTCCCGTATATGGTACTGTGACTGATTGTGTGCCATCTGTGGAGTTCAAGGCGATGTATCCGCCGTAGAATGGGAGCCGGGCGCCATCGAGTTTGGGAAGTGAGGCGACGGAGACGGTGATGGTAGATTCCTCCCCAGGGGCAATGGTGACTTCGGAGGGGTTGATGTCGAGTGTTGCATACACGGCTTGAAGAGTTGATGAGAGTTCGCGATTAGTGTCGTTTGTGGCAGTGTAGGCATCGCTAGATGAGATTCCGTACCCTGATGCGGCACCAATATGAGATAGTCTGGATCGTGAATGTCAGATATCGCTCTGTCAAAAATAGCATACTTAATACAGAGTTGAATAAACTCACTGGAAAGTCTTCGCTGTGCTCCCGATATTCTTGACCTTGAAGGCCAGAGACTTCGGTTGATTCGCCGTATCGTTGAACGACAGACTCGGCACATCAACAACAACCTCTGTGTTCACGGCTCTGTACGCATCCACCAAGCCACCACCTTGCTGGGCAACCGGCGCGAGGAAATCATACACGGTCGTCGAGTTATCACTGTACTGCATTGGATTGCACGTCGTTGCAAGCACATTCCTTATCGTCGCAGCATCCCAATCAGGATGTTGCTGCATCATCAAGGCAGCGACACCAGCCGCGAATGGGGTAGCCATTGACGTTCCGGAGATTTGACCAAAACCTCCGAGTCTTTTGGGAAATGTCGAAAGGATGTTACCTCCGGGCGCAGAGTAGGTTGGGAATGTACGACCATCAAGTGTCGGACCCCAACTGCTGTAATCGGTCACACGACCACCTGAAATGTTATTTGGCTGGATCACGACACTGTCACTGTAGTGGGAGGAGCTTCCCAGAGAGACAGTGAGGTTGGGGTCTTCTTGGAAGGCAGCGAAGAGAGCTGCTCCGTCAGCGGCGGGAAGGTTGCCTACAGCTGTGATGTTCTCGGAGGCATCGCGGAATGTGGGGCCGGTGACAGGATCATCGGGTTGAGTGATGTCTAATTGGGAGGTCAGGAAACGAAATTACCTTTCGCCATATTGTAGAGGCATTTGTGGTTGGATCTGTAAACTTCGGGATACATTTGAAGTGCGAGATTGCGACGACTTACAAAAGAGTGCGTATTTGAAGCCCAAAGATGCGAGGTAATCCTGAGCTTCGGATCCAAAACACGGCGACACAAAAGCTCGGCTAACTAGAACAGCAGTCGTCTCGAAGTCCGGAAGTACAATATCATCAGGATAAGGGCCACAGCCTGTATTGATGACATCCGACTCATCAGACGAGGCAGCCCAGAGGTTGAATGATGGTGGAAAGTCGACTCTCCCTCCTGGCACCCAAGTGAGATTCTTGGTCTCGTTCGCAGATTGGTATGTTCCGTTCCACAAGTAGTAAGGAGTCTCGGTATTCCATACTGCACCAATTGCGGGGACGTCAATTCCAACGGCCGGTTTACTGCCGGTGTAGTAGCCTGCTCCAGCGTTTCCGGCTGCGATTTGGAAATATGTTCCGTTTTGGTTGATACGTGACACAACCACTGCCCATGCATCTGAGAGCGTTAGATACTTGAATCAATGCAATATGAGAGAAGGAAACGTACCATCGGGATACGTGGGTGCTCCGCCAATAGATGCTGTGATAATGTCGACTCCACGTTCCTTTGCCGCACCGTCAGTAAAGTACTTAGATGGCGTTCAGGCAAAGAATTTCTGCATCGAGATATGTTGAGAAGATGCGGGAATGCTTACATAAATAGCAATGGAGGCTTTGATCGCGACATCATCCGCCACGCTTCCCTCACATCCAAACACTCTATGAAGTTCAAAGGAAGCTTCAGGCGCTACACCAGTGACCCCAAACTTGGTGGGATTAGCACCAGTGATACCAAAAACGTGAGTCCCATGAATACTGCAGTCAGCGTATGGATCGTCGTCTTCAACCGCTACCGTTCCTTCTTTATTGGCATCGTAATCATCACCAACCCAGTCGTAGCCGTACGTGACTTTGTTGCCGGGTCCGATGGCATTGCCGAGGGCATCTTGCTTGTAATCGAAGCCTGTGTCCATGATCGCGATGGTGATACCCTTGCCTTTGATGCCTGCTGCGTGCAGTTTATCGACGCCTGTCCTAATTTGCAGGATCTCAAAGTCAACACACATACTTTGTTAACCGGGGATTCCGAAGCCTTTGAATGAATGAAGAGGGAAAGACCATGACTTACATGACATGCGTAGAAAATGCAGTCTCCTCCTGCCTAGCACCTAGCCCTTCCTCTCCCCAAGTTCTTCCCAAAAGACCAGCCCCAAAGCCATCATTCCCAATGGGCGAACTTACAGTCAAGAGTCTAATCGGCGAAACACTCTTCACACCTCTCAAGCTCTGAATCTTACTCTGCACCAAGCTACCAGTGACGCCCTCGCCCATACCCGTGACATTCGCTGAGATGCCACGGAAGATGGACGAGGAGATCTCAAGACGGGGTTTCACGTCGACGACATCAACCAGGGTGCTGCTGCTGAGCGTTGACTTCACATTTTCGAGGAGGGCGTTGCTATCCTATGTGATGTTAGAGTTGTATCGATGTGGACATCAAAGCGAGAAAGAGAGAGCGGCAATGAGGATGCGGGGAAACATACCTCCTGTGCCCAATCCTCATATTCAATAATGAAACCATGGTCGAAAAGAGTTTTGGCCGCAAGTGCCGTGGAAGAAAGACACGACACGGAAGCCCAAAGAGACAACGACAGACCGAACTTCATCTTGCAAAAGAAGTGGGAAATGAGTGTAAGGGATGAGAGCATCCACAAAGAGGAGAGGTAAAAACAAAAATTGGAAGGGATGCAAAGGACCATAAATAAGAACCAGTACGGTGAGATGAGCTACATCAAGCTTTCCGTCTTCCGAGTCTGATATTCAGTAAACTTTCTGACATCGTAAAAGAGCATTATTGTTTCTCCGTGCCACTTTCCTTTGAGTTGGATGATGAGCTCATAAGCCTTGAAAAGAGTTCAGTCAGGAGAATTCTAACTCCTGAAGCTTACTTAAGTGTGAAGCGAACCAAACGATGAACAGCATGTTGACTTGACAGGTTGGCTAGTCTAAAGTTATGTGAGATCCTGAATAAAGTTCACTCGGAAATTAGAGCCGTCAAGGTGACTCTGGCCAGAGCGAAATGGCATCCTTTCGCTTCATTTCAAAGTTTCGGGCTCTTTTCGTAAATTCCTCATGGCCTTAGCTCCTCTACTCTTGTATGGAGAGTTTTCAGAACTTTTCCAGCAGATACATCTTCGGGTTCCCCAACCACATTCCCAAACAGTTCGACTACTGTTAGTGGACTGCGAGGCTACACCTTCGGATGAACCGGCCCCATAAGGAGAAATGTAAGATGCTCGTGTTTCTTAGACCCCCTTTTTAAGCGAGGTGGGCTTCGAAACCTAATTTGATTGAATTGTTTAATCTGCATCCGTGAACAAGCATATTCAAACTTTGAACAGAGTGAACCTTAACCTTAATCTTAAGATTAGTCATGACTACCAGCCGGCTTTCGTAGATCTCGATGCTGTGGACGTGTTAGATGTCTCGGTATATGCGATGTAACGTTCTGAGTGTCTTGGGTGATTCTGGAATGCCGAGTGAGCGTTTAGATGTCTTCCTCATTCGGCCGATTGGTGCATCTTGCATCAATATGGAATCTTGGATACTGTATATGATGTTGGTCGATGACGTTTATATTCTAGATAGACATCTCGCCGTCCCTCCCAACCTTTCTAGACCCTATTTCAGGCCTGGGTCCACCCTCAGGCGCGTAACGCCCTATCGTATCCCCAACCCCAGATCTCAGGGGTGGTGGCGCCCCCACGACACCTGTCATCTTTGATGGATCTGGCCTCTCTTCATGAGGCGGCGAGTAGGTCGAATACCTAAGACCGGAATCGGGACCACCTGCAACTACAGGTACCTGTAAAGGGACAGATGCTGATGCCTGCGATTGCGGTTGCGGTTGAGACTGGGACTGAGAAGACGATGCCGAAGCACCGGCTCTATCTTCGAGGTCTTCGAGTCGTCGCTTCATGCGCTTTCCTATGTGGATTAAGTCAGCTTTGCTCCAAGGAATGATCTTCGCACATCGTTTGAAGAGAAGTGTTCAGTAATGAAGATTAGAGTAAAAAACGTACGGTAGTTCCTCTGCGCGATACGATTTTGGATTCGTCGCCGCTCAGCTATGTCCGTAATGTACGTCCAGTCTTGATCTGGTGGTGCCGTTCGTGGTGCAATTGTTGAAGGAACTGGGAAAGTTGGCTGAGGCTGAGGCTGCGCCTGGGATCTGGTGGGAGGCGTACTTTCGTGAACTTGGCGCTCAGGTGTACGACGAAAGCTGTATGTGGTCATTCCGTGTGATGTTGGAGCACCAGGGAGAGATGGCTTATTGGGAGTGTGGGTAGATTCAGAGGCAGGTTCGAAAGTCGATAGGGGTTGATTTCGTGGCTGTGACGACCTGTTCACCTGTTCTCGCTCGCCGCCTGCATGACCCATGCTTGACACGAGTACTTCGTCGCCCGTTGCGGGGCGTGACTTTGTTTCGTAGCTATGTATGTCCCGGTTGAAGAATTTCGTACCAGCGGTATGAAGCTTCTTCTTCCCTGGTATATCTCCCTTTTCTGGTGACCTAGTAATGTCACTCAGACTGTTTCCTACGCCCATGGGGCGTGTTTCAGTGATCGACGACATTTTCATCTTCTTCTCGGGCGGACCATACCAATCCTTGGTATCGTAAGGAGGAGGCTCTTGCTTGACGATAATTTTCCGATCTGGGAGCGATGGGCTGCTCGAAGACTCAGCAAACTCGGATTTGGGAGCGATCCAAGCATGCTTCTTGTCGGTCCAAGAAGGTTCAACGTCTGTTAAATTGCGAGGAGGTGGTAAAGGTAGAGGTACATATGACGGGGAGAAGTCTTGAAATATCGAGTCTCGCTCTAGCATTTGCTTTCTCGTGATTTCGCGCATCTGGACTTGAGAGGCCGAATTCTTGTTTGAAGATGCATCAAATGAGTGCTCGTGATCCTTTGAGATCGGTGAAAGGGTGGCCCGTAAGGATGGATCAGGATGTGAAAGAAATGGACGCATTTCATTGGTGATGGCAGCTGGCTCACAATAGGGCACTGATCGACCCCTGTGAGAACCGTTGATCTTCTGTAACAACGACTTATCATAATCTGCGGCGTCCGCTGTGTACTCGGCGTGAGTCAAGCTTCGGAAGCTGGGCAGGGTGACTTGGCTAGCCTCTTGATGGCTGTTATTCGGGTGCTCTCTGGCGGCTCTGGTACGTTGTGATCGTTCTTCTGTCAGAACGCGTTCGGCTTCTTCTGTGAACGTAAAATATGAGCTTCAAATCGAACGAAGGTTTTGACATTGCAAACATGTCTGTTCCGGGATAAGAGATCTGAAAACTTACCAAGTCGCCTGTGCAATTCATCAATATAGGCTTTGGCTGGTCCCTCTCTTCGCCAACTGGGACTGTATACACAGTCTGAATTAGCCTCAGCGCACATTCTACAGCCATTGAAATCTCCATCACAGTCGATGCTCTTCCCGTAACAGCGATCGCAAGGTCGTGGGAGTTGTTTCGGGATGTCCTCTTGCACCGATGCTATTTCCTGCTGATAAGTTGCGGCGACCCCCTTTGCTGAACCAGATCCAAGACCGAAGGGCAGGAAGTTCGACGAAGTAACATATCCCACGAACGAGCACGCCACATTCTCAGGGAGAAGGTTCCAAATAAACACAGGAATAGAAAGCAATACCAAAGCAGAGAAGCTATTATATACAGCTTCAACTTTGGCATACTTGAAAAGTGTCGGACATGAGGCTATCCATTTCTGACAAGAGTCTGAGCTGAGCTTTTGGTGCTTCTCGAGTGTTAACGAAATGATTACCCGAGGAACCTCGTATTCATCGTCTTGAATCTGGTTGATAGAATCTCGCTGGTATCCATCCCGTCTGGGAGCCGATGGCCGAGAAGTGGATAGTAACCCGTTTTCGATCCCAGGATAGGAACTAGATGCCCGTGCTGATGGATTTGTCTCTTGAGGCCTGTCGCTTCTCACCTTTCTTCGTCCAAGCTCGATACTGGGTAATGTCGGATCCGCTGTAGCAACCATATGAATTGGCGTTCTTCTGCACTCTAGCTTTCTCCTCTTCCCATTCTGCATTCGCTCTGGTCGTTCATGCTTCAAGACTGAGAGGACTTTGTTATGTAACATGGCAGCTGAAAATGGTGGACTATCAATCCAATCCTCAAGAACTTCGATCAATGTGTTCGTGAAAGAGTAGCGGCCAGGCTGCGGAGCAATGCTTTCAAAACCACAGGCTGCAATGGTTTCAGTGACAGCTGAGCCTATAGCTGGCGCTGCACTGGCAGCTGCACAGCAGTCTAAAAGGAGCAGAACGTCGAAGTCGGCTTTCTCGAATAAGGTCTGTATAGCTGTCCATTCCAATGAAGCGTATGCCGGATCTTGTTTACTATCATTTATTAGCCCTGAATATTCGAAGTTGAAATCGCAAGTACCAAGTCCAAGTTGCGCCTCTGCTGGAATTTATTCCCGCATGACCAGCGTAATAAACGATGACCAGATTTCCACTCCCATCATTTTCTTCTACGACATCGACGACTTTGCTCATGAGCTTGAGATGAGAGTTCTTTGATGGGATCAACCATCTGTTTGTCTCGAACCCGTAGTTCCGAAATACTTTTTCGAGATCATCGAGCTCCCAACCGACCTGAGCAAAGGTCAGAACCAGTTCCAAAGCTAAAGGCTTCAAATCTGGAGTAAAAAAAGTCTCTTCCCGATGGAACAACTTACGTTCATCTCATCTTCTTCCCATCTCAGCAATAGCACGGAGACATTGTTATATCTCGCCTTCACTCTTTCCTCATTCGGGAACGCCCGATCAGCAGCCTATAAATTGTCAACCACTCGACTCCAGCCCGCTCTTGAGTCTTCGACAAACTCACATTCTGCAAGTCCTTTGCAAAAGCCTCTAAGTCTTTCATATGATAATCCGCTCTCCGCGTGTCGTGCGTTGAAGACAACGGGCCTGAAAGCGGAGCTAATTCATCCTGTGAAATGCTGTGAGTACTGATCACACAATCAAGCTCACACGTAAACTTTCCAGAAACTTACGAATGAATCTGAAGGGCTAGTATCTGGTGTTTGCGTAGAATTGCCTCCTCCTTCTGCGGATGATGTCGGTGAGGCAGATGAGAGCGTGACGAACGGCTCGGCCATCGCCTCGGCATTGGCGTTGCCCACGAGCATTTCTCTGTCGTCCTCTCGGCTGACCGAAAAACCTTCCCGTCGTCCAATTAACAGATATCCTGACTCCCCCTCAATAACGCATCATCCTATTACAGCAGGTGAGTGAGTGGTACAGAGGTCCAGTCGAGTCTCGATCCAAGTCGTTGAAGAGGACAGAAACATGCGACGAAGAAGAAAGAGAAGATGGAGACAGACACATCCCTCGCAGGAAATCTTGCAGCGTATCCCTGTCTCTGCCGGGTCATCCATCGGTGAGCCAGCCCCGGCGCTGACCGTGCAGCTCGCTACTCCCCCCGGAGAACCTCCTGTCCAGTGAGAACGCGCTGAGAGGATTACTTTTAGGATTACGGGCACAGAATAGGTAAGCGGTTCGTACGGGTTGGGCATGTCAGCTGAGGTGGCTCGTGGCTATTTCAGGGGCTTGTAGCCCGTGGCGTGTCATGCGTCAGCTTATGAAGCGTAAATGGACGGGAGAGAGGACGGATCGAGGTGATCATCCGCTTTGCCTGAAAGGGTGATGATGCCGAATTTTGATTTGATTTCGTAATGCTGTTTGTGATCTGAATTCTGTTCAAAATCGACTGGCAAAATCTTGAAACCTCTGAGGCGGATGTCACTGCTAGGGATTGACGCTCCTATGATAGGAAAGAAACTATACGGAAGTACCGGCATTCTCTCCAACACAAACGATCTTAAAAATCCCAAACTTCTCGGCATCAGAGCAGTCAACGACATCTCCCGTACATCTGCCGTGATTTGGTAATCTGGCGGGTTCCAATCAGATAAGATCTCGCTTTCGCTTTCTCATTTCCATCGCCCCGGACATCCTCCAGCTCAAATCAGTCCTGCTTGCGGCATGCAGCATGATAGGGAAATAGACATAAACATATCAAAGCTCTCTACATATACCGCCAATATTACTCCAAATCTCCAAACAAAATGCCTACGAGCCCCATCACTCTCATTTCTTTCCCAATGGCAGGGAAAATATGCTACTTGGTTAAGTCCTCACTCTCGCTCTCTCGTGCCACGAGTCGAGTAAATTCCATCTTACTTCGTCCCCATAACTCCAAGCACGCTCTTCCACTCCTCTTCCCCTCAATTTACTTCACTTCTCCACCACCTTCTTCCTACTCACAAACTTTGCCACCTTCGCCGCCCACCTAACACTCCTCTCATCCACAACTCTCGCAAACCAATCCGCCGCCCAAAAGATAGCCGTTGTGTTAACCACCACAGCAAGCACAAACCATCCCACATACCTCCTCATCCTCTCGTCTTCATTCACATCCCCTTCCCCAGTACCAGCAATTGAATACCCCGTCCAAGCCCTCCCCAAAATCTTAGTCCCAATACAAAACAGCACAGGGCCATGCATCAAATAAAATCCAAAACTTATCTTTCCCAAGTACTGCGCGAAACGAGTCGTGAACAAGGCTTGTAAATTGCATCTTCTGATTGCGCTAAGCAGTCGCGTCCAAAGAGTGACGGGCGGAGCTAGGTTTGGATGGAAAGTTGTGCCGGGAGATTTTGGTGGTGATGGAGAGAGGGAGAGCGTGAATGCGAGGAGTAAGGAGCCGATGATTCGCACACCTTGAGCTTTGCCACCGAGGAAGGGGCTTAGGTTTTTGAAGCTGCTGGGGATGAGACAGTAGGCCCATTCCGTGTCGAGGGAGGCAGGGATATGTGGGAAGGAGAGGAGGAAGAGGGAGAGGGGGAAGAGGATATAGGGAACTGGTTTGCGTAGGATGCGGAGTAGAGGGTTGGTGAGTCTGTAAATGCGGACGGTGTATGGTTTTGTTCGGCGAGTGAGTCTGGTCCAGGCTGAGGTTGATTTCTGGGATGCTGTGATGACTTCGATTGTCATCTTCTCCATTGTCTCGCTTGTCGGTAAGAGACCTTCTTCCTCTCGCTCATCCTCAGCTTGCTGATCCACCCTCTTCGCCATCGCCTTCGCCTTCTCATGCCTCGGAATGTCCAAATCTGCTAGCAATGCACCACCGACAAACAGGAACAGATCCCACTTTCCCATGTAGAACAAATACGCATCCCAACAAACCAGAAACGCCATCCTCCAACCCGAACTCAGTTTCGCAACTGCTAGAACCGTGCCATACACAACAAATGAGCCTCTTATTTCGAGAGGGATAGTCCATAAATGGCCGTTATATGGCGGCGAGTACACGCCCCCCTCAACATTCAGGAACGGATACATGAAGATCTTCTGATTCGCCCACCAGTCCCAGAACTGCGCTGGGAGTGTAGGCAGTTGTGGTGGCAGGTTGTTCCATCTCAGCGGATCTGGGGTGAAGAAGTTCCAGTAGCGGAGCAGCATGCAAATGAATGTGTTGACCGCACAGGGCAGATACAGACGCATGCATCTACGAAATGTCGAGCTGGAGAGTGTCTCAAGGACGCCGGCTGTGTCGCCGGTGTGGATTTTGGAGAGGGCGCGATAGGATATTGCGTAGCCTGAAATGACAAAAAATGTTGAGACGGCGGCGTGCCCTTCGAAGAGGACGCGGATGATGGGTAACTGGAAGAAGTGGTGGTCGGTCGGGGAGGCGCCGTACGTGTTGCGGAGGGCGGGAAACCAGTTGACAATGAAGTGAACTAGGTAGACGATGAAGCACGCGATGCCGCTATCTTCAGTCAGCACTCATTCGTGATTGCTTCGGGGACTGAGAGTGATATCGAATGATTCCATCTCAAGGCACAGTTACCATGTGCATCTTTCTCAGCACATTGAGCAAACAAAGATGAAAATTCACTAACCGTAGCCCGTCCAAGTAAGCCGTAGGCGAGAGTCTCCTATCCTGCACTCCTTCTTTCGCTTTCTTGTCCGCTCCCCATCTCGGGAGAAAACTAGGAATCAACGATACAATCATTGCTGAAAGTATATCCCAGACCTTTAGGAAGCATGTTTGTAAACATGAAAGCGTAATACGCGTACATTGCATTCGTCGAAGTCTTTCATCCTGTGACTCGAGAATTTCGAGCTCTGGAGGAGGTGTCGATGTCGAAGATGTCGAGCACTCTTCTTCCTTATAGAACTCCGAGAGGAGAGAAACCTGATTCTGCATTTCGTGTTTCTCCATGGTTGAGTTGGTTGAGTTCTTGGTATCAGGAGAGTGAAGGTCCTATTTTGGAATCCGAAAGCAGACACTAACTCCTGTGGCCTCAAGTCGGAGAGAAGGTCGCCCGCAGAGTGCTTGACCTCCTGTTATGACTTGCAACAAGCAAGTAGAGCGTGCTTCCTATTCAAAATGAGGACTTGAATAGCTTGGATTTTGATGCGTTTGATTCGATTCGTGGTTGTGTGGTAAGATATGAAGAGGCTGGGGTTCAATCCTTAGATTTGCACATCGAATCACAAACAAGTCGCATGTGGTTTGCGAGAACTTAGGAGAGCAAGAAGAGAAAAACCAAACGCAAATGCAGGGTCAGATGCAGATAGAGCATTTGGAAGCCAGGGATAGAGACCAGAAGTAGTTCCAAGCCGCAAAAAACATGTCGCACCGCCCTTAGACACCCTCCGGGGGACTCACCATTCTCGCCCAACCAGTGCTTTCCAACATTGGCAAGTGTATATTACCATGTCAAGCCCCGACACGGAAGTGAAGTCACAGCTTCCCCTATGTCGTGAACACATTCTTGCCCCTTGCCCTAGGAATGGGGCGTCAAGGGTTGAGCGCCATTACCCGTCGCCCAACAAATCAGAGATGTGAGACCGACAGATTTGCGGGTGGCAACTGAGAAGGAAGGGCGTTTGCAAATGCCAATCTCAATTTCGAGACCAGATTTTCGATATCTTGCAAAGGCGAGGTCAGGATTTGCATTGCAACCCAGAAACACGGAAGTCTCAGATTAGAGTTCCGGGTAGTCATCGAGGTAGCCCTCTACAGAGCCTTATCCCGACTTCATAGCCTGTCGTCAAATTACAGTAACAAAATACCTCGGTGCGCAGCAGAGCCAAGGGAATAAGGTATCGTGAGATACTGGAGTAGACTCAAACCCAGGCAAGGCTTGCATCTATACGATGCACGCCAAATGCCACCGCTTGGCGACTGGGGAAAAGGGAAATGTGAGATCTCATCGGGACAGCAGATCGCTGCATTCCCGGAGTTGGTCTGACACGATTCCAGCAGAATGGTAGAAAGGTTCATGCCGAGGTAAAATAAATGAAAGCCTTGGAAAGTGCAAACGCATGGAAATTCGAAGAAAGGAAATTGCTCCTCCGCGGCAAACGGAGGTCTTCGCTCCTTGAAGAAATGGTGGGATACAATCAAAAATATGGCTGCCGCCTCCCGCCTTCTTGCATGTCGTTGTCTAGCGTCAATTGGTGCGGGCTTCCCCTGAATACCATGGGAAGCACGCCATGATGGTATGATGCCACTTGGGCTGCGACAGAAACACACGCTGATTGGTATTCTTGCTACAAATGCCGGTCCCTTTCTTCACGCTCAACACGATATCACGCGAGCTCCTACTATCTAAGACAACCTCAGCTGTTCCAATCTGCTCTTTGCTCCTTCCACCAAAGCAGATTCGCGATCCAGCAGCGCCATGATCTCAGCCATCTTGCCTTTCCTGATGCCGGACGAAACCTTTATGTTCGGCGTCGAAGGAACATCGTTTGATGTCTTGCTCTCGATTTTGTCCAGCAGGTCTTCGTGCAGATGCTTAATTTCTTCATAGCGAGCCCATGGCTCCTTTGCCTTTCTTCTCCCAGAATCATCAGTCTCGCCCCGTCCATCGATTTTACTCTCCACCATCTTGACCTCCCCAAACCATGCCTTCTCCTTGTCGCTCAATTCTCGGGTTGTCCCTTTTGTTGCTTTGCGCCGAAGTCTTTCAATTCTGTCAGTCAACTCTATCTGCCGTGTCTCGGCTGCCTCGATTCTTTTAGTGATGCTCTCATCGACAGAAACTGTTGGCCCGTCTTCGACATTGTTTCCAGTAATTGCATCAACTCGAGATGCAACATCATTTGCTTTCTTAATCTGAGACTTCAGCTCAACCTGCAGGCGCTGGCAACGTCTGAAAAGTTCAGCAGCAGCAATCCCGATTCGATGTGTCTCCTCGCTCAACACTTTGTGAGCTTCCGCCAGGATTTGCAGTGTTGCTGGAGACAGTCGAACCTCTTCTTTCAGCAGTCGCTTGTACTTGCTCTGTCCTATCTTCTCGATGAATGCAGGTAGTGCTGAGCTCTCATCGAGGGTATGCGATGGTTCATAGACAGGTCTTGGTTCGCATAGTATCAGAGGTCTGTCAGCCTCGGACTCGTAGGTTGGAGAGCGTGATCGAGACTGGCGGGAATCCACGACTGCTTCCTTGGCCATTTTAAATGTCAGAGCGAGTGGCCCATGAGGGGTGGCCGACAACAGCATATGTCCCAGATCGGGGTCGAGGAGTAAAGTGCTGGCGGCGAGTGGAGACGAGCGCTCGATGGGACTCTGGGTATAGATGCGTTGGCGCATTGAGTTGTCGGCTCTGGCCATAAGGTCAATTCGGAATTCAGCCCCATGTGTAGCTTCGTTCAAATCTCCATCCAGGCGGAAGACCCATGGGTGGAGCGACACAAAATTGATGCTGGAAGTGTTGGTAATATAGAACGAATAGCGCGAAGTCACGTCGTGACTGAACACTGGCCAGTCTTTCTCGTTGACTTCGCTTTCCCTAGACGTATCTAGTACCTCGAATGTGAGTAGAGATGGAGATTCGAATGTTTCTTCCAGAAGTCGTTGTGATTTCGACTTGGACTTTGGTAGCCACTGTGCTTCAACGCCATCCAAATCTAAGCAGATACTGACTCGACCACTACTCGTTAGGAGACAGATGATGCCGAAAGAAGCACCCTCTTTATCAACTTCATCGCTTAGAATATCCACATCCTCGCCGTACATTAGCTGTTCATCATCGATCTTGGCTCCAACTATGTAGATGTCGCTTAGTAAACTGTCAAGTTCTCTTTCCGACTCTTCTGGTGCCAGCTCCAGGTCAAATGGCCCCTGCAGCTTCGGTATTTTCCCAGGCTTCGAGGGTCTCGAAAAGACTTCTGCTGGAGGTTCGCCAGGAGGTGCATCGATATGTACCGGGTCCTGATCATCGATTTCTTTCATCCATGCAAGTTGTTGTTGACCGAGCGCTTTGACTTTCGCAGGAATAGATGGGTCATCCTCCATGGTGGCGAGTTTGGCGACAATTGAGACAGATAAAGACGGTATGAGAGCTGATGGCGGAGACCACTTCTCTGGCAGCAAAGGGCAGAGAGCATAGACGTCGCCTTCTCTCATAGCAACCCATAGAGTCATGGGAGACCATCCTCCACTGCCCCGTCCAGCAAAACATGCAGATGCAACATCCATCTCCACGGAATCTGGCGAGAAGCTTTTGTTACCACCAACAGAAGCACCAAAGTCTTCGTCGACAGAAGTGCCGTCCGCCAATTTCTTGAGGTCAATTGCAAGTGTAGGTCTGTCGAAAGACCATCGATCCGCGGTAGAAAGCTCCCAAACACGTACAACAGCGTCTACCGTGACAGTCACCAGACAAGTCCCATTGACCCCCAAAGGATGCCATAACGCTGAAGCCACCCCGGCTTGTGATGTGACATGTGTTGTAGGTCCCAAGGTATAGGACTTCAGCTTCATGGGGCTAGTATCGGCAGCAGTAAGGAGGGCAGGTTCTGGCAAGATTGCAATATGAACCGTATGTGTTGTCAGGATGGCGAGGTAGTTCCCATTGGGAGAAATAACTAGTTGTCTGATATCGTCCGCAACTTGGGTCTTTATGGTCTGGAATGGACTTAGCACTTCCACCTGTAAACAAACTTTGAAGGGAACTTACCCTATATCCTTGGGCATGGTCAGCCTCATACTGACTGCTTTCTCTGAAGCCCCGGTCATCTCCTCCTTTCCTTGACGCAGCCTTCTTTGCTTCTTTATATTCCCAGCCCTGCTTTAAGTACACAAGGTCTGCCCAACGGATTTCCTTCCCCACAGCTACGAAGACCTCAGTTCCACGGCGCGCAATCGTCCTTCGTGGGCCAGGCTTCGCAGCTCTTTTGCTCGCAGAGTCTGTCCCATTGGATTGAGATAGAAAGTTACTGGTAGGTTTCGCAGGAGCTGGAGTGAAGACGCCATGTCCAGGGGAGGGTTTTTGAAGCCATGCAGGCGTGTATTCGGCGATCGTTTGCTTTTGCATTTCGGCGTGTTGAGCTCAGCTAAAAGCTTGGGAAGCTGTGCAGACCCTTAAAGGTGTTTAAGAGTCATGAGCTATAGTGGTGACATGCGCGAAGGTTTGCGACTATGTTGGGGTTTGGACAAACGGCGAGATATTTTTGAGGTTGGCTGGGAACCTTGTCGATTCTAGCTAGCGCGTCGCGAAACTGAAGCTCTCCAATTCAATACGGTACCAACCCTGCGAAACTACCCATTGCTTGCCTGCCTTGTTCTACAAGACATTACATAACACAAAATGCCCGGAACGATACGAAATACCGTTGATAGACTTGATAAGCCAAGTGCTTATTACCAGGGAAGAGTGAGTACCCCTTCTTTGCTTGCACCCGGATTCCAGCTGTGCAGGGTTGACGAGAACTTCACTTTCAGAACAAGAAGCGGAGATACAATGACCGGGAAGGAGACGAGGGTAGGGAGCGCACACCTGAAGAGCCAGCTGAGGATCCTCTAAAAGATGCGGCCACCCTCTACGTTGGGAATCTGTAGGTTGGAACGAATCGGCGCAAAGAGCATCCAATTCTGATAAGGCATACATAGGTCCTTCTACACCACAGAAGAACAGATCCACGAGCTCTTCTCAAAGTGCGGGGAGATCAAACGATTGATCATGGGACTGGATAGGTTCAACAAGACACCTTGTGGTTTCTGTTTCGTGGAGTACTACACTCACCAGGATGCATTGGACTGCATGAAGTATATTGGAGGGACCAAGCTGGACGAGCGGATTATCCGAACGGATCTAGACCCAGGTTTTCAAGAGGGCAGACAATATGGAAGGGGAAAGTCTGGCGGCCAAGTACGCGACGAGTACCGGGAGGAATATGATGAGGGTAGAGGAGGCCTAGGTCGTGCGATCCAGGCGGAGAGAGTCAAGGAGGAAGAGGAGTACGGTAAGGGTAGATAGGGTGGTAGCATAGTGTATTTCTAAAGGCGTTTGGGGCGTCTAGGAAAATGGTATGGTAGATACGTCTTCCTAGGGGATTATCATGGATTCATGAACTGGTCATGGGTATGCTGAAGTCTTCAAATATGGCTGAATTGGTTTGTACTTATTTCATACAAGTGCCCTCTATGATATACAACATTCTCCGAACGCCGCCCATGTCTGCTTGTACACTGGTATATGATACATTCGTTCCAATGCTGTCTATCAGTATCCTGGAGGATTGACTCGTTGCGAAACCCTCGTCCATTTGGGCAGCTCTGTAAGAAAGTCAGTATATCGTTGGGTAATGTTCCTAGCTGTAAGAACGTACTTCGGATGCTCTTCCTGTACTTCTTCTCCTTTCTGTCGAAAATCGTATATTTGTCTTTCGGGACCATCTCCTGCTCAATCGGCATCTCGTCCTTCCATCTCTCCACAGCCTTCATCGTAGCACCTTGTTTCGCCAATGCATTATCCAATACTGCCACGACTGTATCAACAGCCCTTAGACGTTTCCGTTGTCGCGCTTTCTGGAATTTGGATAGTCGCCATGGGATCTTCCTGCATTGCAATTGCGGTCAGCATGCATCCTGGAGGGGCACAATAGCTTGATGGATTGAAAAGGCTTACCAGAGAAGTCCCGAGCATAATGAATTCGTGGGTCTGAAGGCTCCAAACATTGTGGTGGTGTTGAATGCAGATTGAAGCTCTAGCATGAAGTTGAAGCTTGCCTCCAGAATTATCAACGCCAAGACATTGAAGGTCCACCCAATCAGCCGCTTCGCTCCACCTTCCTCTAAGAACATCCCGAGGTCAACACCAGCTTCCAAGCAGATACTCGAGCTCATCAACCCGCAAATATGTCGTATTACTTTGCCATCATTGGCACACAGGACAACCCTTTGTTCGAGTATGAGTTTGGGACCTCGAAGCAGGGCGGAGATGGAATCGCGCGGTTTGCAGAACAGGCACGACATGTGAACCAATTCATCGTCCACAGCAGCTTGGATATCGTGGAGGAGGTACAATGGGGCAGCGGACAAATGTGAGAAAGCTCTATCAGCTGTTCTATGCTTGAATGCTAATCGTCATAGGTATCTAAAGTGTATTGACCGCTTCTATAATAATTACGTCTCTTGCTTCATCACCGGTGGAAGTAAGGCTCTATTCCCACATTTCCCGCCGCATCTCACTAATAGGACTATAGATGTCAAATTCCTTCTGCTTCACGCCCCATCGCAGCCTGCTTCCACAACTACTAGCAGAGCAAGTACATCCATCGCCGCCAACCCTACTTCACCGCAAACCGAAGAAGCAATCAAACAATTCTTTGGGGAGGTGTACGAGAACTGGGTCAAGACTATCATGAATCCTTTCTACCAGGTCAACATGGAAGTAAAGAGTCCGGTCTTCAGAAGTCGGGTGGCTGCTACAGGAAAAAAGTATCTGTGAGCTGGGGCATACCAAAAGGAAATTGTCGATTGGCAAGCAGCCAGGATGGCTCTTTTCCGCCATACTAGTCTCCACAAAGAGCTCGAAACTTGGTCTCTACGTTAGGCTCTACTCGGCTGGTGAAGACTGGATTACCTCAGTATAAGCATTCGCCGCGCTGGGTCTCGGAAGATGAAGAACCAGAAGCTGGGCAGTCGGAGGCTCCACAAATGGTGGGATGAGTTCTTAAAAGGTGAAGACGGGGCAGGAATGCCTCTGCACGGTGGATTGGACTTGAGTCAAGAGTACCTAAGAAATTGGGCCTCAAAGATGAAGCTGAATTAAGGTACCTCGAGGCCAGGCTGGGGGCTTGTCCCTGGGTGGAATCAACAAATCCGAGTTTATGCTCTCATACAATACCACGTTGATCTGGTATCACCATCGTCATGCTCCTGCTATTGCCAGCCAGTTCATAGCATTTCAAGACTCGATACAACCTGAAGCCGTCTGTTTGTAAGACTTATCTGCATCAAGACCGCATACGAATCTTCGCCAAGATATGACGCATCTGTTTACTTTCATTCGCGGCTCGCGTCTAATTCACCTGTCAACGTCACCACGGTGTACTGGAGAAATAACACTCATAAGCGTAGATTTTATCATCGCCATCCATCACGTCTTTCTATGCAGCACAGTCGCGCTAGCCTAATGTAAATGCCAGTCCATCTATGCCTTCAGCAACCCATGCAATCGGGAGTCTCCGTACCTGATGGCTAGGGAACAGCAATACACAGCAACAACGACATTATGTCTCCTACTCGCCTGGAAAACAATGACTTCGGCTACATCCTCGGGTGTCAACGGTTCACATCCTTCATACACCTTCGCGGCAGCGCTCCTATCACCACCGAACCTCACAACCGAGAATTCCGTCTCGACTTGCCCAGGCGCAACCTCCATTACGCGGATCTTCGTTTCGATGAGCTCTCGCCTAAGCGCATCAGAGTAGCTCCTTACGGCGGACTTGGTGACGCAATAGATGCTTCCTCTAGGGTAGGCTTCATGGCCTGCGATGCTATTGAGGTTGATAATGTCGCCTTTGTTACGCCGCAGCATGGTGGGGAGGATTGCTTGGGTCATGTTGATGAGACCTATTACGTTGGTAGCGAACATAACGTTTATGTCTGCTAGTGATATAGCGGGACTCTTGGCCATGCCGCCTACAGCTACTCCACTGAAATATCAAGTTTTGTTAGCTTTGAGATTCTGTGCATTGGTTTCCATGAGATAAAAATATATACACTTACGCGTTATTGACAAGTACATCGATATCTCTCCATTCCTCGGGTAACTTGTCCACGAAGCCATGTATCTCCTCTACCTTACTCACATCCAGTTGTACAGTCATAGTTTTGACGCCATCTCCAACCTCGGAGTTTATCTCAGCAGCTACCCCCGAGAGCACATCAAACCGGCGAGCAGTAAGTATAAGACGCAGTGAGTTAGGGCTGGACCTGGCAAATTCGATGGCGGTGCTGCGGCCAATGCCGGAAGAGGCACCTGTAATAAGTATTGTTTTACCCGAGAGATTCTAAAACATATCTTGAGATGTATGCTGTGCCCAGAGGAAAGCTGGTAGACGTTTATCGCTTTATGAAACGCGGCAAATTATTCTGGGATGTCTACTCATCCAGATGCGGGGTGATTTTGGCGGGGTAATTCCTCCCCAGCTTCAGCTACTGTAGTGTTCGCCAACCAGGCTCACTACTTCAAGACACATTCTTCTTTTTTGCTCAAGCTTATCTCAGCTCCATTTTGATCGAGCGTAGTATTAGTGTAATCGTGGACTTCAGTAGAAGACTTCAGTAGAAGGACTTGTCTATATTCTTTGTGAGCTGACGAAGGCCGGTCCACCATCGCTCAAGTCCACGTCATGTCCCCAAGTCAACAATGAGTACCCAGATCCTCGACAATCGGTTAATATCTAATGAGGCTTTGCTATGGTCTAAAGATTCCCATACCTTTATAAGATTGTAGTTGGCCTTCTCAAATAACGTTCTCAGATTTGCTAGGGTACAATACGCTCAACAACTGTTGACATACACATCCAAACATAGTCGCTGCTTTAACTTCTTCGGTGGATGTTAGACCGTCACCATGAATGGAACAATGCCTTGAATTGGTGCATCCGCTGTCATGGGGAAGAACAGTCTGGCCGTTCTCTGAGTGCTCCGAGCTCCATGGTCTCTTTTGAATTTGTTTCTCCTGAATCTGCTCCTGAAGTGTGTTCCCTTGTGGTAGAATTGCTGCCAGGTTGGACCCGGGATCAAACTCGAAGCCCGCGGGAGGAAGCGTACGCGGAGGCCGTGGTCAATGATCCGCACGCCAGAATCATGTCTAGCTTTTAGTTCTGGGCTACGGTAACATAAGTGGAAAGAGAATTCTTGTTATCATCTCTTGTGCGGAAACATCGTTAGGTTCCACACATCCACATCATGCAAGCAGAGTCTTATGATATGGGGACATCGTGTTCGTCTTCGGCTTTAAATGCTGCGATCCTCTCATGCAGACTCGTCTCATTCCTTTCACTTTTAACCATGTACAGAGCCCAATGCGGGTGCAAAGGGACGCACATGATGGCGACGAGTCGTGGTTGTCGACTTAAAGTTCTTACCCGGGAAGTTAGATCCTGTAGGTGCCGAAGCCAATGCTCGGAATAAAACCTTCCAGAAAGAATTATGCAGGCCAAGAAAAGCGAATCTTGCTTATCGTGTCATTCGCAGGCATCCTGATGGTCTTATACCCTGCTGTCGAAGCTTTGCATATATGCTGAGAAGCTTCTATGTCATTTTTGACTTTGTGTGAATACAGCATTAAAGAAGGTTGTGGCGCTGTGGGAGATCTCGGGACATCAACTGTGCCCGGAGCTTAAGTCTCTAAGCGGTGTCGATCAGGGGCTCGCTAATGGCCCATTGTTGGTACCCTGAACGAGCAGAAAAGCCACTCGCAATGTAATTCCTACTGACTTAGGCTTTCTAGATAAACATCAGCTTGGTCATATTACCCCGCTTGTCTAAGTTGATAGTGTGAATATGGAAAGAAAGTCAGGACGCAACAATCGCCGCTGCATAAATAGTGGTCCCGGCTAGGTTACTGCAGATCGAGGCATGATTCTAGCGTCGCGTATTCGTATGCACAACACTTTGAGTACCCCACACTTCAGGAGAAATGCTGCAGCATGGGGTGTTCACAAGTGCCGTCTTGGTCTGCGATCGCCATTAGAAAGTGACAGCTGTGGCAGATACCCATGAGATGCCGGAGCGGTTAAGAAAAGATCCTGCCAATCAATGAAGAGAGAAAGCGAATTACTCCAGACTTTCATCCGAATATTTCGGGAAAAGAAACACTCGGATGGGGCTAGTCAGCTCGAGGGTAACTGATCTCTTCCTAGAGTAGATTGATAAATGGACGACTGCCGATCCTAGGCGTGTTGCGACACAAAGTTTACGAATACGCTTGAATAGCTGCACTTGAATTTTGTAGTACGGAAGCGGCACTGGCACATCCGTTCTTAAATTGATTGCTTGACTTAAATTTTCGATCTGATCCGGCGTTAGATATATCGAGCGCCCAATTTTCTTATAGACTACTTCTTCCTTCAGACAAGAAAGCAACACCAAAAGCAGTGAACCATTGCTCGAACTCCAACCATTTCAAAAATGACTTCCCAATCCACCCTGGATCATAAGGGCCTCTTGGGTTCTGCTTTTGGATCTCCTTTATTCTTAAGAGCTGCTGGGTTGCTCGTGGTCGCATCTTTCATTCGATTCCTACTTATTCGCCCAAAGAAACTCGACCTGCCGGTCGTGGAAACTCCAGATAGCAACGATCAACGGGAAGCTTTAGTTCTAGGGACCGCACAGGTGCGTCATTACTCTGTTTTCATCGCTCGCTCGACACTGACACATCTCGAACTAGTACCCAGACAGTCCGTTCATAATACAATCGCGCCCACCACTCGTCATCCTCCCAATATCAATTATAAATGAAGTCAGGAATCTTCCTGAGAACAAGGCTTCGTTTATGCAAGATGTTCGGAGACAATTCGCTTACAAGCAGACGGACATCGGTGGCGAGCAGCCTGCGATCATTCAAGCTGTGAAAATTGACCTCACAAGGCACATTGCCAGTACGCTGGATGACCTGCAAGAAGAAATCCAGTATGGCTTCAACAAGGAGTTTGGCCCCTGCGAAGATTGGACCCCAATCAGTCTCTACGGCAAGATGACAAGGATTGTAGCCCTACTAAGTGGACGCGTATTCGTCGGTAGACCATTGAGCCGTGAGGAAGAGTGGATTCAGGCTACTGTTATGTATACCTTCTATTCCATGCAAGCAAAAGACGCCGTCAACGCCTATCATCCATACCTTCGATCGATTGTGGCTCCATTTATTCCGGAACTTCAGAGTTTGAAGAAATTCAGAAGAAGAGGGGCTGAGCTGCTCATGCCTATCCTTCAGCAACAGCTAGCGAAAGAGGACAACGAGAAGATCCGCCGAGATGATAATGATGACGAACAAGGTAACATGATTGCGTGGATGTTGAAGCATACCCCAGAGATCCAGAGATCTGATCCAATGGTTTTGGCTAATAATCAGATGGGCTGTGAGTTCTTTCACAATCCAGTTCTTGACTCGAAGCTAAATGCATCATTTAGTATCAATGGCAGCAATTCACACGACCTCAATGGCCACCACAGCAGCCATTTACGACTTGGCAACTTACCCTGAGTACGTTCAGCCCTTGCGGGATGAGATCCAACAAGTCATAGACGAAGATGGCCAAGATGTCGACGGTGACGGGATCGTGCGACTCAAAAAATCAAGCATGCCTAAGCTCTGGAAACTCGACAGTTTTATCAAAGAAAGCCAGCGTTTTACGCCTCCTGGATTGCGTGAGTGCATGATATCATATTGGAAACCTTATTCTGACAATGTGTTATAGCAAGTGGTAATCGAGTCACCACATCCGACATAACACTTTCAACAGGGCACATTCTGCCTAAAGGAACTCGCTTCGGATTTGCAGGCTGGGCGATCCACCAATCTGCCACCACACCGTCCTTCAGCCCAGCAAACAACCCCTCTTCCAAGCCCGTAAACGAGTTCGATGGTCTCCGATATTACAATCTTCGCAAGATTCCCGGCAGTGAGAACAAACATCAATACGTCACTACTTCACCAGATTCTTTGAATTTTGGTCACGGAAATCACGCCTGCCCTGGAAGATTCTTTGCGAGCAATGAGATCAAGGTTGTCCTGATTGAGCTGTTGAAGAGTTGGGATTTCAGATTCAAGGGAGACTTGGAAGCAAAGGGCGGCGTGGATAGGAGACCAAAGAACATGTATTCTGATGTTTTGTGTGTGCCAGACACGCAAGCTGAGCTCGAGTTTAAGAGACGTAAATAGTAGACGTATGTGTGGTCTCACATGACAGTTCAAAAATTTCTGGACCTCGAGTCCGCTTTCTAACTCCTGCACGAGAGCTTTGGTATTGAATGTTGCTCTGTCATTTCATCACTTTGCATATGGTCATTGCACCATTACTGAATAGCGATTGGCAATTTTATTGTTCTTAAGGAGTGGAATTTAGGTTTGCTTACTGCGGAGACTGCTTTGGGAAGGCCTAATGACTAAACAATGCTCACTAGACAGTCATTAAGTTCCAATCTATCAAGAACAAGCTCTCGACCCAAGTCACCAATGGCAGGAAAACCAGCCACTGACCCACCCCCATGCTCCTAACTCCCTTGTATCTAGCATTGGAGCATGAGTTATATCTTGATCTTGTGGGACCTCAAATACTATTTCCTCAAGCGCGGGTGATTCTGTTTGGTTCGGCACGGAGGCGGGGTCTACAGTTGTTTGGCTTGGTGGGATCTATAGCATGCGCAGCATTCTTCAGCTCGCGGCGGCGTCGGTGGCCCGAGCTTACAGAACTCAAGACTTATGGCATGGTTTCGAGAGACGCCTCCTCGCTCACCCACGGGAAGGTTGCAAGGTATGATACAATGGCTTCTTAAACATAATAAATTGTACGCTCAGGGCCAGCGTCGCGGTAATCAGTCTGATACACCCATCTAAAATGGGGAAAGTCATGATGCCGACCTGGAAAGGGAAGCAAGGCTCTGCTTTTACAATCTCATCTACGACCTCCTTAAATTCCCATTGTTCTGCATCAGACCTATGATGCCACTCGCCGAACCCCGATAACGCCCCTTGACTAACATAGAGCTGTTGGATGTGGCGTACTCCCAGAAATCCCTGTGACCTTGTCTATCCCATGACGTTCTCGATTCTGCCATGATGGAGAATATCGACGTCAAATGGATTGCTGGCCATATACACTTGGTCACGATCCAAGTGACTTCAAAATTGTCTATAGGTAACCACGTAGGGGGCTCCCTGAACGACCTAGGTTCATCGATCCATTCTGGGAAAAGAAGCATACGTTGGCCCCAACCATCAATCTTCTCGTTCCATCTCAGGTTGCCGTATTTTGCAAATCTTAGATCTGTTTTCGTGATGAATTACATGTCTTCTCGCCAGTCTTTGGTTCCTGGAAAGATGATTGCTATTTGGGGTCCATCGTGTTGTTCTTCCTGCTTCGCTCCAAGTAGGAGTGAATCCCTGATGCGGCCAGCCGTGGCAATTAAGCGGTCTTCGTACTGCGGTCCATAGTCATTGGGAGTGGTGAAGGAGTGAGCTCTTACGGTGATGAGCTCAAGAGCTTTCAGCCTACACATCATATCGTTTCCAAAGAAGAATCGTCAATTTCAGTTCCAGTAATGTCGATCCACTTCATCTTGGACATATCAGTCGGATAGTGCTCGATGATAACTGCAGCGACTTGAGGCCAGCTCTGATAACAAGCGTGTCTATATGGAAGGTGATATAAATAGCACGTTTCCATTGTTGATGAAAGCAGGTGGAGTATGTTTTGAAGAAAATATGCTTGGCTTCCCAGTTGACTAACAAGAATTTGCCTGTGGTTGGATCCAGCTTTGGACGATCCTGAGCAGACCACATCAATATTCGTCGAGGTGAAATGAGAACTTCCATATCTTGATGCATACTTCGGCGGGGAGGAGGGAAACAGGGTGAACTCTGAATACCCTGCGAAATCATTTCTTTGAATCATACTCAGAGATTGATCGCTGGAAGAAGCCATTCTTGGAATATGTACCTCAAGCGTATCTTTGGGGCTTGTTGACTTCATTAATTTCCACCACTCCATCTCTTCAATATCGTGACCTGCCACGAAGACAACGAACTTCCTTCATGGTCTTATATATTGCACAAGGTTAGAATGGACATTCGGAGTATCTCAATTACTGCGGTCGAATTGTAAGCAGAATAGCCTTGAAACAAGGGTTTTACTTGTTCCAGGACAAAGCGCCTCAAGCACCTTAGTACGGGACAGCGCTTGGTCAAAACGATATCTTTGCCTAAGACAATCTCTGTGAAGGACACCAACTATAACAGACAAAGACGGACATCGGAACTTTATATCCACGAAATGTTACAGGGTAACGTCATGTACAAAGATCTAAATGAGACATGAATTAGGGGCTCGCTCAAGCTTATTAACATTTTAGTACTTACAGGCACAACAACCGCAGTGAGCTTGCTTCCCACAGAATTTTTGAGGAGATTCTTATTCTTGTAGAGTAGTTATTAAGATCGAAATCTCCCTGAAGTGCTTTCGATGCGGTATTTGAAGGTATTCGGCGCAAGGGCTACACCGGTGGGAAAATAATGCTTGTGGCTAAGTATTCGTTTCGCCGTGAATTTGACTCGCCAACAATTGTTTCAGACGAATTTTGGGAGGTGATTCTGAGTTCAAACGCTTAATGCTGCGCAAATAAATACTCGTCAAAATTAAATCCTGTAAGAACGTTAAGCCTGTGGATCCAAATTGCAAATGAAGCAACAATTGCTCCGAAGTCCTAGCTCCAATGTGGACACTGCTCTGGAGACTTCCTGGACTCAGGACTGACACAACGGCATCATTTCGATCCTGAGACAGGCCAGCATTTGTCGCCAACTACCATGATATTATAGTGGTCCGTATCAAGTTCCTCTGCCACAAAAATCAGTAACAATCTCATCTTGCGCGTACATGGGTGAATCAGAAGTATTGAATCCCAAAGCTGTGCAGTATTTTCGGGACACTAAACTTACAACCACAAACCCACTCCCCACCCGATAGACCAGGGCGCTTGCAGCATCCATCATCGAGGATATCTTGAGCGTAAGAAGCCAGCCAAGAACAGCTCAAGTCTATGTGGTAATTATTCTTGTAAACCTCGTTAGCCTCTCAATCTTTGGAAGACTTGCATTTTCCTCAGTATGGGCACTTACATCGTTGCACAGGAAGATTGCGCTGCTCCAAGAACACGAGATGCGGACGCATGCTTTTGCGCGTACGCCACAAAGTCCGTTGATGTTCTGCAGGTATCTAATACCTTCCTTGATGCGAGGTGCGTAGGCTTCCTTCCAGTTGCTTGGTAGCTTGTCACATTTGCAGCACTAGTGGGTGCTCTGCGGGATTGGTTGGCTGAATGCTCGCTCCTACGTGGACTGAGACTGTGGCTTAGGAGGGGCATACCTTGCTACGATCTGTCAAGAATATGCCGCTGTCACGAGCAGTGATACTGTCAATTGTGCTGCCAGAGCGAGAAGAGATGGCTTCAATTGAGGATCGAGATTGATAGGCCCAGTTTGGTGGTGTCCAATTAGGGTGGTCACGCTTCGTCTTCTCCATGATTTGCTACTGGAAGTCAGTAAACTACTTTGCAACATTCGAGGAGGAGTAAAAACCTCAACAGTGCCATTGGCAGTGACTGGAATACCATCGATAGTGCCACTAAACCCCAAAGTGCCCATCGTATACCCCTCTGGCAACTTGAACGAGCCGACTGTGACATCGTCGTGGATAGATATCTCAGGTACGGTGGCGGTCATGACCTGGAGTCCACTTTGAGCTATGATCAAATGCAGCTTGAATGTACAAAAGGTGAGCAGCGCCCTACAAAGGAGGACAGAGGGATAGGAGCATAAAGCTCATGAGCATAGATATGATTGTCGGCATATTGGCGACGACTAACTTGTGTGATAAAGAAAGATGTGCCAAGTACTACGTGTTGAAGAGTTGATGATACCTGGGGAGGCAAATTAAGGACTTTGAGATGTGGAAGCAGTTGAGTTGTAAAGGAGACAGAAAAGTGCTGGTCTGAAAGGGATATATAGCCAAACAGGAGGGGGATGAACGAGCTACGTGAATTTTGAAATGAGAATTAATAGTCAAGTATGGAATTCACTGATTCGCAGCCTGCATCGCAAGTAAATGCGAAAGTGTTTATATGATGTCCAACGCGCAATCAATTCCAAGCATTCATTAACGGCAATTCCCCAACTGAAATTTGCCCTTCGACGCCCATATTCCACCACGATCGACCCTTACCATTCACTAGATCCGATATCTGAAGTGCACATTCTCCTTGTCCGTCAAGTCACCAAATCCCTCCAAGGCCTCGACCTCAGCATCAGCGACCAAGCCTGCTCTATCTCTTCTCTTGTTCTCCATATAACACACCGTGGAATACACGACCTGGAGGCCGGCTGCAATGCAGTACGCAACGAGTAGACCTTTGATGGCGCCAAAGTATCGGGGTGCTTGAGATGGAATGAAGATGTGGGGTCCAGCAATGTTTCCGCTGCAGTAGACACTGTTCGTTGTCAGTATTGAAGTATCTCGGCCTGTTTTTGGGTGATGGGATATAATGCTGGAAAAATGAGCTACATACACGAAGTAGAGACCAAGGACTGTGCTGCGCTTGGTGTGGCCTGCAACATTGACGGCGGGGAGAGTCCAATTCAGGACAATTGGCGAGCCGAGAACGTTTTGTAGCCAGCAGCAGCCGACCAGAGCGTAGCGATGCGCAATCGGGATTTTCAAAAGACCAACAAGTCCAGCAATTCCGGGGATGCAGCCGACTAGTCGAGCATGTTAGCACTGTTCTGGAACTGGGTAATACGGGAGGGTAGCTTACGAATAATTGTTAATCCCAGAGTGTTCTTGTGCGTCGACAGATATCCAAACGCAATGCACATGACGATCTCAAAAGCTCCACCTGGAGTCTGAAGTAAGCTCGTCTTGAGAGCACTGTATCCAAAACCCTTGATGATAGATGAGATGAAGTTGGCAACACCGCCATTGAGAATGCCGTAGCAAGCAGCCATCAGCAGTAGAAGGTAGGTCTTGCCATCTAACAAAGCTTCCTTGATCTGATGAGGCATGATCTTAGGGTCCTTCACACCGGTCTGGTTCTTGGATACTCTCCAGACTGCAACGATTCGCTCATATTCGGTTAAGCACTTGGCATTGTGAGGTCCGTCTGGGAGCCACAGGATGATTACGAAACCCCAGGCAATTGTCATGGCACCAACGACCTGCGAAGTCAGACGTGAGTCTAGGAGTGTGGGAGTAAGACTCACGATGTAGATAAGTTTCCAATTTGGAATGGCCAGACCATCAACATGTCCCAAGCCATACGAGAGCAGAGCCCCAATGATAGAAGACATACCATTAACCGAGAGCCAGAACGACGTTCTCAATGGCTGTTCTTCTCGAGTCCAGAGCATCGACGTCAGAAGAATCCATGCAGGAGAAATACAAGCTTCGACGAATCCAAGGAAGAACCGGATGACAAAGAAGCCGGAGAAGTTGAAGACTGCGGCTTGAAGCATGCAAATACTTCCCCAGATGAAGAGCATCGTACCAATCATCTTTCCGATTGGCAGGCGTTGTAGCGCGAGATTGCTTGGGTAGGCACCGATGAGCCAGCCAAAGTATAGGGCTGATGATACCCAAGAATAATCGTCGCCCGTCATGTGCGTGTCAGGCTGTAAGCCGTATGCGTTTGAGTAGTTTAGTCTGTTCAGTATCAGCTTCGATTCTTGGATGTTGTGTTGAGTGGAACTTACGTTTGCTTGTCCAGGAAAGACAGCATGTAAGTTGTCATCATCTGCTATGCTTAGCTTCTCCTATCCAGATATATAGCCGAATCAAAACAAACCATTGGAAGGACAATGAAGTCCAACTTTCTCCGCACCCTCACAGAATCGATCTCCAGCTGCGCTGTATCATACTGACGAGACTGCTCAAACAAGTCATAACCAATATCTGCGAATTTTGCTTTGTTCGGAATCTCGCTAGAGTCTCCAGTCCCGTAGTCTGGAGATATTTCCGAATCTGGCGCCACGGGTGCTGCTCGCTTTTCGACGTCTGCCATTCTGTATAAAATCCGAGTAACGTTGAGATCAAAAGGTCGAGATGTGATTGGCGATTTTCAAACCTGATGCTTGGAAAGAAAGACAACAATACTTATACTTGAATAGAGGTTCTATGATAAGGCATGTCAAAGATAGGGATGTGAAGCCGACTGCTTGATAAACTCGATGCGGCCATGGCAGGGGAAGCTTGAGATGATCAAGATAGTGAACCATACTGCTGGTTTTTCACATCATTGGGTAGTACCAATTTAACAGGCTGACGACCAATCAAAATCAATTGCGTGTCGACTGCCCGCATACTTTCTTTGCGGTACCCAAGGAAAATCATTCCCGCGTTGGATGCCTGATGTGGTATTCGCCAATAAGATGCATTTGCGGATGAACTGTTGAATGGTCCCGCATATCTTCCGATGCTAGATAGAGCCCAAGCTCATGGAGATGATAAGCAAACAAGATCACCAAGTCTAGGCTGGGCAAGGAGGGGAAATGGATGTCGGAGGGTGGACAGCTAGATCGTCTCCTTTGGCTGTCGTCCTCGGGCCGAACGGGAACCCATAAAAGAACGAGTGTGGCAGCAGATTTTGTGCCACAGCCAAAGCTATCTGGCTGCGAGCTCACAGTCGACTTCGCTGCAACTATCATCAGGCCAAAGATGGGGGACGACATCGATGTTATGTCGTTCGAGGTTGATCATATCTATGCTATCGCCTAGCGAGCCTTGGCAACCAAGCTCCTTCGAGTGCGGACCCGCGGTGCTTGTCTGCATCAAGCTAGGAGACATCACGGTAACGAGCATGAGATCTTGATCTTGAATTCTATCGCATCTTTTCACGCCTCAATTTTCTCGTCAAATCGGATATGCGGCGTTTCGTATTACTACGCAGCAACTCCGCAACGGGATGTTGTACAAGTGCGCCCACAAAACGTGGTGAATGAAACAGCACAATGGGATGTGGAGTAGGGAACACAGCAGCAGCCCTGTGGCCCAAGTGGGTGGACGCTATCTACCTGCATTCGTCGGTTTACGGCTACAAGACCTCGTTCTTCGTGCCGCAATTGACTTGTGATAGCTTCGTTCTATCTTACGGTTGGGACAACGGTCACGCAAAGTCAATCCATGTCAAAGGCGGCTGGTAGAGTGGGTTACGCGACTGGCTCATGAGCAAAGTAATGCATCCTTCTTGCATGAACTTCTTTCCTTTCAGATATTTATTTTCTGCGAAGCTCTTGTTTCCATTTTCATTGTATCTTTCACAACCTATCATCATTTTCAAGATCAGATAGATTCAGCATGTCAACAGAATCAGTTGCGGTTGCTTCGCCCAGGTCATGGCAGGAGATCAGAGATGAGAAGAAAGCAGAGCAAGCTGCACGGATTCCTGTGGAATGGAGGCTGACTGAATTCCCTTCTGCGGGAACGATTGACGTACGGCCTATCGCTAGCACATGCGGGATCCTGTCTGGACGAGAATTGAAGATCACAGGCGATTCATACGATGCGACTTCCTTAGCGGCAGCTATCACGAGTGGCATCTATTCAGCAGAGGAGGTTGCTGTGGCATTCTGCAAACGAGCAGCTGTAGGACATCAACTATGCAATAATCTCACAGAAATTATGTTTCTGGATGCCATCGAAGATGCCAAGAAGTTGGACCAGTATTTCAAGGAGACTGGCAAAACTGTGGGACCTTTGCATGGCTTGCCGATGACTTTTAAAGCACGAATACACACACTACCCCTGTTCTTATTAAGTTGCTAACAGTTTCGTAGGAGTGCTTTCATGTCAAGGGTTACGATTATTGCAATGGCTACATCTCGAAAACTTTCAATCCCTCCACATCTACCACATACGTTATCGAACTCGTGAAGGCTGCTGGAGCGGTTGTCATTGCGAAGACCAACGTCCCACAAACGATGCTGGTCGCGGAGGCTGATAATAATGTGTTCGGGCAAACCAGGAACCCAGTAATACACCATCTCACTTGTGGAGGAAGCAGTGGTGGCGAAGGCTCAAATATGGGGTTCCGAGGATCTGCAATTGGTGTGGGAACAGATGTCGGGGGCTCAGTTCGGTACGCAAATTCGCTGTAACGTCAGCTCGCTCTCTAATATCTGAACAGTATTCCTGCGGCCGCGAATGGTGTTTATGGATACAGACCGACTTGTGGACTTCTACCATTCTACGGCTACGCTGCATCAGGCTACACTGGAGTCAATACTGGCATCCCAGCAACCCTCGGCCCCCTTGCTCAATCTGTTCGCGATTTGACCCTCTTCACACGCGTTATCCGTAACGCCCAGCCCTGGAGTGTCGATCCTGCCGTTGTGCCAAACATTTTTGAGCAGGGGACGATTGCCCGCAAGCCAGTCGTGGGAGTCATCTACAGCAGCGGACTCACTCCTCATCCTCCTGTCAGACGAGCACTTCGAGAAGCTGTGGCTAAGTTGAAGGCTGCCGGTTTCGAGGTGAAGGAATTTGTCCCACCAACTTTGACCAGCATTCGTGAGGTAACAGCCGAGCTATTCACGTTGGACGGTCTTTCGTATCAAAAAGATACGTTGGCGGCGTCCGGCGAACCTCCCGTGCAATCTGTACTTGATATTGGATTCTGGAACATGCCTCGGAAATCCCAAGAAGAGGCTTGGGCACTAAATACCAGAAGGCTCGGTTTCTGCAAGCAGATGCTGGATCGTTGGCAGGAGGCAGAGATTGATGTTGTGCTCTGCCCTGTTGGACCTCATACGCCAGTCCTACCAGGTCAATGGAATAACGATACTTACACGGTTGCTTGGAATGCTGTTGATGTAGGTCGCCTGTTCCACCCATCCAAGTTGATCCAAGACTAACATTTTCTAGTACCCCTCAGTCATCATTCCATTCACCACTGCTGACCCGGCACTTGATCCTAAGGATACCGACTTCGTCGCTCTCAGCGAGAGTGATGCCATCAACGAAGCAAAATGTGAGTTCTACTCCTCTCTATTTCTCGTTACAACTACTGATAAAGCTAGATGACCCTGAACTTCTAGCTGGAGCTCCAGCTGGTCTTCAGATTGTGGCGCCCAAATGGGGAGATGAGCAGTTGCTGGCAGATGTGGAGGTCATTGATCTTGCATTGAATGGCAAACCTGCAGGCGAGGCTGCGTCGTCTTCAGGAGCTCCCAAATTGTGATTAAGTTTTGATGTTGATTTCTGTTTCTGTACATACCCTCTGTATTCGCTTTGTTGGGCAAGCTCGTATAGCAAAGCTCTGGCACGAATACAAATTGCATACTCCGATTCGAGAGCTGATCGATTCTGGTCTCTTGCTCATAATCTTGACGCAAGGTTCACGATCAAATCTCCTATTTTCCCATGAAAGTAAAGGATAACAAAATTCCGATCTCAAATGGGTGCCCATTTCCCAATCGCTGTATTCTTACCCACATTTCAGCTCTATCCAGCCCTTGATTCAGAACACCCACAAGTATTAGTAAGTGCTGAGAGAGAACAAGATCTAAGATAGCAGCATAGCAGGAAAGCAGACTTGCCAGCTATTGACATACGGGGATCCAAATCAGCAAATCACAACAGCAAAGAATCCTAGCTTCGAATCGGAGCCGTAAGCAAAGTTTCTCGCCAAGATATCAATGGTGGGGTACATAAGGTGTACCCCTGTCAGCGATAAGATAGCTACCAGAGTGGGGTGAAAACAACAAACGCGATGCATCCTCCCATCTTCTTCCCGCCCTCAACGATTCCGGAGTCATACTAGCTTGGCGAGGCTTATATTGCGGGATAACATTCGAGGGCGAGATCGGATAGCTTCACTGATTGTACGGAAACGGGCAAAAACGGTCAGTCTGGCCTGGAACCTTTTCGCTGGTAGTGGTAGGTCACGGCAGCAACAAGCACACCGCTTGATTAGACGAGAGATCCAGAGCACGAGACTTGTCGTTTCTCAGCAAACAGATTGACAGAAGGCTTGCGTTGGACAAACTGGACCAAAGGGATACCAGCAATTTGGCGTCCAGTACACAGAAGTGCTTCAAATCTAGAGACACGCACATCACATCAAATTCTCAACAGTACAGCTCACTCAACTCTCAGAATCCCCACACTTCACATTCAATTCCACCATGGCGACGTTCCTAAGTCCGGGCCCGACACGGCCCTCAACAGCTACTCAAGAACCAGAAAAAGAATTCAATATCTGCTTAGTTGGCAGTGGAGGAGTAGGTACCATTGCTGCTGTAGTGCTGGAGAAGTCGGGGAGAGCTAGGGTCACGGTTGTGTTGAGGGGGAGTTATGGCGTTGTGAATGAGATGGGATTTGATATCGAGAGTGTGGATCATGGGGATTTGAAAGGTTGGAAACCGTCGAGAGGTAAGTTCATTTTTTTTATTCAGCGTCCTCAGGTGACGAGGTTGGAGGTAGATATGAGGTTTGGGGTTGAACAAGGGTATGAGGATAGAGGATGAGATATGAAATGCGATGAAGAAGAAAAGGAAGAGTTAACATGGCAAACAGTCGTCCCCAGCATCGAGGAAGCAACCTTTGCTCCCCGCACAGCACACCCAACACCTCTCCCGACAGGTGCTGCAACACCCATGGAATCACCACGAGAACGGTACGACTTTCTAGTCCTCAGCACCAAACAGCTCCCGGATAAATACTCCCTCGCTCAACTCGTATCTCCCCTCATCACCCCAGGTTTGACATCCATTGTCCTCATCCAGAACGGGATCTTCATCCACGTCCCCTTCACCACCCTCTTTCCCACAAACGTGACCATGTCCGCCGTCTCAATGATCGGAAGCTTCACCGAACCACCCAACAAAGTAAAGCAAATCGGGCCCGACATCCTCCAAATAGGCGCACACTACCACCCGGGCGTAGATGATTCAGTCTCCGCCGAGCGAACCCAAACTTTCATCGACATGTATGTTTCCGGTGGTGCGAAAAGCTGCATTTTAGCACCAGACATGATGTTAGCGCGCTGGGCTAAACTCCTCTGGAACGCACCGTACAACTGTCTGTGTGCTTTAATGGAGATGACCGTCGGCGAGATCCAGTCGTCTGGTGCGAGAGAAAAGTTGGTGGAGCCGATGATGCGTGAGATCGTGGCGATTGCGGAGGCGGATGGGACGAAGTTGACGGAGGACTTGGTGCAGGAGATGTTGTGGAGGAGCCCGGAGTCGAGTCGGTATAGGCCGAGTATGTTGCTGGATAGGGAGCAGGGACGGCCGATGGAGATTGAGGTTATTCTGGGGGATGCGATTAGAAAGGGGAATGAGTTGGGGGTGCAGGCGAAGGTTATGGAGAGTGTTTACGAGTTGTTGTGTTTGGTTAGGTGGAAGAGTGAGAATCCGATCGAGAAGGGTGAGATGCACATTGGTTAGGGGAGCACGAGTCGGCAGATTGGAGGAGTAGATCTTGGTGCTTTATACACATAGCGTTGATGTTGCAGCTTTGCATCGTTATATTTAGACAGCTCAAACCTTTATAGAGGATCTTTCGCATACCACTTTCGTCCATCTCATGGGTATCATCAATCAGCCCATCCACATACGCCTGAAATCACCCAAGCCAAACACCAAACGACACCTCAAAATCTCTTAGATAGGCAAACATTCCCCTGGAAATATCTCAACCAAATCCATCCAATTCCAAGGCAATCCCGCATCCCTGGCAGCCCACACCCTCTGCACACAGAAATCTCTCGTCCTCCTCGACGTAACCGTCTTCCTCTGCCTCACAATCTCATCAAACATCCCCAGCACAATCTTCCTATCGCCCTCTTCCGTCAGCTCCGTCCCGGCAATCAGTACTGGCCACAGCGACGTCTTGAGCTGATCCGTCATGGCAGAAAGATGCATCATCACCTCATGCGCCATTCCCAGCGCGGCTTGATCAGCGGCATCTGAACTTCCAGGTGGCTCTAACAATCTGTGAAGATAGAGCAATGCTGCTGCTCGATGAGCATGAGCGTGGAATAGAAGGTTACGCGAGGCTTGGAACGAAATGTTTTGAGCAGCGATGGGTCGCCATTGGTTCAGACGCTGGCGAATGTCGAGGACTTTTTGGTATATGGCGAGTGTTGGGTTGGTGGTTATCATGATAGCTTCTTCGCTCCAGACTTCATCTCCAAAATGGCTACCATTCCTATTTGCCCCATCTGAACCAGATGGCGTCGGCGTACCGCCTCTCATCTCCTCGGCTAGAGCTCCCAGATCGGCTAGGATGGGCATCAGGGTGCCCGTGTATCCCATGAAGCGATCAGCCGTTCGGTATGAATCATCAGACAGCCAGACAGAATTCGGAATAAGCGGATGTCGAGCGTAGGTTAGGCTGATCATCATGTCTTGCCGAGCCAGCGCCCGGATGAAGTATTTCGCTACCGAGGAGAAGGAGAGCCCGTTGTCTTGCTGGTGCTTGATGATTATGGCGGCGTTGGAGATTATGGCTGGGAGGGAGGTATCGGCAGGTTCTGACCGCGTGTCTATTAACTATTTCCTCCACTTTAGCGCCTGTAATCATAATCATGTGTGGTGTGATTGGAGGGAGGGAGGGGGGAGAGAGGGGATGAGGGAAACGCACTTCTAAGGCGCAGAGTCCAAGTAGCATGATCATCATTTGCTCCAGATCCCGCCTGTCACGTAATCGAGCCAAGATTCTCTGTTTCCTGTCTAGAACAGGCACGATGCTCGACCCTCCTTCACCGAGGTAGATATGTCCGATAGCACTAAGCGTCTCGGCAACAGCAGGCGGGTCCTGGTTGAAGACTTGTAGGACATTGGCGTTCATCTCGTTAACGAATTCTTTGCTGATGACTAGTTCCGATGGATGTCTGCTGAAGTATATTTCTACTCCTGGCTGGTCGGTTCGTCCGATAGCATCTGGTGGGAGATCCGGAACGGTGGGATAGAGCGGTGGACATGAGGGGAGCTGCATGGAATTGGCGCGTGCTCGAGCTATTGTTGTGATTTGTTGTTCTGTATATTCCAAATCTGATGGAAAGACATCTGAATCCTCCAAGTCCCTCTCATCCACCTCCGTAACCTGATTCTGCGGCGTAGAAAGGGGCTCATCCTCTTCTCTGAGAGTCTCGTGTTGGTCACGTGTATCTGGTGTTTTTGGGGTCTGTCTCCTCTCGTACCATTGCTGCTGTGGTATCAGAGCAGGTGTTTGAGGATCTACTTTCGATCTTTGAGATTTCGATACTGCCGTTAGACTTGGGCTCGTCGTTGCTGGCTTTGGGGTATAGTTATGTTTGATGGCGCTGGGTACCGGTGCTGCATATCCTTGACATGCATATCCCCTACGTTTGCAGGTTCCGCAGGTTGGTTGCTCTTCATCGCATTTCACTTTTGCTTTTTTGCAGTCGATACAGCCTTTTCTTGACCGGCGTTGCATGTTGTGATATGTTGTGGCAGGTGAGAGAGGAATCGACGTTTTGCCGTGCTGTGTACGCTCCTCTGGAATTCAGATGTGTATGAGGCGCGGTTCCTGGACGTGATGAGATTTGCGCCGCGCCGACGCCGGTGAGAATGACTACGTTCAACCCCACCCTTGATGCGGGTCAGGGGTGTTCCCCGTCCTGTCAGGCCCAGGTCCATGGAATCTTGGCTCGGGTGGCTGAATCTGATTAGATATGATCATCTGATTCCCCTTTCCCGAACGAATCGTTGGCTTTTGCGACTAAATATTCTGCCTCAGCAATTCCAATATTCGCTTTCTGTGGAGTCGTTCGTGGTTTCAGGCTTCACCTACGGGGGCTTAGCGAGCAGTACCTAGATTTTCAGCATGTCCATCGCTAAATTCAGCGTGGCTTTTAGCGAGATGGCCCCTGAAGATTAGTGAAATGAACTCGCTGTAGGATTTCAAATATCAAAAGAAGGGAAGCAAAAGGGGAGAAAACTTTTTATAATTTCGCTACTTTCAATGAATATTCTTTGTGTTTATCGTTCCTTCTCCCGATAAATGCCTCCAAACTGTCAGGTATCCTCGCCCCATCAGTCAACCCACTCTCCACCGGCCTATCCAAAACATCATACAAAGGCACCACACCCGTCCATACCGGCTCCTCTCTATCAGGACCATCTTTCTCCCTATCTCTTGGCTGAATCCCAGGAATTCCTGTCCGTGATTTGCCACTCATACTCTCGATGTTGACTCTCAGAACACAAACAAGCGAGACCTGGAAGGAAGCCACGGGGTTCACATCTTCCCATCTATCGGCCACGATATGATTCGTGACTCCCTTCATGATTTCTCGCTTGAGACCCAAGTCTGTCTCTTGAGTGCACTCGCCATGTACTACGGCACTTCGATAGTTGAAGGTGTGGCCATTTGGTGCTGAGGAAAGGACCAGACCATCCACTGACACCGCGTTAGTAAAAGTCTCCGAGACGCTTAGGCACTATCTGAGTCTCACCTTTCGTTGCAGTAATACACACTTTTATCTTCTCCCTTTTCTCCGTTCCATCCTCGTTCTTATTTTGTCGAACAAGCTCCATCAATCTCGCGCTCGGATGGCCATGTAGGTATACAGAAGTAACGCCTCCGACTTTGTGAAAGAGTGCAATCATTGGTAGACATTGTGGCAGTCCTTTGTCAACATAGCTAACATGTGCCATGAATGTATCATTGAAAACTGATGACACTGACTCAAGGTCGTAGGAACCTCGTTGCTGATGTCTTCGGAGCTCGGAGGGCTTCATTTTTGGATTGAGAACATGAGGATTAAGTGAAAGGCTGAACTGTGACGATGCTCATGGTGTATGAACAGTTCCTGCGCATGCGGCTGTCACGATAGTCAGATTAAGCGAGGTTCCCAAAAGGGGCCAAAAAACGAGCTGCAACCGTAACCTTACGTAAGGCGGAGCTAAGATAGCATACCAGCGCACTAATGCAGTCAGAATTCGATTGCATCCAAGGTTATATGCGTCCTGGAAATGCATTCAATTGGATCATCAAAGGTGCGGTATCACTCCTCCTCGATGTCTCCCGCCCACATCGGACGACAGACAATCTTCGGTTGGGTGATGATGTGACCTCTGGAGAATATTACCTGAGAAGCTCAATGGGGCGTCTGGATGACCGATTTGTTTCTGAAATATGTTGCTAAATTCTTCCAACAGGTTTTTGAATACATAAGACTTTGCTCAAGTTTAAACCCCTTTCAGTACATCAGCCTTCACAGCTGGCACTTCCTCCTTTCTGGTCCCTGCAACAACGATTGAAGATGCCTCCTTTGACACAGCGTACCCCCCTTCGGAATTTTTGGTTGATAATTGCCATATTAACAGCAGCATTCATCTTACTCAATATGGCATGGCACCTGCAAGTTTGAGTAGCTTGTCTGACAGAATTGGTTTCTTGATAGGCTCAGTGCGGTTGAGAGGATCTGGCACACCATTTCTCCGAGGTACTTTGTGATCCAGGTGCAGGTTCGCGTGAGGCCAGTGAGTCTGTAAAAATTATCAGATTACTTTCTTGGTCTCTCCGAGAATGGTTATTCAGCAACTTACGGTACGCCCCCACATCTCAAAGATTGCTTTCTTCTGCTTCATACTCCCTGGTGTTGCGAAAGATGCTGGTGTAAGGCACACGTCTGTGGAATAGTGAGCCGGGATTTCGTGGATTGTGGAAAGCCGCTGTACTTACAGAGCAGTGCACGAACAATCTCTCCTCGCGGTGGCACGTTGTAATGGACCGTCCTCGAATCCCACAAAATCAAGTCGCCAGGCCCAACACAAACCTTGACAGTCTCACACCCTTTCTCGGCGAACCACTCTTGCTGCTCATCATCGAACATGTAAAAGTCCTCGAAGCCCCAGCTTCCCATGTTCGTCACCTTATGTGTCTTGAAAAATTCTGGAACGACCGTGTGCGACCCGCGTAAGACGGTCAGTCCTCCGTCCTCTGGACCATTTGGATTGAAGTTCAAAATTCCTTGGATGCATTCCAAGCCAAGTCTGTTGGGTGATTGATCAATGTGCGGCCACTTTGCTGTGTCTGGGTTCTTAATCGGAGGCGTCAGGTTAATGCCGTCGAAAGAGACAAGAAGCTCCTCAGTATTCCAAATCTGTGAGAACACGTCAAGAACACCAGGCTCCCTGCAATATTTCAAGATAAGTAAGTTGGCGTTGTCAAACAGATGAGATAGACTAACATTCTGGCTTCCCAGTTGAAACTCTCGTGAGCGACGGCATAGTCGTGATACATTCCACCTCTATCGCTACGTTAATTGAAATCTCAAGACCGCTAGGGACGAATACGACACCTACTTCATGTTTGCCGGCAAATTTTCTGGCTTCCAGGTGCTCTTGTCGGAACGATTATAGCCCAGTCCGAACCCTTCCAACCACTCCTGCATCTGGTCGACATAGTATGCAGCCTTTTCCTCTGAGATGACATTCTTTACCACAACATATCCGTTGCGGGCCAAATCATTTTTCCAATCGGCAGCCGTCTTTGCTGAGACTATCAGACTTTCAGTTGCGACGGACTGTGCGTGAGGCATATTGAATGTTGGAGCCTTCTTGAGATCGAGATTTTCTTTTCAGCAGGTGAAAAAATCATATGCCCTGCTGTTACACATAGGCCTGGTATATATGAGCCAACGAGTCTCAATTCAGGGTCACAGCACCGGAGCTCAAGAGAGATATTTGGCCACCCCGGTCACATTTCATCATTCTCATACCACGAGAGGACGTGGACGTGGCTACTGTGGATACAATTTACTGTTCCACTATTTCAGCAGAAGTGGGTAGAGATTGACGCCTAGGAGCTCCGAATGCACATAATAGAAATCCGCACGAACGTATTACTGTCGGAAAACCGATGCAGTCAAAGATCTCAGATATTGTACTCAGTACTTTACTCTCTTATCACACATGGAGGAAAGATTTGGACTGCAATCGAGACCGGAGTCTGGTTTTTTACTCGTCAAGTGACCGACTTCTGCGCTCGCCGGACCCAATGATCAAAAAGATAAGATCGAGTATGCTTCACAAGTCTCTGAGTCCACGATCCAAGAAGATAGGAGCATTGATATCCACTACTTGCCAGGCAACTGGAACAACATCTTAGTGAAATATCCTACGAAATAGCTCCGGTAATCGAAGATTGGGAACAAGCAGCATCGTGGGGTCAGAAACGCAGTTCCGAAAGCCCCACTCTTGGTGATCGGACTGGTGTCTGGAGAATGCCGGCAATCAGACATATGAGCTTGCTTCAGTATGCATGTATGGAGCAGAAAAATCGTCGGATCTATTACAATCAGTGTCGTATCTTTTGTTATGTACAGCTTCTGATATGATGCTCAGTGCTCACGAATCGCGGCTGTGGGGAAGTAACCCACTGCTCAGATTGTGTTACGCCAACGCTGCACGCAACAGTTTCTAGAATGAAAGAAACCTACCTATAAAGATAACATCATGCTCTCTCGTTGATTTGAAAACTAATTCGTCACACAAAAGCAATCTTCAACGGTCCCGCTAACAAACAGTCGCCATTATCGGTCTCGCCTTTTCCTCCACCATGGGCGTAGTACCGGTCTCCTCGTCTGTCGACATCACGGAGATTCCAAATAATACCAATGCCATCTGGTACAAGGATGCTGGTATAAGGAAGACAGTCTACTTTTCATGCATCATCTTCGTAGCTCAGATCACGGCTGGATTCGATGAAGTCACCACTGGCTCCTTCCAGGCCATGGCTCCATGGCAGACAGACATGCAGTACCCCGATGCCTCTCGACTAGGTTTAATCACCTCCATGCTCTTCGTTGGTGGTATTGTGGGATCAATTGTAGGCCCGTATATTGCTGATACCTGGGGTCGTCGTACTGTGCTGGCGACTGGTGCAGCCAGTTGTCTGACTGGGTCGATCTTGCAAAGTGCATCGCAGAATGTCGGCATGTTCATCTTCAGTCGCTCTCTGATCGGGCTTGGAGTCGTACAGACGTTGGTTGGAGGGCCCAGCTTGGTCGCAGAGCTTTCTCACCCTCGTGTCAGGGGAAGTGTTCTTGCATTCGTGAGCGTTTTGCACCAAGCAAATGACCATGAAAGACTAACAAACATTCAGTATAACGTGCTATGGTACGTCGGAGCTATTCTAGCCTCATGGCTCACGTTCGGCACTGGGCACCTCCAGAGCTCCTGGTGTTGGAGGGCGGCATCAGTCTGCCAAGTCATCCCTTCTTCATTCCTCCTCATAATGCTTTGGCAAATTCCCGAATCTCCCCGCTTCCTGATCGCAAAGGGCAGAAGGGAAGAGGCTCACGACATCCTCGCGACCTACCACGCCAATGGAGACCACAACGATCCCCTCGTGCTTTTTGAATTGCGCGAGATGGACGCTTCGGTCGAGATGGAGTTGGGCCACAAGAAACAGTCCCTCAAAGTGCTTTACAGTGGACCTAGTGCCCGCAAGAGAATGTTTGTTGTGATCTGTGTCGCAATCTTTGTCAGCTTCTCAGGGCAGAATATCATTACGTACTATTTCGTGCCAATTTTGAACAGTGTTGGCGTTCGCGGAACCAATCAACAGTAAGTCTCGAAATCTCGTCAGGACATTAATACTGATAGGGTATAGAACTGGAATCAATGGTGGCATGCAAATATGGAATTTATGCTGCGCGATATTTGGTGCCATTCTTGTGGGAAAAGTCGGTCGCCGTCCTGTTTGGATTGCTTCGTTTGCTGGAATGATCCTGGCCAACATTCCCCTGATCGCTACTAGTGCAGGTAAGTCATACAATGCTCAAACCGGGCAAGGATAATGGTCCTGAAGAAGTATAGTTTACGCCAATTCTGGTTCCAAGCCTGCTGCATACGTCAGCATCGTTACTTTATTCATGTACAACGCTGCCTTCAATATCGGCTGCAACCCCTTGCCATACTCATACACGACCGAGATACTGCCATACAACATGCGGGCCAAAGGCCTTGGAATCTTCAATATACTATGCTGGAGCTTTTCCGTCATCACACAATACGTGAACCCCATTGGCCGTAAGTTAAATCATAGATTTCCACGCCTCAACCGAAGTTAACTAGCACAGTCGACAATATCAAATGGAAGTTTTACATTGTTTACCTCGCCCTCGATATCGTCTTTGTGAACATATTCCAAGTCCCCCGCGCATTGACTGAGAACTAATATGGCGGCAGCTGGGTATCATCTATCTCACGTTCCCCGAGACACATAACAGAAGTTTGGAAGATGTGGGCGTGAGCGTGGAGAACTCTTCCAAAATTGCCTCTGCTAGAAACAGCATGGTTGTCATTGACGGAGTTGAAAAGGCTGGTGACGTAGATATTTCCAACGCGCCATCAAAAATCTAGAGAATGAAATAGTGTCATAGAATCCGCCAAGGTGGTCGGAAGTGACTGGAACTCATGGATTAATAGTCGCTCCTCGATTATTGTTCATCAAAGTTCATCAAGGTGTTTGTCGACCCCGCTTCCGAGCTAATTTGGCGTTGTTTACTTTCGCTTGTCACACAGAGTGCCCAGCTTATCAAGCGCCCTTTCGTGTCATTGCTGTCCAAAGAAAACAAGAATTCTCAACATCCCCAACCACGGTATGTTCACTGGCGGACCAGTTCCAATCTACCGGCGCTCACGCTAGGATTGTGGCATCTCATCACGTGTCGTGCGCGTGTATCCGGGTTCTTCAGATAGTGGCAGGAAAGAATGTTACGAGAAGTATGGTACATCATGGAAGTATCTGAGCATACTCCGTTCTCATGGATTCTTGACTCAATTCGCTTGACGGAGATAGATCATCGATGACACTGACCACAATCACGTGAGTGGTGAAAATGATTGGATGGCTCGAGAAGGAAATCACTGTATGACAATGCTCGAAGGAGCTTGAGACTCCGAGTAGATGGCGCTCATTGGATCATTTCTCTGCCAGCTCAATCGAGTCGCACAGCAGCAAGTCTGCCAAGTCTAAGCCACCGCCTCACTTCTCATATGCGCGACCTCAGCCTCACCACCACGACATCTCAAATTTAGGACGGCAACCCACATCCATGGATCATCTCCAAACACATGATTGCCAGACCAAGGAGCTCATTTTGTGGTGAACTTATCGTAATGTCTGTCTGATTCGGCTTCTCAGCCGGCGACTTCATCGCTGCCCTCAACCTAGTCAGCACCATCGTTGATGCCCTACGTGATTCCGGAGAATCATCCACCGAGTACCGTAAAATCATCTCGCAGCTATTTACCTTAGAAACAGCGTTGATAAGCGCAAAGCTTATCGAGCTCGATGATGCACAACAAGCAGAGCGCATCGCGCTGATGCAGGCTGCGTCGCAATGCCAGAGAACCATCGATGCGTTCTGGGACAAGATCAAGAAGTATCAGCCGAGTCTCAGGCATGACGGAGGCGAGAGCCGTATGAAGGTTAGGTGGAGAAAAATACAATGGGCATTATGTCGGAAAGAAGATCTTGCGAGGTTCAAAGCGGATCTAATGGCTCATACGAATAGCATCGAGATGCTCTTAAACACTGTGCAGATGTAAGCATTCTGATCATCCCATTTATTTGGAATTCGAAAGGACAACGTCTTTCCGAATCAGCTCGCTCAATAAAGAGTTTAACTTCCTTTGTATAGTGCGGCGACCAATATCGATTCGAAGAAGAAGAATGAGCAGCACCGAACCATGGCCGCAAAGATCCAGGAGAATTATTTTGGGTGTATGCAGAGGATCGGTCTAGTGGTTGAGCGTGTCTCAACGTAAGAACATTGATCTACTGGCAAGTAAGCTACTGACAAATGCTGGTAGTGGGATCCAACAGGGGAAAGAGCTTCTAGAATTGACAGCAAAGATATTGTTGGTCGTCCACAGAGCCCTGCAAGGAACAAGCATTGAGAAAGAAGCTAATACTAATGAACAGCCAGACCAATGTTAAGATTTTCCAGATGGTCGTCAAGATACATCAAATCATCACTCAAATTGGTGGACAAATTCAGCGGCAACAACCAGTGTATTTGATCGATGCAATAGGTCGGCAATCAGCTTTCCATTTGGAATTCATTCTCTCCGCCGAGGTAGCCTAATCAGCATCGAATACACTACTTGTATTGATACTGACTGTCTTCTAGGCTTTGGTATCGGTTGTTCGCGCTAATTTCAGAGACATCGGCCCAGGTGCAAGGAAAATAGAGAGAGGAGAGTTCGTAATCCAAGACTCCGCCAGCAAGATTGATGTCGATCTGGCAAGGCCGTGGGAAGTTTGCTTCAGACCTGGACAGCATGTCGTTATGTGTATGGTCTTTGAATCGACCAGAGATTGGAACATATGCTGTCCGAAATGTAAGGACGTACACCCCGAGAATATTTCAAAGGATGAAGACATAGAGTGGTATGTACTATGTTCTGTTCATTTTCTCAGTATTTTCCTCAATTAACCCCACGAACCTTGCAGTCGTGTTTGTATGATAGTATACAGACGCTCTACGACGTCAGCTCCGGCGGCCAGATCCAAGAATATTGTAGAATTTGGCCTCAACGTTGAAATGGCAGAGTCGCGTCTAAATTCGCCTGAAGATTCTGAAAGAGGGGTGCGAACCAAATCACATGACGAGGAAGATGATGTGGCATGATTTAGACGTGTGCGCATCAAAACCACTACGCAGACTCCGTCCGACAATCGAAGCCCTCTGCTTTGAAACTCAGTGTATCACCAACAACCAGTTGCTTCAACAGGATACGCATCACTTCTACCAAGAGCACATACGTCGCGAACATATCCACGACGACAATGCTTTCATGCTACGCAGACTCCGTCTGAGAATCGAGGACCTCCGCTTTCGAGTTCAGCGTATTACAAACGACCGGTTGTTACACCATCATACCGACCACCCTCACCAGGATCCTTCTATATAAACTACGCCGACCCTCAATACCTTAGACCTTCTACGCAAGAGCAAACCAATTACTTTGCGCCGAAGGCTACTCCACGACCAATCTCATCAAGGTTTAGTAGCGTTGATATTCCTCGATCTCAGTCAGCATTCGAGCCAGCCGAATGAAGATCTAGAAGTTACCAAAGATACACTAATGAAACTTGACGCCAAAGCAACAGAAGGGCCGGGGGTAGAAGGAATGGTCGATCAGGACGATGACCTGAAGTGGGTTGAAGATCAGGACCGGAATGATCTTGTCCCTTGTGTCTCGAGAATGTCGGCGACGATTCGCTCAGCCACAAGCAATCAACATCAGATGGTGAGAAAGACAATGAGGTTAAGTTGAGGGCGAATAAGGCTACCGATAGTGCAAGTGAAGACAAGGACAGCATCTTGCAATATCCTACTTGCAAGCTCAAGTCGCAGGCCTTGGCAGGCGAGTTTCTATTTCTCGCGTGGCTATTCCAAAGACTTCTCACTAATAATGAGCCAACATGTAGTGTTATCGGGACAACTTTCATGTCGAACATCTGGGCTCTAAGTGAAAGTAAGACTCTGTTGCGCTGCAAACGTCCAAGTCTACTAAGCCGACACTTACCACAGGCACAACATCAATTCAGCCTGTTCTCAGATCTCTCCGCCAACATCTTGGAGATCGAATGATGGCTGCATACCTCGCACTTCTGCAGTCATGAGATCGACAAGCCAAGCTGGGACAAGCACTTGCTGTCATCGGCACTTGGAGGCAAACTTTTCAGGTTGCAATCCCAGCGCGGGATATCGAAACAACAGACAGATCGAATGAATTTCCATCAATTCGGACACCACTGAAAGACCAAACACGGCCACTGTATATACAAATCCAGCACTTCTCACACCCAAACTAAATACAAGAACACCCTTATCAACTTCCCGTCCCTCGCCATCCACCTAGGACGAAACCGTAATGGTGGAAGATCCAGAGCTGAAGTATCCCTCAGTAGCCACGATCTGGTAGTCATGAGCACCAAGCTTCATGTTCAAAGAGTTCCAGGCATTGAAGTGAGTAGCGACTGTGACTGTTCCGCTGGAGCGCTTGTTGCGGCGGACAGACCAGTATTGCTGGAAGGTTGCGGTGCCGATGATGGATGGCTGGTTGGTGCGTGTGCTCTGGATGTGGTGTCAGCATACATTTATTTTTACCAGTATTTTGTCTGGGAGGAAAAGGCTGGGAGGAAAGAAATGCCTGATGAGGATATGGCTTACCTGGTAGATATCATAGGTATCTCCATCGGCGAAGACCGTGCCTTTCTTGGTGGCTCCACTGCTGGGGTTGTAGGTTCCGAAGTTCTCAACGATGTAGTACTCGATTAAGGGGTTCTTGGTCCATCCGTAGATGGCAAGGTAGCTGTTGCCATTTGGTCTGTAATCGCCAGTGTACTTGATCACTCTATCATGCCGTCAGTTTTGTCGCCCTTCTCCTCAGAGACCCTTGCGTACCTGTTAGAAGTTCCTGGCATCCAACCCTTACCACCGACCAAGTTTCCATTGCCAGACCAGGTGATGGAATATTGACCCGCAGGACCATTGGTGTAAGTTGCCTGGGCCCCGTTGTCCGTCCACCACGAAAAGTAGAATCCGTTATGTGTCCCAGTGGCACTTGGAGTTCCGCCCCGCTCAGAGAGAGCACCCGGGGAACGCTTCGCTACAGCAACATTTGGTGCAGCGAAGACACCAGAGATGGCCGAGACAGCAACGAGGAGGGAAGTGAATGAGACCATTTTAACTTTTCTTAACTTGACTTGGCTTGTAGTGTTGAATAAAGTTGAAGTGGTTGTCTAAATATCCTAACAAGAGGAAATCATCCTCCCTTTATACTTTATCAAGAAGCTTCACACAAGACTCCGTAGCGGATCCCCACCTACCTAGAAACAACGCCTAGAAACAAGGGTGTGCAATCACCAATTATCTCGCCCCTTGTACGGGAGAAGCATCCTGTAAACGAAACTGCCGCGCCGAGACACACACACACAGGCGCATCGGACAGAGTTCTTACTACCGGGAGTTAAGCTTGGCTCCAGTAGAAGTCTCGGTGGCGCAGTTACCATTCCCCCGCAATTCAAATGTCTAGATGAAACTTTAGCAATTTTATCCCAGGCCCGGGGGGGGATAATATGGAGTTTTGCAGGCTCGCTTAGCTGAGTTTTACTTTTAGCGATGCCCCTATCCATCTTCATCATATCCTCGAAACCTCGAGTTCGAACGATGTCACTGTACGACTAAAGGTCGATTTCTCCTTGGTTGCTCCTGGTATGCGCATACGCAGGATCGATTGTGTATGGCTAATACCCCACACTTACGATACATGCATGCAGGATATACCAGCTCAAGATTTGGTGGTGATCATGGGCTTGGTTTGAAACTAGATCCTAGATCTAGTGCCCGGGTAAATCTGCCAGGTGCCGATCCGCCTGCATTGCCGGAACCTAAATTTCCCATCAACCCATACCTACCTCCTCAAAACAGACCGGATAAATCCAAAAACGGAGCAAGTTCTGGAAGAGATGTCGTCCTTTGGTGACGAAAATCATGTACCCCTCATGTACAGTTTCCATGGCATTGGGTCTTGTGAGCTCCGGTTAAATGGCCACGAGTTTTCACGGCACTACAGTACGGTAGGTCGGCAGCATGGGGTATATTAGCAGAAGTAAGGTTAAATATTAAGGCCAAGCCGCATGAATTGAAGTGCAGTAGTGGAGATCCTCCTGAAATGTGAATTCTGATATCTTTCTTGTCTATCTTGGAAGCTCGATCCTAGACTTTCGCGAGCCTGTTTCGAATTATTCGGATGAACGGACGGCTATGGTCTGTTCAATCTGAACTTCTTTGCTCCTAGAGAGTTTTGGTATTTATCCTTCTTGGAAGTCACTTTTTCCTTTTGCTTTTGCTTTTCGGGTCTCTTTTCTATTTATCCAAAAGTCAATGATATTCAGGGTCCTTTCAGCACGTCATGTCTCTCTCTGCCCCTCCAAATCACAATCACCGTCATCATTGAATTGACCCCACCCAAGCAATCTCCTCGGCGCCCCATCCGCCACACCCTTGCTGTCCTGTCCTCGCCTCGCTTAAGCCCCCCAAACCCTAACAGCAGAAAATTCAACGAATCCGCTCCACTTTACAGCACACATTAATAACATGAGATAGAGTGTTCAGCTGCATCAAATCACAAGAATCCGGAATGGTGTAGTGGCTAGCATTTCTGCCTCTCATTAGCTGTTTAAATAAACAGTTGACGTGTTCGCAGGAGACCGGGGTTCAATTCCCCGTTCCGGAAGAGATTTCTTTTGATTTTTTGGCCTTTGGAAGATCTTGATGAGGTTTAGACTTCATTTTTTATACTTGAGCGTCTTCGAAACCAAAATCTGGATTCTAGTTCGGAGTTAGACTTGTGTTATAGTCTCCTATTGATTTCCTTTTTGCTTTCGGCGACCTGATTTCGCATCAAGCCTATCTCTCGCTTGCAAACGGATCTCGTCTGCTCTATGGGAGCTTGTATTCCCTGACTCGACACACAACCCCTCCACTTGAACCACACCCTGCGAAACTCTCCCCTATTCGACAAGCAAACATCCATTCAGCCACCAGTATTATTCACATCAGCAACAATCGTGTTCCCCGTCAACCCAGACAGATCCAAATCCCCCTCCGCATCCGCACTCCCATCACCAATCAAATCCCTCCAAAACACCTCCCCCACAGCATCCTTCCTCATCTCAAAGACCCTCTGTGCCGCCACCGTAACCTGACTGAATGCCGTCTGCGCCGACGGCCACACCACTCTCATAGCTCTGAGAGCCCCAGCATTCATCCTGATCTCCTCTTTTAGGTTGTCGTCGCCTGCCATGAGTGGGAGATGCGACCAGAGCGAGAGATGGGAGATAGAGGAGTGTGTGAGCGCGCAGATGAAGAAGTGAGTGTGGTGAATTAAGGGTGTGGGGAGGCCGACGAGCTTGCTGATGTTGGAGGCTGCTTGGGTGGCTTTGCTGGAGTGGATGTCGTCGTAGCCGGAGCAGTGGGCGGGGACGGTTCCTTGGGCGGTGCAGGAGATGATTGTTTGTTGCGCGGCGGCGTCGAGGGGTGTGAAGCGGCGGTGGAGGAGGAGAGAACTTCTGTTTGGCAAGTTAGTCCTGCATTCCCAACCCCATATGTTCTTGAAAACTTACAGGTCGGTGATCATATGAGCCTGGAACATCATCTCATCAAATGTCCCAGACTGATCAAAGTTCGCAACTTTCGAGGGTGGCAAATGGAGGTTCCAATTCACCAGGAGAGCATCTAAATTGTACGCCCGAGGATCTTCAGGGAACACAATGTTGTCTGTCGCAAGTATCCGCTCGAGGTTCCTAGCAGCGGCTATCCGGTACGCATACGACGACCATTCAATCTCTTCATCAAGGAAGGAATCATCGTCAAACTCTTCCATGGTATGAGGTTCTGGTATGACCTGAAAATATCAGCTGATATGTCGCACAGGAGGAATCTTGTACCCACTCCATTGACGAAGTTCCTCTCCTCACAAGGCAGAGGTGTGGTAGAGACAGCACCAGACAATTGACATACTCGCTTTCCATGAAACGCCGCTACCATGACACTCACGACATAGAGCTCCCACCATGTCCGACGAATACTTTCTTCGCAGACAAGCGAGCCTCGTCCATTCATGATAGCGAACTCGCGTTGGTTCATGCCGAGTTCTAGAGCGAATCTCTGAGCTTTGATGAGCACTTCAACGGCTTTCTTGCGTTCGTTGTTGCCGTCAAGGCCTATGGCGAACAGCAGCATAGCTTGGACTGTTGAAACGTCTCGGGGGAGATCTTGTTGCAGAATGAAGCAGTCCAGGTCTAGTGAATAAGTGGATGGAGAAGCACCTCTCACATACCTCGATCCGATGTAGATCATGGCGGTCTCAAGATGGTCCCTTGGAGGACCAATTTTGAAAGCCTCGAGGAGCTGTTGCCGAGGTGGCAAGAATGGATGCGCGTCGTAAAAGTACTGGAAGAAAGCTTCCATACATCGTCGCCGAATATTCATGGGGGGGCTCTGGACTCTAGGTTGTATCGTCGCCCAATTCTGGTTGACGAGTGCGTAGTCTAGTGATGAAGTTGGGTTTGTCGGTATTGACCCTGGAGCTAGACTGTCGCTTGGCATGGCACCATTGGCCGTACTCTGACTGCTTCCTTCTCCATTGTCTTTCTCTTCTTTATATTCAGTCTCCTCTTCGTGTCATTTCTGAAAATATGACTTACTGTTACCATCCATTGCTGATGACTGACTTCGGTTCGCTGCAGGTCCCTTGTACCCTCTTCTAGACTTCAGATATATACATTGGTATCCCTGAGTCGCACATCTCGAACATGGCTGCTGGCCGTCACACTTCAGATGTTTACTCCGGCACGGTATACAGGCAGAAGAGACTGTGCTTCGTTCCGGACGATGTCCACCTTCTGGACCTGGAGATCCAGATGGAGAAACTGTGGTGCGGGAAGCCTGGGCTTCTGTCTCCATTGGTAAGGTAAAACCACCGAAGAAGTCAGGTGCAACGAGTTGAATCTGATTATATTGCTTTTCTAAACAAACCACAATAAGAATCCAGCAGTAAGTGTCTAGCTTGAAGTATTTGTTGTATCTTGGCGGCTCCTGGCGGTAATCTCGTGCAACAGAAATATCTGCAAAGAAAAGAAAGTCTTAAATCGCATGTCACAAATTTAATCCAGAACTTACCATTTCAAATATACCTTATTAATTCCCGGCGAACATACCAGTACGAGAGCTGGAAGTTAGAAGGTGAATGATAAGGTTGAAGTTTGGCGCTAGGGCTCAAAGGGGACGGTTTATGCCCTGGAGGTCGCCGAACAACATGCAGCCAACACCCCACCACAGCCCACTACCGTGCCTCCTCCCACACCATGCCCCAGCTATCCTGACCCAGCAGCCAGGAACCACCACATCAAGGGCTTGGGATTGGGCTTGCTTGGAGTAAGAAAGCTCTCTCGCTCTCTCTCGGTACGTGACCCGACTATATTTATATTCCCTTGTCATACTCGGGCGGCTAGGCGATGTTACGCCAGCTTAAATTCGTGGAGGAGGAGGTCATGGCCGGGATTGAGAACTCGGGCTGCACAGACGAGGTGTGACTTGAGCACAGTGTTGTACCCGCTCGGCCCGCGCCAGAAAGGTACCTATTAATGCGAAGCAGTGCATTATCTTGACGGCTTTGCCAGGAAGGAAAATATTCCGAGATACTCGAGTACAGTAGCCATTCATTGTTGTGAGGCGAGGCGAGGCGCGGATCCGATCCTGTTGGATGATGTGGTCCGGCGACTTCGCTTAAGCTAGTTGAAACCAGGTCGCCGACCACAACACTCGGAACACATTTTACTGGGAGGATTTCAACTTGCGATCTTCACTTTGTTCTGTTTGGATAATCAAAAGATGGGCTGAGATAGGCATCGATAAGGATCATGAAAAATCAAACATCAGAAAGAGCCAAAACAAAAATTGATTTCAAGCTGATCAAGGCCCAACTCTCAATTTAGGAGCTGAGGAATTATGTACTTGTGATTTGTGATGTTGGTTATGTTTTGGTGTTTTTGAGAGAAATGGCGCTAAGAGCTCGGAATTCTTTTTGGGGGGGGGGTTTCTTCATTATTGAATTGCTTGCGACAGAGCGCATTGAGAGCTCCTGTAGTTACATTCCAATGGGCTGTAGGTTGGTAACGCTTTTGGCCTTTCAACCGAGGAACTCCTCTCCACTCAATCCAAACTGCTCCAAAATTTGTTCCCTTCTATGGGTATAAATACAAGGAGATTGGCCCAAATGGTCTTGCAAAGGCTTGTTGCAGAAAGTTTTTCTGGGAGCTGTTAGTTCAGTTCAGAAAAATGCAGGAGGGAAGGTTAGTTGGGCCTTGATCGCTAGATAGTTGCCAGAAAGGCTTTATTTTCTATTGCATATTCGAAGGAACTTTGTGGGCCAAATGAGATGACCCGCTGGATTGTGATCAGGCAGGATTTAATGTTGTGGGTTCTGTCATTCACTGTTTTGTCGATCTTGGTTTGTGGTGAGATATCTTTGAAGATGGTGTCTAAACAAGCGAGGCGAGGTTGCATCTGAACCATTTTGCCCAAAAGATCCCGTGAGGGTTGGGGAAAGTTTCTTTGTATTTACATCTATAGATGGAACCAAAAGCTCTATACTTAGCTTTGAAACACGTGTACCAGAATCATCTTCTACAAGCGGGCTTCTAACAACATCTTATTTCCCTGATCCAATCACCAAGCACATCTTGCCAGAACGCCACGAGGCCACCTCCTAACACACCATTTTCTCGCCTCATCCAAGAATAAGATCCCCACTCCAAAAGCAGCCGGCAAGAAGAAATGCTCAACCGGAACCTCCGTTGTCCCAAGAACACTCTGGAATTTCGGGACATACAACCAGAAGATCGCCATTACGAGCGCAAATGCCATGGCTGGGAAAAGAAGCCAGTTCTGCGTCACTTTGTTGAACAGTGGGGGATGCTGGAAGATGCTCAAACGGCGTGTACGGAGAGCTAGCAGAGCAAACCATTGCATAACGACGAGGTTGATGAAATAGATGCTGGATGCAACGTTGTGTTGTTGAGCGGCATACTCTGGATTGATCGTATTTGGCAGACTTCCGTACTTGAACCAAAGGTTTGAGAAAGGAATGCCTTGCCGCTCTAGAAACCAGTACGACATAGCGAATGAGCAAAGCGTTTCGATAACACCGATGAAGCCGTATGCTTGGACGATCAGCTGCCAGTCCACTAGACGATCCGTCCTTGGCTTGCGGGGTTTACGAAGCAGGACATCAGCTTCTGGCTTCTCGTAAGCCAATACAGTGGCTGCGGCACAGTCGGTGAAGCAACAGATGATAATCATGAGGAAGGAGGATAAGATCTGGGGAATACCGAAGAGGACGTTGGTCATCACAGGCCAGAACTCGGAGAAGGAACCAGCGGGCAGAAGATAGGCAATGGTCTTCTTCAGGTTGTCGAACACAACTCGGCCGTATTGTACTGCTTCAACAATGGCAGAGAACGATTCTAGGAGCACCATGTCGGCTGCTTCGATGGCGATGTCGGATCCGCTGCCGAGTGCTATACCAATATCTGCTGCCTTGAGGGATGGAGCATCGTTGACACCGTCACCTGTCATGGCGACGATCTCATCTCTGGCTTCTATCGAGGCGTCAATGACTTTCTTGTGGATGAGGAACGGGAGAAACTTACGAAATTCCCGAACAATGCGAAGTTTCTGCTCAGGGGTTGTACGGGCGAAGACAATCTCATCATATTTGCTCAGTTGGTCCCATTGATGTTCATTGAGCGCGATCAATTCCGGGCCACTAATGACAATGGTTGACTTGGCATCTGAATTGGACGGCACGTGAATGATGACCTTGTCTTCGCGAATGGATTCACCAGAGACCGAGAAAGTATCATCTCTAGCGAGCGCGGAAACATTGTTGACTTGATGAGGTGGGTTCGTGACGATGCCACATTCCGCAGCGATTGCTTGAGCCGTTAGCGCAAAATCTCCGGTAACCTGGATTGCATCAGCATTGAGACCAAGAGGGAAGGCAGTTTACGTACCATGAATATGCGTATTCCTGCTCTTCTCAATGTCTTGATGACAGATGGTATCTCGTCACGAGGTGGGTCGACGATACCGACGATACCAACCAAGGTCAGTCCTGTTCTAGCGTGTTGTGCTACCTCGTCTTCGAAGTGGCTCGAAGCTGGGAGAGACTTGAGCTGTTCCTTTGAAATGGTCTTGCGTGCTAGCAGAATAACGCGTTTGCCTTGTGCAGACCATGTGTTCTTGATTTCTTCAATGATGTTCCGTGTTACTTCGTCGAGAACTTTTGTTTCTCCTTCCTTGCTGGTATACTTTGTACAGCGGCCGATGAGAACATCGGGGGCTCCTTTGATCAAGAGAAGACTACTAAATTGTCAGCAATCTCCATTACGTGTAAGCTGGCAAACGTACGTATCCTCATCTCGAAACGTAGCAGTCTCCGGGTCAGACAAAGCAAGGCCAAGCCCCTCTATCTGCTCGAGCTGGAACGTTCTGATCATGTACTTGTTCTTGCTGTTGAAAGCCAGCTCGAATGTCTTCTTCCACATCTGGCGGAGCTCAGAGACTGGCCCAAGGGTTTCGGAGAATCGCAAAACAGCCTGATCCGTGGCATCACCGTTAATCTTTCGCTCATGTATGGGTAGCTTGGATGTGGCAGCATCGAACTCTCCAGAGTTGCAAAGTCCGGCAACGGAACGAAGTTGTGTAACCGCATTCGAAGGCTGACGTCTTTCTGTATCCTCAGAAGAGAGCATCATCTCGTCGCGAGCAGATTCTGGTGTCATATTGTGCATGCCAATACTACACTCGGTAACAAACATTTTGTTTTTGGTAAGAGTACCAGTTTTGTCCGAGCAGATGACACTGACAGAGCCAAGAGTTTCAACAGTCTTCAGTGACTTGCAAAGAATGCCGTTTGTTTTCATGACGTTGGCGGTGATTGTAAGCGAAGCAGTCAATGCAATCGGCAAACCTTCAGGGATGAAAGCGATGGTGACAGAAACGCAGTCGACGATCAGGAGTGGCACTGAGATCCAATCGGGATGGGATTTCCGCAGGTAAGCAGCCCTGAGTACGTCAGTAAGGAGACTTGGAAGATCATATGGGATCATTTACCAAACTATGATAACCACAAGTATCATAACGAACATGATGGAGCAGATGATAATGACAAAGTTCAAGACCTCTCTCTCCAATGGAGTCAGACCCGTCTTTGGCGCGTTCGTGAGCTTGGCGATCTTGCCGAAAACAGTTGAGTCTCCTGTTGAAACCACAACGCCGATACCACTTCCTGATATGCAGTGAGTGCCTTGAAGACCGATACACTTTGTTTCCAGGTAGTTAAGATCCGTGGTCATGACAGTTCCAGGGAATGGTGCAGATTCACCTGCAACAGATTAGCAAGAATGCGGTACCGCGATGGAAAATGCTCACCAGTAAGGATTGAACGATCAAACTTCGCATCAGAAGAGATCTCAACAAAGCGAACATCAGCAGGAAGCTTGTTACCAGCCTTGATGAACATGATGTCCCCAGGTACAATGTCGTGTGCCACAACGGTAACTCGTGCGCCGTCTCGTAGGATCAAGCAGCTATCGGGGAGCATGGTCGTAATGGATGCCATAACACGAGATGAAGACCAGTCTTGCCATGCATTGAACGCTGCTTGAATGAAGAACACAGCCAGGAGGACGATGGCAAGTGCCAGGTTAGCTTGCGCTGGAGGATCTCCGAGTGGCTTCCATGAGACGAAAACAAGGATAGATCCAACGAGTAAGATCGAGCCAAATCCCTTGAAAAAGTATCCGAATATAGTTTGGAAGAAGTGTGTGGGAGGAGGGGATGGGATGTTCTTTCCATATTCCGTGAGTCGTCTTTTCGCTTGTTCTGATGAGAGACCTTGGCTAGGAGAGACTGAGAGTCGGGTATAGATATCTTCTGGTGTTATGGTATGCCAGTCAAGATCACCCAGTTCTTATTCTTGATCAGCAGATGAACTATAGGTAAAGATGAGTGATATCTACCTTTCGCAGCAGAGTCTTTTGCTCTCTTGACATCTGCCGCATTCTTCTGATTTGACTCTGCGATTTGGAAGGAGAGAGTTCGATACTGGATTGGAAGTGCGGATGCTGGGTCAATCGAACCTCTCCTACTGCGAGCGCTGTTAATGGAGATGTTGGAATTGCTTCGCTGGAGAGCAGGACGCGATCTTCCTTCGCCAGCCTCTACATCAGCTTCAGTCCACTGAATGCGCGTAGGTTTGTGCGTGTCATCGCTGAACTCAACCATCTTGCTGGCTTGGGGTATTCCTTGGGCAACAAAGGAGATCAGGGAAGTGCGAGGGGCAGGGCTAGTGCAATGGTAAGATGAATAAGCCCTTGGATATGCGACGATTTTAATTGACGAGAGGTCGCAAGAGCAGACTCAATAGCTGACTTTGAGACTGAGGGGAAACTTGGAGGAGATTCGGGAAGCAGGTGTCGAGGCCTTATACCTACCTGATACACAGCTAACGAAACCCACGATGGCAATTCCTCACTTAACCTGATCAAGGCAACTAGCGATACCAAATCTAGGGATACCTCGCTGTCATTGCCATGATTCTGCTTGACAGCTTGACAGGGCCTTCAGGTGGATTTTGATATTGGAACAAAGTAAATCCCTCATAAGCGGGAGAGTAGACTCAGCATCATACATGAGGTCGATACCCTTCGAGATAGACCGAAGAGCTAGAAAGGAGGCAGATCGTCAACGACCATCAACTTGCTTGAATGCTCATTGGTGGGCAAGGAGTGTTCTGACAGCGCGTTAATGCTGGGGATGTCGACTCGGAGCGGGAAAGTCATTGCTGCGCCCCTTCTCATCATGGGACGAACTGCTGGAATTTGATAATGGAAAGGGTTGGCTCTGGCGGCTATCGAGCAGCGCTCGCTTTACAACACCATACCAGAACGAAAATCCCGCAAATGCCTCACCCAGATGTTCAAGCTTTCAAGCTTCCACAGCCACACACGTTCATATTGCACCAAGAATGCATGCCTTAGATAAGTCGCTTAGATGAGGAAATGAAGCATTCATAGCACCGGACAATCCCCAGAATGACATGAGCAGCCGAGAACGCGAGCCATTTGACGTGAGGTCTTGGTCACATCGCACTTTATTGACTACAGTGTGCTCGCGGGCTGAATGATAGGTGCATGACAGACTGGTCAGAGACTTAATTGTCTTTTGCTTTTAAACTCAACAGGTCTTGAGGACCCCAATGAAATCTCTAGGTCTTCTCGTGGCTTTATCTGTGTAATGTAGATTATTTTGATCTCGGCGGACGACGTTGAAGCAAGCTCAGGGGAGGTTTGGGCTTTCCCTCTTCCATCCCTCCCCAGTGAAGGGTGATGCCCGTGCCGTTAGCTGGTTCGTGCACACCAGATCCTGGCTGCCTGGGACTGAGACTGGATAGCAAGGCGAAAAAATTGAGGTGGCTGTTAGATGTGATATGAAGGCGAATGACGTTTTTGACTGGTTAGAAATTTTGAGAGAAGATTATAGGACGCTGAAGGCTAATTCCGTGTTTGGGCAGGATACGATTAAGGTGGAGGGGTTGAGGCAATGAGAGAGTGGTGTTATTGGTGAGGAAGAGACATGTGGGCAGGAGAAGAGGTGGGGGACGGATTTGTTTGTTAAGTATTCAGTATATGATGCAGGTTTATATGGCGTGTGGATAGCCGACTGCGTTTCGTAGGGATGAGGCTTTTGACGCACTTGATCCGTTGATGAGGAAGATTGAAGAGTCTGACTAGGACATTATGTAGATTCTCCTATCAGGTATACGAGTGGAGTATAGTACAGATCCCTCAGGTTGACTGAGGTTGTCCGATTCCATCAGAGGGAATCAACCGACAGCCATATCCTGCCTCCCAATGCATGCATGTGTATCAAAACGCCCAAGTGAGAACAGAAAGAAAACGCTCTCCGGCAAAGACAGTGCCCGCTTTCCACAATCCAATATTACCACTTTTTACTTCACTTCGTCTGCTTCCCTGTCTTTTCCAGAACCGCTTCAGTCTTGGTCTGGTCTGCTTTTCGTACCTCTGCTCCCTCGTCGACGTCGTCGACACTATCTTCTTCCATGTGAGCTAGGTCGTCTGCGATCTGCTCGGTTTCCGTGAGGTGTCCTTCTGGTTCCATAGCTCGCTTATCAGCAGCATCACCACCGCTCATTTGCCACTCCATCAACTTGGAGAAGGCTGAGTCTGGGTTGTTTGACAAAGCGTTATAGGTGCCAGTCTCGGCCACCTTTCCATCATTGCCAAGGACGATAATATGATCAGATCTCTTGATCGTCGACAGTCGATGAGCAATAGAGATCGTAGTGTTGTGACCTCTAAGCAATGCTGCAAGGGCAGAATTGACCAGTGTCTCGGACTCGGCATCCAATGCCGATGTAGCCTCGTCGAGAATCAGAATATCTGGATTCTTAAGTAGAGCTCGTGCGATAGCAATTCTTTGCTTCTGCCCACCAGACAATTGAGCACCACGAGCACCAACTGACGTATCGAGTCCATCAGGGAAGTCGCTGATGAATTGGCAGTTTGCCTTCCTTGCCGCGGCAGTAATTTCTGCTCGCGATGCGTGAGGCTTGCCATAGGCAATATTTTCCGCAATGGAGCCTGACATAAGCACTGGCTCCTGGCCAACCATTCCAATACGACGGCGAAGAGATTTGCCATTCATGGTCGAAATGTCGACTCCGTTGATGGAAATAGTCCCTTCAGTGGGGTTGTAAAATCTCAGGAGCAACGATCCAATCGTGGACTTTCCCCCACCACTAGGTCCAACAATAGCGACGTTTGTTCCTGATGGAATTTCAAAGTCGAGACCATCGAAGATGTTGACTGCTGGTCGAGTTGGGTAAGCGAATGAGACGTTCGAGAACTTGATAATTCCTTGTGCAGATTTGACCTTGACTCCAACCGTAGCTGGAATCGTTGGCTTTCTGTCTTGAAGCTCGAATAGGCGACTGGCAGCACCGACACCCTTCATAAGTTCCGAGTAAAAGCTAGAAACCCCAAACAGACTCGACCCAGCATACGCAGTGTACATCAGAAACGATGTCAAATCACCGATACTGATGACACCACTCTTGACCATAGACCCTCCTGAATACAGCAGGGCTAAAATGGTCATATTGCCGAGAAATCCCGATGAACTGAAAAAGGTCGCACTGATGAGGGCTTCCCTCTTGCCCAACGCAAAGATCTTCTTGATTTGATGGTTGTAACGTCCCACTTCCTGGATCTCGCCTGCAAATGCTTGACTTGTTCGAACATTACCAAGTCTCTCTTCCGCGATTTTCGTCAAAGTTCCCAAGTTCCTTTGGATCTTTCGACTCAAGTTTCGAATAGCTCGTCCGTAGAAAAATGCGCCGATCGCAACAGGAGGGAACATCAAGCAAAGAATGCTTGTCAATTTCAGACTGACCCAGGCCATCGCAGTGAAGCCAGCTGCTCCACTGACGATTGCTCTTAATCCATCTGACAGATTCTGGGTAATGCTCTTGCCCACAATGACCGTGTCGGAGCTAAGACGTGAAATGAGATCTCCGACCCGATTTGCGTCAAAGAACTCGGCATTTTGTACATAAGTCCGTCTGTAAAGTTGTGACCGAAGTCTTGAGACAATACGTTCTCCCACAATCCGAAGAATAATGATGCGTCCGTAGTTCGCCGCAGCTCCCACGGTAAGAACCGCACCGAGGGCCAAGTAGAATTGTCCAATTTGCAACCCAAATAGAGTGCTGCCCTCCGAGGGATCCTTCGTCGCCAAATCCAAAATCTTTCCGATCGAGAAGGGAATCGACATGGTGATACTTGAAGATATCAGTAGAAATGCAAAGGCCAATCCCAACCATCTGGCTTCAGGCCTTGCAATCTTGATCAACCTCCATATTTCTCCGAAGCCAGCAGAGTTTCCTGGAGCCTTGTTGCTGGATAATCGCGCACTCAAATTGACTTGGGCTGCTTTTGATGCCTTCTCACTCCTCTCGAATCCGCCTTGTTCATCTATAAGGTCTTCCTCCTCTTCCTGTTTCTTCGCCTTCTCCTTCTCTATGAGATCTTGCCGATCTACAGTTTTCGGTACTTCCTGTAGATGCGTTGTACTGTTGAAAGGCCGTAACTGTGCAACTGCTGGCCTCCATTGCGGCGAAAGGCCTAGCTTTGGCTGCGTGAGGCGCTTACTCGAGAGAGGTTGGTTCGATCGAACAGGTGTCGGTGGTATCCTGGGTGGTGTATGGAAGCTAGAATTACATCGTTTCGTGATATGAGTAGCTACTGAGGTAGGCAGTCGAGTAGCCGTCACTCTGACAATGGGGCTCGGCGCAGAGAGCTGGATTGAAGCTTTCTCGAATGCCGCGCCCCATCCATAAGCTCGAAGGACCGCGGTTCGTCGCATTGCGGGCAATTTGTTGCGCCCAAAATTGTATCAGGACCGCTGATATCACCGGTATAGATCAGATCCGCCTGGTCGTCGCAGGCCCATTGTCGCAAAGTTGAGGAGCCTTGGAAGTGAGTGGTGAATGCTGAATGGTGATGCGGGTAAGAGAAGGTTGAAGTTCGGACTTTGAAATCAACAATTGTCTCTCCCTAGGGCATTTAGCTTCCGTCATCGCTTCGGCTGGCACAACTCGATACCAGAGTTAGACTCGGCATAACTTTATGCACGTGCGTGCGTGAACAAGCAGCGTGGGGTATTCTTGAAGTGGAGGGCAACCAAACCCAAGTGGGATTTTTGAAAGTCCCCGCCTCGCCATCGAACATTCGACTCGATTGGAGAACATGCTTTGAAAGCTCCTTCGTACCGCAACTCTCTCCACATAAACACCACAATTTCTTACAGACTTTGAAACAGCAAAATCTTCAAAATGCCTGTGGATTACAGTAAATGGGTAAGTAAATACAGAAGGAGCAAGAAGTATTGTTACTTCAACGTTCTCCATCCCACCAGGCTGAACCTCAAGGCTGACAATATCAGGATGCTCTTGAGCTGAGCGACGATTCCGACATCGAAGTCCACCCCAACGTCGACAAACGCTCTTTCATTCGAGCCAAACAGAATCAAATCCATCAGCAACGATTCGAGCGCAAGAACCAAATCGAGACATACAAGTACGAGCGAATTATCAACGATGGGCTTCTCAAACGGATCAACGCCCTCCTCACTGCCTTGCAGTCGCATGGTAAAGAGGCCGAGAGCCGCAGCCCAGATGAGCTAGTCTTCCAAGCTATCATGGAGTCAGTTGGAGCTTCAGAAGATGGAGACAAGCCCCCTCCACCACCAGTCGGCGTTCACACCCAAGAGAAGGAGCTCCCAAGCTACTCCAAGATGATGGCTGCACTGGTCGATCAGGTCAAGGCAAAGGTTGATGAGGACAAGCCAGCAGACTCAGATCGATATGAAGCATATGTCACGGAAATCAAGGCACATCGGACCAAGGTCGAGGATTTACAGAAGCAGTTATTGGTGGAGCTAAACAAGTTGGAGGTTGAGGAAGGAAAGAAAATTACAAGTGAAGGTCTACATGACGGCTTCAACAGTTCGCATGTTACCAAAGCCAGTGCCGTCCCTGCGGCAGAACCTAAGAAGTCGACAACCAAGAAAGTCCAGGCAGTCGAAGTACTAAACCCAAATGCCCTAGCTGCCAGGGACACAGACCCGCAATCTTCTGGCGCTGATGGCGATGTTGATGAGCCACGAGTGGACGACGACGATGACGACGACGAAGAGGAGATGGAGCCCACAGAGCTTGGAAAGGCATTCGCAAAGATCAAGATGGGAGACTACAGAACTTGCCTTCAATACATTTCTGAGCATCCTGCAGTACTAGCCGAGAGGGAAACAGATGGATTGCTGGTCATGGCTTTCAATAGCGCTCTTCAAGGCAAGGAAGACTTCGCACGTCAATGTGTTCACCAAGGTCTCCTGCTGCAATACTGCCGAGCTCTTGGGAAGGACGGTGTTGGACTGTTCTTCAAGCGAATCACGACTCAAGGTCACCAAGCCCAGAAAGTCTTCTTCGACGATGTCCAATCTACTTTCGGGCGCATCAAGGTCAGAGCGAAGGAGCTCGAGAAACAGAGAGTGCAGGAGGAAGCCGATGGAAGTGGTGGAGTCGAGCAGATTCAACTTCACGCTGTTGACCCAGGAACTACCATTAACATCAAGATCCCACCTTCCACAAGCGAGGTTCCAGAAGAAATTGAAGCTAGGAAACTGTTTGATGCTTTCCCACCCGGTCTACAAAGAGCTCTGGAGAGTGGAAGCTTAGATGAAGTTAACAAGGTGTTGGGTAAGATGAGTGTGGAGGAGGCTGAGGAAGTCGTTGGCCAATTGGGCGAGGTAAGCAAAATCTAGCGGTACTCAAGAGTTCTTGTGCTAACTCTACCAGGGTGGAATGTTGTCTCTTGAGGAGCAAATCATCGATGCTACTACCGAAGAGGGTCAACAAGCACTAAAGGAATTCGAGGAACAAGAACGAGCTGCCGCCAAGGCGGGCGCTGCTTCTTCAAGCAAGTATTCGGAAGACCCAGAATGATAGCTTTGCTAGTTGAGGGGAGGCGCAGACGAAAAGTATGAATTTGAGCGGGAGCGATGCATATCAATGAGCTTACGATGTATTCAGCGCGTTAGACTTCAGTACAGATATCATAATCACATCGTAGCACGACCAGAACTCATGAAGTTGTCTTGATATGTGCCGTGTATTTTCAACGCCCCATAGCCCATATCCATGACCCAGGCTGCGCAAAGAAAAAGATACAACCAGCAATGCACGCCACTAAGATCTTACAAGTCCACCGTAGAAAAGCAGCCACCAAGATTAGCCCCTCAAATCATCAATCATGAATTGAAGTCATCTTCAGTGAAAACCACCCTCTCAATAGCCCGTAGCACCCGGCGCCTTCTCATCCTTCTTCAAACTCATCAACAGCTCCCTAAATTTCGCCTTCTCACTCCCACTCGCACCACCTCTCGCACCCTTCCCACTCAAATCCACCAGCTTCGCAATGCGCTCCCAGCTCGTTCCGCCCGCAGCCGTATCCTCGCGACTCTCCAGGAACTGCTCGGCCTCGCGGCGGGTCGCAGCAATGCTCTTCTCCTTCTTGGAGTTGTAGTTCTCGTAGAAGTCGTCGATGTTCTGCTGGGCGGCCTTGACGGTTTCCTCCTTGCGCTCGGCGGATCGGGCTTCGCGGTCTTGCAGGGCAAGATCGCGGCGTTCGCGCCATTGCTTGATTACTTCGGGCTCTTCTTCGTCTTCGGCGCGGGGGGCGTAGTAGGAGGGTTGTTGGGATTGGAAGGGGCCAGTGTTGGTGATGCTGCCGCCTGGTGCTACGCCCTGAGGTGAGAGTTAGTACTGCTTCATCTCCATCCTTCACCATCCATACGAAACGATGTCCAGATGCGTAGTTCGAATATGGCATACCTCATTCTGTGTATCAATCGCAGGGAACGAGCTCTCGAACTCAGTGACCTCCTCATTACCGCCGCTTCCTCCACCACCTCCCAGCAAATCATCATCTCCATCCTCAACATACGCCGAGTTATCATTGCCCGTAGCGAACTGGTCTGCATCGTCGCCCAAAAGGGCCTTCTCGCGACTCAGGAAGTCATCGCCCTCGAAGCCAGACGAGCCTTGAGCTTCTGTTTGTGCTGTTCGAAACAAATGTATTAGTAAAGCTGAGCCACGGACAAGACAGATCGGTCGCGGGAATTGGACATTGGGAATTGGATGGGGGTTGGCGTACCGCCGGAGTCGAACTCCTCGAGTGATGGGAATCGGTCTGCCATCTTGTGTTGTGATGGGGCGGTCTTCAACGGTGATGTTGAAGGTTATCGCAAGTTGGTTTGTCCTCGAATGGTTGCTTGTCGTAATGTCAATACCGTGAGGCTGTTCGAAGCGGCCGCTAGCGCTTCAGCTGCCCCCTTTCAAACTGTCTTGTAGTGTGCTTGCTGGTGTCAACCGCTTTGGTTTCTCTAGTCCAATAATGTTCAGGCAAGTGCTCAAATAATTCCTAACATCGTAACAATTGAATAATTGAATAATTGATGCGTATCGGATTTGCTCTACCTACTGCCTCGAGCCTCCAGGTAGGTACATGTTTGTCCAGCATTGCTCAGCACGTGACCCTATTTCCTTCGCCGACTTGGGCAGCTCCCCTTGCAAAAGAGTCTGGTAGCAGGGGATTCGCTGTGTTTCTTCACTTGGAGAAATCTTCTTTTTCGTGTTTTTAAAGTGTTGATAGGGGACCCCGAAGTGTCGAGGTAGTTCATCCAAACAATAGAACGAGCCTTGTCAAATTCTGCTTCACGCATTTTGTCTTTTTGTGGAGATTGGTATTGAGGTAATGTGGCATGTCGAAGGCACGAGAATTTCCATGCTTTCGCGGATCGAGGTCTCTGCAGTCTAGATTGTTGTTTTGCCGAAGGAGCCTTCAAAGAGGTTTGGCGGATGAACCTGTTGCACTTATTCCGGCCCCAGAGAATTTCATTGCCCTCGCTCAGAACCATGACATCAAGTCAAAAAGTACGAACGAAGCAAGTTAGGGCGCTGAATTCATGATTTAATGGGGCGGAGCTTCAAAAATATATTGCCCGCCTCTCTGCCCTACTTGATATATACTCTCGGGTCAGCTTTTGGCAGCTGGTCGTTTGGATAATACTCAACATGACACCCAACTCATTCTTCCTTCAAGCAGTCACGTTCATCCTTTCCCTTTGCGCTGTCTCAGCCTCTCCGTTTGCCAGAAAAGTACCCACACCTCCATCAGAGGATGATTTCTACAGTCTCCCAAAAGGTTACGAGAAAGCATCTCCCAGAGAGATCCTCCGTCATCGAAAACCACCTGGACCTCTTGCAGCATTCGGAGACATCCCCTTGAACCTTCACTCTGCATATCAGATTCAGTTCCGGACAACCAACAGCCAAGGCCAACCGGATACCGCTGTAAGTACGCTTCTAATCCCCAAAGGAGCGAACAGTTCTCGAATGGTCTCATATCAAGACTTTGAGGATTCGTCTTCTGTCGACTGTGCTACTTCATATGCTCTCCACCAAGGCAAGATGTTCAACACTGGACTGTCAAAATCAGACGTTCTGTTCGAAGCTGGTTTGCTCAATGAGGGTTATTACGTCAATCTCCCTGATTACGAAGGTCGCAAAGCAGCTTTCGGCTCTGGTCCACAAGCTGGTTACGCAACACTGGACTCCATCCGAGCAGTCCTCAAGTCTTCTGAATTTACCGGTATCTCAAAAGATCATGTGGATATCACGATGTGGGGATACTCGGGAGGTTCCATTCCAACAGAATGGGCAGCAGAGATGCAACCGGACTACGCACCTGAGCTCAAAATCCTCGGCGCAGCTGTAGGCGGCATCATAAGCAACATCAACAGCACCATCCACATCATCAACAAGACACCTCACGCAGGATTCGGACCAGCAGGTCTTCTCGGTCTACACAAAGCCTACGAAAGCAAAGAGTTCAACAGGCTCTTGCACAAGGAAACCTTCCCCGAGAACAGAACAGAATTCATGTCTCCTCTCCACCACTGCGCCTCCGACGTTCTGGAGAATTTCAGCGGCAAGGACATCTATTCTTACTTTCGTTCCGGCGAAGGCTTCCTGAACAACCCAATTGTCAAGAATATTGTCGAGAAAGCAGGTATCATGGGTAAACACGGCGTCCCTCAGATACCCATGTACTTCTACCAAGCGGTCGAAGACGAAGTTATGCCTATCTCCGGCAACGACGCCCTCATCGACTCTTACTGTTCCAAAAGCATCAGCTCTCTCCAATACATCCGCCACCAAGCTGGCAACCATGCCGCGACTTCATTCGCAGGCGCAGGTGGTGCAGTTGGGTTTCTGAAAGATCGATTCAATGGTGTGCCGGCGCAGAAGGGGTGTAATAGGAGTAATGTTCTGCTGGCGACGATGGATCAGAAGAATTTGGAGGGTTTTGGAGATACGATTGTGGGGTTGCTGGGGTCGTTGACGGCGGCGCCTTTGGGTGGTGATTTCCACCATGGAGCGAAAGAGGTGGAGGAGGAGGTTAAGGATAGCATTTCGGGGGTGCTTAGTGGTGGAGGCACGGAGGAGCAGGATGGCGACAAGGAGGAGAAGAGTGATGGCAGTGAGAAGGATGTAGGCTTGGAATTTGATATCAAAGATCTCACGAAGGGATGGTGATGAATTTCACGAATATCTGGGGAACTATTCAAGGCTTGTTTCTACAGTTGACCTGCCGGTAATTCGCCTACTAGTCTCTCCAACTCCCCAAATCTCACTGTCAGTATTACCAAGGCTAGAAACATCTTAAAGTACCGAGCCTTCCACTTCTTACTGAGAACGGCGAAGCCTGCTACGTGTAGAAGTTATCTGTAAGCGGCTCTGCTACAAATTTGTCTTGTATACCTCTTCCAGTACTATAATTCGCAACACAAAGAGATTGTCAACACTATAGCTCGAGGCTGTATAGTATCTGATCTCACTATCTCTCCATCGTACACGATGAAAGGCAGCACCACCGGGGCCTGCCTGCCTCACAAACTTGGCTTGCGTCTGAGTGAGACGCCTTGATACCATTTCAATGCTTAAATCAAGCCATGCTGACGAGTTCCAAGATCGTGCACGTGCGCGGGTGCCAGAACGAAGACAAGCGCAGACAAGCGATACCAAAAGAGCCCCTAACCACAATCGACGCCCCGTTTGGCCCGTCACCGCTGATACTCGGCTTTCGAGGTCCAGAGTGGCACATAGGACAAGATCATACAGCCTGCACGCGATCCCTGGACTCAACCATGGTGATCATCTCAAAGGGAAGAGCTCTATACGTATGCATGGTACAGCACATCCCTTGTACTTTTGGGGCTATGCCTCGAGTGGCGGTTTCCTCCCTCTGGCTATTGGGCATTTTGCTGACCTTGCAGCACAAAGTTGCCCATGTGGCTCGCCGTGGTCCGTGGCTCTCATCCTGGAGCTTCAAAGCTTCCAGTCCCATGCCTGTCTGGTCCAGGGCCCCTTCACAAACCAGCACCAAAGGGACACCAGGATTCGAAACCAGACAGGTTTTCTTAGGAGCAACCACAGTCTGTGGAGCCTCACAATTGATCAAGCCCGAGACTGCAGCTGCTCGAGGCTCTGTGGCTGACCACAGCCGATCCTATTGGATGTCGGATTAGTAGTCTTCTGAAATTGGTGCGTTGTGCAGCAAACTGGCGGTCACAACGGATGACTGCTCCTGAATGCCACGAACAGGCACAGGCACCTTGAACTATATTGAGGACTATAATACTGCAATAATGGGCAGAATAAACACGACGGTGGCCATTTGTGACTATCCTTGTATTGGGTATTTGGGTGTTTAAATTTTTGTCGTCGCTTTGGCTTGTTGTCCCGCCTCGATGGACTCGGGATCCGAAATCTTGACATACCACTCGCAGCGTTGGTATAAGATGGGGAAATTCCTTCACAACAGAATCCTCATTGACTCATTGGAAAAAAGTCTTCTCCACAAGAAACGACAAGCTCCACTTACATCACTACATATTTCATTATTCTGATTTGCCGTCCCAAATTATGCGTATGCACCCTCCCCTTTCGATGTTTACACGTCTGACCCAAGCTCCAGTCACAACAAGCGACACCCTCAGCCTCGCCTTCGGCCTTGCCGCTACGGTGCTCGCAGTCCTAGCCATGATCGTAACACTCTATCTTCGACACGCTCGTAGCGTTCCATCCGGTAAGCTACTTGCCAGAACGCAAGCAAGTACAAGTCACTGACGTTGAATAGCGAGTCAGGACATTGAGATGCGGCCTATAATACCAGAACTAAACACAGGCAGCGGGAATGTGAGTGAACACGATGTCGCATTGAAGGCGTTGGAGATGGTATTGGGGCTTTTCCGAAGAACGGCGTGACTATGTGAGCAGGACTATCTGCAGCGGACAAAATCGTAATGGCCAAGGAGATTTGTCAGGAAGAAATCGAATGGCAAGACTCAATTGGAAGTAACGAAAAGAGAAGATCAATCACAAACCTCCAAAACAAACATGAAGCCACAAGTCCCAATTCCAAGAACGTGAAAGCGCAAAAAGGTATCTGTTACTAATCAACTAACACCACAAACTAAACATATCTAACCTCCCCAAAAAGACCTGCCCGGACCTGTACCAAAGCCGCCAACTCTAACAAGAACTCCTGTAGTATAATAACATTCGTCAGAACATGGTTGACGCTGACCATCTTCTGCTCGTCCTCCTTCTCAGCACCGTCGTTTTCATTAGACAATATACTGTCGTCAGCTCCAGCAACGCTTCCTTCAACACTTCCGTCCTTACCCGATGATTTTAGATTTGGGAATGGAATCGGAGTCACTGCGTTTTTGGGAAGTGGCTGTGACACCTTCCGAGCGAGGATACTCTGGTCAATGGCTGCAAACGCTGCAGCTTGGCTGGCCGGCACTCCCTTCACACCTTTCTCGTCATCTCGCAGTGGACTGGGTGAGAAGGCTCTTGAGCTACCTCGAGAAGAGTGGTCTATGCCCATTGGGAATTGTGGAGGTGGTACCGGATTTCGCGAAGATGTAGGCGTAGCGTAGCCATACCCTCCACTCATGCCGCTGCTTCGTTCCTGACTTCTACGACCTCGAGGAGAATTTGACCGCGATGGCGTATTGAGTTCGGGAAAGATACGCTGGGCGAGAGCATCGAGTGCAGATGGACGCGGTGGGGATACAGATCGAGACGGTGAGTCAAAGCTAGAGCGAGGAGCTTGTTGCCGGGATGGTATGGGTGTAGCATGTGCTGAGGATGCGGCTTGGAATGCTTCCCGGCGCTGTTGAAGGAGCTCGTCGAAGCGTGGTATTTCTGCTCGATATGTCGAAATTTGGTCAACTAGCTTCTTCAACTCCTTCAACATAGTCGGAGCCTGTAATTCGGACCATTTGGGCGTCCTTCGTGCTTTCTTCAGCAGACGGATTTGCACTTTCTCTGTTGCCTCTACCGGATCTCCAAGACCTAGAAGGAGAGGATCGTCGAGACCATCCTCCTCTTCCTCTTCCTCATAGACATAGCGTGATGGATCTGGTAGTAGCCACCCGTCAATTCTCATGAAACCACATGTAGCCAGATCAACAATTGAGCCAGTAAGGGACAAGTTGGTCTCTACTGAATTTACAAAGAAATTGGCCAGTATAGCGACGAACGTCTTCAACATAGGGTCTTCTGGTCGTAGAGTATGCGATCGAATATCTCGAGGCGCTCCAGGAATGGTTGCTTGTGACCCGGTGAATTTTGAAGTGCCGCCTGCTGATTTGGGAGCAATCAAAGTGACCGAGCACGAATGGCTTTCCAGCATGCTCGTACAATCCTTGATGTGGTTTTCGTAGACCTCATCGAAATTGTCATCGCCCCCTACGGTGCCCGCAAGGCCGAGTAGAAAATCCATTTCCATTTCATGAGCACCGATAGTCCGCTGCGGCCCATCGGCTAAGGTTTGACTCGTCCAAAGTAGAGTGGTCACAGCATATCGGTGATGCCTCCTCAATATCACAGAAACTAATTGCAATGTCACGGATATTGTTTGTTCGTTCAAAGATCGAAGACTGGCTTGGATGAGATCAACCAGATTGAACAGCGCCGGAGTTGATGCTGCTTCGACTTGGGTAGACATCATGGTCGCAAGGTCCATGGACTTTCGTTTTCTTGCGGCGCTGACAGATGCTCTCGATCCTGACGGAGCCGGAGCTGTGTCTGGTAGCGCCAACAGATAGTGGAGGATCAGGTGAATCATGTCTGGATGGTCTAATGCTTCCAGTATTCTCCGCAAGTAGGTGAGTACAGCAACGGAGGAACCTCCGTCCACGTCAGATGATTCAAGTAGTGAAGGATATCTGTACTGTCGTTAGACGAGGTCAATCAAGATAGATGCAGGAACTTACAATAGTTGCTGGAGAAAGATGACCTGGAAATGCTCCAGTAGTGTCTGCTTTACCTCGCCCGACTTACAATGATTGAGGACATCTTGCCAAAACACTAAGTGTGACAAAAATGTTTCCATATGCATCTGAAAGTCAGGAGACGACGAACTGACGATTTCTGAAGTTGTGTGTGGTTGTTGGTAATCTGACAATGCGAGAATTGGTGGTAAATCTTCGAGAGGATGGTCAATGACCAACTTTCGGCTTAATTGACTGTACAATGCTCCAAGACCAGTTGCCATCAGGGTTGCCAGATCACTCTCGACAATCCACTGCTCCAAAGCGACTGAACTTGACGCTGCTTCGATGATGTATAAAAGTCCTGTCCTAGCAAAGTCGCCAATTCTGCCTTCGTGATGGATATAGTCTATCAAAAGATAGAACAGCGGAAAGTCTTCCTTGTGTGTCTTCCCCGTGAATTTCTCATGTGCATCTTGCCCATCCTCTGACGTATCACTTCTCTCTTGTGCCGTGAACCACGCGGGCAGAATCTCCGGATCGAGCCTGATCTTTGTAGTGATGTTGAATGACAGTTCCACAACTTCCACTTCCGTATCCGATCCTAGACGGATACTGTTCGCCCCAGTAATACGAACCAGAAGGTTCATCAAACTGTTTGAAAAGGTATCATTCTCCACGAAGTCCTCCTCCTCGCTGTCGATCAGAGTTGCAAAGAAAGCCACCCCTTCCCTGATTATCCACTCATTGTATGATGTGGTAGCAATCTTGCCTATGGGCACATATATCTGCTTCGCGGATGCAAATGTGATGCAAGGATGTGGTAGAGGCCTTCGAGATTCATCGCTGATAATTGCTGTGAGCTGCTGGAGACTGTCTCGGATGTTCTCGGCCGCCTCATGGTCTCTTGACAGATTCGAGGCACCACGCCAAATTTGCTATAAAGTTGTTAGCCCGGAACATAGAGCAATGTTGATCCTTACGAACCAAAAGCTGGCTGTATTCCTTCTTGAAGCGTACCAGACGCTTCTCCGGATTATTTGTGGAGGCTTTATTGCCAGCTGGGGCAAGAGAAGTGCCCGCTATCAAGCGTGACCACTGGAATGATTATTAGCAAGATACAACACCAAATAATACGAGAAATCTCACAAAGTCCATGGCTGCATGGGGATCATCATCTTTCTGGTCGCATTGATATAATATTGGGCTCAAACGCGCGGGTCGCGCTTGATGTCTCTCCGCGTCAGGGGTTGAGGCACGGGCCACTTCCAGCCACACCAAGCGGAAATCAAGCCACAGGAAGATATATCTTCAAGTTTCCCCTCTCGACGAGATCTCACACCAAACCTATCCAGATTTCAACCGACGACGGTATCCCAGGAGCCTCAACCGTCTTCTTGAGCCAGCTGTAGTTACTCCCTGGCGCGCTTACTCCGAGCCACAGTGATTCAATATATCACAATGGCGACCCCACTCAAGATTCAAGTTCCCCAAGGCACGACTTCCATGTATCTCACAGCACTCTCACTCTATGAGGAACGCTCTCAAATCGCTGTCAACTGGACCGACGGGAGTGCTACATTTGGGGCAACCTTTGTCGGCCCAAATCCCCAGTACGTCCTCGCGGACAAGGTGTTTGGACAGCCAATCATCTCGCTCAACGATTCGATACCTAAGGAGATTTCAGTCAGCTTTAAATTCCACGATACAACGCATACAGTCTCAAGCCCAACGACTACAAACGTTGGCCCCCAAGGAAATGGTACCCAGGTGCAGATCACTGGTTTTGCAGCGTCCGACAAGAACAGAGAAAAGCCAACGACCATCACCATTCTCTTCCAGAGCAACTTCCACGGCATTAAGAAGTAGCCCGAAGTTGTATGTAAAAATGCTACAGTGGTAGACGAGGAGGCTATTCTGCCAATGACACTTTCAGAGGTTATCGAATATGCCCATTCTATTATTCGTGGATACTCAATGGCTAGACTAGTCTACCAACACGCGTATGGCTTTGTGTGAACATCTTGATCGGCATGCACAAGTTTCCTCTCGTGGTTATGTACACAGGGCCCTGAATTGTACAGTCTATCAAGCAAAGGGATGGTGGTTGTCATAACCATAATTCCAGCGATCTACTAAATCTGGAGAAGCGCCCAAAGCAATGCTGAGTCGTGAGTCCTCGTCAGCATCAACAAGGGTACTGAGCATCGTTTCCTTGTTGAGGAATTTGGTTGTAGGAACCACCCAGGTCATGTCGAGGACTGTTGCGGATGTCAACAACAGGCTAGACACCAGACTTCTTCTATCTTCCTCCTTGAAGTCCCTTAACAAGCGTTTTTGATCCAGAACCTGGCGCGTCTTCGATCGTATAGGTGCAGTATTGAAGCTTATGCATTAAAAGCTCTGGTCCATGAGTCTATTCGTCAGGCTTGGATGCATTTTCAAGTCTTGCCTTTCGACACTTGTGGTATTATCGCTATCGCGTCAGCACACATGGTGGTGGTGTGGGATTGGTCATGATCATTTTGAACATGGGTGGAACCGGGTCTGAGGCTGTTCCCGTTCTTTGCGTGACCGGGGTTTGCATTTCATAATGTTTCCTCCTTCCAGATTAGGAGCGACCTCCAAACGGAGCTTACTCGTTCCTCCACAGCCCGAGCGCTTCGACATATCTTGTCGGCATGTATGCGCAAGTGCCGGCCAGTGTTTCTACAATTGCGTTTTTGCGTTATTCCTACTTGTATGATCATGGGATGCGTATCCTTAGACTTCCTTGCGCAGACCATCCCACTCTACTGCCTGCTAGCGCATGTATCAACCATGTATTTGAACGTGAGCAAGATAAGAATCCATCGTTGCAAGGTCGCGATCAATGCAGCTGCAGTCTCTCCGAGCGTTCATCGAGTACCCCGCATGTCACCTTCCAAAAACCGAATGTGTCCCGCAAAAGAGGCTTCGATATATCGACGTGGTGTAATCAGCTCTCTGGTCTTGTGGTCTGCTTGTAAATGCGTATATCACGCCTGCTACAGTGTTATCGAACTGGTGTGGAGATCCGTCACAAGTGATTTCGCACCCAGGCTGCTGCATGAAGCTCATGAATCTCCTCCTTTAGCCAAGCGTATTGGTGGAATATGCTTTCTTTCTCATGCACAACCTTCCTGTTCAAGGTGCATATGCAACTTAGTCCAAGACAACAGACGAAAGTCTTATCGCAAATAAGCTTCGGTCAAGAGATGTGGACCTTGGCAATATCTAGCCCATGCACCGCTATGGCTGTCAGGACAAGGGCCGGAGTTGGAGAAAGAGGTCGTAGCTATATCTGCTTCAGTTTACAGCCCAAGTATAAATGCCTTGGAACTCCCTTGATAGTCTCGTCTTACACTCGCAGAAGCACTCTTCTTCTCGTACTTCATCATGAAGCTCTCTATTCTTTTTTTCGTCGGTGGAATTGTGACTTCTTCCTTTGCTCATCCCGCACCACCCACACATGTCATTCACGAGAAGCGCGAAGCCCAACTCGACAAATGGCGCAAACGAGATGCCAAACTCAATCGAGATGCGATCATCCCATTGTCAATTGGCTTGACACAGAGAAACCTTGGTAAGCGAACATTGACAACTCGTATATTCTGCGTCGCTGTAGCCCTGTAACTGGTAGAGTTCTTCCGTCTCCACATCTGACCACTTTTGCAGATAGAGGCTACGACCTATTGATGGATGTCTCACACCCGGAAAGCTCAAACTACGGCAAGCACTGGTCTATGCAAAAGGTATGCGAAAGCAGCCCACCACGAAGTAACAAACTGACCCGATCAGATCAAAGAGACTTTCGCTCCGTCAGTTGAGACAGTCGATGCTGTCAAACAATGGCTCTTTGAGAGCGGAATTGCCCATGACAGGATTCAGAGTTCCAGAAGTCTGACTTGGCTCAAATTCAACGCCACGGTTGAGGAGGCGGAGTCTCTCCTCAAGACTGAGTACTCAATTTATACCAACGCCAACACTGGAAATGATCATCTTGCCTGCGATGACTACAGCGTTCCCGCTAGCGTTAGACAGCATATCGACATTATCACCCCGACCATCCATTTTGATGCAACTGTGCGACCGAAGAAGCAACGCCGAGACTTGCAAGGCAGAAGCCTCAAGGTCAAACCTGTATCCCAGGTCAAGCCCAATCCAAATGCTGTGCCTCAGCCAGCTGTCACCTTCAGCTTGGCAAATTGCTACACCTACGTCACTCCAGAGTGTCTGCGTGCTTTGTACGGCTTCACCAATGGCTCTCTTTCGCTGTAAGTTTGGCATTCTACCATCTCTGGCTGGGCTGACATTTATTTTGCTAGCTCGTCTTATGGGATCGTGGAATACACCCCTCAAGCTTACTTACAATCCGATCTCAATCTCTTCTACGCTAATTTAGCACGTCAAATCCCAACAGCCACTGGTCCAACTGTAGATCTGATTGATGGCGCGGTCGTCCAAACTAGCAGTCAAAGTTTTGACTACAATGGCGAATCAGACCTCGATCTCGAGTACGCTATTGCTTTGGGTGAGTAGCTATTGTAGCCGATCACTTCGTTGGAATTTCCTGACAGCTACCCAGTGTATCCACAAAAGGTCACACTTTATCAGACTGGCGATACTGTTGAAGGTGCTTCTTTTAATAATTTCTTGGATGCCATTGATGGTTCATACTGTACCTCTGGTGGTGGAGATAACCCAACCTACGATGGGATCTATCCGGATACTGCTAGTGGGGGGTACAAAGGTGCTGCGGTATGTTCATACATTCATGATCCAACGGTATCTACTTCGACGCGCTTGCTGATCTCAACCTGGGGTAAACAGACATGTGGCGCTTTCACACCTGCGTCTGTGATATCCACCTCATATGGGTACAATGAAGCAGATCTCTCGGCTGCCTACGAAACACGCCAATGCAATGAGTACATGAAACTCGGTCTCGCTGGAGTGACGTTCCTGTACTCCTCTGGCGACTACGGAGTTGCAGGTAACAGCGGCCAATGCTGTACTAAGGCTAAATGTGCTGGAGGAACCTACAATTCCGGCACGACTGGGACGTTCAACCCAGCGTTCCCAGCGACATGCCCGTATGTCACAGCTGTCGGTGCTACACAAATCAAACCCAACACTGCAGTCACTGCTACCGCCCCAGAAGAAGCATGCCAGACTGTGATCTACTCAGGTGGTGGCTTCAGCAACGTATTTGCCATGCCATCCTACCAGTCATCTGCTGTCGCAACTTATTTCACATCTCACAAGCCAACCTACACAGCCACGCAATACAACAACTCCCAAACCGTCAGAGGTTACCCAGATGTTGCTGCCAACGGAGCAAACTACGTCGTCGCTGTTGAAGGGTCTCTGTCACTCATTTATGGCACTTCAGCTTCTGCTCCTACTTTCGGTGCCATTATCACCTTGATCAATGAGCAGAGAATCAGCGCTGGGAAGTCTGCCGTTGGGTTCATCAACCCCACCATCTATGCCAATCCTAGTGCTTTCACTGACATTGTCACTGGAGGCAATCAGGGATGTGGTACAGCAGGCTTCACGGCTGTCGCTGGATGGGATCCTGTGACGGGCCTCGGAACACCGAATTACACGAAGCTGCTCGCGGTTTTTTCGGCACTTCCTTGAAGTATGCTAAGATTTTTTGACATGTAGGGGTGCAGGCAGGTTCTCCTTGTGATCTTTTTAAGTGAGCAGACGGAAGGAAATGGTCGTTACTCTCGAAATGAATTCATGATTCATGCACATTATTTGTCGAGGCAATTCTTACATCATAGGCGTGACTTCATGCCAATGCATATGCTCGAGACCATCTTTAAATGAGATGGAATGGACGCAGAAATTTTTATAAGAGAGTAAAAATGTGTCCTGGTGCCATCTTCGTGTACAAACATGATGCAAGCATCGTATATTTGTCGTCTTCAAGCGATCGGCACGAGAGCCTTCGCTTGCTCTCCTGCCGTCGCTTCACGCAGGTCTCGGCAGAGGAGCGGGAGCGCGCAGATAGAGCTGGAATTTCAAAAGTCCTGCAGTCGTCGTGTGACATGAGGTGCTCTCAGACTCGGGGAAGCCCTCAAGTCGTAAGCTTTCGTCACTTCGCATAGCCTTGTGGCTGGGTTCTTTACTTTTCAGCGTGCCTCACGATTCATATCATTCGAAGAGGGGTCCTTGAGAGAACGCGACGAAGTTATGATTGAAAGTCTCACAAATGCACGCTGGTCTTTTTTTATAAAGTTAAAGAAAGCACTCTATACTCTGGAAAGTTCTATTTACCGGAGCAATGGTACGTTGTGCCTGAGAAGAAATCCGTAGACACCAGGTCCTGCTGGTTCTGTACCTGCAAAAGCAATCATGTCTAAATGTGAAAGGAAAATAGGGAAACATTCGAACTCTCTTCAGTCGTGCTGCTGTACTGCTGGTCGCCATGTGTATCTCAACCGTCGCTCAAGAACATGCACCATCCAGTCACCAATAAGCTCCCGCCAACTCAAGCAGTCTTCCCAAGCTAAAGTCTCCCATATCTTCACCAATCAAGTTCTGCGCATCCTGTATCTTCTCCACACAGATCTTATGCAGTGTCTCCAAGTATCTTGCAGGCAAAACAGGTAACACAGCAAGCACTAAGCCATAAAAGTGCGCGGTTAGCAGGGCCTGCTCAACCGAATCGTCTGTCCTCCTCAGATCCGTCCAGAACAGCCAAGATCGGAACCCGGAGAGCTTATGATACTGCTCTGTCTCGTCAGCCTCGCACAAAGCAGCAGACACTAACTGTGCAAGTTTCTCTAGGTCCTCGAATCCGACTTGGCGCCATTTTGGGAGGCTGAGAATACTGGCTACATCGAGCATTGAGGTGTTGACTTTGGAGATGTTTTGCTTCATCTTTGGAACATCCCTGGAAATTGCTGGGGTATATGGGTTGGAGTTGAGGGAGCATCTTCGAAGCTGGAGTTGATCGGTCAAGAAGTCGGGAAAGACTGTGGGAAAATTGTGGTCGGTGATGTGTGTTATAGCCTGTTAGATGTCATTTCTAGCTTCAAAGACATGGAACTATATAATTAGGATTTACTTTAGAGTATCCGTCCACATATACAGCCCATTCTTCCCTAGGTCTACATATTAGCGACAGTGTCCCAGGATAAGTGAACACATAGGAATGATTTACCAGCTGTCCGCAGTCGCAGACAAGTAGACCGAGGCCGTCACGATAGCATCACCATTGGATGGTCCGAAGTTATCAATCGCAGCCTGCAAGGCACCCAAAGCCAGTCCTCTATGACGCATACAGACGTCCTCAGCAATGGGACTTCGAGTTAAGCGGAAGTGAGTGAATGCTCCCAAGCCGACTACTGCATGTTTCACACAAGCGAATTCTGCAGCTAGCAGATTGTATCTGTTTCGAGTTCAGCATCTCGACATTAATTCCGCTTGAGAATGCCTGGGAGTTATTACTTGGGTTTGTAGTGTTGAGCAATCGTCATCATCATATCACGGGTCATCGAGCTTTGTTGCATCATCTCCCGAGATTCTCGCACAATAGCGGCATCAGTGGGGGAGAGGTCTTGTTGCTGTTGCACGGAATCGAAAACATCAAAATCACTAGGTGAATTCCTAGCTAGCCATGCTTGCTGAGAAGCTGCGAGGGAGCCTGGTGTTGATGTTTCAGGCACTCCGGTTTCAACTGATTGACCAGAAGAGCTACCTGGATCGTCGACGCCACTGTCTGGGCTGGAACCGCGGGTCGTGTAGCTACATTCACGGCCTAGACGAATACAATTTCGACTATAGCGAATTAAGATTAGAAAATTCAGATTCTAGATTCCTGCAGCCCTCGTGTCGACGAGTTCGCCGGCAGCGGGGTAAAGAGATTCTGGACGGAGGGCTTTAGACTAACCAGTATGGAAGCCTTTCGTCACATCGAACATGCCGTTCCTTACATGTCACACACCCCTTCCTTGATCGTGCATGAGTTCGGCGTCGTAAAGTTGACATTGTTGGTTTGTGAATGACGGGAGCAGCGGATTTGATGAAGCAAGCCCAAATCAAAGGCAACGCCTTGTTGTCCATGTTCCGTTGTACCATTGCTCAGACTTGACTAATTTATAAGAAGTCCAAAAAGTCTGTGATCAGGTAGAATGGGAACACCCAAAGTGCCTTGTAGCTGAAGATCTGCCTGATTATTTGAGATTATCTAGTCATTTGCTCGAAGGGCTGAGTGCGAGCGCTCGATGAAGCCATTGTATTGCAACTTGATATTGCTATGTCCCAGACAGTAGCGAGCCCCTGGTCAACAAAAACACTGGCGAGCCCGGCATCGTGACGAAGACCTCGGTCGGGACGGTGTATCGCAAAGTTCAAGCCACCGCAATTGGTATCCAATTCCAAAATGGGAAAGTGAGATCCGAAAATGATTCCACATAGTCGAATATGGTTGACTTGTCCTCTGATTTCAATGGCTATACACATGCCGAGCTGAACAAAATCACAGAGACGGAAGTTGCATGAGCTAGCTGAAGGCAGCACGTTGAATTGAGCCAGTCAGCAGCGTCATGATCCAATGAAGGAGCGCTCGCGTTCAAGCCAATCATTTAAGCGAGTAAACTCAACGATGATTTGAGATGACTACGCCGCAGCTTGGGCAGCTTACACCCAATGACTGGCTCTGCGCACAGCCTCGAGACAAGCCACGATTTGGATTCGAGGGATCCAAAAGAAGTCATACTCCCCGCAGCCAAATTCAAATCATCTACGAATTCAAACAAAAGCTTGCAATAACCTCACGGTGTACTTCGAAGTCGGGAGAATGAAGTAATCTACTTCAAAAACCATTGCGAGGAGAAATTGCAGCAGGATGATTTCTTACCCACGAGAACACGAGAGAACTCGGTGTAAGAACGGGCGTTGCAGGAATTATTTTCAGTGCTATTGCATCTCCCTGAGACCACTCAGCAGTATTTCGGGTCCAACGAGTTCGCGACCCCGATCCTCGGCAGCAATATTCGAACAACTATATTTATAACGGGGAAACTCGAATCGCTTCAGACTATCTATTACTCCAACCAATGTTTCAAAAGAAAAGTTCTCAAAATGTACAGCATGTGCCTACCTTCAGATTCTGCTTCCCTCATCACGACTCAACTTATCCAGCAGCCCTCGAATCTCACCAGCCACCAACCTCGGATCGTCCTTGTGTATGAGATGCCCGCATCCCTTCGCGACAATCAAGACCGTCCTAATCTGCGGTTTCGTGAGTCGCGTCAGACCTTCATGGTACTCTCTCCAAAACGGTTCTCCGTAAGCCTCCGACACATTCTCCGGAATTCCAAGAAGCTATCATGTTAGCAAGAGCCGGTTCCCAAAAAGAGAAAAGAAAGTCCTCACTTTTGCCCATTGCTTTGTGTTCAATACAGGATCGTGTTGAATGACAGTCACGTATGGTGTCCTGGGTCCAGGTCCAACAAGTTGAGGCGCATCGGAATACGGCAGCAGCTGCGGAAGATTTCCCCTCCATAAACCTTCTTTGTTTGGAGATTCTGGGTGGTATACCCTTCCCAACCTGTTCCTCGCGAGTTCCAGATCTTGCACTGTGATACCATTGAGCAGATCTTCTTCCCTTAGCCCTGGCGCATGAGGATCAGGATAGATGGAAATCGTATCCGAACTTGCGAGCGTCGAGTCTAAGAAAAGATATCCGGTGACAGTCCTAGGCTGCTCTGCTGCATACAGTCTTGCAATGGCGACTCCTATTGATGAGGCGACGAAGACTATACCCAAGCTATCGATGTCCTCTCTGCCGATACCGAGCCGAGTCTTCCCCACATACTCGATCAGTTCCCTCAGATCATGGGCAGCATCTAAACAATCTCTCGCATGACCCTGTGGTCTCCCTAGAACGTCTTGATTCTTGCCAATCGTGGTGCCTTGTCCTGGTCTATCGTATGCGAGGAATGGTGTTGAATATGGCCGCCTTCGCGGCTTCAGAAGTGCGTCGATCGTCGGACACCAACTCGATTTTGGGTGATCTATACCATTTAGAAACACTATGAGGGTGTCTCGTGGCGAGGGCCGCTCGGGAGGTGGGAAGAACGAGCAGCTGATTCGAATCTGGGGATCTCGTTGGAGTGGAACGAAGAACTTCTCCATATCGACCAGCTTCCCCCTTGGATATGGAAAGAAATGGTCAAGAGGATGGAGTGGACATGAGAATCGTATCTTTAACTAGGTCTTGGTATGTTACACCAAGAAAAAGCAGCTGCGCTACAATAAATTGTCTTGGAAAGGTCGTAATAATACCAGTGGCGGCATCGAAGCATAAGTACCTGTACGTGACCTACCAATGTACGCCCGCCGAGCCGCGGGCTTATGAACGAGGTGTACAGAAAAGAGGATAGCCTATTCCGGAAAGTCGCAGCGGTGAGTCTCTCTGTCTCGAAACCCACTGATAAACTCAATTTTCGCTCAAGATTGACGTTTCCCGCCATTTGTACCACATTCGCAAACAGCGAAAACCCGCCCCATCGAGCATTTCGACAGCTAGACTTGTCGATACGACACCCAAAAACTCGTTTCAAAACCGTCAAAAGGAAACTCGACCAATGAGGATTGAATTGGAGGTGCAGATTTGGAGGTGAGATGACAAAAGTGCTGAATTGGCTTGTTCAATCTCACCGATATCCATCTAGATTGAGCGGTCAACACGGCTGATGCCAAGATCAGCTTACCCTTGAAAACGGACCCCAAGATCCGCTTAGTCAAGATTCTGAGTATACCAACGGCCCTGCATGGTTGGTTTGCCACGCGGCTGATTACACCACAGTCAATTTGTGGGGATCGTTGTTGTCCAGTCAAGTATTGGGCTGGTGATGTGCAGGGGAAGGGGGCGTCGCTTGTTTCTTTTGGCGGTGCTGTGGTTGACTATCTGTCTCATTTCTGGCTTCATGAACGCGAGACGTCGTGATTACAGCTGCAGATCGTGCATGTTGCTGACTGATAGGTCTTATGTTCCGATATACGAGAATGATGTGGCGTTGAGATGCCTCTGCTGACTTTTGTACTCGGTATTGGATGCCGGCACGTGACGACGGCATGATCCTCGGATTTCCTCGCTTGGGCTGAACGTAAACAACGACATCTGTTCAGGTGGCATTCCTTTTCCAAGATGATTCGACGTACGCGATTAAATGAAGGGAAGAGATTACGACAACGCCCAGCTGAAGGCAATGAAGAGTGTTTTGAATTGATGGCTCTTTTGCCCTCATTTACAGTGATTAGTATGAGGAGCAAAAGAATAAGTCCGCTTTCTTGAGAAACGAGACAAGAGGTACGACACATAGAAGATCGGGGCACCAGAAAAAGTCGAAAAAAATAATTCAAGTCTCAAGCCAGTCTCGCACAACATTAGTTTTCAATTAGGGAATGGGAATACTTACGATTACGCGCGGAGCGAACTTATCATTCCACACTTCCTCATAACAACTGCCGGTCCAATCTTAGAGTAGGCCCATGCCCGATTCCTGGTGGGGGAGAACCACCGTGGATAAGATCTTCGCATTTGTTAATCGGAGACCTACTCCAACCTCGCCAAGTGCCCCCGGTCTGGTGGATGAGTAGGGTTGTGAAAGCCTGTCTTCGGAACAAGTTCCTAAACATGCTGCAAACTGGTTAGCTATCCCTGAATGCGGCGACTTACACGAACGGGCCCCTGGTTTTTGAGGCCAAAGTACATTGAAGCACAACCACCTCGGATTTGCGGTCTCTGGTGTGGGGCCATCCCGTTTTTTTGGTTTGGAATTCCGTGTGTGTTCAGAACTGCAAAGTCATGTTAGTGAGTGTTCGTCACAACAAGAATGTTGAACGAGACTGGCTTGACTTGCGCGACCAAGGCGAGATATGATGTCAGAAAACATGCTTTTTTCGCTACATGTCGTCGCTGCAAATTTCCGGAGAAAACGTGTGTGTTTTAGTGGGGTTAAGCGAGGCGGAAAACTGAAGTCAACACCTATCCGGCCCACCAAACGCTACCGCTGATGTGCTGTGGCTTCCATTGTGCCAGAGGGAAGATCTGTCTATTCTTTTCCATCCATTGCGCGCCTTCATATTTATTTTCCTTCATGGAAGAGCTAGTTCCAGAGCTGGAGCGTGCGCGGGTGCGCTCAACTTGCTTTGTTTACTTACGCATCACTTGTCAACACTGCCTCATCGCTGGTCATCAGAAGTATCATAACATCAACACGGCTTACAGTCATAACAAACTTGAGTATTTTAAGATTTTCATCCCCTGAAGCGGGTCAAGTCTATCTGCAGTCGCGTCTCCGTCATGCTAGATTGTTTGTCAACATCCACCTCATCTCGCAAGCTGTGCTGTGACGATGCAGCTGGCCTCACATCAAGCGTCTCAAAGCTCAGTCGGAAGTGTAAATTTGCGCCACCCATAAATCAGAATGGATCCACAACTCCATTTCTGGGCATGCCGTATTCATGGATGCCAATGAGCACCCGCCAACCAGGTGCGAGGGGCGACACAATGCAATTTCTATCTAAGGAAAATTCCAATTCTAGATATCCGATCAACTCAACCGCACCTAGATTTCACCCTATTGAATTATGATCGATGTCCTTTCTTGCAGACAGTGGCGCTGTGGTCCCAATACCATCTGCTTCCACCCACAACGCCGAGTCTAGTCTCGGCATACCCGAGCATACCTAATCATACCAAAAGACCCCTTCAAACCAAGTGCCATCGCCAATTCATCCAGAACCACATATCTTTACACCTTTTCCCTTTCTACTCTACCCTCAGAATACTCATACCAACAGCCTCAAAATCCATCTTCGTGCCATCTACATATCTCGCCTTCGTTCTACATCCTTCCAACAGGTAATTCCTGCCTCTCAACACCCAACTCCCAGCTCCCGATCCATTCCCTACAACTACTTATACTATTTTCAAACCAATCATCACACAGTATCGACTAGTCATTAACGTATCGATGGCGCTACCAGCAGGCCACAGGGCCACCCAGCTTAGATACTTCACGGCAGAGTGGATCCAGGAGGATGGGAAGGCATCTGGGTTATGGCGGGAGAAACACATCAATTTATCTCACAAATGGGAATGACCAGGACGATACAACGAACGTGTTTATGTTCTCAATGTGGAAAGGATTGCATTAGAATGGGTATTATCATTGCTTTCTCCGAGCCGTCTGTTTGTTTCCGGCTCTGAGCAGGATCCAAAACGTGCTGCACTCATGTAATACAAACATTCATGCAGGCCATTGCAGCGTTGCCTGTGCTTCAGAAAATCCAGACGCTCGTAAAAAATTCTTCGACCGTCGTGCTGCATGCGACGCCATGAGTGAGTTGGAAATGACCATCAGCGCAGCAATCCGACCACCCATGAATCAATCCTCCTATAAAGCATCACCCATATCCATGTCCATGCACCTAGTAACGCCGGGGTGTATGCAGATGCATCTTTCTCTCGTGTTCGTTTCGTTCGTCCGCTGTCGAGAGAGACGGTGGAGTCATCGTGTCATCATGTTAGTAGCCAGGAGACCACGCAACTGAGTAATTATACTAAGGCCAATAGAAAGGCGGGAAAGAATGTGGTGTTCTGCGGACTTGGTTCGGTGGGAAGTAGCCTAGGAGTGGCGTAAAATTATGCTTCCGCGAGCTCAGTGGCCCAGATGTGCTGTCCTTAACCTGGCTGCGAAGGGTGGAAGACCGCCCTATCTCATCCCATCATGCTCGCTTCCTCATCATCTTCTTCCAAAAGCTCGATAGCTTCCTTGATCTGCTGGCTTGCCTATTATATCCGTTAGCGTAAATACAAAGCAAGGGAGAGGTACAGCTCAGCCATACCTTTGGATCCAAGTTCAGCGCGACAGTAAAGTGATGTACAGCATCTTGTCGTTGCTTGAGCTTCTTGTACAATTGTCCAAGGAGGAAATGGACCATAGCCTCGTCAGGTGCCAAATTCTTCAAAATCGTGAGCTCCTCAAGGGCGTATTGCAGCTCGTTGATTGCCATCAAAGTCCGAGCCTTCTTGAATCTTGTCAAAGCCGAGCGAGGAGCCAGTTCAGTGGCCTTGGTGAAATATGAGAGGGCCGGTCGAAGTTGCTTCTGCTTCTCGAGTACAGTGCCGATACAACAGATCAAGACGGCGTTGGTAGGGTTGATATTCGAGGCAGTCTTGAAGTGATTGATTGCCTTGTCGTAGCTCCCAAGCTTCTCATAGACACGACCAACACCGTACCATGCGTTGTAATGTCGCTTGTCGGCTGCCATACCAGCACGATATGATACCAGCGCCTTATCATATTCTTCATTCGCGACGTGTTCATGGCCCTGAAGAGTGAAAGCGTACGCAAACTTCGGATTCAACTGAGTGGCACGTTTGAAGCAACGAAGGGCTGACTCATGATCTCTGGCAAGGGACCACGAATTGCCGAGTGCACACCAAGCCTGAGGTGATTGCCATGTCGCATCGATCAGTTCATGCGCTAGGAACGCAAGGTCTGTCTCGCGCTTCAGATGCCAAAGGATCGTGGAGAAGATCTCCATATCTTCAAACCTCGTGGGCGCAACTTGACGAATCCGCTTGTAGTATTTCTCGGCTTCCGCATATGCCGCTTGCTCATAAAATGCGCGTCCCATTTGAGCCAAGACCCATGGAGTCTCTTGTTGGCTTCGCGGTAAAGAGCCGAATATTTGCAGCGCATCTGTGCATTGGAACCTTGAAAGGGCGAAGTACCCACTGCCGAACTTCTTAAAAAGCTCTAGCAGGAATCGCAGAGCCTCTTCCTGCCTTGAAGGTTCTGGTTCTGAAGGAAGAGAGGATTTCTGAGACGGAATGTTGGCAACAGTTCCTATCCACGATCGTGAATGTGTGTCCTTGTGGTCAACGTCCATTGTATCTTCAACTGGTTTTCGATTCCCACTGACTTGACGGCCCACCGTCGATGTGCTTGAACTTGGTCGCATGATCTTAGATATCGGCGGCCGGGCTTTCTTCAGTTCTCTCCCTGGAGCCGGACCAATATTTGGAACATTGCTTGATGACTTCGTACTGGTCGGACGTATCTGGTTGAATAACCTAACACTCCTCCTCTGTGGTGCACCGGGATCTTCTGAGGTCTGCCGGGGAACCACTTGCCCAGACACTGTGCGTTTACGCTCTCCAGCCGGAGGTGCCAAATTATTACTCCGCAAAGCCTGTGTAGCGGCCGACTCTTCTATTGGTTCCGGCTGTCTCTGCACCCGTTTCGTGGAAACCGCTCGACTCATCTTGGGTGCATCCATGCTGAAGTCCATTCCAAGCCCAGGTATTGTACGTGTTTTCCGTATTGGTGCTGGTGGAGCTTCCCCTGCATATGAAGATAAACCAGGATCTCGTCGATTTTGAACAGCGGAGACATCGATCGAAGCACTTGGTCCCGTCGGTGTTTCCATAGCTTCGGGTCCAATACCTCCGCCTCCGGCCGCTGGAAGGTTAGTCAGACTTGGATTGCTTTCATTCAACTTCTGCGAGATACCCAGAGTACCAAAAAGTCCCCCGCCATAACCTCTCGAAGGGACATTATTGAAGGGATCTGCCACATCGCTCACAACAGATGCTGGACGTGGACCTGGTCGAACCCGCTCGTGATCGTTCCTATGGAGGGAGTGATCCTTTGGTTGCAAATCTGATTGCTCCTGGATCCCAACCTTGAGAGCCGCCTCCATCTCGGGATTCATCTTGAAAATGTTGGGCACGTTGATCCTGGTGCCAGTTTCGCAAAGACTTGTGAAGGCATCCCACATAAATGGATTCAGCTTCAAAGACCCCTCAAAGCAGCTGATAGCTTTGTGCATATTATCGTACCCGTGGTATAACTTCCCCAGCAAGCAGTACATCGCGGCGGCATCTGGCAGAGGCTGCCTCGAGGATGCCGTGTGCTTTCCAAAACTATTCTTTCCTCCCCACAGTGCTTTGCTCTTTTCCAAAGCAGTTATGCCATCCTTGTATCTTTCCAAAGCTAGGCATGCCTGAGCAAAAATGTATGCACAACCTAGGTTCGCCCCTCTCGACCCCGCGGATTTCGAGAACTCGTAGGCTGAGGCATAATCTCCAAGACGATAATGGCAGATAGATATCAAGTATTGTGACTCCGCGGCTCGGTGATCGTAGGCTACCAGTCGTTCGGCGTAGAACAGGGCGTTTGTTAGGAGGTTATTATCGATGTTGTAGTAGATGAGCTGCCGCAGCTGGCTCGCGACGCAGGTTGTTGATGGTGCCATGATAGCAATCTGCGAAGGAGAGAGTTGTGAAGAACGACTATGGAGCTGATTATAATGGTCTAGCCATGTAGTCGGCAGCGTTGTTGAGTCGGCGCCTGCAAAGTCTTCGATCTCGAGGTCGGTCTCCCGTCCAAGCGCTGCAGCTGTAGCTGCCTCCTCGCTCCTTCCACGCCGTTGGAAGCTGGATTATGGTTTCGGTTGATGCAAATATGCGAGCAGTCGCTATTGCTCTGCGGCGGACATTACAATTAGGTGTAGTTTGTTTGTATTGGGAACGACGCGGTTGGTGACAACAAGAGCTTTGGGTTCGTGGCGTGTCGTGCTTCCGAGAATAACAAAGGTCGGCGGCAAGGTTTGGGGCCGGTTAACGAGAGTGAGAATGAAGGGGTGCTTGACTCCATGCAAGAATAAATCCAATGGAAAGGGATCCGCGCGTAGTAGCTGTAGAGGTCGCCGGCGCGGGTAGCGATGGGGCGGCAGGTTCGTGATATTGAAGAGGTTGGCTATATCAACAACAAGGCCTGTTCATATCGATGCGGCTCGCGATGGATGTTATGGTTCACCTGCAAGCGGCGGGTAGAATATGATTGGCTGAGCGCGGGTTTTGGCGTAGCAACAATCGCTGGCAAGGCTGAGTCAGCACGCCAGACGAGCCTCGTCCTCAAATCTCACGTCGACCTCAAAATGCTCAACCATCAACTTTATATAGATACTGCAAAATAACAATTATACCGTATCCGCCACTTGTTGTATTGTGATGTGCTGATTCAGTCGTTCTCGGAAATGCTAGACCGTGGGAGGCCAAGTTTTCCATCTCCGCAAATCCAGTCCAATAATCAGCGACGGCAAAATTGATCCTGGAAACCGACTTATGATGGGAAACTTTCAAGGTCTTCCCTGTCTTCTAAGATTCTAGATTTAGACTTTCTCCTTCGAACTTATGCCGAAGTATTGATGACTGCGAATTAGTCTATTACCTTTTCCTTGGTACCTGCAGAGATCTGTTCCCACGCATCCTACCAGAGGAAGCAAGATCAACAACCTTCCAGGGATTTTAACTTCCGCCATCAATTGTCTCCTTCCTCTCCCCCTCCCCAGTCCAAAACTCCAGATCCTCTTTGCTCGCTCCCCTCACAAGAACATGTACATGTTCCAACGCCCTCACACTCTGCAAACTGACCCAGTTCTTAAACCAGACTACGCTCTCGCTTCCCTTCCCTCCGTCCCCACCACCCATCCTCTCCCCAAAGGTCTTTCCCACGAACTCCTCAAGAATTCTCCTACTCTCCGCCGTAACATCACCATTTTTCTCATCGACAGCAATAGGCGTCTTGCTCCATACAACGATGTGCGTGATATCAGGCGTAAGACCGTATGGCCAGTCATTGAGGAGGATCTTGTAATCGGATGGTGAGTCGAAGGGAGTGAGTGAGACAGGTTTGAAAGGTGGCTTGCCCCAAGATTGAGGAAGACGATGTTGTAGGATGTAGTTGGTCATGGATCCATATTGAGCTTTGGTTGCGCTTGTCCAAGCCATGTAGCGGCGGAGGTCGGAGGGCTTGCGTTTCAAGGTTTCCAATTTATTCGTTGCTTTGAAATGTTAGGTCAATAATATACGGTCAGAGAAAGTATGTAGAGCCCTCATACGTCACGAAAGAAGGAAGAAGGAGGAAAGAGTATCGAAACTCATCACGTGGATGTTTTCCAAGAATGAGCTCAATTTGAGGGCATTCTCAGATGCTCACAAGCAGCAACAGTGTCTCAATATCACACTAAACATGCCTAAATTGTACACAGGGCGAGAATATAAATCAAGGACGGAGATCCCACTCACCAATAATCTCCTTCAACTCTTCCCAGTCATGCATATGAAACTCCTCGTCAGTTTGCGACAAAACCCACTTGTCAACCTCTGTCAATGGAAAAGGATGATCCTCTTCCCCAACTGCTTTCTTGACGCTCCCTTGGCTCTCCGCGTTGTCCCCCATTTTTGTTCGTCTTGTTTGTGGTGCTGAGCTGTGACACAACACAAAATTCTACGTTGTCAGCTTCTCGCCAACCAAAGCTTGTTGATGTCAAGACGTAGAAGATCTAATCTAATCAGATGGATATCCCTGTTTGGGGAAAGAATTGCCGAATTTGGAGATTTGGGGAAAGGGAGTCCTGGGGTTAAAAGGAGGAATCGGATTCAAGTCGTATCCTCGGTGCTGACTAAAGATGAAAAAGGATCTCCCGCAGTCTGATAATTGCTGATCCTGGAAATCATCACGTCAACATCGTCGTGGTCGTGGTTCTGGGTAGGTTCACTTATGCCAGCACTAGGTATTCATTGGGATTAGCGTTACTTCTCATTCCACAAACATCGATTCAGCACAAAGTCATAAGATACAAGTCTAGCAGCGACAGAACCTCTTCCTGTGCCTCAAAATGTAAAATTGCAAAGTCTGTTGGAGGTTGCGTACCAATTCCGACCAAGAGTTGAGACCTGGGGTTGATTCCGAGACAACCCCGGTCAGGATAACCGAGCGTTTTTGGGAAACTTTCTGCCAGCCGCTCCCTTTGCCGGAGCAAGCCCACCTCCATTCTCGTCGTCCCCGGAATATACTCTTCTCTGCTCCCACCAGCAATTGACCGCCGGGATCTTTCCGCGACAAGGAGGAGGACTATTCACCATAACATCAGTCCCTGTCCAACCCCTCACTTTCGTCCTACGACCTCTCCGATCGACGAAGACCGCGCCCCAACAAAATATCTCACCGTCATCTGGAGCTCCGAGAAAGTCAACATGGCCGAATTCTTCTCGAAGCAGAATGTCAATGGGATCATTATCCCCTCCAGCTTGCTGGTTGTTGGAACCTTGATCGTGAAGAAGGAATGGGCACCATGGGCTTGTCTCCTGGCTGCTATTATGTCGGGCTGGAAATTATTCAGTACAAGTACGTCTTGCATTTCGCTCGCAGACTCCCACCACATCTGCCAGGCCGACACTAACATACATATCAGGAGCCAAGCCCGTATTGAAGCCAACTGAGTTCCAGGACTTCGAATTGACCGAGAAGACCATCATCTCGCACAATGTCGCGATGTACGTCCAGCTAGCTACCCCTCCTTCCCCAACACAGAATACACAGCTAACAGAGAAACACAGCTACCGATTCAAGCTCCCTACCGAAACCTCTATCCTCGGCCTCCCGATCGGCCAGCACATCTCCATCTCCGCGAACATCAAGCAAGCAGATGGCACCTCGAAGGAGATCGTGCGATCCTACACCCCCATCTCAGGCGACCACCAACCTGGCTTCTTCGACCTCCTGATCAAGTCCTACCCAACAGGCAACATCTCCAAATACATGGCATCTCTCGTCGTTGGGCAGACAATCAAGGTTCGCGGCCCAAAGGGCGCCATGGTCTACACACCGAACATGGTTCGTGCGTTCGCCATGATCGCAGGAGGAACTGGCATCACACCCATGCTGCAGATCATCCGCGCTGTCATCCGTGGACGTCCCACTGGTGATGTCACGAAGATCGATTTGATCTTTGCGAATGTGAACCAGGAGGATATTCTGCTCAAGGAGGATCTGGATCACCTGGCTTCTAAGGATGAGAACTTCAATGTTTACTATGTGTTGAATAACCCACCCGAGAAGTGGGATGGTGGTGTTGGTTTCGTTACTCCTGAGATGATGACCGTAAGTCCTCTTTTTCTACCTCGTCTTTCCTTCCCTTGAGCCCCGTTGGTTCTGGGACCTTTGAACTAATGTCGCATAGAAATGGCTACCAAAGCCCGCATCCGACGTCAAGCTCCTCCTCTGCGGTCCTCCACCTATGATCAGCGCAATGAAGAAGAACGCCGAGGGGCTGGGATTCGCAAAGGCTCGCCCAGTAGCGAAGTTAGAGGATCAGGTGTTCGCATTCTAAGTGTGGACAGAGGCAGAGATGGGACAAGCGGGAGTGGTATTGGCGGGCAAAATGGTGTTTATATGGCGAATCATAGTAGTGCAGGCTGTCACAGCATGGGCTGACATAGATGGGAAGTTGAGAAGGTAAGCCGGAATTCGATACCAAAAAGAATAGAGCAAGTGCACATTTTGGGAATTCAGATGTGGGAGTTTGACATTTTGGTTCTGCTGATGTTGAATCTCACACTTTGATATTAGATTTCTCCTGGCAAGTGCCAGAATTCTCAGGATCTTCGTATTCGATGGTCGCATTCGCTTGTACGTCCTTTTTATCCAGTTATTATCTTCGCATCATTCAATTTTGATCTTGATATCATTTACGTTCCATCTGGACGCCTTTATGCTTGGATTCCGTCTTAACAAGGCAGTCAATGGCCATTCTATATCGAGACTTAGTCAGCTTGACCATAGCAGCTGAGTTAAAATGGGGCGAACACTCACAGGCTCGTTATTGTATTGACTTGTATTTGTGAAGGTCGAAGCGAGGACTCCTGATCTTTGCTGAATTGACCTTTGTGATTTGCTGTTGCGTAACCGAGCTTTCTGCTCGTTCAACCAGTTCATCTCTTCAGGGGATAAAGGCGCAAGAATGGCATTGTGTACCAAGCACCGGCGCTCAGGGAAACCAAGAGTGCGATTTTGAATACAGGATATAAGCGCCGCATAGCAATTATGAACTTGTAACGGCCCCAATTGTCTCTTGGTTGAACATTATCTTCGGCTTTTGTCTGGTTGTTCTTTGCCGACTCATTTGCCGGTGTCGTAGTGAGATGGTCGTCCTTTTGGAGCTGCGGCAGCTCTTCTGAAGCGCTATTTTCGCTCGATGGTGATCCCGAGGCGTTCGTGCTGCATTTTACAAGATGAGGGGGCTTTGAGGCACTATTTGTTCGTGCTGCTGGGAATAGATTTTTGTTTCGAGTTTGCCTCATCCATTTTTCTGCTGCGGCTCGAATTAGATCCTTATTCTTGAGAGCTATCCATACTATGCTGCGTGCACCAATGTTTTGAGCCACCATATCTCGCTTGAGACGCCTTGCAAGATTTTCAATTTCTTCTGCATCGGGAGGGTTTGGAAAAAAGAAGCGCAGGTCCAGAGAGTTCTGCCGCAGATCCATAGTGTGGTTCGGCGGTGGTGAGACTGGGGTCTCAGCATCTGATCCAAAGGGTAGGGGCGCAAGTATTAGTCGCTGGTCGCATGGATCGTACCGCTCGAGTAAGGGTACGAATTGTCCCTTGGGGAAGCTCGGCGCTCCGTTCATTATTCTTGTCTGTAGCTCTGAGACTGTGAATCTCTCGCGCTCCTCCACCAATTTCTTCAATGCCCATATCAAGGCCGAGGTAAAAGAATCTTCTCCGGGGAAGTTCGTGACCTCTCCTCTTCCACATGCTGCCAGAGTTTCGTAGCTCCTAGTTTGATAGTACGATCGGACGTTGTGGGTTAGGAGATTTCCAGCATAGCAGCAGTCAAAAATGAGCAGTACGTCAGCGTCTGCATCCCTGATGATGTGCTCTGATTCATGCCACGGGACCGCATTCTCAAGGGAATGTTTCTTGCCTGGCAATCGTCTTCTGTCGAGTATCAGCATCTCAAATTGTCAGTAATGCTGCCAGAGGAATGCTTCTCACCCAGCCAAGGTAAGTTCGCCTGGCTTTCCGGGAATACCATGGCCTGCGTAATACACTATGAGTAAAGACGACTCGCCTTCGTATTTATGGACGAAATCTACGAGGTGTTTGGCCAGTTGAATTCCGGGTCGCTTGCCCTCCACAATCTCTTTCTTCTCCACCTCGTAATGGAAAAGGTTTCGCCAAACGTCTTCCAAAGCATTGACTTCGTCTTTTGCTTTGAGGTCATCGAGCGTCTCCGTCCAGGATATCAGGAGTACGGCCACACGTCGATGGGGCCTGCCAGCAACACTATAGTCTTTCATTATGTTGTCCCAGACACAGCGTAAATTGGCATCCTGGGCTTTTGCTTGCTCCTCCCGTGACGGTAGTACTCCAGTTTCACCTTCCTCGATCATGTCCTCCTCGATGAACTCATCCTCAATCATCTCTTCCTCGACAGTGGCCATCGGAGCACGTCGTGGTGATCTTCGTGGTGATGCATTCGAAGCATTGCTCCGCGATGGTCTTGACAGAAGGGATGGCTTTCCGTTAAGCTCCTCGTGATCGGTGGTATTCATGGCCAAGGCGTCCTGGCTGGGCACTTGCGGTCCCATCTTGTGAGACGCCAAAGCTTTGCAATATTGTGAAGAGATTTGACAGTGGTCAAGATATAGGTGGGCCCTGTGGCCTTAATAGTGGGTTACTCCCGCATGTCTAGTTGCCGGACTCGCTGAGCCTCCTTCTAGAAGGGCTGCGAGGCGAACCGACAATCAGCCTTGAGAAATGCGCAGCAAATAACATAGCAGAAGTCTCGGTGAGAGGCGTGGCGTCGTTCTCTCTGCAACAGGAAGTGTGATACGGGAAGAACGCCAGCACCGGGCAAGCGCTAAGCCTTGTCTCACTTACAGCTGGCAAGAATGCCTTACATGTTTTGAGCATTTTCGAACACAGCCTTTCTATCACTGTCTGCATAAGAATATGGGCAAATCACAACAAAGCTTCAAATGTGGCGCACGTTGTATTGAGATGAAGCCGCGAAGGGAAGGGGAGAGTTCAGTAAGCAGCAGAATCGTGTACCACCCATCGATCATGCTGTATCTCTGGAACCGCCTCGACGATTGGGCTTCCTCTACTGCAAAGAATCGATCGACTTGACTCGGCGGAAATGATGAATGCATCAACCTTGATCCTCGTATGCCGTACTGTGGTGATCTTCGGCCCCTGCTCAGACTTCCTTGGTTGCTGAGATTTGGCCGACATTTCCAACGAACACTACTAGAACGGCGCAATATCTGTATATTCTCTTTAGATTTCTTCTAATGATCATCACATTGGAGACTCACGCAGCAGACGCGGCTAGTACTTCATGGCGCTTGGCCCTCGTGAAGAGCGTCAACTCGGCAGAGAAAATCAGTGTGGATACCAAAAGCACCGCAATAATTATTGCTATGGCCTGGCCCGAATGTACGTCTCTTGTTAGATTCCAGAGGATGTAGACGGGGACTATCAATAGTACCAAGATCATTGCCGTGATGACGAGCGAAACAACACTATCGATTCTCCTTCTGCTATAGAGAATGATCCCCGAGAGTTTTGGATCGGTCTTCTCGCACAGGTCCTTTGCAAGTCAGCAGTGCTTCACTGATCTGTCACTATTGGCCCTTACTGCTGAGCAAAATAGGTGCTATGTCTAGGGATTAGTCACTCGGTCTCTTTGTGATATCTTGGAGAGGACGAACCCGGACGATTCTACACGAACACTTTTGCAGTATTTTCTCAACCACAGCATCTAGCCACGCATTCTCACGTCCCGGCTTTAGTGTTACCAGATCCTCTCGATAGTATATATAGCTCTCGGAGTTGCAGACAGGTGCTTCCTCGTCAAAGTAAGATTTGACACTGGAATAGTCTCGGCTTGATGGTCGGTGGTAGGTCGCCAGATCTCGCGCAGCGTTCAGAAGTTGCACTATCGGTTTTAGTTCTGTGCATGCCAGGGAAGATCGACGGTTACCATAGTCCTTGAATTTATCTCCGATCTCCACGAGAAGCCTTTTCCGACGACCTGTATTGGCATCGTCCTTCTCGCGAGACTTTAAAAGAGTGGGATCCTTCTTGTAGTCCACCTTGTCCATCCTATCGAGATCATTTTCTAGCTCTCTCAATTCATCTTGCTTATCTAGAAGTAGCCGGCTCTGTAGAAAGCCAAATCTTCGATACAGCATGAAGTTTTCGTCGCTGTCGAGGAGTGCTGCTAACCTTGGGTACCCCTCTGGACATTGCTCCACTGTGTTAAAAGTCAGCTGTCTGCTTGCAAATCCACCACCTTTTGTAACAGGCTTCTTACAGGTCCGCACTATTGCTTTTCGCTGGGGAATTGTTGTTTGGTTTGAAGGCATAATGGCTTTTCGAACTAATGCGAAGATGTTGTTTGGTCTTCGGAAACAAGGCCTATAAGTATCCAATTCTGCGATAACTATAGCCTGAGTGTCAATTGAGCAGGAAGATGCTTTACTCTGTTTCATTATAATACCTACCAGTTCGGGTTTGATCTTGGTTATCGATCCCTGACGGTGCCACTGTTTCGCTGGACTTTGGGCTGTTGGGCTCGACCAACTTTCCATCCACCAGGGTCTTCCATGACTGCCCTCTCTCCATGCGGTCGACATCTTCTCTAAAGTCAGGCATTAATGAATATCTGAAAATTGCTCTCAATTGATGAAATGGAGATTTATCAGTTGAGAGAAGCCCAAATCGTGTTGAGCATCGTCCTGCATCGCAGGGACTTCTTTCCACTCAAATGCAATGAGAGCAAGGCTGGCCTATCACTGTCCATTCGAAGTAGTGCAAGGGCTTTCATTATGATTGCAGAGAACATGACTGGATTGGCTGCGTAAGTCCCGCAAGAAGACCTCCAAACGCCTAGCTGCATAACAGGTCTCACAACGCCCGGCTTGCCAGCCCGAAAAGCGTCAGGCTCCACTACTTCTTAGCACGATGCAAATCTCCCTCTCCAACCAGATTGCCGTTGTCGTAGAGCTTTCCGTCGGTCTGCCTGACTTGGTACTGCCACACCTGATTCGCCTGACTCCACATGCCATCGGTGACGATGTTGACTTTGAACGAGCCTTCTTCACCGTCGACGGTCAACCACACGAAGTCGCCTTTCTGATAGACGGGATCAGGCTATCGCTTGTTAGATAGTTCTAAGCTCCGACAATTCATTCATGCAGACTATCATACCAATTTGTTTCTGTTCTTGATAGGGAGTTTGAATGATCTCGTTCGAGGCTCGAGCGATGGTTTCTATAATATGTCAGAATGGAGTCAACACCAGCGATGCGACCTCGTGACAAACATTTCCATCTTGAACGGAGCTTTGTGGGTTTTCAAGTACAGTGGAATCCTTGGTTGGAATGATGGATGAAAATTTCTCAAGTGAGGATGGCTTGTCGGCCGCGGCCAGGCCTTTCAGCTGCTGTTCCAGCTTTAAGTCTGCCTCGTCTGTGAAGAGTAGTGCCATGAAGAGAGGCAGATTTCTCTCAGTGAGCCAATAAATGGCGGGCGAGAACGCAGCGAGGTTCAAAATAGAGTAGAGCATGATCAAGATATGCCCTGTCTTGAACTCGCGAGTCCTGTCCGTCGATTTGGGTTACAATACTGTTGTGAAGCGTAGAAGTGTGCCTCACTGTTGCGATGGGTGATGCTCGAGAAACAAACGTTGCGGAAGAGAGGGGAACATCTCTCCTACCCAACTTCAACCTTTCCCCAGCCACTCAAGTAGTATTTGCTGGCAACTGTGGGTCTAGACTGACGAGACACCACTGATCCCTAGCAGAATAACCGATGCCTCGCGGGCTTTGATTCGCAAATCAAAGAGCCAGAACACGTGAAAGAGTGATGTCTGATGCGTCAGTAGCCGTAGAGCGGAGTGCCCAATGCTAGCGCATAACACTGCTCAGATGTGAGCCTGATGAGAAGCCTGGGATAGAAATACTACCTGCCTGTTAAGGCTCCCCATGGTCTCTAGTAAGAGGTGCTGGGCTGCTGCATAGATCAGGACGCCCAACTTTAAGCCTTGGGCTCACAGAAAATCTGATCCATCATGTACACGTTCTTGACTGCTTTTCCATTTCTTTTCATGCCAACTTTCCCCCCCTTATGGTCGGGCTTTGATCTAACTTGGGTACTTTCTAGTTTCTTCGAGAATCGTCCGCGAATGGCTTATAATTTGTTGCTTTTCAATTCTGCAAGAGCCTACATGCTGACAGTATGTAGTACTCACGATTCTATTTAGGCCAAGGTGTTCATATGTCCCGTTTCTGCTCCTGCACTGCCAGTGGATGCCGCCCATTCCAAACCTCAGCGTACACGAAATGCAAGCACGATCTCGAGGGTCTCTACGTCGAATATCGACTACGCGTAAAGTCCTTCCAAACTCTCTGCATGAAATACAATGAAATACAATGACACGACAATATTGGCAGCCTACGATGTCGGAAATGGGCTGTGTGTAGTCTGAGGAATGGAAATTACATACATCCTATCTTGGTCGTTCCCAGGAACAAGAACTGTATCCTATCGTGGGCTCCTTCAGCAGCAGAGATACAATGGAGCTTTACTGCTGTAGTTATAAGCTTGTTTTATTAATAAGCATTCTTTCATTTAGACTTCTTGCAAACAAGATTGCTGCACATGCTGTGTCTTCACAAAGTCGGCAATACTATCACACGGTCACAATATTTTACCATCTTGATAGCTCTTCTACCGACAAGGTCTATATAAACCCCGAAGATCATCGGCTATGGCAACTCCAAATCGTCCTGCAACTGGTCATGACATTCCACAGCCTTCCCTTCCAGGTGGCAGGGCCAATAAAGTGACGATAGCTCTGCATACACCACCAACTTTCCACCTACGCTATTCATATGTCCGTTTTCTCGCTTCCATAGAGGTCTTTGGCTACGGGATGTGAAGCAGCAGTCCCAGAATCTGGTTCTATCTGCTCGAGGTTACTCACGAACACTATAAGGACTGTGCAATATCCGCGAAGGGGTCGTTGATTTACAATGGCCACATGATTCGGAAAGAGATTATTCGCAAAACAAGAAGCAGTGTGCTGCTGTGGAAAGCATTTCAATTACTTCCTAAGTAGCAGTAGCGTTGTTGTTATGTTGGTCTGTTGTCAGCTCCCAGAGGATATGAACTGGGATGACTAGGAGTACGACGGCGATGAGCATTTTTACCCTAGGAAATGTCGAGTTTCAATTCTTGTCCTGTCTTGTAGCAACATGCCGAAAAGCAATTCTCTGTCTTCATATTCACGGTAGCAACTTATACAAGGTTTGTCGTTGAATCTATCATTCTACAAATTCAATACCTTTTCAGTTTGATAATTGACCGTGCTTGGCTGCAAAGCCTGCGAGCCAATGAAATAAGCAAACATGACTATCTAAGAACTCCTGAAGATCTTTGAATAACGTGAGGAGCGATACCTGTGAAACTACAAATAACCATCCATGAATCTTGATTCGTTCATACCGACTCAGCCGTGTCTCGAACGCATTCAGCTCCTTGCATCACCAGAGCTCTGCCCCGCGTTACCAATGAACACCACTAACACAGCACAGTAACTGTATAATATTAGCACGCAAAGATCAACTGTGAATGATGGTAGACTTACGCAGCAGCAGAAGCCAGCAACTCATGTCTTTTGACCGTTGTAAACTGGGATAGCGCCACTGTCAATGTGCAAGTGAACACCAGCAGCACAGCAACACTGATGGCTGTTGATGAATTTGTTTGCTTCTTCCGCGCCATATACCACAATGAGTATACTGGAGCAATGAAATGAATGATTATCATTGTCAAAATGACGCATAATTGGAATCTCTTCATACGACTCCGGCTCCAAATCACGACGCCACTTGCTGGATCCGACTTTTTGGCTTGGGCCTCGAAGACCAACAGGTCAGCGTATATGCCTATCTCTATCGATTTTCAACTCACCGATGTTGAGAATATGTACTGCACTGAATGTCAGCTAGATGTGGTACTGTCGTTCTATCGCAATCGGAATTCTTACTCGAAGGAGTGCGCTATTGTCATTCTTCCGCAGGATATTCCACAATTTTATACCAAGCCAAGACTCCCTTTCTCTTGTGTTCAAAGACAGTAGATCTTCTTGGTGACGTATGTAAGCCTCTTTTGGATCCATAAGCCTATTCGAGACGAAAAATCTAGACAGTTCTTCAAAGTCCTCCTGGCCGGGACTTTCGAAGCTCGTCAGCTCCCGCGACTTGCTCAGTAATGTCACTTCGTCTGCATCAGTGCGATCCACAGATGTGATGTTAGAAGACATACCATACTCGTTAAACTTGACCCCTAGTTGAGCTAGAACTTGCTTTGGTGACGAAACCGAGCATTGACTACTCCCTGTCAGGTTCAGAACCTCTGGACTGACGTTGTTGCCTCTTTCATCCAGTCTGTCAAGCTCGTATTCTAGTTGGCGCATCTCATCTTGTTTATTTAGTATAAGTCGTGACTGGATGTATGTGAAGCGGCGATAGATCATCAAATTTTCGTCGCTGGCAAGGAATGCTGAGAGGTGTGGATATCCTCTAGGGCAGTCGTGCACTTTTTGCCCCCATGACAAATCAGTCAATCCTGCTTCTGAGGTCTTTTCGATCGGTGGGTGTCTTACGGTTTCTGAAAATTGGTGAGTCCAAAGTAGAGGAGCTCCTTCGGCCGTCTTGTGTTCGCTGCTCAGCTTCGGCCTCATTCGACGAGGTGGTCTTTCCCTTGCTCCAGCCTCTCCAAGACAAGAGTGACTTCCTCTTCACTGCTGGACTAATGATTGGATCATCTGTACCGTGGTGAAACCCCTTTTCTCCTGATTTCAGTGAGTGGGGACCGTCAATGACTATTGCTTTGATTTCATCGGTCTCGAAATGAGTACCAATTTCCCCCTTTTCCATCAAGTCTTGCTGGTCTGTCATGGTTTACTTGGAAGCAAGTCAGCAGCACAACCGAGGATCGGCAAAAAGAAGAAGACGAAGAAGACAGAAGAGACATCGGCCTGAGGGGTGGGAGTATGTCTATTGTTATCTCAGAGAGGCACAGAGTAGATGTGGTTCCACAACAAGAAAGCATTATGGACACAGCTATTGAAAAAACTGTTCAAGTATCACAAGCTGCTCGAAGGACCATTCATTCCCTGGGATTAGCGAACACAGTTCGAGTCTCAGACCAGATTCCCCTCTGTTCATGCATGGTCCCGATGGTCTCTGGCGCGTGCTGCTCCGTGTATTACCTCGGAATTTATAAACACAGAAGTTAGGCTAGCGTTCTCCTCGACGAAATTCTTTGTTGCGGTTAGATGTCATCGTTCCCAAGGCTGACTTCGCTTCTACTGCGGTGCTGCATTCAGTTCGAGTACCTACTTCGGCGAGCACCAGGAACACGTTGAATCCCCATATTTCCATTCTTGGCCGATATGGACAGTCTTCCTTCACCATGTTTCATTCATATTAGTCACTTGCTCTTTGATACATACAGCTTGAAGTAAGGCGAGCCTGTTTCCTTCGGGAAGTGTTATACCGTCGAGTTAACAAAGATCCAAAAATTATTTAGAACGAGTTTTTCAGTGTAGTTCTGTACCACTTGTGGAAAGTCTAGTCCTGAAGTGAACATCGAGGGTCCAGTTACGCTAATGAAGTTTCGAAACACATTGATACATAGTAAAGTAAAACATTGAAAGTGCATTGCAGTCTATCTACTCGTGCTCACAAGCATTTCAAGATAGGTCATTCTCGCTAAGTTTGTTCGTCATCAGTTGCTTCTCGTGAACCAAATACTTTTCTTACTCTGACTGCAACCTTTTCCAAAAAGATCCATGAAAGTTGTGTATCTTCGCTCATGGTTGTATGTCATTTCGGGGCGTCGTATTTCTTGACAGAAGTTGCGTTATCCTTGAAGTTAGCTGATAGAAGTTAGTAGCATTAACTAAGTTTTGGATGTTTACCTACTGGGTTGTGAAGAGCTTTTCGTATCAGCACTGGGTGTGATACTGCTTTTGGGATCTTGGATATCTATAAAAGATGTCAGAGATATTTCTGGGATTCTGCGAGGGTCTGTAGCCTACTAGAACTCGACGAAGAATTCTTATCTTGGATGCTTGATTTGGAAGTTCTGTTATCCTTGAAAGAAGCGGCTGAGAAGAATCAGCAAGCGAGCGAGAAATGCTCTGCAATCTTCTACAACTTACTAGGCGGAATGTTGAAAGTGTTTAGTGCCTTACTGACCGATGTTCTGCCATCATTTTCTTTGCCTAAAATCCCTTAGTTCCCCTCATCAGAACTCGACATCGCAGTACTTACCAAATTGATATCCATTCCCGACATTTGTACCTTTTCTAGACCCGCTCATCTTGATTCGTAACTTTACTCAAAAGTGACATTTGGGAAGGATGTTTTGATGAGGAAGTTGATCTGAGGAATTGTGGATGGACCGCGCAGCGATATGATTCGACAGTCTTCGCGTTTCAACTTTACAAGGCGAGAAAAAAGTTGAAGGTCAGAAAGGCTGACCAGCAGCCGTATGACTTGGATCTTGTAAGGAAAATACCTCAAATGTGGAGGTTCTCTGAATGACTGAAGTTCTCCTGGATATCGCAAGCACAGGTGTTTCCAGGTCTAATTGCAACCACTTGGTCTCTGAAACAGAGATAATTCTGGAGAGAGCTCTATTTTCCATCGTTTTAAGAACTTTATAAATTCTATATGTCGAACTTAGAGACAATAACATGAGCTGGACCCAACATGAAACCAGTCACAGCAATTCAGTTCCAAGGTTCCGTACCGGTGACTTAGTTGGCCCGACGTGACGCTAGATCAGTTTGTCTCAGAAAAAGTGTTTATCACTCGTGATGATCAATGAATCATTTAAGCCATCTAGAGATGACCAAAGAGTATTTAAGTGTAGTGACTTAGGATACTTCTTCAAGTATAAGCAAGATGGAAGAAGTTCTTGATTCACTTCCCTTATGACTCTATAATGCGCTCATCAGCCAGGGACTGCATCCGAGATAAAGACATGCGATATTGTAGAGCCAAAACATTCCACATAGAGGAGACAAATACTCTAACCCTTAGAGTATCTCCCCCTCGAAGATGACCTTGATGCAGCACGAATTGTTGTCTAGTGCCAAGAGAATGGCGGGGTAAACAAAGGGGCTCGCTAAAGCATCATCAAGCCATTTGACGGGAACACTTGAAGGGTGAATCTTCTCTAGTTAAAGGAGACCCAAAAGCCAGGGATCAAAATGTGACAAATAACATTGTGACATTGACCAGATCTAATTGTGGAGGGTACTGCATTTACACATTGCAATATATATATATTCTGTTTTTGCGAATGTGAATGACCAGAACGCCTATTCTCTCCCTGCATTTTCCTGCATTGCCCACGATGAGATACTCACCACCACAGAGCTCGTGGCGAGTTTCTAAGGATAGTTTCAACGTGACTCGCATCATATATCTGGGTACTTGAAATTCCTTGAAACGCCTCCTTAAAGAAAGAAGAGACAAATTGAAGGTTCGCTCGCATCATGCTTCTGTGAGTATGACACAGGATAGTTTCCCGATGGAAAGTTGTCGTCCTTCACAGTACGAAGTACAGGAAGATTCGCACAGTCATTTTTCCTAGCCATACACCTGAGTGCTCTGAGGCGCTATGTATCTTGCGGCTCTTCATTTGCCACGGGACAAGAGATGGGTGGCTAGCAAAGAGCGGGGCAAGTGCTTCGGAATGGTACTGAAAATGATTATGACTTCTGGAGATATATGACTTAGAGCTAAATTGGCTGGACCAAAACAAACGTATTTGGTGGCCTACCACTCTTTCTTTGATTCAGTACAGCGACTGACCAAGGCTACGATAGATACTGTGTTTTCAGACCCAAAGTACTTTCGAGTTCAGAGGAGACTGAGTCAGCAGTATCTACCGAGCATATCTTACCACGAGCCATGGTAGCGTCAAAGTCTGTGTTTGGAGACGGTCTAGTAGTCGATACGTTCATATTATGCAGCTGTGTCTTTTCCAGAGCCGTATCAGCAAGAAATGACAAGCTTAACGGTTGTCATCTCGCTTCGTCTTGACACGAATTGCGCAAACACAAATTACCTAGGCATCAAACTATATGGAGACACTAGTGATATGGTCATCCCTGTTAGATCAAAGATGCTTAAATTCTGTCCAGTAGCATCATCATGTGAGGATGCGTATCATCAATCAATCAAGCCTGCCCTTGATCTTTAAAATTTTGCCACTGGTAGACGCTACCATATCCTACACACTTAATCGTATAGTACTTATTGAATAGTTTCCCTGACCGCTAAAAGTAAGAATTTCGTGTATCGTGAGTCGCTATTCGCCTAATCCTGTTCTTAGAATTTGGATAGAGTGCCAAGGCCAGACTCTCGCTTAAGGGAAAACAATGGAGGGGTAAACAGAGCTCAGCAAGATCTAGAAGGATCAGATACATGGTGCTGCTTCTTGCCTAGAGACTTATCACGCTAATGGCAATAGATATATGTCCTGGTAGGTAAACAAAGTCATGGCAGTAGCTATTCAATTGAGATATCGAGTTCGTATATTTTTCCTACCCCGATCCTCCAGAGTGCTAGCTCCAGCCGTCAAGGTTTCGCGTGATGACCAAGCCTCATGTGTTGCGTATTCATATCTCCGAATGGTACAGCAACGTCCACAGAAGTGTAGTCAGACATTTTAATGTAGTATTCCTGCATCTCTTTACTGACACTGATGACTTCGCCGTGGCCTAACCACTTCATGTTGTACCATACATCGTGACACTGTCGCCGACTATGAAATTGTCGCTGGAGGCCGAAGGTCAATATTGGGGATATGTTGAATATAAGAGAGAGTGGGTGAAGATGGAGGATGTTGGGAAGTGTGCGCGGAACGCTGGACAGCAGCGACAGCAGCCACACCCAGCTCAACTCGAGGATGAGTTGGAGTACCAGGAGGAATATAGACATGTGGTGGTTGACAACGACTTTACCGGAGACTTTGAAGGCGACTTCGAGGATGACTTCGTTCTAGTTGATACGATGAAGCGCAGTACCTCCAAAAAAGAGAAGCCCAAAGTAGCAAAAGAGTAGTAGACTAGTCCGTCGCAGATCATCCTCTTCTAGCAAGTCGAAGAGAGAGACGAAGCAGCAGAAGATGGATCGAGGATCGAAAGAGGATGAGCACAGATCTTGCTTCGACCTCTCTTGATTCAGTAATGTTGCCTCACATCACTCGGTTATCTTCGCAGCATCCGTCTACGTTCTCCTCAATATACGATATTTCCGTGCTGCATATGTTGCGTTATCTGCCGGGATTCACATCGACAGCACCTCATCACACAGAATGGACAGCAGAGAATAAATAATTCTCGTCATAGTCTCCCGAACCGGAGGAAATTGTGCATGGCGAGGCTAGGACGGGGATGAACGTATTGGATCTTCCCAAAGAAGTCCTTCCCCTTCTTCTTTGAACGCAAAATGTACTCGTGGCAATACCAAAAATCAATTAAACTATACCACAGCCATGTTTCTCTCTTGATAGTGATACTGATAACCCCTTTCCTTTCTCGCAGATTTCCGTGACTTTTTACTCTCGCCCTTTGACCTTCTCATCTCAGGATGTTGTTCTTGTGACCAAGATGCCAAAATTCTGGCCCACTGAAATTCGGCAAGAATGTGTCAATTTATCCATTGAGCCCACGACTCTGCCAAACCCGAGTAATCCTCGTGTCTCCCAGCGCCTAGGCTTCGTTTGGACATCAGGTTCGTCAGCTCCATGTTTGAGTGGGCAATTTGATTGTAGTACTGTTTCGTTTCGTGCCTTGTTCACCCAAAGCATTGTTGACTGTATCGGCATAGTTGTACATAGGTACCTACCTAGGTGGGTGGAGATGAAGGTACGCGGGGAGATCAGGGACCTGTCGTATCGAGTGAACATCAAATTCATAGGCAAGAATTTATCTTTGGTAGTATTTGGGTATCGTATGTATGACTCCAAATTATGTATCATATCCATGTTACAGGATACGTGTCGAGCCAAGATCGTAGTCAAGCCTGAGCATGTGGTCCTGCCAATTGAGGTTGGAGCGGGAGGTTCAGTGGGAGCACGAAAACGACGGAAGCTGAACAAATACAGTACGTGAAGCAGTACTGTGAATTATGCTCAATTTCAAATGAAGTCAACTCAAACACGAATTCTCAGGAAACCGCTGAAGCCAGCAACTTTCAAGTGTTCTCTCCTTCCCTGGTTTGACAACAATTTAGCGAACCCCCTTTCTGCCCCTCAGTCACCCCGCAATTTCCTTGGCGGAAGTACACCACAGGTGGCTTCAGGGTCTCGATCATTTAATTTCAGGGCACCAGCTCCCTAAGCAGAGCCATGAATGTCGCTATCGCTGAAGTGAACCGTCTTCAAATTTGTCTGAGCAAGTCAGTACGATTCAAGCTTTGGAATCTGTTGTCAAGGTAGATCACAGACCATTATTTGAAAGAAATGAAATAAATCGAGTTGGCATAATAATTTAGCTTAGTGCAAGTCTATTCCGGTACTTCAATCGGAAAAAGAAGAACAATGAAAGTATTGCATGGACTGAGGAAACACATCAGATTCAAATAGATGAGAGATTCGGGTGCGATCTGAACTCGTGAAGGGAACTTGTCATAAGTTCGTAAATTTGCTTCGCATGATTGCAATGAACAGCTGAACAATTTCAAATCCCAAAAATTGCCATCCCCAACGGCCCAAGGTTTCCTCCATTTGCTGACCGAATGTAAACATAACTTCCAGTCTATTAGAGAAGCGGAGACATACTGTAAATTCATTTCTCTTTAGCACTCACAACTAAGCCGTAAGTCCCAATCAAGAGTCTTTCGCGTTGCCAATAAACACCACGAGGACAGCGCAGTAGCTGCAAAGTATGAGCAATATGCCCCGGGTTGATATCTGTAACTTACCCAGCAGCAGCAAGAACTTCATCATGCGATCTTGCCCTGGTGAGTTGCGACATAACATACCAGAACGTGCATGTAAATGCAAGTGCTAATCCTACGCTTGCTACAGTCTCGGTGCTGTTCTGTTTGTTGCGCACAATGTACCAGCAAGGTAAACCGGGCCTGCGAAGTGGGCCATGTTCAATGCTGCGATTATGCCTTTCTTAAGCCAGTCTACACGTTTTCTATCGTACAGTAGAACGCTCCTCGCGTCCGCATCCGACTTTTCCCTCAGCCCGAATGCCGCGTCAGTGACAACAAGTCGACACCAAGAGGGATTACAAAAGTACCGGGTACGAAAATAGGTACTTCACACTCAGAGTGAGTGGGCAAGTCTCTCGGATTTATGAGGCATAACTTACCCGCATGAGTCGGCAAAATCCTCTGGAAACCAACCACTCAACTAATGCATCAAGCCGAGAAGAAATTCTGTTGTTGAGGGTCAAGATGTCCTCCTCATGTCTTGTGTGGCACTCATCATCTTAACAACATTGCCATGGTTGATGAAGTCCCTCACTCTCTTAAAATCTCGATCTCGAGGGCTTGCGAAACTGGTCAAGCTTGAGCCGTGATCAATAAAAACAGGTTCAGCATATTACAAGCTATTCAAGAATTGAGTTATGCACCTCGACCTTGGCGCAATGCAGACTTATGGTTCCCGACAATGACAATAAATTCGATGGCATGAAAGGACTAGATAGTTTTTAGCAAGCAATGGAACTTTCAGACCGTACAAAATAGCCGTTACAAACGAATCATGGATACTGCTATCTTCTATCCTTTGATCACTTCAACCAGCTTCCATGATCTCAGACTATGACTGCATCCTATTCATACCAGGGATTTAAGAGATCCATAGGTCTTGGGAGCTATTTTCTTCTTCTCCCATACAAATTACAGCTCTCCCTGCCACAGGTATCATATTGCAGAGGAAGATCAGCAACACGCCAATATCTGCCTTTTTCCATCGACTTCAACGATCTGGACAGAGCTGAGTCGGCGAAAAATAACAGAAACCGATTCAGATGGATCCAATATGAAATCAAGCCATGGCGCAAGGAATCAGCAGGATGCAAAAACGAGTAAGCAATTTCGAAACGGTCCTACTTCACTGCAGAAACATTCCTATCTTTAGCTTTGGTGACACTTTCTCACCATGGCCTTAGCCGACGCCGCATCTACCGTCGGAGGCACGAAGCAAAGTAAACAGAAGCAAGCAATGGGAAATAGTGAGCAAAATTGAATCTGTGCCTGAAGGTTCATATTAACCAGACCGCAACAGCTACTGCTTCAAGGACCCTTGCCTGCATTGTCGGAAAGAAATTTCCCCAAAGCAAGGTAAGCAACGATGGTAATTAAAGAACAGGAGCTAAGCAGCCATCTCCTTTTTGCGCCAATCATCAGTCGGAGACGCGCCACGGAAGTCACCAGGTCCATCATTGTAGAACTCAGCGAGCTTGGCCATGAAGTCGGGGTCCTGAGCCTCACCACGGCGGATAAAGTGCTCGACTCCTTGAACGTCATCACCGGGAGTGTATTTTAGGTGTTCGATGGCTGGCCCATAGTTGACGTTGGGGTCGAAACCGCCGGCGGGAACGATGAAGTTGACGATGGCGCGGAGGTCGCTTAACTTCTCTTCTAGGTACTTGGGGTCATCGAAGCCGGGAGGTGGGCACATGTCTTCAAAGATCTTGAGATTTGTGTGATGGTTGCTGACACTCGTTTGACGATCCCAGCCATGAGCATTGGTGCGATGGCAGTCGATGGGTTTGGACAGCAAGCTGGTACGATACTGACTGCGAAGAGAGTGAGAGTGGTGTTTTATGATGCGACGATTTTGGCGTATGCTGTTGGATAGACTCAAGTTGCTATCTGGACGTAGACGAGAGCTGGTAGCCATCTTTGAAGTGTACTGCGGTAGGAAAGCTTTCGTAGAGCGAACGATTGCTCTAACCGGGAGACTCGAGGGTCTGGAATCGCCAGTCCAACGGGCCAGGCATAGGTTCCCTTATAGTAGTGGATCCAGCTCTCCATGGGAATTCTCCAGCTAGCAAGAGCGGAAGCAATATGGCTTGGGACTCCATGTATAGTGGCGGAGGTTGAGGTCACTGTGCTGAGACGACGGCCGAAGACATTGTGTCTCTGCATATTGGCAGCCGGGCCAAAGCGACGGGGTTCTTGAGGATAAACGGTGCGGTAACGTGAGGTGGGTGCGATCGGAACAGCAAGCTCACGAAGCTGATAATGAGGACTGCTGTAAGACATGGTGCACGATAGCCAAGGCGTCGATGATGGACAGCCGGAAGGCGTGTTGGAGATTGAGGTTAATGAGTGACGTGCGTAATCCGATTTCTCACGACTGCGGAAAGGAAGAAGTAGAAATTTTCAGGAGCGAGAGTCCGTAAGCAAGGACTCACAAGTGCTGGTGGCGATCGGCCTTCTTCCTCGACGATGAGGGCAGACTGGAGGAGAAGGATTGTTCGATCGCAAAGGCGATGAGCTTGGTATCGTCGCTGAGGTATTACGCGAGCCTTACCGCCAAGTCGGATTGAGTAAATGAATAGAACCGTGAATCTGGTGCAGGCGCCGGTAATTTCCCGTGAACAGATGAGATTGAGTAGCTACTTTACTCCGAAGTGGACAAATGAAGCCGAAGTAATTGGTACATCGGGCAGAGAGATGTGATTTGGAGGACTACGGCGCGAGGAAGGGAAGTAGGATCTGCCAGATATTAAATCTCCTTCGCTTGGATTCGGGAAGTTGACATTGTGCCCCTTGCAATGTCATAAGTTAGATCCAGGACAAACAACCTTCCGGATATGGCAGCACCACCTGTTGAGACTGACAACTGTGAAGGAAAACAATGAACATACCGCGCTACAAATGAGCAGCAGCTTGAGAATTAAGGCGATGAGCTACCTTTCCGTTGGTACTAAGTAGTTTCGTCTTGATCAAGACGACACAAGCTCTCGAGCGGGGCTTCGATTACTAATAAAGGACCTAGGGATTGAATGACAAAACGCCAAGGCATAAGAAAGACACAACATGCAAGCAAAAGGCCACTTGAGGCTACAGTAAACAAAATGTGCATTCATACATGGTATCATAATATAGGCGTATCATGCTCCCTCGGACTCAAGGGCATGTTATCTACACTGTCACCATCTCGCCCCAGCAAGCCCCTCTCTTCTCCTTCTCGACCTTCTCTTGTAAGACCGGTATTCGCAGAGACTCCATCAGTACCCATCGTCCTCCTCGTTTCTTCTGCTCCGTTGAGCACGTACCAGACGTCCTTCTTTGTCAATAAGCCCTGCAAGACACCTCGATCGCTAAATAGCACGTATCGCAGCCCAAGCTTCTGGAAGTAATTGGCGGTGAGGAGGAGGTTGGATCGAGCGGGTAAGGTGAGAGGTGTTTGATCCATCCATGGTCTCAAATCTAGCGTTGTTCGAGGATCTGCAAGTGGCTGGTGTGAAAAGAAAGCTTCGGTCTCGGGAGGTAGAGATCTAGGGACTTTCGTAGAAGATCGTAGATTATATTCGAGTTCAGCACGAGATATGTACCCCAGGAGAATTGCGTCTCTCGGATCCGATATGACGGGGAATCCACGATAAGGATTAGTGGCGAGGATCTCTGACAGCGATTGGATCGTGTGTCCAGTTGCCGTCAAAACTACGAGATCTTCAATGCGCGTCATGATCTGACTAACAGGGATATCCGGAATGATTGTTTCTTCGCTGTTGTCAAGGTACGGATACTCGTTGAAGTGAATCCAGCTTTCATAGATGCCCTTCTTTCCAAAGGCATCCCCAACCCACTTGCTGGCCATGACAGCAATCATGATAGGCAGAACATATGTCAGAGCACCTGTGAGCTCGAACATAATGACTACGATGGAGACTGTCATGCGAGTGACTCCTCCGAGGGCAGCTGCAGCTCCAATGATTGCATAAGTCCCGGGTGTCACACATGCCATGTCCGGTTCACAAGAGCTGAATGCGAAGAAATTTGGGTGATTGTGTACCCAAATCTCCATGATAATTCCCACAGCTCTCCCAAACAGAGCACCAACAGCCATAGAGGGCAAAATAATGCCAGCAGGTATTTGAAGTCCGAAAGTTATCGAAGCCAGGAAGAATCCAAGAATGGCTGCAAATATTAGGAGAAAGATGGTGCCTATTGTCGCAGATCCTGTCTTGCAGAGGCCAAATTGGTCATCCACAACTTTCGAACATTCTGCAAAGAGTGAATACACTAACTCGGATGACTGAGCCCGCATGTAAAAATTAGGGTAGTTGATCAGCGCCGTCAGAAGTGCCACAATCACAACTTGAGTGATTGGGCCGGGCAGCCACGTTGCTCCCTTCTTCCACTGGGCAATTTTCATGTTCAGTTTGATGAACAAACCTCCATATACACCCTTCGGTAGTGTCAGTTATCTATTAATTCTTGTCACGGCAGCTCAGAACTTACTCCGAAAATGCCAAGCAGGGCGAAAGGAATCATCTCGAATCCATGCCAGCCTGTACTGTAAGTTACTTGGTACAGTACAAGCTTCCCGCTTCGGAAAGGATCGAACGCTTGCAGTGTTACCGCGGCTGTCATGGCACAGACAAAGCTCTGCCACATCGTCTTGTCAGGGAAGTAGTAAGATAGTTGCTGCCAATTGTCAGAATATGCTCATATAGCCTCGCACAAAGGCTTACTTCAAGACTGAATAGGACACCGCCAATAGGTGATCCAAATGCGACTGAGATTCCTGCTGCTGCGGCGGCTGATAGCACTTCACGTTTCCGAGCTACATCGAATTAGTAGTGTTGAGACCAGCGACCCAGCATATTAATTACCTTCATTGCCATCGATGTTTCCAAATAATTTCATGAATAGATTAGCGCAACAGCATGCGACATGTACGAGGGGACCTTCCTTGCCCAGCCACATACCAGATGCAACTGCTAGGCACTAGACTTGTTAGCATGGGGGTGAAATCTCTTGGATGGAGTGACTGACAAGTCCCAGGGACTTGATAACCAATGTCCAAGTACCCATGAATCTACGTATTACGAATCCTCCAAGGACAGTCTTGATCTCGGGAATACCACTGTGCTTTGCGTACAAAGCGTACTCGTTTACCAACAAACTTGCCGTGATAGCAAAACACACCTATGCAAAAGTCAGTGCGCTGCAATACGAAATGATCGCGAAACCCACCGAAAATGCTATGAAGAAGAAATATTCTATAAACCATTTTCCACCCAATGAAGTTGTATGAAGCGCAAGACTCCACGGCACCCAATCTCTACATTGCGAAAATCCATCATAGCCATAACAGCAGAAATATTTGTTCAGGTAGAAATGACCTCCGTCCTCTCCCGCAGAGCAGTACCCAGTCTTCAGATCGGCCAACCAATCCGTGATGATATCGATCGCAGCAGCAAAGCTTCCAGTCGCCAGACCCGCCAGAATCAGGATGACCCAAACTTGACTAGCATCAAGAAACTGCCGCGCATAACCAACCAAGCCCGTAGCACTGGAGTATAGTATCCGCAGACGTTGTCGCTCCTTCGTGTATTCGAAGATCCAGTCAATTGCCGTCATATCTTCATAGCCGACTCTCCGCCCTGGTCCCTCAGCATACCAATCCAATGGCCCTCCATCCTTCGTGCCAGTATTTTCCGATCCATCTCTACTCCTCCCAACTGTGTTCAATCCGAGTGGAGTTCCTGTTCTCGGGGAAGGTGTGGGCTGTCGCGAATTGGATCCGCTGCCAGAGAACGCAGACAGCAACCTCGAGCCCGTCGTCTGTTTTGGCTTGCGTTTGAAAGATACTATATCATCGCCATCCTGATCGAGAGGATCTTCGGAAAGCAGTGTTCGGTCCCTGGAATAGCTTGCGACTGGATCGTCATTGTCGCTATCATCTTCGACAGCAGTTGGATTTAGAGGACTTTGGCCGGAGGACGATGAGCTTGCTTGCTCTACTGGCGGGAAGTAACCCGCGGATGAGCTCGCCATATTCATACATTTGAAAATGGATATCTGCTGAGCACCCTCGTGGTTTGTACGATGGGAAGTGAAGCAAGAGCCCAAGGCTGAGCTCGCTGAGGCTAGGCCTGAGCTCAGCCGTGACGCTTGCGGCCGCATTGAGTCCTTGATTTCGAGGCAACAGCCCAGAGACGATAAATTCAAAATCAAACACAACCTTCAACACTTCGTCACCAATAAGCTTATGATAAATCAACTTGAAGATGGCAGAAACATCTCAAATTGAGAGTATCAGCCAGAGCACTGAGGTGCTTAATGATCCAAACACAACATTTGAAAAGATGCAAGAGCTCCTCAAGGCCAAAGACGACACGTCCAGATTCGTTGGTCTAGCTCTTCTCAAAACTGTTCTGGATAATGGGCAGCTGATCGACGACTCAAAAAACCTTCAAGTACTATGGGACGCGCTGTCTCCGAAGTTCTTGGACCGACTTCTTCGCGCTCATCAAAATGAAAAAATCAGCAAGTCAGATTCCAAAGACATGGTTGACTTGGCAGTAGCTGTCCTTCACACGTTCTCTATCCTATTACCCGAAGAATCTCGGAGAGAAAAGAGACTGACCGGACGGACAGCTCCTTTAATAAAAGCATTAATTCAGAGGTAAGTCTCGATCCAAGTTTTTCAAAAGCTCGGCTTACCAGAATTAGCCCTCCAGAGACCACGAGGCTCATTTTGCAAACTATTTTGACTATCGTCAGCCAGCCCGAAGGTGCCTTGGAGATCCTGGCAGTACAAGATCTATCTCCTTTGATAGAGATCTCCAACCAAGACCCTCTTGTACTCGACATTTTCAATTTCAGTTGGACTAATGCATCTACGATCCCTGCAGAAGTCGAGGCTGTCAAGAAAAGCATCAATCAAGTGATTCCAGCACTGATCGTTAATTTCAAAGGAACCGATGCGGTGACTTTCGTCGCTTTCGTTGGGAACTTGTTACCCAAGCTAGAGCCAGAAGTGAGTGTTCCATCTCGCTCGCATGTGTCCGCATGCTAATAATTCCAGGCTATACCTTTAAACCCCAAGTGGTTGGCACCTCTAATCTTGTTATTGCGGAAGCTCGTGGCAAGCAAACCTACCGCAGCTGGAAGAGCAGCATATACCCAACTCGCAGCAGCCCTGTTGCAGACTTACCCCGCTAGTTGCCCTTGGCTACTGTTCAGGCATGATGCTGGGGAGAACTCCGACAGCAAGCCTTTCTCCTACTTACTGGTCAATCTTCTACTTATTGATGTCCGATCTTCCTTCCCCTCTTTACTTTCGAAATTGAACAGTGGAGAATATCCAGCAACTTCTCAGCGACTAGCTGCTGCCTTTGATGTCATCTCAAGCTTTATTGGATTTCTGGTCCGAAGTCTTGACGATGAGAGCGACTCGGCATTCAGCATGACCCCTGATTTACTGCTGAAGCTCCGGAAAGACATCGCGGAAACCATGTCCCTCAATATCGAGTATCTTCGTGATAGATGGGATGCTTCTATTGCTGGTGCTTCTGGCCTGCACCCATCAGCTCGAAGTGGAACCGCAGCAACATCCGAGGGCACCAGACTTACACTGACCTGGGAGTCGATGAAAGATAACGTCAACTCGGATCCGTTGATTCTGGCTGGTATCAGGGCCCTAGCCATATGGATCCGTGAGGATGAAAACGAGAATCTTCGAAACGAAACCGCTGGTCTCATGGATATGTTCATAGAACTCTACAAAACGAGTTCGCAGGGCACACTCGACTTCCGCTACCCAATCCTGCTTGCACTAGAAGGTATCATGATCACTGAGGAAGGAATCGATGGGTTCCTAGGCCACGATGGTTGGCAAGTGGTAGTTGAAGATCTCAAGTCGACTCTGAAGTCCACGGCGGAGCAGTCTGGCAGCAATAATGCTTCTGCGGAAGCCGGGCGAGGACTGCAAATTGTTCGAGTCTTGCTTGCCATTATTGACCATGAGGCTACGCCCTTCCCACGGGAAGACTGGATGACCATCGTCTCAACAACCACATCCATCAAGGTTCCTGCGTCGACTTCTCCATCTGTTGTTACCGAGTTTCACATTGCAATGTTACAACTCTCATCAGCACTTCTTTCCAAATCATCAGGCGGGATGACGAAACGACATGTCGCAAGCTTACCAGCTCTCTCTGGCCTTGTCAAGCAGCTAAAAGCTGTTGTCAAAAAAATGGATGACCAGATTGAGTCCAGCGAACTGACCGGATTGCTAGACGATGTTGCCCTCGACCTTGAGAATTTGCGATGAGCCAAAGTATGTACAATTATGTACAGATGATACAGCGGAACATATGCAGGAGTCTCCACCTCCTACCTTTCTCACGCAACCTTCTCCGTAAGCTCGAACATCTCTGGCTGGGTGTCTTTGAAACTTTGACGCTCTTCCAACCACTCCCAATAACTCTTCAAGTCAGGATACTTCTCCAAAAACTGAACAATCCCAAACTTCTTTTCGATCATACTCATCATTCCGAGCATAGAGCCAAGCGCAATATCCGCCACAGAGAACTCGTTGCAAACCAAGAACTTCCCCCGGCCGCTCTTTTTCATCAGCTCGTCTGCCGCTACCAAAACTCCGTTCACTTTCCGCATTTGCCTATCCAGCCACTCTGCACTTTTCAAGTCTCCCCTCGCGATCTCGAAGAACACCAGCGCGAGAGCATCGCACGCTCCATCGGCAAGAACCTGAATTTGACGTACGAATAATTGGTCATCCAGTCCGTCGGGCATCAATGCCGGCCCCTGATCTCTGTACTTCTGTACGATGTATTCCTGGATATACCAGGACTCGTAGATGGGAGGACGCCCGTCGTCGAAAATGAGAATCGGAAGCTTCTCAAGCGGATTGTATTTTGGTGTCTCGGTCGTACTGTGCCATGGGATCTCGCTCTTCAATTCAAACGGGATGCCTTTCTCGAGCAGGGCAATGCGGTTTTTCCGCGCATATGGGGAGGGGGTGGCGCTTATGAGCGTCAGCATAATGACGTTCCACTCTGATAATCAGCTTATTCGAGCGGTTGTCTTTCAGATAACTTCCAACTACAACACCTCAAGAGCGATTTCTGGGAGTCAATCACAACACAAGAAATATATCTTCACATGAGAAGTGGCAAAGATCTAGACTTTAGCCTGAGAGACAAGACGAAGCTGATGAGATAAGAGTACGTAATTGTGCAGGAGGACTGGCCCCATCCTGGACCCCTAGATCATGTACACGTCTTCTTCAGGGTGTTCGCAGATCTGGTGGTGTGATTTCTCGTTGGCTACTGAAGGGTGGAACCCCTCTTCTCGCGTGGGTAGTGGCTGCAGGAAGCGAGGAGGATGCATCGGATGGTTACACCTGTTTTGTTATTGCGGCCCGCCCCGAAACGCTTGCTTCTGGGCGGCTTGGGGGTCGAGGCATCTCTTTCTTTCCAATCTCATCAATACTTGGACATTTGAGACTATACCTCTTCTTTATTGCATGCCCACCAATATATTGGTATCGTAATTGTTTTGCATACAGAGCTGTGTCTCGCTCCGATTGTGGTACCAGCGGAGAGGAACACTTCACCATCCTTCGCTTGCTGGCGATTGCAAAATTCCTTCCCAGAATTATCTGAGCATTCCAACTCCATAACATTCGGTTCATCTTCCTTAACGGGAAGCACCTCCTCACATCTGTGTTCAATCGTCTAAGCCGTTGACTACTTTTGCCCCCGATCGTCTTGTGGAGGCAACAGGAATTCAGATGTCCGAACGACCATTCACGATACCGCGCTCAATATGCGAGGACTGATCAAATTGGCCAGAGTAGGGATGCCATCTTGATGAACTATTGCATGAGGAAATAATATAGCTCATCGACGAAGAGAGCTTGTGATGAGTTGAAGTGGAAGTTTTGGATGAATGGCCATAACCTCATTTGTCTGGCAAGAGTCTGCATCAGTTCGCCGTTCTCATTGGAGCATTCATAAGAAAGGGAACGATAATTTGCTGTCGAGATCTTGCCCTTTTCGTAGCTTTCCGGCGGGTTGTTTTGATCAACTCTCAAAAGTAGATCAATTCTCAGGGACGGCCTCATCGCGACAAGGAGAGCAGATGGATTTCTTCGGCTCCGCTTTTCAGTACTACTTATCAAAGCTCCGGGGGCCGCTGTGTGCAGAGCGAATTGTGATACATAGCACTGACACCCCCCATGTTTTCTAGCTCAGCCAAAATTGCTTGCACGGAAAATTGAATTGTGACTGGAGCAGGCGAACCCTTTGCCGATACTTATGTCAACAATGCTGTGGCAAAGCCGACTCCAACTTTGCACGAACGTCCTTGACATCACAAAAGAACTTCAGGAATCCCATTTCCCTGAATAGAGTTTCTCCAAGTATGTTTCGTTCGCGTGTGGCACACATCATTGACGCTTGAAGGACAAGATTCTAGCCATTGGAGAAATCGCCAATTGGAGAGCTCCGATCCTTTGTAGAAGAGATGCATAGGTCTTTTTAGATGTCATTATCCTCTACGGCGAAAGTTGACCTTTGAACTTATTTCCTGATGCTTTATTTGTCTCGTTAAGTAAATATCCTAAGACATATCCAAGACTTACGGCGAAATTTGGCCTGAGTTATACATCATGATGTTTTGTTTCGTCAATTGGATAAACTAAGCAGTGCTGGTTACTCTAGTCAGGGGCAGTGCAGGCATTGTGCCGTGCTGCGGCGAGGATGCCGGGACGATCATCTGACCGTGAGAACGCAATTTTTAGCCTGAAAGTCGAAGTCCGATCTTCATCACGACCACTTTCTTCTCCATTGATCAACAATTGCAGTAGGAAATTCAAACCGCGATGTCCGATTAAGCTTCTTCAAGCCTCTCCAGCGCCCTCAGACGAGTGCCTGATAGTCCACGCGTTGACATAATGTCGTTGGGCCAACTCTCCTTTTTGATTGCGGCCAAGCCTGTGGCAGAGACCAAGCAGTATGCCACTTTAGGAAATATACGACCTCGATGTCATCCTAAAGAGCCTTAGGTCGACATTTCGCAATCTACCGCAACATATGATGCACCCTAGCGCTCATTGCCCGTATAGAATCTGCCAGCGTAGACCATTCGTTAGGGCATCTTCGAATCCTTCGTCAATTCGACGTAAAACACAGCCTCTTCGACCAAGCGATGGGCGCAGTCCCCGCAAATATTGCTCTCTTTCACATTTCGTTGGCTGGCGCATGGAATTCGCTCTACATCATGGGAATTCTCGATACAGAAATTCTTTCTTAAATGACCTGCAGGGTACAAATGTATCTGCCTGTTCCACAGCCAGGGTAATAATCTTGGTAACAAACTTAACTACCTCCTGCGCCGCTCCGTATTCTGTTTTCGTGTTTACTCCCATTCCTTTATCTTGGATCGCAATTTATAATCCTCCGGTTTCCCTCGACCGCTGCCGAGTTGATTCTTGCCAACCAAACCTCGAGAGGCATCGAAGGTTGGGGTAAACTTTTCCGATCTGCTTGTATCATAGGCCAAAATGTCTTCCTCCGCCCAGCAGCCCACATGGCGTCGAATATACCTTCAGACGATTACACTCACGCACAAGAACCTGCTGATATTCTTTAAATCGCCAACAGTAACGTTCGTCAGAGCGTTCTTGTTTCCTCTTGCGGTCACCCTCATCTTCAGCTTCCTAGTTCATCTCAATACTACATCGAGCTGGTCCTCGAATGACTATGGGATCTCGAAAGTCTCATATCCGCTTCGAAGCTTGGCCGATGCGATTCATACTTCCCCGTCACGGAAACTCGTCTTCATCAAGAATGGCTTCTCCAACGAGACTCTCGACCCAATCATCGAAGGTGTCCTACGTGAACCTGGACTAGAAGATGTAGATTCAATCGTCTCTGATGATCCAAATGCCCTTTTCGACATCTGCAAACAGAGTACCACGGGGGCGAGCGATTGTTTTGCGGCAATCATCTTCACTGCACTCAACGAGACGAATGTGGACTATAGTATCGCCATCGATAGTTCCATCGGAGACAGTTACGGGTACTGGGATTATCGCAAGGATGATACTCTCCTGCCTGGGCGCATTTTCCCCTTACAATGGGCTGTTGATGCCCAGATTGGCAATTTCTCGACGGCTCCAAGGCCATCAACCCAGGCTTTCAGTGGCTATTTCGGAGCCATCAACAACGAAACTCCGGCAGAGCCCGACACGAACGGACCGTATTGGTTGTCCCTTGTCACCATTTTTGTTGCTCCGATTTTTATCTTGATACTTATTGGAGTAGTATATCGTAAGTCATCTCTCATCAAGCCGATATGACCCACTCCGGTGGTGGACTCATCTCATTCTGGGATTTGAAATATTCTGATCTTGCTGTTCTAGATCTCAGCACATTCGTTGCGACAGAACGAGAATCATCAATGTCGGAGTTGATGGCTGCGCAAAACGTTACCGTCATGCCCAGGCTACTGTCTACGATGCTCTCGTTCTTTGCTGTGTATTTTCCAGGTTTCTTGGCATGCTCGATCATCCTCACTCAAATACTATTCAAAGAAACTTCCGACATTCTGTTCCTTTTCATCACTCTGCTCGCGGGAGCCTCCATGATTGCGTCGTCACATTTTCTCGCTTCCTTCTTCAGCAAAGCTCAGCTCGCCGGGCTTTACACTTCAACACTCGTGTTTGCGCTTGCACTTATCACGCTAGCAGCTACGCTTACCTCGAATGTCGAGTTCCCTCAGGTGTTAGCGTTGTCGTTGATATTCCCGCCTTGTGCCTGGGCAACGTTCATTTCGGACGTCGCGCTGCGTGAGTATCTGCTCCACCCGTTCTCCCTCAACCCGGATGCGTACACGAATAGATTTTCGGAAAAGCTTCAGCGTCTCGATGGCTACCTGTACGTCATTTTCTTCATTCTGCAGATCATCATTTATACTTCGGCTGCCTATGGTGTTGAGCGCAAGCTATGGGGTGTCAAGAGGAAGTACGATCTCATCGATGCCAATGACGATGTCGCACTCCGAGTCACTAGTCTTTCAAAGACATATAACGGAAAACGGCCATGGTACTGGCCTTTCATGAGAAAAGGAGCTCCGCTACTCGCGGTGGATAAGTTAAACCTGGAGGTGAAGACCGGTTCTGTAACGTTTCTTTTGGGCCCAAATGGTGGCGGCAAGACAACGACACTGAAGTGTGTTGCTGGAATGACGAGCATGGATGTTGGCTCCCGGCTCGAGCTTAATGAGTCTGGACTGGTCTTTGGGATCTGCCCGCAGTCTAATGTATGCCCATTGATCACAGTGCATGATCTTATGCTGACATAGACAGGTCTTCTGGGAAAATCTCACTGTCGATGAGCATATCAGAATCTGGAGGAAGCTCAAAAATGCTGCATACCACAATCCGAACGAGGATGCCGGCGATGTGCTCGCGGAGTGTGACCTTCTAGAGAAAGGTCCTGCCAAAGCCAAGACGCTGAGCGGTGGTCAGATGAGGAAATTGCAATTGGCCATTGCCTTCGTCGGAGGATCCAAGGTTTGCTGTATTGATGAAGCATCTAGTGGTCTTGTACTCTCCCCCTTGCCCTTCGCTGCTTCATTTCGAGTGCTAATACTTTACAGGATCCTTTGTCGCGAAGAAATATCTGGAACATCATTCAGAATGGACATTCACGTCGCACGGTCCTTGTGACTACCCACTTTTTGGACGAGGTATATTCTTCTTGTGAAGTTCGTGGCGAAAATCTGACAATCTTGTAGGCCGATATTCTAGCAGATCATATTGCCATAGTAAATAAGGGCAAGCTTGTCTGCAAGGGTCCGGGAACTTCTTTGAAGGCCAAATATGGAGATGACTACATCATCCGCAGTGATTCCGATGTCAGTGGCGATACAATGGTTTGGCGAAGCTCGAATTCGGCTCAGGCGACACGGAAGATTCTGGAGCTCGAATCACTCTCCGAGGATGACACTACTTACAATGTCACATTTCCTACCCTTGAGCAAGTTTTCCTAAAAGTCACCTCCGAAACCGCCGTCCATGACCAAGGTGGTGACGGAATTGTCGGAGAAGAGGAAACCAATACCGTCATCGACGAGAAGATCTTTGCTCTTGAAAATGATAACGCAGAAGATATCGACCTCGATGTCGGCCATACCATTGGTCTGGCACGACAAGTGCTTACACTTTACAAGAAAAGATATATCCTTCTTCGCCAGAAGGCAGGCTGGATAAGCTATGGGATCAACACCATCATTCCAATCATCATCGCGTCTGCCCTGGTCAAATTTATGTACAAGTTTGACTCGCTCCAGACCTGCCAAACAAACGGGATACTTCTCAGAAACGCCACTGAAGGATCAAGTTCGGAAGAGGCGGGCTATCCAGTTCTAGCTCCACTTGATTACTATGATGCCCCTTCGATCTACAGCTATCAGAACCGTTCGTCGACTTACCTTGGCCCAACATCTGCCTTCACCGGCGGAGCCCAAGACCAGATTTATGCTGACGTTGTCGGCCGGATATTCAGTGACTACCCTGCCTATACATACCAACCAAATGGATCCTACACAAGCTCCCCACCTCTCAACTCCAGTGAGATTCTTGCCAAATCCCTGTCGACTCGAGGCTTCGTGAACAGCACGGATGAGATGATAGCTGGCATTACCAACAGCTCGCAGAATGGATATTATAGCTTTGGTCTTTACGCCCCGACCTCTGAAGCAGCCACACTTTTCTATAGTGCCAGTAAAGGAGCATATCAAGCAGGAATCCAGATGGTTGGATTTAGCTTGCTCACGAATCGAATCAGCAACACAACAGTCACCAATGGACCAGCGAAGATATCGACCGCCAGCGTCCGCCTCATGAGAATGCCGAAGAACAAAGTCAACACCTTTGCGATGCCCATCGCCGTCCTGATCTCGCTTGCATTCATTGCTGCCACGAGTGTTGCCGTGATTTACCCCTCGTTTGAAAGGAACAACCGAGTTCGAGCCTTGCACTATTCCAATGGAGTGTCGCCTTTCGCGCTATGGGCCGGCTATCTACTATTCGATATGCAATTCATCATCTTCCAATCTCTGTTTGTATGGGGCTTGCTCTACGTCCAGCAAAGTCTTCAACGATTATGGTATGCTCCAGCTTACCTCTTAGGTGTGTTCATCCTCTTCGGGCTGGCAACATATCTCGGCACATATGTGATCTCGCTGTTCACCAAGAAGGCAGCTTTTGCGATCGCAGCTGGCCTACATGTACTTTTGACCGTACTCTACATCGTTGCCTATGTCATGAATTCCTCCTTCGGCGACGAGAGCGCTCTGTTCGAGACTTATAATTCGATCCAGTTCGGGCTCGGGCTGTCATCACCGGGTGCAAACCTGGTTCGAGGTTTGTTTCTGTCAAGCAATAGCTTCGAGATTCTTTGTGGAAAGTATGCCGACAACGATATCTCATCCCCGTTCAGCTACAACAGATATGGCTCCGTGTACACCAACCTGATCATTCAAATCCTGTTCCTCGTCGCCTTTTTGGTTATCTACGAATACGGCAGCGCAGACTGGGTTCGTCGTAACATCACCCACCGAGGAATTCCATCCCGTCTCCACTACATTGTGGAGTCTGGAGATCCAGCACCCTCGAACGGCCAAGCCCAGACAGAGAAGAATGAAACAGCCGCAATGAACTCACCGCAAATCCTCACGGTCTCTTGTGTGAGCAAATACTTCGGCAAGACGTTCGCAGTTGAAAACGTTTCATTCGACATCTCAGCAAACCAGACTCTCGCGCTTCTAGGTGGCAATGGCGCAGGGAAAACGACAGTGATCAACATGATCCGCGGAGAGCTGAAGCCGAACTTCGGTGACATCTACTTGGACGGCATATCGGTTTCTCGCCAACCACAGAAGGCGAGACTTCACATCGGAGTTTGTCCTCAAGATGACGCGATCGACAATTTGACTGTTCGACAGACTCTCCGTTTCTATGCCACTGTGAAGGGTCTCAAGAACGTCGAAGGGAACGTCGACAGAATCCTCGCTGCGCTCAACATCACAATGTATGAACATCTGAGAGTAGTAGCTCTCAGCGGCGGTACAAGGCGAAAGTTGTCCGTTGCTATCGCTCTTCTTGGTATGTCCCCAATTCAAGACGTCATGATGGGTACAATCAACTAACAGAATCAACAGGTAACCCCCGTGTCCTCCTCCTGGATGAACCTTCCACCGGCCAAGACGCTGGCGCAAAACGCATCCTTTGGAAAGCACTACAATCCATCTCCGCCAACCGCGCTATCCTTCTCACTACCCACAGCATGGAAGAAGCCGAAGCACTCGCCACAAACGTAGCTATCATGGGCACCAAGATGCTCGCCACGGGGACTCTCGCCTTACTCCAGGAAAGCCATGGTGGTGCATATAGCATGCGTGCCGTTCGCGTACCGGAGCTGAGTGCTGCGGAAGTTGAGAGTATCGTGAAAGGGAGGTTTGAGGGAATGGTGAAGGGGTATACGGATGCACATGGGCAGGTCGGGTGGCAGTTACCTCATGAAAAGAGGGTGTTGGGAAGTATCATGCGGGTCATGGAGGAGTTGATGGGAGATGCCATTGAGGAGGATGATGAGAATGAAGATGAGACGGGCCCTGGACAGGGTGGAAGTGCGGGTGCTGCTGGTGCTGCCGCTGGAGGCAGTTCCACGGCAGTGGCGAGTAGAAAGGTTATTCAGGCGTATACTGTTACAGGCCCAACGCTCGAGGAGGTTTTTATGAATGTTGCGAGGGAGGCGGGACAGGCTGGTGGGGTGTAACTATAAAGTAGGCCCGAGGACATAGGGAACCAAGAAATAGTTGATTAATACTAATACAAAAACACTATCTACTACCTCTCCACCGAGAATGCCTGTTCAATGAAAGCGACTTTCAGAAAACAAAACATCTAATCAACCACATCTGGCTCTCAGACCATACTGTAAACCTGCACAATCTTTCTGACAGCCTATGACCCTTCCCCTCCGAGCAAAGCGTTCACCTCACTGGGATGTATAATCGCAAAGGTGATCATCGTACCCAACATCAGCACCGAATCAAACAGATATAGAAAAACCTCATTCGACATCAAATAACCCGTCCTACCCTGGGCATATTCTACCAGCCTGAACACGCATCGAATAAGGATCAAGAAGCTGCTGGCGTACAGCGCAAACATGTATTTCCGCCAAGGAATTGCATCAGTGAGAATTTTCCGCGTTGGTGAATGGAGCAGTCGGAGATAGAAGATGGCTGCTGTAACCACGAAGAGCATGAAGAGAATCTGTGCCACAAGAGCGCAGAGGATGATTGTCTGGCCGGTTTGGATTGCCGATGCCGAATGTCCTGCCTGCCATACTCTCTGCGCCTGTCAAGAGAACCGTTTAGAAAGAGAGGTCCAAAATGACTTCTGCGGTATGGAGGGCTTGAACTTACCAATGGCCTGGGCCAAGAACGATACAATATCCCCGCCGACGAATACCTTGGTTAGCAATCTTCGCGAAATGATGGAATGTTTTTCGCCGTGCACGAGAAGTATAATCCGACCGAGTTCCGTGTAAATACTCGCTGCGAGCAGAGCCGGCGCGTCAAGAAGGAGGAGATGCTGGATGATGAAGGGTCAGATTGACCAGTTGGGGGTTTCTTGAGCGGTGAGGACTCTAGCAATGTAGCCACCGAATTCAACTACAGGGGAGCTATCGTTAATATGATGCGGGGAGTTGACTCTGGATGTTTGAGAGACGATACTCACATACGCCGCCGATGAGAAAAGCCAACATGAACCATGTCCGCGTTCGGACCAGTTGGTACGCATGAGTGAATGTGGCGAAACCAAACAAGACAGCAAAAATGACGGCAGCTGCTAAGGACGGGTTGTATTCGAAGAGATCAGCTGTTTCGGCCATTTTTCGAGTTTTGTTCGCTAAGTTACTTTGCTTGTGGAAGGTCAGAATTGGTGAAAAGTCCAAGTGAAAGAGGCGCCTGTATGTTTACGCGAGACTGCCGGACAGTGATTGAAGTTGATGTTTTCTTGCCGTGTTATATGAACACAATACCGGTACGACGGACAAGCAATTATATATGAAGTCTCGAGTGAGGTCTGCTTTGGAATTCATGGCCCACTTCAGGAAAGGTTAGGGCTGGCTCGCTATCGCCCTCGTTATCGTTCTCGTTGTCGCTTGCTATGTTCCGCCATTGGAAGGAGGAAGATAACAACGGTCGACCGAAATAATGAAAGAAGAGCCAATACCCAGCTCCAGATTGGTTAAGTTGATTGGACCAATGATAGACGGGAAACTGGACTATGCCTCGCCATCGTTCTCGTTCTCGTTCCTGGTTATTCGCTTGTTTTCGTTTATGCAGATCACCTAGCAGAGAGCTCCATCAGACCCACTGAAATGCCAAAAAACGGCCTCTTGGGAAGACTGATGGGCTTCAATATTAGTTGCCGAGTTTGCTTCAACTCCTGCTTCCCATTATTCTACGTGGCAGGCAGTTTCGTCGTAGCCGAAGTATGTGAATCGATTCTTAGCCATGTCCACAACGTCTCTACAGTTAGAGACATGTCTCAACCAGGCCATATGCCCGGTCTAAATATTTGCTCCTACTGCTGCCTCCCATCTTGCCCAGCCCACGGCTTCTGCCCACCCTGGCCAACGGCGGGCACCAGAACTGAAAGCTACTTTCTCCAGAACAGTCACAACGTCCTCCACCAGTCTCTTTCCAGCATTCTTCGCCCACCAGAGATCGGTGAGAGACTCTAGCAGAACCGCCCAGTGTATCAAGATTAGCAATGCCATGGGCTCCTCCTTCTTCAACTTGGACAGGAAGTCTGGTCCTGCCATCGCGAGCCATGCTAGTACACGACCTCAACTACACACGGAGCAGAAGGAGAGGCTGTTGATCGCATTAGAATATACGGCAGGATCAGTGTCGGAATGCTCTGTGTAGCCGGTGTTCAATTCTTTTAGGCGCTGAATGGCGATGTCGAGGTTTTCGTTGACTGTAGCGTCGCTGTTTGGAGACTTCGGTCCCAAAATCCATCCGAAAGGACTTGTTTCGAGCAAACGTTTGCAGATATCTGTGGTTATGGGGAAGCATGTCAGCGTTCAGAGGTGATGCAAATGACTTTCTGAATACAGAAATAACATCTTCTCTGGTAGAGAGATTTCGGAACGGCACCCTAATTCGCGATCACTTTGTCTGCTCGCGACGAGAAACTAACCGGGGAAAGAAGCTGTGCCTTTCTGGAACCCAAAAAGCACAAGATTCGCAAAGGGACTTCCGGATTTAATACCAGGTACTGACAGAGGTGGAACAATGGCAAATCATGGTCATGATAGAAAAAATGAAAACAGCTCCACTGTTTCCTTGATTGATATTTTGCAGTGCATCATGGGCGAGTACAAGCGCCTCATTCTTCCATTCCAAAGCATACTTGACGTATTCAGATGCCGACTCGGGTACCTCCGTGGCTTTATGCAGTGCCACCAGCACCAGTATCTCCATCATTAGGAACTCGAACTTCAGGGCTTCTTCGACAGCGAAGGATTCCCAGAGTTCTTTATCAGACAAGAACAAGGCGAAGCCTTTGTACGTCTTTGAATAGCGATACAGAAGCTCTAGCTCGAGGAGTCTTACAGATGCCTTCGAGCTCTGACTAGGACTGAGGACCAAAGATGGACTGTGAAATGGCGTATGCGCGTGTGTCGACCCAAGCCCTCTAGACATTGCGGATAATTGAGATGAGTCTTCATTTTGGCGATTTGCATAACGACATTGTGCTCCGCGGGCAACGCATCTTTCGCATGGCGGCCCTTTCTCATCACAATACGATACAAGAGATCAGCAGCATGCTCCATCACTTAGTATTAGATGGATTAGATTTGATTTGAATTGAAAGGTTGAAGCACCTTTACACGTCTTTGCTTGCACGTATCACAGCCATTCCGAGACTTGTTATGGGGCCTGCGGGGCGCCTTCATTGATACTGAGGAATTGTCCATATCTACTTGCTGAGAGGAACGTGAGAGCAGAAGCGATGCAATTGTAGAAAGAGAGTACGAGGAATGAAACGGGAAGCTTACGAAAATGTCGGGCGATGCCTCTAGCAGCGCGTCGCAAGCGACCGAGTACGAGGTAAACGAGCGGCAGGACAACCCTAAGCCTTAGAGACGATTCTCCAAACGACCCTGAACGAGTACGAGAAATTGGCCTGTTTCCACTTTAGTTGGTCATGCACACGAACGGGGACAGTGTTTCAGCATTACAAGTACATATGATATAATTTCTGAATTCCAGTTACTAACGCATCCCATAGCAAGCATCGTTGGAAAGGCGTCGCCGTGAACCTTGCATGTCTCCAGAGACCATCCCTTCAGCAGGCGGCTACAGAACCATAGCTCAAGACAATTCTAATTCTGTATCATCGAGAGCAATGATAATACATGAATTAAGCTGTTCTCTGCGATGTCAAAGATGTGACTGTCAAAAACCCCCGTTTTACCCTCGAGAAGATCTGCGCCGCCCAAATCAGCGCTGCGATTGTTTGACTCCTAGACGTTACTGTACTCCCAATTGCTCACGTTTTTGGAGGGCAATACAAAGGTCAACATTCGCATCTGATCGATATGCCAGATGGGACGCCGGACATGGTTCTTGTCGAAAGGGACACAAAAGATTAGTAATATTAGTTATAAAGAGATAGGGGTACAATAATTTCGTTCTTCACTACGCTGAAGAGGAGGCCCTCATGATTTCTTTTATGAGAGAAGAGAAAGAAGCGACTGCGGAACAACAGGCTTGCGTGATGTGATGTTTACTTTAGAAGGAGCTACCCCGCCCCCTATATTCATTCATAAGCGAGTCCATGGAGAGAAAGGAGTAAACGGCACTCCTTCCCAGCACTCAACTGTGATACTAATGTCTAGCGATTTGACAGTCAGTATTTGCATTTCAAGAAAAGAAAAAAATTAGTGCTTGCTTGTGGCAATGTCTTAGTGATTATTTTAGGGGATATTCCTCAAGCACCAAGCTGTTTCCTCTACCGGCCGGAAAGTGAGGATTCTCAACACTGGTAAATTGACTTGCCGTTAGAAAAGTTTAGTGTCACTGGACTTGAAAAGATCAATCTTGATACCATTCAATCTGGAGAGTAAACTGGTCTGTTCAGATGCACGGCAATACTTCTTTCCGAAACAGCAGAAAGTGTGAGAATCTTTTCCTATGCCAGTGAGGACTGTCTTATGTCTCTGTCTTCACTTGAGCTATTCTTAGTCACGCAGCTACGTGCTCATCGTAAACCTATCTTACTCACTCCGCAATTCCTATTCCTAATTTACTGTCCCCGTTCCCTCCCCCAGACCCTTCGATGCGAGACTTACATCGAAGCGAGAAAGTGCCAATCAGAGAAGCTCGAGACACTACCAACGGCAGCCCGATCTCCAAACAAGCTTTCCGCCATGTTTTATTTTCAGCAGACTCTTTCATCGAACACTGGGAACAATCTAAAGAGGGAGGGCTGTATGGTGTTTGTTGCACATCGTATGGTTTAGTTGAAACGAAACATGCGTATTTTGTTTTTCCGTGCTGGTGAGGCGAGGGAGGCGAGATGTTGGTGAAACGAAACGACTGCAAGCGATGACGGAACGTGGGATAGCCTCATTCACTTCGCATCTCCCTGTTGAATGAAAGAATTAGAAGATGAGTTATTGGGGAGGCAATCGAAATAATGATACCATGTAGCTGTCCAATTCTCGCTGTTCCAAGCTGGGATTAGACAGAAGCTCGGACGTCCGAAGGAGAGAGAGCATGGCAAACTGGGAGTCAGATCATCATAGCAAAGAGCTAGAGCGTACTATGAAGACACCGGTCGAACTTTCAAAAAGCTCAGACACACAAATACATAACATGCATGAAAGGGGCCATGTTTATGCTGACACGAGCCGATTGCGGAACAGTGAGTATTTCGGTGAGTATTTCGGGTAGGTTATTCTGCTTGCCACTTCGCTTCGCTTGCTCGGTACTCGTATGTCGTATTTGTTCTCTGTATGTGTACAGCACGTAATGGCCATCATGGATCGTGTGAGTTGAGTTGACTCCGAGTGACTGGGAAATGTAAACATCGTACTTTCGCACCCTCAGCTTTTGGTAAAGCTGAAGGCACGGTATTTGAGATATTGTCTCAGGTGAGATGTTGTACAACAACTATAGGAAGGGCTGATATCTGGGCTGAGAGTTACACACGGGGACCAATATTCTGTAATACACACCCGCAATGACCCGTGATGATCAGCTTGGAAATGGATATTGAGAAAGGAGATCTGGAAAAGCGATTATTGATACCCTCTTGACGTAAGTATTGAATGAGTGGCAAGGTCGTAAAGTAGCCAGTGCTGTATGATACCATGGGAGCTGAAATCATGGATATGTACGTATGTACTGCATGTATGTATGTGCGAATGCAGAGCAACTACCAGTTCGGGAGACAGGCAGAGAGCGTGCGCTGCTTTGATGGATAGGCACGGACTTCTTGTATGTGTAGGTGGGTAAGTAAGCAAGTGATCGACTGAGGGATATAACGACCTGACTTCCAAAACTTCAAGTCTTGTAATTGAATTGTTGGGTGGAGATGGAGTTGGAGGGATGAACTGTGCTGTGCTGTAGATCTGTGGAGAAGAACGAGGGAGGGTTCCTTGTCCGTACAATGGTGTGAAACAGGAACACGAATGACTTTCGTATTGGGGCTGAGCTTCGAACTTGAGCTTGAGCTTTGGGGATAGGTGTTCTACGATCATGCCTGAAATTCAAAAAGAGAGAAGCTATGAAAGTGGCGACGAAAGCTGAGAACACCGGCGAGTTTGAGAACTGCTGCACGAGGCAAAAAGAAGCGAGCGTGCGAAAGTGAAAGCGAAGACGATCGATCGAAGATCAGAAGCAAAGGAAGAGGGTTCATCCTATCGCAGATCAATTAAATATTCTCTTGAGGAGAAGAATACGAGATATTCTAGAGCTCTAGGAATGAAAATGAGATGTTCATGCGTTGTAGTTGTTCAGATCGACTGTGAGGGATGGTGTGGTGCACCAGAGACGGATAAATTCGTTACAAGGAGGACCCTTCCCGTCCCAGAGGCTTGGGAATCGCCTGATGATTCTAGACTTTCATACCTCAACCTTGTCATATTACTCATAGAATATATCTGATTGCGGGGTTGTTACTTGCAGGCAAGAGCACTGAGGCAGTGGAGAAGACTAGAAGACGGGCTGTAAATTCGCAAGGAGGGGTTGTTGATGCCGAAAAGACGGACGGCATTGACAACGTGGAGCGGATGGGAGGGATGTGGATTGTGGAGAACCCTGCGACGATCATGATTGCGAGATGAAGTGAATAGGTAGGGATGAACGGATGGTGAGATAGCTGATGAGCTGGAACTGCTGAAATGCCTCTTTCGAATCTCCGGAGAGATTTTGTACGCATGAGAATATGTATCTTGCCATTGCGAACTTCGAGTCTCTTCACACTCCGTAAAAGGAACACCGAACCACTAAGAGCCCTTTTCTTAGCCATCCAGAAAATGCCGATCTGGAAACCCTCGATATCCATTTTCCGGAAACCGGAAATCGGATCGACCCTTCAGTTTGCTTTTGCCGTACCGTTCTATCAACGGGGGGCACATTAATACCATTCTGGCTCGAAATACCGTGCGTAGTCTGTACGCTCGGCCTGGCGCAGATCAAGTGATAGCCTTACCAGCACATCATCATCATCCTCTTCATCATTTTACCTTGAGATGTCTGTGTTGTTGCGCAAGCGGCCAGGCCGGATACCAATAGATTGGGGGGAGAGCGTGGTGGCGGCGCACGGAGTGATCTGTGCGCAGGAATTTTGTCTGTGCGAGTGCGGATGATGTGAGTTTGGTTGGATGGGAGAGTTTCAGATAGTGATGGAGAGGATGCAGATGATGAGTGTTGGTTATCATGATCTATGAAGTCAGAAGTTGGAGGGTGTGATTTGTTGGGGTTTTCGCTTTGCACTTTGTTGATGTGATGTGATGTGATGTGATGTGAGCGAGGAGGGAAGATGTTGTCTGGGTCGGACGTTGTTGTTCTTGGTGGGGCAAATTGGCGAGGGGGTTGGTTGGTGGGTCACTTCAGAAGGGTGAGAGGGTGAACCTAGACGAGATAGGGAAATGTCTGCGAATCTTCCGCTACCTCAAGCCCAGCTACAAGCCCACCGGGACTTGGAAGCTCAGGGAGGACAGCAAATCCAGAGGCCCGGCTCGCCAGTATTACCCCGTACTGCAGTACACTCCGTACATTATTACAAATCAAATCCCCGAGATCGAACCTTGATTCTGGAATCGGGGGTTATCTTAGGTTACGAATCTGTAACAGGAGAGAAGGAAGTGAGCAAGCGAGCGGATGAACATCGTGCTTGGAAGTAAAAATAGCTGAGTAAGGTTGGGTAAAATTGGCAGGATGGATTTTTACACGAAGGAGGGAGGGGTTAATCAATGGTTCAATCGATCTTTTGCTGGTTTGTCAGTGTGATGTTTCGGTGTTGCGTGCAGTAGGGATGGTAGGGATGAGGGTTTGATGTGCATGCTGCAGTGCGGGGATAGGGTGCTCGGCCTTCTGAAACGTACATGCAACTGACACTGTAGGTTTTGGGAGGGTCGAGGTTCTGTATTCTTCGGTTGATGGAGGCATGGGAGATGGAGGGGTGTAATTCTTGAATGCCCCATGTGCTAGAATTAGAAAGCCATTGTGCTGTTGTTTATAGTTCGCTTCTGATGGATGGATGGATGTATTTCATTGCGACGCGATGCTCTATCATTGGGTGGAATGAGAGTGCAGCTGTGTTTGAGTGCACCATGTGGTATATGGCTACGAAACGTCCGATGACTTGCAGTACGTGGAAGTTTACGCAAGTATACGATCTCTCACACGCTTCTTGATGTTCCGATGCGAAGCCTTATTCCCATCTCACGGTCCGAATGCACTCCCAGTATATCAAGCATCATGAAACAATACCGACCAAGTACCCGAGTTGGCGGTACGTCGGTATCGTACATCATGTCTCAGACTACTACTATCTAATCTATTTCTAGAAGCACTTGTCGAACATTCTACTTCCGTTATCGCGATCTTAAGATATATGTCCCTATAGGATAAGAGTTCCAGATGCGATAGACGAGGGGACAAACGATATGCTTTGCAGCGTGACATTGTTGGTCTGATACAGTGTCGTATCGAGGGTCTTAGTGATCAGCATAAGATGCGATGTACTGCCATGCGACTCGATCGGCTGAAACGCTACCTCAGGTGTTGATTTCGAGATCCGGTGACTTGGTAATATGCCGATGTGATGGTATAATTGATGTTGTAATATTGGGCTCGCCTTGTTCTGGACTTAGTTTCATGGGAGGACGTCCTCTTTGTTTCCGGGGTAACATTGTATAGTACTGCACTTGAAGATTGCGACCGTGGAACCCGGGACAATCATGGTTTATTAATTGAAGGGCACTGGAGATGCCCATATAAACATAAGGTCTAGAATCGAACAATTAGTATTCTCACATGATATGCTGGGCATTAGTACACTGCACACAGGATATATCTTCGAATGCCCTCCTCTACAGCTTCCCGCTTAGAATCCCCCCAACAACACCACTTCATCTAGACATCTAGAGATCGGCAACCTCCTATCACTCAGCCTCATCTCCAGTCTCAATCCAACTATTCTCCCACGATCTTCCCATCTCACAAAAGCAAGTACTTGTCATCGATCTGATGTAACCGATCATAAAACCCAACACTAATCGAGAACACGCAATCGAAAAGCCAAGCGTGGAAGCTACGCATTGACACTTCCGCCTAGTGACTAGTTCACAGCTAATCAGATCGCTAGATAGCCTAGTGTGCCAGACTCATTGATTGGGATGGGTTGGCGCGCAGGGGTAAGACCGTTGGAGCCGGATCGTTGCGATAGGGCGTGAAGCCTCGCTATGTGCTTCGCACTAGACGGGCGGTGGAGATTCCGAACCCGTGATTGAAGCCTGATGCACGGAGGTGCAAGAAGACATGGGAGTGCTTGCTGGAAGGTTGACGACGACGATGGGATTGAATGGTAAATAATGGGTCTGGATCCGGATGGGAAAGCCGGAAGTACTGCTGGGATGAACGGGCTTGAGGAAAGTGTATAGTTGATAGGAGAGGTGCAAGTAAGAACCTAGCTGCGAGATATCTACAAGAAGAGCTTTGTCCTATTAGGTTGATTTGGGTTTGGGTATTGAACTTCGAAGCTGGATGCTTGCTTCCATTCTCCGGTTCGAAGACTGATTTCTGCGCTCTCACTTGCTCGCTTATTCAAGCACCCTCCGGAGACAGACAAATATGGTTGCTCTAGCTCGGGCATTGATACCCCAGAGAAGCCTCCTTTGCTAGATTCGGAACATGTTCCTGTCTGGGGAAAGGCTATATCAACAAGCTAGAGGGAGCTGTCCATTCGAAACCCAGGTACTGGAATGGGAGATCACCGACCGTTTGATGAATTATCAGACCATTTTTGATTCTTGATACCGGGCCTGTAGATCGAAAGTGCAAATCAAACAAGATCAGACGAAATAGTGTGTATGGGAAATGGATGGATGGAAGGAAAGGACGAATGGAAAACAACGCAGAAGGTGGGGGATGGATGAGACTGGGAATAGAATGCGAATGCATATGCATGTGCGGATAAGATTTGATTTGATGCGAAGATGCTAGAGACAGATCTTGATACCCAATCTAGAGATACTTCCTAGTGTCGATGAAGTGACGAAGTAACAAAGTGAAATCGAAATACGCCAGAAACACGAGGACGGCTTGGAGCTGGGGATACTTCCGTCTGTCAGACGGGAAGTAGTGGAATGTGGATTTTAACTCTGTACCGTAATGTGGACGGCTGCTTACTCCGTCCGCCTCGACGGTGTCTATTTGATATCAAACCTTGCTGATCTCTCGCTCTTGATGTCAAGATTAGGTTACGGGGAGATTTTCCTGCAATGAGAATTCGATGTTGTGTCTCAGGTTCTCGTGTCCCACCTCGGGAAAGAGACTAACCATCAGAACTCAGCTCGGGGGAGAAAGGAGAATAAATCGAAGAGAGTAAAGATCGTCGAAATCGGATCTGAGAATCTGAGATTCTGAAATAAAGAGAGAAGATCTTGCTGTTTTTGTATGACTTGCGGCTTTCGGGCTGAAACGCTTTACCTTCTTGCGCCGTCGATGGGCTAATCTGTTAGCTACTTTAGTTATGCTACTACCCGGGCGACGGCGTGCCCTGGTTGCCATGTGGTGGTGCTAGAACGTGGTTCTGGAAGAGCGTGGCAGGCTGGGTTTAGGTTTTGTGATCGCAGACCTAGCTAGAAATTGCAAAAGTACACGGTATGTTGTTGACTTGCTACTGTAATGACTCTAGCAAGACGACTGTTTGGGCTGAAGTGAAATTTGCACCTTTGGTTGAAGAGGGTAGGGCAGGCGAATTGCCACGGATGCAGCTTAATGTGGAGGGATTGAGGTTGTGCTGTTGTCGGTGGTGGTGTTGAGTCTGTGAAACAGAAGAAAAGAAGGAATACGAAATGGAAGCCTCCATTCCTTCTAGAAGGAGTCAGGTAGGTGCATCCTCTGCCGTCCCGTGTTGGAAAACGAACGTCCACTCGGAATCATCAAATGAGGTTGACGACACCACCTCGGCACTATTCTTTTCTCGCCATCAAGCCATCCCAAAATTCGGCAAATAGGGGAAGTAAATTTAATTAGAAGAGGAGCAAAATCTGCCTTGCCGTATGATCGTCTTCTTTGCTATTCATGCGCGAGAAGGGCAGATGACGGTTTCCTGCATGAGGCATGGAGTGAGGATTGGTTGTCATACTCTGTGGCGTATGGTACCTGGTCTTTCTGTCCTGTGCCGTTTCCTGCCTCTCAGGCTTCGGCGCCGTGTGCCATACCATGTCGCCATGATTGCGCCGAGTACCAAGTTTGGGCGCGGGTGATAGACACGGGATGGTTCTCAGTGGCCGGCAGGCTGAGTGGCAGTTGGGTTGCTTTTTGCATCGTCTGAAGTTCCCGTTATGTGGACGTGCCGTGTGCTCTACAACATGCGTTGAGGTAATCTCTTTTCTGGATAGGATGGGCAGAATTGGAAGGTCTCTGGACGACGACAAATGTCAAGAGATAGCTGCATGCATGCTCGGGAAGAGGTACCGAGTAGGATAAGACAACAGCCTTGGAGATGAGATGCGACCAATTGACCGTTGAACAGGCAACTCTAAATCGACGTTAATTTAGCTTCCTGAACCGGGAGGAGTGGAGGAGGAGAAAGAGGAGTGAGACTGATTCACGGCATGGTTGCAGCACGCTTGTCTTTTCAGCTTGCTTTTTGATTGACAGGATGATTGGAGAGGTACTGAAGATAGGCTGCTCCCGGGGGAGGATTTTGAGTTTCAGGATTTTTGGGTCGGGTGTTCTTGCTTTTTGGACAGCGGGCTCGGTTCGGGGAGTGAGGAAGAGAATCAGAAAGAGAACGACGAAGAGAATATAGCTACTAAGCGAGCAGACAGATAATGCGGGTGTGTGGAAAGAGGAAATAGATCAGCGTTGAAGAAGCAGGAGGGAGTGTTGAAGTTTCAGGTATGGTCTAGATATCAATTTGGATCTTCTGTGGCTTCGTTTTCTGACAGCTTGGAAACTCCGTGAATGGTAGCGCAACTCGCGCGAGCAGCAAACATGTGAGCGGGCAACGATGCGGGAGAGCATTTATGGAGTCCTTACTGTTTCCCTGGCTGCAGAAGGTCACATCGTGGGGAAAAGACGATGTTTCGAAGCGGTGTGGGCAGGAATTGAGAGAGGGGTGCAGCCACTACGTCGAAACATCGTATGTTTATGTACCTAGTACCTAGATATGGGGGCTTTGGTTCGGCACTTTGTCACTTTCTTATTCATAAACTGATCTCTTCGACGATGTTTCCCCCCGGTGCAGTGATAGCAGAGTTGCATTATCGTGTACCTTGTGACATGCTGTCCCACTGTTCTTTATTTCTATTGACTATGCATGGGATAATAATGCTCCGATGTCTTAGATATCGCGCCCTGAAGGAAGAATTTTGTGACAGGACTTGACTCGACCAATGCTCCTTTCAGCTTTTTACACAGACGTTTGAGCCGTCTGAGGGAACATCGTGCTGGAGATCCGATTTTGACGTTCAATTGCACTGGCCATTTGTGATCGATCTGGAGTTCGCAATTATCCGATGTCTCGGGAAAGTTGTTGACTTTATTGGATGGTCGGCTGACGGGCCTGCTGAGCATGCATTCTTGTGATGTGGAGATATTGAAGTAGCCTACCAAGCTGTGATGTTAAGTTCATGGTGTCCTCAGCAGCGTTACTTCAACGCAAGGGTAAGGAGTAAATAGAGTTCAGAGCTCAGTTCATACAAGCAACTTGTCTTCGTCTATCATTACCGAGAGGTCGATAGATCTAGTTGAGATGGGAGAGCTGTCTTGGATGCGAATGGAAAAGACTAGGTTCGCGATCTGACAATACAAAGCTAATTAGCAGCAGGCCCGCGGCGCATCAAGTCTTAATTTGCACCATTCACCAACCCCAGATCTTCCTATCGTGGCGGTTGCTACCGAAATGATATTCGTCTACTGCAATAAAGTCTCAACTTAAAGCAGACGTCTTTAAATTTCGATTCTTCTGCTTCTGGAAACCACACCTCCACTCATTGATACCCAGCTATTTTCTTCGGAGATTCCACTCGATATAAAGACCCGCAGCCGGGTCGCGATGGGTTCGACAGCCGGTAAGCTAGAGAAAACGTGGTCGGGTTTGTTTTCTGAAAATGGAGCAGCGTGGGGCGACATGTCTCTCTGCTTTGGGCATGGTATCTATGGCTGGCGTTTTTGGGACCTTGACTTCTGGTGAACGGAGGATCCAGGAAACGGCAGGATTAGATAGACGTGAACCCTTGTAGCTGTCACTTGTTTCCTGCTGGCTCGCTTGTTTCAATTGAGCCGACGCCAGATTTGAAAGAGAAAGATAGATAAACTGGGACTTCGTCCATGCTTCCCTCGCTCGTCGTATGTTTGTATGCATGCCACTCTGGTAGCGAGCAAGTAGAGGCCAGACCTGCTCACTGGCACTGAAGGAGCCGAATCCTTCCCTTCAACGTCTTTCGCCAGGGGCTGACATCATCCAGGGTTCCTTGCATCTGGCCAAGGGTTCATGAACCCTAGAAGCTTCAGCAGTGGCTCCAGAAGAGCGGGAAACGGGATGTCAGTCAGGGGTTCAGTCTCGGGAAGAGCCAATGAACCTCCTGAATTGTGAAGGGCCCTGGCAGGTGCAGCCTGCTGCAGAAATGCTGCAGGAGCAAATCTCAAAGGTGCTCCAGTACAGAATAGCCGATGCAGATGTGAAATTTGAGTTTGAGACTTCGAGTAGGCATGGAGGGGTAGGAATTTGACGGTTAGTAAGCTCTGCTGTATTGTGTTATTACAACATTCATCCACCAGCAAGACCAGCAAAGAGTAAAGGAGGAAAGGTTCAAACGCTGAGATGTTTGATATTAGGCTCTTGGGATGATTCAAAAATAGTGTAACTTCGAACAAATGGGAAAGGATGAACCTCCGTCGCCCCAGCTACAGACAGCACTTACTGCAAAGTTCTAACTGTTCTGATAACGGCCTGCATGTCGCCCTTACTGTATCAAGGCTCAAAAGAAGACTAATGCAAGCAAGGGAGACACGAGTAATTGAGGTATTATTGGTGGGTACAGAGCAGGAGTTTGCCCCGCTGAAAGATACTTGCAGGTGCCAGATGGGAGTTGTTTGCAGTAGCTGCTGATTAGGCAGCCTGGAGGCGAGATTTGGGCTTTCACTTTCCCTGAAGAAGAACCATTTAGGGGCCATCTTGGGGCGTTCTGGGGTTCCGAAATAGCGTGCCATGCGCCTTTTCCCGCTATTGAAGCCTACATCGTTAGCGCGCACGCTTCCGAGTTTGGCTTGCTCATGAAAAGGTATCTCGAGTACCTTAAAGGTTATCTGATATGACCCAAATACATCTTGACGACAACACTTGCACAGAGACAGTTCAATTTGGCACAGATGTATTCCAGTGTCGTCTATTGTAGATACGGATGTCTCTCTGATGCTCGAGTAAATTTTCTACCAGGTAGGCGAGTACTCGCTTGGCTAGGCCCAAGTATTTGCTTTTCATCCTTCTCCCGTCAAACGAAACGAATCCCAACATTCTTCATCAACCCACCGTCCGTTCGCCCACGCTCTCAGCATCAGCACATCTGCAACGGGACCCAGAATTTCCTTGCTTCCAGACGTGGAACAACTCCCCCAAACCTGAACGCCGTGTGCCAATGCGGCCATGATAGATTGGAAAAAAGTCCGAGCAACGACAAACTTGGGAATAAGGGCATTCTAGAAGCAGTTCCCTTTGTGCTACGCCAATAACACCATCCACCACAATAATCCGACCGGGACTGAAGAACTGGAACCTCGAACTGCGGCACATCCTTACCGACACCCTGCCCTGGTCGCCCTTCCCTCCCATCCTTCCCTTCTTCCTTGTCCCAGTGGCAGCATGGCTCCTTCTTCCATGGACCCGAGCAAAACCCATGCCAATTTGATTCCAGATTCCAGCCAGTCCAATGCCGCCATCCGCCCTTCCCTCAGCCATCCGCGTCAGGTCCAGTTGAGATTCAGCATACAGAGTTCAGGTGCAGGTGCAGGTTGCGTGCTGCATCCCACTGCCCCCCCCTTCCCTTCTGTCCCCTGGTCATCTCAATTATCCAGAGGCCCGTTAGACTTGTTCTCATCCTCTTTCTACTTCTTCCTTTCTCCTTACACAATCGACTGCAAATCGCTGTTTGACGTCTGGATCTCGACTCGACTTCATCTACCTCCTGTCTGCCCAGAAACGAGCCCCTGAATTCTACCTTGTCAACCACGCTGCTCACTACCCGACTCCCCTGCTAAGGACTAGGATATTCTTCCACTGCCCGGCCCAGTTCCACATCCAAGAGCTCGAACCACCACTGCCAACTCCATCCCCGAAGGCCACGAGCCAGTCGACGTGGGATCACTGGAAAAGTGCGCCATTGCCCGCCATTCATCGAGGATCTCGTCGGCTCTGCAAGTGTGCAAGTCTGCATCAGTGCTTCTGCATCTTGTACTCGCTCAATTCAGTACCTGATCGCCCACGCCGCCTCCCCCCAAAGCTATATCATTCGACCGGTATATGCATTAGCACCACTGAGCTTGCGCGCCGGACCTGGTGCGGTACATAAGGCTACTACTGTACTGTACACTCACTTTCTCGCTGCTCCACTTTCAGCACAACACGACCGTCAACACCACCTTCCAGAATCGAACCCCCCCGTCCCTTCGCCTCGCGGGCTCAACCGCTACTGCCCTACCCTACCGTGATATTTCGTTCTTACCTCCAGTGGTGCTGTCCACCGTGAAACAGGAGTCGACGCAACCTAAAAGGGCTTAAAGGCTTCACTGCCACGGCTAGCCATTATCCCTGACAACCGTGTTAGGACCGAGGACATTTGGCAGATATCCTACCCATCCCGCCCCTCCCCAAGAGCCGTCTCCTGTAGACGCAACCAGCACTCTTTACATGTCGAAAAACTTCTTCGGTCTCAAACTGTCCCATCGAGACCATCCCCCAGCCGACTCCCAGCACGAGCCGAAATCATACAGACAAAAGGACCAGGTTTCGGCCCTGTATGAGCTTGGACTGCTAGACGATTCGGATAAAAGAGCCATCAGGCGAGAGAACAAGGGCAGGGAGGTACCTGGTGCTGGTGGAGCCCGTGTTGCAGGATCCCATCTAAAAAAGAGTACTACCTATTCCATTTTCATCCTCGACTCCGCCCCTCACCTATCTGAACAATTAATGATCTGATCTCGCTCCGCATCAAACTGACCCAGAATTTCTCTGCAGACTCACCTCATATGACCAACGACTATACTCGAGGGACTGCTCGTATCTCGCCGACTTCGACCAACAACTCTCTTTACATCAAGGACAGTAAGGGTTCGAGTGACCTGCGAAAGCGAGCGGGCGGTGGAATGGCAGGTATGCTGGATACAGACCGGAGCCGTACACGGCGGGAGAGGACGTTCGTTGGGAGTGAATGCGCTGTCTGTGAGGAGCCATTGGAACATACCCTTCGCGGAGAGAGGATACTTCAATTCTCCTGTGGCCATGTCTCTCACGAAGCTTGCTTTTACGAATACATTAAGGAGTTCGAGTCACAATATTGCCCGACCTGTAATGCCCCCTTAGGATTGGACACCAGTCGAGGAGGCAATGTTCTTGATATTGGTAAGAAGTTCGGCACTGGTTCGTCCTCCTTTTCCATATCAGTTAGCTGATGAGTCTGTCATACAGAAAAGCTAAGTAGTATCGTGCGATCAGTGTCAGCTAGCGACCAGTCTGTCAGATCACAACAAACTCCTACACCTACGGCATGGGATAGCCAGACCGTACGACCTCCAAGTCGAGAATCTAGTGCCAGACAGCTTCCCCGAGACAACAGAGACAGCAGCAGAGATTCCAGGGAGAGCAACAACAGAGATAGCAATAATGGCAGCAGTAGAGATAGTAGGGACAGCCGGGAACGAGCAAGCAGATACGCGGCGCCTTCAAGAATATCACATAGCCGCAACGACTCGGAGGTAACTGGCCCAGCTTCGTCAGTTGGGTACCCAGAAACTGCGGTTAGCGGACCACCACGACGACATGACTATGATGTCCAATCGATGGAGACAAGTTTGATGAGCCCAAGAGCAAGCGTCACAAGGAATCCAATACCAGCACCATCTGTCAGCGTTCGATCAGAGTTCCCAACCTTGAGCCGGTCTCGTCAACAGCAGACCCTAACATGCTTGATCACTATTGAGGTGCCGGACAACAAATGGCGACCTGATCCCGATGATTTGCGAACTGCGCCTCCTCTACCTCCCATTAGACCCGAGGACACTTACGCAAGGCCTCCATCACCAGCACAGAGCGCGCCACGCTTCTATCCTTACGAGCAGCCGGAGGTACTGGAAGAGATTACTGAGAACCTCAGAAGTAGAGTTGATAATTGGCATGGCTTGGACTTCGAGAGGTTTGTATCTCAACACTCGTGGAGATTCGGCTCTAATATGAGAACAGATTCGGCAAGCTTCGTCTATACGGGACGATTCGAGTCGGCAAAGACAAGCAATCTTGGCAAGAACTGGAGTGCTTCTTGTTCGCCGAGATGCTCATCTGTGTGAAGGAAAAGAAGGTCGCAATGCCGCAGCAATGGGACGACCAGAACTCTCCACGGAAGAACACCAGATGCACACTCAAGGGTTCGATACTGATCAAGAAGCATTTGAACGAAGTCATCGAGTCAGGAAGTGGTAAAAGCAACCTTGGCCAAACGGAAAAGATCACCATGTCTAATCTTCGACCAGCAGACGAGAACGTTTTGACCTTGAGTCTTTCAGTTGCAGAATTACCCTCTTTCCATCTCCGGTTCGACAACAGAAACCAACTGAAGCTTTGGCAACAAGCTCTACTGGATCTGAACGCTGTGGAAGGCTCTCCAATCCGAAGCCCGGAATACGATCTATCAGAAACAGACGAAGAAGATTGGCAACGAGTCTCGAATCCAAAGCGCGTGTCTTCACTCAACTCATCGTCTTACGGTGGACCTAGATCTGTGACGACTGCCCCAACGGAATACACCAACGCCAGAGGCATGCGACTACCTGCGGCAGTCCATGTACCAGTTGATATCGTGGTTGTCATCCCAGTCTCTTCATCGATGCAAGGTGTAAAGATCAGCCTTGTCCGCGACGCGCTGAAGTTCATGGTACAGAACCTCGGTGAACGCGATCGCATGGGCCTGGTCACTTTTGGATCAAGTGGTGGAGCCGCGCCTTTGGTAGGGATGACTTCGAAAGCTTGGAACGGATGGTCAAATATCTTGGCATCGATTCGACCAGTTGGACAGAAGAGTCACAGAGCAGATGTTGTTGACGGAGCCAACATTGCCATGGATCTACTCATGTCCCGAAAATCAAGTAACCCGATCGCCACGATCCTCTTGATCAGCGATTCATCAACCTCTGATGCAGAGAGTGTTGACTTCGTTGTATCAAGAGCAGAGGCTGCAAAGTAAGTTACCCCCTGGCGATCAATAATTACGCACTTCTAACAACTACAGAATTGCTATCCACTCGTTCGGACTTGGCATGACCCATAAACCCGATACTATGATTGAACTGTCCACCCGCACTAAGGCTTCCTATACTTATGTCAAGGATTGGATGATGCTTCGCGAATGCCTTGCTGGCTGCATGGGTGCCCTGCAAACCATGTCACACCAGAATGTGAAGCTGAAGTTACGACTGCCTGAAGGATCGCCAGCTAAATTCGTCAAGATAAGCGGTGCATTGCAGATTACGAAACGTGCGACCGGCAAAGATGCTGAGGCTTCCTTGGGAGACCTCAGATTTGGTGACAAGAGAGATATCTTGGTTCAGCTTGTCATAGCACCTGACAATGCATCTCAAGAACAACTGCCTCAGGATCCTTGGGAGTCAATCGTCTCTGGCCTCGAAGCTCTTGGTGGCCCACTGGATAAGGAGGATGAGCGGACAGTCTCTATTGAGGAGGTACCACTCATTCAAGCCGACCTCACCTGGGGTGACATTCTCCGCGACGGTACATTGACCCATCTTCCACGACCCTCCCTTCTAGCTATTACTATGCTGCCAGCGCCGACGACTCAACAGCAGAAGAAATCGGCCTGGCCAAACACCCCTCCAATTCCACCTCATCCAAGTGTCGTACAGCGACGAATGGAACTTCTTACCTCCGACATGCTCACCCGAGCACTTACCCTTGTCTCTCGTGGTCAACATGACCGCGCTCAACATCTCCTTCACGAAACTCGGTCCATATTAAAGGGCCTTGGAAAGGGTGGGCTTCCACCTATCCCTCCCACTTCTCACGCAAAGTCTCCGGGTGCTACATTAGATACATCATCGCCTACATCGGCAACACCAGACCGCCGCCGAACACCATCACCTCCCACATCTGCGCACACTACAAATGGATCTATCCACCGTCATCATTCAAACGATGCTCTCTCCATGGGATCGTCCCCTGGTATTGACCCTGCCACTGTTGCAGCACTCGATGCCGAGCTCGAAGCCAGCTTGGAATGGATCAACCACCCTGCAGTATTCGGAAGAGATAGCAGGAAAGCGGTTCTCCAAGCTATTGGTGTCATCAGCAGCCAGAGAGGTTACACTTTCCGCACTCCTGTCGAAAGTCTTTGGGCTCGACGTGTTGGTGGTGTCAAGAAATTGACTGAGCGCAGCCGTGAATGGCGTGAAGAAAGTGGCAGTGATGTTGGCATCATGGAAGAGAGCTAGTCAGCTCTCATTTATTACCTTCAAATCGAATTTGCTTCGAACACTACAACAGTCCGAATCCCATATGTAATTTCACCTTGGCGGCCGCTTCGACTGACCCTACCCGCGATATACCACGAACAGAATTACCTCACGATGTTATGGATAATTTTGCCCCTTTGTTTTCTTCCTTCTGTATTATACTTTTGACGCTATTTAGCGGACAGGCTTGGACATACCCTTTAGTTCGGTTATTTGCCATCTTTTATTGTTTGTCGCGTAGGGTCGCTGTTTACTCTCATTATGGATCAGGGTATATGGGTTAGCATTGCGGCATGTGATGCGCATGCATTTTTTTGTTTTGTTCCTGTTACGGCAGTTGAGAGATGGGGAGTGGAGGTTGTCTGATATGTTTTGATAACGCCCGATGCTAGAGCGAAAGATTTTTGAAGGAGGCAAGGCAGGCACGTTTCCAGAATTTAAGTCATGGCGATGGAAGGAATGGAAAATGTATGTATGGATGACAGAAGTGAAAACCGCATGTCGTTGATGAGTGCGACGAGCAATTCGAGATGAATGTGTCGAGATGAGACGAGATAAGACTTTGCGGCGAGACGTCATATAGATGGCCATCGGATCAGGCTGTGGGAATCTATGAATTTTCCAATTCCGATTTATTGCACCCCATTTCACTGCTTTTCACCTGCTGGAGTGCCTATTTCGCTCTCTTACTTAACAGATCTGGCTGGGTATCGGCAAGTTTCAAAAAATCATAGCTTCTTCCTACTATGTCACGCATTCGCTCAGCGACGTCGCTCCGCTCAATTGAAGGCCTTGGTTTTTATTTGGATCTTCATGTATGTAGTAGTGTATTTGACCCACCTGTCAGCACTACATAGGACTTTACTGATGGAAATTTACTTCAATTTTTTTCAGTAAATTCATCTACTACCTTACTCATCCTGTGCCCAATGACCTTTCCTGCTTTCCTGAATATCTTACCTTGATCTAATGTCCCAACTGAGATTGGAATGAATAAGCGCTATACCAACATCTAAGACTCTTATCCTATCGATTAATGAGAACCAGTATCGGGTATAGTGTTGGCAGCTGTCGTCGGATTTGTGCCCGTGTATCCTACGAGGCTATGAACGAGTAAGCAGTGGGAGTCTACATCTAGCAGCACTCGCACTTTAGCAGTTGGCGGGCCTATCAAGTCGATCGCAGCGTCCCAGCGTGGCATGATGCGGCGATGCGGGCTCCTGGCTCGGGTTCTCGGTTAGGTCTTGAATTGAGTATGCCAGTATGGGTGATGATGATGACGAGGATCTCACGTAAGAGTAAGGCCTGAGGTCGAATTTGGATTTCGGGTATCGGGTTGCGGCCGCAGGGAGGTGGAGATTGGTGTCGTCGATATTCGACACTTGTATGTTCTTCGAGAGAAAAGGTAGCTAGTGGTGGTTCATGGTGCTTCTAATGAATGCTTGAACGAGATCGTTGAAAGTGTCAGATTCTTGGAACTGAGGAGAGAATTCAATCGGACTTGAAAACTCCTTGAGTTTGAGAGTTCTGTACAGCGCGCGCGTTGATACTTCATTCCCCAAAGTATCTTGCATGTGGGGGAAGGATTGCCATGGGGCTTTATCATGCAGTTTTCATTGGGTAAGAAGACGACTACCGAGCTGGACATGCGGATTGATGTTCGTGGTTGTGGATAATTGTCCTCGCTTATGCTGTGCTGTGCCGGATTGATGCTTGACGCCGTCGGTCAGCCTTATGGACTTGAACTATGGAACCTGATTCGCATTCGCATCTGCTATTAGAACATGCTCCGGTCTGGTCTGGGTATATATCATCTTGCTGTCCCTCAGTGTCCATCTCCTGACTATTTCCAGCAGTCTGGGTTTTCTCTCCTGCTGGCTTCCAATCTGCATTTGGAAGTACTTATTACTCCCTTCGGCGACTTTTAGTTTCATGAAACAGCAGAGCGTCGACCATCAGGTGACCAAGTTCCACTTATCGACTCACGATAAATCGGTCGTATTTAACAGCAGCTATGGCCCCCTCCAACATCTCCTCAGACTTTAAAGTCGTCATCGTTGGCGGCGGTATCAGCGGTCTCGCACTCGCTCGTTGTCTCGAGCTGGCGGGAATCGATTACATAGTCCTCGAGTCCCGAGAAGAAGTCGCACCAGATGTAGGAGCAGGCATTGCGATGCTACCGAATGGCATGCGGATCTTGGATCAATTGGGTGTGGTTGAGGAAGTGAGAAAAAGTGCGGTTGCGCATGAGGTTGTGACGCAGTATACGGGAGGCAATGGAGGTGAGATGGGGAAGAAGGCGAGGCAGGCGAGCGTCATTAATTGCTCTACCGGAGATAACAGATTTTTGGCTGCCAGGTAAGTCATATTTGGACCGATATATGCTCGTGGCCTCAGTTTCTTTCCGGGCAATTTCAGGTGCGGTGCGCGATGCTGACGGATCTGTAGACATGGATATGAAGTCCGCTTTGGACCAAGACAAAAATTGCAACAGGCGCTATACAACAGTATCGCCGACAAGAGCAAGTTACTCACTGGACGCAAAGTGAAAAGTATAGAGCATAGTGAAACGGACGTCGTCGTACGATGCGAGAACGGCGAGGTGTATCGAGCGGATGTGCTCCTCGGTGCCGATGGAACGCACAGTTTTGTGAGGAAGGAGATGAGGAGGTTGATTGAGATACAAGATGGGAAGGTTCTTGAGAAAGAGAAGAAGAGTAAGTTTGGTTTTATGTTTCGGGAATCTAGGACAAGGTGTTGGTGCCGGGTCTAAGTGAGGAAGGGAAATCGATGTTGATGAAACTACAGGTCATTTCGTGGAGTACACTTGTCTTTATGGTATTTCGAAGCCAACACGGGGTGTCGAGGAGACTACTATGCATCGAGCTTTCAGTGAGGGAACGGCATGTCTCACTGTTGGAGGAGTTGGCGAGATCTATGTGCGTATCACCTATCACTTACTGTCTTTCTCAAGTCCCGAAAGGAGCCATTGTTCGAGATAGTGCAAAACCCTACAGATCATCAAGGTTAGAGAACCTCGTACTGACCCTGTCGTAGTGGTTCTTCTACAGGCGTCTTGCCAAGAAGCACTACTATCCCGACATTCCCAGATACACCCAAGCCGATGCGGCTGCACAGGCGGCGGAGTACAGTGATTTCATCGTCGGTGGGACCGATCGTAACGTCACCCTCGGTGACCTGTGGAAGACGAAGAAGATAGGTGGACTACAATCCATGGACGAAGCCACAATCGAGACTTGGGTTCACGGAAGAATTGCCTGTGTTGGTGATTCCGCACACAAAGTCACAGCCAACTCAGGCTACGGAGGCAACATCTGCCTCGAAAGCGCTGCTGCCGTCACAAACTCACTCTACAAGCTTCTGCACAGCACCAAAGATAATCCAGCTCACCAAAACGGAAGTGCCAAAGAGAAGAACGCACCCAATAGGAAACCAGACTTCAAGGCCGTGGAAGCAGCGCTGAAAGCGTACCGCGACAACCGAATAGCACGATCGAGGGAGCAAATCAAGAGTGCAAATGACTACACCCGCATCGAAGACTTCCGTACAATCAAAGAGAGGATATTCGCCAAGTACATCGCCCCAAACTTGTACATGCCTCTCGTGGACATGTTCTCAGATGGGGTGGTCGGCGCGCCGGGGCTAGACTTTCTGCCTCCCAAGAAAGCTACTATTGGGATCAGCATGCCTTTCAACCCGAAGTATGGTATAACAACATATGAGGCTTTGTGGAAGAGAGCATTCTTTGCTTTGCCGTTGTTGGGTTTGTTTTTTCTTGCTAGACAGGTGATGACTATCGAGTTGGGAGGTAAACTGGGACCGCTGTTCGAGGAAGCCCTTTCTGCCGGTGCAGTGAAAGATGGAGCGTCAATCGTTCAATTGAGAGCGGTGTATACGGGATTGGAGGGGCTTGATACGTTCATGATGCCGCTTATCACGGCGTTCACTCCGTCTATTGCCGGTTTGGGAGGAGGTGAGCCCTATCCTGAGTTTCCTTAAATTCGCCTCGTCGGAAGTATCGAAGACTTTTGCTGACTTCTATAGCTGGTTTGACAAAGAAGAATATAGGAGAGGACGTCGTGGATCTTTACGCTCCTCAGAGGATGCAAGCCATCAGCTTTCTCACCGACTACTTCGCTATCAACGCAATCTGGATGATTGAGAGTTGTCGACGTGGCAATGTCTTCACTTTTGCTCGGATGTAAGTCGCCTTTGCTCTCTCTTTGATGCTGAAGGAAATCCACTTACACATCTGGCAGCTCCAATTTCTTCCTTGTCGTAGCTCAACTTTTTGGAGTCGGTGTCGTAGCTCCACTCTACTTCTTTCTACACTTCGTCCTGATCCCGAGCACCAAGTTTCACGCGGCAGACAATCGACATATCCCCCTCCACCTAGCCAAAACCATCCTCCCAACTCTCATCTTATGCTATGTCATACCAGGGATCGGAATGTACTGGCCCACGTCCCCAATTTCAAATCTCCAAGCATGGAACTTCGCATGGCAGCCATTTCCCATCTATCTCGCCATCGTACACCGCATTTTCAGAAGTTTCATCCCAGATACGGAGAAGCAAGACCGTATTAACAACTACAAATCCGATCTCTTCCACCTCCGCCTCATCTACATCACAGTCGCACTCTTCTCGTCCACAGCTTGGATCTACACAGTATTCAACTCTCCCACGCCCTTGTTCCAAGTCTTCTTCAGCGGGATCACGAACCGTGATGTGCAATTCAAGACTGTGGAGGAGGGAATGCGGATGTTCCTAAAGTATGACGAGATGTTCTGCTTTGGGAGTGCTGCGATTTGGGTCCTTTTGTGTTTCTGGGACTTGAAGAGGGAGGGAAGGGTGACTGCTGGGTGGGCGAAGATTTTAGGGTTCTATGCCGCGGTGACGCTGGCTTTGGGTCCTGGAACTGGGTTGATTTGTATGTGGGGGTGGAGGGAGGATGTTTTGGCTAGGCCAGGGCTAGTGGGGTAGATATCAAAATCGACAGGAGGGAGGAGTGGGAATTGTGAGATGTGAGAAACGGGCAATCAAAAGAGAAGTTGAAGACAAGCAAGTTTGCCATAGATAGGCAATTTGGTGCATCGTCATGCTTTGTAGCGTTTTAAAGACATTGCCTTGGTGTTGACGAGCATCGGTTGGCGCTCGACAAAAGGGGTTCCACGTGATTTCGAGCCGAGGTGAAAATGCTCGGATGCCTTCTTGAGATTCTCCATATTCTCTTCCCTCTAGTGTTGTAGGGCAGTTGACAGCATCTCTTCTTGTGCTGGGGCGGTATCTCGGCTGCATTTAAAATCCTCTCGATAGTCGCTATGGGCTTAGAGCCAGTCACTCAATATGCCTAGGCCTGCGGGGTTGCATTAGGGGGACATGCGCCGCCGACGGGCTCAACCTCCAGACTTGCTCACCGTCTTCAAATCCAGTGGTTCGATGAGCCTCAGCAATCACCATCAACCGATCAATCAAATGCAATAGAAAGCGGCTTATATACATCTTCTCATCCATCATCCGCATGCGATGCACTGCAGTGGAGTACACAGCTCAGCTGCTGACAGCATGGGAGCCCTACCCCGTGAGATCATACGAGCGTAAGGAGGGCGCGCTTACGAGATTTATATGGACGCGACTTGCTTTCCCAGCAAAGAGATTGGCGCTGTACAACCAATTGAAGGCGGCTACGTTACAACCTATTCAGCCTTGTATAGATTCCTGCATCCTGGGCCCTGGTATCTTCGGAGCTTGGGCCAGTCGTTTCGACCTATCGCAACTGCAGGCGGCTTGTTGGATGACAACACAGAGCTCGAGCTTGGGTCCAGACAGCAACGATGGGACAGTGAGATGGATGTCAGATAGGATGGCTATGCCCGCCTGCATAATGAACACGCATGGTGTGCGTTTCAGGTGATTTTCTTCTTATAACATGCTGTTGCTGCCCCTCTTTTTCATTGTGCTTTCCATTTCTACTTTTCTGTCGAGCAATTGAGTTTGCGGTCTGGAGAAGATGACGAAAACGGCAAAAGTAGCGAAAGCTCAGAAGCCTGAGAAACAGTCTTTTGTCGACAAAACCATTATCAAGCTGTTCAAAGGAGTCAACAAAGTGGTTGCATGGCATAAGCTGCCTAAATATCTCGGCGTCTTTAATCTCCTAGCATTTCGCCTCGAGCTTGATCACGATAATCTGTACGATGTGTATCCCGATGCTTCTGCTCAAGGGACAGCCGCTAGCTGTCCGATGAAGGACGAGCGATATTTGCACGCCAGGAACTCGGACGGAAAGTTCAATTCGTTGGAACAGCCGTTGATGGGATGTGCCGGGATGCGATTTGGCAGGAATGTTCCGAGAGACAAGACGAAAAAGCCCAGTGACGAAGAACTCATGAATCCGAGTCCAAGGTTGGTGAGCGAGCAATTGTTGGCCAGAACAAAATTCAAGCCGGCAACTATTGTGAATTTGCTTGCTGCTGCTGTAAGTACCTATGCCATGCTCTGAATTGCTGGTCCCGCGGAAGAAGACTATACGAACCATCTGCAGCGAGAGGATCCTATTAACGAGTCGTAGTGGATTCAGTTTCAGGTTCACGACTGGTTCATACACGATGCGGTATGTGTACCCGATGAATACTAAATCAGCTGAAGCCTAACATGTCTAGTACGCACCTGGGACCAACGAGGTCGAGATACCTCTTCCTATCCATGACACCTGGCCGTCTGGACACATGAAGATACCCCGCTCAAAGCCCGATACCCCTCTCTCTGAACTTGATAAGGAAGCCCCTGGATATAGGAATCTCAATACGTAGGATATCCTACACCTCGAGGACTTGACATCGTGAAAATGACATTCGTAAAGGAGCTGGTGGGATGCATCTCAAATTTATGGATCGTCTGAAGCTATTACCACCTCTCTCCGTGACACCGCACCGAACGGTAAGCTTGCGATGAGAAGAGAAGACTTTGTCGATTTCCTGCCGAGAGATGAGAATGACTTGCCAAAGACCGGTTTCAACACCAATTGGTGGCTGGGTCTAGAGTTGATGCATACACTTTTTGCCTTGGAGCATAACAGTATCTGCGACATGTTGCTTGCCAAGTATCCGGATTGGAGCAGGTAAAATCTCTACTCATCCACATCTAGAACATTCGCTGATTGATTGAGTAGCGATCAACTATTTGACACGGCTCGCACCATCAACACTGCACTAATGGCCAAAATACACACTGTCGAGTGGACACCAGCTATCCTCAATCATCCTACGATTGAGGTTGCCCTGAACGCAAACTGGTGGGGTCTTATCGGAGAGAAACTCCATAAGCTCGTCGGACGCATTGCAAAGAATGAAATCATTGGTGGCATTCCAGGCTCTGGAGTGGATTTCCACAATGTCCCGTTCTCCTTAACCGAGGAGTTCGTTTCTGTGTATAGACTCCATCCTCTTATCCCAGGTACGAAAATCCTCTTCAACTGTTTAGAAGAATAGTGTCCTGACAATTTGCAGACAACGTAGCTTTTTTCTCAACTGAGACTGGTTCCCACACCAAGACGACACCCATCGCAGACCTTGCTTTCCAAAAGGCTCAAAATGCAATCGGTCCCAAAACATCTTTCGCTGACGCATTCTACTCCTTTGGCATCAACTACCCAGGTGCCATCACTCACCATAACACGCCCAACTTCCTGCGCAACCTCCTCTCACCTGACGGCCTCACCAGAGACATGGGTACCCTCGACATCCTCCGCGACCGAGAGCGCGGCGTTCCCCGCTACATGGAATTCCGGCGCCTCGTCCACATGAAAGTCCCCAAGACCTTCCTCGAACTAACCGGCAACGACGAAGTCCTCGCCTCTCAACTATCTACCGTCTACGACAACAACCTCGAAAAAGTCGATTTGATGGCCGGCATGTTTTGCGAGCCTTTGCCTAAAGGTTTCGGGTTCAGCGATACGGCGTTTAGGATTTTCATATTGATGGCGAGTAGGAGGTTGAAGACTGATAGGTTTCTGGCCGGGGACGCGTGGAATGAGAAGGTATATACGAAGGAAGGGATGAAGTGGGTGCAGAATGAGACGATGGTTAGTGTTTTGAAGAGGCATTTTCCGGAATTGGCGGCCCCATTGAAGGGGAAGGATAATGCGTTCAGGCCGTGGAGGAAGGTGGGGAAGACGGGGGAGTATAAGGGGGAGGAGACGAATGCTTAGGAGTGCTGTTGAGTGTATGGCTCGGGGTAAAGATTTAGCAGGAGGATTATGATACTGGGAACTGTATGTTGGGTGATAAGATAGTGTTGAAACTTGACTTTCGTCTTTCTGTGCGCGCAGATAATTGGTAATGAGCGCTGTCTATCAGTAACCGAGGTCTGAATCGTAGATCGTGAGTCTGTTTGTTGCATATTCTAAGTTCTGCATACAACATAAAGAACCATCGTGAATTCGTCCATTACTACGGCAGTAAATCAAAATCATGATCATGCTGTCCTTGCAAATAATCATACCTATCCGACACCCACTCCACACAAGGCACCAGATTCCCCCACTCAATCTTCGACTTCAGACTCTCCGGCAACAGAACTTTCTGCTCCGTCCGATACCAAGCCGGAAAGTGTATCGTCACAAGCATAACCCTCACATCAGCCGTCCGATTCGGCATCCCAGCATGCCAGAGCCTCAAATCCCGCAATATCAACGCCCCCTTTGGTATGACTGGCTGTATCGGCGGACTGATCTTCCTCCTCCTCTCCAAGATATCCTCCGGTATCACACTCCCACTCTTCTCCACAAAGGCCTTCCAGCTCGTATCTAAGTGACTTCCCAGCCAAACCTCCGTACTGCCATGTTCGGGGTCGACATCTATCAGGTTGATGTTGACGCATATTCCAAATGGCATCTTCGGGAAATCGAAATGCACGTCGACATGCACCGGTTGTCTCCTCTCTGCTTTAAACGCCGTATTCGCGCTCTGGAAGCGCAAGTGTGGGTTTGGTCCAAGCATGCACTCCGTTATGGCCGTCGCAAAAGGATTGGCAATTATATCGTCGAAGACAAAGGAGGGATCGACGACAGCGTCTTGTTGGATGTTGCCTGTGCCGGTGCCGAAGTTGTGGTGGGTATTTTCTCGGTCGTAGAGGGTTCGGGCTTCGGGAACCATGCGCGAGTTGAGGGTGTCGAGATTTGTGGTTGAGACAGCATTGTTGAGGACCAAAATCCCATCGCGGTGCAAGGCTTCGAGGGCCTCTTGGAGGTGGTGTGAGGTGAGGGTTTTGGAGGACAGTTCGGAGGGGGAGAGTGTTATGGATGTGAGGGTTGGAATGGGAGCCATTGCTGGAGATGGTGATGCAGTAGGGGGATTTTCCTTTCGTCGACTGGAGTGTGAGGAACCCATCGCGAAGTATGAATTGGAAACGGAGATGTCACTTACAGAGTCTGGTACTTTACCTTGTGTAAATTCCGTCGTCCTGCCTTGGGGGCGTCGGATAGGATACTGAAAGTTCTCACTGGGGAGCTTGAAGCAAGAGTGGAGGGTGGGGAAGTCGGGGAAAGCTTATCAATTCGCCGAGGCGCTACGCCATTTAAGATGAAAACAACCCAAGCGAGCACCTTTTCCTCCTCGAGAGTCGTGCTGTATTGGGGTACTTTTTGTAGCAACAGATATCTCCCAGGCTTTACTTGTCAATCCTACCACATGTCGACCGAATCCACTGTGGTTCTAATATTATATTAAGTCAATTCACTGTAATCAGGAATGTCACACTTCGGACATTGTCGGTGATTTGACCGATAAGTTTGCCGAGCCTGTTACTCAGAAGAATGCTCTCGCGCCCTTTTGTCCAAGCTTGTTGTTTAATGGAGCGAAAACAAATGGAGTTTAGGCAGCTTATGTGAATTGATACGCTGAGTGCATGATTGCGAAATGCTCGTGCCGTTACACGACTGCACCCAATCATTCCTCTATCGATCCAACTCCTCCGCTACATTGATATCTGCCCTCGAGTAACCTGCACCATACATCACAGTTAACATTTCCAACAAGAATTGGGCATGCATAGACACGAAGTAGCCAAAGCGAAAGGATCGAAAGGAACATGGATTCTGTTGACTTGAATTAAGTGAATCGTTTACACAATATTGAACACCTTGTGCAATGTGCCCGCATCTCTAGGCTCTTTGTACCGTCTCTACAGCAGACGCAAAGCATAAACGACACAAAGGCTTTGGAGCGGCGATGCCGGTTGGTATACACCGCAATCCTGCGCCAATGCTTTCACAAGTTGCCCATGGCCTATCTCACGAAGGGAGGCCAATGAATGTCTGTGATATTATAGCTTGCAGGAGAAATAAAGATGACTCTCACTCATATGGTTTTGATAGGTCAGGTGTTTTATCAAGCAGCTTTGTAATGCTGCTGACAAACATCCATCAGGAGCGTTTTCCGTTTCAAGAAGCAGTGGCGAAGCTAAGCGAGAAGGAAAAGGGGCTGCTCTGACAGCCGAAGTAGATTTGAATTTAGAGCAGCAAAGGCTGCAAGCAGCACTCCTAACAATATCCGCTTATCTATCATCTGAAATCAAAACCAAATCGCCGTAACGACAATAACAAGCACAGTCGCAATCGATCCACCACAAAGCATATTGCTCCTCACTCCATTGTTTGTTTTCGGCTTCGTGTTCAAACTTGATGAGGGACTGCTAAAGCTACATGTACGATATCAGTAACTACCAAGATGCGTAAAATCCAGTAAAAATAATTGTGGAGACCTACCTCAGCGTCGTCGTAGTTGGTGCATCAAAGAGCGGTGACATGGAGACCGATACGCCAGTTGCAGCTGCAGGGACTATTGACTCGACGGTGTTTGGTCGGAGAGCAGATGCTGATCCAGAGGCAGGTATTGGTGCGGTGGAAGATTTGCTTTGGACCACCGACGCGAACAAATGGAGGCAATGAAGTGTTGAATAGAAATGCATCTTGTGTTGAAGTGTACGGAAAGTAGAGATGGAATAGCCAGAGATAAAGTGAAGCCTTTTGGCACTTTCAATATATGGCCGCAGGACCAAGAACGGGCATTGCTAAATGCATCTCATTTCCACAAATGGTATCCGTTTCGGAGGTTGTTAATTGAAACTATCTGTAAGCCCTAGTATTTGAAATAACTGTGTTGCTGGAGAAGGTTGATCTCCGAGCAATTGTGGCTTGCATTACAGGGGCGGTAGGCACGTCCGAACAACTCGCCATTAGCTTGAAGTCTCTCATGACGACCCTTTCGGTACTGCTAGACAAGCTGCCCCATATAGGCCATCAGAATTGTCCAGTATTCTTACGAATTCGGAGGCTCGAGCATATCTACTTCTCATCCGTCAAAACCACCGCTATGTTCACGCCTCGACGCCTTCTCTCCCTGGTGTTTGTGACGACAACGCTCGCTGCACCCGCCCAGATTGTTCGCAGATGTGAGTGAAGCAGATAAATAAGCCCTCCGAGGTGTACTGACAGTTGTAAGTTACTGATCTGAGGCTCACTGCACGACTCGAAGCAGTCTCCCAATTTGCTGCAGCCGCATATTGTGAAGGAAATACACACTCTGCAGGTCAATACCTCTCTTGTTTACCGGGAAACTGTCTTTTCGTTGAAAGATCAAATGCTTGGGTTACTGAAGCATTTTGGAAGTGAGTCTTGTCCATGCATATTCGACAAACCTTTCCGTGTTTTGAAAGATTGACAAGACACTCAGCATTGGAGAGTCCAACACCATTGGGTTTGTGGCTGTCGATGATACGAATCATCTTGTTGTTCTTGCTTTCCAAGGAACAGCAAACACGCTCAACAAGCTCACCGATGCCGCTTTCTTACCTGTATCTACGGAGCTTTGCGGATCGGGTGACGACGAGTGCAAAATCCATCGAGGCTTCTGGCATGCATGGCAAGATGTGGAAACTATTGTTACCGACTCTGTGCTCCGAGCCGTTATTGCTCACCCAGCATACAGAGTGATTGCTACAGGACACAGCCTAGGAGGTGCTTTGGCTGCTCTAGCAGCGACTTCTTTGAGAAATGGGGGCATGTCAGTAGACTTGGTGCGCTTAATTTCTCGAAATAATTCATTTCAGCAAGCTTATGGAATAGTAGTACACATACGGCCAACCGCGACTGGGGTTTGAAGCTATTTCTAATTACATCACGAACCAATCTCCAGAGAAAGGCAGCAACTTTCGAGTCGCGAACACCAACGACATCATTCCCCAGCTGCCCCAGCATAAAGCAGGTGGGTGGGATCATTTTTCTCCCGAATATCATATCGAGACCACCGAATTACCTGTTGTTGGTCAAGACATCACAGAATATATTGGACTCTTCAACGAGAGTGGGAACGCAGGGACTGATTGGCCAGATACTGTGGAGGATCTGAAAAATGCTCACACAAAATACTTTGGGAATATCACGGATTGTTTTTCAGGGGAGAGGAACTTAACAGCTGATATGATGGCTGTGCGAGACTTTATTGGAATTCCTAGTTCATTTCTAGAATAGAGCTGTGAAGCTAGATGTTTGATATTTCAGACATTGGAAAGAATTACAACATGCTTAGGTCTGGGCGTCTAATTACGCGTTGATTTTGAGATAACTGTAGAGTATAACGGCGAAGGTGAGAGACAAGATTCTGTGGATATTCAGGATAAAATTTCAGCTGCGAGACTTCGTTTCATAAGGCACATGTCATATTGGACCATGGAAAGCATATCCGGGCGAACCCCCACCAAAACTTCCCAGGACTGCGGAAGTTGCCAGATCAATCCGAAGATCTGTTCGTGTTTACGTATGAACGATGGCACCAGCCTAGAGTTTTAGAACAAACGTACACACTGTTACACTAGCAGCTGAGAAAGTGGTGGCAACAAGGAACCGGGTCGTGTTACCCAAATGAGAGCGGTTCCCTAAAAGGGACAACCTGCGCCTCGAGATAAGCAGCCAGCTACACTAGATATGAATATCAAATATTACCACGAAATTACGGGCTGTAACTGTAATATCCGCTGAAGCGGTTTGTTAGCATTCTACTCAGCCAGATGCCGTACATGAGATAGATAACCAGGTAACCTGACGAAAACTGCTTTCTCCGCAGCCAGCTGTCGCCTCACAGAATAAGGTTGGTTTATGATATAAGCAGTGGCAACTTCAATCTTCACCATGAAAGAATTATTTTCATTCTACCATACGTTGCCTAACCCCCGACGACCGTGATTGACACGACCGACACGTTGCTACGCTTCCAAAGCTTCAACAATATGATGTACCAAGGAGATAGAGGGACACTGGAGCGTTCGACCCAGCGCCTGGAACGCTCGAATCAAGTAGGTGATCGTCAATTCAGTCCCTCTAATCTGTCTGCCTCTAAATTCCCTCAGAATCTTAAAACCAAGATCCGCATCCTGCGTCTCATATCCCGGGTCCTCGGCACAGTCCTCGCAGGCGCAACACTTTACCTAGAAAGCCGTACCATCTACACCTACGCAACTACGCACACAATAAAACGTAACAATCGTGGGCCTTGGGCACGCAAGACTTCACTCTGGCCGTCTATCATGCTACTTGCTGCTTCCGGGATTAGTGTCATCATTGGGCTCCTCACCATGGCAGCATACACTCGTTCTATTCGCGCGGCCAACAATGTAAACTTTTACGAAACGATCATTACGAATACAATCGAAGTGGCACATATTCTAAGTTGGATTGTGGTGGCGGTTCTGTATCGCACGGGAAAGACGGGCCATGATCTTTGGGGATGGGCGTGTTCTCCATTGGCGAAGAAGATAGAGCCGAGTTTTGACGGAGTGGTGGACTTTGCAACTATTTGCCGACGAGGCGTAAGTCATCTTTCGGTCTGTCGCTGTTCTCAAGGATCTTACTGAAAAGGAGAGTAGACTACGAATTGGGCCCTGGCGCTCGCGAGTCCTGCTGTTACGATCTTCAATCTCTGTATCTGGGTTGTGGTAATCCAGAGAATGAGATACATTAAAGCTCAGGAGAAGTTGGAGAAGCAATTTGCGGTGGGGCCGGAAGAAGTAGGAGATTTTTGATTATGTCAAATGTAGATATGTCTATTGGTGATTGAGTACAGGTAGAAGTTCAGGGTGTCAAATGATAATCTAGTCTGGTATAATATCATATTCTCTTTTCGTGTATCTGGCTCGTCCCACATCCCCGCTGCCCGCACTCTTGGAATGGTGAAGGCCCGAAAAGCACGATAACATATCCCGAATCATATAATAGAATGATGCTTGAGTATCACCCCAAATCTTGAACGTAAAGCTTTGCAACTCATCATATTACCTTGCACGAATATGCGTGTGAGAAGTTGACTCCAGAATGATACAACCCAGTGAGGGAAAAGTTTGCCTGCTCAGCTCTACCGAAAGTTTTCTTCCGCAATACGACTTCGAATCGGAATACCCTCGTTCCTACTCAGCTACGACACAAAGACACGCAGAATTGCCTTCACCAAGCCGCTTGTTAACTTGTTGCTTACAAAAGCGTTTTCCCAATCCGTCCTGACGTCCAAGCCACACTTGCTTGGCCTGACTCAGCATCAAATCAACAAACCATAAGCGAGCTCACCTATGCTACCAGTGGCGTCGAATACCAATCACGAGTATTGAATAAGCATGTTAAAGCATTTCGCTTTCAGAAAACGCACTCGGCTGCGAAAAAGTGGTCGAGGGAGGGCTATGGTGGTGCATCCAGAGCTGGATTTTAATTACAGCCCACGTCAGCCACTCCACTTATCTTCTCGTCGGTGTGCAAGACCGGACTGACATCCTGGAATAGCTCCAACTGCAAAGTCATTTGCGATCAATTTGATTCCAAGGAGTGGAAATTGAAGCTGCTCTTCTCGTGTCTTGTACTGGCGAGGCTTACGCGATGAGGATCTTCGCCTGCCTCCAGAAACTTAGTTCCTCCAGCAATTTCACTCTCCCTGCAAGGCAGTGTACTCCAAACCATATAAAACCTCCAGTGCTCACCGTAGCTCAGCATAAATCTCTTTTGCTACATTGATTATCCGAGACATACCTACGCATGAGAAGGTCTTCGCCTCCAGACAGCAAGCCAAGTCAGTGAGATGTCAAGGTCCACGAAAACACCTTGGAGGAAGATCTGGTCGTAAGGTTATAATGTTGATTTCTGGAACTGATATAGCTAATCAACAAATCCCACAGTTATATCCTAGATTGGCTGCTAATGATGTAAGTAGTTCCGAGCATTATCTCAACTGTTTCAATACTTGCAGCTTGCTCACCGTACTGCAGCATTATCGGCGTCGCAACAGCCTCCCTTCGCTTCCTCGCAGGCAACAAAACGCAGTTTCCCCTTCTTGAACCTAGCATCAATCGATCCTATCATCCCGATCAAATCGTGCCAATATGGCTCGCTATTCTCTTCGCACCCATCCTCCCCACAGTCACGGCTTTCTTCTTTTGTATCTTCGGTCTCGGTCACATTCACAACTCCTCCGCTCGATCGAGTCAAAAGTCAGGATCTCGGAATTTGACATTGCGCTTGAAGGATTTACACCAGACATGGCTGGGGATCGGGTACGCCATCCTCTTTGCGTTCGGTATTTCGAATGCGTTGGAAAAGTTTGCTGGTCAGCCGAGGCCGGACTTGATTGCGAGATGTCAGGTCGACCCGCAGGTGTATCTGAATGAGACGATTATGCTGTTCGGTGCAGGAGTGGTGGATAGTTCGGTGTGCAGGCAGACGGATGCGTTTATTCTAAACGAGGGGTTCGCGAGCTTTCCGAGTGGGCACTCTTCTGGTAAGAGTTTTCGAGTCTTGAATTGCTGTAAGGCGAACTTTCTGACCTTTTCCATTATGTTAAGTGGACTTCGCAGGTCTGACATACCTCTCCCTCTTCCTTGCGCATCGACTGTCTATCCTCAAGCCTCATCGCCGCACCTACCAGATCCCCACCCAGGACACGTCTACCAGGAACAACACGCGAAGAAGCACGTCGCTCTTCCGACTGCTTATAGTATTCTTACCACTGGCGATCGCGACATCCGTTTCAGTGACCCGCGTTCTGGATAATCGCCACCACCCGTCCGATGTCCTCGCTGGTTCGCTTTTGGGGATTGGATCAGCGTGGAATGCGTACTGGAGCGTGCTACTTCCTCAGTCGAGAGAGATAGAGGTGAGACAGCAGCAAGGGATGTTGCCTGGTATGGTTGCTTCTCCTGGAAGAGGAAGTGAAGAGGGGGAGAACCTGCCGCTGGCCAGGATGCGAGGCGGGTAAGAGATTGTGCCATACCTTCGAAGTGGGAAAGTAGAATGTAATTTATGACACTTTGATCGAACATTGCGCATTTCAAAGCATGAATGATGGGGATGACCATGAACTTATATGTCTCAAGGAAAAGACAAAGGCGCGCGACGGGTGGGTAAGTCTACTGGCCTCGGCCGGGTCCAGACTTTGAGTATTCTCAACCTCATTCGTAGCCCTTCCTTCACGTTTTACGAAATTGCGGGTCTAGAATACCTCGTATCTTAGCTTCTCGATAGTCGCGTTGATCGAAGCAGCTAAGCTAGTTCGCGGGATCTACGAGCTCCATAGCTCCAGCTACCACCTAAGCCAGCTAGATAGACTGCCCTGAAGTTGTTAAGTGTGTAACAAGACTCATGAGGAGTTCAATAGAGTGCCCAAAACCTCATGAGAAAGGACTCGGGATCACAGTATTGTCGAAATGATCGGAAACATGAGATATTGAAAAACTCGCTTGTTTCCAAGACGTCACCAAACGTAAGCATGCGAAGAAAATCACGGGAAAAAGAGTAAGATTATGTTGAAAAGGACATGGAATGGTACCAATCATCACCGAAACAACTGAATGCTTATCAGCCAACGAAACATCGTCTAGCTACCTATCTTATCACTAGGCTGCCCATGGGCTGGAACATCTGTACCAGTACTCAAAAGGCTTTGGGAAGCCGAAAAGTAAAGCTACTGTGTGCTTCATGGAAGATGTGACTCTGACACTGGAATGTGAAGATGGAATGCACATTTGAACAGTGGCTCCAGGAAGGGGGAAGAGCGCCAGCAAAGTATAGAAAGTACGGCATGGTGAACTCCCCATCTCCCAAAACCCCACAGCTCTCCATCCATTTCGACCTCATAGGGAACAAGTCCCACGGCAACTCCTCATCGACATTATGGGTTTTCTTCAACGCCTCTTCCAGTCACCACCGAGGACCCATCTTCATCGCTACGAGTCACTGCATCCTGGAGATGCAGGTTCAAACGGCCATGAGCTTGAGCTCGAGATAGAAGACGAGCGGAAAGTCCTGGATACAACACACTCCAAGCAGTCAAAGGCAGTTAGATACGCCAAGACGACAGCCGTATTCCTCACACCATCATTTGTCCAACGAAACAGCGAGAAGACACCAAGAAAGATCACCGAAACCTCATATCTAAATGGAATTCGCGGGCTGGCAGCAAGTCTAGTCTACGTCCTACACACTCTGTACTAACACTGGATCCACAATGGCTACAACGGGCAAACCCCAAATCGAAATTTCGTCTGGCAACTCCCATTCGTCCGACTACTCTACTCAGGACGTTTCATGGTCGCCATATTCTTCATTCTCTCCGGCTATGTCCTCTCCTACAGACCACTCCAACTTGCAAGGAAAGGCGACAGCAAAGCCCTCTACGACAATCTTTCCTCTGCTGCATCTCGTCGGACTCCACGACTATTCCTACCGATTGTGCCGGCTATGTTTGGAGCTGCAACGATGATCTATTCCACTTGCTATGGTTCCGTGGGTTTCATGCACTAGGGCTGCCTGCCAAAAGCCGAGTCGTTGTGGAGGCAGTATTGGGGCTACGCGTCAGTACTTGTTCGAACGCTTGATCTGAGTAATTGGGGTGAATTCTACCCACCAGGAGTATCGCACCTTTGGACTCTCCCCGCAGAGTTCCGTGGATCCATGGTGGTTTTCCTCTTGGTTCTCGGATTGGGAAATGCGAGACCGCTCTATAGACCATGTTTCCTGGTGCTGTTTGCGCTGTTCTTCCTTCACATTGGTAGATGGGAGACTTTCCTCTTCACATGTGGACCAATCCTAGCAGAACTTCGGATATCTCGAATGGAAGCGCAGAAAGTGCGAGATTCGGAGTCGCAGACTCACGCAATACACTCGGAGTATAGTAATTCGAGGCGGGGGAATGCTTGGGGAGTTGTGAGGAAGGTGTTTTGGACTATCGCTTTCGTCACGAGTCTCTTCATTGGGAGCTGGCCGGCTGTTCGTGCGTGCTCATCTCATGGCTTCAGACATGTTTGCTACCTCACGCCTGCGCCGTATAATCGTAATGAGACAGTGGAACAGTACTTCTGGGTTTCGATGGCTTCGTTTCTGCTGCTTTTGTCCTTCGAGAATGTGGAGGTCCTGCAAAGACCATTCACCAGCAGACTGGCAATGTACATGGGAGACATCTCGTTTGGGTTTTACATCGTTCACTGGAGCGTGTTGCATACTCTGGGGAGTGTGATCGTTGGAACTTGCAAGAGCTGGTTGCCGTATGGGTATCCAAACTTTAGTGTTGGGTTCTTTGTTGGCGCCATCATCACTACCCCGTTCGTTGTTTGGGTTGGGGATATCCATTGGGGGCCTTTGATAATGGTGCGGTGAAGTGTGCACGTTGGCTCAACACAGCTTGTACCAGGAAATGAAAGTGGCGTGTATCTTTCGTATGCGGTTGCAGCTATATCAAGAAGAGAAGAGTTGGAGGCAAAGGCAATGATCATCTGTTGTTTGACAAGTCAATTGCGCTAGCATCATCCGAAGTCAAACCATGAGAGCTTTCTGAAAGACTGGTTAGGGGAAAGAAAGAGAGGACGGGTGTTCCCTGACACGCCAGATCCAAACCAGCTTCAGTGCTCGGTGCTGTCACAAACGCCCTGAGTGGCAGTCTAGGATGGGGGCCCCACGGCATACAGGGAACGAAGGCTCTGGAAGGTTGCACTTTTGGGAAGGCTTGCTTTGGTTTTGAGGGGCTATGATGAAAATGGAGCAGCCCGTATCTTCGAGTACAAGAAATTTTAAGTCAATTTCTGTCAAATTTGACTTTAATCTGATCTGTCTTGAAAGATGATATTACTTCTAATCCTTTCAAATGTCATTTTATGCAGCAGGCTGGGAGCCCTGTAAACACAACCTGTAAGCGCGGTGCGAAGCCTGAAGGACTTACAGGTCAGCTTCACGGCCCCACAACTGACGCCGTAACACACTGAAGGAGACGTGAATATACCATCTGCTCGTGAGGAATTGGCACTTTTGGGAGACGAAAATGACAATTTGAGTTCTGGAGGAATTGTCTTGGTTATTGTCTTAGTATGATCTAATCACCCCTTCAGTGGCGCGACTTGAATCGCATCCAGGGGGGATGGTATTTGGTCGTGTGGGATGGGGAAGTAGAATTGGGAACGAGAAATTGCTATACGCAAGGAAAAGCGCGGTGTGATGAAACTTGGCACCGTATGTCTTGAATTTAAAATGCGACGAGTAAATTATGAGGAATTGATAGTCTGAGGGTGGGGGTCTGTTAACAGAATGCGGGAAAAGATGACATGTCTCTTTAAGCGAAGCATGGCTTATGAAATGTGGAATGTGATATCGGAAGTGCCATACTGGGTTGACAAGGGTCATCGGTGGTCTAGTAAGCTCGAGTCCAAGGGTAGATCAAGCTCATTGCCCAGGTCTTTGCCTCGTCTTGTTTGTCTTGGTTTCAAATAATCAAGAATATCACGTCTCGAGACGATTTGATTCAAGCCGCCTCTCCTCCCGCTTCGAATCCCTCCTCGGTTCTCTTTTCCTTCGGCCAGATATCGATACTGAACACTAACTCGTCCACCGTTCCAATATATCCATCCATAATCTGTCCGACGTACTACCACCCAGCGTCCAAATCTGACGTCCGAACATGGTTGTGCCATAGGTAGATTTTGAGGGATTGGTGGCTAGGCCTGTGGAGTTCACGAAGATCGGAAGGAGTGGGCGAGTATACAGGCATTCTGAACGAAATTGGAGGACAAGGGCAGCCGAGGCGGCATCAGTGGATCGTGAAAATCAATAAGTATTGCGCGAGGTGCTTGTACGAAGGAGAGTTTCGGGACATGCATTGATTCTTGGTAGAGGTATATTTTCTCATCTTTTCTTGTCCTTACTTTTTTCCCTTCCACTCTGTATTCTTATCCCGTACTTTCTTTTCGGGATAGGCTATGTTAACAGCGGATCAATTAGTGTAGTGCAGGTTCAATTGCATTCTCGTGAAGGACATAAGAAGAGACGTGATCGTTAATACCTTCCGCTTCAAACTCGACACTGATTTCTTCACTCGCTTACTGAACGTGAAAACTGGTTTTTCTTTTCCGGGACGGAGGTTTATAGTATCCATTTCTATGGTAGGAACAGGGAACTGCCATTCAATAAATCTATCCTTAATACCGACAACCTCGTGTTGCATTTACAGGAAACATTGATTGGTATTAGTCTTGTCAAGATCCGTAATTTCCTTTCATTCCACACCCTCAACAAGATGTATTCCCCCACCCTCCCGCTAAGTCCCTCATCTCTTCATCCAACACACAGCGATACCAAATCATATGTTTTGAAATCCGCTGAGCACTTTACTTCCCCGACACAAAAGCAGTGTACAAGATCATCCTACCCAAACTCAACAATTCCAATCTCTGAGCGCCTCCTATACCTGAGCGACGGTGTCTTCAGAATTTGATTGATATATAGATGTAGGGGATAAGACTCTAATTGTGTTTGGGGGTATGCACTGGTTCCGACTCGCATCGTCCTAGCCAAGTGACACCCAACGTAAACATCACGTGCAATTGGATAAGAACATTAACGTGTCCATCAAGCCTGCATCTTTTCTTTTGTGTGACATGTCCGGACTAGGGCCTATGACACCCAGTAGTGCAAATATTTTCCACTTGCTTAGATACAATCACTGTAGAGTACAAACTGACAACAGGTCGAGATAAGAAACCTCCTCGAGCTTATTGTGAGTGTCAAGACGAGAGACATTCAAAGCTGGAGATAACGATTGAAATATGCAGTGTTCTACAGGTGCAAGCTCTATACTGAGTCATAGAAGCGAAAACTATGTGCTAGCATAATTTGTGAAAGTGAAGAAAACCCTCCTCTTAGGAAGGTAGAGTTCCTTATTGATGAACTCTTCACAGCTCAGTGCGTCGTCCCATAGACGTCCCTCAAAAGTCACACCACTTTCATTCCATCTTGGCCACATCTTCGCTCCTCTCAAACCCTCTCACACGATTCAGGTCGTCGAGAGTCGCATCCCTTATGCATCCAGGACACATCAAAACAATCCATCCACGAATCACCCTTTCCTCCCACTTTCCCCGCAATGCAGCCCAGCCCAGCGTACTCGGAAGTTAGAATGATCTCCCGCTCGGGGTCCAGGGGTCCCTGGTCCGGCTTTCCGCGTGGCGGTGAGAAGGGCTAACTCGAAGAGGAGCTTACATAAGTCTGGTGGAAGTTTGGGCTCGAAAGAGAAAATGAAGAGAAGAAAAGAAGCAAAAGGTCATGCCGCGAAAAGATGAAAATTCTAATGATAAGCCGGACCTCAATTCATTACCAATGCGTGGCTTTATACTTCGAATCCAGAACAATCTGTGCTTTGTCTGGACTTTGAGAATTAGAAATCCGTTTTCAATGAAAATTGAGTTCTTGGTTCTTCGGTTCCATGTCGTGCTCAATCACGTTATCGATGCCTGGATCCTAGACCAGGACTGAGCCGCCACTTTGCGCCTCCGCTTTTCTTTAGAGGTTGAGATCCATCGCATGACTGAAAAGAACGTAATAGCAAGCACAAAAAGGGTAGTAGAGGCGTCAGCGCAAATATTTGATTTTTCTATGGATATGTTCTAGTGAATCTGCACTTCAATGTTGCCTCGTTATGATATTTGATGTTTGCCATCCATTTCTTACAGTATCAAATCTCGCAAGTCAAAAGAAGGCAAAGATACAGCCAATCCTAAGCCTGTAATTGTTCCTTCGCTTGGAACTTGGAACCCTGGAGCCGACCCTGAGCCTGAGCCTGAGCCTGACCAGCACCAGCCTCATCCCGCCCGCCCGCCAAACTCAACCCAGTCCACTCCACTAACCTTGTCGTCCGAAGCACGCCATCTACCAGAAAGTGACGACCTCGTCGCCGCTCCCATTCAACCTGCCCTGAGTCCTCCGCCATTTCAACAACATTCCTTGTCCTGCAAAGCATTGCACTCTTCCCCTGGCCGATCACGACTTCGACCCAGCACGGCATTGATGCGCTTCCCCATCTGAGTCAGATTGCCGCTCCTGGCCCTCGTACAACTCTCCCCCTCTGCGCGGCTGAAGGACCAGTCCTGCCCTCTCCTCTTTGTCCAACTATGGCGTCAATTCCTCACACCGACCCTATGGCTCTGCGCCAATCCATAGAAGTACCAGGACCATCCGGCCGCCGAACAAAGGACTCCTCCCACAACCACCATACCTCTTCGAAACGCAACAGCGCCCTGACCAACGGTCATGCCATGACTATCGAAATGCCGTCAGATTCACGGACAGACATGCAAGAGCACACAATGCAGATGGCCGCTGCTCTCGTCTCGGAAGCCGGAGATCCTCCCTCTCATGATAATTGCAATCGCCAGCACGAGGGTGACGGAACAGATCCCACCATCGCTTTATCCTCAACGAACAAGGTCGCAGGCATGACGGTCGCCCCGTTTCTTGCAAGACATATACCTGAGCAGTATGCTCCGATGGGACTTGGTTCTACCTCGACAACGACCCAGAAGGACCCGAATACAAAGTACTGCTATCGCCATCGGCCAGACTCAAAATGTAGGAGGACGGCAGACGAGCCAACTATGGAGAATTTGCAAAGGGTATGCTGAGGACTCCTTGGATGGATGAGGACATGGCTGACTGGTAATAGGAACTCGAGACTTTATCTCAAGGAGATCAACAGGGCATCTCACACGTCTGGTCACTTTTCTCCGCTGCGCCTGCGAAACACAGAAATCTTATGCTGCAGGGCATTCTCACGCAATGCTGTTTCCCTCAACTTTCATACCTCTCTACCGCTGTACGGGACCTCATTCGAATCGACTTTATCGCCGCTCTTCCCTCTGAAATCTCGTTCAAGATTCTGTGTTACCTAGATACGACATCGCTATGTAAGGCGGCGCAAGTCAGTCAGAAGTGGAGGATATTGGCAGACGACGATGTGGTATGGCACAAGATGTGCGAGCAACACATCGATCGCAAATGTATTAAGTGTGGCTGGGGCTTGCCATTATTGGAAAGGAAGAGATTGAGAGACTGGAAACGGCAGCAACAGCTACGTGCTACTGGAAGAGGATTGAATGAATGGTCGCCGAACCTGACACCAATACCTGATGAACAAGGAAGTCTAGAAATGATCAAGTCACCATCGTTGAATGGATCGACGAAGAGAAACGCCACTGCATTCAAATCCGATATGCTTCCTACATCACCCGAGGCAAGCAAACGGCAAAGAATGAACCCCGAAGATTCATATTTCGGCAAACCAAAGTTCCGTCCTTGGAAGGATGTTTACAAGGATCGATTCAAGGTTGGGACAAACTGGAAGTATGGAAGGTGTTCGACGAAAATTTTCAGGGGTCATACGAATGGCGTTATGTGTTTGCAATTCGACGACAATATTTTGGCTACTGGATCCTACGACTCGACGATCAAGATCTGGGATATCGAGAGTGGAGAATGCTTACGGACCCTTCGAGGCCACACTTCTGGGATCCGGGCCCTTCAATTTGATGATACGAAGCTTATCAGCGGAAGTCTGGATAGAACGGTCAGAGTATGGAATTGGCGCACAGGAGAATGCATATCTAGCTACCAAGGCCATACCGAAGGAGTAATAGCAGTCAACTTCGAAGGCAAATTTCTGGCGTCCGGCTCGATAGACAAGAGTGTTAAGATCTGGAATTTCGAGGACAAATCGACATTCTGTCTTCGAGGTCACAAGGACTGGGTCAATGCTGTCAGAGTAGACTCGGCATCTCGAACCGTCTTCTCAGCATCCGACGACTGTACTATCCGTCTCTGGGATCTCGATACCCGGAAAACGATTCGAATTTTTGAAGCGCACGTAGGCCAAGTACAGCAAATCACCCTCCTGCCTCCAGAATACGAACCCGAAGACGTCGATGGCGAAGATGACGATGGAACAAGCAGTACAGCTAGCTCAACCGATCTTCAAACACCCCTTTCCCAAACCGAGCAACCCTACGGCGACGACTGGCCCAGCTCACGTCCTCACCCACCCCGCTACATGGTCACCGGCGCCCTCGACTCCACCGTCCGCCTGTGGGACGTCTCCACGGGCCGCTGTCTGAAAACGATGTTCGGCCACGTCGAAGGCGTCTGGGCAGTCGCCGCCGACACGCTCCGCGTCGTCTCCGGAGCCGAAGACCGCATGGTCAAAGTTTGGGATGCTAGGACGGGGAAATGCGAGAAGACTTTCTCGGGTCATGCTGGGCCCGTGACGTGTATTGGGTTGAGCGATAGTAAGATGGTGACTGGGAGTGAGGATTGTGAGGTTAGGCTGTATAGTTTCAAGATGGATGAGAGTGAGCTGCCGGATCCGGATGTGGTTGTTGCGCATACGCCTTCGCAGTAGGCCGAGCGAGTGCGTGTTTCTCTTTGCTGTTTTGATTTTGATGCGTTACTGGCATCTGCATACACATGCCATTTTCTTCGGCTGGATACCTGGACTGGCGCATAAAATGGGATAGGCGGACTGGCCTCAAGGCAATGAATGACACACAACACGACACATAGGGGGAAGATGGTTGAGCGCTGCTTTTAATTCTCTTGAATGGCTTTCGCTTTGAGTTTTAGTTCGATACCTTTGCTGCATGCTCTTTCTGCTTCACTGGCGATGGCGATGGCGATGGCGACGGCGATGTCAACAGCGACAAGCAGGCCATGAAATGGGATGATATGGATCTTTGTGGGATGGATGGGAGGATGGCGTTCTCGGAGTATGGGTTTCCTTCAGTAACGGGGGGATGATTTGAGGAAGGCTAGATTGATTGTTGCGGTTTACTGCGCTTCATTGAGTAGATAGGATTAGGATCTGAAAATCTGATTCGCTTCACAATCTCCCCCTCTCTGTGTCTTGATCGGTGCTAAATCATTGAGTGCCGTCGATGATGATCTTCGATACATGTACCAAAACCAGAAGATCGTATTGTTGAAGTCTGTGCTTCATATAAGATAAGTATCCGGGCGGCATCCCGTGGTTATTCATATCTCCCTGCACACAGATGTATACCGCGCAAGTGTCATCACTCTATTCTATCACTTTGAATATACTGTAGGTAGATTGTACTTTCAACAAGTACATTTCCTGCCACAGCAGCTAGCCATCCCTATTTCTCCTTTCACCAGCCAAATCGCATACATCCACATACAAACGGTCCTACTCAACACCTATCAGAACCCGCCTCTTCTCCTTCCGCCAACCCAGATCGCATACATGCCTGCACACGTTAACCTCCCGACTCAATATCTATCAGAATCTGCCTCTTTTTCTGCATCTCTCGCCTCGGCGCGAGCCTCCTTCCACTCCCCAATCACCCTCTTCAACCTCAGTTATTTCCTCTCATCAGCAACAAACAAACTCGGCGCCACCCCGCACACATCCCTAACCTCCTCCCACACAAAATTCCTCTTCAACCTCGCACTCTTCCTCCTTCGCTCCAGCAATTTCCCAATCAGTACATCATCCTCCAAGAATCCCCAGTTCATCTCATGCAGAACATTCCCATCCGCACCCAACCATACCCGCATCCTCCATGATCTCGAACTTTGCATCTACATGCGCTAGGAGCTCATCGGTTCTGAAATCTCGCTGCTCGGTGAATTCGAAGGATAGGTCTAGGAGCATCTCGTTGCGTTTGCTGTCTTTGTTGTAGACATTGTCATTGCTATTGTCATTATTGTTTGAAGGGGGTACGGATGAGTTCCAGGAGGACGCGCCGTCTTTCATGCATGCAGATGAGCCAGAGGTAGCGTTTGAGGAGGGTGAGGAGGCCGTAGAGGGCTAGTGTGAACCAGGTGAGCATGAGGAGGTTCATGGGGAGGTTCGTGAGGATTTCGGGGACATTGATTGAGTCGTCTGCATTGAAGATGGGGAAGGGGAAGGGGAGGATGCATTTTTTGTAGAACACGGCGAATGCGTCAAAAAACACGCTCATCTTGGACAGACGGTGACCTGTAATGTGTCAGTCTCTATTTGGTCGGCGATTTTGTCATTGAGAGGGGCTTGAGGAGACGTGGGGGAACTGTACAAGGAGTTATAGCTGTAAAGCAGGAATCGCAAGCCAGGACACACTCACGTTTTGCTTGGGCAGTGTCCTCTCTAAGGTCGAGCTGCTGGGCGAGAAGCTCGGTAGGCAGATTCTTTTTCGAAGTAATAAACCCAGAATAGTAAGTTCGTGATGCTGTGCATAAATTGTGTGCCAGAGGATCGCAAGATACGACGGTGCTAGTTTAGTCCGAACCGATGGAAGCCCAGATTTGGTACCGATACCGCTTTGTCCGGTATCGAAATATGACGATCCTGTTGAATTATCAGTTCTGCTATACGCCAATGAATATATGACCACAGATTCTTGCAAGCCATCGATGAGTTCCAAAGGTCACCTCAAGAGCATGGTCGCCATGATTGTTGTGGTTTGCTACCATATGAACAACTTTTTTTAAGGCTGGTTTGTAAGATTCGATTATGATACTTTTAGTTCCCTTCAAGCTTCGTTCCAATTATCATTTCGATGCCCGAGTTCGGCATGAAGAGAGAGAACTCATGTCGTCAAGTCAAGTCAAGACATAACAGCCAGGTCAAGTCGGTCATGGGAGCTTCATAGCCTCTACTTCAGGCAGGAAAATAGAAACCTTCGAGTAGTAAAAGTCACGACATGCTTTCAAGACATATAAGAAGAATATGGATATGATATTCAACATATAGGAATAGATATAAAACAGCTCGATCCGCGTGCCAGATAATCTGGTTGGTGGTGAGCATTGCCCTCTGCATGCTAATCTGCTTTCGGGATTTGTGGTGTTCAACAATCTACCACACCCACTATTGAACTTTGCGGAGGTGTCGCACCTCTAATGGATTACTTCATCACTGGTACGGAGGATGGAATGGAGTCTCCTCGCCTAAGGGGTATTTGATAAAGGGAATCATAGTGTCAAACGCAACGAATCGATGTTGAGTTCTGGAAGTTTGATGTTGGACCTGCAATTTGTGTTTGTCCTAATTTGAGTAGATTGATGCCAGCTTTCAATCTGTAATCCATGCTGTATGTTGTTGCCTGATCAGCCCTCCCTCCGACTTCACCTGACCTATGATCGGTCACTCAAAGCTATGAGAGATCTATAGTACACCTAAAGCAATATTAGAGATGCCAAATAAGAACCCCTTAGCCACAGTCCATACCATCCTGCCTTTCTCCTCCCACCACTTATCCCTCGGTAAAAGAAAACAATGCAAGTCCACTTCCCGTACCCCCAACGCCTAGCAATGCAGATGCAAATTGGTATTCCTCATGTATCCCCTCAGTTCCCATCCATTACAGAGCCCAGTGAACCCTCTTCTTCGGCTTCTTCTTCCCCATATCCACACCCATCATCACCTGATCAATCCTCGTGCTAGCCGGCGCACTCGCAGAGATCGGCGTCTCCACAAACTTGTCCATCACCTCCCCATCCTTCTTCAAATCCTCATCACTCTCCCTCTCCTCCTTGATCGAATAGATATCCGGACTCGGCAAACTCCAACTCTGCGGTCTCCTCGCCGAAAGACTTCTAGTCTGACCCCGACCTCTTCCACTGCGCGATGGCGGCGTCAATCGTACCTTCGCCCTTCCTCTCGAAGCCGAGAATTCCGCATTCGGCGGCAGAGCGATGCCGAGACCCTTTAGATCATCGACCCGCTGTCCTGCGCGGGATTTCCTACCGTTCGAAGAGCTGTGCTTGCGAGTGAAATCCTTGAGAGAAAGCGGCATAGCAAGACCGAAGCTGTCATCTTCGTCGTCGGAATCTTCGTCTGGGAGAGGCGAGCGCTGGAGTGCTGATGGAGAGACTTCTCTGACGGGCGATGATGAGTCAGGTGTTTCGATGCCGGCGGAGAGGTCTTCGTCGAGGAAGTCATCGAGTTCTTCGGGCGAGGTGAGGAAGAATGAGAATGGGTCGTCGTCGATTGGATCTTCCTCGGTGTCATCGTTGTGAAGGCGAACGACGGTCGGAGGCCAGGAGTCTCGGCGTTGGAGCTCGTGAATAGGCATTGTGCTTGAAAATATGGCTTCCTCCTTGACCGGTATGGTTGTCGCTTTTTTCAGTGTACTGTTCAAAGCCCGGCTCACGGCCGGTCTGGATGTGTGTATATGTGGAGGTAATTGATCTTTAAAGAACGTGAGAAGCGAGTGTAGTATGCAGGTGATGTGTGTCTCGTGAAATTTGGAAGGAAAAGAGTGGACAATTCACGGGGAACGTGAGGAGATAAATAGTAGTCACACAGAAGCCTTGCGTGAAGGCTGCAACCATTAATCACCATGCGCCTCACTCGGCGAGCGCGTGTGGAAGATTATGAATCATACCCCCGATACATGTAAGACACACACTCATTTTGCCTTGCTAAACCTTGAATAAATATTATAAAAGCCAAGTGCGCTGCGAGTCAAAGCAGGAAAGAGAGAGACAGAGAGGGAAAGAACGAGAATGCGATACGAAATGCCCCTGTGGGAGTGGGTGTAGGTGACTGCGCTTCTGTCTGAGTAGTAGGCAGGGCGTGAGATGATCCTGCAGGGGCATTCTGATGGCAGCCTGTCCGGTGACTAGAACCATTCTGAAGCCACATCAGCCGCATTCCAGGTATGACTGGTTGGCCTGCCCAATAACGAGGCGGATCGGATCCTTCCCCGCACTGTGGGCACGGCGGGATGTGAGATACCGAAGATAGTCACCGTCCCTAAAGGGCTGTGATGTAGAAGTGGTGATGCTTCCTCTGAAACAGAATGAGGAGTTCACTGGTCAGACGAGTTGGATAGCGCTTCACGTGGAGCTTCATCTTGGCGAAGCCACCACACCTCGTAATCTCTTATCATGATGGAGGCAATACTTCCATCACATAATCGAAGATAAACTTGTTTTATTACATATTTTGGGATATGCAGGGACCATTCGGCTATCTCGGACTTGTCCTTATTCATCTGAATGTATATTGGAAAAGAAGGGTGGTCAGCCATTGCCGGAGAGACCCGATGCTCACGAACAACTCGTAAGCATCTCTGACGCAGCCAATCATACCAATAAATTTTATTGCGCGGTCAAGGCGGAGTTTGCTTAATTGTGTATCAACTCGTAAGATGGAATCATGATCCCTAAAATGGATGTGAGAAACCAGAACAATAGAAAGAACAAAGTTTGCTGTATGAAATGAGGTGAGAAGCTTATGAGTGAAGCTGGGAAGGCGATGAATGATTCACCGAGAGTATCCATTGGAGCCCGGCAGCAAAAACAGAGTCCAAATAAGCGGATTCGTCGAAGGAGTCACTCATTCCTTCTTCTGGACTCGATCAACCCCGCACTGCCACCGAGGGTCTGGCTTGGGACATGCAAGGCGCTTGTTTCAAGAGCAAGCCGTTATAGATGAAGAACAAGCTGTAGGCAGATATTGAGGATGACACTAGCGTGCAACACCAACTTTGGTATTCCTCGGTGCCTGCGTACGCCTCATACAGCAGAACGTATTGAGCGTTCTCATTGATTGACAGTGCGTAGGTGCAGGAGAACCAGGGATCTGCTTGCATAGATCTGTCCACTTCAGCAGTGATTCTCTCTGTGTCAGCCAAGTAATGTCTTCCGGGTGACTGTTCCTATTGCAATCGCTGTCCAAAACGGGCGAGTAGCGCAGTATAGAAAGGAACTTCAGAACAGTACGTGGTTGCCCAGCTCGAACGCGTTTACCTGATGAGATCTCCAACACTAGAAAACTTGGCAGCTGGAGTCGACCGGTCCACTCTATCTAGGACGAGGTCACAGCCATCGACCTACACAGGTTGGCTATCTCGCCACAGAGATCACTCTAAGAACATGCTTCAAAAAGTAGGAAAGTGGCGAGCCGAGAACGAGGTCCTGCGGCAGGTTAGCATAGGAGGCTTCTATCAGATATGGTGACCTGGCATGGCAAGCTCATCGAGGAGCCAGCGATGTCTCCGCTGTGTCAAGCATGCAGGCTCCTGCTTTTCTGCCGCGATCTTCCTCATTAACAACACTTATTGTCCTCGTAAGATCCAGTTCCTCGCCCGACGACCATGCTTCGCAGACCTCCAACGAGCATAGCTGACCTCAAGAAAGGCAGTCTGCCAAAGGATATCAGGATGTCTGTGTGGAAGAGGGATCGAATTCGAAGTTCTGCGAGGGAGAGGCGTGATGGGCCCATATCTCGCCAGCGATGTTTTGTGTCCCTGATAAGACCACAATTCATAGTGCAATCGCGCATTCAGTACATGCTCGATCAAATTCGCCATAATCTTTCCGCTTCCATTACAATCAGCTTGTTGGGTGGAGATCTCGCGCTCCAAATGGCTGACACCATCGCGTCACCTTGGCTGCGACATGGTCGGCTTAATACGTCGCAGTGTTTTCATTGAGACTGAGATGAAGACCAAGTAGAGATTTCAGATCTGCGGAGGACGGGCGGTTTCGCGGTCGCGAGCGAGCAGTGTGCTGGTTGAAGACAGTGAAAGAGTTGGAGCTCGTGAGGTTTCGCGTGGAAATCTGAATCGACGCGGGCCGCGACAGCGATAGGGTAAGCTTTCTAGCGTCTCTGCCGTGAACTACCGAAGCGAAGCCCTGATTATGGTCCAGGGGGCTCGCTCGCTTGCGTTCAGGCTTTGTTTTGGTCAAGGTTGCGAGGCCTTTGTGGGCCTAGACAAACACTCGAAATGATGTGAATGGCAAAGTTCGTGTACATATTGAGGTCATTTATCTATGGGGAGTTTGGTCTATTATATACATTACGCGCCTAATCTTCTATCTCTATTTCCCGGCAACAAGCCTGCGCGCTTCATTGCCCGCATAAATATAGATTCTGCTCTGAGTAGCGATTCCTTTTTGCAATGAATAGCCTTATGCGAAAGCAAACATCACAGCCGCACCCGCAACGACAAGTCCGAGTGGTCCACTCTTAGATCCCGCCGCAGCATTGGTGTTAACCTGCACTGTTGCCGATGTCGTTGGAATAGAGCTCGAGCTTGAGCTCGAACCTCCAGTGGCGGAAGGCGTAACAACAACAACAGAGCTCTCTGTAACGATAGGAGTCGTGATCACAGCAGCGGTGCTTTGAGCAGTGGATGAAGCACCTGGAGATGAAGTGGTTGGAGCAGTGCTTGCAGCTGAAGAGCTGTTGGTGGAAAGGAAACCATTGCAGAGTCCTTGGTTACATGTATTGAATGCACACTGTGCATCACTCGTGCAAGCTGATTGGAAATTACCGCAGCGAGTTTGCAACATTGAGTTCGTGGCATAGCATTGAGCGCCGTTTGCGCAGGGCGTCGAGTTGGGACTGCAGTTTGCTCCGAGGGGGAGGTAGACGGTCGTTGATGTGCTGGTGGATTGAGCACTTGAAGCTGTGCTGGTAGGCTGCGAGCTTGATGTTGAGGAAGTGGTTGCGATGAAGCCATTGCAAAGTCCCTGGTTACACGTGTTGAAAGCACACTGTGCGTCGCTCGTACACGCCGACTGGAAGTTACCACAACGTGGCTGGAGCATCGAATTTGTTGCGTAGCACTGAGCGCCGTTCGCACAAGGTGTCGAGTCAGGATTGCAGTCGGCGCCAAGTGGAAGGTAGACTATCGTTGAGGTTCCAGTCGCTTGAGCGCTCGAGGTGGTAGTGGTTGAGGCGATGAAGCCATTACAGAGGCCGTCCTCGCAGGTATTGTATGCGCATTGAGAGTCGGAGCTGCAAGATGCTTGGAAGTTACCGCAGCGAGTAATCAGTCCCGAGTTGGTAGAGTAGCAATTTGCTCCATTGGCACACTCTGATGAGCTTGCGCATTGCTCTCCAAGACCAAGAGTCCCTGGTGCTGCTTGTGGTGCTGGCTGTGACATGTTAGCCTTTGAAAATGTTTTGAGAGGAAGGGAGTACTTACCACCGCAAGAACCGTCGTCAAACCGGCTGCAATAATGATTATTGAAGACAGCATATTTCAACTTGGAAGGAACTGATGAAGTTGAGTTGAGAAGATGCCTGTTTTACGAATCCCAGGATTTGATGGGTGGAATACAGAAGTAAAGTTGAGATGATCAGAAAACAGACGGAAGAGATCGACGAGACTTATATACAATGAACCCCCCTTCACAGAATTCCATGTCTTGAGCACAAAGCAGGTGGCAGCACCCCACAGAACTCAAAATACGACGTCCACCTCTCCCTAGCGCATGCCAATATAGACTTCGGGTCATGGCATTCAAGCCGATCACACCAGCCAGCCACAAAGTCACAAATATAGGTAGGCAAGCTCGGTAGGGCGCAGGTACACATGGCACTGCGCGCTGCACTAAACGTCATGCCGAACATTTGAGAAAATCATAGCTAAACGCTCGCCGGAGCAACGACCGGCGCGGAACCGACAGCTTTTTTATTGGCGCACGAGTAGGGGGTCGTGAGGCTGAAGATCTACCCTGTTTAAGTGAACGGGGTAGCCGACCCGATGGAACTATCCCTTTCCTCGACCTCTTCGCTTACTTTTGGACCGATGATTCGACCAGTGGCAATTGCAGGTAACGTTGACTTTTTCCTTTGAGCCGCAACATGCAAGGGGGCAGAGAAGTTGTCGATCTTTAAGCTTTCAAAGGCGGAGCGAAGAATACGAAAGGGAAAGGGCCGAAGTGTGGGGATATCGGAGGGGTTTCGTGGCTGTGTTTTTGCGGATCCTGGTCATGTGATACCCAATGATTTCATCCTTTACATGCCTTTGCTTGGAGATTGAGGTTTCAAGAGGTTAATGGAAAGAGAGCAGGCTGGGAAAGACTTGTAAACCGATAAACTTACAACGAGAATCGAAGGACAGAACCAAAGAACGATTTTAATTCGTGTGCTTGCCGCTGTCAATCATCCCCACTTGAAACTTAACGCTCAACCCGAGGCTTCGGGAACTTGACATACGCCAAGGCAAACAAAGAACTACCGATGCCACATCTTAGGACGGTCCACAATCTCAAGACGGGTCGAAAAAGCGACCAAAAAATTCACGAGTCCCCTGCACCCGGGTTTTTCTTCCCGGCTCAAATTCATTCATTGGCTGTGAATTGACGATCTCGCTTGTCATGCAATTCAACAAGCGAGCCCCTTTTTCCGTTGGACGAGACTGTGCTCACGAGGAACAAAAGAACACGAGAAGTCCAACCGCCCAAGCAGAAAATCGTACCAGATCTACAATTCCTCCTCTGTTTCAACCATTTCTCAACCTCGTGTCTTGAGTTTCTCCCTCGTTCAGTTCACTACCCAACCAACCACAAAGCTCACACTGCAGATCTCCCGCAATACGAAGCCTAAAAATACGAACACATTCCATGCCTTAGCGGCGGGACAATGCATCATAGCCCTTTTTCTTCCGAGTACGACATCTGACTGGAGGAGAGCAAGCTCACACTTCCTAATTCAGTGGATTTCACGTCCACATGACGGTCTTCACAGTCCCATTCTCTCCTAGTGGGGAGAGCCAAAACCGTGAAAATCCCTGTTGCAGCTAAGGGTCCTATGATGCAAGTGGGAATCCCGAGTGGCAGATGCAAGAGCTAGGGATGCTTAGTAGGGATCTCCTCGTCTTGGGTCCAATGAGATGTTTGTTTGAGGTGATTTAGGGTGAGGTAACCTTAAAGACTTTGCGGCGTGTGGGGCATGGTGTTGGTCGTGTTTTCTGTTTCGAGGGTGAAATGGTCCGTTACCTTCGATGTTGAAGATCACAGATTACTTTCTATATATCCTCATCAGGCTTCCCCATATTTCAAAGACTTCTTTTTTGCTCAAGCCAATCTATCTTTCACCTTCATCTTCTTTCTTCGAGCAAACACTGTTCCTGGCGAATATTCTATCCCTCAAAATAGACACCTCTACTATTTTCCTCATAACATCTCAATCCTACACAATGGACAGCAGGTAATTATCTCCTCTTCCTTATTTTCCTTAACAAAAACTAACACGACCGATCAGACAATTCCGTCAAACCTCCACCTCCTACTCCCACTCCCTCCCTAGCCGTGCCCTCTACATCTCTCGCCCCAAATCCCAACCCCAACCAGAAATCAACTTCGACTTCACCGACAAGATGGCACGCGCCAAAGCCGCCATGCTAGCCATGGAGCAGCAAAACAGACCAACAAGCTCAAGCTCATCGATCCCCGAGATTGTCATCACGCCGAGCTTGGAGCCGATTGTGGAGAGTGATGATGAGAAGTGAATACATGGACAGCAACTTGGAGAAGGATATGAAATGTATTGGCCGGTCGACCCTGAGTTGAGTGCGAAGATGGCGAGGGCCAAGGAAGAGATGTTGGAGAGGGCGCAGCGAGCCAAGAACGCTATGGTTGAAATGAGGAGGTCTGAGAGGGCTGTGAAGTCAAGTCCGGGATCGACACCAAGGTCGAGCTCAGAGACAGTTGTCGAGCATGGGGATGAAGAGGGACATTTTATGAGAATTCAAACGAAGTGAAAAGGGCCATGAGAGTACTCAAAGACGCTGTCGGAGGAAACGATTCCTCCTACATACAGAGAAGAAATCGGTTCTCATGAGGGGGGATCTGTACTTGAGGCCCCTGGTTTTGCTGGTCACGAGAATCAGTGTGTGGAAAATCGGATGGTCTAGTCGGGGCATGGCAGAAGGTGATCTAGCTTGCAAGGAGATGTTCCTGTAATCTTGGATATTGGTGTTAGTTCTGTTTGATATTGTATTTGGTTTGGGCCATCGTCATTGTGCTGGATCAAGACACAGGCTGTCTGACGAAATGTTTTGGGACACTAGGAGCACTATAACATAAAAATACTTAATCTTAATATGTACAATATGAACGAAACCTTCTCATCATCTGTTTTGCAACGCAGTTATGTTTCTTGCGCGTGTCACACGACAGGCTCCCCTTCAACGTACGGCAAGGGTTGAGTAGCAGGCACATTCATGGTCTTCCAAGCTTCGTCATCAAACACAACCTCATCATCCACCTCCTTCAGATGTCTCGAGAACTCCCTGACTCCATTCGACCTCAGTCCCGACTTCCCCGCGTATGAGAAGCACTGCTCCAATAGTCCCATGTCATCAGCGGTCCCCTCCACAATCGTCTCATTCCAGTAATACTTGCTCTCAGCGTTCTGTCTCGTGCTTAAACTTTCACTACCGAGTTTGATCCCACTTAGATAGTAAAGCAGGTTGATACCCTTTGTAATGAGACTTCGGTCAATGAGGGCCAGGACCGAAGAGAGTGTGATTTTAGATGCTGGTGCAATGATGTAGGAGCTGTAGAGATTGAGAGGGTAAGAATAGCCTGTCCTTATGCCGGAGAATGAATCTGTATGTGAGCCCGTTGTGAGCATACTCAAGGACTGGTTGAAGGCCGAATCGGTCATGTTCTGAATATTGATGAAGGAGAGAGACTGTGTCCAGGTAGCTACTTTGGACCCAGAGGACGTGTGGATGGTGGATGAAATAGACAGGTTCCTTCTGGCCGTCAAGTCAAAGTAGAAGGATGAGTTACTTGTGGTGTTACCAATGGTAGTGGTTGTGACTTGGGGGTGGTAGTCGAAGACCGGATCTGAGATATGGCTCGCGACGCCCTACCTTATGGTCAGCCGCGTATGAAAGCAGTAAATGGACTGTCACTTACACTTCCAGTGGTCTGCTTGCCGTGTGTGTCGAGCCAAACAAAGACGGTACCGGTCACCCACCAGTTCTGACCAATGGTTCCGACCTTCCCCTTCACCGTGCTGTCAAATGCAACGACCTTGATACCGAAGTCATGAGGCTGCCCGTCACACAGCAAAGGTAGCCATGGAGTCACGTCAATATCAAATGTCGGCATATCGTAAGCATCGATCCCGACAATCGGTCGCCAGAGTCCTGGATCAACACCACCGGTAAATAGAAGCGGGAATGGCCAAGACACTCCTGCCAACTTGCCGTCGATCAAAAGCTGGACTTCTCTGAAGGGACTGTATCCAAACAACCAGCCTGGGTTCTCTGGGAAAGTGTTTACATATTCTGTTGGGACATTGGTATACCAGAACTCCTCAGCACCATTTCCGGATGCCTGAAGCGAGACAATCGCGTGTTTAACATTTCTGGGGAGCTGGATTGAGACCGTTGCATTGTCATCCGGAAGAGACATGACAGACGAGATATTTTTGCTTGAGGCGAGTGCTGAGATCGGGAAGATCTTGTCTGGCGGAGCGAGCTCGGAAATGTACTTATCATTGTAGTACAACGCCTCGAGAGTGACATTGAAAGCTCCAGTTTAGAGGTCCGTGAAAACATTGCTCAGATCGAAGATGACTTTCTGGTCCGTCCTGAGAAGGGTGTCGAAGGCGGTCATGTCTTTCTGATACGACCCTGGGCCACCGCTAAATCAGTAATACCTTCAACAGGGAAGCTTGGAGAATATGATAAGATACATTTCTTTATGAGAACTTGCGCCATGGCTTCTGAAATGAATGAGACTTCTCAGCACCTACAAAATATCCCCTCTTGGCTGGGCATAGCTGTTGACGTTCGCCATACTTCTATATCGCCCAGAAAGAGGAGCGCGAGTCTGTCATATTGTCGCCCTCGAGATTTGACTGAGATGTTGAAAATTGTAGTTGTGAATGAGCAGTCTTTGGGCGGAGTGTAAATTCCTGGGCTTGGATGTTAGACCTGTTGATGGAAGTAATAGGAAAGCTTACCAACATATGGCACACCATAACTAGAAGCAAAGCTATGCTGGAAAATGGTCTGTTTGCAGCTTGTCCCCTCGTAACTTGTTCTCGCGGGCACTTGAGCTTGGACGACTTCCGAAGCTGCTTCGACAGTGCTCAGAAACAAGCCAGCTAAGGTGCAAAGAGCAAACGAGGCGGATGAGAGATACATCTCGGTGAGGGGCAGGATCTCAGATGCAATTACTAACGCCGATTCTACCAAGCAGCGGATGCAGCTACTGCCTACAAGCTATATACAACTTGAACAAGCTTCCACGCAAGCTTTCGCCATGGGAAATCATGGCTGCCCACTCTTGCCAACTGTGGCAACGTGGTATGGAAAATGGGGTCTGCAATGTAGATCATCAAGATAAGGAAGCTATATAGACGGGAAATAACCACTTGAGGAAGGTAAGTGCGCGGATAGTGGAGGATCACTTTTTGTGATGTTGATATGAAGTTGTTGTAGATCGTGGAAAGAAGGTGGCTGGCAGACGGGATGGTTGTGGCTGACAACAGTGGCTTTCATGCTGCCCCGCGTTTCATTTCCTGGATCTTGTCGACCTCAGAACGGCACGACCTGACGCGTTCTGACCGAAGTACATTTCCGAGGCTGACCACCTTTGACTGTATCGTGGGTCCTGTACGGAGTATTCTCGTCATTGCCTTCAAATATTATGACCCCAAACATTGTCAGCACAATCATGAAGATAGATACATCCGCAACAAAAGATGGGCAACAGACATCCAAAAGCGCCATAGACATCAGAATCATCTCCCACAACATCCGATATGCCACTGAAAAGCCTTTTAAGGGGGAGGAATTCTGGAGTGTTCGATGCCCTCGTTTGTGTACCGAGTTGGTCATCAATTCAGTCGCACCTTCAACCTTCATCTGCCTCCAAGAAGTCCTTCACTCTCAGCTTGTCGATGTTCACGCAGCACTGAATGAGTGTCCATCGGCAGCCGGAACATGGGAACACATTGGCGTCGGTCGAAATAACGGGAAACAGGCAGGAGAATACTCCCCAATCTTCTACAGACCGTCGATCTGGAAATTGAAGGGCTGGGAAACGAAATGGATGAGCCCCACGCCAGACGTGCCATCAAAAGGATGGGATGCAGCCAACATTCGAATTGTCACTATTGGCACCTTCATTCATCTCGAGACAGGGCAGAAAGTTGCGGTTCTCAGCACTCATTTCGATCACGAAGGGGTGGAGTCACGAAGACAGAGTGCCAAGATCATCCTCGCGATTGTCAAAACATTGACGAATACAGAGAAGCCATCGGCGGTTCTGTTGGCAGGAGATTTCAACAGCCCTCCCGATGACGATGCGTATAAGATCATGACATCTCCTGAGTCGGCGATGGAGGATATCTGTTTGCAAGTGCCAAAGGAAAAGCGATCCGGGAACGAGTATACATTCACATCTTTCGGCTATGTCGACAAGAAGAAATCCCGAATCGATTTCATATTCTCAAGGAAGGGCGATAAGGTCAAATATCTCACGTATGGGGTTATGGCTAATCGTTTCGATGATGGGATTATTCTCTCTGACCATCGAGCTTGTGTTGCTGACGTGCTGGTGGAAGAGACATAGCTCCGATCTGTCAAAGGGTTGTCATGACATATCTGAACTAAATGGAGACATAAGAATTAGATTCGATTGGCTTCCACTTAATCAAGAAGGTTTTCTACAGCCGACAGGACACAAAAACAGAACCTCATTCAGTGCTTTGTTGTGTCTGTCACATGACTGTCCACCCTCAAAGGCCTGATTGGCTGCGGATATACGGATTTACCCACGGAGTGAGCAAGTTATGTTTTATGTCAGCATTGGCAACTCCATCCTTCCTCACTGCTGACTTCAATCGATCAGGACGAGAGAGAAAAAGTAAAGAAGATAAACTTTCGATCGAGAAACTGCCACTTACAGCATGTCCGAGAATTTGGCCAATACTCCGAAACTTAGAAATGCGAAGGCTTGTGAAGCCTGTCGGGCAAGTAAGAGCCGCTGCGTCTACAAAAGTCAGGCTGGCATCTGCCAAAAGTGTGAGCAGAATGGGACTCAATGCATCGTCAGGAATAAGGCCCGTCCGATGAGAAGTCGAGCTTTGTAAGTTTGTTTTGAACTTTCGTCCCATCCGCTTTCACTTTCGGATTCCGCATTCTGATGCTGGAGTTCTGCCGGCCGCATCGCGAGCGAAACCCGTGACCGCCGGCCCGCAATATCCTGCTATATGCCTTCTTGGATCGAATTCGTGTTTTCTGGCTCCTACTAATGCCGACCTTCTAGTCGCCCTTCAGGATCAACCGGCGTCAATCCTGCAACCAGTAATTCAGACTTCTCGTTATCACTGCCTACCGTCCACTCTCCGGACATCAGCAAAGATATAGCTGCACTTCAACAACACCACATGAGTGTCTTTGCGGATGGTGACGAAGACGGAGCAGAGTCCACTGGAGATTCCCCGCAGCATGGAAACGGGGAACCGACTGTTGTGGAGAAACGAAAGGTCACACTGAAGCAAGCTGAAGAGCTTCTCGCGAAGTATAGGGAAAAGGCGTCTTTCTTCCCGTTCGTCAAAGTTCCTCCAGATGCCACAGTGCCTTCACTGTCGAGGTCTTCGCCGTTCCTTCTCCTGGCTATTCTTGCGTCTGCGTCGATTCAAGACCGGTTACTGCATCATCAGATCGACCATGAATTTAGACGTGTCTTGAGTTCCAAAGTCCTTCTTCAGGGGCAGAGGAGTCTTGACTTCCTGCAGGGATTGATGGTTTATATTGCTTGGTAAGTTCGGAAACCCATGCCGAAGCACGCAGTGGAAATATGAACTGAAAGAATACAGGTACCCAGCACATGTCAACCCTCGAGACACTACTTCGTTCATGTATATGAATCTGGCTATCAGCCTACTCGTTGACCTGGGACTTGATAAAGAAACGCCTGATACCATCAAAGCTGATGCCGCTGTCACATCCACCGATTTGATTGACGGGGATCACTTCTCAGCAGCTGCCAGAAGAACCTTTCTCGGTTGCTATTATATGTCATCTGCGTATGTCACTCGACATGTGTTCAAGGAAGGATACTGACTGTCGCGTAGTGCTGATGCACTCTTTCCAAGCATCAAGAGAGGCTTCCGCAAGCCAAATAATCGTGATTATCGAGACAGGCTAGACAAAGACAGCGAAGGAGTTATGCAAGAGGAATTCTTGACAGAGATCGGATCCACCGTCAAACTCCAACGACTTGTCGAGCAGATTGGCGACGTAAATTGCCTGCCGCGAGTAGCAATTGATCCGCGTATGGAAGCGCTCAATGATGAGGTGAACATACAAATGTTTCTAGGCAATCTTCAAGAATGGCAAAAGTCCACACCTGACACAGTCAGAAATCAAGGTATGATTCATTATGATCCAGTGGAAAATAAATCAGGATGCTGACGCTCCAGTTCCGGTAATTCTGGCTGAGAGATTCATGGAGATATTGGTGTACAGTCAACCCCTCGGATTCTGTCGTATGCCGTACAAGGACTTTTTGCGGGATACAGGCTACAGACCAATGAACCTCACCCATCTGACAAGCTGTTTGACGGCTTGCAAGAAGTACTTCGATTATCTTCTCTCATTGCCGGAGAGTACTTACCTGAAATTCACCACCGTGCACTGGGGCTATCTGGTTCATGCCGTGGTAGCCATGTCTCGCCTCTCATTTGCCATGGCCGCGAAACTCGACTGGAACGCCGAGACAGCTCGGTCACAGGTGCCATTAGTTATGTACCTCGACTGTCTCTGCTACAGGTTCCAGATTGTGTCCTCAGTTCCTGTCAGAACATCAGAGCCGGCCAAGCAAGCAGATGTCTACCACGTCTTCCAAATGATCCTTGGAAGTGTCAAGAAATCCTACGAAAAACGCATCTCGAAGCTCGCCCCCGAACTACCGATTGGCCATCCTCTTGCCACGACAGGACACTGTCCTATGATGGACTACTCCCTCAACCTCTATTTCGATCCTCTGGCCTCCATGGATCCGAGTTCCTTTGACCCAAGTGGCAGTGGAACGCCGAGTATCGAGTCAACTGCTTCAGCTGCTCCTCTCTACCACGATCTCTGGGCTACAATGACTGGGTCTTGGGCTGAGGAGACTTGATGTTTGTGGTCGCGTTGCCACAGGATTCGGGTTCGGTTTCAACGTGGGTGCTTCGTATGCACTTACAACGGGTTCCGTTGCTGTGTACAGTACGGTACTTGTTACTTCTTCTGACATACATTCTCACGTCAGCAAGACGAGCAGTGGAGAAGGCGATCCTCAGCTTTGAGGCGATCTGACGAAGACGAAAGGTGGACATCATCTCGGCTCATGTCACATATATAACACATCATCTTCTATATCATCCTCTCAAGTCTGTACAGCTTTCCGCCGCATCACCAAACCGAATCACAACAGCCACCTCACTCTCACGTGCCTCCTCATCTTCACACCTGCCCACGTGACCAACCTCCTCGAATCGCAGTCATCGGCCCCCATTTCCGTCCTTCGCCTCAATTACCCAGCATGTACGAAGCCATTCTCGGAAAATTCGATGCAGTAGCTGGTGCTTTAGGTCTAGGGCGGGAAAGTCATCGCGTTCTACCGGGCGAGAATCCTTGGGGTTATTCTGGTGGTCTGGATCGAAGTTCTTCTACCAAGCAGGAAGCAAAACTATCGCCAGCGTCATGGATCCAGAAGAACGAGACGGGCGAGAAAGGTTCTGCGAGGAGTAGTCTCACTTTGATGGAGAGGGAGAACGAGAAAGCGGAAGTCGGGCACGAATAAAGACTAGGAGGAGGAGAATCCAATGACTCGATTGTCCTCGACTCGACAAAGAAACGATACATCGCCATCTTCAATATGCGCGTTCTCCAGCCACTATCTACTATCAAGCCTCTCCTCGGGCGTGAAGCTCCGGTCTCAAACCTTCCCATTGAAGTCCAGAACCGTGGCGTCTCAGCAACTCAGTGAATCCAAGACCAAGCAGCGAGCAGAGAAAGAGAACAAGCAGCAAGCAAGCGCGGGATATCAAGTCCAACGCATCAGAAGATTGCATCGGATCAATGAATTGTCTTTTCGTTCATTCCGTTGCGAGTGAACTTGCGAGGATGACTCCTGGAGTCGAAAAGGCGGTGTGATGCGCACCGCAAAAATGATGGTGCCCGGCTCTGCAACTTCATTTGATCTCTTTGATTAGTGCATATTTTTCACCTTATCTATCTACCTACAATACACATTTATCTAAGCATCTAATTCCCGAGCAATCAGATCTTTGAGTGTTCGATTGAGTTACCGAGGTTATCTACCGTCCCATGGCTTTTTTCTTTGCTCTCACTACAGTATTTACTTTTCCTTCAGCTTGATGCAAGTACTTTCTCCTAGGGCTGGCTGCCTTCCAAACTCTGTTCCAGATCTTCCTTTCTTTTTCTTCTTTTCCCAAGGAGCGGTTACCTAAGCCTAGCTTCCTCGCTACCTCCTGAAGTGTGCCTGCCTCACTCCCAGCGATATGGATCGTCCAAAGAGAAAGCGAGCTTGCAATACGCGTGCAGGACACTAATGCCGAGCGGAGACTGGCTTGAAAGAAAGTCATTCATTCATGCATTCAGGTCGAGAAATCGAGAATGGATGGATGGAGCTGGGTATCCACTTTGGGTATCTACGTAGGGAAAAGTAAGGTGGGGAAGTTTTAGATCTCGAGATTGTTTTTTTGGGGGTGGTACATACAGTGGGTAATTGAAGCGAGGTAAATTGAAGTAAGTTGAAGCAAAAATATTCGATTCTGAAGTGAAGAGAGACGTGAGATAGAGGAGTAGCTGTTCGGAACATTGTCCAGCGAGGTATTGTCGTACAGTATTGGTGTTTTGAGAGACAGCATCGGACGTGATACGAGCTAGCACCACAGTACAGTACAGTACTCAGCTCGGACGAACGCCCTATACGCAGCATTTGCTATAGTTCCCTTGGTCTGAATTTTACCTTATCGGCCAAGCTATACATCAAGCAGTAGAACACAAAACAGAAGTTCGGATATTATACATCAAATTTCGCGGCGTGCAGTACTGGTTACTGGAGGTGGTATTTATGGCGCGGGCAAGACTGGTCGCTATGCATCGCCATATTTTCCGTACAGGACTGCAACTGCTTACCTTAGCCGTAGCCTCCACATCTCGCGAGAGCCTGCATGGAATGCATAATTCTGCACATTAAAGCTGGCTGCTTACTGGCTAAGAGGCAGGAGGGGAGGGGGAGTTGAATCCTTCAAAAGTTCGTGAGTGAGTGTAGGCAAACAAACTTTGCGTCGGGAGTTGTAGGCTGCGATAGGATGATTTGATTAGTTGAGTTGAGTTGAGCTGGAGTCTGCTGCCTTTTTATTTTGCAGTTCTGGGTCTTGGACTTTTTGGGTTTGTTTGCTTGGAACGGTACATGACGCAGCTTCATGTCTGGAGAAGTGATGCAGAAGGAGTGGATAGCAGATGGCGATGGCGATGTTGGTTGTTGGATGTCTTGCAGCTTAAGCTCGCTGCGTAGGCACTGCATCTCGGGCAACTCACAGACGATGTTCAGATCCGTGGCCTGGCGATCACCAATTGTTAATCGTCGGGTCTCTCCGTTGAACCTTGTTCTGTCATCTTGGTTTCCTCGCCAATCCACTGTCCAGTTCAATCTTCAATAATCTATTTATTGTTGTCGACGTTATGTTTGTTTGTTTATTTGTTTGTTACTTGAAACAGGAACGAGATTAGACGACGGGTCGAATCCCCTCGTCGCAAATAAAATATTTTGGGGTTTGAACTCGGTTGCAGAGGTATATCAGATGCTCAGGAGGGTATATTCCGGGTGCGTCAGCTTGAAAGCACGACAGCTGTAGACGGACGAATGGCGGGGTGTGAATCGAAGCCACAGGATGGGGATTGGAGATGGATGCTGGCTGGGCGACGGTTAGGTTGGGTAGTGCATGAATTTGAGAAGGGCGGAGGACGAGAGGACGAGAGCGCTAGGACGAGGTGAGGAGGTGGGGTTGGATGGAGGGGTAAATTTACTTCGGGATGAGAGTCATTCAGTGGGTACGAGGATGAGGCAAATATTTCGTGTACTTCTCTGTACGGTTGGGCGTAAGAATGTTGTGGACTCTCGCCCCAATGTCGCTTATGTATTATGTATGTATTGTTTGCGGATGAGTAGCGACCTGGCTGGTGGATGAGTGCCGTGGTGTTGGCTATGCAGGATGGGGTATTCCAATCCAGGGCACTGGATGGGAGTGAGAGCAGCTGGTTTGAGACGAGGAGAACCGGCGTAAGAGAGGAGGAGGATGGGTCAGATTCGTAAGGGTGACTGACTCTTGACTTCAAGACCAGATACACACGCCCTATGGCGGCATTGGCATGCGCTGCGGGAGAAATGGAGTGAGGTGGAGCTACGGTAGGGCAGGAGGAGGTACTGTAGGTATCTTCTTAATTCAGTCTTCGTGGACTGACGAGGCGAGTCACTGACCTGACTTGCTTGACCTGACTGACGCACTTCCCCATGATCTCTCCAATCCATCTCACCCATTGCATTCCATCCTATCCTGTCCCATCCCATCCCTCCACCACATCTTGATTCCCCTCCTGTTGCCCTCGTAACCTAAAGTTCCATCCCCATCCATCCAACCCTCCCTCCTTCTTTCTTCTTCTTCCCCTCCTCAATATTACCTTCCTCACTTCATCCTCATCGCTTCGGTCGACTCTCTCTTGGGAGTCATAGCCATGCGAGCTCCTCTCCCACTCCCATCCCCACTCTTCATAAGGGCATTGCTACCCAACACCGTGTACGACAATTAGGCTGAACCAGCCGCGGCGGCCAACACAGCACAACAAAGCACGAAGAAAAAATTTCGACCAGCGAAAAAGGACTGAGGACTGTCTCCCTCCTCTGGCAACCCCTCGCTTGATCGGCTTACGGGCGTGTCGTTGCGCTTTTCGCCCAGGTGGATCCTCTAGCTCTGCTGTGTCTGAGACCGAGTACAGGGAATCCTGATCCGCCCGGAATAGACACTCTTGTTCCTCTTCATCACTCTGGGATCGTGGTGCTCTTCTATCCAGATACCTATCCCAGGCCAGGATAGTCCATTGTCAGTTGTCTGGTTTTGCCTGGTCTGACAATCTGATCTTGTCTCTCTGGTTTCACGGTCCGAAGCGTAACCTGGCGGGAGTCCGAGCAGCTGTCACTATTACTGTCACCGTCGGCCACTTTCAACTGCCTATCGATAGAGAATATTCCCTGTCACCCTCCTCGTCGTCGTCGATTACTTTTTCTGCCCTACAGGCTTCTTCCCGTCAACATCCACTGCCTGTGCACCACATTTCTCGCCTAATCCCTAATCCCAACGCTCTCCACCCTACCCTATCCCATCCCGCCCGGCGGCCCAAAAGGTCTGAGCTTTCTCCCCGTACCGACCCTCTCCGTGCGATTACCATCCTGTACCCACCTCATATATTTTTATTCTCGTCCCTCGGTGGAGAACATCCCACTACATCCCACCACGAACAACACCAGGAAGACATACCGCGCACACTCAGGCACGCTGCCTTACAACCCTTTACCTCGCCTGCTATCGCGACAGGATCGCGCATTGCTGTCGACGCACTATCGTCGACGCTGGGCTGAGAGATGGGCTCCGACAAAGCGAAGCCGGCTTACTGCGAGGATGTGGACGATTCGAGCGGGGAGGCCCTACGAAAGTCACGGCGATCTGCTGCTGTCAAACCAAAGGTTTCCTACCAGGATGATGGAGGTCGCGATAGAGATAGGGACAGAGAGAAAAGGAGGAGCACAAAACACAGAAGTTCGAAGTCGCAGGGCGATGCGCAATATGCCGCCGAACAGAGCACCAGCGCTGCGCAACATGTCGAGATCATGACCAAGGATATGAAACTTGAGCGGCGGAAGTCTTCTAGCAGCAGCACAAAGTCACCTCGCAAAGTCAACCGACCACCGTCTGCGCATGAGAATCGGGGCTTCGCAAAGAGTGCTATTCCCAGCAGCTCCAGAGTCGACCCGAGCCATTTCGGTATCGCTGCTGTACCGCAAACTATTCCTTTACGTCCTCGAGCACATACCTCGCAAACATATCCACGACCACAAAGCTTTCATGCTGCGCAGACTCCGTCTGGTAATCGAGGACCTCCGCTATCAAACTCGGCGTATTACCAACAGCAAATTATCACACCATCATATCCACCACCCTCACCAGGATCCTCCTACATGAACTACGCCGACCCTCAATACAATACACCCCGTCAGATTACGGCTCCACCTCAATCGCAGTATTCGAGCTACCAATACCCTACACAACAGCAGTATCCACGTCCTCAATACACCATGTCCGCGCAACCACAGTACCACATGCCTTCGGCGCAAGGGCAGAGTGATTACTTTGCGCCGAAGGCTACTTCACGACCACTCTCAGCAAGATTTGGTGGGGTCGATATTCCTCGGTCGCAAACAGCATTCGAGCCAGCTGCAAGGACATCGTCTGCGTTTGGGAATCGAGACACGAGATCTCCTCGAGTCTACAGTGATTACGATACTGGATACTACGATGATGGGTACACTTCGGCGGCGGATGGAGCTACGATCAGGAAGACAGAGAGGAGGAATAGCATTCGAGTTCCTGCCTCTACATCAACAATGAGCAAGGCCGAGGCGGATTCGAGAGCCATGCCTCCACCACGTCGCCCCAGCATTCTCCGCCGCACTTCAGTATATAACAGTGATCCTATTTCAGATCCTGGGGCAGGAGTAGAATACTTTGAACGAGACGTACGACCAGAATACCGTGAAGAGCCGCGACCTCGGCGGCCGAGTGTGAACAGACATTCGGTGTCGTATGATTTGGGCAACGTCAGAATAGAAGCAGCAAACAGCGGACGACGGAGGCAGAGCTCGTATGAGCAGCCGTCATCCGCTGGAGCTTCGGATGCTTATGAACCAAAGAGCACATACGAATCCAAGTTGCAACAAGCCGCTCAATATCAAGGAGCGCCAGCAGGTGCCTCTTATGAAGCCAAACTCAACTCAGCCGCTTCTTACCAAGATGATGTTGGTGGAGGTCCTACAATACCGCTTACTGCCGAAGTTCTCCGACGACAACAAAGAAAACAAGGTGGCAGCAGCCGAAGCACTAAGAGTAGCGCAAGTCGGGACGAGAGTGATTACAAGAAATCGGCAACAACCCGGACCACGAGAAGTGGTAGCGGAGACAACGACGAGAATGTGACTCTCAAAGTCACAGGTCAGACACGAGTAATGGTCGGCGGGATGCAAATTGATTGCGCCGATGGTGGAGAGATCTCCATCCAACGACAGAAAAGCCTTCGAAATGGCAGTGAGCGATCCAACTCGGAATATGGCGGTGGACGAATTGAGGATCGTCAAAGTCGCGTTAGTCGGCCATCAGGACGATCAAGAATGTCTTCTCACTCCGGCGAGTCATGGACTCGCACGCCACAGTATCCCAAGGATTACCGGGACGGCAACTACATTTGATAACCAGTTCATTTGCAAGCGATACTATTTATTTCAAACTTCTGGATTTAGCGCATGGGCCTTTCGGGGAAGGATCTTTGTTTCGCCTTCGACATTTCGCTTCTTGGATCTTCTCTGTGCAAAAAGACTTCTTCATCATGGGTGGCTTTTGGCTTTGGCTTTCGCTTTCTCCTTTTTTGGTTCTGTCCAACAAAACGAGTCGAAGAGAGAAAAAGCTTTATACCCCCAAGAGAGCACTTGAGAATTTACTTGCTTCGTTACTTTTGTTTCCTTTCTATTTTCACTTGCAACTTCGGAAAGAAATGTTGTTTCGATACGATTTGTATGACTGTATGATTTATGATGGATACCTACTTAGCAACCTCTTTCTGCTTCTGCATATCCCTTTGCATTTACTTTTCGACACTTCTTTGGGGACAAATTGGACAAAACTTTTGGATGGGTTTTGAATGAAAGACATGCATCGATTGCTAGCAATGGCATGTATCTTTTATCTTTGGAATTATGAAATTATGGAGCATGGATTGAAGGACTCGGGGAGCTGGTAGCTAGCTTTCTTGTGCGGGTTATATTATAGTTCGCATGGGATTCGGCGTTGGAATGGATATCAAGGAACGGAAATGGAATATGATAGATCTGTACAGATTCTGGATATCTTGGGTTTGTGCAGATTTGTATGAGTTCTGGGATGGTCTTTGCTGGCATTTTATCATCAAGATTGATATGAGCAATCAGGAACAGAAGAAAAGGTCCTTCGGGGAGATCTCAGAATAGCATAGCAATTAGTCGTAGTGAGATGAGAGGATCCGCTGGATTAGTGATAGGCAAATAGCTAGTAATTCAAATCATCATAATCCCAAACAATACTTCATTTACAACTTCTCAAAATATCGTATGCTTCGACTGTGACGTAGCGGCTGGTTCCAGGGTCTTGACGCTAAAAGTAAGCGAACTTTAGTGTTGCTGTGGCACCGGTCCCGCCGCTAAAAGTAAACAGTGCCGATCCACCAGCCTTCCGCATTTCCACCCAACCTCTCGAATTCAAAGAACAGCACGAGACAGGTGCACAACCTGATTCCTCACGTCATTAGAATTCTTCCTTCTTCATACCTCTACAACGAAAATCATATCTCTACATTCTCCGAGACAATCAATTTAACGACCCACGAACAAGCGTCTAGTTGCTTACGACTGGCACAACACGGTCCGCAGTGACGCATTCCGTCACAACATTCCTACCTGCATTCCAGCTTCCGCTGAAGATATCGGCCGTAGAAGAAAGTAAAGATGGCGCCTCTTCCAGAACACGCCTCAACCTTCAAGACATACCTCACCTCACTCTTGACTCGCACACCATCTCCCTCTCCATCCGCCTCGCCCTCCACGCTCACGACACACCTCAACTCCCTCACCCACACCATCCTCAAGCGTGCCTCCAAAGGCCTCCCCGATCCCGGCGCCGGCGTCACCGAGCCCGACAAAGTCCCGAACAAAACCGTCTTCATCCTCATCGGCCTCATCGGCGCCGGCTTCGTCATAACCGGCATCTGGTTCTTCTTCTGGGCCAAGAACGGCGGCTTCTACTTCAAAGAGAACGACTGGGACGACTACAAGTCCACCGTCCTCCGCCGCAAAGGCCCCAATGGCACAACCCTCAGCGGTGCAACCGAGAGCACTGATCTCGGCGGTGGCAGTATTGTGCATGGCGAGAAGGGCGGTAGAAGTCTCTGGGGTGGAAGAAAGAAGAAGAATAAGAAGACAATGAAGGCTATGAATGGCGTGGATCGGTACAAGGATTTCGATGAGGAGAGTAGCGCGCTCGGGACGGAGAGTTATGGTGGAAGTACAGTGGGAGGCAGTGAGATGGGATATGCAGCTCACGTCGTCGCTGGCCAGCACAAAGTCAAGAAGTCAAAGGATAAGACCACCAAGCCGAAGAAAGCTAAGAAAGCCAAAGGCGCACCTAGCGATGCCGGAACGCTCGATACAGAACTCGATGTTGACGCTGATGTCGCTGATGCTATGCGAGCTTACCGCCATGAGAAACCTGCGCGTGTGGGAGGTCTGAATAAACAACCTGATGGCAGTTCTTGGGATGGGTCGAATACGAATGATGGGTCGACTGCTGCTTCTGAGCTCCTGAGTCATCGCGAAAAGACACCTACCAATACGCCAACTAAAGTCAAGAAGGACCGCAAGGACGCATATACCGGTGGTAGCGCCGGAATCCGCAAAGTAGTCAGCACGAGCGAAGGCGGCGCTTCCAACTTCTGGGGGAAATCTTCTGGTACGGGATCTGTCGTTACGAATGATGAGCGTATCAAAGCCGAAGCTCGCAAATTGCAGGAGAAGGGGAGGGCTGCGCAGCGTAGAGATTTCAGCTTTAACGTTGGCGATGATACTAGTACTGTTGTGAGCTCGGAGGTTTCGGGGACTTCGAGTGCGCAGGATAGGGAGAGGGAGAGAAGGAGGGAGGAGAGGAGGGAGGAGAGGGAGCGGAGACGTAAGAGTAGGAGTCCGACGAAGAAGGTTCCCGGGAGCTATATTGAGGAGGAGATGGGCAGTTTGGTGGGAAGTCAGGAGGGGAGTGAGGTTGGGACGAAGAGTTATCATCATGTTATTCCTGGGTTGAGTAGTGCGGGGAGTGCGGTGGGGAGTGATTATGCGGAGGAGAGACGGAGGAAGAGGAATGGTGGGGGTGGTGGTGGGTATAGGAGGGGACGAAGGGATAGCTTGAGTGACTGAGAAAGTTGGTCAAGAGGATAATCTGGGGGAGGAGTTGACTGATGGATGGATGAATACTTGGGTTCATGAGCGATGGCATTTTAGAGCGGAAAGGATATGATCAGATTACATTGCTTGCGTATGTGAATGCGAATGAACGATAAATGGAGAATTGCTTGGAGTTGGTTTGGGGAATCCGAAATGGTCTCTTTGCTGTCATGTTTGTATTTTATGTGGATCTGCTAGGGAAATGATGACGATGAACATAATATGCACGGCATGGCGTAGAATGAATACACACTTACATACACAACAGATTGCTAATCCTATTCTCTGAACGTTAGTGGGACCTATCCTGTCTCAAGTTTCCTTTTCGTAGGTTCATTGAGCTCTTAATGTATTGATACTCAAGACCATCCCAGAATAACTCATTTCTCTCCCCTTCTCCCCTTCCACTCTTCACCTCCTTCCCCCTCCCTTCCACTACCAAAGCAATTCTCAAGCACTATACCCATAACTCCTATACACATCCGGATCATCAACTTTATAGTACGAAGTAAGCGTCACATCATAGTAAGCTACACAAACCCACTGGTTTGCTGCGTCGTGGAATTGTAGGATGAATGTGAAGAAGCCGCCGCCTAGATTTGTGAATGAGGAGTGGGCGGTCTCGGTCCATTGGGAAGCTGTTTCGTGTGTGTTTTAGTTTTTGTGTTAGACGGGGAATGGGAACGTGAGGGGTGGTGGAGGTGAATGGGACGGGGAAATGAAAAGCGACTGGTGTGGCTTTTGGGTGTGTGAAAGGAGTATGAGGTGGATTCTGGGGTGGTATTTGTTCGCTTACCTGGGTTTGGGTACATGTGAGTGTAAGTGGGCAATGTGCCAGCTCTGAGCCCTGGGTTGTTGGGGCTTAGGGTCCTGAGGCCACTGTATACGAGGCGATATGTGAACTATTCGAGGGGAAAGATTAGTTGCAAGGTAACCACAGGACTCGGAACGATGAAGTGGATAGGTGGCAAAGATATGGATATGCTGTTTCTGAACCTGGTAGAGACTCACATCTCTTTTGCTAAGAACACTGCATGTGAGCGATGCGTAGGAAGTGGCAGTGGTAGTTGTGGTCGAGGTCTCTGTTGCGGTCGTGGAGATGATGGTGGATTGAATATTGCCTAAGACCTGTGAAAGAGGATGGGTCAGCCTGATTCAATATCGCAAAGAGTGTTACTTTGTTGTAAAATCGGAAGGCGACTTACGACGGTAACTTCAGCTAAGAGTCTACAGTATAGTCAAGTCCGTTCTTGTAGCGTTTGACAGCAGTCTTGTCAACATCGAAGCTATCGTAAACATCATTGTAACTCTTCCCTGAAATTAGCGAGAAGAAGCCTAAAGTTTCCAGATTTAGCGAGGTGCAACCCCCACGGATCAACATCAGCGAGCAACAATACTCTAGATGTACTCGGAACACAACGGCGCTGAGTTCCTTTCCGGAGTGATTGCACTCGCCTTCCCAAAAGAGACGAGGATTCCTGCGGAATTCATCTCAGGCAGTAGCATTGGCGTTGAAAGCTAAGCAAGGCAAGTCGGTTGCTTCGCCGGGCAGGCTGATGCGACCGAGGCTTTTGAGATCCCCTCCTCTGGACTTCAGGTGTAAGTAAGCCTTTTCCTTATTGAATCTGGTATCTTGTACGAGATGCCTATCCCAAACTTGGAATGCCATACTAAATTTAACCTATGGCATGGCATTCTCAACTAATCGACCTAGTTACCCTGCCACAGGAGAGCTTGAAGCTGAAATCCTCGGTCAAAAAGCCTTTTGGACTTCAATAGCTAGTAAAGTTTGCGAATTGGTAGCTGCGAGTCGGCCCAGTAAACCCTTAGCCTTACTGCACGCTTTGGAGATGCTCCAAACGCGAGGTCTGCGCTGGTTCTCCTGACCACCACGAAAAGCTTCTTGAACAACGACCGAAGTATAAATCTCTGTGTTTATCATCTCAATCGTCGGGAAAGCTGAATGTCCGGCGTAATCGACCGCTAAATTTCGGATTTGGAGTTCTCAACTTGACAACAATGTACCTGCCTATTCCAGCCTTCCGAGAAAATCAGAAGTGGGGGACTTTTGCCCCCTACAGAGATGCCTTGATTCTGGCAGTCTGACATACGCAGAAGCCGCGCATCAAAAATAGGCAGCACAACATCACTAACATAATACAACCTCAAAATCTGATCTGTAAACTATCAATCCAAACGCGTCTCGGTTGTCAAACTTTATTAGCCCAGGCGCCCTTGATACAACAACACGACTCAACACGGTACCAATACATTTCATTCACGATGGTATTCAAAGTCTCGCCCGCCACGCCATCCGACATCCCAGGCATCTTACCAGTCTTCTTCTCATCATTCGTAGGCCCCAGAGCAGAGGCACTGTTCCCACCTACAGAAAGCGGGAAGAAATGGCTAGCTGATTCCATTGAGGCCGCGATCGCAAATCCCGAGCTGGGTATCCAATGGGTTGTGGCTACAGAGGAATCTGAGTCATCCGGAGATGAAGGTGCAGAAGCAGAGAAGAAGGGAAAGGTGGTGGCGAATGCAATGTGGGTAAAGCATTCTGGAGGAGAAGTTTCGCCGTGGAACAAGAGGATGAGAGCGGAACCGCCTGAGGGCGTCACGGTTGAGGCGTTGGATGGCTTCTTTGGGCCGATGACAAGACAACATCATAAGGCGATGGGCGAGAGACCGCATTTCTGTAAGTTCTTGCAGCCGTGAATTGCTATGGTTTCGTACCCTCAACATTTCAGAGCATTCTACTGACGATCTGCAGTTCTCGAATCTGTCTCAACAGACCCAAGTTACAGAGGGAGAGGTCTCGCTGCTCTTTTAATCGACTGGGGTGTCAAAGCAGCGGACGAGTTGGGCTGGGAGTGTTATCTAGACGGTACGGCTAAAGCGGTGCCTCTGTATCAGAGATGGGGGTTTCAGGGCTTGAAGGAGCAGGATCCGGAGTGTATCAGTCTGCCGATGGTACGGCCTGCGAAATCACTTGGTTGAGGGTTGGAATCTGTTGCGTCGAAGAGGAGAACAAACTTGAGGGAGTTTTGCGGTTTAGGAAGAGCTGTCTCATTTGCAGTAGGTTCGTGCTACCAGGTTAATGCTGATGTTCTGTTCTCTGAAGGGCCAACAGACTTGTTCAGGGCTGAATAAAGCTAGACGCCATGGTAACTGGAAGCCTTCTCCTAGCCATTATCAAACATGATCTATACTGGAGTATCCTTCTCCCATATAATTCTGATATGTATTATGATATTGAAATTTTCGCACTCTGTTCGAGAAAGATCAATCCACAAATATGTAGGCAAGGGATGCTTGTCACAGCAATACAACGACACCCCTTTTCGCCTCGTCTAATTAGCGAGCGAAACCCATTGAAAGCATACATGTAAACAAAGGGTTCCTATTGATCCTATCGACTCGAAATTCATTCGAATAAATTCCGCACTATCACAATGTTTGTTTCTGCGCTGAGTTGTTGCCTTCCTAAACTCGCACTAATTACATCATTATCATATGCCAAAGTTCTCCAGCTGGCTTACCACTACCGAAAGCGGGGCAAGAACCCCGCGGATATCTACCCCGCCATGGCCCTTTCTGTACCTGCATCCATTTTCCTATCAACATCCAATATCAAAATGTCGAAGTTCTTAGACAAGCTGAGTACGATTCTCTTCTATATAAGATTGGATTGAATTCGAGTATTAAACATAAATAGACTCAAAGATCCAAGAATATTCCTCGGGATCTAACTCCAACGCACCTCAGATCCCTTTCTCCACCAAACCCAGCACAACACTCAACCCGCACGAGACAGCCGACCTCCCGGATCCAAAAACCTTCACAGCCGACGAAAATAAGAAATGGAAGATCACAACACTCGGTCCCATCTATTCCAGCTCTATCAAACGCCTAGGCTGGGATAAAGGACGAACCTCAACCTTGGCAGGAACGACGTTCTGGAATTTCGGCGATGTGGTATCTCTTGACGGGCCGATGAAGAATGGCTTTTGTATGGGTGCGGCGTGGTATGCGAATCCGAACAACATACTAGAGGTTGATACGAAAGACTGCTCGAATGTCGCACATTGGGATTTCGCGAAACCGCATGAGAGTGATCCGAAGCCTTGCGGTGATACGAATCATTGGGGGATGGACACGTCGAATATTGCTGAAGTCGAGAACGGCGTTGGTATTGGATTCGTTTGGGAGATCTGGAGGAATACTACTGGGAAGGAGATTGATAGGGGCTTGGGGATTATTCGAGTCACGTTGGGGAAGGATTGTCCTGTCGCGGAGAGAGTTGGTCCTTTGGTGACGGGGCCGGATGAGTTGCAGGTGGGATTGATGACGATCATCAATGCTGAGGGATACATCTATACATATTCGAATGCTGGTTTGACAGGAATTGTCGTCGGACGCGCCAAAATCCCTGAAGCTTTCGATGCGTCGAAGTACGAATTTCTCCGCGGTGACGGACGATGGGTTCAGGGTATTCCCAAACGCAACGATATTGGCTACGGTATTCAAACCATTGGAAAGGAACAGAACAAGATTCATAGTAATGGCCAGGGAAGCATCATGTATAACCAGTATTTGCGGAAGTACATGCTATTCACATGTATGTTCGGGCATGCGACAAACTTCTATATGAGCGAGACGCCGTATGGACCTTGGACGACGGAGTATAGGTTGTTGGACAACACCCCGGGGTACGGAATTAATGTGCATCCGGAGATGAGCGAGGATCACAGGGTCTTGTACATTTCGAGTGGGACGATGCAGAATGTGATCTCGATGTGGAAGGTGGAATTCGGGTATTGAAAGGGAGGAGATTGTAAAGTAGAAGGGTTGAAGACTATGTTTTGGACAGAGAATAATGGTACATATTATATCCTAATGATCAGCTCTTGTAAAGCATTCGATCGACATCAATTACAAATCTCCCTCGTCATCCCTGAATTTGCTGCCTCTTCATCTACTCGCTCCTTCTGCTTCTTTTCAATAGCATGCCTCAGATCTTGGATCGATGGCGGCGTAGTGATACTCATGTACAAATCCATTTTCAGCACCCCATTGAACCAGATCCTCTTCCACAAATTCTTCCTCCTCTCTTCAACTGTCCCCCTCACTACCCTCCCTCTTTCCAAATACTTCTCAGTGCATCAACTCTTTCACTTTCTCCATCACCCTTCCTCTCCCCATTCCACTCACCATCCTCACCAATTCGGTCCTGCTCCGTGAACAACTTCATCCTCTCATCCAAATGCCCCCACAACTCTTTCGTGCCAAATTCCATTGTAGCAGCATATTCGTAGCACACATCCAAGATTGTATCGCTGCGTTTGTGTGCGGGAGTGTTCAGGAGCTGGGTGAGAATTCTGCGACGCTCCGTAGATTTGTGGATGAAAATGGAGATCTTGAACATGAGAGTTATTTGGAATATCAAAAATAGTGTGATGAAGATCCAGTAGCTTCTTGCCAGGAAGGTGCCAAGGACATTTCTGGGTGGAGCATCAGTTGTTGTAAAGTGCCGTTCGCGATGGGCTATGTTTGAATAAGTGTCCATGTTGTGTGCTAATTAATTGGTGGTGTCTGCTTTGACGTTCGGTGTATATTTGCGGGTTTTGACCTGGGAAATTCTATTGTCCTGCTGAACCGATGCGAAGCCTTTTCACAACAGATACCAGAGTAGTGCAGTGATGGATACATGGCCGAACAGAAGCACTAGGGCGGTCTGGAGTAGATTCGGTCCGTCGTGGATCTAGGTCCCAGAGTAAAATTCCGGGACGTTTACATCATTACCTTTGTTTGCCGAGCCTCACTTGTACAGCAGGCTTGTTGAAACCCGTGTTCAGGATAGTTGTCAGCATCACGATCAAATCCAAGGACCATCAGTGGAAATAAAATTTGGTCAAGATGCACAAGTTGAAAGTTCCTCGTTGTTGAAAGAATAAATGGCTCATTTGCAGGACCTTGAAGTACACCAAATACAGAAACAAAGTACAAGCATAAAAAGCCACCAAGAGAAGTAACCAAGCGATCAAAAGTTGTCATCCTCCCCAATATAAGAAAGAACTTTATTTCTCATGAGCTGACTACATATAGAGGAAGCTGTTTTGAAGCCCGAACAGGCCAAAGACGGACGCGTAGACAAGATTTCAATGGCCCAAGTCTGAAAAATAGAAAAGGAAACACGGGGTGTCATCCTCGTAGCCGAAGTCAAATGACAAAGGGGCAATGAAATAAGAAATGATTTCCCCCTTTCGTCCAATGCAAGACTCCACGAGTCACTTATCAACTCGGCTTCCCAGTGCAAGCTTTCGTCACAACGATGTCCCAATACCCCGAAGAATGTCTAAGCCACTTTCTACCCGTCTCCGAAAATTCGGAGTCTACTAATAGATGTCCATTTTTGAAATTTCGGATGCAGAGAGCAGAGGTACTAGATGCCCAATTTACTGTCAAGCTCTCCAGGTTCAGGTCGAGAACATGGTAAAGATCTGGCATGGCGCCTGATGCTAGCACTTGGCGCTGGTCATCTCCCGTGCGACTAGCTTGATTGAAGAGTTCCCTTGAGGGATGACCATCCTGATGTGGTTGACCCCAAGGCTCCCAATGTCCGGAAATGTGGATGTTGCGATTGCGAAGCGTTCCCCCAATTGCTGGCCCAATACTCTCTCCCAAACCCAAGAACTGGCGACTGAGAACTAGCTCTCCAGGGTCTGAGATGTTGGTTTTCCAATTTCGACGTGCTTTCCGAAGATCAGAGACTCGACCGTTTTCATGCATAACTTCCAAGGGCCACTTGCCGGCTGTTGACAAGTCATATACGCTCCACCAATTGAGTGTGAGTACCGATATCCAAGAATCATGGAATGAGTCAAAGGATAATATGTTTTGGATCCTGCTCTTGACGTTGTCGATGGCATCTCCCGAGTCGAGTGTGGTGGTCTCTTCGACTAGCTGAGCACAAATCCCTTTCCAATCAGCGGCTACGGTGCTGGTCAAACATTCAACAACTTCTAGGAAATATGTTCTTGGATCGAGACTTCCCGAAGTTAGTTTGTCCATCTCATTGTTCCAATGCGGTTCTAATTCATCAATCGGATTACTCCTGGAGCTCGCCTTCAGATTATCTAGGTCGCGTTGAAAGGCTGCATCGATCATGGTTCTCAAGTCCTTGGCAATATGGTCTTCGGATTCAATGATAGCATGCCGATCAGACGATGAGTTCCACCGGACTGGAGGCGTCCCCAGCATCCTCTTCTGCTCTTCGATGTTGAGGTGTGGAGGAGGACCATCTGATGAGAGAACCTGTGACGCGTTGAGGCCAGTAGTCTGTTCAGCGGACATCCAGAACACACTGCTACGCGACGCTTCCCTTTGTCTGTAAGCATACTCCAGGGCGATTTGAGTCTTGCCTAATCCACCAGTACCAGACAGAATAACTGTTTCGGACGAGCCTTTCTTAGTAAGAGGGGCTTTGCCTATAAGCGCCTTGTCGATATGGCCCATGTCAGCTCTTCGGTCCCAGGAAGGCGCACGAGGAGAATTTTTGTCATGGCTCGTCCACTCGAGGGCCACAACATCTCTACCGCTCAGAGACAAGATATTTGTACTCCGGTTCTGGCTGACTTTGGGCTTGTGTCCCGTGGATACATCAGAAGAAACGACACTGGGTATAGAAGGACGCAGTTTATGATATCCAGCCGAGGGCAGCTCGGAAAGCAATGTTTCATTATCGTCTTGCACAGTAGCTTGGAATCTACTTCGTGAAAGCGATGGTGATTGGTCGTAATTGCATGAGTTCGAAACATCGTGATGTTCAATCCGGCACTACAAAGTTAGTGGTTGGTCATGCATTGCAATGCAGCTCATGGGCACTTACGCGAACCCTTCGATTGCGGCACAAAGTACATGATCCAAGTTGGCGGATCATGGCAGCCCTTTCCTTAGTCTCTGGAGTAAGTCGCCTATGCCTTCGAATGCAGGGTTGGTAGTCTGGAACTAATGTTGATGATAGCTGAGTGATGCCGGATGGCGTTTGCGCAGAGTCCGTAGTAGTGGCCAGTGCTGCTTGTGCCACGTCTCGACCATGGCTGTGGTTCAGATGCTGATAGGAATCTTGAATGCCGTGAATAGTAAATTGTGCCAAGCGTCCTTCAGTTGATTCAGAAAACCTGGTGTCCTTCTCATCCATCAAGCTTTGCTGAGACTCGTCGTAGTTGTCAAGCCTTTGCCAATTTTCAGTGTGACAAGGGTCACCCGTGGCCGAACACTTGGGACATTCCCATCCAACATCATCAATCTTCAGTCTGATTAGATATTTCAAGTAACACCGATATTGCGGCGAAACACCTCGATTATCGAGCGATCTGCCTTGTCCTTCTGTCCAATCACCATGACCCATGGCTGATTCTGACTTTCTTGCACAGTTGACTTCCTCTTTATGATTGTCTCGAAAATGGTCTCGTAAGTGGTCCTTCCTTGAGAATCCATCATCAACACGTCCGGATAAGAGGTTGTATGACCGAGGGAGTAAGCTAAGGCCTGGTATCGGCCCATGTAAAGACTGTTCATGCCGGGCTAGGTCTGCTTTCCTGCCAAAAGTTCTGCCTTGTTTCGCGCACTCTAACGCCTTACAGGCGAAAACGTTTTGAACCGAAGCTTTGCAATGAGGAATAATTCCACTCTCAGTGCTGTCTTGTGATCTGGAATATCCTGCTTCGTGGCGATACCTGTCAGTCTCTGATGTGCGATAGCTGGATGTACCAGATGTTGTGATCTGTAGAGTGCTGTACTCAAACTCCGTGCCATGCGTCTCGTGAGTCGGCAATTCGTAGCAACAAGCTTCGCCATCGAGCTTCTGATGGAAAAGCATGTCCGTGGCTTTCAAAAGTGATCTTGTATTGTCTCTGTTGATTGCGGTTGACTTGACTGGCTCGGGACTAAGCTTGGCCTTGGCGTGATGAGTTTCTAATGCTCCATCGGGACGCTCTCCAATAGCGCGGTCTTCGAATGATCCCACAAGGACTGCATGCTCCGCTGCTCCGCTGAGATAACTATCTACGGCACAACTATCTTCAGGGCGGGAAAGCCCGGATCTGTTACTCTTCGGGAATAGCTTCTTCCCGACAGAACTCATGCGCCGAATAAAGCCCGAAGCTGGCTTAAAATCCATAGCATGTAGAGAAAAATCGTCCTTTGCGGATGCTGAGGCGCCGCTCAAGATAGACTGGCGGTCATTAGTATCATGAAGCGGGACGTCAATTTCAGCCATTTCTCTGTGAGATTTATCGATATACTCATGGAGCCGATCGCCACTGCGGAAGCCGTCCAAAGGTACCGAATAACTGCCACTGGAAGTTCGGGGCGACTCAGAGCTAGATACTACCTCCTTTTCCATGGATACGAGGGCGATGCTCGATGCCTCCGACTTCCCCAAGTTTAAGTGAGCTGGTATGCCCTCTTCGGTATCGTTGAGGTACCGTTGAAGCGTGATACTTGTCTTTCCAGTGGCATTAGATCTCGAATCGCCATCACCAGCCGAAGTGAAAGTCATTGAAGCATCAGCTTTCCCGTATTTTTGCTGTGATGAACTCTTCTGGGGTACATTGCTGCGGGAAGAGTTTCTTTGAGACTGTGTTCGAGACTGACTGTAAGCTTTCCCAGTTGTTTCAGCCCAAGCACCACCATTCCCGCCGAAGCTATTATCCTGGTCGTCGTCATCATCATCCTTGGGAAGAGTAGGTCCAGATGGTCGGAAGTCCATTGATTTCGGAAAAGGCAACTTCCACTTCGACAAATCTTTTCCTGCCTCGAATTCTCGCTTCAAATGATTCATCCTCTCATTCCAAGTCCGAAATCTGACGCCACAGAAGCCACATTGCCTTGGCCAATTACTCTCGATGCCAAATTTCCAGGTGTCGATTGTATCGTTCATACTAGGCATATTGTGGTCCTTTCGAAGATGTAAGATGAGGTGGTCTTTCCGACTGAAAGTGGTGATTTCTCTCCTAGCAGTCTGGCATTGGACTCGTGATTGAACATACTGAGGTGGGATATTTGTACCCAGCGCAGAGAATGGAACGCGGCAGAAAGTACAGCTTGGACCGTGGTTTATAGCCGAGAAAGAGTGGTCGACGCATTCCAGACACATGAATCGCTCTTGCGGCCAATGCTTCTCGCCAGATTCATGTCGTTTGTAATCCGCAAATGAGTGAGTGGAGTAACCACAGTTCTTTGAAGTGCACTGAAATAGGGCCTTCATACCGCAGTGTTTACATGGTTCATGTTTGACATCAATTTGGCTTTCACCATCCTTGTCTTCACTGTCCTTGGGAGGTTGTCGAGGAGTGGAGGAAACTGACGTGTTATCCGTGAGACACTCTGAGTCAACCAGTTCTGCGTTCGAGATCGAATCCTGAGTCGACGGGGCTGTGGCAGTAGTGACTATATCGCTCGTACTAGACTGCGAGCCTCTGCCGTATTTCTGCTCTTCGAGTACAACCTGTCTTAGTTGATTGATGAGGTCTGCAGCTTTGAGCTGAGAAAATTTCGAGAATGGCTGGATTGACGCTTCGAACAGGGCGATAGCTTCTTGCGGATCAACCTTTGGTTGCATCGTCAAATCGACCTGGCTCGACGTATTGCTTGGAGCATGAGAACCCTTGGCCTGTGCATGTCTGTTATGGACAGGCAAAGAACTTCTTTGGAAAGAAAGGCGCATCCGATTTTTGCGGTTGCGTGATGATGGGTTTTGTGGCCTTTTCGCAACAGGCTTTGGCTTCTTTGGAGTTGCCTTAGCTGCTGCTAAGTCATTTATTGTTGAGGGCATACCAACAACCGAGGACTGAATGAACGATTGCCAAGGCATATACTCCGAAGGTTGATTGAAGATCTTCATATCTATATCGCTGTATGATACTCCTCCTTGGGAAGGCCAGGCAGTGGATGTGCTCGTCTGCATGCCGCCATAAGAAGTACTTTGATAGTCATTCGGCTCTGCAGATGCGCAGAGCTCACTTCGGTTGGCAGACTCTAGTATACTACATTAGACAGATCTCATTTGAAAAATTGTTCAGCAAGACAAACCGAAGTTATTGTTAGCACGCTCATGGCTCTCACGAATAGGAGGGCCAGTGAACCCTGACATGTCAAAGTTCTGGGCTTGTATTCCTGCATTGGGTCCGGCGAGACCCACGACATTCGAATGCGGCTTGCCGAAAGACATATATCGCAAGCTAGGATTTTCGTCCTCGAACAAATCACAATGAGAGAGGAGTTGCTGAGGTTGCTCGGCTTGAGTCATGTGATCAAGCTGCAGATTCTTTGGGTCAATGCCCAGATCGCCAGCCCACGCCATTGGATCCATAATTTGAGATGCTAAGTATCAGAATGAGTCTTCCGGCGAGAGTCTGATTGTATCTACGTCTTGGTGGGGACGTCGCTGATTGCGACCTTAGTCAACAGGATCGGGGAAACAGTCTCGGTTTTCTGTAAATTCGGGAGCACTGCCCCAGGCTGACGGGCACTTGCCAGAAGGGCAGCGGGCATGCAAGAACAGTGCACGAGTACGAGGGCATGAGGCTGAGGGCGGCCAATTGGAAGATCTCCAGCTGCATGATGGCGCTTTTTGACCTCAGGCAGAAGGCTTTCCAGCTGGAGAGATTGGACACGTGATTGTCAAATGTACCTATGTACCTACAGCTCGAGCCATTGATGACACTGTGTATGTGGAGGGATACAGACGATGTTAAAACCGACGAAAATGCATTGAAATTGCTAACGCAGGCGAATTAAGACATACAACTCACTGGAGCTCGTTTACACAAACGAAGAAAAGAAGTTCTCATCCTAAAACCCCCAGCCTTGCAGAAATTGCCTTCAATACATTCTTGACCATTTCCTCTTCGAGAACTCCATCTTCCCATGTTGCTGCAATCATACAGTCTCCACCCTTTACACTTGCAACTGAGAATACAGGGCCGTAGTCACCCACAGCAGCTCTGATTGCAGCAGCGCCAAATCCGACATCCTTGACGCTCCACCCTCCATCCTTCATAATGCCCTTGGGATCAAATACACCAATATTCGATATGAGGAAAGAGTTGTTCAGATAAAGTCCGAGTCCGTAGAAAGATCCGACTTCTTCATTATCTTCGCCGAGCAGCCGGCATGTGAGGTAACTTTGCAGAACGGCATCCGAGTTGTAGATTGAGTTGTGCATGTGCTTTTTGTAGTCCACTGCCAGTTGCCACATGGCAGCTGTATCGAATGTTCCGTTTTGGGCTGCTCCTCGATACTTACCTAAAAGATGTGTCCGATAATATGTTGCGGATGCATTCGTGAACACGTCTGGGCCCGGATCGTGTCTCAAAAGAGGACGAATATTGACTGCCATTCTTGTGAATCCGACCTTCGCATCTGGGTAGACATCTGCTGCAAAAGTCACTGAGATTATGGTGTGAAGTAATGCCGTAAAAGTGGTCTGATGTTCCCGACAGCTGTTAAGGCATTTTCTCATCGTCTCTTTATCGATTCGCAAGAGCTCGACTCTTGAGCGAGTTCGCTCCTCGACTGGGAATGGCTTGCTGAAAGTTGGATACGTGTTGTTGACGTTTGCATCTGAGAATAGTAAATACTTCGGTCTAACAAAGATGCGCATTACGTTCCAGAATAGGAATGTGCGGATGACTTGTAACCAGGAGAGTTTGTTATCAAGCTCATCGATGGCGATAGGCTCTTCCTTCTGAGACCCCTCCTTGATGGTGAAGATTTCGTCCCCGACCGTTTCGGCCTCAACTTCCCGATTGGTGGTATTGGTATTTAGAGCGGCGAGCAGCTTTTTGTGAAACGCATAACCAGACAGTCCATCACCAATAGAATGGTGGAACACAAAAATGGCAGTCTTGCCATTCACAATCAGTAGTCTCCACCAGGGTTTGCTCGTGTCGCCTGTGTCGAACCATCGGTTGTGGACGCTCTCGCAGATCTTAGCAAATGCCGCATCGTTGTTGGCATTTGAATCGTTCACAAACTCGACGCAATCGCGAAATCTGATGAATGGCAGTTTCGCCTCCCACGTGCGATGATTCCCTTTTTTCTTCTCGGATGGCTGGCTGACTCCAATAATGCTAAGGGCAGGTATTTCCCGGAGTACTTGTTCGAGTGCCCGGAATACTCTTCTTGGTGCCAAGGTTTTGGTATCATGGACATATTCGCAAGAAACGCGGACGTTCGACTGGATCCCGAGATCATGGAATAAGTCAGTCAAGACTTCGAGAGGGCCTATGGAATATTAGATGCGTTGATATACACGAACGATAAGCCTTACCGGCTTTACGCACAAGGCTATAGCTGTCTGGTCTCGCAGCTTCCATTGTAGATTATGATCTTGGGGGAAGGGAATTGAGTCGTTGCTGTTAAGAAGACAAGGAGGTATCGAATAGATGATCGACGGAAACACAACCGCCCGTGCTGACATTCGCGTCAAACTTATAATTCAGCGTAAATTCAGAGCAACGAGATCTTGAAGGCCGAAGGATGGGAAAATTCGTTGAAGAGCTTCAACTTGGATTTTGCATCGCGAGAACAATACTAAGGTTCCAAACAAAGGGATGCAGCTGCATTGAGAGCCATGGGGATCACCACGTCAACCCATTTCCAGCATCAACTAATGCGGCAGACGAGGCAGCGCCTTCGAGAGAAGTCATGGTTCTTCAAATCATCACGGTTCGATGCCTTGCATGTGGCGCTTGAGTTAGTTTGATGAAAGAGATGGTTCGGGTCGAGGTTGAAAGAAGTAAGGAAATTAGCAGCACCCTTGGACCTACCAGGCCCCGTGACTGGATCGTGACGATACTTTCTGGTACCTACGGTAAGGTATCTTCCTTGAGGTCTATCTCTCTGTCTCACTCCGGGTGTCTAAATCTCCACATTAGTATTCTTTACTTCACAGGATTTCTACGTATCTTAGTCAAAATACCAAATAAAGATTGCATAACGTAGTCAAAACAATCAGCACCTGTGACACTGCAATCAGAACACGCGTTCCATTCACGATATCAGTGAAGAGAAAGAGTATAGCTTGTGGATCACACCAGGATTTTTAGAAGCCCTTTTTGAATGTTCTGATAAGGTATTTCAGTATTCCAATCGTAAGTCATCTACAAAAGTCCCAAATCCATTTCGACTGCTCTAAGTGCGACTGTAAATCCCACTCCCCAGCAACAAATTACCCACGATAGAGCAAACTTCCGAGAAAACCCCCGAGAGCGAGGACGCAGTCGTGGGAGCTGATCAGATTCTAGTCTTGGATACGGGGAGGATTGCGAAAAGGGGAACGCATCAAGGGCTACTGGAGCTGGATGGGAGGTACAAGAATCTCTGGACCAAACAAGCTGGCAGACATTCTCAGAGCCAGTATTAGCTCCAGCTTTACCCAATTGGAAAACCCTAACACATATGACTACAGGTAACAACAATGTCCCCAATAACATTGGGTAGATTCATAATCGCTGTACCGCGTCATGTTCCATATGACCTCGTTGCTCATCGCAATAGGCTATGTAGATAAGCCCACCTTGTGCCCGTCATCTCGGAACGGGACGATGATACGCCATGCGGTTGCATCTCAGGAGTTAATTATCCTCGGGTCAGCACTAGCTCAGCTTCTAATCATTTCGATCTAGCATGGCAGTTCTTCACGCATGATTGTAGAGCTTGAAATATTGCTAGTGTTGAGACCTCATTAGAAAGTTTTGACGTAACACATGTCATCTTCCGTGCTTCACAAAATACCGAGACTACTGTGCTTTGGATATCTAATGTTCAAGTACGATCAATCACAATGGCTCTATTGATTAATAACGAGTGAACCCTTTCTCGCCGGCCGAGCTAAAACTCCATACAACGACGAGAATCTACCTCTGACATTGCAGCAACCAGAAAGCCCTATCGCTAATGTCCATCCCCCACCTGCCCATTTCCGACACATTCATCTCAACTGTAACTTCCATTTACTTGATGGAGAAGGATCAGCAAAAGTCTATAGAGACATCTATCCGCTTCAAGATGATGTGGCAGTACTCACTTGGCAGCAATCAAACTGCGCCACTCTCGTTAGCATTTGCTTCAATGTATTCCATCCAAGGTAAGAACTGGACTCACAGTACAAGACTCCGCGGACGAACATCCGCATTTGCTGCAGTCAATGGCTGTTGTATCGACAATCGCAGCTGGGTTTGGGCTTGCCACGGTGACAGCGGCCAAGATGGCGAAGATGGTGTATGAGAGCTTCATGTTGATTGAGATGTTGAGAAAGTAAGTTGACGAGTATATCTGGGAATTTGGAGAAGTCCGGTGCTCGGTGATGATGAAAGTTTGTCCAAATATGACGGGACTCAGAAGTCTTATATACAGCTTCTTGGGATATCTTTATTTCAACTTAAGGTGAAGGATCAATAGATCCTTCCAGCTAAGTTAATATAACCCAACACGCATGGTCATCATATTGCATTTTGATGACCACAGAAGGAGTTCTCTAAAATTTGGAAATACCCGAGATAGTGGAAGTCTGCCCATACGATTCTGGAAGTATCGCTTGAAGATCCCATATATTGCGTACCCAAAGTCCTCGGAAGCTATTGAAATGTTCTTAGTGCTGAGTCAAAATCGTCACTCGTACCAGCGAAAGCTTGCTCGGCTATATTACAATGCTGTGACACCACAACCAGTCTCCTATTTAGGTGAAGATGATCTTGCTGTACAATGCCAAAGAGCCGCGTGCACTCATGGGGATCATGGAGCTGATGCGGAGCTGCAGCGGAGAATACCGTAAATGCTTGGCAACTTCAAGAAGCGACTGCCAGAAGGCAATGATCTTGAGAGAAGATCGCTATGATTACAAGTCTGTAATTACAATTGCCCAGTTGAAATCAAGCTGATCTAAGTTGGAATCTCCACATACTTCTTAATTCCCCGAGGCCATGAACTTCAACTCGCCAATTTATGTGGCCGAAGCTTGGTATGCTTGGTGGCGGCCGCTCGTGTAACACACCCTGATTTATTCAAATGGAAGAGAGACACGTCAACTGGGTGGTAGAGTCAGCTTAGATAATTACTGTGCTGTGCTGCAAGTCATGCTCACTGTTCCACACACTTCAGCTGCGGGGAAGCGAGCCCCTGAACCTTGTTGACATTAAGCGAGGAATATTTCTGTGTTTTCTTACGCAGGGAAGTATACCTGATTTCAGGCTCTCAAAGGCTGCCAAGTCGATATCTTACAGCAAGTTACTGAACATAAAGTAGGATACAGTGACGTGCTTCCTTAAGCATGACTCCGCTAGACTCAGGCCGGCGTGAGGGCAAGACTTGAAGCGCCCGAGCTTTCACCGAACACCAAAAAATTCACGAAAAAAATCCACAAAAGATACAACCAGAAGAATACAAAAGCTTCCCCCACCCAAAAAACAATGAAAAGAATGCAAAGCAAAAGAATTGCGTGTCATCCTTCATTTCAGTGTGCTTCTCGCTCTGGGATATTTCTCAAGGGGACAGGTTCCACCGATGGGGATGCGGGAGATTGCTCTCCTATATCACCACGGTGAACAGAAATCTTGTTATTTCGTTTCTTATCACCATTCTTTGCCAAAGTGTGCACTATAGATGTTGGAGATAGGTAGTTCAGGACCACTAAAAGAGTTCAAGCGCTAATTATAAACCGACTATCAGTAAAGCGTGCCGGATTCCAAGCTTTCTCTTCCTATTCCGAGTTTGGCCGGCTCTTTAGTGACGCCTTCCAAGATCACAGAGAAACGCACGTTGACCCTCTCCCTTTAAGGAAGCTGCAACTTCCGCGGATATGTAGCACTGATTGAGGTAATTCTATGCTGGTAGTCGCTCCATTCGACGTACGATTTCCATATTCACATTTGATCCTGCTTTATCCATCTAGATTCCAGGATCTAGCCTGTCCAATACGCTTGCCTGGGTCGCTGCATACAATTCCGTGACTCAACCTTACCTAGTCGTATTGGGATTTGGACTGGCAAAGTTAATTATAAAACGCCGGCTACTCATTTTCTAAACCTCCTTCGCATCTTAGACACTCTCCTCAACCAATCTTTGTGTTTTACCAATCGCAATGGACTTATTCGATGAACTGGAAAACTTGGCCGTCAGTGCCGCTTACGAATAACCCGAGGAGGACACAAACAACCTCAGCCACGCAACGATCAAGATGTGGCAAGATCGATTTGGATATACATATGACGAAGCTGCTACTTTGATCGACATTACGAACTCGGTTGCTAATAATATCAAGACAACGAAACAACTACCAATGCTCTCGCCTGCCCAAGCGCGTACCATTTATCTCTTGAAGCTTGATGATATTGGTCCCCTCTCTACTGCAGCCAAAGTCCAAGCAGCTGCAAACCTTCCAAGAATCCCAGAGTCTTACGTCGGAAGTAGCGATAATCATGAAAATTCTGTCTTTGTTAAGGTCGATGGCGCTGCAAAACTAGCCATTGAAACTTGGATGTCGTATCAAAACCACAATTTCACACCTTTTTTCGTCCCGTTTGGATGGGCGTACAAAAAGCTGTCCTCATCATCACTTTATCCAACTCTCGGTAACGACACAACACTACCACAATTTCGACCGCAAGATCCGCATCTCCTCGATCATGTGCCGTCCTTAGGTCAAGCACAAGATCAGTTTCCCGTTTGGTACTTCTTTTACGGCACACTTGCGAGTCCTTCTAAACTCTGCAGTCTTCTCGCGTTACCTGAAGATCCGATCCTGTATAAAGCTAGTGTAAATGGAGGGAAAATAAAAACGTGGGGAGATGGGAAATATAATGCGCTGGTCGATGGGTCGGAGCGTATTTATGGATGGGCATATCAGGTTGCTTCGGAGGAACACGAGGATGCGCTGAGAAAGTATGAAACTGCGGCGTATGAAGTAGTGAGGTGCGAAATTGAGGTGGAGAGTAATAATCTTATGGTTCAGGGCTGCACATTCAGGTTCGTGGGTACGGTTGACTCAGGCGGGAAATAAAGAAAGTGATAATGACCTCGATATATGTTGGCTTTACCTCGAAATTAACACTGGTACTGTTAAATCATAGAAGAGTGATGATCTTCCGTTTGCTAAATAGAAAATTTCCTATTGCAGCGAAACTTGCGAGAAAGTTTCAAAACTTTCAATGAAAAAGTGGCCCCGGATCTTAAATTTGTTGGAACGGGTTGAGCAGGTCCCTGTACAGGTCCGGCAACCTAACGCGAGATATTTCCAACGTCACCCATTCCCATCCTCCTTTCTATTCTTGTTGCATGTCGCCATCAGAGTTGGTGACATGTCGAGTGCACTGCTGCCGTTGTAACGGCGAGGACCAATGCTTCTAGATTTGCTATCCCTGAAGAGCGACCCGCTGCTGAACATGATGGACATCGCCGCCCACGCGTCATGCGCGTGTGTCCGCACGCACACGATCATTCAGCCCATCTTCTTTGGCCCATCCTACCAATTTCACGGCGGTGATAGGCTGTGAATGTCGATAAGCTATACTGGGAGTCTGTGATTGTGGCAGTGACTTCTGTATATGCCAGCAGAGCTCATACCCGCGTCTGTGTAAAGACGTTGCATCTGCATCCTGGATGGCCCGCTGTGTCCGAGGCCCCCTTATCAAGTCGAAGACACATTGCTGACATCGGAAGTGCCAGAGTAGTTGTTCGTTAGACACATGCTCTGAGTTGGAGCTTGTGTCGTCGCCGAGCAGAGCTTGTCCCCTGAGGGTTCACCCTCCGGCCCTCATACAAGCGATATGACAATGGCTACCAAGTCACACACAAGCGCAGTCAAGTTCACCTCCAATGTTGGAGGTGGAGACTGCAGTTTGTTGTGTGACACATTGTTTGGTCTTCTGGCTAATAGACTAATTCGTGCGTCGTATTCAATATACGTAAACCCGAGGCTGGAAAGAGCAGATCGTACCGGGCGACGAAGGTCGATATCTTGTCCTTCCATCTCCCATCAACTTCAGTAAGTTGTAGATGCTATGAGTTCCTCTAAATCGTTCAGATCATGTAAACCCTTTCTTCGATGCTAGTGCTCACGCTTGTCCTTCGCACCTGTCGTTGACATTGAAACAGATTTTCCCCAGATACAACTGCCTACCCACACTTGAGATTCCTGTACTGGTTTACCTTACAGCATTCTCAGGTAATGCGTATGTGTTTCGTCTAGGTGATGGATGGTCCGATCTTGAATGAAATGCGAGGCCGCACGAAACTAGCAGCAGCGGTTCATCTTGGACCTAGGTACCTACCTAGCTAGGTAGGGTTCCCCACGTCCGCTTTCTCTTTCTGCATTCATTATTCTCTCCTTCACAATTGTCCTGACAGCCAGCCAGCCAGCCAGCCAGCCAACATGATGCGGAAAGAGCGACGTTATCGGTGTGATGTTATCAACCACAATCTCACCTTTCAGTTTTTCTACCTCTTGTACAACACCATGACGACTTTAAAGGCCACTATAGAAGCCTTCCTCAAAAAAATAATCGTTTTCTCATTCCAGCCGCTCTGGTTGGTAGCCTGCTCCGCCTGTGCAGGTTACGCTGTACGGTACTGCGCCGGTATATTTCGAGATTCTGCAGATCTACAAGCCGAGCTGCCTCCACCAGTCTCAGCTTTAACAACTGCCTGGACGCTTCTCAACTCGCGGTGGCGCTTCATTTTACGATACCTACCCGGAGTTCTCTTATGCTTGGCCAGCTGGGTTGTACTTGTGGTCAGTATCATAAACGCTGATCATTGGTGGTATTTCCCCATCGCCATTGCGTTCAACCTCGCTGCTATTCTCGGCCTTTGCAGTTGTCACACGTATCGCAAATTCGAACGAAAACGCAAGGCTCACTCATCACCACCTCCCTCACCTCCCTCACAACCCTCATCGCCAGAAGATCTCCGCCACAGAAGAATACAACGTTTCGCCCCATAGAAGACGTGCAACGAAGTCCACAACTACTACATGCCGCTGCTGCGCTTGCCCCCAATGACCCCTGCTGGCCGCTCCTGTTAAACATGACAGATATGCTTCCTACAGAAGAGAATCCTGATGTACTCTCTAGCACACTGCTGATCGAAGCTTTGGGCTCATGGCACCTGGAGGTGAGCTCCAAGAGAACTCTATGCGGAATAATCTGACGTTGTATAGGTGTGCTTGCCCTTGCCCTTGCCCTTCATATTCATACACAAAACGCCGGCCTTGGCTTTACGACTTTTGTCAGTATCGCCACACGGACATGCCCATCTTCTATGCTTCAAACTTTTCGACCGTATTCGAAACGTCGTCATGGGATGGATATATGAAGTTTTCGAGATACTCCACTCCACGGAAGAAGAGACTGAGCTGAGAACACTGGCCTTACGAATACTCGATCTTGCATTGACTTGCCATGCGACTTTCGATGTCGATGCTCGGCATTTGCCCAAGACGTTTGAAGCTACGCTAAAAGTTTCTATACTAATAGAGTGCGCCATCAACATTCATGACAGATATCCAGCTAACAACGATGGCATTGATGAGTCGCTTAATTCACAACTTAGTCGACGGGCTCATTTCCTCGAGTCAGCTTTACAAATCCGGATTCTGGCTGACCATGAGGGAATCGATTCTGCGATCCGACGTCTGTGGTCTGCGTATGAGTCGTCAACTGGTTGGAGTGCATTGTAAGTCTGATCCCGCCCAGACATAGGTGAAGTACTAACAGTTGACAGCAGGCACCCGCCGCAGGACAGATGGGTATCAACCAGGATTTTTGCTTGTGGTAGTCAGACACTGATGGCAATCCACTACAACATTCTGGACGGTTCTTTTCTTGTTGACGGAAACCCCCCTTTCACGCCTACCTCTTGATTACGAACGCCACGAAACCTACCGCCGACTCTTCGGTGGAAGAGTATTGGAAGTCGTTCCATCCCAAATGCCGGGCATGATTTTCGAGTCACGACGTGAAATCCAAGGCCATCAAGTCCACTTCAGACTTCACAAAGGTGAACTTGTTATTCGCGCTCGTTCTGGTAAAGACGACTGCGATTATGATATATTACCCCTTCGTGCTGTATCTTCGGACTTTCCCCAATCTCTGGTCAAAGATCATATTCATGTGAGTGCAGGATACCCGCTCCAGTGTTGCATTGATATCGCCTACGAACAGCACTGACTACTTGTCATTATAGTGGTTAAAATTCCGGTATGGATCCATTGAGCTGCGCCCTATCAGCAATCCTTGGCAGGCTTCTCCAACGCACTGGCAAACTTGTTCCCACGGGTCGGACAATTTTTCTCTTTTGCAAACTCCTCGAAAGCTTGTAGATATGGAAAGTCAGACGGCTCAGACTATATACCGGATATTCAGTCCACTCGAAGAAGGCCATCACATCCATGTCATGTTCAACTTCGAGAAGGCAATAGTCGAGGTGCGCCTCCCACGAATGGGCTTGGACTTCTTCGTGGAAGAGAGAAGTAGTCTGATTGTTTCCAGGCAATTTCGCGACATGTGCGTCGATGCCAATCAGACCTTCGGATCTGAATGGTCTAGTATCGAAACTGGTCCTGCGTAAGCTTGATCAATCTTCGCGTATCGTTATTGTTCCCGACGGGCCGGTCGATTTCCGAAAGTATCACGACCATGTTCGCATCAATATTGACACAGGCGAAGACCAAATTCAACATCATCAGTTTCTGATTGACAGTCAACTACGTCGTCTCGTAGATAATGGAAGTTTGCGAAGCAGACTATTCAAGATATATCTCCATGCTGTCACCTCGTACTACTTACCTGACACTTTGACGGGTCGCACGGGTACAGAAGAAGCTCTTGAGTGTCTCGCCCAAGCTTCAACACAATCATTCATGGCTTTCGATAATCACGAGGCTGAGTTACTGAAAAACCTGGCCCGCCTTTCCCCAAGCCGTAAGTACTATCCAAAGCATTTGAAGACGATGGAAACCGTTACGTGGAGAAAGTTTCCAGCCCTACAACAACACGATAGGTTCTTTGAACTTGTCGAATCTATCAAAGCCAGGGCTGCTTCGGTTCAGATCTTTCAACAATCTCAAAACTCGACTCTTCAACTCGACATGCCCAGAAAATTTCCAGAATTATATATGAGAGCAAAGATCCGACTGAGCAACATTCGGGTGGATGGATATGGAGCAGAAGACTTCACGACCAATCCGATCTTCGCTACCTTGGTAGAGATCAATCCGATCGGGAAATTAGCCGTGAATTGCAGGTATTCGCAATTTCAAAGCTGGTGGACAATTGGTCCAAGAAAAATTCAAAGTATTGCCCAAGATTATTATCCAAATTCGAATCGTGGGGAACTCCTAATTCAGGGCTCAGCGAACCATTCACTCTCGGCTTCAGCATTACTCTGCTCGACAAGCCATCGGAGCTCTATCCGGCTATATGGTGTACATTTCAGGATGTATTGAATGGCTGCAATCCTCAGAACCATAAATACAAGGTTATGTTCTTCCTCGCAACTCTTGCTCAATCGCCACACGCCGATACCGAGATCATCCACGTACTGCTAGCATTTGCGACAATGGCCAAACTTGCGACTTCTCGTTGTCTTATGCCAGCATGCAAAGCCATCAATCTCAACTATGGCTATGCACCAGATCGTGACCACTTGATGACTCTCTTCAGACGACATCAGCGCCCCTTCGAACAGTCCATCGAAGTCCAATTTCCTGCCTCACCAGTGAGTCAAAGAAGGCTACAAATAAACGTCGAAAAGCCGCATTCGACTCTTCCGGGATGTCCAAGTTCGTCAGCTCTGTCCAGAACCTAGTAGCCCAATCGCCAGGGTCTGTCATCGTATGGCCGACCACTCAGAATCTTGATAGGTATGTGATTGTGGACGACGTCAAGCCAGCAGTCCTCCAACTATTTGATGACTGGAAACTCAGTCAAGTCTTTGAGAAGCATGTCAACAATATTGCCGAGGTTATGAAGAATGAGTTTGTCGTGGAAGAGGACGGTCCAGAGTTGTACCGTTTCACCGGTCCTCGGCCCCTTCGCCCTACGGTCCACAGACACATCGGTGTCGAAGACTTGTTCGGTGGAAATGCACCTCAAATGAACAGCCCTTATGCTTATCAGAGTCTGGCGATTCTACAAGCCATGGTTCATAACGAAGTCCAGACCTACGGAGATTGTCAGGCATGTGCTATTCCTGGTGATGCCTCATGATCAGGAACATTGCAAGACCTCTTGACACGGCTGGCCAGCCGAGCTCAGGGCGCGTACGAGGAGAATTATTTCGAGGAGAATTATGTCCAAGATCTCAAGAAGAGCTACTCTGCATTCGCTCAAGATCGTTCGACATCATATCTCCTCGATGGTGAGATTGATCTCCTCGTACAACAGCATCTTGATGAAACTCGGGGTGAAGTGGATGATCTGTACCAGAAAATCCGTACCGCTTTGAGATATTCTCCAACAGCCGCCCACAAAGTGTACCATTGTGCACAAATGTCGCCTCGCCTCTCACCAAGCATCGTCTTATCATTTCTTTCCCACGGTAAGATCAACAGTCTATCCAACGCTTGGAGAGCCGTCATCGTTCAGTATGGCCTTGCCATCACTTCTTTTCATCGAGCACAGAGATTGAAAGCATACCTTCAACACAGAGGTGACTTGCAAGGCGAATTGGAGAATCCAGGTCATGTTGGGTGGGATCCTCTACCTCGACCAGACTAGCTCCTCTTGGAAGTCGAGAACAATATTCTCATTCGCCAAGAACAAGCCGAGATTGCTGATCAAATGATCTCACCATCGTCCGGCATGAATTCTCTCATGGAATTGAATATGGGACAGGGTAAATCCTCAATCGTGCCCATAGTTGCAGCAACGATTGCCGATGGTTCAAAATTGGCCCGTGTTATTGTACTCAAATCACTGTCAACTCAGATGTTTCACCTCCTCCAGACTAAGCTTGGAGGCTTGATTAACAGACACATTTTTTTCTATATTCCGATCTCTCGGTTACTGAAATTGACCGCTGAGCTTGCAGACCAGATCAAGAATCTCTACCGCACGTGCAAGAAGACCGGAGGGGTCCTTCTTGTCCAGCCAGAACATGTGTTATTTTTTGAACTTCTGCGCCTCGATCGCGCACTGGTAGCCCCAGGTGATGTGGAAATGGGCAATGAGAAGGGTAATACAGCTGATGAGGGAGCTTCTATTGGTGAAGCCATGATCGAGACACAAAGTACGTATCTTGCCCTCCTGTATGGATGGTCACCTTCGCACGTTCAAATACATTGAATACCTTTCAGAATGGCCCCTCAAGCACTCTCGCGATATTCTTGACGAAAGTGATGAAATCCTCAGTGTCAAATTCGATTTAGTAAGTTGTTCCATCCTCGCCACATGTTTCAAGTCAAGGCGTCGACTGAAGCAATCTAGATCTATACGATGGGCACTCAACGTGCGACTGAGTTCTCTCCTGATCGATGGCAGATTGTCCAGCGAGTCCTCGCCATCTTAGCAAATGTTGCGAATTCCATCGCGGCATTGTTCCCCAACGGCATTGAGATCGTATCTTCCAGTTCGAGTAACGCCTTCCCACCAATCAGAATCCTTCGGCAAGAAGCCGGAGACGAATTACTGGCCGCTGTTGCTCGGCATGTTTGTGAGAATGGCGTTACCGGTCTATCCGTCTGGAATCTACCACAACAAGCCCGAAACTGTCTCTTCAAGTTACCGACATGTCCATACATCACATTAGCAGACATGGAGCCCCTCCAAAGTTCAGCTCTCAATGTCGATGCAATGGCATCAGGACTTGTGTTGCTGCGAGGTCCATTCGCTGGCGGTATTCTCATGTTCGCTCTGTCTCAAAAGAGATGGAGGGTCAACTATGGTCCGCACTTGGGTCGCACACGATTAGCTGTCCCGGATCTAGCAAAAGATAGCCCATCGGCAAGAGCTGACTTTTCGCACCCAGATATAGCCATTGTACTGACCTGCTTGTCCTACTATTATCGAGGTCTAGATGATAAGCAAATTTATGATTCTTTCATTGAGGTAAATCCTAATAATGACTGCTTTGACTTCTGATAAAGACTGGAGCACTGACTGATCCAGCTATTGCTATCGGACCATCCTCAAGAGCAGTATCAGGAATGGACAAAGTGTATCCCCAACCTGCTTGCTGCATTCAAGAACCTCGCCGGAGTCAACTTGAGCAATGCTACTCAATGTTCTCGGCTGCTGTTTCCACTCCTGAAGTTTTCAAAGGGTCTGATTGACTTTCATCTGTCTCATTTAGTCTTTCCGAAGGAGATGAAGGAATTCACCCATAAACCGTCTTCATCTGGTTGGGAAATCGGACGCGACAAGAGTCACCCGACGACTGGATTCAGTGGCACAAATGACAGCAAGTATATCTTGCCAGTTCCTGTCAAGCAAAGCGATCTGCCACAGCAGTTGCATACAAATGCAGCAGTGCTTGAGTGCTTGTTGAGACCCGAGAATACAGTAGATTCGATGTTTATTCAAGGTGTAGATGTTGTTGATGGAACTTTCCTCCTTCACATGGCAGTTCGATCAACTCCGGCTGTCCGGGTGATTCTCGACGTCGGTGCTCAGGTCTTCGAACTCACCAATGAAGGTAAGCAATCTTCACGATGGATGATATTCCCAACACTTGAGGTGTGGGTAGCAGACGCAAATACTGATGATTGTGATAGAGGTTGCCCGAAAGTGGTTATCTATGTTGCCAACCTCCGCGGCACAGGCTGCTATTTATGTTGATGACCGTAATGATATCTGCGTGGTCAATCGAAGTGGGTTCAAGGAGCTGCTCCAAGTTTCGCCTTACTCAAAGCTCCTCGACCAGTGTGTCGTCTACCTGTACGTATCCGGACGTGTCCTGCCCGACCAAACCCGTTTCGGCTCTCCAATGATATGAATTTCCCCAAAATTTTGCTGGTCATAGTTCTTCCTAGGGATGAAGCTCATACTCAAGGAACAGATCTGAAGATGCCTTCAAATTATCGAGCCATTGTGACTCTGGGTCCTGATCTCACAAAAGACCGACTTGCCCAAGGTAAGTCCTGAGGTTAAGTGAGCTCATTTAGAATATGCTAAGTAGATGGACAGCATGTATGAGATTGCGGAAACTTGGTAAGGGACAGTCTGTTGTGTTCTAGAGATCCAGCTCAAAATCCTTCATTGCAACGGCAAGAGCGCTGGCGAGGTCATCGAGGTATCGGATGTTCTTGCATGGTGCATCGCTAACACCTGGCAGACCACCAAGAAATCACTACCTCTTTGGGCAACACAAGGGGTTCGTCACTATCGTCGGCGAGCAGCTTGCGCAACTGCTTCCGGGCTTCCGGCTGTTCACTCAACGATTCTTGAGACTGAAGCTCAGAGCTTGGAGCAGCGCTACGCGCCTCGCGACAATCAATACTCGGAGATCCAAGCAGTTGTGTTCCACAACGTCGAACAAGTGCTCTTTTCTCCATTCAAGGCAGAGCTGGATGCTATTCGGGAGAAGTGCCAGCAATATGGACTACTCTCATTACAGGACTCGAGCCTCCACGAAGTGCAAGAGCGAGAACTACAGCCTGAGAATGAACGAGAGCAACAAATCGAGCGACCGCCGGCATTGACTCCTAGAGCTCATTTTGTCCACCAAAACGTGATCGACTTCGCTGCCACTGGTAATCTCGACAGATTTTCGTCCGCATTTACGCCTGCCTTTTCTACCTTGTTGAACACTAACGCTGGATCGCGTTTCGAACCAGGAGTGTGTAAGTGTCGTTTCCTGAGTTTTAAGTATTGACTGACGTTGGACAGGGCCTCAGGATCTGCTTGTTACATGCGATTTTGCGCGAACAGTCCCCCAAACTCAGAACATGGACCAGTATCTTCGCCCGGTGCATTGGCTTCTGACCATCCGACGTGCTCATAATGGTATCACTTGCGTGATCATCAGTCCCAAGGAGGCTAACGATCTGCTGCCCATAATCCGGGAGAAGCAGCATGTTACCTTGCATATCTATACTCCACGACTAAGCTTAGCCAACCATACTCTAGAGGATTTCGCTTTCTGCGCCATTCCAGCATTGCCAGTGGATTGGATTATTCCTCCTATCGGTATCCAGATCACTCTTTTCGCTGGACAGCTCTACCTGCGCTACATTGCTCTACGTCAATTTCTGGGACTGTGTTACAAGGCTCCTGATGACCAGGTCAGGGTTGCTTGTGATGGGTAAGTTGTCGCCTCTGACTGCGAAATAGGCTCCTGAGTGGTGAACCCCGCTGACTAGTTCTAGCTTCGTCAATCCCGATGACAGAAAGTGGCTTGACACAAAGATGGCTCGTCACTGTCGGTTCATGCAGAGTCCTATTCCCTTTTTGAAAGCGCTCTTTGCTATGCGTCGAAAGGGTCAGGGTTTCGCTAAGAGCCATCTTGGTCGGATCTTGAATGGGGAGTTGTTGCGGTATGAGCATTTTGTTGTTCCTGGCCAGGTGACGGAGGTTGTGGAGTTGTGATAGGGACGAGGGTCTTGAGAACGATTGATGCTCAATGAGAAGGCGTTCTGTCTTTGGGTTTGCTAGTGGCGTCTGTTGCGAGAGTGCTAGCATTCTCGCTTCCACTATGGTTGTTTGAGGCTTCACTGCTTGCTTTCATTTGCTTGGCGGTACGATCCCCGTCTGGCTAGTTAGTGGTGAGCGACTTGTATCTGTTAAATGAATGTATGGAATAGTTTATGAAAATCCTGTGCACGTGAGTGGTGTTGGATATCAACAGTATGGAGATATTCTACCTTCGGGGACGATAAGGGGAGCGAGGCAACTATTCTTTGAGCTACATCACTTTCAGGTAGTGTCTCAGGGGACGATGTTCGAGTGGCATCTCGAAGGCGGCGTCTGACGCAACGGTAAAAGCCTGCAAGATGTCATTCGTGAAGAGCGGGAGTGACAGTCAGAGACGACGTCCTTCTGACGAGGCTGTCTAATACTCCCTTAACAGGAGAGTGAAGCTAGTCAGTCAATCGACGCCCTGCACGTTTTGCTTCCGTCAACCCCCTCCACTTACTCCACCGCACACATATATATAACCCCTCGCACGCCTCACCTGAAACAAAAAGACCGTGGGATGTCCCATCCATGATGAGGCTGCTGCCTACTTCCTGTCTTTGATCCACAAGCACTGAAGCAAGCCAAGCAGGTCAATTCACGCCCTCCGCTACCTTCGAAGACTTGAGCACAAAGCAACCAACCATTCAGGCTTCGCGACACGACACAGCCTTCTCCGACGAAGGAAGTTCTCATAACCTCGACCCAATAAGCTGGTGCGATCAATTTCGGCGAGCTCAGAATAGAAGGGGCCCTTGGTATGGATATGGATCTGTAAGCAAAAAATCACGAAAGCCTGCGCTGATGTTGTCAATGTCTGGGAGTGGGTATGGATATGGGGTGTTGAGCCAGTTAGAGGGTTGGAGGATTCGCTTAGGGGCTTTAGGGGAAGAGAGTGGTAATGCCAATGCTGCAGTGGTGGGATTTTAGGTGGTGGAAAAGCTTGGTGTGCGCCACATCAGTCCATTTGGGGGGGATAGGGCAGCGGCGAGTGAGTCAATGGATGAATGAGGGAGTGTGGAGATTGGAAATTGGGCAGTTGGGTTTGTATGTTTGGTTACGTCAAATTGGTTGGTGGTGGTATATAGATAAGAGGGAGGACGCTCGCTGGCACTTGGGAGTTGTTGGGAAATGTTTTTGTTTGTTTGTTGTGGGTTTCGAAGAGGGGGGGGGCTTGGACATGATGCTGGGTCATACCACGACGAATGAACCGGGGGATGATTTCGAAGGGAGGGCACGAATTGGAATTTGGGGAACGGGGATTGCGATGCGGCGAAATTTTGAGGGATGAGGATGCCTTGGATCCTGGAAAGCGGAACTGGACTGGATGCGGATGGAGTCGACAAATGATGCGAGTTCCTCCAGAAAGGAGAGACGAGTAGCCAAAGGACGGCTCGAACGACGAAACGCCATCTGGTGGAGAAATGGAAAGAGGAGAAGGGAACTAGGTTCAAGATGGGTTGGAAAGAATTTGGAGGGGAATATGCAATCTACCCACGAACGGTGCCGTTCGGACCGGATGAACAAGAGTTACAAGATCGAGGTTCTGTGTTCGACTTGAAGTCCACGATCAAGACGCATCGATCAGACAAGTTAAATGAGGTTTGGTTAATCATCCGACACATAGCGTGCCCATCTTGAATATCCAGATCTCACTGGATACTTGAGCCGATGCTTACGGTTACTGTCAGGAGACTGAAATCGACTCGACTTGACGGCACGTCTCACGTCAACTCTCTATAGTTTTCGAAAAGGGAATAAGAGAGAAGTCAGCAGCGGCGAGATCTGGACCGGACCGAAGATCGAAGAAACCGACCACGCGACATTGCGAGGGATACGTATGAGGCCACGATAGCAGGAGGACGGAAAGATATTGAGAGATGTTGCGCAGCGTGTTGAGAGCGATGGGGATGACAGGAGACAGAGAAACGTGAGACATCTCATGGCATTGACAGGCGATATGCGAGCCGACTGTCGACTTCCGTTGGTGGTTGGTTGGAGCCTTGCTGGATCTTTGTCGGCGGAAAGCTGCAGGTGTCACGCATGTACAACAGCTTGAGGACCTACGGAGATGTGTAGCCTGTCTGCTTGCCAAACATGAAATGTATGGATGGACGGGTACTTGCAGCGAATACGATACAAGTTTTTGATGCGCCACGAGCAAAAGATGCTGTACAGCAGCGAGTTCGGGGGCGACGGATCAACATCGCACACTCTGAATTCGAGTGCAAGACAAGAAAATCGTCAAGAAGAGACGAGTGAAAAGGTGTCCGGACAAAGCCTTGTCTTGAAGCGACAAGAGAAAGCCGAGCCGAACAGGTCATCGCAAACTTACGAAGTCTCCCCATCCGTCAAGCCGAAAGTCAAAACTCAAATCAATGACTTTCCAAAACTTGGAGGCGAAATCGCAATCGGAATCGCAATCTGAATCGCCAAGCCTTCAATTCACGATAGGGAATCTCATCTCACAGTGGCTCGTAATATACAAGCCTGTCATCCCTGCATAGGTACACTCGTTGGAGGTCCAGGCGAGAGGCAATAGATAACGAATGGATCCGAGTATCGAGTATCGTGAGGGATGGGTTACTCGTTCATGCCGAAGCAGCGAATTATGAGCTGAGGATATTTATCAATTGGAATTTGGAGACTTTGACAGAGAAGGAGAGGTTTGTATGAGGCCATGATTGGTGGGACATGCCGTTGGGATCGCTCTCGTTACCAACCGGTCACGCCGGTGGCAATCTCACACCACAGGATCTCACTATGGTTGATGTCAGCGCAGGCTGTCAAGTTGGATGTTCTGGAAGGGAAATCTCACTGGACCGTCAGACTGTCCTGCAAGCACCTGCTCAGCTTGGTCTGGCTTGGCCTGCAGAATCTCCTCGCCAAGGAGCTTACAGCTTGGCGGCACGGCTCATTATCCTGGAACGGCGGATGAGACGAGATATCGGGATGATTGGGGATTTGTTCGTGGATTTTGAAGGCTGGGCACAGATAAGGGTTGTGGATGTGGATGTGGTTGTGGATTTGGATTTTGTTGCTTTGGTGGCTGGATGCCAGAGCAAAGATTCTACCGACTTGGTGAAGATGTGGGAAAGCGAGGGCAGAGTCCCATGTGAAACTCAATCATCCCGTCTTGCCTAACCGCTCCGTGCCCTGCCCTGCCCTGTTTGTCTGCGCCTGTCTCCTCTCCGACAAGCCATGTGGCACAAGGAACATTTCCAGATGTAGAAGGTTGTAAAGAATCGCGCGGGAGGGCGGCTGCTTTCACGCAGATGCCATGGCGGAGGTGGCCATGAGGAGACCCTGGGTTGAGAGTTCCGGTTCCAGTGCATCGGCATGTATGGAGTAGAGATGGAGAGATGGATGGATGCGATGCTGCACTGCACTACACCACACTGATCTCCATGAGTTCCTGGGTAACGCACTGTAGCTATGCAGAAACCTGGGGTTTTCGGGGTCGCCTTGACAGGATGATGAGATTTGTATAACGTACAAACCTTGATCGACCGAGGTCACGACGGCGGCAAATGTATGGGACTGATCTGGAGCTATGGGAGGGGCGTTGGGCTACGGCAGCCAGAGAAGCCCACTCGTCAGAATCAGCCAGACCAGTGAGATCCTCACAATTGCTGGACTTTGAAGACCCGTCACTGCAACCAGTGGCGGACATTCCTCCACTCGAGCCACTCAGTTCCATTCCTTAGTACTGAAGTCCACTCAAATTCTTTCTTTTCTCCACCTTCCTAATCACGACGTCGAAATTACGGCCTCTGAGGTTAATCCGACTGCCCTCAATCTGTTTCCAAACCAAATGCATCTTCGATAACAAACAATCAATGAAATAGCATTCGCCTCAGCCGCACCACGTTCCAACAAAGCAACACGGTGAGCACCGAATCTACATCTCGGAATTGGCCACCAGCACGGCTTTATATCAGCCTTTGAGAAGCTGCTCGAGGCTGGGGATGTGTGAGGATCTTCCCAACGTGGAGTAGCTGGCCGGCCCAGAAAAGTTGACCTTCCTCTTCCGTCCATAGGCCCGGCAGCGGTGGTGCAGCAGTGCAGCCTCGAGCGCGGATGGACGTTTGCCAAGGCTGCAAGCCGAACACCTTATCGCCCCCTAGGGTTCTAGGGTTAGCTGTGGATGTGAGGGGCCATGGAAAGTGAGGGCAACTAGTCAAACAGCCCTGTAAAAGACAAGGAAAGGCATGGGGATGAGGGGCGAGAGCGTGAGACAGAGATTTGAATATCGATGCTGATTCGAGGAGATCAGGTAGAAGGGGGGCGGATCATCGATAAGTGCAGGTGAGCGACATGGCCCGAGTATCCAACGACAGGTCCAGCCAAGGCTGGATACAGCAAACATGTCAAGATGAGCGGAGACGGCTTCAACTAGACAGCGAGCTAGAACCCCCGACGAAGAGATCCTCGGATTATGGTTGGCTGCGGCCGGATTTACTTGGGAAGCGAAAGCAGGGGACGCACACGAGGGATCCATGGAGGGGATAGGATGGCATGGGATAGCACAGGATAGGATGGAGGGGCCGAGGAAAGATTTATTGTTCTGGGCTGTGATACATATAAACTCACTGGCCCACGTCAATTCCGACTTCTCACCTCCAGCTCAGCTCCAGCGTCAAGAGTCAATTGTCGAGTCGAGAGTCAAGACTCCCCTCAATTAGGGTCAGCTCGTGAAGGTCTTCAACATCGATCTTCCCGATCTTGTAACACCTCACCACCACTCACCTTACCACGACAGACCCCACCGTCCGTCGCGCCACTTTTCCCCAAGTATTTTCATACAGTACCGGCACAATGGCGAGCAACGTCAATGACGTCGTTGAGCGCGACAATAACGCCCATTTCCAGCCCAAGGAAACGAATGCCTTCGGAACCCACGAGATGAAGGAGCCATACCATGAACCTCACAAGGTCGACGAGTTCAACCACGAGAAGATCAGCTCTGCATCTCGCACACCTACCAGCGAGCCAGCTGTGCTCGAGGTCGACAGTGAGAAGGGAATGAAGGATTACCGCGAGAAGGAGCTCGATGGCACACCAGCAAGCTTCTCAGAGGGTGAAGGCGAGCGAGAGAAACCTTCAATGGTCCGAAAAATCTGGATTATGTTCAAGCCATTCATCTTCCCTCTATTTTGGCTTTTGATGACAGGGTATGTATGAGCAGATACACCTCAATTTCCTTTTCCTCGTGTGTGTGTCACGATCGATATACTGACAGGTAACACAGATGGTGGATTGCCGGATTGAACCTCCATCGCCACGATATTGGCGGTCCTACCGAGTCGTGGTTGATCCCATTCCTCCTTTGGTTGGCCATCACCATTCGCCTGGTCACACTGTACGTCTCGACCAAGTATGTCACCAAGCCAATCGCTTGGGTATGGATGAAGGCTATCTATGGCCCCGTCAAGATGATCCCTGAGAAGTTGAGACTCCCTTTGGGAGGTGCTGGGACCGTGGCCGTGTTCCTTGTCGGTACCTTCGTCAGTGAGGAGACCGCCGACAACACACGTGCCAACAGAGCCGTCAGTTTGTTCGGTTTGGCCGTCTTCATCTTCGGCTTCTACGCAACCTCCAACAACCGCAAGGCCATCCAATGGCAGACCGTCATCGTCGGTATGCTCGCACAGTACATCCTCGCGTTGTTCGTGCTCCGTACCCAAGCCGGTTACGACATCTTCAACTTCATCGCTTTCTTGGCCACTTCGCTCCTCGGTTTCGCCGCAGAGGGAACGGCCTTCCTGCTCAGCGCTGACCTCCTCGAGTTCCACTACTTCCTCCTCGGCGTCATTCCACCCATCATCTTCTTCGTCGCTTTCGTCCAGCTGCTCTACTACTGGGGATGGCTCCAATGGGCGATCGGAAAGTTCGCCACCGTCTTCTTCTACAGCATGAAAGTGTCTGGAGCCGAAGCCGTCGTCGCTGCCGCCTCTCCATTCGTCGGTCAGGGTGAATCCGCTATGTTGATCCGTCCTTACATCCCTCACTTGACATCCGCCGAGTTGCACCAGATCATGACCTCCGGATTCGCGACCATTGCCGGTTCCGTGCTGGGCGCCTACATCGGAATGGGTATCTCACCACTCGCACTCATCTCCTCCTGCGTCATGTCCATCCCAGCCTCCCTCGCCATCTCCAAGCTCCGCTACCCCGAAACCGAAGAGACTCTCACAGCCGGCAAAGTCGCAATTCCCAAGGACGACGAGGAGAAGCCATCGAACGGTCTCCACGCTTTCGCCAACGGTTCGTGGCTTGGTCTCAGAGTCGGTGGTATGATCGTCGCTGCTCTCCTCTGCATTCTCTCCCTCCTCGGCCTCGTCAATGGACTGCTCGGATGGTGGGGTAAATACCTGAACATCAATGGCCCACCCTTGAGCGTCGAGTTGATCCTCGGATACATCTTCTACCCCATTGCGTTCTTGCTCGGTGTTCCAAGAAACGGGGATATCTTCCGTGTCTCGAAGTTGATTGGGTTGAAGGTTGTGGCCAATGAGTTCGTTGCTGTAAGTTATCCTCTTCCGCTTTATTCTCTCTTGTAAAAATCGGATACTAATGAATGTAAATAGTTCGCAGCACTCTCCGACCAGGACCCAACCAACGAATTCCTCAAGCTCTCGGAACGTTCCCGGCTCATCGCCACCTACGCCGTCTGCGGTTTCGGTAACATCTCTTCCGTCGGTATCCAGATCGGTGTGCTCTCTTCCCTCGCACCCGGTCAAGCAGGTCGTGTCGCCAAAGTCGCGTTGTCTGCACTTATTTCTGGTGTTATTGCGACGTTGTCGAGTGCGTCGATTGCGGGTATGTTGATTGTGGATTCGGCGGCTTATACGAAGGTTTCTGTTTAGAAGATTGGGGGGGTTGTGATTTGAGCGTTTTTTTGCTTTGATTTGCTTGAGAGGAGAATGGAGGGGGGATGATACCATGCTGAGATGAGATGAGACGAGATGATTGAATAGCTGTGGTGTAAAAGCTTCGAGCTGGCTATAATAAAACACGCTTTCTGTGTTGTAATAATGAGAAAGAAAGACACTTCACATCTTCAAATTGCTTCATATAACCATACATCTCGACACATCTTGCTCAATGATCCGCTATTGCGCACACTCACATACCCACCTACTCACCTGCTCCTTTCAGTTCCTGTCTCATGTCCTCAATCTTCATCACATACCAGTCCCCGGCCCATCGATCCACCTCACAGTTTCCTGCCCATGTCTATTTATCTCATCCGTTTTTTCGACGCATCGCATCCTACAAACATGGTCTCAATCACAATATGCCCATTGTCGCCATTCGCCACTCGCCAACTTTCCAACTCTTCTCACAAGTCCTAATCTTCACACACCACACTCATCCCTCGATTCTCTATCAGTCGCTTCACATGATCTTCGCACCACTCATGCCCTTCCCTGTCATCTTCCTTCCACGTTGGCGTTCAATACAACTCAGGATGAAAATGGGGCATTGCACAGTCATCGGGATCTATGAACAGGAGCTAGGCTCTTTTGATTTGTATAACTTGAAGTGAGGATAACGTGCCATCTGCGGGGAGACGGATGTCTAACACGAACATCCTGCTCAGACAGTTATGAATGAATATACGAAGAACGAAGATCTTCCTAGTACTAAGTATTTAACACGCCTCCCTCAGAATCCTCACCTCACCTCCAACCCACCAACCCCCACACTCAAAAACCCTCTCTCCCGAATCCTCCCCATAAACCCCCAACACCGCTCTGTCTCCTCTTTGTTCCCGTCTCCATCTTGTATTGACACAGTATACGCCGTCGCCAGCGGCCACATAGCGGCAGCTGGCCCGTAGAGCAGCATCTCGTCCTGTAGCATGTATTCCATGGATTGGCAAATTTTGGTTGCTAGAGCTAGAGCTGGAGTCGAGGGTGGAATTTTAGGCTTGTGCTTGTGTTTATGCTGTTTTTCTAATGATGCATTTTCTGTCGTCGTGGGATTGTTGAGATTGCAATTATAGTCATCGCAGGCTTCGCCGCTTGGGAAGCGCTTGTTTAGTTTCGAGAGTTCGGCGAGGCAGATTATTTGGAATGCCCAGACGTGGATCGAGATGTTGGCTGCGAGGAGGTTTGGGAACCAGAAATCCGGTACTGGAGTGAAAGTGGATGTGGAGGTCCGGGAATGGTCATTGTGAATATGGATACGTGCAGATCTCTTCTGTCTTATCTCAAAGTGGCCGTCCCATTTCGATAGACAGGCAAGGACTTCGGATAATTTTGCTTTCAATTCAGAGGGATCTGGACTTGGACTTGGACTTGGACTTGGTGCTGGATCGGGGCCTTGTGATTGTAAATGGTCTATAGCCTCTAAGATAGAGGGTAAGATGGCTATGTCTCCTAGTAGTGTTTGCATTTCCGAGGGTGGATGTTTCCGAAATGGAATCCTCAGCCACTCTTCGAGGCCGAGGAATGTGGATTTGCGTGCTGTCAAGGCTTGTAGTAACTAAGGATCATTTTAGATTAATCACGTGGAACACTTATGAATTGAGGGTTTTGCAAGGGTTAATAGAGGAGATGCTTACGAGAACAGGTCGACAGCCTACGAAGATAACGTGGAAGTCTCCGGTCTCGAAGACTTCGGGTGAATACATGTTGATTAGGGCGCCTAAGCCGCCGAAATGAGTGAGTGTGTTGCTCTGTGACTCTGGCAGCATTAACTGTAGTAGACAGAACCAAATCATCAGAGATCTACTACAACAATTACAAGGTACAGTGCTGGTGCTGGTGTTGTTTTAAATACATACCTCAACCATAGCCAAGCACACAATCGCAGCCGCAGTCTCCACGCGGAAGAAGTTCCCCGGCGAGCGCATGACAGAGCGAAGCTTTTCCAAGGTCGCAACATACGCTTTCACGCTGTGGAAATCTTTGGATCTGCCTTCGGGGCCGCGATCGAGCACTACTAGGCCGAATGCTCGCGTCGCGAAGGTGATTAGTTGACTGGGTGCGGCGCGAGATATCATGCTTGGGAGCATCTCGACCCAAGCGCCGCATACTTGGCTCGTGCTTGTGTCGAAGCTGGAAGGATTTGGGGCATTCTTGTGTTTGGGTAGGAAGCGAGAGACGATTATAGCTGTTAAGTCGACGGGTGATATGGGGGTGATTGGGTGGGGGGTATCGATGTGGTATGGCTGGGCTCGGAGCCGGACAATACCCAGATCTTTACTGTGTTCGATGTCGTGAGAGGCGGTGTCAACATTGGGAGGCTTTGTAAGCGACTTGGATGATGATCGGGGCTCTGGTGCTGAGTAGGATATGAAAACAGTACGCTGCTTGTAGCCTCCACACCGTCGTCCGGTTAGACGGCACTGAGTGCAAGATGGGAGTGCGCCGTCACACTGCATAAGTGTTAGATTGCTGGGAGACGATAGTTCATTTTCTTCGTCGTCTTAGTAAGCTACATACCCCAATCTTGTGCGTTCTACATGTATGGCAAACGTTGTTCTGTTTGCCTTTCATTGTAACTTTACTCGCGCACGTACGATTGCGCAATACGGGCACGACTTGCCGAGGTATCGATGAGGGATCTGAATATGATGATTAATGTCGTGGAGATGCTGCATACGATGCCAGAAGTCATGAACTGGAATAGGAACTTAACTCCGCCAAGCGTGGTAACAGAGGGAGGAAGAGGATGATAGATGGGAGGAACAACCTGAGGGAGGTGATCAGCGAAGGTCTTGGTACAGATACGGGGATGCGTGATGATCGGTAAGCGAGTCTTGGCGGAAATGGCTTCCTAAAGTGGTTAAGGTGCAACAATGCCGAAATCCAATAAGTGGCTACTGGAGAGCCACCTTGGTCTAGAAAGGTATTCGTACGTGTTGGATTGGGGAAAGGTACTTGTGAGGTCCAACTAGGTGATAGGCAGTGCGGGGGAAAGATTCTAGCCATGGTTCCTCGTGGTGTTTAGAAGAACGGGGCTGCCAGCACTTACTAATTGCTAAGAATTGGTCATCGACAAGATTCTGAGGATGTATAAGTCTCGGCAAGTCCCCAAGTCCCTGCTCCTTTTTCGTACTTCAAGTTCTTTATGCGTGCTTTATATTCCTGATCCCCAATCGCACGTTATCTCTTGTCGCCCACTCCTCTCGAATTGCCCTTTCTCACGCTTGCACCGATAACTACCACTTTGCAGTTTCCACATCAGCGGCCACTCCCACCATGGTTTCTTCATTTCGCCAGCTTCTAGGCGTCCCTGCTTCGACTGCTTCGCCCTCAGACTCCGTCTTGTTCATCATCGACGCACAAAACGAGTACGCCTCTGGTGCCCTGGCAGTCACCAATGCCGAAGAAAGCGGCAAAGTCATTGCGTCTCTGCTTGAGAAGTACCGCGCAGCAAACGGCAAAATAATTCACATCTTACACCAGACTCCAGAAGGTGCACCCATCTTCACACCTGGCACAACGCTGGCCGAGGAGTTTCCAGCTCTCAAGGCTAGAGATGGAGAGGAAGTGATTTGGAAGCAGCATCCGGGCTCTTTCGCCGATACAAAGCTTGAAGAGGTCTTGAAGGGCTGGGGATCCAAGAAGCTGGTACTCACAGGATATATGGCGCATGTTTGTGTTAGTACGACAGCCAGACAAGCGAGCCAGAGGGGTTATGATGTGCTGGTAGTTGCGGATGGCATTGGAGATAGAGATATCCCGGATGTGAAGGGGAATGAAGTTACCAGGGTGGTTTTGTCGGAACTGGCAGATGTCTTTGCTACGGTTGTCAAGAGTGAGGATATTCTTTGAAGTTGAAAATGCCAAGAACAACCAATGCAATGATGGCAGACCTTGCCTCATGAGATGATGTCATAAGAAGTCCTCGGGTTTCTGGATCTTTTCAGTTCTCTAAGACCCATTCTCCTTGGCCTTATTGTTACAAACACTTTCCTGCACTTTGAGATACAGAGCCGACCATTAGCGTCTGGCGTGTAACAGATTTCCAGATGTCTTGGGTGATGAAAGTACCGTTATCAATGAACTCCTCCGTTGAAACAGATATCCAAAGTTATGCAGTGGACAGGCAGAGATTGTCCCCTCTTGATAGCTCCCAAAAGAAAGATTGAGAAGTCTAGTGTCACTCGCAGTGGCCAGACGCATGTTTCATCGACCCTGGACAGGCACTAAACCCTGGGGCGTCTCATCAAATGACCGGCATTTGAAAATAGACTTGTTCCCCGGATATACTCAACATCTGTACATCCGCAGCCCCTCTACGCTCTTATTTGACGTCCGTTTCCGATGGACTGGTTTTGCATAAGTAAGCCCCTCTCCTTCGTTAAGCAATTATTCGCCGCAAACTCTGTATCATTAAAGAATTCCCCTGATTTTTGATATACCTACAATGTTTCCATACAAAGTCGCCGTTTACCTCTTCCCTGGAGGTGATCTCCTAGATTTCAGCGGCCCGACCGAGATATACAGCTGTCCATCCGTCTCAACCGGCCAGGCATTATTCGAGATAACATCTTTCGCGCATCACAACCCCGTCAAACCTCAAACAGGTGCGCTGATCTACGTTCCCAATGCTTCGTTCGAAGAAGTCGCAGCCAAGATCGGAGACTACGATATTTTGGTCGTCCCAGGATCACACGGAGATGTGATAAAGTCCCTAATTGCGTCAGATGAAGGAAAACAGCTTTCTGCGCTGATCGCGAAGTTCGCATCTCTACCTCCTCGGATAAAAGGTGGCAAAAGATTTCTTCAATCTGTCTGCACAGGCGCCATTCTCGTTGCGTCATCTGGCGTGCTCGCCAACCGCACTGCGACAACACATCATCTTAACTTTGATGAGCTGAAGGTGGTTGCTGATGAAGCTGCTGGTGGGGACTCGAAGATCACGATTGTGAGGAGAAGGTGGGTGGATTCGGGCATGACGGATGCGGGAGTCAGGATTGTGAATGCTGGAGGTGTGAGATCGGGCATTGATTTGAGCCTCTGGGTCTATGAGCAATTTGCAGGCAAGGAAGCAGCTGATTTCGCAGCGGAAGTTGCGGAGTTTGAGAGAAGGGGTAAAGCTTGGGGTGTGGATTCTTAGTAGCATCTCTTCTGTTCTACAAGAATTTCCAATTGACGATGCTGGTGAAACACTCTTGTTGTCTTATTGAGTATACTCTCTAGCCTATTATACTTCCTTGCCTTTTTACCTTTTACGAATATACGAGTTCATTCCAATGTTGTGTTCTTTCACCGACGTCTGAAATTTTAAAATACCAAGAAATGAGGAACAAGCTGTAACTGGGATCAGAGGGATTCAATGTCAAATCCTGGCTTGGAATCAATGCTTCTACAAGAGACTTGGTTTCTGTGCAAGAACTTTTGAAATTCATGGAAGGATTAAAGTCGAGCATGATGGTACCCGGATCCTACGCTTTCTCAATGATTCCAATCTGACTCATTAGCTAGTGCATCTGCTTTTCCACCGGATTTTATATGAAATGATCGAATGAATTTACAACCTAGTAAGGCAAGGCCCAATTCATGAAGCAAAGAAGCTACAATTGTCTAGCCCGACTCTCAAGGTACCTGTTACCAGGTTCTAAAAGTGCTCTTTCCAGAACCTAAATCCAACTTCGGGACAAGAAGCACCCCTACAAGCCGCTCTGATCGATCTAGCCGCTACTGATGGCCCACAAAAGTAAACTCCAACATCCATCTTCAACGACCGTTCGAACCCCTCTATATGTGTTCCATTCAAGATCTGTTCTCGCAAGTCACAAAGAATCTTGGGGAAATCAGGCCTTCCAAAATTTGTCCCAGCTTTCAATTTCGTAAGGGGATCCTCCTCGACCCCAATAGAGTTGAGCATGATATTGCTCGCAGTATCCACATCGACGCGCTGGGTGAGGAAGATCCGAATGCGAAGTTTAACGCCGCCTGGTTGAAGCTGGGCCTCGAGGGATGCTAGCAGCGTCTGGAACCATTCGAAAGATCTGGTATCTGCACAAACCCAAATAAAATCTACGCTCCGCAAGCGCATTGATTGAGAGTTCATGCGCTGATGCCAGATATTCTTGAGGATCGAAGCCCATGGCGTGACGCCAATTCCTGCCCCGATTATGACGCTGACTTCGTGGTTGAATATGTCTTCAGCTGGGGCACCGTAAGGTCCATCAATTCGCAACTTGGGCATTCTCTGCCCTTGTTGAAGAGCTATCTCGTAGATTCCCATTGGATCGAGATCATGGGAGGCTTTGGCTTGCGTGGGGCCAGCCCCAACGGCGTCGGCTAGTGTTCGAGTGAAGTCTCCGACCTGGCGTATGTGTACACTGATGTTCTCATCGAAGGGACAGGATGTGATGGTGAACGGGTGCCATTGATATTTACTGACTTCCGGGACATTGAGAAATAGCCATTGGCCAGGCTTGTATTTGAAGCTGGGTTTCCGGAATTGAATCTCAACCACGTCTATATTGTGGCAAGTGTGTTAGTTCTCTTACTCATCCAAAAGCTGGGAGAGTCAATGCCAGCTATCAGGTTCATCGAGTATCTTACCGTACGGATGGCGGATAACCCTGACAATCTCTGTCTCTCTACGCGCCCGTAGCTCGCGATATAATCTTTCTAGCAGATAGATACCACCGCCCCAGAGCTCCCACCTCCATCCTTGATAGCCAATACAATGTTTCCAGAACTGCGGACCTGCAAATGGGGAAAATGGGGCTGCTGTATCGCGGACAAAGCAACCTGTCGCATGTGTATACAGACCTAGAAGAAACGGCACGAAAAGGTGGTGCGTATACCAGAAAGTCTCGAAAGATTGCTGGCGTATCTTGTGGTGTGCGGTCGTATACATCAGAAGCATGCAGAGAAGCATGATATGGCCTGTCACAGGCCCCGGCTGAGTGTAATGTATTTGGACCGCCGTCTCTGGCCTAACCTGATCTTTTTCTATATTAAAAAAGCTAACAAACATTAGTTTCTTACCATGCAAGAACACGTAGAATGATCAAAGCTTACTTAACGTAGTGTCCACATGTGTGCGTAATTGTGAAAACCAGCATGGCATATGCGACCTGCCGGTGAAACCAAGTCGACTCGTCCATAGGAATAATACGGACTTTCGGTCGCAGCCAGCGCAGGAGCGTTCTACACATCGGCAGTAGTATCATCAACCCATCGACGCTCAAGACCAAGCCCGCTCCACGAGAAATCCAGATGGAGTAGGTCAAAACGTTAACACCAGCAAGCCGCGTGTCAGTTATCTGCTTGTACCCATTGGGAGGTCAGTCAAGGCCTCGATCATTACAAGATTTGGAACTAACATTCCGAAGGCAAACAAGCCCCAGTGAAATCCCCAGAAGAGGATGTAGAACATAGTCTTCCTCAAAGAAAAGTGTCGCGTCCATGGTCCCGACAGAGTCATCTTCAATGCGTCGAAGTATGGTGTTGAGAAATGCTGTGCAGAAGACAGTGTTGATCATCAGCACTCCGATCAGACTAGATGAAATTTCGTTTGGGGCTCTCAAGCCAGGAGGATAGTATATTCATGCGAGTCAAGTGAGTAAAATCACAATGCTGAGACCAAGCCGTAAAACGGTGAAAGTAGAGCGAGCAGCACTCGTGAAAGAAGCGAGTGAAAGCAATGTCAAACCAAAGAGACGTGGTGCCAAAGAGAGAGTATTTATTGTAACAGAAGTAAGTGATCAGTACTGCGGTGGACGAGATACACAAGGGGGGGACTAGCTATTTAAGAGAGAGTGAGCTATGGTTCCATCAAAGTACATCATTCCCGCCCCGCTCAATGAACTGACAGCCCAAGACATCGATGGCCAGGAGAGGATTTTGACCCCTGGATATGTACAGGGACTCGGTTGATGCAAGCAAAGGGACAAGAGCCTTGAGCTCTTTTGATGCACTGAAACCTACATTGTACCTCCCAATGCTTTCCAAAAGTCCCGGTACAGCAGTAATCACCCGGCAATTACTCACAAACCGTGAAGATGATCAATCACAAAGCTCACTTTCGTCTCGGGGTTTGAAATCAAACACATGTACACTCCCACCCATGAGCTTTCATGGGCGTGGCTCGCTTAGTCCAATAGGCTTGAGCATGTTTTGGTTCTTGGCGGAAACCTTACCTTTCTTCGGACGACGATGTCTCAGCGAAGCATGCAGTGGCATCTGAACTCCAAATCCCGAGCAGACTATGGGTCCCAAATACACAAGACCGCTTTCATAGCACTACGGTCTAGGAATTGGCTGTGTCATCTAGATTCATACAGCCCTCCTAGTTGTTGGATCATTGCCAGAGTGATGCGAAAACGGCCACTCCGCCGGACTCGTAATCTATAAGACTTCTTTCTGTGCAATATGCGAATTCTTGCTCTGCCTTTCAATCTCATCCGTTATCAAGTATTATACTTCGGTGAATACATTCAGTGATATATATGGCTGGCAAGAATTGATGTCCCTTTCAACTGAAAGTAATTTCACTTTCAGGGCACGACTTTAGAGTACCGTATTTGAGCGATCCCACATAGAGAGGGTCAAGTGACATGATCCTCTTACTCTGCATACTGGGGTGCACTAGCTTAGTATTCGGCTCCCTCCGGATCCCTCGCGAAACAATGGAGCTAGGTTGAAACCTACTCGTGCGAGTAAAGCACTTGAAGTTGCGCTGCGCATTTTTTGATTCCTAAGCTTGCATTATAATACTTAGTAATGGGGTGGCATGTGCCCTTCATTTCAAGAATTAGGTTCGTTTTCTGTCTCGATGCCTCTAGCTGAAGGTTACATACACTCTTATATAAGTCCGCCGGGTACGATTGATGCATCAGCAAACTCGAATCTTTTACATGTTCTCACTATTTTTTGGCACTTCGAAACAAGTCACACAATAAAGCACTTCTCAAGCTGTAGATATAGAAACATACCTCATCAGGTTTTTGCCAATTTACCGTCCAAACACGATGACACAAGAAATCAAGAACGTTGCTCTGTCTGGGGTAAGCTGATATCCTCCTCACTTATCTACTACTCTATGGCATGACAGAAAACCCACTTTATACCCGCTTCTATGAGATCTTCTACTGAAACCATCATTTTCCCAGCAATCAGGCAGTCTCGGACGTCACATAGTTCACGCGTTGATCAAAGCACAGCGCTTCAACATCACCGTCCTCGTCCGCAAGCCCCCAATCGAAATTCCCGAGTCATGTACGGCAAACGTAATCGTCAAGACGGTCGATTTCACCTCCGCTGAATCGCTAACCTCAGCCCTCGCCGGCCAAGATGCACTCATCGATGCGACCTTCGACACTGCTGATCCCGGCCTATCTATCCGTCTCGTCGACGCCGCCGTAGCAGCGGGTGTCAAGCACGTCATCCCATCCGAGTTCAGCGGCGACCCTGAGAACAGCAAAGCGCGAGCGCTGCCTCCTTTCCAGCCAAAGAGCGCCACTTACAAGCATCTATGCCAATTGGGCAGGGAGAACAAGATCACCTGGTCGGCTGTGTGTAACAATGCATTTCTGGATTGGGGTTTGCGTATGAGCTTCTTGGGCATCGACCTCAAGGATAGGAAGATCGAGTATTTGAATGGCGGGAAGCTTGTCATACCATGGACGATGTTGGATGCGGTGGGGACGGCGGTTGCAAATCTGCTTTCTCTTGATGACACTGGACGAGAACGGGTGAGAAACAGGGTTTGCTACATCTATAGCATGCTAAAGAGCCAGAAAGAGGTGGCAGATCTGGCGAAAGAGGCCTGAGGAGTGATCGTGATCGCGGCGATGGAGCTCGAGAATGGACCGAGGAGAACTTGGATATGGAGAAGGTGATGGGAGAAGCGATGGGTGAGATGAAGGCTGGAAATGTGACGTTTAAAGTGATTGGGGACATGATCCGTTATTCAATATCTACGCCGGGATTTACTGGGGTTCCGAAAGTGGATGACAATGAGCTTCTTGGGGTAAAGACTTTGACTGACCAGGAGGTCAAGGAAGTCATCACGAAGATTGCTGGGGAAATGAAGTAGCTAGAAAACCTGGTCTGAGAAGAGATCAACTTTTCTTGTTGAGATCTTCGATCCAATGAATGGAACCTATTGAATATCTGAGCGCGAAATCTCCTGTCAATAGATCTGAAATCATCCGAGAACCTGAGGGCTACTTACCTGAGCTTGCTTTCGCTCCTGTCTCTTGATAGCAGAAAAGGTTTCCCACCCCAAGTCGATGAAATGCGGTAACAGGCAACGACTCTTTGTGAATGACGCCGACAAGTTTGGGCAGTTTTGGACCTTGATATATCCAGTGTGATGGCACGAAAACCGTGCATAATTCCTCCACAATTTCAAAGGTCACGGAAGCATTCTCGATCGAATGACAACATCAAAAGATATATGACGCCAAGTTCTATATCTCTTATGTCTTCTTTCATGGCGGATTGCCCAAGATACAACCAAACGCCCTCACAGCTCTACACAGCAACACGTGTTCACGTAAGACCCGTAAAGTATCAAGAATATATGCCAATTATCTGTGGTCAATTCCGTTTCTAATGTCGAGGATATTCGACTCGGGTATACGGAGAGATCGTAGTACGCATGGCTTTGTATGTCGCTCATTTGAGGACCGTATTATTCCAGTAGGCGAAAGCAACTACAGTGTTTGTCGTAGTACATGAATCCAAACGTCGATGGATGATTGAACGAGGGACCAGATCCCTTCTCTCTGCTGAATGTTAGCAATCGAGTTTATGCTGTTGAGGTGCTGTGCGGGTCACGGATAAGGCCAGGAAGTCGTGGGAACAAGGGCGTCAAAGTAGCGCACTCGCGTCAAAACACCCTTCGCCGCTTCTTGCGTCCATTTCAACCCATAATCTCGACTTCATCAGGGCTTTGAAGCTTTTTGTTTGGAGATATCATTTCGTTATGAACGTCTGCACTATGTTCAACAATTAAAAGGTAATATGTACAATAGCATCCTTCAATTATATCACAATCATCCCCTATCTTCGATCATATCGTCCCAGAGTCTTCGCCTGCCTCGCGATCCATTTCTCCACTACCTTGAAGTAGTCGTAGCTATTCGACTCCAGATATCCAAAATGGCCGTTTCCAGTCACGCCCTCGTCAACCATCTTGATCCAATCAGTCTTCACGCCGACTTGATTGAGGAAGTCGATCACACAGTGATCATAAGTCGCGTGAGGACTGGCCTCTCCAGTGAAAGCTACGTAGGGAACCTTGGCGACGTTAGGAAGAGTGTGGACGGTGTTGTTTCCGCCGGTTGCTTGCAAGATGCAGGATCTCTTGGAAGGTGTATCTTCTCCAACAGTCACTGTCACCAGATCCGTGTAGTTGGAGATCGGAGGGGAAAAGTTCAGGTTGGTGACTGTGAGGCCGAAGGGACGGGCAGTGGTTCGACCGACTGAGGATGTAGCGTTGCCGACGTATGATTGGAATGGAATGTTTCCTGGCTCGAGGTTCACACTTCCTGCAACGAGGGTTGGACACTCGTCTGCAAGCAAGATAGGATGAATTGAGCCAATAGAGTGAGCGACGAGGAATGATGGGCCAATGAGCGAGAGGAGTTCGCAGCCGGAGGCTCGCATTGACAGTTCTTGGCGGGTGTTGTTGGATGCCAACGGGATGAAGGAGGACTCAAAGGCATCGAAGCTTGGATCGCCACGAACTCCAGTTCCGGGCCATTCGGTATGCAGTTGGCTTTGCGGGTATGCGTTCTTCGCTTCTGGGTTTGTGAAGCCAACTTCGGTGATGTTGGAAGTACTGCCGATGCGTAGAGGATATCCGGTCAAGTCGTTTTGTGTCCCGCGACCAACGGATGTTTGGTCAACGATGTAGACGAGATATCCTCTGTCGAGAAACCTAGAGGCCATGCCTTTTCGATTGTCCGGTGTGTTGAGCCACGTCTATCTTCGCATTAGCGATGATCCATGTGATGTCTTGACATCACTTACCCCTCCAGAGACGCCGCCTCCATGGAAGAACACCACTGGGTATGGCTTCTTCACACCCTTTTGTGGCGTGAGCTTCTCGACGTACATCTGATCGTACGTCAAGAGCCCAATGGCTGCATTGACGTACTTGCCACCAACCCAGAAAACATCTCGTTGGTATGCAGACTCTTTAGAGTTGCATTCTGGTTTGATACCGTTAATGCCTGAGCAGTCCTTCGCGTGAACAGTTCCCGCCACACAAGAAAGTATAACAGCCCAGAGGAACAACATCTTGCAGCTAGGCAGGCTAAAAGGCACGCTGTCGAGGTTAAGAGGATAAGATAATCAACTTGTGGCGAGACGACAAAGAAGGTTTTCCCTGGTGAAAGCGGTTGGTGAAGGTTTTGTCTTGATTATCTGACAGCTTCTCGAATCTTGACACCCCCACTCATATCAGCTTCTGGACTATTGGAACGTGCAAGTGGAGAGCTCAATCTCCTTTCATCCCATCTTTGGCACGTTTCTACTGGATGGAAAGTGGACGGAAATCGAAGCTGCCATCCTCTGCTTGCAAGGGATCCAAGTAACTTACATTTGAAGCTCTGTTCAACCAATCGCAACACCTCTGGATCCTCACGTTCAAGGGATGTCGTGGGAGAAGGAACTTGGATCTTGAAAATTTGTCTCAAAAGATTGCGGGGAGTTCAGATACCCCCAGCCAGCCGCTCGAACCCTGCCGCCGTCTTTTGGCTTGCAGATGCTCGGGCTCCACCACGGTCCAAGAGGGGTCATTTCCGGGTGGCTTGATGAACCTTATTTTCCCACGATCGCTTGGTACATGGTGGCTTGGTAGCGAATGAAGGGCCATACCGTCAACGCTACGCGTCAATGGTCCTCATCCTCAGAGTTGACAATATGTATACAATTCGCAAAGAATGAGAATTGTTGAGACCAGAAACCGGACCATCTTCAAGTACGATCTCTCAGAGCCTGAAATCCATGTTGATCCGGCAATCCGATCGAGCTCACAAGTTCATCCTTGCTCCAGATCCCGACCTCCAAATATTCGCCTCCACATTCCCTGGTTCCTGCATCTATTAAACTGGAGAACAGCCTCGCCCCAATGCATTGTTAAGGAGCAGATACTCAAACCCGCGATTTTGACTTCAAAGGCAAATTTTCGACGACAGTGCTTTCCTCCGAGATTCTGCACTGGGGGAAAATTGGAATCTACGGTGCGGGTGCGAGATATCACGCCGCGCTGGAAACATGCATCCTTGATGGCGTTTAATGAGGAGTATTTCTTGATCAATTCCAAGCGATGCACGGCAACGCGGCAGATCCGGAGACCGACTTTGGAACGACTTGTCGTTTCTGGATTATTTTCCGTTGGAAAGATTCGTTGTGAATATCTGAACTGATTCTCATCTAATAAACTGCCTCATCCAATCTCAGGTGCAGGATAGCATGACGAAGCTCTGTCAGACTAAACTCGACTGATGAGGCGGATGGAACAGCACGTCGCGAAGAACAATTGTTTCTAGAACAAATTTGTGACATGCCAGCCCAACTTCCCAAGATTAATCCTGGAATTGGACGGTTTTCAAGTCTCGAGATATCGTTCGATATAACTATATTCTAAACGGGCTAATTGCTCTAGTTGAACCTTCCGAAGGGCTTGCAGTGGCACCTCCAAAGGCTCCTCAAGGTTTTCCCAGCTGTGGTCCAGATGGTTGCGCTGCTGCCCAATAGGCTTTTAGCAAAGCTCGGGAAGCCTGACTCGGATAGACGATGCGGAAGGATGAAGCTTGCTGGGATTGTTTGGCTAAGGCCGGCTGTCAAGCGAAGATGCTTGGAATCACGCAAAACAAAGCATTTCAACCCGACCTTCGGACTGCAAAACTCCTGTTTTTCGTGGTTGGCGAATCTGCATGGATATTTCCCAATCTTGAATGCTTTCGCAACAGGGGCTTGCAACGTTCATTGTAATGGATGCTCCCCGGAACCTTAATCCTCACCATGGTCACATTCTGCAAGAAAACTGCCTGAAGTCTGATGTGTCCGGTACTTGAGAGTTGGCATGTACGCCAAATCGAACTCGAACTGCCTACTTTTGACCTGGATTACAGAACTTACACCTCGTTCTCCCCAGGATAGAACAAAAAGTGCCCCACTGCACTCTTCCTATTCAAGTTCATAACGGCTGTGGCCCCAGCCTTCCGCCCCCGCAGCTTGGAAGATTTACAACCGCTGCTCTCCAGATCGCCTGAGACATTCCCTTTCTTTGAAGCAACAATCGTCCATCAACATTGACAAGATCATCAAACATGTCGTCGATACTGGCATCAGCGACGTCGACGATCGCCATGTCCTTACCAACCGGTACAATCTCAGCACATATTGGCTCTCCCCCAAACACAACGAAAGATTATTATGTCGCGAAGTATCTGCTTATGGCCTTTGGCAAGACGACTGATCCCATGCTCGGTGCGTTTGTACCTCCAGCACGACCAATAGAGGGATATGTTTTCGAGACGAGAGGGCCGAGGATCCTGGCTTCGATGAGTATTGCTCTGGCTACTATGGTTATCATCACTGGGTTGAGACTGGGTGTTAGGATTTTCCGAAGAGGTTTGATGGTGGGAATGGATGATTTCTTCATCATACCGGGTGTGATGTTGGCGATTTGTTGGCCCACGCTGCAGATGTGTGCTGTGATATATGGAGGAGCGGGGAAGCACGTAAGTTTTTGTCTCCATGTGTCGGGTTGGTAGTTGTCTGGCTTTCAACTCGCTGCGGGGTGAAGCCAGTTATCTTTATACTTCTGCTTTGATGGATATAACTGACTGGTGTCTTTCTGCAGATGTACGATGTCACCTAGTACGTAGTCCCCGAAGTTTCGACAGCTGCCTTGGCGAAGGGTCGTTGTAGAAACGTTCTCAACCAAGCTTTATTTGGGCCAAGAACCTGGCCATAGGTTATTGTACTGACAAATGCAATAGTGAGGAGTATGCGTACTTCAAACGATTCTCCAACCTCTCCAAACCGATCTTTTTTGTTGCCGTGGGAATGATTAAAGTATCGATATGCTTCTTCAAGTCAGTATTGGTAACCCCACTCTAGCTAGAACTCTGAATGGGTTGCAAAGAAGGCCTCAGGATTTTATATGATATGACAACAAAGATAGAGCTTTGAAGCACCTCTTAGAACCCCTACTGACGTCTTTTTCGCAGTCGACGATTGACATCGCTCACTTCCAAAGCCTGGTTGATGTTCAATAACATCTTCCTTTTCCTGCTCGTCACCTATATATTACTTTCGCTCTTCTGGACCATCTTCCAGTGCAACCCACCTTGGGCAGGCTGGGATCCGATTAGAATTGCGAAGGAGAGTAGACAGTTCAAATGCACAAGCGATAATATCGTCGGCAGTACTTTGAGTGTCATACACGTCATCATGGACTTTGCTTTACTTTCAGTCCCACTGATCGTCCTATGTAAAGTGCGAATGGGTTGGGGAACTAAACTTCGACTGTACTTTGTCTTCAGTATTGGGGCGATGAGCTGTATTGGCTCGGTCATGCGCCAGATTGAACAGAAAAGGTTGTCTAGTGATGTTCTCTGTGAGTACCGCCCTCGAAGCAGGATGATTCTGTCGCTGACATCTCCAGGGAACTTCATCCACCTCCAAGACTGGACGTTAATCGATCTAACGTTCGGCGTGGTCGCTGCATCACTTCCCATCCTATCAGCCTTCATCCCAGCATCATGGAAGAGCGTACGAGGAACCAACGACCCGACAAGTGCAAAACACGGGACATCGGGTGCCAATAACCTGAACGGAACAGGAGGATACATCCGATCGAGGAGAAGGACGAGCATCAGCGGGAAGAGGGATATGTCCGACAGCATGGAGAACATTGTGAGGACCGACGTCATCGAGCTGAAATTCCAGAACAAGAGTCAGTATTTCGATGGCGAGAGCAAAGAGACGAAGAATGCGAGGAGGTCAAGGGCTCAGAGCGGTGGCGATTCTCAGATGGACTGGTCTTCGGACGAGATTTTCCCGAATAACCTACATAACGAGACGTGGGTCGGCAGGGGTTCTGGGAGGAAGGATCCGAATTGAGGAATCGACTCATTTTATATTTACGACGTTACGAGTTGCAATGCTATCACTTGTTTTCATCTCCTTGTTCACCGCGAATCCCGCGGTATGCTCCAGGCAGTCACTGCAGCAAGGCCGGCAAACCTAAGACTGCATTGCCCGTGCCTTTCTTGCTCTCATAATCTCCACCCAAGCCCTCTTTCATGAGAGAGCCCATCAGTAGATTGAGAACTGCTGTCATGTCTCCTCTAGCAAGCTTCGCTGGTCCGTCGTCAATGAAATCTTGGACGTCGGTGTGCGTGATAGTGCAGTCAGCATCAGCTGTCCCTGTCAATCGCTATTGACATCTTAGTAGTGGCCGTGGCAGTCCTAAGTAGCAGATCTTGCTACCGGCTGAGGTTTCGGGGAATGGAAGATACGGACCTGCACAGAATCCAGGATGTCTCTCTGTGAGACTGTGAACGAGCTGATGTATACGAACTTATTGCCATAGTCAGACAACGCAGGACCTCCATCGGCAACAACAGGCCAGCTGAGAAGCCGTGCAATGGCAAGGGCAGTGGTGCTCATCGTCGTCGTATTGAACTTTGCCGTCCCACCACTGAGCAAGTCTGCAGTCTTGTTCTTCGCGTCGGTGAGGAACGTATTGCGCTTCATTGCCTGCATGTCCTCAGCTCCGCACGCCAGAACGCCTGAATGGACGGACTCGGGTCAGCACTCACGAAGTCGAACAACGGATTGTTGATGATCTCAATCCATCTAAGCTCTGGATAGTTCTCAGAAAGCTCTTCGATCCTCTTTCGTGGTCCAGCATTCTTTGCATTCAGGATGCCAGCGCGTGTCAACTCCTCGTTCCCAGAATCGTGACCGAATCTTGAAGTCGAAGGTCAGCATTCACCCTCAGAACAGCTGCTTCGTGTCCAGAGGCACGCACTCTGTCGGGAAAATCCACTTGACGCCCGCCGCGGCCGCAGCTTCAATGACTTCAGTCGCGAGTTCAGGCACAGAAGTGTGATGCAAGTAGAGAACGACAGCGTCGATGCCCGCGAACGCGTTTGCCAGGAAGGCGGGCGAGGAATAACCCCCCTGCTTGATCTCGATGGAAGGGTCAGTCGCGAAGATTGATTCCGAGCCAGAGCGAGATGTGGCTGTTATTGAGAAGTTCTGGGTGTCGAGGAGGGCTTTGGTGACGAGTTTACCTAGGTTGCCTGTTGCGCCGACGATGGCGACTGTTTTGATGGTTGTTGGGAATGACATTTTAAGATGATGAACGATGCGGAAATTTGCAATAGGGAATGTTGAAGAATTTATATACCGTACATACTAGCTCCCACGAAGTCGTAGTCCGCACCGGAGACACGATTTTCGCCTTCTCGCTTCACGTACGTTAAATCCCGAGTGTACGTGTTTGCTGAAGAATCATGTATCGAACGTCGCATTTGCTCTTAGGAACTGGTGGAATGCGAAAAGCATCTTTGCAGCCAATACGAGGTACTGTCTAGCCAATGTGATCAGTTGAGGTCGTATCTGGGCAGAAGGTTGCTCGATTGGGTATGCTTTTCGGCTGGAGAAACTTAGGCACCTCTGGATTGAAACTGGAAGTACACGAAGGTCTTTCCAGTGCCTCAGCTCTCTCGCTTTTCCATCTGTCGATGTTCCATCATTCTCCGACGAGTGCGATCATTGAGTTCGCTTACCATTTTTTCGTCAATTGTCTGTCTGCTACTCCGCCGAGCCGGATGGCAGTGGGGATTCGGCTCATCGCTTATAAATACCTGTCAACAATCCACCGCATCGGGACAGCCGCCATCGGGCTGGGAGGATGATAGGCCGATGGAGTTGGGATGTGCCGCTGCGATGTGCCGCTGGGACGATCTCATCACCGGAGATCGACTTTGGACTGTCTGGGAGGATGAAACGATCACGCTGAATCGATCTGAAAAGGATGGCATCGTCGATATATCACAGGCATACGTATCCTGACTGTCTGGGAAAACGATGAATAGAGACGTCCCAACATAGCTGTTCAATCGCGCTTGCAGAATCTCAAGCTGAAGCGGCTGCCTTAGGTACAGAAGTGTCCACTATTCTAATCACAGCATCAACATGCTCAGCTCAGTCTCGAGACCTGTCACTTGAACCCGAAAAACCTCCTCAACTGCACTAGCACATATAGTAACAATCTCGCAGCACAATCGGCAAAGTACCAAGAGCTGCAGAAATATCTGACAACTATACGGATCTAAGCGTAAGGATTCTGGGCGATGCATTATCTTGAGAAACGATTCCAGCACTTGGAGGATGGGACTGAAGCGAAATCCAAACGTAATTCTGGGTAATTGAGGTCCCAACAAACTTTGTGGGAGGCAATGCTTAGGAAGGATACCGCATGAGCTGGCTCTGAGTAGTGAGTGAAGTTGCAGAGAGTGTGAAGTAGCAGAAGGTGCCAATTCTAGGCCATAACCTGCAGGGGCTGGTCATAGGAACGCTTTCAACCACATCGGATCTCGTGCTCACATCACTTGAAGCATTTCAGAGTACTCAATGGCACAATATATGCCGCAACTCTCATAAACGCACGAGAACCTCACCGTCTGCTCTCTCTCAAACTAGGCCATCCCCTGGTCTTCGGTATCCGTACAGATAAGATCAATTGTTTTGAACCGTGGTCGGAGCGGGTGCATCTTGGGTCATACTTTGGTGGTGGGGACGACGATGTGTTCTCGAGAGCAGTAACATACACGGCGAAGGCCGCTCGAGGTTTTCACTGGTGCCAAAACGTTCGTAGCGCGCTCTTGGGGGTCTCTGAACGGAGGGAGATTTGGGGGTGTATCATACAACCAGCCTTGCTGCAACCGTCTGAATTCTTCAGATTATCTGTGGTCAACAAAGGCTCTTTTGTCCCTCAGCAAGGTGGAACACAAAATATCCCTCATCGACGATCTGCCGTGGAATGAAATTGGTGGCTCAGCTTCATGCGTCTCTGAGTCCGATAGCTAATTGGTCAAGGCTCACCCCTTTTCAGAATGGCGGAGCCAGTGGCGCTTCAAGTTTGAGACTGGGGTTCAGCTCAAAACCGTAAATCGGCAAGGGGCCAAGAAGTAAGCTTAAAAGGCATCGGCTAGTAGCCCTACATCTCACTGACAGATCGGATGAGCTGCATTGCATCTCCTTGGCTGCATGTTTGTCTTGATTCTCGATGCTGCTCTCGGAGACATAATTTTCGGTTTGAAAAGACCGATCACGGGCACGAGGTGCGGTTCAATCCCCAATCCCGAATCTGAGGACCCGAAAGAAAAGGGTTCCGCTGTCAAAGGATGTCCCTGTTCAGCTCCGGGATCGTGCATCCTACCGAACAGACTGGCGTGTTACCCATCCGTACTAAGGCGCATTGGGAAAACGGATCTCCCCCTAATCCCACTGTGCCATACCAACAGCGGCTTGGTTCAGACGACTATGCTTTGACACGGCTGCCTCTCAGCTTTCATGACTGGGCAAATCGTCAGATCTGGCAGACTTTCAGCCGTGGCCAAATTTCATCAAGTGAGGGGTGCAACTATTTAAAGCTCGCCAATTCCACAAAAAACTTCTTTGTTCCCGTCCAAACATCCACCTCTTCTTACTTCGATACTCCAGCATCCATTCAAGTTCTCAAGTCAACTTAGGACTTTAAGACAAGATGTTCACCAAATCCATCCTCGTTGCAAGCCTTGCTGCCATGGTCTTCGCCGATCCTATCCCGGCACCAGCTCCTCAAGCAACAACTGATCTCGGATCCTTCCCCACCGATGCTGGTGACCTCAGCTCTCTCCTCGACGCTGCCACATCTCTTGCTGGCACAGATCTCAACTCCCTACTCGACGGCGCAACATCTGCACTCGGCTTACTCTCCGATCTTCCCACCCTCCCAGCATCAGTCCAATCCGTCCTCGCAACCGCCGTACCGGAATCAGAGCTCACCAGAACCGATCTCGCATGTATCGCGACAGCCACACCTGACTGGTACAACGATCTCCCCAGCGACGCCAAGAGCGCTATCTCATCCTACGAAACTGCCTTATCCAGCTGGTATTCTGAGCACAGTTCTGAACTGGCAGTTTCTACGGACCTTCCTCAGCCATGTGCTGCGGCGACTGGTAGCGGGGCTTCGACTACTACTAGTGGAGGCTCAAATGCCACACCTTCTTCAACGAGCGGGTCAGGAAATGCTGCTGAGACTGGAACTTCGACTGCTGCTGCTCCTCGTGCTACTGCTATGGCTGCAAGCATTGCTGGTCTTGCAGGTATGTTGGGTGTTATGGTGGCTTTGTAAGAGTTGGCCGCCGGGTAGTGTGAAAAGTTGGTGTACAAAAGGGATTTGGAAGGAGCTTGGATATTGGCGAAAGGAGCTGTTCAAAATTTCATTAATGTTGAATATGACACCATAATCTTTTTCTATTCATGACTCCTTCGGGAGTTCCGTTTCTGAAAGCAAATCATTTCAAACAGATAGGCATCCGATTTTAATAACTCGGAACTTACATCTCACCGTGACTGTCAATGCTCGTAAAGTTTGGAGATCCTCACCTAGCGAATCGAAGGTTCCTCACGACATATCTCGAGATCATTTAAATGCGTACCTATGTCGCGTAACGCAGCCCGAACTTTCATCACGTTTGTCCTTCCACGACCGGGCGATCCTCGGGTGGTCTTGAAGGGAAACTTTAAGAGGACTTCAGCCCGCAGCACGCCACCTTCCACAATATCGCATCAGATCTCTTTTGAGCCTCGACTACCTTCTCTAGTTTGACAAAGAGCCTTTCACAAATCACCAACATAATCACTCGTATAATCCCTCCTCTTCCAGCAACGCACCCTTTTCTTCTTCAAAGCCACCATAAAACGACCGCGAAGATGCCCCTCAAAATCTCTTCCGAATCGCCATCTGAGCTCGAAGCCTCACTCAAAGCTACCGCCACAACCTCTAGGGTTGCTTTCGCTATATTATACGCTTCTCTATCAAATGGAAAGTCTTGGTGCGGAGATTGTCGTGATGCGGAGTCGTTTGTGAACAGCAAGTTTGCCAGTGGAGAGGATGTGGTAAAAGTCGTGTATGCGGGGCAACGTGACGAGTAAGTCATTCCAGCTCAACCTTCAAGACAGGCAATTACTTTGTCTCATTCATTCGAGAATGTCGTAAAATTTGGATACTGACTTTCATTAGGTGGCGAAAACAGGATAATCCATGGAAGGCTGCTCCATTCAAGATTACGAACTTGCCGACGTTGATTAAGGTTACGGCTGATGGTGTAAGTAGCTCCTGCGTCTCCCTTCTCTCTAGATCAGGCTAACAATAGGACACAGAAATTGGAGAAGCTCGTTGAAGCTGATGTCTATAACCAGGGGAAGCTCGATGCTTTTGTGGGTTACTGAGAGGGTCTGTATACAGGTTCGCTGGGATCATCACGTGGTGACCGGGTTCGCCGCGGATGGCCCTTCGAGCTCGTCGCAGCTCTAGTATATTGGGACCGTGATTGATATCAAAGCCTATTTCCTTCCACTTCAGCACAGGGATAGTTCCTCCAGCGCTTAAAGCCCCACTCAAGTCCAGGCATATTGGATATTCAAGAATACAATTCCGATGGCCGTGGTAGCTAAGCACAGACTGCTTTGACTCCGTGAAGTGATTCCGAAATAGGATGAATAACTTTACATATGCTCTGCATCTTACAATCAGCAAGGCGGGGCATTGTTCAATGCCGTTGAATCTCAACATGACTTTGATCTACCCAGGGAGTCATTTCTTTTGTTATTCCGAACTTTCCTTCAGCGCAGACAGTCTGTCCACCCTGCCTCGACCACAAAACCCGTCTCGTCGTCTTGCCTCTTTGCATCGTTTCCGGATCTACTAACCTCAAGTTTCAATACCTGGTGCACCAAGAGATACAGGCTGAGACCCTCAAAAGTCCCAACGAGTACATAACAATGCAGCGCTTCGTCACCTATTTCAACACCCCTCGAGGCTACCCGGCCAACTACGGTACCATAGCCAACGACCCCCGCCGCTACCGCCACGCCCCGGGGGTGTATGGCCTATACGGCCAACAAATGCAACAACAAAATTTCCCCTTCTCAGGAGGAAGCAGTTGGACGGGTACCAGCAGCAGACTGACCAGTATCACTCGATCATCTCCACGAAGCTCATTCACGAACGGATTCTTCAGCGCGTCTGACAGCATACTTACCAGTGTGAGAGGCTTAACGCCACAGAGTAGCTGGACGAGTGGTTTGATGAACGGTTCGTGGTATGGTGGGAGTCAGAGGTCTTCTGGTAGTATTTCGAGTGGTGGATTTTCTAATGCCTTCCCGGTGATGCATGGGGGGAGATTGAGAGGAGGGAGTAGTAGGAGTAGTAGTATGTCGTCGCTTGGACCGGTAGTGTTTACTTTGCCTTTCCGATGAGAGATGAAAATCGAAGTGGGGAGGTGATGGGTTGTGGTAAGCTGTGGTTCGGCTTCATATAATTGAGGGAGCGTTGTGTCGTTTGCCCTTCGTATCGCACCCTATGTTTACAAACATGAGTCTGGCTTTCATTCTCGTCGCTGGAATTTACATTTTCTTTAAGATCAAACACTGAGAACATGCCACAAGATGCCATTGCAGGTTACTGGTCATGCCACCGGCACGTGAGTTTATAAGAAGTAGTGGAACTGTAGATACAGCAAATGCAGGTTATGGTAAGGCTCGGCGAGACTCAATATGCTCGGCAGGCTCTGAGACTTATGTGCACATGGATAGAGTCATTCGTTACCGACTATTGGGCCAGCCTTGGTGGCTACACGTGACGTGACTAAACGCGCTTATAGAAAAGTGCGCAAGTCAACAAAGCAAAGTTCTTCCACCAACAACACCAATAACACCAACAACAAGAGAACGAAACGCGATCAAATCCTCAAAATGGCACCTACCAATGAGTAAGCCAATGGCAGATACTTTTCTCATACCTGGGAGATCCTGTATCTCGTTTTCTCACCCCAAGCTCTCAACGACCCTTCCGATCTCAATATTCTGCAGCGAAAGCTCGTCGAAGAATCTGAATGCATGCAGGAGTACTTCCCTGGATATCGAGCTTTCCATCTCGATTTCAACCTCTGGAAGTCCTTCCGTAAGAAGCTTGCTGCAATTTCCCTCACTTCTGCAGCTAACGTATGATTACAGGATCGGATCCGTTTCCTTGGTTCAAGATCGTTGTAAATCTCATCCAGCCGCTGATCTCTGACTCAGCGGAGGACGTGGAATCTCAAAATCAAGGCCCATCAGAAGTCAGGGAGGAGGGCGAGGGTCTCAATGCTTCACCGTTGTCGCCACTCCAACAACTCTCAACCACTCTTGATTGTTCGCAACGATGCGAGCCCGACGTGGTTTTTCTCGCTCCTCGTCCACGCATGGAGGCGTTACTGACAGTTCTATAGGAGCAACTCGATCTCAATGTTCGCTCGGTCCCTCCCCCACGCATGTTTGAACTCGAAGCTTCTCAGCCTTATCAACGCTTCAGGACGCTCTCCTTTCTCGACGGCCCGGACGATGATCAAGTTATTCCCGATGACATATCTGAAATTAGTCATGTTACTTGGTGGGACTCCAGGATGCCTGGCGAATCTGTCGGACCCCCTTTGGTAGAACGCGAGAATCTAACAATGGTCGACGAAAATGGTTTTTCTGTAGCATCTCAACATACCCATCTCATCTCCAGATACCCGACTACATCTACGGCAGATTCTGATACTCCTCTCAACCATACACAACCTTCGTCTCAACAGTCGCCTGTTGTTGGAACACAACAGCCGCAATATCAACAGCCTTCTGGCAGGTTCGAGTACTTGTCTTTTCTCTACCCCGATCCCAATGAGGATCCAATCGAGCCTGGCTCAATATCTGAATGCGGGTGGTCAGACTTAAACTCTCATGACGAAGAGGAGACTAAATCTCAAAATCCTAAATCTGAATCGACACCTCTCAACAGTCTGACTCCTGGGACATATCAGAAAATGGTAAGAAGACGGTTGGGAAGAAGGGAAAGGTGAAGAAGTGCGAGGGAAAAGGGGAGGGAGGGCAGGGCGGAAAGAAGAAGAGGCAGTGTAAAGTTGTGTAATCTCAAACACTCAATACAAGAAGAATCTCCCGTCTCAATGTCCCATGGAGATTCTAGACATCGTGTGCCATACTAACTAAGAATGGCTGGCGACCTCTTCCCTCAGAACCTAGTTTTCGACATCAAGACACGGGCTAGTGACAAGTCTTCTGGAGGAGATACTTACCCAGCTTTGGGCTAACCAGACCTATTTTTTTGGTCTTGCCTCTCGTGACAAGGGCAATCGCCAGCTCTGAGTAACCTCCATCACGGAAGATCAAATCTAGTGGAAAAGTGCCAGTCCACCCATATCGACTCGATTTCACGCTCTCATTAAGCAGTTAATAGATATTGCTGAAGACTCAGACCACAACCACCTCGAACTCTATTGGGACGGGACGGGACGGGTCCCCTCTGTGTTACGGAGCGGATTGGAGAGAGCAGGAACGCACTTCTGCCAGACCTTCCGAGTCTCTGGAAAGAAAATGAATAAATTCTAGCCTTTCGGATTGTCTCGGCCGTTCCAATTGGAAATTCAAGGTTGCATTGAGCATGTTCCTAAAAATACACCATCCCAATGGCGAGATGCAGTACCAAAAGATTTGTCGCAACCAATGCAACGGCTGGTAAATCTACCTCGCTTCCACCTTTTCCCCAGGGTTCAGTTTGCGGGCTGCCCCGAGACTGGAGATCTGGGATTGCGCAGAATTGTGGTGCTTTTGAGGTGGTGATTTCGACTCGGTTGTTTTTACCGTTGCTTTCAGCCTCAATCTGGCAATTTGGTTAGACGAGAGAAAGCTATTTTTATGACCACGTATATTAATCGCAATGCATCTGATGATGGGCTTCATTAATCATATACATGGCCAAGTGGTCCCGGGTCTGAAGGTTAACCGAATGGTACTCTGCGAGATACTGTACTAACCTTTGTTTCTCATTGGGGTCCGGAGCAAATATATCATGGCGGGTCGTTGCTATTTTCAGATCCTCAAGATAACCTTAATTTTGAAGAGTCTGTACAAGGGAGATCGACACGATCGTCAACAAGTGTTGAGCCGCGTCTCTTCTGAAGAACAACAAGGTTCATCTGATTTTGGACAGTCCTTCACGTCCGTAAACTATACATAAGCATGTGCTTTCATTACAGTATCTTTTGGACTCTTATGTTCTTGGCAGGATATCATAAGACCCAAGTCTATTAATATCTCACAACCGGAACTGTTCCAGCCACAATTTCAATCCAAGTCGAACGCCACGTTTTCCTCGCTCCGTGGTTCAGAACAAGCTTTTCCGGGGTAGAAGACCGGATCTGGTGACCCTGAATGTTTTATTTCTCGGAGTCAGGAACAGAATCGATAACGCAACAAGAGCTTCCCTGCTACAACTTAGCTACCACCCTCGTATCATACTTTAGGCTGGGATTGAGATGGTACTTGGCCAAGGTGCCTATATTGCTGCGGGGCAAAAACTCTCAGCTCATTTCCACACCATCAACAAGTATCACCTTACCTACCTATCACCACATGCTTAATAGCGAGAAAGTATATAGGTAGCGACAAGAAACCCCTCAATTTTCAACTACTTCTTCTCAGCATCATCCACAGCATTCAAAATATCAGACCAAGGACTCACAGATTTAGAACTCGATCCATCAACTAGCAAACATGCTCAACACATTCTTCACTCTTATACTTGCTGCTACGGCGATTGCTTCGCCTCTTTCATTGACAGATGTCAGCACGGGTGCTGTGCCTCCGCCAAACCAAGTCACCATCAAGAACTTAGTATACGGAGGAACTGGATGCCCACAAGGAAGCGTTGGATCTTTCATCTCGCCCGACAGACAGACGTAAGTGACGAGACACTAAGACAATACCAAATACGGTACTGACCATTGTCCAGTTTCACCCTCATTTTTGACAGATTTGTGGCTTCAATTGGCCCCGGAGTTCCAGTCACTGAGAACCGCAAGAACTGCCAACTCAACATCGAGCTCCAGTACCCAGGTGGTTTCCAATATAGCATTCTCAGCACCATGTATCGCGGCTACGTCGATGTCGAGAAAGGAGTGACCGGTCGCCAACAGAATACTTACTACTTCTCTGGCCGTAAGCTTGGCCCCTTGCTATCTCGAAAAGAAAAGGCGCATACTAACGAATATACAGAACCCAACCAGATTTCCTCCGGCACAGACTTCAAGGGCCCAAGAGCAGGTGACTACGCAATCACAGATGCCATGCCCCTCACATCTACCATCTGGTCGCCATGCGGCGTCACCACAGCCCTCAACATCAACTCCCAAGTCCGCCTCACAACTACCGTACCAGCTGCAAGCGGTGTCATCACTGACGATTCCATCGATGGCAAGATCGCCTTCCAGGTTGGCGTTCAGTGGCAAGCGTGTTAGTTAATCTCGAGTTGAGCTTGAGATTGGGGTGTGTGCGGCTGTTCATTTCTCCGCTGAGAGTCACTGGCCAGTTCGAGTGGGGTTGAGATGAGTGGATTGGTCTTATGATGTGCAGTCTCCTTTGGGGATGGTTTGGGGAGTATGTAAATAGCAGATACCGAGTTCTTGTCAAGTCAATCTAGAAATGCTGTGAATATTGCTTCTCGGGCCGTGACCCTGAACTGCAGTCATTCGTGCTACCACATCTTTCAATGTGAGCCGATCGTACCGAAGCTGGGAATGTGTAAGCTGCATGAGATCGATCGGATCTTTCCGTGAAAATGTTCTGCCCTTGTGTGGAGTACGATGGGTTCGCATCCCTGGGCTCTAGTGAATTGTTCGTGGTAGCCGATTTCGTCCGATGAGGTGAATGGTCTTGATTATCCTCAAGCCTGCCATATAGAGACCAGCCATACTAACCTCGTCCCAGATGTGGGATCTCTTTGATAGTTTGCTCTAGGTTAGAAATAGAGGCCAAAATACAAGTAATGAGCTAGTGGTTATTAGACAATGAGAAAATAGCTATGCACGTGGTTCCATCCTTTGTGCTTCAGTTCATGAGTCTCCTTCAAACTGGCGGTGAATGCTTTCCTATTGCCGAAAAAAGTACAAATGAAATAGATTCACGATGTCTTCAAGTTCTTTTTTGGTATATTCATGGGTCATGCTCTCCAGAATCACACACACCGTCACTCCTGAAAGGAACCCGACCTATAAAATGGAGGAGACACCCACCCCGATATCTGTTCTTCCCCACCTCAAACCTCAACTGTACTTCTTTTCAGGCAAGGCTTCAACGTTCGAGGCGTGCCAAAGACACGCGATTCCTACGATCAACACAGCAGCAAACCCAAGACTAACCCGTCGAATTATCCACTCCAGAAATGCCGGACGAGACTGCATCCAATTCCAGCACCGATACCAGAAACAGCGGCACCGCAGGAGCCAATAGCGCCGCCACAGGAACGTCGACGGACAGCACGACGAAGACTCACCAGGGAAAGGGAGGTGACACGCTTGATATAAGTCGTTGGACCTTTGATGATTTCATGAGAATGAAGTGGAGTGGGAAGATACCTCCAAGGTAACGGAGGGATCTGGGGCCATTGCAAGATCACGGTGGAGGTTGACAGGTGAGCCGTGATGAGGGTGAAAACCCGATGTTGAGTGGCTCGGATGATGTAGATATTGGCGCGTCTTTCAAACATGACTTTGCACTTCAGACTACGGAATGGTCATATTTTGTGATGCATCCATTTCCGAGAAATCGACAATTCTGTACGAGTGAGCTCCGCATCGAGGTCATCTGAATGACATGGAGTTTTGCATTGAGAAGAGCGGACGAGCTAATGAAAAAGATGGGCCATAAGCTGATTCTCCGTGCGCTTAGAATATGGCCAACAGTACTGTCATTCTAGTGTTCAGACATCCAATCAGAATTCGCGCAAGATTATTCGTAGATCGAATGAAATGTCTTGTTCCCAAAGCTTAGTGAGATCTCATCATAGCTAGATAGCCTGTCATTACCCCGCCCCATCCGCATCCCCGTTTACCTACGCAACAAATATATCAATTGCAGACTCAAAATTCATTTTATGTTTGGAGTGTTCTAAATATCCCACAATGGTCGTAATCATCTTAATCTTACTTGTCCTCGGCATTGTCCTTTTGCGGCTTGCCGTCACATCCAAATCAAGATGTTCTCCTAGAACGGAATACCCCCCTGGCCCAAAAGGTAACCTTCAATCCACCACATTCTCAATTTCATGTTTTTATCACAGAGCCTTTCAGCAATACTGATAAGCTCCAGGTCTTCCTATCCTCGGATCGCTCCTGGAAATTCCTCCTTTCCACTCATGGCTCCAATTCTTCACCTGGTCCAAGAAATACGGCCCTTTGTACCAGATCTCCATTGCCGGACGACCGCAAATAATCATATCTACTCAAAAAATCGCTGATGATCTCCTTCGTGAGCGAGGAACTCTCTACAGCTCCCGTGACCAACTCCCCATGGCGGCTATTCTCCTCTCAGACAATCTCCGTCCACTTTTCCTCCCATACAACGACGTTTGGCGAAGAGGTAGGAAAGTAATGCACAACCTTACCATGGTATCAGCAGCCGCGTCATATCAGCCTATTCAGGAACAGGAAAGTCTACGTGCGTTGAAAGATCTTATCGAGCAGCCTGAAAAGTACGAGACGTGGTTTGAGCGGTATGCTGGTGGTTTGATGATGAGAATTGCTTTTGGGAAGACGATCGTTACGGGTGAGGAGGAGGTTCTCAAGAGGATCCTTAACGTTGTACACACGGTTGAGAGAGTCGCATCGCCGGGCGCGTATCTGGTCGATACAGTCCGGAGCTTGATGTACCTCCCAGAATTCCTTGCCCCATTCAAAAGAGAAGCGAGAAAGTTGCATGCTGAGGAGTTGGATCTTTTCCGTGGACTGCAGAATGATGTTCGAAATTCCAAAGGTGGCGGTGAGAATTTCACGAGCAAGTTCTTGGAGGGTCAGGAGAAATCGGGATTAAGTGATGATGAGGGTGCGTATGTGGTTGGAACGCTGTTTGAAGCTGGAGCTGGAACGACGTCAGCTGCGTTGATGAGTTTTTTGCTGGCTTTGATTGTGCATCCGGATACCATGAGAAAGTTACAAGAGGAAGTTGACACAGTTGTTGGGAAGAAAAGGATGCCGACATTCGATGATATGGCAAACTTGCCGCGGGTGAGAGCTGTTGTGAAAGAGACTTTGAGATGGAGACCTGTTACGGCTGGCGGAGTACCTCATCAGCTAGTCAAAGACGATATATATGAGGTCGAGGGTAAGAAGTACTTCATTAGAGCTGGCTCAAATGTTCACGCCAACCAATGGGCTATTCATCGAGATCCCGCCCTGTACCCTAAACCCGAAGACTTCATACCAGAACGTTGGTTGGAGCCAGAATGGCCAACTTTCAGAGAGCCGTTGGACGTTTATCCCAACCTACAGAACTATAGTGCCTTTGGGTTCGGAAGAAGAATTTGCCCCGGGATGAATGTTGCGGAAAGAAGCTTGAATATCTTGGTTGCGAGGATTGCGTGGGCTTGTGATATAGGAGGGGTTGATGGATGGGATTATTCTGCGTATCGTTACACGAAAGGATTTAATGTGCAGCCTGAGAGATTTTTGTTCAGGTTGAAGCCAAGGGAGGGAAGAGAGGTGATTGTGAAGGACGAATATGAGATCCTTTGGCCTGAGCTTCTGAGGCAAGCTCGGAAGTGATTTGAAGACATTGAGTACTGTCTCGAAGTTGAATAATTTATATGACAAATTGGATGCATCCGAATGTTCAACCGAGATTTAGAACAATGACACCAATTTCAAGTGCCTTCAGACCTGTCTTCGACAGCATTCGTCCGCTCACAGTCCAACCGGAATCACCATACAACACTGTATCAATAGAGGCCGCACTTGCTGGCAACATGATTGTCACCGTTGAAGAAAAATCCACATATTCTCCAGAAGCAACGCCGACCATCATCTTTCCATCAACAATCCAAGCACTTGCATCAACCAACGGCTCGCCCGCAACTGGCAACCCCTTGATTGCATTCGTACCAAACAAGAAGTTCATACCTGTTGAACTCTGAAAGACTTTTCCAAGTTCGCCGCTCCCAACGTTGACATCCGATGTGCTCGGGTAGATCCAGTACGTGAGCCCCTTGGCGTTGTGATTGATAGCCAACATCATCATAGTCTCTACCTCTGCAACACTCGGAATACTTGGCCAGTAGCTCTGCTCCCCGAATGCTTGGATCACGGCCCACGTGGGCTTACTTCCCTCTCCTTGGATATTGTCTTGGTAATTTTGAATGTCGTCAAGTCGCGTCGATACATCTGTAAGCTCGCCGACGCAATTGTCACATCCGCAGTCTCCGTAGGTCAGATTACAGGGCGTGTTCCAGGGGATTGACCATGTGGCGTTGATCGCCACCGGGTATGCGTCTTCAAATACAATGTCTGCGCCTGAGCTGTATTCCGTGTAGTAAAAGTTCTGGCAGTTCAGGACGAGAGACACGGGATGATATGGGTCGAGTTCGCGCAGCTGGTCGTAAGCGAGTCTGGTGGAGTTCAGGGCGTACGACCAACCATCGGGCTCGTCGGCTAGGTTCAACTGAGTCAGGAATCATATTCAGCAATTGATGAGCAGCTTACCTGTGTACCACATTAATAATGTCGTGCGATTTCTCCACAACTCGACCTGCTCATTGATGCGTGTCGAGTTCTGAAATGCAAATCGCATCTCGTAAATATTGAACAAATTCAGCTCGTCCATTCGATCCCAGTACTGTTTCAGCTCCTCCACAGGGTACGATTGGTCGGGAAGTCCACCGTCCGGAACAATACTTATAGTATTGAATCCTTGAGAGGCATATGTATCGAGGTTGGCGAAACTGATATTGGTTGGAGTCACATAACCTCCATCAGCATAGCCTCCATTTGGGAAAATTCCATACCAGCCGTTCCACTCATTCGCCGCGTTTTGGACGTACAGCCCACCGAAGAGATTATCGATCTTCACAGCACTTCCGTATGTACGGGATGGTAAGAAGTAGATTTCCGTGGAGGCGGAATATGTTTGCAGACCATCAGGTGAAGTGGCGTAAATTGAGATTGGCCACGGCTGCAAGCGAGGCTTCAGAGATGAGAATGAGAATTCGATGATGTTACCAGTCGAGTTGACAGGAATCGAATTGGACACAAGTAAAGCGCCTGACTCTTCGCTGAATATCTCGAATTCTAGCGTTGAGAAGGGACCAGCAGGAGTCTTGGGCGGGTTGTAAGTGATGTTTTTGTATGCTTGTCCGAAAGTGTGCGAGATGGCTGCGTCCACGATGAACGAACCCGCAATGTCACTTTCCAAGAAGATCGAGTATCGAGGTTGGAATTTGAGATATAACAATGATACGTTCAGCGCTGTAGGGAACTGGAATTGTCCCCCAGGATCCAGTGAATTGTTGCTCGCTGGGATCAACATACGTCATGTGACAAGAACGAGTGCCAACATACCTGCTCATGTATGGCTTTCCGCACCATGTGGGAACATCTGATGGAGCATTGAAAGCCAGCGCTGTCTTAGCCGACAAGACAGCTAGGCATATCGCAGCCCAGGAAATCATGACCATTCTGATTTCCCGTTTGCTTGGCGTGAATCGAGATACCCAGACGCCACAAATCGAGTGTTCGAAGCAGCAAGTACCAATGAACTATACTTATACCCCCATCCTTGAATAGAGGCACAGGCTTCCCCTCATCTTCTGTTCCTGGATTTGGCGTCCAGATCTGCAGTCACGTGTGTGCATCGAGATGCAACGTTCCACGATAAGACCCTTGAAGCCCGTGACCTTATCCTTCCTTGCATAATCTTTCACATAACCGCCTTCCTTGGCCGAATATACGTACTGCAAGTATCTGCAAGAAGTATTCAATCAATAATTTCGAGAACACTTTGGCACTCGATCCCCCTTCGACGCGTCCAAAAGAAAGAGAGAAGTCGCGTTGCTGGTCTTGACAAGCTGGCTGACGAATCTCTCCTGCCTAAAAGCCTTTTAGTCTCCATGAGAATTACTTGACAGAGCTCTTTGTAAATATTACACTCTTGATGTCCATGCCAATGTTCCGTGTAGGATATTCGACATTGGCGTTGCGTACAATGGCATTCCTGTCGAGGTCGTGCAAATAAGGTTCGAGAACCCGAGGCATTGCCGAGATACGGGCCATCCCACTTCTAGCTTTTGTTCACGGCATTGGAAATCATTACAAGAGTACGATTCGGGATTACAATCCTTGAGCTCGTTTATGGACATTTGGAGGTTCTAAGAACAAAGATGCCAAGCTGGGGCTCTTCCGTGCCTCGTTCACTGCTGAGTGTCTTCCGCCCATATTCCCAACGAGCAAGTCCAGAGATTGAAACAATGGAAGAGCAACAAGCCGAGACTCCTCTGTTAGGCCTAAATACCAATGGCAAGAGGTCCGGTGGGTGCGTCAGTATCCAGCAGTATTTGGATGACTTCACACGACCTAGGGTCTCTGGTTCTTCGACTGTGGTGTCGATCCTCCTAGTTCTATGCTCATGCATCACATCTACGACTCTTGGATACGATGCCAGCATGATGAATGGGCTGAACATGCTCCCGAGCTATCACGAATACTTCCAGCTCACCACGGCGACCACATCTCTCGCGACATCTGCTTTATGGATTGGCGGGGCGATCGCAGGGTTGACATATGGACAGGTCACCGATGCAATTGGGCGGCGAAATTCCATGTTCTGGGCCGCTGTGATGACTTTCATCTCAGTCATCATACAAAGTGGAGCTCAGAATACAGCGACGTTTGTCATCGGACGAATTCTCGTCGGATATGGAACTTCTGCTTCCACACTGACAGGCCCCACTTACTTGGCAGAGACTCTCCCGTATCAGTGGCGAGCATGGGGGGTTGGCCTCTTGAACGACTGCTACTATGTAGGGGGATTCATAGCAGCTGGTATTACATACAAGACGGCGAACCTTGACTCGATCTGGGTAAGTTTCTTTCTTCATTCTTCAACCCTCAAGAGCTGATCATCTCTAGGCTTGGCGCATCCCAAGTGCTGTTCAAGGTATTTTCAGTGTACTGTGTATCGTCATACTGCCCTTCATTCCGGAGTCACCTAGATGGCTGGCGAATGTGGGAAGACGAGAAGAGGCACTCACAGTTATTGCTCAGACTTACGCCAACGGTGATGAAACAAATGCCGTTGTTCTGGCGCAATACCAGCAAATAATTGACACGATCCACTACGAACGAGAGACTGGAGAAACACTGAGTATAGACCAATTGGCGAAGAGTCCTGTTGCCGGGAAGAGGATTACCCTTGCCTTGAGTGTTGCAATCTTCAGCACTGTTTCAGGTGAGAAAGTCCTAAGCCTATTTCATGACATGTCGCTGAGCATATTAGGAAATGTTATTGCGAGCTATTATCTTGGGACAATGCTGGTAAATGCTGGGATAGTGAACGTGACGGACCAACTTCAGCTTGTAAGATCTACTCAACCGGCTGTTTCCCAATTGCTAACATTTTAGAACATCGCTTTGAATGCGTTCTGTCTCTGCTGTGCTCTTGCTGGCACGTATTATTCAGACCACCTTGGTCGCAGGATCACCGGACTCATCAGCACAAGTCTACTGACAATTTTCATTCTCGTCGTCGGTGCTCTGACCAAAGGTAAATTAAGCCTGCATCCTTGTACGAGCAATCACTAACTGCCCTTAGTCTACGGCATGTCCGCAAATCGAGCCGGAATCTTTGCCACCGTTGCCGCAATATTCCTCTTCCAGGGTGCCTACTCATTTGGTTGGACTCCACTTCTCTATCTTTACCCTCCAGAGGTATTGAACTACCCCATACGTGCTAAAGGTATGGGTATATTCACATTCGTCCTCAATAGTGCCTCGCTCCTCTGTGTATTCTCGTTTCCGTTTGCACTCGAGAGCATTGGGTACAAGACCTACTTGGCCAATGGCATATGGGATGTGCTGGAGGTTACTTTCATCTGGTTTTATTGGGTTGAGACAAGCGGCAAGACTTTGGAGGAGATTGATGCTGTGCTTGATGGGATCAAGCATAGCGAGGTGCCGAGCTTAGAGAATGTAGTGAGGGAGAGCTGATCACTCCACCGATCCTGGGAGTCTGTGATGAAGTTATCGACCGCTTTGGGTACGAACGTACACGGAATTTGATAGTGGACGTGCCCCGAATGGCCAGGAAATTGACGAACGGCACACGTGCTTCAACTTTCCTGTCAGTTTCTCCTGCACCGAAATTCAGAATGGAAAGGTCTAATTTGCGAGAAAGGCTACCGCAAGCTGTGATCACTGCGCGCGCGCCGTTGTACGCAGGGACAAAACACAGCTGGTCGTTCCGCCGACACGCCTTCAATTCGAGGATTATTTTGCGGATCGTCAACCACCGAAAACCCCTGTCAGACGACCGAAGGTGGCAGCTTTAACAGGTGGAAAGTGCGTTCAATTCTAGATGAGTCGATGAATGTCCCCATGATTGTGGATAAATCATATTGCAGAGTGACAACTTCAAATGCGAATCTCTGATTGGAGACCTAGTGCTTCAAATTCCTCGGCAAAATGTTTTGCCTATCAGCAATCCGGCAAAAACCCAGAATGTACCCCTCACCACTACCTCACATATGAAGTCTTTCGATCTTCTTATCGGCATATCCCTGTTACCAAGACGATGTTAAAGATTTCAGCCCGTGTTACGTCCTTTTAAGCTTTTGGTTTGAACAATCTCCGAATGTAAGCATTTTCAACATGACGAAACCGACTCGGGCTCGGAATCGCCCGCTTCAGAGTCCAAATCATCTTCTGGCTCTGGGCATCATCACGCTCATCTCCGTGGTATTATGTTGGCTGGCTATCGGAGACAAGCTCGATTTGATGGACATTTATTTGGGGGCTGAAGGAGATGACGGCAGACATGCGTTCGCGACGATCTTGCTACCGCCCACAGACAATTCCAGCGATCCACACCATGATGACCATTATCTCACCAGCGCGCGGATGCTCAACTTTCAGCTCAAACATGGCAAGAATACCCGTTCCAGAAAAGAGATTCCTTTCCTAGTCATCGTGACTCCTGACATCTCCGCGTGGAAAAGAAAGTTGCTTCAGCGAGAGGGCGCAACAGTAATCTTCGCGGAACGTCTCTCTCTGGGTGACGATTGGATTGAGCCCATGGCGGAGCGGTGGAAAGACGTAATGCTGAAACTACGTCTCTTCGAATTGACCGACTACGACAAGATCCTGTTCCTAGATGCAGACACATATCTTCTCAGGCCGCTGGACAGAATATTCAGAGATCCAGCTGCTCGGCCAACCAAAACAGGTAGTTCTGAAGAAGAGACCCAACCTGACGAAGCGCCTCTTCCTGAGAAATACCTGTTTGCCACAGGTCCAGAGATCCTGCATACGACTCATCCCTGGCCTCCGCATCCATGGCCTCGCTTCAACGCAGGATTTTTCCTGTTTCAACCCTCCAAGACACTCTTCAAGTACTACACTTCGCTTCTGACACTCAGAGACCGCTTCGATAGCGCATACCCCGAGCAAAATCTGCTGAATTATGCACACCGGGAGTGGGGCAATATGCCATGGGCCCATCTGAAGCCGGGATGGACTGTTAATCTGCCGAATATGAATGATATCAAGAAGGGGGTGAAGAGCGTGCATGCGAAGCTTTGGATGGATGGCCATGACTTGCAACCTGTCCCGAAAGAGTTGAGGGGGATGTGGGAGAAGACGAAGATGGAGATGGATGCGTTTTACGACGAGATGGGATTTAAGCTAGGGTGGTTGGACTTGGGTCCTGTTAGCTGATTGTGTATTTTGCAGAATGGATACTCGATTTTGCGAGTTATGATGTGCCAGTTTTCGTTGAGTACATCTTCTTCAACCTATAATTATAGCCCGAACTTCGATGCTCCGTCGAGGTGGTGTTCCGGGAGGGACGGAGGGGTCCATGAATGCGGAATGTGGACATACTACAATGTCAGCAGCCGTCGATAAATATCAGGGACTATATTTTTACATTGAGCTTCATCAGTCTCGCTGTCCCCAAGCTTGAACAAAATCACCTCATCCGACTTCATTTCCTTCTTGTAGAACCATCGCTGATTGTGATTATACAATACTTCGTACGCCTCGTCTCGGTAATGAGGAAAGATGATATCAGTGGCGACCAAATCTTTCTCTGGATCAAGGCTGCGATAATCGCAAAGTGCGAGTGGGCTGTCTTGGTGTGGCGTAGTAATGGGCCTCCAGATACTATAGCCAAAGGTTCAGTGAGCCTGGGGCACGACTGGTTGATGACTGGGCGACATGGAACTCCCCAAACCTACTTTAGATATCGCACTCGCTTCTTGGGTCTCAAGAGCTGCTCTGGAAGAAAGAGCTGCAGTCTTCGAAGACATGATGTTGGAGTTGCATCTGCGTATCGTCAGACCCAGTAAGTCATGTGGAGACTTTCGACGCACCACAATGTGCACGGAAGAAGGGAGTCTTAGTTGACTTGCGGCCTGTTTCAGCAGAGTTTCCCCGGAACTGGAAAGCGTCAATTAGCTGGGACTCTTGTGCGAAGCAGTTCGAAAGAAGTGGCTAACATTATAGGCGTATATGAACACTCTTTCACAGTTTAGGTACTCCTGAAGCCACGACTCCATTTTTGGGATGTATTCTGAGCATACAGAGAAGTCGTCCCATTGCTGCATTTGGACCGAACTTGTAGCGTATTCGAATCCTGACTTTGCCAAGGCGAATGAGCTTTCGTGTCCGGAGATTTCAAAGACGTCAATCTGGTGATTTGAGGTGACGAGGTTTGTTCTTGGCAGATTGGTGCCGCTCGGTAGCCTGCTCAGGTACGGCTTTTCGGTGTGATAGATATTGGCGAAGGCCAGAAACGATATTTCACCGGATGGCACTGATTTGAGTTGTAAAGTTTGGATCAATTGGTCTAGTTCATTACGATGTGACACCCGGCCTGTAGGAACCAGAGTTTGCCTCTGTATGCGCGAGTCCCGAGCTCCTGGGACTGACAAAGTAAATAACAGCAAATAAGTGGATGACCAAATCACTTACCGGATTTCGCTTTTTCGCTCATTGCATTGGCGGATCTAGCCCAGATTCTCCACGGCCGGTCAAACGGCTGATTCCGATCGAATCTCCAAGTCAGAACTGTAGGGAATTCCGACCGCGACCATGCCAACTTCATCTTGTTGCTTTTCGGTGGCCAGTAAGCTCGCCAAGGCTGACGACGGGAAACACCCTTCTCTGATTCGCTCTGGGGACAGTACTCATCGGATTTTGAATCAAAGTACCATGCAGAGCCTGGAAAATTCTCAACTGAATTGCAGGGAGCCATAGCCACGAAGCTTATGATGTGGTCTGTTGGGACGAATTTGATAAGTGACGACGGGGAAGGTTTCGGGTATGTGCTGACCGGTCTGGGGAAATGGGCACTCAGCGACGAGACTTTGAGACATAGCTCCCATGCGGCTCTTTCTCGCGCTTGTCTCTTGTGACCTGATCGATAACATGTGCTATTATCCTTCCATGCTGTTGGACTGACGATCCCTTCATCGTCCAATTGGAGGAGCGATGGATGAAAGCTGCATATGCTTATCTACCAATCACCCACGTCTTCCTCCACACTTGCATTAGGAAAGTGTCCAATCATCACATATCGGCTTGGTGCTCATGAATAATTGTTTGGCGAGGATTTGAGGACTTTTGAGGGATGAAGTTGCGGCTCGGTTGGTGTAGAAGTGACTGCACGGGGCTAGATCGTGGATAGAGAAGAACCGTTACGACTTCCTACCTTTCATAAGCATCTTGTGTGGGATTTAACAGTTCTTCTTCATTCAGCATACCGATCAAGATGATTCCAAAACTTTCTTCCCCTGGCAAATCATGTTATGGTGGTTTGGTCACGTGGTAAGGTTGTTTTGTTGACTCCCGAACCAATCTTTCGGAAAATATACTTGTTTCATGAAAACAGGAGTTGCATGATTTCACTAGTATCAAGGCAAACTCACACGAAATATTGCGTCAGGTATCCAATTGTAAATGGCAGACATGAAGGGCTGAGCAGAGCAGGGCGTCCTTCCTGCATCGTGGCTGCGCTAAGCCATTCTCAGAACCGGTGAGAAAAGAGGCAGTGCAGGATCCCCAGAGTTGCCGAAGCCAGAATCACCACATAAAGGATATTTTGTGGCCTCCTAGAAGTTCGACCGTAAATCAATCTCCAATCCTTGCTCACCGCTGTTCTGAAGTGCAGAAATTTGATCAGGACGTTTCAGCCATTTCGTTGTTGTCGTGTGACAGTTGTCGTTGAGTAACCATGATGGTGAATCGCACCTTCATTGTGTCCTTCCGTATACAATCACTCTTTTACCTGCGCTTACCTTAAGAAAAGTTTTTGGAGGATCACTGACATCCAAAATCTAGCAAACTTTACAAAAGCGTCCACATCCTGCTGAAGAAACACACTATGCAAACATGAGAGACAGACACCCGCCGAAGAGGCATCGATCCAGCATCGACCAAAGCCTGTTATCTGAAGAAGATCAGCTTGCATTTGCGAGGGTCGCATCTCTTTTGCAGAAACCAGTATCGGAGCTGTACGACGACAACTTACACGGCAATATTTCTGGAACCTTTTCAGAAGAGATCGATGCTTCGAGGAATGATTCATGTGATTGGAGCGCACACCATTGGGAGACCACAGATGTTTGGCTTCCAGGAAGGACTGAAGCAAACAATGTCACCTTTGGTCCCAATCAACAATGGGCCCCTGCACTTGATATTACGGAGACAGGGAATACCCCTGGGGTCGACTTCACTCAGTGGACCAACAATGTAAATCATGGAAGTACACAGACTGACCTGGGCTGTGGAGGAATTTACCCTGGCCCTCGACGCTCATCAAGTTGGTCTCACGAGCCTACAACGGCCGAACCATGGATCAGCCTTCCAACAAGCTTCCTCCCTGAAGCTAGCTTCCAACAAGCAACCACAGCTCACTCAGAAGACATCAGCTTTCCAACAAGTAACAGTATTTATCACTCTACAGAGACCTCACATGCTTCAGGCGCCGAGCCAAAGTTCACGGAATCACAAGTGAACCTACTTGGTACAGTACAGGGACAGTTTGCTCTGTCTAGTTCATCGAGTGGGCAATCCATCGCTCATTCCAATGAAACAGAACTTCTTTCCGCACTTGAATGGGAGCGGGTGGATAAACCACAATTTCCGGACATACAATCTTCTCCCCCAGCCTCTGACTCTGGTTGGTCCTTGATTGCTTCGAACAAGGCTCAAAATAGGATAACACGGAATCCTGCCAACAACAGAGACACCGACTCTATTCATTGGGTATCAGTGGACTCAAATGGAGGCAAGGCCTTACAAAAAGCTGTGCGACGTGGGCCTTTCTTGGATCCGCAACTCCGCGAGGAGACTAGCAATACGCGGAAGTTGAAGGCATGTGTCAGATGTAGAATGCAGAAGATTCGAGTGAGTTATCGTCTGAAAGTCATCATCACGGAATGAGTACTAATACATGTAGTGCCTAATTGATGCGAATAACCCGACCGGAATCTGCCAAACATGCAAAGATGTATCGACTCAGAGAGTCCATACGCTTCCCTGCGTTCGCCACAAGCTGACAGATTGTGTAATCTATCGTACAGGAAAGGCAAAGGGACTAGAATTCACCTTTAGGTGGCCTGAAATGAAATTGAAGGATATTACTGAGTGGTCAAGCAACCATATCAGGACTATCAAGGTGCAGTCAGATCTTTGCGACACCCCGCTGGAGTTGACCGTAAGGAAATTTGTCCCAATTCCTCAGGATACTTTGCGCAAGTCATGGATGGATGGGAAGAAGAAGAAATTCAAGGACACGACACCATTCGCTATCGTCAACATGAATGATGCGGTAAAAGTCATGGGGGACTACATCAATAAGCACATCTTCGAATGCGTTGCGTACTGGCTGAAGGATAAGGATGAATGGGTTCAAGAGACATACGCATTCGCGAGAAAATACATGCTCGTTGCTGTAAGTACTCTAATTCTTAGGAGACATTGTAATCCTACTAATTCTCAAAGCCACCGGACGAACAAGCCCTCTTGAGTGACACGTTTCGCCTATGGTTTGCGATTCGACGGACTGCCACTACTGAATTTATCGTTGGGAATGATACACTTGACATGGAGCCGGAGATCAAAGACCGTTCTTACCCTCTTTTCGGAAAAGTCCCATTACCTCCCGTCATGATACAACAGCTGGACATGATACTCACGCTCGGATTCTTGAAACCACTTCGAAAGAAATTCCTTGAAGACTTTCAAAGATTGACAATGTCAAACAACCCGAGGAGCTGGATGGCGATCTACTTGATCACATTTATCGCATGTCACAGCTGTGCTGCCGTCACGGCCGAGCATACAAGAATGCCAGAAAACATGGACTGAAGGCAAGCTCCCCAACCAATGTTAGAAGCTCCTCACTAATGGTGATTTTGCAGAGAAAATATGCCATGCCAGATTTCATCTCGGAACGACATCACAGTGCCAATGTTTACTTGTCGCATTACCACTATTGCACAAGCGCTCATAATCCCTTTGCCTCCATAAACAATTGGGACAAACGTGAGACCACCCATTTTGCCGACATGTCACCGGCCGAGTTTCACTTCCTGCGCAGGACTGCGAAGATGCTAGAAGAAAGAGGTTAGTGTCGACTTCACCATCTCAAGTTACCGCTGACAGGATTTGCCAGAGGATCGCATCGAAGACGTCAACAAATTTAAGCTCTACGAGGACGATCTGTACTTCGTAGCACAGATGCATGAGAAAAACTGGTCTCCAAGGGATACCGAAATTGATTTCACTGAAGGGACGGTTGGAGACGTACCACTCAAGCGCTGAATGGGATTTGGTAAGGGAAACGGCTGAGTGCTCATCGATGTTATAGGTTTTCTGTATAGATTGAGAGTGGCAGGTTATGAGGAGTTAAGGAAAAGCAAATAGCGATGGTTTTCATACACGAAAAATACTTTGATGACGCCGGACAACAGTAGGGCCGATCAAAAATGCCTCGATGAATCGGCTTCGCAAGGAGTATCTCTCTCGAGTGGCACTGTTTGATCTTACCACGATCCTACCGGGTCGCAAGCTCCCCCTATGTTTGTGTTCCGGTTGAGAACATAGCTGGTCCTCAGACCTGCCGGGCTAGTCGATTCCATTCTCGATTAGCGAGTTGCCCCCCTTTCTTTTCGCAAGGCAGGGAACTGGTGAGAATCTGCTCACAAACCCCGCTACCACTACCGAAATAGCAAAGAGCAAGCTGCATATGTTGACTAGAGTCAGCAGCTATAGTTAGTTATGATTGTGGCGTCATAGCTGCGAAAGTCAAGATTGTATAGGAGTACCGGCGGACTTTGCCAAAGTTACGTTGCTCCTTGTCCTACCAAATTTCCTGAGGTAGAAATTCTCGGCCGGACATGACAATCACATCCGCACCCATCCTTGATACCGAGAAGTTGGGGCGACTCTACCTGCCAAGTGACTGGGACAGTCACATGACTTTGAGTTTCAAAAAGGTTGTTGCACGTTTCCAGTTGTAGCCGATGCGAGATATCGATTCCTCTCATTCGCCCTTTGCCATAGAGCGCTTCGAACATCCCAAGTATAGCGCTTTAAGGCAGATCTTTTATGGTACTGTTTCCGTCATTCTTGCGAGGCTGTATCAAGGGCTGCTGGTACCCTTCGACGGTTTCCTTTCGAATGACCAGCCTTGAGCCTTCACGAATACGGATAGTCTTTGACAGATTGAAGTAGTACCGATGACCGAACGATGAAAAGTCATCGTTGATTGAGTAAAGAGACGATTAATATTTGGTCGCTCCGGCTACTACCCTTCATATTGACTTTCCGATCGCTAGGCACACAAAGCCCGACACCAACTCGCAAGAATGTCATCACATCATGAGATAATTTGTCCAGATCTCTATGCTCGGCGTTTGGATCTATATTGTAATAAGGTATCGGAACAATATGATTGGAACTTGAGGTCAGCCTCAGCAAAGGGTCTCGGTATCCCTGCTTCTGAGCCTATGCCATAAAAAACATCAGACGACAGTTGCAGCATTATTGGATCGTAGCTCCGTTGATTGCCTGAAGACTCACCCCGAATACGCTGTATGATCCCCGGCAACGACGGCTTTGTCTGGCAGGTGTCGTCGAGGATTGAGCATACGGCCGTGGATGATATCAGTCGTCTGATGTTCCAGATATGATGTCAATGAGACTGCTATATGACCTCTGGAACATAAATAAAGCCCTTTTCCCACGATAGATCATACATCATTGCACACAAGCAACTTAGTCTTAATCTCTAACTTCATCTCCCATCACAACAATGTCTTCCATCAGCACCCAAGCACTTCTCTTCCTCGCTTTCCTCGGAACAGCCTCCTCGTCACCCATTGCGAACCCACAAACTCCCAATGTCACCCCTCAAGCAACAGACATGACAGCCATGGCTCAAGCAGCTGCTCTCCAAGCTTCCCAACAGGCAACTGTCGATCCCGCCTCAAGCAGTCTTGTCAATGGACTTCTTGCAGCCGTCCTCATGGCACCAGCAATCAACATGAAAGTTGAAGCACTAAGCGACACACTCACCGGTTTTGAACAAGGCATTGCCACGACACTCGCTGTTGACACCACAGCTTCGTCTGCAACCTGCGCTCCAGTGATGGTAATTTACGCCAGGGGTACTACCGAGCCAGGCAACGTGGGACTATTTTCTGGACCTCCATTCTTTGATGCAATGGAAGCCATCATGGGTGCTGGTACTGTAAGCGTACAAGGTGTGGAATATGGTGCTAGTATCGAAGGGTTCTTGCAAGGTGGTGACCCGTCTGGCAGTGTTGCTATGTGAGCGATCCCATTGTGCCCAGTCTGCGGGATTGTGCGCTAATTTGAGTAGGGCAGCCATGATCCAAGGCACCGCACAGAACTGTCCTAATGCGAAGATCGTCATGTCAGGTTATTCGCAAGGTGGACAACTTGTACATAATGCTGCTGCTATGCTCCCTGCTGCCACCATGGCGAAGGTTAGCTCTGTTGTTATTTTCGGTGACCCAAGTGAGTGGTTTATTACCCCTTGAAAGTTGGAAGCTAATAAATGCTAGACAATGGCCAAGCAGTCGCAGGCGCTGATGCTTCTAAGACTATGGTTATCTGCCATGCAGGAGACAATATTTGTGATGGAGGTGATTTGATCTTGGTCGAGCATCTGACATATTCGAAGGATGCTGTTCAGGCTGCAACATTTGCCGCTGGTCTTGCGAGAGCATAACGGGGTTTTGGAGGCTTGATGGATGACATTTTTGTGGGACATGTTCCGAGCAGGAAACGAGGAATGAGTGTACTTTTAGTTTGCAGCGTCCGGGAGCGCTGGAGCTGGGAGAACGATCTAGCGATGATGAGCGTTATGCGAATTTTTACATCTATCAATCAGGAGTAAATATAATCCTTGGGCTACCATATGGAGAACTTACTCAAACGTGTCAAATTGATTAAATTGAGGCTATACCTCTGTCGCGAAAATCATTACTCTGGAATTGCCAGGCTGACTTCCAAGGACATATTTACTTCGTCGCCCCACCTTCGCGACAGCACTTTTCAGTTAAGTGCGGGGTCATTCCTACCCCTCTATTGCCCTGTAAGCGAAATCTCGGCGACCTTTCCAGCTATGGTCAGCCTAGTATTCTGGTAACCTGAGTCTGAATTGGGTATTGCTCAGCACTTTGCTGCTGAACCTGGTATGTAATCTCATGTGAAATGTCAGCGTCACTAGTAACCTTTTGGCTTGGAGATAGACCTCGCCATTGTCTTCGGATTTGATCTTGCATCCGCTGGTCAGCATCAAGACAAGCAAGACTCGCATGCTGGGCCCATTGCACGACATCCCATAGAAGCTGAAATTAACATATCCAAGAGAGAACATTGGAGTCAAATTATTCCGAAGATTCTATATAGTATAGCAAATTCGCCCAATCATATATTCGTCAAATACTCCCCTACGCTTTGAAATGGACTAAGAACATTGAAATGTTGACGTGTTATTTACTTTTCTTCCCCACTTTCAGATCATCGCGAATGCCTTGTACCGCTAAAGTCAAAGGCCCCGCGCCACTTATAATATTGGGTTCCTTTGAAACCCAAAATTCCAATACCTTTGCGATCTCTGATCTCATCAGATCCGCAAGCTTAGTCTCCCTTGCTTTATCATCGCCAGACGTCTCCAGCGCTTTGATAGCTCTTCGAAGGTATTTAGTTATATTTGGGATACAGCTAGCTGTGTTTGGCGTCCAGTTCTTGTCGCCTTTCGGTGGAGTGACCCTCTCCAGCTTCTCGAGCTGGGTTTCTAGTCTGATTTGGAGATGGTTTAGGTCTATGGGTTGGAGGTCTGATTCGGATAACTATTTGGATGGTGGGACCGAAGGGCCAGCGTCGTCATCGTCGTCGTATAAATTGGGATTCAGGTCAACATCATTAGAGTATTCATTACCGGACTGCCCTCCCTTGGAGTCCCCATTATCGGTACGCCCATTATCATGTTGGTCTGTTTGATCATTGTCAGAGTCATCATTCGAATCCGGTGATGCACCTGCAGTTGAATCTCCAGGATCAATCATGTCGAACAGTGTGTCAAGCCATATTCTTGAGTCAGCGACAGCATCAAACTCCCCGTCATTGGTTGGGCGATGGTATTCCAAATCTGGTCTTAGGTCGCGTATTGATTTAAACCTCTCGTACTCCAAATTCGTCCATTCTTCGTCAGTGTGTTTGGAGTTGAAACTCATCTCCTGATGGATTTCGAAAATAGTGTTCGCTACACGCTCAAAGAACATAGTGTATTCGGCATTAGGCTGGGGGTCTAATGCCAAGAGGGCGTCTTTACAGATGTGTAAATCGTCCATGTGGTCGGTGAACTTGGTGACGTCGACCGGGGGATAATCTTCCCCAGCATTTTCCTCTTCTTCAATATCCTCATCAATCTCGATAGGTGATGATTCCTGCTGAGCTGGTGCAGGCTGTACACCTTCCGGCAAACCTGGAGGTGTTGGTATAGCATATTTATCGTCATCCGGCGCAGTATTTGTGAACAGTGTCTTCAAGAACTTTCTTGCATCTCGGACAAATTCAGGCTCGCCGTCTTGCTCAGGTAACTCGGCGGTAAAACCTACACGAGCCTGGTACATGATGAGATGTAGATTCCTGAAAATGTATTCACTTCCTTGAATTTCAAAAAAAATCTTTCCGCCATCTCATGGGGATCCGAAAGGTGTTGGAGGGTAGTTTGGGCGCGGCTTTTGGCTTGTTGTCGCGCGAGAGGGACTCCATATCCCACTACATCAAGGTCAGCTCTCCCCCCGAACATTCTTAATGGGAAAGTTCCGCTCATATCAGGACTTGCTTCATGTCACGTCTACAAGATCAAAGCTTTGAAACAATGAGAATCGAGGTATGCAAGTATTGTACGTACTGGCAAGAAAGAATGCCCCCCAAGAGATGGCGGATTATCTCCATCTGCAGTGAATTCCTTCTCGTCCTCAGGACGTACTTTCTCTCGAGTATAAAACGCACTTGCCCCAGGAAGAGCAGCAAACAGAATCCTGCTGTCCGCATCGGCACGAGCTATCGCCTCCCAAGCTTCTCTCGGAACTATCTTTCCTTCAGTTATGAGACTCTGATGAGGTACGCGAGGAAGACCGTGTCGATTGCTGCGCGGAGCAAGCAAGTGATAACGACGCATATGCTCAATATAATGGCCATCGGCTCCACCTTCATGGAATCAAGCTCCACAAGCAGCACATTTTCGATTGACGAGGATTTTGTTCCATGTTTTTGTTCGATTCGCTGGCACGGAGGATGCCAAGGGGAAGTAACCGGATTTACGGTCCTCGGTCGGAGAAAGCTGAGATATGGTCGAGAAAAAATTCGCCGTTTGCTCGGTACCTTTCTCCTTGCCGTATTTTGGAAACGGATTGGCTGTATCTTTTTGTTTGGCTTCTTTCTTCCTCGCCGATCGCAAGGCTTGAGCTTTCGGATCGAGTCTGACAGGTGCACTGCCGGGAACTGTCAGGCGGACTCGAATTCCAGCGCCGGATTCATCCTTTTCGACTTTCTTAGACTTGGGAGGTTCATCATTCTCTTCATCGCTTTCTTCTCTTTCTTTTGATGGCTTCTCCTTGGACGCCCTTTTCTTGCCTGTGGTCTTCTCCTTTTCCGTTGCTTTCGCCTTCCCAATTTTCCTCGTTCTCTTTCTGGGCGGCTCTCCGTCAGAATTGTCACTTTGGGCAGCATATTTCCCGCGCTTCTTCTTGGTTGCTTTTGGAGGCATTGTACCAGTTTGGTTTCTGAATTAATTGAAACCCAGTTGTCACCTGTGAGCCATAAATAAGGGGACTATGCGTTTGTATACGAATAAAAATGGATCAAGGAATGCATCCCAGCAGCGTGCACATACAAGAAGAACGCGAGTTCCGGATGCGGAGCTTCAAAGACCATGGTGATGGTTGTTAAGATCTTGTCAAAAGAACAAATAGATACTATTGTGCTGCTTGCAGTGCCACTAGCACCGCCATGGCAGTAAATAAGAAAGTTTTGAGGGACCACAAGCTCGCGAATAATATTCCAATGTACAGGAAGGACGATTGGTGCTGATACTTCAGCTCGTATGACAACTGGCAGAATGTTTTCAGATAGATCCAAAGCATGAAATGCTGAATTTATGCGAAAATCATTCCCTCTAATCAGACATCTATGGGTATATACTCCTTGATGCAAAGGGTCCGTGACTCCGAACATGCCAGGATGCATGCCTCCTAGAACTTCGTTACCTTCTTCCAAGCTGACTGGCGACCGCGACTCCAGATTATGATATTGTAGCTTCCGCACCACTCGCTTTTACAACTCCATCTCCGGAGTTCTGGGCAGGCATGGCAACAGGACGACCTCTCGCTTTCGAAGTTATAGCCACAATCTCTCTGAGCATTAACTCTCTGGTATCTCGAGCCAAGTCTTCGACGTCCGAAGGTTGAAGTCCTTTCGTCTCAATTGGTTTCAAAACTACGAAGATTAGCAAAAGTCTATCGTGCTAGACAAGACGCATACCTTTCACGGGAATATTTCCAGCCTTGAACTTCCACCCTGGAACGAATAGAACATCCGAGTAATTTGCAACTACCACGGGCACAATGGGCACACCTGCCTGGACCGCCAAATGGAATGCGCCCTTCTTGAAAGGTAACAGCATTGGCTCCTTCGCATAGCTTCTTGTACCCTCAGGAAACATATAGACACTCTGCCTCTCCCTTGTAATCTCCTCCGATGCACCCGCCATCGCATGTCTCGCATTCGTGGAATTCGCCCTGTCAATAAAGACCGTTCCGGACAAAGACATGAACCAGCCCAGGAATGGCATGCTCTTCAGTGACTTCTTCGCAGTTACTGAGCAGTGATGGGGAAATATGCAGCCTAGCATCAGCACATCCAACTCAGTCTGGTGATTTCCAATGAATATCGCAGGTCGTGTCTTGTTGAGGTAGTCGTTCGGATCATCAATCGAGAAGGTAATGCCAGTAGTGAACCGCATTAAGTACTTGAAGAACCGTCCCGTAGCCCATTGTGAACTCCTGCCATGTCCAACCAGGCGCATCAGGATCGATATAAAGACTCCATATGTAGCTGCGACTAGGAGAGAGGCGTATGATGCGAGAAGTAGGCCAAAGAAGCCTGCCGCGGGGACGCGGGAGGACAACATGATGAGGAAAATTGTCAAGCCGAGGTACGCAATCGCAAAGGCGCCCAGGTAGTAGAGGAAACTGGACATGTCGGAGTCAACTCTTCTCGGAGAAGTGAAGAGTATGTAGACAGTTGTAAGGACCCTCTCACGGAGGGGAGAGAGCGAATTTCATAGACGGGGCCGTGGTAGAAAGCGTTGAGGGGGTTTTGGTCCGGAGACCGACTTCATAATTTTTGGTGGTGAGAAGTGCCAAGACGCTAATTTAAGGTTGTTCTGATGACCAGCAAACCCCAGCATGCAATAGCCGAGCGAGACGCCTTCCGGGGCTTTCCAAGCGTCACCAGACGAAGATTTCTCATCCTGACATGTGTTGATCTTGAGAATCCTGATTTGGAGTCAGAACAACATTCGAATCAAGATGGGATCGACGGAGCGTGATGTGAATATCACCGTGGGTGTGCTCGCTTTACAAGGTGCTTTTAACGAGCATGTTCAACTTTTGAGACAGGCGGCTCGGATCTTGGCCACCAAAGATACCACTGAGAGGGATTGGACTTTCAAAGAAGTCCGTACTGAGCAGGAGTTATTATCATGTGATGGATTGATCATACCTGGGGGAGAAAGCACAGCAATATCGTTGGTGGCACAGAGATCAAATATGTTGGAACCTTTACGAGATTTCGTCAAGTGAGTCATCCTGAAGATTTTGATGTTGGATATTTATATACTGATGTCCAGCTAGGGTCACAAGAAAGCCAACTTGGGGAACCTGTGCGGGTCTGATTTTACTGGCAGAATCTGCAAACAGAACAAAGAAAGGCGGCCAAGAGTTGATTGGTGGTTTAGATGTTCGGGTTAACCGTAATCACTTCGGTCGTCAAATCGAGAGCTTCGAGGCCGATTTGGATCTTCCATTTCTCAAAGATAATCATGCTAGTACGCAACAGAGTCCTTTCAGAGCCATCTTTATTAGGGCCCCGATTGTTGAGAAGTTACTACCAACTGTCTCTGGCATCCAGGAAGGCGAAGCGAAAGTGGATGATACTGTGATTGCGCCATCTCGACCCATCGATGAGAGCGTCGCAAAGACCATCAATCTTGGGGATGTTGAGATTATGGGTACTCTTCCTGGGCGAACTGCTGCCATCAGGGACGATGATACGAAGGGCAGGTTGGATGCTGAGGCTGGGGACATCATTGCCGTCCGTCAAGCGAATGTGTTCGGAACGAGCTTCCACCCAGAGCTTACTGGTGATCCAAGGATTCATGTATGGTGGTTGGAGCAAGTAGTTGAGGCTGTCAGTCAAAGAAGGAACCCTTGATTTTGTTCCATCCTCTGCATTTATGGCTCTTCTCAATTTTGCATTCACTTGCTGCACCGTCCACCCTATTACGCGATATTGCCATGTTGTCGGCCTGTAGGGATCATGCAAGTCGTTTCGCAAGTGCCTGATACTCTTTCTGGTCTTCTTGATCCCCAGGATCTGACCAGTCTAATAAATCGCTGGCCTTCTTCTCATCTTCGGGTCGAGTGTCAATCCCTGGAGAAGGCTTTGATATCTTTCCAGGTCCTTTGCGATGTGGACTGGGAGTGCGACTGTTGTAACGACTCCCTGGATTGTCGTGCACGCGTTTGAGATGATCTTTCAGATTCCAACGTCGTGGGAAGCCGTTTCCTGGCACACTTCGCTCGCAACCTTCGTAAGTACAAAGAAAAGGCTTTTCACCATGTCCGTGCAATCCATGAGCCTCCCGTTCATGGCGAAGAACACATGCGGTACTTGAGAATTTCATGTCCTGACACGACACAACCTGGCATCTGTAAGGCTTGAGATGGGAGTCTACGAACTTGCTGGTGAATCGTTAGCTGGTCCTACATCTCTTATATCAGTCATCGCTTACTCGTAATTGCATTTAAGCTTATCTGGTCGATGGCAACAAATCGACTGGGGATACATTGCCCACGGGCAATGATAGAGTCCATCGGTACCAGGCCTGTCATCTTTGTATAGTGGATGAATTCTAGCATCATCTTGGATATCAAGAGTTGGCTTTCCTGCTACTTGGAAGGTGGCGTTTCGAGGTCTCGAGCTCGGAGGAGTTGGCATTGCAGTCTGCTGGCCTGTCAATTGGGGCCGATCGATCGACAATGGCTGATACAAAGATGCCTCCTTGCTTTTGGCCTTGAACGATTCAAATTCTGATGGGTTGAGCTGACCCCACGGCATTGTCATCGTGATACGAAAAATGTCCTTTGGTCCGTGAAGTTGAAATAAAGGGCGAATCTCTTCGGAAGTCTTTTGGTGGATGATACTGGTTTGATGACCACCGTGAATTTTGAAGAATCCACTCTCATCCAATCGCCCTGTGAGACTAATGCCTGAGTCATACGAGAAGTAAGAAGATGTGTTATCTGGCCATAATGAACTGTCTACGTCTTGAATCGTGACGCAGACCCTTGGGACAGCCGAGATATGGTCGATTCAGGCTCGTCCGGCAGTGTTAATCCCGAATCCTTTTCTTCGGCGTACCGTTCTTGATAGAAATCCTTGAGATATTCGCCGTATTCTAGGTCGTCTTGAAGTAGCCGTTTCCATTGTGTCACAAAAGCAGCCAGCTTTGACCGAGCAAGCTTCGATGAAGGTTGGAGGCTCGATCTCAACAGTGTGATCAATTCTCCCACTTTGGGCGTGAGGGCTATCTTAGTTGAGAATTCATCCTCCGCCTTATCCCATGTTGGCATTTCTGTGGTCCAATTTTCTTGATATTGACGTGGTGAGGATTCGTCTTCGTTGATCTTTCGTGCAGCGATTGTCTCGTTCGTCGATGCCTTCTGCGCTTGACACTCTTCTGCCTTTGCGAGAACAGGTATGGTGATTGAAGATTTGACAGCACCGAGAGCCATAACGGCGGGGTGTTTTAGCATATAAGCCTGCATCGCAAGTGGCATAGTGACAAAAATCAGAGTCGAAAAGCACTTGTAGCTGGCTTCGATACGAATCTCATCCACGGCTGCGGGGCACGAACTCATCCAGTCTTTGAAAAGCTCCATAGATAGATTCTCTGGCCCTATATCCTCATTGAAGCGCACTAAAAATAGTATTCTGGGTCCATCACGTGGATAAAGCGAGTCCTTCAATGGGCAACCTTGTGCTGCTATCTGCCCCCCGAGATAATCCCCGCCAGTCTCCAAATCTTTTGTATCGACTGGTACAAAGCTGTGATGAGTAGGTGACGTAGACGACGCCACCTCGTTGTCCTCAAGATGACGGCGCTTGTTTATATGACAAAGTTCGCTTGGTGCACTATGTACCTCTTTATCTTGAGGGCAAGACAGCTTGGAGGAGTTTCCAACTGGAATATTCGGTTGTACAACATCTGGCTTCAGAACCGACAACGAAATACTCCTATGGAAGGAGTCCTCAGGAGCGAACACGAAGTGCATTGGTGAAGGGTAACGCTCGTTAACTATCCCCTGCTTCATGTGGGATTGCATTCGAGTGTAGACAGCTGAGGAAAGTGCACCAACAGTGAAAGTGGGCTTGTTGCTCAGGAGCTTCAATTCGGTGGTGAGTTCGTGGGTGAAGAAAATGGACCGACTCCATTCGCAGCGGCATCGTACCCGCAGGCGCATATCAATTCAGTGATGCCATCACCATCCGATGTATGAATGACTCCAGAAGAGCAACAGTCGAGGAGTATCAGCACATCACTCCTTGCCATTTCCAGAGAAGTCTGGATTCCGCTCCATTTCACACGAGGGCTTTTGTGGTTCTTTCTCTCTGGTTCACTACTCGAATGTAAGCTTGGAGCCTTTCAAATGGCCACTCTGACGTACGGATACCAGATCAGTTCTTTCGTCGCGGACAATCGACCATGGCCCGCATAATACACGATCTTAAGGTCGTCTCTACTATTCTTGTTCAATTTGACAAAGGCGTCGATCTTTTCACTCCTCTCGGCATGACTGTCATCATCTGGGATCTCGAACTCTTCTACTTCGTAATAGTAGATATCTTTAAAAACGCTTTGGAGTCGACAAAGCTCGAACGCCACGGGAAGCTTTGGATCTTGGGGTTTCCAGGCGATAAGCAAGACATACACTTTGTGGAACGGCGAGGCTGTATCATTGTATAGAAAATAAATCATTCACAGACCAGATGGAATTCTCGCGAGTATCAAGTTGATCACCCAGTCGGTGAGCCAAATGGGACTCGTGCAGCGCACTCCAGTCGGGCGTCATGTCGCCCCTGTGGCTGATCGAGAGCCAACCACATTGTGCCCAATCAGGGACGCGAGCTCTGGGATCCGACACAGCCCACACCTCCTTGGAATACCAGGAGCATACAAGGTTAGGTGACCTTGCTCGTGTTTACCCAGTGCTAAAAGGAGTTATTTTTCTTGCAGTCACTGTCCGATGGTAGTCGCGTTTCAAGGTTTTCAAACTCTATCATAGTTCTTACACCTCAGCTGAGGAAGTCTCACTTCCAATGCTCTATATACCACGCTGGCTGTGCTTGAGACGCTGTGCTAAGCTGTTTAGAGTATATTTTTCAACTTCTCATTTTCGGTAATCCGGTCTTCGCCTTGCAGCTCTATGGAGCTCACATGTACGAATTGAGCTTTCACAATTTGATTCTTAGTAACGTAAATTCCGTGTACTACATGTAGCTACAATCTGAAGACTTGAATTTGAATGGAAATACGGCCCGCAGAACGAGTCTATGGCTGTTCCCGAAAGTCAACAAGGGAGTCCGGTCGAGCCCTAACACCGATCGTCTGCCTTCAATTAGTCCAAGCGACAGGACTCCCAATTCCGTTCTCCAGCTAGTCAAGTTAAGACTGTTAGTACTTCAAACCTAAATCTATAGAGATTGACTTACCGGGAACGAATACAGGGGCAGAAAGTTCAGTGACGGCTTGCAAACCGATACTCGAACTCATTGATCGCCTGTGTCGCTCGTGCTGTGTGTTTCCTCTTCTTTTCAAAATCACCTCGCGAAATTCGCTCCGTGATTATCGGTGGTGCATAGAGATAAAGGTCGAGCGAGTTGGAATTACTCGACGATGAGCTGGCCAAAATGTCCCAATTAGACCTCAATTTTGGAGAGTATACATCAGCTATGGCAACGAAACACCCATTAGCGAACCTGAGAGATGATTCGGAGCCATTGAGAGTACTGCACGTCTGAGATGAGGGGTTGCCTTGTTGAGTCGACATTGTACCGCTGCTTCGCTAATTTGATCTGCTTAAATTTGGAAATAAAAACAGCGACTCCAGACAGGCACGTAGCTGCATCCTTATACTTGTCAAAGGTCTTCACCTTGGTGACTACCATTTTAATCAAATCTCTTCTAGTTTTTGAGCATCGCGATTCATACATCTTGACATTTCCATCAAGTCTTGATTGTAAACGATCGTAATATCACGTGGAAGGTAATATTCCAGCGAGTTACAGCTGCAGCTGAGTTTTGCACATCTGCGCAGAAACCCCTGTAACTCTTCAGCCACAATACTGTGCTACTTGACATTTGGCTTCTGCCTAGAACCATTCAGTTCCCAACCTCGTAACCTCTCTACCTTTTGCACTCGCAGCATCAACCCTGCCCCTTATCGCAAGGATGGCCTTCATAGCGAACATTTCCCACCAACAAGTCCATAGCACAGAATGTCACAAGGAGTGCAACTTAAATGACGCAGGTTCAAATTGCCGTTTCGATCTTGAATATCCTTTCCACGCATCGCAATCAGTGGGGTCGTCCAGCCGCAAAAGTTCCGCTGATAGCAGATTGTCCAGAGCATCCAGCATCTCTTCTATTGGCATCACAACACCTCCTTGGGAATCAAAGACATCTTCATCCCATGACGCTATAGTCTACGACTACGATCTTCCTTGTGAATTTGCATCTCTGGGCTGTGAGATAAGATTCCACCCAGAACAATTCGAAGAATGGATTGCACATAGTGTTGGCCACTTCAAGGGCTATTCCCTACCATCATATGTCGTGTGTACGTTCTGCGAGGGTAAGGAAAGCTCCTTTCGGAATGACTGGGACAAAGAATTGAATTGGAGAGAACGAATGATTCATATCGGAGGTCATTTTGCCAAACATGTATCAAGCGACTTCCGTCCGGATTTCTGGGTCCTGGAACACTTGAAGACACTGGATCTCATCCCAGACGATGACTATGCGTACGGATTGAAACACTCACTTAAGCCTCAACCACATCGACAAGCAAACACCCCCCGAGAAGTCTATCTGCTGCACAAGGAAGCTCGAGAGCAGGGCCCCTGGATAGAGTATAATACAAGAGCTGAGTCTAAGAGTCAGAGGGGCCTACAGCACCATTTGCAAGGCAGACCCGCCGCATCAGATCGAAAGGCGAGGTTGAGGGCTAGGTTGGGGGATATGAGCTTGGAAGATCTCCTACATCTGCGGAATCAGCGACAACTTCGAAAGAAAAAGCACAATATGAGCCAAGATGGACAGTGCCAGCCTCAAGAAGAGCTGTCAAGACATGCCGTTGTGGTAACGGACCAATGGTCCTCGATGTTGGATCCAGAATCTTGCCAGCCTCTCAACAGAAGCCAGCAGAAGCCTACCACTGCGAGTCTCAGAGCTCAATATCTATCTGGCTTCTCGGCCACCCAAGAACATCCTGGCAAAGAACATTGTTTGACTACCGGCCAGTCTAATTCTGTGGTAGACAACTCCACAAGTCACAGCGACACAGACTCAACTTTGTCGGAAGAGTCACTTGACTGGAATAACGACAGAATTGAAATCATTTACCCGCGGTATACAGAACCAAAGGTTGTCGGACAACAATTTCCGTCGAAGTTCCAAATATCGTCAGAGAAAAATCCTGCTATAGACTGTCTTATGAATGATTTCTGGTCGATACTAGATATCAGATGGCTACAGACCGTCCAAACCCCTGGAAATCCGTCATCACCATCCCAACAACATCTGCCGAAAACACAATCAGGATCACGCACCCAGACATCATCAAGCAAGAGTGGTACAAAGCGGTCCAGGACAGATAGCAATGATCAGTTGTCTGATGGAGATGAGGATGACCTAGGTGGGGATGGTGTCAGTGCCCAAATTACCTCTCAATGCTCGGCTATTTCATTGCTATTCGCTTGTCCGTATCGCAAACACAACCCTCGAAAATATTGCGTACGAGACTGGGGCCCTTGTGCTCTCGCACCCCATAAGGATATATCTCGTGTCAAGTGAGTTCTTCCAGACAATTTTCCTTGGTCGAGAGCAATTTAATAACAGGCTTTTAGAAGTCATTTGTATAGATATCACCTTGTTCATCAATGTTTGCGATGCAAGTCGCTTTTTGACACAGAGGAACTTCTGGACGACCACAGCGGCTCCGTTGAACCCTGCACCTTCCAGATTGGAGAGCCCATCGATGGAATTACAAGGAAGATAAGACTACAGTTGAAGTCGAGGAAAAAGGCGTTTAAAGGCCAAACAGAAAAAGAAATTTGGGAGCAGATATACCAAAAACTCTTCCCGCAGAGTCCAGAGCCACTTCCAAGTCCATGTAAGATCATTTTCGCTATCACTCAAACGTCTTCAAATTGTTCTAGCTCGATATGGACGGAAGCTTACACTCCTAGACTTTGAGCCTGTGAGAGATCACCAAGAGGATGCCGCACAAGGTCAAGATTTCCATGATGTAATCCAATTCACACGCTACCTCAGTCGCGAACTCCCTGGAATTGTGCGAGGGATGCTAGAAGTAAGAAGTGGGGATGGTTCACAAGAGAACAGCAATGCAGATGTTTCGGCTCTCCTATCTTTATTACCCGAAGCAGTGAATCGAAGTTTCCAGCACTATCGCTCAACGCTTGAACCCCTCCCAGAACAAGTGACTAGTCGATATAGTCATGTTCCTGGCAACTCACGAGCCCATCAATTTCAACCTCTTGGAGTGGAGCTGTCCAGCATGCGGCAGCTGTGTATCTCGAATGGTAGCGGACAATCGAGCGAGTCCTCGTTCGATTCGGCTTATGCTAGTCACCAGACGCCCTCCATAATGGGCGTCGCAGAAGGCCTGCCAACATCAAGTTTAAGTCCGGTAAGCGACGGAGGTCTCAACAGCAGCGGCCAGGATCCTATGACTGCTTCGGAAGTCAGGCCACAAGGAGATTATACCTTAGCTTCTCAGTCCCTGCCCAGTTATCAGAGCCCCGGAAACCAGGATCCAGATGTGAGCCAGCCAAGAGCTAGCACTACGGTAAATGAAGGAGATTCGTTGCAGGGGCATCGATATGATGGTCTTAATGTTGCATTACTGCCGTGGTACATGGAGCAAGAATTCATAAGCCAGAATCTGATAGACTGGAACCCATAGATCTGAATGGACACTTGGGCACAGAGATCTTGGTACAAATATATTTCAAATTAACCAAGTTGCATGCAGGACACAGTTCGGATGAACCACCCGCTGCTTCTGCAATACAAAGTCAACAGCATGTTATGGTTCCACCTTGTCTGATGCTCCTCTAAAAATGCCCAACAACAGCCTTCGGCACATACGGCTCCTCAAGTGACTTCACCTCCTCAGAATCCAAAGTCTTACCCCTCACCTCACAAGCCTCATCCAGCCTTTCCTCAGAATTAAACCCATTGATCGGCACCGCCCCTTTACTCCTCAACCACGCCAAAGCAACCTGACTCATCTTCCACCCCTTCTTCTCCGCAATCTCCTCCACCCTCTTCACAATCTCCAAATCGGCCTCCGTCATCTGAGGTCCTTTCATCTGCGATCTCGTAGACTCATCATACCCGGCCGGCCTCGCCAGCTTCCCTCCAGCAATGGGTGAGTACGGGATGAGTCCAACACCAGTATCGTTGCAGAAGCGAATCATCTCTCTCTCCTCCTCGCGGTACAGGAGGTTGTAATAGTTCTGCATACTGACGAATTTCGTCCAACCGTTCTTCTCGGCGATGAACTGCATGTTGGCGAATTGAGTAGCCCACATAGAGCTGGCGCCGATATAGCGGACTTTCCCTGACTCGATGAGGTCGTGGAGGGCTTTCATGGTTTCTTCGGGTGGAGTGGTTGGGTCGTAGCGGTGAATCTGGTAGAGGTCGATGTAGTCTGTTCCGAGGCGCTTGAGGGATGCTTCGACAGCTTTGAAGATGGCGCTACGGGAGAGACCTGTCGTGTGTCAGATTTGATTCGAAATATCAAAGATGTACACAGGATGACTTACCACCACGGTTAACATAATCTTTGGTCTTCGCCATGGTCTCGCCCAGAACAGCACCATAGGTATTAACCTGTTCCGCAACGTATATGTAGCATTTTGTCATCAAGACGAGCTTCTCTCTCGGAATGTCAAACTTCTTGATCGCTTTGCCGATGATCTCTTCAGAGAGTCCATTCGAGTACATGTCGGCCGTGTCCCAGGTATTAACTCCACGATCGTACGCAGCTTTCAAGATTCTGAGAGAGTCCTCCTCTTCAAGATTCCAGGGCATCCATTTCTTGGAGCCGAAAGACATCCCACCGAGGATTGGGGATGAGACGCGCAGGCCAGAGCGTCCGAGCTGGACGTACTCGACTTTAGTTGCATCGATGCTCTTTTGGAGGGCTGCAGGAATGGCGTTAGAGAAGGCCATTCTGGATGTTTGATTTGTTGCAAGGAATTAGCTTGTAAGAAGATGAATATGGTGCCTGTCTTATGAAAGAAGTCCCGGGCGCTCAATTGGGATGACTTGAAAATTCGGGATCGAAATCAATGTGAAAGCTACGAGAAAGCAGCACAGATGAAAGAAGGCTGGCTTATATATTCATTGCCCAAGGCTCCCACTCAGTCGTCACGCTCAAGCATTGTACATGCCTCTTGCGGTCCGGCGTGCACGCCGATCGACCCGTTGATCATGTCAGGAACGCAGAAGCTTAAATCCGGAAGCTTCTCCATCGAATCTGAGCCTATGTTGCTAGAAGTCTGTTATCTGCGACGGGTAAAGAAGTAACTAAGCCATTGTTGGGGCACAGTTCGGCGCTACCATGTTGTCAGAAAGTGGGGATGTCAAGATTTACGTAGGGTTCGTAAGCGAGCTCATGCTCAACATCGCGAGTTTCTCCCGAAGGGGTAAGGCGTAAGTACGAAGTCCCCGTGTGAATTATGGACTTTCATTTTGATTATTCAAGCATTGTATCACTGTACCGAAAAAAGTCGAATTGAGGACTTTGACTCTTGTTAAGTCCTGGAAATTTATCGCTAAGTCCGTTAAATCCAGGCTGTGATTAGCAGATATGACCATGAACTGACTGGAATGTAAGAGATACGACACAGGATCCCGGACAGCATCAACTGTTCGAAGAGATGCAGAAAACACTCGATGGTTGCAGTCTCTTATTCAAATATAGGGACTTCTTCAGATAGAGTTTCGTCTCTCCTCGGATCTACATTCTTTATCACCACCGCCTTTCTCTCCATTGAAGGTCCAATATCCTCAATTGTCTCTCGAATGCTTCCATCACCAATCTGTGGCGGTGTTTACACATTGCCAGTAAAAGTCTACATAACCTCATCAGCAGCGATCTCTTCACATCCACTACGTTCCCTAATCCAAACTTACCATTCTGGCTAACGCACTCCGCCCCAGCAACACACTTCGTACATCCATTATACGACCGACTACCTCCACCTGCGACGATTGTAAGTCAGTAATCGCTCATCTTCTTGAATCTCGGGAGCAGTTTTGAGAGCAAGATGCTCTGAGGATGCTTCATGGGGAAATATTGGCTACTGCCCGAATAACTTACATTGGTAATACAACGGCACAGGACACTTCGTCAGATTTGGATCCGGGGCCGCAGTGAGAGTCGGTTTCGCCGTCGTTGTAGCCTTGGTCGTAGCCTTCGTGGTCGCGACCGATGTGACCGTCACAGTAGTATATATCGTTTGCGTGACTTGTGGTTTCGACGATGTGGTGACCTTTGTGGATGTTTTGATCGTAGTTGGCGGTTTGACTGAACTGGTGCTGGTGCTCGTGGTTTTCTTGGTTGTCGATGTGGAGGTTTTGGTTGTTAGGGTTGAGCGGGTGCTGCTGGTTGGTGGCTCGACGATTATGACGGTGTCGACTGTGCGGGTTATGGTTATTGTGCTTTGTGCGGCCTGTAGGAGATATCAGAAGCTGTTCGTCGAGGGGTTTGAAAGATGCTTACGACGAGACCTGAGAGTGCCAGCAATGAGCTGACGAGAACGGTAGCGAAATGCATCGTGATTGAGACTTTAAGGTAAAAGATTGTGAAGAGAAGGCTGTCAATTTGATCTCACGGGGAGGACAGAACAGGTAGATGAAGGGAGAGGCAAGAGGGTTCTTTTCCCAGCAACACCTGCTGCGAAGCAATAATCCACCACATACTGCAATATACGTGCATCATGTTCGTCCACGATCCCAAAAAGGTATGCAGACATCCTAATCAATCATATCGACCCGCAATCCAGACTTACTTGGCCACGGTAAACAAAGTCTGGTCGTCGATATTGACGTGGTATCCTAGCATTCAGGCACTCGGTTAAGACAATTTACCCCTGCAGTACCAAAATCACAACATGAGATGAGGGGTATATCGACGGATCTGGATTGCGGCAGTATATGAGCGCAATACTAGTCATAAATAACATGAGATCGTTTCGGTTCCGAGTACCGAATATGGCCCGGCGATCGAAGAAGAAATCGGGGGAGGTTTCCGAGGCGGCCCGAGACGAGTAGGCTAAACTGACTGCAGCTGCCTGACGAACCCTAAGAATAATAATGGACCAACGTATGGTTCACAGTAATGTCAGGCATATCTCTGACTTGATCCGATGTCTTCGAGCCACGAGAATCTTGAGCGCGGCTGGAAATCCTCCGTGGAGCATTTGACTTTTCTCTATCGCCTCAACCCATATAGACAGCAGATACTTTATTTTTTTACAGCTCACCTCAAGTATCACCCACCCAACTGCCATCTTTCATACGGCCGGTCTCTTTATCGCCTTCCTCAATCCACGTGTCAACAAGCCCTTGCTTCGGATCTTCATCCGTATAGCCAAGACTTCGCCTGACTTTCAAAACCTCCATTCGTATCCTCATCGTTACTTCCTTCCGTAGAGCGACAGCTTCGGTACCATATTTCAGTCCCTCGGTCAACTCGCCCATCTCCCAATGCGTTTCCAATCCTTTTCGTTCAAGCGCCTCTTTCTGCAGACGGACCAGCTTCTTCCACCGTTCCCTCAACTCTCCAAATATCTTCTCTCCATCTATGCTCTCCCCAAATGCAATCCTAATATTCTTTCCAGCTCTTGGTAAGAATCTTGGGAATTCTCGCGACTCGTGCATTACGTCTTGGTTTCCGTCAATAAAGATGGGTATGATTTCTGGCAGAGGTTCAGATTCGAGGATGAGGCGCGAGACGCCCCATTTGAAGTATCGGAGGGTCTTCTGTGGATGTTGATGTACCCTTCCTTCTGGAAATATATGGATCCACGAGTGTCTGCGAGATGGGTATATAGAAGGAGCAACGAACGAGTCGACACCATCCGTACTGTACGTAAGCGCGCCAGTGCTGAAAGGATCGGATGTCTCGAAGGTGGACGTTAAGGATTGAGGAGGTTTGGCAAACGGCTGTGAGGACAGCAGTCGGATTGCTTGTGTCAGGACGGGTTGGAAAAGTCCACCGTGTGGAGAGCCTGTATGCCCTCGATGCGTAGGAAGTACCTGTCCAAAGTTGAAAAACGTAGTAAGAGCCCTAAATTACAATCAGCACAAGCGGTGCAATGATGAATCGTGGACGCCACACTTAGATTGAAAACATATATCATAACTGCCCAAACTCCATCTGTGATTCCCCGGATTGAAGGCATAACTGAATGGAAGTACACCCCAGATCAACGGATCATCTACTCTGCAGATGATATGAGCATGGTGTTCCGTATATATCTCCATGCGTTGCTTGTGACTTACACACTGACATGGTTGGAAACTATTCGCAAATTGTCAGCATAGGTCCTGTCCGATTCCGAGAGTAACAATACCAGTAAGTAGCCCTCTATCCCTCTCCTCGGGTTTCCGCCTTCTATCCAAAGTCTCTAGAAATCTATCCAAGCCAATGACATCCATTTTATTCAAACCGTAAAGAAAACCTCGAGACAGAGAGCCTGTCAAGCCCATGATGACAGAGCTGCTGAATCGCCATGGCAGGCTAGGAGTCGCAGGCGGCGGGAGAGTGGGAGTTGACATGGCGCCGTCGCGCATCTATCGACGATCGAACATAGAACAGAAAGTACAAATACAGGCCATAGAGTGAAAGAGAGTAAAGGCGGCGCAATGGCTGAGGAAGTTCTGGCTGGGCTGGGCTGGGCTGGGTTCAGTGACGTACGGGAAACTGCAAGGGCAACAATTCTTACAGGGCTCGGAGGAGGTTTCGCCGATCCGGCTTGGCGATTTCTGTCACCAGTGTTTTTCAACGACATGCCGCTCTGAGATATGCTTGACAAATCTTCACAAACACTATTGTATTGAGTGAACTAGAAGCAAAACTCTGCTCATAACCTTCACTCGTTGAGCTATCATCCATTGGTACGATAAAAGGCAAAATTTTGGCTGATCGGGCGTCACAACATCGGACTCCCAAACTAGAACATCTGTCAGGTGTCAGAAAACAATCCCAGCTTCATCAAGAAGTGAAGGGACACTGCCTACCACGCAATTGAAAATCACGACCAGAGATTACAGCAAACTGTATTCACCAAACACACAAGAGCAAGGTATTCACTCACCCTAGTGACCGAGCTGGACCCCTAAACAAGCCAATCCTCGCCAAGCGAGGTTGAGACTGTCTATAAAGACAACAGATTCTCCGACACTCCTTCTTTTTACTCAAGTAACACATCACATCAAGCATTTGGGTCCTCCTCCAACATTTTCGTGAGCCTCGTATCCTTCGAGGTTAGTCATACATTTTCTCAACTCCTTCTCCAGCAAAAGGGACCGTGGTGTATACCTGTTCTCATTGTTGAGGACTAGGGAGCAGTTTTCACCTACGCAAAAGCTCTGTTCTGAACTTTTTCGACAACGGGAGTTTACACGGAGAGTCAATAGCTAATGAGGCTCAGTTATATTTCGTAACCAGAGGTCCTCTGATCACCATCTGGTATTACAGAAAGGGTTGCGCTATGTCTCACAGTAAGTCTTCGTCCCAGAGGCAATGGCATATTGCTGACAAGTAGGCAGGCAAGAGAAATACATCTCGAGCAGTTTTCACCTCTCATGAGAGAGAACAAGCAAAGGCGGCATGGAACTCTACCTCTGCTCGCCTCTCGAGAGATTCTTTCTTGCCCTTTGCCTCGTGCAGACTATGCCTCCAACCAGCAGTATCTCCGGTATCGTGCTTACATGGAGACATCTTCTGTAGAGAGTGTGCTCTGAACAACATCCTCTCCCAGAAAAAAGAGATCAAGCGATTAGAGAAGACAAGAGAGAAAGAATCGAAAGAAGCCGAAGAGGACAGAGCCAGAGAAGATGCTGAAGCGAAAGAAAGAGCTGTCCAAGACTTTGAAAGGATTCAAGCGGGACTGGAGGCCAAGATGAAGGGCAGTTCCACTGACCAAAAGATCGTTGGCAGAGAAGGTGGCAAGATCATCGTTGAAGAGGATGTCGTGGGAGGAAAGAGGGGTGAGAAGAGGAAATTTGAACTTGATGAGGATGAGCTTCTTCGCATCGCTCGCGATGAGAGAACAAAGGCAAGGAAAGCCATTGATGATGAGAAGGTACGTGATCTCCCTTGAACCTAGCCTGCAGGTGCTGACTGGACTTCAAAGGCCTCGAAAACAACTCTACCCTCATTCTGGGTACCATCAATCACGCCTTCCTCCAACACCCAGACAGCTCTGCACACTATCGTCAAGAAAGCCAAGTCGTCCCCAGTATGCCCTGCGTCCCAACCCGATAAGCCGCACAATTATTCGCTGCACACATTGGTCGAGGTTAAGTTCACCGAGGAGAAGGACGCTGCGAACAAGACAAGTCAGCGAATATGTCCTTCATGCAAGAAATCTTTGAGCAATACTTCAAAGGCGATGCTAGCCAAACCTTGCGGCCATGTCCTTTGCAAGAACTGTGTGTCCAAGTTCATGACCCCGACCGGTGTCCATGATCCTCACGCGCCTGACGTGGACCAGAACGCTGTTGCTTGCTACGTGTGCGAGGCTGATCTGACTGAGAGGAAGGGCAAGGCTTTGAAGTCGGCCAATGAGGATGGGAAGACGGAGAAGGAGAAGATTAAGCCCGGATTGGTTGAAATCAGGGCAGAAGGGACAGGTTTCGCTTCAGGTGGAGCCAGTGTTGTTGATCGTCTGGGGATTAGCTTCCAATGCTAGCGCAATTACTTGCCTTTCGGCGATCAACCGCCCCTAGGCTATTTTGTATATAAATGCGCGTTCGAGAGACGACGCGTCTCGTTATCAATACCAAATCCCTACCTCGAGCACCAAACCCTTTCATACCATACACAATAACAAACCAAACATCATGACTTCGTCTACTACTATCACTACTGGCCTAGGCAGCCTTTCAACACTCCAGGAAGATGAGATCTACCTCAACATCCTCGAGATGTCCTTCAGGCCATGCGACGTCGACCTGAGCCAGTTCACAGGCAACATCAGAGCCGTTGTTTCACCAAGCCTCGATACCAATGCCTTTGGACCTAGCAAGGACATGAAGCAGATGAGTGGATTTGTAAGTTCTCGGACACCTTGAGTACTTTACAGATGGCTGACTTCCACTTAGGCTCTTGCCAATGTCATTTCCAGAAAAGGTGCTTTGGTCAGACTGGCCATTTACGGTGGTACCACGAAGCTCTTCGATGAGAACATCATCCTGGCAAGGTCTGCAATTCCATCTTGCATAGTTGGGGCTATCTGCTAACATTCACCTAGCATCAACAGTATCAACTGGTCAAGATTCGTCCGTGTCGACTTTAAGTACCACCGTACACAGGCCCTATGTTTCCCAGAATTCTTCCCGATCCAACCTGGTCATCGCCGCGGGAACTTCTTCCTCGCAAAGGGCTATGGCCCATCTATCTTATACCTAACAATGTCGATCTTGGAGTTCTTCTGGGACACGTTCTACTTGACTATCAACAGCATGTTCCCTGATGAGCACCAAAAGCAGTTGAGCGATCTCCGACCAAGTGCTAGAGATCCACGACCCTGCATCCACAAGCATCTTGGTTGTCACTGCGCAGTCACGGGACTCCAACCTGTTCGGATCCAAGCTGGTGTTACAGGATCAATCTTCAGCTACGTATCACCAACGCCGGTTTTGCGCAATCTGGGCGTGTCTGAGGTCCTGGCATTGCCTGTTTGGGAGTCTGGCTGTATCGCTCATGTCGTTTCTGGATTTGGGGTTGATATCGTAGTTTAGGATGAGGATTTCGATACCGAATGGCTGTATATGGGCTTTGATTTTAGGTAGGAGTTTATGATACTCTCTGCATTGTAAGGATAGACAAGCAAGGACGCGCTGCCCCGGGATTGTTTACTTCTATCCGCACGTGATGCCAACATCCCCCCTCCTCAAACCTATGTTACCTTACTCAAATGTGACATTACGAAAAGAAATTGTCAAATCTTTGACTTCGCACAGTGAAATCTAATTCGGGGTATATCGAAGCTCGTGTAAGAGCAACAGAAGAGATATGTATCTATGCAGGCATTTGGTTCTATCTGCTCAGTGTTATTATGATCAGGGCGGTGACCCGGTCACCTCCCGACCAGCGGATTCAAGACCTTAGCGACAGCCTCTGCTGTAGTAAACAAAATACCTATACGGGACTCAAATCAGCTTTCCGTCTGTTTGCTGGCTCTGCAGTTCAATGAACCATAGAAAATGGGTCGAAGCACAACTCACCTCCACTGAACACAGTCCTACTCAATCTCATCACAGTACCTTTCCAGTAACCTCGAATTCCACTTTCAAACCACACTCCCGTGATGGCTTGCATCGTCGTTGTAACCTTGGCGCTCTGACTCCTATTTTTCGATCAGTATCTTTACCTATTTTCAACTCTCGCTTCGCTTGATCTCCTTCTCATGCTCTTCTCAATCCTCCACTTTCATACTTCCCAATTCTTAACCCCCAAGCAAGAAACACTCACCTCGTCTTGATAGTATCAAACGGCATACTAAGCACCGTAGTCACCACCCCCGCAAACGCCCCATTCGCAAAATTAACCACCGTCCCCTGCCCCACCCCCCTCCTAACCTCCCAATCCTTCACAATATTATAACTCCCCATCCTCAGTCCCGTACTACTCGCCTGCTTCAACGTCGTCCCCACAAACCCCCTATACAATCCCTTCACCCCATCCTCCTTCAGAATACACTGAATAGCATGTCTCGCGCCGCGATATGCTTGCGTGGATCCGGCACGTGCGTCGTCAATTAATGCGGTTTTCACCCGCTCCGTCGGTGTTACGGCGAAGATGGAGGCGACTACCCCGGCGGCCATGCCCGCGAGCATGTTGCGGGTGGGTGTTAGGGTGCCGTCTTCTGGTGAGCGAAAACTGTTTTTGATGGTGTCGAAGGAGAGGAAGCGGACGGCGTCTTTGCCGACACTTCCTATGACGAGGACGCCGCAGCCTTTGTAGAGGGCGCGGAGACCTTCTGTTTGGTAGATGCGGGAGATTATGAGATAAGGGTTGCGGGAGGGCTTGGATTTGGCTTTGGGGGTTTGGGAGTGAGTTTGAGATTGTGGCTGTGATGTTTGATGGGGAAGATTGGGGACGGCGCCTAGCTGAGCGAGGGTTTTGGCGAATTCGAAGGGGTAAGTTAAGAATCCTTCTACGCCTCCTGCGATTCCGCCGGATATTATGGAAACTATTGGCGGGGTATCTTGAGGTGGCATTGTGAAGCCGAATTGAGCAGTAGGGATTGTCACGTATTCATGAAAGAGAGGAAGATTGGTTCGATTTCATTTTGATATTCTTGCTGCCATGCTCTGGTCATTGTTGACGTATGACGTAAGGTCGCTATTTACTGGTTTGGCTTGGCGTCAGGGGTTAGCCGAGGTACCTGTGTTGTGGAGTTGACGAGGAGCAAGCCGGATTGTTATCAGTAGTGTTGATTTAATGGACCCGAAAAGTAGGATCTGAAGATGTATCTATTCTCTGTATACAGAAGAAAGGGTCTTGTTCTCTGAATCAAGAGTCTGGAAGTATTTCAGCTGGATGTAAAAGACCATTCCATACACAGACAAACAAGATTCGGACTAGCAGAAAGTATGTTGACTTTCAGGCGCCACAATGATCGTCTGTTCTCAATTCTGATGGAACTCCATTACGAAAAGTTACAATTTGTAGAAAAGCAAAGCCGATTTCATTTTCCATGACCGGCGGTTCCCAATACCCAATACGCTTTCCAAGGACAAATTCCGCCTCCCAACCTTTTTCTGACCCATCATATTACATTTCGTACCCCATATTACCCACGCCTTGCTCTCCATCCATTACTCATCTTTCTTTACCTGCTTCACCTCCGCAGTCTTCAACGCATGCCCAGTCTCTTCAATTTTCCCACCCAACATCTCCTGAGCATTCCCAAGCAAATTCCCCGCCTCCTTCGCCGAGAAGTCCTCCGCCGTCTTCGCCGCCTCGGTAGTATTATTCGCCACGACACCGGCCCGCTCAGTAGTGATGCCTACGCGCTCAGCAACATTTTCATATCCCTCCTTGAGCAACTCACCTCCCTTCTCCCTCGCATTGACGACATACTGTCCTGCCTTCTCGCCAGCGTCCTGAACAGCATCGCCTGCTTGTTTAGCGAGCTCGCTGGGGCTCGGGTACTTGTTCAGTGCTTTGAGAACCATGTAGTAGAGCTGGATGATAAGTTTGTGGATCTGCTCTTTGATGATCATAGTCGTGCCATGGGTAAGGAATCCCTTGAAGATCTCGCCCCATACTCCTTCGTATAGGGCTGATGCGCCTTCGGTGCGGTAGATGCGGAGGATGGTACTGAAGACAGTGCTATCTTTTGCGAGCTTCTTGGCATCTTTGCCTGCTTTCTCCGCGTCGGTCCTGTTGCGGCTTTTCTCGACTTCCTCCATCACTATCTCGGCGCTCTCTTTGTCGACTGGTGGTTTGGAAGAGGTTTGAGCACGGGCTTTGGCTAGTGCGAAGGGGTAGGTGATGGCTGAGGCGATGGCTTTGCTGAATGCTGCCATGAGGAACGTGACTCTGGCTCCGGGATCATCACGTTGAGCGCGGGGAAGAAGAGTTCTCTTGAAGGTTTCGTAGAGGAAGAAGGTGATGCTTGGATTGAGCGTCAGAACAAGGGATGCCGAGTATCCAGACCAGAAACCCTGGAGACCCTTCTCAGAGCGGATCTGGGAAGCTATGTCGGCAACTGTAGGTTCTGCTCTGCTTGATGAGGACCGAGCTGCTACCATCGATGCCGTCTGTTTGCGTGTAACAATGTTGGAGATGGGGGTGGTGAACAGCTTTGACAACGCTCCTGCGAAAGCACCAACTCCGAGCTCATCAAGTGCTGGAAGTGTTGTAGCATTGAGTCCCTTCTTCTGCAGGCGATTCGTCCTCAGGTAATTGTAGAACAAGAAGAACAGAAACGAATCCGCAATCGATTTCCCGGTATCCTGTAGGACTCCACCATAGAACGCACTCAACCCTCCTTCCTTGTTGTAGATCTGCTCGAAAGCATCGAGAACACCCTTGTACTCCCCTTCATCGGCAGTAGTAGACGATTTCCGCAAAGAACGCTGGACTTGGAGACGAGTGATGACAAGGTCGAGAGGGTAGATAGCTAAATTGGCAATAGCCGTGCCTGTTGATCCTGCTAGAGCATGACCGAGAGCTGGGAGAGCTGGTCCTTCCAGAGTAGAGTGGGAGCCTTCTTGGACTTTGTGGTAAGAGGAAAAGGCGTCCTAGACTTGTTAGCAAGGGCCGCCAAAACAAGGGAGGCTCCTCTAGAAAGTTACCAATTGACTGTTGTATTGTGAGAAAGACATATTTGCTGTTTTGTTGAATATCGAAAGAATTTCAAAGCTCGACTTTGAAGATGGAGCAGCGAAGGTTCATATGTACAAGATGAGGGGGTGTTGAAGCTTACTCCAGTAGCTCGGTGATGGGAATCTGGGATAGTTCGGTATCATTACATCATTACCCCGGATTTTGCTCGGAATGGCCCGTGCTTTCGTTGATGCCCCCGCGCTCTCGATGCAGCCCCTCTTCGACAATTGATCAGTGCATGAATTGTGCATAATAGTCATCCAGTGATATAAAACAATCCGAGCACTTACGTGGTCCAACAAGCTGGGCACGTTGCATCTCGCGTTTTCAGTCTGCACATATCGTTCGGACGACTGGAAATGGCCCAGCCAACATTCAGCATGTGCTTGTACTACCAAGCACTCTAGTAACCCTGGTAATTAGTATCAATGAGGAGAAGCTAGAGCGCAAACGTATTGTCATTTGATTAATCAACGACCACAACCAGATGGCCGAGGCCTAGGAGTGTATTCCTGGGCCTTGAGCCCTGGTGAGCCTGAAGCTTGCCACAAAGCTAGGGACTGGGCCATCGAGTGAGATAAGTAGACTCGATAGCTATAACTTTTAATGAATCTGGGTTGGACGTATCAATCAATGGGGATCTATTGCTGCTGCGCTTGCAGTCAAAGGTAATTACACCAACCATCGTAAACTCCTAACCGCTCTTAAGACCGCTAACAAATCGCTATTACCACCCTATCCACTCTTCGGGATATATGCGCGATCATCGAAGCATGTCCTCATCAGCCTCTCAACTCTCATCTATCTTGTTGATCTCGGCCTTGGCTTCCTCCCAAGTCTCCTTGTTCTTCTTCGCCCATTCGATTTGGCTCTTTGCATATGCAAGCTAGTGGCATTAGCTTTTGAGGCCTTCGTAAGCGGGAGTGAAACTTACCATATACCGCCTCAAATCATCTTCTTTCTCAGCCTGGAATCGCTTCAGATCCTTCAATACACCAGCACTGGCATTACGAACATCCTGCTCCGAAGCTTGCTGTGCCTGCTCTAACTGCTCAATGGACTCTCTGGTCTTGCCAATCTGATCTCGTCTCGTTCGCTCAGGGTCAACATCAACGACTCCATGAACCGCATGACTGATACGACCAAAGATTTTGTTGGTGATGAAGTTTCCACTTGAGCTTTTCCGGTGAGCTGGACTGGATTGTTCCTCAGGGGCGCCTTGGGTGGCTGAAGGAGGGCTGGAACCGTCGCCATGCGTTGGGGGAAAGTCGGAATCGATAGATGCTGTGTCTTCTTGATTGTTCTCTCGTCTGGTACTGAGGGGGTCTCTAGCAGACGAGTTTGACCGCCGTGGCATGTTGCCTGTACCACTACTGTTCAAGTACTGCTCGATTCTCTTGGCTTCCGTCTCGCTTCGTTCCAGTGACTCAAGTAATGCTCTCTTCTTTGCCAGCTCATCGTTGGTCATTTCTTGTTGAACACGCTTCAGAACACGATACCGCAGGACACTTCTGACAACACCAGCAAACTGTGCACTTTCTCTCATTGGCTCAGCGAAGCTTGCGCCTAGAGAACCAGATAGTTCCTCAGTCGCTAGGTATGACGAGTCTACAGCTTGTCCCACTCGTTCAATGGCAGCCGCCAAAGATGGTGATGGTTCTGATAGCGAAAAGCCATTGAATCTTGCGCCAAGCTCTGCTAAATCCGATGACAGGGATGTTAAGTGTTGAAGCGTTCTCCGGTTGACTTTCTCGATGGGTCCTGTGAGAAGCAGTTCCAACTCCTTTGTGCCAGCTTCGAAGTTGATAAAGTATGGATCAAGTTCTTGCTCGCTCAAATGTTGAGAGTCTGGGGGGAAGCGGCCAAATACTTGGATGCCTGGTATGGTATGCGCAGCTGTTGACGGACTAGCAGCGTATTCGGAAGGTTGATTCGGCATGCCTTGAGCATTCGTCGAAGAGGATGAAGCTGCCTTCAACTTCGCCGAGGTAGCTGGGACAGGAAGGAATGCGTGAGCAGGTGAGGGGTTGGCGGGGTCGAGTGGTGGGGCTTTCATATTGGATTTGGGGATGGATGCAATAGGGTGAGAATGTAAGACCTCGTTCTGATTAATGTCAGTATTTATTATATTTCGTCCAACGTAGAGAACAAACCCAGCTTGAATTTGGATCAAGGAATCTCCACCAAACCCCATCGTTCCGGACTTCATCCATGCGCCTACATCTGTTCAAGAATACTGCCAACATGCGCTTCCGTAGGTCGATTATCTGCTGGTCTTGCTTCGCCTTTGTTGGGTTCGCAGCATAGTCTGCCATAGTATGCTTCTCTGGGATTGGCGGCATAATCAGAGTCGGATGTAAACGTGAGAGGGCATCTCGGAGGGATGCGAATTCCGAATATCTTCTTCTGACTTCCAGATCCTATCCAGTGTCAGCAGAGCTCCCGCTGGCTTTCTGTTATCCGTACCCCAGTTCGAATAGTATAGACAATGTATTTTCCACCACTTTCCAAGCTCTTGCCAGCATCCACAATCAGAATCGGAAGGTCGGGGTTCTCGTATAGGATCTGCTCAATTCGACTGTCATAACCGCCCTTCTTGCGCTTCGGAGCCCCTTGCATAGATCCTCCATACTCATCATCGCTACCTGCGTCGCTGGTATCGTACTGTTGAGCTCGAGTGTCTGTCTCAGTATCGTGGGCGTCGCTGGTAGTGGAAGGAGTGCGTGGTCCTCCATAGCCATGTTCTACAATATGCCAGTCCTGGTCAGCTTCTTGCTCATCGTCCAAGCAAATTGACTTCATCATCTTCGAAATCTGACGAGAGAAAGAGAAGAGAAGAACTCACGAGAGCCTGGCGAGCTGGGGTTTGCTGCTGAAGAGGTGGAATCACGTCGCTCGAAGCTTGTCCCATAAGGGTTGTTGTCCTCGTCGTTCCACATCATGCACGATATCGCTCCTACTGGAGCTTACCGAACAAACAATCACTGCGCTGAGCTGTTGTCGTGAATGTTGTTTGGAGTGATGTGGAGGACTCGAACGTGCAGATGGCGCGGCTCGAATGAAGGCATTCCCAGGCGCCTGATGACGATGGTGGGCACGGACCAATTCTGGACCCCAAAACTCCACCTGCCCTGAGCCCTGAAGTTCAACCTTCACTTCACGTCTCCGAACACCTGAATAAATTCACATGTCACTGGAATAATGTATTACAATTCATCCTGTCTACTATTGATGTATGCAGGATTCTCTGCTAAACTGGACGCAAATCTAGATGATGTTTGCTTTCCTCCTACCGTCTAGCTTGTCTTGCACTGTCCTGAGACAAGGAGTGTTGACATAAATGCTGTCTTGCTTCTCAACTAGACTTTGTCTTGATCATGCAAGTTTCATCCTTCCATATGATCTTTGTCATGTTTGTCTCTTTTGCTTAGTTTCTTTTACGCGTGTTCAAGAACTGCTCGCACAGCTAAGCAGGATTGTTGTTGTCACAGAGGAAAGTAGCTGGAAGGTCAAGGACAGTCACATATTACTTCACATGGCGCTCACGGGTTTGTCAAGCAGACGCACGCTGAAGTTGTTCAGAGTATACTATTGTTGATTCTTAACTACTCTATCATACAAAGGTCGCAAATGTCAAAGTCTTGCACACACTGCATGCCTATGCAAATCAGAGCCCAGTATCCACCAAATGAAGTGCTGCGTATTTTGGGGTCCGTAAAGCAGCTTAGGATCTTCCACTTCGCTTCGATCGTAAATTGTGCGTGCTTGGAGTATGGACTCGGAGACGAGGGTCATCCAGGAAGTTAAACTCTGAATCTTGTTCGGCGTGCGCTGCAGTCCCCTCTTCTCATCATCCTTTGCCCAAAATGCTTTCAATTTGGCTTCCAATACTGCTGTGTCTTCATATGCCCATTTGCCACTACTCAAGGCTCTTTTGAATTGCGATGCAAGAGTGTATGGTGCCACTGTTCCATCGGCTCGAATTCTTCGTGTGACTTTCTTCAGCGTGATTGTCTCAAGATTGCGGAATCGAGTGATCAGGAAGCTGAGCAGGCCCTCGTCATCTGGAATCACTTGGGCGAAGGACAGGAAGCGCAATTTGTTTTCGGTATCATTTCGTTCCTCGCTAAAGTCTGGGTCAGGAGTATGGTCGTTCATGAAGGCCCAATTGTCGAACCAGGGGTCGGTGCTCCAACTTGGATTATTGAACTTTCTACCGCGGAATACTTGAAGACTTGAAGGTGAATCGCATCTCTCGAATAGTCGATATATATGGGCTTTCCGTCGCTTTCCTTGCTGAGGGCGAGCGTGAAGCGCTTCAGACCAAAAGCTCGAGACGCCTTGTTGACCTGAAGGATGGTTGGAAGATTTGGCGAACCAAGGGGTTCCGGTCGGGAACTCTTGCCCGAGCCTTTTTTTTGGATATACCAGTGACCTTCGTCCCGTCGTTCTCCATCCGGAATCTAGCAATCGACGCCACGATTGCGGACATTCTTTATAAGACTCGGCCTGGGAGACCTGTGTTCCAATTGCCACCCCAAGAGCACTTGACTGCGAGGACCGGGAAGCAGACTTTAAACCAGCAGCCTTCGATTTCGAAACTGTAAAGAGCTCTCTCTGAAGCTTCTCTTTCTCTTGATCTGGAACTTGTCCTGGGAGGATCGCACGCCGTGGCCAAGGTAGTCATCATTTTCCTCATCCTCATCTCCATTACCCTCGTTTTCGCCTGGGTATGGCTTGATATCTCCGTAAATACGAGACTTCAGCTTAGTCTTGAAAGTGGTCAAGCGGCCTTTGTTGCCTCCGACCCTGCAGAGAGGGTCAGCGATACAGGCTGGTAAACTCAACAAACAGAAGTGAGGAGAGTTTTCTAGGACACAAAAGAGTTCAGTACGTACAGATCATCAATCTCAATTATAATGGAAGCTTTAGAAAGAGCGTGAACTTCTCCAACCGATCACCAGGACCGGTCAGAGGAAGGGGAGTGACAGTCGGGGATCGAGGCTCGATATGCGAGATAACGAGAATGCTGTATTTGTCTCCATCCAAATACATGTTAGCCAATGTGGCCTGTCTGGAGGTCATGACTGCTCCTCCCTGAACCTGTAGCAGCTTGTGTTAGTACTGGAGCGCATACCTTGGAAATAGTGCTGGGTGAAGGAAGACGTGGGGCTTACCATCATGTTGCTTCTTGAGTTTGAGAAGTGTTAAAGTCTCGAAAGGATCTAGGTATCTTAGTACAGGATAGAAAGAGGGGCTGGTAGATCTGCAAGCCAACTCGAAGGTTTGTGTGTGGAATCAAATTCGAGGGCCAGAGCTGGTGCAAATCTCGAATCTTGTACAGCCCTCGCCCAGGACAGAACCCACTAGTGCGACGAGATTGAGTGACTCCGGTGAGTCACGCCGTTTTCGTAGTAGGTCAAGTTTGACATATTGTAATGTTTATTGATATAGGAAAATCACTTAGTTGCATGTGTGTTCTCACCGGTTCCGCTTTTGGGAACCCTGGGCGCACAGCCTTTATACTTGCGAAAATTCACGTCCGTATCATTCACAGCATCACAAGACGATTGAGAACAGCATTTGACGCATTCATTGCTTTATTCGCCTTCATGATTGCTTTCTTAGAGAAACAAGTCAGGTTGAGACTTGTGCAAACAACCCAAAGCCTACGTCAATCAAGCTTGAATGATGACCATAGGATGAGCGCCTCAAACGATCACAACGCAGAGATTCCCCAGCCTCAACGATCCTTGTGCTCGCCTTAAACATTATCAATTCCCCTGTGCAGCAGAAGTCCTGGTTTCAGCTACATCAACCTTGACGAGAGACGTAGTTGATAGCTGTTTAGAAGTCAACAAATACTGCACTCTAGAACTGTAGAATGAAACGTACCATTTCCATCCCTCAGCAAAGCACTTCTAGGAATCTTGAAATACAAGAACTGCGGAACAGAAGTCGGCTTAGAATCCTGACCACGCTCCTCGTCATCACCTCTCCACCACTCCTTCAATGTCTCCTCAGCCGGTCCAGAGTCATAACCAAGAAAGACCTGAGTGAAGAGATTCTGGCTAGAGTACTTCTTCTTCGGCTTGATCAAGAGTCTCTCGAGATTACGGAAACGTGCAAGTCCTTGCATGGTCGTGTACTCCAGGCTATCGTCGATCACCAAGAAGCGCAGGTTCTGTTCGATCTCGTTTCCTTGACTTGGAAATCTCTGATATAACGAAGATGTGAAGAGGTGATTGGTACCTTCGGGGTTTTCGATACCGCACAGAACGAGGAGATCCCAATCATCTTGAATATACAGGGCGTCGACAGCGAAGTTGAAGTAGATTGGCTTGCCAGCACGCTGAGGTCCCAAGATGAGACTGTAGTGCTGCAACGCGACCTTACGACTTTCCTTATTGACGCGGAGAAGCGATGGGATCTTTCTTGGGTGGAGCCTCTTGGCTTGGGCAGCGTCGGACTTGATAGTGTTGACTTTCTCCTGGAGGGCTTTGAAAGCTTCGTCCCAGTGGCTTGCAGTCTCCAAGCTGCGCATTTCTTCTCGAGTCACTGCAATATGTCAGTACCGCCGACTCAAGACTCATGGGCAGACCTCGTTCCATGCTAAGACATTGATCGTGGGGGCTTCTGGGCCAGGATCCCAGAGTTTGGAAAATAGTAGGCAAGAAAAGGTACATACATTCAGCAAACTCTCCCTTGTCAGCCCAGTACGCACCTGTATCTGCCAACTGCTTTGGAACGTCCCTATCCTTCTGCGTTGGGATTCCAGCTCTCGACCATCTCTTCTCCGGGTTTGACTGGTAAGGATTGAGGCCGTCGCTCTCGCTAGATAAGACCTTCTTGCCACCAAGCTTGACAATTCGTCCTTCAACCATCGCGTATCCCCAGATCTTGTCACGCAGCTCGAATGGCAAATCTGCGAAGGTGAATTCGAGGGGTGTTTGAACATGAGCAGTCCAGGGAAACTCAGGAGTCAGGTGGAATCGAGGGGTAATGCTCTTGACGACGAGAAGTCTGGCATTTCCTACTGTGTTTCTCTCGTTCTTATGGCGGAAGAAGATTTTCTGGTCGCGATTCTCACCATTCTAGATAGTTATCAGCGTCAACAACCCGATCTGTGGCAAGCAGACATACCTTGGTTTGTCGCTCGGAGAGATCGATGATGATCTTGTCGAGTGCCTTGTCAGTAACCGGCCGATCAACCTGTTCCTTGATTTTAGCCATGGCTGAAAGGAAGCACTGTGCTGCTTCCCTCGAAGTTCTCGGCGGTCTTGATTCGAGGGAGAAGTTTCGTGAGGTCGCGTCTCGAGCTTTGGGTTATCAACAACCTCGCTTAGACTAGCGTGACATGGATGTTTGTTTAGGTTAGGATCAAAACACACGCAGACATGGCTGTGCTTTCGTTACGATGGGTGATCAGGTCTGGTATGGCCTTTCGTTTAAATTCTCAGTGGCATTTGCATCTATTTCTGTAGCGAACCTGGGTCTTTGTGATATGCTCAGAGTCCAGCCTAGTAGATGCTCTTCGTGGCTCAGTGAGCTCAAGAAAACATTTCGGATGTGCAAAAAGGGGCTTCTCTGTTGACAAAGCATAAAATTTCCTTTTTTTTATAGCGCTCTATCGCATGTTTGTATGAAGTTGCCGACACCGTCAACCTCTAGGTAACTTGGATTTCCGGCCGGTCTCAGATTGGCATGGCCAGGACCCCAAGTTAAAGTCCCCCCTAAGGTGAATTTATTGCTATAAACAACACGCTCTAGTTCCAGCTTCCAGCCTTGACGCGATCCGTGGTGGTTGACCCTCCTTCAGAACTCTTTCCAATCCTGGCTCTAGTTGAACTACGTCCACATTTTTCAGTACCAGTTAGGGGAAAACGCGAGCATACCGGGAACGGAAGTACATGATCAAACCTCGGAATCGTAGTTCGAACGCGGCAGATCCATGCTGCCGACCAGCCTCCCACCAAAGTCTCTTCAGCTGTCGATCCAGTGGCTTAGGATTTACAACAGATCTTCCAATGCATCCAAGAAAATTCACTTTCTGCAGCAGTGTGACCTCTTTCAAGCTTCGAAATCTGGCCAATAGATGATTCGTGGTAGGAGTCAATGAGTCATACATCTTCAAGTATCTTCCTTTCTCCTCCACTATGGTAATAATTGCTGACCTTGGCTCGAATGTCAGCAGACTCTTATTTCGGGCCAGGCATCGTGTTGGGGTTGTAGGGATCATTGATGCTGCAGTACCATCAGCGCTGACTTGGAGCTGAAGTAGAACCAGTCCCGACTGAAATTGACGCATATGCAATCCCTATGGGAGAAGTTGGGTCCGGTGAAGGTCAGTGGGAAGTGCTTGAGTGCTGCCGATCTCGCTTCCTTGCATATGTGAAGGAGAGTGGGAGCTCGTTCAAGCATGCCCCTGAGCTGAGAGGAAGGGAATTGGCTATTAATTTACTGAAAAGAGGAAATCCGGAAGAGGAAAGTTGTGGGATTTCAGTCGAACTAGCCGGTTTGGGGATCTCGCAAGAGGAGGATGCGACATGGCTGTATAGAATTGCTTCGCCAGATGTATTGAATGAGTCGGATGAGGGAGGTGTTTTGATTGTGGCTTCGAGAATGGATATGCATGGTTACTGGGGTTTTCGAAATTTTGAGCGGGACATGATGACTCTGGACGAAGTTTGGACAGGTAATAGAGACGTGGGGAAGCTCGTTTCTTCCGAGTGTTTGGGTCGAAGAGAAGAACGATTCCGGATAATGATATTATCTAAGACTTTGCGTCCAATTTAGATCACAAAGAACAACGCCAAATAACTCGTAAAAATGGGCTTGCAAAGTGAATGCAAGAAATGACAAAACTTAGGGGCCAATCTGTCACCATTCATCATCCTGATTCTTGTTGTTCTTCGGGGGTCATGCAGCAGATAGGCAGCGCATCGAACGCATTACATAGTTCAGACTCAATTCCTGTCACAAATTCCAAGGATATATGAATCATCCAAGTTCTTTTCCACTGCCTTCTAGGTGAAACATCACAACGCAACAGGAGGTCCACCATCAGACAATCCACCCCTCCTTCCCCTCGACCCCTCTGTCTCACTCCTCGAAGCCCGTCTACTACCTAGCGCTTCCCTCCTCAGCCTCCCAAAAGCATCATCCCGTACCGCCGTCCCCACATTCGAAGGATCCCTTGACCTCCCAATATTTCCTTCTTCAGCTCTGACACTGCCTCTCTGCTGTGCCTGTTCTTGAGCTGCTCGCATATCCGCCATGGCGACCGGAGCATGGTGGTGATGCTCCTGCTGCATCATACCCGCTTGCTCGGGATGCTGATGCTGGTGTACGTGCTGCTGATATATTGGAGGTTGTTGATGTATATGTCCCGGCATTTGTGGCATCTGCATATTTCCCAGTCCGGCTTGTGCTTGAGGAAATGCCATCGGATTTATATTTGGATTTCGGAGGAAAGGATACCCAGCCATCAATGGCGACCGAGCAAACCTTCCCCTCCTTCCAGGAGATCTTGGAAACATGCCAGTGTTATGCGGCTGTGGCATGTTCTCCGGAGCTCTTTCCATGTATCTGGGAGGAGGAGCGAGAGGACTTCTCGCCAGCGGGTCTCGAGCTTGTGGACTTTCGTGCATTGAATGTCCACGATGAAGTCTGCCGTCTCGGCTGCTACCAATTCCTAAGCCATCATATACTCTGCGTCTTCTTGAATGTGTATCGAAGTCTCGGAAGTGATCGCGGGACCATGGAGCGAGGGGAGAGCTGGGATGGGAATGTGATGATGTGTTGTCTCGGGTTCGGTTGTGGCGGTCTTGAGATGATTTCGATTGCTTGATGAAGAGGAAAAGAAGGACGATGCAGCCGATGATTGAGATGCCGCAGAGTACTCCAAGACCAATGACTGCGTCTGAGAGTTTCGTCACTGTACAATTTGGGACGGCTTCGGCACCAGCAGCTCCGGCCGTAGAAGATGTCGTGGTTGTTGGAGGAGGAGTCGTTGATCTTGTGCAGTCTTGGTCTTCATATTCATTGCCTGATCTGAGATCGAGATGAATATGTCCTATAGACAATGTAGTAAGGGACGGAATTTGTATTGAAGCAGACGAAATCTCGCTGTACTTTGCTGTGAGTGCAGTTGGTTGTGGTACTAAACGCATTGTTCTATCACCCTCATACGTCAGCTTTATTCCAGCAATCATTCTGGGTCGAGAGTCGAGGTGACTTTATAAAAGGCAATCAAAAAGTACTTTGGTGACACGGTGACAGCCTTATCGCCATCTGGCTGCTGGCAATTTTCAGTGTAACTGTCGAAGCTTGCAAACTTTCAGACTTTGCCACTAGACGGCAACCTGGTGGGAGTTGGAAACAACTGAGCACTTTATGCCCGTGCCGTCTCGAAGACAAAGTAGGATTCGGACCAAAATTTAAGTATGCTAGAGATTCAGCCTTCCCAATCAGAATCCACCTCAAACTGGTTCCCATATGAGGCTGTACTCGTCAAGTGACGGATGGTTGACAGAAACTGCTACACCCCGCCAAGTATCAACGACATGCACAGTGCCACCGCACCAAGTCATCCAAGCCAACTCAACGGTAACTTGGTCACAGGACTTATACTTGAAGAATTTACAAAATACACGTGCTTCAAGATGCTATACTACAAAATTCGATAGACCAAGAAGCCTTTTCAGAAAACCAGAGAACTGGTTCGGGTCATGAATACCATGAAACCCATCCTCAGTGGACTGTAGATGGCGGTGTAGGAGGCATGTAGCCTGCACCTCCAGAGCCTCCTCTCATGTCAGACTGGTGATGAAGAGGGAAAGTTCTCGCACTTCTTAGCTTCGGTAATTCCGGCTTAGAGCTCTCGTACGGCTTCAAGATTTCTCCCGCATTTTCATCAGCCGTTTCAGTAGAATGCACGATAAGCTCCTCATCGTCTGCTCCATCATATCCTCTAGCTCTCCTATCAGACCTATCTCTAGTAGATTTCTTGCGTCTAAGCGGCGGAGAAGGACTTAGTGATGTTTGACCACTCCCTGCCTCCGGTGTGATGCTGTTGAATGCTTCTCGCATGTTGCCGACGTAGTGAGCGGAACTCTCCCGATATCTATCCTTGTTTCTATTCTTGCTTCTGTGTCGATCTTTGCGATGAGGGGGCGATGGAGAGCAGTGTGGTTTTGTGGAGCGACACGCGCGATGTGCAGATTTGGAGCGTGGTGAGTGCTGATGCAGATGACGTGGAAAGTCTTCAGGGATTTGTGGTGGTGTTTGTCGAATGCGTCCTCTGCCATTCTGAGAATACGGTTATTAGTACACTTAAGTTTCCTGGGATACAAAGATGCTGAGGAGATTTCCAAGAAAGGTTTCACTTACCCCTTCACTTTGCTCTTCTTCCGCTTGTCCTCTGAATTGTATTGGTCCCATCCTCCCTTCAGCTCACCGATTGTTGACATGAGCCCGAGCACGCGAGGCACGAAAGGAAGTATCTTCTTCAGCACATTTCCAACTCCACTTTCGGAGTCTCGTCTCTTCTTCTGGACCTTCTTATCATTGAATCAATGACGGCATGGTGGTGATACACTAACAATTGTCAGTTGTCAAATGCTTCAATTTAAGGCTGGGAGTTGAGCATATATCAAATAAGGGATTGTCTACCTTCTTGGTCTACGCTTGTCTCCATCCGGCTCGGAGCTTCGTCGCCGAAGATTACTGTCTCCCCTAACATCGAAATCCTCTTCGTCTCTGGCTGCGTAACTGTTCCTTCGACTTCTCCTATCGCTCCGCCTATCATCAAATTCCTCTTCTCGTCCACGATGACTTCTGTTTCTTCGCCTATCATTTTCATATCTCTCCTCCTTCTGATGATCTTTCCGTCTCTCACTTCTCTCTCTCATCTCAATCCTGGTTTCAGAATCCATTCGCTCTCTTCTCGACCCACGACTATCCCTCAACGACTCTCCCCTTGAGACTCTCACCCCGCCACTCCTACTTTCTCTTCTGCTTCTGACTGCATTTCCAACTCCAGCTCCGACGGCAGCAGCAGCAGCAGGCACCGCAAAGTCCCTGACCCGAGTCTCATATGTCCCATCCGCATCTTCTCTCACAGGACCATCAGGCATAGAGACCGGCCTCACAAACTCCCTCGGACTAGGCTGTCTCACCACTCTATAAGCAGGCGGATCCTTCACCCCTCCATTCTTCGCCGTAGACCCAGGCACGACTCTGACCCCCCCGCTTCCTCTCACCGGCGCCAGCGGACTCGGACTCAAACTCTCATTCCTAGCACCCTGACTCCTACTCCTCGTCTGCGACATACTAGTCCTAACCGCAATCTTCAGTGGCGGTCTCCCCTCACCTCCTTCCTCGTCGCCTGGTCTGCCTCTTCGGATTCGGATCTTCTTGATGCGTGGACGCCAGAAGAGAAGCCACCAGAGGAAGAGTAGGAGGAGGAGAGTGCCAAGGCCGATGGCGAGACCGATGCCGACTTGTTTGCTGAGCGGCCAGCAGGTCCACTTCCAGGAGGGACAGGTGACTACTTGAGGAATGGAGGTGGATCTGTTTGTTGCTTGAGGTGGAGGAGTTTGATTCAGCGTTCGTGTAGCGACTGGTGAGCCGGAAGGGTTGACAGCGATGCCCACAACGTTTGTGAGGACTAGCACTGGCAGGGGAGAGGGTGTGAAAGTACTGCTTGGATTTTCGACAGCTGAGAAGGTCGTGTATTGGACTGCTTCAGTAGCTGGTGGTGGATATAGAATTGTAAATGAAGCTTGGATTGTAGACAGTGAGATCATGGTCGTTATGAAGGTCGTGGCCGTTGCGCCGTAGGACGTAATGGCGGGAGAAGCTGAAGTTGCCATATTTTATATCTTTCTGCTCAATCTGCCAAGTTCTTAGACATACGACTCGAGAAAACGGGGATGATGATTGGACAATGGTGGAAGACGTCATCTATGACAGTGTATCGTATGCTCCTGGTATAAGCCGCATATGTGTGCGTGGTTGTGCAGGTTTCCAGCCTTGATCGAGGGGATCGTGGTACGAGAACGGTCGAGATCGTGAGGTGAGCTTGCTTCAAGACTTCGTTTGCGTCATGCAGCTTTTGCGTGTCGATATGCGAGATTCCGTTCCAGCAAGCGTGGTGGCGAGTGAATGTGTGTAACGAGGCTGGTAGAAGCAAGGCAAAGTAGGAGCAAAACTTATGACTAGGATCTGATCGCGGCTGTAATAGAGCAGAGCAAGGCCGAACGGCTTAGTTGCAAATGTGGGTGTTTGTACAGAGCGTGTTGGCGGCGTGGTGATGAGTTGGAAAGAGCCGGGAGGGAGCTTGCAGCGTAGGACAGAGGGACACATGGAGTCACCTGGCAAGTTGAGCAAGGCCGGGCTGTCACCCAAAGCACGATTTCAAGAGATTGAAGCAAAGGGTGAAGGACTTCACTTCTGGTCATGTTTGATGCATAGTGGGCAGATTACAAGGAACCGGAAGTCGATAGCGAGGTATTGAAGTATGCATCTGCTGATACAAAAAGACACGCTCTAATCCTCCTTCTATGACATGTATGAAAAAGTCTGGTATACCGCATCAATCCTCCATTTGTGCAGACCTTGTGTATGTATGGAAACGAAAATGTAAATGGAGTCGAGCAGAAAAAGACGCAGAAAGACGAACGTGGCGATGCTAATGCGAGTCCAAGATCAATCCTCCAAGAACCCAGCAGAAACTCCATCCTCAGACCGTAGACTCGGTGCTCGCCACACTGAAAATTGTCTTATGAGGTTTCGCCTGCTTATGACGCTCGCAGCAATCCATGTAGTCGGTGACATCGGAGACTGCAGATGGAGGACCATGGTTGACTTTGCAGTTGGGGCAGATTTCAGCAGCCTCCTGAAGAGCCTTCTGCTTCTCAGCTTTGCGAGCAGCTTCCTGCTTCGCAGCTCGTTTTGCGGCGCGCTGTTGGGCTCGTTCGGCGGCAGCAGCAGCTTGGGCTTCGTAGGCATCTTGGTTATTGGCCCTAGAGACGAGGGAGATGTTAGACGGTGTTGGCTGAGGTTGGACCGCTGTGTGAGGAGCCGATCCAGAGGGATAGGCAGTTGTTGGGGCCGCACATGTACTCAGCCTGGAGATCGAGTTAGCTTTATTTGCGGGGAGTGGCGAGGGGAGGATCTCTACGTACAAATTTCAAGACGAGGATCTTCCCAAAGAAAACCCACGAGATGACGAAGAAAAATAGGACGAGCAGAACGATCAAGATCGTTGTCTGGGATTGCATCGTTGCGGAAAGTATCTTCTATTTGGTCACAAAGCTTGTAACATGGAAGGTAGATCGAGGTATCTTACAGTATTCTCGAATGGCGATGGCAGAAAGCGACAAAGGGCTTTGTGTGCAAAGCGTGAATAATCGCGTTGTTGACTTGGTCGCAAATTGTGTTCCACTAGTCAACATCTCGCGTAATGACAGGGGTATGCAAGATCGAGAAGACCCTAGGCAGCGCCACAAAATTGAATCCAGCTCGGAGATGTTGATGTGTGAATCCCAAATCGTCCGTCAAGTTATAGATAATCACCCTTACGAGCTTGTGTCATTCGACAGGGGGAACATCAGATCGTTCACATCTGTTTGCCCCAATTTGTCGACCCGTTGGTGAAGAATTTCGAATCTCTGACGTACATCCGGACGCTGAGACTGTCTGGACATAAGGGTTTGGATCAATATGGGATGAAATTCGTTCATGAGGCACCGCCCTACAAGCTCCTCGATTCCGTAGACGATGGAATCGTATTGATTGAGCAGATCGGTACCCGTTGAGCTCCAGCCTGCAAGATGTCGGTCGATAGCAGGTAAGAAATGCTCCTCCAAGTAGTCCATTACAGCATTGGTGGAATGAATAGCTCGCATCGACACGGCAAAAACCTCTGGCTTCGTAGTCCAGCCTAAGGCGCCTTCCTTCGTGGTTGCTGATTTCTTCAAAGTAGTGACAGCTTCCTGAATCCAGGCGACTAATTCTCTGATGACGGGATGCCAAGGACTCCCAGGAGAGTGGATTTCAAAAGTTGTGGCGCGAAGCTTGCCAAAGATGCTTGCCCAGATCTTGGCATCTGCAATTTCGTCCAGCCACAGATTTTGCTTCTCTTGTGCGAAGAGCTGCTTGTCGACCGGATTAGCTTCGAAGTATTGATCCTGGACAGACAACAGGGCAAGTGAATCATTGATGCCCAAGTCGAGACTGCTGGTAGGTGTTCCTGTCATCTTAGCGCACACGTATTTGATGAATGTCTGCGAGTCGATGAACAGTTCGAGGAGATGCTCGGCGAAAGCCGAGGTGGCAGCTTGAGGAACTAATTGTGTGTTCAAAATGATGGATATCGATTCCGATGCGAGCCTTCGAATATCGTGATCATCGTCATTCAAGATACTGTACAGTGCGAATAATGAGGGAATCAAAAGTTCGCACTTCGGAATACCGTGTACAGCTTTGACGAGTCGGACGTAGAAATTAGATAGGGCTTGCGCCGCTGCAAATCGGGTATCAAAATCCTAAGTGATTGATTAGCAACGTCCACCGAAAAGGCGTCAAAGACTTACTACTTCATTCTTCCCGTGCAAGATGCATTCGATAGACCAAGACTGGAAATCTCGTGTAAGCACAAGAGCTTGACCGAAAGCTCTTCTTGTGTTAGCCATTCTATGAAGAATTTTGAGAAGGGCAACCCAGCCATTCACATGGAGTCGCGCAGTTGTTAGTGCGGGACTGCTTGCTGGGAACGGCTTGTCAGTAGATCGGAGGACTGTATCTATGACATTCTTGTAATTGCCAAAGCTGTAACGCGAGAAATTAAACCCGCTGTCAAGAACGAGACAGAGTCCTTGTAAAGCAGCAACATGGATGTCAAGTGAAACAAATCCAAGTGCTGATTCGTAAACTTGACATAGCTGCAGCAGTGTGCTTCCGTCATCGCCCATTCGAAAGTTACCTGGAAGTGCCTCTAGAAAGGCAACCGCGGCAATCGAAGACACAGAAGCAGCTTTCATTAGATATGAGAGGAGACTGTGGAGGTCGTTCTTCATCACCAAGGAGGAAAGGTCATTCTGCGCAATGAGCCTGCAAAGAACGGGATGTCTGGCAATTTCGAATGTACTGGCGGTGTACTGGAAATCAGCCTGCAAGTCGATAGCTTGAAGATCTAAGAATCCAGCATTTTCGCGAAGCACTTGGTGCAGCTTTGGCAGGTAAGTCGCGCGGGAACAGAATCTCCGGGTGAGTTGTTCTCTAATCTCTCCGTAAAGTATGAGGATCTCGGTGTTTTTGAATCGTTCTAGATCTTTGCGCCAGAGTGTGTTGAGAGTGGGTATAACGGTCAGCAGTTTACCTTCGTTTTGTTAGCATTGGTCACTGCTGACTTGCCCAAGTCCAACGACTGATCAAGCTAATTCTTCATAGGGAGAGGCAGAGACTCACCGAGTTCGTTGTCTGCTGAAGCATCGAGTCTCTGGCTTAGTATACCACGAACAACCAGCAGTTGCCCATGGCGATCATTCGAGCAGCTGGCTCCTGATTCTAAGAGATCAAGCACTGCTTTGACAAAGTCTCCCCCAGTCATAAAAGAACATATACAGTCAGCCGCAATCCGCCGCACTTGCCAGTTTTTGTTTCCCAGTTGCTGGAGAACCAGCGATTCGATGGACTGGCGTTGAGCTGGTGGAGGTCCGGCACGTCTGAGCACATCCATTGCGGGAAATAATGCGTCATCCGTGCCCATCTCCAAGAGATGAGTGATAAGATCAGTCAGAGCTGGGAGTTGATTGTAATTGATCATAGTAGATTTACCATCCCAACCCTTTTCCACCTCATCTTTCCCAGTATTCGTGCCGAAAATATGATCGAAAAGGCTTCTGATGAGCAGTAGACCGCAGTTCCGAATGGGGTATCTGAAGTGAATAATCAGCATACTGTCAGGATATCTAAGCACGATCAAGGATGCTTACATCCTACTTTGAAAGCTGTCTCCGCCAAGATTGAAGAGCTCTCCGATGAACTCCGCCATTTGGTTGCCAAAACCAGAGCTTTTGACAGTTTCCTTCAACGAATTGAGTGCGTGGACCTGGGGATATCTCGTCTCATCCGTTGCGCTCGGAGCTACTGGTATCCGTGCGATGGCGATGAGAGCTTCAACAACGTCCTTCAGGGATGGGCTTGGGGCTCTGGCAGAGAGGATACTAGTGATGGCCGCAGGAATGCCGGCAGACCGGCGAGTAGTAGATTCCTGATGCATGATGCATTCGATTATGGCCTTGAAACATTAGCAGTTGCGTAGACAAAACGGAAGAGAGGATCAGACATACCTCAAGCCATTTGACCAGGAATTGACTGGATGTGGCGTCCATCTTGGGATCAACGCAAGCTTGGCAGCAAGCTGCGAATGTTGAAGTGACTGTAGAAAAGGCACCTCGATGGCGTAAAGTTGTTAGTTGTTCGAAGGAAAGATTCGCAATATGCTCAAATGTTGCGGTTGAAAGAATGGGCTTGTGTTCTGGGGTTGAGAGCTTGAGCTTAATTGTGTTGACAAGGGACCTCATCAGGTTACTGTCCGGGGCCGGCAAGGTTAGCATTAACAACCCCCTATGGGAAACGGGCACTAGGAAAGTCGGGCACAACTAAGCACCTACCTGGACTCATGGATAGCTCTAAAGCTATAGCTCAGTACATCCTTTGTGTCTACTTCTTCAACTTCATCTAGGTCCTCCGGCAGGTAGCCCTCTGGCGAATCGTTGCAAAGAATGTCCTTTACCGCTTGCCATACACGAGAACAACAAGTTGCCATACGCTTTTGCAGATCTTCTAATTCTCTGTGGCTGTCCAAATCTGCGGCGGCGTTGACTTCGAAGTCCTTGGTATGATTGATAGCATCCCAGACAAAGCTAGACAAAGCAGGTTAGTCGTATTCCTTGCTTTTTGTACACACGCCCATAGACTTACGTTAAGGCAGCAAAGTTTCCATGCACAGGAGCTTCGAATACAGCCTGTCCAAGGCTATGCTCAGCAACTTGAATTTTTCTTTCAAGATCGCCTACAAGTTGGGAGATGAGAGCCAAAAGACTCTGAGGTGATGTTTGGAGACCATACAAGAGCTCATATGACCGTGCTACACCATCTGCGTGGTCAGCCCGACCGGTCTGCTTCGAAAGATCCTCAGCGCGATAAATGAAGTCGATCAACAGCCCAAGCGGGACTCTGTTGCACTGGGAGGTTTCCTCAACGGTAGGATTAAGGTCAGAGCTTGCAATGTCCTGTGAGACCTTGTCTGCCGTTGTTAAAGAGGGGCTTCGTTCAACCTCGAAGGCACTTGGAGACGCAAGCTTGAGAACGGATGTTGCCCCACTTCTCACATCCTCAAAAGGATCCATGAGAAGATCCATGAGAAGTCTCATGGAAGCGCAAGTGAAGAATTCAACATTGTATGGCCATACAGTATTATTTCCAGATGATTTCCAAGGCTGAGACCCGTGGCTCTGCTTAAGGATTCCACTTCTCAGGAATAAGGAGATTGCTTTCAATGAAGTGATGTGGCGTTGATAGGATGCTGTTGGGATCAATTCGAGGAGAAGAAACTCGAGATACCATGTGACAAAGTCATTATGGCTCTGGGAAATTTGTTTGATAGCATCCAGTCGCTTCTGCCCCTCTTCTTGTTGGGCTGTTTGCAGTTCTTGTTTTCCATGAAGCTGGATGCTAAGCGAGTCGATTTCCTTGGCGAGAAGCGAAGTAGCTCCTCTCAACCTCTCCACCATGTGTTTGGTGCTACTCAAGATCTCGTTTCTGAACTTGGCATCGGTATCGCAATACAAGACATACATATTTTGTCTGAGAACACCCAATGCTGTCTCAGTGAAAGGGCGAATAGTGGATGAAGAAGAAACCAGTACCGAGAACGCCAACGATCTGACAGTATCGGATTCGTGCGTCAGAAGACGACCGATTGAGTCTTCTTCAAGGATGACAGCACCAGAAGGCTTCTTGCTGACTTTTGAAAACTCGATGGTATCTACAGAACGATTAGTAGTGTTTCAAAGGTGTGGCCTGTGCATTTTACTCACCTGGCTCTTCAACCAAGCCCGCCTTCTTCCCTGTCTCCATTGCAGAGAGCTGAAGCAGCGATTGAGCGTCCATTTCCTGGCTCTGTGTCCCAACCATCGAACTCTGGTTACTCAAATCTCCCAGAAAAGACAGCGAGCCTACTCTGTCCAATTTGAATAGAGGTGGGAACAGGTAGTTCTTAACATTCTCCAAAGCCTCGGGGTTTCTGCTGAGACCCCGTCGGATCCAGCGCTGCCATGAAGCAGTACTGTTAGCCGAGGAATTCGAGGGTCTAGATATGGTCCGTAAGTCCCGGAATACAGTAACAAGAAACTTGCCTGCAGCTGGCGAAATGTCGGCATAAGTCATCCAGTCAAACATTTCGGAAAAGAAAGAATCCCACGGCGATGCCTCTGCGTCATCAATGTCATGTACTTTCTCTGTAGATGTCTCTTGCAAATGTATAGCAGAGAATTCTGTCTGGGTATCAACGACATCAGAGGACGAGGTTCCGTGATCATGTCTCCTCTGATATGCATCCAGGAGATCTTTGGCTGCAATTGTGCTTTTTCCCATGAGGCTTTCTAGAGACTTGAAGGCGGGCTTTACCAATGGCTGGGCAGCTTGATGAGTTACGATAGCCATGTCCCTCTCCACAATTGCTTTCTTGATTGCGACTTTTGTTTCTTCCAAGGGATTCTTCGCAATCATCGTAGAGATCAGCTCCATCACTTGTCTCATGGACCGAGCTTGATTTTTCTCGTTCCACTCAATGTAAAAGCTGAACAAGTCCAGACACGGCTTCTCTGCAAAGATCGTGTCTTTGACAAGAGATGACTGGGATCTCATGCATTGTTCGATGAAATAGCAAAGTTTGATACATCCGTTTCCGGAGATGTGACGAGGTTGTGCAGCTTTGGCGAGGTAATCGTCGAATAAATCTTGAGTAAGTCTATTCGATGTTAGAAGAGCTTCAGAGTGACATTTGAGCCAATCACCTTGCCTGAGCCTCATTTGGCTGGCTTTCGAGCCATTTCAAAATGACTCGGTCATCGCTTGGCGGCGGCGTCTCCAGCGACCGGGGGATGGTCTCTCCAACCTTTTGTTCGGCCATCGTCAGGAAATCTGTCTCACGGATCTTTTCCGTGTGCAAAAGTTTTCTCGATTTCTACTGCTCTGTCCATGGGTGTTTCTGCCAATAACGAATAGGGTCCTGGTAGGCCCGAGTTTCGAGATTTCAAAGTGGGCCTGAAAATTTGCAGCCAGCGATGAGAAGGATGCTGAAAATCCAGGACGGAATGGCAGATCTGAATATGAGTATCTCAGCAGTACAATCACTTGTTGCTACGGACCTCGATGTGCCGTTTTCCGAGTTCTCGGTGGCTTGCCAAATGCTTGAGATGTGGGAGGTTCCAAGTCAGGTGACGGAGGAAGTGAAGGGAATTCGCTTATGGAGCTGGATATTTGCACACCCTTAGTATACTTCAACCACACCATGCAGAAGGAACGAAACGAGTCGGAAAAGGTCAAAAAAGCAGACAAGCTGCACATTTGCTTTATGAGCTTAGTGAAGTATTGTTGATGCTTCTGAGTGAAGACAAGGGTGGATGCAACAAACCGCTCATCATTTCCAGGGTTTGGATTGTACTGTGCGACATGCGGATTGTGAGGCTGAAGGCGGCGATACGTCTCTCCGAACGCCGGGTCTAAATATTTTTCAGTCCTGACTTGATCAGCATCACCACTTCATCCAATTCCAGTCGTCCAGGTCAAGTTCCTCCTCATTCTCTTGTGCTTTCGTCAATATGTCAATCTGGGATAAACTTACTGGGCGCAAGTCGACGCCAACTGCGACCCACGATTCCCCTACAACGACACCTACTGATACATTCTCGCCCACCCCTTTCAACCCTCAAGAAGCCCAAGATGTCTCTTCTTTCCTTAGTGGACCTTCTTTCGCAGATCCGTCTCAGTTACACCCTCTCGCGGGCTTAAATCAACAGACTCTGGATTACCTGTCGCTCGAGGACTCTGCCTTATCCGATTTGCCAGGTTCTCAGTCCGCGTTGCCTTCGCGAGGTTGGTCGGATGATTTGTGTTATGGAACCGGAGTCACCTACCTTACGGCGTTGACTATGGGAGGAGCTTGGGGATTGCAGGAGGGATTGAGGCGATCAAATGGGCAGCCACCGAAGTTGCGATTGAATTCCGTGTTGAATGCCGTTACGAGGAGAGGACCGTTCTTGGGCAACTCGGCTGGTGTTATTGCGATGGTGTACAATGGCTTCAACTCATTTATCGGACATATGCGAGGGAAGCACGATTCTGCGAACAGTATAGTGGCAGGAGCATTGAGCGGAATGATTTTCAAGAGTACTAGGGGAGTGAGACCAATGATGATCTCTGGAGGAATTGTGGCATCTGTTGCAGGCGCGTGGGCAGTAAGTATTATAAGTCCAAAGGTGCAATATATGGGAACTAATAGATTCTCTAGGTTACGAGAAAGGCTCTCTTTTAAGTGCTTTTCACCACCTATCCGATTACCCGAATACCCAACCTACCGAAACACCCCCAATCAACACCATTGCTCTCGAGCATACCTTTCCTGTACCAGCACCTTGTTCGCCTGTTTGATTATTATAGATTCATAATTGGGCGTGAAATGCATTAGCGATGGATGATCTCTCCTCTGGTCTGGGGCACCTTGTACATTTAGATGGATGGGCGTGGTATGCGTAACAGCGCTGACAAGGCGTGGTGGCGTCTCTTGGGCTACAAAGCAGTGTAATTGAATATGATGAAGGTCGCAGAAACTCTCGGTTGTGCAAAATGGTTGAAGACTGCGGTACAGTTTGGGTGATTATCACGACTCGAGCATATGGATCGAACATAGATTGGCTCAGTCACCTATACGTGGATCTAATGCTCTGATTTGATTTCAGTTGTTGTACTTGGCTGATAATATTAGGTTGATGCAGTCAATATGTTGAGATTCACCTCTGGGCGATAGCTAGATATCGAGAGGCCTTCGCCTGTCGCTTGTTGGCTTTGCTTTCAGCATCTCCTACCGCCTTTCCGATCTCTGTCTCCTTCCACACTTCCCTAACTCGAGGACCAACCCACAGACAGACTTTCCTATCAACGACGTTCATTCAACATCTTCAAAACCTACCGGACAAGATGTCGGAGCCTAATCGAGCAGACCATGATGTGCCGAAGAAGTACTCACCGTTCGAAGTGAAGGAGCTCCTCATAGAGTTTGCGATGCGAAATTACCCTAAAGACTCAATGACGACCAACCTGAGAGACGAGGATCTGGATCGTGCGATATCCTTCGAGCCAGATGGGCTCGAAGCTGTCGAAGTCGGAGCGCCTGTCTACGTTGGTACCGATATATTCACGGCAATTGAAGATTTACGTTACGAGGCTGGAAGGAATGACTTCTTACTCACAATTGGTGTCCAGGCAAAACGCGACCAAGAGCTGCAACGCCAAATGACAGTACTGCTGAATGAGGAGTCAAAACAGCTGGGCTATTCCGCAGAGCAGCTAGAATACCTGACTCCTCATCAGCAGGTTCGACAGCCCCGTACTACTCACTTCCAACGCATTTAAGACTGACTTTCGTAGATTCTAAACATTGCCAGCGCGCGTATCAAAGCTGCTATGCTTACCCCGGAAACACAGGATGCCTTCGCTTCACAAGACCATTTTGATTTCACAGTCCTTCTTACAACTCTTCGAGGTGGATATGCTGGAACCACACAAACGCAGCGTCTCTACTTCAACTTCCCCAAAAAGAATGATACATTGTCATCCTATGCTGACTTCCTCGCCCTGCTTCAAGACGCATCTCAACTTTCTGTCATCCCACCTCTCAAGCCTGGCGAGCCCTACCGTACCTCAGGTTTCACAAGCAATCCTCCCCCACGATACGGGGATGATAATGATTCCAATGTCCCTGCGAATGCCCTTGGCATCATGCTACCGACTCCTCCAGATTCGTTCACCACTGCACCTACTCCCCAGCTGAAACGAGATACAAAGGGGTACACGATTCTTGATGGCCCTTGGATCTACACTATCAAGAGGGGTAAAAACATCTTGAAGTCAAATTTGAGAGAAGAGAGGGACAGAAAGCTCGATGATAAGGTGTCATACGATAATATGGTGCAGTTACTGAAAGACCAGAAGGGGTCTGAAATAGGAAACGATCAGAAGTCATCACCGTCATCGCCAGGAACGCTCGTGGTAGAGATAGTTCATGTAAGACGGCCTGATCAACTCTTTGGCAAAATATTGCTAATGCCGACAGTCCATGGACCGCGACGCCATCAAACGGTATCATGGGGAAGAGGAAGCAACGAAAGAAGAAACAACCCGATTTCGAGCGGATGCTATGGCACAGGGCCTCACGGACGATGACATCGGCGTGCCTTTCGGAGCATATCTGAAAGATTCAATCACAAAGGAGAAAGAAGATGCATCCAGAGCGCATTATGCCGCCCAAATCACAAGTACGTTTGACCGGTCCTTGAAAAGGGAGGAAGAGATGTTGAGAGCCGCTTTCTTTTCCAGCGAGTCATCTACGCACACACAACCAGAGTTTGATGCTGAGATGGAGAAGATGAAGTCGAGACTCAATAAAAGGCTCGATCATCTCCTGAAGAATATTCCGAACGTTAACTCGGGCTTTTGAGTAAACATTGGTACTGGGAATCAGATGGACAGGGTCTGGTGAGAAGGACTCACGTGGCAGTACACAAATTGAATGAAACATTCATACTGTAAGAGGCCCTTTCGCATAGTCGTATTTGATCACGAAGTGTGATATTTGAACCGAATAGCCTGAGACCGCATCTAGTGTCTATGCCATACTCCGAGGATAATTTTCAGCACTAATATCAGGCTTACGAAGTTTGTTTTTCGATCACAACTGGGGTCGCGATCCAGGTAACAGGTTCGACGCAGCTTTCCAAAACGTTTGGGTCGCTCTTCATCTAACCATTGACTTATGTGAGCAGGCATTGTGTACTTTCCTGACCTCGGCTTACCTACTGCCACGCCCATCTCCGAATTCAAACGGAAATCATTCTGCCGGGTCTCTTGACGCAACGTCGAGCAGACTAGACACTCAAAATATCACCAAGTTGCCAAGGTGAAAATCTGGGGAAGACCTGTTACCATGTGCCTCCCATGCTTCACCGAGGTCTTCGTTGAGGAGGAGCTACCGAGAAAGAAGGAAGAGGTTCTCTACACTGTTTGGGATGGAAAGGCGAGGCAATACATAAAGGTTCCAAAATCCATGGTATGCAATTTCGTGCTTTCCTACGATCGCTTCTTTCCATTTCCTTCCTGTTGTCTAGCATCTATATCGGAGGGGAGTGTGGCTTCGCCGCCTATTTTGTGGTCCCACATTCACTTCGAGACGCGAGAAATAAACAACAAACAACCTCGTCAACATCGAGTCATAGTCATACAATATTCTCTTTGTTACGAACGACACCTCGAACCTCGAACCTCTCAAAACTATCACCAGGTTGTTCGATCTCTACACCAACACCACACTGCTCAATTGATGCATCATGGCCGCTGCAGAACAGAACTTCCAACCTCAAATTGGTGACACTACCGCTGGCCCGCATATCCATACATACGTTCCTCGCGCCGATGGTAGCATCCTCGTTGGCGGCGTCGCATACGTCCGTCAGAGCGCTGCTACCATTCCCGTCGTTGGCACTACTCCAGCACCTGCTGTCGTGGTCGAGACTCCGGCTCCTGCAGTTGTACAGACTCCATACCCCTACTACATGTACCCTCAATTCGCAAGTCTTTCTTCGTCTGCTCCAATTCAAGAAATGCACTTTGTACCAACATCGCTCATACATTCACCAATACCTGTTCACCTTCAATTGCTGACTTCTACGTATTTGGAACAGATCCCACCCCAGCCCGTCATCTACCAACAACCCTACATCGCCCAACCCCAACCCGTCTACGCCGCCGCCTCACCCGCCATATCTCCACCCTACTATAACATCCAACCTCCGCCCTATCCCTCGACCGGCTACCCCGCCTTCAACATCAGCCAGCCAGCCCACGGCACGTACGGCTACACCGGTACCGAGATGCTCATGCAGAACATGGGCCAGGCCGCTCACCCCGACTTCACCAAGAAGCAAGATATGAAACCCAGCGATCCTGATCCATACCGTATGTACTGGTGCCGCGAGCCTGACAACACCTGGACCCAGCGGAACCGAATGACGATTGAGAGTGGGGATATTGGTGATTGCAGATGGTATGTTACGGATGGACAGTTCTATGCTGTTAGGTTGGGTTAGGTAAGTCTCTTTTCCTTCCAATGCTTTGAAAGCAAGTATTGCAGTGCGAGGAACTGACTGTGTGTAGGAAGGGAGCCTAGCCCTGGGTTTGGCTTGGGGACCTACTTGATGATGGAACTTGCATGGCTCAGCTCGCCTGATTGATCGCTTGCAGACGGAGCCTTTCTTCTCATTTGCAAAGAGCCTCTTAATTGGCATGTTGCCATGAGCATATGGGTCTTCTTTCCATGTTTGGACTTCACCTCACATCTCAAAGTAACGCTCCCTTCGTCCTTTTTATTCATTGCTCAAGCTTCAGTCTCTACCTTGACATGCATAGTCCTGGTCTGATGTCACTCTGCTTGGCTTGATCTGAGGCTGGGCTTCTGTTACACGCGTCCTTGGAATGGGCGGTAGAACGGTTGGCTTACAATATGCAATGGCTGGTGTCTTGGTTTGAGTGCTTTTCTGATAGCGTCGATCTCCTTTTTTCTCGCACTTTTTTGCTAGCTAGGCTTTCCCAATAAAGGGTTTGAAAGTAGACCAGAGGTCTGACTTACCTTCACATAGGCACTTGAATGCATGATTTTACTGTTTACCTCACATGTGCTGGCTTCAGCACCCTTGTGATCGGAATAGAGATGAATTGTTAGCTAGTGCCATATATGGCCAAGTCTTCGCTCATCATACCAGGTAAGGAGCATAACGAATACTGATAGTCTGGAAACGAAGAACCGTTACTGCAAGGAATTACTACATGATTCAAGTAATAATCAATTCCCTCATAGCTCCCAGAAACCCGGCTTAGTCGGATACCATCCATACCTTCTATGATACTTGTTGACAATTTCCCAGACCACACCAAAAACGTCCTGCTAGTTTAGGTCGATCGGAAGCTGGCGGCCATTTGTACATTCAATGATTTGCAACACATATAGGACTGGAACTTCTTGACAGATTCCGTCTATTTACATTGTTCGTGAGGGTCATCAGTCAGCCTGTACCCCACCTGCTCGCCCCCTATTCTGTGCCTCAAGGCCTGACTTCATTCAGGCATGCAAGCGAATTCTCACCCCGCAATCCATCAGATCTGCGGTGCATGCAGCTGCCTAAAATAAATACGAGATGTGTCCGAGACGTCATCCGTCTGTTTCTTCATTCTTCATCTCTTCCAAGACCATATCATCCTTAAAAACATCTGCAACAAATAAACAAATGTCGCAAATATCTCTCGCGACATATATCCAAAAATGAAGGTCCTCCTCGGCGAAGCCCATCTGTCATCCACCCAACAGGGCGAAGAGCTCAACACAAACGAAAACGCCGACATCCCAGAACCTAAACTTGACTCTGACTTCAAGAAAGACGGAAAGCCAGCTACCTATGCGAAAGGCTATCCGTTACAATGGGGCCAAGAACTCTGGAAGTTCGCGGCTCACGGCGATGTGATCGCCGGGGGAGTAGAATCCGGCTCTGCGTCGCCGGATGAGAAGTTCTTAGCTCTCGCCACCGGACAGAGCGTCTGTATATTCAATCTCGATGATTACTCTCTAGCTTGTGTGTTGAAGAGTGACCTTGGCAATGTGCAACGCGTGGAATTCGCGCCGAATCAGAAAGGAGGGAAAGATGGGTATGTGTTGGTGACGGATGCACAGGATATGTCACCGGCGAGGAATCAGGAGGTCCAGCTGTGGTATTTGGATGGGGATTGTAAGGAGAGCTCCACAGGATCGGAGCTTGATGAGAAGGAGGGGATGAAGGATAGATTCGAGGGATCGCTCGCTACGTTCTCACCTACGGCGTTCAGCCATGATGGCAAGGCTTTGCTGTATCTCAGCGACGTGCATGATAAGTATGGAGTCCATGCCCGAGTTACGGCAATCAATGTCGCAACAGGAAAAGAAGACTTTTACATGGAAGGTCACACTGACCATATCATGTGTGTGGGATTCAGTCCGGACGATAGCCTGATTGTAACAAATGCTTGGGATGGATACACGAAAGTGTATTCCGCAAAAGACGGCAAGCATGTGAGAGACTTGGGACCGACTGGAGGTCAGAATTGGGCATGTGCCTTCTCCCCAGATGGGGAGAACCTTGCTGTCAGTCGAGGCAATAGTGGTCCAAGTACCTTTATCTGGAGACCCGAAGATCCGCAGAGCTTCCCTATTACTCTTGAGGGTACGGTGGGCTGGCAGAGACATATTGCTTGGTCGCCAGACGGATCGAGACTTGCAATTGGTGCAGCAGATGGGCGATTGGTCGTTTATGACGCGAGATCGATGACTGTCGAGCAGGTATGGCAGTTAGGCGATAAGCCGCAATGGATCCGCGAGGTATCTGGAGGGGTATGGGTGAATGGTGGGCGAAGACTCTTATTCACGCCTATGGATGGAAGCGTGATTTTGTATGACTTTAAAACGAATGAGAAATGGAAATGGGCGGCAGGGGAGAAGGACCAGTGGCGGTTCGGTAGTTGGTTCAATACTTTGATTGTGATGGAGAAGAGGAGACTGTTTGGCTCGAAGGATCAGGATGGCTCATACAGAATCTGGAAATTACCAGATGTTTGAATTTGATTTGTGTGGTGAATGGCGTTCGAGGAAAACAAAATTGAACGTTGCAATAGCTCGGGACGGAGGTTCTGCACATCCAACTTGTATCAATATCAATATAGGGGAAACCAAATTTGACAATGGAATACTGTTAATGTCTCAAGTCCGATCCCTGGAAATTCTTTCAGGTAAAAGTTGTCTTCAAATGAGTGTACACGGTTCTACCAGATCAAAGCCACCCCGCCATCTCTACCCCACCATTCCTCATCCTCTTTACCAGAGTCGTAGGCACAGCACTCGAAGTTGAGTTACTCGTCGACTTCCCCGAACCCGTCTTCCCTGCCTTTGGTGTCGGAATCAACGGCAATGAGGCACCATCAGTAGGAAAAGCAATTGTTGGCGCATCAGTCGGGATCGGCACCGCCTCAGCAGATGCGAAATTCGCATTCCCTGTCGTCGTCGCAGCTTTGCTTTTCGGTCCTTTGGACTTGGAACCTGCGTTCGCTGTGCCGTTTCCTCTGCCTCCTGCAGCACCATCTCCTCTGGCATTCGCAGTGCCGTTTCGGTTCCCCCCACTTGTGTTCCCATTCCCATTTCCACTGCCATCTCGACCTCCACCTCCTGACTTGGCTCCCTTTGTCTTCTTAGCCGCTTTTGCTGAATTAGTAGCTTTTCTGACATCGAGATTCTCCCCACTATCCATTCTCATCTCCAGGTCCTCGAATTTCTCTTCCACTCTTGGCAGTATCGGATCAGCTGGAATACTTGACGGGATACTTGTCGGTCTCGTCTTAGCCTTCCTTCTCATGTTCTGTCTTTCCACCACGACACCACCGAGATACGCATCCTGCACACGTGGTAAGATGGTGTTTGCCGGTATGCTTGGTGGGATTGAGATCTTAGGTGTGGCGTCTGGGGCCAGGGTGCTGAGAGCTGGGGAGAGTGACTCAGCGGATGTGGAAGGGCGAGAGGAGAGGGTGAGGGAGCGAGCCCGGGAGCGAGTACTTGATGAGCTAGCGGTGGAACTGGATCTCTGTTGGGCTGCTGAGAGGGTGAGGAAGGCGAGGAGGAGAAGAGGCTGTGTGAGCTGCATCTTGGCGAGATTGACTTCCTGGATGTCTTGGCTAGATTTGTGAAGTCGGAGATGCGAAAGGTACACTTGAGGGAAATTGATCAGTTGAGAATATGCGAGACCAATTGAGCACTTTGAGGAAAGAAAGTATGCAAGTGAGAGTGGTGGGTGAAGAAGGAAGGAGAGTTCCGATGAGCGCGCTTCCCATCCTACTTATCCCCAAGCCCAGTTTCGAAGGTGCTCCAGATTTAGAACGTCACGCAAGTCAAGTCCAACAGTGTGGTCTGGCAGATCCACTGAGTCGCTTGAATCCCCACTGATGTTTGGCCAAGCGCAACATCTTCAGTGGCGTGCGATTCTGGAGTCTCGGCAATATTGACTTTTTTCGGATTTCTCGTTGGACTTGGGACGTTTGAGATCGCAATCACGATGGCAGCTAGTATCAAATATACGATGAACCACAGCGCCGTTGTTTGGGCGATCGAACTGTGCATCCAGATAAGAAGAATTGGGATCAGATGAAACGAGATACGCGGTTGCATGACAGATGCGCAACATGTTAGCGATGATCTTAAGAGCCTTATTACGACCGTCTCCCTCTCATATACAGTACCTCCCCACCGATATCAGACGAGTCGTAAGTTCTATAATTGTGCGAGGACTTTACAACAACCGCGGATGAGAATAGGGGGAGGTACTGCCGATGTTGAAAATAGATGTTTTGAAGATCGGCTTGGGGCTCGCTTATCTCGAAACCAGAACCGAGCCCCTATCCTGCGAATATCCCTGCTTGTGGCGTAGCAAGTTAAGGGGTTAATGGAGAGCAGACTTTCGGGGACGCCAGGCACTCAATGCGAGGTTCTTCGGCTGATATGATCTACTGGCGATGAAGAATAGCATCAATATATCAGATTTAGATCGTTGACGGTGCCATTCACGTATCCCGATATGAGGAGTACGAATGTTTATGTCTATGTTTATGTCTGAGGGCGACGAAGACATTCAGTAATGGATAGAGATGAGCGTCACACGAATTGAAGAAGCAAAGAAAGCAAAATTGGAGAAAAGTATCAATTGATCTATCCTCGACTCATCTGAACACCAAAAAAGTCATACTCCGACCCAGCTAACAGGTTCTGTTTTTCTCGATTTTCGTACACCAACACCAAGAAGCAAAGAAACAATGCGACCAAATGAAATAAGCTATACACAGTGAATGCTGACATGCATGTATGATCCGCTCCCCGCCCCATATTTGTCCAACTCAATGTCTAAGGGAATGTGACATCTAAGCAGAAGTGGTTGGGCGAACTTGGGTCTGGAAGGTGGTTGGGAATCCGCCAGATGGAGCACCGGATGGAGCACCAGTTGGGATCAACGGGAGACCACCAGATGGGATTGGGATGGTAGGGAGACCGGATTGAGCAGCATTGTTGCCTCCGAAGTTGGCACTGCCTGATGGGAAAGCTGATCCAGAGGGAAATGCACCAGTGGGCTTTGCGCCAGAGGGGGAAGCTCCCCCGGGGCCACCAGATTGGAAGCCTCCGGATGGGAAGCTGCCTGAGGGGAAAGCACCAGTTGGCTTGCTGCCTCCAAATCCAGACTCAGCTCCAGTTGGTGCTTGACGTGCGACAATGTCTGTGGGTGCGCCAGACATTGCAGGTGGAGCACCTGAGCCTGAGGGCATTTTTGAAGGTCGGGCGCCGCTCATGCCGTTGCCAGATGGGAATGCTCCACCGGATAGGCGAGCTCCTGAGGGACGAGCTCCAGTTGGACGCTCACCAGAAGGGAATGCATCGCCAGATGGTCGGGTACCTGAAGGAATCGCACCGGTTGGTCTTTCACCTCCAAAGCCTGACTCAACGCCGGTTGGTGCTTGACGGGCCGCAAGAGATGGCTCCCCAGACATAGAAGGTGGGCTGCCAGATGGCATTGCTCCGGTTGGCATGCCTGAAGGCCTCGGCCCAGAAGGTATTCCGGAGCCTCTGGCACCTGAAGGTCGTCCTCCCAAGCCGCTTTCGAAAGCAGCATTCACGCCAGAGGGGCGAGGGCCTTGGGAACCAGATGCGAAAGCAGGACCACCTGAGGGGAAGCCGCTAGGGATAGCCCCTGTTGGTCTTTCTCCCGTTGGCTGGGGTCCTCCGAAGTCAGACCCAGAGGAAACAGATCCAGACTCGAAGTTACCGCCTGAAGGGAATTGGCGAGCGAAGTTTCTGGCAGACTGTGGTGAGCCAGATTCGAATGATCGGCTGCCAGTTGGGATGGCAAAGTCAGAGCCGGTGTGGCTAGGGAATCCTGAGTGTTGAGCCCCAATGTCGCCTTGTCCTGATGGTCTGGCAAATCCACCGCTGCCGGAGGCAGGTCCATGATCTCCGTGGCCACCAAGGCCACCAGTTCCCTGAGGGAAAGCAGCAGATCCTGTTCTGACGCCTGAAGGACGTCCTGATGGCAAGTCAGTTGGTGCTGACTGACCAGCAGAAGCACCAAAAGATTGGGCTGAGGCAGAGCTGGCCAAAGCAGCGAGGATGAGAGGGGCGAAAGATCTCATGATGAAATGATAAAATGAAGTGGCGCTGCCGTGAAGTGAAAGTAGCTGGAATGGAGAGAAAACGAGAAGAAAGACAATGAAGTTGATGAGGATGATGAGGATGGAGAGATAACATGAAGGAATGCCAGCGTGTACTTATAGACGCAGCCTGCATCCTCGCTGTTGACAATGTCCACATACAGTCAACATATCGGAGTTCTAACGGAGTGCCATTTGCTTGCTGAGTGTCCGGACGAACTCCACAACTTGATGTTTCGTTTCGACTTCACCCTTGGCTACGCATGCAGGTAACGCCACAACAGGGCAGTACGGTACCTATTCAGCCCATGTCGCCGGCTGTCAGTCGTAAGAGCTCCACGCTTGGCACTGTACTCCCAACTTCGTCGTGAAATATTTCAGGTCCGGATTGGTCCAGGTCAGCCTTACGTGGGTTGTTGGGATGAAACGATGTACACGCGTACCATTTGATTGGTTGCCGAGATGTGAAGGCCCTCAGATTCAGCCGCTCTTCTTGTGGGGAAATGTTATTTTAGCTCCGGAATCAAATGCCGTCGTGGAAGCTGGGAAGCTGGGACAATTTTCCCATCCATAGTCACACCTTCAAGAATGTGTCCTGGTCTGCAGACTACCGGCCTAGAAAAATACTGCCAATGTCAACAACACAACAACAAATTTTGCTCTTGTGAATGTTCAAATCAAAATAGAAAATGGAAAGCTTACACTACAACACTACCGTGGCATATTCCGGGTGGACCTGACGGCTATTTTGGCTCATTGAGTGGTTGGAGATCGTAAGTCGATCTGATATTGCACCGCCTGAGGTTTTGAAACAGGACCCAATTTTATCCACGCAGCCCCTTGCAAACATTGAAAAAGGTTCAGAGCATGCCACTGCTTGCTCAACGCATACTATGACTACTTGGAAATAGATGTGATTGTGGCTTGAGTGTGAGCTTGGATGTAACCTTGTTCGCAGGTTTGCGCGGCCGCAGGCTTTTAGTGGCTGGTAAGGCTGACCAGCCAATAGGTTGAACTCAGACGGAGAGTCGTAGCTGATAGATAGGTAATGACTACGACTTGGGAGTTTCAAAGTCACTCGAATCTGTATGGTGGAGAGATAGTAGATGTCTTTATGGCGTGAAGTCCGGAAGCTCAACATTTCGAAAAGGGGGAAACGTGATGATGACAAACTTTTCACGTGATATAGACAGGCGCGCGTTAATGAATCTGAACATCACAGCTTCTTGCATCATCCGAGCCGGTGAGCACATGTGGTAGAAGATTGGCTACTGAAGCCAGGATTCACAATATTTCGTGTCAACATGTCTGACAATTCATCACCATCGTTGACTCAGCCCGAGCTCAAGAATTTCGTGGCAAGAAACGCGCCTCATGCATTCTCCCTCGGAGAACTCAGCCCAGAGATCATGTTGATCATATTTGAAAAGGTGGGACTCCATCGCTGACGTACAAATAAAATCTTACCACATGACAGCTTGCGGAAGATCCCAAAATTCGGTTCAATCCAGAGTCCTTCCTCCAACTTCAATTGGTTTCACAGAAATTCAACACCATCGTTACCCCCTTTCGATATCGTAGTCTAATGTTGGATAATTCCGTTCTGAAACACATTAAAGATCCGGTTCATCAGACGGCAAAACGTAACATTTGTCTTCACACGCGTCTCGTCAATATTCACGACGAACTGGAATGGGATCAAGTCACGGACTTGCTGAAGGGATGTCAGCGCCTGGAAACCGTGCGGTAAGATGGGCAGTACAGCTTGCGGGAAAGGCTGACATCCTCTATAGCTGGATGCTTCAGATTCCTATGCATCAGAGTCTTAGCCGTCTGATTTCGCAGCAGCGGCCTCATGTTTCTCTCATCATCGAACGTTACCTTTGCCCATTGGAAGCAGGAGATGAAACACAACTCGCCGTATCATTTCCTGCAGCTAACGTTGTTTCCATATCATTCGTTGCAGCATTTAGTACCAATGTCAAGGGACTACATAGCCTGCTGCGGGAAGCTTCGAGGATCCAATCAATCACCATGACATCGCAGCGAGGACGATTCAACCCCGCTTCTGGACTACTACCTGCCATCAAATGTTTCTCGGTGCCTGTGGATAGATGGCGAATTGAGGGAGGAGATGTGTCAAAGCTATGTAAGTCTCATAAGTGCTACTTCAACCCGACGACATTTGTGCCGGCTACACGTCGAAGGGCCCCGTCAACGGTTGCCATAAACGATTCTGCGCCACTGTTGACTACCTTGCTAAGTCATACGTTGCTTAGGGGACTTCTCTCAATTAGAACATCTAGAAATACGAGATCTCGATTCTTTCCTGCGAACAGTGAGCCCAGACGACTTTCCTCGGTTGCGAACGCTCAAAGGTTCTCGATACGACCATCGAGTAAGACCATCGACGAACGATCTCTATCAAGAAAAGACAGCGTCATTACTGAATCAATTTCTCTCGGCATTGCCTCTACTAGAATCTATTGACGTTTCAACCATGCTCAACAAACTCAACATCGCGATATTCAGCAACATATCAGGCCTTCGATTGCTGCGTCTTTGTGATATCAGCGAAAGTTACCAGAACCAGCTCCTAGGCGACTTTGTCAGGCCTGATCCACCTTCTTGGGTGCGGAGACGACCTCAGGATCCCCGAATATCATCAGCAGCCTATCAGACATTCGCAGCCTTTGCACCCATGGAATTCCCTGAGTTATCATTAAATGACATAAACACGATTCTTAAATTTTGCCCTTCGATTGAAGAGCTGGACCTTGGGATCAATCGAGCCAGCGAACAAGTAAGTCGGATTCGTGGTATGCCCTGAGTTCATTTGTCTCGCTGACTGTCTCGAATTAGCATCTTGAAATCCTGCAAGCCATCAGCATCTTTCCTCGACTACGATCGTTGACACTGAGGACGCAAACATTGGGCACCGAGCTGGACGAACCTGCAGAGGGTCAAGATCTTGATCTTGGTTTTGTCGAAACTGCCTGGAAGATTCTTCGTACCCCAAAAAAGCATTTACCTCTCGCCAAACTGAAGGTCGAGGTATCTCAGGTTGTGTACCTGACCAAGGCCGAAAGACAGCCCGAGAATTTGGACTGGGAGACTCTTGAGGCTTCTGGTCACCCTCGGCTAGCCACAAGGACATTCAATGTCTCCTGGCAAGATGACAGCCCCAAAGAATTGATTCCAAAGTAGGGATAGTGCTCTGTATGGCCCGTGGGGTAACTACCAGGTTCAATTCCCAAGTATTATACTTCCACGGGATATGATATGATGCGCTGGAAGCATATATGCTCGCACACTTCGAAAGTGCTCAACAGCTTCTCCTCCACTTTAAGTTCCCTGCACATCTCGCTCGAGATGCCAGTATTGTGCCATCATCACGCTTCAATAAGCGTCTTTCTTCAATCAAGTAGGACACGGCCTCGCAAAATCCACTTCAAGCACTTGATCTCCGTTGCTATCTTCTTGCTGAATTCCATGTCTTCGGTCCACTGCTGTTTAGTAGTGGGGCCAAATAGTTCTGTTTTCTATCGTCCCATCAGCACTTGATATGACATTGAAGCTGCCTCATTGTCTAAGATATAGTGACGAGGGGGTGAGTTGGGGAAAGTGCTGTGGGTGCGTTTTGACGGAGACTTTGAAAGAATTGGAAACCTCAAGTTCAGTTCATCCTCCGTTGGAATACAGTAGATATCTTGGTCAGTTGGCAAGATTTGCTGCGAGCTCGCAAGTTGTTATTGGCTCTTGGTGCAGGTATTGTATGCAATCTTGAATAAGATGGCGAGCCGGGGTTGGGAGTTTACTGCCGTAGCAATCGTGTATCTCATCTCGGGCGACAATGAGAGTGGTGGGTGGCAATGAAACTGTGTCGAACCCGGTGCACATACATGCAGACTCATGACCAAGATGACTGGAGCCCATTTTACAGCTCTACTGCTATCTTTGCATTCTTCGTTTGGAGAAATTCGCGACTACTAATCTCTCACTTTGGAGTCGATGGAAGTTTTGGGTGTACTTGACCAGAGTTTCACCGTAGGTATGGATGATCAAGTGCCAGAAAACGCAGGTCAGGGGCGCATGGGTCGAATACCTGACCAAGTGGTATGGCTACTGACCGAGTGAGTATAATGCCAGTAAGAACACATGGAGAGGCGTTCAGCATCAATAGTTGAGGATCTGCAAGATACATGGTGCTGTTTGGCTAAGTCCCAGATTGCGGGGGAACGTCTGAGGACACCAGGAACTTGTTGACGATCTTCTGAGCATCTGAAGATCCTTGACCGGCTCACTAGTAGGCACATTATTCTCGACGGACGGGAACTTCGGATCAAATATTGCAGCTCTCGGTCACGTCAAGACGCAAGAGGCGCTTGAAGGCAACTTGGTTGACCAAGCAGAGCCACTTGATAGCTTGACTTTATTTGCCACGCGGGTCAGACGCAGGGAAATGGAGCAGATGAAGAGCCTTATATTCTATCATGCGATTGAGATTTAGCCGTGTGTGCTAAAAGAATATCAGGCATCAAAAAGCGAGCCTACTGGAAGGAAGGTTATCATGTCTCTCGATTGTGGTGTATCACTCTGGGACCCCAAGATCTGATGGAGCCTGGTCTTTGGTAATGCACGGCAGTCGTTGAAGTGCCGGATGATATTCAGCCCCTGAAATGATTTGACATATGCCTCGGAAGATCAAGTCAAAGTTCGTTGACCTGAGTATCACCACGTGGGCATGTGGGAAACAACTCCAAAGGGGAATTGCCCAATGTAGCAAGCTTGGCAAGCCTGTTGGACATAGACTTGGATAGCTTCTGTAATTAATCAAATGACCAGTTCCTCGGCACTTGGACAAGATCGATCTAACAATGTCACAACATTTTGAAAAGTACTATCTCGTGAATCTGTCATCCATCGACACATGGGGAAGAAAGTTGAAGGATGCCGAGGCCACGATGTCGCGGGGCGCCAGGCGTGACAATTCGACGATGAACAGTATCCCGAGGATCTAGCGACTTCATCAATACTGCGAATTAAGTCATTTTTGAATGTCCCGAAGCCACAAGCTCCTTACTATTCTGAAAAAGTCGCTATCACAGTATGCTTACTGCACGGCACGAACGACGACGCGAGCGCGTCGATCCTGTCTTCCACCTTCTATCCATGAGGGGTTTGCCTCGGCCAAATATCCTTCAGGGGAAGTACGCCCGTTGTCAAAATGCCTAGCTTCACTAAGCGTTCGACCGCTGGAGCCTTTTAGGGCAAATGTCGAGATAGCACCTGGTTTTATCGGATGTAAGCCGGGAGTTCACGCTATCTTCCTCTAGCGGACGAGCCGTCGTGATGGCCATGGGATTGTCACATTGACATTAGCTGCTGGTGGCTGCACCACTGACACCGTCAATGCATGGTGTTTGCCCATTTTGGTTTCTTTAATTCCGCTCTCTTCATGAAGCGGTGCTTTGTGTCTCTAAATCGGACTCGTGAGGTGGCGTTGATGGCTCATTCCATGACTCTCCGATCGCCTGTTCGAGTGACAATTTGTCAGGACGGGCTCGAGACGAGGGATAGCAATTTCGTAAATGAAGAAACAGCACCGTAGGACAGTCCAATTAGCTCCAGTGGTTGGCGCTGAAATCTCGAGCTCTCGTGTGACGAAATTCTGGAGGATGGAAATCTTTTGTTGCATGGGGTCTGGCGGAGGGCAAGACCTGCCAGCACTTCTGACGAGTAATTAGCAATGTGATTATGATGGAGTTGTGAAATCGGATTCGAAGTCTTTTTAGCCCAAGATCAATGGTCGTCCGGCAGTGGGCAAGCCCAAGACGGTCTCGAAATTAATCTGGGAACGAGTGGTGTGGCGCCTGCGTCAAGCTGGAATGATGATGAGATGAAGTCCCAGTGGAAGCAACAGTACCTGACTACGCTTTTGGGCTCCGGACAGCGTTGAGACAGAAACGTCCATACGTGGATGGGTTTTGACTAAAACAGCTCAATCTAGATGTCGAGGTTCCAAGTCAGGTTGAGGAGAAATGTCCGGACAACGTCAGGAAGTCTAGCTCAAAAATACAAACAACGATTTGCTTTACCAGTACGAACTGAGAATAGAGAGAACCCGATCCTTGATGCAGAGGTGAATAAATAATGATGGCATCTTGAGAAAACGGCTACACTTGCCCTTCAGAGCATGAGGACATCATCTTCTGTGGCCTCGACCCCAAACTAAGGCCTGGAGCCTAAATAGCGCAGCTAAAGTGGCTTCTGCCTACCACCAGGACGTTCAAGACGAAGGGACTTCCCGTTAGAGGATCACCGAACGAGGAGGGGAAATTGTTTCCAACCAGCTATTATTCTGGCAGCATCAACGCAATGACAAACAAAAAGCACATTTGTCGGCTTTCGTATCATGCTGTAATCGGCGATGCGAGCTTCTTGATACACTAACCTTCAATGCCCTGAAATGTGCTCGCAGCGTTTTTTCCTCTCCACGACGATATGAAGGCTCAAATTTTTGGCCTCAACTGCATCCACTTGGCATCAGCCAGTCGCTGCAACTTCTTCATCTGGTAGCGACAATGAAGCAGAGGCTCCGCGGAATCCTTCATGTCCGATGAAGAAATAGAATAGGGGTTGTGGCGAAGCTGGTTGGCCTTTCCAGTGACACAAAGGCTCGAAACCTCGCTCTCCGCAGGTGACAACCAGGGGCTTGATGTGACAGCTGTCGTTTGTCTGTCGTACAGAGAAGCTGCTTGTGAGGATCCATGGCCTAGGATCTTGGTAACTTGCCCTGTCGGATCCCGTGAACAATAACGGGCTGTCGCATATGAATGGCAACTTCCTGATCCCCAGATGTTTCAGTAGCACAACAATATATTATATGGCCTGCACGTTGTGCTATTGCTGCTGCTGGAACTCTGGATCATGGCGGGGTGATGCGCCTGAGGTTCCGGGGGGTTGGGGCACCAGCCCGCCTGAAACTTGACTGTCACAGCGTCTCCAAGTCAAGTCTTAGGGCGGAGTGACCTGTAAATCAGATAGAGGCTCTGCACGCCGCTGCACCTTTCCACGAGTCTGTCCGCACATGCTGTAGATTGATTGTTTGCTGTACCTCTATACAGATCGAGTGCTCTACGTGCCGGACTACTCACAATTCTTGGAACTGGGAACTTCATGCCAGAAAGTCTATGGCTTGATATATTCGTTGCATCGTCTGCTATCTGCTGGGCTTGGAGCTTCAAGATCCACAATAGGGGCGTGGCAGGCACTGAACCTTGGGGAACATCCGCCGGCCTCTACCCACCCTAGCCTGTTTGTCTCAACTCGAAGAATGTATTTTTCTGCCAAACGTGACATAGCTTGCTTCGACATCATTTGGAGAACATCATTTCGCGGTTTTTGTTTGTACTTCGGGGTCCTGACTCCTGATACATGAGGCGACACATGCCGGGGTGCCACTCGAGATGTTTCTCGCATCGACTGGGGTTCTGGTGCGCGTTTGAGTTGATGATCGTCCCGTTCCCTGTCGACACCCGTTTGTCTGTGCCGCTGTCTGACGCTCTCGGCTCGAGTCATGAAACTTGACACTTCGTGAGAAGAGCCCGATATGGATGCGGACGAAGTCACGAAGCCCGAACAGATGGTTGTGAACGGCGGAATGCATGGATGGTGTAGCAGCGCTCGCTTTCCAAGTTCCCCAGGTGTCACTGATGAAAGTTGCTTGTTCCCAAGGCTCGGAATGCATCCAGCCGTTGCGATGTCATGGAAGCTGGGTGGCCTCGACAATCGTTAGGCCCAAGTACGAGGTTGTAGCTACTGGCTGGTGGTACAGAGCCCCAGCTTGGCTCTGGGAATACCTGCAGCTTCCCGTCTGAGAGATAGATGATGATCTCCAGTAGAGATCGATCGTCGTGGATGTTGGAGGTGGGTTATGCTGTGTATCAAAAGGCTGCTCCATCGCCGGGTTAGCATTCTCCCCTGCTTGCCAACATCTTCCTTCGACGACTGTCATGATGAAGTGCAGGGAGAGTTTTCCAAAGTTATTCGCTCCATTGAAATGTCTCCCAGTTGTTTTGCTACCTAATTGCTTCGCATGAACGATCTTGATTTTTATGATATTTCTATGCAGAAGAATCTAACGACCTACTGATCTGGAACTGCCAACTGCCCGTTCATCCGCACGTCAGGCAGCGGGCAGACCCGTTCATGGCTGAACATCAAACCAGGAAGAAAAGAAGAAAGCATCGATTTCCAGATGCAGAACAGCTTGCGAGTCAAAGCGATGTTTGACAGGACAGGCAAGATCAGATCCTGGTTCCGGTCCTGTCGTGATCCGCAAATCGTGGTGGGGAACATGTCAAGCGAGAGAGAGTCAGATCAGGGGTTCAGGCATCTCGATTGACAGGTGCAGCTTTGACCGTGACTGGCTGCAGACGTTGGTGTCCACTCCAAGATCTTCGCGGTCCAACGAGGTTCTCCAGAAAGACCAGGGTCTCTCTCGTCAATCTCGTTACCGGATTTTGACCCTCTCGTGCCGTGGACAGGACAACAACCTGTTGTGTCAGTGCAACGACAACGGCATACATGCCACCATATCATGGCTTCTCGTCGTGGGAACTCGAGAGCATTGTAGCACAGCTGGCCAGCGACCCTCCTTTCATAAGTCCCAGCGGACCATTACCCAAGCTGGGAACTTGCGTTGTTACATCAGATCGCCATCCCAGATTCTGCAGCTCAGCCTGACGGTACAGCCAACAATCATACTACTACGATTGGCCACTGAAACATTCTTATTCATGCGAACGCCGCCAAGCCATTCTCTGCCTGTACTGCTAGACGCATCGCCCGTTCCATCCCTGAGGGCAATCCTGATCTGACGCTCACATCCACCTGGCAGACCGGCTTCCCCTCCTCAAAGTCGGATGTCAAAAGCTTCCCTCATTGACAGTTTCAAAGCCTCGTGGCCACCGAGTTAGGCAATGCTAGTAGCTGTGGTGCATGCCATACCTCCTCGCTGTTTGGAGTATTGCTGTATGCATAGAAGGAAACTGCGTATCCCAGAAGCAGCATCGCGAAACACAAAACTGCATGTCCACACAGGCAGACATCCGAGTCATCTACACCGTCTCTTGGGTCACAGCCGGTGCTCAACGGTACACAAAGGTCACTTCATCTGATCTTAATTTTCCAGGTTTTTTCCGACTCGCTGAAGCACGGATACCGACATTACACTAGCGCTGCAAGATACTGCAACCCAGTTCGAGCACAATATCTCTCGGAGCTCTCTGCAATTCGAGGACCACAACCAACAATGAGATGGCTGGCTGCAGTTCTTGAATCTCCTGTACATGTCTCAACTGCTCTTCTAGTGTCGTGCTCAAAAGAAGGGAGACCCGCTGAGAGATGAGCAAATCGCGGTGGTGGTAGCTCACGGGTCATGGCACCCCGCTTGCGTCTTTACAGAACTGATCTACCTCTGGTACTTCTAGATTCTGCTCAACTCTCACTGATGATGATCATCAATAAGGACGTGCTACACAAATACGAGTTGCGATAAACATCGCAGGTGACGGTACCAAAAAGAGGCTATCGTCGCCTGCGGAAGTGCGTCCACTGGTGGTATGGACTCCATCGGCCACCTCCGCTCCACAGATTATTTACAGTCTACATGAGCAGTTATTTGAGGTTATCTAGTGCTTCTCAGAATAGCATACTAATTTCCCCCAGCCGTCCAAAAGCTGTCAACGACTCAACAGGGTCTAGCAGGTGAAGTTTGAAACACTTGGAAGGATCCTCTGATGTTTTGACTTTTGACACATCGACCTCTATCGGCATGAACCTTGTGCACTCGGAAGCTTCACAGATCACCTACTAGCCAACCACGAGCGACCTAGTAATCATTTGCTGCGGCTTGCTGACAATCTGCTAGTTGTCCCACAAATCCCCCAAAGAAGATTATCACATTGTCTTTACAATCGAGATATTCGAATACCTTGTTTTCTGTCAAATATACGATCTCAGTATTTACTTGAGCAAATCGTTTTCACCAAATACAAGGGAGATGATTACTGTGCTCTTCGTCCTGGACTTGGTTCGGGATAATTGTTGTGGCGTGCATAGAACTAACGTCAAGCTCCCTACTAGCCAGGTTCCCCTGGCAGATCTTCAATGCATGCGGGATGAAGACACCTCAACGGCCTTGATAATTGACTCGAGTTCAGTTAGGGGCGGCATCAGGGGCCTCAAGATGGTCTTCCCACCGCTTTTAGAGCCAGAGAGCAAGATACACGTCCGTACAATTTCCAGCTGTACAGCTCCTCTCCAACCACGAGGTATTCCCCTCGCCTTCAGCAAGAATCAGAAATCTCAATGCTCTCGCCAAAATTGACCTCAGAAACAAGCACGCGGAACGAAGCCGTACGGAGATTTATGATGGTACGCACAGTCCACCGTCCAAGCTCCTACCCGGGCATCTTTGCGCACATTTACAGGTCTGCCTCCGCCCGGGCCAGTCCAGTCACGCTCCTTGTTCCTTTCTCCCCGCCGAGGATGCCCTTGACAACGGCAGGACGAAGCCACGTCCCAGCGTCGATCCAGTGGATTGTGGCCACAGAGATAGCAGACTTATCCCTGTATCTTTTAATGTTTCTCGTGTGCCAAATGACCAGGGTGGCTTGCGAAGGGCCGAGAGCGAAACAGAAGATGAACGATGGAGATCCAATCGAAGAGCAGGATTCATCTACCACCCTCTTCGAGAAGCAAACACCATTGCCATCTGGATAAGACGCTAGACCACCATTCTTTTGACGTTTCTCACATCCCTGGTTTTCTCATCCGTAACCAACTTCAAACTCGGCATCAAGTGTCGAGCTCTTCTCATCTGGACTATATAACAAACTCGCAAAGAATGTTTACTTTGCGAGGCTCTTTCACAGCTAATATTCGTCGATACAGATATGTTCAATATGCGAGTGAGCCAGAGCAATGATTCGCAAACGGACGAACCTTAAACTTACCCATGTACTCCAGTGAGCATCAAAAGTTAATCCACCGTCAGCTGGCCGAGCGAGGTGATGTAGCTGCAATACCCACATGAGAATCTGCAACCAGGAGTCTTGTCAACACCGAGGCTGCGAGACTCGGTGCCTGCATATTGAGCTCACTGAACTGCAGTCTGGTCATTCAGGCCGCCCACCTAGAGTCCAAGGCTATGCTATAAACAACAGGAATGTTTCAGATGTTTGGACTTCAGCCAGAACAGTAATTAGGGGAAGCGTTCGAGAGCAAGTCAAGATCAGCTACTCGACTTCCATACATGCTGTCTACTTCCATAAATCCTCTTCTGCGACAGGGCAGCGGCAGAAACATCACCAATGTCTTTTTGAGGTAGCATGGATCTGTTATCGCGAGAACTCTCGTCTCCCCCTTTTCAGATGCTTCGCGTAGAACAGTATACATCCCAGTGTTACTCCAGGATCTCGTCTGCCTCCGTAACGGCAAAAGAAGTATATCTGGGGCTCAACGCGGAAAGAAGGAAACCTGCGCCGAACAAGCAATTGCGTTACTGCCCAAGCCGGCATCGTCACAGGGAAAGCATCGGAGATGTTCCTGTTTCTGCAACTCGCAAGCTTTTAATCATGGAGAAACAGAGCGATGAACCGAAGCAGTGTCCGAAAGGAGATAAACCACCGCTTTCATCTGTTTCCTGCCAAAGTATGTCATGTCCCTGACAGCCAAGAGCGGCGGATGAACCAGGTACGATGCTGTGACTGCCATCATCTGTTTCTCTTCCTTCGCGATGCACCGTCGTGATACTCTCTGTAGCGTCCCCAGGCTGGCGGTCAAATCGCAATGCTTCCACAGCACAGGGGGTTGAAGTGGGGTGCAAATTCCGCACTGCCCTTGACCCCTCGGTAAGTTGCATCTTCAAACCCTCCCCTGTTCGGCATCGAATGTTTCCTGCTTCTTCTCGGGGAATTTGGCTGCACCTCCCACCATTCTGCAGTGGCACTGGCACTTAAATCGTCCTGAACACCCTTGACAAAGGAACAAGGCTACTGCTAGCTAGCGCTCTGGGCTGGTCACCGTCCCTATCCTCGACGCTGCGGCATCTCTGTTGGCGTGCTTCTTAGTACAATATCTCTCGTTAGTGAGCTGAGCTATCAAGCCTATCTGGGCATAATTATGAGACAACAGGCACCACTTGTAGCACACCTATCATCTCTAAGTCACCCCCACAGGTGTCCACTACTGTCCACTACAGTGCTGCCATAGGACAGCGCGGAGCAAGTAGGCATCTGTGCCCTACCCTGGCCCTGGCTCCGTACCTACGTAGGTAGGTCATCGGATGCTGAAAAGAACATTGCCGTACTCACATCATGGATAATTTAGCGTATCCAGACATCCCTTTCCTTTCCACGAACTGGGCACTGCTAAGTACAGAACAGTAATAGATTTGCTTGTCCAATGCTTATTAAGCAGTGCAAAGTAGACAGCGTTCAGCGGGCACAATTCAAATCACATTTTGTTTCTAGGCTCTCCTGTCCTGCCTGTCTAGGAGTAGTACACGATGTTTCGTTCGTTCCCAGCCAGCACGAACCTTTCTGCAGAAACCTAGTACAGCTGCTAAGTAGCAGCAGCTCCACCTTCCGGCGCCACTTCACCTCAACTACGCCTCATCTTCATCTGTTTCCTGGCCCCTGTTTCCATCTTACCTCTTCGGGACTCTCTGGCAAACACCCACCATCACCCCGTCATGTACAGCGGGCCGTCGATCAACACGGCGCTGGTCCAAGCACTCGAGTATACCGTGTGTACTTATAAGATCTCCCACCCCATGTCGAAGCAGTCGAGTCCACTTCTAGACGACATAACAACAACCTCTTCCCCACCGGATCAATTCTCTTCAATACACATCGCCACCAACAAGACCACTTCAGCATATTGAACTCAACTATCACCTCTCCTCTTTATGACAAGAATAATTACAAATTGATCGACGCATTCACAAACTCTAAGCAACCGTAACCTGCTTTTGAGCTAGTGACAACCATTCCATTCAATCAACTCGAGTGGAATTCTTTGCCCGACTGCCCTAATACCAGTCATTCGTGACTTCCTACCTTTCTTTTGAACGAATCGAACTTGCTCTTCCCAAAGATCACCCCTTAAGTCGCAACGCTGGCCACCGCCATCCTTACCCAGGTGTCTGCGGGGCACGACGACTTGTGGGCTTCAAGCCGGTTCGCCTTTGGAAGCAAGAAGCTCCAAACTAGTATGTCTACTCTTGGCTTTTTTTTCCTGTCATTTCACCGCCCCGGTTTTGTGCGCAACTACGAGTGATTTGGTCTTGCAACCATATCTATGGGCTATATGACAGCCGTCACATCACCTCTAGCTCCCTGAACCGTCTGGCACTACCCGCGAGTGAACCATGGCTTTGTTCACTGGGGGAAAAAAAGCTCCTCATTTTTCCAAACCATTGCAACTTTTCACAAAACATTTTCTTCTCTCCCGCTCTTCATCGAACTGCATTCTGACTTCATCAAATGATAGACCGCTGGGATTTCGCACAGCCACAACCCCAGACATCTTCTCGGAGCATCACTGCTTCAAGAGAGATTAGAACAGGAATGGAACTTCCTCAATCCCAATCTCGATACTCAAGCCAGCTGTGGGGAAGCCCAAGAACAGAAAGAGAAGGCGCGAACATGCCAGCCCTAACCATCAGGCAGTCACCAGGGCATCACCTTCCCGGACCTACATCGTTACTAGATACCAAGCTTGAGCATTCTTCAATGCCACGATCGGATTCTGGATCACGGTCTCAGTCTGCACAGTTCCACGTGTCTCCAGTGCAACTACCTCCTATTCGCGAGGTATGTTACCTGATTGCTTGTCTTTATAGGAGTTCTTCCTGTCATGGTGCAATGTTCTAACAACCAAACAGCTAGTGGATCTGTCGGTCCGTGGCGAGCGACGAGAAGTAGAGTACAGAGCGGATGTGTCACCTACGAACGGCAAGCGTCGGCGTACTCAAGGAGAAGAAGACGAAGCAGAAGACTCTAGAGATACCGCATTTCCAAGATTCCACCGAAGTCCAAGATTGATGGACCGTCCTCACAGTGCCGCGACAAATGGTCCTGTTCGACGTGCAAGTACCGCATACACCTCCGATACCCACTCTGCCCGCACAAGTCCTTACCAGTCAATCCGAGGCCTGCCTTCGATAAGATCTCCTGAAAGTTACGAATTGCCTGCCCGACCCGACGACAGACCAACTTTGCCTAGCTTGCCATCGTTAATACAAAACCACAACTCGACGATACCTCGTAGTGTGCAACCCATGTCCGAATATTCCTTTGGTTCTCCAAGACCAAGCGCCCAAACCTATCCCCCATTCACATCCTCGTTCGAGCCCTCCACATCGCACCAGCAACCACCAGCATACGCTTACGGATATCAACCCCGTGGGCATTCGTACTCTGGCCCATCCTCGTCTTACCCAATTGGTAATGACAGGAGTCCCTTCTCTGCGTCACACCATGCCATGTATCCCAACGGCATGAACTCATATGGCACGGATGGAAATGACAGAGAGAGTGATACACGACAACGGAAGAGGCGCGGAAATCTCCCCAAAGAGACCACGGACAAGCTGCGGGCATGGTTTGTTTCACATTTGACACATCCATATCCCACCGAGGACGAGAAGCAAGAGTTGATGAGGCAGACCGGTCTACAAATGAGTATGTGTCACCTCAAAGTCTGACATTCAAACTAAAGCTAACTAAGATCAGATCAAATATCAAACTGGTTCATCAACGCAAGGAGGCGCCAGCTTCCAGCAATGATCAACAACGCTCGTGCCGAATCTACAGCCCGATCTGCTCGCGCCGCAGACGGCGGCATGCAATCTCAGGCCATTGTTTACGCAGATAACAGGGACCGGATCGGCTCAAGCGATGGAAGTGTCTACGATGATTGAGGTACAGACCCAAGCAACGGACAATTGCAGATTCCAATGTCAAGAAGGCATTACCGTGCAGAGGATATGGCATTTGAAGGTTCTCGATATTACAACTGGTTCTCATTGAAAACGAAGTGTGGTTAGCAACAGCTTCGAAGGGCCATCTGTCGAGCATTCCCATCCGTGGACCTCATCTCAGCAGTCGGAAGACACGGAGAACCTCACGTCAAATGCCACTATGTCCCAAGGCAAGATGTTCATAATTCTAGACCAGGTCCAAAGAGCTCTGAAAATTGCCACAGTTACGCAAGCTACCAGGGGTGCAGAGAGACCGAGCACGGAAAGGAAGAGCCATGTACATGTAGGACGTGTAAGATTCAAATAGAGCAGAGCCTAAAATCCATTCACAATACATCAGGCTCCAAACACAAGGATGATATCTGTTTCTCTTCCGTCGATAATCCGACGAACTCGGGCAAGTCAACTAGTTAATTTCATATCAGACTGTCAATGTAATACAACAGCCAGCCTTAACAAACTTTCTTTGGAAGCTTTTACGTTCTCGCGCTTCCCCAGTCCCAATTAATGCAAGACCTCCTTCTAAAGCATATTAGCGAGAAGGCAAAAGCTCGCTCGAGAGGTGCCAATACCAGGGCTGACTCACTTGGCCTGCCCGAAGCCAACCAGATCTTCCAAGAGGGACAGATCAAGTTCAGATGACTCGCCACCAGAAACTTTAAACTCATTCCTGAATCTCTAACCTTGGCTTTGTGGCTTGCTGTCTTCAGAGTTAACATCTTGTTTTGTCATACCGTTCCGCTTCAGCAGATAACAGTACGCGGGATAGATTTTTCGCGACCGAGTGCACCAATAAGGGGGACTTGGTGCCAAGGGACGGCAGAGTAGGGGATTTCTTTCGAGCGTTCGAGCGAGCGATCTCAAGCTCAAGGGACTTGAAATTCTCCAGGCTCCGAGTTACCGTAGACTTCAGCCACGATGAGTCGACGCGGCTGCGTCTGTCATGTGATGTCAAGTCAGGGGTCATAAGCAAGGCCAAGGTTCAAGAATTCAGGGTTAAGGGGCAAGGGGGCACGTAAGTTTAGTAGTCTTGCGAGCTCGCAGGGTCCAGGGTTCAGAACCGTTGGACGGTCGCCGCTGAAGAGATCCCGCCTCGCCTTCGGGGGAAGAATGGAAGTATGCACGCACGGCTCAGGGCGAGGGTAGGGGACGGGCGGGTATTATTCCCGTGAACAGTGGGCAGGACGAGGCGATGATGCATGGATTTTTTCTCTCACTTGTTCAATTGCAAGCGATAGGGCTTCTAGCGACTCAAAGGATGATTACTTTACAGAGGGAAGATGTTTGAGATGAGATATGGCAGGAGAACAAAACTGACATGAAACGAAACAAGCTGGAAACGAGGCTGAGTTCGTGTCCCGAGAAACTTGATACCGCTGACAGGTGTTTGGGGGGGGGGTTTGACGTGACTGAAAGTTGGGTTAGGTTGCGAGATGGGACGGTTTGGTTCCGAAAACTTCATCTTTTCTGGAACACGTTCGCACGTTTCGCTCAGGATCGCAGTGCGAGAGCGTTCAGAGATGTGAGAGGCCGAACTGAGGAGGCTGATTGCGATAGGAAAGCTCTCTCGTCGTTATTCCTTCATGGCATGCGCATCGTCGCTTGAAGGTCTATTCAGCAATGTTCACCCTAAGGTTATACTTGCCTGAACAAAACGACCAGACTATCATCAACCCCATCGGAATACTTCCCCCATCGGGCTCATCTCGCCCCCAAACTCTCAAACTCACAACCCCTTAATTCCAAGCCAAGGCCCACCAATGACAGTCCTCTCCAGACATGCCAAGTGCAATGACATTATTGACAGCTGGCCTAGGCTAGGGTTAAGCCACACCAATAGTGTCGGCCCAGACCAGAGGCCGGCGACCAGTGGACGGCATTGAATTATTCGCACTAGAAGTTCCGATTAGCCGTGCGATTGACAGCGCCAGTGAGCGGCATTTGTACTTAGGGCTTCTTTTGACAGACGCCAGAAGTGCTCGATGTGGGGGGCCGAGGGACGATCCATTGGAATTGAAGAAACAGAGTTCACAAGTCGGTCTGCCCAGTGCCTAGAGGTTCAGTCTAGAAGACAGTACTTTAGTGAAGTAGACTTGGAGGTATAACGACAGAGGACTACAGCACAGAAGCGATGTATCTTGGCAGAGAGAGGAGATGACACAATTAGGAAGGAGAGAAGAGAGCCAAGAAAGGATAAAGTTAGACGAAGATTGAGAAGGCTTCATTGTTCCGTCAATTTCCAAGATGATGGACAAGAAACGCTGGCCAAAGCCTGCAAGTGATTGCTTGCCCTAGAGTTTATTCCCGGACTGACTCCAAGACACAAGCATGCACCTTCCGGTGCCCAAGTCCTTACTCGTGCCCCATGAACTTAAATCACGAGAAGGATGTAGACCAGGACTGGGGCAACTCTCTTCCAAAAGCTTGAGCTAAGCTTGACATCAGGAACGCTCATATACAGAAAAAAAATAGAAAGAAAGACTTAACGTTAGACCCACGTCGTAACTTCGTATCGGAAGAGGCTGAAAACAGTGCTGAGATCGCCATAACAGATGATATACGCCAGGAATTACATCACTAGATGCAGAAAACTAGAGAATAACCGGTGCGACAGCCTAGTTGTGCTAGGCACACATGTCTTTGACAGCTTACTAGCAAGGAGGTCAACCTCGGAGGGAACAAAAGCATGCACTATTACAAACTATCAGTTTGCCTTGTCATGAACAGAACAGCGCATTTCGCTAGCGCGGATCTAGGGTACTATGTTCCCCATACCCAGGTCCCTGTCTGTCATTTCGGCACTTGCGACGCTTGCATGTCCCTTCTTTCTGATCCTTGTCTATCGCAACTCGATGTAGTTTCCCAAAATGAAGAAGCTTGCGAAAAAGAAAGCATGGACTTGAGATCGCCGGTGTCAGACGGAAAAAAGCAAGTGCCTCGATTTTTGCGATGAAGCTAAGAAAGGCGGTTGACGTCGTGGCGTCGTGGGGAGCTACAGTAGTGAGGGCCAAGTCGTACACACCTGTGGCTTTGCTGTCCAAAGCTCGACTTTCTCGGTCGGATTCCGAGTAGTTCATGACCGCTTCTTCGTAGACCCTGCATTTGTGCTTGTCATCTCCGCGGAGCTACATCTTCGGCATGCCCCATCAGCCTTACAGACATGCCAAAAAGAATCTCAGAGACTCCAAATATGGGATTACGCCAGACCGGCCCACTGAGATGCACTGCGGTGAGCATTTCCCACACATGAGATGTGGCGGTAGATCTTCAATCTCTCCGCGATTTTTGACTCATCAGTGCAACATGGAATTAAGCTTTGAAACGGAAATAATTAACCTCCTGACCCCTGACGCAAATCATAGAAACAAATCCACAGAACAACCTCAAAACTTATGGAGATCAGAGAAGATCAGGGTTCTGTCTCACTCGCTTACCTCGGCCTCGGCTTCTTCGACACTTCACAATCGCACTCGCAACGACAGCCACAAAGCCACCAGATCTTCCGTCCTCGAAGGTCCTGTCGTGCCAGTAGTCACATCATGGAAGTCACAAAGACGTCAATTCCAAAGGATCATCGAGCTCAGCCCCAAAGTCCCCACACCTGGTCCCTGCATAGCTCAAGCAATTGCGACGCGAAAGAACTTTCCGATGCCGTTTTGTGCAGACTACAGCACGACAGACTTCCTTCCCGTGCCGACTTTCCGGCTTTGCAGATGATCCCGATCGACATCAATGAATCATTTCGGCCCCCGAGGATGCCGTCAGCGTCGCTTCATGACACCTCCGTAGGCATCCCGCTCGTTCTCGCGAAACTCTAAATAGACCGAGCGAGCGGGCTGAGAGGCCAAGTTCCTTGGCCGGTGGCGGGGCGGAGCTCAGAGGACCTCCGCTGCTCTTGGCTGGATGCATGCTTCCTTTCAGCTTCAATTTTGAATGGAGACTTTGATGTCAGTGGTTAACAAGGAAGTTTTGACGAGTACGAAAACCGAGAAACTTGTTTTTCTGTACGAGAAGGTGTTGAATGGAGTGGCGAGGAAGTGGAGAATGACAAATACTTGTAGTGGACGCATGGTTGCGGTGTGGTACGGACTTGATCGTCGGCAAGAAATGTGGAAAATAATCAGTTGGACTTGGGACTTGGGACTTGACGACAGACTATTGACTGATCTAGTTGAAAAAAGGGAGTCGAATGTGAGACTTGCCAGGAGATGGAGGTTCTGAAGGGTTTGAGGCTTGGAAGTCAAGGACTTCGACTTGTCATGGTCGCATGGCAGGCCGAAGAAACTTCTTAGCAGGGTCTCATCGTCTCAACAGGTCAGGCTCAGAAAGCTCCAGTCAGTTGCCCAATCTGACAGCGACAAGATCATACTGATAAGTACACGTTGCATCTCATTGGTCTCTTCGAAGCCGAGACCTCTATCCATTACTGATAAGTCTTGCCTAGAGATGCTCAGACACGCGTCTCCGGCAGGATGAAGTGATCAAGCAAAATAGGAAAGGAGGGAGAGTCCAAAAGATCATCCAGATAGTCCAGACTTCAAAATACCCCTCCATCGAGATCAGGCAAGCAGCCAGATCCGAGCCAATCTTGAGCTCAGACACTTTCGACGAATTATGACGAGCATTGATCGGCCGTGGCAAAGCCATGACCATCATCAAGAACAACGACAGTTCTATATTTGCGAGCAAGACTGTTCTTCTGACCAAGATATCGTTCAGACTTGAAGCTGCAGCAAGTCAGCTAAAGCAAATACCCCGCAATGGCGAAGGCCATACCTCCAATTGAGATTTGCCAACATGATATTCCGCACAGCATCGATGTACTTATGGATGTCGTAGTCGATAGCTTGGCTTGTCTGAGGAAGCTGAGACTGTGCGATATACCAATCGAGGTAGCATTCCTTGAGGATCTGGCCGGCGCGGTCAAAGGCTTCTTGGGTTGACATGCCGTTCTGGCGGAGAACTGCGATGAGGTTGTGGGTTACGCCTTCGGCCTGTATGGTGTCAATTTAGAAATAATATGGTAAAGTTCTTGCTTTGGTGCTCAACTTACCTCTTCCTTGGAGTACGACAGGATATCATTCTGGCTATATAGTTTCAGCATGGTTATGCAGTAGGTCTCGAAGTGTTGGTTCTTACATGGCGATTACATCTGAGCACACCCGCTTCAGCTCCTGGACAGAGTGATGTCGATAAATCGCTTCTGGGATGTTGATTCTGTGGGCGTATCTGCAGCCGTGTCAGCCTCTTTGTTCCATGTCGACCTGTGAGTCTCCCTCACTCAACCATTGCAATGACCGGTGTAACTCCAGCACTACGTCGGCGGCTCGCCATATACTCCTCAACGCTAAGTGGTCCTCCACGACCATGATGCTCCACAGCCTCCAAAGCACCCTCGCAATACTGGCGCGTAGCCTCGAGAAAGTGGTCCTTGACATCTTGGATTATCAGTACATCTTTTTGCCACATATCTGGGTCTGTATTACCTTCGGAAGATACCTCTTAAAGGTTAGTCTGCTGAACTCTACTGCTTTGGAGTGGATACTGACCTTAGAAATACGCTCCCATACAGTGTCATGGATCTCAATCAAGACGTTGTTAGGCTTTCTATCTCTGTATTCTTCACTCATGACAGCGAGGAGATTGTCCATGATCTTTCGAGAAGCTGCCAAGTCATCCTTCAAATCCCCAGTATCGAACACTTGTCTGGAATTTAGCAGGCTATAAATGTATACCATTGAGGAAAGGATACGTACTATCATCGAATGGGAAGACCTGTTACAAGTTGCATTTAGCTATTGGCAAAAACGTCAAACCGCAGGATTGACATACCCAATTTCCCCAGTCACACATGGTGCGAAGTTCAGCCTTCTCAGCGTGGGGGGCAGCAATAGCACAGAAAAGGGAGAAGTCTGTCTTCGCAATGATAGCACCTACTCTCTCGCTTGCATTCAATTTACTGGTTCATGTCAGCTGTCAGGATAACCACGGAAAAGTGTATTGCGAACTCGCAGATCCAAACTTCAGACTCGGCTCGGACCTCAAGATAGAACTTGTTGATGGTTGGTGGAAGAGCCATGAAGGATGTGAACATGTCAGGAATGATCACAAGCATCTTTCCTTCTGAGACTTCAATCTTTGGAAAGAAGACTCCATTGTGACTCTCCTTTCTGGCCAGGGTAGGTCTTTGAAGCTGCTTGTTTGGAAGGCCTATAGTGACAGTGGTCGCAGCTGCGTCAATGCTGTCAAATGTTTCCAGAACTAGTGGCGACATTGTTGCTAGAAAAATTGTCGATACTTCCTAGGGAGCAGGATGGTGTTTGAATAGAGTTCGAAGTCGAGCACTGACTGAGCCTGTTGAGTTTGCTTCGCTTGTGTTGTTACACCAACGCAAAAAGCAACGGGCGGTCAGTTCGTTGGTATGCACTCATTTCAACCCCTTTATTGTAATCTCACGGACTTGAACCAATTTGGACAGATTCTGTTACATGTTGCAATTTGAGCCGAGTGAACCCAGCTAGCTTCAATGTCTCTTACAACTATGCCACCTCTGACTGGCTATGAGTTGCAAGACAACAAGATCGATCGAAGGAATCATATTCACTGCATGCAAGACAATGGCTTGCAGAAAATCAATTTGATCAGATTGGCTGACGGGAATAAATACATCGTCGATCAGTGATCCAGTATTCAGCATTTGATCTATCGTTTCCTCATAATACCCATTCTGAAGAATTTCAGCTTAACAGTCAATTCAATTACACTGCCATATGGCTATTAGATTGAAGAGCCTATATTATCTAAGAGCTCTTATCGACCTAATTATCCGTCAGAAAGGACTACCATACAATTCTCGCTGACTCTGAACCGTCCCCGAAGTCCTCCCTGGTACAAAAATTGGCGGCAGAGACCTCTGATGCCAGCCCCCACGTCCCTCATAAACTCTGTCATATGTCACCGGACTTCCGAATGTAATATCTATATCGTCGAGATTAACAGCCGTGCTCCTGTTGGCTTGCTGGTCTCGTCGTTGGTCCGCTAGTGCTGTCTTCTTGGCTTGCCGTTTTCGGTGGTAGAAGAAGGCGGCGAAGAAAATGGTTATGACAAAGGCTAGCACTCCGACTGTTATGCCGACTTTTGCGCCTGGAGTAAGTTCGCTGGATTTTGATGTGGATGTGGAAGTTGGAGATGGAGATGTAGTCCCGCTTGCTGCCGAGGTTGAGCTGGGAGGTGAAATTGAGGTTGATGTTGAAGTTTTCGAGCTTGAGTACGGGCCTGAACTTCGGCTTGTGCTGGGCTGTTTGGACTGAGACGAGGACTGCGATGAAGCCCCCGTTTGTGTTTGAGTGGGATTTGAAGTGGTTGATGGTGATGTAGTGCTTTCTGGTAGAGGTAGAGGATTGATCATTCGGAACACATCCGACTCAGATGAGGCTTTGGTGCCATCGTCTTGCACCTCGTAATTTATAACCATGTGGTATAGCCTGCCGTCCTTAAGCGTAGCAGCATAACTTTCTCCAAAGGTTGCTGTCCCATTATTCTCCCACGCTGTACAGGTTGTGACTGTATTAGCACCGACCTTCTTAGGCATGCCTGTGGATCCACTTAGAATCCTGTCAGCATGCTTTCTCTTGGAAGTATTTGGGCGGGATAATATTGGAGGCACGTACATGGAAGCTCTAGTCGTTCGAATTGATCTGTCTCTCCTATAACAAATATCGATAGGAGATCTGAGTCTCTTGAATCTAGCCAAAAGAATGGCGTCGTGAAATTGATATGGGAAACGCGGGGTTGAAAACGTTCCTCCCCTCCACGATCGCGATACTGGTCAAACCAAAAACGACGGCAACGAAACGGCGACGGTTCATCTTGCTCCACGATTGACGAGAAGAAAAGCCTTGGATACTGCTATATCAATTCCATCGGGTAAATGAGGTCAAGGAATCGGGCAGTACGTCGATCTGGATACGGACAAAGAACACCGTTCTGGTAAAGGCTGCATCCAGATGCGGGCACAAAGAGGCGTTTAGGTCACCTTACGTTCACTAACCTGAACGGAACCAGGTCTTTCCAGCTACTTTTGGATTTCTCTCTTATGAGTAGGTTCTCTTCTCGTCCTTGTAATTGTGTATTTCTAAGGGAAAGCTACTGTTGACATTCACTTGACAGCTTCTCGCTTAGGAAGCACGGGAGACATTTCTTGCACTTCAAGGAAATCTTGTGTGGCATCTAACCCAAAGGACTCAAATTACGGACCATAGATAAGCCGCAGTAAGGAAATCGAGCGCATTCTTCTGCCATGTAATGAGTCCCGAATTCATCTCTCTTTCCCATTAACAATCTTCGTAGCACAATGAGCTTGCTGCAAGCCGTCAAATCACGGGAAGCGAGCACTTGCCCTTGGCCCCATGAGGGGTGTCTTGGACAGTAAGTTGTGATTATCTTTGGAAACTTTCGATACATCTGAGAGAAGTAATAGAGGGTTTGGTCTGGCTGGATAATTACAACATCTGGCACTTAAGCTTGATACAAATTCATCTGAGTGTGAAAGTACTTGGCCAATTTAATTCGGACGGGCAGGGCCGCAGGGAAAATAGTTGTCACTTGATTCAAGAAGAATTGTCTGATCACCCTAAGGGATTCACTTTCACATTATTGCTAGACTCACGTAATGAATTATTGATCACTCCATTGTCTCAATCGAGTGGGTCTATCAGAATAATTATTACTTGACTCAAGTAATAGATCTTAATGCGTGGAGGAGTTCATATGAAAACAGCTAACAATCCCAAGCCTATGACAGTGGCCTTTACATAGACGTCTTTAATATGCGCCGTTCCCCTTGTATCCGATAACCTCGAACACCTCAACGAGTGGAACCTTGTAACTAGGGTTGATTTCACGCCGATAGGTCTTCAGCTCCCTCTGAACCACATCAGCCATGATCTTCATATGTCCCTTCTGAGTTCTTTCCCTGCCCTCCGATAAATCGCCAGGAGAGATGATACCAATCCAGCGATCCAGGCTCTCAAAGATACGCATCATGCCACCATGACCATCATCTTCCCAGAGAGGCTCCATCATATCAAAATCTACAAGGAAAGCCCAGATAGGAACAGCCAGCTGCTTGATCTCTGTGATCCACTTCTGCTTGCGCCAGCTCTTGCGAATGCCTTCAGCGAAGTGTCGATTCATTTGGAGATCTTCGAAATTCTGGATCAGGACCATGGTATGCTCGGGGTTGTAGTGGATGATACTCTTAAAACCAGCTGGAAGCTTGCTTTTGTTGTTCTCAAGATAGACCTCGCGCGACTCTCTGCAGGCAGAGAGGAGAGCAGTGTCGAAGTGATCCTTTGGAGCGCTGAGTGGGAGTGGACGCTGGATTGGACTCAGGGCGAAGGTGAAGTACAAGCCGAACTCTTCATCTGCTTCCTTGAGGGTGACAGCAACTGGAAGGATACGAATCTCTTTAGGGAGACTATACAGGAAGATCAACCGACGGAGTTCCATAGGAAGCTCTGGGAATTTGGTGAACTTGGTGAGCGCCATTTCGGAGAACGATTGGACCAAAACGTCGAGGGACTGCTCAGACTTTGCGACAGACGCATCGTTAGAAGAATGAGGAGTCAAGATGAGAGAGGAGCTCGAATTGACTCGGGTGCTCGAAGGTGAGGCAGACTTGGAACCTTTGCCCTTACGCGTAAGTCTCTTGAAGAGATCGAGTCGGAATCTCCGATTTTTGGGCATGGTGACGACCTTCTTGAGATCTGGTGACTGCGTGAAGGTTGAGTGGTTGCTCAACTTCGAAAGTCGAGCATACGTTGGCTGCGATCTCGAAGATGATGGTATGGTTTTCGAGCTCGAGAAATATCGAGCCGACTCGGGGAAGCTAGCGCCTCGAAGCGAGGTCGAAGGCTAGCGCCAAAATTCACTGTTGACACCACCACCGCAGTCGACGTCACCTGAAGCTGAAATGCTTGACGGAACTTTTCGCTCTTCTTCCCATCCAAAATATTGTCTGCCTGAAACCACGATGGAACACCCTTTCAGTGCGAGCAAGCGTCAATGCCGACCACATAAGATGACGATCCCACAGGAAGACCCAGTCGAAGACCTCTGCGAGAGAATGGCACAGCTTCACCTTTGGAGCACTGAGCCACTCGAGCGATTTGAGCTATTCCCTCGCCTTCCGAAAGAGTTGCGACGCCTCATTTTCAAGTTTGCCCTCCCCTCGACCAATAAGATGATCACTGCTACTGCTCATTGCCGGGAGCTCATGCCAAGAAAATTAGTCTGTGTTTCTTTCACGATTCCGCCACAACGACCGGGCATGCCACCACAGTCAAAGGAAAGCAGGGATGTCCGATTGCTCAAGGTGTGTTGGGAATCTCGGGAGGTGTTTCTGGAAAACAGGAAGGTGAATCAGTTCCATCTTGCTACAATCAACGTAGATCAACAAAGAAGACCCCGAAACACATTACTCAACGCGCATCCGCTCATCCAATCATTCTGGAAGATGCGACTCTGACTCAAATATGTAGGGATGGCTGCCTGGAGCAGGAAAGAATCTCATCCGTTTTGACCCCAAAAGAACACCAATCTTCATAGAAAACTACGAGGTTCTCGCCCAAAATACTGCCCTTAAAAAAGCTTTCTACTCCGGATCATGGAGGCCAGCATGGCTCGAACAAATCGAACGATTGGCTCTAGGAAAATCCAAGGGAGGAAACTGGCTGCTTTTTAGGGAAGACGAAGGAGGTGTTAGCCCACTCACATCTCTTCAGGCTTTTCAAAGCTTGAGCGAGTTGTGGCTAGGAGTTTCTGACAATTGCTCGAAGTCGATGCTCCACCCTAAGAATGCGAACGACTACGAATGGCTCATGGCTCATGGCACGCTTTCGATTCGTTATTCAACCTCATCTAGATTCATGGGCAGGTCAATCTGCTCCGGAGCATGTCTTGCATAAGCCCCGGTTGATGATCTATGGTATCGGCTCAGTAGGCCTTGGCTCGTATCCATGAATCTCGACAGGAAGCACATGCGACGATTGGCATTAAATATAGTTGGCTTATCAGTATTCTAAAGAATATACAGAGTTTAGTTCTGATGGATAGTCACGGAAGTTGCTGAGACTGTGGATGAGTTCTCCTTGTTGTATATTACGATGCCAAAGATGCTGTTGGGGGTGGTGGCAATAACATCCATTGAAATGAGGCTTCGTGACACTGCATCTTCATCGTTGGGATATTGCCATGTCTCGAAGTGATTTCCTCATAATCTTTTTTTTTACAGGGGCTGGGGGCTCAAATAGCACGTCAAGGTCCAGTCAGAACGTGCTCTTGACTAGAAACCCAACGCATTTGTCCCTTGGGGTATTGTTCGCTCATCTTTTATTCTAGCAAGGTTTATATGGTAGGGTTCTGGACCGAATGAGGGCATGAAAGGACACTAAAGCAAGGCACGTCAATTCAGTAGCAACAGGGCTCTCAATGTTGCTGCCCGCAGTTCCCGTTTTGAGCTTCATTGTGCATTGAGCGTGAGTAAATAAAGCCAACCGAGGCGGCCGCAAGTCGGTTGTGGACGCCAAAATCTTCCAGCGAGAATGAGCTGGAGCTCCAACCCCGCAGCAGACTATCTTCTCGAACCACCAACAATGGCCACACCAATACCCACCGGCGATGCCTTCCCCAAATTTTCTCTCCTACCTACGGAGCTACGCCGCCGAATATGGGAGGAGTCTTTACCCCGCCGAGTCGTTGAGTTCCCACATGTGTCCCTCGAGCGCAAGATGGCTCTGTGGGAGCGGGAAATCTGCTTTCACCCCTCACGACCACCTCCAAAACCCGACACGATCTCCCTCGGTGTCCTCGGCGCAAGCTACGAATCATACAATACCCTGAATGGGCTATACAAAGTTCATTTTGGTTTTGACAAACTGGAGGAAGAGGACTTTGAAGAATCGCTGGCCGATTACCGAAGGCCGTGGCAAGACTGGGAGGTTCGATGGGCAAGGCCGTATAAAGGTGTAAGGTTCAACCCGAAGATTGATACCCTGTCCATGGATGCAGAGACTTGTAGGGCGATTATTAAGTTTGGGCACGAGGGGTTGATACCTCTTCGGTTCGTCTCAGTCTATGTATCGGATGAATACGAATTCGATATGCCGCTATATATCGACACGGGCTTCACTTCCATCATGGGCCTTTTCCTAAATGCGCCAAATCTTGAGAAGTTGTGTCTAGTGATTGGAAAGCGGGGTTGTAGTTGGGAGGACGAACGGCACCAAATCCTCAGCGAGATTGTCAAGTCTTGTGAACTTGCCTTGCAGGATTACTGGGACACATGGAGAGATACGGAGGGACGAGAGATGTACACTTCGGACGATGAAGGTATTGCGAAAGCTCAAAATGATCGTAAGAGGTGGAGGGCTGTTGTGAGAGTTTCTCTTACTGACGAGCCATCTGCGCATGCGCATGGCTAGATTGCCAGAACCATTGTTGAAGGAGCAAGAATACGCCATCAGCCACGCCACCTTCTTTTTGGCGCTGGATCGAATCAAGTCAGACGCACTCCTCCATTACTAGGTATGCTCGAGTCCATGTTGCCTTTGATGGGGTTGAACAAAGCGACAACGGAATGCTGGCAGGGGGATTCCAGACGATCTGAATGTCATGAGACTGCTCCGAACATTGACAAATAACGATGAAGGGAATATGCCGAGCCTGCCAGCTATTTCTGGATCAGAGCGAGCAACTTTGGGCCTTACAGCCGGTCAAGCTGTTTACACCTCTCTGCGGCTTTTCTACTTTGAGCCTAGCGTTCCCGGAGCCCGTTGACTGTCAATCCCTCAGAGCAGTCATGGCCAGCGGAGCCAGCGCAGCCCAAGATGAATCTCCTGCCAGCATAAATTTCACTGAATACGGCAGACCTTCCAACGTTCCAGCCACTTCCTTACAGCCTTTGAGGTCGAGAAATCATCAACAGCACGAACAGTGGCACACCGAAACATCGAATCCCTCTCTCTCATTCCCCGCGGACCCCTCACCATGGAACCAGCGACAACATTGCATTCCTTCAAAGACCTTCCCAATGAGATCAAACACCAGATCTGGACCTACACATGCAAGCAAGAAGCTCGAGATAATGCGCGCATACAGCAAATCGCGAAAAACCCTCTGGACGAAGTAAGGTCTATCTCAAAACCCCTCAACCTCCGCATCCTAGCTCAGAGACGATATCGAGTACCCTCCCTCCTCCACGTCTGCCGCGACTCGAGAACAGAGGCCAAGTGCCATTGGAGCCTGTGGCGCTGTGCTGAGCCACTCAGCTTTTGTGACGATGGCACATTCATCTATGTCAGCAAAGAGTACGACACGTTTTACTTCGCAGACGGTGGCCCTGCCGACTTCTGGATCCTCAGCAGCTTCGTCGGTCTCCCAGAAGATATACTGGACGATGATGATGATGATGATGATGATGATGATGATCCGAAGAAGGTCGAGAAACTGTGGCGGGAATGCGCAAAGGACATAAACCATTTCGCGGTGGACTGGTGGTGCTGGCTTGAGGCTACGACATTCTGCGACTGGACGTGGATGGGTGGATTTGGATTGAGCGAAAAAGGAGATCTCACGATTGTCATCAAGAACCCGAACGATCCAGGAGCCATACCCCATTTCCCACCATTTGTCGAAACCAGGCTGAAGGACGTTACACCAGGAACGATCAGAGCAAAGGCGGTGGACACTATCCTGACACATATCAAATACAAGGAAATCAAGGAGGAGTTTCCGCACGATACACAGACTGTCAAGCTGAAGAAGCCGGCAGATGAGGATAATTGCTGCGTGCCGGCGCTGAGAGCACTAGCTGTGGTAGGACCGAACGACGACGAGAACTCGAAGGCAGATGAAGAGTATCTGGAGATCGTCACACGACAAGCCAGAATCCACAGGGTAAAGCACGATAAGAGGAACTTAATACATGAGGAGCGGACACTTGCTCGGGAGATCAAGGAAATGGAGATTCAATTGCCTACGTTTCTCTTGGTGAGTTGAGCGACAGCGTAAAGTTACGGGCTTTCAAGCTACAATCGTTGCATCTCATGGATCCATCATATATGCCATTTATTGGAGGAGGGTTGAGCCTCACCAGGGCCTAGACTTCTGACTACAAGTCAGGGAAGGCGGAGAAGCCTGCGATGATTTTGATATACTCATCGCGAAACTTGACAGAACTACCAGTGTGCGAGATATTTAGCGCTGTATTGGATTCACAAAGAGTCATAGAGCTCAGTCTCAATAAGTATCAGGAATCCTTCAAATAGTCATCACAGATACTGTAAGAAGAGGTTTTGACATCCACAAGCCATGCATGAGTCATTTGATGATTTGGTGACTCGCTTGTGCTTCACAGCCCACTTCAACATTCATTGGTCAATCCTTACGACACTTGTAAATAACTACATCTCGAGCTCATAAGAATCTGTGGTCTCCTTCAAAATGGAATTCTGATGGATATGGCCAGCATAAGTATGGCCATCATCAATATTATCAAAGCATCAAAAAATGTTCAAGACATTGCTCCATCAAATATTATGAATGACCTCTCAGTCGCTCTAGCAGCGGCTAACATATCCTCCTCCACTTCCTTCCCTCCAAGTGAAGCGACTTCAGAAGAAACGCATCCTGAGGGCCCAGCCATACAAGCGGCAGAGCCCATGCAAACATTCCATCCTTTCTCAAGACTACCGACAGAACGTCAGTATCCCCCATCTATGTCAACTCCAATCAGAGCTTACAAGAACCCCTCAGTCCGCCTTCAAATATGGACGCTCGCCCTCCCACTTGCCGAACATCTCTACACTGTCTCGATCTCAATCCCATGCAGCATAGATCCTAGCACCTCTCCATTCCTGAACTTCACAGTCCACCATCCAACCACCGACAATCCAGGAACATCTTCGTCCCTTCAACCAAGTCCACACAAGTTCTCAACTACCACAAGTCTCCTACTCACCAACCACGAATCCCGCTCCATTTACCTCTCTCACAACACGTCATTCCTCCCAATCAGTAATGTAGGAAAACTCTACTTCAACCCCTCGGAAACGACATTCCATGTAAAGAACTACACAACTCTCCAGCGCTCCACCTCACTCGCTTCCGCATTCAAAGCCGACGTTGAAAGTGCACAGCAAGTTACGACCATATTAGAAGGCATCAAACACCTTGCCACAAGCAAAGCCTCGTTCTACCCCAGCGTAGAAAGAGATGCATGGTGGAGCGGGAGTGGAGGTGGACCATCTGTACGTTCCTTATCTCCCAGTCCCTTTCTCTCACTCCCACTACCTCTCCCCTTTGCCCGCTCCCTTCTCTTGTTCTGTAGTGGATTGGATCGAACTGACGAGAAACTCCATGAGTAGATCCGCATCTTCCCTAATCTCGAGACTTGGTACTGCATATTGGGAGATTCGGGGAATAGGACTGCGGCAGAAGAGGAGATGAGGCGGGCGAGGGAAAGGTTAAAGGGTTTTAAGAAGAGGTTTGATGGGGATTGGATGGTGCCGAGGATTGAGATACTGGAGCTGTGAGGTAGTAATGTTAGAACTGAGAAATCTGGGATTCGTTGTACTGCAAGCGAGCGGATGTATTCGATCTTAGAGGTCGGAAGTTGGGCCAGCTTGCGTCTTTTTGCAAGATGGGATCAGTGAATTAATGAGACGGAGTATTTGTCAGCAGGATTTTGGCACGGAAGAACAGTGGAGAAATATCGCAAATTTTGATTATTCTCAATTCATCCTAACAAGAGGATCGAGTTTCCTGGAGCAAGCAAACCCAATCCAACACGCCCCATGTATAAATCATAGACAATTATCCTGCCCAGTATCAAAAACAATAATACTCCACGCCACCTCAAGATCCACAAGTCGTTGACCTAACCGATTACAAACCCCCAATGAATGCACAGACGCCGAAATATGATAGTCAAACAATGCAGTGAGGTCATCATCAATCGCTGCTGCGGACTTTGGTGGACTTTTTCGCTGTTCCGATGTGCGTGTTATGTACCTGTAAGGTGTTAGAGGATGTGGATGAGTGAAGTGGAGAACTACATACCTTCGTCGCGAATTTCAGACTCGTCAAAGTCTCGCTCAAATGGGCCTCCAATGGACTGGCCATCACAAACATGAGTGTCTTTGAGTTACCACCCAACGAGTATTGGAGCAGATACGTCAACTATGAAGGTTAGCATTATCCAAATTCCCGAAGTGGGTTTCCTCACCTTCGAATTCCTATACGGAATATGGCCACCTTCCTTGCCTTGACCCAATGCTCCAATAACATCCCCAAGACAACTCAAACTCTTGTTGATGTTCTGTGTCTCCTTCATCCTATCTCCTTCTGCGCCGGATTGCTTCAGTCTCTCGGAACCAGCCAAGTCGACAAGATTGAGCGTGCCTTCGGAGGTCTCGTTTGTAGTGCTGTTCCGCCCAACGAGCTTCAAAATGAAGACTGAATGGGATCGAGAAGATCTTTCATTCGATTTAGTAGCGGCGACACTTCTGTTATTGGCAGCTTGCTTGAGAATCGACTCGACCGTATTCGCAGAATCCAATGGCACAGTTTTGAGCCCTGTGATCGTGGTCTGCTTTCTCTGCTCATCATGTCGGATCTCATGCTTCTTCTTGTCAAAGTCCTTTGAGTTGCCGAGAAGATCGTGAATCTCCTCGTTGTAAACCTCCACAAAGCTCCCCTCCATGGTATACGTCCACCCCTTGTCTTTGAGATTGGTCGCCGTCTCGTATATTTGATGAGTGGCCCGAGGAATCATGCCGTCAGCGGATGACATTGTATGAGTCTTTCCGGATCCTGTCTGACCATAGCAGAATATGCAGACGTTATATCCATCAAGAGCGCTCTGTACAAGTTGCGAGATCTCTTCGAAAACTTCCTGGTTCTGGCTCTCAGGGCCAAAGACTCTGTCAAAAGAGAACGAGTGATTCTTTCTGGTGATCGTTCCCAAACTACTTTTCTCCTCCTTCCCTTGGATCTCAAGCTCTTTTGATTCCTTGTCCAAGTCGGGATAAGTCAACTTCGCTACTGGCCCTTCATCCGCATTGTTGCTGAAAACTGGCCGCACCCTACACATAACTCGGATGTTTCCCTTGAGCTCCTGGACCTGGTTGAAAAGAATACGGCGCAAGGACTCTTCCTTGATCAGTTTCCGCTTGGACTCCTCAGCAGAATCCAGTGCTTCCTGTAACCTTCTTTCCATTTCGACAAAACTATCAGACTGCGCCTTGGATCCAGATTCCAGAAAGTGTATCCGGGCACGTAGACTTGCAACAGTGCTCTCAAGCGTGTGGATGGTCGAGGCCGATTCGACTCCAGTCTTCTGAAGAGTCTCTCTCATTGTGGCAATTTCGCTCTGTGCATTGGCCTTCAGTGTTTGCTCCCGGTCAAGGTCTCCTCTAACATCCTCCAGCTCGCCTCTCATGTTCTGGATCTCACGATCCTTCTTTTGCAATTCCAGATCCAAATTGACACTTTCAGACGCAATTCGAGACTCTAGGTCTTGAACTTCGCGGAGTCTCCGACTGCGTTCTTCATCGAGAGTTGCATTATTTCGACGCTCAAGGTCCCGAATCCTATCTTCCAGTTCCACAGTAGCTCGACGTTCCATCTCCCGTAACTCGTCTCTGTGCTTTCGAAGCAGCCGGTCCATCTCGTCGGTGTTGTCTCGCTTCATCTGGTCAATCTCGTTCCGACTCTCCCTTTTCGCATCATCCAACTCTATTCGGTGTATCCGCATCTGCTCATCGAGGCCGGCGTTTGCTGCCATTAGATTTTGTTGCAAGGACTCGACCTTCAATTTCATCTCATTCAGGTCTGATTGTAAGATCATATTTGAAGAGGAAAGTTGTGATCTCAGACCATCTAGTTCGGTGACTAGCAAGTAAGGTAAGTATATGGCTTGTTCAAAGGTAATTGGAGCACTCACTTCGTTCCTTGTATAGAGCAATCGCCTCTTCGAGGACACTGCGTTCTAGACTGGTATTTGTGACTTTGTTTTGCATTTCCGAGAACATGCCTTCCATGCGCTCAATACGCACGTCGACATCCCATGCTGTAAACCCAGGCACGTTAGAATCTTTTGTCAAAAATGGAGTCTTTTGGGGCGAAGGTTTGGGGGTTCTGCGGGGAGTAATTGGCGGTTCCATCGATGCCTCCGCCTTGGAAAGCACCGGAATATGACAAGGTGACTTTGGAGCAGCTGATTCTCCAGGAGGCTCAAAGAGCACCAGAGCAGTTTCAGAGCTGTCAATTCTCAGCCCTCGCAGACCCGAACTAATGGAGGACTTATGAGATAGGCGGGATTGTGGCGGCCTCAGTCTGGTGGAGTTCGCTTGATACTCGTGCTGTTCTTTGGATCTGACTTCTCCGTCTAGTCGTAGCCCGCTCATGGCAGTACTGACGGAGACATCCCTCATATTTGCAGCGGAGTGTTGAGGCCTCAAAGATTGCATTGACTGAGGAGCACGCAATTTCTTGCTTCGAAGACTTTGGTATCCGTCGGTTGACTGTATGGGAGTGGGGAATGAAATCAAAGGTTCCGTACCCTTGCGCCTTCCTTGTGATGGCAGATCATCATCAGAAGAATGTGTGTCCATGGATGTTGCTGGTCGAGGCAGGGCGGTTCCTCTTGTTGTTGTCGACTGGCTAAACTGCGACCTGCCGCCATATGAGGATTTCGGTCGTCCATTGGGGCCGACGCTGCTGGCAAAACTGCTATTCGATGTGTTTCGGGATGATGCTGATGGAGCTCGTGATGACGTGGAGGAGGTGAACGAGGGGTTTCGACCATGCATAGATCTCTGTGACCATGTTAGCCCTGATATTCTTCCGCCCTGGCCCTCAATCACAGTTTGTAGTGGCTTCAATTGAGAGCTCGTTGATCGGATTCGTGGTTCTGGTAGACGTGCGGTTGGCTCGCGCCATGAAGCGTATTTCGAATAGCTCGGGGTCCTCTTCTCCTCCATGGTATTGTTGTATTGTGCTACTTTGGGGGTATTCTTTCACTGTTACTTACCCCTGCACCAACAAGTGATGTTCCCTTCACAGCAGGTCTTGCACTCGGTGTGGGAGCTGCGATGGACCGAACCTCTCCTGCTCTTTCCGCCAGTGTCTTTCGCTTTGGTTCTGGTTCGTTGTCTGGCATATCCATTAGTCCCACCTGCTATTGAGCTTGATGTTCTAGTATCACTGACATGTTCCGCCCAGCTTATGCTTCAGAGAAGTTGGAGGGGGCATCTTTGAGATCATCCTAGATCGCGCATTGTTTTGCGACTCGGAGATCTCTGCAAGACCCATTTTCGGTGGCGAGGGTATTCGACTTCCAGGAGGCTTGAGTTGAGAGGGGCGATACTGCAGAATTGAAATCAGTAGGCAATAGTGGAAGCTAAGGGGAGAAGCTGTTGTCGCGACGTACGGAAATCTCCTCCTCGGTATAATCCATTTCGAATCGTGGCAATTGCGACCTCCTTTACCAAATTGACGCGCGCATAAGTATTAGAGGCTCCTATGAGTATGAAGCAATAGCAAGTCGCGTGGTTATGAATAGATTTGGAGGTGTGAGGTGGGATTCAAATGTCGGCGAGAGTGTTGAAAGATTTGTTGACTTCAATTCATGTTGTTTACAAACGTCACGTGTGGCTGAGGTCTGGGGCAACGGCGGGCCCACTCTTTTTAGTTTGAGGCCGGTGCCGATATCTGAGTCTTGGCGAGGGGAGAAGAAATAAGAGAAATTGTCCATGTCAACATTGGAAACTCCGCAAAAACATATAAAAGCAGCAATCCCATTCCTCAAGCTGTTACAGCCAGCCTTCGTCTCATTTTCCTTGCTTTTTCTCAGTCACTGTTGTGACCAAGCATGCCCCGATCAGACCCCGTATCGCACCATCGTTTACCTGCCTCTTCGCTTTTGTGGAATACGCTTCACGTGCCGAAAGTAGTTCGAGCTATGGGCTTTTAACTTCTCGCTTGGGTGCAACTTTGTACCTTGTAGAGGCTCGAACGTTGTATCGCGAATCGAGCGTTTACCACCATTTCCATCGACGATTGCTTTAAAACGACCCCCGTCAGCCACAGAGAAGCTAGAGACATGGCCTTTGGGATTTGGGAAGCCCCTACAGGATATCAAGTCATCACTCCATCGAGAGTTGATATTTTTGCATTTGTTGCAAGTACTGCAGATGGCCAATGTTGCTTTGAAAATTCTCCTCATCCTTTCAGATACACCCTCGTCCACCTTACGAACAGATTCATAACTCGTTTGCATCTTAGGCATGACGAGGATATCCATTTCCCACCAATCGCTGGTTGCATGCCCAGGACACCCAGCAAATACATCACCCTTCGCCATGTTTGATCCTGGTGCAATCCCAGCATGTTTCCATTTCGAGCATTTCACCCCAGGTCTCACTCAATCCCAAGCTTTTGATACCTATGCTTACAGCTCGAGCCACCCTCAATCTCGACGACAAGCCATCCATACGCCCGGTCATGGTTCCCAATGAAGTCCCTCAGCGCAGCATTTCATCCAAAGTTTCCATTTTAATCTCGTTGGACATTTAGGCGCTGTCAACCGCTGCATGGCACAGCGCCAAGTCATCCGTTACTCATGCTCGCTACCAGCAGTTCAGAACAAACCATCCACCTATTCCACCCCTCGCCTCTGTTGTACAGCAGAATCTTATGAAGCGGCCCTCAATGTCCGATCAATCCAATCATATCACGATCTATATATGTCAACTGGACGCCACAATATGCGCCAACCGTCCGGCCCGGGAAGTTTCTCCGTACCGCGCTGCAGATTTCAAGCACCAACTAATAACTTCCTGTAAAGCACAAGTTTTCCAATGACACATTGCCTCGTGGGAACGGCGTGCTTATGCCGGATGCTATGCTTTCCGGAAAGCAGTTGGCAACACAAAGAGGGCCGCTGACGCGGCGTGCTGGAGAGTTTGGAAGCCTCAGCCGGAATTCCCCTTCGTACTCCAAGTCTGGCTTCTTCGCAAATACCCCTATGTCACTAAGCATACTCTCCTGGTATCTTTAACGTGTTTCCTCTTCTCTGGTTGCCAATCACTGTGTATGTAGAGATTTGCTGAACTCGAACGCAAAAATTTACCTTGCCAAGGGCAAACTCCGAACTCATGCATCGTCGTATTGCATCCTCCCGGACCGTCTCCCTATTCTCTCAAGATGACCGAACTTGAACAGAATTTCAGCAAGGATTCAGACCAACCTATTTCGCCTTGTCAATGTTTAAAGGCACTGGGGTGTTGCCACTAATCGCCAGATGCGCATTTCCGATGCCTGGGTTGCATTGCGGCTGTTAGGGAAGCAATCCCCACCACGCACACCTGCATATTAGACCCGGTAAGATTTCTATTTTGATTATTGTAAAAACAAATCTCACCATGCATACAGACAAGTACATAGGGAGTCTCATCCCTCCATTTTTTCACTTTCCGTATTCTTTTTCACGTTGTTGAAGGCTGCCGCGGATTTGCTCCGGAGTTACTTGGTTGTCATTTCCAGAATGCAGTTTCTTTATTTCCTCGCGGCGTTGTTCACCTCCTTCAATCTTGTAACAGCGATTCCTCAGTCTTTATATGTACCAGATGAAGTAGACAAGCTTGCTGCTAAAGGACTTATCAATCTTGAGAAGTATCAGGCGAAAAGACACAGCAAGTGTACCGTCAAGAATGCCGCCAAGCGAAAAGAATGGTAGTGTATCGTTCTTGTTTGAGATTTCGATTTGCTGATACATCTTGCTTAGGGGTGATCTCTCTTCCAAAGACAAGAAGAAGTACATCTCTGCAGTCCTCTGTCTTCAGTCCAAACCATCAAAGACTGCCCGCTCAGTCGCACCAGGTGCTCGTTCAAGGTAGGTGTTTCAACTCTAGTCTTCGATTTCTCATACCTTTCGTCCCTATATTGACCCCTTGACCCCTTAGATATGACGACTTTGTATTAGTACACATCAATCAAACATTTACAATCCATGCTACTGTATGTCCACCACACCCGTAGTCACGTTGTCTCTGACTGATAAGATTAGGGTAACTTCCTCTCCTGGCACAGATACTTTGTCTGGGCATATGAGACTGCTCTTCGTGACGAATGTGGGTACAAGGGGTATCAGCCGTACTGGAACTGGGGCCGCTACTCAAAGTTTGTCTTCTGACTCTCTTGTGACATGCGAATGCTGATCAAGAGCCAGCAACCCCATCAACTCTCCACTGTTTGATGGAAGTGATACAAGCTTATCGGGTAACGGACTTTACTACAATCACACTGGCGTTCTCATCACCGGCGCTCCTCCTCCATTTGATGTGATTCCTCCAGGAGTGGGAGGGGGCTGCGTTACCGCTGGTCCATTCAAGAAGTAAGTTCATGTCCTCCGTTTCTCTACCACCCACAAGAAGTCTAACGATTCCAGTATGAGTGTAAATCTTGGTCCCGTCTTCCCTTCGATTTCAGGCGTCCCGCCAAACCCCCAACAAGACGGCCTAGGATACAACCCACGCTGCCTCCGCCGAGATATCAACCCACACTCAGCAGCCGTGACAGCCACCAACTACACCTATGCACTCATCACCGACCCTCTCCATGCCGATATCTACTGGTTCCAAACAGTCATGCAAGGTCAATTTCCAGAAGGCAAATGGGGTGTGCATACGGGAGGCCATTACACCATTGGAGGTGATCCTGGTGGGGTAAGAATATTTCCATTGCTCCGTGTCATTCACGTCATTTGACGACAGCAGAACATCTGACAAATTCCCTATGTAGGACTTCTTTACATCTCCCAACGACCCCGCATTCTTCCTCCATCACGGCATGATCGATCGCGTCTGGTGGATTTGGCAAACGCAGAATCTGTCGGCTCGATTAAAAGCTGTGTCCGGAACCATCACACTGTTCAATGACCCACCTTCTCGAAATGCGACGTTGGACGATGATGTTGATTTGGGTATTGTGGCACCAGCTGTGAAGCTGGGGAGTCTGCTGGACACGATGGGCGGCTTGGGTGGTGAGTTCTGCTACGTTTATGTCTGAGTACAAGAAGAGTGAGTGTACGATATGAAGGCTGCTAGGGAGAACATTGTGATATGTCGCACGTTGGACTTAATACACGGGACCTTCAAAGTCTAGTAGGTGAAAGTATTTTCACCTCCTTGTCAGCCATTTCAGCTCTCCATCCTGAGCTCTCACACTGGGCTGCTTCCGAGCTGTTCAATTGCCCACGTTCATGTATACCCACAACCATCTTTACCTTGCTGGCAAGTTTTCATCCATCCACTTCCTCGACGCCTCCTGTACGAAATCAGCATTATCCTCACACCTGCTCCATTTTCTTGGGACTGACTTACCCAACTCTTACATTCATGCTTCATCCCAATACCACTAATATGCGGCCCCTGACTATCCCCCTGATCCGCAGCCCCCTCAATCGACATATCGCCTGCACACATGATTCCCTGACGAATGTAATCAAAACAGTGGTTCAGGTGTCCCATTTCCTCTTCTAGGCCATCGTTCTCTTCCATCATGAGGTTACGGTCGCCTCGAAGGGCTTGCCAGTACAAAGTGCGGATCATCATCTGCAGGAGCGCTAGGGTCAGTTTTAGGACCATATTGTAACGGTGTAGATGGAGATAGGGAGGGAGGGCCTAACCAGGCAGTGGAGTTGGTGGTACATGCTGACACCGTAATTCTGCACGTTTGGTGTCATGTGAGGATTTGAGATGCCATCTGGAAGCCCATATTGAGATGGGTTCTTGATTGATACGAATCCCATACCAGCTGTAGCGGTCAACTCAGCATCAGCTTGTGAGTGAAGCTGGATTTGGCAAGTCAAGCTTTGGGTAGTGTTGACTTACGACCGAGGAGATCCATCCACTTCACGTTGTTCTCGATGGTTGGCGCAGCACTGTACTCGGAATAATTTCCAAACACTACACCCTCGGTCGGTACTGTCAAAGCCCAACAGTTAGCACGACAATTATTGGAAAGAGAACTCGAACGAACGTCTTGGAACCGGGCTATCTGTCGTATATGTTCTCCTCAGCGCAGCTAGAGTTGCCATAAAAGCAATTGGGAGCGCGGTTGCAACAAGAATCGTGATCGCAATCGTGCATCGACTCTTCCAGCCTTTTGCTTTGGGTAGCTGTGTGCTCTTTTCGTCCACTGTCATGGAGGTCTCGATGTCCGAGAATACGTCCTCATCGTGCCCATCTCGAAAGTTCTCCCTCTCACCGACTGGAGAGTATCGTGTGGACATCTCTGCCCCCCCTGTGCTTCCACCAAGCGATGTCGTTGTTGTATCGATTGTTACTCTCTCTTCCACGTCATCTGTGTTCCGGTACACTGGTCCTACGTACTAATGCTGCATCTCTAGTCATGAGATGGATGAGATGAGCTTTCACTGATCAAAGAGTGCTTACCTAAATTTGAGATCAGGATTCCGGCAGCGGCACGTAAGAATATAAGCATTATGTCGTGCAGGGTAGTCGGTTGTTGTACCAGTCCCCATCCTTGGCTGAGCACCTCCTCCATTCGGTCACCTGCCGCTTTGGGACAGCTTGCCCGGCCCGACCCTTGATGCTTATCTCCCCCACTACCGATCACCAGCGCCATAAACAACCAGTCAGCAGTGAGCTGTGCATCGTATTGTTTTGGTACCTCAGAAAAGCTTGTTGCTTCGTCCGCCAGATCCCAGGTGATTGCTGAGGTGATCCGAAGTGTCTTGGTGTTAACAGTCTTTTCTAATATTGCTAAGCGACATGTTGACATCACTCTTCCCGTCGTAAATGCTAGTAAGCACTCAATGAAGCTGAGAACTTTTACTAACGAGGATCATATCATCATGGATCGTGTTCTGGCTGCTCTTTTTGTGTCAGCGGAGATCGCTTTTGGGCAAGCATCAAGTGATTGCGGCCAACTCTGCCAGCAAATCTTCTCTCAGTTGTCCCAAGTTTTCCTAGATAGTTCCCTGTTCTCTAGAAAGTCACAACAAGAAAATCCGCAACGATCATGGCATTGACGAGGAAATCGTGGTATACCCCGAAGAATACCACTCACCAAATATTCTTCATCCTCCTCATGACAAGCGCAATCTTCGGCCTCCTCATTGCCCTCTTCCGCCAACAAATCCACACCAGCATCACGGAAATCTGCCATACAATCTCGAACTCCCATGAAGATACCATCACAACACCTTTCAAAGCCAACTCCAGCTATCAGAGTCTTTCTCGCGCGACCGACGATCTCTAGAATCAGCTCGTCACGCCAAATTGAGGATTCATACTCGAGCAATCAGGAGAAGACTCGCAAGTCTACGAACTTGGGATGATCCATCCATTTCATTGCTTGCAAATAACCAGGAACCATATGCAAGAGCTGTATTCAAAACTAGATGCGAGGAATAGTATGGGAAGAGAGGTGTGGTTCATGGACATCATCTTGACTTGTGGCATACGCTGCAGGAGGTAGCGCTTCTGGAATAATGGTATCTACAATGATTGCAGACTAGCTAATACATCTGCAGGTCTTCCTATGTTTTGCAGACGGCTCGCTCGAACCTTCCATAGCCGATACCGAGGGTGGTCTACCGACAACGAATGTGATGGTGCCGCATCAGTGTCGGGATCCCTCACAATAGTATAAGAAGACTTTAGCGTCTCATCAATCTGATTTCTCTGGGAAATCGAGGACTAGAAAAGATCTTGTGCATAGCCATGACCATTGAGGGTCACGAATTCGAGGCAGAGGCTGGAAAGTCTGGCATCATCCCTAAGAATGTCTTTGGTTAATGTGAGAACAATATGAAATATTTCAGTTACAGTCCTCGATCGCTTCCTTTCAGGTCCTGTTCGAGGTTCATCGTCAAGCCATCCTGGAAGCGCTGATTATCTTACCATCAATACATCGACTTCTTTCTTCAATCAAACCCTGCATTGACTGGTTCAAAGCTCACCTCATGTGCCACACATTCTTTGAATGATCTAACACTGGCTCTTAGGTACGGCATTGACCGTACTGTGAAGCTTTTAGTGTGTAAGTACCCACATAGTCGAAAGCCAGGGCGTGTTTATTTACTACGGCCCCCAACTTTCGTGGGCCTTCTGCAGCCTGTGTCCGACCTCACTCACACTCGCTAACTTTGAAGGCACAGCGCCTGGAACTCACCAGTGAAAATAACCGAGCTCAATTCGTGGGTGGCCAACGACGAACGTAAAAATAACAAAACTGAGATGGATCGCGATCTGTTTGATACTTCTTGAATTTAATCTACCAAGAGCGACTATTTTTCATTCTAGAAAATCCTTCCCGAAACCCCATTAGTCACTATAGTCTCCTGGACTAGTCACCGTGGTTAGCATAAGAAAACCCTGGGATTTCAGTCAGCTCCAGCTTTCGCTTCCCAACTCAGAGCCCATGAACTCACCAAGTTTAGGATGATGCAAATATTTCGGTTCAAAAATATCAATAGAACGTTCCTTCGACCAGTTATCGATCTTCTCCCAATTGAGACATTCGTGCTGGATTCCAAAGTTGGGCCAAGGGCCAGGAAAATCTGGAAGCCATTCGTAGGTCATGAGTGCTGTATCAGCTTTGCACATGATGACTTGGCGGAGCATCTCGATGCAATGGTCTGAAATTGTCAGTGTTTCTCTCACATGCTTGGGAATTGGTGAAGCACGTACTGACGTGGACTTTCACTGGCACATTGAAGTCTATGATGGTGTAATAGTCTTGGTGGATGTATTGGCGGAGATATTTCTGGTCGGGCAGAGTAAGCATTTATTACTTATGCGAGGATCATGGCGGTACGCAACAAGCAATGGAGCTGATTAATAGACATCTTCCGCAGACGTAAGTAGTAAGTTTCTCTCGCATCTTCGGATTTTGCTCACCAAGCGTGCCAAAGTAGTCTCCCGACCCGTCACTCGATGCAACAGATGGCCTTCCGAGTCGTTCAACTTCTCCATTTGTGATTCTGATATTGGCATCTAAATTCGAGTCAGTGTCCCATGTCTTTAAAATATCTTCGAGTCGACTTATATTGAAATAGCGACGCCCAGGCATCATCCACCTCTGGCGATGGCTCTGCATTGAATATGTTGAAATTCTGATTGATCTTCACACTCAAGATCTTAGCTTCGAGGGAAATGGCTTCTTGGGCAGGTGCTGTGACCAATAACAGTTAGTGAAGTCACTGTGATCGGGTATTGAAGAGAACCTACTGTAGATTAGGGGGTAACATCCCTGGAGTTGAATCGAATGATAGATGATCAGGAAGTAGATGAAAGAGTAGATGAAGAAAAGTGAACAGTGAACCACAATTGCATTTTCGATCAAGCAGCTTCTGAAGCGCTGGAACCGTATCGGGCTTTCTTGCGAATTATCGTCCTGTTGGATCTTTCCGCAAGCCAGTTTCGACAATGTTGAAAGGTATTGTTGGTGCTCGAATTCTGTTGGGACGAGTCGAAGTTGGCGAGGAGCTTCTCTTCGTCGCCAGTATCACTGCCATCCGAACTTCGACCAAAAGACAATTGGCTATAGTCCGGTATGATATATTGCTTGAGTATATCAAGGGTGAAGCTCGGATTTTTAAAAAAAAAATTTGCACCTGAGATCCAAGACTGAAATGAGTAGTCACTTGAAGATGTTGATACAGCACAGTCAAAATTATGGTGAGCCCGCCTTCTGACATACCGGTACGCTGTACCATGGCGTGCTTTTGTGATACACAAATATGCATGATGTGGGTAGATGAGTACAGATACAGCATCAGCAACTATTGTTAACGACAGTAAGCACTAGCATTACGAGAGAATGGTTGAGCAAAATCATTCTGGTACCTCGTTAATGTTGTACTTGAGAAGAAATCGGGCAGGCGGTCTAGCAAGACAAAATATATATCAAGTGCCAACTGCCTCCAGTAACATCACGACCAGAATACTTTGGCTTAACAGAATTTCTTCTGACACAGCCCAAAATTCAGCCACACCCCGTTCGTAATGCATTATCAACTTCTCCTCGTAGCCATCATCGGCTCATCTGTGGCTCTCCCGGTCTCTGGTGAGTATCCGACGGGGAGAAATGTGGTCATATCATCACTAACATTTGTCCTAGATCTAGGCATCATGAGCACTAAGACAGCGTGCAGATGCCGTTGGAGACACAGCGCTCGGCAACTACTACCAGCGAACCCGTTCATCCAACCTCTGGAAGCGAGCCGATGCCGTCCAAGACACCGCCATTGGAAACTTTTACGAGCGAAATGCCGTCTCGAACGCTGAAAAGCGTGCTGAGTCTCATGAAGGCGTGGTCCTAGCGAGCTACGGTCCGCGAATCGCAAGCTCTCCAGCCACGAAGAGAGAGGAGGCAGCTGGAGATGTAGCACTCGAAAATTATTACGAGCGCCAGCACCAATCTGACACGGCTAACAAGCGATCCAAGGAGACTGCAGACACAGCTCTGGGAAACCATTACGAGCACCAATGTCCTCGGACTCTAAGAATAAGCGAAAAGAGTCGATGGCGGATGTAGCGCTTGGAAATTACTTTGAAAATCAGCGACTTTCTGACTACATTGAGAAGCGGGCCGAGGCGGCTGGCGACCAGGCTTTAGGGAATTATTACGAGAACACGGAGCTGGGTGGTGACCAGGCACGTGGCAACTACTACGAGCGTCTTGCCGCTCACAATGAGAAGCCTGGGAAGTCTGCTGATCAACTCATTGGAAATTACTGTGTGGCTTCCGTGAGAAACAACCCGGAGGCTGATCAGGCACTCGGCAACTACTGCTAGACAGTGAGTGACGGGCTTCAGTCCCTCTTAAATCGATGCGAGTCTCTTAATTCTCTAACTTAGCGACCATCACCTTGGCAACCCTCCTTTATGTACTTAGCAGGGAACCTGTAGGCTCTTTCTGAACGAGACAAGCTGACCTGGAAGATTCATAGTGAGGTACTGAAGTTCTGGGATACATCGCACTTCTTGATCGGGCTTTCAACGCTGGATCTAGATTTCTCAAGTGGAAGGATTTAACTGGTAGCTAGTGCTTGAGTGATTGAATGAATTTTGGGTTTTCCTAAAAGTTCTGTAGCACTTTACATGCCATGTGATTATGCAACTGGCACTCAAGAAATCACCGGTACAAGTAGGATATGCAAACCGTCGGACGTCACTCGATTCTGCGATCCACAATATGCTCGTCCACATCAATGTCATTCTTAACCAGGTATACGGTGAGGGTCATCCGTGATCAAGAATTAACATATCTGGGCAGATATTCCTTCTCAACGCCCCATATCAAGGTTGCGGTGAGATACGTGCAACTGTGCAGAAGCGAATGATGCTTTTGTGTAATGACCTAACAATACCCCGCTTGAATAATAATTACAGGCATGCAGGTGAATGACGATACTTAGACTCGAAGCAGGAACTCCTCGGAATTTTACCAAGGGGCCATAATTTTTTGGGAAACACTGGTGCATCTATTCTCGGGGGGGGGGGGGGGGGGGGGCGCAATCCAAGATTACCCCTCTATTTACAATTTACCCCGCATCCTGCGATTGGCGAGGTCACAAGCGACTCAAGACAAGTGATCCCTCCTTCGAAACCATGCTTCTGTGCGACCTGTCAAAACAATCTTGCGGTTACACTCACAGCACCTTTCAGATTTACACAGAGTTCTCTGGATAGTTCCAGTCCCCAAATCACGGTGTCACGAATCCTAAATCGTACTCTGCTACGCCGCTTTCTTCACCTCCAATTAATCTAACGTCTACTGAAGCTCGCACGCAAGCCAGCTATACGTAGCCGAAAATTTCCATTTTTATAGTAGATATTATCACATCTTGACCTTACGATTTTATCGTTGGGTAACCTGGCTACTCCACTGCAATTGACCCCAATAATACCGACACTCGTATTGAGGGATTGGCGCGCCTCTTCGTATCTAGCCCAAACATGGTCACGGCGAAAGGACTAGGTTGACCACCACTCACCGCCGATCAAAAAGTTCCGAATCTATTGCAAAATCCCACTAAACTCCACTTGCAAAGAGTGCAAAGCGTAATGTGACACCGTACGGAATGTCCAGGCGGTACCAGCTTCTCTTTGCTATTGTTCCTTTAACATTACTAATCGCCGATATTGTCCTCGAGTCTTTGCCAAAATTCTTACAGAAATTCGAATTGGTAGCTCCTCTTACGATACTCTACCAGGTTGATTGAGTGCGAGGATTGTTACCAGGCGAGATGGAACGCAGGAAGCTACAGAACAGAGAGGCTCAACGGCGGTACAGGGAGAACATCAAGCGTAAACTTAAGATGGCTGAGCGACAACTAGAGAGCAAGGGAGATTCAGGGTTGATTCCCAATAAGGTGGATACCGGATATGGGAGGCTTTTCAATGTTCAGGATGAACTCGGAACTTTGGACTCCACGTCTCCTACATTGGACTTTTGTATGCCGGGGGCTTCACATGTGTCTCAGCAAGAACAATTTGTTGACAGCTGCTGGTAGACTGGACGGCGCTCGATACATCCTGTCACATACAAGACGGACTCAGCATACTCTCGCCACCGGAGAGCACTTCTCCAAAAACGCCCATTGCGAAGTTTGGTGTGCATTCAACGGGCTCGAATCCGAGTCACCCTGCATCTTTTCCAACCCAAGACTCAACGGTGATGCATATCGCAGCTCACAGGGTTATGATGCCATTGTTCGCATCCTATCAGAATCTGGAGTGGACAATGCAGCAAAGGATGACACAGCCCAGACCCCGCTACATCTGGCAACCGCTCAAGGACATACGAAAACCATCCTAGCGTTGATTGAGGCTGGAGCGGAAGTTGATGCTAGGGATGATCAGGGAAAGACTCCGTTATTTGCAGCTGTGAGTAATGGGGATGATGCCGTTGTCAGGCTGCTGCATCAAAAAGGGGCGGATCCAAACGTCAGAGTGTTGAGTGCGGGATCCGGAATTGATCTATCAATGGTGGAAGACGCTGTTCTGGAGAGTTTCTCAGCAGAGCACCAGAAGCATGGTTGAGCGTAGCACCCTCAGATAAAGATATCATACATAGCTTTGAGAGTTAAATTGGAGGTAGATCTCATATGATACAAATCGTCGGCTTTCCAACACCTGCGAGCCAACGCCACAAAATCAGAATTCCACGCCCTTCAACTTCATCGGTAAATGAAGAAACGAATGACCTAGCGCCGTAGGTTTCGGCGGCCTTCCACCACGTATATTAATCTGCAGAGACTGATGCAGCAATCTCGGCTCTCCCAAAGTCGCATCACGTTCTTTCCGTAAATGTACAAAATCCTCCTCGGTAACACTGTCTGATAAATGCTTATTCTGCTTTCTATGCTCTTCAACCGTCATGAATGCCATGGGCATCGTACGATCATTCGGTGGATAGTCGTGACCTGTCCAAATTTTCACGTTGCCTGGCAAGGCGAGGAGTCTCCGACCAGAACGGAACAAGTCGTGAGCACTGCCGCCTGGGAAGTCACAGCGGGCACTGCCGATGTCTGCGTGGAAGATGGAATCTCCACAGAACACGTGATCTGGAATTTGATCGTTAGCATGTTCAATTTCAATTCTACCTTAAACTTCTCACCTCCGATTTTGTATCCTAGATGATCGGGCGTATGACCAGGCAGATGAATAGCTGTTACTTCCATGTCGCCGAGGCTAAAGGTCTCATCGTCTTCAAGAAACCTGTCGAATACACCATCATATTCTTCTGCCTGAACACCATACTTCTCGCCAAACATCTTCTGCACCTGTCTGATACGCTTCCCAATGCAAGTCGGCGGCATGTGCCCCTGTAGACGCGTGACTTGCTTCTGCAAGTAAAAAGCTGCCGTGAGATGATCGGCGTGGGCATGTGTTTCCAGTATCCTGTCGATTTTGTAACCCTTTTCGATAGCCATGGCGAGAAGTGTATCGGCAGTACAAGTGGAAATGACTTGAGTCACAGGATCGTAGTCCAGGACAGGATCGATGATGGCTGCGGACAGCGTAGAAGGGTCTGCTATCAGATACTGCCACGTTCCCGTCGTCTTCTCAAATACACTGTGAATGATCGGTTCCGTGGGCGGAGTGACTACAGCACTAAAGGATGCTCTTCTTTGAAAATTTTGAGGATTTGATCGAGAAGCAACGGAAGCCAGGCCACTGCTCAAATGTCTTCGACAGGGCTGGCGACTTGTAGGCAGAATCGATGCATTCCTTGACTCATGCGTAGCACACGGATTCACCACATCGAATTGCTGATGAGAAGCACGATTCTTCTCCATAATCCTCGAAGAGAGACATCGAGCAGTTGCTCTCTGTGAACTCAGTGGTAGACTCGAAGCTCGCTGCCCCACATGCTTAAAGTGATGTTGAAGACCCTTCATGGTGAAAGTATTAGCTGAAATCGATACAAAAGTAGCTATGCAGAAGGATTTTTGAGTTCCAAACCAGGAAATATATTGTGTTCGAATAATGCATGAGGATCAAGAGTCAAATGTACTCTGATCGATGCGCCGTGATGATGCGGAACTCAATCCGCCACTCCCGAAGGTTATCGCTTCGGCGACCTTTGGGTGGGTCGCCGACTTACTAACACATGTGACTGCTTCTGGCGTGATGTTTCGAGCCACTCCCTCAACCTTGGAAAGATACCTACGTAGCATTCCGACTTGTTCTCGTATTACTTTTAGAGAAGATGTACCTGATCGGTGCCTTTGTAGCTGGAGATCTCGGTTCGGAGATATTCACCCATATGCTGGTATACCCTTTTCTCCGTTGCGGCTGCTCGGGATTTGCCCTGGAAGTTAGCTTTACAGAAGGCATTAACACGCGCTGGAAAAGTCGAAATTCTTTCAGGAATTATCTCTTTAGTTCAAACAAGATATAATTCCACTACTCATTCGCGTTGCCGTTTGGACTTGAGCTACACGTGAAGCCTCAGCTAAAATGGTCGGAGGAGGAGGTTTCGCTTAAGATTGAAGGGCCTCCGTTCGACACCAATGTCTTATATTTAAAGATACAATTTTATGGTTGGAGGCAAATTTTTAGACACATGAGATGCTTCCTGAATACTCTTCTGATTCTCATGGCAACAGCTGGCGCATTCCTAGCCCTTGTCAACCATCTCAGGCACTTTTAATGCACTCCTTCTCGTCAATATTTTGGTCGGCGACTAAGCGAACAGCCCCTGATCTGGCTCCTGGAGAGTCCTGTACGCATTGCCCAAAGCCATTGAAGTTCAGGCCCTGGCAGCGCTAACTCGAAATTTGGCACCTGTCAAGCATCGCAGATAGGAAGCTAGTGCAGGGCATCCAGGGGGCATCTCGTCTTCTTCCTAATGAAATACCCGTCAGCCCCAAATCTTTTTTCAAGATGGTCTGACATGAGCGAGTTTACGAGAAGTATAGAGCCCGAAACGCGGGGAGATACGGGTTGCCATAAATATACTCGAATGTTTTCAATTCCGGGGTTGCATTATGTTATGCAGATATGGAGATAGCCTTTATCGCCCCATTATTTCGCGTAGCATCATCGACTGCGATTGGTCATCGGAGTTTCAGCCAGGATTAAAAATCTTTCGCCTCATTTTCCACCTCGCCGTCGAAGACGTGTAAGAGCAGCCATCCTCCGGTTTCGCTGGTTGCATCTCTCAACTTTCTTTGTTCTCCGATTGTGCTTCTTCCTCACGCAACAAAAGCCGGGCTTCCTTTCTGAAGAACGTTGCAAACATGTATCGCAACCATATTTCCAGAACGGCAGCTTCGGCAGTTCGATCTGTCGCCAATTCGCAAAAAGCTGAGATACTCCGAGGAATGGCTACAGTATCTCCTGTGAGCTCCGTCAATCGAAATCACAAAGTTGTTGTTGTTGGTGGCGGTGCAGCTGGCCTTTCCGTCAGCCATCAACTTCTTCGGAAAGGGAAATTCGCCGAGAACGACATCGCTGTTGTGGACCCGGCAACATGGCACAACTATCAACCTGGATGGACACTTGTTGGTGGAGGACTCAAGACGAAAGAGGAGTTACGGGAACCGCTCGAAAGCTTGATTGATTCCAAACTCAAGTTCTACGGCAACGGCGTCGAAACGTTCTCTCCAGATGACAATTCCATCACTCTCAGCAATGGTGACAAGATCAACTATGAGCACCTCGTCGTTGTTCCTGGTATCAAGGTGGATTACGAGACCGTCAAGGGCTTGCCCGAAATCATCGCCGATCCAGAATCACCTGTTTCGTCGATTTACGACTATCGGTATTGCGACAAAGTGTTCCCCCAAATTCAAAAACTCAAAAGTGGGACTGCCATCTTCACTCAACCAGCTGGTGTAGTCAAGTGCGCTGGAGCTCCCCAAAAGATCATGGTATGTATTGGGGAAGTCCATTTTCTCTTACTTCTCGTTGTCTCAGGACTCATAATTTCCTGAGACATGTCTTGTCCTTTCCACAAAAATCATTTGAGAAGCAATTACTGACACCGTATCGCGTAGTGGCTGGCACTGGATCACTGGAAGAATGCTGGCCTGTACAAGGGTAATGCAGCTGATTCACCCATCAAGATTTCCTTTGCTACTGGCTTGCCTACGATGTTCGGAGTGCCAAAGTACAGCGCCAAGCTCGAGGAAATGCGTGTTGAGAGAGGTGTCGAAGGGCTCTTTGAGCACGATCTAGTTGAAGTTGAGGGCAATACAGCAATATTTGCTCGGCCAGGCGGGCAGGAGCAAGTAAAGAGAAAGTTCGATTTTCTGCACGTGGCCCCCAAGAACAGACCCCACACTTTTGTCAAAAACAGCCCTCTCTCGAACGAAGCTGGATTTGTAGACGTAAGCGAAAGCAGCACTCAGCACAAGAAGTACAAAAACGTTTGGTCGATTGGCGATGCTTCGAGCCTGCCAACTTCGAAAACTGTTGCGGCGATTACATCTCAAGCTCCAGTCATGGTCAGCAATCTCATGTCTTCGCTGGAAGGAAAGGAACCAGAGGCAGTGTATGATGGATATACATCCTGCCCGCTGCTGACGGAGTACGGAAAGGTGCTCCTGGCGGAGTTCAAGTATGGTGGGGAGCCAAAGGAGACATTCAATAGCTGGTTTGGCATTGATCAAGCAGTTCCCCGCAGAGCATTTTACCATCTCAAGAAAGACTTCTTTCCTTGGGTATATGGCAAGTACATGGTAAAAGGCAAATGGGGTGGGCCTAAAGGTTGGATCAACTGAATGAGGGTCGCATCGTGGCTTGTGAATGTTCAGCTTGGGGTCTTACTTGACAACCAGTCCAATGCATCATGGTGGAAAACGGTCTTTCTACATAGCAGATTTGCTTGGTAGAAGTGAAATTCGTCGACGCTTGCACCACATCAAAAGCTTAGCCGAATAGCATAAATGTAACATTAGATCTCCTTGCCATTGCTTACTCCTAGCATTTTATGGCGCCTCGGACTTCAAGGACAAGGCAAATCGGATAAGCTAACAACTGCGATACTTTCCTCGCAAGGTTAACTTTCGAGTAAAGAAAACAGCTTATTAACTTCACCGCTCAGCCTAGATTTCGCATTGCTGAAAAGTCATGTGGAGATCAGCAGATGTCGGCTCTGTTGCCACCAAACAAAACAACTCGATTAGCGAGAAGCCCTTCCGCTGCGCCACGCAAGTGCCAAAACTTAATCCCGCACTTAGTGAAGATTCAGCGCAAGTGAACGCCGACCACCATAGAACCGGCTCGGCGACCAGTTCTGCACACGGCCAGTCAGTGCACACCGCATGAACAGTTACAGAAGCCCGTCCCTAGAGTTGCCCGACCACTGCGAATCTGCCAAGAACTGCCATTATTCATGAGTGAATCTCGACCAGACGTGGCCAGGCCTACGAGGAACTTTGTCATCTGATCGGTCACTCGCCTGAAAGTTTCCTGAACATGAGCTTTCAATAGACTAGTTTCGTTACCTTTCTCTATTTGCCATAAGTTGGAGAACATACTTAAGCTGCTTGGTCGTATACAAACATGCCACCAAATTTCCCCACTTTCTGAAACTTATCAACACAAACACCAGGATGAGCTTATTACGACTAGCCTCAACAATAAGGAAAAGAGTCCTCCATGTTGAGACTGACTCGAAGTTGAAGGAGAAGGTCACATTAGAAAATGAAGCGAAGTCTGCCGTCGTCGCTTCTTACGTCGAAGAAGAACCTTCAATCAAACAATGGCTTCTCGGTATGAGGCCGACAAAGGACGGCACGAGGAATTACATTGGAAGCATATTTCCATTCACGACTTGGCTTCCAAGATACAATTTAACGTGGCTGCTTGGAGATGCGATTGCAGGTAAGATTGAGTCTCTCAGGGATCCGGGTTGTCTTGCATAGCAAGGAGAGGTACATCGCTAACTTCCCAGGTTTGACTGTGGGGTTTGTTGTCGTACCACAGGCAATGGCTTATGCCATTCTGGCAGAACTTGGGCCTGAGTATGGACTCTATACGTCCTTCACAGGGGCTGCACTGTACTGGCTGTTTGGTACCTCGAAAGATATTGTCATCGGGGTAAGTTTGTGGAGTCGACCCCACACCTTTGATCTCTACTGACACATGCGTCTAGACCACAGCTGTTGGTTCTCTTCTCATTGGCGGAGTGATTGTGTCAATTGAGAAAGAGCACCCTGGACTGTATTCCGCAGAAGAAATCGCCAAATGTCTCACGCTCCTCTCAGGACTCATCCTCATTTTTCTCGGCCTTTTCCGCCTGGGATGGATCATCGAACTGATCCCGTACATTCCCATTTCAGCATTCGTTACATCAGCAAGCATCACCATCATCGGGACTCAACTACCAAAGGCTCTTGGTATCGATGGCATTGATACTCGCCAGGCGCCATTCCGCGTTTATGTGGACGTTTTCAAAAACCTTTCCGATACACAACTTGATGCCGCAATCGGTCTCTCTTCTATCCTCCTTCTTTGGGTCATCAGACAAGTTTGTGCAAAGCTTGAGGTACGTCAACCAGCAAAGAAGAGACTCTGGGCAACGATATCTTCCCTCCGTCTTACATTCGCCATCCTCCTCTACACCTTCATCAGCTGGCTAGTCCACCGAACCATACCTCACGAGAAGCAATACTGGAAGTTCAAATTGGTTGGGAAGATCGAATCGGGCTTCAAGCATGCCGGTGTCCCAAGTCTGAAGCCCGATCTTGTCAAGTTGGTCTTACCAGAACTACCAGCCATCATTATCATCCTCGTCATCGAACACATTGCCATCGCGAAGTCTTTCGGCCGTCGCTACGGGTACACTGTCATTCCATCACAAGAAATACTTGCGCAAGGCGTATCGAACGCTCTCGGAACGTTTCTAGGAGGTTACGCCTGCACTGGGTCTTTCGGTGCTTCGGCGGTCTTGACCAAAGCTGGAGTTCGCACGCCACTCGCGGGTCTGTTTAGCGCCATGATCTTGATACTTGCTTTGTATGCGTTGACAGCAGTCTTCTACTATATTCCAATGGCAGCTTTGGCGGGGTTGATCATACACGCTGTGATCAACTTGATGACATCTCCGAGCGATCTGTACAAATATTGGCAGCTCTCCCCTCTTGAGCTATTAATTTGGATTGTTGGCGTCGCCGTGGGAATTTTCGTCTCGCTTGAGACGAGCATCTATACCACTATTGCCCTCTCATTTGCTGTTCTGCTTGTTCGAATGGCTCGACCCCATGGCGAATTCTTGGGACAGATCAAGGTGAAGCGGGTTGTTCGCGAAGAAATGACCGAGAAGTCGGAGGCAATCTCGAGCAACGACTCGGATACTGCTTGCTCCTCAACAGAAGCACAAGATACCGTCAGGGATGTGTACCTGCCAATGGACAAGAAGGACAGCTCGAATCCAAAATTGGAAGTTGCAATGCCATATCCTGGAGTCTTTCTTTACAGGTTCGACGAAGCATTGAATTACGTCAATGCTGCCAGGCATATCGATCATATGCTGTCATATATCACAGCGCATACGCGGCGCACCACATCGAATGATAATGTCCCCACCAAAGTAAGTTTCCTCACTCTACATTTCATTCGTTTACCCAAATCGTGACTGATAAATCCCCAGGACCGTCTATGGTCAGATCCCATCGCCCGAACATCCAAGTCTTCCGCGACAAGAACGCACCTTCCCCTTCTTCGTGCCGTAATCCTCGATTGCTCAGCATTGAACCATCTTGATATCACAGCAATTCAAGCTCTCGTGGACGTCCGTAACACATTAGATCGCTATGTCGCTCCCTCCGTAGTGGAGTGGCACTTCGCGGGTTTGCACAATAAATGGACACGGAAGTCCCTCGCTGTGGTGGGATTCGGCAGACCGGCTTTGTCGCCAGGAGGAGACGGCCCTGGGAACTGGTGTCCCGCTTATTCTGTCGCAAGCTCTTTGGCGGGTGCGACAGAAAAGGATAGGAGACTTGCGGGTGCGAGGAAGAAAGAGGTGGACGAGATGGACGAGGAGAGTAGGACAAATGAAAAGCAGAGTGGCAGTGTGGAAACAACCAGGAACGGAGTTGCGAACGGCAGAGTTATCAGGCAGGAGATTGACAGCCAGCATGTCGTCGTAGACGATGCACGCGAGAGCAAGAGTCGAGAGCCAGTGTATGGAGTAGACAGACCATTTTTCCACATCGACCTGTCTGATGCAGTGGATACGGCGGTTCGAGACGCGAGGAGGGCAGACTTGTTGTTGGAGAGGGGAAACAGAGTTGTCGACGACGAAACCAGCAGTGAGAGATCAACCTGAAATATCAACAGTAGAGTATAGTGATTAGAAATTCTTTGTCTGCGGATGTGTACTCGGAGTTTCGACAAAGTCCTCATTAGAGTGCATCGAATTGCGATTTTCGTAAGGGGCAACTTGGAGGTCGCCCGAGTACCTCCGCAACTCCTCCTCATCGCAGAACGGAAATGAGGTACTTCATTATCGTGTACCAGTTATAGTATTTGCTCAATCAAATTGACAGAATCGTCCTGTTTGTGTAAAGAACCTCAGAAACCTCGCTATCTGCCTGTATTCGCTTCCATGGAATTGTCCTTCTGGTTCAGTAACATCTTGGTGCCACTAGCGATTTCAGATTCTCAATTGGCCTGTTGAGTCACACAAAATTGATGGCGCTGCCGAAGAATGCTCAGATGAAGAGGACGCGTTCCCTCTTTGAGTCGCACTTGACAGAGGTTTTTTTTTTAGATGTTTCCACCTGTCAGACTTCATCTGTTGTTCCTTCGACTGACGGCCACCGACCTACTTCAAGATGGCGGCAAAAATTTGAGGCTTGTTTCAAATACTGCCAGCGGAAACTCGAGCTCAAATTTGGAAAGAACTACGGCCAAATGCACCTGTCTGCATCCGCGACACAGCGTGAAAGACAAGATACACTTGGGATAATGCGTGCGTGTCGCCAGCTGAACCAGGAAATAAGCAACTGCTTGTACGCCGAAGATACTCTGGATATTGCTGTGAGTATTTCATGGAACAAATGGCTGTATGTCAGGAATAGGCGGGGTGGAATGTGGACAATTGCAAATGTGCGAGATCCTCTTCGCCAGGTCTTCGTGAACTTGCCCTACTCAAGATTGAAGAAGGTTGTAATCATGATCAAAGCTCCGAGAGCAGGAAAGCAAACCGAATGACTCAGTCTAACAAAGCATATTCGCGACTTGGTACTTCTGCTTGAAAAGGCGAACAAACCAAAAAGGCTCGAGATTCGTCTCGTACACGGCGAAGGGCATTCACGAAAATGGATTGGGAAAGATGGGAACCCAAAAGACACAGTTCCGGACACTTTCGCGCACAAGAGGCTCTCATATGACTACCAGAAAGTCCTCGTCCCATTCTGTAGACTGAGCTATGATGCGAGTGGTACGTTCAGCGCCCTTGATATTCCGACTCATACTGCGTTTGCCATGTCCAGTTGATTGGATTGCAGTCTGCGACTTTGCACTCCCTACCTTGTCAGGAAGCTAGCATTCCCAGCACCTTGGAGAATAACAAAGCCACGAAGCTGACTTCACTGCTCTGACAGGAACGATTCATGAATTGGTACGACGAAAACGGTACTTCGAATCATCTGCAAGAATGGATTCAAATTTATCGCCGAAACCCGAACACGCGGTTGAAGGAACTGGAGGATCGACACGACATGATGTTAACGTTGAACCCTATTTCGGCTAGTATGCAGAAAATGCGGCTTCAACTAGAGATGCCAATAACAGACGGTGAGTTCCTACTCAGTCGTCAATGGGATTTCTCAGAATGTCAAAGTTATGCCGAGAACACGTAGCGGTCCAAAGATTGTAATCCTGGTCTCTTATCTTAAAGGCATGATCAAATTCTGGCCTTTAGGTTACATTCTGGGTGGAGTAAATCTGCGTGGCAGATTTATTTTTCTCAAGGTACATCTTCTGCCGAAACAATAGCCACATCTAAAGTAATGGACACATTGAACGAAGCTAGGCGGTACCTTGATGATCGGTACTTCCTTAAGGAAACGCTCATCGGATTCGCCAAGATCAACGTATAGAAGAAGTACATATGGTTTCGGAGGGGGGAGGAGATCTCGCGGACTCTCAATTCCTAGATCAGTGACGCTGAGTTTGATGCTTGGATAGGCGGCAAAGAGGGGTTATTGTGAAGGCGTAGACTCCGACATCATCAATGAGACAAAAATGTGACTTGGAGTGACAGGCTTACAGGCTGTCATCGAATACGGGCCAGAATCATCTTCCCCAAGCACTAGAGAGTGATGGGGGCCTTCGATCCCGTACGGGATGGGATGACAGATACGAGTTGTCTGAAGCCCTACCAAGCCAATCAATATGAATGTCATGGACGAAACACGATACATTTGGGCTCGAATCGAAGGAGCTGTTGCGATTCTGTTTGCCGGTTGTCTGAAATATCGATTTAACGTCACACTCACAATTCAACACTCTGAATCCATTATTTCGAGGATATTAGCGACGTAATGATATCCACGTATATCGAACTCCACTCAGCTCTGCCTTGAAAGCAGCAGCAGCCGCAGCCTCCAGCCCACATGGGCGGTAACCTGCTTGCTGATTAGCCAAGCGGCCGCCCCCTGAAGAAATTAAGCGAGCAGCTTTGTTATCCTGCGGCGTTAAAGCAAGCTGACTCCCGTCGGCCTTAATTCGATAATTCTAAAATAGTCCGTGTCGTCTTACGGTGTGGGCCTTTAATTACTGGTGACAAGCGAAGGACCTAGTCTTTTCTTACGTCGTAGAATCTGACGTATCAATTTAGGGAATCTGTGCCCTGGCTTTCGGTAGTGCTGACTCGAAGACCCATCTAGCCTTCCGGGTACTGAAGATTTTGCGGGTATTGCGTTTCCTTGACACCTTCAAGTCAGGCTCTCATGTCAGAAATGTGAATTTTTGAACGCCTATCTGGCTTTCCTGGGACTGGACTTCAGTGCATTTCATGTGAATATCACAGAAGAACCGTAAAGCCCCGCTCGGCCTTCTCAGCCCTAGGAGACCAACTCCCGAGGAGATGTTGGCTTCTTGAATCGCACTAGGCAGAACAGGTATATCGAAAGTAAGATCCAATCGATCCTAAGTTGAATTTTTCAAATAAGGTAAGATGCAAGTAGTCAAAAGCGAATTAATTATAAATCATAAACAGTCTTGGCAATGGTAAGCTTCTGCCAGAAGACACTCTAGAAAAGCACGAAACAAATGAATAGATCTCATTTCGACATCTCCGAAGCGTCATACCCATCCGATATCGTTGCATTCATGCAAGAAGAAAGCGCTGATTGGTAATCCTGAGGCTGATCTGCCGGCAGCAACTTTCACCTATGCTGCAGCCGTGCTGACAAGCTAGTTTAACTCCGCTGTTACCCAATTGGGAATGCGCACTAGGGCCTGTGATTAGTGAACCAACCTCCCAGCCTACTCAAGCGACATTTGCGGCTTTCAAAAGCTTACTCCTACATCACTCTGGCACTGGCTAGCTCAAATCAGTAACGCTAAATATAAGCAGACTTTGTTCCAACTTCCTTGAGATATCTTAAATATCTTGTCATATCTCGTGAAAATGGAACAAGCTCAGAAACCAGCAAGAGTCTAATTTTCAGCTCCGTCAAGTCCCTCAACTTCAGAAGCAAAGATGGAGCTATTCAGAGAGTCTGCCGTGGGCCAATTGATCAGATACGCGACCAAGAACAAGTACTTGCTGTACCCAGAGGAGCGAGAAGACTTCCATTGGGCTCCACTGGTAGAAAGCTTACTCATTTCGTTATTATCTGTACTAACATGCGGCAGGAAACACTTTTAGAACAGGAAGATAACGCGGCACCGTCCGCAGAAAAAGCTCCCCAACATACCCCTGCTTCAGAAAGTGACAATGAGGTCAACGAAAAACAAACCGACAAGGAACTCGATGACGACGAGACCGATCAACGCCAGGACCCAACACCGTTCCACCTCGAATCCGTCAGAACTCAGCCAGACGTTGAAGCAACTCGCACATGTACTAAAGGCTCATCGATCCATCGAGAGTTGACCCGCACTTCCACAGCTCCATATACGCAAGAACGTTTTGACATCGAGCAAGGGATTGAAGCAGAAAGAACCACGTCTATCGCTATCGCACCAACCAAGACTGCAGATGGTACTATTTTGGTTGATTGGTATACTATCGACGATCCAGCCAATCCACAAAACGTATGTAGCTTTCCCCGCCGCTGCTTCTCGGCGATGCAAGACTTCGGAAACGAAGACATGCCTAGCCCAGTAATTGAGACTCTGGCGTTCAAGATTTGAAGTAGCAGTGCTGACTTGCTTGAAGTGGCCATCATCCAGGAAATCTATCGTTCTTCTTCAACTTTGCGCTTACTCTCTCTCTGTGTATGGAGCTTCGAGCATGTACGTCCCCGGAGAAGGTGGGGTCATGAAGAAATTCCACGTTGGCGATACAGCGGCAGCACTAGGTCTTGCTATCTATGTTGTGGGATATGGAGTTGGTCCTCTCTTATGGGCACCGTTGAGCGAGATTGCCTCTATTGGCAGGAATTGGGTTTATGTGCCTACATTCGCTCTTTTCGTCATTTTGTCGATTCCAACAGCACTCGTGGACAACTATGCTGGCTTGCTGGTACTCAGATTCATTACTGGATTCTTCGGGAGTCCGTGTCTAGCCAACGGAGGCGCTTCCGTTGGAGATATGTATTCTCTCTTGGAGCTACCTGTCTATCTCTCAGCGTGGACGGCGGCTTGTTTCTGGGGTCCTGCTATCGGCCCTATCATCGCTGGGTAAGTTCATTGATTTCAATGAGGGTGAATTGTGGAAGTACTGACATCTTTCAGATTCGCTGTCCAGGCCAAAGGTTGGCGTTGGGGACTCTGGGAAATCGTCTGGCTCACAGGCCCAATCCTCATTGTCTTCCTTTTCGCGTATCCGGAGACCTCTGCAGACAACATTCTCCGCCGACGAGCGCAGCGTCTACGAAAATTTACAGGTCGCAGTAACATAAAGTCGAAGAGCGAGATTGACCAAGCGAAGTTGAAAGCATCGGAAGTATTCCTGGACGCTATCATCAAGCCGATAGAGATCATGGTCAAGGACCCCGCTGTTGCATTCACCAACATTTATGTATGTACCTGTTCATGCACTGTTCATTTCAATTTGTAAGCGACACTAATAAGAACAACAGACATCACTCACTTACGGAATTTATTATTCCTTTTTCGAAGTCTTCGAACTTGTATATCCACCTATCTATCACTTCAACATTGGCGAAGTCGGCCTCTGCTTTCTTACCATTGGCGTCGCTTGTCTGATTGGTGTCATCGGCTTCCTCATCTACCAATTCAAATATCTGATCCCAGACATCAAGAAGAACGGCCTTCGAGAACCAGAACACCGTCTTGTTCCAGCTCTTCTCGGAGTTATTTTCCTTCCTGTGGGATACTTCATGTTTGGTTGGACTGCAAGACACGCCGTACACTGGATAGTGAGTCTCATTGGGGTGACAATCCTTGTCGCCGCGAACTTTTTGATCTTCCAATGCGTGTTCGTCTATCTGCCACTCTCATACCCAAAGTACGCAGCGAGTCTATTCGCGGCAAATGATCTGTCTCGTTCGATGTTTGCTGCTGCTTGCATTCTGTTCTCGCGACCGATGTTCATCAACTTGGGGATTGGAGGAGGGGTGAGTTTATTGGCGGGTCTATCCTGCTTGGGCGTTGCGGGCATGTTCTACTTGTGGAGGTATGGTGGATGGTTGAGATCGAAGAGTACATTTGCTGCTCACGGGTGAGTAAAGATGTGCAAAGTCAAAGCAGAAGAGGTTGAGGTGCCGGATGATGATGAGTCGTATCTACGCAATACATCGGGCAGCCTAGTAGTGTTGCCAGATTGTTTAGTATACCGTTGGAGCAGCTTAATTCTGTATTGTAGTAGAATAAATTGACTTCCGCCTATGTTTATGGCGTCCATTTCTGATCCGTATCTGGCTCATGAGCTGTCAGGCTGTCCTTATGAGCGAGTCTTGTAAGATGTTATCATTCATCACCAGCAGGCCGATTCGCCCTCAATTTCCTCAAATACTTCATCTCATGGCCCCAGCGCTTCTCCGCTTCATTCGTCTTGTCTCAGACAGCCTTTCAAACAATACGATAGGTCGTGCCGTGTAGGTCAACAGCGCGATCAAAAGGATTAAGCAGGGCACTCTCCAGAATGTGTCTACTGGACAGCGAGTTTCAGGACCCTGAAGGTTCTTCTGGTCGAATCGGGACGTTGACGACGATATCAGTGCCATTTCTGCAAACTGGGCAGGTTCTTCCAACCTGGCGATCATACCACGCTTTCGCGCACCCGAAATGAAAGACATGCGAGCATTTCAATTCATAGATCGGGTCCTGATCTTTCACAGCCTCCAAACATATCGCGCTAGGTAACATTAAGCTTCTCTATCCGTTGTCGTTGGAAACATATTTATTTGACTTACCAGACTGCGACATCCCATTCGGACACCATATTGTCTTTCCCCGATTCAGCTTCTCTGTGATCCAGGAAAGTCGAGTGTGTTCTCTTCCAGTCCGAATAATGCTTCATATTGCACTCGATGCCTTGCGTTTCTCGACGGCTTGTCTGATGATGTCCATTCCTCCTTCGCCTGTGATAGCGAGTACAAGTGCACCTATATTACCTATCAGCTAGTTCATAGCACCTGACAGTCCAGCTCAAGCATAGTAGAGATAAAGGATAGATAGGAATTCTGAACGCACATCACGAAGGCGAGGACTGCGAATCCCAAGATGGATCCGACAAACACCATCGCCATCGGGCTCCTCGTTGATTCCGAATCGACATCGCGACTTGCTAAACTACCACCACTCCTCTTGTCGAATGCATTCCGATATAGGAGATACATAGTTTTCAAGTTTGAAGGCACCAAATGTTAGGGAACAAAGGTGGCCAGGTTTCTAATGTTATTGTTGTTCCGATGCCATGTTAAAGCTTCAATGGGGGCGATGAAAGCTTTGCTACTTGTTGTAAATATGTCGCGTGAGTGTTAAGTATATGTATTGATAGTAGTTGGCCCCAGACCAAGACTTCCATGTCGTAATACCGCAGCATATCCGCCACCTTCCAAGCCAAAAACCACATGTTTGCAGCGACAAACAGCTGATGGAATTGTAAGCATCTTGGCAGTCCTTCGCGTTCTTTCTGTGTGACTGCTACTACTGCTTCTCGAAGCAACATGATCATGACCTGACGGAGTCACGGAGGGGAGAAAGCTTTGACGTCTTGGTGTTTACTTGGCTAACATTGGCACCGGAGTCAGTCGGCTCGCTTAAGCATACAAGAACTTGGCTATATAAATGGCACCCTGTACATCGACAAAAAAGTCTTGAAAGTTGAAACCACAAGGGCGATGTGTTGGAGATGAGTTTTGCTTGCATTTGAGTACGGACGGTGCTCCGGTCCAAAGGTTTGATGAACGGTCAGTAAGCATTATTGACAAGTGTTATGACGAGTTGCCGAGAATCTTCACTTTCTCGCTTAGCCGCGAGACTGGTAGAACGGGTCCATCTGCAATTGTGGGGGAGAGGGAACAGATAACCAGATGCACTGTGGAATCGAGTGAAGATACAGGGCAGAATTAACCAACCCGATGCCATTAAATACTTTGACCCAAAGCTATAGTATACAAGAATTGGCATTTTCATCGACCTCCGCTGCTGACTGGCGGATGTCTGAATTGATTGTCAATCAATCAAAAACCTCTTATCCAAAGAACGCACAACCCTCTCATCATCTCTGTGAACCTTCAATGTCTGATGGCAAATTTCCTTCCGTCTTCCATCTTCCCAACGTGTATCGCTCAACTTTCCTACCACTCTAAAGCTTGCCTCGTGAGCTTCTAGGCCTGCGTGGTGTACGTCTGTGGTGTCTTCTGGCATCGGAAGGGATGAGCATGGCGGACAGCTGACAGATCGAGCGTCAATTGCAGCAGGCGTACTGACTAAAGACGATATCTCGATGGCATTGTTCGGTGGGCTGGAGTGATATGAGCTGCTCGGTGGGGTATTGGTCCTTGTCTGCTGAACATCGACAGATGATGTTGGAAAAGCAGTATGATTGATCTTTGGCGACCTCGGTGGCGATGGGGGCGATTGAACCATTTGGAAGTATTGAGCATGAGGTGCCGCAGGAGCATTTAGACCTGGGACCATGGATGCGCTTGCTGCGCAGACAGCAGAAGTCTGCCGGTGTGATGAATCGTGTTGCGCAACTTGCGGTATATTTGTCGGGCTTTGAGAGATTGATGCAAGCAACCTGTAGAGATTCATTACCGTATCGTTCCACTGATGTATTTGAGCTGGGGGAACACCCCAGTGAACATTCTGGGCACTCAGAGCCTGTATTTGCTGGGCTGATGGTATGATGCCATCGAAATGTGTTCCAAAGACCGGCTCTGGACACGTAACTGGGCCACCTTGAAGGCTCACAGGCCTGAATCTGGGGTCGCTGTAAATCGAGGTGGGAGGCGCAGAACGGGACGCAATCTTCTCCTCAATCAAATGCTTGAGAAGAGAATCACTTGTCGGGGACGGGAGTTCAGGAGTAAATCCACAAGTTGGGTCGTCATAAGTTACCAAGTGAAGCTGGCGCCCATTCGAGGTGATGGTCATTGATCTCCTAATAAGCCCATTCTTCTTGTAATGGTAGTCATCTGTTGTGCCTTCTTCCATTTGAACATCTCCGTCACTTCCACGTCGACTGGCTTCACCGTCCACGTCCATGGCAGTGCTTTCCTGGACGATGCTCAGTTTCCTTGCCTTCCTCTCCATTTCACGTCGTACGATGAACTCTTCAGAAAGCGTAATAGAGCCCCAAAGTCTCCCGTCTGTCCACCTCTGGATTCCAGCCTCAACCTCGTCCCAAACAAATACCGCTCCAGGCGATATCACATTCTTCCGTTCCTTACGTGAGAGACGGCGCAAAATCTTTGGCAAGACATCCAACTGACAAGCCTCAAATAACAAAATTGCGTCTTGCCTTGTGCGAACGTGACCGCGATATGTTGCCATAACGCTCACCAGGGGATCTCTTATGAGTGAAACTCCTCGATATCGAAGTTGTTGTGATATCAAACGAATAGAATGATTTATGCCAAGGATAAGAGACAACAAGAAATAGAAGAACGACCCCGACTAATGAACAAAGTCAAGTTGAGCATATGACGGTACCAAGACCAATAGAGCCGGTAGGATCCGAGGCCGCTGGGCAAAGGGAGTTCCACTGCATGCCTCCCCAAACTCCCAGCTGAACCATGAATGGGTCCACATCAAGCACATGCCCACGGGCGCGTGCTGTGACTTGTCTAGCCAAGTTCTGATCAACTCTCGGAGGCTGGGAGAGGTGTTACCAAAAACACCCTTGGCGGGTCTCGAAGATGGCTCGGCAAGCCACTGCCAATATTTAGCATTCCAGGGGCTGGGTTACGTGCAGCCATGGTTGGAACAGGATATTTGGGGCTTTTTAGATGCAATTATGAAACCAGGGGTTCTAGATAGATGTTTTGCGAGACAATATGTGCATCCTCGAGAGCAAGCCCAATTCGCGAGAGTCAGCACTTGCAGCCTCCACATCACAGCATCGCTTCTTTTCTGTATCGAAGGGCCAATGTATCCAGCAGGAGTCTGGATCATGTAAGCAATTCACTGGCGTCGATTTTCGTGCATGATAGAAAAAAACAGATATCCAAGGATAGAGGATTAAAGTATATTTGACAAAATTGGAGGAAAGCTTTGTGGTAGATTCAAGTTCAAATCTAAATTTACTCTCGAAGCAACAAAACCCCCAAAACCCTTCCACGCCTCTCACAACGCCCCCTCCCCACTCATCCAACCTATTTCATTGAATCTGGCGCAACTTCTCCAAATCGATTGAGTCCATACTATCTCTCTTGCCGAATACTTGTCTGTCACCGGCCGAGTTCCAACGGGACAAATCAGTTGGCCCACTAATATTTGGTCTAGGTGCTACTGAGAAACGATTATGGACCAAGATGGACTTTCTGTTGGGGTTTGCTTTCGAGTTCTTAGGCAGTGCTGCGTTATTTGACAGCACGAGAATCTCTGTTGGATCGTCCTCTTGAATGGCTGGGATACCGCGCCACTTGTAGATCAGATTGAGAGCAGGAATAGAGAGACCGTGAACGACGATGGAGAAAAGGACGAGCCAGTAGACAACTACAAAATGTTAGAGGGGTTGGGTGCAGAGAGCCAGAATTCTTACCTGGAACCATGACTGCTGTCAGATCATTGACCTCGGCATCGCTTGCCTGTCCTTTCTCGGGGAAAAGATGCTTGGTGTGCTCAATGTAAAATACCGCGCCAATACCTAGGAGACTGTTAGTCCGCGCAACTTAAAATAGCTTAACACTTACCAATTGGTCCGAAGTATCCCATGAATAGTGCCTCTTTCCAGTTCTTCACGCATGTTGGCATGAATTTGTAAGTTATCAGAATTGCTGGAATGCGGCGGAAAATAAGGACCAAGAAGCCGAGTCCGATAAGACGTGGGATTGTAAGGCCCGTGGTGTCCGGCTGGTGGAAATCGGAGAAAGGCATGATGATACCAATATACATGAAGCCTCCAAAATTGAGAAGAACATCCATACATGAATTGACTTCATCATGAAGAGCTTCGGTTTCGGCGAGATATTGACCATCCCAGTTGAGAGCATTGCCAGCCACGAAACAAGCGAGCAAGTCATCAGTACCGATAGCGCCACAGGTGCCAATGAGGAAGAGACCGAGACCAGTGGGCATCAGAAGGTAACTCTCGGTATCGATCCATTTCCTTGGACTCTTGTTAGCTGTACTCGCAACATCTCTGCTAGTCTACGTACCTTCGAAGTGCGAACTTGGCGATTTTTGCGCTTCCGTATCCAACGACAATGCCGTAAAGAACACTGAGGAAAACGATATAGACCCAGGTTTCAGTTGCCCAGGTCCCGAGTGCAATACCGACGCCTCCACCAAGTCTTCCAACCTCTTCCTCTCGGACATGTAACATCGCCCTTTCAACAATTGCGGTTGTGAAATTGCCAGCAAGCTCGGTTGCGGCCTCAGCTCCCTTTTCAGCAGTGTGTTCGCCTGCGCCAGGGACGTCTGCAAAGCGGATCAAGTAGACTGCAAGCATAAGGAAGGGAAATCCGAACCCATCGTTTGCTCCTGCTTCAGAACTGATGATCTCTCGTAGGGCTCGTGGCACATACTTGTCGGCGAAGGGGCCCTTCGCGATTGCTTGGGAAAGAATTGGATCGGTACAGGTAACACAGGATCCAATGACCAGGCCAGTAAGCTGTGTATGTCAGTCGTAATTGCTAGATCGTGAATATAGCGCGACCTACGAGGGTGAGTTTAGGAACAGTGAGCAAGATGCAACCGGTTGTGAACAGCCACATGATTGTCATGACCGGCAACAAACAGATCATCATGGGAATCCACGCTCTCAGCTGATACTTGGCAGGAAGCTGAAAGCCGGCAATAACAAGTTGAACACCAATAACCACTCTTGCAACGCCCTGTAAACAGTTAAACAAGTGCTTGGGTAGGGAGGAAAAATAGTCGTACGAGTGTGATGGCACCCATCTGTTCAGGTGCAGCGGAGCCCCAGCGGTCAGCATCCAAGAACTTGGCTGCAATTGGACCCAACATGATTCCAATAACCACGGCGGGTACTATGGTAAATGGTCAGATTATGACCGCATCAGTACCGGTACCGTGGATCTACTTACAGGCTTCTCCCAAGTACCATTGTGCCTTTATCTTGACAGATATCCAACCGTACAACACGATGAAAGTGCCCAAGATCGCGAGCACTATGTTCAACTCGCTGACATCTAAGGACGGCATTGTGGCGTTTGATATCGGAGAACAAAAAGGGAAATGGTTGTGATGGCGTTGATCGAAGAAAATGAAAGAAGAATGGAAGATGCTGGACGAAGAGAAGACTCGATTTCCTGAATCGAGACAAAGTTCAAAAAGACAGAACAAAGAAGAGAGCGCAAATCCTCATCAAACCAGCAGATGACAATCGGCAGGACGGGGAATGAGGCAGGAGAACTTTAAGAGTAGAACGACGAAATCTTTGCCGTGCCTAGATAGTAGTACCCGGACAGATTGTAGATCCTCTATTTTTGGAAGGCTCCATAATTCTGGAAACATAAGGTTGCTCAAAAAGAAACACAGGTTCCCCTTGATCAACGTCTCCATTCTGGTGCACTCCAAGAAATTCTTGAGTTTGAGGTCTCTGAAATATCAAAACACAACACTAGCCACCATAGGACCCGGCGCGTTATCTTCAGCACGTACCTGGAACTGCCAATTTTCTTGTGAGTCTAAGATGTCTTGCCGCCAACCAATCAGTCTTGTCTCGGGTAATAACAACTATCAAATGGAGTGGGGGTGCGAGCGGGAGGCTGAGATATCGTGATCCACAGGGCTTGAAAGCGGCAAAAGCCCAAACAAACCGAACCTGCTTGAGAAGAAAACCCCAGCGAATTCTGCCCACTATTGCAACTTCCAAGAGCCTTGGTCGAGACACAAGTTTTCTTGTACGCGGGATCCCTGTGTGAGCCCTGGCGAGCCAGGAGGATCTCCGTGCCTCGGCCGCCTATGCTTTTCAAATTGTAATATGCTTTTCCTTCTGAAAAAGTAGTGATAGTCAACAACTGAATCAAGTCATGCCAGGGTCAGAGTCTAGCTAGATCAGCACGAGATCTGGTAAAGGAGGACCCCTTTGATCTTCTGGGACAACTTGAGACCCCGATCGCGTTGATTGACAGCTTGACAGAAAGACTCGACTCGGCTGATGTTAGATACTCCGAATCGTGCCTCCGGATTATTCCTACCCCATACCATCTGATGACCTCCTATGACCAAGTATCGGGGACATTTGGGAACTCTGGGACATCCAGTCCCTCACTTCGAGCAGTCTCTCCAACCACCTGAGCCGCACGGCTCTGACGTGGGATCTGTTATCAGCCGCCGAAGGCTCTCCGATACAGTTGTACAGCAAGAGGCCATGAAACTTATTGGCAGTCGATTACCAGTATTTTGTATGGTCGCAATGTTGCATGCTGCGAGTCTGCGACTGTGTGACAGGCTGGAGAAAGTCCGGAGTCCCCAGGGATAAAAACATTGGCAGATTATGTCAGCGGATGTAGTCGGATGTGGAGGCGGCCTTGGACACCACAAGTTTTTGTGCCGAGAGTCTCGGCAACAATTGGCAGCTCGGCGCGGATATTCGCCTCCTCTGATTTGTGCCCTGTGAAGTCATGTCGCCGGAACAATCGCAACGCGCTTCTGGTGAGCGATTTTCTTACGGAAGGTATATTTAGATACTACTGCAGTTGCATGAATCGGGGGCTTGCGACGAGCACGATCGACCTTATCTTCAATCCCTTGGATATACTTGGCGATATGCTCCGAGACCGAAAATCCCCCTCGACATGGGAAACTCCAAACTTCAATTCAGAAGAAATCCCCATAGAATCCCGCCCATTCCATCTGTGTTTGTTTCAGGAACGATTTTGCTCATCCTAGGAGCACATTGAAACAATGTTGTTGGCGCAAAGTGCCGAAGAGGCGTTCTCTTCTCCAGGTGTTCGAACACTTTTTTGGATCTGGGGGGCCAAAATTCGAGGTTATTCATGACTTAGCTTGCTTCAGTTATGTTTAGTCCGATTGAAAATGCGGTGAGTCCTGTAGGAGATATCTTGGCTACAGGAAGAGGCATTTGATGTGCGTTGAAGATGGGGCTCACCATCCCCACAACTAGATACATATAGCCCAAGGTAAGTTCGGAGGAAACGAATATACTTTCTCAAGGAGAGCACTGCAGGTCAGCAAGACATAGCCGCTGGACGCCCTCTCTGTTGTTTCATTTTCCAATCATATACTACTTTGCAAAAATCATCCCCATTGCCAGTCCACAACCGCAAGCATGGCGCTCGACAAGAAGGAACCCTCAGTAGTGGGGGCGGCTTCCTTCAACAGCTCTGGCGACAGCTCGTCCTCTATACGAGCAGATAAGCCTCACACGATGACAGCAGCCCAAGTCATTGAGAAGCTTGGATCGGATTCCGTTGTTGGACTTTCTCAAGCCGAAGCTACATCTCGGCTCCAGTTCTACGGAAAGAATGCACTGGATGATGGACCTGGTGTCCAACCAATTAAGATTCTCATCAATCAAATCGCCAATGCAATGATGCTAGTCCTCACCATGGCAATGGTGGTCAGCTTTGCCATTCAGTCCTGGATCGAAGGAGGTGTCATTTCGCTAGTCATCATCCTGAATATCGTCGTCGGCTTTTTCCAAGAGTACGCAGCGGAGAAGACCATGGGTGCTCTCAAAGCTCTCGGCTCGCCCACCGCTCAAGTTGTCAGAGATGGCTCGTCCGAAGTCATAGCTTCCGCAGAACTGGTTCCCGGAGACTTGGTAGAATTGTCTACTGGAAACATTATTCCTGCGGATGTTCGGTAAGAAGAGATCTATTGCATACATGGTTTATAGAAGTCGTAACTAACATCCATCTCAACTAGACTGATTGAAGCGACCAATTTCGAGACCGACGAAGCTCTACTTACTGGGGAATCTTTGCCTGTTGCCAAGGTCTATGATGCTGTCTTCGATGAGGAGACCGGTCCCGGCGATCGATTGAACCTTGCATACAGTTCTTCAACCGTAACCAAGGGAAGAGCCAAGGGTATTGTTGTCTCAACTGTAAGTTCTCCGTTATAGGCTCCTAGATATCAGTATTGATATACCTAGGGAATGAAAACCGAGATTGGTTCTATTGCTACTGCCCTCCGCGACGGAAACTCTAAACGTCGCAAGCCTCATGTCTCGAAGAATGGCAAAGTCAAGTCGTACCGCCACGTCGAGGCTTGGGCGCTCACCAGTACCGATGCTATCGGAAGATTTATGGGAGTCAATGTCGGCACTCCGCTTGCACGCAAATTGTCCAAATTGGCCATTCTTCTCTTCATCATCGCTCTGATCTGTGCCGTCATAGTTGAAGCAGCAAACTCCTTCTCTGGAGCCAATGAAATCATCATCTATGCTGTCGCGACCGGTCTCAGTATGATTCCGGCATCGTTGATCGTCGTGCTTACCATCACCATGGCCGTCGGAACGAAGATCATGTCACAAAGAAACGTCATCGTCAGAAAGATGGACTCTCTCGAGGCGCTTGGAGCTGTGACGAACATTTGCTCTGACAAGACCGGAACTCTGACCCAAGGTAACTTTCATGACTAATCAACTCAATTTTATCTCGCTAAATGATTCATAGGTCGCATGGTCGTCAAAAAGGCTTGGGTCGCCGCAACTGGTACCTACACTGTTGGCAACACAAACGAACCCTTCAACCCCGAGATTGGCGAAATCCGCTTCCTTCCAGGCAGCCCTCGACAAGACCAAGGGGAAAACGAGAAAGAAGAGGCAGACGGCCACCCCAAATTCGATACCGAAGATGCCGACCTTCTCAGTTATCTCCACATTGCTTCACTCGCTAACATTGCCCAAGTGGAGAAGGACGAAGAAGGCGTCTGGAAAGCTCGTGGAGACCCAACTGAGATTTCGATCCAAGTCTTTGCATCCCGCTTCAACCACAATCGCAATACGTTAACGAAGGGAGAGAAAGCGGAATGGGTCGAAATAGCCGAGTTCCCCTTCGACTCCGACTGTAAGCGAATGTCAACAATCTACGCCGAGGCCGGTTCTTCTCAGCGCCACGTCTTCTCCAAGGGAGCGGTTGAGAGGATCCTTCCTTGTTGCACCAGTATCCAATACCAGGGTAGCAAGACTCCAATTCCGATGACTCAGGAACTCGAGACAACTATTCACATCAACGTCGAAACTTTGGCAAAGCAGGGACTTAGAGTCCTGGCTTTTGCTAGCAAGACCATCTCTCAAGATGTCGAGACCCAAGGTGTCGACAGAGCAACCATAGAGCATACCTTCACTTTCCGCGGACTCATCGGTCTTTACGATCCACCTCGCCCAGAATCCGCTGAGGCAGTCAAAGGCTGCGCTCGCGCTGGCATTGCCGTTCACATGTTGACGTGAGTCTGATATCCTCCCTACACAGTTTCCAGAATACTAACAGTCTTTAGTGGCGACCATCCCAGCACAGCCGAAGCCATCGCCCGCCAAATCGGCATCGTCCCCTCCCTATCCCAACTCCCATCGATGTCTTCCGCCGCCGCAAACGCACTCGTCATGACTGCCACACAATTCGACAAGCTCACCGACGACCAAGTTGACGCCCTACCATTGCTCCCCAAAGTCATCGCACGCTGTACACCAACCACCAAGGTCCGTATGATCGACGCGCTCCATCGCCGCGGCAAATTCTGCGCCATGACCGGCGACGGCGTCAACGATTCTCCCTCCCTCGCACGCGCCGACGTCGGAATCGCCATGGGTCAAGCCGGCTCTGACGTCGCCAAAGACGCCTCGGATATCGTCCTCACAGACGATAACTTCGCGTCGATTTTGAACGCTATTGAGGAAGGACGTCGGATCTTTGATAACATCAAGAAGTTCGTGTTGCATTTGTTGGCGGAGAATATTGCGCAGGCTTGTACGCTGTTGATTGGTCTGGCTTTCAAGGATAACAGTGGGAACTCTGTGTTTCCACTTGCGCCAGTGGAGATTCTCTGGGTCATTATGGTTACGTCGGGTATGCCCGACATGGGGCTGGGTATGGAGGTTGCTGCTCCGGATATCATGTCTCGTCCACCACATAATGTGAGTTTACCAACCCCTCTTTCTGCTGGATATGGATTATCAGAGCGCAACACTGACTAGGTTCTAGCTCAAGCAAGGTGTTTTCACCCTCGAAGTCATGCTCGACATGGTCGTGTACGGATTCTGGATGGCCTCTCTCTGCGTCGCATCGTTCGTAATCGTCGTCTTCTGGTTCGGCGATGGCAACCTCGGAACCGGCTGCAACACAAAGTACAACGACAGCTGTGACCTAGTGTAAGTCAATCCTTGCCACAACTATTTTAAGTGAAATACAGTACACTGACATCCACCACAGGTTCCGCGCCCGCGCCACAACCTTCGTCTGCTTAACCTGGTTCGCGCTCTTCCTCGCCTGGGAAATGGTCAACTTCCGCCGCAGTTTCTTCCGCATGCAGCCGAAATCCACAAAGTACTTCACACAGTGGTACCATGACGTGCGCCAGAACAGCTTCCTCTTCTGGTCCATCATCGCCGGCTTCGTGACTATCTTCCCTACCTTGTATATCCCGACACTGAACACGGTGGTATTCAAGCATAAGGGAATATCGTGGGAGTGGGGCATTGTGGCTGTGGAGAGTGTGTTGTTCTTTGCCGGGTGTGAGGCCTGGAAGTTTGCGAAGAGGGTGTATTTTAGGAAGCAGGCCGGGAAGAAGGGGGATGCTGAGAGTGCCTTGATGACTGGAGTTGCTGCTGGACGAGTTGATTGACAGGAGGAGAGGGGTGTGTGCGTGTGTGAGTGTGAGTGTGAGATGAGGGGATGTGTTGGAGCTAGTGAGATTGATGGTGAAAGTGAAGAAACGAAACGAAATAGTGCTTTTAGACTAGATAGCAGTCCAAGGACTAGATTAAAAATGGAAACGATGAATTTATGTACACGAGATGCAGCAACTTCAGAAGAGCCCGTATGCCTCACAGCTCTTCTGTTTGGGAAAAGGCCCGGACTTCTCTTTAGTGTGGAGTAAGTAAACAAACAAACGACCTTCCCCCTCGCCTCACATTCGTCTCCGTTGCCGCGTAGCCGAACACCAAGCCAAGCCAAGTACCCCAAGCCCAACATCGCACCACTTCTGCCCACAGCAAAATACACAGCCCTATGGCAAGTCCGCCAAGTCTTTCCAAGAACGGTCAAGATTCTTGACATGTGTGAAGCATGGTAATTCGACTGCGCGTGATGGGCGATGACGATATCTTTGCCATGTCTGTGAGAAATGTGGTTTGGTGGTCCGATAAAGCCCTGTAGTTTGACTAGTATATATCGCTGCACGCCACAAATTGTTCTGAGAGATAACTGGGATTACAGTCAATTTTATCTCGGACTAGGGCTCGAGACATCGCAGTGGCCTTCAATAGCTATGCGTTTGCCGATGGTAGCCAGAACAAGACCAGACCCAGTGACACCTGTGTCACTTGAAGGAAAGAATGCATCAGCAAGTGAAGTTCCAGAAACTCGGGATACATCGACATCGACACGCAGTAACATGGCAATGGTATTCGTGGGCGTCGTATTAGGACTCTCATTTCTTGCTTTCGTGCTGTACGTATTTGCCCACTGTATTCTATACAACAATCTGTACAGCTCGCAGATCATCATTCTAAATATCTAATGCATCATAACAGATGCACAACAACTCGGTACCTTCGGCGCCGTAGGATGCAGAAGCTAGTTTACAATCGTAACACAGATGGAAAAGCTGTCCTCAGAGGAAGCGGTCAATCATTCGCAGAATGGAAAGCTTTACACATGCAGAAAGAACCTAACGACGAAGATGGTATTCAAATGCGAACGAGCCCTGAAGCATATTGGGAAAGGGATATCTGGTGAGTCCTGAGGATGTCTTGACCTGCCCAAAATTGTTCTTGTCACAAATCAATATTGTCACTTTGTTTCGTGAATTTAGATCATGTCGAAATTTCTACGAGTAAAATGCCGATTCTCCGATACTGATACATTGTATTAGTGCAATCTGTCTCGAAAGCATCCAAGACAGCGAATCTATCTACACGCTTCAATGCAGGCATATGTTTCATTTCGCCTGTGCCGAGGGTTGGTATGCTCGGGATGTAACAAAGACGTGTCCGGTCTGTAGAAGAGGATAAATACACGACAAAGTCGCTTGATATGGGCCAAGGAGCCCGGTAACTGTGTGGATCGTAATGCCTATGCGGGATCGATCTCCTGCCGTCAGGTCAGCCGCATTGCCATGCAACCAGGAGGAGCATTCTGGTGCAGTCGCTGAGGAGAGATGAAAGATGAAGGAGGAGAAGACAAGAGTTTCAGGTTCTGGGTATCGAATCTAGTCGAGACCTTTGTCGAATATAAACGAATTCGGTATGGAGGTCAGAACGAGATATTGTAGGGTAAATTAGAGCACGAAAGTTCATCAAACAATAAAAGTATACGATAGGGGCGGATGAAAAGATGACGTGGAAGATGTGATGAAGAAAGAAGTTTCCACATCCGTTCGGGACTTGTCTGCCATAATACTTAGCAAGGGGATTTTAGAAGGGGACATCATACCTCGAGTGTTAGAGGCCCACAACGCCTTGCACTATCTCCGTTCCGAGATTATCAACGTCTTGCATTGACATAGTGTTACAAAACCCAAAAGAGTCCTGAACTCTCTGAGATAAAGGTCCAAGTAATACAACAATTGCAGAGTTCACTTCGCCATTCAAAGAAAAAGGCAATGCCAAATACCTTATCTAGATCACAAGGGAAATTCTGCCGCATGATCAGCACTTTATCAAGCACGGCTCGACTTTGATGAGCAAACCATTGAGAGACAAGCAGCATCTCCAATTTCCTGTCCATTGATATTAAATGCTCTTGATATTCGAGAGAAATAAAGCTTTGTTTCCAGCAAGCCGTTCGCTCCTCGCTTGAGCAAATGTCAACACCTTCAGCACTGGCGGGGCGATACAGGGATTCCACGTCTCGGCTGCACCCGAGTCAAGGGATCATGCAGCATGCAAGCTGCCCCACTTGAGCTGTTCTGTGATGCGGGAGCTTCATCCACCTCACCTGCCACTTCGATCTGCAACTCTGCCTGGAATGCCAAAATCAACATCGATAACCATTTGAGCCACTATAAATCCTCTCTACCTATTTTATCAATACAGCTTCTGTTTCCACAACCCTCCTTGGAACGCTAGGGGCCAACCCCTCCTCATTTTTACAAGAAGAAAGCAAAGTCAAGGCATCGCGGGCAGTATCAACAACACGACCTAGGGCCCCACCACGAGACAACACAACGACACCATGCCTTCCATTCAAACCCTCACACAATACGCAGCGAATGTTCTGAACCTCGCACAGCTTCCTCTCCTTTCTAACACACCGCCTGCCTCGTCTTCACAGTCACCCTTCACCTTCCCAGCTGACGCCCAATCAACCTTCGACCATACCTGCCCAGTCGACAGTCCAGTCTCCTGCCACAACAGCACAAGTTTCGGTGATTCTTGCTGCTTTATATATCCAGGAGGACAGCTTCTGCAGACGCAGTTCTGGGATACAACGCCTAGTGTGGGACCGGCGGATAGTTGGACATTGCATGGACTTTGGTGAGTCATTGAGCTTGACAGAGACCAAGGCTCGTCTTCAGATATGGCACAAAGCTAACTCAATTTCCCTACCACAGGCCTGATCTCTGCGATGGCTCCTACCCAACCTTCTGCAACGCAGCACCCATGTACCACAACATAACCGCCATCCTCTCCTCCTCCAACACATCTCTCGCGCCTTCAACAGCACCGGCCACAACAACAATAACAAGCACCTCTTCCCTCCTAGACTTCATGCAAACCTACTGGCTCCCCAACCGCGGCTCCGCCGACTCCTTCTGGGAACACGAATGGAACAAACACGGAACCTGCATCAACACGCTCTCTCCATCCTGCTACACCCCATCCTACTCGTCAGGAGACGAAGTCATCTCCTTCTTCACACGCGCCGTCTCCCTCTTCCGCACCCTCGACACCTACACCGCTCTCGCCTCCTCTGGCATCGTCCCCTCCACCAGCACGACCTACCGCCGTGAAGAGATCGAGGCTGCGTTGAAGAAGGTGACGGGCATGGATGTGTTGGTTAGGTGTAGAGGGAATAGGTTAAATGAGGTGTGGTATAGTTTCAATGTGAAGGGCAGTTTGCAGGAGGGGGAGTTTGTGCCGAGTGAGCCGGTGGGGAAGGTTGGCCGGGGTGGGTGTCCGGTCGGTGGGGTGAGGTATTTGCCGAAGTATTGAGGTGATGAGGGGCAAGATGGAAGAACTGAGGTCTTGTGGTGGGCATTTGAGAGGTGTGGGTTGGGTGTGGAATGTATAACTGTACTATTGGATATCGTTTCGTGGAATGAATTGCTTTGCTTCGCTTTACATGGGCGTTTTCGGTTGGATTAGAAGGGAGGGAAGGGCATGGATGATACATGCTGGTTTTGTTTGGGTTGTACCTCATACTTGGACACAGATAGAGATATGAAATTGGACCCACTATGATTAGTGAACACAATCGCTCCTTGCTTGTGTGAAAGGGCTTCGAGCATCACTTCCTCGTGGAGCTCGTTGTCATATTGACGTAACGAAGTCGGGTCTGTAAGCGAAACTAGACGATCAACACTCCCTACTGAACCTGGAAAAGAAAGCTCGCTTCTCAGGAAGACAAGATGTCGAGTAGTACCGGCAGCACAGATATGTATATCCTGCTTTGATTAACGATTCTGCTCACTTGCCGGCAGTCCAAAAGAACTCCATCGGGAAACGGGAATACAGGATGGTAGGTAATCAACGTAAAGACTTTTGGATTCCATTTCCGATTCCAGAAAACAGATAAAATACAGTTCTTCACTTTCAACCCATCCCGTGACCCTCTGGCGTCAGAGTCTGCACCGTCCATCTACGCAGCAACAAACTCTCCGTCTGTAATGCATCCATGACTAGCATCACTCACGCACCTGGCATACTTCGCCAACGTCCCCTTCGTATACTTCGCCGGCTTAGGAACAAACTCCTTCCTCCGCTTCACCAACTCCTCCTCCTCAACCATCAGATCCAACACTCTCGTCTCCGCATCGATGACAACCTCATCACCATCTCTAACCAATCCGATTGGTCCTCCCTCCTGTGCTTCGGGGACGATATGTCCGATCAGGAAACCGTGCGATCCACCGCTGAAGCGTCCGTCTGTGATAAGAGCAACGTCCTTGCCCAAACCGGCGCCCATGATGGCTGAAGAAGGCTTGAGCATCTCGGGCATGCCGGGGCCACCCTTTGGTCCCTCGTAGCGGATGACCACAACGGTCTTCTCGCCCTTCTTGATCTCGCCTCTCTCGAGAGCAGCGATGAAGTCGTCTTCGTCATCATAGCATTTCGCCTTACCAACGAAGCGCAGTCCTTCCTTGCCGGTGATCTTACCAACTGAACCGCCTGGTGCGAGAGATCCGCGGAGGATCTGGATGTGGCCGGTTTCCTTGATGGGTGCGGAGAATGGTCGGATGATATCTTGATCTGAGGGGAAGTCGGGTGCGGATTCGAGGTTCTTTGCGAGCGTTTGGCCGGTGACGGTCATACCTGAGCCGTCGATGACACCTTCTTTTAGGAGGAACTTGAGGAGGGAGGGAGTTCCGCCGATGTTGAAAAGGTCATTCATGACGTATTTTCCGGAGGGCTTGAGGTCTGCGAGGAAGGGCGTGCGGTCTGATACGGCTTGGAAATCTTCGATGGTGAGCTTGACACCGACGCTGTCGGCGATGGCGATGAGATGGAGGACGGCGTTGGTAGAACCACCAGTGATGTTTACGACAATCATGGCATTCTCGAAAGCCTTGCGGGTCATGATGTCGCGGGGACGAATATCTTCTTGGAGGAGGACTTTGATGGCTCCTCCTGCTGCGAGACATTCCAGGTACTTGGCTTGGGATTGAGCGGGATTAGACGATGAGCCCGGGAGGGACATGCCCATAACTTCAATAGCTGTAGCCATGGTATTGGCCGTGTACATTCCTCCGCAGGCTCCCTCACCAGGACAGGCGTGGTGGATAATATCGTCTCTGACCTCTTCCGTGATCTCGCCGGTGATGAATTGACCATAAGCCTGGAAAGCAGATACGATATCAATCGGGGCGTTATTTTGTGTGGCAGAGCAACCTGGCTTAATTGAACCACCATAGACCATCAAAGACGGACGGTTGACTCTTCCCATAGCCATCATGACACCAGGCATGTTCTTGTCGCAACCTGGAATTGAGATATTGGCATCATACCATTGACCGCCCATGACAGTCTCGATACTGTCTGCAATCAAATCTCTCGACTGGAGAGAGTATCGCATGCCTTTCGTACCCATAGATATTCCATCCGAGACTCCAATGGTGTTGAATTGGTATCCCACCAAGCCTGCCCGTTCTACACCCTCCTTCACTCGGTGATTGAGATCCAGAAGATGCATATTACATGGGTTTCCTGTGTACCATACTGACGAGATTCCTACCTGAGCTTTGCTCCGCCTCTCATCTGTCAGACCGGTGGCGTATAGCATAGCTTGTGAGGCTCCCTGGGACTTGGGTTGTGTGATGGCGGCGGACACCTTATTAAGTTTGGGTTCGTCATTTCGGAGAGAGGTTGTGGTAGAGATTGAGCGTCTGCAGGATGTCAGAATTGCTCGCAGATGTGACGGAAGGACTAACATGTATTGTGAAGTTCTTCTCGAGATGAGAAGTGAGGCATTCGCCCTTGTTCTCAGCTGTGGGAGCAACATGTTGATGTTGATCTGCCACGGCGGAATGAGAAACGATTCTGAAGCAATCAAGCCCAGTTGAACAATGCGCAAGCTGAGATGCGATCCAATGGCCCTGCCTTTCCTGTACCAATCTCCGACTCCGAGTGTTGTGTGCTCTCAACGAAGCTTTGGTCGAGAAAGAAGCACGGTCAGAAGATGATTCACACCTCTCTCGTCTAGTTCCAGTCTCGAAACTTTTTGATTTGGCGATATCGCTCGCTTCGCATCGGCGGTCGGCACTCTCGTGCAGCATTCTCCACTCTGCTCAAAGCATTGGCCAGTCAGAAGCCCATGTTTACTCACCCACAGCCTTGTCCTCCTCTCCGGCCTTTGCCTGTTTTGCTGCTCTCCGCATCTCCTTGGCAAATACTCTAAACTCCTTCGAGCGAATGGGGAAGCAACCTGTTGCAACGACACATGTGAACGAGGCTGTCCCCTCTCCTCCCGCACCCAGCTAGCAATGCACCTACCTCGGCTTATTGTGGAGTTTCATGTCAAGGCTGAGCAGAGGCTACGAACATAAATAAGTACCGGGTGTCCGTCTCTCCTATTTCCCAATTGTTGACATTTGTTGTTCCTACTTCTTGCATACCCGATTTGGCACTTGCATAGCCTTGGATCCTGACCCCGCATTGACAGCTCCGATACATCAACTTTGTACCATATCCACGCCTCAACCATTCCTATCCACTACCTGACGTTTCACTCGCAAGAAGCAAATTTCGCTGATTGACAAATACCTTCCCACCTATTTATCGAGCCCGCTGCTGTTAATTACCAAATACCGTTCATTCCAAAAGCATCAATCAACACAACAATGGCAGCTCCAGCAGAAGTCACCCTCAAGGACCTCACGGGTCAATGGGTCATGGTACGACCTCTCTTTCCTGCTCTCCCCAATCTTTCTACCCAAGCTGACATACTCCAGAATAAAACCCTCTCCGACGATACCGACGCCGTCCTCGCCCTCCAAGGCATCGGCTGGTGGACACGCAAAGCCATCTCCCTCGCCACCGTCACCCTCCACACAAAGCAATACACCGAAGACAACATAACCCACATCGACATCGAGCAGACCGCAACCGGCGGCGTCAAAGGCACGACCGAGCTGCGCGCGCTCAACTGGGTCGAGCACACACACAATGACCACGTCTTCGGTAACGTCAAGGGCAAGGCGCGTTGGAGCTCTTTCCAGGAGATTGATGATGATTTCTTGAAGGAGGGATGGCTTGAGGGCGAGGAAGAGGTTGCGGGTCCGGATGGGGAGAAGCATGTTGAGAGTCTGGCGGTTAATGAGGAGAAGGGGTGGACGGCGAGGCAGATTTGGGGGTTTGCGATTGTGGATGGGAAGAGATATTATACCAGGAGGGTGGTGGTTAGTAAGGGAAGTGAGGTGCTGAAAGTCAGATTGGTCTACAATTGGCAAGGAAAGAAGTAGATTTGGATCATGGCAGTGGCCTTGAGTACTAGGATAGAGCGTCACAAAGAGGTATACGACGAGATGCTGGGTACCTGTTGACAGTATTGGTTCTGAAAGGAGTATCATTAGACCGATTGAATTCAAGTTGACCCGTTCTACAGTTCTATTCCCCTCCTCATATCTGCTCCTGCCGCGAACTTTCCCCATTTGCACACCTTCCGAGCTCCATTGACGCCCACCAGGTGCAGTGCCATATCGCAATATCTCCGACACCGTCAACCCATTGTTTCTCGTAATCAAACAATACAACAACTTTGCCGTCATTTAACAACCCCTTAACAATATAGATTGTATGTCTATCAACAGGCTCCGTACTTATGGTACTTGCGGTACTTGCAGTGACATGCTTAAGCGAGTTTCTCTGTCAACAGCTGAACCTAAGCGTGAAGAAAACGTTTTATAAAGACGCCCGATCAAGGTCAAAGTCCCTTATGCTTCAAAAAGCTACTTTTGTTATCCTAATTCACAGCCGCAATCACCTTCGGATCATTCATCGCATGCTTGTTTACAAGTAATTATTGTTTCAGACCTAAGATTACCAAACAACAGAATTCGCATGAAGTAAATAGAAATGTCCCACAACCCTCGTATTTCCTCTAAATCGGTTGAAACATAGAAGCTGGCAATCAACAGCATCCTCTTCGCGTCCGCAGCATAATCCAGTGCAGGTATCCATCCAGCTTCCTTCGAACAGCTCCCAGGCCACCCTTAAAGCGCACCACAAGCAAGCGAAGCGAGAGAGAATCTTATTTGAAGTCGTAAACATCAGCATCGCACTCTCATACCATAGTATACCAGAACTTTGGTGGAGGTAAGATAACAGATATCGAGGTATATGACTTACCAGCAGCAAGCGCAGCACCACCCAAAAACGCTCCCGCGACAGCTCCTCCCACGGTCGCCAAATCCGAGCACAGCGTCTTGGACAGCTCATCATCGTTCACGCCTGCTTTAAGCGCGACGCGGATTTCGCTTTGGAGGTTACCTGCGTCGTCGTTGACGCGGATGTAAAATGCGCCTGGAGAAAATCATATCTAGTAGTTAACTGTGTCACTCACTTATACAATTCTCGGAAGATGAGGGAGGCCGATTTGAAGTTGGAAATTGGACATACCAGCAGTACTCTACTGATCAATCGAAGAATTATTCTCCTGGTCATAAGTCACATCTCGACGAGCAAGACGACCACCTGGCGGAGGAGGTGTCGTCCCATCATCGCCGGGACAGTATTTCTCTGTCTTGACCATGTGGATCTGAGGCTGAGAAGCGAGATTCTTGAGAGCTTCGACCATGCCGGCGAGTTCGTTGTCCTTGGATATCGTGGCGTCGACGATTGTTACGGTGATGGTGCCGGAATTGATGTTGGTTAAGGTGGTGGCGATGGTGTAGGGGTCGGCGTTGCAGGTTTGTCCGTTGCAGTGTTGGTTGAGGGAGTTGAGGACGGACCAGGGGGTTTGGTCGCCTGTGGTATTGATTAGAGGGGAGATCCGACTTTGCGAGGTGAGAGAATTTGGAGGTGAGGACTTACCGAGGAAGATAGGTCCATCGGAACCGATTGTCATGTCAACGTTTCCATTGCCCTTGTAGTCGTCTGCAAAGACAAACTGAGAAGGAGAGCCACGGAGGCTGCGATGAGAGACTTGGATACATTATGGTTTTGTTGGTCAAAGAGCTTGTTCCGAGAAAGCTTAATACAATGAAGATGTGATCGTATTGGTGTTGAGGCTGATGATGAGTGGGACCTCTATTTCCTGGGGTTCTGATGCCCTCATATATCTCATTTCTAGATACCTTGATGAAACTTAAAACTTCTAGAGGGATGTGATAGAGTATGAGAGCCCTCGTCTTCACGTACATGGAACGTCAATCTTTGTTCATCACCTCATTATTGCAATCCAAATTCTTGCATCGGGGATACAAAGATACGATGTATCCAATAACCATTTGTTCTTCTTCTCATCTTTGATACGGTACCGGCCTTAGTGTTACGACATCTTCGCTATCGTGACCCTTAGTGAGATACCAGTACAGTCAGCGTATCCAAGTATTCTTTCAAAAAGGTTTCTATATCTTGAGGATCTTTCATTTTCAACCCCACGTGGGTTATCTGCTTTCTCGCATTGGCAGATGTAGCTATCTTGAATTCAGGAGACAGCGTATGCCAAGAGAGCGATTCAAAATAGCATCTAACGAGGAATGCAGATCGTGTCAATCATGCAACCTTCCTATCCCCACAATGCTATTGCACTAGTTCTGGCACCGGACGGCGCCGCAGTGCCGCAATGCTTGACAAGGCTTGTTAATCTCAATCGTCATGCCAAGTCAATTAGAATTGAGGTTCTTTAAGCTTATACTCAATGGGAGTGATTGATCGTATTCATATCCAATCACTAGTTGGCCGTGGTCTCCACTGCAAGCTTGTCAGGTACCAAGCTTGCCGCAAACCGGCAGTTGTGTTGAATATGATGTCGTGAACATGTGCGGGATATAGTGTTTTGGATGCTGGGAGATTTATGTAACATTACATTGATGAATACTAATGCAAATTGTAGTGACTAGAGTCAGTTCTACACTCATAGGCTTACACAACTTTAGCAATGCATGCGAGAAAATCGAGTTGTTTTCTCATTGAAGATCTATAAGTCTAAGTTGATCACCCTTACCGTTCCCACACAGGATGCCTCTGTCACTGTACTCCACTACAGGCATCTGCGAGATGTGGCTCTTCCATAGCTCAGCACGACACCCAATTCAAGACAGTGCACCTTGTCTAGAATTCAGGCTCAGCATGCAACTCAACCCAATCTATCTGTCCCACTTGTCCGTAGCGATTCTCTTGATATAGCCATCCTTCCAGGCAGATGTGGAAACGAAAAGCTGGTTGCCACAACTTTCACAGATGAAGAACTCTGAGTACTTAATACCTGATCCGCCCTCCTGAGGTACTAGTGAATGAACCATCTCGTTATTCAAGTACTTGTGACTGATCTCGAATGGTCGAGAATTCTGCATGCGTTCTTCCTTGGGAGTGACGAACCAGATCAATTGCGGCGTGCCATCAGCAAGGGAAGGGAGGACTCGCTCGTATTCCATCAACCTCATGCTCTTGTACATAAGTGTGCCATTCTGGAGTGCAAAGCTTGCTTTGACCTTGGTAGAATTGGCATAAGCCGGAATGACAGCGCTAACCCACTCTCCGCCGACGACGTTGTATGGCTGGGGGTCGAGGTAGTTGTAAGTGCCGTTCTCAAAAACCACACAAATCTTGAAAGACGAGACCTGGGTTGGGACATGCATACCCACTGTTACGGTCTGGTTGTAGAGTCAGCAAGTTTTCACAAAGTCTTGGAGTCAAACATGGGGCTTTTGATTACGTACCGAAGCTGGCATTTTAGTTTTCGTGGCCTTCGCCCCAGCACAGTGGCACAAAGATGAGTATTGACTTGCAACAATATTCGGCCCCGCAGTAGGTTGACATCCCAGATCGTTCACATAGGTAGGGATTGTTGGATTTGCTACAGCCTGGGTGGCGTTTTGAAGAGGGGTGATGGTAAATCGTGTGGACTCATCGAACGTCTGACTAGCGAAGACGGCGAGAGGCACGGTAGCCGTAACCCTGTGTTCGTCAGTAAGAGCAAGGTCGGTAATGGATATGTACTCACATTATTACGGGACTTGACACGGTTGGAGCGAGGAAACCACTGCAATCCGCCAGCACGATTGATTTATCTGGAATCATTGTCTTGCCAGCGAAGTGCTTCCCACAAGCATCTTGGCAGGAAGCTGCCTTGCGAGGGATGAGGACATTGGCATTGGACAGTCCAAGGAGGAACGGAATGAGCGCGTGTAGCACTTCATGATTATGGAGACCGGAGATGCGAGGAACAATGTTTATTGATTGCCTGGGATTAAAATGAAGCAATGGGAATTGAAGCACGATGATGATGGACAAATGGATGAATGATGATTTGATGTTGGACGAAAGATGATGTGGTGAAAAGCACCGAGTACTTCTGAAGAAGGCTTGACATTCTCTCAAAGCTTGAATGGGGAAAGAACGATATTGACTTGGGCGAGGGTGTAGGCTCGCTTGAGAAAGTCCTCTGGCTTTCAACGAAAACAGAAGGTGGAGGTGAGTATGGGAATATCCAACATCAAAGACGAAAAGGGAGAACCAAAGTCACAAACATCTGTGGCAACATGGTTTCCAGTGCGCGGCGCAAAACTGGCAGTAGGTTCCCAACCAGGCGCGCGCAATCTCTTGAGACATGGTTCGATTTCGAAGAGATCGATATCCTAGAACTCGAAGTTTACACGTTAGAGAGCGTGCGCCAGAGGAATAGGAAGTTGAGGTTGGGGTAGTGAAGAACCACGTTGCTGACAAACAATGTCTTGGCTCTCTGATTGGTTGTAGGTGGAGCAATCCAAGTCCAACCCTCTTTACCTTAATGAACTCTTTCTCAATACCCACTAAACAACAATTCGAAGCTGCCCCAACGCGCCTCGAGAGCGAATCCGCGATACTATGGCATTAGTCAACAATGGGACCTCAATTCTCACTCCTGAGAGTGACCATGCTATCAGCAAGAGCACCCCGCTGCTTTTAGAAGTCCTCGGACCAGATATCTTGATCATGATCTTTGAGCAGGTCAGTTCAGGTGCTTTCATTTCAATGTGACGTCTCTAATACTTATCTAGGTATGTATCTCGAGTCCACAGACGTTTCGAAGTTCGAGGTTTTTGTCTCGACGTGTCGATCAGATTGTCGCGCCTCTATCTTATCGCCGAATCACCTTGAGCGTCAAGAAACTTGCCGCTATTTCTGGTCGCAACAAACGTGAGGAGATTGTGCGAAACCTACAGGCTCATGCGCGACATATTGAGCTCCGCCATCTGTTGGACTGGGATGAAGTGGCATCGCTACTTTTTGGCTGTGCTCAGCTTGACGCCATAACGTGAGTCTCACCTTCTCCAGCATGTGCCAGTTTACTCTCGTAAAACGAATTCCTCACCGATCTAATGTAACATATAGCTGGGCATGTGGTCGAGAGATACTGCAATGCTACTTTCCAGATGCGATGCGCAGGCTGGTACGTGACAAGTGGCCCAAGATGCAGATTTTCAATGAGTTTCTCGACTACCCCGCCATGAGGCAAAGTGGCAGTTTTTTGATGACCTTTCCGGCGTCGAATATGGTTAGTCTGAAATTACACAATCGAGTCTCCGGGCAAGCGTGTGAACCTCTTCATCGATTCCTCACGGCCTGTGTGAACCTGAAAGAGCTTGCACTGTACGACTTGAAATCGCCGTTCGAGCCAACAGGTGGGAGGCTGCCAGCAAGTAAGTTGTCAAAAAACAGCTGGATAACTTGTGAATTCTTACTGAACTGCACGTGCTAGTCAAGGTCCTCTCCACGGATCTACAATCATGGCCATATACACCAGAAAATGTATATCTGGTTTGGGACTTTGCTCAGTTAGAGGAAATGGAAGTTCCTTGGCATCTTTTGGGCCTAATATCAAAATCCATGTCGCCAAGAGAATTTTGTCGCCTACGTTGCCTGAAGACTGATTACAAGTGGATTGGAACAGATAGCCCTGCTGAGTACCGTCAATACCACACAGACAGGACTTCGTTTTTGAACTCGATTCTCGACCAAACCCCGGGAAACCAACTTCTAGAACTGGATGTCATGTGTTACTTGCCCCTGTTCTCATTACCCGCACTCACAAGACACGGCCGTTCACTTCGTATTCTGAGACTCTTAGATGCCTCCGGCTTTGAAGTGGATGGCTTGGTCACTCCGACTACCACAGTGGAAGACCTGACTGTCCTTCAATCCAAGTGCCCCAACCTTACAGAGCTTATCATTGGCATCAATATCGGGTGCCGAGAAGTAAGTTAAGTTCATGTACATTGCTGCCCGTGCCTCGCTTATCATCAACAGGCAATCGCAGCCTTCGTGGCCCTACTGAGCGGTTTCAGGAACCTCAGATGTATTACCCTGTATATGCAGAAGGTTCCAAACTTGTACGTCACTTTAGGTAACGATAAAGCTTTGGATTTCAGCAAACATTTTGCCGAACAAATGAGCAAAAATAAAGCTGGCCTTCCACTGTCAAGAGTATCTATCAATATCGGAGAATTTACGATGATGAATTTACCACACAGGCGTATTGATTTCTCGATGGTCGAGATTGATATGTCTGAAGTCTATCGACCTCGTCGGCTGCTCAGTTTCTCCTGGGATTCCGAAGGACAGATGTCATTCGAAGAAGTTGCTGGTCGGGGGAGATGAGCCTCCTCACGTGCCGACCCCTTGTCCCCCAACTTTAGACTCTGGCCAACGCCACGCCACCTTAGAACCAACGAAAGGATCAACACCCCCGCACGGCATACAAGGCATACAAATTGCATGTATCTGTCCACACACAACACGTCCTTCATACTCCAAAACCACCCTTCGCACCTGACGCCACCCGTTCAGCACGGCAACCGACTGCGCAAGGTCCCCAGTACTCAACCCATACAGATAGCATAACATGGCAGATGTTTCGGATCGAAAAGGTCTCAATGAGACAAGTCTCGAAATGCTAAGCGCGGATATCTTGCTTCTCATCTTCGAGAGTGTCAGTGCAGGACCTTTTTGGAACACAGCATCCAACCGCTGACACAATATCTAGCTTTCCGATTGCTCGCCCGAGCTTCTCCAGAGTTTACGACTTGTATCTCGCATCTTCAACATCTTCGCAACTCCCATCCGATATCGATCAATCACGCTATGTCCGAAACTGCTCGACCACAATACTGTAGGCGTTCATATTGTTCGGCAAAACATGCGAGACCACACGCAACATGTCAAAATCAAGACCAAATTTGACTGGGATCTAGTCGTAAAATTGTTGTCTGGGTGTGGTCGACTAAAGTCCATGACGTGAGTAGACTCCCAGCAGCTCCTTCTTGCCAAAAACTAATGTTGTACAAGCTGGTCAGTCTTGCCCGACAATTTCGGTGACGGGTTCCCAAAAGTCCTCAATCAAGCTATCCATGATTACTGGCCTGATATTCGCCTCAACATCACGAGAATTGACTGTCCATTGAACCATCGAGCTTCCTACCCAGGGAAAAACTTTCCAGCTCTGAATATTGTAGACATACTTGTCGACAATTTGAACATTCCATCACTTACTGAGCCCCTACAAGCCCTCTTGGTGGCGTCTCAGAACCTGGAATCACTCCGAATCAGTTTCCTACGCCATCCTTTCGTGTCACGCGTTGGTAAACTACCTGCTGTTCGGAAGCTCGTCTTGGGTCCCATGATCTGGGACTACACGCCGGCAGAATCGCTCTCAATTTGGGATTTCTCTCTCCTTGAAGCGTTCTACGTGCAATTGGAAACGCTCGCTAATCTTGCACCTATACTTGAAATATATGGACTCGCTCGACTGACTCGTCTGACAGTTGCTTTCGTGTGGTCTGGTCGGAGTCATGGAGAAGACACAGATGCCGTACATCACATGGAAAGCACTCTGCTGCTTCGACAGATCATCGAAAAAGTCCCCCATCACCAACTTCAAGAGCTTGATATCAAATGCTGTCTCTCTGGTCTCCCGATCGCTTCTCTCTCTTGCCATGGAGACAGTCTGAGAACTGTGTCATTGCTGGATGTATCTGGCTTCGAAACTGATGGTCTTGATGCAGTCACCATATCGGTACCCGATTTGCAAATACTCTTGAAGACTTGCACTCAGCTCGCAAGTTTATCTCTCGCTGTTGACTTTGACGGATTCCAAGTAAGCTTTCCCCAAGTTGATGGTCGTAAGCCTATACAGACTCTTCGAGCTCATACATCGGGACACAGGACGACTGCTGCCATTCTTTGGATATTCTGTCTCGATGTCGAAAACTTACGGACCTAACATTATACTCCAAGTGTCTCTTGGGACGCCCCCTTTCGAGTGTCATGGACGTTATCAGCGAATCTGCGCACGGTATCATGAATTACATCTGCAAACGTAAACAAGGACTTGCACTCAAGAGCATGAAGTTTAATTTGAGGGGTTGGACGCCCTTAGCCGGACATCGCTCGGAGTGGGTTGCAGCTCCAGAAGAACTTCGGGATCTTGTTCGATATCCTCAAATGTTGATAAAGTTTTCTTGGGATGAGTATGGAGCTAGGTCATGCGAAACATTTCTGATCAACAGGGCAAACAGCTATCATGAGGCCGAACGAAAATGCTACCTTGCTTGGTGAAGGGTCGAGTGGAGAGGCGCTTCCTGTTCGCATGCGATATACCTCTCTCATGCACGAACCAATTACAATTGAATACACGACATACACCACTATGTTAAAACATAAATTGATGTTTGGTTGTCCTGTCCTCATTGGGCTCGTTGTGTTCTCGTAACGATTGTAGGTCACTGACTCGGTCCTAAACTGGCCCTCGTGCGCATGTCTTCCCAATACGCCGCTGATTGGCAAGACCCGTCCCTCCAGTCGCAATTACTGAGGAACAGCGCGACACCAAGCACGGCATAACTATCGGCATTCTCCAACGCCAGTTGTGCCCCTCCTTCCATGGCGAGCTCATAACAGGCATGATACCCAACAGACTCTTGACCACGGTCGACAGATCTCACATCAGGGACGTTAGGGCCTAGATCTGGCCACCAAGATTAGCCTCCTCCAGTCTGCTCGATCCGCAAATATTATATAAACTTACAGCTTCTCCCGACTAGATGTGTATACTCATGCAAGAACGTCATCGAGAAGGATTGATAAGAATCGAGGACAGCCAACTGGTGAGGTGGGTCCCACATGGTCAGGGAGGCACGCATGTCTCGCTCCCACATACGCGGGCAAAAGGTGATTGTATTGAAGTGGGTATGTGTGACGGCCAGGTTCCTTGCCCCACAGATTGACTTCCTGGGTTCAAAGAGTTGTGGCCTTGTTTGCTTGGGCATTGATATTCTCGTCACTTTGTCGTACCAGTGTTCTGAACACGTCAGAGGAATCATGCGGAAGACGCCAGAGATGGGATCACCTACCTCCGCCGATCATTCTCCTCCGCGGTAGGACTTCTGAGTTGGTTGCCGGGTCGATCACGTATTCTGACTGTTTAATCCATTCATGGCCACAGTATATCCTCGTCTTCCTTGGGGTTCCTTGGGCGTCTTGGAATATGAGGCCTGAGCTATGCTGTCCGATCAAGTCCATGAGGTCTGCAGGATGGTTAGCTCAAAGGCAGTATCGTCTCTCCTACCACCGACTTACGCCAGATCTTCAACAGGTTGTCAATCTGAAGATTGTCTCGATCATCGCCGTAGTCCATATTCTCTTCAGTTGATGGAATGGCGAAGAGGTAGTTGAACATCCACCCAGTCGCAGGCATTTCAGCGTTATTCGACATATCACCCGTAGCAAGCGAAATGATGTTCTTCATCTGCATCATTTCGTCGAATGCTACGGACAAGTCGTTCTTTTGAGCTGGGCTACAACCACCCAAGACCGAAGCTGGCTGGACATCGAATGCAGTGTCGATAGGTCGTGGTAGGTCAGAGGGGCCTGCTGCAGCTGGGGTTGTCTGTGCGTCGATGATGGAGGATATGGCCAAGATCAGAATTATGATTCTGACGAGCGACGAGTAAAAATTGGGGTGATGCATGTTGACTTTAGAATAGTTTGGTCTTTACAACCACAAGGTTGAAGCTCTGTCTTTCGGGCTTTCCAGTGCGCTTTATGGTTGGATTCTTCGCCGAGACTTCCCAACGACAGGAGCGAGGTACACACCAGCTTGACGCGAGTAAATATTGTTTCCACCTGATCATTGGAAATGGTGTTGGTTTGTGTGCTGCATGGATAGCCAATAATCTCAGGCAATCGTACAGTTTCGCAAGACTGTTGTGTACTTTCCAACATCTCTAAGGATGTTACCTCTGCACTCTTCAGTTCCTGGTCTTTTGACAGGAACTGAGGAGCAATCTATCAAGGATTTCAGGCAAAGGTATCTCGTGAGGTGTGAGAATCCTTCAGACTCAAGGTATTGTGGTAACACGAAATCTGTTTATCCTGCGTTTCATCCGTGATGATGTTCATTTTGGGAATATCGCCCCAAGAAGCCAGATTTGATCTCCGCTTTGCCTCACACCTTTGACATATTTCCTTGTGCTTTGCCTTCCCGCAATTATTCGTTCTTTCCAAATGTGTCGATCGATTGTCACGCCGTCATCATTTACTTCTGAAGATAACTCTGAGTCCATGAATCTGAAACGCGAGTCTGCTTCTATTTTGCTCTTGTTGGTCTTCGAATGGTTGTCGGAAATCGCGCTCAAGGTCGCTTGCGAACGACGGCCCCTGTTTCTCGCCGCCAACAAGCAGCAGAATCCTTCCGTTAGTTGTGAAAATGTTTCGGAGTACAAGATAACAGCCTCTAAAGCCACATGTCATATTCTGACTGAGGACATACTATCTTGAGACTTGGGTCCGCTTCCCGTGCCAACATTTTCCATCCCAACACGACGCTCAGAAAAGCCAACGCAGCCCTGTTTGGTCATGATGTGGTGTGTGAATCAGTGATTGTATTCCATGATTCATTTCATCGTGACGCGATGAGGGATTAAAAATAGACGTTTTCTCCTGTTGGGCACGAGTAGAAGGGCAAGATTATCGCGGAGGATTTGCTTTGGAAAATGCTGTGCCGTCAGACTTGTTGCTCGTAATTATTTTGACGACCGCGTGCGCCAATACTCTCATTGTTGAAACGTAGCAATACCAATCTATTCGGCTTGTGCTAAGAATATCAAATCAGGAATCCAAGTCTAAGAGCGTCTTGGTTCCGAGCATTTCAACCTGTTCGAAGACCAAGACAGCATCGCCCACTTGTCTTCAAAGCCAAACCTCTTCGCCTCCTCAAAGTATCTTTGTAAATTTGATATCCAAGTCCATTCAGATTACACCTTTGCTACTCTCAACAGCTTCACTCTATCAATAAAGTCAAAATGCAGCCATCGATTGTCCATCTCTTCTTCATTTCCGCCATCCTCCTCAGCATTGCGGTCCTTCAGCTCAGAAGCCCAGTGTCAGTTATCAACGCCAGATCAATTGTATCTCTCGAACCCGATTATAATCCCCTCAATGCGGAACCTTCGAAGCTGAGCTGGTCATATCGCAGAGTCCTGACTTTGGAACCTGTCAACCGTCGGGCAATTGGCACTGGACTTGATTCATTGTCCTCTGCCAGCAACGGTATTCAGGTCCCTTCACCAGAAACTTCCGTATCACTACCTGCAACACCCACCTCATCAGCCATCGGCACCGAGCAGGTAACTTCAAATTCTGCCCCAGCACAGAGTATCAGCTCGCTCCCTTCCACTGGTGCTTCGGCTTCTCCACAACCAGCACTCAACAATCCTCCGAGCCCTGCACCATCGAATATGTCGCCAATTGACCCTGCTGCCACGGGGCTGGTCCCACAGATATCGTTCGATGTCACGTCAGTTCCACAGACGAGTGAAGCACCTATCACATCCATCATCACCAAGGATGGCACAGTGTACAGCTATTCAGCTACGTTTGTCTCTTCTCAAACCTCAGTCACCACAATTACCACATCCGAGGAAACAAACGCAGCGGGAGCCGTCTTTGGCATCATTTCTTTCCCTGAGAAGGGTGGCCGGGGATGGAAATTTCCCTGCCTTGTTAGCTGTGGGGGAGGATTTTCGTTGCCGGGACCGCCTCCTGGATTCGGTGCTCTTGGTGGTCTAGGAGGAGGGGGAGGTGGAGGAAGTTCTGGTGGTGGCGGAGGTGGAGGAGGTGGGAGCTCGAGTGGAGGAGGGGGAGGTTCGAATGGCAATGACTCAGGCAACGACGACAATAAGTCTGACAACGAGGGAGAAGACGGAGACGAAAAGAAGTCACAGAGCCAATCTGAGTCTACAGAATCCGAGACAAGTTTAACGTCGCCATCTTCTTCCCAATGCAGTACCCAGACAGCATCATCTTGTCTTCAGACTTGCCCACCAGCCAGTCAAGGCAGTACATCTACCTGCTTCGAGACCTGTGTTACCAGCACAGGCTGTTCATTCTCTGATACAGCAACGACGACTACTCAAACGTGTAGCTCCCTACCCTGCCAGACCCTGGTTGTGACAACCATCGGCGGAAGCATGACTTCGGAGACGAATTGTCCTGACTGTGCCCCGACATCTACCGAGGTTGTGACAGATCTGGTAGAAAGTGGCTGGGCATCAACAGGATCCTCGTACTCGTATGTCACTCTTCTGACAATCACGATTGTCACCGACGATGGATTTGTTCACCCAGACTTCATGGTCGACACAGCGCTAGAGTACAGCCAAATGTCTTCCATGGACAAGGAAATATCTGCACGACATACCAGGACTCTAAGCACTCTCATTACGAGTGTAGTTACTTCTTCTACCTCAAGTTCTGCTCAAAGTATTCCCAGCAGCTCACAAGTGCCTACCTCTTCAACGCCTTCCTCGACAAAGCTTCCAGCAGCGGCGAGCTCAATCTTATCCAGCTCAAGCCCGACTGTATCGTCATCTCCGAGCTCAGTTCAGTCACAAGTCCCATCTTCATTGCCTTCATCATCATCTATTGTCTCATCGCCATCTACCACAAGTATATCCAAATTGCAACCGACACCTGAAGAACCCATACCTACTCCAGCACCCATCGCAAAGCCTCCTGTACTCGATCGACTTCCAATCACCGCCACTCGAGGCGAGTGCAATCCGTCGGGATGCGTTGGTGTGAATAGGCTTTCAGCTCTGGAGCAAGTCAAAAAGTTCTGTTCTACGAAAGTAACGATCAACTCCAAAACGGCAATAGCCAGCAGCATCGCGTCACTCACGGGCGTGGTAGTACTACCGACAGCACAGGCTGATCAGCTGAAAGAGGCTGAGTTGTACCTAGCTATTGAGTTGGATAGCAAGGATGACCGTTGTTCGGGGGTTGAGTACGTGAACATCCCAAAGATGGCTAAGGCACCCGATAGTGCCAGGGATCATATACCCAGAGTTGAGGGGCCGAATAAGTTGTGTGTGGATATGATGCAGACTGCTTTAGATCATTGTAAGTTGGAATAACACAACGTTGTATTTGATATCGTCAGAGCTAACTCTGTTGCTCGGTACAGGCAATACGGATACCACGTCGGCAAAGCAAGGCGGCCGGCAAATCGCAAACTGCATTTCATGGTCAGTTTTGGCCACAAATCCGAAGAATAGGAAATGTGAGTGATTGTAGATACGGCCCCTTTCTGGAGCTTATGGACAAGATACTGTAGCTTTCTTTTTCTCTTCGTCGTTTCCTTCTGGAGGAGTACATCTGGTATTGTGGAGCTTTAAGCACGTTGTGAGATGTTCATTCTGTACGGTAACAAAAAGAACTTCTTCTTTCTTCCGATACAATTCAGCCGTCTTGATAGGACAGTTTCATGTTGATGGTGAGTTTGTGAGTGTCATCAAGCAGAGGCAAGATTCAGAAATGATAACTGATGCCGTATCGCACATCAGCGCTCGTACGTGCAAGTGACTTATGTATAGATCGGTGTCTCATGGCTCGCTTTCTCCGGCCATTCCTTTACAGAATCAGATATACAAGACTCGTCCACGACCTCTTCGCTGTCTACAAAGACTGGAAGAATCCACGATATGACTTTCTCTACATGTACCATGCGATCTCAGATAAGTTTCAAGAGTAAGTTAACCTAACAGTTGCCATGTGTATTCCCAGTGAGGATGGACCAAGCAAAACAATTCGTGGTTACTGTCCCACCAAGCTTGCCAGCCACTGTGTCTGTGTTGCCTAGTCACATCCAAGTCAGGCTTGCGCAATCAACGGATGGAACTGGATTAATGAACTTACAATTATCCAAGGTCGATTGCAGCATTTTCACACACTTTACATCTGCGCCAGTGATCACATTTCCTTTATACCCTCGTGGTGGGGAAACCTTATGTTCCGCCTCAGCGCATTGAGGATCTGTATCCTGCTCAATGGCAATGACCAAGCCTTCCTTGAAATCTCCAGAGATTGCAGTTGGCCAGGAGTTATACTGACAATGAACGCAGTATTCGAAGATTATTGCGTCAAGGATCATCTTGGAGATGTCGGCGAAGCTTCTTATGGATTTGCAAGATGCTCCAAGCTTAGTGCCAGTGAAAGACCTCTGACAAATGCTGACAGCTATGCCCTACTCGCGGTGGCCTGTTACATTACTCAATGTGATTGTTTTGACGAATTCTTTAGAATACCGCAGTAGACTCTTGTCAGTGTGTGGCATGAATGTTTGATGTTGGAACCAAGACCAAGATAAGCTGAATGAGGCAACTGGGCTTCAAGGGTTTCTTCATTTAGCATCCAATACAGAAACGATGCAGAAAGATTACAGTCATGGTGTGGCGTGATTCAACAAATGTTTGATTTATTCAAAGCGTCCCCTGAGAACAGGTTTCTGTGATATTAGTGAATTCACTAGCCGCTGAATACACCTGTTGGTCTGGGGCTGATTGACAGGGATGAACCGTACCCGATTCCCCTCCCGTAGCGCCAGCTGGCCATCAATTTGGCGGCCACACACAGAACCAACTTGATCTGCATTCCCATTTCTTGGTACGAATCGAGCTTTCTATTCTAAGCTTCCTCTCCTTGATATTCCCTCTTCGACACTAATAACAAAGTGTTACTCATCATTACGTACCAGATATCTTCTTCAAGTGCTTCCATGGCAATCTCAGACAATTCTGTTTCGAACCCTCTCTACTGATTAAGCGATTCCGAGAGAAGGAAGTTTTTTCTTGATGGCACCTCATCAATCCTCGATCTACGGCCTTGTACAGGACATCTTTACTCTGATACTCGAGTTTGTAAGTTTCCAGCCCAGACAGTAGCCTTCCTTATCCCTTTATCTGATGCGGAAAATCTAGGTTCGCAACCTCGCTCCAGAAACTCTTCGCCAACTTAGGAGAGTTTCCCGAGCTTGGAATCAAGCAGTATTACCAATAGTATATCGATCAGTTGAGCTTACTGCGAAGCTCTTTTCTAAAGCAAACGGTTCAGTAGTCCAGCAGATGTTGACTCATATACGCCGTCACTCGAGACACATTTGTATCAAGGAAGAGCTTGACTGGAAGGCAGCAATCGACTTCATTTCCGAGTGCAAGAGCATAACACTAATTGAGTACTTCATCCAAGCTAGATTTTGCAGGTTGAGATATTTGCTCACTGTGCGCAGCTGGGGATGGTGGGGTGATCGCCACGACTGGCTCCATCGCAATACCCACGGCACCTGTACAACGATTAAATCACGATGGCCACGGGCCGATTTACGACTTCTCAACTACCCTTGGCCAAGCAAAGACTACCCAGATATTCATACGCCGACCATTCCAATTGAAAACATCGTTATCATATCTACCTGCAATTTAAAGAATCGTTTCCGCAACTTTGAGCCTTTGAGCAAAGTAGTAGAACAGTCACCTAAGTTGAAGGTGCTACAACTGAAGTCTGTGGACTTGACGGTGTGGAAGAATATCAAAGTACCACCTATCAGGGAACTTGTCCTGGATGGGTGCTCGTGGAACTTGAATTCGTCAGAGGTCGATCTGATGTGGGACTTTTCCAGCCTCGAATTGTTGCAAATCAAACCAATCGTTCCTGCAGACAACTTTTTTGAGTCGCTGCCAAGAGATAACCTGCGACAACTACGCAGGCTTCATATAACGGCAGCTCCCCATCATCACTATCCTTTGGTGAAAGAGTCTCTCACACAACACCTGGATCATTTCATCGCAAATGGCGAGAAACTCGAAGAAATTGAGCTGTTGTGTCAAGTTCCCCAATTACGTATGACCTCAATCTCGAAACATAGCAGATTGATGATCTTGAAGATCCATGAATATACAGGATTCCATTACGACTGGGAGATATGTCCAAGCTTCTCCCTCAAAGATATAGCTATGCTGGCCAGAAGCTGCCCCAGAATTCAAGAGTTGTCGTTGGATCTAGATAGCAAGGCAAGCGAGGTTAGCTACCATGACACATGAGTATATACCAATATATCGTAAACTGATTCACTGCTTCTTAGATCAAAGGCTTCGTCGAAATATTAGCTTCTCTTCGCAACTTGCGAATTCTCAGACTGAAGATGCGATCAGTCCTTAGCGAGATAAGGGGCAATTCCGCTACCACAGATGCCGATTTCGAGGCAGCTTCAGATTTGAAAACGTACCTATGTTTGAACAAGGCAGGACTACCCATGTTATCTTTGATTGTCTATACTGGAGGCTATGGCGGCTTTCCGCGCCCGAATCGAGATGGCGATGCGTGGAAGCTGCAACGGCGACAGGGTCACAATCCGGAACGCTGTTCTGAGTTTTCATGGTTGCCTGATGGTTCTGAAGTTGTGAAGTCGTTTGCTGCGACTTACTCAGAAGATAAGGTGGCTTGAGAAAGATTACGAAGGCTGCGTCGGGGAAGAGCAGAAGAGACGTAGTTGATACCTTACCAACTAAGCAGGCAACATGTACTTATGTAATTGAAAATTAACCCAAGGGAAAGCGGAACTTAAGAGCGATGTACTCACAGGCGATCTGCCCAAGAGCTGTTATTCCAACCATCTCGAGTGAAAAACGCTATCGGGAAGTGGCATGCTTCGCTCATTGTTTCGGTAAATATTTACTTTCCAATTGTCTCGATCATCTGTCATGAGGCGATCTCGCCATTTAATCACAATTAACGCTTCAGTGAGAAACACTTTGAAGTCTTCGCAAAAATATATATTCTTGAAACATGTGAAAGAATTTTTCAAGGCCCCCCTAATTGAGCGAAAAGCGCAAAAGTCGTTTGGCAAGCTTGATCCTCTAGACAACAGCAGCTCGCTTGACTTCAGGCTGCGCAGCATGAAATTCAGGGGCTCGCTTGGGGTCCTTCACGCTGTTACTACCAGAAAGTCACCAAGATCCTTGCAAAGTAACGAAATTAGACGATCTTACTACTATGAAAAATTGAATTGATGATAAAAATAATTAGTCATGGGATTAGATGGCTCTATCAGAGATCACAGAGCTGTGAACTCTGCTAAACACTGCCTATGAGAATCGACGCTACGAGGTTCTTGACTTTGGTTGAGACGAGGAGAAAGAAAGAGAGAATTGATCGTCTCTGGGACTTTTGACTCAACCATGCTTTTATATTTCAGTATCTTGTTCTAACTATGTAGCAGGCTGGCAGGCCAGACGTTTATAGTGGTAGGAGGTTAGTCAGCATTCTGGCGGAGGTCGTTCGACTTCTCCAGCTTGGCATCTTCAAAATTACCGTCTCGAGTTTCCAGAATTCAATAAACAAACAGTATAGAAACCTATGGGCCATGGTATGTTCTTTCGATGGCCCTGCTGCTTAATTGAAAGAAAGCAATCATATACAGATCTTGTAAGGCGAAGAAACCAGGCTTCGCTACGTATCCAAACAGCGCTACGAGCCTACGTACTCACCCATGCTCCTGGTCTCATCAGAAGGAACAATGTAATCTTTGTAGCTACTCAGTCACATGGCTTCTTTATAAAACTTAGCAAGCTCTAATTCGTGGTTCCCTTCTCTATTTAGTCGAATGTCAGAATGTGGCAAGGTACCCCTCCAAGCTGACCATTTTGAGCTGCCCCTCGTTTTCTTCAGCGGGATCCACGCCAATCTTAGGCGCCTTTTGGTGCTCACAGGTCCGGTCCCTGCCCCTGACTCGTTTCCCCAGTATCGGGACTTTTCATCAACGCCACTCACACTTCTGGGACGAATTTATGTATCCATTCATACACCAACATTTGGTGCAGTAGACTGTAGATAGGTAGTATGCCGATCCAATAGAATGATAGTAGCAAGTAAGGCTAAAGGGGTCTGATCCTGCCTCGATGAGCTTTCAAGCATCTGAAGCAAGCAGCTTGCCTGCACCTCGATTCTGTTATGTTCGACCCCTGCACCGTTCGTCAATTTTCTCTCCCGAGCCACTGACATTGCACTGGCTAAAATCCGATCGAGGCACAGCAGTCTTTATCCCGCAAGGCTTCCCACAGACGTCGTCGTGTCGCCATCCTCTCTCCTCACTCGTCAATTTACCCCGCCAAGTACGGGATGATCCCTCGGACGTTACACAGAACTCGTACACAGACGAACACAGACAGACAGACTCGCTGTGATGTTCTGCTCTGTTCTCGATATACAGCCTGGTTCTTAAGAAGTAATTTATGACAGATTACCAAGGCTATAGTTGTGCTGCAGATCAGGCTGCATGAAGTATCCCGATCGCCATCCATCGCGCAGTCATCGCCGAACCCCGAGCGATGCACGTAATCCTTCGAGCTGTTGTTACCGTACCTAGGCAACGTTCTATGCATCGTACGCATAATGGTCAGACAGAGAACAAAGACGCCCCCAAGAGATCCAGGCTCTCCGATCTTGACGTCTAGCTAACCCATGGACCTTGCATGAGCTTCTCGCAACGCTGATTGGAACACTCGACAACATCCCGCATGCAAGTGATATACAGCTAGGTCAGCTTAGTGGCACACCTTCTGGACCTTCTCCGTGCCATCCCACCCTCAGATCAACCCAGATTCAGCGCATCCCGACCAATCCGCGGGGTGTCACCCTAATCTGGATAGTTATCGGGGAGGGAGAGGGAGGGCTGAGAAGGATGGATAAGCTGGGTGTTATCATGGACTGGATGTATAATACAGTAAAACCACCAACACGTCACGGTAAGTGCGGCTTCGTTCTGTCAGATCACCATTAGTTACCTACCCAGCTACCTTCTTGTCTCCTGTATTTTCTACCTTGGCTCATTACCCCACTATCTTCTCATCTATCTATCTCAATATCCATTATCACTCGAACTCCATCCAGCCTTGCGCAAAGCACGGAAACACAAACGAAACATTAGTCCTACCAAGCTCCCTTCCATCAAGCAGACTAAATCCAAGCCTCGCCATCACTTGCTCTTGTACTTCTTCCACTCCCACTCACGTCTTTGGATGCTACAGAATTTAAGCATCTTACCTCATAATCTATCAATCGGTCTTATTTTTCACTCAATGTAATCCGAGCAGTCTCATATCAAGTCATCCGGCCTCATTCTGTAAGCAACCGACGGGACATTGTACATCGCATCGTCGATTTTACGCAATAACGCCGAACTGTACTCTCATCATCCAGCTCATCAACCAATCCATTCCACGCTATCCAATCAACTGTACACAAAACAATCTAGAACTGTATACACCATTTTACTTTGTACTGTTGTACTTTAACTCACAATGGCACACACCCACTCTCACTCGCACTCCCGCTCCCACTCCCACTCCCACACAACCACACACACCCGCCAACTCTACCCCGAGACTCTCCGCCGCATCCACCTCGTCCTCCGAACCATCGGTCTCGGTCTCGCCATCGCCCTCCTCACCGTAGCCATCATTCTAACAACACGCACAGGCGACACGCCGCCCATCACGTACGTAGCAGTCATCTGGTCGTTACTGCTCAATCTGTTCGACTGGACGTGTTTACTGCTACGCGGACGGATCCCGCCGGGAGCTTTGATGTCGCTGGATCTGATTGCGATGGGCTTACTGATTGGGGGCGTGATTAATTTGGCCTTGGTGGATTATGGGGGAGATGGGGATGCGGGGAATGGTGGGAGCGAACATGATTTGGTGGTTGCGGAGAGGTGGTTGCAGGGTGTATTGATGTAGGCCTTTCTCTTCTTTCTCCTTGGAATATTGACTTCCCAGTCCTCGCTTGCGGAAATTCCTTGTATTCTTTACCATCACGTTTTGAGTTCCAGAAACGGGAGTGGCGTACCGAGGGATGGCATGGCGTTTTGACGAGAGGGTTTTGCTGACTTCTCAATAGAGCTGTTCATGGTATCATGGTTGGCTACGGCTGTCTAGACTGCAGCGTTTGGCTCAACATGCGCAATTATCGCGAAGAAGAAGTTGTTCGCGTGAGGGGAAGTAGGGGGAGCAGACGAAGTAGTGGACGGGGAAGCTATCGCGAGAAGGAGACTGTGAGGGTTACTGTGAGGAAATGATTTCTTGAGAGCCCTCGAAGGATTGGGACGGGGTCTGGACTGGCTTGTATTTGCTTATTTGTGAGGATCTGGAGCTTGGAGTTTTGAATTGCTAGGTCAGGAGGGAATTGCGTTTTGAAATAGGCGAGGTCGCAAGGGACGATGGAGGTCATGCCTCATTTGGAGTTTGGTGGCGTGGACGATACTTGAGATGGGGGGATCCATGGCTATCTAGATACTTGCGGAATGGTTTCCCGGACTCTCAGGCTCGTCAAATGAAGCTCAGGATGGTCCTGAGTGTAATCTGGAGTTCGGAGTTGTACGATTGCCTTTTGATAGGCGAGGTATGAGTCGACATTGGAGGGCTGGCTATATTCTTTTTGTGGCCATGAAATGCACGATGAGAACAGGAAGAAGAGCCGTAACAATATTTGTGTTTGAAGATTCCACCCTAGCCGTGATACTAGATCAACAAAGACGGGTCAACTTGCAGACTTCAAATACAGATCCAGATCTCATAAGACATGAAGTAAACCCCCAGCAGAACCAAACAGAACAAACAAAGCGGTCGAAACCTAGCCCACGTCCCTTCATTCCCAAGACTCAAAACTTCTTCCATCTCAACTGCATCGCGATAGCCACAACCGGTAACACGCTGACCAACTCCCCCAACCCTGCGTACGCTGGCGGAATCCTCGCTCTCGGAAATGCACCCGCAGCAAGTAAGATCGCAAAGAGATTATAGACAAAACTCCAAACAAAGTTGTATACCACTCGTCGATGGAAAGCTTTCGACAAATCGATGAGCGTGATGATGCGTTTGAGCGACGTGTTCATGAGTACAGCGTCCGCAGCGCTCTGAGCTACATCTGTGCTTCCGTTGATGCGTAAGCCGATACTGGCTTGGGCAAGGGCTACGGCGTCGTTGGTGCCGTCGCCGCAGAAAATAATGGTGCTGTTGGGTACGGAGAGCTGCTCTTTAACGAAGGCTGCTTTTTGGGACGGGGTGCAGCTAGAGCGGATGTTTTGTGGTGGGATGCCGAGTTGGGCGCCGATGGCGGTGACGACTTGCTTGTTGTCGCCGCTGAGAAGTGATACTGAGATGTTGCGGTATTGTAGTTCAAGTATTGTCTCGAGGGCATCGGGTCGGAGTTGGTCTTGTAAGCCGAAAACAGCCGCGAGAGTGCCATTGATTTCGACACAGAGTATCGTGAGGTTTTGCTGCAATAGAGCTTGGATGGCTGGATAGCCTTCCACGTCGAGCCATTGAGGACTCCCTCCCCGAATCCGATCACCATTGTACGTTGCTTCTACTCCTTTTCCTGGTGTTGAAATGAGGTGTTCCAAATGAAATGGTTCGGTCCCTTGTTCTTGTAGAAAGTTATGTACACCACTTGATACTGGATGTTTGCTGTTGCCTACCAATCCCATGACCAAGGCTGGAATTTGTTCTGAGTCGCTCAGGTATGAATGATCAACCACCGAGGGATTTCCTTGCGTCAAAGTACCCGTTTTGTCGAAGATGACATGGGTAGTCTTTCGTCCAATTTCGATGCTGCCAGCTGATTTGAAGATCAGTCCATACCGAGCTCCAACCCCTCCGGCGATGACGAGTACCATGGGCACAGCGAGGCCAATTGCACAAGGACAAGAGACAATCAGTGTGGAGATAGCATAAGTCATCGCGTTGATGCAAGCTGTTGAGGTGCTATTCCGCCTAATAGATATTCCGATGGCTACCCAAACGGCGAAGACCAAGGCTGTGATTCCAATTATAATGGGTGTGAAGTAGCTGGCGACCCTATCGGCTAGTTCTTGGACTTTGGCCTTGGACGACTTCGCCTCGTCCACCATTGTACCGATGGCCTGGATAGTGTTTTCGGACGGGAGCCGAGTAAGCTCAACCAGCAACTTCCCAGAGTGATTGATCGAGCCAGCAATGACTGGCATCCCTGGTCTCTTTGACAAGAGAGTCGACTCGCCTGTGATGAGAGACTCATCGACTTCCGTCTCTCCCTCCAAAATCACCCCATCCGTGACAATTAGGGTATCGGGTAGCACTTTGAAAATGTCGCCATATTGAAGAAGCCGGCAATCGATCGTCTCTTCCGAGTCAGGGTTCTTTGCATCTAGAATGATTGCGGTCTGCACCTGTAGAGACTGGATCGAAATCGATTCAACTGCCTTCTGGCGCGAATATGCTGCGGCGGTCCTTCCCAACAATACCAAAGTGACGAGCAGCGTACTGGTCTCGAAATAGTCGCCAGTAGAGAGACGCTTCCCACCCACCATGAATGCAAACGAAATGACAGAGTACACATATGCTGTACTTGTACTCAGAACAATCAACATGTCCATCTCGACCATGTGCGAGTATCTCAGTGTCCTGTATGCCTTGATGTAGAAGCCATGTGCGAGAAGTTGCACTATTGTTGCTAGAACAAGCGAGACTCCACCATAAATGATTTCGTGACCTGGCAAGTTGGTATAAGCTAAAACGAGAACAGGCATCGTCAGAATTGCGGCGGCAACTGTGAGAAGGAATATTTTGTAGGCCTCTGCACGGCCAGATGCCACTAATCGAGATGTAGGAGCTGGAGCAAACTGGGCGGCGTGAAAGAATGGGTGATCGAGAAGATTTCTAGCGCCCACGACTTTAGGCATGTATGAGATGCGAACTTTCTCCCGGCCGATAGATTTCATACTTGTCATCCCTGGTGGCCATGGACCCTCCAGTTTCGATACTCCAGCTGGCAACATCAGGTCTAATTCTTCGCCGACATTGACAACTTTCGTACACGAGAAGCCTGTCTTTTGCTCGATGACATCCAATACATTGGAGCCATTAAGGGACTCCGACGTCTTCAGTCTAAATTCGGCCTGTCCGAGAAGCAGGCTGATTTTGATATTCGAGATGGCCTCCATCGAGTCCAACACTTTGCGCAAACTCGATTCGCAGCCTGTACAAGTCATTCCTTGCACTTTGATGACGAAACTCTGGAACTGACAGGGCGAAGCATTTTCGATCTGGATGATGGTCGAAGTCGACTTGTGTCCAGGCTTGATATCTTCTGTTTGTGAGTCTGTCTCGGTTTCTTCGAGTGGATGGCCAGCAAGCTTTCGTACACAACACATATTATCAGAACATGCTAAAGGTTTTGAAGATGTAGAGCCAGGTGTCTTCTCCGAGACGTCCGAACAGCGACTGTTCTTGTGCTTGAGCTGTGGTGCACACCCGCAAATCTTAGAAGGAGCTTTTTGCTGGCCATGGCGATGGTGGCTGAAGCCTTTCTGCTTTTGCGTACTTGACCCAGACAGTTCTTGTGCTTCTTCCGTCTCCGTAAAGGAATCATCGCGACGAGACTCTTCTGCCCACTGGCTCTCAGGCGTGTCAGGAGAAGTGCTACAGCAGCAGAGCGGCATCGCGAGCTGTTAGATACCTTAACAAGACTGAAACTCGGATGTAGCGTAGAAGTATCGCAGCATAGCTTCCTGGATAAATCCCATACTTTAACATATTCCAGGCACGAAGGGAAGGGTGAAATGGCAGTGCAGGTATCCGATTCTACGGATCTCTGGTGCATTCAAATCCAGTAGACGAGACATTTCTGATATCAAGGATCGGACCCAATGATATAGCTCAATGTCAGGTACAGCCGGTAGTCTGCATAAATGTCTGTGACATGCTCGTGAAAGCGAGCAAGCTCGAAGTGGTAGTGTGATGACACAGGATCTCATCGATAGGGTGGACCTGACCATGTCTCGGCAAGTCGCAGCATTGTGATGTTTCCGAACTCGCCTATCTGGAGAAAAAGAAATCTGTGTCTCGCTCTACAAAGCTGTCAAGACCCACTGAGTGGTTCTTATTCTCATAACTATACTGTCTCAAGGCAACCACTCGACAAATGACGGCTTTGCAACTCGACCTAGCCTGAGCAAGATCTTACCATCACATATAGTTAGCACAATTCCAGTCTCCAGGCATGGCAGAGTACCACGAAAGACCCTATGGCCGACACAAGGTTGCCAGCCGTTTTGGTGACGCGTAACAGCTGTCAACAGATGCACGGGAAGATGCCTCAACTGCCAGGTCACATATTGCAGCAACCAGTACATGGCGACCCGACTTGAGATCATGCAACGCAAACGCCAATTTGACTTACCAATGCATATATAGACAAAAATGTTTCAGTGCTGCCGGGTTGAGACCTCTGATCAATGTTGATATTCGGATTAGAAAAGGTAAATTCGAGGACGGGGTGAGTCTCGCAGTGTCGGAACTTATCATGCACCCAAGGCCCTAGCGGCCGCAAGGCTGAGCGAGGCTGAGAGGTCAGCGCGGCCAAACGTTTAAAATACGGTGATCGAGAAAACTTCAAGTGAAGATAATCGTAACGGCTTTAGGAAACTTTGACGTCAAACGCCGTTTTGGTACCTACTATGTTGTTCATGTTGTCAACATCGCAAGTCGCGACTTGAGCTTTATGTGCACACCCATTCATGAATTTCGAAACTCCAAATCCTTCGAGAAATAGTCACGATGTCTGCGAATGCAGAGGCCGGCCAAGCCGGGTCTGGCTCTGGATCGAGCCCAGAAGATGCCCGTCAGTCAATAGAGCAGGCGACGACAGGTGATGGGAAAGCCCCTGAGAAGACGATATCGTGTACATCATGTCGGAAGCGGAAATTGAAGTGCGACCGTATAAAGCCATCATGTGGTACCTGTTCGAGATTGCGCCATGATTGCGAGTACCCCGAACGGCGGAGGAATCTGGGATCGAAGCGACGCAACATGAAGGAGTTAGAAGCAAGACTGGGTAGGCGATAGTCGCATTTGCGTCTCTACATAATGTCTAACTGTATGTAGCGGAAGTTGAGACCAGACTTGTGGCCGAGACGAAAGCAGCTGCAGCTGCGGCGGCGGCAGCATCAACAACACAAGCTCCAACATCGATACAAGCTACCACATCCGTCGAAGCAGATTGGAATACGCTTGGGATGGATATGGAAATGGACATGAATATCGATCTAGACGACCCCACGCTCTTGGATCCGGGATTTGACATGCCATCAACTGGGTTTGGAGTTCCAGATATGGAGCCATCTCCAGCAAACAACCTATATTCCCAAGAGCTTTTACAGCTCGGACTCGACGAGCCGCTGCCTCCTCAGGATATGATTGATGAACTGTAAATTTCCCTCGAATACTCGTGAAGTGACATGCTGAAGCTTTTAGGCATCAAATATATTTCGATTTATTTCACCCCACCATGCCACTCATGCACAAGTATCGGTACTACGCATCCTTAGATAGAGCACCACAAGCGAGGCCGCCTGTATGTCTGCGATATGCTATGTGGGCAATGGCTTGCTCGCTATCCGATAAATATATGTGTCTCGAAGATCTCATGTATCAACGTGCAAGGCACTATATCCAGGCGGCCGAGATGAAAGTGAGTTAACATTAGTCCGCTCAACTCGCCATGATTGCTAAGATGTTTAGGGACATGGCGAGGCATTTGTGACAATATATCATGCACAGACCTGGGCCTTGATTGCTTTCTTCGAGGCGAAGAAGACGTACTTCTCCAGGTCATGGATGAGCACGGGACGAGCAGTACGTCTGGCACAGATGCTCGGTTTGTATCGACTCGACGCCGAGGGTTCAGAAGTTAAGCAAATCCTGCCGCCTCCAAGAGACTGGATAGAGCTTGAAGAGCGGCGCCGTACTTTCTGGGCAGCGTTCTATGGTGATAGGTGGGCAAGCTCTGGTACCGGCTGGCCCATGTTAATCAATGAATCCGAGGTTTGTGTTTTGTACTTTTTGTCAGAGAAAATGCTCACTCTAGCTCAGATCAGGACGAATCTTCCCGCGTCCGAGGAAGCTTTTGAATTAGGGGTCGCGGAGCAAACTCCTTCCCTCGCAGAAGCCCTCACCCCCGAGGGAGCTAGCACTATTTCGCCTCTAGGCGGTGTCATCTTGTCCGCTACGCTCTATGGTCATAACTTTGAGCATTTGCATCGCACAGGACCAAACGAGAATCCTGGCGACCCTGCGAATGGCGAATTCTGGAAACGGCACCGGAAAATGGATAATGTCCTTTCTAATACTTTCATGTTCTTGCCAGATCACTTGAGGCTTCCTGCTGGTCTTAGGAACATGAATATTGTATTTCTGCACATGAACATACATGCTTCATCAATATGCTTGCACCAAGCTGCGATAGTGACTGCGAACAAGCACAATGTCGCTGGCAATATAATACGACAAAGCGAGGCTCGATGCCTCATGGCAGCGGAAGAGATCACGAATATCATGCGTTTGATCTGCCATGTTGATGCTTCTCAGGTAAGAACCGCCCCCTTTCAAGGTCCGGACTTCTGCTAAAAGTAACACCAGATGAATTCCTGGGTGGGATTCTGCCTCTACGTCGCAGCAGGCGTATTTCTGAAGGATCAGAAGTCAGCCAGGCCAAACCCTCAAAACGTTGTCAATATCGAATTTCTTCAGGCCGCGATGTCTGCAATAGGCCTCAAGCACTCGATTACTAAACACTTCTCGACACAACTTGAGCTCGACGTTGAAGCAGCTGGCCTTAAACCCCCGAAACATGCTGGCAACGTCAATCGTATCCCCAACACACCTATCAACGGGCTTCTGGCAGATCGTAATGGAGTCCCCATGACAGTCGATAATCTACACCATTACGCTAGTGCAGCTGTGCCAACGTCGAGAGTGGGTGGAGATGGAGCCCAGTTTACGATTCGGTCGGGTGGTTCCGTAACCGAGTGCGCTTCTCATATGGGGGGAATCATACCAATACTTAGCGACAGTTCCAGTGCAGCAGAAAGTCCAAACGACGCACAGCCTCATTGGACTGGTTCGGCACCATCAATGAATGGACTAAAGGCCAAACCAGACGATAGCAGAAACAAGTCGTCTGTTGACAATTCTGGAAGTCCTAATTTCGCGACACCTGATAGCGGTACCTCAAATACCATGCAATTCCCTTTCCGGCAGTCTAGCGATACCACCAGTCAAGGGAAATCGGTTGATTTGTTTCCCTGGGCCGAGCCAAATCCGTTCACCACCCCAAGCGAGTGGGGTGCCCCCGGTGCATCAGCAGATAAATATGACCTCGCAGAAGGGGTCGAGTCATTTTTGCAGAACAATGGATGGGACCACGATCCCATCATGAATCCGCGCTGATCTTCTGTTCCATATCATTGTAGACGGTCGATGTATTCTCTCGCCAGACGATTCACCGACTCCAAAATCTGCATTTCAGAGTGACAGATACACTTCACAGCCATACATCAGCAAATTGGCCAGGCTCTGTTGCCTGCGCTCACCTATACCATACCTTTTCAAAGCCTCTTTGTACCACCAACAGTTTATCAACAAAATCCAGCTCAAATCACAGTGACGAAATTTGCCTTTCTAATTCACCACGACTTACGCATTTCCTTTTTATCGATATTTCTTGACGATCTATGCGATGTTCTGTCTATCATGTATTCAATATACCCCGGACGGGTGTTCTGCGACGGTCTTGGGTTTACACGAAGCGCTTCTAGATAGGAACTGGGCTGGAGTTTATAGTTTTCATGGAAAGCTTCGGTTGGATAGCGGTGTCAAAATCGAGTATCGGAACTCTCGTTGGCCATTCGGCTTAGCTAGTGTGAATTACAGCATTCTTACTCAACTGAAAAACTTACCAGCGCTCTATATATGCTTTGACGAGATATATCTACCACGGCCTCCTTGCTCTCTGGATTATCGCGACGAAGCTGGGATGGTGATTCTACAGTCTCAGCGAGTTATTTCGGCACGAAAATGCACGTACAGTCATACAGACCGCACATCGAAGCTTACAACAGATCAATGAGAGTACTAGCTGCACAGTTCAGATGAAAGATTGATGACTGTATATCGCGGACATTGAATGGAGGGTCAGCATGTGGGTAAGCGAAATCCCTGCAAAGCTCTTATGATGTGGCATCTGATTGGCTGATGGTTCTCAGCTCGACGGAGGGTCGTCTTATGTCCGCTCCTCACCTTCCTTCATCGCCCTTCCTCCCAGACACCTCCGTTCACAGATCTACATTCGAATATATCTTTCAGCGGATGTATCTTGATCCTCCATCCGCAAATCCATCGGAATCTGTCGCATTGCCATACCTTTTACCTACACAGTCATGCCGGACACGATATCATCTCCGTCTACTGCCAATCACAGTGAACAGGACCATTCCAAAGGCTCAAAAGCGAGCAGACAGAGGTTCAAGCCACAGCTGTCATGCACATTCTGCAGACATCGGAAGTGAGTTCCCCATATACCCTGCATGAAGTGCAGCTGGAAATTGCATAATTGGCTTGACAAATTCGATGTAATGTGGTTCGGATGAACTGGCTATGATGAAGCTCCCTCTTCAACACATATTTACCGAAGGGGTCTAGATTGTTGAACATTGACTTAGAAGGGACCAAAATTGCTTTTCCACATTTTCACTAACCTCCCTATAGGCTCAAGTGCGACAGGAACTTACCTTGCGAGAACTGCATAAAAAGAAACCAATCCACAACGTGCACTTATGTGCACGCTCCAGCACGAGAGAAGTCATCACAGGTGTCCAAAACCAGCAGTGGAGGCACGGCGTCTCGGGATGTACAGAATCAAATCCGGCATCTTGAAGAGATGGTCATCACATTAATGAACCAGACCGGCAAGAACAAATCTGCCCAAGCCGTCCAAAGGAATGACCTCGTGACACCAGAAAGCTCTCCAGAACATGGTATCCCCATTGCTGAGGACTCGGAAGATGGCGAACAGGTCACTCTCTCCGGGATGAGCCTGGGGGATACTGCGGAGTCCTTCGGACGAATCAGCATGGAAGACGACCAAGCAAATTATGTCGGAAGTGATCATTGGGCAGCGATCCTTGATAATGTAAGTCTCGCAGCTAACCTTGTTCAATATGCATGCAGCGGCTGAACATCACAGATCGCTTGCCTGAAAGATCAATTGGGGGCTTCTGGCATTCCGTCGGAAGAGAAAAGTGCACCCGATATCCCAGTCAGGCCCGACTTACTGGTCGGCTCTGTTCGCCCCGCTACGAGAGCTGAGATCCTAGCTGCGATACCTCCACGGTCTGTCACTGATGCTATCACGAATACGTTCTTTGATACTCCCGATATGGGATCCAGTAAGTTGCGTTCATTTGAGTCTGTTCGCAACAGCGTAGCTAATATGTTGGCTCTGCTCCAGCGTTGATTCATATTCCGACCTTCAGGAAAGAAGCAAGTTCTCCTATGTGCCTGTTGAACTACAGTCTAACTTTGAGACAGTATGGAAGATTTTGGGAAAAGCCTGATGATACTCCAATCATGGTGAGGAAGCAATCCCTTGAGTAGTCATATATCAGGACCTAATCTTTCTCCTGTAGTGGATCGGCTTACTCTTCTCTATCATGTGCCTAGCAACTGGCTTCCAAGTCATGTCAGGCCAAGGTACCCCCTTCAACTCAGCAGAGACTGCCCTCCGTGACCCAACAGATACTGTCAGGGTATTCAGGGAGAAGACTGTTCAGTGCTTGGTACTTGACAATTACACCGAGCCTGGGCCTTACACAGTCGAAACGCTTTTCCTCTACTATGTGTCTGAACACTTTCGCACAGCGGATGCCCAATTCGGAGCCTGGATGATCTTCGGTCTCATGGTACGTGCGGCGATGAGATTGGGCTACCATCGAGATGGCTCGCACTATTCCAAGGTTTCTGTATTCAAGGCCGAGATGCAGCGTCGGATTTGGGTGTCCATTCTGCACATGGATCTCATTTCTTCACTCCAGGTAGGCCTCCCAAGAATGATTCGAGAAGGATCATACGACACCAGATCGCCAAAGAATATTCTTGATACCGACTTCGACGAGAATACCAAAGTTCTTCCTCCAGAGAGGCCATACAGTGAGTCCACGACGATTGGATACTCAAACTCGAAACACAGGATAACCACAGTCTTCGGCCAAATTGTTGATCAGACCAACTCAACATTTCCAATACCTTACTCAGAAGTCATGATGCTCGACAAGAAGCTCCACGAGACTTACGAGCAGGCAGAAGATCCTATCAGAATCACATCCGTGGACGATCTGTTCATCGGGTCGCCAATAACCAGATTTCGAAAATTCTCTGTGGATCTCACATTCCAGAAAGCACGCTGCGTTCTCCATCGCAAGTTTTTTGTGACTTCGAAAACGACAGGATCATATCCGTACCCGTATTCCATGAAAACTTGCGTCGAAGCTTCCATGCGAATCTTGCAGTCCCAGATTCTCATGGACCGCGAAACGAATGTCGGACACCCACTCCACGGTCACAAATGGAAGACGTCTTCTCTCCTGACACACGACTTTCTCCTCGCTGCAATGCTTATCTGTCTTTACATCGGTAACAGCATTGGTGAGAACCCACCAAACCAAGGACTGGCAAATACTGGTATACAGATCAAATGGACGCAGGAGGAAATGGTAGATGCGCTTCAAGGGTCGTATAGGATATGGGAGGAGCGGAGCGCGGTCTCGAAGGAGGCCATGAAGGCTTCGAAGGCTTTGAAAGCAATGCTGGCTAAAGTGAGGACGCAAAAGCCAGTGATGGGAAGGAGTGCAAGCGTGGTGCAGAGCGGTGCGCTACCTCTCGCTATCAGTGCTCATCATCAGGGAATGATACAATCAAGTAAGTCCTCGCGATGGTACCTCGCAGAAATGACGACATTAACCCGCGGCTTCTAGATCCCAGTCACAACGATCCATCAAACGGCTACATCCAAGCTGCATCTCCGCTCGGAGATCTCTCGCCATCTTGGACGACAGGATTCAACCCTTCTTCAGCTGACAGCAATTTCCACGCCTTCGACAACAGCCAAGCAATGGCAATAGATGCACTTGACTGGGTACGTGACATCACAATGTTTCCTCCCTCTTGATATAAATAGCAGTACATGTTAGAAAGTTTGCTAATCATCCATGTGTATGCAGGAAACCTGGGATAACCACTTCTCAGCTACCAACGGCCTCACCGATACCCCTCCGGAACTATGGAACTTTGATCCGAGCCTGCCATATGCCGATCCTAATACAAGCTTTATGCAGTGGAGCCAGCAACTTTAAGCTTCAGCACTCCCCTGACTACTCCTTCCTCATCCCAGTCAGATAAGTTTACGTGGGGATAGTGCTGGGGATGGAAGGGGTAGAGATGGGAGATTTGCGTATAAGCGGTGATCACCGAATATGTTCTCTGGGCAGATGTCTTGTTTGCTGAACCTTGAATTTGATGCGAGCTTTCGTCATGCAAGTCTGGTATCTGGCTGTCAACTCACCTTTTTGAGTTTTCTCATTTGTCTTGCTGGGTCAGACACACAGCCCCAATACAGTAGGCATATCAATGCCACAGATACTGAGAGCATAGATCAAGCTCATGGCAGCGGAAAGTAATAACCAGAGCCGCAGAGCCTCCGACGACATGCATAGTAAAGGCAAACGTTCTACTAAGTTCAACATTCATGTGTCTGCTCTTCCAGTGGTTGTGATCTACTTGAAGACAAGATCAACGTCCTACACAGAAGCTAGGTAGGTTGTTCAGGGAAAGAAACGTGCTGGTCAAGAGACATGGAAGCAAGGAGCAGGGTATCGGCATATGGATTGCCGTTGGAGCCGGTTGAGGGGTACAAGTGGGCCAAGACAAGCTTTGATGTGTGGTGGATACCCGATCCTGGTACTATAATCAGGTGTTAATGATTGCGATAGCTAGGTATTGATTACTTCAATAAGACTGAGGTGCACTTTTAAACTTTAGGTTCTGGTTAGTGAATCGTGCGGAATGATACGTCGTGCAAGGTACTTTGCGTCTTGCGTTCACGAGGGTGATGCGCGCCTTGAGAAGATAGCTGAGAGGAATCTGAAGCGAAATTGTCACGTAGCAAAACGTACCATCAGTAACATCAGTTGTGAGGAGTGATGTCATTTGAAACTTTTATGATGAGAACCAGAGACTTGGATATCGTTCTCAGCTGAGGTAGATCATTACCGGTAGTTTAAAATGTACCACACCTTTTAGTGAAACAACAACGGCCCGCTATAACTTCACGACTTCCTAAATAGTACTCACAGAAACTTCGGAGTATATGCCGAGCCAAGTCACATGTAGTTAGCATATCGTCATTAGAGAAAGACATGCAAGTGAGGGGAAGGAAGCACTGCGAACAGGCCACAGGCTAAACGGCAGGTATCCGGGATCTATCATCCGGTGTCTGACAGACATAGTGCCGGGTTCCGCCTTGCAGGTGGTGTCTTTCAAACTTCTTAAAATAAGCATTTGGCTGCGGGAGATCGCTTCATGAAACATCAACGCAGTAAAACCCCGCCTCTGTTCCTCGCATTGCTTAGTTGATCTACAGCCCAAGTTCCCCTTTTCTGTACAGTAAACAAGTAAAGATTGGAGGGACTGGGCTAGATCAACCTCGGAGTTGCTCGGTATCTTGTTCATGGATGGGTGTCGTTGATCTTTCTATGGGGTCAGAGTTCTACACTGGCCAAAGACGCCATAGTGATCCATTCGTGAATGCCTGGCTGAGTTCAACAGAAAAGCTGTCCCTGCACATCTCCTCCTTTCCAGCACTCCAACCGTGCGCAAAACAAGGTAGCGGGCACAGCCTCATGGATCCTTTAGAGGGCCGGATCTCCTAGAAACGAGTCAAGCTGATCGGAGAATAGGGGGCGATCTTAAGCCAGGTTCCTGCACTTTCGAGTCTAAACAAAACCTTGATGGGGAGGAGAAATGACAGAAGACTATGCAAGCGCTTAAATCGTCAGATGATTCCATCGCGACAAGCATGCCCTATCTGAAAACGGCTTTATTGCAAAGCTTATCATCGTCTAAGATACCGAGGTACTCCTTTCTGGGACTCCGACCTTGGAGAGTAGGCAGTAGGCACTGATGATGACATGGCACGGGCAGTTGCGGACATTATGTATCCTGGTCGAAGACGACGATCCTTGATGACAGCGACTCAAGATCTCGCAAGTGCACATTCATCTCAGTACAGTAGATAATAGAAAGTCTCTTCTAATGTTTATAAAAGGTTGAGATGGTCCCAAGATGCTTTTCTCCTCACCCACCATCACTTCCTCTCTCTGCAGCCTCTCGTCCTCCGTCTCCTCTTGTATTCGCTAGTCATCCAAGCATAACAACCAACAAGCACCGTTAAATCACCATGCCATCTCACTTCGCAGCAAGAGGTGCAAACCTTCTTCTTGCCCTCGCCGCCTTGCAACAAGCAGCATCAGGTGCTCCAACTGGAACTTCCACCACAGCCTCTTCAACCTCGCTCTTGGGCTACAACCCCGCCAACGGCGTCCAATTTCAGGACACCGACAACATCCAATATTCTCTACTTCCACAGCAGACAGAGGACGCCAACATCGGCGCTTTCCTCGACTTCAATGGCGTCGAGAACCCGCAGCCAATCCGCGGCAGCAGAGGAGGTCTCGATCCCGGCCCAAGAAAAACAGAATATGATATTCTCAATCCCGACAAGCTCGCCCCTCCTGGAACCGATCACGGGAGTGTGGCTAATGCCGAATGGCCTCTTGGACTAAGCCACACGAAAATGGGACTTGGTCGCGCAGGATGGTCGAGGCAGCAGAACGTGGATAACATTCCCGTGGCTACTGAGATGGCGGGTGTTGATATGCGATTGGAGGCTGGTGGATATCGTGAACTGCATTGGCATACTGCGGCTGAGTGGTCGTATGTGCTGAATGGGAGTGTGAGGATTCAGGCTGTGACGGAGGATGGACAGACTTTTGTGGATGATTTGAGTGCTGGTGATGTTTGGTTCTTTCCAGCGTAAGTCCTAAATCGACGTACTCAAGCGAAAATCACTGACGAGTAATGAAGTGGCGTTCCTCACTCTCTGCAAGCTTTGGATGGTGGTGTGGAGTTCTTGCTCGTCTTCGATGATGGAAGCTTTTCTGAAGATAGCACTTTCTTGGCTACTGAGGTGTTTGCCCGCAATCCTGTGAGTGCCCCTCAAGTTCCACGTCAAAATGGTTCTAACAACTCATAGAAATCCGTCCTGTCCAAGAACTTCGGAGGTCTTCCGCTGTCAGCCTGGGATAATATTCCAAGTGGCGAGTTGTTCATCTTCCCGGGAACGCCAGCGCCAAAGGACATCGCGGAGCAGAACATTGTCGGCTCAGCAGGCGTACTTCCAGTCGAGCAATCTTACAGCTACCATCTTTCGAAGGCCACGGATACCGTCACCACCGCAGGTGGAAGTGTGAAGATTATTGACCCCAAGACATTTCCTATCGCGAGCATGTTCTCGGCCGCTGTTGTTACCATTAAGCCGGGAGCAGTCAGAGAGATCCACTGGCACACGTAAGTACACATATTCTAAATCTGGCAATTTTCGTTGGATTTCTAGGCTGACTTCTGTATCGCAGAACTTCTGATGAGTGGAAGTATGTTCTCCGGCTATTGACTTAAACCCCACTGTCCGAATATTAGTACTAACACTTTCCAGCTTCTTCATCTCAGGAGACGCAAGAATCGGGATTTACGTACTCTTCCCTCGCCACATACACAATTACTCAAGCTGACTTTGATTCCAGGCCGCCGAGGGTAATGCTCGCACATTCAACTACCACGCAGGCGATTGCGGATACATCCCCAAAGCAATGACCCACTACGTCGAGAATACTGGCACAGACGACGTTGTCTTTATCGAAGTCCTCCAGGCGGATCATTTCTCCGATATTTCTGTTGGCCAATGGGTCGGACTTACCCCGCCACAGATCGTCATGGATACACTCAACTTGACCAACTCTACAGTATCGCAGTTCAAGAAGGAGAAGCAGTATGTCGTTCAGGGCTGAGCGGGTGTTGAAGGCCGGTTTGGGAGGCTTGTGGTGTGCGGACCGATCGGATGGGCGGACAGAGGTGGGAGGGAAGGAGGGCGGTCTGGTGGTCAGAGTCATCGAGCAGTCTCTACTATGCTGCACTGAACTGTTCAATAGAACGTATAATCTTCATTGGTAGATATATTCTGTGTCTTTTCAAGTTCGTACCCCAATGGCGCATGTAGATTTCGATTTCCTCATACCACTGTTGACACAGACGAGAGAAAGTCAGCACGGGCTCTACTATACGAAGTAGCGATGTGTACTCTGCAAGAGAGATCACTTACATTCTTTTCTTAATGAACACAGCCAGAGAAGTCATGGTACCGAGATGATGCCGGGACCAATGATGCAGTCATACTTGGCCTTTCCTGGTTCAGCTACATGTAAGTAATGTGTTAGGTCGCTAAGTCTGACCTGACCCGGGAGTCACCTTTTGACCCACGAAGGGCAGGGGTCGCTTCTTGCTTGTTGAAAGTTTCAGACATTGCGATTGCATCGGTCTCGGAAAGGACGACCACTTGCGCAAGTACTGTATACTCATTTCTCTCCGGGAAGATGGTTCTAGCCTGTGTTTTTCCCACCGCATTCTGGGGTCAGGGCCAATGTTATCATTCGTGCACAAGCTTTATGTGAAATTGTCAAATAATCTCGACTTGTTACAAGGTTCAAGCAAGAAGCCCCGAATTCAACATTTCTGTCCGTAGATCGCTGAGCCTTTGCGACATGTTGGCCGCCCGATCCTTGACGTTCTCAGCAGCTGCTTTGGTCAACCCCAATGTTGGATCTGACACTCCTCCAGAAATTGAGGTATCCTGTGGGCATGGGATCTCGGACGCGAGATCAAACGCATAGTTGTAGAGCTGAGAGGCGAATTGAACGAGGAGAAGCATTTGCATTGGCACTGCTGAAGATGGTGGAGGGATGTAGTTACCGATCATAAGCGTAGGTGCTGATAGTGCAGCCTGTCTCGCATTCTTCGCTAGTCCTCTTTGGCTAATACAGGTGTCCATATGCTTGAACAATGTATCGTAGATATCTATCACTCGAAGGTGGCAAGATATAAGAAGCAAGATGGAAGCGTGGTCCAAAGGTTCTTTCGTGTGGGATGAGGTGGTGGATGAGGATGCTGTGCTTGAGAAGCTTCTTTCATCATACTCAACACTAGTACTGATGAAATCCGAATCTGGTGTCGTGGATTTCGACGACGGCGTGCAGTTGATGAACAGATGTAAAAATCCAGGATAGATTTCGATCAAGTTTTGAGTGAGCCTGAATGTGTCCTCGAGAACGTATTTTTCACTCTGTGGGCAAGCAACGTCAAGATCGTGTGGTAAATCGTCATGAATTGACAGTGGGGGCAGCGTGGCCTTGTGATCGGAGAGATCAACATTTAGTTGTGAGAGTTTTCGCACCAAACTTTTGGTCGAGTCTGGCGCTGGCTGTGTTACTCCGTAAGGCCATGAAAACTGCAAATTACCGCTCGGATTGACACTAGCTTTTGGCTTTTCAAAGGCTGGACCAAGAAGTAGATTAGAAGTACCCAGTAGAGAACGATCAAGATTTGCATTCCTTCGATCTTGCACTTCGCTCGTGGATGCGAACACTCCTGTGTTTTCCGGTAATGAAATATTGAAGTCGAGTGGTGAGTATTGATTTGAAGTCCCGAAGTTGAAATTGTTGAAAGCATTGTTCGAGGTAAAGTCTTGCGAGGTTGGAAACGAATTCGGCATCCAGTCAAGACCAAGAGGATCGCTATCAAGGTTCACTATATGAACCGGAGGATCTCTTGAAGCATTATCAGGTGCAGTAGCTGCAGTTGTAAGCCCAGAGATTCGCTGAAAAGTTATCTATCGATAGATACTTACTGGTTGAAGTGGTATCCTGATTGAGACGCTTTCTTTTCTGCCTTCCGAGCCCAACCACATCGAATTGTACATCCGGCGTACGGCCTCGGGCGTGTGGGGTAATGTCATCTGAAACTGTCTCCTCATCGGCGTCTTCTTCAGGAGTTTTCTTCTGCCGGAAGGGGCTGAAGATACACGGTGTTCGGGCTTTCATGCAGCGGTCACATGTTTCCGAGCCCTCCCTCCGCGGACATTTAATCTTCTGCGAGTGGCATCGATCACAGGCTGCGCGAAGTCGAACCTCGTCAGCCATTTCGAGACGAGAATATGCGAAACGACGGGTCAAGTCAATATGTAAGAACGGGTGGTCTGAGCTATAAGACGTGAAGGGAGATTGCAGAGGAGATGGCTGTAAGATATTGCCTTCGAGCCCGCCGCTTCACGAAAAGAGTTGCTCTCAGGAGCCAGCACTTGGTTTGGGTGCTGATTTGAACCAACGAAGGAAAGAAATGGAGTATGCAAGCGTACGTGCAGCCAGGCGGCTGCTTGACGACGACGCGTCGAGTGTTGCGAAGTATGAGGTTCAAAACGGCACAGTAAAACGTGACTCGCTATTCGCTTGTGGGGGAAATGAATCGCTGGGTTGTTTTATTGATATTTTGCTTGTTAAGCGATCACACGGTGCTGTTTTAGTAGAATCCGGCCCATCCCTATCAGTCTCGCTAGAATTCGGCGTTCAGTCTGGCAGCAAGTCGGTCTTCACATCGGCACTCCTTTCCTCTGCATTTTATCAGCCTCCTCAATGTCAGTACACGAAATGGAGACTCAGCCATTCCTCTCAAACATTAGAATTCCTCAAAGTACACCGACAGGCTTATTATCGCGCCCAAGCAGCGCCTTCAGGCCCGTGTGGCAGCAGCAGCAGCAAGTGTTGGATATACACGTGACCCTGTCACGTCCCTGGGCAATGTTTTGTATCGCCGGCGTTCAGCAGCAGCGACCGTTGGCTAAATGCGCTCTCGGTGGCTCAGGCATCTATTTGGATTCGTAATCTTACAGCTTTGCTCCTTTAAAACATGGAGGTGTTTCCTCTAAGCATTCTCTCTTCGATGCTTTCTCAATTCTCTTCAACCTTGAACGAGCCGTCAAGCTTTCTTCCACTGCTGTCGAAGTCATGTCGTCTATTAGTCCTCAAAGTAACAAAGATCATGTCCAAACTATTGTTGGAAGCGTCTCCAGGACAAGTGTTCCTGACGAACCTGAGCCCGCCTACCCTGTTCCGGCTCCAGTTGCACGAAACTGGAGATTTTGGATGTGAGTCAAAGCAATGCATACTCCCCTGCTTCCAGTCAAATCACTTCGACCAGTGAGCTCTCGATGAAACGAGATGGAAATTATCTCATTCTGATGTCTAGGGTGTTTGCATCTCTGTCTATCACGGGATTGCTCTCAGCAATCGAAGCAACAGTGATATCCACCGCACTGCCTACAATTTCTGAACGGCTGAGCATAGGCGAAGACTATGCTTGGCTGGTAAATTCGTACTTCTTGACAAGGTAAGAAGCTCTCAGTCCCGAATGAAGCACAGACTAACGGATGACTACAGTATGATCTTCCAACCTCTATTCGGACAAATTGCCGATATCTTTGGGAGGCGATGGCTCATGATATTAAGCGTGGCTGTTTTCATATTCGGTAGTGGCATCTGCGGAGGCGCGTCAAGTAGTGCGATGTTGATTGCAGGCCGAACCATACAAGGGATTGGTGGTGGTGGGGTCAACGTCCTCATCGAATTGATCATCTGCGATCTTGTTCCCTTACGCGAGCGAGGCAAATTTCTCGGGATCGTCCTTTCGACTTTCACAATTGGAGCATCAGTTGGACCGTTCCTAGGCGGTATCATCGTGGAGAACACGACCTGGAGATGGATCTTCTACATGAATTTGCCCATCGGAGGCGGTTCGCTGATTCTTCTCTTCGCTTTCCTCCAAGTTCAATACACGAAGCATACTACATTCCTACAGAAAATGAAACGCATCGACTGGCCAGGAAACGCAGTTTTGATCCCCGCACTTATAGCTATCCTCATCGCTCTCACGGACGCGGGCACGAAAGCACCCTGGTCGTCCTGGCGTATCATCGTCCCGCTCACAATAGGGCTTGTTGGTCTCATAGCTTTCCAAGCCTATGAATCGTCAAAATTCTGCGTCGAACCGACTGTTCCTCCCTCGCTCTTCTCGAACCGCACCACTGTCACGGCATATATTCTTGTATTTCTCCAGACCATCACAGCAATCTGGGTCATTTATTTCTTTCCCGTATACTTCCAGGCCGTGCTCCTGTCATCGCCTTACCGATCAGGTGTACAGATCCTAGCCACGTTTCTCGTCGTCCTTCCTTTCGCTGCTTTCGGCGGCATCCTCGTCTCGAAATTCGGTAGATATAGACCTCTGCACCACATTGGATTCGCCCTCATGACACTTGGATTTGGACTCAACACACTCCTCGACTCCAAGTCGAGCACTGCAGAATGGGTAATCTATCAGTCGATCATCGCAGCCGGTCAGGGACTTTTAGTCAGTAGCGCGCTACCTGCAATCCAAGCCGGACTACCAGAAGATCTCGCAGCTTCCTCTACAGCCACTTTCGCATTCACTCGAAGCTTTGGGGCTGTCTGGGGTGTAACCATCCCAGCAGTCATCTTCAACAATCAGTTCAATAAGTCCGCGCATTCGATCACTGATCCGGTTGTTCGGGCTCAATTTGCAAATGGTCAAGCGTACGGTCACGGTACTCGAGACTTCATCAACTCATTTGAGCCGGCCGTTCGCGAGGAGATCATCGGCGTGTATGTGGGAAGCTTGAAAGTGGTGTGGCAAGTTGCGATTGCGATTTCTGCTTTTTCGTTCTTGCTCGTCTTTATCGAGAAGGAGATTAAGTTGAGGACTGAACTCGAGACTGAGTATGGGATGAGAGACAGACCAAGAGACGAAGTACGTAAATCACCAGAAAAGGTGTGAGATATTCACTTGGGCCTTCACTTGGCAGGTTTACCCTGGCAGCGAGTCCTCGCCCATATTAGCTTCACTTTTGTTACCTATCTGACACGGATTTCTGAAGCATCAAACAAGGATGGACTTTGAATAATAATTATCTAGCCAACATTATATATTTACATCTGCTGGATCAGACCAGATATTCATTACATTCATACGGGACAGAGCCTGCCATTGGTGTTCCAGTTGTATGGAACAGGGTCAGTGACCTGAACCTCCCAATCCTCAGATCCCACAGCAGTCAAAGCGTGGAAAACAGACGTTGGATCGTACTGCTGCTTCAACGCGTAGAGACGGGGATAATTGACGCCGTAGAAAGCCTCTTGGAGATTTGGCTCGTTGATATCCGACTCGCTCATGTACACTCCAGAATCTGGTGCGATATCACGCAGAACGTCCATCCAGGAGGTAAGAGATGTAGTGTTGGCCTTGACAGTATCCCATGACGCGTCCATTGCCCATTGAGTGCCGACAATGACATGGAGAATGGTGTCGCGCCAAGCGGGCAAGAGTGCACTATCGGTGGGTGGAGTGACTGCGATACCAGTGCCCGAGATGTGGAAGCCGGCGATGAAGAGACCTTGTTCGATGGCATCTTTGTGCGCAAGATAGGTCTGGTTGCGAAGAGATTGGTCCTCGAATACGGATCTTGGCATGAGACGGGAAGCAGTCTTGACAGCAGCAACACCGACGTATTCCTGGGGAAAAGCAGCTGCCCATGGGTCGTGGAAATTGTCGGCAGTGTTGTACCATGGTGTATAATTGACACCTAGGCTGTCCAGGCTGTTGAACCAAGGAGCGAGAAGTGCCTGGGTCTGAGCGATTGTCATGTTGGGGGCGACGAATGACTGCATGCGGAAGTAGTAGTCGGTACTTCCTGGGTAGTCTGTACCAATCATATAGGCAGAGGCCCCAAGGTAGTAATAGCTGTAAGTTCCAGCATCGACAAATGCTTTCATGTTGTCAATGTATGATTGGATGGATGCCCAGAAATTGTCGGCTCCGCCAGCATCTGCAACGGTATAGTTGAACGTCACCGTAGTGGTAAGAAGCTTTGGATAAGCCTTGACGGTAACAGATGTGACGACTCCGATTGTACTTCCACCACCTCCTCTCAACATCCAGAAGACGTCAGGATTTTGCTTGGCGGTGGCGGTGATGAAACGGCCGTCGGCGAGAACGACTTGCATGGCGAGGACTTGGTCAGATGCCATGCCGTAGAAGCTGCTCAATGGTGAGTGACCTCCTCCGGCGATGTAACCTCCAGCCATGCCAACAGTGACAGCCTCCCCTCCAATGACAGTCAGACCATTCGCCTTGGCCAATTCGTAGACCTCATACACCTGGTATCCTGCTCCAACTTTCAGAGCTGGTCCAGTATATCCATTGTCAGCTTGAAATGTTGGGTAATAGGCCTTATCCTTCAGATAGTGTGTCCAGATTGACAAAGCACCTTTTCCTGATGCCTTGCCGTTGAAGTCATGTCCTGTGTTCTTGACGACAAGGCGAAGATTGGCATTGCGGGCAAAGTTCACAGCAAGTTGAATTTGGGCAACGGTCGAGACATTGACAACGTAGGTCGGGTAACCCCCTTGAAGGCACGAAGAGGAGTAATTGTAACCTGGCGCCATACAAGAACGACCCTGGAATAGGGGCAGCATGATTGAAGATGGGTCAGCCATGCTAGGGAATAGTCAGTGGGAAGCATCTTTTTCGCGCTTGGGAATAGCTTACTGGAGGTTGGAAGTAAGCCAGCTGGCGGTTATGGTTGCACACTTGGCGGTGTCGAAGTTCGCCCCCAGATAACATGGTGAAGCCAGAGGCGTTGTCTTGATCAGTGCACCTCCGAGAAGCAGATCGAAGATATCCCATATCAAATCAATCGGCCACAGCGTATCTCCAGGCATAAGCTTGCAGCTACGAGAAGACCTCTCAGCGACAGTGGTGTTACTACCAAAATCGAACAGGCTTGAGATGGTCTCATTTTGTATTGTACTGGTGAAATTGTCGACGACAGCATCTGTCACTTGAATGACCTGATGTGAGACGGATAAGCTTTTGTGCAAAACATCTACTGGTTGGTCAAGGGGCTCCGCTTACTTCAGATTCAAACAGCTCAGGAGCAGCTGTGACACTTGAGGATACAGTTGTAGTTGCAGGACTTATTGAAGCAGTGGTGTTCGCATCCTGGGCAAAGATGGGGACCACCAAAGCAGAGGTGGCTGCTACCAGGATTGAAAAGCTCCTCATGATTCTGTCGCGGAAGTCGTTAGCTTGTCACTCGAAGAAGTAATATATGAGAAACACACAAACAAGGATCTGTTGACTTTCTCTTGCTCAACGGGCCAAGGAAGGGATGTCAAAGACAAGCGTGGAGATACACGAAAACGTGGCAGACAAGAAAGTATTTAAGACCACATCCTTCCCGGTTACCGAGGGTGTACGACAGCCTACCTTGATGAGCCTCATGCAATTGAATCTGAATTATGGGCTGCAGGCTATTGTTACATACTTGTAATATCGTATTGCCTGACCGAAGCCCCATATCAATCTCCTTGGAGAAGTTCGGACGATGTACATGCAGGAGACTGGATCTCTACCTTCTTAGGGCCGGGCCATATTGATATATATTTCGGGGAAGTTTTTATCATGCTGAGATTGCCGACTCGGTCGGGACCGAAGACGAGCTGACCCTGAGAATTTTCTATTCATTTGCTTCACCAACTTAGGAACTTCATCCTTGCTTGATTGAATCTAGAGTTCTAGACAAAGCTTCGTCACACATCGGTACTGAAAATCGAAAACTTATTTCCACTGGGCTGCCATGGGCAAGTAGGAAAACATTGACATGGCCAATTAGCGTCTGAGTAGCTCCAGGTGGAACCTTCCTGTCTATTGTAATATATTACTGTGGGGGAATGAACGCGGCCAACCTTTTCCCCTGAGCCAGCCCCAGTCGGGTCTGCCGCTCTAAGCGAATCCTAGATCTTAGAACACCACCAGAGTAACTTTCCACTCTGGAGCTGTACTGTACTACCAATTTTCATCGAGATATGAAGGTTGAATAGTAGGAGGGTGCTATTGCTATATATAAGTTCCAGTTCTGGAGAGCCAACGAGCTTCTGGCAGCTGCAATGCACAGCTTGGGAGTTTTTGAGCGTCGGAGAAACCAGAGCTTTTGTTACATGCTCTGCTGGAATCCCACCTTTTAGAAACACCGATGGCCGTTATCCTGGGATTCATGGGCGATATGTCCCCTGCCTCATTCGTGACAGAGCGGGAAAGGCGTTCTGAGTGGACGAGTGGGTAGATCCCTGCTCAGGCCGCGTGTCAGGACCCCCACCAAACGAAACTTTAAGCGAGCTTTTGGATAACACAACAACTCCATCACTTCAACGTTCTTAGGGACCTCTCGTCTGAATGCAAGACTCTCCCACTCGCAGTGTTCCATCAAGTTTATGAGAATTGATTGAGAATTGATAACGACAAACATTTGACAGTTGAGGAGGTTTGGGGCCAAGCTAGATGTTCAGACAGTAGAAACATCTCTCATCGACATGAGACACTTCTGGAGTGGAACATGCACATCGAACCCATGGCTATCGTTGCCACATGGTAAAGCAGGGAATAATATTCCACGTTTTGTGATCCTTGGATGGATTGAAAACAGAGTTCGCCTGCCTTCCGCCAAGGGCAACGAGCGCTCATTGCCTTCAATCTCAACATCGTAGCATTCAAGTCCTTCATAGTGATTGTGGTTACTTAGAGTCTGTATTTGAAAAACTTACACCCGTCATGTTACTTCTGACATCTACAATAAAGTATTTATCTTCCTCAAAAAGCCCAGACTTGTAGGCTGATCCTTTGTATTTCATGTATGATGAGGAGCTCTCGGTTTTCAGACTTTCGTCTCACAGGCACGTCCAGAATCTAACTCCGAATATTCAGTGCTTTGACACAGAAACCCATGCATATAGACCTGGAACCTGCATATTGATGTATCCACGAATCCACGCGAGCACTTAGCTTCGAATTTCGAGAAGCTTGACCTAATTTGCCTGAATCCCGCTGCCCGGTTCACAGCTTCTCGTCAATTTGAGATGACAGGCACACCGCAAAGAAGCAAAGGTCCGATCTAGCTTTTATGATATGTCGATACCGACTGACTTGAAATAATTGGACTTCTAGGTCATTTGCAAACAAGATCTTCTGTTCTACAAAACGGCTTTTAGGTCCTTGATTTGAAATTGGGATTTCCAAAGGATTCTGTACTGTCCAAGAACGGCTTGATCGAAGCGACTCCATACTTCCCTCACGATGGCATCCACATCTACGACGGACACCGCAAACCTGCCCCACGATACACTGCAGCCGCAGGCCCTGACAATAACATTCTTCTTTCCAGCGATCGCAACTGTGGCACTTGCTCTGAGATACTACAGTCGATCGTTGACGAGGACGTTTGCTTCTGGTAATGATCTTCTTGAGTTTTGGGACGTGTTGATCGTATCTAACTTGGTATAGATGACTGGGTCATTGGTATTGCTGCTGTGAGTCGAAGGAGGAATAATGTTTGTAATTCACCGTGACTGAAACTTTTAGATTCTGTATTGGGCGAATACATTCACATCGTACAAAGGTTTGCAGGTCTTGTTGTAGTCGAGGTGAGCATCGTTAACACTATGCAGTGATCATCATCAACTATGTAGGATATCACGTCTGGGACATACCCTCAGACTTCAACCTCACGCTAGGTTTGAAATGGGGTTACGCAGTAAGACCGCATACCAACTCTCCCGCTCCACGATACCCTCAACTAACGCCCAGCCAGACCGAGCTACTCTATAATCCCATCTTAGCAATCGTCAAGACGTCCATCCTGCTTTTCCTCTGGCGCTTAACAGGTCAGAAAGTTGCAGTTCGACGTACGATCCTGGGACTTCTAATCTTCAACAATGTGGCTATGTTGTTGACGTTCTTGATCACGGTGTTCAACTGCGTTCCCATCGCGGCAAGTTGGGCGCCAGCAAGCTATCCGAATAGGAAGTGTAAGACAAATTTCAAGGAGAGGACGCTGCAAGGCCGGAAGCTAATAGGCACTAGGTATGAACTTTGCAGATTTTGTGACTGGTACAGCTTCAGTAGCAGTGCTAACCGATGTTTTGGTTTTGCTGCTGCCGACGTGGATTGTGTATGATTTGCAGATCCCCAAGAAGCAGAAGATTATGCTGATTGGGATTCTATCATTTGGGTTTGTGTAAGTCTTTCTGGTCGGGCTCTGCTGCTTGAGGCGCGCCACAGACTGATAATTTTCGCGACTCCAGAACCGTCATCATGGGCATAATTCGCGTCGTCCTCCTCGATGGATACGACAGGCATATGCCCGTCGACTTCAACTATTCCGTCTACTTCTGCCTCTCCACAATCGAGATCGGCCTCTCCTTCGTCGCAGCCTGCGCCCCTGCCATGAAGCCCATCATCACGCGACTGCTCCCCAAATTCTTCGGATCGACGCGAAGTGGCACGGCGAAATATGGCGGCAAAAGTCGGTTTACGCATGGCCATCAGATGGATGCGATGTCGAGGAAGAGGATACATGGCGAGATTGGGTTGCAGAGTCAGGCGAAGATCGAGGGTGGGGAATACGATGATACGTTTCCGATTCAGGGGATGGGGGCTGGTGCGAAGGGCATTGTTTGTACGACTGAGACGGAGGTAAAGTGGGTTGATTCGGGGAAGGAGAGGGATGCGAAGGTGAAGGGGACCAGGAGTGGGAGTAGTACGGAGAGCTTGGTTTAAACGACGATGGCTGAAGGCTTGTTCAGCTAAATAATGTTGTATGTATAAAATGTAAGGCTTTTCGCCTTCGGAACGATCTCTGAGAGTTCACTTGGCTTTGACTGCGTGGAGCAACAAAGCTTTGGGATATGAAGCGGCTCGTGCATTATCAACATGAGAGAAGTGTTGCAAAACCCCCACGCCGCCCTGTTCATTTCAGCTTTGATGCCGAGATCAGGTAAATACAGATTTACATTGCGATTTTCTGGGAACTCTCGTTCCAGTGTCTCTTGAGACTATCATTACATCATAGCCGACTCGGTGCTTGATAGTAGGGTCCTTCCCATAGAAGCCATGCACATACCTGCACCCAGAAGCTCTTCGTCAACACCCCCAAACTCGACGAAAAACAGCCATTCCATCCTTCTCATTTATCCTTTCCCAAGCCTCAAAGGCACCTCATGATACTTAATCGCATTCCAAAGCACGACCGGAGCAAGCACAGACTTACTCCTAAACACGCTCCCATCCTCCCTCGTCCAAAAGTCCTCATCCCCAGGTCACTGGGGTCCGTCAGGCATCCATTCGGCACAACATAACTCGGTTTCGTCTCCAGATCATGATAGTCAAACTTCCTCGGATTATTCGGGTCGGGATAGAATGGACCCCACAACTTCGACGGATCCCTTTGTTGCGTTCGCATTATCCCGCATTTACCTTCTGCGATCGGATCATCGCTGATAAAACGCGCGCCGCCGGCACACTGGTAGCCTTTACTTGTGGGCAGGTCGATGCGCTGCCAGGCCATGTTTTGGGGACAAATACCGACTTTTTGTATTATGGATAGAGCCCAGGATTCTTGGGCGGCGCGTTCTGGGGGAGGGAGAGTGGAGAGCTTGAGTTGGCGAGTGGCCATTTTGATGTCGGTTGCGGAGGTGAGGACGCTTTTAATGTGGGAGGGCGCTTTGGATTCGATCTTGATACTTTCTTCCTCTTCTGATTCACTCTCGGGCTTGGTCTCGGTTGCGAGATTGGAGGGCTTGGTGGCAGTATACTGTTTTGATGGCTCACTATATTTGTTTGCGAACTGGGAGAAATCTACCGAGTATGGCATGCTTGACTGGGATGAAGATGGTCTAGAAACATATTTGCTCTTCGACTCTTGGAACGTATCTGGCAATTTGGCTGGAGCTGCGGACTCGTCTTTGAAGAATCTGGAGTCAAGAATCCTTGATTCGTCACGGAAGTTGGCTGATGGCAGGACTGATGATTCGTGTTTGTTTCTGCTTGAATTTTCGAACTTGTCGTGGCCTTTGGAAGATCTTGAGGCCGCAGATTTCGATGTCTTGCTGCTTGAAGACTTGGAGCTTGGCTTCTTGGACTTAGAAGATGAGGGCTTTTTCTTGTCGTCTCCATCAGAGGAGTCGTGCTTGCGTGAGGAGAACATGGAAAATAACAGAGACGGCTTTGAGGATGAATATTTGGATTTGAATATCTTGTCCTTCTCTTTATCCTTTTCGATACGTGATGACAATGATTGTGCCATTTTGTAGGTAAGCTTGATCAGCAATGCCACAGGAGCGATATACGAGGAGAATGTGATATCGAGAGCTTAGAGTCTACGAATTTTGATCGGAAGAAAATCAGAAACAGAAAATTCCTTCAGGTACACTCAGAAATACTCTTGGCCCAATGTCAGATCCATACGGAACTGTGATTTTGTGAATGTAAACCGTCAAATATAGCAATTGATATGATGATTGGGAATGAAAATAACACAATTTCCAAGAGACGTGAATCTTTTTTCCTATCCGAAAGCAACTACTCCGCTCAAGCTATTTTGAGGAGACTCACGACAAGCATTCATGCTCTGGCGGACCATTGAAGAAGGCAGTCACGTGCCATCAGGTAAACAACAGCTCGCAGGAGTGACATGTGTTACCTCGACAAGACCCTTCATTTTATCCATCTTCGTATTAGAATGGGATCGCTGACCGCCGGGGAACATGTTTGGCAGTGCAACATGTCGTCCAACGTCCGACGTACCAGATGGACAGTTCAAGAATTACCATGCTTAAGCGAGCTTATGTCTGTGAGTCTGTGCCTCTGCACCTTTGACGAACATTGAGAAAAGCAGCGTTAAGACGAGACAAGCTCCTTGTCTCTCACTGAAGATTGGATGGGTTGCTGGCAAAGATGAAACAGCTGTCTGGAATATCACGTGGTCCAGAGACTACTCGAGAATGACTCGCTGGAAAGAGGGGGAAAGTATATTTTGAAAAGGGGCGGAAAACACACGGGCTACCAAGGCTAAGTAGTTCGTTTTCGAACTAAACAATTCAAATCCCGGGCTCATCCGGACCTAATTGCGGAGCATCAAATATAATTAGATTTACCCCGGAAAACACCAACAGTTTTGCGGGGTAAAACGCATTCCAGAATAGTCTGAGGGCATAAACAAGGAGCATTCTGGAGGTCCGGAAGTATCGATCCTTGAATCCGAAATAAACCTCACAGGAAACACCCAAGCTGGGCCAAGAACGTGACACCAAACCGCATACCCCTCAATTGGCAACGGATAGCATTTGGCCAGTGAGATAGCTGGATTGGCTGCAGTTAGGCTGACAACGGTGGACGGTTATATACTAAGCCGCAGGTTGGTGAAACCCTCTTTCTGCATTTGCCTTGCTCTCGTCTCTTCTGAAGCATGTTTATTGAAATCCCGATGATTCTCTGATATCGAGACCCATTGATGGGACGCCCACGCAGATGCCCCATATCAATCCAATCCCCATCCAGACTCAGCCCCGCTCTCATTCCTATCACGTGCAGCGTCTCTAGCCTCAAATTATGCCCATTCTCGAGCTCGTCCGTGTAATTGAGGAAAACCAGCCTCATCAATACCGACACCACCGACACTTCTCCGAAAGCTCAACTTCATTGACACCACCCTTTGAACGCCTCGGACTCAGCTATTCATCCTCCTCTTGCACGATGAGCGAGGCCGTCCAGGACCCACCACTCGATTTGACCCCAGATGAAGCCAACCGAATCATCCACTCCCATCGCAAGGTCCGATATGGGACGGCGTGTTGGCCATGCCGCCAGCGCAAGGTGAAGTGTGACAACAAGCAGCCATGTGAGAATTGTGTGAAGAGAGATCACGCAAACCTTTGTTCGTACAATCCGAAGCAAAATGCTTCAAAGGGTTCTCCGGGATCTGTTGCAGGCGTCAAAAGAGCTCGGTCACCGGGCAGCGAGGGATCTTTGAAGAAGGAGGAAGATAGATGGCCCAGGACAACTGGTAAGCTAATTCTGTTTTTAATTTTTAGAATCCGTATTGTACAGAGCATTCTGAGCTCGATAAGGTGGTAATCCGGATTCTTCAAGCGTTTCAATCCGCTGTCGCAGAATTTGTTCTCTTTGATCGTTGCCACTCAAGCTGGCCAAAATCAACAACACTTTCCGCGCATCTGCTATCCACCCATTATCCCCAATCCTCTAAGCGCATCTGATCTCCAGAAGAGGATTTTAGTTCCTCGAAACGATCAGTAGTGCCATTCAATTAGGCAATAATGTAGCTGAGAGCCTCAAGTGTTCCATCGCAGTGGCCTTGGCTCGGTCTACTTTCGGAGGAGCTAAGTCAACAGTCTAGACTCATACCTTCCTCTGCTTCCCCATGTACATTATTCTGTTATTTTCCTATGATTTCCACTCGTTCATAGACTATTTCATGCATCGAGCCATAATCCCGAGCCATCCCGGTACCAAGTGTGCTAACTCACATAGATGAGGAGGATCCCAATGAATCCCGATATTTGGGTCAGAACAGTATCGCCGCGTTCCTGAGTGAAGAAGCCCAAGCAGGGGAGTCACTAGCAGACGGCGAGCAAGATGTCATACGGAAGGATATTATGCCCATATTAGGGCTGCAGATATCGTCGGCATCGTACCCCTTCATGTCGAGAGAGCATATGGACAAAATCCGCCTCGATATTGCTGCTGCATTGCCCTCGGACCGCGATGTACTCAAGTATGATCTCATATTCTTTCACATTGTCGAAATTGAGACTAATGGTGTGCAGGACTTTCCAAATATACAAACAGATTGTTCAGCCGTTCTGGGGTTTACTAGTTGACATCGAAGATTTCGAATCCAAGCTTTGTGTATACCTCGAAGATCGAAGCGCATCTTCGAAGCACCCTGCCAATGGCGGCAAAGGTGTATCTTCAGCATGGCTCGGAATGCTCTTCGCTGTCCTTGCCGTCGCCACCAATTATTCAGAACACTCGTACCACAAACGCGTTGCCATCTCACAAAATTTTGGTACGTTTAACGAAGACCCGCGTTCATCAAGTACTAATCTTTTAGTTCATTGCTCATTCCATTGTCTACGACTTTCAAACTATTTGATTCGACCTTCGCTTGAATCACTTCAAGCACTCATTATCCTGGGATTCGTGCTTTCTAATGATATGAAAGCCGAGGCGTCATGGGCGCTGATGGGTCTCACATGCAGGCTTGCTCAGGCACTTGGACTTCATCGTGCGCCAAATGAAGGTGCACAACATGCACCAATTCCTGCTGGAAGTGATCTTCCGCGGCGGAAACTCTGGTATGCGCGATCACGAAGCATGTCTCGCTTGTCTAACACTCCGCAGGTGGACCATTCTCTGGCAAGACAGCCTTCTATCACTCTCCTTCGACCGATCACCCATCGCCATCATGACCCGATGCCAATCACCCCTCAGCCCAACTGCTCTAACAGAAGGCTTCTCATACACGGAAGCAATGTATACATTATGCTTCAATATCCTCCAATCAGTCAAGAACGACTCAAACTCCTCCCCAACCTTCGACCAAATCATGGCCAGTTCCGCCGAAGTCGAGAACATTCGGCAGCAAGTCGTCCCTCGTCTTCGTTCCACAGACCAATGCAAAACTCTACAAGATCGTCTTCAGCACTTCGCCGTCAGACTCCATACCTCGTTCGTCGTATCGGTGTTCTGTCGTCCAGCACTTCGCCGAGGAGAGAATCCCGGAATGGACGCTACGCAGAAAGCCATTCTGGCAGACAAGTGCAAAGCAAACCTCACAGAGACAGTGCGCATGTACCTAAAGATGCACTCACTAAGTGTAATCCCGACTCGCTCCTGGGCATTTACATACCACGGTCTCTCCTCCGCCGTTCTCCTCGGCATTCTCGGCGAAACGAAAACAGATCCCGAAGTGCGGCAACTGCAAGGGAACCTGATCTCGGCTTTGTCAGTGACAGCGGCGAAAGAACAGACATCTCCTGATCTGCCAAAGACTGATCGGGATATTGAGTTGAGTGGACCGTTATCGAGGGCGTTAGTTGCGCTGCAGAATATCTACGACCATGGATGGGTCGTTGAAGGTGGTTCGGCGAATGCGTCGAGGGAGAGAGGCCAGGGAATGCAAATCCAGGATCAGGATCCGTCACAATTTGAGCAGCAGAATGCGGCGATTGCGATGGCTTCTATGCAGAATGGGATGATGCCTCCGTATGTCCTGCCTTTGCTTCTGACAACTACTGGGAGAAGGTTGCTAATATTTTCCAGGTTGGACTACTCCCAACAAATGGTACCTGTTGGTATGTCGGACGCGCAGGTCGCAGATCAGACGATGCATATGTCGCCGATGGATCTGTTTGATTCGATATTCTGGGGTGAGTCTCCTTGCCTTTGCTTCATTCACGTCTTCTCAATATTGCCGTGTTGCAGCATACTGACAATCACAGAATACCCAACTACGGGACTGGATCAAATGGGCGGCTTTGATTATTCGCAGCAGCTCTATCCGCAGTTCTAGGAATTTGTACTGTTGTCACTGTACCATATTAAAAGCAGAAGGGCGTAAAAGCACAATGAGATGATGTTATGACCTTGAACGCTCTATCCCAACCTGTGTTGGCTGACACTGTCTTTCGCATATGTTCTTATTGATACACGACAATAATAATTGAACAGTACAACCGTCACATAACAACGCAGCAGTCACAACCATCATCGTCTCGCAGCTGGCTCGGGCGAGGTGGAATGTCCAGATGAGGTCAGTACCCACCTCTTTCCACTCGTGATAGATCTCCTATGAACACAACTTACGCGTGATACACCGATCATCAATTCCCCCACCGCTATACAGATGTCTCGTCATGATGCATCGCGGCACGGTACATTCGTCTGCTCAGATACTTGTCAGCCCTTCTCGATTTCCGAAAAATGACATAGTTCAGAACGTCACGGTGAGAATAAACATGAGCGAAGAAACAAGACTTACGTCGGTGACACCTCCGCGACTTATCGGATACGACACCTTCTTTACAAGGTCCTGTACGCGTTCGCAGCTGGCATGAATCTGTGAGAATCGAACAGCAGATGAGAAGTCGTACCTTTGGGGCTTTCCGGAATGCTCCGATATCTAAGTCTCAGGTGAGATTGAAGGCTGGTTTGGGTTGACTTACGTATTTCGCAGTAGTAATAATTGGGTCCAAATCGCCTGTTGGTGCATTTTGCTTTTTGGCAGGTGTACGGTGCTCTGGGCATCTTCTGAGCTTAATCGATCAAGGTGGAAGTTGATGCAACTGGTTATATTGATGCTTGCTTCGGGAACTGTTCGCAGAAAACAGAGTACTGATTTTCCTTCTGAGAGGCTGTGAGGGCGAGGACGGACACGGGACACACTTTAACGACAATTAACACTTTATCGCGAGGAGTTCATGCCCTCTCCCGAACACGAGTTGCGGGATATCGCAGATCGAATTGTCGAGTGTGACACGTTCTCCCTTGCGAAAAACCGCCTGAGTGCACTTCTTACCTATCGCTTACATGACAGTGCAACAATCATCACAGCAGTCACCTCCTCCGCCTCCGCCACCACCTGCAGTGTAAGGCGGAGGAGGTGGCATAGGCCTCGGCCTAGCCTTCGGCCCAGGAACCTTGCGGTAGTGGCCATCTACGCCCATCAGCATGAAAACCTTCAGGTGCGAGCCTCCATGATTGACGACAGCATCGAATTCCTCCATACTGAAGAAGCAACCATGACTTACGCGTAATGCAATAGTCGAGCCTCCGATACCCATCCCAGTGTTTCGACAAGACGCAATCAGGCACTCTACATTTGTCTTCAGTTGCCGATGCGGGTCAGTACGGTCTCGGTGCATAAGCCTTATATGAAAGCTTTAGCATTCGCTGGATCGGGAGAACTCACGAACGAAACATCTTCTTGCGCCTTCAAATGCTACGGCTTGGTTGCACAGAGCTCCGCCTCTGATTCCCTGTTTACAGCTATCTGCGAGTGCGCGATTAGACTTCGCTTGTCATGGTTCGGAGAAATACTCGAGCTGTAAGGAGGAAGTTGCAAATGGGTCTCACGTAGCTCGCAGTATAAGCTGTTTCTCATGCGGTGGATGTTGCATTCTGACCACTGGCAGTGGTATGGAATTGTATTCATCGTCCAAAGCCAGTCAAGAAATCAAATTGTCCCCGTAGCAACAAACTGATAAGTGTGGCGCAGGAGTCGAAGACTATTAGTATTTGGGTATACTACGGAGGGGAGAAGACACATTGGAATACGGGGCTATATACGGTCTGCAGCAAGCTGCCCTACACCATCTTTGGTGGTCGTGAGAAGCGGCGGCTCTGTACGCGCCATCAAGACTTGAAAGTCGAGCAGTATGAGTCCGACCCGGATTGCCAACGTTGAGTGCCAACTTGCTTATCAAGCCAATGAGAATGTTTCTTAAAATTTACATGCTGTAGTTTAGGGTGTCCAGAGTGTGCTCTATGGATCTAGATGCACGATAGGTGTGGTCATGCTTACCTCAAGCTACCATACACCTCAACCTCTCTTGCCCACATATCCTTCTCAAATATGATCAGATGCTGTCCAACGCCAGACTCTCTATCTGATTGAGCGACTGGCTTGTGGCGTCGACATCCAAGTGTGAAGTGGTTTGATGGCTACAGAATTGTAAGTTGGTGTGGTGCCAGCACATCTTGCAGCCTTTACACCTAGGATACGCACTGTCTTGGCGCAGAGCCTTGCATGGACAACGATTTATCGGACATACTGCGTATCACATGGACTCCTGTTTGACTGTGTGAGAAGAAAAGGGGCAGCACCATAGATTGCTCCTTGAACTCATTGTATAGCAGAGAACGTTGCTTAGATTGGCCCGAGTAGGAGACTCGCTAACACGGGGAAGGGGGCTGTTCACTAATTTTGGTCGGGCACACGACAATTTTCTCATGGGCAGAAAGTGGAGATTCGTTCAAGTTGACAGGAATGCCATGCTCGTTCAGTCTATCGAGTACTTATTAATGTGCGTAGTAGCAAGTAGCAAACCCTTCATGCTATTCCGAGAATCTTAGTCCAACAGACGCTGCGTAGGAAAGAAAGTAAAGAGAAGACCGGGCAGGGCCAACAGAGAATCCACCGAAGAACATCAACCCTTCTGCCACCGGATCCAGATATGCCACTCAAAGAAACTCCAGAGTTCTCTCCTCGCCACATCCCTTACACTCAGTCGTAACCTCATACCCATCGCCCTCCTCCCTAGCACCACACTCCTCACAAAGTTCCTGCGGAACACTCACAACCTGAACATCCGTTCCCGGGCCATTACACAACAAGTACATATAGATATCCGCCTGAAAATGCGGGACCCCGCTCGTCAATTCCAAGAAATCCTTTCTCTGATCACTGCCTTCGATCAACAGGTTGCGCATCTCCAGTACAGCTGTTTCGACGACTGCGAGACGGAGCTCGGGATGTGCGGATTTGGGTGGAAGAGCGTAGATGGTACGGACGGAGGTGAAGTAGACTGAGAGGTTTGAGACGAGATTTTTGAGGGTGTAGCAGTACTTCTGTAGAGATTGAGCTTTGAGACCGGTGATTGAAAGGGTGCAGGCGAGATTGAAAACCGAGACGTGTTGAGGGAGAGAGAAGGATGGTGTGACGTCGGTGATGGTTGTGGTGTAGGTGGAGGTGTAGAGGTATTCCATCATATGAACTGTAGCTTCACGATCGTAGTGTGAGAGATCGAGGATGCTGGAGTCCTAGTCCTGGTCAGTCTATGTTTCGAGGGAAGGTGCGGAGGAGAACGGATTCACCTTGAGCTTATCGATCAACGATTCGAGAACTGGAGATTGAGAGCAGACAACGACCTTGTGAGCTTGCCATTTCCGAGTGCCGTGGATGATGGTCAAGTCAGAGAATTTTCCAGAGAGGAGAGATCTGGGGGCGTGTCAGCTGTTTTTTGTCTACGCGATCGCGCGCGGATGTTCGTTGATATTGAGGCAAACATAACGTAGAATGCGCAGAGACAGGTGCGAAAACATTTTCTTGAGGGGCTACTAGAGCGGACTTACGACTGAAGAGCAATCATTGGGCTGCTTGATTCGAACTGTGGAGTTGATTGTGGAGGTATGAAGGTGTTTGTAGAGGTTGAAGGGGAAGGCGATGGCGGAAGCTGTTGAGGCGAAGACGCAGGCGGCGATTCGGTGGTCATGTTGTAATGGCGTTTGGCGTCGGCTTGCCGGTGTTCGTGGAGAATTTGCTGTTCACACTCGTCCATGTAAGCTTGGTTCAACCTCCAATAATTTGTAGTGTTGGACTGTTTCACGCGAGAGAGGAAAGTTGGGAACGATCGTGTTCGTGACGTGCTGAGAGAAACGAGATTTGTTGATATCGCGAGAGAAAATTTCCCAACGCCACGAAGATAGAATCAGACAACGAAATTGGAGCAAGTTGAAGAGGTTTAAGAAGGCGGTCTGCAGACAATGATGCTTCCAGATTCTGCACCTTCTACTACATGCATTTCCTGCGACAAAGAAACAAGCCACTCCTAAACCAGGAGGACCATTCCATTCCATGCTCTGGAGAGACAACTGAGGCAAATGCGTTCCAGACTTCAGATGATGAGGAAGAGTGACGGCGAGATAAGTTGAAAGGGTAGGAGATGGTCCAGCACAGGCCTTGCCCGAAGCTTGGCAGCCTCCTTTGTCCAATAATCCAGATGATATAAGTGTCTCAAGCAGACGAAGGCAGGAAAAAGACGAGAGTGTACTGATGAAGAACAGAAGCCAGTGAATTAACAGAAAGCGTCGTCGTCATCATCCGGCAAATCTGGCAGCTTGCCCTGCTTCTTCTCGTGCTCCGCGATCTTGGCTGCCATAAAGACGTCTCTTGTCCTTCTCCTCCTGCAATTCCTTCCTCTTCTTGTCTCGGGCAGCTTGCACCTCCGCCGAAACGGGCTTATTCTTCTCTTCCTCCATTTCCTTCTGGGCTTGGTCCAGGTCGTACATTCCCAGTCTGATGACTTCTGAGGAGTTGGCTTTGCGGCGGGAGGGATCGGAGGAGCAGAAGGAGTCGGAAGCATGGGAGGAGTTGGTACTGCATCAGGGAGCAATTCGTAGTTGTCCCACTTCCAGTAATAGCCCCAAGACTCTTTTGAATCATCTGATCTCCAAATGGCATTTGATTCTTCACCAGCCTTCTTCTGGGTCTTCTCCGTATAGGCTGGAGAGAGCCAGTGACGAACAATCTAAATTCGTTAAACCCTCATTTTAATGTACTGGAAAGAATATGTGACTTACAACAACTCTTTGCGAGTCACCATCCACCCAGTTCGAGTCGAACTCCCAATCCATTGGATCACCCGGAAAGGGGTCGCACGTTTGGACATCCCAGGTGGGAGCCCGGCCCTTGCTGTACTCATTGAGGCGAAGTTCCTCAACGGAGTAGTCCTGGAAGTCATGGGTTGCCGAAACGGATTGGAGGCGCAGAGAACCTATCTCAGAAGAATTTTCAAGGGCTGGGTAAAACCCTCCCCTGGGCGTAAGTGGAATTGTTGTTGGAGACATGGCTTGTTTCTGGTTGATATCTGCAATTGTTGATGTTGGTGTCGGTGTTGGTGCAAGTGTCATGAAAGTTGAAGGACAGGGAATGTGAAAACATCGGGATGGCCAAAGAAACTACTGCTTCCATTCCGTAGTCCAAACAGAGTACTATAGTTCATGATAGTTTATGGCGTTCCTATTGTACATCGCATAGTGGGTCAGGAACCCCAGGGGCTATTCGCTTGGTATTGTCGTCGCTAAGCGAGAAGTAGATATTCACTTCTGGTCCGGGGCAGCATTTGTGATCTGCAAAATGGAAGTTAGGTTCCCGTGCTTTGCTTTCTAACAAGAATTTCTCTCTATCGAGATCCACTCACAAGCTCGTGTTCCTCGCTTCGCCTTTATCGACTTCCTGGCAAAGCTTTGCCAATTTATCGCTAGGCATACCGAGCCAGGTGCTCAATAGAAGTACCTCATCGCCCCGCCTTCTCTGCTTATAAGTAGCAACTGTAGCTGCTGCAATGTGCTCGCTTCTCTGACCGCAACTTATTGTTGGAGAGTTCTGATTTCGTAAAACAATTTCAAGATTCCACGGCTCTCTAGCCGTCCAAGGTTCCTCTTCATATCTCTTTTTTCTTCGAACCACGATGGTCATCTCTCGTTATTACGACAAATTCAACTACCCAATAGGATCTAGCTGAAAGACATTGTTGCTTGGGGAATTCCAGGCTTGCTATACCTCGCTAAAAGTTTACAGACTGTCGTCACCTTTTAGAAAAGAGAACGCAGATGATATCGCGATCAAAAAAAGCATTTACAAGCGTTTCTGCGAGCACGGCTGATAGAAAGGCCTTTTGAAGATATCACCGGAGCCCAACCGATGTTCTGCACGGCCATTATCATCCCCACGCGTTCTAAGGATTCTCCTGCGCACTTCCGTACTAGCTCGGCCGTTCGTCTGAGGATTAGTATTGTGACTTATGTATTAAGCAATTCACTTCCCGCATCTCCTCCGTACAGTACTAGAAATGACCACGGCAAGATCAATGTATTAAGCAAGGGTGCTGGGTCGGCCCTTCCCTTACCTAGTAGTTGCTTGCATGTGCTCCTAATATCTGTACCTCGAACAAAAACTAGCACCGTCCCCAGCAAATTCCCACATACTCCATCATCCCAAATGATCGAATAGTGCTATTCAATGCTAACTTAAAGGCCACAAGTTACTTCTTAAGGATAGGAACCTTCTTCAAAAGAACATTTCGGAGACGAGGAACATTATAGCCGAAGAAGAGGTAAATCTATCGAGGCGATTGTCTTCAGCGTCGCTTGAGATTGATGAGTCGCAGCATTGATCAGAACCGCTTAAACCAGCCCCCATTCAGAGGCCCAGAAACTCCTTGGTGAAAGCATTCCAAATAAGGTTAAGTCTAGCGCCCAGAGTCATTGCTGCTTCTCCAGCACGTATCGGAGGGGTCGAGTTGAAAGTCCTTAACGACGAGGGCTATGACCAGCCTAATAACATGCGCTATTCACTGGTGATAATTACACTAAGTGTCCTACACCTCTCGAAATAGAAAGAACTTGCTCCCGAGAGCCTCGTTTCTTACAGGCTCTGTCGTACGAAAGTACCTGCCGCCGCTAGCTGAAGTCCGCGCGTAAGCGCGAACCACCGAATTCTATTGATAAGGAGACCTCAAGAACACTTTGAGAATCACAATCTTCCCCACCCCGCTCATTCTCGCCTCTTCTGATTACTACGTTCCTCCCGCCCCTATCGGCTTCCTCTTTACGCCCTGAATTAACATCTCGATCCCTTTTCAACGCCTCCGCTTACTTTACTTGTAAGCAGGAGTAGTCGTCGCAAGAAGAAAAAGATTCGTATTTTCAAGAGTGAAGTTTAGTTGGACAGCCTATCTACAATGGTTACAGCTTCACCAAGATTGTTCTCTCCCAGATCCAAAACCTCCTTCTGCCAACTGATTACGATCCCGAGATCTTCACCGCCCTGCAAAAGCAATACTTCCTCTACGAGGCAGACCAAACAAGTTGAAGGAGATCATCTTTGAGATTCCTCTTGGAAATTCGAAGTCAGTGAATGAGGCCGTCGATGGACACTTGACGATGGCCGCTAGGGAGAAGAAGCCCACGGAACTTGTTAAGGGTATTCAGGATCGTCCCAGGGCTGTTCAGGGTCCCAAGAATGTAAAGAATCTCGCGGCTGTCAAGCATTCTAAGTTGTGTACTTTGACAACTGTCCTTGACGACGAGGTTATTAAGGATGTGGTTCCTCTCGATCATCCTGTTCCCTACAAGCAGGAGAAGGAGGTGTCGTACCCGTCCGCGACCCGTCCGCGACCCGTCCGCGACGGCTCGTGTTAGCTTCAACTGGATCCTGTTCGATATGGTTGATCTTCCTCCAGCCTGCAGCAATGAATTGACCGAGCGAAAGGACGGTGGGTGCATAGTCTAAATGTACCTGCATAGAGAAGAGGGCTCTGAGTTATTTCTTTTCTGCACCTCCTGTCCAGAACATCAGTTAATTTGCGCATGCTAGTCATCGGAAGTCGTTGGAAGAGTAGCTGAGACTGTCACAGTTGCGTTGCAGAAGCTCGATAGGAATGAAAGTGTTAAACACCCTTCGTTTTCGAAGATTTGATTGATGTTTATGATTGATGATATCAAGACCATTGAGTTGACTCGGTTCCCACTCACAGTATGTGAGCCGAATTGATGGTGGATTAGTGCTCATCTCATCACACACTTCTTAAGGACGCAATATCCCATTTCTGGCCACGCCTTTGCCAAGCACTCTGCTTTTACTGTAGCTGCAAAAGCGGTAGCACAGAGCCTGCTTCTCCGTGTCCAAATCAACGTCAAGTAAGTATGTGAAGCTTCCATTTTCATACAGCTTCTAAAGCTCAGAGGCCGTTTCAATACGCCGACAAATAAACCTCCAGCTGCTGTATATGTCTCGTCTTCCGATGTGATGCATGTTCGTACATTTTCCAGACTAGATTTTGGATTATTTTGGCAAAAGTGAAAGATTCCTCATGCTATCTGGAATCCTCCTAGTTCAATCTCCACTGGAAATGTGATGATTCTGAATCAAAAAGAGATTCCTTCTTTTCAGAAACTGAATCAGACAAAGTCATCATTATCAACGCCAGTCAACCAATATCATAAAACAGGGATCATCACGAAAAGAAAACTGAGGGGGCAACAGCAGGGTTCTTGCACTGTGTAAGCTTTGGGTCACGAGAGGAGGCAAATGGTGGGATTGCTAGTCTATATTGACTGAATTGAACTAGCTAAATTCTCCAGGAGTGACACCAGAGATAGTCGAGAATTGAAGGTGCTATTGAGTTGGAGCATAATCAATGCATTCCATCGATGGCGTAGAATTTGACCTACGCTAGGAGGTTTGAGTTTCATCGACGTCGAGAGCTAATGGTGGCATTACTGGCAGCAACTGCTGAACCGAGACCGTCCCGGAAGAAAGTGGTAAGTCTGTCGAATGGAATGAGCTCCGTTCGGTCGTACAGATCAACGTGGCCAGCGCCTTCCACCCAAACCAACTCCTTGGGATATCCAGCAAGGTAGTATGCATCCTCCGCAAACTCTCTCGAGTGTGCCTCCGTACCCGCGATGAGCATGACTGGGCGCGGTGAGATGATATTCATGCCCTCGAGCGGGTAGTAGTTCATTAACCTGGAAGCAGACGATAACGTTGGGTAAGTGGTGAGGTTTGGTAGGGAGCTGGGAGGCGTGAACTCGCCTCGGGCGGTGCGGTAGAAGTCGAAGAATTCGATATCGATAGCCGTGGAGTTCTCCGTGATTGCCTGGGGAGTTCCACCGGTATATGCAGTCTCGCCGCCATCGACCTCGATTTGTCTTTGTGCCGCGCCACTAGTAATTATGGCCTGTCGTTGGGCGAAGTCAACACCGTTTCGCATCCCGTCGCGCGTAGCAGCGCCCATGTCGTACATACTGGAAGTGGCAATAGCTTTAATACGAGTATCGATCTTCGCGGCGGTGATTACCCAAGAACCACTACCACAGATCCCAAGGGCACCAATCCGCTCCCGGTCGACTAAGGTTTGTAGGCTCAGATAGTCAACCGCTGCGCTAAAAGATTCTGCGTACATGTCTGGTAGAACAGCCTGTCGTGGTATACCATCACTTGCACCCCAAAAGGCCGGATCGATCGAAAGCGTGACGAAGCCTTGCTCAGCTAACTTGGTGGCATAGAGATTCGCGCTTTGCTCTTTAGTAGCTCCGAAAGGAGGGCCGACGATGATCGCAGATGCATTGCCACTGAGGTTGTTGGGAACGAAGAGGTTTCCCGCGATGGTCATTTTGAATTGATTCGGAAAGAAGATCGGTTGCATAGTGACGACATTGCTAACGTAGAAGTTGTCGGCTCCGAAGGACAGATTTTGGGCGGTGGCAGTCATAGTAGAGACTGCTATACTGACTCCCAGTGAGGCAAGGTTGCGTCCGATCATGTTTGCGTTGATGCTGGGCCTGGCTCGTGGTAGAAAATTATACCGAGGAGTGACTGAAGGCTTGATGGAAGCAATACTCCTTTTACTTGGGGGATTTTCATGTTCTTATAGCTCATTGTCGGCCATTATAGAAGGGTCTTCGAAAAAGTGTCGCCGAAAAAGTGACGCCGAAAAGGTGACGCCGATATTGGCGTGGTAACAATAGCCGTCGATGAACATAGATTCCAACGCCATGAGAGTGGCTGTGGGATGCTAAGTGACCCACGTAATGTGCCAATGCATGATTGCTTTCCACTCCTATCATGCTTGGTAAAGTGAACAATCTTGGCCAGCGAGATTGCTCTAGAAGTACCTTGCGTTGCACATTGGGACGAACGCTTGGCTATCAAGCTAGAGGAGGAGGAGGAGGGGCAGAAAGGTAAATGAAGACATCTTTCTGGGCAGTGCATTGGAAGTGCTAGGAAAAGACCACACGTGTCCACCAGCAACCTTAAGTTCACTATACAAGCCTCGGCAGTAGTTTGAAATTTTTATCCAGGCATTTGAAGTGATAGATACTTGACGTTGGTAGATGGGGGTTTCACGCTGCCAGTTATGACTGTGGAAAACCCCGAAGGACGGTTGAGAGACAAACAAACCTACAGTCCGACGAATCTTTATTCGACAATATACTAGCCTCGGTGTGCTTACGGCAACGTTAATTTAAAAGTTCATCTACTGCGTAAAGAGGTGCTAGAGGTAGCCATGCGGCTACAGCATGGAAGATGAGCTAGCTGCGTCATATCCATCTGCCGAGCACGGCTTCTTGTATTGTCGTCGAAAATGCTTATTAGCCTGTAATCAGACCAATTGGAGCAATTATGCAAGAAATTTTCCTGGCAGCAAGCATTTCGGACAAAAATTGGTCGACACTGACGCATGTGTCTTCATCCGAACTACCAGTTGGCCAACCTGCTCTCCACAACCGCAATCCACCTTCCTGATGAAATTTAATGCTAGAAAGACTCCATCGGAGCGTTGCGTGGCCTTTCTCCACATCGTTTCCTCGTAAAGAGTAGATCAAGGTAAGACAATTCGAAAGATGAAGTTTAGTGATCACGTCGAAGTAAACATAAACTTCGTTTCGCGTCATTCCCGTAAGCAAGCTGCATTAGCGACTTAGCGATTAACCTTGGCTTCGGCATTGGCAAGATGTGAGGCGGGGATTTGGCTCGGCCCCCTTAGCCCCAACCATAATAAAGAGGTTCTATGCATGACGAATGGGGCGGGCGAGGTACCGTATCTTCAAGGACTGGCATGATCCATCAATCCATGCAATTTTCGGATATGTTTGAAGTTTTCGAGTAATTGCATCTTCCGAGTCAGGGGACAAGCTGGTCCTGGCCAGTTCTTCATTTGAACCAAGCGCGAGAAGCCGAGATTGCATTCTGCAATGTGATCGACGAATTGAGAAATCGTTCCAATATCCTCATGCGTCAAATGATTTCGACCGTTTGAATCTTTGGGTCTCCGAACCAACCTTTCTGACTGTCCAGCTCGAATACCCCAACTCGTGTGTATTGACCGGTACTCGTCTTTTGAAGTACAAGGCCGTATTGAACAATATAAGGGTCCAGAAAGAGGTAACGACGCTCCCAGATTGGATAAAAGTCGAAGTCAGACATACCCACTAGCAAGCACAAGACTTCCAGATGGTCATCCACATTCTCATCTTCAGTCATACAAGTTACATCGAGGTCTAAGTACGATTTTTCTCCTTGGAAAGCCAACTCGGGCTCAGGATAGCCATTCCAAAATGTTTCATGCCGCTGATGAAGACTAAACGCTATCGTCTTACCTCGCACTTGGATTGCAGCCTCCTCACGGGTGAGTATGGGCCTGATGACTGGAGCGACAGATTCGAATGATGGCGAGCTGAAGCATGGATCAGCATGAAAGTTGCCTCTTGATGACAAAAAGCCATCGCTCTTGCGAAAGACTAGTTTCACAGAAGCCCATGTCCACATTGGAACATAGCATCTCTGAGTTCCTCCAGCTCTGGTGCTTTCTTGGTGGCCATGTTTACTCCATAGCAACCCTTACGCAAGCTTTGAGCGCACAGAACTGCCCGCATTCGCAGCCCAGGGTCTCATGACACTCCCGGATCATCTCCTCGCCGTGGAAGTGAATCATTCGAGTAGAAAGTGCTCGTTCCAGGAATGCCCAAGCTCGCAACCACGAAGGAGCGCTGCTTTCCGGTGGAAATCGAAACAAGATATGGCCATGTGAACTGGGACAAAATCGAGCTACGAAGCCGAACCGCGAGAGTATCTCTTCCCTTACAGATTCCACAGAAGGGTACGGGACTTTTGCCCCATGATTAGTTCCATGCCAGCACTGGGGGAAGCATCCAACCTGGCCATTCGATGCGCAAGTGGCAGCAATCGTGAGGGAAGCGTTGGAGTAGTTTCAGCCATCTGCACAGACTCTCGTTTCCAATCCTCATCGTCATTGTGAATAATGCATAGCGAATCAATCTAAAGAAACTCAAGCTTCAGCCTCTTGACAAGGCTTATTGCGTCTTGGAAGGTCTTTGGAAGATTGTTCCAGACTATGTTTTCGAGTCTCGCCTTCAGCGAGCATTTGGTAGTTGTGGACATGGAAGATAGATCTCCCCAACAATGGCTCAGCGTGACATTGTTTTTGGCTCAATTCAGGGTTCTCGACAAGTCGGATAGATGTATGGTCGCCCTCGGGTGGAACATACACAAGCCTGGAAGGCATTGAGAAGTCTTTCGAACGACACCGAACATGCGTCGAGTTACACCCATCTAAGCGCGAAGCGAGAAAACCAGCAGCTGTTTCGACGTCAACATTGGGGGGCAGCTGAGGCGACACTCGAAAGCTACGACACGTCGACGGCAAACCTAGTATAGTTGATTAATTTGAATTTCGCAGCAGGCCGGGGGCCTCCTTACCCGCAGAAATATAAAAGTCCAGGGAGAAGATGATTATCCACCTCTCTCCACCCCGTGCTTCCACTTCAGCCTTTCCCGTTTTCAATAAAGATAAGCCAAGTTTGACAACGGCCGACATTCCTTTTGACGTTGCAGCAGTGATCAATTTCCCAAACGCCATCACGGCGTAAGCTACACCTTCACATAGTTTGCATCCCACGGACTTGCGCATCAATTCCAAAAGAACTTCAAGATGCCGCTTTGCAAGCTCGTCACCATTTATCCTCGGGATCCCGCTCATATAGTTCCCAATTGAGATCCAGACAGACGGAGCAAAGCGGGGTATCAACATCGGCAGAATTCTCTGGCTCTGCAAGTTGGGGAGAAGTAGTCCAAGGAACATCGCCGCCACGCGAATTTCCGAGAATTCATTTAACGAGCTGTTTTATTGTTTATCTGTGGCTATTGTCTATCCATGCACGACTTTCAGTATCACATCTCTCTTTGCAGGTGGTGAGGCTGCAGAGCGCCACTAGTGGTTCAGCCGACTTCATGCGTGCAGAAAATGGCGTGCCATACAGACCATTGATGAAGCAAGCGAAGTCAGCCATCGAGAACTTCGTTGCTGTCCGGAGACTTACATACCTTCAGCTTTATGTAAGACGGGATTCTAGCCTAAAATCCCCGAGAGGATGTCTGGGTTGCATATTGAATTAAGAAATAAGCAGCAGAGCTCAATGTTCCTATTACATGCTGACTGAACGGAATGAACGGAATGAATTGGCCAGCGATATCAAAGCATCTTTATGAGGTCCCATCTTTACTTTGTATGAAGACTCTGGCAAACTAAGCGAGCTTATGTTCTGTTATCTTTGAGCAGTGCGTTCGCTTGTCAACGTCGTACTCTAATTCTATTCTTTTCCGGAATTGCAGGATTGGTTTCATGATCTTGATTCATTCCCAATGGCCTTCGACTTGACAGCGTGAATCTACTGTTCGTTGCGAAGTTTCCCCGAACTAGTCTCCACGTGCATGAGAACACATCTGGACATCAAGTAAATGACGCATGGCAATAAGATATTAGACGAAAAGAATCAAACATAAATCAATATTCGTGTGGTAAATATAACACAGAGGGAATCGAAACAGCAAATTCAGCATCTCCAGGAATTGCTGAAAAAAAGACGTTCCTAGGCGAAACAGAGTAGAGATCACTTCTCATAGCGTGCTCTTCTTCCAATTAAAGAGCATCAAAGATCATCAATGAGCGGAGACAAACCTTGCGCTGATCCAATTTTGTCCTCAACAATAAACCGCAATCTTTCAACGGCTACTCTGTCCTCCATCCACGGTATAAAAGCCGCCGGATCAGTCGCAGGCATCTCTTTGATGGCAGGAAAGTTGGCCGGCGCATTCGCATCGCGACGAGGACTCCATCCACCACCATTCTGGCGCTCGAGGCTTAGCATCCAGCTGTGAAGGAGCTTGGCACCGTCCGGGTGAGGAGCCTTCTTGAGGATGGCACCAGTCTGAGACCAGGAGGTGAAGTTAGACTCCGTAGGGAATGAGATGCCAAGAGGGTCGAATGTATTAAGGCCGATGCCAGAGCCGAAGGTTGCAACATAGGTGCCGTTGGAAGACATAATGAGGCGGACGGCGGTTGCAGTACCGCGAACCCATCTTGGATTCTGGAGAAGCAAATCATCAAACCACTTCCAGCCATATTTCTTGATACTGTCCATAATTTCAGTAAGTTGGCACAAAAAGAGCCATTAAGAGCTTACATGAGATCAAATTGCCAGAGAACGGCATCGTCGTCATTAGGATAGGTAATGGCAAGCTTGTTCTTGAATTCTGGCTTCAGATAATCGGTGTATTCCTTTGGGGGAGTAGTAACGAAGTTGGTATTCCAAATGTTGGACCACCCAAAGACCGACATGCCAGTGTATGCGCCATCAGCGTCCTTGAATTCAGGATAGATCTCTACAGTGACGTTAGTGATTCGGGCTCATCTACGATGTCGCGATGAACTAACCTTTGAACCCAAGAGGCTTATAGTTCATCAAAGCACCCTCAGCCTTCCATCTTGGAAAGTCATGTAATGTCTGCAACATGATGCTATCAACGAAGACATTGTCTCCAGCCAATTGAAGATCCACCCTGCCGTCGATGTATTTGCTCAAGTCGGCCGTGAGGTTCAGGGTCATTCCTGGGAATCTCGCTTCGAAAGCGGTTTTGAGACCATCTACCTGGTTGGCTTCATCACCTCCATGCCATAGAGTGACGATACCACCTTCTTTCAGTGCTGCTGTGTGGATTTGTTCGAGGGTACGGTTCTCTAAACCGACTTGATAGGCATCTATCGCGCCGAAAAGGCCAGCAGTAAGTGTGAGGACCAGAATATTCTTGAACGAACACATTGTGAATGATGAAGAGAGAAGTGTAGTTTTAATTAACTCAGTGGACATCATATATATATCTACCATAGCTGAGTCCTGATCTCACATTCAAAGCTCCTAACTCCTGACTAGATCCACTGCTTAGATTAGAGGAGAGAGCTGGCGAAGTTCACCCACCGAAATGGAGCTCTTGCACAAGTGGTCTTGAAGTCGCTACCGATGTTTCAAAATAGAATATCCCAATAAACTGTAGTATAGTATGTCAAGTTCATGCTTGTTTCAGTTTCAGCGGGGCTGATGGCTGAATTGGGTTAATGAGGAAGGGGAACAACCATCGACAATGCCGACACCTAGGCTAGTTAAGAAAAAACATTGCAGCATTTAGACTACGCCTTAGCTTAGATTTGCAAATGTTCTCCCTTTATTGTGGAATAGAAGATCTCTGTTGGATGAATAAGTAACTGGTCGTACGTATTCAGCAGCTAATGCTCGCACCATCGCTTTTCGTGCCCAAATCTCAACACCCCTACCATCAAGTCAAGGATTGCACCAGCCGTCTAATCGGACGTCAGTCTGATTATTCAAAGAAGCCGAGATTCTCGAATAAGGATGAAATTCATTGCATGAAAATATCTGGATTTCGGAGATTGTGTCTTGGCTGGGGATTTACCAGAAGATCACCCACTAACCAGGTTTCCAGGATTTTCCGACCGACGGTCTGCCGCCGTACCTTGAAGATAAAATTCGGAAAGTCCTGCCTTGGATGCAGGCTTCGTCAACAAAAAGCGATTTGGATCCAGAATTTTCTACTTCTGCTGTTTGAGAACAAAAGTTGGTCGGCCAAACTGCTCTCCATTATTGCACACGATTGGGTCGAGTCCTGTCTGATGGAGACAGAGCCAGCAGCCACGTGCATGGAGATACAAAATACTTGTAACGGCATCAGTGCAAATGAACTTGCAGAAATCCAGAATGCCCCTCATAGCCCTGCTCCAAATTCCGTCTTCCACAGGGAATGAGGCTGTTGGAGAACTGTCGCTTAATGGCTCCTCGAAATAAATAAACTCTGGCTCGGCGCCAAGACAATAAGCAAGCTGCATGAATTACCTTGGCGAGCTTTGCCAAAAGTGAGCCGCGAGTTGGCAGCTAATGGTCCATTCAGGAAGTCATCAGTAATATTGGGCGAAGAAATATTTTACTTGTGACGACTATTCCTTTGATTCTCTCACTAGGTACGCAGCCATTACCGCAACATTTATGACATGGTGTGCGAATGGTAGCTAAGAGGATAGAATTAGGACTTGAATGGTACTTGGGGTGTGATGCTGGAACCATAACAGCCAGGGCAACAAGAACTACGGGGCATGTAAATCACTGGCTAATATGCCGCATGAGCGACCATTGGTCGCTGGGATCAGTCTATGAATATTCTATCCTTTCGATGAAAAGTTTCACATGAGTCGCGCTTGAGAATATAGCAAAGTGAGAAGCATCTTGTCGATGCAGTACCGGTTCATGTCTCACACGATATACCGATGCAAAGAGTCTGAAATTAGTGGTTATAGAATCTGCGTGTTCCTAAGACAGTGTGAGGGATGCCAGACTATATACCATCCCGGAACCCCACGGAATCGTGACCGAAAGGGATCCGAACCCTTATCCTCGCCGAAGCATACGTTGTAGGACCTGCGGACCAACAGAGATGATAAGAGAGCGCTCGAGCATATCCGTCTAATTTGGGCAGCCAGTTTCACGATCGCAAGCATTGCGACCCTTAGGGCAGGGCTTTCCCCTTCTCGTGCGGGTATCGCAGCAATCAGCATCCTGTTGAGATGCAATCAGTATTGTATTATTATCTTTCATGAAGAAAGGCCTTGTCTTACACATTCTTGTGGAGTGATTCCCCATCTTGAACAGTAGTTGTATTGATCTGCACCCACATTGCAGGCACCTTGTCGGTTGCATGCATCGACACCGTTCTGCCCTCCCCAGCAGCAGTTTGGATCATTTCCTCCGTTAAGATAACACTACAATCATACACATCAACATTGAGGATACGATTTAGGTCAAGGTGTTTCAAAACTTACATCTGCGTTCACAGTAGTTGCAACCATTGCAGCAATGAGAAGGCGGCTAAAGAATTGCATGTTGTTTGTTGAGTAGGAGATGATATGAAGTTTTATGATTGGTTGAGATGATGCCTGACTAGATGAGTATATGAGAGGCTATATCTTAAAGATAAAACAAAAAGAGGAGTGGTCGAATCGTGTCAACACAGGTGGTGGTGGTAGTGGTAGTAGTTGACCAAGAAAAGAGAGGATTCAATCGCCTCTTTATACCTGTATCGAAACGAGCTCAGCATGGATGATTATCTTACTTCATACCCTATCAACCTGTTCTAAGGTAAAATAAATGTATTTTCGGTGAAAGCTTGCAAGAGACTCCTACTACCCCAACTGTAGTCGTAACCCTAGTACTCAGATAATTGTATACGCTTCAGAAGCTCAATGCTACCCTAAATGAAACTTGCACATAATTGTACTTTGGGTGTAGATGCCCAGTTTCGTGTCATTGCCAATGATCGGGTTACTATATGAGACTTTCATTGAGACTTCCACCCCCCCCCCCCCCACCCCGATCTATTTCCCTTGGTAATTTATCTGCGGTACAATACGAACTTCTCGGTTCAGCATTTCTTTAGCAAACTGATGTTTCAACCTTGTTTAATTGGTATTTAGACTTTTTGAGGCATTAATACACTTATTGTATTAGGATGACTATTCCATGGCGAAGAAAGCTAAATATTTGTAGAAAATTGATTCTATATATATAGAGAGAATTTTCGCCCGTAAGAAGACAGTTCTCACCGTCACGATCACTTCATTTTTCAAGAATCCATTCCTCTTCACTCAAACCGAAGTTTCACTCAGCGGAATCAATTTACCGATTCCGGCAAAATGAAGTCTACCATTGTCATTACTAGTTTTATCTCCCTCATGATCGGAGTCTCTAGCGCTGGCCCAGCCATCCTCAAGGAAAAAAGACTAGCCTCCGATGTAAGACTCCTCCTTTCTACCACTTGCCACACTACTCCAATTTGTATATGTTTCGACTTCATATCTAGTCAATCCCTCTACTTGGAGAACGAATCCGTTTCTTTTAGTACACGCTTACATGATGGTAGTGTGCCGCGGAAAACGACTGCTGCTTTAGCTCTCAGGCTGCTTGCTACAGGCAATTCGGCTATTTATCAGCACTTGTCTACTGTGGGTTTCAGGAGTGGTGTGGTCCTGGATACAACATCCCGCGAACTGAATGTGTATGCCCTTCCTTGCCTGTATCCAGCATGAATTATGTCTATATTCAAGAGAGCGCTAATTTATATTATCCACTAGAATGCGGATTGTTGCTCCATTTCTACTCGAGGTGGGCGTTCTTGCCCATAGTTGGATATAAGTTTAAAGCTTGTATCGTGGCTGGGGCATCTTGATAGCCTTCCATCAAATGAAAATATATGGATCTGTTGTACCTCTCGCCACTTTGTCTTTATCGTGTGATCACTTGCTATGTGCTGTGAATCTTGCTTGCTTGATTGTCAAATGGATTTGGATAGACATACTTCTGGAGGAAAATATATGAATGATGAGCTTTTGTTGGTTCGATTATTGCCGTACTCAGCCGTTCTTATCCAACATCAACAAGCCAACTTTCTACTGCAGTGTCTCAAGATTTGCCACGACATTGAAATCTCAATCGTGCGGGATAAGTGCTTTGATCAACCAAATCTCTTCCTTGTAAAGCTGTTACTATTGATGGGTTACTTGCTGCGGTACTGACCAGTAATACGGTCCTGCCTTGCCATCAGCGGCTGGTGTAACCATCCTGGTGTCACGGTCTATTTTCAAGGCCTTCAAAGTGACCTCCGCATACACCAATTATAAAGGCCGCGAAAAGACTGGAAGACCCAGCAGAAGCCATGAAGCTTCTACCTCCGTAGAATACCAAGGTATTGTATGTGCTTGAGTGAAAGTGCTGGTGTATCTGACCTACTCTCCTGACGATTTGTAGAGACAAGGTTTTCATTGCTGTGAAGATCAAACAACCACTACATGTTTGCATTCAAATTGAACCTCAAGCCCTCGGAAGAGAAAAACAGCATCCTCCTCAGTTTGACACCATCATGAGTTTCATGACATCGCTTTTCCCGACACCGTCTCTACTTCTTCGCACTAGAAGAGGCGCACCACGGCATCCCACAATCCACCTTGTGTTTGACCTCATGGCTCCTGCCGAGCCAGTCGGTAAATGTTTGGGACTCTTCGTAGCATCTGAGAGAGATCAAAGTCTAATCAACAGGAATCTCACACCGGATGGTATACTAACGCATCAACGATGGGCACGATCACGGCCTCCATTGTGAAGAGACTAACGAGAAAAGTGCTTGGGTTGTGGTTGAGATAGTGAGAATTGGCGTATGTCCGTTTGACTTCAAGAAACGTTGAAGGTGAGTTGAGGAGGGCTGAGGGCTAGGTTGAGGTAATGATGTGTGATGAGGTGATTTCCTAACAAAGTCGAAGAGGTTTGATTTATGGATTGAAAGACGGTATAAATCATTTCCAGTGTATGGAAGCTGTCTAAGTAGTCGGGCGTAGACGGATATATTGCCTCCGTCGTAAGGCTGGACAGGGCGAGTCCACTCATCCCTGTCTGTCGAATCAACGGCAGCTTTAGATCGAATCACACTCTGTCTCCCGCTGACATCCAATAAACTTCACAATCTTGAGCATCAGGCTGTAGAAGTGCTTGCTCGTGGCAATCTTCCATTCGAGGATGGGGAAAGATGTGGCAGTATGCACGTTGTAAGGCGTGAGGCTTACGATCGTTGGACAGCGTGAGCTTTGGGGCAAGGGTGCGTAGACGAATGACAATGCCGTTCTTCCAGTCTCGAGGAATGCTTATCAGATTAAGGTGTGATTTATTTTATTGAATTTGAAGCTATCACCACCAGTTACCACGAGGCCCCTCTAATACGAGACCTCAGCCATTTCCAGTCGAACGATGGACCTTCTCACTTGTCAACAGGCTCAACTCCACTAGCGGCGCTCCGAGTAACCTTGCTGAACCTAGCAACCCTCAGGCCCTCAAGGAAGGCCATTGGTCGCCTGCCGAATGTTTGCATTATGGCCATGAAGAAGGCTCTGAAGGGGCGGATTCTGTAAAGCTCAAACCTGCCGGTCAATCTTTCAATCAAAGCAGAATGTTGCTGTTCAGAATCTTCGGTCGAGGTTCGGAGTTCGCTGAGCTCTCCCTGGCATTCTTTGAGGGCGTGATGAGCCACAGAGATCTTGTCTTCAGCCGATGTGAGGTCTTGACGAAGCTTGGTAATCGTTGCGACATCCGCTTCCTGTGCTGCTGTAGTCACGGCTTTGTGGTAGTCCATGTCTTTGCGCAGACTCTGACAGTTTTCCGTCATTTCGCTGAGTGCCTTTTCTTTCGCGACCAGGACCTGTTGGATCGAAGAAAGGCTCTGCTGAGTCTCACTCAGATCTTGGCGAAGTCCCGCGATGGACATCGAGCTTTGTTGTTCATTCTCGGATGTTGAAAGTCGAAGTCGGTCGTTGTCTGCTTGTAGGGCCTCGATGTTTGCTTGAGCATCGATCAATTCTGACTTGATTGTAGCAAGGTCCTGCCGGGTCTGATTCGACTCTCGAAGGATTCTTGAATTTCTGTCTCTCTCAATGGTGAGCTCAATTGTGAGATGATCCCGCTGTTGGGAGATCTCCTGGAGGTCTGAGTGGATGGTGGCATTTGTTGCTTGCAATTCGATACGAGCTGTGGTCTCTTTGGAAAACTTTCTGGACTCTTTGGCAACTTTAAGCTTTTCCTCCTCCAATGTCAGCTCAAGATCTGAGATCTGCTGAGAACGCTCTTCGGAGATATCGCGGTAGTAGTCAGCGTTGGCGGCAACCCTTTGAAGGTTGGTGGCTCTGCTCGTTTGAGTTTGCAGAGCTTCTTCTGCTTGAGAGCACTTCGCTTTCCACTGCGTCAGATTTGACTCCGACAGAGCCATCTGCTGGAGGAAACGATCACGCTCTGACATGGCATTCCTGACTTTGCATGTCTCTTCATAGAGACGCTGTTGAAGGTTATTTGACTGGCTGATTCTTTGGTTGAGTTCAGCTTCCATCGATGAGCGTGCATCTTGTTCCAGCGCAATCTGGTATCGTAATCTCGCGATCTCGTCGTGCAGGTCCTGGCGCGGTTGCTGCGATCCAGATCCTGCCTCAAGTTCCGCAATTTTAGCCTTCAGAGCAACGCCTTTCTCGTAGTCTCGTTGAGCCTCGGCAATCGAAGTTCTCCATCCAGAGATGACCTGCCCGCGTTGGCTTGGGTGATACTCACAAGAGAGGCAGAGCCTGGCAAGTTGATCCAGCGATGAGAGTGAGTCCTTTGGTGGTCGTCGCTCCATTCTGTCAAGCAGAGTACGAATTTGTTGAAATGAAATATGTTCGATGTCCCATCGACATCGTTTCCCGTATCTGTTGGTTCCAAAACATGTAGCGGTATCGCTGTCTCGCGTGGTTATACCCAGGCTCTTGTATGCGTCCCATCTCCGTGAAGCCATCCTGCTAGGGTAGAGGTCCAATTGTCGCAAATCCAAGGTACACAGAAAAATTTCATCAGGTTTTTTTTTAAATGGAAATACTTCAGTACGACAGATCTTTCAAATACTCTGAAGTTTGCGGAATACACGAGACGAAACAAACATCCTTTGAGCTTCTGGAGGTTGCCAGAGGGCGGGTGAGGGTACTGTTTCATTGGTACCGATGCTCAGCCACCCAACATGAAATGCGCCTCCGAGGCTGCGGATGAGGCAGCCTGCAGAACACGGAACATTCTGGGGATCTTCAAGAAAGACATGGCGCAAAAAGCAACTGTCTGCAGTACCATTCTGGGATCACATACACCTCTCTTGCTCCGTAGATCTGCGCCCTGATTACGATAACCTTGCTTCTAGAGTTCAAAGTCGCAAGATCAGACTGATACTGAATAGCCACAACGTTTGAGCTTGAGAGGCACTCAGCACGCCCTGTGTTTAGGCCGGGAGCAAAATCTGATCTTGGTGCGGTTCACATCAAACCATTTGAGCATCGGACAGAGCAAACGTGTTTCACTCATTAGAAGAAAGTTGAAGCCCGATACACGAGGAAATGGAGGGGGGGTGGGGGGAATGCATGAACTGTGCCTTGGAATCAAGACGAAGTGATGAAATGATTCGGAATTCTGAGGGCCAAACCAAGCGTGAAGCGGATGACTAATCAACCACCGTCACCTCTATTGACCTTTTCCTCCAACTGAGCCGTTCCTCCCAAAACACCACTGATCATCCAAAGGCCAAGTAAGTCGAACACTTACAAACTCTTGAGTATCTTGGAATCTTTCTTTCTCGGAGCAAGCTCATTTCTTTCTCCTCGTCTCTGCCCGTGACTCCGATTTTCAGTCCCATACATGCATGTTGTTTGAACAGCAACAAGTTCGGAATTCACGAAAACCAGCATGCTTCTCAGATCGCATATCTCATGGGGCATACTAAAGACAGCAAGCCTGTTGTTAATACTTGCTAAGGCTCTCTTGTCTAATTCCTTCAGGATAAGGGATATCAGATGGGAAGGAGTTTGGACTTTGCAATGATCACGTCCGCTGCGCTGCTCGGTAATGGAGCTAAAAAAAGAAAAGACATCTTCACTACAGCTTCGGAAACAGATATCGGTACGATAACAGCATGAAAACTCGCGAACAAGCTGGAATTTCAATCCTCAACAGCTACTCTTATTCGGATACCAAAAGATACAGGCCTGCCGATCTCACGTAAACCTGGAGTAATAACGGAGCATGCACCGAAAGAAGCTTAGTCTCTCCAGGAATCTCCAAGCAAAAACCGTCAGCTTACGACGGGCCCCATCATTGTATCCCATCAGCTCGGAGTAGGCCCAGCTCTATATAACGTTCGTGGCGTCAGCCAGCTGAAGATTTGCAGCCGCATCCAACCCTCTTGTGGAGTCACATAACTGTTTGGGTGTCAGCCTTACGGCATCAACGTCGTACTTTTCATCCGGTCGATGTCGTTGTCTTCGTAACATGTACAGTCGACCTCAGGATGATTGACCAAGTTGCTGTTCAGAAAAAGACGAGAAAATCACGTGGACCAAAAGTGTCCACTGGTTGTTTCACATGCAAGTAAGTAAACGACCCCTTCCAGAACGTCGATAACAGGCTGATCAGAGAATCTGTCTTTTAGAAAAAGGTGAGAACAGGGGCCCACTTCTTTCGATTTCCTCCCAAAAGCTGGCTTCGATGACCATTCACCCTTTGTAAGCTTTTACTTATGTGTTAAATAGGAGAGTCAAGTGTGACGAACGACGTCCAAACTGTAGGAGATGCGAGCGTTATGGCGCTGAATGCGAAGGTTACAAGCCATCCGCCACCACTATTGCTCCTGTCCGTCGCGGCATGAGACCTCTCATGCCCAACATAGAGCCACTGTGCAAAACCCCGACGACGGTATCCAACTTTTTCACTGACGATCAGGAGCTGAGCTACTTTCAGCGATTTTGTGTCAAGAATGTAAGTCAGTTGACTGGATATCGAGGGTCTGAGGTCTGGAGTCGCCACGTTCTACAAGCCAGTGAGGTAGAGCCATGCGTACGGCATGCTGTGATTGCGATAGGGGCCCTGGACTTCAGAAAGAGAGGGCTGGAGGTAGGTTTGGTGGAGCCGTTGTTCCGAAAGACTAGCTCGGCTGCTGGTCCAGAGACCCTTGAATCTAACCGACTGGAGTTCGCATATCGCGAGTATGGCAAGGCCATTTCCTGTTTGAAAACCGCGATCGCAGAGAAGAAGATAGCATCAGAACAAGTCTGATTACAAGCTTACTGTTCGTATGTTTCGAAGCATATCATGGGAACAGTGATGGAGCTGCTGCTCAAGTTTATGCTGCAGTTGAGGCGATGGAAGCTTACTCGAAGAAACGTCGGCTTGTCGGTACAAAGCCAAACACGCCCGTACCCCCGCCAATCGACTCTGACATCACGGAAATGTTCTCGATGCTGGAAATACAAGCTACGTCCTGGGGCGGCGACAGGCGAAGCAGCGCTCTACACCTTGAGAGGATGCGCGATTGCGAGATCGCAGTCGGTGAGATCCCGAAAGAGTTCAAAGACATTCGCGATGCTTGGCGAATGGTATTCCCAATACTGTTGCGAGCTATTCATCTGCGTCTTGCGCAATCGAATGCAGGAACGCCATTATCCTCCGACGCGAAACTCTCGCATGCACCCATGATCACCCTCGCGCCTGTTGCGGGCGATGCTCAACATGCTGAGCTGCGAAGCGTATTGTCCCAATTCCGGCAATGGGCATCAGCGTTCGAGCCGTTCCTGCGCAGAACAAAGAATCCGCTTGTGAGCACTGATGTGCTGAAGAATGTCATGACGCTCTACATATACTACCTTGCTGCGTTCATGTGGGCGGCATCCGGTTCCGCGAACAGAGCCGACTACTATCGATGTTATACCAAAGAGCTGTGTGAGTTGGTTCGGGTGTGTAAAATGATGTCTGACGTCAATGACGAGTACTTTTCTTTGGATATAAGGATTGTCATGCCGCTTCAGGTCGTGGCAATGAACTTCCGACACCGGGCCTTGAGGAAAGAGATCATTGGTATCTATTCGCAATTGCCCAGGAGAGAGGGTATGTGGGATGCTGCAATGGTTATAAAGGTTTTGAGCTGGATTACAGAAATAGAGGAAGTGGGCCTAGTCGACGAGGAATATGTTCCGGAAGACTGTGTGGCCACTGTGACTGGTCTTAAAGTTGATGCTGAAAATCGGACCGCGGTTATACAGTGTTTACAAGGTGTGCGGGGATGCCCAGGTCAGACTATTCCGAAGGAGAATACCGTATATTGGTGAGAGACTGTGGGAAGCTCCGTCGAGAAGCCACTGCACCATCAAAAAGGCATGGCTGGAATTTAGTTATCGCCCAGGGCGGATTAGAGACAGCTCTTGCGACAGGTCGGGACAGCGATTTTCAAGGCCAAGCTCGCACTGAAAGGTTCAAGCTGGCATGATTACTCGGTCTTTCTGTGTTTAGAATTTCCTGGTCACTCTGTTGGCTTTGGGAGAAGGCACTAAGCGAGCATCTCTGTGTATAACAAGTCCAGAAGAGGCTGAGTACAAGTGGACAACACGGTAGCAGACCTTATTTCAGGCCGTTGAGGCGTGAAAGCTACTCCGTCAAGAAGACTGCCCCTCGAGACCAGATTCATACATTTCTTGCATGATCTCATTGGGTTCAATGATTCTGTTGGTTCTCGTCTTGAGTTGCCCATTTCTCCTCGTGCTTTCCTCAAACCTCAAATGCAACTTGACGTTCCTACTTACTTCAACATATCGTACCTTCCCAAACATTCCCCCAATTTCTCACAGCTCCCATAATCTCCCTATATATCCCATCCATGCCCCCAATTTCTTCACTTCTCTTTCTCTTCTTCCTCAACACAACCAGGATCTTTCTGCGCCCTTCTTTTTGCTTCATCAGCCCCTCTCAGCAGCAATTACCAGCCATCCAGAATCACTTCTACACCCTGAACTGCTATGAACTGTACTCGACGTTGGTGGAGTCTGAGGCTTCCCTCTGTGAGCTGATGAAGGGAGTCCTAATTTTCGTGGTACCTGAAGCCCCTCCCTCGACCGAGTCAACCCGGATCGCTGTGAGCGTAGTCCAGCAAGTGACGATGAACCGCGATATTTTCATGGTGCTGCTGAGAGCCTTCTGTGCCGTTCTTTTCATTCAAGGCAAACTCGTCTTGTTGTTTTGTTGTTTGTGGCTGATGCCTACCTGATGTTTTGTCGAACTCGTTGCCGATGTTGGCGCCTCACAAAATAGTCACTATTAATCAGGCTAAGAATTGATCCAAGTTTCAATGGATACTTGATGGCGAGTCTTGTATTGTACCTGTCAATATTTCCTGAGGCTGACTGTTGACCTGATAGATCATCTCTTCGAGCTGCCGCGATGGTTGCCAGTCACAGTCGACAGCGCTGGACAAGCAACAGTCATGCCATGGGCTTCTCCATCGCTTACGACACAGCAAGGAGCCCTCAGTTCGTAGATCTATGTGCATCAATGCTACTGGTAGTCTCTGGCAGTGGCTGGAGATCTTTTCAATTAGTCGGCTATTGATTGTTGATAGTATTCAGGGCAAAGGTCGCTAACTTTATAGCGTCACTTCACTGGACCCAAGCCCGCGCCGACCCGCAACCCACTGCTTTCTGAGCCCAGGGCGGCAATTATTTGCTTGATTCCATCACCATAACGCTGCCACTATTTGCACTCCCGCGAGCAAGACTGCTCTCCCCAAATTCCAATCGCCCTTCCTCGATGAGCCCCGACACAATCCTTTCAACCCAGTTGGCCAACCCTGTGAGACGCCCGCCATCCCACTCCACCCCCATCCAGCTCATCGTCGCGGTTGCACAAACCAGCATCAAGAGTCCACTCTGCGTCCAGCAATCTGCGGCACAAACATTCTCCGTCGCCTTGTCCCTCCATAACGATGTGCAATCCTGAATAACAGGCAGCATGCGCTGAGCAACCGTAGCAGTAGTGACGAGACCGAATGCGACAGTTCCCCGTCCACCTGGCCGGTAGATCGTGAAGAGTATGGCGACCACAAGGCTGAACAGTATGCTCGATACTGGTTCCGAAATTGGTGGAAGGGTCGGAACATGAGTATACCAGACGTTGACTGGCCGCATCATCAATACTGCCGCGGAGTTGGGATGTGTCAACGAGATCAGCGAGATGATGGAGAAGAAGGTCACAACGAGCAAGGCTACAACGAGGGCCCGTCCTGCAATCTTGCGCTGGCTGGCTGACGATGCCATGGTCCTGGGAATACACCTCGACACGAAATTGCTTTGACCGGGAGGTAGTCGAGGTTGTGGTGGCGATCATGTTCGTGCCGTCGTGAGGTGTCGAAGTCTGGAATTGCTCACAGCACTTTTCTTGGATATTCACGGTAGTGGATCATACGATGTGACGGTACAATCTGTCCGCAAATTCAAAATCAACACGGCCGATTGACCTCCGTATTAATACAGGGCTGGCGTCTGCGTTCTACATACAATCCATCTCAGCCTATATACTGCGAGGACAGAAACCAAAGATCAACAGACAAGATCCTTCCTCTCGACAAGGAATTGCCGCACTGCCTCTACGAAATTGTTCAACTCTTCCTTTGTAGTCACCGTCATGAGGCTTATCATACCTCTCTGAGCTAAGAAGAACCCTTTCTTCAGCATATCGAAAAAGAAAAGTTCCTTCAAATCTATCAAACTTTCCTGTACGTCGGCAGCCGAACGGACTTCCTTGGTGCTGAAATGAAGAGTCATCAAACTTCCAACTCCCGTCACTCGCAAAATAGAGCCGGCCTCCTTCGATACCTGCTCAAGTTCTTCTTGAAGCCACTCTCCCATAGTATACAATTCAGTGGCGGCCGTCGCAGTCCAGACTTGTTCCAGGACAGCTACGCCAGCAGCCATAGTAGTAACGTTATTGTTGTATGTTCCACTATGGTATGCTCCGCCAGGATGTCCAGGCTCGATGATACTCATGATCTCCGCTCTTCCACCAAACGCGCCGAAATTCTGACCACCGCCGCCAAAATACTTCCCCAGAGTCGTCATGTCGGGACAGACTCCCAGAAGCTTCTGCAGGCCACCAGTTGACATCCGGCTTGTCATCACCTCGTCAAACATCAGAACAGCACCCACTTCAGTCGCTTTTGCTCGGGTTGCCTTGATGAAGTCAACATCAGCAGGCAAACAACCCGAAGACCCTTGCATCAGCTCAAGGAATATGCAGGCCAAGTCGTCCCTGTGCTCTTCCACAAGCTTGTCAAGGGCCTTGATGTCGTTGTAAGGAGCTATCACAAAGTTGTGGGGTGCATTCATGATATTTGCAGCCACCTTGCCATCCTTCCCAAAGGTGGCCAGCCCGCCGTGATAGCCTCCTTTGAACACTATGATAGTGTTTCGTTTAGTATATGCCTTTACAAGTGCTAAGGCTGTGAGATTTGCTTCTGTTCCCGAGTTGGAGAACCGAATCTTGTCGATTCCGGCAAAGCGAGAGCAAAATAATTGAGCGAGACGCCCTTCGAATTTGTTTACTCCACCCAGGGCGAAGCCGCTGTCAATTGCGGCATGCATAGCCTGCGTGATCACTGGATGGGAGTGTCCAAACATCCCTGCGCTATACTCGCCACACAGATCAAGATATCGGTGTCCATCAGCATCTGTCAAATAGGAGCCATTTCCAGATTCCAGTATCAGTGGAAATGGTTGGAAGTGGATGACATTCCGAGTGGTCCCTTCAAACGCGTTAGGTTTGCAATATCTGTGAATGATGAAATGCTTACCACCTGGAAGTGACAGAGATGACTTCTTGTGGATTTCTTGACTCTTCAGGTTGGCTTTCGCATAGTCTGCACGCGCTTCATCAAGCACTGCTGCGACTTTCTCTGATCTTGAGATGGCAGAGGGCATTTTCGCTTATTCTGGTGTCACGATTAGGAATACTCTTCACCAAACAACAGACTGTTGTGTTGAACAGATTTCCCTTTCGAATTTTGACGAGTTTTGGCGTTGAACTTACTCCGCACGACGCTCGTCTCGAAGGTGGGGTGAATAGCTTAAGTCCTACCTCGACTGCGTTGGTTGGCTAATGACACGAGGAAAGTATTCCCGAACAAGTGACGATTGGCAAGTCCGCTGGTAGCCGATACACTGGCTGTTCAATCGGATCTACTTTCGTAATCTATGCTCTTGTAGGGGCTGCAATATATCTTCATGCCTCCTAGCTACTTTGCGTCTTTCCGCTGCCCAGCTGCATGCTTCTTGTAGGATATTCTGTTCTACCAAATACAAGACCAGCATGGGCTCCATCACTAAGCCAACTCTTCGTCGCATCAATGTTGATGCTCCTATCGAAGACTTTATTGAAGCCATCAAAAAGGATGGTGGATGTATTTGCACGAACTACGTTTCTCCGGCAGAAGTGGCACAAGCGAACGCTGAAGTCAAGCCATTTTTAGATGCAGATAAACCATGGCAGGCGAGTTGAATAGATTTCAATATATGCAAATTCAGATCTAACCTCAAACTTAGGGGAAGCTCTTCCCTCCGGAGACTAGGCGATGTAATCGGCTCATTCAAGCAAGTCCAACATGTCGTGAAAAGTTCTTCATGCATCCTCTTTACCAGGTAAGTTTTCATCATCATGCTCTTCTACTGTCTCTCAACGGCAAACAGGCTTTGGGAGAATACTTCCTGGCGGAAACATATCCGACGTGGTATGACCAGAAGTGTCATTATTATACTTCACATCCTATCCTCAGCGCTGCTTTGGGTATTGATGTCAGACCAAACGCTGCTGGCCAGCGCCTGCACCGTGACGACAAAATGTACCACACTTGGCATTCTGATGCCACCGCTACCGGCTGGACCAAAGGACGAGACAATGGCTTTGGCGTATTCGTGCCTGGCATCAAAACAACCATTGAGAATGGTGCTACTCGTCTAGTCCCTGGCTCTCATCTTTGGGGCGATGACCGTGGAGCTGATCCTAACTCGGACGATATCGTCTACGCTGAGATGGACGTGGGAGAAGCGGCATTCATGCTAGCCAGCACTTTTCACGGAGGCAGTACCAACAATAGCAAAGACGAGAACCGATTGATATACGCACTGTTTATGTGTAAGGGGACGCTGCGTACAGAGTTCGCTATGTTTCTTGAGTATCCGGCTGAGGTTGTCAAAGGTTGGAGTAAAGAGCTACAGGCCAGATTGGGATGGAAGATCAGTTCTCCAAACTGTGGGATGGTCGATATGAGAGATCCTTCATTTCTTCTTGATGATAATTTTGATCCAGAGGCGCCAAATGTTGATGTTGATCTTGATTGAACAAATTTGTCTACGATGGTTGTCTACGATGAAGCTCTGGAAGATGAAAATTTGGGAACGCTTAATGATTCGATATTCAGCTCAGATAATCCTCCAAATGTATCCATCTATACTTATTACTCTCTACAACTCAAAGCTTTTATTGTTACCCTCATTTCAGAGTCTGTGAGGATCTCCAATATCACAAGCCACAACACACGTCAACATTTGTCTCGCGATAAGAGCTCCCCCACTTTTGAACATCTGCACGATAAGAACGACGTCCAAGGACAAGGACCCGCGAGCTGCATCTGCATGAGCGGGGTGCACCGTGCAGCTAACCCCATTCGGAGTCAAGTCCCTGGCTTAGTGTCTTGGTACGTAGGATTCTGGGATTGGAAGGAGAACGCGATGAATGATAAGACGTTGAAGGGAAAGTGGGATGGTTTTGTGAAGTCGTGCTGTGCACGAAGTGAGAGAACGAGACCGCTTACAATCTTTGATATCGATTGGTCTGGAAGACATAGAGCATGGCTGAGAGTGAGAGCTGCGGGGCCGGTGTCGGGTAGAGGGGCAAGATGTGGATAGCTTAGCTTTGGAGGGGTAAGCTTGGGTTTGAAGCTCTACAATTTTTCTTCTCTGCTCGCGAAACTGTACAATCTCTTGTATCTGTGTTTTTCCTATCCAAAGGTTCTCCTGTTTGGTGATTTACTTTGCTGTATATCCATCCTACTTCGTCCTGTTCGACATAAAGATTTTCCCAACGACATTTGCTCCAGAAATGACGACCACGGAGGTCAAGAAGTCCAATGTGCTACTTCTAGGAGGTGGAGCTGTTGGAACTATCGCTGCGCTGAATATTGAATCTGGAGGCTTGGGATCTGTGACTGCGGTACTGAGGTCGAATTTCAAAGTGGTACAAGATGAAGGTTATGTTATTGAAAGTGTGGATCATGGCAAATTGAAAGGATGGAGACCGACCAGAGGTTAGCCAGAGCCATTTGTCTTAGAATTGTCAGCACATCTCCAGCAGGTACTGACACCGTTGCCAATAGTGGTCAACTCAGTACCAGACGTAATCAAAGAATCCCTCCCTCCATTCGACTACATCGTCACCACAACCAAAAACCTCCCCGACATCCCACCCACCCTCACCTCTCTCATCGCCCCCGCCGTAACCCCAGGCCACACCATCATAGTCATGGTCCAAAACGGCCTCAACATCGAAAAGCCCATGTTCGACTCTTTCCCTACCAACATGGTCCTCAGCGGCGTCTCCATGATCGACGCCCACGAAGGCCGACTCGGCGAGATCCTCCACGAAGAACACGATACCCTCTTCCTCGGCGCCTTCAACAACCCCACCATCAATGATCCATCTCGCGAACTTGCTGAAGCCAAGAAGTTCATCGAGATATACAACGCAGCTGGGAAAAGCACAGTACATCTCAGCGAAGACGTGGCGTTCGCAAGGTGGAGGAAACTAGTATTTAACGCGGTGCTGAATCCTTTGTGCGCGATTTTAGGACTGGATGATGCGCGCATCAGGTTAGCGGGGGGTGGGAGTGCGATTGAGGGATTGGTGAGGCCTGCTATGAGGGAGATTGTGGCGACGGCTAGGAAGTTGGGACATGATTTGCCTGACGAGATCATGGATACGATGATTCATTGTGATCCGATGGATCTGTACCTGAAGCCGAGTATGCAGTGTGATTTTGAGAAGGTTTGTTTGGTCTCGCTTAACTTTTCCCTCCTGGGTGGTGATCTCGTGTTAGGGAAGTGCATGCTGACTTTTGATTGTTAGGGTAATTATATGGAATATGAATATCTTGTTGGTGAGCCATTGAGAGAGGCGGAGAAGATAGGGGTTTCTACGCCGACGCTAAAGGTTATTTATGAGATTTGTAAGGCGTTGCAGTGGAGGATAATGGAGGAGAGGGGGTTGGTTGTGGTGCCGGCTAAGAGAGTTCTATGATCGTGAAAATGGTACTACTTAATGTGAATAGGAATATTTACTCGCTGAAATGACTGTTGGAAGATGATAGATTTTGTTGTTGGCTCCCAAGGTTGACTCAGCCTGGCCACTTGTTGCTAGGCGAAGGAGAATGGGTTCGGCACAAAGCTTTGGCTTTTTTCAGGCGCAACGTCTGCAGGTCACGGTTGTTAGAGTGTTGGAGTCCAGACCCCAGTGAATCTCTAAGATTTAGATAATGAAGCCTCCCTGTGATATTCGTGTATTTCGTGTTGAAGCACAAGCTCCCAAAAGTCATATTCTCTACACCCCGATATTTGCTAAAATCGAATTCTTCGAACGTATTCTCATACATGTCAGACCCCAGTCATCTACCACAGTTGAATGTAGGTATAGAATCTTCGCAAGGCCGATCGTTTATAGTACTCGTTCAGCATCTCGAGCTCTTCACCCTCCAGTGTTCGACGACCAGTCTGCAAATCAGCAGTCTTAGGATCTCGGATCTTGGTCCGGTATAGGATCTTGTATCCGATTGTGAATGAGACAACAGTCACAACTCCAATCATGTACTGGAAGAAGTAGTACACGGAGGCTTTCTCGACACCCTGTAAGATATTAGACTTGCGGTTTTGATAAAAATTCGATGGGGAGACTTACGATCGGGTACAGACCAACGTAGAAGCACGAGATCAGGAGGATTGTGCTACCAGCGAACAACCAGACGACTGGAATGGGCCAAAACCAAGTTTGATAAGCGTAGGCTTCTGTCCAGAGAGGATCGTTCTGCGCTTTCAATGCAGCTCGGAAGCGAAACGAGGTGATGCAAAGCACGAACCACACCAGGAAAAAGGAGGAGGATGTAATGGACACAAGCCATGTAAAGACTTCGATCCCTCCAGCTGTCAGATTGATATATGTAAGTACCACAGCGACGAGCACAGTGAATGCCACAGCCCATCTACCACGTTATCAGCCGCAGGTCCCGGATTCTACTGGGGCTTCCCTTACCTTGGCCTTCCTTCTTTATCAACATTTGCAATGAATTTCGGAATCAGCCCCTGTAGGGCCATCGATCTCATAATTCTCGACGAAATGTAAATGGACTCGACAGCGATGGAAGCAATACCGATCATCATCACAACGTTCAAGAAATCAGGTAGTCCTTTAATACCAGCATCGTTCAATGCGATGACGAAGGGTGAAGCAGCAACACCTGATCCTCCGAAGAGTCTTGGGTCATCTTGAGGGATCAAGATACTGATAAACGCGATGGAGAGCATGAACGTGGAGAAGACTCGGATGGGGACGAGCTTCGTAGCATGAGCCATTGAGTAGCGTGGAGACTTAGCCTCTCCTGCCATGATGCCCGTGAACACTTGGTCACTAATCTTCGCGTCAGTGGCGTCCTGGCATATAGTATTCGAAGAAAAGAACTTACCCCATAGCCCAAATTCCAAAAAGAGCACTGTTTCCGAAGCCTCGAAATCCATTGATGAATACTGGATAATCTCTCCAAGTCTCGCCAGTGTGCTTTTCGCCTGTAGGTCCGGCACCAAGAACCATTGCGAAAGCGACAATGATAAAGATGATTAGGGCCATAATCTTGAGAAGTGAGGCCGCGTACTCGAACCACCCAAACCACTTAGTGGAGAGGAGAAAGAGACCACCACAGAATAAAAGGAAGATGGTGTCTAATTTCGCTTAGCACATAAATGTTTGGTTGGGGAGGGACGCATACACCATACCGCTTCGTGGACTTTCCCTACCGCCCAGTAATTGATGATCACGGAGAAGAATGTTGCTTCAGATGCGACCACAGCAGTCCAGCCTACTTGATATTAGCCGAATGTATCTCATAGTTAAAAGGGAAAGAATCATACCCAGCCATTCCGCGAAACCAGCTCCGAATGCCAAAGCGGGGTCTGTTTGGCATGTAAGTTTGTGATCTTGTTCTAACAATCTGCCAGAAGATATTTACCAACAAAGCGGTCGGCGTAGTCGATGAAGTTCCCCGAAACTGGGAAGGCAATTGTCATCTCAGAGAGAGTCTGAAGAGATGCCCAAACCAATGTCATGACCATGCCGTATCCGAGCACCAAACTTCCAGGTCCACCTGACAATCATTAGTGGGGAAACTCGAAGGTAAACATGCTGACTTACCATCTCTAAGTGCCTTTCCGGTCGCGATGAAAAGACCACTTCCAATCTGAGAACCGAGAGAGATGACATGAATCATCCGTTTGGAGAGAACTCTTTTCATTTCACCATGTGTTTCGACATCGTTGACGACCTCGTATGTATCGCCGATATGTTCGCTTGGGGTAGGAGAGGTGGTCTGTGGGGAGACGCCCTTCTCTTGTGATTTCTCCATGGTGAATTATGCTAGATGTTCTACTTCAACAACAAAGTAATGCCGTGCAATTGGAGCATGGAGAGAGGAACAGAGACGACATGGCGACGACGTATGCCAGGTTAAGTACAATCCAAATACTTGGTGATTGGGCTTAACTTGTTATCTTCGACCCCAGAGATAAAGATAGAGTTCTAAGGCACAGTGCCCTCATAGCTTGCTCCGCTTTATCTTGTGGCTGGCCCATAGTCAGGGGCCACTTTCGACGTCGGTTTATCCTTCTACATCAAGGAGTATACTTCAAGTGATCTCATATTCAGGCCATTACAGGGCTTGAGTCGCTTTACTGGAAGTATAGGCAAATTCAGAGCATTCATGTCGCCTTGCGAAATAAATACGTCGACGGATATGTGCAGAGAAAGCAGAAAGTCAACAAATGCTCATATGCGTGAATCTTAACTTGCACACGGAGAACAGAAAGTGACAGAAAATATGAAAAGCTGAGAATATCTCATACAACAGTCGATAGCCTTTCGAGAGACTGCCACGTAAAATCGTTATTGACTTTTCGGAGTTGAAGGTACCTCGCCACCCCAGCTCCCACTCTGTTCATCCCACCCTTGAAGCTAGTGAGTCCACAACTTCGTGAGCGGAACTGGACCCCGGAACCCACCAATTTGAATCAAGTCTTATCTGAGATCCACTTCAATCCATCCTCCAACCTCTCCAGAAGAACCAAGTGGTACAACGATGAATTAGAGTTGCTGGGAAATCGTCCTCTCGTGATTGGATTCCGTTTGAGCGGACTCTCTTATCTTCCCAAGTCGAAACAAGTCGAATCCTAGAACCGGCTCTCGCACTGTCCTTGATCGATCTTACACCTCAAGAAGCAGTTACCGCCGTCGTCGTCGCCTGCCTATTTCTTGTGTCGTTGTCTGAGCTTCAGATTGTCGTCGATCATTCGAGGTTGGAGATTGGCTTACTCAGCATCTTGTCTCAAATGCCAGCAAGGAAGTCGAGAACGCGACAGGCGCGCACTCAGCGTGCTGCGGTTGCTCCTCCTCCTCCCCCTCGTCCCCGGACACATGCTTTTACGGGATGCCTCACTTGTAGAGAGAGGCATGTAAAATGTGACCTCGGAGAGCCGCATTGTCAGAACTGCATTCGGCTCAAGGTCCCATGTGAGGGGTACTCTCGGAAGTACACATGGGTTTCACCCAAAATCCTGGAAAAGGGGCGGCGAGTGTCTGATCCGGAGTCCCCAGAAGAAGTCGAGGAGAGTCAGAGTAGTCGCCGAGTCTTGTTCTCAGGTCTGCCACCTTTCTCGAGCCAATGTCTAGGGTAGGGCAAGAAACTGACATTCGATCAGATGAAGAGCGTGTAGCCATGGCGGTCCAGATGAGGACCGAGTGCTGTATCAATGCATCATTTCTTGATCTGGACCGTGTACTACGGGAGTTGCAAGATAAGGTTGCCGATGCAAACGAGTTCACTCGGATTGGACCTTTTGGTGTCCTTCCAGTGGTTTCGAAGCCGTCTCCAAGTCTTTCGCCCGGCCCTCTTCCGGAGATCGAATCTGTGCAAGCTGTTCAAGATGTGGAGCAAACGGGAAGAATCTCGACTCCTGACTTAAATTTATCACTTTCTCAGTTTGCTTGGGGCGAACTCGACGATGTGCAGGCCTGGGATGCATTGGATTCAGCTCTTGTCACATTTTCTAGGTTTAATTCTGAGAAGGGGTCCGTGAATGGAGACTTATCGGCAACCTGGGATCTCGGGATCAACTCTCCCTTAAATAGTTTCGCCGATGATACGGCAAACACCCTGACTGTTGGTCGATACGGATCGAATCAGGTAGGCGAGAGCCAGACCTTTGATGCTGGAATTGGTACCTTCATCCAAAATTTCTAGCATCCACAAGCTAACTGTTATCAGATGAACGCTCAACTCAGGAACATCAGACAGACTCACTGCAATTGCTTTCTACGACACCCTCGATACTTCAAATGCCAAACACGGCAAATATGTCCAAGATACCGCCTGAGGCCCGACTGCTTCTGGACTACTACTCCTCTCAAGTGATCGAAGTAATGTCAATGTCGCCGATAAAGAAGCCGCCCTGGAAGACGATTCACCTACCGTGTGCCATGGGAGCGCTAGCCGAGCTTCTCGTACATGGTGAAGGAAGAAGTTTTGCGAAGATGGCGCTCTTCTATGCTTTGCTCTCAATCAGCGCCTTTCACCTGGGGTTCGCCAACGGTGAATCTGATGGCAATGCACAGCACTGGAAGTTGAAGGGGGCTGCTCATAAGAAGACTGCTCAGAAATACCTAAGGTCGTCGCTTGACAAGAATTTGCCCAAGACAATGAGAGGGAAGTATAAGGAGGTGTTGATGAGCATGTTGAGTATGGTCACGATTGGGGTAAGGTCCGGGTCTTGCTGGTTTAGGGCTCGCTAACATTCTGCAGGTGTTCAGTGGAGACATGCAAGATTCTCAAGCCTACTTAACTGAAAGTGAATCTCTAATTCGGACCTTTGGACTTCCCAAGCCCGTGAAGTCACTCAAGATATCGAAACTGCATCACATTTTCTCATATCTGAGAATCATCCACGAGAGCACCTCTCTCCGGGGAAGCAAAACCAAGACCGACAGTCAACACGACACTTGGGAATCAACTCAGACTCAAATCACGCAGAATCAAGAGTTCTCAAACAACATGGCTCAGTCAGCCAGTTCGAGGTTGGCATGGATTGAGGGAGAAGAAGCTGAAGATCTGGAAGAAGATCCTCTTTTCGTCTCAATCTACCAGTTACCTACCACACTCCTATCCCTGATCTCACAAACTTCATCACTTTGCAAGCAACTAGAATCCGCTGAGTCGTCAACGCCAGAGTTTGCTCGGAGATGCAAAATAATCGAAGACCGCATATTCAGATGGAAAGCACCCGAAAGCTTGAGTCTCACGGCACATTTTGGACCTGATCAATCGAACTCGCCAGATGCAGCGGCCAAGGAAGTTGCAGCTCATCTGGTCAACGCGACATATCAAGCTCTCATCGTACACTTTCAGCGCCAGATCCGGAATACGAATCCTCGCGTGCTTCAACACTATGTCACGAACGCAGCAGATCATCTTCTAGCTCACGAACAGCTGAAGCAGAGTCTGAAAATATGCCACGCGCCATTTCCGTGGCCGGGGTTCATTGTTGGATGCGAAGCTTATGACATCTCTGCGAGGCAGAAGATCGATCTTTATCTCAAGACTGTGAGGTGTTATAATGTGGGTAGTGTCATAGCGGCCGAGAAAGTCGTGTACGAAGTTTGGAGACGGCAAGATTTGGGGCAGATTGATCACCGGTGGGAGGATGTCTTGAAAGATTGGGGAATGCAAGTAGTCTTGACTTGACACTTCAATACAAGGACAGCTTCAGACTCGCAAGTTCCACCTGCTGTAGAGGAATTGACAAGGCTCTAGAGCAATACTTCATGTATGCTTTGGGAAGGCGGATGTAATGCACGAAAGGCTCTCCGCTAACCTGCTCTCTTTATGGAGCTGAGACCGGCCACAGTGGATTACGTGCTCTTGGTTGGTTATGATCACGTAGTCTTACCCCAGTCGGGGTCGATCCCACGAACATTGGATCATTTCTGGTTCCTAACCTTGGTCTCGGTCGAAGGCTCGAAGCAGACCTGCCGAGCTTCATGCAGCATCCTTGCCCCTCGATGAAGCGATGCAACCTTACAACATGGAGAATTAAGGACGGCTCGCTGTTGTCGCTCCGACATCTCCGAATCGACCCGCCTCCGCGGTTGCGTCCAATGACTTCCTGCCAATCCACGGACCGCATCATGAACTTTTGCAAATCTTTCGCGCATGGCACTCTTCCTGCGGCCAAACTGCAGTTTGAGGCGTCTCAGTAGGCCCGATTATCCTTACCAAGTGCTTGCATTCACCTTGTTGCGGGGTACTCTGGAGTCTCTTGTCTTCCCCATGGGAAAAGATGGGGTGACTGGAAGAGAAAGCTTTAGAGGTCGAGTGCGCTCCTCTATACTACCGGAATCCCGAAGCTCACGCCTCGAGAATCATTGAACAGCATGGATGCGGACGGCTGGTGGGTAATATAATTGGGCGAGCAAGCTTTCCGTTAGACGATCTGGAAGATTTCACGGGGAGCTGTTTATTCTTTTTGAATTCTTTCATTTCCACAGGTGATGGGCCTTACTGCTCTGCGCTCGGCTTATTTGTTATTTGTCCCAGTCCTTGCAGCTCTTATACGTCGAGTCTCCCCGAGACGTTTGTTCAGAGAATTGAACCTCGTTATCTACGCCTCCGCGGTTGCTGCAAATCATTCAGCCTAGTACATGGGTACAGGTTAGATTTATGGGAATTGCAATCATGGCACCCATTAACAGCTCTATTCATACCCTCGCACGTCGAATGGTCGAAGTCGCTAAGCCAACCAGCCCTGACGCACTCATTGTCGAGGCGTGGGCCCAAGGCTTTATGGTCGGCTCGATTCTGATCATGCTTTGCATTACCGTTTCAAACTATAGACGAGGAGTTCTCCTTCACAAACTCATTCTTCTCGAGGTCAGTACATATACAATCCGTCGTCGTCAATACTGTCCTGATAAGACACTGAACTTTCGTTCTAGCTTATCTTCGGCTCTTTCCATGGAACTTTCATCTTCATCGAGGCTCCAATTTACGGTTGGTACCTTTCCGTGACAGCCATTTTCCTCATAGCATCTTGGAACCTCCACAATATCATCGCGTGGATCAAGGTTAAACCCTTCATTGGAAGCAAAACAAGCTTCATCTTTGTTGGAACTATAGCCTTGGCCCAGCCATACTGGGCTTTGGAGATTTACGCGGACTTTGCCTACTTCAACAACATCAACGACATCTACCTGAAGACAAGGGTCTTTGAAGCACTCTTCCGGTATGTCTCTCTCATCTGTTTCTGCTTGCCCTGACACCAATGCGAAGAAGGATGTGGCCGCTAAACTTGCTTCACTTTGCAGTGACCCATGGTGGGTTTACACTACCTGTTGTCTTCTCTTCAATATCCGCGCCCGCTACAGCCTTAGCCTATTCGAATTGATGCGCCTCTCACCACGCTTTGCGGTCATGATTGTCGCCATGATTTTGTCCCTCGTTTTCACTGTTATCGACATCTGTGCTGTGATCGACCGCTTCAGCACCAGCCTTCCCATTGGTATCAACCCATTCTGGAAGCTGGCATTCGTTTGCAAGCTGTTGACAGACTCGGTCATTCTTGATGACTTTAAGACCGCGTTAGACAAGCTCTCGGCGCACAACATATCCAGAGCTCAAGTCCAGCGAGTCCAAGTTCGGTCCACCGCAAAACCGTCAGTTGAACATAGAGAGTATCCTTCGACTCTCCACGCATCGTCGTCGAGTATAACCAGGATTTCTGGGGGCAATTATGAGGACGCTGATCTGCTTGAACGTGGAGCGGGCATTGCTGTGACGAGAGAGATAAAAGTGAGCCATTGTTCCACCAGGAAACCTGGGGTGGCCATACCTCTCAAATGTCTCCATAGATAGTCATTTGGCCAGTCTGTTACTTGATCTTTACGATTACACAATTTGTAACAAATATCAAATGGGTAGTCAGAACCTTTCTCAAGCAAGAAAAAAATGTGAAAATGGCAGCTCATGCTTGCCATTGATGATATTGCTCCGATCCTGGATTATCTTTATCAAGAGCTACGTGCGCAACAATTCACACTCGACGTAGGTTGACTGATCAAACCAAGAGCGCAGACTGTCATATTGGCTGTAAAACGAGCTCACTCCTAGCTTTACTGTCTCCCTCCGAGACGCGTCGGCAGGTTGAAGGGCCCGTCATGGACGCATGTATGGACCACTTGGCAGGCATGCGCGCTATATCAAATTGGAAGGTCTGTATCTTGCCCGTCACGCCATTTTCTCTCAGCATCCATACAGCTAGAGACCTTTCCCCTCGTGGTAATATTCTAGAAGGGAACATGGCACATCCTTCTAGCTTTCGTTCCTACCGCTGCAGTAGTGTCATGCACGCATGACACTACCGTCGCTAGGCCACTGTCCATGAGGATCATGTTGAGAAAGAAAGAGAGTAGAATGCTGGTACACTAGTTGATGCAACAATGCCACGTTCACACCATGTGGCATCGTTTATTCAAGCGATCAGCCAGCCGCTTGTATCTTATTAGATCTGGGATGAGTAAGGAGTATCTTGACCACAATGTTTCACAATAACGCCTCGTAATCATACCTGCCCGACCCAGAGTAGATCCTGAAATGCCCGACACAAGTAGCAATCCCACCAAAGTTCTGCGTTAGCAGCATGATGGGGGTAGTTATGTAGCTTTGACGGAAGCAACTTCTGCTCAACCTCCATACCTTGACAGATAGCTTCTTATCAGCATTCGATACCTGATGAGTGCTGACTCAGAGCTATTAAATCTCGCTCGTTCTCACCGAAATCCTTACCAGCCTTGATCAGATCTTCCAAACCATCAGTGGAGCCACTATTCGTTTGTACCAAAGTCAGCATGTCTTCAGGCGAACAGAAACCAGGCAATACTTCAGACAAGGTCAGACAGGCTTGCGAGTACTGTCGTTCGCGCAAGATACGGTGCAACAATCTCAATCCATGTCCGAATTGCCAAAGAATCAACATACCTTGCCTGTATCAAGTTCCCAAGAAGAAGGGCCCGCGAAGAAGAGAGGCAATTCAAGAAATTCCTCGTTCTATCCCAAGGGAACGTGAATTTGTCAACACAGTCTCTTCAATACCCTCTGCCGATAGTTTTCAGCCGTCGCCATTACTATCACTGGAGATTTTCCAGAGCTGCTTGAACATTTTCTTTACCAACAAATATCCAGTCATGCCAATTCTGGATCGAGAGACAATCTATGCCTCTCTACATGAGCTTCACCATTCCCCTACTCAGTACAGTCTGATCACATCTATATGCGCTGTCATCATGATGCAAACAGCGATGTCACTTCCCATAGACAGGGAAGGTTTTCTGGACACCTCTCAGCAATTCGACTCTGTACTGACGGTGGACTTCTTCATCAAAGAGACATACCGAGCGAGGGAGTTCTTTGACCAAGTCGAAAGTCCCTCTCTCGCCTCGGTCCAAACCTCTTTTTTCCTCTTCTTCTCTCTGTCGCAGCGGGGAAAGGACAATTCTGCTTGGCTTCACCTCCGAGAGTCCATTACCATGCTCCAGCTCCTTAATCTTCATGAGGAAGATTCGTATACTACGATGACTGATTCGTGTTATGCGACGCTCAGTCGCCGGACTTTCTGGCTCCTCTTCATCACTGAGCAGGCTTATGCCCTGCAGCGCCATCTCCCGCTGACTTTGCGGCGCCCTATCCGCCTTCCGATCGTTGCTGATGATCAAGAAGCCACCATCATATATGGGTTCCTCGACTCTGTCAACCTCTTTCGCAATTTCGGGGACGGTTTCATGGCACTCTGGAATTCTACAGAACGGGACCATACTCGGCTCGTCTCGCCCCGGCCATTCATAAAGCTCCAAGAATCTCTCAAAGACGCCATTCCAAATGTCAGGGACAGATCTGAGGTTCAACAGGCAGACCTCCTGATTACAAGACAGTGGTTGAAGATGATCGTCTGGCAGCTCTGTTTAAAGAAGGGCATGCTTTCCAGCAATCCGATCATCGATAGCATGTCCTTTCATTACCCAATTGATATCGCACGGGATGTCACTCTTGTAACACGACTTTTGCCGCTCGAGGCTTTTCAGGCGAATGGCGTTGGGATTCTAGGCAAGATCTTTGATATAGGGTGTAGCTTGGCAGATGTATTGCTAGTTCACCCTCACATATTACACAGGTCCACAGTTGAGATTGGTCCAAAGGACTACTTGATGGATATGGTGCGTATCTTGGACATGGACATACAGGGTCACGCCAAATACCTTGTGTTGTTGGCGAACAGGGCAGATGAGTGTTTGGGAGTACGAGTACCAAGGCCTTTGTCATCCGGCAACGGATCACCTGCTGTTTGCGAGATCGATTGGGATGAGGGCAGTGACGAGATTTATGATTCAGCAAGCTCGTCGCCCTATTGAATTTTACTTTTGGAAAAACTAGATAGCCCGTGCGATTCTGTCCTCCAATATAGACCTTTGTAAGACTGACTCTACTGCAAAGTAGCTCAAGTCTCTTTGAGATGGGTGCAACGGCGTGTGCACTGTGATGTCTTCGTAAAGGTACACCCCCTGCGCCTTTCGCCTCTTTTCAACCCCCCTTTCGTTCTACTCCAGACCCTACCAGAGAACGGTCTAAGCCGGCAGGATCTACATGGCTCTGGGCTGCATTTTATTCTTTCAAGAACATTTTAGCGCAGGCAAGATGTGCAGGTGGAGAAATAGAGGTCTAGCCAGGCTTGAAAAAAAAAACGTGGCTGCAGCATGATGTGACATAATGACACAGATTCGATAACCATCGCACTAACAAAATCAAGGACATCTCGATTATACCTCGGTCTTCCATGCCATACTACAACCCATCCCCTGTCGAGTTGTTCGGCTAGTGCTTGTGTGATATGGCTGACGTCCCACTGCTACATACTTAGCCGGCCGGACATATTTCTACTTTTGCACCTGGACAGCCCTTATACTTCTGGATCCTATGCGCAACGGATTATTTGCAGCTTTGGTTCATACTAGATAATTATGGTCGATCATGGTTGATCATGGAAGACTTCAGGAAACTCTGTAAGGACTTTACCTCCATGCCGCATCAAGATGCTTGTGGCGACGCTGAGTACCCTGGAATTAACCTTTTGCCCGAACCAGTACCTGACTGGCATCATGTTTATAGCCCGTTGTGTGCTTTTGCCCACCTGCCCCCCCTTCCCCAAATCCATTCACCTCTTCCCAGTCCTATTTGTAGTATGTGATTACCAGCGGCTTGATCAGTAGACAGGAAATATCTGTCTTCAGTGTCTAGTTTAAATGATCACTGACAGGCCAATTTCTAAAAGGTTAAGACGTCAACAGGGCATCTCAATAGGAGAAATGAATAGATGAATCATAGACAGTAATGATCTATATAATCTTGATGATGGGCCAGTCAGTCGATATAGAGGCAACCAAATTCAAAATTGCTATGATCTCGTTTGAGAACGCGGAGCAAACAGTTCTCTCCGCGGTCTGTCCCTGCTCCTCCCCCCATTTCCCCGCTTTTCAACTGTAGGTTGAGCAGCCCTGCTCAGTAACAATTACGTTAGCCATTTGGCTTTGAGATCTTTCAGGAATTAAGGGAATTACGGCCGTACGAGCAGTCCTTCAGGCTCGTCAGTGGCCAGTATGCGGATGACAAGCACACGTCCACGCTATCGGAAGCCGGCTGTATTATATTGGTTGACAGGGCTTAGCTCTATCGACCCACGAGTCAAACGGCGTAGTCTAGCTCGCAATATAACAACGTAACATGCTATTTTCATCAAAATGCTCATCTGATGTTCGATACTCGTTACTGCATCGGTACCCATCAACATGCAAGGCGGATCACGGTGAGCGAAACACCCCGGCTGCGTGTTTCAAGGGTTCAGAATTGTACGTACCTTGTGCCTGCGTTTCGTTGAAGAGGCACACGACGACAAGGGTGGAAAAATTACTCTCTTGTAGAATCCAATAGCGAGTGGAAAGAAACGCCATTCGACTACCTGACCTAGACATCACTCAATGACCATTGCCATAGTAAACACGGCAAGAAACATGATGGTAAATTTCCATAATCCAGGGCTAGACATCGGAAGATTGCCCCTCGTCAATTTTTCGATACCCGGTGGATATTTGCGTGTTTGATCAGTCAGTCTCTTCTGCATGTACCCCATATACCTGTACCCCAGACCCCCACAAGTTCATCTATATGGAGATCGTCCAGTTCCCCTCTCATTTCTGACTTGCAGCACGTAATTCAGAGTGGAGCCGACTTTTCGGCCATTCCTTCAAAAAATTAGCAACGCACACGGGCATACTTTTGCTTGTTTTTCGAATGACTCCACGATATCAAGCCGGTGGCGACAGTTGGGCTGATTTTGATCGATAGATACCTTCCTTCTGCAGCAATTCGAGTACGGGACCTGGCGGACCGAAATATGTGTTCTCCATGGCGGTCCTGATATGGCGTCGAGCATTTGCAGAGTGGGAACGAAAGCAGGAAACAGGTATATATAGTCCCGATCCTGTCAAACAACAAGCGCACAAAACCATTCTCGTCAAGCCCTCTCGTTACCACTTTGCATCTTACTCCCATCACTATGATGTTTAAACTTTCTCATTCTTTTGTTCTGGCCCTGACATTTATCCAGACCTCAGTCGCTCAAACCTACAATGAGCTTTATCGACCCCAGTATCACTTCAGTCCCGCAATCAATTGGATGAATGATCCCAATGGACTAGTATACTATAATGGCATTTACCATATGTTCTATCAGTACAACCCAGGCGGCAACACCTGGGGGGCTATGTCCTGGGGTCACGCCACAAGCGTTGATCTGACGCACTGGAAGCAACAGCCTATTGCACTTCGAGCTCGAGGATATCCAGCTGAGATCACAGAGATGTTCTTCTCTGGCTCTACAGTGGTCGACACCGATAATACGAGCGGGTTCGGGAGCGATGGAAAAGTCCCATTCATCGCAATGTATACTTCCTATGTAGGTGGGCCAGAGCATTCTACAATGTATTTTCTGACACTTGTTCTCCTCAGTACCCTGGAACAAGAGTTTTGCCTAGCGGTAAAACAGTCAACGGTGGCACACAAGCGCAATCCATTGCATACAGCTTGGACCAAGGGATGACCTGGACAACTTATGACGCCGTCAACCCAGTCATCCTGGCCCCTCCGGCGCCATATGCTGATCAATGGAAAGATTTTCGAGACCCTTTCGTCTTCTGGCATGATGTCTCTCAGAAATGGATATCAGTTATTTCTCTGGCTCAACTTCACAAGTTACTGATCTACACATCCACCAACCTCAAAACGTGGACGTATGTAAGTGAGTTTGGCCCAGTGAATGCCATTGGAGGCGTTTGGGAGTGTCCGAGTATCTTTCCACTCCCTCTTGATGGCGACGAATCCAACACAAAGTGGGTGGCACAGATTGGACTTAATCCTGGTGGTCCTCCTGGCGTAGTCGGCTCCGGTACGCAATATATCGTGGGTAACTTCAACGGCACAGCCTTCGTTGCAGAGACTCATGCTCCGACTTCGACCCCAACGACTTCAACAAGGTCTTCCACATTATCTACTAGCCCCACGCCAACACAGACTGCCGCTGGAAATATTACATTTCAGGACTTTGAGGGAGCTGGCGACTATGCATCACTCGGCTGGATTGCTACTGGAAGCCTGATAGGAACTGCACCAGCTCAGGGAACACTTGGTGGACAACAATCAGTGACAGGATATGCCGGCAATCGTCTTGTCAATACATTCATCGACGTTGACATCACTACTGGTACCCTCACGTCGCCAACCTTTCAGATCTCCCGTCCTTGGATAAAATTTCTAATCGGGGGTGGAAATGCACCTGGTACAGAGTGTATCAATTTGAAAATTCAAGGACTGTCTCAACCTGTGCGAACAGCTACAGGCTTGAATAACGAGAAACTTGTGCCTCAGAGCTGGGATGTGACTGAATTCCTCGGTCAAAATGCAACACTAGAGATCGTCGACCAGTCAACAGGAAGCTGGGGCCACATACTCGTCGACCAGATTAGATTCACAGGTAGTACTGCTTCGCCCACTTTGGATTTCTCAGCAAGCGTTTACAACTTTGATGGCCCGGGTACTTATGCAGATAGAGGGTGGACTGCTACCGGAGATCTTGTTGGCAAGTCACCTGCACAAGGTACCCTGAATGGACAGAACACTGTTACTGGTTACAGTGGGAGCTTTGTCAATACTTTCATCAATGGAGATGCCACAACTGGGACACTTACATCACCCTCGTTTGTCATCTCCGAAACATCGATCAATTTCCTGATTGGTGGAGGCAACGCACCTGGGGTGCAATGTATCAACTTGAAGGTTCAGGGTCAGGTCGTACGCACTTCCACGGGAACGGATGAGGAGAAACTCGTGCCCAGAAGCTGGGACGTTACAAGCTTCGTTGGGCAATTTGCCGTGATCGAGATTGTCGATGGGAGCACTGGTGGCTGGGGTCATATTTTGGTTGATGAGATTACCTTCTCCGATTCATCGAATGAACCATACGGCACAAGTTGGATGGACTACGGGCCAGACTTCTACGCTGCAGCACCGTTCAACGGCCTTGAGATTGCCGATCGAACCAGTATCGCGTGGATGAATAATTGGCAATATGCAAGCGCGATCCCTACCACTCCGTGGCGTAGTATATTCTCCATTCCACGACGACTCTCACTCAAGACAATGGGCGGCAGACCAACATTGATCCAAAAGCCTGTAGCGGACTTCGTCGGCTTGCAGAAGTCGACATACACCAATAGCATCAACACAGTGGCAGAGGGTAGTCAATTATTACCGCTGACTAGCAAGACGCTCGACATCACCTTGACCTTCTCGGACAGAGTCGCTTCATCATCCTCGTCACAATTCGGCATTATTCTGAGAGCTACTTCCGACTTGACACAACAAACGCGCGTTGGGTACGACTTTGGCTCCAAGAGACTATTTGTTGACCGCACCAAGTCAGGCAACGTGGGTTTCGATGGGACTTTTTCCAACACTTACTATGCACCTCTGGTCGCAGCCAGCAATGGCAAGGTTACCCTGCGTATTCTGCTTGACTGGTCGTCTGTTGAGGTCTTTGGTGGTGAGGGTGAAGTGACTTTATCAGCTCAAATATTTCCTGGAGATAATGGTATTGACACTCATTTATTCTCATCCGGAGGGAGCACCAGCGGAGTTTCTATCAGCGCAAATGTCCTTGGCTCGGCCTGGTATCCATCGCCCGGGTCAAGCTCATCTGTCAGTTCAAAGTCGACCATTGGCGGCGAAGCCAGTACGAGAAGCACTGCAACAAGTGTTATCGCCACTTCCTCGAGCAGCAGTTCTGTCGCTGTGTTAGTCACTAGCTCCATGACTTCTTCCGTCACCACCACTCTGATTACCACAAGTAGATCTTCAAAGACTTCTCGTCCAACGCCCACGGGTGCGTATGACTTCCGCCCGGCTTATCACTTCGTTCCATCTCTAAATTGGATGAATGAGCCTAATGGACTGATCAAAATCGGACCTACGTGGCATCTCTTCTACCAGCACAATCCAACAGGAAATTTCTGGGGAAACTTGAGCTGGGGCCATGCAACCAGCACTGACCTTGTATATTGGGATCATAAACCGGTGGCGATCTCGAGCGCGAATGGTATCCAAGCATTTACAGGAACATCCTACTTCGATGCTTCGAATCTTTCTGGACTTGGGACTTCTGCCAATCCACCATATCTTGCATTCTACACGGGCTACTTCCCCTCCAGCGGAGTCCAGGATCAACGATTGGCCTATAGCCAGGACCAAGGTCAGACTTGGATCAAATACCCGGACAATCCAATCATCTCACAAGTTCAGGAGTCACCACACGACATAACCAACGGCCTCGAGACTCGAGATCCGAAGGTCTTTTTTCACACTCCATCGAGCCAATGGGTCATGATTCTTGCACACGGTGGACAAAACAAGCTGACGTTCTGGACTTCCTCTGATACCAAATCATGGACGTGGAAGAGCGACTTCGCAACAAGCAACGTTCCTGGAATTCCAGGTGGAATTAACGGGTGGGAGGTTCCCGAAATTTTCGAGCTTTCCGTCGATGGTACCACGCAGAAGAAGTGGGTATTGATTGTGACTCCAGCAACTGGTTCCCCAGCTGGCGGCAATGGTATCTTTGCTCTCACAGGTTCTTTCAACGGCACAGTCTTCACTGCTGATGCTGTGGACACGTCGAATTTCTGGCTTGACTACGGCCGTGATTTTGATGGTGTTTTGAGCTGGGAGAATGTAGAGGCCACAGATGGCCGCAGAATTCTAGCTTCTGTAATGAACAGCTACGGAGGTAACCCACCAACCAACACCTACAAAGGGATCCTCTCCTTCCCACGCACTCTTCAGCTCAAACTAGTCAATGGGAAAATACGCTTCGTTCAAATGCCTGTCAGTGAGCTCGACTTAGCCAGTGTTCCAGCCACCAGTCTTACGAATCAAAATCTTGCTCCGGGACAGACAGTGCTCGACAACATTCATTCTCGATCATACGACATCCGCATGACATTCATCCCAGCGGTAGGATCTACGCTGTCTCTTGCAGTCCGAAAGGGTGGCTCGCAACAGACCGTGATTAAGTATGTCCAGTCCAGTGGTCAGTTGTCGGTCGATCGTACTGCCAGTGGGAACACAGGCTATGATCCTGCGGCTGGCGGCATCCATAGCGCGAGCTTCCAGGCCGCTTCGGATGGAAAGGTCCAGCTACGTGTTCTTGTGGATGAGTCTTCTATTGAAGTCTTCGGTGGGCAGGGAGAGGTAGTCATCTCGGATTTGATCTTCCCAGATGTTGCCTCAGACGGGCTTGCCTTGACGACCAGTGGTGGCAGTGTGTTGCTCGAGTCTCTAGACCTGCGCACTGTCTATTTTTAGGCGTTCAATCATTCCAATATTTAGAGAGACTGTGATGGATGATTACTTGCTTGCCTAAAATGTACATGCCTCAGCGTGGAGTGGAGAGGCTTCAGAACATACATTTCGTTTCACTTCCTCAGCAAACATTCCTTACATCTTGATCAAGCCGTGGCATCTAGCATCTTCCATAGAAATACATACGACTCCAAAATTATGCTCATTATACATAGAATTTCAAGCTTTTCCTCTTGAGATCTCATTCGAAGCATTATGAGAATTGCAACATTCAACCCCAGACTGAGGAGGTATAAATCCATGAATTATTTGCGCTTGTTTGATCAATTATCATTTACCAGCCTTGTATCCAAGAAATTTACAGCCTACAGTACCGCGATGTGGTCATGCTCTGTCTGTCAAACCATTCAGGCTTGCCCAAGGCTTTCTTCCAGCTCATTCCTCGGAATAGATCTTTCACAGCCCAGAGACGTTAGATGTAGAAATGAACAGACTTTGCCAGACATGAATCGCAAGCATAGCAAGATACATCCCTACTGCATGGTCAGCAATTTTTACCTAAGTAATCAATATTAGCTTACCGAGAATCAACAAAACCACGGGTACGCCAAAAATCAAATACCCCACTATCCATGCCAAAATCGGCTTGTCTTGCAAAGCAAGTTCTGTTCCACTCTCAGTTGAGTACGGAGTGGGATGACTCGTCGCCCATTTTTCCAGTCCGGCAGCTTCCCTTTCAGCTGCGGTTGGTGGTGAGACGTCCCAGCTAGGCTCTCTCATCCTAAATTTGACTTTCTTTGGATCTTTCCCGGCTATGATTGCAGCTCTACACTCTTCCTCAAAGTCTCGATTTGATAATGTGTCTACACTTGGTGATTCTCGTTCTCGTGCTTGGTTTCGAGCTATGAGATCTTTCAGTAAGTCCATATTTTCTGGTTTGTAATAGTCGACAATGTCTTGCAACTCCACAACGCAAATTACGGAAAAGCTCCCATAACCCACTGGTTTCCTTTAGAGAGTCAAGTACGCCAGCCCATCTCACAAAACCTTTATCTGACCTGTCCCCATGTTCAAATATCAGCTCCATCTTGAGTGAACAGTGTGCGCCATTTCGGACAAAAGCTCGAAGACGTGCCAATAGTATTTGTTCACTTCGATGAATCCCGAAACCAGATGACCAAGCAAGCTATACCAGATTGGCTGCCCATAACGTTCTGCCACTGAGTACCGAGGACAATTTGCGGAAAGTCCATCACGAAACAGCGACTCTATCCAAACGGCACTTCCAAAGCTCAAGTCTTGTAGATCAGGCTCGAGTCCAGAGTGGATATAACACGACAGTAACTCCGTTGATGCTTTACCACGTTGTTCAAAGTCTGTGAGCTTCATGAGAGTCCAATCTCGGTAGGAAGAAAGTCCGGGCAACGTCGCGTGATGGACCAAGGAGGAAACAAACGGGCGGTCATATATCGTGGGAAAGCACCACGAGTCTATGTTGATCCTTGCCCATTCAGTATGCTGGAAAGATTTGCCAACGAGACCTTGCCTGTTAAGTAAAGTTGCAGCAATACTATCGAGAGATTTGTAAGTAGCAGTGGGACATCGTGATTCGACACCTTTGATCACTTTGAGGACCGGCACTAAGTGGGTTGTCTCCCTTAGAGGAGCTCTTGTGGTATTCCCAATCCCATACATGGGGCTAAGCTTGAACACGGCATGGGTCGTCTGCAATATTGCGTCCAGAACATCAAAGTCTTTGAGGTGCTCCGCCATGTTCACCTTAATTTGATCTTGCTCAAAAGTCACTCGGATTGATCTATGCATGAAACTCACAGTAGGCGCGCTCGGCTCATACCAATTATGTATGAACTGTAAGAGCTCTTTGCAGTGCGCCACGAGACGTTTTTGCGTTCGGGCCAAACGAGTAGCTAGGCCATCTGAAGATAGCACTCTGTCTTTCGGTATCGCTAAAGCAAAATCCTTATTCGAAGTATAATCCTTCAGGAAGGAATAATTCAGAAGTAGTAAATTTTCATCATACCGAGACACCGTTGAAGCGATTGCGAATGTGCGGTAGGCCAGCTTGCGATTCTCCGGCGGAATTGACTTGACTATTTGCTGGATAAATTCGTCGAGGTCATCAGGATAGAATTTGATCTTCTCCCATGAGCCTGAGAGTGTGTCATCGTCGATAAGTCCCTGATAACGTATGTTTAGGATCAAGGTCAGCCAAAGGAAGACGCCTTCTGCCTTCTGAGTTATTAGGTCTAACAGTTTGTTGCATTCAGTTTCCTTCTCCGCAACCATCCGCTGGAAACTCGGATGCCGTTTCACTCGATCTCGCGCGACCTTTCGGATATCGCTCAGGGTGAGGTTGTGGAGGTACATCTTTTGTTGCGGATAAGCATCATCAACTGGCGCCAGAGAGTTCATTACTCTACTTGAAACGCAGAGTTTGATATTGTCAGACAGGCTCGCCAGCTTTTGTAAGCTGCTAATCAACTCTACAGAACCCCGAATACATTCACACTCGTCTAAATCGTCCAGAAAGATGCAAATCGAGTAGCTCGAAATGAAGTTGCAAGTCTGATCAGAGGTAAGTTCTTTGAAAGCCTCTCTTGCTTCTTCATCTGAAATTTCGGGTGTAAGGTGGCAATGCCATGGGATGGATCGGCTGGTTCTCCACTGCTCGGGAAGTACATGTGGAATGAGTTCTGGGGCCTGGCTCAAGATACTGTGCAGTAGAGCCCAAGTCATTCCGCTCGTTGACTTTTGAGTTAAAGCTCCCTATTTCCAGAAGAAGTTTGCCTTGATGAGTGATCTACCATCAGACCACTCCCGTAGTAGTCTGTCCGTTTCTGTAGACTCATAGATAAACTTCATCATCGTACTCTTGCCAGCGCCTGGTTTAGCAATGATCTGGAAGATTCCATTTCCTTTGGAGAGCCATCGACGGAAGTTTTCTCGTGTAGATTCACGGATATCGTCTAGCTTAGTTTGGATTAAGCTATTATCGAAAGTCTCGCCATCAACGGGTGTTTCAAGGTCTGAGTTTGCACTACCGAGCAGTTTGCCTGGCCGGCCATCTTGTAATATCCGCGTGAACGTTTCTTGATGAGCTTTGACAACCTCGTGTTATCGCTTCTTCATGCTCGGGAAGCTGATTTCTTTCAGAATAGAATCACGGGATCTTTGGTCGATCTCGCTAGAAGACAGTCGGAAGAGGTGGAGCAGATGTGTCGACACTTCTGAATCCAATTCCGTGAGGCGAACGCCAGCTCTTAGTGTCTGGATATTGTCTCGCAACGATGCGAGCTCGGTTGCATCTGACTTACTCGACGTGATCAGACACTCAAGACGCTCAAGGTTTTCAGACCTGTAATGACAGGTAGCCATCGTTAGCAAGCGTGACTCGTATTTTGCCTGTAGTAAATATTCAGGTGCTGTCCATCAGTTCTACATCTCTCGCCATCTGGGTTCCTTGCCAACTGTACGCTTGTCACTGTTTTTAGGAACGATCTGGTGCATATATAAGGGCGCAGAGAACAGTCACGTGGAAGTCTCAGTTCTTCAGAGATATGGGAAGTTGAGATAACTGAACTAAAAAGCTGTGAAAGAATCGGGAAGTTGTGAAAGACACGTACCTCGTGACCACGGCGAATTGCAATTGTAGTTCAGCATGTACCTGTGCCAGCTTCTCCTGTAGCTCTTTCATCCTGGAACTCTTCCACGCACCCCTCGTGACCGATTTGAAAGCTTCTTTGACGCTACGAGTCTTCTTACTCTTCAGGTCCTCAAGTAGCACGAGAATCTCGCCCGTCACTTTTTTGCATCTCGCACTGAGAGCATTGAGATTCTTTTCGTCCTCGGTCTGAGCCCTTGAGTGTTTGGGCGGATTGACCTATGATAAATTCAACATCATGGGAGCTCATCATGCGGTGTGCAACTACTGACTTCAAGCCGGCCCGCCAATTCATTCATGCCTCTCGTGGCGCTCTGGAGCTTTTCATGCTTATCAGTGAAGCCGGTTTCTGATTCATAGACTTTCTTTGCGGTGACCAATGCCGCAGCGCCATATTCACAGAGTTGGCAGATATTGCAGACAAGGCTGAGGATGGTGACGGGATCCATGACGCAGTCTGGGGATGACAGAAGATGAGACAGCGTCAGGAAGATAGCTGGAGATGCAGCGGAAGGATGATGAATATTATGAGATAGCTTCGGAGACCGGAGGCGATAGAAGGATGCTGGGTTGATTGTGAAGATGAGAAGAATCGAGGTACCGACCCAGCCTGACCGGGTCCCCAATCCGGCCTTCAATATGCCAACCAATCAATCAGCTAAATATGAGGTCGCATATGCTCAGCCACAGACGCGGAGCAGGGCGTAAAAGACAACGGCAATCGTAATGTAAAAGCATGGAAGTGTAAATCTGCCCAAGTGCCAAAATGAGGCTGTGTCACAAGCACGTGGGACGTCGTGACTCTACGAGGGAAAGACAGAGAGGGAAAGCCTTTCCATACCTGCGGGCAAGAAAATCTACCCAGAGATCCAGAAACATGCAGGAGCGATACACCTTACTACGGCCTTCAACACTGAAATTTGCCTAGATTTACCTAATCTCCTCAAAATCTGAGTGCGACTGTCAGCAGAATTCATCAGAAATGCCAGGGCAGAGGGAGTGGGGGCAAATAGTGCGTGCAGATCACAGTCCTTTGATTATCCAGCTTTGATAATCATCTGCAATGGTAAATGAAAGATGCTCGCAATTCTTAAAGACCTGTCACTATGTTCTCCTGGAAAGCCACATTGTACAAACCCATACTTCAAGCTCGTCTCAAAGACTTCAAGCCTTCGTCTCCTCTGGCTTCCTCCCATGGACAATATATACAATACCATAAGCATGCACATCCTTACTCCCCAAATCCTCCCTCACCTTCGCCAGGAAGACCTCCAAGCGCGGTTGATCCCAACCCAAGATCCTCGTGAAAGCAGCTGTACTCAGCGAAGCAATACCCTCGCTCATATTCTGGTACGAGATGGCGCCGAGAAGTTTGTTCTTCTTGCCTTTCGCCCAAGGGTTGACGGGGACGTAAAGCCGTGTTTCGGTGACGTCGACAAAACCGACATCTTTCATGTATTGGCCCCAATTCTGGCTGTCCTTGAGGTTGCGTCCAATTCGAGACATCGATTCGACCATGAGGTTGTTCCATCTATGATTGTTAGCACCTGTTGTCTAAACTGGAAACGGAAATGGGTGAATGGGTAGAGTGAGCATACTCTTCCAGCGCCGTCCCATTCAAAGTCTTATCATCGCTCAACATGGGAAAGCACGGATCTTGAAACTCAAAGTATCCGCCTGGCTTGAGATTATCGAAGATCTTCTGGACCATGGCTCGGTTGTCTTTGAAACATGTGACGATAGCTCGGGCATGGATGTAATCAAATGACTCGGAGAAGCTCCAGTCGTTCTCTGCGTCGTCGACTTCGAATTTGCAATTCGGTGGGACACTTGGGAGTATTAATAAGCAGTTCGCGAAGTAATGGAAGATGTGACGTACTAAAGGGGTTGGATGGGACTGAGATCTGTACCGATCACAGTAGATTCGGTATGCTCTTGAGCAAATTCAATAGCCCAGATACCAGTGCCCGTGGCCAAATCCAGGACACGATTTGGGCTTTTGATTGGTGCTAGCCCAAGCTTTCCATTCAGCATTATTCTGAACGAATGATGCTGGAGATCAAGTCGGTCTTGCTCTCTCTCGTCGTTCGGCAACATGTATTCTACTTTGTCAGAGAATCATCGTTCGTGAAGAGGGATCAGAAAAACATACTTCCGGAATTGTATGCATGGTAAGTTCGCCCATTCTCTTCCATGTACTCGTAGATACTTGATCTGATAGACACGGTTGAGTTTCTGTGAAACATAAATCAGTATGCTCACCCCTCCCTGGTTCCAGCCCCTCCCAGAACTACTTACACGACAGACGTTCCCAATGCCGAATCATCATCGCGATCCGTATTCGACTACAACTTCATCAACTCAATTAGAGGAAAAAGGACATGGCAACTCACATCCGACGTATCAGTCCCAGCCTCGAGGTCACTCGGGTACGCACTGAACTCCTCCGTCCCACCAGTAGTATCCTCTCCTCCCTCTCCCGCCTCCGCTTCACCCTGTCCAGTCGTTCCCACCGCCTTAACACCAGGTTCAACTCCCTCCCTCGACGTCGTTGCAGACGGCGGTGCAGGGACCGAGACAGCCGAGGCGCTGCCAATCTCACCCGAAGCCATCCTTCACACGGGCCGAGCTGGCGTGAGCTTGTCGGGACGCTTGCGAGGTAGTGCAGCTAGGATATATCACAGACCCTGTAACATGCGGGAGCTATCTACCTAGCAGCTCAAGTATCGGTATGTTTGGTACTCATCGAGGATTGGAGGTAGATGTGAGGATTATGCTTTATCTGTACTGTATCTCGCCGGCGGCTAAATCAATCAGCATGCCCACTCGCCTGGATTTCCCAGTCGCCAAGTGAGGTTAGGTGCGTGTCGGAGAGCCCCGCACCCACATGCTGCTTCGGGGTTGAATGAGTGGAGTCTTGGATCATGGGTTGGTGGGTTAGATGGAGATGGAAGTTTATCTGTGTTTAGTTAAAGTATCTCACGATTGATTTCGAAGTGTTGTTGTAGGATTCAGGAGCATTTAGGGTGATGCTACGGAAAGTTATTGTGACTAGAGTAGTGGGCTCTCCGGGATAACAACAGGCGTTTCTGGGCTAGAAGGGTCTCGATGAGGTTTGCCCTAAAAGCAGATTCACATGATATCACAACTTCGTCTGCCAGGCGGATCAGGCAAACGAAGGAAGGGAAGGAATTGTATCGATTACAATCTATATAGCTTCTCTCCTCAAACGACAAATGAACCAATTCCCTCTTCAATCCCGTCGAAGAGTCATGGCCCCATCACTTCTCCTGCCCTTCGGCAAAATCACTTCGATACTCCACTGGTATAACTTCCATGTGACCTCGTTCTGGCTTCACATCCCTCACCAGTCCCTTGTTCCTACACTCTTGCAACCGATAATACATTTCCTTCCCCGCATACGGCCACCGCTCCAGCCAAACCCAAAGTGGCGTATAGTAAATCCTATCGCCAGATTCCATCTGTCTGGAAGCTTGCTTATTTGCACAGCTGCCCGATAAGCCGTAGCCTTCGCGGAAGCAAGCCGCGACGTAGTCGCGGCAGTCTGCTCGCGTCCATTCGAGCTGCGGTATGCAACTCGCTTTGATCATGCAGGATCTGGAGGTGGTGTTGGAGAATGTGAGGTGGCAGCTGGAGATACACCGGCGAAGGCGTGTGGTTTGCGGGGTTGGGAGCGCGATATTAGGGTCGGGAGTTGGGAGGTGGTGGCCTGGCAGAAGGGAATGCTCGAACCCAGATGAAATTGAAGTTGCTGGAGAGCTGGTGCGTGATGGAAATCGACGACAAAATTGCACTGAGCCATGAGAGGAAGAGCGTGTGCGTTGACGGCCTCGTGGAGTTTGTTGATATGGCTCGTCCTCAAAGGATACTTGACGCTCACTCGTCTCGGTGAAGTCGGACGGATGAAATGCGCCTGGATCTGGTTTCCGGCGCAAGAAGCAGACTCTCCCCCTCAACTCTCCGGCTGCCTCTGCGAGGCAGCGCTTACACCTCTTGACCGAAACCATGGCTAGCACGGTGAAGAGAGCCCCAGATGCTGAGCGACAGACTGAACGACGTAGAGTCGGATCGAGGTTGATACGACAGGAGACGTGAACAACAGAGAGAATATGTAGTTGATTGAAAAAAGAGTGGGCGTGAAGTTGTTATCGCGAAGACCTCGAGACGTCACCAGACTAAATACTGAAGAGGATTGGGTGCCAAATATTGAAATGGAGATAGGTGAAGCTAGAATTGTCTAGCCTGCAAACCGAGAATGCTTCTCGAGAACAAACAAAGATTACAGGCGAGACAGAAATACAAACTAGGTATCATTCAGTGAATTGCGCCTACCAAATGCTACTTTGGGCGAGGCTTGGTTCCTAGACACTCGTCCAAGACGCCCGTATATCTTATATGTCTGACCAAATTCTCTTGGCTTTGGGATCGTCATTCTCGATTCGGCGAACCCTCGAAGAAGCGGGATTCTGATCTTCAATCAGTCTGAAAGTGCAAGATGCTCTTCTCCAGTGAAAATCATCCAAGTCGATGATCAAGTCTGCACGCGCACTGTCCAAGAAAAGTGCCGCGAATTGTTCTGGAAGCTTGACTGCCGGATGACGAATTTATGTTGCTTTTGCTTTCCAAGCATTGTGAGCCCCATTTTGTGTCTCCAATCAGTCACCGCCATATGTTTTATGCATTGTAGATCCTCAGAATGCGCTTGCAGCGCCTCGATGCCCACGAACCTTATCAGGTGGAAATTGTGCGATTTCGGCCGTGTTTGGGGATTATGTGATCTCTCCGTTCACAAGTGTGACGACGCCTTTGCAGTGCTGTCCCAGAATATCGTTTCTGCCCTGTAGTATTGGACCTCCATTATCGTCTGTGGGTATTTAGGCAGCTATAGTTGACATTCGAGTATGCAGATAGAGTCTAGTTGTTGTTGTTGTTGTTGTTGTTGTTCGACGCGCAGCTTTGCTAGAGCATGCAGTGAAGTATCGTGAAGATGTTCGGTCGAGAATAGAACATCGATCGTACGAGAGTTTCGTCCAAGTTGATCGTACAATCTGCCAATTTAATGGAGCACTCCTGAGGACCCAGGCGTGCAGCGGTATTCATAGACCATTGAAGCAATCCGAGAACCCGTGGGCGTTGAATCTGCTGGTTAGAAGGCCCCAATGCTGCTTGCCATAGCACTGAGAACGACGGGCGCTGTCGCAGGCCACTGGGAGCCAGCTCCTTTGGGTAAAGAGATACACCACCTCTCTCTTTTGAGGTTGACGAAGTCATGAACGCGAGAATCAATGCGTATCGACGCGTTTTGGTTTCGAAACTGAGAGTTGAAGGTTGGGAATTTCGTGATGGCGGGGAAATTTCTCTCCCCAGTCAGCCGCCAGCCAGGGGCAATCACGGAGAAGGTCAACGGCAATCCCTCGCTAAACAGCCGCTGAGATCATACAGCCTTCACAACGAACCCTTCAAGACAAGGCTTGTAGGAGTAAATGTTCAGGTGCCGATGACTTGCTTGAATGGAACACGGGCAACTTGAGGAGCTATGAGGATACGTGATTGTTCTAAGCGGAACTAAGAGCCAGAATCACCGCAGGCCTCGAAGCAGCAGCATTATGATACCATCATCAAAGATATATATTTTTCTCTATCCCTATACCGAATCAAACATTAAATCCAAACCATTCTATTCCATGTTCGCCTAGAGAATGAACAAAGCTGATCAAGTCATGATAGCATATAATATGTACGTGAAGATATAGATCCGTCGCCCATTCATGAAACCAAGGGAAAACATCGTGTGATGCAGTGTGCTATATATCTATACAACATCATCTTCTCCTCAAACTGCCACCTCACGAACCCCCAGCATTCCTAACCGCCTTCTCCAAATCAAACCAATACAAGTTCAACGCTCCTCCAGCACCACAGAACTCGCTCGAGTTCCCGGGACACTTGAAGTTACACTTGCTATCCGTCAGGTTCGCACTCGGGGTCGCGCCCGCATTGCCAGCTGTGTTCAGACTGTTACCACACCAGCACTCTTGCCCGTATTCGACTCCAGCGTATTGGTAGTTCCAGCACTTGGAGAGACACTTGGAGATGGTCATTGCGGTGGCGTTGTTCTCGACTTGGCTGGGGAGGAGACGGCCGGCGGAAGGCTCGGAGACGCAGGAGTAGTAGGTGAAGTTGACGTTGCCTTGGGACGTAACGGGTGGGCCGGTGTAGGTTGCGGCTTTGCTGGATGTGGTAGATGAGGATGAAGCGACGCTGGAGCTGGAACTGGAGCGGACGCTTGAGCTCGAGCTTGAAGTTGGTGAAGGCGATGAGACGGATGCGGCGCTTGAAGTTGACGATCGTACTGTGGAGGATGTGCTTTGGACCGAGCTTGAGCTGGATGATGTTGAGACGATGACAGAGCTCGAACTTGAACTTGATGGGCGCGAGGAACCATTTGATCCTGTTCCTCCAGCTGTACCATTCTTAATGTAGACACTGAGGCGGTTTCCGTTTCCACAGTATTGCGTGCTGTCGCCACCGCATACTTTCGTGCAGTCCTTGTCAGACACCAGGGTGGATCCTGCGCCGAAGGAGTTGCCGCACCAACCTGTTGCTTGTTAGTCATGTGTATCAAAGGGAGGCTATAGGGACGTAGGGGAAGGAGATACTTACATTCACGACCATACTCTGCTCCGAAGTAGGTATAGGCTGAGCATGCTTGGGCACAGGTCTGAATCGTCAAGGAATCGTTGGCGTACAGCGCACCAGATAGAGCACGAACGTTCGTGCCCTCTGTATAGCAACCTGCGTAGTTGTAAAGACCAACCGATGGGACAATTGCTGGCCCTGAAGGTGCCTTTGATGTAGTAGCGACTGGCGACGTGGAAGTCGTTGTGGAGACGGGTGGCAGGCTCGTGATGATGCTTACGGAACTGGATGCTGAGGACGATGTTGCGATGGATGACGTGCTGGTCGCTGAGCTGGATCTGGCTGAGGAAGACGATGCAGTAACTGGAGCGGAGCTGGAAGAGCTGACCACAGAACTCGTTGAACTTGCGGTCGACGAGCTGCTGGAAGCACTTACAGAGTACAACTGCAGTCTCGAGCCAGCACCACAGTACGTGGTCTTATCTCCAGGGCAGAGGAAGTTACAATCAGCCTGGTTCGTGGCCTTGACACTTCCGGCTCCGAGAGAATTGCCGCAGTAACATTCGCGTCCATACTCGACTCCAAACATGGAGAAAGCGGAACAGAATGAAGCGCAGGATTCCAAAGTCATGCCATCATCAGCGTATGTTTTGCTGGATAGGGCACGGCCAGTTGTTGATTCGGTCCAGCATCCTTGGAAATTATAATTGCCTACTGTCTGGCGGATGGCTGGACCGGTAGGGGATGGAGTCGAACTGGATGTTGAGCTTGTGCTTGACGAAACAACAGAGCTGGTTGCTGAGCTTGAAATTGATGATAATCCTGTGCTGCTTGCGGAGGTACTTCCAGATGTTGTGACGGAGCTGGAACTTGATACGCCACCAGAAGTGCTTGTCGAGCTCGACACTCCAGACGAGGTGCTTGCCGAGCTGGTAACAGATCCCGAGGATGAAATGGCAGTGCTGGAGGAAGATACTGTGACAGGACGGCTCGAAGAGGAGGAGACAACGGCGCCCTTCTGGTAAACGTTCAATCGGCTACCCGCACCACAGTATTCAGTGGCATTACCACCGCACACCATGTTACAGTCCGTGATAGCTGTAGGGACCGAGCCAGCTGTGAAAGCATTACCGCACCAACACTCACCACCATACTCCACACCAGCATAGATGTAGTTGCTAGCCGAGCAAGCAGCGACACAAAGTGCGACAGTCTTGCTTGTAATAGTCTTTCCATTTGGTAGAGCACGGCCAGTGGTTGATTCGGTGTAGCATCCAATGCTAGAGTATCCGCCAACACCTGGGTTGACGAATGGTCCACCAGTAGGAGCAGGGGTTGAGGGAGTAGTAGTAGACGATGATCCAGGAGTGGTGGTGTTGCCATCGAAACGGCTAGAATCCGCGAATAGCGAGATGTAGCTTCCGCCTGCTCCGGCACCAACTCCATTACCACCACAGATCTGGTTGATATCTCCTTTGCAGGGATAGTCGCAGTTACCCTCATCGACCTCGAGCGTTGGGATTTTGGGCCCACCCCAACATTCTCTGTTATATTGTGTGCCGCAGAAAACAACACCCGCTGCATTACAAGCAGCGATACAAATGGCATTAGTCATAGTGTCGGAAGCAGTGAGTTGGGTTTGAAGTTGACGACCAGGGTTGTTCTCCTTGAAGCAACCAGTGTATTTGTACAGACCGAGACCGTTGGACAACAACGGAGGTGCTTGCTCGGTAACAGCTGTGCAGTCGAATCCAATGTCATGCTTGCCAAAGGTTGGGTCGTCAAGATTCATGGTCCAGTGAGCAGCTCCATAGTAAGGGTCTTGATTCCATTGAGACTTGGGTACTGAGCAATAGAGAGTTGCGGTGGCGCTCTCCCCAGGAGCCAGACTTGTCCCTTCGGCGAGATCGACCTGATTGTTTGCGCCAATGATACCGGCAACACCAAAGGGAGGCTTGGAAACTGTCAAGTATAGCTTGGTGCTCTCGCTTGTGCCGTTGTTGGTGACACGCATCTTGAGCGAGCGAGTCTGATTCTCGGTCACATTGCCGAATGTGAAGTTCTTGGCTGGATCGAATGCAACCCATCCGAGTCCATCGATGGTCTGGAACTCAATGAGGGCCTTGGGTGCAGAACCAGCGGTACCGACGACATCAAAGAACTTGGTTCCGCCGTTGGACACAACCTTCAAGTAGGCTCCATAGTTGCCAGTGACGGAGCTGTCGAAATTGATGTTGACAGTCACGCCAGAATTGCCAGGGATTGTTTCTGGAAGGCCATAGAAAGTGAAGGGCCCGGCTTTGGGATTGGCAGCTGTACCGTTGGGCGCAACGAACGGACCAGTCTCGCCAACAATCGAGTATTGGATATCAGAAATGGAGAGAGCTGCATTTCCCAGATTGGTGAAGATGGCAGATTGGTTGACACCACCGACTTGTCCCCCAGCAATGACTCCCTCGAAGGCAAGAGTGACAGGGCTAATGCGAAGCAATGCATCGACACTCTGTCCAGTACCACGCAGGGTGATTGGGGTGCTGGTACTGTAACCAGCGACTCCATTGGACGTGGTGATAAGAATGTCTTGAGACAGGATTCCAACAGCTTTTGGATTGAAGACAGCAGTCATTGTAAACGTGGCACCAGCCGCATAAGTCGACGGGACCGTTGGTAGACCACTGACAACAAAGTTCGAATCGCCAACATAGCTGACGTTGGAAATCGTGACACCGACGTTGGCTTTGCAAGTGATTGTTTTCGAGGCAGTGGGCGTGTTGAGATTGGCAGTGCCAAAGTCGACAGGCGAAGTACAGTTGATGGGCAAGTTGACAGGAGATCCGAAACCGTAAAGGAAACCTTTGGTAGTTCCAATGTAAACACGTCCATCTCCAAACACTGGCCGCGTGAATTTAGTCACACTGTCAACATTAAAGCCATTGATCTGTGTCAACAATCCGTTCTCGGGAACAGCCTTGTAGATGCGAAGACTCTGTCCGCGGACGTCACTGGTCCATAGAAGACCCGTGCCAGCTTGGCCATTCAGAGAGGTTGTGGTTCCATGGCCGACACCAAGGATACCTGCGTTGGCACTGGGGGTATCAGCAACCTTGGCGAAAGATGGAACACCGGCACTGCAGGAGAACTTGAAGACGTGAGTAGGATAACCGATGACTGTACACGTTAGCAATCTTCTTTGCAAATCGTAAAAACAACTTACCACTGATGTAGATGTATCCACCTTCCAGAGGATAGACACCTGCTCCAGCATAAACCGAATTCTCGTTCTGGTATACCTGAATAACATCGTCCAACTTGTTTGGTCCGTTTTGGTATCCTCCCAAGTCATCCAAGTTCAGCCAGTAGGTCTTTCCACTCTTTCCAGTAACAACACCAATACGTTTGACATCTCCGCAAGAGAATTCGCTTGGCAGAAGCTCGAGAGGACTGGTTCCGAGATCTTTGTCTGCACCATCCAATTGCGTCTTTTCCCAGGGCATGAAGAAGTCGACGATACTCAAACTTCCATCTGCGTTGATGGTCATGTGAACAGCAGCTTCCTCGAGGGATGTAGGTGGATTGCGGCCGTTGACAGGAATGGTGCTGAGTTGGGAGGCATAACCGTTTCCGGTAGCGAAGAACATGGATCCAGCATCATCTGAGGCAAGACCACCGCCAGACATCCAGACACCCGCTCCCTTGGTCTGGGCATCGACGCCAGCACCTTCGGTAGCGTATCTCTCGACAACTGCACCAGTCGTCTTGTCCCATCCCATGATCCATCCGGTAAAATTGTATTGAACGCAGTGAGAAGCAAATCCAGCGTAGATGAACTGTCCAGAGTGAAGCAGAGCAGGACGTTGGTGGTGAATACCTCCGCCGAAGCTTCGAACTGGGTTGTTCCGGGCAACAGTTCCCTCCAGATCCTTGGGAAATCCAGCGCGCTCAGAGAGGTCGTTGACATCAATGGCGTGAAAGTAGTAACGTCCAGCTGGTCTTCCTTGGGCAACATTGATTTGCGTCTGGTCGATATATGTTTTCGAAGTGAGATAGAGCGTGTCGGTGGCTGGATCAATGACTCCAGTGGCTGTCACACCAACGTGCGGGTTGATATCAACACATCCGTCCAGATCTGCGGTCAAGAACGGAATGTGCAGGTTCCTTGACAGCACGATCGCGCCCGTCTTCGCATTTACTTTATAGAGGTTGTTCTGAGTCGTTGCAACGTAGACATATTGAATGCCATCCGAAGGAGTATAGACGAGAGGTTGAGAGAACATTTGCTCAGGTACGCCGCCATAAGCACCTGGAAAGACAGTTTTGAAGAGTTGACCAAATTGAGAGCTCCCGACTATTGAGGGGTCCATATTATGATTACTGTTTGGTCAGACACTTTCCCAGTCACAGTGTGCATCTGAACACTTACATTTGATATCCAGTCCTAGAATTATCTCCACCCCAGGTAATGGTATCGGTAGAGGCCAAAGAGTCGACATGGCTGACCATAAACGAGAGTAAGAAGGTAAGAACGACAGTGGTGGTAGACATGATGCCCGACATCTTGACTTGCTGTCTCTCGGTACGGAGAGGCAGCAGCAACAGATGAGCGAAGCAACAGCGAATGTGAGGCTACAAAAGAGCACAATTAGGAAGTCGATCCGGTCCCTTGCTGAGGCTGAAGTTGGAGAATGGTCAGGGCGCGGTCTCCATTCTTATGTACACTTCATATTCAACTCAAGACCCACAAACAGAAGCGGCGCTGGTGGTTGAAGAAGGAAGAAGATGGGCAAAGTCAAGGACAGGATAGAGGAAGCGGGAGATCGGAAGGCGTCTACCCACAAAATAACCTCAACCTTGGATTTCTCGAAAGAGGCACCAAAGAAAAGAGGATCGTCCATGACTTATGAGGTCTAGCCTTGCATGTAAAAGCCCGTGAGATGCATGTATCCCCATGCAGTTCTCCCATTGCAATTTAGATTGACCCTTGGCCTGCTCGTCTATGCTTCCTAAAGGGGCATGTCGTTAAGGAACTGGCCAGTCAGGGGCCGCACAAGCGTTGGCGAGTGTTTTCCCCGCCAAAGTGCCCGTTGCAAACACGCTGAACCACGCCGGTGCTCGCTGTGCCCTGGCCCTTGCACCTGAACTATCACAAATCCAGGAACCAGACTATGTGAGGCCATTCAGAGGCCAAGGATCAAGCCACGCTCCCGAAGACGGGTTCGACTGGCGCGCTCTGCTGCTATCTTGAGCATGTACAGGGATAAAACATTGGGAAATCATAGTCTTAGTGGACAAGGGCAGGGACATATTCCGGCTGCTTGCAGGAAAGTTCAGACGTTCGAATAAGTGGACTCGTCACCCTAATCTTGTGGCCAAGGAGGGAGGCTCAGACTCGGACTCGGTGATTGAGAGATCGTACGGAGGCAGGGAGTCTCAGAGCTCAAGCCATGAGTGTGATAGGGAACGCCAACGTGCCATGATGCCATGATGCCATGACTTCACATCCAATCTCCTTTACTGATACCAAGGCGGTATCCGTTATCATAACAAGAGCAAGCCGTTATCGAACATGTTAGGGATTCTATCAACAAGACAACAATTATCGTGAGTAATTTTCCACAACCTTGCACATTCACGTAAAGAAAAAATAATCTGCAGAGCGAGAAGAGAAACACCGCACCATCTGATAGTTCTCACCACCGGACCAAGATCATGGTCAAGCCTCGTATTGTGCCATGGCGGGACCGAATGAACAAACAGACGGCGTGCATTTGTTTGCCCCCTTTCTGCATGTATCCATCAACCAATACTCCTGTCTACCCTCCACCCCTCGTTCTCGTCCACTCACAGGCACACTGTCCCATCCTATCTTCTGCCTAGCACTCGCCTTGCATCTCTGCATTTGCACCTTCTGCGTTCGGACGAAAAACACTTTGAAGATTTATTGACTCGCAGCATTCTACACTAAATGGCACGCTTGGGCTGCTCACGAAACAGCTGGGCACTTGGAGGATCAGCCAGAAGACAAGAGGAAAGAGAAGGGGAAAAAAGTTACTGTAATAAAAAGAGTGTTACGATGCTGACATGTTAACAGGAGAAATGAGGTTGACAGAAGGACCTGATTCGTCGCCTACTGTTCTCGATGTCTCATTTCATCCCGCTCAGCGCAGCCTTGTTTACCTGCGAGGTTGCGGGAGGCGTCGAGCACAGCGCATGGTAGGCTGGGACAGCCTGGAAAGTCGTATCGTTTCCGCCATCGAAGTGTTTCGCTCCCGCCCTTAACGCCACCTACAGGCTTCGCAGTCCACTGAAGCTCCCTGAAGTCGGGACAAGGTCTTGGGACCTTTCGGGGCTTCAACTGCCAACACACCTCGATAATGCGCTGAATTGCACTCAACCTCCCTTCCGATGGCTGTTCGGCTCAGCTCAGCTCAACTATGCAGTTGAGTCCAGACATGTCTCTATCCCTTTCCAAAAATCCATTATCGATAACGCCTTCGCTACATCTACCAGACATTTCATTCTGTGGTACACCAGCTCCCCTTGACAGGATCCAGATTTTCTCCCTTCCCCCTCCCTCCCACTGAAGAAGAGTCGGGTAGCTAGCTGGCTGTGCCCGCCTAGCGCAACCACAAGCCTGGGCTCGGCCAGCGAGCAAGCGCAAGTCCCCGGATCAACACCCAGCACTTCTCCCTTCGGGGCTTTACCTAGTTCAGCGCAACGAGCCAAGCTCAAAGACGCCATATAACGGCCAGCCACAAAGTCTCTTTTGCGAATCGCTTCACTTCCTTTCAGAGCCGCTTGGGTCGCTGAAATGCCCGATTCGGGCGTACTTTCTTCTTTGGTTCTCGGGATTACTATGCAACTATGAAGCGACCGGCTGAGAAATATGGAGACGATAGTGTTGGTGCCAGAGTTCGAGGAAAGCTTGTTTATCTGTGCATGGCCCTCCCTGCGCTCGCTTCGCTTCCACCAACTATCTACGATATCGTCCGATCTTGTCCTAAGTACCTGCGTACTCGCTGGTTGATGATAGTTGATACACTACAGTAGTGTATATGCGGCTCCGTTGATGGGACGTTATGGTACTTGGGCTTGGACACATAATTGAATAATCTTCAGCTTTCCTTGTACCAGCTTCCTGGCACTGGGTTCAGAACCTCACCGTGGCTTACCTAGGTATTTCTCAATGCCCTCTCCCGAACTCTCACAGGATGGACTACAATCAATTGTTCAGTATGCTTGGCTTTGAAGTGTATTTTCCCCGAGCATGTTACACAACGGATAATGCCTGAAGCAAGCCGAGCTTTCCTGTTCTCGATATAGAATGTCAGCGGCTGTAAGGCGAGCTATTCGAAATCTCTGTCTCGCCTCGAGATGCAGGATCCCGTCGATTCAGGACCCGGTACTTGGATCAGATCTCATGAGTCTTTCGTCAGATTACTGCACTCAGAAGATTCTAGGACAATGTTGTGATAATCTGCAGGTTCCCCTTACATAACAACTTACTTCCGGTAGTACTGCACCGACCTACTCTCATTGTCTGGTACTGAGGCCTCGGGGCAAGGACATGTAGGGGCTCTGGCCAACGGTAAGTTCCTGTCTGTATCTAGATTGTAAGATCAAAGTAATTCACTTTCTCTATGCTATTCTGAAACAAAGAACGCTTCTATCGTTATCGAATTCAAGTTGTCTTAGACTGCGGATCTCAAATCTCCATTGCTCATCGAAAACTTTGGCTCGAATTTCGTCAGCAGCCATCTACGAACCTCGATTCCGACATCTGAGCCAATATGTCGGGCTCAGATGTCGGGCTCAGTATTTAGCCCCCGAAAACTTCATACTTCCCTTTGAAGACAGTCTGATGTTAAAGTGGCGTGCGTCGTTTTCGTATATTGATTTAAATCTTCCGTGAGAATCAACACTGGAGTAGTCAAGCCATAGCTGATTGTTTGCACGGGTTTTATAACTTGGCTGGTTGTTTCCCGAGTCTGACCATCAGTGAACCCCCAATATTGAATCACAATGTTCGTAATTTTCCTGATGATATCGTATTCTTGCTCATCAATAGACGGTCGATTTACGATTTCGTCTGAGTACTTCCGTTTGGGTATGAGATTCACATGCCTTATCGCATCCTTATCGTCACTAGCGTCGTGAATTCTCTTCGAAAAGTTGACAAAGGAGTCGCGTATTTCGAACAAGGCGACATCTCCATTCTCTCCCAACTACATGTTTTCCCTTTCTGCATTTAAACGCAGTCCACTTCTACGAAACCTCATCACAATCACGATGGAGTCTAAAAAGAACCCCGCCAGACGGCACCCATACAGAGGCAAGAAAGCCATGGGAACAAATGCAGCTCCTCGAAATGCAATCAAAACAGAAGCATCAGCATCAGCTCCAGCAGCTCCCCCAATGCGAGTCTCAACTCCTCCTCTCACAGCGCCTGTCCCTCTCGATACTCCTCGATTTGCAGACCTCGCAAACGAATCTTTACTGCATCCAATTCTGATCAAGACGATCACTGAGGATCTCAAGTTCGACCATATGATGCCCGTACAAGCAGCTACCCTCCACGACCTCCTCGCAAAGAGAATCGACTGTCTGGCACAAGCAAAGACCGGCACAGGAAAGACGATAGCATTCCTTCTACCTGCCATCCAAACAATGATCAACAAGAACCACCGCGTCGGTTCAGGCATCTCGCTCCTCGTTATATCCCCAACTCGAGAACTGGCAATGCAAATCGCAAAAGAAGCCACTGCGCTCCTTCAACGCCTCCCCCAATACAAAGTCAGCTTCGCAATCGGTGGAACAAACAAGAACAGCGAGGAAAGAAGTATTCTGGGCGGCTGCGACATCTTGATCGCCACCCCAGGAAGACTGTACGACCACCTTGGCGACAGCCGAATCATCGACGCCTTCCGCAACCTCGACACACTCGTTCTCGACGAAGCCGACCGCCTGCTCGACATGGGCTTCCTCAACTCCCTCAAAGACATCGTCAAATGCCTCCCAGACAAAGAAAAGACCAATCGCCAAGGCATGCTCTTCTCCGCCACAATTGCTCCCCACGTGCAGAAAGTAGCACAGCTCATCCTCTCCAAAGACTACAAATTTATCTCCACCATCCCCGAAGGCGAGCTCAACACCCACGAGCGTGTCCCCCAACACCTGATCGTCGTCCCGACATTCTCAGACGTCGCAGCCGCGCTTGTAGGATCCCTCCGCTCAGAAATCAAGATGAACGGCGCCTCAACATTCAAAGGCATCGTCTTCGCACCCACCGCCGCACTCGTCGATTTCTACGGTGAAATTCTAGAGAACCTCCCCGGCATGCCCAAAGTCAGTGTGCTCCACTCGCGCGTAAGCCAGAGCAAGCGCACCAGCGTAACGAACTCGTTCCGTGAAGCGAAGACCGGCATCTTAGTCGCTACGGATGTCGTAGCTCGCGGTATGGATTTCCCGCTTGTGACGAACGTCTTGCAGGTTGGTATCCCGTCGGATAAGGAGTCGTATGTTCATCGTCTTGGTAGGACGGCCAGAGCGGGTGCTGAAGGCAGAGGAACATTCATTGTTACGCAGGCGGAGACGTTCTTCTCGAAGTGGACGTTGAAGGAGATTACGTTTGAGCCTGTTGCTGCGGATCTTTCTGCTAAGGCTGAGGTTTTGGCTATTGCGGAGAAGAGGGATAATCATTCGAGGACGTATCAGGCTTGGATGGGGTATTATAAAAATCATTGTAAGGGGCTGCAGTGGGATAATGTTCAGCTTGTGCAGGAGGCGAATGCGTTTGCTAGGGATGGGTTGGGTGCGCCTGAAGTTCCTGGTGTTGCAAAGAGTACTTTGAGCAAGATGGGATTGAAGGGAGTTAAGGGGCTGAATGTCGTGCCTGATCCACCGAGAGTCCCCAGAGGAGGCGGTGGCGGACGTGGTGGTGGATCAGGTGGAGGAGGAGAGGGACGATCTGCTGGAAATGGAGGACGCGGTGGCCGAGGAGGTGGACGCGGTGGAGGTAGAACTGGCGGATTCAACTGAATCAAGTATCCATGAGGACTTGAGGAGCTGTACGATGAGATGTTAACTCTGGCATGATACAGGATAGAGGGCTCTAGACTTGGTCTGCTTGGCTGTACCATAAATATTGTCCTTGTTTCATTAGTTCCATTTTTGAATTTGGGATATGGTGTGTATAGAGAGATACCCATAGCTAGTACAGTACAGCGAAGGCGCAAATTAGAGGTCGGACAATCAATTGATAGATTCCTTCTTGACAACTTCCACGTACCGTATGAGCTGTTTGAGAATGGTCACAATGCAAAGAAACTCGGAGGTACATGGGTATCCTTCTATCAAACCTCACCTCCTCCCAAGTCTCGAGTGTTGAGTCTCGAGCTGCGCTCATGATGATCTCATCTCAGCAACACGAGAGACGAGGCACCCAAGAGCGGGATGACATTGCCATACACCAAGTCCCAACACTTTGCACTGCCTAGATCGGCGAACAAAGCCCTATAATTTGAAAGTGAATACTCATATAAGTTAGGTTTATCAGCTCAAGGTAGTTGATGATCGGAGAAGTGGTATATCGGCCGGTAAGCTTGGATTTGTTTTCATTCTCGCTTGCAGCTTACCTGACCGCTGATCACTTTCCAAATCTTGTTCTGACTGTGCTATGCTACGAAGGCAAATTTCGGTTCTACGCCTATCAAAGGGTTAGTACAGTTTGTAATAATGACTGCAGGGGTCAATCGTAGTGTATGGCAGACAACTGCGCGTCGCCAGTCTCTCGAGCAGTCCTTTTCAATGTCGACCGAGGGGAATTATATTGATGCGATGACTGTCTGAAGCGGAGGTCAGCGATCTTGATGATTAATCATATCTACGTTAGCCATCATCAACGATGGGTATCATCATGAGAGCTATGTAACAAGCACATAGCCGTCAAAATTCCACTCCACTTTCTTCAACGCTCAAACCCAACGTCCCAAGCTCCGGTCCATCTCCCTATCACCCAAAAAATCCAAGCAAAGCCCATTAAACTTCTCCGGATCCTCCCAATAACACCAGTGCCCGCCCCAACCCACACTAACACCCTTTGCTCTCTTCTCCCTCCCACTCTCTTCCTCACCAGCCTTTCCCTCCCCATTCACCAACCCCACAACAAACAATGGCCCGTCCGCCGGAAAACACCCACTCCTCTCACTCGCCACAACCAACACCTTCGTCTGACTCGAACTCTTACTCCCCGCCCCAAAAGTAGCAGCAATACTCCCCCTCCAATCCAGCGCCGTATGATCGCCCATCAACTTCCCATACCACTCTTGCCTACCCTTCATAGCTTCACCCAGGAAGAACGCCTCGTCTTCTTTCATCACCTGTTTTCTCTTCTCATCGTTCTTAAAGTCGGTTTCCAGTGGATAAGCACGGTATGCCAAGCACGCCTGTATCGTCCCCCGATGCGCAGACTCTGGATTCTTAGCGAGCATAGCTTGCAAACTGAGCACCGCACTCAGAGAATTCATCCCCCGATTACAATACTCAAGCCCCCAATCCTCCGCACGGTTCTGTAGCGGTGACTGATCGACGAAAATCATATGCGTGAAAGGGTGCGTAGTGAAAAGAGAGGCGTAGCACCAGAGGATCGAACATCCAAGTGAGCCGCCGATAGCGCGCCATTCTTGTTTGGGCTGCGACGTCATCTCTTCGGTGGATCTTAGGAGTGAGAGGAGTTCGTAAAGGTCGGTGGCAAGGCGGCTGACGTGGAAGCCGTGAGTGGGTTTGTCGCTGGAGCCGTGGCCGCGGAGGTCAGGGGCGATGATGCGGTAGTGGGGGGTGAGGGAGGGGATGTTGCGTTGGAAGACGAGGGAGCTGCCGGTGAAGCCGTGGATCTAGGAGATGCGTTAGTAAGATTGCTGATTATATGAGAAGGAAGTTTTGGGGTGTGGGATTTGAGGAGATGGGAGATTGAGGAATTAGAGCGCTTGATAAAAGCTTGATCCAGGGGCATGCCTTTTCCTGTTTTGTATGCCGAATTGGTGTAAGGGCAGTAGGATTCAGGAAGAACAAATTTGATATGTGAGGTGCTAAGGAACCAAAACATGGAGACAACGACAAATAGACAGCTTTGCCTTTCCTGCATGATCTACGCTGGCAGAAGAGAGGAATTAGGAATATCATGAAGTAAGAAGCCTGAGAAGATAAGATGAGATTATATGCTGAACAAGAGTGTGCCAGGCGTTCTTCCTAAGAGCCATATGTTATCGTTTTTCTTCATGAAGCAAGCGCTCTAAACAGCCTTTTGGTAGTTTCCAAGCACCTATAAAGAAAGCTCAAAATCGTGAACAGTCAAGACTCGAGTCACTCAACCCGTCAAAGAACGCGAATAATTGGCCGAAACGTAGATCTACACACTTCGGTTCACTTCCTCTCATAACCCTCAGCCAGTTCCATATCAAAAAAGCAAACCATGTGACATCAAGTCAACAAGCAGTGAAAACCAGAAACAAAGCCCAAACCCCATGGTCCAAAACCTCAATCTCCCCAAGAAAAACTGCAGACTCAAACTCAAAATCGAAATCAACAACCTACCATAACCAACCAAGGCTTCCATTTCCCCTTCCCCTCCTTTCCCTCCCTCCCGTCCTCACCAGCCCCAGAATCAAAATACCTCAACGTAACACCATCATTCGCCGTAAAGCTCTGCATCGCAGAGCGCGGCCACTCAGTGATAATATCTTTTGCCATCGTACGGCAAAGCCTGTTCAGGTTTGATTGGGGTGTCAGAGTAACGGGGAAGAGGTGACGGGAGTTGGTAGAGGGAAGAAGGACGAGGTAGGAGGTAGTAGGTAGGTAGGCGTGGTGGGGTAGATTTCCGTTTTGGATACATTTACCTAGGTAGGTTCAGTTTGTCGGGAAATCATCGGCCTTTAGCGGGGTACTTGAACTTTTTTTGGAGGGGTTGAACCCCCGGGCCAGTGAGTCAGGTACCATGGGGGGTTTTCGAAGACCAGGAAAAGAGGTAGAAAGCTGGGCAGGAAATTATCTGAATTTGTATTCGTCATTGATTAGTACATACTGCGCGAGCAAAGTAGACCATTAGAAACGGCATGCGAGTGACTATAAGTCAAGCATCAATGAATTCCAATGTGCCGTCCTGAGCATCTCAAAGGGACATATATGACCGATACATGGATAGAGATTCAAGTGAATTATATTTTTTTAATTCATAGTGTTTGACTATGTCTGGACTATCGATTTGTTCCTCCCCTCAAATCTCAATCCAGAGCAAGTATAAACACACAATTACTTTTCATTTCGCACTGAGTGCTAGGTGGTGAGGGGCGTATGTCCATCCAGCCATCCAAAATCAAATCAAATCCAGGATCCAAAACGCCCTGTTCTGTGATCCATATGCTTTCATCCAATCCATGCTCAATTACCACTTCAACCATGTTCATACGCCATGCCATCCATGAATACTATCAATCCGTCTATGTACCCGAAGAGAAACAAGATAATGAATAGTTAGATGCAGATCGAGTGAAAATGCGACCGTAAATGTGAATGTAGAACGCGCGCGCAATGCAATATGCCGCCCCAGCTCTTCAAATTGAAGGTAGGAAATATGTAAATGCAAATGGCCACCCATTCGTGTCTCGTTTCGATGTACTTTTGCTCCGCTCTCGTTCGATAAATCTATGTCGCTGGTCGTTAATGCCTCAACGGGAACGGATCTCATATGTCCCCATTTGCTCTGTCACCGCTTTCTCTCGTCTGATCATTGCAATCCCGACGAAGTTCAATGCCCCGTAGAGAACGGCGTGACAAGATCAACACTCTTCGGCCTATGTCCTGCCGTCCTCGGCGGTAACGGCCTGTCCATGCCCATGCCACCAGTATTTCCATATCCACCTGTACCATGACTCTTCCCATATCCGTACCCCGCGCCATTTCCGTATGCATACAAATCCTCCTTACTCCTACCCGCACCACCATAGCTCTGGCTCACCGCATATCCGCCACCATTGGTATTCGTGTACGAGTTTCCGGGCGTAGCATTGGGAGTCGGAGTTGCAGTCTTACTACCTGACGTGAAGGGTATGTAATCCCAGACTCCAGACCCGGTGCGCGTTATTGAGCTTGCTGTGCTTTTTGGTGGGGACTCGGGGTCGCGGTTTCGGCTGCTTCTGCTGCTTGTTTTGGGGAGTGCAGTAGCGAGTTCGCGGAGGGAGGCGAGCGCTGTGGAGGAGCTGGAAGGTGTGTATTGCGTCTGCTGGGCTGAGGTGGAGTACTCTGTTGAGGGGGCTTGGTAGGTGGATTGTATTTGGGGGTATGGATCGGAGTTGAAGTAGGAGCGTGGGCGGGATTGTGTAGGTGAGAAGCGAGGGATGATATCGGGTCCGTCTTCGTAGGTCGTTGTGGAGGGGTAGGAGGAGAATTGGCGCGTGTACGGAGTGAGAGGCGGGGAAGAAGAGTAGGAATTGCTTCGTATTGGTTGGGACGGGGCTTGATCATGGACTCGACACCTGCATTAACATGCAGTCAGCATTCTGTTCTTTTTGATATCGGAAGTAAGGGTTGCGACTCTCCCAATTGGGAAGAGCGGTGCCTCCAACTCCTGGGAATGCAGTGGTGGGGGAAAGAGGGGAACTTACGCCTCGGAACAATACAAGAAGGTGTTGTTGGCAGGTAAGAATTGCTTTTCGCAGGTCATGCTACATGGTTCGTCAGCTGCCAGTTCAGTTGCATCTGCCAATATGCACCCCACATATGGGGGGTACAACACTCGTTCCTGATCCTCCACAACCTGTGGCCGACCCCCCAAAAGGACAGAAACGCGGCGTGGGAAAAAGCAACGTAGGAACTGGTGAGAAACCTACCAGAACTGGGGAAAGCTTTCCCCGCTATCTCGTCCCCCATATGCATCATCGTCTCTGTCTCGGTGACTACTCCGGCCATTCCATATAGGCGCAACCTTGGTGATGTGTTGGGGAGTCGTTCGTCGCGACACTGCTGGACGTGTGGATTTCTTCTCGCTGACTACATAATCCTTTCCTGATTTCCGGCGCGAATGGTGTTTCTTTTCTGAATGTGTGCGAGGAGAAAGTGGTGGTGGTGAGGTAGCTAACGGGCGTGATTGTGCCATTTTGGCGGTTTGGGGAGAGGTAGGTATTTACCCCTCAGTGTGTGTGTAGAGAGCGCGATTAGGGTAAATTGATCGTGACGGAAAGTCGATTGAAGGCTGTAAGTATATATGTAGAGGTGAGGGGAAACGGAACCGCTGGGTGTCGTGTTGTGTTTCGGTGAAAGGTCTTGTGATAGTTGGCGGAAAGCGATATGATAAATGACAAGAAACAAATCCAGTGAGTCGGAGTTGATGTGAAGGAGGATTCGAGGGTTGGAGGGTTGGAGGGATGGTTGCTGCAGGTGCAGGTGCAGGTGAGATAAGGGAAGGATGACTCGATACAGCAGTCCGCGCCTTGGTCAGATCGAGATAGAGAGGAGCGATAACGGCGACAATCCTGGCTCAGTTATACAACCACCACTGAAATGAATGCACAATGTCCCGGAAGAGAAGGTTCGTCCTTGGAAGCAATATGAGGTATCAGGAAAGTGGCCGACAGCGGAGGAATAATTTCAAAATTATCGTGAGATTTTTGTTGTTGGTGGAGGATGTGACGGACTGGTTGGATATGAGGCGTCCTGTCTAGTTGATCCTGGACAAGGGCTATGGTGTTATCTCGACCCTGGCGGAGATGGAGACTTGTCTACCAAACACTGGCGGGCGGCTTGGGACGGCGTGCGGTAGTGTCGTGTCGTGTCGTGTCGTGTAGTGTAGTGTAGTGTAGTGTAGTGTAAGACGAGATAGGGCAGAGGCAGAGGTTCAAAGGCAGGTTGACTTGGTCAATTGTGATTGACGACCTGGAAATGAAGTGGTGATTGTACGACGATGTTACCTGAGAAGAGAGACAAGGACGATTATATCCGTCCGAACCGAAAATTCGAATCGAATGGAAGTGGAGATGAGTGAGAACGTGCGAGCCTTGAAAGGCTATCGTGAGATCACCTTGGTAGGTAAGGCGTCAAAATTGAGTTGAGTAAGAGCTTCTAGCTCTGTCTGACCGCTAAGGTGTCCGGAGATGGCGTGCTTGCCTGTCTCTAGTTTTTTTCCCGTGCAGCGAAGAATGTTGATTGTGCCGACGATTACAGACTAATAAAAATATTTATGTTGCTCAATTCTCAGGGTCCGAGAACGAAAACGATAATCAGCTCAAAGAAGAGCGTTGGTTGACGTTGATAAAGTGCTTGTTGTTCTCGTTCAGCAAGTCATTTGCTGAAGAGTGTCTAGCCGAGGGCGAGTGATCGAGTCAAGAAGCATGTCAGGGGACGGGGTCATACAGATACATATATTATCATTGCTACGGCATATGGCTGAGATTGCATCATTATCAGGTACGACTCATCACTCCCCTCACTCACCTCACCTCACCTCACCTCACCAACCGGGTGGATTTCGTGCTTCACTTTAGCTTCCCAGGTAAGGTTGTGCACGTTGCGCACCTTCTTGCGTCTTTCGTGACAATTCCATGTCATCCGTCTCCGCCTTTTCCTCGATGCCGTGCTCCATCCGCAACTTGTACAACCAACAAGGTCCACGCTCTGCCATATCCCTTCCCTTCCTATCCACATATATCCACAACTCAAGTCTCAGCATGCAGCATCATCCGCAATCCAGACATTCCAGACCAAACCCCCCCCCCCCAACTTGTCTCGTTTATGCCTCAGCTGCCTCTTCCCTCTCCTCCCTCATCTCTGCCTCTCATCAATCAACAGTCAGAACCAAGGCATCAACAGCCCTCTAGCGAGTCAGCCAGCCAGAAAGCCAGAGAGCCAGACCAGTCGTCGATCCCACGCGCCCTTTCTCGCTCCCAATCAGCATTTCTATGGCTACCCGCAACAGACACGCATAAAGCAAGCCTCTTACGGCTTCACAAACCAGACCAATCTAATCCACCCAACTCCACAGACCCATCGTTCCTCAGCTGTTCAATGCCCCATGCAATTCCGCAAAACATCTCAAATCACATCAAATCCTCCCCCTCCTCTACCATCTCTGTTCGCAAGCTGGTGGCTTCAGCATCAAGCTTACCCCTCTCCACCCCCACGGCCTTTCCTGCAGGCACAACCGCACCAAAGAGGAAAGCCGAACCACACTGTTTGTTGCTTACTGACGCTTGCCACCGGCTCGATATATTAATTGCCTCTATAAATACCAACTTTACCATGATATCTGAGATACGCTCCTACAGATTTTGGAATGGGGGTCAACACCGAATCTCGTCAAGTCGTCACCACAAGGAGAGATGGCTGGCCTTGATGGCTGGCTATTGGAGGAAGCTGACGAACGCTCGGCTCCGTTGGCTTAGGCTTGCATATATCCAAAGTTTTGGGGATGGCTCGGATGGCTACCAACATGGAAACTGACTTCAATAACCTGTCGGTATCGAAAGAGGGGAAATAAGCTCTCGGTCTCTGCGGTATGGACGGACGAGGTAGGTACCCGTGGGGGTCCATGAAGGTGCCTGCGTGTATTTGAAGAGATCCCGCGATTCAGCCGAGTGAGAATGCCCCTCCTCTGTGCCTCTCTTGTCCCTTCTTCTCCAATCCAATCATGAACCCACAGATTCCACACCACTCACTAATGCACGAAATCGAAGAGTCAGAATAGTGGAGAAGTATACTTCGTCCTGTCTTCATTTCTTGAAAACTATCCAAGAGATAGGATGAAGTCGCCGCACTTCCCGATACCGACTTCCGCTTGCGCTTCCTTTCAACCTAGCCTCTCACTCAGGCCAAACATATATCAATCTTGCTATACTATAGCAGGGTGAATATACTACAAGGCAGATACAAGGAAAGTGATCCGAAAGCCGGATACCCTCGGCTTTCCTTCCGTTCTGTTATCTATCTCTATCTCTAGTTTCATCCCACTTCATTTTGATCCCAAATCTTCCTCTCACCCGTCTCATCCTACAGCCTTCAATTGATAGCGGCTACCGTTCTTCTCTTCCAAAATATCCTTATCTCAAACTTGACCTGGCTCATCACCATCATCATCATCGTCGAATACACAACGTGATCAACGTCAGTGGCGTGCCCCACGAGTCAAGACGCGAACACCTTTTCCCTTGACGCGTTCAACGCGCAAGAAATTATGGATCTTCGTCACCTCCAAGCCTACCTAGGTAAGCCTCAAGCGAGACGTTCTAGATGTCTTCCAAAAATATGGCTTCATACCCACATGTTTTACATTCTCCATCCTATACATGTAAAAACATGTGATTTTTGCATTTTCTATGGAGAAGTATCACTTCGCTGCTTAGAAGTGGAGATATGCGGCTGCTGAGTTGTTCGTTTCACGTTTCCTCGTTTCCTGTTTGGCGAGGCATCCATCCATCCCTTACTCCATGCCACCATACCAGATATTTACCTCATTCGTTAATCCCTCCCAAAGAATGCGCTGTTTCTTTGTCAAGTTTTACTTAATTGAAACGCAGAAATTTTGGGGACGTGTATATCTCGGCAGATGATGGATTATCATGGCGTGGTTTGGGCAAGTGCCGGAAGTCTAGATCGTTTGTCTCTTTTTTGAATCTTTCGTTTGATATAATCCTAGTGAGGGGCAAGGGAGGAATTCCGTATGGGTATTCGAGGTGTACAGACTGGTTGACAGGTAGCAGGCAAGGAGGCCTCCTTCAATGAAGGAAAGAAGTGGTGATCGGTGAGCAGAAAGGTGAGGGATCCAGTCGCCCTCTCTTGTCCTATCTGTCTGCCTTACTTGGCTCTGTCTCTGCCTAGCCGTCCGCCCTCAACACATCGCAAATTTCCACCCAAATCTCTCCTTACAGCTCAGCCATTATTGCTCGATCAGTAAACCTGCAGCAAGTTCCAGGAACCGAGCAGTAAAGTGCAAGAAGGTCTCACATGCATCTGTACCCAACCGTTACACCATCACGTCCGTCGGGCCTCGAATTCTTCCAAAACCAGAAGTCTGCATAATCTCGTATGAAGCTGGGTAGACTCGGCCTCACGATCCTTCAGCCTTCGTTAAATAGATGCAGTAGAGCAGAGAGTGGGGGACGAGTAAGAGGCTGAAGACGGTGTGGGGGTGTGCCCTTCATCTGCCTAGCTATTTCCCAGCAAAATATCAAAAATAAGACTTGTCATTTCCGCGCATTGCGTTGTCCCATATCTGCCTGCGTATTAAGCATAAGCCGAGAAGGTGTTTGCCGATATGGTTCGTTCGGCTGAATACTCCTTGACCAGGGAGCGAGACTGGCTGTGCGACTTCACGTCGCGCGCGAGGCTGACTGCTGGTCCATGGAGTGAAGACCTTCGGCTTGTTGAATGAAAGCCCAAGCGCAGTCCTAGGGTTTCAGGTGCTCCGTCAAAGAGCATTTCTTAATGATAGCTACCTGGTACTCATCAAGGTGGCATGAGTCTTTGAGCACACAAGTTGGGTACCTGGCTAGTCAGCTGTACCCGTCCAGGTACAGTGCAATGTCTGATCTTTGTTTACAAGTCTCATAATTGCCTACTGCTGATGCGCAATGCGCTGGGAAAGTGAGGGATCAATGGGCTTGCCAAGAATGTCAGTCACAAAGGCTTCGTTCCCAATGACCTTTGTTCTTCTCTTGCGTACCCCCAGCGACTTTTTGGACAGTAGTACAGTGTTCTACAGACAGACCAGTGTCCTGAGGAATATCTTATCTTTAATCACTCTGATGCTGTGTTTATTTACTGTTTTGTTGTCCAGTAAAAGAACAATCGGATTGTGATTCGCATAAGTTGATCGCATCACGTCCCTTCCCTTGCGAATTTCAGTAAGTCATATACTTTTGCTACTTTAGCTACAACTTCAACATCATGGGTCTTATCACTCTTTCGCTCTCAATGCTGCTGTGTGGAGATAGGAAAGACGCAGAGGAACACATAGACAAAGGGAAAGGCAAAGAGAAAGCCAAGGCCAACGTCGCCGAACCAGTTCTCAGACCTCAAGTTAAGCATGGAGCTGCGACACCGAGGGATAAGGAAACCATAGTCGTTGCTTCACCAGTGCGGGAGCCTCAACGTAGATGTAAGTATCTACCATTCGGCCATAAAAAAGCCGCGGTTGCACCTAGATCAGCGCGTCAAGATAAGGATAAGTATATAATGCCTCCCCGGGAAATATTCTCGGATCCGAATATACCTGGATCAGCGCGTCAAGGTAAGGATAAGTATACACCGTTGGGCCATGACAAACTTGCGGGTACACCTGATCAGTGCGTGTAGACCTCTCGGCACAACTGATCATCCAGATGCACGACCGTCCCGCGTCAACTTGATCGGATTCTCTCTCCTATTGTCAGATGCCGCGTAAGAATATAAAAGCGAAGAATTGATCCAGGAGGTTTGTCGCGCTTCGGATGACAACTCTGCTCCTTCCGAACGCTTCCTTCTTATCATGCCGATGACGGAAGCGAAGTGTCTGACGTGACCTTTGGCCTTTGCTCGATTATCCCACAAAGCCATGGCTCCATATCTTCGTTAATAGTTACTAGGTGGTGATCTAAGGGGCGTACACGATGGCGGCATGGAGATACTGATCTCTTTTGGCAGTGCTGGCGCTACCAAGATATATCATGGATATCGACCGCATATTAGTAGTCAAAATCAAATAACTTCTTACACATCTTCCGAAATTTACTTCTCGATTGAACTCATAAGGCGATATTCCAGATATCAGTAATTTCTCTGCCCTTTTCGTGAAAGGCTATTCTGTATTGCTTTAATCACTTACCCTATCCTCCAGAAGTTCCCACCCCCCGCCCCCATCACTCTTCCAGTTTCGTTACCGAATGAATGATCTAGACACCCTGCTCAATTCCATTGACTAGAGTCCCCAAACCATGACTGATCCAAATCCTCAAATTCGACCCTTTTTTCAAATAAACAGGCGGGTCATGACTATGTCCAATTCCCGCCGGCGTGCCAGTGAGTATCACAGTACCAGCCCTCAGCGTCGTCCCCTACATTCAGTCAGTTCCATCACCCACATTTCAATTCACCAATAATCAACTCCTTACCTGCGAGATATGAGAAACGCATTCCGCCACACTGAAAATAAGATTCTCCACAGCCCCATCCTGCATCACCTTCCCATCCAACACCGTCCTCAACTTCAAGACCCTCGGATCCGGCACTCTCTTCTTCGACACCAAAAACGGTCCCATGGGGCAAAATCCATCGAATCCCTTCGAATACCCCCATTGGCTTCCCCGTCCCTGGATCTTCCTCGCTGTAACATCGTTCGCTGTCATATATCCCAATACATACTCCATAGCCTCGTCTGGCGAGACGTCTTTACACGTCTTGCCGATTACGACGGCGAGTTCGACTTCGGGGTCACATTCTGCGGATGTGTGTTTGGGGAGGATGATGGGGAGAACTGGGGAGTGGACGCAGGTGTCTGGCTTCATGAAGATTTCTGGGTGAGTAGGAAGAGGGAGGTTCATCTCAGCTGCGTGGTCGGTGTAGTTCAGACCTACGCAGCGAACTGTTCCAATTTCTTGGGGAGTTAGTGGTGTGAGGATCTATCTCCCAGTTAAGAAGGACCTGCGATGGAGTATACGATTACACGTACTGAAGTAGCAATCTTGACTTCTCCGGTGAAGGAGGTATTGAGTTCTAATGCTGAGTTTGTGTCGAGAACTTTGAGCTGAATGGGTTCTTTGGCTAAGAATGCTAGGCCAATGTCGAGCTCTGGGTCCACTGGTTCGCCGCAGTATATTTGATCATCTTCTGCTGTGAAACGGACGAATCTCTCCCATATCTACAAGATAGTCAGTGTCCAAAATTGAAACGTGACATGCGAGAAGTCTGGTACTCGCGGGAAGTTTTTCGACTTCTATTGATCCCATGGTCATCGGAGAAAGACTCATTCATGCAACCAAGACTTTCGAAATCGACACAAAATTCCTAAGCTGGAAAGACTTTGTACTTATAAACGACGCTGCTAGCCATTGGTCATGGGGGTCAGTCAAGTTTCGGAATCGCCATCTGTCAGCCATCCAGTGCCGGGAAAAAATCTGAACATGACCTCAATCAGCTTCGGTTACTGTCACATTGTATCGGCATTTCCTCCGAATCTGATCGGGAATTGAAGACGGCCAACGAAGTTCTGTTGGTATTCATGCACCTCATCGGCAAATTGTGTAGCTTATCATCCCACCTTCGAATTTCCCGACAGGCGCATCATTGCCCGAAGCGAGAAAAAGGGGGGCCTGTTGGTCTTCCATCCCTGCGATACAGTCCATCCAGGGTCGCAACCTAAAATTTCGTACGATACCAAGCTGGAATATATGGGTTCTTATCTTCAGTATTTCGGGCAATGGTTTTCTTCGCAATGTAGGTTTGTTATAAAGAGTCTTGACCAGGTGGTCAAGATCTAGGCTGTCGCAAGCTAAGTACCGAGAGAAGTTCGTTACATCTGTTCATTCTTGTATACTATTGACCAGCATGGGAACCGATCCAGAAGTTCTCCCTGAGAAGGGCAGCACGATATCAGTACCACAAGATGACAACATCATCGATGACTCTGCCGAGCTCTATATCGACCCCGCCCACCAGAAAAAGCTGCTCCTGAAACTTGATCTATGCCTCGCGCCTGTCTTCACCATCATCTTTCTCGCTGCATACCTAGATCGATCCAACATTGGAAATGCTGCAAGTGCTGGGATGACAAAGGATCTGAGCATGACATCTGGCGAGTTGGGAAGTATGCAACCTGATTACCCTCTTCCTTTCAACTCTCGCTAATGTCATGATAGATGCGGTCACTTTATTCTACGTGACCTATGTCACTTTCGAAGTACCATGCTCTTTGCTGATGAAGAGAGTCCGTCCTCGTAAGCATCACCGCCTCTCTCCTTCTCAATCCAGCTAATTCATGATCACAGAGAGAATGATCCCAGCCCTGATGTTCTGCTGGGCAGTCACAATCATCGGCACTGGTTTCATGCACAACGCTGCCCAGCTCTATGCCTCACGACTCCTCCTCGGAGTGTTCGAGTCAGGAATGTTTCCCTGCTTGGCTCTTTACCTCAGCACATTCTACACGAGGGAAGAGCAAGCACTGCGAGTGTCGTACCTCCTGGTCTCAGCAGCCCTATCAGGTGCTTTTGGTGGATTATTCGCTTTTGCTCTCTTAAAAATGGATGGCATCAGCGGGCTCGAAGGATGGAGATGGTTGTTCATCATTGAAGGCATTGCAACAGTCGCGGTCGCACTCCTGGTTTATTTCGTGCTTCCAGATGATTTCGAATCTGCTCGATTCTTGAACGAGGACGACAAAAAATTAATGCGAATTCGCGCTGAAATCAATCGGAGATACAACGGACATCCAGAGTTTGAGTGGAAAGAAGTCAAGAAGGCTTTGACAGATCCAAAGCTGTATATCAGCTGCTGGAGTCAGTTCTGGGGCGACATATGCTCATTTGGACTTTCGACTTTCCTGCCACTTATCATCAAGGGTTTCGGCTACGGCACCGTCACGACGCAGCTTCTCACTATCCCCGTGTTCTTCTGGGCAGCATCAGCATACGTCTTCGTCTCGTGGATGTCAGATAGGTACAAGATCAGAGTCGCATTCATGCTTCCCGCAGGTCTCGTCACAGCCATCGGTTACTCTTTACAGATTGGTGTACCAGTCCACATTCGAGGCGCGCTCTATTTCTCTACCTTTCTCATCGCGCCAGGCATTTACTGCATTCTCGGTCTGAACGCGACATGGCTGCTGAACAGCCATGCGGGATACTACAAGAGAGCAACAGCCATCGGTATGAACCAATCTATCGGGAACTGCGCTGGACTTGTTGTTGGTCAGATTTTCAAGACTTCGCATAACGGCAAATATATGCTTGGGTTGAGCTTTTCGCTGGGGAGTGTTGTCTTGGCTGCCGTGGGACATATTAGTCTTGCAATTTGGTTGAAGAGGGAGAATAGGAAGAGGGATGGGATGACGGAGGAGGAGAGGGAGAAGGCGATTGCTGATGGTGCTGATGGGGATTTTCATCCGGATTATCGATACACGATGTGAACTGAATGGAAGTTGAACTGTGAGAAGAGGATCTGTTCTTGGTAGAAATAGTGTACATCAATTACCGATGCCTTGTTTGATGTTGAGACCCAAATATAGTGCTAGATTTTGGAAGGGCTTTCAGATACACTGAAGGTTTGGGTATGGTCCTCGCTTAGAGACCGAGCCCCCCTTTTCAAGCGAGCGTTGAAGTAAATAATGTGACTGATTGACTCGAATCTCGGCAAATTAAGAGCGCCCAGGAAGTAAGACACATCAGATAATCTATCAAAGAACTTCAGTACATTTTATAACGATCCCTAGGGTTGAAAACTGGTTGACACATCTGCGCGGACCAGTGCATTGGTTAGAATTCTGAGATGGGAGCTTAGGTGCGCCCAACCCCCCTGCAATTCTCGGTACTAATACTCATGAAGGACAATCGATTATGAAGGTGCCACTAATTAAATCTTCTGAAATTCATCTACCAAGAGAAGGCTTCGTCCAAGAGTACATAAGGCCTGCTCATCACATTCCTGGTCGAAACTTGGGAAAGCTTCCTTCTGACATCATCAGCCATACCAGGGGGCCCGCAGACCACGACACCTAAAATCCCATTACCAGTCTTGACAGACCCAGCTAATTCTTTGCTGAGAACTGCATCGAGGTCAAAACGTCCGCCGATGCTCGTCTCAACGAGCAAATTGCTCGGTAGAGCGGCCAGAACTGGCTGCAGCTCAGTTAACAGTCCGCTCTTTCTGTTTGACCAGAGCAGCTTCGCGGATTTGTCCCGATTCTTTTTTAGATAGGGTAAACATGCAGTGATTCCCACTCCACCCGCAATATACAAGATACTGCTGCATGGTGAAAGCTGAGAGCTGACTTGACCGGAGTGGTGATATGGACCATCGATCAGAACTCGAATGCGTGCTGATCCATTTTCCTTAGTGACACGTGCTAGTAGCTGTTTTGTCACTCCGGTACGAGCTCGCGCGATGAAAGTCGTTGTGTTGTGAGATGCAAAGGTTGACGTGCTGTTGGCCGCCGGAGGGGCGTTGAGAGTAGACTCCGATTTTTCTTGGTCCGGTGTTGGCTCCTCAGAAGTCGTTGCTGGAGCATGAGTCTCAGTTGAAGGCCCCTCGGGAATGCTACCGGGATTGAAAGCTACAGAAAACGGATGCGTCTCCCAAAAGTGCCAGCCGAGAGTCGGAAAGCAAAGGTATGCGACTCCTCCTTTGAGTTCTGTTCCTTGGATATCGATGCGGATGTAGTCTCCATCCACGTCCTTCATCGCAGCCACGATAGCAGTTCGACTTCCTTGCAAAGCCATTCGTATAACGCGAATGACGCGATCAAGTCCCCAAATTGCCCCGGCGATAAACATCCAGATCTCATAACCCCAGTTGTATGTATACAGAAACCAGATGTGGTAGTAGTACCCGATGAGGAAGAGTAAAGAGAGTGCAATATGCGTCAACAGGAAGAATTCGTAGAACTTCTGACGCACCCAGAGGTGGGAGAAAGGAAGCATGGCGCATACGCAAACAGTAGCGACAATACCCCAACTCCAGTAGTTTCGCGCAAATTCTGCCTTGTACATATCCTTGGACATATAGTATGCCATCAGCATGAACGAATGTATGATGGTCTGAATGATGGCCCAGTACCCGAGCCAGCGATGCAACAGTAGGTAAGTGCCATAACTCCAGTCGGTGATGTAAAGCAGCGGGCTGTTCCTAGCTGCGAACAGAAATAATACTGCAACATTTCCCATTGCCATAGAACCTGCTCGATTTCCGACAATACTGAGTGTTTGCGCCCCACGTGTAAGAAAGCTGGCCTGTGGTCGATGGTAGACATAAGGAGTAAGTAACAGGATGAGGTTGAGAAAGCTGATCAAAAAGATATACATGGCTTGGCCGCGTGTCGGTATGACAGCTCCAGCGACAGGCACACGGTGACGAGATCCCCAGGCAGCTGGATAGATTGCTCTTCTCTGAATCTCATTCCACAACAAGCTCTTCGACAGGCCAGGGAAAAATCGCAGCAGAGAAAGGAATATCGGGAGGGAAATTCCAACGATCGTGATTACAATCCTGTTGATCGTCAGTTTTAGATTCCCATGTTGGACTTTACTAGTCGTTCTTAAGACCGTCTACTCACGTTGTAGTTGAATGTCCTGCCTCGTTGGCTTCGAAGTCGTACATGTAGTTGTATCCCATCTGCCAAGTTTCGGGGTCGACAAAGCTTGTGACATTCAGCACAACTTTTCCACCGACAGTAACAGGCAGTGGGCTAGACACGTCAAAAACTTGCATGTCAGACGATGAGGAAGAACCATGGCCATCATGTTGTCGGCTCTTGAGCCTCATATGCAAGTGCTCTCCGCTCGTCGTGTTGCCAGATGTCATATTCATCCCACTGGCGGCGTGAGTCTCGTCTACTCGAGAAGCAGCTAAGGCATCTTGATACGACATGGTCGGTACATATTTAGAGGTGCCTAGTGTGCCAGTCGCCAGATGCCCTGCCCAGTAACTCTCCAACAGTTTCAATGATGGGTTGCCAGCTAAGGGGCAGTACGTATCCATACAAAGGGCGATCGTCTTCATGAATGCTGGATCACTGATATAACAGCTTGGTGGGGTTTTCACAGAATGATGTGCTGTCCCGAAAGTCTCAGTGCTCTCGGTTGGTGTGCATGTTAGCAACTGGCTTCGAATTGCACTAGATGAATGGCAAGTCAGTACGTAATAATAAACGATAAAGCAGGTAGGAAGGTACGAGTACAAATGTGAGAGGTCCGACGACTTTTGAGGTAGGACTTACTACCGGCATGCAAATGAGCATGTTGGGTTATACAACGTCTTCCCCCAGCCAATGAGACCTACACCATCGCCATGGACTCCTAATGCGAGGACGGTGATGCACACGAGAAGAGCAGAGAAACTCTTCGAGGACGACATCGTATGCAGGGAAGTATGAAGTACGCTCGGGCCGTCCTTTGCTGAGCTTGAGAAGTGATGTATCCAACATGGACTAGAAAGTGGATGTGGAAGTATATGTACGAAAGATCCGCCAAAACGGATGCTGGGAATCAAACCCCCACAACTAGATACCCAGAGAACGACAACTAGCTCAATGTACCCTGTCAGCCCGTCTCGCCCCTGCGGGTTCGGGTTGGGGACTCGGGGTGGACACTCCGAAATAAGCGAGCTGTTGTTACCAATGTCAACACTGATCCGTCATCTGTGATTTCGGCGTCTGACAACATCATCGTATCCGATAACCATCTTATGAATACAATAATCGATTAGTCTCGGTAGCTATGTTCACGATAATGTAGCGTACTCAATAGACAGTTAGCATGAATTTGGGGACATAGAGTACCCAGAGAGTCATCTAGCTTTCTGGCCCCCGAAAAGGCAGAACACAGGTGAGAGAGATCGCGATTGACCAGAGGACGATGATAGCTAAGAGAGGCCTTCTCATTCGTGTGTTAACGTAACATACGAGGTCGTTTGAGCAGATTTCTGGACTTTTATCCACGGCTGGGTGCTTGGCCCCTTGGCCTGCTTAGCCAAGAACCAATGATACCAGATGTCATCTTGGTATTTATTCCACGGCCAAACATCGCCTGACTTGTGCTATCACTTTTGAGTAGTGAAGCGAGATTTCCTGGGCGTCATTCATTCCTACAGTTTTGGGGCGGCAGTTTGCGTTAATTTTCAGTTTTGTGCGGGTGTAGCGCTGGTTTGACGCAAGATGCTCATTTCTGCTGGTCACTGCACTCCGACTACGCTAAACTCCATGACCTCCGTGCCCTGCGAAACACTACACTCGAACCATCCTCCAGCATTGGACTGGGAAGAGATGATTCTTATGATGAATGTTCACTGAATGAATTCTATCCCTGTTTGTCCCTCCTTCCTTAGGATGTTGCGAATGAGAACAGTCGCTAAAAATTGCCTCGCTTAATTGTTTAGTGCTGAAGCGAACCCTTGCGGCCGAAAATCTACATCGTATGACCTACACCCTCTCGATAGGAATATAATACGCTTCTGCTCCATAGATATAGAGGAGGACTTCTACTGCCAAAGAAGAAGATCCCCAAAGACACAATCGCAAGGGGAGGTGAAATATCCCTTCGTACAAGGGGCACATTGGTCGAAGAACTGCCCTGTTCAATTGTTCTGGTAGAACTCGGTGATTACCGACGATAGCAGCTACAGAACAACCATGGCAAAGCCCAGTACGCCAGCAACCACAACTCTCAAATCCACAACTTTAAGCAACTGCGCACCTCCGGTAGAGGTTGCTTTTGGAGCCCCCCTTGTGCTTGTACTACTACTTTCGGCTGTCTGTGTTTGCCTCAGTGGAGTGTTCGTCTGCCTGCTTCCACCCGAAGCCGGAGAAACCAACTCTGTCGGAGAGCTTTCACCTGTGGCGATATTCGCTGAAGATGTTTGTGCAACGGTAATCGGGGAAGACACACTCGCAAAGTCTGTTGCTCTGGGCGTTGTGTTGATGGACGTAGGGGTGTTTCCCTCCGATGTCCTTGCTACTGTCGCGGTTGCTGTAGGTCGAGGAAGATTGGGCGTCGACAGTGAACAGCTGGGTGTCATGCCTATGGATATTGTCGCATCTGGAATGTAATATGGAACAGGCGGCTCGTTGGCCGCTTGAGTATGTCAGTCATGTTCTACATGGGAGCAGTGCACTTACAAGCTAAGTCTGTTGCGTTACACTCCTTTTCAACACAAGCATCGTAGAATGACAGGTAGTTGCAAACGCACGTCTGATTTTTCAGAGGGCAATTCGAGTTCCCAATGAATTCTAGAGCGCATTCTTTCTGGTCTCTAAATTAGCGTCATGATCAGACATCGAATGAGGTCGGCGGAGTTGTAGGAGACGTACGGCGCATGTCGGCAGACCATTTACCGTTTGTACATGGATCTGGGCTGCCGAGAAAAGGCTGATGCTCAAGAAAATCACGAGGACTGGAGTGAGTCCTGGATTCTGCATTCTCGGTGGGAATTGCGAATGTCTCTGACAAGTATGAGTATTGCTGCTGTGGATAGGATAGTCTGCTGAAAGAGCGAAGATATCCGGCATTCATCATTAAGGAGCACTCGACTTATCCTCCGTATGATTCGAGTAACATACATATCAAGAAAAGATAATTAACATTACGTCGCTGGCCGTGAAAACCAAGAACTAAGAAACTTCAGGAGTCAACTATGAGAACATGGATGAAATGGAAAGCGGATATCAAAGATGGCATGCCAAAAATAAACGTAATTCCTGCATCAAAAGTAAAAAATGGCTTGGGCCTCTCTCCATGAAGTAGTTTTTGGTAGTCCAATAGGATCAGATGACCTTGTAATCTTGGCCTTGTCTGAAGTCTATCATGCCTCGGCGAGTACTTGATTTGCTGGGGGGAATAATAAGCATTGTAACCAGCAGTGATATCAGGCTGAATCTGCTTAATTTTGTCTGGCTCTTGCTGGAAGTACTAGGTTTGTTTCAGAGGCATCTTCGAATGCGGGACAGGGGGCAAAGCAAGGCGGAAATTGCCTCAAGATCCCCAGAAGCAGGACTTGGCAAGAATCTCGGAGAGTTGCTGTTCAATGATATCTCTAAAGAATTGGAAGAACCTTAGACACAGCTCAGAGAAGCATGGTGAGCTCAAAATCATCTCTCACTTTGACATGATCGATTTGAAATTAGCCGGGCGCCTCCTTCATCGCAGTCGGCTTAAGACTGCAGGTTTTCTACTGTATGAGAAGAACATAAGACTTCATGACAAGTCAACATTGCAAGGTTTCGTCCCGTTGCAATCAAGAACATTGGCACTTGCTGATCCTACGTAGGGAGCGTGCACGGAAGTCAGGACCAGCAGCAAACCGAGCCAGCTGTACCTCCGTACGGTAAGCGAGACCAGTAGGGGAAGTTTTTGGGCATCAACATGCAAGGCAGAACAAAAAAGGAAAATCACTGTAACACCAGGCTATGGGGGAAATGATTGTGGTCTAACAAGACGAGATAATGAGAATCTTTGCCATTCTGTGTAAACAAGAGACAACTTCACTTCAGTCGCTGCATTATTTTCATTGGACACGAGTAACAAGCATCAGTCGACACTTCCGGGCATCCAAACCTCTCCAATTGACTCGTGCGTGGTAGTCCTTAGGTCTAGTACATTGGCGTTTCTCCTGTATTGGCGGGGTATTGGATACCCGTCAGAGATGGTCTGAAGCCGAAGGAATTCCGTTGGGGACTGAACAGAGAGGATTCACTGGTGGGATACAACCAAGATAACTATTTAACATTCATTTGTGGTCTGTGTTCATATTAGGTACTTTGAGACGAGTGACAAGTACGCTTTGGAAAGGGTTGATTTCTCTTCACTTCTTTTTGAAGGACCGCGTGAATGATCTTGGGTTGTGACATGAACAGAAGTGACAGTTTTGAATATTCGATTAATGCAATATTTAGAAGACGACACAGAGAAAACAAGTAATCAAGACCACATGTTCTAAGCCGGACGGGTCGCATTGCTAGGCGCATCTGGAGCTGCAGCCCCCGCGCCACCAGGTTTCTGAGTGATACCAACACCTGATCCACCACCTCCAGTACCGAGTTGAACTTCAGGTGACACCCGCATAGCACCCATCGCATACGTTAACGCGGCGTTGAAGCCAGCTAGATCCCTTTTCGCAATCGATTCGTCAGCCTCGTTCTTTACAAGTTTTGAGACAGAAAGAGACACACCTCGCTTAGCGTTGTCCTCTATGTCAATCTCCTCATCGAGTTCTTCTACTTCTTCGGCTGTGAGAGCACGCTTTGAATTATCCTCGATATCGATCTCTTCCTCAAGCTCCTCCACTTCTTCAGCCGTGAGAGCGCGCTTCGAATTATCCTCGATGTCAATCTCCTCATCGATCTCTTCCTCTTCCTCGGCTGTGAGTGCTCGCTTGGTATTGTCGGTAATGGCAGCTTCTTCCTGGGCCTCCTCAAGAGCCTCTCGCTCCTCAGGAGTCAATTCAGAGAACTCATCGCGCTTGGTGTTATCGGTGATTGCTGCTTCCTCTTGGGCCTCCTCAAGAGCCTCTCGCTCCTCAGGAGTCAATTCGGAGAACTCATCGCGCTTGGTATTGTCGGTGATTGCTGCCTCTTCCTGGGCCTCCTCAAGAGCCTCTCGCTCCTCAGGAGTCAATTCAGAGAATTCATCGCGCTTGGTGTTGTCGGTGATTGCTGCCTCTTCCTGGGCCTCCTCAAGAGCTTCTTGTTCTTCAGCGGTGAGGCCTTCAAACTCGTCCCGTTTAGTATTGTCGGTGATGGCAGCTTCCTCCTGTGCTTCCTCGAGAGCTTCTCGCTCCTCAGCTGTGAGGCTCTCGAACTCATCACGCTTAGTGTTGTCAGTAATTGCAGCCTCTTCTTGAGCTTCCTCAAGTGCCTCTTGCTCCTCTGGAGTCAACCCCTCGAACTCATCTGCTGCACGCTTGGTGTTGTCCGTAATTGCGGCTTCCTCTTGAGCCTCTTCCAGCGCCTCCTGCTCCTCAGCAGTCAAGCCCTCAAACTCATCGGCAGCACGCTTGGTATTATCGGTGATGGCGGCCTCTTCTTGAGCCTCCTCGAGAGCCTCTTGCTCCTCAGGGGTCAATCCCTCGAACTCGTCTACTGCACGCTTGGTGTTGTCAGTAATTGCGGCTTCCTCTTGGGCCTCTTCCAAAGCCTCTTGCTCTTCAGGAGTCAGCCCCTCGAACTCGTCCGCACGAGAGTTCACGATCTTGCCCATGCCCTGTGGAAGTTCGCCGGTGGCAATGCTCTCGGCAGCTGGTGCAGCTGGTGCAGGTTGCTCTGCGGGCGCGGCAGGCTGAGTGATTCCAGTGGTAGCTCCTCCTGCAGCAGGTGTAGCACCATTGGCAGTTGCGCCTTGAAGTGTGTTCATCAAGTTTGCGACTTCGTTCGCACCAGTTTGGCCTTCGAACCCAATAGCTCCATCACCGACTACCAGAGCTGGAGAATATGCACCCATGTTGATGTTGAGAGGAAGTGAGAGGACGGCGGTGGCCGCAAAGAGGCCGATATATGGTGATGGGTACTTCATGATTGCGACTGTGGTGCAAATGAAAATGAGACTCTGAATGAATGGAACAAATTTTGAGATGAAAATAGGAAAGGAAAGACTAGCTTTCGAAAAGATTGGGTGTATGAAAATTATGATGAGCCCCGCTAGAAAGAAAACAGAGACCTTTGGGGGGGGCGATCAACCTTTATGTGGCTGCTGCAGGAAGACCGAGAGATCATCGCCACTTCATGCAGTCTGTCTAGTTGTCCGTGACAGCATAGTCTAAAAAAGGACTGTGTACTCGTACTGAATCATCGAGTCAACTTGGAGCTTGTTGAAAAGAAACAAGAAACATACTGATCCGGTACAAGACTATTATTTTGCAGGCAGGGACGTGACAGCCAAGGCTGGAAAGATGCTTAATCTGGTAATCGGTGGAGAAAGTATGCAACAAAACCACACTCTGAATGCCCATAAACGTCGCCAATGCTTGGCTGCAGCGTCACCCGTGTTGCAAGAGTTCGCGAGATCTCTTGAGGGTTTTGTAGTTCTTGGTATTCATGGTAGATCTGGGGACATCCATTGAATGTTTCCTGGACAGGCAGGGAGGCTCTGACATGGCGCTCTTGTCTGCAGCGGATCATGCAGCAGATTGTTTCTCGCAACCTTTTCTTGACGAGTCAAAAGGCCGGAAAGTTTCTCGCTAACGATGAGACGGATGTTTCTGACAATAGTGCTGTCACAGACGTTGTTGTTGAAACAACTCATGTCAAGGCGCTGCACGTGATTGTCGTCAGAAATCGCAACGCTCTCCGATTCTGGAAGGACGGATCAGTGGTACCCGTGTATACAACACAGAATTGGGGCTATGGTAAGGGTCATGAAATTTGCACTGGCCCGGCTTTTGAATATTCGACTTCCAACGGGGGCTCTTTGAGAGCTGCACCGGGGAGCAGTGGCGTCCGAAGATGCAGCGCGCCGACCGTACCAAGACACATAAGACTTTTTGGGATGATTTCTGACCATAAAAGTTTGCGGAGGGAGCTTGAAATAGATCCGTCAAAACCGAAAGTTGGAGAGGGCCGCGGGGTACTGCGATATCCCCAGATTCCATCTTCACTTGGCTGTCCACGAATTTGTCTCATTTTTCATGGCCAGGACCGGCATTAACAGATGCTCTCAACATGGTAGCTTTTGAGTACGATAGCCAGAGCAGCGTTTAACGCCTTAACTTGCACATCGGCTTTAGTGGCTCTTGTTCATAGTCGATCGTTCCGCCCTCCAATTTGTGCGCATAGCTTGCAGCCTGCGAAGGTTGTATCCCTTGGCAACATTCAACACCGTTCTACTGACCGAAATAGATGTAGGCAAAAATCAAAGCAACGAGAAAGAGGACTGACAGCAACCTGTCTCTTTCAGCTGCGGGCAGAAACTCGGCCATAAAACATTACTTATCAAGTTCGAAATTGAAGCCAAAAAAAGATATCATCATGGTATTGAACCACACCTGATTCGAAAAGACAATCGAACTTGTTATCTGCCAGAAAGGGGGATCTATGGCGCGGCTGCTTTGATATTTCTGGTTTTGCTTGGGCAGCCTTGTATACGTGCCCTGCGAACGCAAGATAGATAAGGATACCCTTGACAGCTTCAAATTTCGTATCGAAAGCAGACCCAGATCGTTATAACGACTCCGACACCCGCCTACTGCCATTGCTTGATCATTCCCTCGTGAATACAAATTGCAATATGGAAACATACATAACCACCTCCGCGTGTTATTCAAGCACGTTTAAGTCGTGACGAATGTGCGTATGAGTGTCCACTAGGTAATCTTTAGATTCCATCTTTGCGACTTGGAGTCCCATTTATACTTATATGTCAATTAGTAATCGGTTCTTGATTCAGGTTCATGATAAATACCAATGATGGTTAATTCTTGTCAGAGCTTTTTGCTCATATTCCTTTGGAAAAATATTTTCTGCTTGGTGCGGTATATTGACTTTAACGCTTTCAAAAGTAGATAGTTGAAGTAGATAAATTTCGTCTGTTTAGAAACGATTAATTTTTATTCTTATATAATATGAAACCTTGACAAAGGGAATAAAGAAGAAGCTTACAAAATAGTAAACGTGGAGTAGACATGTTGTGATGAACCGAGGTGATATCAATATATTTCCCGCTATTGACATTTATTCACCGAGCATCGATTTTGTTAGACACGTCGGCGGTAGATACAATCGAATAGTGTGGATTGATATCGAGGAGATATGTATTGTTCTTATAATGATATCAAGTGCTATTATATTTCGTAGCTAAGTATCTTAAAGTCGTCATTAATACTTGGACATCTATATCCATGTCCCAAGGTAAAATCTTCTGGCCCCAGTAATGTCCTACAAGTGTACCGTGAGCGAGCCAGGTCTCGATTCCTAGGTCTTCCATTGTTTTCGAATAGCTTTGAAACAACGCGATAAGGTTAGGTTGAAGTTTATTGATCTCAAGAGACTCGTTATGTAAACCAAATCTAGAATCAATATGACTTATAGCACCGATAAGTTTCGAATCGGAATGAATATCTATTTCGGTGAAGTATTGGTATGTGTCTGGTATCGGCGTGAGAGCGTGTAGAGGCTGGAGGGAGTGAGATTGGAGTGATCGAGATTGGATCTTGATCGTATTGTAGACAAAAACACATGGGACAAATAATAATAGCCATCGTAACCTCCGGCATCGCATGTCTTACTGAGACGGGATGAAGACAACTGAGCAGCACCCAGGAAAACTATGTGCCGAGTCGGACACGGGACTGATTGTGGAAATATCCTAAAAGAACAAGTTATTAAGGCTCGTGAAGTGGAACTTGAAGGCGTCTATTGGGTTTGGAGAAGAAGCCGATTCTGCACTTTTCGGTAAATTTCGGGGATACTGAACATCACAAGGAACAAAGGGACAGCATTAAGCTTTAAGCTTTAAGCTTCAAAGAACACGGTTGCAGTGGGGTGGGTGACTAGAAATGTTGGAACGTTGGAACGGTTATTAAGGCTGTAAGCACCAACTTACTTGGCAGGTCCTGAGGTTATTTTTGTCAAGAATGCTACTTACTGTCTTTACCGATAACCAGGATTCTCGGTTGCTGTTTCAGGAACATATGACAGGTGCGTAGGAGCCATGCTTGTCGAATTGAAAATTACCAGCATTTTGAAAGAATCTCAAGGAAGTCTCTCAGCTAGGAAACGCACGCCCTACTCGGTCCATTGTTATGTGCACTCGTTTAGTCGGCAGAGTGAGTACGTACTGAAGAGCCCACAACTAATTTTTTGCCCAGTCGTCCAGCAATGCAAGCCTCTTTCTCTGCTCCAACAGGCGATAACAACCGATGTTTTGCGCCCAGTTAATTAAACAGAACATCAAGCCGGACTTTATGTCGTTCTGGATTACCAATCACCCAAGAAATCGAAAGCCCGCGCATTCGCTATTCTCGCATTGTGGTCAATGTGGGTCAGCTGGACCAATCCTATGCTTTGGGGTACGAGTTTCGCTACGGGTATTTACTCCAAAAGCCGTCGCTACCGCATCTCGCTTCTTTGCAGGAAGGGCGAAGTCCCGACACGCGACCTCGTGTGTTATGAGACATATGTTTAAAGTTTCGGTAAACTTATAGAGCTCAGCTGGATTATTCAGTAAGTAGGGCGAATGGTGTGGCACCTCATTAGCAGGTCAAGTGTCTACCACATGCCAATACCGCAGTTCAGATAGGGATCGAGGCAATTTCCTTAGCCCTTTGAATACTTACGAATCTTCAGAACATTCGGATCGGAGATATGATGACATGGTGCTGTATATATACTCAGCGATGCCTGCTGATGGCTGTTCTATGATATGATCAGAGTCCTACACCACCAACATTCGACTTTTCCTCCACATTCACGCAAGATGACCACAATGAAAGCTTGGCAATGCCGCCCAGGACCCGGCCCTGTCGAAGAGCGACTATTCCTAGCCCCAGAAGGAATAACCAAACCAACAATTGCCGACAATCAAGTCTTAGTGGAAACGTACAGCGCGGCCCTGAATCCCATCGAACACAAAATCCTGGAGCTTGGGCTTGCTAAGAAGCTGATGTTCCGAGCACCTGTGACCGCTGGCATGGATGTGTGTGGTCGCATCGCTGAAGTTGGGAAGAACGTCGATTCCTTCCGTGTTGGTGACATTGTCTTTGGCGCTTGCGATGGAGTTTTTGGTGGTGGGTCGATTGCCGAGTTCGTCGCGGTGTCGAAAGATACCATTGCATTGGTACCAGAAGGAGCAGATCCAGACGGGATGGCATCAATCGCTGTTGTTGGAATGACGACGTACCAAGCATTGCAACCGCATGTCAAGAAAGGTTGCAGAGTTTTCATCAATGGCGGATCGGGAGGAACGGGTGTGGTGTCGATACAGATTGCAAAGGCGCTTGGGTGTTACGTGACGACTTCTTGTTCCACCGCCAACATCGAACTCTGCAAAAGTGTAGGAGCACATGAAGTGCTCGACTACAAGTCTGAAGACATCATCAAACAACTTCAAAGCAAAGGGCAGATCTTTGACGTCATTCTCGACAATATCGGTACCCCGTCCAACTTGTACAGAGCATCGCCTAGCTTCCTTAAAACGGACGGAAAATTCCTGCAAGTCGGATTGGGAATGAGCCTTAGCGCTATGAGGCAATTGTTTGGCAACTTGTTGATTCCTGGATTCCTCGGGGGAGGGAAGGGGAAATATGTTGTGGTTATGGCGAAAGGGAATAATGCTTGCTTTCAGCAGCTCGCCACATGGGTCCAAGAAGGAAAGCTGCGACCAGTCTTAGACTCAACATTCGAGTTTGACAATGTTCCGAAGGCTTTTGAGAGGCTCAAGACAGGCAGAGCAAGAGGCAAGGTTGTGGTGCGGGTTAGGGCACCCTGAGAGAAAATCGGCAGAGTTAGTGTGCTGTATGTTTGTATGCTAGAAACTTTTGGATGTAAGTACATTAGCTCACTAACGAGATTATGCTTGAGAGATTGAGAATTGAACGGAATAAGTTGCAACATGCAGGATATTGTAGCAGTGAACAAACACATTTACATACTTCAAAGTGAAACAAAATAGAGATATCACTTTTGATATTGTTCAGGAAGACCAAATTGAGGTGAAATTAGGATCTCCACAAACACCATCAGGAAAGGGAATGCATATTGGAATCTGAAAGGTGCTGGCCCACCCGGGGCAGCAGTACGAAACAACTTGTACTTGTCATTGTCTCCCAATAATTGAGATAACCAGAACATCGCGTTGGGTTCAATTTGAAGCTGAGGTCCAAACGACGAAGAATATTTCCATCATGAGCCTGCTATGCGCTCATCGCCAGTGTAGGTACCCAAGCAACCTAGCTTTGGTGATTTCAGGCTCACGATTATTCTTGAACACAATGAATAGGAGAGATACCAGAATCTCATCGGATTTGCTGCCAGCCACGACTCCCGCGACCCATTCATCCATATTTCATTTCCAAAATATATCGTTTCAATCAGTCAGTCCAGTGCCCAACGCGCCTTTTGTGACCAGACCGCACCGGACTCTAAGGATTACCCGGTCGAACCTTGCCCATGCGTCGATCAGATGTTCTTGGCCCAACCCGAAGCCCATTGCGAGAAACAAAAAAAGTACAGTAGAATTAGCCAACGTTTCATACATTTCCTTCACCAAACTCTTCCTCTTGTCATCATCTTCCTTCCGGCCTAGAACTTGCCATCTCTCCGTAACGTCCACGCTCGCGAGTGGTATCGTACGCTTGTAGAACACGTGTTTGCGATTCGTCGGCTTGGGAGAAGGCGTAGCCGCGTTGCTTGCGCATACGTTGTACTTGTCGTACTTTGCGAATCGCTTTTTGGAATTGCTCCATTCTGGAAATCTGTTAATGAAAGGCCTCAGTCATTGGGAGGAATGCATACCTCGGCCTGTAATCTTGGATGTTGTATTTTTGAATTTCTTGAATGTGGTGATATGATTGTGGATAGTACATGCGTTTGGCGCTGGAAGGTATTAGTAATGATTGAGGTCTGGGCGTGGAACACTTACTATTTCCACGCAAAGTCTCGGGATAAGCAGAGAACTGGTAGAACCAGTCCCTGCAACCAAAACACGGGACTCGTGAACAATCTTGGAACAACTCCTTCATACTCCGTGGAGAACCCAAGCATTGGAGCTACCGTAGCATATACAGCGATGAAGGCCATCCAGATAATCATACTGCCAGGAATGGCGATGACGTGATATTTCGTCCAGATGTTGGTCACCAATGCTGCCTTTCCTAGCACAGTAGCAAGGACAGCAGTGTACAGGGCTGTGCCCCATACCCAATGACCAGCTGTCTTGCCGTCACCTTGAGGGAGATCCAGCCACCATATTCCTTCCGAGGCAATGTAGAGTATCAAGGAGTGGTAAAATCCATTACCAACCCAGGAGAAGAAGGAATGCATCTTGAAGAATGTGTTCTTCTGGCCAAGCTGGTACAGCTGCGGATATCTGTCCAAAAGACGTGCTGATATGAATTGATCAAAGATGCCCATGGCAAGTGGTGGAAAGACAGTAAAAAAGACGTTGTAGAATGACAGGGTCCAAGACTCGTAGATGACTTCTCCGGAGAAAGCGTTCTGGAAAGAGTACCAGAACTGGGTCATGTAGAGAGTGATGTTCTTGTAGAACGAATACAAGATAACCTTGCAGACTCTTTGGTAGCTCCAGGCCCCGTGCACCAAGAGGAGCTTCCGCAGATATCTAAATTGACCGATGGCAACATCCGCACTTCGTGCAGCTTGTAGACCTTCCATGCCGCTGATACCGACACCAATATGAGCTGCTTGAATCATCGATACATCGTTGGCACCGTCACCGATGGCAAGCAAAATTGCTTTGAGATGACGTTTGACGAGCTTCACAACCAAGGCTTTCTGTAGAGGCGAGACACGGCAACATATGACAGCCTTGCACATAACAGCAAGGTCCAGAAAGTTCTTCTCCAAATCTTTTTCGAGGGCGTAAGTCAATGACTTTCCATCAATGACAAGAGCCAGGGTGTCCATAGCAATTGTTCCGTCACCCTGTGTCCGAATGGCATCAAGCTTCTTCTGTATGTTATCTCGAGTGTCACCTGCGGTTTCCTCGTTGACAATGAGTAGTGTCATGTCCTCGCTAATGAGCTTACAACTCATGCCGATATTGATGGCAGTCTCCTGACGGTCTCCGGTCAGAACCCAGACTTTGATGCCTGCCTCCTGGAGAGTGTGAATGGTTTCGGGTACCCCGTCCTGGAGACGATCCTCAATGGCAGTCGCACCGAGGAGATAGAAATCCTTCTCTAACAACTCTGCGGCTTTGTCAAGCTCCTCAGCCCGATTTCCGCTGACGGTCGTTTGCGCTTTGTCGAAGATCTTCCACCACTCCTGAAATTCAGCCTCGGGAATCTCGCGCATTGCTAGACACAACGTTCGCAGACCTTCCGACGCGTACTCTTCCAGATGCTGCAAGGTCAATTCCACATGAGGATTGTCACCGCCGAGACGTTCCAGAATGACGGTATCGGCGCCCTTGCAGTAACATCTGATTTGTCCATCGGGACATCGGAAAATAGCAGACATTCTCTTTCGTGTCGAATTAAATTCGCAGACAGCCAAAAGCTCATACTCATATTCTACTCCCTTGACGGTGATTTGAACGGATCTGGGCTTTCGGGCAGTGAATTGATAGCCCATCAACACAGCCCCTTCGACCAGCGCACCCTCATCTGGTGATGCTGCCTGATACTTTATGACTCCGGGGTTCTCTTCCTTCCGTTCAGGAATGACGGTATGGCATGTTGCTAAGAGACACAAAAAATGGTGTATAGCAAGCGCCGACTCGTGCGACTCGAGGTTCTCTTTCAATCGAGTAAAGTCATGCACCCCAACCTCAACGCCATCTTGGAAGGTAGCCCGTCGGTCATCCGTTACTTCGGTGGCGTACTGTATTCCTCCAATCGAGCACTCCTTGAACTCCATTTGATTGCAGGTCAATGTTCCAGTCTTGTCGGAAAAGATGTACTCTACCATGCCAAGCTCTTCGACCAAACTTGATGTCCGGCAAACTGCAGGAGTATCCATCTTGTCGTAATACATGTCGAGGTCGTCGTTGATGAGGATGGCGTGCCAATACTTGACAATTTCGATCGTGACGAAGAGTGAGATGGGGACAAGTGCGGAGTACAGAACCCAGTACGTGAAGATATCAGACCAGAATTGTTGGACTTTCTTCAAGGCACTGGTTGATACAGCGTACCCGAGGTAGCTAAGCTCTCTTCCATGGTATGCCCGAACAATTAAGTCACCGATCGAGCTGATGACACTAAGAGCGACCAGGATTCCGACCAGCAAAAGGACGAGCATATTTAGTTGACGTTCTACTGCAGTTCTTTTGATAGGAGTAGCTGTCGCATTGCGCATAAGCTTCGTCTCATGGCCTGTAAATACGACAACGCCATGAATCCAAGGTGTGTTTCGAAGTGTTGCCCCTCTAAGCAGAAGTTGGTCAGGCTGAACCGGGAGTTCCTTTTCTCCACCTCCAGCGGCCAAGGTCAAAGTGGCCTCATAAGTGTACAGACTGCTGTTTGGCTGCTCCGAGCGCAACTTTCCTCCAAGTCTACTCAGGTCATCCAAGCTGACCATCACACATGTCTCTGGAATCGCCTGCTTAATTTTGAGATTGGTTTCTCCATCCAAATTGGCAGTTTCGATATAGCAGAGACCTTCGGGCTCAGAACTCGCGAGTAAAACGATATCTGCTGGAAATGGCTCCTCCGACTCCACACGAATGGTATCTCCCACAGCAACATTGATCCACTTTGTCTCTTCAAATTGACTACCTCTCAAAACCCTCGCTTTCGAGTTATTGAGGGATTTGTCGGACGTCTTTCGCTTGTAATCCTCGATCAATTCTTTGCCAGCAGACACAAGCAACACAAGAATCAGAGGTCCAATTGTCGTGTATCTGTTTGTAGGCGAAATGTTGGGTATCTGTTGTAACGCTGCAGTAAACAAGAAGAAAATATTGGCGAATTTGGAGAATTGTTCGAAGAGGAATTTCGGCATAAAGGTCGCAACGTTGTATTTCGCGGTGGAGATATGATTGTCCACGTACTTGTTCACGCTATTCGCCGGAGGATTGTTGAGATGTATAATCCTAGGGCCAAGCGTAGATGGATCTGGTTTTCCCCTACCAAAGCCAAATTTGAACTTTCCTACGTCGAACTTCTTTCCCGCTTGCTTTGGCGTCTCTGGCTCGTTCGAATCTGTTCGAGGTCTCCCACCAGGCTCAGTCAAGGGCAAATCCATTTCCGAATACTCCGGGCCCATTCCAAGCATGCTTTTCGCTCTTCCTACCAGTCCACCACCCAAACTCAGCACACTGTTGCGATTCCTAGGCTTGCTTCCCATCTGCATTCCAGCTCCATCGCCAGGTATAGCCCCGCCTTGGTGGTAATATGATTGCCCATCGTCCGGGAAATCGTCCAGATCGTCCGCGTAACGCTGATAGTTCCCTAAGCCAGAAGTCTGACTATATGTCCTGTTTCCAGTATTAGAGGTATATGGGCCAGCTCCTGGCACAGTTCCAGGTCCGCCGGGTAATTGTCTTGATGGATGTTGTCCTCCACCAGCTCCCACAAACTCATCGTAAGATATCGAAGGACGGGGATTCGTTTCATCGTGGTCAGCGTTGTATGCCCGCAGTAAATCGTCGTCGTTCATAGGAGGCCGCTGGCCATCGTTGTATATGGGTTGTTCATCGTTGAGGTCGAGCAGGAGGTCATTCCTATGATTCGGGGGTTGACCAGCCATGCTGGAAAACAGCTAATAGTTGTCGCAGTCCAGACGGCGCAAGCTCTCCCATAGACATCCAAATCTTGAAAAGGCGATATTCCGTTGCTACTGCTGATGCTGAAATGATCGCTGCGTAGTGAAAGTTGTGTTCTTTGTGGTGATGGCCGTGTAAGTAAGCTCTTGGTCTCGGACGAGAACACAGCCTCTTCGAAGGATTTCAAGTACGAAGCTCCCAAGACAATCCGCAGGAGAAGTAGTACGAGAGCGCCTGGCTATTCGACGTATGAGAAGCGATTGATAGTCGATTTGGAGAATACTCAAGCGCCATTGACTGGGTTGAAGGAGTGTTGCGAGTCGCTGTGTGCTGTATTCGGGTTGCCTGCTTCTCGTCCAGTTTCGTCCAAATACGGGGTTTGACAGCACGGGCCACACCCCTGCCTTCAACTAGCTTCAGCCTCATCGCATCTCCAGAGCCGACGGAGGTAGCTTTATCAACCACCCACCAAAACAGCAGGACGACACATCACATCTGCACCATGGTTTGCGGAAAATGCCAGAAGATCTCCAAGTCGACGACACTTGCGACCCCAGGGGTCAAGAAGAAGAGTGAAATGTATTATGGGTCTCCAGCAGGTTCATCCTCTCAGAGTGGCGATAAATCGAAGACCTCAGCAACACTGGGAAACAATGGTATAGGAAAGGTGCGCCAGCTCGAAGGGTGTTAATTTTGCATACGCTGATCCATATCACAGAGCAAGTTACTGTCCAAAGCTGCGAGAAACCCATATGCTACTTACGCTTCCTCCTGTACGACCTGTAAACAAAAGGTGGATCAAGGCAGAACATATTGCCACAAGTGCGCCTACAAGGCCAACGGTATGTTGCTGCACTCGAGTATTGAAGAATTTAGCTAATCAGACGTAGCTTGTGCCATGTGCGGAAAGACCAACTCGAAGTCTACCACAGCTGCCCCAGTTATTGCTGGTCAAAAGTTTACGCTGAAATGAACGGATGAATGCAACGATATATCGATGACGAAACAATGGAAGGCGTTAAGGCATGGTGAAATCTCAGTCCAGGAGATTGCTGGCGTTGGGGATATGGGAGGTCAGGAACTTGGGATCTTGGTGTCGGACTGTTTACTGAACAATAAATGCATAGACAAGCATTTCGAGGCCGCGTTTCATGTGGGCTTATTCCAACACCTCTGTGGATTCAGCACAATTTCGAAGTCCCTGAATACCTGTATAGGTTGTGGCAAGGAAATCTACTATGTCAACATGGTCCTTCAGAGTATGCTGGGTACAGACATTTGACTTGGACACTCGGCCCCATTCATAAGATTTTCTCAACTCGATTCAGCCATGGAGGTAATCCTCGTGGAGTCAGTCTCTACTCAGGCTCAGCAGTGGCTGCAGTACTACCGGTTGGCGGTCTCTACACGTTGGTATACACCAATGTTCCAATCAATGTTCAGAAAGAATTTTGAAGCTTGTCAAGTCTGCGGGGACACTACGGGCTTATTTTATCAGCGTCATACCCTTCGAACCTCTTTTGATACTGGTCAAATGTTTCCAGGGCATTTCTGCATCAATCAGGCATAGGTCTCCGTCATTCGTGGCCACTTCTGATTAGTAGATTTGACTCGCTTCAGCAGCTTTTCGAGGCGGCGGCAAAGCATTGTCCAAAGTAATGTATGGTAATCGAGTAAATTACAAGTACTAAAGATCAAGCCAAGTACCTTCCCGACTTTCTTCGAGCGAGGCAAATTAACGACACGGACAATCAAGTCTTTCGGCCGCCTATTGTCCCGGGATGACCAGTGAAGGCTTCAAATAGGTGTTGCAATGTCCATGGCTGGACTAGATACATTAAGCCAAGGCATGTTGCGATTGCCATTCAGCTTGCATTTCCAAGCTTCACTTCCAACAGGTCGGCGGCAGATGAGACATTCTTACTTTTACAAAAGTACCCAAATTCTTCATCATATCATCCTCTTTGGCCTGCAATCGCAGGGATGAGCCTTAAAGATGCAGCTTGGCTGGGCTGTCTAAATTGCGGCTGAGAATGAATGTCATCCCATCGAACTTTCTTTCCATTTAGCCTTTACTTTCCCTGTATGTCTCACCCAACCTCATTATCCTCTGTTCACGCGACTGGGCCCAGCAGCTTCCAAGAGCAGAATATATGCAATGATACAGCATCATTCCGCTCGGCGGGCGACACAAGTCGAGCGACAGCCCTATCAAACAGGTATTTGTTACTCTTTCTTTTGGTCATCAACAATTTGCACTACATGGAACCCCTCCGGGAACAGCTCAGCGTCACAATCAAAATAGCATCTAAGTGGCGCTAGGGTTTTGGCTCATTGGCCACCGTCATAACTTAGAGCTGAAGGAGCCTCACTTTCATTCCTTTACCCTGTGCCTGGTCGACTACCTGCAAAGAGGTCCGGATCCACACCCTATTGCTCGTGTATGTTTAAAATCCCGAAGGATGGCTTCTGCAGCCAAGATCCACAGGGCGTCACTCCATATCGGCAAAGCGCTTGAAGGATTGTCTTTTTCAATTGCAGTTCGTGGTATGGACATAAATCTTTCTCACTTGAAATGATCCTTCGGGCGGAGGGCGGTCGTGCAGCGGCTTATACTCCCGTCTCGTCAGATTACTTCGTTTGTTTGAGTTACACGATATTACTGATACCAACGTCGGACGAATTCAACAACCGTCTGTATGGTCCAAGACACACAAAATTTCTATGGCTGGCCGACGGACGGTAGGATGTGCATAGCCGTTATGCATCAAGAATCTATCCGTTGTCAAGTGCAATCTAAGACTCAAAAATATCATCTCCGGGCGGATTGAGTGAATGGCCTGACAACGTCGCTTACAGCAAAACAACTCAGACCAACCACTTCTCTTTGCTAAGAATAAGTGCAGTATCGAGCTCAATCTTCCTGCGAAGCTAATTTTCACTCCTCGGCGGAGGTAATACGGTCAGATGGTCTCTCCGTCGTTTGACGCTTCACTATGTCCTCTCGAGCCAAAGTGGCAACGAGAGTCAACAAGAAGATGAAATGAAGTCTATATAAACCTGTCCCTTCCCGTCACATCATTCATTAATACACTCACATCATCTCGACGAGTTAGTAACAATAAGCACACTTTCAAGAAAACCCGCATCTTCAAACAACCAGACCCGACCATCAAAATGCAGACCAAATTCCTCGTCTTTCTCACCGCCATCATGGCATCTACTGCCATCGCCGCTCCTGCAGCCGTTGAAAACGAGACGCGCGACGTTGCTGAAGTCGCCGCTGCTGCTGCCATCTTGGCAGATAATTGCTTTCGTGCGTCCAACCTAGTCCCTTCACTTATCCCCTAGATTCCACTTGACTTACTTGATGCGTGATCCATGATTATCCGACATTCTAATCTTCATATCTGCAGATCGAAGCAGCTGCTCCATGACCTGGGCTGGCAAAGGAAAGGATTATTGTGACTACAGAGGATTCTCACATATGACTGGCGACGGATGTAATTGGCCCAGGAAGGCTGTCTGCTGTATCAGGAAGTAATTCCGCCGTATTCTTGGTCAATTACAGATGGCAATGGTGGAGAATGTGGTAGTCTGTTATGAGATGAAGGGATCACATGACAGGTCTGGCTTGCAGAACGGTCTCCGGGGTTCACCTTTTCAAAATTTGTTGGAGGATGAAGGGAGTAGTCTGTCGCTATCAAATCCAGTTTTTGACTTCAAAATTGAAATGGAGAGCTTGTTGCTGTGAAATGTCACTACCAGCGTCCTTGTGGTCGTGTTTACGATCGTGAAGTTACTTGAACACTTCTCTTGTACACACTTTTTTTTTAAGATCCTTTACTAATGAGCCGGAAATAGCCCTTGAGAAGGCAATACACAATACGCGTGCGTGCGAAAGGTACCTTCCTGAGATGCGCATGTGCGCCTCACCTAGAATGGTCGAGATGGAAACCACAACGTGCCTACATCTAGCGAACCAAATTTCAAGAAGGACTTATGCTACTAGACCCCAAACTAGGAAATAGCCAACCAAGTATTGGCGAACACCCATATACATTCAGTTTTCGATTTCGAAATATTCTACGATGTAACCCAGCCCGCTCATCGATACCGTCTTGCACAAAACCATCCCGCTCTCTCTCGACATCGAAATCCTCGAAATTTCAAGGACTATTGGAGACTTCAAGATGGCAGACACAGCGAGATCCACATCACAGCACGTAGCCATGGCTTCGACCATTGATCGCGCGCGCCCAAGCACAACCATGTCGGCAAGCCATGAAGAGCAAAGGACCGACCGCGATGTCATCATGGGAAACAGTGGTGCCTCGACGACGCCAGCACAAGAAACAAGATCACCTACGCCATTTTCGACCTCCAACTCGACCTCATCTTCAAACTCCGCTCGAGACTACGAGTCGAGCGCGCTTGCAAAGAGCGAAATCGCGATCTGGTCATTCGAGGATTCGAGCTTCACATATACGACCGAGAACCAATTACGTGACTGCATCGCAAAGGAGAAGAGTAAGTTCTGACAACAATTTGACTTCGTTCATGGTATTAGCTCACGGCATATTTCCAGGCTGGACTCAAGGTCTCACATGGACCAAGCCCCGAATCAGCAGTAATACTTTTGAGGTCGAGATTCAACTGTGTGCCAACTACGTCGACGACGATGGTCCTCCTGTGTGCGCACAGAATTACAGCGAGACATTCCAAGTCAAGATGCCGTACAAGGTTCTGTTCAATAGAAATATGCCTGCGAATGTAAGGAAATACGAGAAGATATTCATCAGTCGAGAGACGCCGGAGTTATACTGGTAGAAAGATGGAATTCTGTTTCTGTACCGAGTACCGGTGTTTGCTTGGGACTTTCTTTCGGGCTCGTTGGACACGGATGGTTGGTTATGGGTTTTGAGCGCGCATACAGGAGTTTTGGCATATGTTCCCGCTTCTGAGAAGATCAGCGTCTATGCATTGACATGCAGGGTGTAGTTTACAGCTCATCGATCGCAAGCGTTATCTACGAATGTCCTTGCTATGATTTTCCTATCCTTAATGTCCCTTTCTCACACTGGTCACCTTCAACTCATCTCTTCTCATGCCCTTGTCTTCAAGTATAGAGTCAGGTAACTCAACTTCCTCCCCTTCAAGATCTTCCTCCTCGCAGTCGCCATCATTGTAGCCGTCTTCGTCATCATCATCGTCGTAAGTATTCTGTAGACACCACGGCACCGTAATCCAGACCGTGGAGCCTTTTGGAGTTATCGAGAATTGGAGTATGGTATCACCTACAGGTCCTCAATACGATTCCTGGCATTGCAAGCCATACAAACGTACCCTGTCTTCTAAGAATATCAAGTTCAGAGTATCGTGTCCATTCGAATGATCTGTAATACGTCTCGTATAGAAGTGCTAGCTCGTCTTCTTTAGGTACTTGGACTGAGGTGGTATTGGGCTGGCTCGGTCCAGCCGAGGAGTCCCTAATCGATGTAGCCATTTCGATTTCGGTCAGAAGACAAGCCAGGTGAAATCCCCGCAGCGTGGCTGATCTATTGATTTGGGGCTTTCAAAGATAATACTCCGAGGCTTGGGGGAAAACTTGGGCATGGACAGGTTTTCAGAGTCCCCAGGGTGTATTTGAAGAGGGGGACCGAAAGTATTCAGCCACTTCTGTGATTCATGGATCGCGGGATCAACTCGGGAGTTGAGTAACGACCATTTACTGCTTGCCTTTGTGACAAGATGTATCAACCGCAACATCCACGCTGATTAAATGATATGATTCAATATAAAGTTATGACATGTAACTACTATCGTCATTAAAGCTCGCTGCAGTTGGTTCAAAGCTGCCCACGCGAAGAAGCTGCCGCCAGCGTTCAATATGATGTCTACGTGCGAGCCAAGTAGCTTAGCTGCTTAGATCTACTTAGATCTAGAAGAGCATTAAACTAATCTCTTGACCTAATTTCGAGGGATGACTCCTTCGTACACCTAGGCATTATAGAAAAATGTTAGCTCTGCTGACTACCCCGCCCCCTATTTGCCCCACCATCCTTGCCAAGCCTCGCTTGATAAGCAACAAACCAGACTCCCAGAGCGCGGAAGTGTGAGAGAATATAAGAATAATGCGTGCTGGTTTATTTTACCCAGGAATGAGACGAATAGTAACCTATCTATAAGATCTTAACTAGTGCTTTACTGGATAGGTCTGTCGTAATGTGACAGGGCAAGTAGCGAGGCGTTGCTGGCATCCGCGGAGGGGGACAAAAAAATTCCCGGTACTGTATCCACTTTCACACATTCAAAAAGTGAAAATGTAAAAGAACAATGCAACTGCCGTGAATCGAACACGAACCTCCACCTTACTTGACGAATGTCTTGGAAGGGTGGAATCCTTGAAGAGAATTAGTATCTCGTCTGCTGGGAAACTTCAAGAGTATAGTACGAACCTAACCATTGGCTGCGAATCTGTTAGTCGGGTCGACAGGAGATGACTCGAGGGCACTTACACCACAGAAGCTAAGCCTGATTTGGACGAAACTTGACTATTTTGTTATTGATCTGCGATAAAGAAAGGCCGATTTCTGTCACTTGAAAGGCATGTGTACCAGCGCGAATCACGAAGGGGAGGGATGACACGGGATCACTGCAAGAGATCTTAACCACTTCGGCATAAAAAGCTTCATGTTTTTACTAGTTGTTGTCATGAAGGTTCAAACCCTGTTTCTTATTTAATTTTTCTTTTGCACCTCTAATTTCTGTCTAATTGTAGAGACTTGGGGGCTCATCATTGAAAGCAAATGCCGTCCCATTTTCCCTTGCCCTCAAATCGACAGTGCCTATTTACGCCGAGCACCAATCACGTAAAGGACCTTGAATCTACTAATGTAGTACCAAGGAATTGTGGCTCTTCCCTGTTCATCGATTCTCGAGTTTCCGGCAGCATGCTCCGGAGGTTGAATCCAAGAGTCGGCGAGACGATCTGTGACTTGGACGTGACGGTCTAATCGGCCAATGGGAATGTCGATTCTGTCTGCCTTACGATCATCGATCTAAGACTTGTAGTGATGGACGAAACATGACTGGAATACATCGTATGCCAGAATCTTCTGTGGAAACTCTTCAACGAGTGGGCGCCCGACACGTGGAGAGAAAGCCATGTTGACTAGTTTGATTGTGTTGGCTGGGTGATGTCGGGTTGGTGTGCAAAGCTGTGTTTTGGTGGATGCTCGAAGTGCTTTCAGGTTTGCGTTGCAGTTATAGTAGATTCTACGTTTCGAAGTCTATATTTATATAGAATCCTGTCAAGCCCTTTACACCATGTCGCTTCTGTTCTCCGGCAAGCGAGTCACTTAATGGTACAAACAATGATGGCTAGGTTGGACACCAATGAGAACAAACGAGGCCTAGAATACATCATTCGTCCAAACAAAGAGTCATCCATTGTCTTCACTGATCTTGGCAAGCAAGCTTTTGACCTCTTCACCGGTGCAGATACACACATTGACTGCCTGATTGGTATAACCGATCAAGCTATCTTGTGGCCTGGCTTCAACACGTAAAGTTCTCTAAACTTCTCTAGAACATTCCTCCCAACCCAGATCTTGCCAGGTAATGCTATCCTTTGAGCCACTGTTTCATCAAACAGGATCATTTGAGAGGTATCAGCGCGCTATGTCACCGAAAAATCGATATCCCGTTGGAATCGTGGCAGATAAACTGGCTTTAGAGTACCTGAATGTATGAAGTAATTGTTAGAATGCAATGCTCTTGCGGATTGTGGAGCAAGGATGCTGCGTATCCCAGACGAGTATTATTTGCTGGAGGTCATGCGTGTGGCAGAAAGGTACCTTACTCACCTCTACGTAAATACTTGCAAACTTGTGACCGAGGCCTGTACAGGAAAGCTCCAGTCTGCGTGTCGTAAACAGCATCGATAGCATGGTGATCGTGGGGTGCGTAATCTTGTTTGCTGTAATCGCGAGAAGTTGTAGCCATTATGTCGTGATGAAAGAGTTCCCAGATTTCAAGTGGGAGGGATACGCCTGCTTTTGTAATTCTCTGGGATTCTTTGTTTGCTTTGGCGGAGTCAGCCGAAATAATTGTGCACTTTCATCTGCTGAGAAAATATGGTTATCATAAGCAAACAGAGCCCCGAATTTTATAATTTGCATCTAATTTAGGAGGATAGCCCGTACTTGAATCCAAATTTGACGAATTGTACCCTTTTGTATTAACATTTAGTCTTCATTTCTATACCTACTTCTTTATTAAACATTCTTTCATTCATAAAAGGTATTCGTTACAACTACCGAAGCCTCTGTTGATGTATCCTCCAAATATTTACTGCCAAAAACCAGTTTCAGTTGGCCTTTCGTAACACGAACTTTAACCTCTTGCTTCAAGGTCCCTAAACACGATATCCCAGCGCCTGTGCTTTGCAGCTCAAAAGAGGGGTCCGAATTAACAGCCAAAGCAATGAGCTCCGTGATAGTATCCCAAGCATCAGAAGTAATATGTGAGAAGAATGTTACATATAAAACATAAGCCAAGGCAATGCCACTGTATGTCAATAATACCAGAATCGACAATATACTAGCAACGGAGACTCCATAGCCATATCCATTTACAGTGGCCTTCATTCTGAATTCCATGAAATCATCATCTCCAGTTGGGGTGTAATTGAAGGCAGAGCCTCCACTTCCAAACAAGCCCTTTATTGGTAACATTTGCCGAGCCCATTGCAGTTTCGTAAAATCCAAGAGAGAACCTTTGATTTGGGCACTATTTTCTATCCGTGACAACCCTTCCGTGATCATGACTGCGAAGATGGCTTCGACTGCGTTGGTTGGTGATTGAGCTCGCGCGATTCCTTGAAAGTCACCAATACTGTCGCAAAGCATGCTGAAGACTGACACCCCCGATTGTTCGATCACAGGATCGAGATGCTGAGCCCAGTCCGGCGCGATTTTGACCTGGCTCCACAGGAGCTGCCCATCGGACTTTCTTTCCTGGATTCTGCCTTTGCCAAACCAATCATGAGGTGTCCCAGAAACTACTAGAGGTCCGCCAAGAAACGATGATACGGCAGAAGAATTGGCCCAGCGTGCATCGATAGTACATGCCATCAATTTATCTGCCGCGTTCGTGGAGTTGTCGCCGGGAATAGCTGCCAGTGCTCCTACAGATGATGATCCAAAAGTCTCTGGAAGGCTGATCCACGTGGCATTTGTCGTTGAGCCATTTCGGGTAGCAGAGTCAAACCAATTCCGTGTTCCCAGCTCGCCATCCTTGAGATCGACTAAAGGAAAGTCAGAGCCTTGATCAAGCCTAGGAAATCGTATCGTATCATCGACGCTGTTCTGGTTGCATCGTACAAAAGAGATGGGCTGCAAGGTATCAACCGAGAAGAAGATGTCGTTATAGTAACAAAAGCTTGGACTCTTCCCATGGGCACAGAACTCTCTATTTGCAAGTGTCCAAACTTTCGAGGTCTGTGAGACGAAATCGGCTATGTTTGAAAGAGGCGTTGTCGCAACTGTAATCTCTGGCTGGAACACGAATGGGCCTCTGAAGCGAACAGCGAGTTTGTGAAGAGCCTTTGGACCGGAAAGGATCGTGTTCTCTGGCATGAAAAGGCCGAGACCGGCATCGGGAGATGAGGATTGGGTTGGCATAGAGGGCCAGAATGAAAAGAGTTCTTCCGTGATGAGACCATAATTTGAAGGATGGCAAGTATCGTTGTGGGATGCTGTGCAGATCTCCTCTGAGGGGAACACGTTGTCCAGCACAGTTGGATACATTTCCCTGTAACGTTTGTCGACATAGAATCTTGTCCCACCCGCTTCCCAGTCTCGAAGGACTGGAAGAGCTGCCACAGCTGCCGCAGGACCACTTTGTAAAGGTCAGCTTCTTACTCTCATTCTCAAGCTGACTCCTTCTCTGGTCTTATCCCGGTCCGGAGCCGGCACTATCGAAAACTAGAGGCAGGAGACGTACACTGTAGCAGCAAGGAGAGTGAAGACTACCATAACCACGACCAGAAGGGATTTGTCTCCCCGAGAGCCAAAATTAGCCGAGCAAGTCGCAGCGAGCTCTCTAGACCACAGAAACGATATCTTGCTGAAATCAAAACCAGATGCTAAAGCTCCGAATGGTATTCCACGACGGCACAACTGATGCCGAAGTAATGCAAAAGCTATGCAAGACAAGGACGACACAGCCATCAACTCCAGAAGCTTAGCAGCAATCTGTAGTCCTAGAAACTTCATGTCGTCTTGTCCCCGGAGACCTGAAAGCTCCCCTCCAATGTAATAGCCTCGAAGGCTGAGTGTGGCCAATGCCACTGCTGTTGAAATAGGTATGATATGAAGTAATGAATGGTAAAATGCTGGGTGAAAATCTTGGTATAATGCGATCTTCTTCTCTTCGAGAGCGGACTTTCTTTGAAGTCTTCGGTTCAGAATGTTGATAACGTCTAGCCCAAGGCTGCGGAAAATCCTTCGGATTCTGTGTACTCCCGTAGATTTACTTTTTCGCTCAACAACCGGTACAGCCTTACTTCTACTTAATATCAGAAGCAAAGACTTATTGAAGACTGTCGGTGAAGACTCACTTATTTGATGTAGGCGCTGTAGTCTTTGACCTCCGGTCTTTTGCCCGTGGAATTTTCATTTTCGCGTCGACGTCGGCACATGAATTGTGAAAATTGACTAGACATTCATTCTTACAAAGTTTCTCTTTATATTTCTTCCATGTGCTGTTTCACTGCTTATCTTCTGTCCTTAGCTTCTCGGGCGTGTTGGTGTTTGAGGATCCTGGCAAGGTTACCTGCAGGCTGCGGCCGAATCAAATATGCGCTAGCCGGGAAGCAAGCCTGTACCCGCGCGCTCAATGGGCTCCATGGGCCACAATTCCAAAGCTTCTCGGTCGCCATCTATACTGAGATAGAGGGGTATGTGTCATCTCTCTTCACTTCTCTCTGATTCTGCCTTACAGGGTAGAATATGGTGGAGTGGGCCGCGCGGTTGTTGGCTGATTGTTGAGAAAACCCAAACCGCGGATATGTGTGACATTTCCCGGAACACAAAGTCTATGCAGCAGCAATATGCTGGGAGAGGCTGTGTCTACTGCGCAGTGCTCGGCTTGAGTGATGTACTGCAGTCCATCAATTCAGTCCATTAATTGGTCCAGCATGTAGACAGGGGAGAGTGACCGAGGGACCCAATCCGAGTGGTACTGAGGCGCAGGTGAGCGACATGAAATAAGCGATTGTGGCTGAGGCACAACTTGGAGAGGACCCTCTGAGTGTCCCAATTCGACGGTAATAATAAGAATTGCATGAAATATCAAGAGAAGGAGAGGCAATGCATGAGATTCACCGATACTGTGCGTTTGCAAGTTGCTCATTACGGCCCAGGTGAAATATCAAGTTAGAGATGTGGCCATGTGCATCGTTTGGGAACGAGATCCTGCAAGCAATGGCAGATTTGGCAGAAGATCTGAGGAACATACTTGATGACTTCTTCACCACGCAGACTTTTAAGGATACTGAACACAATTCATAGATTGCTGACTCTGTACAATGCCAATCTTACTTCTTGTTACTACTGATTCATCATTTCAGATCATTCAACGCATGGAAGAACACATCCTTCAAATGCATGATTGATTCATGGCTTAACTCAAATATGAAAAGACCCCCAGTTTTTGAGATGTCTGAGACTATTGTCTAGTGCTTCCCTATGGTCGCTATGCACATGCCGCCATCCAAGCGTCTGCCGCTCATTCTGATGCCATTCCGCCACAGCTTCTCTGAGCCAATCGCTTCGAGGGGGGCAACACAACAACGACGAGCCCAACCCCGCCGTCAACATGTCCATTCACCTCACGAAACACTCCTTCCATCTATCTCCAAAGTTCCTTGCCATCCATACCCAGACTGGCAATTCTACCTCCCTCTTCTGAACCTCCGTCTTCTCCCCATCAAAGCTCCGCCAGAACAGTTTCAAGGTCTTCGACCAGCGCGGCACATCCACCACAGTCATCCGGCCATCAACAAGCAGAGGCGGCAGATTCTCTTGCATCTCAAGCATCGGGGTCGCGTCTCCGCCGGGAAGGAGAACAGATCGACGCTCGAGGGTGAAGGTCATGTCGCGCGTATCGTAGACTAGTTCGAGAGGAAAGGAGGAATCTGGTTCGACAGGTATTGCGCGAAATCGATGCTGGAGGCGAAGATCCTTAGGTGATGGTGGTGAACAGGGAAGATTGGTGACTGGATGGAGAGGGCCGTGAATGGCTATTGCACGTTCGCGAGCTGTTCTCAGGAAAGTTGGTCTTGGTGGTGAGCGGGTCGCGGCTGGGAGCCAGGTTGGGTCGGGCTGTGGTTGGCGTAGTGGAAACTGATATGACTCGAGGGGTGGAGCTGTTGAAAATTTGGAAAGCCTGGCTAGGGAGGGTTTGGTTGAAGAATCAAGTGACGAGCTTTGGGCGACCATGCCGTTTGTGTTGGTAGGAGGAGCGAGAAGTGGTATTGGGCAAGATTTTGGTCGAGAAGTCGATTGGTGAGAGGGAGACTGAGAAGACGGCGGTTCCATCTTTGATAGTGTATCTTCTTCCTGCGAGACGATCGGTGGTGATACTATTAAAGCTGGCAAGCTTGCAAAGTCGATCTTGACTCCTCGTCCGTCGATACGAGGTCGTTGTAAGGTAACGCGAGGTGAGAAGGAGCTTTTGGGCTCAGGGTTGGAAACGTCGGACGAGTCTGTATTTGACCGACCTCTGGGTTCGACGAGAGTCTTTGCACCGTCATCTGCGCCAGACATAGCGCAAAACATTGCATTCTGTTACAGGCACAATTCAGCTGTAACTCTTCACTGTTAGAATCGTGGCGAGGCGAGTCACCTTCGAAGTAAGTGAATTTTCGAGCCTTTGGGCAAATCCAAACATATGGCAGTAGGCAATGACCACGAGCCTCGACCAACGAGGAGTTTTCACGGATCGAAGCATCACTATAGATGTTGAAAAGGTGCAGCAAACAACATATATCACAGAGAATATCGGACGGCAATTGGTTGATGATAATTGCGGAATTGCGATGCTGATGTCGAACCTCGAGTCTTTGATCACCCACGCCTTGCAGGTCCCCAACTCCATATGTTTAGACCGACCTTCCATCCGGAAAGCAGTGGCAGCCCAGCATGCCCTAAGAAAGGAAGTTAATACCTGCCATGCCACGTGGATGGGATATGCGCAAACACGTACAAGTTTCCTCGTATCCCCGGCCATCAGATCTCAAGTTTTCCCAGTAGACAGCATTGCCTTTCTTTGGCTTGAACGTGACTCCCATCATCGGACTCTGCTCCTTCACTTCGCTAGTATCCTCTTCACACTCCAGGAATTCGCACCATTTTCTATCGGCAGTATCAGGCATCCTTATCCTTGGAAATTCAGTTCCACCACCTGTGCAATCTGCATCGACCTAGAAAAATATCCACATATCAGTAGGATAGTCTTTATTTCAGGAGGAGGAGAATTGGGCTTGAAGGAGGATATGTCGTTCAATGAAGACATATGAATCAAGTCCGAGAAACTCTTCTAGATGAAGCATGACTTACATAGACCATGAATGTGCTCACTCTATCCGCATCTCGGCTCGCACCACTCCAATCATAATGATGAGTGTAATGACCACCCTCGCGATATCTCTGAGTCCGCAACCTCTCAATATGAAGATCCGGCCGCCATCCCTGGAAGGCTCTCGCTCTGTGCTCGATACAGCGAACGACATTATCCCGATAGATGAGAGCAACCTCCGAGTGGCGCACTTTCGTCTGAATTGATGTCTCTGCTCCGCTTGTTACGGTCGAGGGCTCGAACTTATCCTCACTGCAGATTTGGTGAGCATTCGTCACGTGTTCCGGCTTCGATCTGTGTTCTGGAGAAGGGTTGAGAGTAAAGTTATGCTGCAATTAACTTACCTTATCTTCAGAACGTGATCTGACTCATCCGAACTGAGGAAGTTCTCGATGTAGATTATTAGCGGATCCACAGAGAGGATGTGTGTGTTGTAGCTGTGAGACGGGCAGTCCAGGGGCTCATTTGTAGCGATGAAGGAGCTATTGAACTGTGTGATGGGTACTGCAGGCCGTTGTGTTGTCCCAAATAGACTGCTAGATATGGGAAGATAGACAAAGATGTAAAGAGGAAGTATTGCGGCGATGTAACCTATCATTGTGTCGATTGTGTTGATGCTGGGGGTTTGAAGGCTGAAGAATCGTTGCTGTGGTGGCGTCCGACATTCCCGAGCCTGCGCTGAACCGCCCAATTCTCAGGCTCACGTGCCTGCATTGCCCCCAACCAACCTTGAAAGCGATCAATCTCCAACTTTCAAGATAGTATCCTTGCCAGTGGATGTCATTACCTGGTTAATTGACTTCGGATCATGTGTCTACAGTAAGCCAAATTGGTCTGTTCCCTATCTTTCCACTTTTCTTCCAAAGTTTTGCTTTAGAGCAGGCAGCGCGATTTTCAGTGATCGGACGAGGCACGTTGCTACATCTAAATGACCAACAATTCAGGGATACTCAAAAGATTAAAGAGAAAGCTGATTGGTAGATTTATAACTAGATCTCGGTCATTGACTGATGCCACAGTAAGTCCTGGATCTTGCTTTGACTGATTGTTTTGGTCCAAACTAAGCGAGATTTCCATCTTCATTGCTGGTGGTCGGGGATTTCCCATACCCAGTACAGGAACCTCAGAAATTGGCAGTTGAGGTAATTCTCGGCTTCTATCTTGATGCATTTCGCACTTCTCTTCATATGAGTCAGGTAGAGGACACGAGCAAGCAGGAACAGTAACTTTTATTGTGGCTAAGAGAGATGACAGACACCAATGTCACAGTTCTAACTCGCAGCACTATTAGAAGAGCCAATGTCCTCAGAGAAAACACAGACATTTGTTATTGAATTACTCTATACGATACATAATATCCAACACACTCGACGTTCGTGAATTAAACATTAGCCATGCCTTCGCTTCCAACACAGCACAACTCCACCTTCCTACTCGTATACTCGACATGCCTCTGCTGTCTTTTACCCAAATATCGCACTCTTGAACACACCAATAGCACTAATCTTCTTATACGCTCCATGCACCTGCTTCTCCCCCTTCAACTTAGCCTGGATATTCTCCCAAATCTGCGGCAACTCCGGCCTATCCTTCGCCCCTCCAATATTCATCTACAGAACCCGGAGATCAGCAAGCATCCTCCATAAACAACCTCACCAAGCACCAAAACCGCAAACTTAAACCACAGAAGAAGGAAATGGAAGAGCAAGCTTACCAAACTCGGAACAATAGCCCACTTCTCAAGCACCTCGCCATCCTTCTTCAACACAAGGACACCCGGCTGCGCCATACCGTGCTCATACCCCTTCCTCTCAGTGATCGCAACCTCCCAGCCAAATTTCTCCCTCAAATACCCCACAAGCTCATTGCTCTCATCCACTATCGCTTCGCCTTCATATCCTGTCGATTTGCGCATTTCCGGGAGGAAGGTGGCGGGCTCGGAGGTCAGGATCACGGTATTGCCTCCTTGGGAAGTGATGGATGGGAGGAGGGAGGTTAGGGTTGTTAGGTAGGCGCGGCAGAACGGACACCAATGGCCACGATAGGCTGGAGGGTGTTAGTCGGTGGAAGTAGAAGTGGTGGATGAGGGCTGGGTGATGGGGATTGGGAACTCGGAATGAGGCAGGGGACGGGAGGGATTAGAATGGGGTGACGAACAGACTATGAAGAGAAATTCCGAGGAAGAAAGCAGAGCATCGAATTTCTCGATAGGTGTTTGCGTAGATATTGGTGCTGAAGCCATAGCTGGTGCTGTAGTCGAGTTCTCTATTTCGCTGTTATGATTCGGGATTTTGCCGAGCCGAAACTGTGCAATTATCAAATTTCGTTTGCTTGTTTACTCCAACCTCTGGCCGTGAGTGAGATGCTGAATGGATGTATGCTGTATTAAGAAAGAATAGAGATGCTGAAGATACTGACAGAGAACATGAGGACCCTTCATCTTATATAAACTTTCTTCCCTCCTCGATTCAACAACACAATTTAAATTCGTACGCGGTGCTGGTACTGCGCCGCCATGCACAGTGACAGCAACACCCTGTACGCCTTACACACACCATCACCAAGTCCACCACCACCTCTCTCAAAAAACAATCACTAATCATCGCACTTTCGAGTCCACCACACAGTCCGCACTCAAATCATTTCCCTAGAGCCTCTCCAAGCAATCAAACAATTACATCCGAGACAACCCGGACATAAACCCGGGCAAGCAGGTGCCTACCCGGCATAGGTATGATTCCAAATACGGTCGTACAAACTCATTTCCTGACTGACTATTGGCTGCTCCGACGATTGGATGCAAAACGAGTGGAGTCGCAATTGGAATTCAGCACATTGAAAGCTGCAGGCGCCTACAGTAGGTGCCTGCTGGTATGTAAGCACGCTGCTGACTGATGGTGCAGTTGCTCTTGCAACCCCGTCGCGTGTCTCTCTACCCCTGGATTTGATTTGGAAAGATCTAGACGGGCTGCATGTATGGGGTGATTGATTGACGTAGGCAGTGCAGCCCATACTGGTATTTGTGAAAACAGAGCAAATAATCCTGTTTCTCTGGCCTCCAACAAGAGCGCCATTTCTCAGCGAGTCGGTAATTCGACGGGCTCCGAAGATCGAGACGGGGACTTCATTTGAAAGCTTGTCTGCTGTTGAAATGCACACAAGCATTCACCTGCATATCTCACAACACCCTGGAGGACTTGTACACTGCATCAAACAACAGCTTTCAAATGCTTCTGAATTTCTTCACTCCCTGTTCTATCTTTCTATTCATTCTCTCAAATTTAAGTCTAGTCTTTGAAGATCTAGAACTGCACGAACTTTTTGTTCACGCACTGCTTGCTTTCCTGGTATATTGTTACATTCCAACCTACAAATCAACAGACATCTACGTCTTTCCCAGGTGATCCATTTTATGCATTTCCATTTCCTCACCCAGAACGCCTGACAGCCTCTTAGCCTGCGCAATGAACTCCGGGCCTGATATCCCGCCCTTCCAGCCACCCAGTTGATAACGCCAGGCCTATGCATGTATGCAGGTACAAGAAAGGAAGCCATGCCGGTTGGTCATAAGCTCATGTAAGAAATTGCGTCCGATCGTAAAGTCGTCTCTCCCTCCACGTCCGTGTATCAGTGGAGAGGTACATGATCATCCAGTACTACCCCTCTTCTCTCGCTCCCTATTTGCGACCCAATTGTCAATGATCTTTCCGACTTCCTTGAAAGCTACTGGCTTCGTCATGAAGAGATCGATACCAACTCTCACTGCCTCTGTCTGATCCTCAATACTGCTTCTGCCAGTAAATGCAATGATAAGCGCAGCCTGAGATTGACTGTCTGTGCTTTGGACCCCAGCATTGCCCTTCTGCACATTCTCAGGCATAGCTTCTCGCTTCCGCTTCTCTTCGATAGCTCGGATTTGCCGCGTGGCACCAAATCCATCCAGGACTGGCATTGTGATATCCATGAAAATGATGTCGTATCCTTGCTTGCGACTTTCGACTTTCTGCACTGCTTGGAGACCATCCATAGCTTCGTGGATGACGGCGTAATTGCGACGATTGAGGTAAGTTGATAACAGCCGGATATTGATTTGATTATCATCTACCAGGAGAAGAGTGGGAGATTCAAGCTTCGGCTTCTGCTCACTGGAAGCTTTGAGCATCGTTGTTTGACTGATAGGAGCTGTTTCACCAGAAGAAACATGGGGAGGCATCTCAGGACGGGAATTTCTATTACTTTCCTTCTCTCCTAGTGTGCGACCAGTTCTTGGTGGAGTCAACTTCTCTCCAGATGACGGGAACGGAAATTCAGCATGCTTCTCGGTGATGGCGTTAGGTGTTGGGCTCTCGATTGCCTTTCTCGCATTTGCGCTATCTGCTGCCATTCGTGAGTTGTCCAGGACCTCGCCTCCGCGAGGACTCATAGATAATTCTTCGAAGACGTTACTCAGATCTGTACTCTCGAAAGGATTGGCTGTAGGACCATCTTGATGAGGGGTCGCAATCGAAGGAAGCCCTTGTATGCATTGCGACAAGGCTTTTGCGAGCTTAAGAGGGCCTACTGGTTTTGCAATGAATCCGACATTGAAGTCTGATTCGAAAATGGTGGTTGAGCGATCCACGAATCTCGTGTTATGTGAACAAAGAACAACAACTGATGGAGGACGCTTCTGTTTTGTAGCAATCTGCTGTACGAACTTGGATATGAGCGTCGAGTTGCCCTCGTTCGAGATGATTACGTCGCATTTTTGACCAAGAGGAACAATTCTCATGCCGTACCATTTGACTAGGAACGTTGATATGGAGTGCTTGAGTTGCCGTCCCATATCGGAGATAATGGGATCTTTGGTATCGATATCAAAGGCATGAAGAGATGCCCGATAACCAACTGCGCGAGTTTGCAGATTTTGTATAACTTCATCTGTTTCTCGACTGACCGACACAACAGATTTTTGAGTGCCTGAAGAAGCGGCCGAATCGGCATTCCTAGGCATTTCCCGAAGTAGTGGGAGAGTCACACGCACACCTAAATAATATTAGCGGAGAACACAAACGACGTCGTGGTAACTTACGAGTGCCGCGTCCGACCTCACTATCGATTGTGATGTCGCCTTCTAGAAGAGACACGATCTTTCGAACGATCGAAAGTCCGAGACCAGTCCCGCTTGAAAGAGAGTTCTCTTGTGCGAAAGGCATGAACAATTTCGATCTAAGAAATTCGGGTGATATGCCTCGTCCAGTATCTTGAACTGTCAAGGAGATCATAGCTCTCGGAACACCGTCACTACCGGTAGAAGCCGTATCAGAATGAAAATTTTCCATGTCTGTAACTGTGAGCGTGATCTTAACATATCCATGAGAAGTGTACTTGAGCGCGTTTCCAAGCAGATTCATGACCAGGCGTCGCAAAGCTCCTGGTTGTGTCGTGAAGTGGTAATTATGTGCATCAATATCGAGGATGACTGCCACGCCCGATGTTTGAAGGCGCTCAGGCCCTAGCATGTTTTCTGACGAGGTTATTAATTTCCTCGCATCGGACATCTTGCCTTGAGAATCCGGTACGATATCAAAGGATTGGGCCGTTGTGTGTTGAAATACGTGGCCTGCAAACACGCTTTCTACCACTTCCTCGCAAAGTACCGAAATGTCGATATGCTGGAACAGGCTGAGCATTGGAAGATCCGATTGCTGGAGATTTAAAGGTCCACCAGGCTTTCCAGGTACCGCACGTGCACCTGCTCGCTTAGTCCTTCTCCAATTCTTTTCGAAATGATTGATCTTTGAAAAGTCAAGGATATGATTCTGTGAACATTAGCTGAATTGCTTCCTTGGAGCAAACAGGACACTCACGATAGTATCAAGCAATGTCCTGCCGCAGCTATCGATTGTCTCAACTAGACCTTTTTCCCATCCTGTTGTAATCTCCTCCAGAAATTCGGCACTAGCCAAAATGCCATGCAGAGGAGATCTCAATTCATGCGAAATGCTGCCAATAAAGTCTCCCTTCTTCTGATCTGCAATCTCGGTGTCTATTCGAGACCATTCTGCCATCACAGAATTTCCAAAAGCACTCAGGAACGCAAGTTCACTTTGTTTGGATAAGACACGTGTTGGTTCGGTCGACCAGGCAAAGCAAGCGGAAAGCCATCGAGAAGGTCCAGCGTCCCATAGAGGCACGAATAGCAGTTGTCGTACTCCTGGAAAATGTCTGGATATGACTTTGGCGTCGTTCTTGTTTTTCGCACTTCTTAACTTGCGTTTGCGGGCTTCCTTGCTACGCTCGATTGGGTCTTTCGACAACGGCTTCCGACGTTCATCTTCTGACGACGATGACATGGCGCCGTCTGAGTCGAAGTTCCATAGCTTTCCCCGGGGGTATCGTCGAAGCAGTGCCAACAACGTCTTCTCATCCAATGGCTTGAACGACTGTGGGCCTGGAGCTGGATCCCCATGAATGGATGCTGCGTCTGAAGTTGAGAATCCAAGGATTTCGCATGATTTGGCAGCATTACTTGTTGTGCGAGAATACGCGCTATCACCAAAGTTCGGAGAGTTATCACCTGAAGGTACTAAGGTGGGAGGGGATGGAATCTTAGACCCTCCTTCTTCCTCGGCAGAATGGTGGTCGTCCCCACTCGTATGGCCAGGCATAACCTCTGCTGGGCTCTCTGTCGCACTCTCAGTGAAGCTGCTTGCATCGTCGTTTGGTCCATGACCATGAGACATATCGCTACTGAATCCGCACTGAGCATCATAGAATATCACACCCCCATCAACTTCAAATGCTTCTCGGATCAAATTAGCAGCGCGGGAGAAAAGAACTTTCATGGCAGTGGATTCGGATTGATCGTCGTTCAGAGGTGAGCCGGAATGGTCTTGGGGGTCGTTGGGCGAGGAGATAGTGACGCTGGTTCCACCGAATGAAGATTGATGAGACTGCGGCATACTTTCGAGATCTGGGCGCGACTGCATGTCGGCGGGTGGATTCGCCGCAAGTATGCCCTCTTCAGTCTTGAACAGCGCAGCAGAATACTCTTTTTCCCTGTCGGCCGCCGCATGAGATATTGAGCTTCTAATCGAGCCCTTTGATCTTGTTCTGGCGATACTGTGGTCGGTCTCGAATTGCCCAACAATCTTTGTCCCTTCTCCATCTTCTGCGTCCAAGTCTGCTTCGACCAGTTCTGCACGTCCTTCCACAAATGAGGCGAGCCCACGACTCATCTTCATCCCACGGCGATGCTCTTCGACCTCTCTGACCATTTCCATATGCCGCATAATCGTGACAGCCATAGTTCCCATGAAGTGTATCTTGTCATCACTGAGTCCGTTTCCAACTCGATCGTCAACAACAAACAAGCTACCAATTGGAATTCCACGCTTGGTGATCAGAGGCACACCAGCGTAAAATCGCAAGAACGGTGCTCCCGTAACGAAGGGTAGTGTGTTGAATCTCTCGTCTTTGCTGAGGTCGTCAACAATGAAAGCGGGGTATTTGCCATTGGTCTGGGGTGCAACCGAAATCGTTCTGTTTGCTTATCAGTATTTGTTCAAAGTACAATGTGGTAGATTTACCTCTCGCAAAGACGTCCAGCTTTGCTGACACTAGCACATCCTATCCAAATATCATCTCCAGGTGCATGTTTATTATTGTCCACAAGATCAACTGTCCTAGTACCTTCCGCAATAAAGAATTGTGTTTCTGCATCGATGACGCTATGGAGAGTCAGTACTTATGCATTGGAGGTCTTAGAAGAGTACACGCCTTATCATTGCTCTTTGCGACCCAATTCTCCATGTTGTAAGCTGACAGAAGGCTGTCAGGGCAGTATCTGGAGAGGAGATTTTGGATGAGGTGACATTGGATTTGACCTTTATGTCGCGCCCTGGTGTATCACTATCGTCCGAAGGAGAAGCAGGTACAACAGCGTCGGCAAGGCTTTCTGGGTCTGTAGGAGTTGGTTGGAAGTATCTGCAAGAAGACTGTCAGCACTTCGAGATTGAAAACATACGTCCTCGCGCCGGGCTCGCTAGGATGATGTCTAGGTGCTCGAATTTCCAGAGACATACTTGTAAACTTCTCTTGCCCGCGCACTATCCGATACGCCCTCCAAGTGGGATGCGATGGTAGAGGCCACAGGCGCCATCGACCTTCCTGTTACTCCTTCCCTTGGCCAGATCGAATGCTATTTGAGCAAGATCGAACACTATAATGTACTGCAACCAATCTAGGGCCAGATCAGGGTCGGAGAGTCTTCGTCGTGATCTACGAAGAGGGCTGTCAGTCGCAAGCACGGCTCAGCAATGGGATGGTTATTGGAGGTTGTATTCCCAAGGCTGTAGGGGGGCTGTCGTGCTCAACTCGCCAGTTGCGCCGGCATTACACAAAGGTGCAGACTTCTCGTGAGGCTGAAAATAGGACCGTCTGAAGGGGGGGGGGGGTTGTGGTGGTGGTGAAGCGAATGGTTCTGCTTCTTACCATTCCGAGATGTTCTCGGGCGGGGGTAACAGAGTTCTCTCTGCGGCACCGACGACACAATGATGGACTAGACAATCTCTCTTTCCGGGACCCAGCTTGAATAGGCATTCTATCCTGCTAAAACCCACGTCAAATAGTTTTCTAGCAAGTCATGTTGATTACCAGACATGATGATTCCTTTGGCAGTCCTTTTACGATTGAGGCAGCTCCATTCGTTGATGAGTAAATCTGGTGGCGTATCACTCAATTCTTCCTAAAAGTGTGCTGACGCTCTACCCTGACCCCGAGTAGCCCGGCTACGCTCTCCAATCATATCGGATGTCAGGCCTCTCGAATTCGAGTTCCAGATATAGCGCCGGGACGATACACCGATTGAAGGCGTTTTGAGGTCCTCGCTTAGCACGGTTGTGGCGTTTCTCGGGCCAATCTTCCCCCCGCTTCTCTTCCCCGAGATGTGACGGGATGCGAACTGCTTTATGGACCTTTGAGTTTTGATAGAAGATGGGATGGTATAAAAATTGATCATCGAGTCAGACTGTGACAAATGGAGTTAATAATGACAGTTTCAAAAGCTGTATAAGAAGAGCGTTCTTCCGTTCAAGGTATATTTTGAAATCATCATTCCCATCATCCTCGACATATTACAACGTTGTAAAGGTTCATCAAATTTCTCCATCCTTCCCCGTCTTTCGATATTTTTAATCATAAGTATGTCCGTTAAGAAGATTCTTGTGGTGTTCGGTATCACTGGCAATCAAGGAGGTTCCGTAGTCGACACGATTCTGAAAGACCCAGGTCTTTCTGAGCAGTTCGAAGTCCGCGGCATTACTCGAGACCCAACAAAGCCTTCCGCAACTGTACTGGCGGAACGAGGTGTCACTCTCCTCAAGGTCAGTCAGACTTTTGTTCGTTGTTCTGGCGGCAGACACTGACCAGGATAGGCCGATCTTGATGACAAGAATTCCCTCAGAGCAGCATTGAAAGATGCTCATACTGTTTTTGCAGTCACAAATTGGCAGGAGGTCTTGAATAAGGAGAGAGAAGTCCAGCAAGGCAAGAACATTGCTGATATTGCCAAGGTACGGGTATCATTGTGATCCGCTGTTCCTTGCTTACTTTTCCCCCAGGAGCTCAATATCCAACATCTCATCTGGAGCAGTCTCCCGAATGTCACCAAGAGTAAGCTCCTCTCAACATTTCCAATTCCCTTCTTACGAAGTACCGGACTAACACAACGCAGTTACTGGCAGCAAAATCACCGGCGTCCTCCACTTCGACAGCAAAGCCATCATCGAAGACCACATCCGTAGCCTCTCCGTCCCTGCGACCTTCCTCCACCTCGGCGTCTTCATGGAACAGCTCCCACTCATGCTGACTCCAGCATCCGCCAACTCCAAGTCTTACAAACTCATCACACCCATGTCCACCAACTCCAAGATCCCACTTATCTCCGTCCGAGCCGACACAGGCAAATACGTCAAGTCTATCATTCAGAACCGTGATAAAATGCTGGGTAAGACTATCATGGCAGGTGTGAAAGAGTACAGTGTTGAAGAAGCTGTACATGTGCTGGCCGAGACTGGGGGATTAGATGTTGTTGCTGAGAAGTGCGCTTATGGGGAGTATAAGGACATGCTGGTGGCTTTTGGAATGCCGGAGTTTGTGGCAGATGATATGACGGAGAACATGAAGTACTTTGAGGAGTATGGATTCTTTGGGGGTGGGAAGGTTGAGAATGATCACTCGGTGAGTCCACAGTCTTGTATCTTCTTGTGTTTAGTGCAGGTTGCTTCGGCTGCTGACGTTCCATTCAGATCTTGTCTGAAAATCTTGAGACATTCGAGCAGTGGGTTGTCAACAGTCCTCAAATCGCTGCCATGAAGTAGGGTAAGATAGCTTTCCCGGACAACTGTCATAGGCTTTCCAGATCTTCCGAAAGTTCTTTCTCTACATAATATCTAGAGGATCTACTCCAAACTCTCAAGGCACAAAACCCAATGAAGTCTTCTCTATTATCACGTGATCATGGTAACTATCTTCTGGATCCTATGGGAGGATCATATATCTGCAGAACATGAATGTACACAAGAGAAATATCAGCACAGGATCATAATGACATGATCTAATATAACACTCGCTCAGAAACGATATAATATATCACTCGATCAGAAAACACCAGGATATCAATTGTTTTTAGACGTCCCTGAAGGAAACTCATCTCTCGCTAATTTTCGCGGGGCCGAAAATTTCTCTGAGCCACATCTTAAATTCACACACCATTACCACCATGCCATGAGGTTCCCCTTCCCACGCCCAAAATTCAAACACCATTCATTTAAGTTTTCGAGTCTGTCGAGGTCCGCATCAACGATCTCGTCCAAAATGGCACCACCAACACCCCTTCCCTTCTCGTCAGACTTCTCCGACGCAGACGAATACATCACTTCCCTCCTACAGTTCTCGGCTGCCTCAACAATCTTCCAGACCCTCTGCGGCGGCGTCCACATCCTCGATTTCTTCACACGAGAACCCAGCCTATATCACACGGTGATCCCGTCGGAATGGCGCTCCTGGCTCATGGCACGTGATTCAATGGACTTGCTCGACTTTCTCATGCGTGATGATCTCGACAGAACCCGAAATGACAACCCGCCTGAAAGTCTGATCAAGTACATCCGTGAGATCAGGAAACATTCACTACGGCGGACTGTGTCGGAGAGAAAAGATGTCGAAAGTCAAGCGAAAGCTGCGACGAAACTGCCGAGACACGTCGCAGTAGGCATGATCCCAAAGAAAGTGCACGAAGTCAGCAATTTCGCCGACTACGTGGTCCAAGTCGCTGATGCCGTAGCCGAAACCATTGGCAAGGAAATCACGCATTTCGTTGATTTCGGCAGCGGCCAGAATTATCTCGGTCGGACGCTTGCTAGTCCACCGTACAATAAACATATTGTTGCTGTGGAGAGTAAGGAGTTGAATATCAGGGGGGCGAAAGGTATGGATGTTCTGGCTGGAGTTGCGGAGAGGGAGAAGGTTATGCGGAATAAGAAGGTGTATCGGATGAAACAGGATAGTCTAGTGCCTGCTGAGCAGCTGAATTCGAAGGCTCTGAGGAGGGCGGCGAAACCAGTGAAGGTTGCGCAGAAGGAGAATGAGGTTGATATGCGGCCGAGTAGAGATCTAGCTACGATCTACACGCCTGCTGACGGGAAGGGGTATATTCAGTACGTGGAGCATGTTGTCCAAGATGGGGATCTATCAGACGTCGTGGAACAGATCGAGAAGATGAAGATTGCTGCCCCAGCTGGCAAATTACAGGTTGTCAATGCAGAGGGCAAAAATCCTGCATTGCCAGGAGTCATCGATGAGATCTCAAAGAGCGAAGAAACACGGCTGATGGCCATCTCCATACATTCCTGCGGCAACCTCTCCCACCACGGCATCCGCTCTCTCCTCGTCAACCCCTCCGTCCACGCCATCGCCATCGTAGGCTGCTGCTACAACCTCATGACCGAACGACTCGGTCACCCAACATATAAACTCCCTCTTTTACGCCCCAATCTCCGCGCCATCAACGCCTCCGGACAAGAATCAGCATCCTGCGATCCGCACGGCTTTCCCATGAGCGAGAAGCTATCAACATACAATACAGATGGCATCAGACTCAACATTACGGCTCGTATGATGGCCGTGCAGGCACCATTGAACTGGACAGAAAAAGAAAGCGACTCTTTCTTCACGCGCCACTTCTACCGCGCCCTCCTACAGAAAGTCTTCCTTGACTTCGGCGTCGTCAAGAAACTCACACCTAACCAGAATCCCGGCGAGCCATCCAATAATCTCGAGTCCACTGAACCGGTCATAATTGGTTCACTACGAAAGGGATGTTATGGCTCGTTCAAGACGTACTTACGTGGCGCATTGGAGAAGCTAGCAAATGATCCGGAGAGAGGCGTTAAGGTTAATGAGAGAATGAAGGGCATTACGGATGAGCAGATTGAGGAGTATGCGGACAGGTACGGGGCACTGAAGAAGGAGTTGAGTGTTACGTGGAGTTTGATGGCATTTAGTGCGGGCGTGGTGGAGAGTTTGATTGTGAGTGATAGGTGGCTTTGGTTGAAGGAGCAGCAAGGGGTGGATGAGGCTTGGGTGGAGGCTGTTTTTGATTATGGGTTGAGTCCTAGGAATTTGGTGGTAGTGGGGATTAAGAAGTGAGGTGTAGGGATTCTGCCAACTTGAAGCCGATATTTGGAGCGATGATGTGGGAATATTATCATCCAAGCATGCAAGGCGTTTTGGAGGAGTCATTCAAAGAGAGCGGCAAAGACCAAAGACTCTCGATATCTCATGATAGATAGGAAGTGCTTCTCAAACCGAGAGCTGAGTCATTTTAGACTACAAATCTAGGGTACCAACTTCCACCATTCTCGGCAGCGAAGTTCGTTACCTCAGATCTAGATCATCTAGACCCACATATAACCCTGGAATTGGAGCTTGCCTCTACATATGAAGAAGTCGTAGACTTGATCGCGAAGAAAGACACAATAGTGTTTCTGCTTCATTAAATAGATTATCAGGTAGTGGATGGTGTACACAAAGTTTTTCATATCCGGCAACAAATCCTAGCCTCAATTTCAGTGACATCAGACTTCGAGACAGGCGAGCTAAAACATGACGAGGGCACCATATCTGGTACCCAACTACACTATCTTTACAAGCCAAGCTTCATAAACTTTCAGAGTCATAGTCCAAACAAGCTCCCAAATAGCTTCAAATCATGTCTTATAGCACAATGCGACATCTTGCAGTATAAGAAGATCGCACAATTCTCAGAATGTGTTTTCTTGACAAGCATGGCTTCAGACGAAGCCATCTACTCAACCACAGACATCTCCGACAATGAAGATCAAGCAATCTCAATTGCATTCCAAAATGGCAACAGCAAACCTCAACACTTATCAACCGACCGAGAAATCCTCGAAGATCATGTCTCTCCTTCAGCCTCCTCCACAAAACCGCCCAACGAACTCACCTCCCTTCCCTACGCCATCTTCCACCTCATCCTGACTCACAGTAGTCTCTGCAGCATGGCCTGCTTCGGTCTAACCAACAAGCTCTTCTACACCTACCTCAAGATCATCCACCCAGCACCAATCCCTCTCTCGTCAACCGTCGAATACATCCCGCCACGCGCATACCCCGTTAATTACACATGCTGGATGTCCGGTATCTTCGCCGCCGACAACTACGGTCAAAACTGCATTCGCGGCCCCCGAAAACTTGGACCCTTGCTTCGGGACTGGATGGGCTCCAAATACCGCCTCTGGTATTTCTACACAATATTCCTATTTCTCCCCATCGAGGAATACGGCTTACCTACCGCGACTAAATTCCCAGAAAAGATCAAGGCTTTGAAGGAAAAGTACAAAGTTCAGCATGAGAGTCACGTAAAAAGACTTCCGTTTGGGTTGGAGGAGTCGGAGGATAAAGGGGATCAGAGGATGTTATTGGTGGTGCAGGCTCTGGAAAGAACAATTCCGCATCTGGGCATGCATCGCGGAAATGTGAAGCAGTGGAAGGAGTTTGTGGAGAGATCTTTTGTACCGATTGAGAAGAGACATTTCCCGCTGAGTGAGAAGGTTAGGGATGAGTGGAGGTGGATCTTGTTTGGGGAGGGGATTAGGATGCTGGGGTTGTAGATCCGAAGGGGGGTGGTGGTGGTCGTTAAATATGGATGGAAATAATTCTGGTCATGATGAGAATTCCCGGTACTAATTTATACTTAGTCACTCTTAGATTTAACATTGACTGTGAATTACCGAGTGGTTCTGACTTTTGAAACTGGTTGCCGCGAGCAATATTTGCAAGTGACTAGTTATTGTCGTGAAAATGTTCCTGTGATTGGAGACAGGTGTGTGCGAAAGCTGGTTGAGAATTCTTGTGTGTTTCGCAAGACTAACTCCGAAATGAGTGTAACAATCTAGATCGCGTCGTCAAGATAGTTATCTGACGTTTGAGACTTACTAAAAAGAATGAGAGTCTAGTGAGTAGGCCCCAACTACGTAGACCTAGCGTCACTGAAGTCGGTTGAAATCGAAATTTTTCTCAATGTGGTGGAAGCTATGAAGCAACAGGCTCTCTCACTTCTGGATCATCAATTCTTGAGTTTTCCTCTACATTAGCTCCATATCCAGTCGAGCAAAACCATCCTGCCTCACTATCAATTCCTGATTATTATCTTCACCAGCTTCACATCATACGACAAATTCATCCTCGATTCCTCATAAAACCTTGTTATTATTCTATATAAGCCTCATAACAGCTCCACATCATCCAGATAAACCCATCGTCGCCTGCTTCAAGATGGCAGCTATTGTCGAGGCAGAGCTTTCTCTCGACATGGGGCGTCTCGCTCTTCACAGCAAGGCAGCGCCCAAAATCGAAATTCAAAGCAACGACGACTGCAAGTCCTACAGAACTCTATCAACCACTTCACCAACTCCAGTCCTCCAGATCTCAATAGCGCCTTCTGACATCCAGATGGATTGCCAGGTGGGAACAATTCCAAAGCTCCGACCATTCTGCAGACTTATCGACATATATGCAGATTGCAATGATGAGGAACTCGGAGCAGCACGGGCTTGCTATGTAGATCGCTTGCCCCTCAAAATCCTCAACCCCCAGAACTTCCAAGGATCTCTCCAGCTACTCCACACTCAATCAGATGGCTTCACATTATGCAATCGTGACGGCACAACTCAGAGTAAACCCATGATGTATCCCTGGGGCAAAGATATCAACTATGGCGCTGTACTTGTATTGCAGCTCTTATTTCACGAAAAGGAATATCGAAGACAGGGTATGGCTCAGGCGTTACTTGAAGCTCAGATTGAGATGACCGAGAAGCAGAAAAGCGGTCTCCGGTTCATGTTTGTCAAGCCAGGTGTCTTTCTCGAAGATGTTGAAGAGCAGATTCACGATGATATGTCTTTGGAGGAAAAGAAAGAGGTTGGGAGAAGAGCTTACGCCAACGCGGTCCGGTTTTATAGAGCTGTTGGGTTTCGGAGGGTGGGGATGTCGAATTAATTTTGTTTGGCGATGGATCCGGTGCTGAAGACAAAGAAGGATGCAGAAGAGTTAGATAGGTTGATGGGCATACTCCATTTGACGCGAAAACATTTGACGTACAACGATAGCGGATAGTCGCTATGGCGAGAGGGGTAGAAGGGGTAGTGAGCCCAGCAATGAATGATCATATCACAACCACACTCTGCGCGTGGTCGTAACTGAGCTCTTAATCTTTTCGTACTGCTTAGAATTTTTCCATAATACTTCGATGGCGATCTCGCCTTCCTCTTCTAATCTTACAGTGAAGTCTCACCGCGTGAGAAATTTCCCTCGCTCACTTCAGTTGATCCAAGACTCTAAATCAGCGTAGAAGGCGCTCGTTCAGTCTCAAGCATGACTAAATTACTTAATTCTCCATTTCCAAGGCTTTGGATAGCTTTGTAGTCTTGCTGACGCATTCCCTTGAAATGAAAGGGAGCGCGGGGATAATGGTTTCAGCCAGCCAAGACTCTAAGCGATGATATCAACATGGCAACATGCCACCCAAGCCACAAAGCAAGGCTTTCTTGCAGGCAATGGAAGGCTGTTGGATCAATTTTGTCGATTAGTCTTGAAAAGATGATACAATTGACTGCATAAGTGGTCTCTGTAACAGTGAATGCTTTCAATGCACCCTACAAATGCTCCGAATGTTAGTTCCACAACATTATTATGCTGCATCGTTGGTCACAAGATAGTCCAGGGGTGGTGGGATATGCTATGCAAGATATCGTTGAATGCTTTTCAGCTCGGAGTTCTCCCGGTTGTTCAGACGACGTTGGGATGCGCGTGGTAGCTGTGATGATGGCGCCGCATTGTTCAGGCGCGTTGGTGGAAGTTACAGATTTCTTTTGCTAAGTTATCAATGGGTGAACATATATTCATCTATTAGATAAAATCAATATGAGGCTCTTACAAGATGGGTAGCAATTGTGGCGAGATCATAAATTAGTAAGGGCAAAATTTTGTGATCTTGAGCAGGTAAACAAAACAAAAAATGCCAGCGAGTCACTGCAAGTAATCGTAGGGAGAAACCCCTGGCATATGTCCTTTACAGGTACTCAATCTTACAAAGATAGAAGAATGTATCCTCAGTTCCAATTTCATTATCCTCTTTGGTGTTGTGCCCATTGGTGAATGGTGAAGTGAAGGTAAGTTGCAGATTCGTCCCACCAACCTCGCTCAAAATTTTGCCTCCTCATCACCGCCCACATCCTCTACATTCCTCGTTGCGACAAAAACTCGACCTCAATCACGACACAGTTTCGCATCACACAACACGAGTATCTCATAAAGTCACGATGGGTCTCCCAATCGCAAAACCGCTGTGGAACTTTGCTGCAAGCAGCGTTTCTGTCGGCACCGACGACGCGCCATGAAATTGGCTGCAGGAAAGAAGAGGGTCTACGCAGACTGGGAGTACAAGAATCCGAAGCCTCCTACTTACAAAGGTAACTTTGATCATCCTCCTGTCGGTAAAGCGAGTTAACATGAATGACAGGCTCTCCCATTCGCGCCGTTTCCCTCGGTCTCACCTCTACGCGCCTTTACGGTTTCCTCAAGATGGCCCACCCGACCCCAATCATCCTCGATGGCGATGGACGCTTTGATCTCATTCCAGCTTGCTTCGGCCGGTACCAGGTCGGTGAGAACAGACTTCCTCACCTGATCAAGCGTTGGCTGCCCAAACACTACCGGATCCACCATTCATCGCTTCCCGGAGTACCACACCAGTTTCTCAACACTAACGTCTATGGTGTCTATCCGCTCACCGGCAAGGACAGAACCTTTGAACTTCGGTATAAGGATTGGGCTATGGCAAGCGTTGATGGCAAGAAGTGGTGGCAGGTGGGATCCAGGTCCTTCCTTCCATACCCACACAAGATGGGCGATGATTGGTAAGTGTCTGCTAGCCTCTCTATTCATTTGCGAGATCATTTGGCTGTGTGGCCTCCACCGGTCGTCTCTGGTCCACGTTGCCTCATCCCCATGACCCCATTCCACCTTGAAAAAAGTTGTTGACGCTTATGCTTTCAACCAGGATCGTCGAAGCACTGAAGACCATAAAGCAATCCGCCAAACACTTCCGATGCAAGACCCAATACGTCAAGTTCTGGAAGAGATGCCGAGTGTTCAACCAACATGGTCCAGTTGAGTTCCCAGAGAGAGTGGTGAATGGAAAGTTGTCGGATAGAAGGGCTGCAGAGAAGAAAGCCAGATGTCTGGAGAAAGCTGCAATTTGCGGAAATTGAAATTGAGTGGTGGGATAATTTTTCGTTTCTTGAGAGCAGGCTGCAGGAATATCGTCGACAAGAAATAGTTTCTTCTACAAAGGTCAATCCTTGGTTTATACTACAGGATGAATAAAAGTCAACTGTACCAGACACAGTGTCTACAGCGACGTGAGATGTGCATGCGATCGTCGTCGCACGGGGAAGGGCGGCAACCAGACTCAATTTACAGATGAGGGCATCAATGTTATGACCCGCAGAAGACGAGGGAGGAAGCTTTACTGTCCAAGTATGAGCCCGTGTGTATGTAGAGTAAGGAGTGTCTGCAGATAGAGTGTCGAGATATATATGAGAAAATATGAACGTCAGTGAACAAAATACAAAGTCAAATGCACGTAGAATTGGATGACATCGGTATCCACGGGCAGATTCTTCGACTGAGCAACAATTGAAGACATTGGTATGAGTTGGTCTTGGCTTGAAAAGGGGTAGCGGGGTAATTTACCGAATTGCGGGGTAGCTTTGCCGAAATTCTGTGAACAATCAACAGGAACAGCACATCTCAAAATCTCATACTTGGCGAGTCTTTATTTACTGACCAGCAAGTCAAGATGTTGTTCAGATCCTCGCATCCGGATATCGAAAGTAAGTCAGCTGTGGAGCCTTACTTACACCAAGGTCGAATCTGATTTATAGCAGTACCTACTGATATCACAACATATTCCTTCCTCTTCTCCAATAACAACAAGTACTTCCCATTTCAAGAGTACAATTCAAATCCAAAAGGCTTCACCAACACATCAACGCTCTCACGCCTCACGCATCAAGAAATCCAAATTCTTGCAGGCAACATTTCCACATCTCTGGTTCTCAAACATGACTTCCAGCCCGGAGATGTCGTGTCGATATGTGCTCCAAACACGATCGAGTACCCTGCTATCCTATATGGTATCATGCGAGCGGGTGGTATTCCTGCCTTGAGTTCTCCAGCGTTCAGTGAAGATGAAATGATGCATGTTTTCAAGATTGTAGATTGTAAAATAGTGTTTTGTCCTAGCGATATCGCCAGTGTAGTGCAGGGAGCTTTGAAGAAGATGGGAAGGACTGATGACTGTATTATCACGATTGACGACAATAGTAATGGAGGAAGCGAGGCTGGGATTCAGTCGTTGGAGGACTTGATCGAGGAGGGTCGAAGAAGTCGTCAGGTGGAAGCGTGGCGAATGCCAAAGGGGAAGAGTAACAGTGAAGTTTGCGCTCTTCTTTGTTTCAGCAGTGGGACTACTGGATTACCAAAAGCTGTAAGTCTCGGTGTCTTCAAGGCTATGAGGGAAGTTCTAGGTTAATTCAGAGTCGTAGGTTATGATTTCACACCAGAACATAATCGCGCAGTGCCTCCAGCTCATCCCGACAACTTCACCAGACCACAAGACTGTTCTGGGCATGCTCCCCTTTTATCACAGTACGGACAGTTCTTTGCATTCCTTTGCTGCTATGCTAATTGTTCGCGTAGTTACAGGCGTGGTGAAAATGCTTGTCCTGCCCTTTGTCATTGGCGCGGAAGTTGTCATACTCCCACAATTCACGATGAAGGGCTTGCTCTCAACGATAGAGCGCTACCAGATTGCTGAAGTACAAGTAGTACCTCCAATCATCATCCGCCTAGTCAGCGACCCTGTTATTGATGACTATGACCTTTCTTATATCAAGCGCTTCGCGTCAGGTGCTGCACCGATCAGTAAGTCCCAAAACTTCTTAATTCAAGCTCGTGACTACGGACGTTGGCAGAGCTCTTTGGTGTACTTTGAGAGTTCCATGTTAACTTTACGGTGTCAGGTGAAGAAATATTACAGCTTCTGGAGAAGAGATTCCCTGGTCGAGGATTCAAACAGGGTTATGGCATGACTGAAAGTACGGGCTGTATCACAACACATCCACTTGACAAGCACGCCTTCAAATATGCTAGAACAGGCGGAACTCTAGTTGCGAATACCGTGGTGAAAGTGGTCAACAGCGAGGGAAAGCTACTTGGTACTGGTGAACAAGGAGAGGTAAGCCTGCTTCCAATCTTCGGTGCCGAGACTTTGCAGCAGCAACGTTCCCTTGAGAACACTTGAACATAATCTTCAAAAACAGCTAACAGCCATAACAGATCCTTGCCAAAGGCCCTCAGATCTTCCCCGGCTACCTCAACAACCCCACCGCAACCTCCTCCGCCTTTGAATCCTCAGGATTCCTCCGCACCGGTGATATCGGATGCATCAACGCCGACGGCTGCATCGTGATTCACGATCGCATCAAAGAAATGATCAAAGTCAAAGGCGTGCAAGTAGCTCCAGCAGAGCTCGAGGACTTACTTCTGGGTCATGAGCTGGTGGAGGACTGTGCTGTGATTGGCGTGCCGGATGATTACGCTGGGGAAAGGCCGTTCGCTTTCGTTGTTTTGAGAGATGGAGAAGGGGAAGATGATGGAGGATCGAAGGAACAAGCTATGGAGCTATTGTTGGAGTATGTTAAGGCGAAGAAGGGAAGAGGCAAATGGCTTGTGGGTCTGAGGTTCGTGGAGAGCATTCTCAAAAGTGCAAGTGGGAAGATTTTGAGGAGGGTGCTGAGGAAGGACTACGCAAGAGATTTGGCAAAGACGAAGGCAAAGCTGTAGACTACTATGCGAAGGTCGAGGATAGAAAGATGCTATAGAGGCCTGCTATCTGGATACCGATATACTAGACCAAGCTCGCCGGAAACCTAACTGATTCACTTGAAGTTCTGTATTGTGCCACTATTCCAGCTTCGCTCCGCCTGCTCGAGTCACTTCCTACTAAGCACGACAGCCAGGTATCTGGATCCAGGTCCAAGGCTTCAGCGAGTCATTCTAGTCTTTCCAAAAGCCACAAGTCGACAAGTCTCTAGAAGCTGTCACCAGCTGCAGTATCGCCGTCCCAAGACCCATATCCGCGGACTCTTCTCAATCCACTCCACCATCTCCAGATCAGTCTACCCGATCTGCATTGCATGTCTTTTACTGCAGGGCAGAACAAAGAGCCGACACTTTGCATTACATCCCATCACAACCCTTCAGCGTAACCATCCCATCGTGGCAGCCAGCCAGCAAGCAAGAAAATAGGCCCGACCGATCAGAGCAGCGCGCATCCATCACCACCTCAATAGTGGGAAGGCACCGAGAGAACCTCCGATGTTTGCCGCGGATTGGTTTAGTTCCATGCACGTATGCACCTGTCTCCTAAATCCCTTGACCCCTAAGAACAAAAATCCCAACAGACGCATCAGAGCCAAGCATCCCGAAAAGCAAAAGAGCTAGCCAAGGATCCAGAAACGGAAAACAAGAACCGACTCACCATCTCTTTGGGATTATCTCTTTAGCTTCTTGATTTGTGAGGATGCAAGCCAAATAATTCGATGTCGTTGTTACTGTAACCTCGTATTACGCCATGGGTTTTGTGTGGCTGCCGCTCGCGAGGGATGCTGACTGGTGGAAAATATCACATTCCGTGGGACGCGCCACAGTCTGACTCGGTCGCTGATGCCGAGATGAGGGGTTCTGGGTAGGCAGTGTTTACGGTTCAGTAGTAGGCTTGAGTGAAGGATGGAAGGAAAGAGCTCGGTTCGTAAGGGGAGGAATTCCGAGTGTCGTAAGCCTCCGTTTAGGGAAGGATGAGGCATCGAAGAGGCTTCGAGATGTCAGTAATGTGTCGGGAGTGAGAGAACGGATAAAGGAGAGACGAGCCGTGTGCGGCCTGGGACGATCACTGAATAGTGGTGATTCATCACGAGTAGTAGCAACAATGCGGAGAAGCATTCCAGCCAACATGAACGTCGTTGCAAGAGGGTTATAGACGTTTGAGACTTCTATTAGATGGTCTAGTTGCTTGCAGAATGTTGATCATTAATTCTTGTCTTAGGCAAAAGTTCTCATTTGTTTTGTTAGTATCTTATGGTTAATATCAAAGACCCAAGCGAGCGAAACTCGAGGAGTGAGCGCAAGAGACCAGAGTATGTTAGATCTACGTGCTTCGCAACGCGGATCGCGTACTTTACCATACACGACGTACAGTGGAACTGCTTTACCCTGCGGCAGAGATATTCCCAACGTGTGGTTTCTGATTGTTTCTGGTAAGAGAAGAGATGAAGGCTTCACTTGCTCGGCCGAAAGTGGCGCTGTTCAGGACTTCAACATGCAACAGCCGTCCCCCTTCATTGTCTCGATGTAGGGAGAGGAAGCCTTCAATTCCCCCTCAATCGCAGCTGGATAAAATGAAACAACAAATGAAGGCAGACGCGAGGGCTGAGAGGACGTGAAGAATGTCAAAGCGAATGCACGAAGCAAAGGTCGACTGATCAGAAGGCTGGTTTGCAGTGCCACCCAACGCATCACGCCCCTTTGAGAACGGCATTTGGCGGAAGGAAGATCTCGAACTTGCTAGAAATGGACAGAGGATATAGACATCCTGTGGTATAAGGAAACATCGACGTGCAGCAGAAACAGAACGTTTCGTAGAGTTCGGCCTTACAAAGCTTTCAGTCATCAGGGAGATCCTGAGATTCTGTTGTTCAGGGTGATGATAGCCTAGAAAGCATAACATCTTTCTCAGAGCAGCAACTGTAGGCTCAAAGCGAATGGCCATGCTTATTTCAATAACTCCAACAGAGAAAAGCATGCCATCTTGATAGTGTTATTCTGTGGTGGTTGGCAGCTCAGTAATTGTGACATGGGAAGCTCATGCCGCGACGGACTGTTCGACTGCCGTCCCCAATCTTCTGCAAATGGAATGATTGGGTATAGGTCGCTCAGAAGGCGGGCTGCTTCCACATTCATTTGTCAGCATGTGATGGCACCCAGAATTTCAAAATGAAATGACGCAGGAGAGATTTCTCGTCTCCATGTCTAGCCTCTCACCTGCCGTAAGAACTCAATCCTGAGCGTGCGTGCTGGTGGCCGGTAAACCGCGTGTGAAGGTCTTATTGATCTAGTTTTAGAACGGATGAAAGGGAGATAAAGGGCTTGTGTTGTACAATAATTCTGAGATGCATCATGTCAACTCTGGAGTCGAGATGTGGTTTGCCAGGATGTCCGGATGCCACCGTTGAGCGAGCGGCTATTCGAATTATCCTAAAGACTAATCCATACAAATCCAACGGTGGCATCTGGCACTTGAAATTAATTCGGCTTGTGCGCAACAACGAATATCAGAAAGGCGTCTGTGCCGCAGTACCTTAATCTAAGACATATTGCGAAGCAGGCGAACTGCCGCAAGGAATCAATCGCTACCAGTTCGGACCACGAATCTTTCCTGTAAAGGGAGAGCTTGCGAATGCGAGGGCTCGAGACTGTTGCTGGTCGAAGTGTCAATTCATCTGCAGCCGCAGCCGCACCCGCTTAAGGTTACAAGCTGCCCCCTTTAGTCGTCGGATATTGTTGTAGCCCCTGCTGTTCTCCTCTGTGGAGGTCCTGAGCGAGATGTCATTTGTATGATCTGCCTATCCCTTGCAAAAGACTGGACCACACTGTGCCGTGTGCAAAATTGGATCGGGTGGATGAAGAGATCTTGTCTGGTTCCCATGTGGCGGGTGCATGTCAGATGTACTGGCATCACGGGCCGGACAGGGGCAAGGGATGCATTGCTCGGGAGTCATGGATGAAACCGGCATGCTCTCCCGTGGTCTCCATCATCTCCATGCCCACCTCAGACACAAACATGGGCATGCCCCAGTATGAACAGATCCTTCTCCTATCCTGGCACCGCGAGCCAGGGAAAATCTGACCTCAATAATAGTAGCCAGTTACCCAACCTACAAGAAATCAACATGTCGCTGAAAGATTGCTGAGTAATATAAAGAACGTGTGATTGAGACGATGAGGCGCGTGGTAGGCCGCCATTGCAGCATCGTAGCCGACGATGTGTGGACGGATGAATTGCAGCAAACCAAGACCATGGGACCGCATCCCCAAATTCCCATTCTTGGGACGGGTGTTGGTGATGAAAGAGGCAGCTGGTAGGTCGCCGAGTTCCCCATCGAGCGAACAAGAGCATTTGCTGGGACAGGAGTGGGTTGTTGCGTCATGTACAACTGCGACGGACTCTTGAAATGCAAAAACATTTCTCAGAGAAGAGATATGAATGACCTTCGTGTATGCAGGTCTGCAGCAGTCATCCGTATGCAACTGTTATTGACATCGGCCCTTCACACGATCAGATATGGGAGGCCGAAGTATCCTCGATGTCGGGTTTTCACCAGGGTGCTGACTTCCGTGAAGAAACCCCAAAGCAAGTCGTTGCATGACATGTAAATTCCTTGGTCCGATCTTTTCATGGGCGTATTTGATATCCTTGCCTTTGTAAAAGCTTTGAACTGATCAATAGCATTTCTCTGCTGTTCACTTCACCTCGGCTCTCAGATTCTCGCTTATTTTTATGCCTTGATATTCGGGAAGCAAGATCAAAACTGGCAGCATTTTAGGTCGTCTGCTGTGTAAAGCTTGCTCAAGCCTGACCGACCACGGCCATTCCTGACCCGATCATTTCTTTCCTCAATATTCCGCAGTATGATATGATTTCTTCGATTTGGATGCAGCCTCATGCCAGTCGCCAGTCGATGGGTTGAAGTCTCCCTCTGTTGGTTCGGTACGGGCGCGCAAAGTGCACAAAAGCCGAACCTATCACGGCATATCCGGACCCCTCGTCGGTAGTGAGAAACTCTGAAGAGCTTCTGGTGCCCGATGTTTCGCGCATCTTAACAAGATCCAGTTAATTTTACGGTACTGGGAAGGTAGCAGTAGGAGGTCACAGTGGTGGGAGCAGCCCGGCCAAGTAGCCGCACGCTGTCTCAGACCCATACATCAGACCATGACGATGACCATGCTTTGGCCCAGCATCTCAACCATGACCATGTTCCGTGGTGGATCAAGAAAGAAACGTGGATCTTCAGTCGTCCTTCTTCTTACGGATAAAATAGACGAAAACCCTCAGAAGCTTCTTTTCAGATGCTTGGTGTCTTTCAAAGTTCCACTGCTTCGAGACTTTTCTGTGCCTTCGTGTTGCACCAATTTCCTTGGTGTGGGTTTTGCTGGGCAGTGTTTTTAATCGTACATCCATGGAAGACCCGTTTTTATGAAGGACATGGAAAGAAGATATGCATTGCCTGCTCCCCCGCACCACAAGGTACAGTTGCCAAGTCGTTTCCTGATTTCGCTGTATGGTACTTTTGCTAGCAGCGTTTTATTGTTGATCCTTACATCGATCCATGCAGAATCATCATGATCATCCGAAGAACTCTCAAATGGCAGACAACCAAGCCTCCGTTCGGGAAACGGAATGCGGGTGGCCAGCGTCATTTACCCAGCTGCCGGTATTAAAATTATGAAGATGTGCCCAACGTGGTGTACGCTATTATTAGCTTCTTGTGCAGAGATGGCGTATCTTGGCGGACAGATGACTCGGGAAAAGTCGTAAGATGGCCAATCAGAGTGCATTCCAGGGAATTCTTTCATTGTGCGTTTGGGGTAACCTTAGGGGCATTTTGTTTGGTAGCGTGGGATGGTGGGAGGGGTCCCGATCCCGAGAAATGACAGCGCCTGCAGTGGTGTTGCCAGGGATGGCTGGGTCGCTGGAGGAAGGTGGTGTGGGCGGTTTACAGGGGATGAATTGGCCAATGCTCCTTTACAGGCCAACCTCCCTTGTTTGTGTCTTTCTTCGGCCGCTGGCAGCTTGCTTGGAAGGACTTTTGTGCTGAGCAAAACGTTACGAGCTACAAGCGGTGTCTGAACAGAGGAAAGGAACTGATATCTCACTGACCAGGCAGGGACTTGGCACGTACGAGTAAGGAAGGTAATCGGGAACTACAGAAGTACGGATGACAGATTCGCGGCCAATTTTCGCCGTATGAAAAGCTGACCGGAGACATGTCTGAACAGAGACAGGGGCCGGCCGAGCTCCCCCCTCATGGACGAATCCAATCATTCTTCAGACATCACACACTCCCAGCGGAACGGTGGTTCCAGGCTGCTTTGGCAGGTCGAGGCGTATTTGAGTTCGCGGTTGAGCACTCATCCCACGAGACATACAGGAAATGAGATTAGGTCATACAAGTACAACGGTTTTTGCTTTTTGTACTCCATCGACAGGCGAGACGGTACTTCGAGCTTCTCCCGGCCTCTTCGGCACAAGGCTCCGACGGCACCTTATCGATGCTCCTCATACGGCGTGGCACCCTTGGCGAACGTCCCATCGCTTATAGGAGACCCAAGCTCCAAAACTATTTAATTATTACAGGATCACAAACCCGGGCCATCCATGCCAGCCCCATGTGTCCGCGCTTGTTCCTGCAGCGCTGGGGCACAGTCGGGACCGTGAAGAATCGGGAGTTGTGGGTCACTGCCATCCTTGTCCGGTATATTACAATCGTGTGAACGGCACATGGATCTCGTCATGTCGTTGTTGTGGTTGTGAGACTGCACGCCTATTCCGATTACGGTCAGATCTTCATCAATACTCATTGCCGTGACTCGGTATTTGTATCTTCCAGATTGCTTTGATTTCACAACATCATGGGAAAGAAAGACAAGTGACATTGGCAACATCCCTCAGATTGCTGCCCATCCTCGATTTGGCAGGAGACTTAGTCGCAATTTCCTGCCACTCTGTGGCACATTTCAGCAGCCTGCAAGCGTCTTGATTGGGATATTTGTTGGTTCTGGGGTTGACACGACGGCGTGATAGGTTAGCTCAAATGCCTATGTACTAGTCGGAGAGTGCTACCGAATTTAAAACGATCGCGAGTCTGTGCCTCCACACATAGGCCGTCTTCATGAATCATCGTCTGAATAACCCCCGAAAAAATAGACTTTCAAGAAACCTTCTTTGACTTTCAGACGCTGTATCCGCCGCATATTTCGGTACTTGGATCCACCTTTCTTACGTCCGTAACAAGAACTCAAATCATAAGCCGGTGAAGTCGTACTGACCTCACGAAGCTCAGAAATTATGGTACTCAAGGGCGATAGGATTTTTTTGTCTCCCGCACCAATACCTGGATGGCTAAGGATACCAGTATCTGGCTCGCGTTCTCGCACGGGTCCGCACACCACGCATATCGTCTCCTGAATCCGAGCTTCTGGTTCGCGACATGGCTTTAGACTTTAGAACATTACAAGACGCCGACCCGTCGATCTTCCGGGAGCTAGCATTCTCTCTCAAATCTGGCTGGACCAGGGAAAGTCATGTCAGATTCATGGGGATCTGCGACTCGCTGTTTTAGCCCAGGCTCGGCTTAGCTTCATCGGAGAATGTCCCGAATCCAGCATGGCGGTATCCATCACTTGCATGGCTTTAGGGCCCGCGTGCTGGCGAGCTAAACGTTACCAGAAAATGCGATTGTGATGATGCCAGCAGCGCAACGTGACCTCGTGGTCTAGAAACTATTAATATAGCATTATAGAACTGCCTGCTATTGGGCAAGGGGTGTTTTATAGATCTTGTGCACATTTGAAAAAGACATGAAGGAAATTGCGGGGTTTCTTGATCGTCAATTCAAGCCGCTTGTGTCTCGCTATCAGATCAGATGGATCTTGCATTCCCATGACGCCAGGCTCCGTGAGAGACACGGAATCTCGCAGCTCCACCCGTGGATGAATTCCCTCGAACAATTCTCCAAGGAAGCTAGCCAGGATTCGCTACACTCGCCTATGGATAAGAAATAAGGGAGAAGAAGGTGGTTTCGTTAATCACAATAGAGTTTCACTGGGCGGGCACAATTGTTCGAAAGCATGGATTATCTAGCGATCCGGAGATAACTGTCTCGAGCCTCGGAAAGGCTGGTAGCCACTGTCACCTTCACAAGTTCACACCATCAAGCAAAGTTTTTGGTGTTCATCATTCTGACACAATAACACGAACGGTGTGGCAGACAGCTCACGTGTGTTTACCTTTGCACTTCTGCTCAACAACATTCACAGATAATCTAACACTTGCCGGTAGGGAGCGCTGTTTCAACGAGCTAGTTGCAGCAGCATTGAGCGTCATACTCTGCCGGAATTCTTGGGAGGGGTAACCAGAACTGCAGACGAGGTTGCAAACACCCTGCATGGACCCACGGCAGACCCAACACATTGCTGGGGATTCAGCCAACCGCATTTATTCGTCACAAGTAGAGCGCTATATTGTCTGATTTATTGCGGCTACCAGCGCCGGATTTTGGGAATTCGGGGCCTATGATATACTGCCGGGTTAAAGTGATATTGCAGTTCGACGGCGGCTGCTAGACTCCATGTAGAGTGGTACCATAGCCGTCGCCACACTATAGCATTAGAAGTAGCTTTCTAGACATCACTACAGCTGAAGGGGTTAGTAGCAGTCCAGAACGTGAACCCACCAGGAGTCCAGAAAAGCCATAGTGGATTTCAGAACTATGCCGAAAGAGCCTGCTGTATCCGCTGGAACAAGTTAGCGGCACCGAACTGGCCTCTTACAACTCTTCCTTCACGAGCCTGGCGAGCCTTACTCATTTCTCCTTGGGTCCTTTGGCATCCCAACCGATAATCATGGACTCGTAATTAGCACCGTCCACTTTCCGTACATCCACGTTCTTTCCCCAAGAAGCTTGGTGCAGTCAGTGTCTCTCCGCTGGGTTCAAGGGACCTCAGGATGGCCAACGCCGCCGCAGCGAGAGGCATGGCTTGCGATCTCTGTAACGCCACCAATATTTACCCCACAAGTTCCATATCCACGTTGCGTCGTGGTCGTGGGTCACTTCTTCGACTCTTCGAGTATTCGACCCTGATACGGAAGCTGGCCGCAACCAGGCACGGCCAGGCAGGACAAGAGCCACGCCATCGCTGCCATGCCATGCAGCATTCATTCAGGCTGGCTCCCCGTTGCCTGCCATCTCTGTATCCGGTATGTGAGACGGCCTGGCAAAGGGTTCTGGGGCGGCTAGTCTGAAGCGCGGGCATTACCGTCAAGTCCCTTGCCCTACGTTTTCCTTACCTCGATAGGCATAGACCAGAAGAATACGCTAAATTCCAGCTACCTTGACAGGGCTGGATCGCGTCTTGGATCCCTCGTCTATCATCGGTAGCCAGCCTAGTCGGATCGGATCATCTCACTCCTCTCGATGATCTCGGGGCTTCTGGCAGCCTTCTGCAAACGTGGTCGGCTCTTAGTATGGCGGGTCTGTTGTTAGTACCGTGAAATTACACTTCCATCTCAAGCCTCCTCGAGTCTCGTCCTCTCAACTGTTCTATAGCCAAGACGCCTAACAAGATCAAGAAAGACCTCATCCTTCGCTTTCCTCCTCCCCGCCGTCCCAAAGCTCCAAACATCCCCTGGTTTGCTGTCCCGCAACCTGCATCGTACTAAAGTAACTTGCTGCACGAGCCAGGTATAATATCCTGGGATTCTATCCGTTTGTGACGCTTGCAATTGTTGGCCAGCCGCCTTTGAAAACCGGACTTGCACGAGCTACTGTTTCCAGAAGAATGGGTGTGGCCGAACTGGTGGTCACAGCATGAGCCACAAGTTCAATTCTTCCACTACCGACAGACACTCGACTTTTCTTCCTACATGTGTTGGAACTCGAATCTCAGACCTATCAGAACTCGAAAGTAGCAACTCACCTTCCTTTCGCAAATAAAGGTGTCCGGACCGACCTCTCACAGGCCATAACGCCCACCCCTCCTTGGGACTATTGTGCAAATCGGGCTTGACGGCACTTCGTTGCGACTGCCGCCTCGGAAACGTCGTCTTGTTGGAAGTCAGCTGAATTCAACCGGTTGTCAAAGCAATTTCAGTCTTCCTGGAATAGTCAACCCAGAACGATACTGTGCCACAGAGAGACGTCCTTCCGAGCAGGTGCTATCTTTCAACATAGAAAAGCGGACCGTCAACCTGGATACGACAGACTAGTTCTCGATATGACCCAGATATACACCCAAGCTCCCATCCTCCCTCTGCATGAGCGGCCCTCTCACTACGACCAAAAACCGGACCAATATACACCCAGGGAATATCAACACTCCAACACAAACTTTCCTCAATACTCGGATAGGCCACAGGAAGGGAATGGTTGGAAACCAGCACAGTCAACTTCACCAATGTCCGAAAGTCAGAAGGGTTCTTATGCGGTCTCGCCAGTGAGAGCGGGAGACATGTATCATTCAAGGCCAGACACCGCTCAAAAGTCGACCAGAGAACAACTTCCTCCACTGAGCAGTCTCTTTGCTTCGACATCACATCAAACCCGCCCTCCCACTTCATACTCGGATGGACACAGCCCAGTATTCCCAGCAGTCTCTCCTAATGATCCGCGACAGCCAGCAACACCAGTACATGCAGATCGGCCATTCGATCCATCTTATTTCCAAAGACCTCCTGTGGCTCGACAGTACTCGTACAACTCGAGACCTGAGGTTGAGCGACTTGGTATCCCTCCTCCTCCTCGACCTAGTCTAGCTGGAGCCAGACCTGAATCGCCTCGCTACGACTCGAGATACCCGTCTGTTGAAAGTTCGCGGCCTTACCCACCATCCTCTGTCACAGCTTGGTCTCCGCACTCGCAGTCAAACAGAGTAGAATACTTTTCTAGAGATACTTCTTCGTCATTCAGACCTCATCCAGACTTTCGCCAGCCAGCCGCGATCAATAGACCAGAGTTAGATTCAAGAGCAACATATCGAGATGGACAACACAGTGCACCAGCCACTCCAACTTATCCACCAACCCCAACTAGCACAGTTACTGGAGATCCTATCACAATAAAGGATGGACTGGGACCAAAGATTTGGACAGGGACGCAATTTCTACCCAGGTTTGTCCGATCAGCCGAAGTGCCAGGGGAGGGAATGTGCTACTTCTACGATGATGGAACGCATTGCAAAACAGTTATTGATGGCGAAATTGTCAATGCGCACTGGGGTGTGACGAAGGCCGGCAAACCCAGAAAGAGGCTTGCAATTGCTTGCATCACTTGCAGAGAAAAGAAGATCAAGTGTGACCCAGACTACCCGCGCTGCGTCCAGTGCGAGAAGTTTGGGAGAATATGCAAGTTCAAGAATGCGTAAGTAAACACTTGTCGTTGAGATTTCGGTTGCGAGACTCTTATCTAGAAGATCGTTGCTAATATCGACGCACAGCCCTCGAGGTGGTCATGGGTCTCCAGATACCCCACCATCAGATCCAGAGGATTCAGTATCGCGGCCAGCCTCATCAAGAGCAGATTTGGAGTCCTTCAAGGTAGAGAAGAGGGAAATTAGTCACTCAGTCTCCCCTCGACAAGTGCGACAAGCGACCCCCGATTCAGAGATCCATCACTCGAAGCGCCAGCGAACTGGATACAATGACTTCACTCCTGTCGCATCGGAAGCTTCTCCTCGCCCTTCAGTACTAGATCCCACTTCCCCAACAGCGCCCTGGGCAGAGCCTGTCAATGGCATCGCGAACCAGTCCAGCCTTCTTCAAGAATGGCAAACAAACCCATTCGGCACGCATCCCATGCTTGTCGCGGATCTCATCTCGGTATTCTTCAAGCACGTTCCCGAAACTGCCTATTGCATGTTTCCCGAGGGACCATTTAAAGCCTGGGTTTTGTCTGTCAGCGAAAAATCTGCTGATGATATGATGCTTGTTTACACCATCCTCGCGCTTGGAACTGTATTCTCATTGAAGAGCGAGCACAAGTCGTTTGGGGCTCGGTTCGCTGCGGTATCTCGATTTGCTTGCGACAATAGTCGATTCAGCCTCCAGCTTGTTCAATCCCGGGTGCTCCTTGCACTGTACTACTTCGCCAATAACAATGCGGAAGACGCATGGGACTTCTGTGGAGCAGCATTGAGAGCTGCAAGCGGTCTCAAATTGAATCTGGAAATGGAAAAGACAGATGATGCCTACCGCAAGTCTTATCCGTATGGGTTGACCCGCGCCGGGTTCGCTGAGTGCAGAAGAAGAACCTTCTGGAGCTGCTACTTGATGGATCGATTCAACGGCTTCTGTTCCGGCCATCTCAGTATTGTACAATCGGACGATGTTTTTCTACGACTGCCGTGCGACGTGAAGAGCTTCGAGTCCCAGCTCGACATCCAGAATCCATACTTTGATCCTGCCACACCGCCTATTCAGAACATCAACTGGACGATTGGATCAATGGCGTACTTAATCAATATTACGACTATTTGGGGACACGTGATGGCGAATGTTTACCGAACATCCCAACGACCGAGCCCAACAACAACTCGCAACAGTTTCCCAGCTTTTTACGAGGATGCCACTCGACGCCTGAGAATCTGGAACGATGCTCTGCCTGCCTGTTACACCTTCTCCGCTGAGAATCTCGCGAGAGCATCGAGCGAAGGGAAACTTGGTACATTCATGATGATGCATACAGTCTACAATACGACGGCGATGAAGCTCAACCGATACATCCAGCAATACAACTTGACCAACTCGCAACTTGCGCACCATGTTGCGGTGTCCAAACAGCATGCTGAGGATCTTCTGAGAATGGTAGATACCCTCACAGCGCTGAAGGCATCTGCTAGTCCAAGGCATGGCGATGTTCCAACCAAGTTTTCTTCACCGTTCGTAGGATACGCGATCGTCTCAGCAATTGACATCCTCACTGCCAAGATCACTGCCAATGCCATTCCGAATCGATTGATGTCCTTCCAGGGAGCTCAAAGCATTCTGGCTGAGCTCGCGCAATTTTGGCAGAGCTCAAAGAATCAAAATGCTCTGATACAGCAGCGAGTTCGAGACCTGACTGAGGCGGTACGAACAAGAGGCGAGGGCACTGGACCTGCTGCCCACGTTGCGTTGTTTGCTAGAGAGACTGGGGAAGGGGTTTTCGAGTTCAGAGAGGCGATTGAGAAGACATTTTCCAGGGATTATGACTGCGTTTATGCTTGAAGGCAGACGGCAATTTCGGAGAGGTTTCTTGGTTTATGATGGAATGATTCTATGATACGTATCTACTATATTTCGGCGTTCACTTGGGTTGGAGGAAACACTGCTCTTGCATTGCATTGCGTTGTCAAGCATTTTTGATTGTAGATACCATGGGCACAGGAACAACAGCACTGGCACATAGAAGATACGAAGTATTTACGTATTTGTAATATTATTACCACTGTACAAAAGCATCATCACAATCATCCATATTGCATTGCTTAGAGCTGTGACTGATTTTCTGCCACTGCACACTACTACTACACGATCAACACTCCAGCCGAGATCAACAGCACTGACTCGACAACCCCACAACTTCCGACACAACTGACAGGCCAGAAACACAATTGACTTTTCTACTTCCCGCCTCTCAAAATACAGTTTCGAGAAGCCTCAGGCCCAGCAACAGAGTTCATACATTAGACTTCCAATTTCCTCAACTGCCGAGTGTCTAACCCGGTCCTCTTACAGAGTCCTGACTGTGCACTTTGGTCCCCACAGACTTGAAGTTTTTATGTGGACATACAGATCAAACTTCGTCCCACTTCCTTCCAAAAGCCGTGAACCTTCTTCAGATCAAAGTTTCCATCCCTCTGCCGGCCACAAACAAAAGAACCACCGCGGTCCCCACCTTGTCCACGTACCACAGGGACCAAGAATCCATGATCCATCCCACTTCTCACGTGGGTCCCGGGTCCACCTCAATCATGTAAGTGCGGCAATTCGGCGCTGCCCGCTTTTCAAAGTTCGAAGAAATCCCGGCCGGCACAGGGCGTCGTTCTTCGCTTCCTCTGATTCGTCAACTGAACGAGCAAAGCTTTAAAATCCCTAATCGAGAAACCACAATCCCCACATCTCCCTCCTCGCAAAAAAGACCGTGAAAGTCAAAAACCCCCCTCTCAAAACTTTAGAGTGACATCTGTCTCCGCCGCTAAGATCTCCGCTTCTGCTAGCGTCAGATCTCATGCTATCCTATCTGCTATCTAGACGAGACGATTTGAGACGACAACGACATCCCCTCTCCCTCGCTTCAGAAATCAAAGTTCACCCCCTCTTTGCCTTTGAGACTTTGTTTGATGAGTGATCAACGCAATTCCTCCGACCGCCACAGCAGCTCAGTCAAGTCGAGATGACAGACAGTGACAGTGACAGCGCATCGCAGCATCACCAGAGTCAAAGTGACAAATGACTATTTCGCCTCCCAACAATAACCCTCCTCAACTTAAGTCAAGTAAACTAGCCCTCGGCATCGCAGGACACTAGCCAATCCAAAGCCGACCCAGCAATCGCAAATCCCGAGGACTCGCAAGCTCTAAAAATCCCAACAGACGAATCTGCCGCGTCTAAGTTGCTCGGAGAGTACTAAAGTAGCCTCTCTAGAGCATTTAGAGCTGTTTAGGGTAGTGGTCACGGCTCTCGCAAGAGCTCGGTGGTTTTAGGGTACCGGAGTTCACGAAGTTGTGGTTTGAGTTTAGAGCTACTGGGTGGAGAGGGGGTTCTCCAGAGTCCAGAAGGGAACTATTTTGGCGTTGTCTGTTGGCTGGTGTTGGTGCTGGAGCTGGCTGGCGCTGGTGTTGTGGCGGTGCTGGTGGTTGATGGGTGAGGATCTCGATGTCGTCGGCAACCTTACTGTTTGGGGTCGCCTAGAGCGCCTTGGCGGTGGTTGAGTCAAGTGTCAAAGGAGCTTTGATCTTTCGAGTCAGGGGCAGAGATAAGTATCGGTAGTTGAGCCGAAGCGAGAAAGCGGGGTGGGGTATGTTCTGGTAGGTGCGCCGCCTCCTTTATTTTGTGTCCCTCGACTCGACTATTATTTCCTGTTCAAGTTGCAGATATGATGATGTCTGTTCCGTGCTTCCGTATAAAGTTCCGAGGAGTCGTATTTCATTCCCTAGATGGGCCAGGATACTGTCTTTCCTTGTCAATGTGTGCAACGTGAGCTTGCTGAGGTCGGTGAAGATCAGCAAGGCCATGATTCAATAAAGTACCAAGGGAGCCTCCCTGAGTACCCACCCTGAGGGTGACATTCTGATATTCGGCACTAACGTTTTGATATTCGGCACTAGTTGATCTGTGCGAGTTGCACAAGACTACGAAGCGATGTCAAGGTGTCAAACATGTCAAACAGGCATTGCAAGTTAGTTTTTGCGATGCGGCTGTTAGCAGCCCAGAAGCGGTAATATGCTGAATTTCACAAAGTTCAGATGGTTGGTTGATAACAGAGTAACAGTCAATGGCCGACTCAGGGGCACCTCCTCGGAGTACGGAGGTACAGACCTGCCGGCAAGTTTCGCTTAAGTGTCCGATCTTCGATATGGACACAATTGAGGAGCCGGGCATGTTTGTCAAGTGTCACATGTTGATATTGTCATCTGCGTCGCTGGCTTTTGATCATGAAATTTCTATCTGAAAATTGAAGAATTGCTCTGCTTTTGATACCAATAGAAATCGACGAAAACGTGCCGATTTCTCAAACGCCCTGCTTCCCCAAATACCCTATCACGAGTGCTTCATTTGTGGCTGCCAATCCTCCTAACTCGTCACAATGATTTGAAGAGATAGCTGAAGATTGCGCATTATAACACATCGACAGTGTGGCTGCTCTCAAGCTCTCTCTGTATCAGGGGTCCAGAAGAATAAAGTAAACCAGGAACATTACCTTGCCGCTATCAGAGAGGTTCAAACTTCTCTGAAGGTATTCTGGAACAGGATCCTATGGGTGATATGAACTGGTTATTGCAGTTCCATGACCGTGGAACCCAAGGCTGCCCTCAGGCGTGAAGCTCCTACAACCATCGCCGAGTGTCGACGATGAGATCACAACATTCCCTTCTTGGTTAAGCGAGAACAATTTGGATGCTCAATTGCATTTCGAAATCCATGCAGGTTGTGTGACATCTATTTACTGGAAATTATGATACTAGTTCTATGCTGCTATGTCTGATGGCAGCAGATCAGAAGGCTGAAGCTTTGAGTCTAAAGCTGTGTACTTCCAGGGTTCGTATTTCAGTTAAGATGGTGTTAAAGCTCAGGGGGGGCGGTGGTGGTGGTGGTGTCTCTCTCGGTCCATGTAACATCATCCTGTTATCGAGCTCGATCATTTCCTTCTCAAAATAATTGCAGAAGGTATGGAGCTTCCGTTAAGCACCCATGAAGAGCGAATTGAGCTTTAAAACTGGGTGTAATGGAGAAATGATTGGTTAAAGACTTGAAGCGGACCCAGTCAACATCTCTTCCCAAAACAAGACAGCCGCATGACGCATAATGATTTTCCTTCTGTGTTTGAATTTTACAGCACTACGCAAAACTCCCGAACTTATTGATCTACAATTACCTTGAACCTCTCCAACTACTATCCTTCCTTCCACTCCATTCCGAAATCTGCTTCCACCCATTCCGGCATCCCTCAACGTACTCCATCAAATCATCTTCTGGCCTTCGAACAGCCCACGCATAATTCCGGGACCTCACACCATATCCATCCCCAAGCTTCGCAAGCTTCTCTAGATCAGCCCCCAAGAACATAAAGGGAATTGCTTCCCCTGTCCTCAATGAAAAAGGCGTTGCATCGATGGGAGGCGCGCAGCTGTCCATATACAATTTGAGTTCCCTTGCCTCGAATTCGTAACTATTTCGAACTCCTCATGCTTGAGTAGCTGTTAGTCTAAAGGCTGGGACTCAGGGGATAGTATTGTCAGGGAAGTTGAGGAAAGGAGATGGATCGTGAAAAGCGTATCAGAAGGAGATCGTGAGCCCATTTTGCATCGCTTCCTAGGTACAGAGATGGTCGTGCATGGCATATTGCTCTATAGTCTACTGTGTCAGAGATTGTATCTTGCTGCAGTTTGAGACGTCGTTGTCTTAGAATACTCCCAGCCCCGGCCTCCTTGGAGTCGAAGTGCAACTTACACAGCTGTCAAATGGAAGACCACCCCCGATATGAAAAGAAATGTCGAACTGGTAAGCAGAGGAAGGATTGAGCGATCCAGTGGAGCTACAGCCGGACTTCCATTATGCTGGAAATTTCGTGCTCTAGGATGGGGGATGACAGTATCTGTGATCCAGAAATCATCGACCAGTATCAGCATTCACTCAACAACCACTAGACTGAATGCTTGCACATGATGAAATCCAGGACAAATACTCACGACCTCTTCGTTCCAAGATTACGACATCAACTTCCTTAAAATCCGGATCTTGAAAATACCCGTGGGCATCCCATACGCAAACACTCTAAAATCGTCTCGAACATTACCATCTGCGCACATCTATACCATCTGATCTCAGGACCATATCCAGTACCCTCCGGCTCAAAAGTCCCGAATCCGAGACATTGCACTTTGTCAAGAGGAGTCAAGTTTTCCGCATGAGCGAGAATCTGGTCTCGGAGCAGTTCGATGAGTTCGGGTTTTCTGAAGGACGTAATCCACTTCTCAGTCACGTCTTTGAGATCGGCGTTGATGTCTTCTATTATGGCGTCTAGTTGGGAGACTTTGCTGAGATGGGCGCGAGAACGGGTTGTCATGGTGTGGACTGGCATGGTCGGATGTTGTTGCAAATTGTGCCAGAGGGTCCTAGAAGTTTGATGTGTTTTCTGAACTGTATCATTTTCAATTCATTTTGCCGCGTGGGGTAGCACAGCGTTAGGCCTTGTGAAGATCCAACAGTCCTGCTCCAAGTCGCGAAGACAAAGGAAGCTCGCTTTGAGCTACAACTTGTCGAAGAAGGAGTCTTCCGGATCGGGACTATCACCTCGAGTATGCTAAGCGAGATTTTCTAAAGGGAATTGCTCAAATAACTTCGCGTCTAATTACTTCCCACTAAGTTACCTCCTAACCGGCTATTGCGTATCCTACAAGCTGCCTAGAGCCCTAAACCAATTCCATCCGATAAGGATCATGCTCCTCCTCCTTATCTGGACAAACGAACGTCTTACCAGTCGGCTGCCCAAACAGATCCTCATCATCAAAGTACCCATGGTTATAAGGCTCATTGACACACTTCATGCCACCGTCTGGTCCAACATGCGGACAATGGGCGTCGGGTCGTACGCCAGCAAGAATAAGATGGATGGTACGGCAGGCAACGTTATCGCCCCAGACTTCGTCGTAGTTGCCGAAAGGTTTGGCTGTCATGGACGAGATACAGGTTGGTACGCTTTCAGAGATGTCAGTAATCTCGCTTGGGTGGAAAAAAGGTGAACTCGAAGGGGAAAGGAAGGACGTACTCAGCGTATTGTTGATTAGCACCCACGCAAAGCGATTGGATCGTCGGACAGATTCGCTGGATGAAAGCTTGCTGCACGAACGGATTCGTGATATCTGCTTCTCCCCGTGCGAGGAAGTTCCAGACGTTGAGATTGGGGATCCATGCATCATATGCGAGGACGGCGCCGTCGTCGTCGAAGCGCCAGAATGCGACCTGCTCGTGTCATAATTAGCTGTGTTCATACACTTCCTGAAGTTTTGAGGATAAAATACGGATGGCATGAGGTGATGCTGAGGGAGATAGACGTACCTGCTTTAGAGTACTCAGGTACTTCCCATTATCCGTCGAATTTGGATTAAGCACTGATCATGAAGTTAGTGAACACTCCCTCCCAATATCTCCACACCGTGGCTCGAAATCATCCTTTTGTAGCCTAAACCTCCACGCATACCCATCCTCAACCCCAATCCAATCCCTCCCCTCCGAAGAAAAACGAACATACCTCTTGTCTCCAAATACGCCACGCTAGCGGCGACATCTTTACACCCACTACTAAAACTCACCACCTTCGCACTCGTAAAGACCGAAAACGAAGGCGCGTTCGGCGTCAATGCCAAAGCGAAGAAATACTCGATGCTGTCTTCGAACCCTGTGAAGTTACCTAGGGGAGAGACACGGCCGGAGGCGTTGGCGGAGAAGAGACCTTTGGGTACGGCGGAGGGACCACCGGTTATGATGGGGACGTTGTCTGGAGAGAGGGGTGAGGTTTAGTTTGAGGTTGGTTGGTGAGGAGGGAGGGAGGGGGAGGGAAGGAAGATGGGAAGAGGGGAGAGGGACGTACTGGGGAAGACGGTGAGATTGTAGATTGAAGTAATGGTCTTCAGATTCCGAGCATAGAAATCCTTGTGATGGTGTTTGCCTCCTGCGAGGACAGCAGTTGAGAGGGACAAGGCTGCGGTTAGAGCGGCTGCCAGATAAGTATCGAGACGCATACTGATATTGAATCGCAAGGCAAGTACTGTATCCAATACTCAAACTCAAATTATATCAAATAGAAAAGTACAATTGAGCTTGTACTGTAACGCTCTGAGGTAATATGAGAAAGTTAAAATAACAAGAATGAGAGGGGAGTAGGATCGAGCTATCTTATATCAGACTCCTTACCTACCTGTCAGGGCCCTCAGCCTCGACCAGACCGAGAAAAGCAATACGCCCGTTCTATAGGTAGAACGGAGTACCGTAACGTACAGCCTCCCAACTCAAGTTCTCTTCTTCTGTGAACCATTCCATCATCATGGAGGGGTCATTACCCGCTTCCGCTTTCCCATCACTCGTTCTTCATCACTCGATACCACCCACCCACCACAGAACCTCACCGCAGCCGCAGGTACTCACTCGTACCTGGGCGGTAGGCCGCAGGCTATGAGTGACATGATATGATGTGAGTGCTGATGGTGGTGGTGGGTTGATGTACAGTGGGGTCCGTCAGCTTCTCACCTCAGCACCAGATTCGCTCGTCTCCTCCGGCCGCATGCATGCAAGCACTTCACTCAGCCCTACGACCATTTTCAAAGGGCATCTCAAAGGCTGATTCGCTGACGCTCACCGAGGGAATACTACCCACACATCGTAGCAGATGGTATAGACAGGGCATTGATTGTTCCGTGTCTAGGCGTCTCTGTGTCGAGGTAGATGTCTTGCGGTACATGTGATTGCTGAGCTCCTCAGCCGTGCCTGCCTGGAGCCTGGAGTTCCTTCAGCTGACATGCATTCTGGCGGCACCAAGACAGAGGTTCTTCGGCGAGGCTGACCAGTTAGTTACCTTGTAATATAATGTGTAGAGGTAAAGATGAGACAACGGATGTATGGCTGCAAGAGAGACGTTGTACAGGAAAGTTGGAGAGAGATTTGATTGGATGGTTTCCGGCGTTTGCGTGAGGTGCAGGTGCAGGTGCGGACTTCCCGCTGCAGCTACTTTACATCCTTGGAGATGCATAGTGGTCGTGGATCGAGTCTTGAACGGTAGAAGAAAAAGGAAGTAGGGAGAAGAAGGCAAGACAAACAGGCAAACAGAAAGAAGCAAGTGAGTACGTGGATGATGAAACAATTTTTCTTTTGGGAATAAAACTGTGCAATCCGAAGAATTCGGGAAACTTTCCCGGCTGGATTGGATGTCACTTGTCTCAAGCAGGCGGCAAGAATTAGCGAGTTGGCTTTCTAACTGTAGGAAACAAGATGTCTAGATAAGACACAAGGCATTTATCATCCGGACAAGGCCAGAGGCTTGACATATTTTCATTATAGACCTTCCAGTAGCTGGTGGCCTGTGCCATGTCGTCGCTCGTACAATTACAGTATTTTGAGCATCCAATTCCATCACACGCCATTTTACTCCACAAATAGTATACATCCAACGCCGACATTTATGCTGATCCAACACCATAACATCTCGCAAACGTATTACTCCAGACCAATTTCAAGTTTGGGTATCCCAGGTCAAACTCCTCCAAGTTCAATAGCCAGACGAAAACAAGCACCCTTCCACCCTTCAGTTATAATCAACCTCCTCCGGCTCGATTCCCAAGATTGTTTGAAGGGAATCCAGCTGTCTTTGAAGGTTCTCCGTTTGCTGACGAGACGTCCTGATACCACTTTGCAGACTGCCGATGATGGCGAAGAGTTGCTTCTGCTTTTTGCGAGGGAAGGTATCGATTAGTGGTATGGGCTCGTCATCTGGAGGTAAAGTAGCGCGAGCTGCGAACGATGATCTCTCATGGCCTCCATAAGGCACAGCTGGGGAGTATGAACCTTCTCCAACTTCTCCCCTGTAGCTCTCGCGCCTAGCATCGTGCCCGTTTGATTTGCCAGCCCTCGCATCCTCTTCTCTCTCCGCCAGGTATTGTCGATGGTGACGCTTATTGCTTCCATTGACCGCTTGCTGCTGGTTGAAGACGTATTGCAAGAGGGCGTTTGGATCATCGTCAAAGGTCTTCTCGTACGTATAGGTTTCCTCAGCCAATGGAGCGGGTGAATCAGGGCAATTGGATGTTCGAGGGTGTTTGTGAGCAGCTGCCTTTTCGGTGGAAATCCGCTTGCGCTTCATTGAGGGCAGAGACCGATGACCATTGACGTGGATCGTGTCGCCTGGAGGTGAATTTTGGACGCGCTCTTGGGCCGCAGACATAGTTGTTGACTTCGTCGCAGCAGTCTTTGCTCTCAATGCAGCTAAAATTCATAAATCAGTAAGGTCACATTGCGGGAGTAAAGCAAAAACTGACCCTCCTTCTCAAGTCTGAAGCTGCAATGATTTCCCTGAGCTCATCTGACATGTCGCGCATGCTCCCATGAACCATCCATCTTTGTATACGCATTTTGCGAACCGTCCTGTACCTCGAGAGCAACGATTGCATGGATTCTCTGCAATATCTCCCCGCGTACTTAACAGAACCGCGCTTCGAACTTGAACTCGCTCATGCTCCGATGATTTGCTTGGTGGTAATTCTTGTCCCTCCTTCCATGGAATTGGTCGGAGGATTGAAGGTCCAGTAGCTTCTGCAATGAATCTGGTGGTGGTGGGGCTACCTTTCTGGGAGGTGGCAGCTTGATGTCAGGTTTATAAGTCGGTGTTGCAACTGGGCCGGAATCTGGACTTGGTGAGTCGTAACCCATGACCAGACTTGGTCTTGAAGCTGGCAGACCATTTTGATAAGGGGGTGCGTACTCAATCTCATCAATATCGGGTGGCATTGTGGGTGGTGATGAATTTCGAGATGCTCTGGTTGTTCAAGGTTGCGACAGCTTGAAAAAGCAGACTCGAGGGACGCGACGACCCGCTTATCAGCCGCTGAACGTCACTTGACCGTGACCCCGCTAACAAAACGCCAAGCGAATTGAAGACTCCCATTCAAGATCTTGAAAAGTTCCAAGTTTTGTCAGTGTTTGCTCCCAGTTTTACAACATGTAGATAAGCTTTACCTCCCTTCCGTAAATTCGGGTTTGTCCTGTCTTTTTATCATTTTCTATGTTGCCAGAGATCATTACTAGATATCACGTAGAGTATCTACCATTTCAACTACTCTACCATTGTTCGTCTTGGTTTACTGCTGTCAAAAATCACCTCAAAACCGCAATTGCTCCTTTACCAAATATCAAAACCCCCTTCCTACCATGATCACCATAAAGAAGCGCTGTCTCCTCTGGAACTGGACCAACACCGCCAATCTCCCCCACACCATTGAGTCCCTCAACTTCAATGGTCCCATCTCCTCAGTAGCAAATTGGAACGCCTGGTCCCCTCCAGAGCTCAAAAACAGTTTGCCCTTCCGCCCGACAGTGCGAGGTATGGATCAACTCACTGACCCCAATGAATGGGGCATGATATCCAACAACGAGCACGCCATCGTCCATTACTTCAATGAGCCAGAACGAGCAGGCATTACGCCTGAGAAGGCTGCTGAGATGTGGATGGAGAAGATGGTGCCGCTGAGGAAAGAGAAGGGGAAGAAGATTGTCGGGCCTGGGTGTGCAAGTGATGATGCTGGGGAGAAGTGGTTAGATGAGTTTATGGAAAGGGTTTGTAAGATGGGAGAGAAGCCAGATTATTTGGGGTTGCATTACTATGGTCCGGATGGAGGTGCTGCTATTGAGTATATCAAAAAGATGTAAGCTCATTTCCCTTGAAATTATGAAAATTTGAGCATTGCTAATAAGCAGCAGGCACGAGAAGTATCCAGAATATCCTGTTGTGATATCTGAGATCGCCTGTATTTGCAGAGACAAGAAAGATGTGTTCAAATTTACAGCACAGGTAGCTAATTGGGCGGACGAGTGCCCTTGGGTATTTGAGTATGCTTTCTTTGGATGCATGGCGAAAGTTGCGGATGATTTTGTGAGTCCGGAGGCTCAGTTGATGAATGAGGATGGAAGCTTTACGGACTTGATGAGAAAGCTTATGAATGAGCAACCGATGACAGAAACGTAATTGCATATATTGTAGGAAAGATGTGTACGTGAGCAGAGCCTTGAGAAGCTATCAAGCTTCAAGAAGGAAAGGATGATCTCAGATCTGGTGCTTGAGTCGGAGAACTCCAAAGCATTGCAATCATATGGGCTTGGAAAAGTGTACGAATCAGCAAGAGCAAGAATGTATAGAGCATATTGAAAGAGCATTATTGGAGACAAATCCAGCATAACCGTGCAAGTTGCGTCTCGCACATCGTTATCACTTACGTCAACCAAAGAAAGGACAATTGAAAGGTATTTGAAGTGGGGGAGGAACCGGTGCAGTCAATGATGGGCAGGAAAGGTTGTCGAAGCAGAGTGATGAAGCTGTAGCAAAGGCAAAATTAGCAAAGACTTCTTGAGGTTTTGATAGTCATGGATTGGGTCCTCGAATGAATATCTTTTTGGAGAGAAATGTAAGATGGGAAAAGGCCGCTTGGAGACGAGCTTTCACATGCACAGACAGCCAAGCAGCTCTTCGGTAAAAGGTTGTTCCAGCCTTAGCGTCCGCGCTCGAAGGCTTGAAGAGGCTTGCTCCTCGAAATAATCTTGGCCTGTTCATTTCCCATCTAACAACCCGATCTCAACGCCTCGAAACGCCAGCAACCCCGATCAAAACGCGTGCACCCATTCCCCAATTCCTTTTCTTGTACATATTTCTATAAATGGGAAGGATATAGACTCGCACACCCCAGTTCCCACAATTCCGTCGCGTATCCGGCGTGCAGTCTTTCAAGATGGGAATTGTGTCGTTTGTCACGGGCTTTATCGCTCCCATCTTCATTATCATTTCGCCCATCACTTCATATGCGGATCAGACCTACTCGATACATCGCACGAAGTCAAGCGCGGGCTTCTCGCTGGATATTCCGCTGATCATGCTGGTGGCTTCCGTTCTGAGGTGAGTGCAGCTGAGCTCCTGCGCTGTTGGGCAAGTCAACGAGCGAACGAACTTGGTACTAACCAGTCTGCAGAGTGTTCTACTACCCCGGAGCGCAATTCGATAAGTCCTTGCTCATACAATCATTCATTATGATTGCTATTCAACTGGTGCTGTTGAAGGTTGCCCTCGATCACCGCCCTGGTCCGTCATCAAAAGGGGGAGAAATGGCGAACCCTTTCGCAGGCGCCCGTGAAGGAGAGTTCGGGGTTCAAAGACCATACAACTTCTGGCAATGGAGATCTCCAAAGCCGTAAGTGTTCCATGACTTCTTGGAAACCTGCGAGATCTTACTGACCTCTGCAGATACTGGCAGTTCCTCCTCTACCTCTTCCTCACACTTGTCTGTCTAGAGTTGGTGCTCTCACCAGTTCCGAGTTTGTATGCCACATACTCTGCCGCCATCGGAATCATGGGTCTGTCAATCGAAGCCACTCTTCCTATTCCTCAGATCCTCTCGAACTTCCGCGCCCGATCAGTCAAAGGTTTCAGGGTGTCAGTCCTTGCCAGTTGGATTGCCGGTGATATCATGAAGATGTTCTGGTTCTTCACGGCTACCAGCGAAATTCCGTGGACTTTCAAGCTCTGTGGCATGTTTCAGATGTGCTGTGATTTGTTCCTTGGTGGGCAATATTGGGTATATGGAGAGGGTGAACCGGTCCTGAAGGGCCACCACGATATTGGCATGCGGATGAACGGACATGCGCTTAATGAGAAGGAAATACGACTTGGGTAGATGTTCGAGTTTCGAAATGAATGGATTGTCAAAAGGCCGGACATTTTCTCCGGTGTTCCCTCTGGATTGTCCTTTTCCTTGTTCCGTGCTTGTTGACTCTTCCTTCGCATATATAGTCTTTCATACTGGTTTCATGAGAGATTCTTCAAGGTGCGCCAAGTGGCCGAATGCTTCTCACTCCAAACACTATGAGTTCTCCGCTCTCAACCTCTCGGAGGTTCTTGTGATGATCTATTGGCCATCAGACTTCTGGGCAGATGCGCTACGGAATGGCGGAGGCTCGAAGCTGTCAGAATTATGGACTGTTTGTTTTCTCGAATTGCATAGCAGCTCGCAGATTTCTAGACGTATGCGTCGGGCTGCGCCATTGACTCGAAGCTAGAAGAACGTGGACTGTTTGCTTCTACATTCTGCGAACAGGTTTTCCGAGAACTCTTCATGAGATGCTGGCTTTTGGATGAGAGAGCTGCCACTATGTGACGTTCGCTCGAAGCTTCTTCTTATTGCCGCATATCCATTTCTGCTACCAGTCTAACTGACTGTCTGCGCCTGATCAGCCGCTTTTGAATTCTGGCTGCCTATGAAACCAGTCATGAGTGTCGAAGTTGGATCGAGGGGTGGCTCCGTATCTTTGAAATGTTTGCTCTTTCGTGCAGAACTCGGTCTTGTCTGCCTATGATCTATCGCATTCGGGCTGTTGATGCAAGCCATGGGGGTTCGGCTGTTGTGATTCGCTCGATAATCATCCAGCTGCTGCAGACTTCTGCTTGTCTGTAAGGCTGCGAACTGACCGAATGTCCTTCTGGGCGTCCTGCAGGATATCTCTTCCATCGGAGCACCCTGCTTCGCATTTGCGCTCTCGTGGTGATATTTCATGCTCAGGGGTATTGTCCTTGAAAGTCCAAGATCAGATGTCAAGTGCAGATGCGGCTCATTATTGATTGGCCAATAGCTGCCACCTCCGTCACATTTCACATTTCAATGCGACGGGCCGCACAAGGTGTGTTGCTTCCGGAAAAGCAATTTGAGCAATGTGCGTGCGAGTAGATAATGGAAAAGTCAAGGGGTGGCAGACTCGAGTCGATTAAGAGGTGCCGGGGTGTTGGAAATTGAGGGGCGGGGAAATCTCGCTTCGTTCCTGTGCAGTCGTCGTGATGTTTTGTGAACGACACTTCAAACCTCGCTGGCGATACATTGGCACAACGACCGCAACGCGCATCAGAATGAGCTCAAAAATGGTTGGCAGGGTGTAAATGGAAGTAGATCATACTACAGGAACTTGATCTGGCTCTTAGGAACAAAATTTGATGATTCTCAATGCCGTTCTATAGTGCATCTCCTCTGCAAGTGCAGGCCAGAGTTCACAAGAGATAACCTGAACTCACATGCTACCTGCCACTTTCCTTTGTTTGCTCTCATTCACTCCCGAAATTCCTCGAAACTGCCTTATGGCACGCTAGCGTCAACGCAGCCTCGACTGCTCCCTCGCCGTCGCCTACAAAAAGTCCGCCTCTCAGCCTCCGACCTCCTCTTCCTTTTTCTCCACCACAATCTCGAACAACTTTTTCTCTCGACCACAACTCCACAACTCTTTCGCACACACTCAAGGTAAGCTTCCTCATCGATCAAGTATACATTGATAGATCTATTCTCATTTCTCAATCTCTTACTGACCGGCTCCTTGATAGCTTCGCAGCTCCCCAATTCGACCAAGGTCAAAAACAATAAACAAACACCAACCCCAAGGTAAGTCAACTCATCATCACCAGACTCTCTCCCCTAGCTCATCATTAATTCCTCCTATCATTGATCTTCCTCCTCTTCGCACTGCCCACAATTCGAAATTGTACGCGTCTCGAACGTCGATACAGCTTCGATCTGCCTCCTTGTATCTTCTCCCACATCACAAGCCACCCCACATCTGCCTCCATCGTCAGCACATCTCTGCATTGCACCGCTTTATCCGCCATCTCCTACTCCATACTGTATAGTTGTCTCTACGACGCGTCTTCACAACTGCTCATCTTTGATCATCTCGATCTTGGTACACAGTGCCCCGCTCCCCCTTTCCAATTGATCACCATCTTCCAGAACATCCACTCATCTTTCTTCGCGTACTCGAAGTGCACTTATACTGACCCTTGACTTCACTTTACAGAACAACCAAACAACCGCCAAAATGCCTAACTGGAAGTCCTACGAGTCCTCGGTTCGCCTCTTGTCCGCCATCATCGCCGCTCACCCCGGTTTGAAGCTGAACTATGACGGTACGTGTTGACAATCTTTCCTACTTCCCCTTCTTCGCCTCACACAATCTCGTTCATTGCTGCGCGATTTGCTTGGTCTGCTATTCACTTCATGTCCGGTTGGTGGTCCCTGATAATGTCTCTTCCTTAGACGTCGCCCGTTACTACGGGGACGGGGCCAAGTACAAGTCTGTCTGGGACCGCATGAACATCATCAACAAGAATGCCAAGGCTATCGCAGCTGCAGTTGATGCTGGACAGGATCCCTTCGCCGTCCCATTAGATGATACCCAGACCTCTGCCAAGTCCTCCAAGACTAAAGGTACCCACGGGCAGCTGCTTTTCGCGTCTTCTGCACATCGCACATTTGCTTTTTCTGCGCTTGCTTATCAGTTTTACCTTGTCTCCTTGTTGATTTCATTAGACATCTCTGCAAGATTCGGTGGTGACTGTACCAAATCTGCTATCGAGAATCGTTTTCGTCGTCTCAAGTCCGATGCGAAGTTGATCAATGATGCGGTGAAGAATGGCGTTGATCCCATCACTATCAACGTCGGAGACACCGATGGCAGAATCGCTATCTCTGGAAGTGGTCGAGGCAACGGTCAGACCTTCATATCACCACAGCACACACACACACACACACACAAACACGCACATTTCCTTCTGTTTTGTTTCTGGACACTTACTGCGATGCATCAGCATGAAGCCATATTGATGTTACTGCAGAGATCGCTCGCCACTACGGCGGTGATGCTACTCAGAGCGCCGTCGTGAATGCAGTCAATCGTCAAGTTCGTCCAGCTGTCAAAATAGTCGGTGAGACTGTGGCTGCAGGTGGTGACCCAATTGACTTGGACCTTCCCGGCGAATGGAGAGGCTCACAGGGCATGTTCTGGAAAATGCATTCACTGCACACTACACTTTCTTTTCGCTTTTGGGTCGAGGACACTTACAGCACTTCATCATGTGAAGCCATATTGATGTCGTGCAGATATCGCTCGCTGTTTTGGCACCGATGCAACTTCCAAGGCTGTCAATCATGCTATTGCTCGTCATGTTAAGCCAGCTGTCAAGATGATCAACGATCAGTTGGCTGCTGGTGGAGATCCCAGAGATCTGGCCAAGGGCAAGTTTGACATAAGAGTGACTGACTGCATAACACACTTTCCCATTCTTTGCACTTGTTGAATATGTTTCTTTCCTTGGGTTTTCATTGATGTCTTTCTTAGAAATCGCTGCTTGCTATGGTTCTACCACTACCAAGGTGGCTCTTGTTGCTCACTTTGCCCGCGACATCACACCCAACGTCAAGCTCATCCAAGATATCCGTGCACAAGGCGGAGATGCGAAGGATATTGTCTTGGTCGAGGGAGTTCGCAACGGCAAACCAGGAAAGGGTCAGGAGCTACAAAATCATTGCACACACATCACAGTCCCCTTCTTGTTTGGTCTTCCTCTAGAGCCAGAGTAAATGGTTCACCAGATATAGTACGGTTCTATGGTAGCCACTGCACCAAGAGCGCACTTCAGAACCACTTCAGCCGAGACCTGAATCCCAACGTCAAGATCCTCAAAGACCAGGTCGGACAAGGCCTTGATCCTAAGGATGCGGTCTTGATTGAGGGAGTTCGGCCTGGCAATCCTGGAAAGGGTCAGGACCTTTGCCGTACATTTCATTTCAAGCACACAGCACATTTTCTTTCTTTCTTTCTTTCTTCTTCTCTTTTCTTCCAACACAGTATTGATGTCCTCCCAGAAGTAGCCCGTTGTTACGGCAAATCCGTCAATGGAAAGGCCATCCGCAACTTCTATGACCGCACTATCAAGCACGATGTCAAGGCTGTCTTAGACACGTTGGAGGCCGGAGGTGACCCCGAAGACCTTCAGCTGTCTGGCATTGCCAAGATTGGTGGCGGCACCAAGGGTTAGGCATACAACACATCCCCAAGCACTTATCACGATTCCCTCATCCACTTTATTTCTTCCTTTTTATCTTGCTGTTTGCTTTTGATGTCCTTCCTCTGCGCTACAGATATTGATGACCCGACCGCAGAAACTGCGAAGTGCTTTGGCGATGGGCTCAAGGGTCACGCACTCTCGATGCACTTCCTCCGCAACATCAAGCCAACGTCCAAACTGATCCTCGACGCTATTGCTCGTGGGGAAGACCCGGCGAAGACTGTACCTGTTGGTGGAGAAGCCAAGGGCTCCGGAGCTACGAAGGGTTAGATGATGATCTGTCCTGCACATTCCCACGCACTATCTCTCCTCCCTTTTCTTCCTTTCCTTCGAATTCGTTTATCCCGTTGACACCCGACAGAGATGGTCAAGTACTTCGGCACTGACGCCACGCCTGGCTCACTCCAGGTTGCCGTCTGTCGTAATATTACTCCTCTTGTCAAGAAAGTCAAGGACCATGCCGACTCAGGTGGTGATCCCAAGGATCTCAACATCGGAAGCGATGGAAAGACTGACGGGGACATGGGCGGCAAGCGTGGAAAGGGTCAGACGTCTACCTGCATTGCACATTACATATTACACGATTTCATTCTGTTCACTCCTCCTCCCGACCATCCCATTGACAGAAGCAGAGATTGCAAAGTATTATGACAATACGATGAAAAGTGAAACACTTCGAATTGCCATTTTGCGCAACGTCACACCTAATATCAAGCGTGTCAAGGCATGCGTTGAGACTGGTGGTAATCCCATGGATATTGACATCGGTAGCAACGAAGCCAAGGACACCGCTGGCAAGGGTGCTAAGGGTCAGACACTTGCATACACGTATCCACTCACAAACACGCACTTCACGTTTTTCTTGTGTTCTTGAGGTTTCAATTTTGTTCTGGCATTGACATCCCCGTAGAACTGGCCAAGCACTTTGGCAGTGATACTACCCAGGGAGGCATCGCAAAGATATTCTCCCGTCATATCCTACCTCAAACTAAGCAGGTCCGCGACTGTGTCCAGTCCGGGGGCGATCCAAAGGATCTTAACTTAGGTGGCGATGTCAAGGAGACTCCTAGCAAGGGCGGAAAGAAGGGTCAGGCTTTACTGTTCTAGCACTTGCACTTTCTTCCCTTTCATGTTGTTTCTGCTTCCGGTTTTTGCCTTTTGATTTCTGCTGTCTACTTTCTGCTTTTTTTTTCTAGTCTTACATGCCTGTTCAATTTCTGGGGATGTTTATTGATAGAGGTCTAGAGATCGCTGCTTGTTTCGGAAGCGATGCAACCGTTCCGGCTCTCAAATGGCAGATGGCCGTCCCTATCAAGAAGGACATCCAAGCTATACGAGAAGCTCGTGCCAAAGGCGTTGACGTCAAGACAATCACTCTTCCAAACCTTGGTGGCAAGGGTCAGACTTTACATACCAGCACAGTCCAGCACATTGCTTTTATTCTTACTTTTTATTTTTGGCACTTGCTCATACCCTCCCAGAGATTGCTGCTTGGTTTGGAAGCGATGCCACCGCAGGCGGTATCCGATTCCAGTTCTCCACCACAATCAAGAAGAATACCGATGCCCTCCGTGATGGTCGAGCTAGAGGTCTTGACTGCAAGGACATTGCCCTTCCAAGTCTCGGTGCCCAAGGTCCATCTTCATTTCTCTATACAGCACAGCGCATTTTCGTTTCTACTACATGGCGGCCTTTCTGATGTCCCTTTTAGAGATGGCTGCTATCATGGGCAGCGATGTTACCCCTCACGGCCTCAGATTCCAGTTCACAGACCGTATCAGACCCATTGGCAAGAAACTGCAAGAGATGAGATCTGCGGGCCTCGATCCCAAAGATATCAATCTTTATAGTCTCTACAGTGTCAAGGGCGGCGGCAAAACTGGCAGAAGTCAGACTCATTCCATTTTCTAGAACTGCACAAACTACACCACGCAAATCCTGTTTTGAACACCCCATTGATTTGAACACACAGACATCAGCAAGTACTTCGGAAAGGATAGCACCAAGGGTGGCATTGAGTTCCAATTCCGATCCATCAAGCAAGACGCCAAGCGTCAGAAGGCTTGCGCCGATGCTGGTGGTGATCCTCAGACCCTAGGCATTGGCTCCGGTCCTGTCAAGGCTGGTGATTCTGGTCAGACCATTCGCTATTCCTTTCTTTCCTATAATTCAAGCACTGCCTGCCTTGCCTGCACATTTCGAAGTTCGCAATTCGATGATTGTTGATATTGACTTCTTGCAGCGATTGCTCATTACATGGCTGACGGCACAACCTCTTCTGCATTGGAGCATCGTTTCCGTCCCATCAAGAAGGATGCTGGAACTCTTAAATGTGCTTTCAGCCCTGATGCTTTTCTTCCCTTGTGTTTTTGATTTCCCTTCCAGCACTGACTGCACGAGCTTGAATTTTCTTGCGAATTTTGATGTTGACTTTCTACAGACATTGCGCTTCGTATGAATGATGGGACTACGGCAGCTGCTTTGCAGCACCGCTTCAGACCCATCAAGAAAGAAGCCGAAGCAATGAATGCTGGTAGCCAGCTCCATCTGCTCTTCCCTCACTCCTCCTCCTTCCTCCTCAATCCAAACCGTCTCCTTTCGTCTTCGTATACCATCTTCTACTGCCATCCCCTCTCCTCCCCGTCGTCAACCGCTCAAATTTCGAAGTGAACATTCGCTAACTATTCTATAGCCATCGCTGGTCAATTCGGAGATGGCGTCACAGGTAAGGCTGTATCCGGCTATTTCGAGCGCGCGCGCAAGGAACCACATTGGGACTTAACTAAATCCATGGCAGAGAACGGTTCGGCTAAGAAGACTCCCGTCAAGCGTGCTACTCCAGCTAAGCGCAAGGCTGCTGCTGTTAAGGGCGAGGATGGCGACGATGATGAGATGGCTGAGACTCCAAGCAAGAAGGCTAAGGGTCCTCGTGCTAAGGTACGTGCTTCCATATCCTCATCCACATCGTCTTCGAATTGAGAGTTGTGATTTCCTGGAGATGAACTTCCAATATTGCTTCCATAGAGGCCATTCTTCTTCATAGATATACTAACGCCTCGACCAGGCTACTCCCCGTGGTGGTAGTAAGAAGGCCGTCAACTACCAGGAGACCTCCGATGTCGACGATGAGGAGGGTATGGGCGGACCCGTCAAGGCCGAGAAGGTCGTGGAGTATGAGGAGGACATCGGCGCCCCTGAGTACGGCAACCCCCAGTACGCCTCCAACGGTAACGGTAACGGCAACGGCTACTACGCTTCTCACTCCAACGGCAATGGTAATGGCCACACCATGACCCACGACAATGGTGGATACGAGGACGACGAGGACAACTTCGCCGGCCAGGATATGTACTTCGAGGCCAGTGATGAGGTTTAGATCTTCCTTTGGGAAAATCTAGGAAGTGCCACTTCTACATTATCTTGTCGGTCTGGCTTCAGATACCTTCTTTACTCGCGAGAATTGCTCAACTCAACCTCAACTACATGCGATTTTCGATCTGATCGATGGACGGATACATTACGGAACGGTCTTCACATTCACATACCTCGAACTCTAATTCCTCGCTGTACAACATCTCACCGCCATCAAAACCCACTTCCCCTTTGCACAGATAGCACGTTTTCCTTGGTTCTTCTCCCCTGATTACATCCCGCATATTCGACGACACCGGCTACCAGTTAGCGCTTACTTGCTTACTTGCTTGCTTCCTTCACCAAAAGAGAGGCTTTTTGCAAACGGCGTTCTGGCTTGCTTGCTTTTCAACTTTTCCTGCGAAAATTCATTACGATATGCTGTTACGACACGAAGGATCCTCCTCGCATCGCCTGCCTCTACCAACCACTTTCACCTACTTGCTTACTTGCTTGCAGAAGGTCGATTTCTTCTCTCCATACACTCGATACTCGTCGACTTGATAGTATTCGCGATCTGGGATTAAGTTACTTGGATCCTCACATCTTTCTTCTTCCTCGGGAGGGATGAATGTGAGAGATTACTTTTCATTTGGGTTGAATCTCCGAGGATAATTGGATTGATTGATGGATGGCTTGGCTTTGGCTTCGCACTTACTCTTCTCGACAGATCGATGGATCGATAGGTGGCGTTGGATCGATAGGTGGCGTTGGATCGGGTTGACTTACTTACAAACATACACACTCTCGACTTCAAGGATGGATGGATGGATGGATGCGCTCATTGAGCTTTCGTGAGAAGGCTTTAGAGTGAACACACATGCATACAGACGGACAGACGATTGGCATTGTATTTAGACTTCCCTCTCCCTATCACCTTTTCCTTCATAGGTCTCCCCATAGCTTTCTTTCCTTCTTGAGGGAGTTGAGTGATGGATGGATAGAGGATTTCTGCTTTCAGACTTACGACTTGTGCTTCGACTTCGCCTTCTGGTTATTGACTAGAGGCTAGATAGACGGAAGTATGAATGAAGGAAGTCTAAAAGGCATGACTGACTCAGGACTCAGAAGAACGAAGACAAATTAAATTCCTTTAAATAATTGTTCTTCTCAATGTGTGATGTAATAATGATCTATTGGAGATCACATGTGCTTTAGTACATTGTGTGCAGATGTTCCTTGCCTGAGTTCCGTCACGTTCTTCTTGGATTCTATAGTTGGGGTAAGATGTTACTTGACTTGAATAAGCTGCTGAGCAGCCCGTCTGCTATCAAGAAAGGGTGTGTGACACAGGTGATTTTGTTACTAAAACATCCTTGAAGCAGACGATTTAATATAGCCTTCAAGTTGAGTCCTGTAGATCCATCCATTCATAGCATTGCATGGTGTTAGGTGAGAAATTCCATTCGCCTTTGCCGTTTTATGGTCAGTCAGAATATTTGTACATCTTGAATGATCCAACGCTCAATCTCACACCATCTGAATCGATTCCCGTTCTCCTCCCTGCTAATATCGCTAGAGAATGCCTGCAGTCTCCAAGTGCTCTCCTATGTAGCTCAAGGCCTCTTCTTCCTCATCTGCTCGAGATGGAAGCCAACCTCACCCCTCACGATAGCAACAACTCCCACAGCCCCTCCCTCTCAACATACCCATGATGAATAACATTAACCAACCAATACCCCTCCCGACACCCGTCCACAACCCCCTTACTCACACTCCTAGTGGGATAAACCCTCCCCCACTCCCCCCAAATGCCAAACGCCTCTTCCGCCCACGCCCTAAAGCTAACTTCCTCGATAATCGTTGGCGTGATGATCTCCTTGCCTGGAAACGCACCCCACGTAACCGCATTCGTGCTTCCTCCTCCATCGCCATTCTCAGACGAAGAAGAGTTCGGGGATGACGAGAGGAAAGATCCAGATGCGTTGGCAGCGTACCATGATACCATCGGCGCGATTTCCGAAGACGTGAGCTTAGCGTGAAGATCCTTCCAATCGTTTTCCGGAATGAAAAGTTCCACAAATGCTTTCTGGAACACAAATCCATTTTTCGGACCCCAGCCAAATATCGGGTCTGAGGATTTGACGCCATTGACAGCTGGTTGAGACGCTACCGTCCACCAGCCCTTCTGATTCAATTTCAAAAGCTGCGATTTAATGGTGTTGGTCTCCTCGTTGAGACCTTCTTCGCTCCAAGGTAATGCGGAGATCGATCCCTCGATGTGGCGGATAAAGAGGGATGTTATGTCTTCGACGGAGGTTGGGAAGCCCCAGAGCTTGATGGCTTGGTTGACGGACATGTGGAGACTTACGCCGTAGCCGTCGATTTCTCCGTAGGCGGGAGAACGGGCGTCTCCCCAGCGGCCGTTGGGGAAATCATCCCATGTTGCTTCGCGGCCGAGGGAGCCTTCGCCTTCGGAGATGGCGAGAGTATTCGCGCGCGTGTTGACTGGCTCAGCGGGAATGGCGGCTTCTTCTGCGGTGGTTTCGCGGTCGGGGTTCGAGGTTTTGCTGCCGGTTATGATGACTCTATTGTGAGGGTCGGATCCTATTGAGCTCTGGCGGCGAGAGGGTCTTTTATGTGATGAGCCGTTGATTTGAACGGATTCGAGCGGTGATGGTACATCCAGAATTGCGGATTCCGAGTCCAGGGGTGTCGAGGGAATGAGATTCGTTCGCTCCAGAATGAAAGCTACAGCTTTCTCCAAGTTCAGAGTATAGAAATGGAAACCTCTCGGTCCAGGCGCCGGTTCCTTCTGGATATGCGTGACCATCTCACTCACAATATCCACACCAACCTTCTTCACCATCTCATCATCACCCCGGACCTTATCCAACCTATCCATAACATCCGGCGGCATCCTCGCATGGCTCAACTTCGTCGTCCTCTTGATCATCTGATAGCTCTGAATTGGCATCATCCCAGGAATGATCGGCATATCCTTGAACGCACCACTCTCATGTTCCCTCAACCTCTTCTCAAAATTATCGTACGCTTCCACGTCGAAGAAAAGCTGCGTCATGATGAAATCCGCACCAGCCTGCACCTTACCCACCAAGTATGGTAAATCATGCTCCAGACTCTGCCCAGCAGGATCACTTTCGTCGGCATGCCCTTCCGGATACGCCGCCACACCAATACAGAAATAATCCCCATACTGCTTGCGGATATACCTCACCAAATCCACCGCCCACTCAAATTCCTGTCCGTCATCCTCTCCGTCCTCTCCATCCGCACCTAACTCCCTATACTCTTCCCCCCTCGGCGGATCCCCCCTCAACGCCAGAATATTCCTAATCCCCAACGCCTTCGCATCCTCGAGCGCGCGATCCACCAACTTCCTTGACATATTCGTACAAGTGAGATGTAAGCACGTCGTGAGTCCGAGCTCTCGCTGGCAGAGCTCTGCCAGCTCGAGAGATTTCGTCGCTGTGGAGCCGCCGGCGCCCCAGGTGACGGTTATGAAGAGGGGGCGAAGAGCGCGGGACATGCGGTCGAGACGTGCGCGGAGGTTGGAGGAACCCATTGTCGTTTTGGGGGGGAAGAATTCGAGAGAGAAGTAGGAGGTGCCTGGGGGGAGGGAGGCGATTTTGGTGGTTATTTTCTCCATTGTTGGGGAGTGGGCGGGTGGTTTGTGTGGTTGTCTTGTTCGAATGTATGGATATTGATTTTGAAGCTGTATTGTTTGAGTTTTGAAGGGTGCAGCATCAAGGTCCGTCGTAGTGTGTTGTGGGAGTGAAGTCAAATTGTGGGTGTTGTCGTCGGGGAGGACAAGCTCGAGCTGTTGATATCGTAGTGCAGTGGTGGGGTAACGAGGGGAAATTTTTGGGTGGCGTGCCAAGAACAAGATGTAAATGTGGTGATCCCTGTCCAGATATCTAGCTGCATCTGTGACATCTACCTATTTAATGGTCCTCTATATTTTCTAGTATAACAAATTACTGAGTAGTCCATTGAAAGTCGAACACACACTTTAGTCCTCGAGGTACTCCTGTAAATTGAAGAACCTGTTGACATTTGAACGTCCTACCCAGACAGAAATCCAACTTGGACGAAGAAGACAATTCGAAGTCCCAAGTAAAACACAGGACACAACAATTGATCACGAGCTTCTTGAAACCGAAGACGAACGGATTGCAACCACAACCCCCACTCAACTCGACTATACAATTGAAATTAATTCATCTTGTCACTATTCGCCATAGATGCATATACAGTTCTCATTCTTGTATTTCATTCATTATTCCATAATAGCATTGACATCAACAGATCCGTAACTATTCTACCAAGTGTATCCCATGTGAACCAATCGAGAAAACGGGCCTCTAGCCAGATAATTGTATCAAGTCGTAGGCATCTAACAAGCCATCCCCATCCCCAAATCAGCCACCTGCGCCAGATTGTCCTGATTGATCTCCGGCTCAATATCCTCCATCTCCTTCTTATCCTTAATCAACCAGAAAGCCTTGATACCCTCCGCAAACCTCTTACTACTCTTCTCCACCTCCTCCTCATCCACAGCCGCAAAGCACAGTCTGAAATACTGCCACCCCTTCTCCGCGCGAATCTCCTCCGTAGGACTAAACACCGCACCCGGGCTCGCAAGCACGAGATACGGTACCGTAGTCAAGAACACCCAAAGCAGTTCAGACATCTTAGGCCCGGGGACAACGCCTGCGAGAGGGTGTGTGTCATAGTGCATATGCACCCAGACGAACATACCTGCGCGCGGCCAATCGAACGAGAACATCTTCGTCTTCGAAATCACAGCCCAGTCTGCGTCCGCGGTACGGTTTGGCGTCTTCTGCTTGAGTAGGAAACGGCCTTCTTCGAGCTGAGTGCACATCCTGTTCATGCGGTTCTCGTAGTTGCCACGGAGGCCGGCGAGCCAGCGGACCCAGCCAGCAGTCTCCCAGCCGGTGAATGCGAGTTGGTCTTTCTTGGATTTCTTGGAAAATTCCGCCACGGCGAGGGCGGGTTGAGGGCCCATGATTAGCTCGGAGAGCATGGATTGCACGAAGCCGGAGGGCTGTTGGGTCGAGCATTCGGTGATGCGGAGGATCCTCTCTATAATGGCAGGTTGAGCAGTGATCCAGCCAACTCTGCATCCTGGAGCGACGGTCTTGGAGAAGGTGTCGAGACGAATGACGCGGCCGTCGTAGTCTACATTAAGGTAGGACGGCACCAGACTGTCAATGAATGCATATCCAGACTTCTTGGCGAATTGGTGGATAGGTTGAGGAGCTGGTGTAGGGAGATTTCGTGCCTCTGCTTCCTTCCCAACAGCGGATGGGAACTGTAGGTACCAGTATGGATCGTCTTCGATGATGATAACATCATACTTGCTGCAGATTTCATATAGCTCTTTGCGGCGCTTAACGGAAAGAGTTCCACTGGTAGGGTTCTGTCCAATGCTGCGTAACGTCAATATAACATCCAACTGTCCATCTGTTGATTGGCAGTACTCACGTAACAGTATACATCAAATGCGGTCGCTTTCCCTTCGAATCATCCCAATTCTCAAGAACATCTTCCAAGCCACCAGGACCGTAGGGAAGCATACCCTCCAGATCGATAGCCACAGGCACAATCTGCACGCCTCTCGGAGCAGCAGCCTGCAGCGCGTTCATATAGGCAAACTCCTCACAAAGCATACCCGGCCTCTCACGCACCCAATCCCTCTCCTCGCTCCAGACATTCGTGAAGGCCTCCAGTGTCTTCGCCATCCCATCCGTACTCCCACATGTCAAATTGATCTCTGGACCACCAGCATACGGGACATTAGGATGCAGGACCTCGCGGGTGAACTGGCGGAGGAAGGAGAAGAGTGGGGGATAGCCCTGAGCAGTGCCGTATTGTAGAGCGGATGTGATATCGATCTTCTGCATTGGGTTCTTCACGGCGGACGTGTGCGGAACGGTGATGTGCGTGGAGGATGTGACGTCTCTGCCATTCTTCAGGCTGGTCTTCTCGAGTTTCTGGGAAAGGTCTTTGTATGGATCGTTGGGATCGTTGGGGGTAGGCGTCCAGCGCTCTGGCTGTGCGATCTGAGCCTCGAGTGTATCGAAGGGGAAGAGCGAAGCATTGGGAAGACCTGCAAGATGTAACAATATATATTAGCATCATTGATATTTTGATAGTGGCAAGACGATAACGCCGATTGTTGATATCACACCCCACCTTCAAATATCAGCGGGATAGATGGAATTGAGACTCACCACCTGCCAGATTTCCAATACCAGGGATCTGGAAGTATTGATAGAACTTCTTGATTGCACTCTCCTTCCGCGCAGCTGTGACTCTCGAGAGGTGATGGCTGAGATCCAGTGGTGGCTTTGGGCCAGTCTGCTCTGTTGCCTCGCGCTTCGAGACATATTCGAAATCCGCCATCTTGACTTCAATCCCTTTCTCTATCGATCGAATAGACAATGAATACCGTAAAAGCTTATCTGGTCTTGGTATACCAAGTAATGCAGGATAACAAAAGGATGGAAATGGAAGAAGTGTGAGACGGTGAGATAGTGAGATGGATGCAGATGGGTGAGATAGCAATCTGTGGAGAGAAAGAGGGAAAGTTGACCAGCTTCCCGATAAGGAACGAGATAAATGATAGCTTACATAGCTCGATACTTATCTGAACGCCGATGTTTGTATGGGAATTTTGGACTTTCTTACAAAGCATGTCCGGCTCATTGGTCGTCATTATCGGCGTCGGAATTCGGAGTCATTCCGTCTACCTAGGTTATGTTTGTGGTGATTAGTTGACTGAGACGATGAGGGGCGGCTGAAGGGTGCGGGCAACTACTCGAGTAGAGCAGCTTTGCTTCGTTGAACGTGAATTGAGTGATGAGAACATATATTGCGCCAGATGTCAGGATGAGGGAAGTTGAGGGATTAGATTTTGTACGAGGACCCCGGACAAGTTCCCCGCTTGGGAGGAAACACAGCAGCCGTTGGTTGTGGCTGAGAGCACGACATGAAGCGTGACAGCGCAGATCCACTCGCCAAGAATATTTCATGTGGACACAACAGCTTCCATTGTTGCCCCTTTTTTGCAAGCGAGGCTTCGAGGGAGCTTTTGTTTTGGTTGGCCTGGCGTTATGGTACTCAGGCAGATTCTAAAGTAGGTAGGTGCGATTAGCTTGAGCACAGGTGAGGTTCGGCAATTACTGGGAAACTGGAAAGGAGTCTTCTCGGGGTGTAATGCAATGCAGATCGAAGCGCCGGCCGGGAGAGAAAAGCATCATCCAAGAGGGTGAAGAATCCAAAATGGCTATATGCTCCATTTCTTTATTTCATAGTCTTTCATCTGCTCCCGATCAGCGATAGCCAATCGTCCCATTTCCTAGCCCGGACTCCAGAATCTCGCCCAGTGATTCCCAACTCCTAGCTTCATCCCCTCCCCCAGCCCTTGCAACTCCCCTTAATCCACTCGCCACAAAGCGCATTAATCTATCAAAATCCGCCTTCATCTTCCTCAACTTCTCTAGATACGACATTTCCTCCTTCTCTCCTCCGCCAGGCGAAGACAAGATACTCAAATCAACATCGAAGTCTTCATTCTCCTCATCAGAACTTGAATCCAAGTCTTTCCTCGCCGACTTAGGCATTCTCATGAACTGCTTGGCTTTTTTCCTCGGAGTTCGTAGGCCTAGACTTGCCATTGAGAGATCCATCATCTCTTGTTGGTGCTCCAGGGCTTCCTTATTGGAGGCTGCGTTTGCCGCTTGAGTATCTTCGAGCTTGATTCCCAGGTCCAGTATCTTGAGGATGGTTTTATGTATCAGCTCTAGTTTGCTCCCGAGTAGGGCTTGATCGACCGCTGCTTTGATGTATGTCGAGTGTACTTGGATCATGGCATCGACGTCTTCTGCTGCTTCCAGATCTGCTCGCATCTTTTGTGTCAGTGGCTCCAGGACAAGCGATGTCAGATAATAGTGAAGCATCTGGTTGAACCACAGGAGCCCCGTCCGCAGGACGTAGTAGATTGCACGTTCATCTGTGCTACTTGTGGTATTGAGACGGTCAGAGACTAGACGCTGTCGCGTGAGGATGTGGGAGCTTCGGCGAATCTGGAGGAGGAAGGTGAAAATTTGCCTGTATGATGTGAGGGTGACTGGCGTGAGTATGATCTGTATTGGCCAGGAAAGGTGGTATCTGAATTCGATGACAGCCAAAATTTTCACTGTCCTTCGGCAAGTTACGGCGTCTCGGTGCTTGCGGGGAATCCTTAAGACAGTTGTTCGGAGTCGGTCGGGGTTCACAGCTGGGATTGAGCCGAACGTGCTTTGAGCCAATTCAGTGAGGGCGAATTGGTCGTTCCAGGATGCGTTCAATGTGTCAATTTTGTCAAAGACGTTGGAGAAGAAGGCCGATGCGGTGATACCATCTGCCATGAAGTACAGATGGGAGAAAGCATCCAATGACTTTTGCAGACCGCATGAATCGAACAGTGTCTTCCGAAGTATCGATGAGGCATGGTGGTGCTTACTCTGAACCCATTCGTCGAAGGCAGTATCGAAAAGCTCCGGAAATGGGGCCAAACGGAATGACGGATTGCACACTGTATCGAAATTTAGAACTGGCTCAGCTCCTCCCGTAGACCGCAGCGACTCATACTGATTCAGATACTTGAGCACTACAACGCTCTTTCCAGTGTTAAAGATCTTGTTTGCAGCAGCTTGAAGGAATTTTGGAGCATGCAAAACACCGTCTTGAGTTCTCCGGATCTTGAACCGAGATTGCCATAGAGAAGCGAGCTCCACCTCTCCAGCTGCTTCTGAAACGAAAAATACTTTGTCAGCCTTCGCCAACTCTCCTTCCTCCATCCATGTCCTGATCGGCCGTAAATACATGCGAAAGCAGTCAAAAAATACGCGACCCATAAATTCATAGCTTTGCTCGTCTCCGTTCATTTGGGAAGTACAGGTTTCGTCGTAAACCATCTCCAAATATCGAAATGCATGTGCATAATGCTCATTTTCCAGCCTTTTGATGATGCTCGAGAGTCGCACAAGGGGATTGATGTGGGTGGCAAGTTCGTCTTGAATACTGAGAAGACTGACAACAATATCTCCTGTGGGCGAGATGAAACGCTGTTGATTCTGCGATAGCCGCCTATCGAATTCTTGAACTCGATTCAGTAGAGTACTTTGTAAAACCTGGAGTAACGGAATGCTTTGAGGCAGTTTGATCCATGACCGGAGACGAGCCATGCAAGATCCGCGATCTGCAAAAGACTGTGTAAGTTTGAAAAAAGCTTCTGCAGATGCATGTTTCAACGCATAACCTTTCGAAGGCCGAATTATGGTCGGCTCTTTGGAGTCTGTCTCGAACAATGAAGTTGGCAGCCCACTAAGCATGAACAGAACTTCTCGTATAGCCTGGAGCTCAGTGATGCTCCTCTTCACAGTTTCCAATATTACCCCGGATACATTTGGTGTCTTTTGCCAAAATTGCTGCTTACGTAGTTCTTCAAAGCCGGATTTGTCGACAGTGTCAATCGCGTGGTCCTCAGGACGCCTACTGAACTCGTCTTCCACACTGGACTGCGCAGTTGTACCCGAATGTACTGAAATGTCGGATCGGGAATCTTCATACCAATCTTCGCCATCCGAATCTTCGGCCGCAAAGTCGACATTCCTCCATACGCTCTTCTCTCGTAATAGAGGATCTTCTGCGACGAGGTCCTTCCATTTCAAAATCGGTCCTGCGTCTGGTTCGGGCTGCTTCAGGAAATGCAATCTCTCCAACTTCGACTTCGAGACTGGCTGATCAGACAGCTCAAGAAGCAGATGCAAAATCTCTGGAGTCCATTTCACTTGCAAAGCTGTCAATTTGTCGAGTCGTTCTCCTAATGCATCTGCCAATGGGTCTTCATTGTACACTCGTAACTTCTCCTCCAGACCTTCGAGTTGGCTGGTGACATCGAATTGATTTGTTCGAGGGTAGTTACTGGATCGTAGAGCTCGCAGGGCACTTTCACGATGTACACTGAATCTTGCTTGGTTTGACTAGGGCTTTTATTAGCAAAAGGTTGAGAGCATGAAGGTTTGCAGGAAGTTGTTTACTTTCGCGGTTGTAGAGGTGATTAACTCCACGAGCTCATCAGTCAAACCACCCAGTTTTGCAAGATGCGCCATTACGATAGTACATCAACAAAAATGATCCTGCAGATAGCTCGTTTTGCTGTGTTGACAAAATACGCGCCTGGGAGACGCGCCATGGTGTAGAGTAAATGTTTCTGCCTGAGGCATTTACACATGTTGATGAGATTGCGGGAAGTTCCGTTAAGGGGATCGAGGTTCTGACCCTGATACGCGGCGCATTCGAGGCACAAGAGCAGCTTTTTTGTTGGAGAGATACAACACTCCTCTCCTCTCCAACCATCATGGCGATAGCGAAACCAATTCGGGTGCTGGGCCTGGCAGCTATAGGACTATGGATATTTTTCTTATACCAGATATTCGGGCCAACGAAGTATCCCAAAGGTCCTGGCGATACCCTCAAGAATATGGACAGAGATCCCAACCTGGATCGTATGCACTCAATTGCGTCTAGGACGAGTGCACTTTAGCTAACACACGATATAGTTACCGACGAACCTGAAGGACTGCTGTGGAGGGCAGATAAAGGATATGGACTGGGTGCCGAAGGGACGAATCGTATCAATGCGACGCTCCTATCGTTGGTTCGAAACGAGGAGGTTGATGGCATGGTACAAGCCATGCGAGATCTCGAGAGAACGTGGAACTCAAAATTCAACTACCCATGGACCTTCTTCAATGATGTGCCATTCTCGGACGAGTTCAAGAGGCGCACGAAAGCAGAGACAAAAGCAGAGTGTATATATGGTATGTTGGATAGGAGCTTGGGCTGGGGACTTTATTGACAACATGTCTAGAAACTATCCCTAAAGAACATTGGGATGTCCCATCATGGATCGACGAGGAGCTTTTCCAAGAATCGGCCAAGATCCTGAAGGAGAACGATATTCAATACGGAGCTATGAAGTCCTACCATCAAATGTGCCGTTGGAACAGCGGTCTTTTCTACAAGCACCCTGCGCTTGCGAACACACAGTACTACTGGCGAGTTGAGCCAAAGGTCCATTTCTTCTGCGATGTGGACTACGATGTTTTCCGATACATGCAAGACCACAACAAAACGTACGGCTTCACGATCAACCTGTACGATGCGCCGCAATCGATCCCTACGCTGTGGCCTGAAACCACGAAGTTCGTCGCTGCCCACCCCGAATACCTTCATGACAACAATGCAATGCAGTGGTTATCAGATGCAACCAGGAGGCCCGAGCACAACATGAAAGCAAACGGATACTCCACATGCCATTTCTGGTCCAACTTTGAGATTGCGGACATGAGTTTCTGGAGAAGTCAAGCATACGAGGATTATTTCAATCATCTAGATCGTGCCGGTGGATTCTTCTACGAGAGATGGGGAGACGCACCTGTGCACAGTATTGCTCTAGGACTGTTCGAGGACTCGAGCAAGATCCATTGGTAGGCTTCCCTTCCGATCAATTGCGGATTGCAAAACTAACGAGTAACCAGGTTCCGTGATATCGGCTACCAACACATTCCCTACTTCAATTGCCCCAACTCGCCAAGGTGCAAGGGCTGCATGACCGGCCGCTTCACAGACGGCGAGTCCTGGCTGATGAAAGAAGATTGTCGGCCGAACTGGTTCAAATATGTCGGAATGGGTTAGAGTGTACTTCTATTACTAGGACCAACAGGGTGTGTGGTATTTATGTTAGTATTAGTGATTCGAGATTCGAGTGAGCATTGGCAAGGCGTTTTGAGGGACCTGGGAAATCGATGTACAGTAATATTCTTATCTGGATTAGACGTTTCTTCTTTCAATGGTAGAAATGGAGACTTTGATGATCACGGCCGCCCATCACGTCTTCCCGTATGTTGTGTGAATTCAGTTTAGCTGGATCGTCGCAGAAGTGGGATTTCAATGAACATCTGGAAACAGGTATCTGCTGGTGGAGCTTCATTCGGTGAGTGACTCTTCCAGAGTTGCATCAAGGCAAGATGAAGCCCTCTAACAGTGGCACGCATCTCACTTCATCTTATCGCCTAAGGAGTATATTTTCGGCGTTCACATTATCGGACATAACCCCCTGCGACCTACTCACTCCATCTCTTCAATGGACTAACAGCGAGCATACCCACTAACCATGGAGAATAAAGTTGTCCAATTGGTCTCTCAGAGGTTTATGTAGCGGTAGGATCCACCATCAGTACCCCAACTTTCATCTCGCTTTGACTCTTGAGACGGCGATACAGTACAGTCGAACAGTCACAATGCTTTCAAAAGCTGCAAGGCTGACAACCAGCACCCCGAACCTATATGTTTCCCTTCAGTTACGGCCGCAGTGCAATACCAAGGCGTTGTTTCCATGCTTCAGATCCACAGACGAAGCTCATATCTTTGCGGCAAAGCAATTGCGGGTATGTCGAATTGGATCATCTCGGCCTTAGCCTCAGCAACTTACTCACCGCGCCCATTGAATTGTCAAAATATCGTGCAGAAACATGAATACTCTCCGGGATGTTAAGTCTCCGGAACTCCGTTACAAGGCTGGCAAAGTGCCAGTTCGAGGCGTTGCAGAAATATGATTGGCTGGGGCGTGCAGAAATAGTGTGCAGGCCGCTGTTGATTTAGCTCACGGGTAAGTTGTTGGAGCGAGGCTGGCAGGCTGGGAAGCGAGCCGAGGCTCGATGCGGGAGGGTTCCTGGATCATCATGCTTCCTGCCCGGGGAGGTGACGGAGGTCGGTTTGATGGGATGGATGGAGGGGTTGAAAACTATTTACTATTTAGTATGCGGGGTCTCCTACATCTTTTGAAGTTTCATTCGAGATCAACACAATTCCTTCTCCTTATTTTGTTTGCGCTGATTCCTCACAAGGTTGATTAGACTACCCTTTTTGAAGAAGATATCATTCACTTTGAGGACTTTGGAAAAGGCTGCTGTCCTCTTGGAGATCCCCGAGTACATTTACGAGTCCAAGATGGCAGGTCAAACTTTCGAGAAGAGGATGCAGGAGGCCGTTCAGAATGGAGAGATTCCAGGTGCAGTTCTGGTTGCTGGTGATAGAGAAGGCAAGTAACCACTAGTCTTCCATGTCGTGCGAAGTAGCTAACATTCCCCAGGCAGATTCCGGTATGAGAAAGCCTTCGGATATCACTCTCTCAAGGATCCCAGCAATCCTGATCCAATGAAGCTCGATGCTACCATGTGGCTAGCTTCATGTACTAAACTGCCTACCACCATAGCGGCGCTGCAATGTGTTGAACGTGGACTGTTGAACCTTAATGACGACGTCACGGATATCTTGCCTGAGTTGAAGGGCTTGAAGATCTTGAGTGGGTTTGAAGAGGATGGGAATGGGAACGATACGCCGGTTTTGGTAGACAATCTGAAAGCCATTACACTCAGGTGGGTTCTCATCAACTCTCGCAAAATTTAGACAGCGCTTACTGTTTGTTCAGACATCTGCTCACCCATTCTTCGGGCCTCTCATACGACTTCTTCAGTAAGTAATTCACACGCCGTGAGCAAAGTCCGACTCGAGCTAACGACTCACCTTCCTCAGGTCCAGTTCTGGCCCGCTATCGAAAATGGCAGAAGCAAACACCAGACCTAAACATTAAGCAAGACCTCAAAGAAGCCTTCTTCTTCCCCCTTCTCTTCGCCCCAGGTGAAGCCTGGGAATACGGCGTAGGGATTGACTGGGCGGGCTGGATGGTCGAGCGCGTTACCAATATGTCTCTCGAAGCTTACCAACAGCAGCACATCTGGGGTCCGCTAGGAGTCAAGAGCTTCTCTTTCTTTCCGCGAGTGAAGCCCGATATCATGACCAAGATGACCGATATGAGTGACCGCGAGGGCGGTGTCACTATGTTTGGTACAGCGGCAGATCCAAATGGCAAGATAGTGCACAGAGAGGGCAAAGAGATCTGGAATAGTGGTGCTGAGCAGTGTGCGGGTGGCGCAGGTGGATATGGTGCACCACTTGATTACCAGAAAGTGCTGCAGAGCATTTTGGCTGATGATGGGATCTTATTGAAAACGGAGACTGTGAAGGAGATGTTCAAGCCGCAGCTGACAGACGCTGCACAGGCGACACTGATGGAGATCTTGAAACTGCCTGAAATGAACCAGGCCCTTGGTGGGCTGCCTCTCGGGACTAAAGTTGATTGGGGCCTGGGCGGAATGATGACAATGGAGGATGCTGGAAGTAGAAGGAAAGGAACCATGCTCTGGGGTGGATACCCAAACTTGATGTGGTTTATCGATCGTGTTGGAGGCATGTCGGGAATATACGGGAGTCAGTTGAGCCCGCCGGGAGATCAGAAGACGATTGAGTTGTTTCTGAAGTGGGTGGAGGAGCTGTACAAGAAGGATATAGAGCCTAAGCTATAGAAATTCAAGATGATCATCTCTTCGTGCATATTAAGCGGGCTTTGTTTATATCTCTCAAGGTGAATTTTGTTGCTGAGGGAGTATGTTCTGCTCATAGCTAAGCGAGCCACCCGTCAACAATGAGTGGCAGGTGCGATGATCGTTCTACAAGGAAAATTCGAGCCAGAGGCTCTTGTCATAGAAAATTGATGGAAGTAGGGATATCATATCAAAGTCTGGAAGGGACGATGGATTTTTGAGGTGCCAATCTCCAGATTTTCTCATGTCGCAAGTTGTGAACTCCTCATCAATTCAAGTACACTCATCCATCAAAGTCATCATTACTACCTAAGCATCATCTACCGCCTCCCTAGATCTCCTGTCGTTTTATCAGAAACACGATGGACTCCCGATTAGTGCCCGCGTTGGCCGATATCAGACTGGGCTCCTTGGTCCGCGCTCCTACCATGAACCTCAGTCGCGAGGAAACAAACCTTTCGCGCGTTGACCCTCTCAAGCATATTTTTCGAACTCTGTTCGAACTCGTCCATCCCTCAGCTCGTGGCCATGTCGTCGCAGTCATCGGCGAATTCCTTGGCACTCTCATTTTCGTCTTCCTGGCCTTCGCGGGTGTCGAGGTTGCTGGGGCATCTTCCAACAAGATCCAAGCAGAAGGTGTCTCGACTGCGCCGCCAGCTGCTTCCCCGGCACAATTGCTCTATGCTTCTTTAGCCGCTGGATTCAGTTTAGCAGTCACCGCATGGACATTCTTCCGCATAAGTGGAGGGTTGTTCAATCCCGTGGTAAGGATACGAGCCTTTGACTGACCCAGGGCATCGGCTGATATGGTAGATATCGCTCGGCATGGCGCTCATCGGCGCAATCACCTGGGCAAGATGCGCTCTTCTGTGTGTCGCTCAGACAGCCGCAACCATTGCAGCCTCATACACAGTCTATGGTCTTTTTTTTGGTGGTTTGAACACAGCCACAACTCTGGGAGGTGGGACCAGCCCTGCCCAGGGTGTTGTCATTGAGATGTTGTTAACAGCTCAATTGACTTTCGTGATCTTCATGCTCGCAGCAGAACAGCACGCTGCCACGTATCTTGCTCCCCTCGGAATTGGCCTATCATATTTCGTCGCGGAACTCGTTGGTGAGTATTGTCCGAGGCATTTATAACATTTTGCACTAATTCTCTCTCAGGTCTGTTCTGGACTGGTGGATCGTTAAATCCCATTCGCTCTCTGGCCCCATGCATCGTCAACAACTCCTTCACCAGTTACCACTGGATATACTGGGTTGGACCAACCGCCGGCGTTATGCTTTCTGTGATCATATACAAGCTCGTAAAGGCGTTGGAGTATGAGTCGGTCAACGGGGAGGAGCACGATTCTCTCGACATCCTGCCCACAGTTATTCCAAGTCGCAAGCCTTCTTCTGTGATCGCTATTGCAAGCACTCATTCGGGATTCCAATCCATCCGAGCGCCGACAATAACACCACCTTCGTCGAAACCGTTCATGGGCGAACCGTTCATGCAATCGCCTCCAGCCAATTCAATTTTGAAGACCGACACAATCTCTTTTGACAAATCTCCATCTGCTATTCTGGACTCCGAGGCAACGAAAAAGGGGAAACTTGAGAAGCTTCCAGAATGTTTCGCTGATTGAAGAAAGATTAAGTTGTAGATTCGCGAGCAGAGCTTGTTGTCTGATGCTTTGTTGTGGGAGAAGTCCTGACGTTTGGTGGATGGGAACGGGCAAAGACGAGGGGGGGGCAGAATCAATGTTCATTCTTCCTCCATGCGACACCGTGTCGTTCACGGGATGAGATCCTTGAAATCGGAAAATTATATCACACCCTCAGCTTCTTATGTCCCACGAGCGACGCAAAACCTGGTCGTGTCCTCTACACGACAAAACAGATTCGTCGGAAGAGGTGCTGACTAAAAGAAGCTACATGATCTGATTCCATTCTTGCCCATCAGATGAAGCTGCTTCAGAGTGACCTTCATAAATGCCTATCCTTTCGTATAGAGCATCTCGTCCCTCAGGGAGAGCTCTCCGCTGAAACGCCTTGCTTGACTTGACATGGCATGTGTTAAGAGAGAGCAATGTTCAAGGTTTTCGGCAAAGATGTCCTACATGATAAAGGGGCATTAGCGAGAAATTCTATTTTTGGCAGTCGAAACGAAAGACTTGCACACAACCTCCACAATGACAATACAGTTGAAGAGTACAGGATAATATATGTATCACTTATATCAGTACTATGTTCGAATATAGGAGCAGTTGAAAGCCTCGGAGACTAGAGATCTTGGGGTGTCAGTCACATGATCTCGTATACCAAGCCCCGGCAGTGGCGATGTGGAGACTTCTAGCTTCGAACCAGAAAACCCTTGGTGAACTGACGTCGTTTTCCTCTTTCGCGCAACTCTCTCTCCTCGTATTATTTCTGCCATGCTCCTCACTGTAAATTGAAATCTCCTGACATCTTTTCACGTACTTGTGCATGATCTAGAACACACCTCTCAACACTCACCTGTCGCTCGTTTATTTATTATTCATCCGTTTACCTCACGATGTTTACCACATCGAATACGAAGCCTACTCATTGGCCACAGACAACTTTTACACGTGCCTTTTTCATCGCTGCCATCGTGCAAGCAACTGTTGTGACAGTACTCGAGAGGTAAACATCCCGTGCTCACATTCTCATTTTGAAACATCATACTCAACGAATGACAGTTATGTCTTCGGCAAATGGCAAGCTTTCCTCCGCCCAAATGCAGTTCAGGTCCCCTCATCACGGACAATACCTACTTTCTTAACCCTCCTCGTCTTCGCATCCCTCTACTCCCTGATCTTCATCTACGACGGCCTGCGTCGCCGCAGCTCAATCCAGATCAGCATCTCCTGCATCTTAAATATCGGACTCATCGTCTACACAGCTATTCAGCCTTCTAAGATCCACACTAGTATCCGAAGCATGGAAGGGTCACGGGATGCGTTGAACCAGCCGCTCGTGGATCTGGGTATGGATATGTGGGGCGATGTAAAGATTGTGTTGATTGTGCTGCCCGTTGTCGTGGGTGTATTGACGGCGGTGATGGGTGCGTTGGCGTGGAAGATTCATGGCGAGTTCGAGTGGGAGGTTTATAGGGCTATTGCGGGAGATTCGGGGATGAAGCGGAGGTTTCTGGCTTATCAGGTCAGTTGGCAAGCCGAAGTTATGACTGGAGAACCTCAACTGATTCCGTGGCTTAGATCTACATCCTGTTATTGAAGGTCGATTTCTTCTTTATCATTGGATATATCGCGCAACTTGCAGCTCAAGTTCTTGATATTGGTAGCGTGGAGTTTATCGCAACTCTCTGCGCAGTACCCCTCATCATCGCGGTATTGATCCTGTCTCACTTTTGGACGACACGAGAAAACAGAGCAGGGACGATCTTCACTACTGTATGCACCTGTTTCTCAGGATCCCAATTTCCAAATTTCGGCTAACAATTTCCAGGCTATGCTATGCGCTGCCCTGGGCTACTTCGTATACAAGATGATCGTTATGTACACTTGGAAAGACGTCCATTATATGTACGAAGCGGGCTTCACGATGTTGACTTTGTTTGCCTGCACGAGTGCGAGCTTGTTGTTTTGTACGGTGGTGAACTCGATCGTGTGCTTCTATAATTTTGGAAAGGGACTGAAGCCATATTTGATACCAAATGAGAAGGCGGAGAGCTTGCTGTCGTACGAGCCGAGTATGCTGGCGTACAATCCTCCAGTCGTCAGGCGGCTGTCTTTAGATTAGTTAGACCCAACGGGGTGTAGTAATGTTTAATGTATCAATTGTCTCAAACTTGTTGGGAAGTGACCTGATTGTGAAGCAGCAATCAGTATTTACAGCGGATCATTACGCAAAATCTAAGTACAAAATGACGCCTAACGGGGGTATGTAAATAAATTCGCAGACAAATTTTCATCACTTCCCGGCTGGAGGTACACTATACTGAACACTGGTATACGGCTGTGGTTGTTCAAAGCCCTGAGCACCCACATACTCTGTCCGAGGACTCGCCTGTCCCTGCTGACCCAGGAACTGCTCACCCTCAGCAGAACCTGCTCCCGAAGCAGACCTATCCCACTTCTCCGGCTGTTGCATCTGCAGAGCTCGCATAGGATAGTCTCCCGAGAGATCCACGACAGTTGTGCCCATCCGCTTACTCCAATCTCTAGATTTGACACGCAGACCGCCTTGCTCTGGATACAGGAACGTGGTGAAGATTCGTCCTGTAGAGCTTTGGTGGAGATGTGCACGCATCTTGGCAATACTTCCATGCCCAAAGACCAGTGTTACGAAACCGGCGAGCGTCATGATGGTGAGCATCAATGCAACGATGAAGGCTGGAATAGCGAATGGCCAGCGATATCTGATCCGGCGCTCTGTTGGACTGACTGGAAGTGCGACAAGATTCTGCTGTGCTGCATTTCCAGGACCGAGAACTCCTTTGGTGCCGACGACTGAAGCGGCTGCGTAGTCTGTGAAAATGAGGTTTGGAATCTTTGCTGCATCCTCTGGGGTTGCGCCCAGGTCTCTCCAGCGTGCCCACATTGCCATGTTGTTGCCGCCACTGTAGTCCACTGGGGAGTATGCTCCTGCTCCAACACTGTATGCACCACCGGCTGCCGTCACGTAAAATTCGCTACCTGGTAGGTTTTGGAGGGTATAAGTGTTGCTGAGTAGACTGTAGAAGTTGGCTAAACCTGGGAGGTAGAGAGAATCCTGGCGAACAACCGAGACATTCTGGTTGTTCGCGTACTCGGATGAAACCAGACCCCAAACCGGTCTCAAGTCACTTTGGGTGTATGCGTTTCCAGTGTCCTCGACTCCCCAAAGAGGGCGGCTCTCGTCGTCGGGATACTCTTTGTTCTTCAGTTTCGTAATGTTGAGGTTTGACAATTCGTTTTCTGTTCCGTTGAATGTGAAAGAAACGGTCTTGATTGTGGCTTTTACTGCTGTAGCGCAAGAATAAATGGGTTGCGACCATCGACTGTTGGCTTCGAAAATCATGTTGGAGCCAGCATCTTGACGTTGAGGTATTCCTCTCATGAGTCCACAATTGACGAAAATATTCGTGATGTTCGCGTAGTCACCACCGCCAGAACCTCTACAAATGAGGGCTGATCGCATGTCAGCTCCTGGCAACAGACATCAATACATTATGATTTGATGTACTCACATATGTCCGAAAAATTGCTTGAGCTTATGCCCTCCATTGGGAGTCGTGGTGGCCTAGCATCAGCGTTCGTGGAGTCTGTCGAAGCAAGTCCGCCTCCAATGTTAAGATGGTCCTTGAAGCTGCTATCCATGATAAGAGTGTCGTAATACTGGCTGTCAACTTGACTAGGAACAGCAAATGTCCGGCCTATTTCGGAGTTGAGGTAAGAGAATGATCTCTGGCCGGTGGTCTCGTTGTTCTGATTCGTAATATTCTGAAAGAGCATTAGCATACACCTAGGTTTGATGCTTGGAAAGCTTTGAGTGTTATTTGGCGAGGACGGAAGCCATGTGTAATGAGGTGGCGTACATAGTAAAGCATCGTCCAAGCATTCGTCATCCACGCCGCCTTCCAGGCGCGCTCGTATAATTTGGCATTCTTCTGTGGATCAGAAAGGTCGATAAGAGGATATGACCTATTGATATTGACAAAACCTCCACGGTCGGTCAAGACAAGATCGACGACTGAGACAGTGCTATTGGGATTTGAAGCGACCGTATAGTCGATAGTTGTGTTCGTATCGACACAAACAGTTTCTGGCTCGATGAACAGGATATCCTCTTCCCAACTCGCGCCATATTTGAATCCAGGGGGAACGGTGTCTGATCAATCCAGCATTAGATATTGTTTGAATCATGCCAAATTACTTTTTGGGGCAGAAGTCTGAACCAACATCGAATGCAGACTTACGATTCCTGAGTCCGATTCCTCCATTGACAGTGTCGACAATTAGACCCTCCACTGGCTGGATGGCGGCATTTAATACTAAACTCTGCATTGGACGGAAAGCTCCAACAAGAAATTTTGAGCCATTATTGAGATCCGGCAATGAGTTTGTTTGATACCTTCGCCATTGGATATCAAAGTAATTGGAGATAGTCGTATCGTTGCCAACGCCACTGGAGTAGGTATCCATCACGATATCTGGTACAGTCATGTTGTAGCCGTATGGTGTATCGATGGTACCGTTTCCAGACTGATCGAATATATTGACGACAATTGTGTCTGAGTATGGACATGGTAGAGGGCCCATGTCTCCGCACTTACGATTGAACGTAAGATTGCTCCTGGGTGGTGTGCCGTATCCGAATGGCGACGAGTCTGTCGAGTTAGCAAATGCCCTTTCAAGCTGCAGAGGAAATTCCTGGATGCCCAGAAATCTTCAACATTGCAGTCTGGTGCTGAAGTGGATGCTTACCCTTGAGATACTGGAATGGAGTCTGGACGTTGTCGGTCGAAACCAAAGTCTCGTAGAGTCCCAAGGGAGTGACGATACCAGCAATGGCGATCAAGGCTCCCATGATGGTTATGAAGTCTGGAGAGTAGGGAATCAGTTGTGTCTTGGTTTTGGTAATAGAGGCCAGCATTATATCGAAGTGAGCACCTACATGTGAGGAAGATGATGTCTTTTCGCACTCCATGATTCTTAGCACCATCTGACTGAAGAATGTTTGGCCAGTATGAACGTTGAAGAGCTCCCGAAGCAACAGTCCTTAAAATTGTTGAGCAATGGGATCTAGGTTTCGGCGTCGCTGACTCACCATGTTGCTGCGCTGTTGTGGTCTCGCAGGATCGCAGAAAGTATGAACGTCAACACACTCGGAGCATAGATTCGAGCTATTCCTACCACCTTAGCTTTCCTGAAGATATCAACAGGCAAGCGCGATTCTTACCCACGAAAATAGCCGCAGCAATCGCACCCGCTACGTATCCGACTGTAATCTCCTGCAAGGACATATTTCCGTCGTTGTAGGAGACCCAAAATTCTCTTTGATAACTGTAGGGTGACTCCAAAATACCTAGAGGTCAAAGGGAAGCCTGCTTTAATAACCTAACGCCATTCTTGCCAGAGAACTGCATCGAAGCTAGTTTTGAGAGACTGGACTAAACAGACCCCTCAATGTGTGATCGGCGGCACGATTTTCAGCCTACGCTGACGAGATGATCACCTTTCGACAAAGAAAGCTGAAGCCTGGAAACGCCGGACATGATCAACCCGGGCCCCAGGAAATGGTACTTTGGTTTTCTAACTTCCTCGTGGCGCAAGGATAAGGGCAAGATCGTTGGGTGGCGCCTTTCGGTAATCTTGATTCGCTTGTGAGACGGGACATGGGAAAGAAGCATGGGGGCGCTGAATCACCCGTCGAGGGATGACCCTCGGCGTCTTTGACTAAAACGCCTTTCAAATACCTGAAATAAACTGCCAAGTATCACAACTGCCAATGACGGCTGGACGGAAATTAAGAATAATCTTTCCTAGCACTCAGAAGGCTAAGTCAACCTTTCACAAGGCTTGAAGCGATCTACATCCCGCCCTGCACTACGGACGACGAGGGACAAATGTGGAAAGTTCATGCCAGGCTTCTGAGTTATTCTTGCCGATCTTACTTCTGAGACTGGAGCTGCGAAATGTATTTGTACCATCGAACAGACCTCAACGCCCATGTCGAGCACGTAGAGACAAACACTCTCTGATCCAAAATGCAGTCTTCGATGTTCTCCTTTTCAAGTGCCATCTGCTTTGCCTTAGCGGCACTTACAGCAGCAGAGAAGTCGAGCGAAATAGAAGCTAGACAGTTGAAAGATGACTTGGTGAGTTATCCGCGTTGTCATGTCATTTGAAAGAGCCACTTTGGCACGTAAAACCCTGACATATTATCGCTGACTCTGAAGCGATTTGTAGACTTTCTGCTTTGGTAGGGGTTCATACTGCGGATCAGCTCTGGATCTCTACGACGAATGTAGCGATTTACAGAGGAATACCAAGGACCTGGATCCGTGGTACGAATGCGTCTGCGGAAACGGATACACTGCCACGAAGATATCGTACGTTTGATGCTGTCCGCGATTGTACTTGGTACTGATTCTCACTAGGTGTAATTGGTGCCAGGATGCTTACAACCTTTCTTATACTGGGGGCCTCACGGAAGACCAAACGGAATCCTGCCAGAGTCTGAGCTACAGCATCGCACCAATCCCATCCTCGATTCAAGCTCTTCAGTCATCTTTCAACGCAACGTACACAGGCATTGTGCCAGGCGCGAATAATGCCAACTCGGAAGCAACGACGACTGGGACGACCGCTCCATCAGCAACATCCAGGAGCGCCGCATCAGTGACTTCTGGAGGAGCAGCTGTGACATCGGCATCTACCCCGCAAATTGGTATATCAGCAACGAGGTCAAGTTTTCTGTCCACAGTCACATTCAATGGAGGGGCAGCTGGTGCTGGAGCCACCAGAAGCAGCACAACCAATGCTGAGCAACAATCAGCTACTAGCACGCCAAGCGCCACACCCACTGGAGCAGCGCAAGGTGGGAGAAATGGATTTGCTGTTGCGTTTTCCGTTTTCGTGTCTGCGTTTCTCGGTTTGGTCATGGCCTGATTGGCATCATGGAGGGGAATTTCTGTCATGGATTTTAGGCCTTGGTGGTCTTCGAATTCCGAGACCTTTGCACAGGGTTGGGAATATTAACTTGAATTGGATACCATTGCGACGATATGCCCAAGAAATGATATACACTTGCACTGCATTCTTATCAAAATCTTCTGGCATAAACCAAGAATATAACCGAAAGATCAGCGCGGTGCAGCAAATCAACACCAGTGAGATGTGTTTGCGGAAGGAACCGTCCAGGGATATCCAGCTTGGTAGCTGTTCAGGCACCGACAATCTCTTGCACATCAAAACCATAACGGGACACTGCTCTTCAGATCGTGGCATTTGGGCCTTTCCCGAGACGCTGAAGGTGCCAAGTTAATTACTTGTTTAGCATCCCTTGCTTGGAATCTGAAGGGTCCTAGAAGACGATCATTTGCCCTTCACGCTTGCCTCGGTTCGAACTATCGAGCGCCACAGAATCCTTCGCGCAAACGCTGAACAGGGAGAGAAACATGACTCGCAGAACAGACAGCGCATTATTTGCCCTGTTGACTTTAGCACTTGTATGACAGGCCAGACCATACTGACAGCTGGTGATGGGCTATGTGAGCGCCCGAGGTCGAAGGGGTGCTGGTTGTTGCTGATGCTCGAACCCAGGGAGGTGAAATTAACGTTTGCATGGCTTGGCTCGCCTATCTCGCTAAACCCCTTTAAGAAGACAATAGACCCCTCAAGCTAAGGATATCCTTCGGACCCGGGCAGCCAGGAAACTTTCCACAGGGCTGATTATTCCGCAGTTTCACTCTGAAGTAATTTGAGGTCTGTTGTATGCCATTGTCGGGTTGAAGGAGATCTCATCTCACGCTGCAGGTTTGCAGGTTTGCAATTTTGATCTTTTTTGAACGAAGCAACTTCTTCTGGAGTATTCGGAGAAAGTGAATCTCAAAGCAAACGAGCTAGCGTTACGGAGATATACAACATATAATATCCAGTTGTGTTCACCACATCACTTGCTATGTGACTACCAAGTGCAATGGATCCGCTGCTTCCGCTCTCTGATTCTATTTAGGAAATTTGATGATCTAATCATCCAAGTCCTAGACATCTCTTACTCTGCAGTACTGTTTTTGGAGGCTAGCAAAGTGCTCGAGGGTATCTTTGATCCCTCATTCTTCAGAGACCAGCATTTTTGACATTGAAGCGCTTCACATGTCAACACCAAAGAGCGAAAAAAAAACCTCAGCCTTCACAAAGATCTTCATATCTATTTTCAAGCCCTAAGCTATGGTATTTGCATTGATGCACTGTACAGACTCTCAGACAACATCGTCAGCTTTACCAGCGCACAAACCCTACCGGAGGTCATCTTTAACAGACCTCTTTGAGCTGAATCCCACATAATGGGTCTAATTCAAAAACCTAATCATTACATCGACGATACTCACCTCGTTCACAAACTTAAATGCTTACACCCATAAAGCAGGACATAAAAGGTGTTGACCTGTCTTGGCTCACTTCGTCAAGGTAGTCTGAAGGGCGTGAGCACGTGACTGTCAAGTAACCCCCACTTTCCACATCTGGATATCATATCCTGGACTCATCAGCAACAGCTCGATCGATGATCTCAACATACCTACCTCCCTTGACGAACATTCTGAGGGATCAAGACGCAGCTAATTTCTCACTTCTTAATTTGTTCTATAAGGGGAGAGCTCAGCTGTCAATTTCTCAGGTATTTGCACCGGGAAATTCTCATCCTCTTTTATCTATTGGGTCAGTCAGCTCTGTGTAACTCAAGCTGTATCTTAGCCGTCGATAGCTAAAAAGAGATAATTATAGTAGGAGGGGAAGGGACATTGGAGTGAGGGGTAGACATGGCGGAAAATTCGGTCGTCAAAGCTATGAGCAAGGAAGTCATCCTCAGCATCGAGGATCTCCAAGAAGCTGGCTCAAAGAACCTCCCCACATCAGCACGAGGTTCGTCTCCTTCTCCTGCTATTCCAAGATCTCAAAATTCTCTATGTCATGATATATTTCTACATCATTTGTTGGAACTCCTCATATGATTCGTGAAACTCAATACCACCAGTGCCACCAAAACCTCACACACACTCACACACGATCTCACAGAATTCTACAACTCCGGCTCCACAGCCCAACAAACACTCCACGACAACAGCACCGCCTTCGCCAAATACCGCATGCGTCCCCGCGTCCTCAAAGACGTCTCAAAAGCCAGCACGCGAACCACCGTCCTCGGCCAACCCATTTCTTTCCCCCTCTGCATCTCCCCAGCAGGCCTCCAAGGCATGGCGCATTCAGATGGCGAATTAGCCACGTCTCGCGCCTGCGCACGTAAGAATATCCACATGGGCGTATCCAGCTTCGCGAATTACACCGTCGAAGAGATCGTCAAAGCTGGACTGGAGAATGGCGATCCCATGACACACGTGATGCAGCTGTACACGATGAAAGATCGCGCATTGCAAGAACGCATCATCAAGCGTGCCGAGAAGGCTGGCTGTGTAGCTATCTTCCTAACAGCTGATTCGCCCGTGTTGGGCGTGCGGTATAATGAGTGGCGGAACGACTTTCGTACGCCTGCTGGGTTGGCGTTCCCCATGCTGGAGAGGACGACGGAGAAGTTGCAGGCGCAGACGCACGACTCGGGATTCTTGGCGCTGAATTCGGATAGTCATTCTTGGGCGGAGGAGATCCCGTGGTTGAGGGAGAGGACGAAGATGCAGATTTGGATTAAGGGTGTTTTGACCGCGGAGGATGTGCTGTTAGCGAGAGAGTATGGGTGCGATGGGGTTATTGTTAGTAATCATGGGGGAAGACAATTGGATGGAAGTCCGGCGACTATTGATGTTTTGGCGGAATGCGTGGAGGCTGCGGAGGGAAAGATTAGGGTCCATGTTGATGGGGGATTCAGGAGTGGCGCGGACATTTTCAAGGCAATTGCTTTGGGCGCGGAATGCTGCTGGATTGGAAGACCAGCAATCTGGGGCTTGGCAGTAGGTTCTGCTCATATTCTTGATGTGGATTTCGCTAATGGCTGATTAGTATGATGGCCAAAAGGGCGTAGAGAAGGCCGTTGAGATTCTGTACGACGAGTTCCGACGATGCATGATGCTGACAGGCTGTAAGTCAGTTTCAGACATCTCAAAGGCTTGCATCGGTATCGCGAGAGTTGATGGGCCTTTGGCGCGCCTGTGAGACAGTCGAACTGCGCAAGGGGAAAGACGTTATGAGACCGATATAAAGAAGAAGAAACAGAAACCATAAAGTAGATCCGAAGAGAAATGTGAAACGATCATTAATGTACAATATTCAACTTCTCTATATACAGTATATATGTTCAGTTTTCGTGTTTTCGTTAGGCTCATCCGTCATGAGAGAGACAATCATCATTACCCCAATCGCGCCAATCATTACCCCGCCAGCTCATTAGGTGCTTCATCGAGACATCATCGCAACCTCCTCAGTGGAGGACTCAGGTTCTGAGCCGGCGGGGTTTTGATCCGACTGCTGTTCCGTGAGGTTGTTGGTTGTCTTCTCCCACTCCTTCATGAGAGAAGACATCGTCCGCTGCAAATTACCCTTCAGAGCACCAGGGCTCAGATTCAAATTGTCCAACGCTGGCCACGGTATGTCTGTGCGCTTTGTTGGGGTACTGAGCTCGTCTGTAGGCTGATCAATGATTCTAGTACTGTTAACTGGGGTAAAGGGCGGCAGTGTGGAAGTTTTCCCATACTTGACATTCTCATCATCATCATTTTCATTTGAGGGTGTAGCCGGGTTTGAGACAGTTGTGCTTCCACTCCAGCGAGGTGATTTAGGAATGGGGGAATCCCAAGCGGCCCAGTCATCGTCGAGGTCATCTAAAGGGGGCGCTGCAAGTGAAAGTGGCCGCGACTTCTTGATCGTAGATGGTGACCTCGCTCTGGGCCGGACTGGCTCATCAGTCCCCAGGTCGATAAGGGGACTGCTTCCTGTCAAAGTCTCCCAAGTGCGGGGAGACATTGACCTCGGTGACTGTCCACGCTTGCCTTTGTCGTTGCTTGTCAAATTGCCCTTGCTGCTCTTTCGAACTGGCCCAGTCTGGGAAGGCTCAAGGGTTCTGCTCGACGTTCCGTTGACAGCCTCATCTCCAACTGTCGCTTGGCGTAAGTCTTCTAGAAAAGTCCACATTCCAGACTTGAGATCTTCAGCTAGCTGTTTCGCCCCTAAAGGCACACCAATCTGATAAGAGTGTCTTGCATTGGCGCGACTAGACGATATTCTTCTGAGTCCTTGACTAGTATCTGGCATCGTGAGACTTTTTGGCAAGCCTTGGTGCTCAGCCGATGACTCCATGACCGGCGGAAATGGCTGCGGCTGATGAAAGTTTGACCGCTCAGGAGAGAGCAGTGAGAGTGTTCGGGTATGAGCCCCTGAGAACTTGCGCCGTGTCTCCTTAGGTATGTTGAGGTTGTTGAGTAGAGCTCTCCGTCTGTCCATGTCCGCACTTAGTCGTGGCATGGCTGATGGATCCTCGCTGCTAGAGCCTTCCGTCACGACATTCTGCAATGGCTCTACGTGTCGCACCTCTGCCCTCTTCCTGTTTGCCTCGTGCCTCGCGTATTGCTTCTTCAGCTTGGTCAACTCTCCTTCGGCTTTGGCAAGTTCCTCCTTTAATTCCAACACCTTTCTTTCCTGCCCAGCAAGAGCAACCAGGAAGGAGTTATGTTCATCTGGAGATGGTACGGGTATCTGTTCTATTGGAGTCGGTGGAAAAGATGGCATATTCGAGGAGGTGGGGGTTGGTCGTGCAGACTCGCTGCCATTGCTATTCGGGGCAACCGGGAAGCTCAGCGAGAGTCGATTGGGTCGTCGTGGAGTGTACGACAATGCTCGAGCATGACCCATTGCAGGTCGAGGAGGCGGTGACATCGAGAACTGTGCTCTGTTTGGGGAAGTTCCGACGTGAGGACTTGGAGGAGCTGCCGGTTGGGTCGATTCCCCTGAAGTCAGAATCGACTCGACCGACGCGCGGTTAACTGATGATCTTCGGCGGGTCGATGCCATATTGCATAACGTGCTCGGGGACAGCTGCAGAGCCTCGTGGTCGAGTATGGAGGGGGATGCGGTGCGTTGTGCGAGGGTCAGCCAGAAGAGGAGGTGCCTCTTGCGTCTAAGAGGGCTTTGGCTTTGTTGAAAGTCAACAAAACAATTGGAACCGCCAAGAAAAATCAACAAATAATAACAATAAGCCGGTGCGTATGTGACAGTCATATAGTCATTATATATGCAAGAATTAGGGTACGATACAAGAGTATAAATAAAGGGATTCAGACCATCTCTGGTCAGGGCAACATGAATGAATGAATGAGTGGGAGTTGATTCAGGAGGAAGGGCAGGTCAGACCCAAGATCTTGATAGCCGGGGAAACAGGGCTCTTTAGATTGGCCGACCGGAAAGGGTTTGGCGGGACACTAAAATTGCGTGTCCCCTGTTTCTTCATCACGGGAACACGCATTTGACATTTCATGCATCACGTCTCTCTTCCAGTAAACAACACGTCTCCCACAACATCGTCAAGTTCAGATATCCACCGCATCATTTGGCCTCAGTATTCGCAGCTTGTTTCTTTCAGTATAATCTGTCTCCAGTAGGCAGCATCCTGCCTTATAGGCACCGATCCATCGATGTTAGCCCATCATCGATCCCTTGAGGACTTTCAGCCTGGACCGAATATGCTCAGAGGCCTTCTACAATATTGAGCGCTCCAGTAACTCTGACTTCGGTTCCAAAGGGGCCTCTGCGTTCGGATACTCTTGCTCGATATTACTTTACTTATCAGTGTGGACCTCAAAGCAAGATTTTCGCTGGTCCACTTCCCCAGTACCGGTTTCCCAGTGTAAAGTACCAGAAGGGAACTATTCTTCAAGATATATCTAGACGCATTTATCGATTTCCCCGAGGAGTTCCGCGCTTTTGAGGTATTCTCTGGCACAGCAAAAGACTGTATGCACTACTTCGTAATATTGTTCCGGAAAGTCAGCATGTTTCGATGAATTCTTGGACTCGAGCGCACAGAATTGTGTGGTCTTTCAGAGCACAAGATTCTATCGGCTACTCTGATCGATCTTGCCAACGAGGTTCTTGCTAGTCATTAGTCACCTGGTCATCCTGGACCCGGGTCAACAAAAGATTTTGTCGCTTTAGCTCTACCGCATTCCTTGCCGTCCATTGGACATCATTCTTGGACACTTTACTTCATTCCATATCGACTTCGCATCTAGCAACTAGAATTCACCGTCGCTCTCCCAGTTACGAGTATCGAAACAACAGCTGCCATGATTCGCAGGAATCATGCCTTTCCCCTTTGTGTACATATGTGACCTGCTGGACAAACTCGAAAGGATCCATGTCAGAGAAGTGGCATATCTACCCAAGGATCGGCAGTCTCGGACAAAGGGTGCACTAATGTCCTGGTTCCAGACGCATAGATGGAGGATTAACGCTCAAGATACCGACGGCAATGCTGTCTTGATGATGTTGAAGCCAGAACGCCAAACCGATCGGGAGTATGGACTGGAGGATTACGTGGAGCAGATTCTTGCCAGGATCTTCAAGATGCCGACCACTATGTACGAAAGACTCAAGAGTTGGAGGGAGGATGTTCACAATCATGGCGATCTTGCATCGCGCTTGTGTAAGGTCCTGCAAGAAATGAACATTGTGAGTAACATTTCTCGAAGGCCGTCACGATGAAGCCGAAACTTGTCCGGCACGTAATCCTTGTTTGGCCTGGGCTAACACCATAGACAGACCCCATGTAGCTCAATCGTAAGTATAATGTCCGCCGACGAGATTGATCAAGCACTACTTCGAATAGCCATGTTCAATCCTGGTTCTTCAATTGCTGTGCAGTCTCTCAAGGAGCAGCATGAAGCCCCTCCAGATAGGATAGAAGTCTTGGAAGGCCTCTACTTACGATTACAACCTCGAGAGGCGAAATGGTTGACTAGAATCATCCTCAAAAACTTCGGCCTTGTCACATTGCCTGGTGGCTTCCCTGTACCTGGAAGTGTGACACATCTACCAAATTCTCTGCCGGTGATGTTGAATTTTCCAAACGAGCCACCAACTCCGAAGCGAAGGACGAGGACCAGAGTGAAGCGAGGAGTCGGTTCAAATAAGCCAGATCAACCACTGCCAACTCCACCAACGTCGTCTCCCAATCTACTCCATCCAGAGACAGCAGCTGTGGCGGAGAAACCAGCACCAAGATATCGCATCGGATGGGACCCTGAATCTTCAACACTATCAGCAAGTATCAAAGTCATTGCACATCCAGCTCAACCCGGATCGTCTTCGCTTCCAACTTCATCAAAACCTAGGCTTGCATCGCCACCAATCTCTTCCTTGCCTACTGCATCAATACCAACGAAATCGTTACCACCACGCAAAGCACTCGGCCAAATATCAACCAACATCCCCTCTGGCGGAAGCCAAAGCCAACAATCCCAATCCCGCTCCCAGGAGAAGAACACCCCAGCTCGACACCCCACTGCTTCCTCCGACCGTCAGCGCTCCCCAACAAAGACACCTTCCCAACACACACCAAAATCCCCCGTTGTCTTCAGCACAGGCAAATGTCTTCTCACTCGCGCGTCTCCCCCAGGCAATAACAGCCACTCTCGGTGTCAATTCTCCTCCTGCCTCCTCATCCTCTCTCCCTGCCTACAATCTCACCCTCACCTCCTAAACACTTTAATTCCCACCCACGGCGCGCACTACCTCACCTCACTCTTACAGCTCTCCCACCCCACCGTCCCACGGCGCACGAAATCCGGTCGCCGTGTCAAGAGATTCATTCTAGTCGATATCACACGTCCGGAGAAAGCGGTCAGGTTTTGTCAGGAGGTCGAAAGGGCTGTTGGGGAGCTAGTGGACGGAGGAGTAAGAGGATGGAGGACGAAAGGTGGGAGGAAGGAGAGGATTCCGATCTTTGATTGGAGGGTGTTGGAGAGTGCGGCGAAGTGGGAAAAAGGGGTGACTATGGAATACGATGTTTTGGAGAAGCACTTTCAGGGGGTAATTTGAAGTGTGGGATAACATTTGTGTCGTCTTGTCTTTTCGTGTACCAGTTTTTTTGCCATGCGGGCTGCCTTTGACGTTGTAAGGTTGGGTCCTAGATATCCTGTTTAGGTACTTTTGTTTTGGCATGAGCATTGTTTGGATAAGCGAGCGGCATTGGGATTGGAAGGGAGGGAACATAGGCATTTTGACATTTTGACATTTTCATCTTCGGCATTGGATTGCATTTCTAGGTATAGGGGCGGGCACAGCAAGGCCCATGGAGTATTTACATAGCTAGCCATCACAAGCATTTTGTTTTCACATCGTCCATGACACTAAAACAAGGATGGTTTGTTCAGCGAAGATACTAATCCTCTCCGAGACTCATTTATGCCTCTTAGCTCTCCCCGTCTCCTACCAGCGTCAACATTCTTCTCCCTCTTCTCTGCTTCCTAGCTTGCTTGCTTGAAGCAATGGGATTAGTTCCATATACCTATGCAGACAGACAACGCGGCTTTTGCACGCGGTCTCCCGTTCTTCCTCGCTCTCAATCCACTCTCGCTCTTATCCTCGAAACCAAGCACTCCAAGCAAGAAGGAGATAAGTTCGGCTGGGCTTGGCGATACAGCTTCTTGGGATAGAATAGAGATGATAGATCACGTCACGTCTATCACAATCCACGTTTCCACTCCAGAGACCGCCGAGATCATAGGTCTCAGCCTCGTCCGTCCATTAATTTTATACTTCCACACACACATGAAAGTCAAAGAATGGCTAAACCAACGTCCTCTCCTCTCCTCTCCTCTATCTAACCCCCATGACACATATTTTCAATTCAACTTCCCGTTTCATCTCGTGTGTATGCGACCCGAGTCAACTATGCTATCGCTGCATAAGGCATCGATCCTGCTACGGTTCTCGCTATTGACAGTATACAACACGGAGGAACGATAACTCGAGACTGGATTTCAGGTCTGAGCATTCTTCAGATTTCGTAATTTATTTCTATATCCCTGCCTATCCGCCTATCTGTCGTAAATCTGGCTAGGTCGCTATCCGCACCGCCATTCTGAGCTTCTCATCTGATATCCTACATCCTCGCCATTGGCTTCCCACTGCACATTCCAGCGCAGCGGCACCCGTCCGTCCACATGTCATAATCAGAAAAATTAAAAATATTTCGCCAATGAAAGATTAGCATCGCAGACTTCATCAACCCCCCAACCTTCCTTGAAACACGCATCGAACTCGAGAAACTAAGCAATCTTCCCTCCTTTCTCATGCTCCGGCATCAAACCATCGGAATTCGTGATAGCGGAAGTCTCTTTCGCGTCTGCGGCGTGCGTCGATGCGCCGTCTGAGGGGAGAGGACTACTGCTCGTGATGGGCGTGGTGTTTGCGTGGTGGACGTCGGAGTCGTGTTCGTGCCAGAAATCCTTCTTGCTTTTCGGGGAGTTAGCGTAAGTCAAGAATACATGAAGGGCTTATATATAGGCTAGGGAAAGAGAAGGGGGGGAAAGAATGGAAAAGAGAATGGAAACATACCCGCTCGCAGCCCTTACAATCCACCCGGGCAATAATCCGCCCTTAATCTTGTACGTCCATGGCTCTTTGAATTCCTTATCAGCCGGCACGATGCGTCCTCCACTCGCCTTCTCTACCATCCACGCAATAGTGTTCAACACGATATAGCTGACAATGCCCGCAATCAGACCATACGCAATACTATACGTGAACGGCATGATGGCAATAGTCAGAAACGCGGGTAGCGCATCACCGAAGTATTTCCAGTTGATGTCTTTTGCAGCCGTTGCCATCATGGATCCGACGATGATGAGCGTGCAACCTGTGGCCCAGGGTGGGATGGATGCGAAGATGGGCGCGAAGAAGATCGAGATGAAGAAGCAGAGGCCGGTTACCATAGCAGTGATTCCGGTCTTGCCACCTTCGGAGATGCCGGCGCCGGATTCGATGAAGGCTGTTACGGGGGAGAGGCCGAAGAGGGAGCCGATTGAGATGCCGAATGCTGGTAAAGGAAGGTGTGTTAGCGGGTATTAAGCTTCAGATTTTACAATTGGATGATAAGGTTGATCCCGTCTGATGTTGAGATGAGACGAAAAGGGGCAGGGACAGGGGTATGAATGTTTCCTGAACTTACCATCAACCAAATACGCCACAGCGCTCCCCTCAAAATCCTGCGTCTCGTGATCAATCGCACCAGCGAAATGAGCCATCGAGTAGAGTGTTCCCGTACAATCCAGAATATCGACATAAAGGAACGTGATGAGCGCCAACCCAAATTGTCCCGACGCACCGCCCAGATTCCACTCATTAACGCCCAAAGTGTCGCCGATAGCGTGGAAGGTAACGACTTTCTTGAAGAAGTTGAAGTTGTCGTCTCCAGTTGGGTCGTGTGGGAAGAATGTCACGGATGTGGAACGTGGCCAGGAGATGATGGATACTAGGAGGATACCAGCGATGATGGCACCTTTGACTTTATACATAAGGAGGATGGCTGTTAGGAAACCGCCGCAGAAGATTCCGATCCACATTGTGTGGGAGGCCATCTTATCGACGCCTGGGGGACAGAAGCCGGTATCTGGGTCACGGTCTGCGATTGCGCAGCCGGCGAGTTCAAGGGGTACGGAGGTTCCTCCTGTGATGGCTCCAATTCCTGCGGAGTAGGTCAAGCCGATGATTGCTGTCATGTGTTAGGTGACTTCGCCTCATAAGAGGAAAGAAAGTAAACTCACTCAAGAACAGACCAATACCAACACTGCTCGCCAATTTAATTGAAGCCGGAATTGCTCTCGCAAGCCATTGTCGCATACCCAGCAACGACAGACCCACGAAAACGAAACCCTCAATAAAGATAGCCGTCAAAGCAAGCTGGTAGCTAACCGGTCCGAAACCATAAGGTCCTACAACCGTGAATGCGAAATAAGCGTTCAAACCCATTCCAGGCGCAAGAGCAATTGGCATATTTGCGAACAAGCCCATGCAGAAAGAGGTGAGTGCAGAAATAGCAGCAGTGCCAGTAACGAAATCACGAGTCATTCTATTCAAGCAGAGTGCGTACTCTGGCTGCGAGGGACATTCGAATGGGCTTCCTCCTTCCGAGATCTCGCAGGCGCCGCAGGTCCCTCCGCTGGATGTTAGGATGTTTGCGTTGACCTGTAAACATATTTGTCAGCTTTGTTTTTAGTGGAGTTGAATTCGAGATTGAGTTTGGAAAAGAAAAGTGAACAGAAGTCGTACTGAGATGATATAAGCCATAGCGAAGAATGTTGCCAGACCAGCTCGGATCTCAGTGAGGAATCTGGATCCCTCTCGAGCTTTTGGGTGGCCTGAACCCATCAGACGAAAGCGTCGCCCGATGAAGCTTGTTGCGACAGCATCATTGATCTTCTTTGTGAGGCCAACCATTTTGAACAGCTAGGCAGCTAAGCAGAGCTCAGCAAATGGCAAGTTTGCGATTGTGGTAAAGCTAAGCAAAGCTGAGTGAGCAGCTCAGTTTAATGCTCAAAGGAGTTTGTCGGTTGTCGGTTGTCGGTTGTTGTTGAACGGAGCAAACAAGAGACAGCAACACAGAGCGTCGTTCCTTTCTCTACTGCTCTTCTCGTCGATTTACTTCACTGCACTGCACTGCACTTTACATCTCCAGCTGTCTGGTCGGCAATGCGCTCCCTTATAGAGCTTCTGTACGACGGGATGCTTATCTCGGAGGTTGTGAGTAATTGACGATTCTATTTGCTGCAGCGTAGATAGGCTTTTTGCTGCCAAGGGACCAAAAGCTGTTCTGCAGCTTCTGTTGCTTGGCGATGTGGATATTTGGATCGAGAAGGACGGCCCAGATGCTCTATTTGGGGTTGATGCTGCTTGGCGATGCGGTTCTGGTGGTTTGGCGAGGTGTTGTGCGCCGGTGGACGCCGTCTGCCCTACCCTTACCTTTCCCTTCCGGAAGTTTGCCTCGTGGGAAGCACCATGTGGGTAGGGCCATGCCGAAGCAAGCGACCGGGTTTGGAAGTTTAACAGTGAAGTCATGTTGTTGTGTACAACGATATGGGTGATGGGATTTGAGGATGGGAGACACCGACAGTGAGGCTGAGGAAGTCGGAGCCGGAGGGGGCCAGATGCGCACACGAGCTGAAGTCAGATTTGAGTGGAGGGGAGAGGGGCAGAGGGGCAGAGGGGCAGAAGGGCAGAAGGGATGGGGCGATCTCCCGGGGTCACGTTTACTCAAAGTGCAAGTGCAAGGACGCAAGAACAGCGGGAGTGAGCCTCTTTGGCAACTTTGGCAACTTTTGATTGCTGAATAGCAGAACATTGGTTGATATTTAGGAAGGCTAGTATTAACACGCCTCAGCTGCCTACCTACCTGTATGTAGGTATAAAATTCTACGTGTATCCTCACCAAAAAAACAGAGGCGCACTTCAGCAACGTCAGTTTTAACTTAAATCTCGCGCCCGCGGAAGGCAGACTGGGTGCCGACCTGCCGACTCTGGGTGAGTGAGCGGTACAAATTCTCGGACTTTTAACAAGATTTTGATTTGAAGCTCTCTGATTGGTTTTCTACAAATCACGAGAAACGTAGCACGTGAGCTTGGATTTCGTTCTCAAAGAAGAAGGTGGATCTGGAGTCTCCCCCTGATATTATCGTGTTATCCGTGAGGAGGGTTTTCGTGGTGTTGGTTCTCGACGCCACCGCTTCATTTGCTGACTCATGTATCAACAGGGGCATTCGTTCTCGTTCGGTCACACAAGATTCTTCGAGACGGAAATGGAGATCTTGTGGGATGGAGAAGGAATGGGGTTTTTTGATAAATAAGTCACTTAGGACTTAATTTAAGCTTACTCTCCAATCAGGAAACAATTATGCTTATAAAAGTTCTATGAGAACCGAACACTTGTACATATCGAGAGGATCGAGTGGTCCCACAACTCAACGAAGTGAGGGAGCAGGGGCACAGAGGCAATAGAATGAGTAAGATTACAAAGGAAAGGATAGTAAGCAAACCCATCTCAAGCAATCGTTTCCGGTTTATAAATTACTCGTACGACTAAATCCAAGAGGACAGTCCTCAAAGTTAGAAAGCTAAAGAGCAATCCTCATGTCAAGAGTAATACTCGAGTCAGAAAGCAGTACTTGACCACCAGTACTCAGGCCTAGAGAGCAGTATCCAAGCCTGGATATCGCGGAATGGTAACTTGAAATGTACTACAAAGTAACTTCACTTGTGGGTTGATCTCGCCTTATTGTGGCGCCAGAATCCTCCACTACTTGATGCTCACAAAAGCTCACGCTAAACGATTCTCATAGATCATAAGCAGAAGTTCTCTCAGCGAATATCGATTCCGTGAAGAGAAAAGACTCTGCTGGAGGAAAAGCTATGACCAAATACTGTATACCAAGTTAGCTGAACTCAGTGCGGGAGGGTGTAGACCGCCTGCAGTCAACAAAGAGAGAAGAATATAGTCACGTGAACAACACGTGACTTTAGGCAAACAATTCGGAAAGATTACCTTCCAACCTCCTACTTATCATAACCGCGCCGCTAGATTTTAGCAAGAACTGACGTTCACATCGCCATCTATGGTCTCTGCCGTTGGTATGCGGCTGCCAAGTAGTGTTTGCCAATGTTGCCATGGCCACCTCGTCACTGCCTAGCCTTGGACCACCAGGACCCCGCGAAATGTGAACTCCTTTCGTCCAGGACCCTGATAGTCAACAACTGGTCCGACCATGCGCCAACATTTCGCCAACACTTCGCCAAACGATAATTATACACACTTTCGTTCTCGTCAGGCAGGAGGGGCTCAGTTCTGCACCGGCTTTGGCTTTCAGATAAGGGGATTGTGGAGAGATGAGTCGGAGTGACCGAAATTTCCCCAGCTGTGCGGTTCATGCCCAGGTACGATACCACATCCACATATCCTCGCGTTATATCTGTTCTTCTGAACAATTCTCGTAGCTCATTTCCAGGTCGAAACTTTTTAGGAAGCCTCCCAAGTGGAAGCTCGTAGTGTTCCCAATTAGGAACATTTCGAGCAAGCTGTATACACCTCACAGCCTCACAGCAGGGCTAGGCAGACTGCCCATAAGAAGCACCATGTGATAGTCGTGATGGAACTTTACCAGAGCACCAGGTGTGTGGTTTCTGATAATATGCTGCGCGTTCCAAGACAATATCCGGTTGGAAGCGTTATGCGACTTGGCCGACATATCGGCTGCTTGGCCTGGTCCTCCAAGGCTGGCAACCAACCGTTCAGATAGGTCAAAACGCAGATGCTGAGATTCTTGTGTTCTAGTCTCCTCATTTTTCGTCCTATTCAATCCTTCGCCAACTCTTAAGCAACCGGGGGACGACTCGGCGCCGCCTTGTGACCTTCCTTCTTGAGATACAAAAGATAACAATGAACTGCGCCAACTACTCTAGAGGTGATCGTCTTCTTCGAGCACCCTTCCAAAAGCCAAACTTTTCTCGACCTGGGTTGGGTGGCGGGGTTGATAAGGCATGCATATATACCTGTTTCCCAGCCCTTGGGTTTTGGGTTTTGGGGGTTTTTTTTTCCATGCCTTGAGCTGCAGCTGTCATATCACCCTCTACGATCAAGCCAGGAATTCTCTGTTTCAACAGTCGCGAAAGCCGACGAGACTTTGAGCATCAGCCATGGAGAAGTCAGGACACGAAGGCATTCAGGAGACTCGGTCCCAAACCCCGCCATCTCAGATTGTCGAGCCTGCTCCCCAAGAAGAGCCTGTCAAGAGAAAATGGTGGTCTTCGATAAAGGAGCCCGGGTCTGCATTGCAGATTGTCGTTGCTGCGCTTCTGGCCATCGCCATCGGTCTGACAGTGACGAACACGGTCGATAAAGTCCCTGATGCTGCCCGCGCCATCATTGGCATACCTGGAGTACTATGGCTCCGTTCACTCAGAGCAGTCGGTCAGTAGCTTCTTGCACATCATTCCAATACTTTCTCTAACGAGCTTCAGTCTTGCCTCTGATCATCACTGCGATGATCCTGGCTATGCAAAAATTGAAGGATATGACGAAAGGTGGTCCAGCTTTGGCCAAATGGACCATTATCTACTTCGTCGGCACCACTTTTGTTGCTATCTTCCACAGCGCTCTCTTGACTGGACTTGTATGGTCTAAGTTGATGACCGTTGCTGATGAGGACAGCTTGGCTGTAGACGGGCTTTCCACCCAAAGCGAAACACTTGCAGAGACAGGCGAGAAGGCTGCTGTTCACGAGGTCGTCGTTCAGATGTTCGAGTCGTTCATTCCCCAGAATGTCGTTTATGCTCTGGCCAACGATTCGCTACTTGCAATTGTCATCACATCCATCGTGGTCGGCTACCTTCTTAAGCCAGGCTCACACATCCTTCGCGCTGTCCAGGAAGTCGAGACCCTCATCGTCATCATCATCACATTTCTCATTAAATTGGCGCCGATCGGAGTCTTCTTCCTGATTCTCCCCAATCTTTTCCGACTCAACATCGCAGATATCGGCTTCAACCTAGCCATTCTGATTGCTGGCGCTCTTGCCATGATGGCGCTTCACGTCTTCGTGATTCTTCCTTGCATCTACCTCTTCGTGGTCAGGAAGAATCCTTGGGCATACTGGTTCAAGAACTCGAGAGCGTGGATCACAGCATGGGGAACCGCGTCGTCAGCTGCAACCCTTCCAGTCACGATCAAGTGTTGTCAGCAGCGAGGACTTCCAGACACCGTCATCAAGTTCCTTGTACCTCTTGGTTGCCTCATCAACATGGATGGGTAAGTCTACAGCCTTCTAGTACTGTTTTTTTGTTTGCGACTGGATGCTAACAATTCATGTAATTAGAACTGCGATCTACTTCCCCATTTGTGTCGTCTTCTTGGCTGCTACGCAAGGTATCACCTTGACTGCTGTCAACTATATCATTATCTGTCTCCTCTCTACATTAGCATCCATCGGAACGGCACCCATCCCATCCTCCTCGCTCGTCCTGACCGTCATGATCGCAAACAGCATTGATGTGCCTATCACTGGCATGTTCGCCGTTGTTGTCGCTATCGACTGGTTCCTAGACCGTTTCCGTACGGCTCTGAACGTCAGCGGTGACATGTTCGCCGCTGCGGTTGTTACGAAGATCACTGGTATCAAGGATTTTGCAGACGACACGGGAAGCGAGGAGTACTACGAGCAAAGAGACGAGCCAATGACTCGGGGACCAAATCACGTGTGAGAGTGTAATCCGTTTGTGGAATTGTTGAGTGTGGCGGAATGTTTCTATGTCCGTTGACTGTGGAGGGGTAATTTTATCATCGTGCAATAAATTATTCTTTCGTTTGACCGTTATATCACCCAGCTCTTCGTGACGCTACTTTGAAGCCCAGCTCTAGTAAATACATCAAGATAGACGAGTTACGCCACCAACATGACGTGAAGATTGGCCTTATATCCTAGATTCGTTGTCAACGACTACAGTAAATAAGGATGTTTTGTAATACTTCACTAAAATGTCATCCTCGCCTGCTTCATGTGCATACCCGAGTCTCGTGAAACAGAAGAAGCTGCAGCATGGCCACAACGCCTGCAGTGTCCCAGAATTCATCTGATATCTTGCTACCACTAGCCGTCAAGGTAATTTACTTGAAACTTATGTCAGTAGGCTAGACTCTTTCCTGACACCGAACCTGACAGCTGCATGTCGCTCGTTCGAGGGAGGCATCATTTGGATATTCGCATGTCATGTCGTAGAGGGCAAATTACTATGAGCACTGAGTCTGAGCTGTCAATATGGCATGGCTAGCGACTTTCCTTTTTTCCTAGATCCGAGTGTTTCGAGATACAGTCGGAAGAAATGCGTTCAAAAAACTCTCATAAGAGCTACCAATTTTTTTACTTTTTTTTTTGTTGATACTACAAGCCGATGAAGACGATCAAAGGGAGGAGGTGTGGTTTGAGCATAGTTCTTAAGCTGCCTGGCTCATTCATTCTCACGCTTCATCCAAAGGCTTGCATATTTCAATGTCACCATTCAACCCCGCAGTGTGACAAGTGCAACTTTGCAACAACATTAGGAAGACATCTGTTCCAGGGCGACCGCATGGAGGATACCCACATACATGTGCCCGCATGACCTTTCACTAATCTCCCCCTAGTCTGTGTGATTGGATTGAAACATATTGTCGGCTACTCCGACTTCTCACATCTGCAGCGTGACTGGTGTGACACCGTGAGAAATTTAAATGGGATACATTCACTTGCGTACTGCTGGCTTGAGTACTTAAACTGCTCTGGACTTCTCTCTTTTGAACAAAGTTTCTACCAAACAGAAACCTTTTCTTGAGAGCGTCTCCACACAGAGTAAACGGCATACCCTCATTCAAAAGAACTACAACTTCATTTTCATATACGAAGACGTTGACAAAACTTCAAAATACATCCAAACAAACAAGAAGAAAGCCAAACCCCGCACAACGCAACCATCACCATGAAATTCGCGGTACACTCTCCCTCTCCTCTCCTCTCCTCTCCTGCCTCCCCCACTCCCCCAATTCCCTCCCAAAATCCGTTATCCATTCAACTAACATTTCCCAGCTCCTCACCCTCATCCTCACCACCCTCTCTACCCTCGCCCTCAGTCTCCCAACCACCGAGTCCCTCTCCTCAGCCCAAGCAAAACTCGTCTGCCACTCTGGTCTCCCGGCCTCAGTCTGCGCGGCTGAGTACGGCGCTTCGTGCTCGGAGAATGGTGGCTTTTATGGGCATCCGGCGCAGGATGGGAGGAGTTGTACGAGTCGGCAGTGTTTTTGTAGGCGGTAGTGAGAGGTGGGAGGGTGGCTGATGGGGAAGGGAGGGGAGGGGAGGGAAGTTAGGTTGGGGTTGAGTGTGGAATCCCGGGAGGATGGGAAAGGGCATGGGGGGTGGCGGATGAGAGAGAGGTTTGGGCTTCTCATTGAGCCATGGATTGCTTGGGCAGTGCGTAGTGCTTCTTTTTTCTGGCTTTGCTTTGGCTGGGTGGCTTGCAAGTCTGCGGGATAGGCCATGTGTTGATACTTGGGATGGGCTTCGCATGGGATTTGGCTTGGTACTCTGCTGGTCAGTGGGCAGGTGGTCAGGCGAGGCTTCTTCAGTAATGGACTTTTATCAATGAGAAGCCATCTTTTCGCAGAAGTAACTCTGTAAAATCCCTTCAGTTCAATAGAGTCCCCTTCATTTGTTCTGGTGGATGTTTAGATACTCATGCGCCAGCGCCTAGATTGAAAAGTCATTGTCAGCAGCCGTTCCTTGGTTGCGAGTGTGATACATACCTCTGCAGCCGTCGCTCTCTTTCCACTTTCAAAACACACCAACTTCTTCACCAGATCCCTCGCTTCCTCACTCGCATCTGGCAATAACTCCTCCCACGATTTGCCCGGGAACTCCTGATACCACTTGAAAGGCGGAGTCGAGAAGTTCTTTGCTTCCGGCCAAATCTCCTCCGTCGGCGTCCCAATTGTCTTGAAGATACTCAAAATCAACCCGAGCTGATTGCCATCTTCAGACGTCTCTCGCGACTCGAATAGCGTACTTGGAGGTTTGCGCAGACACTCTACGAGCATCGTTCCGGCAGCCCACATGTCGAGACTGGTGTCGTAGGCACGATTTCCGAAAAGTGTTTCGGGAGCGCGGTAGCAGGTTGTGCCTACTTCGAGGACTTTGTGGTCAGGTGGTTCATCGGTGGATGAAAATTTTGGATGCCATGTTGTGCCAAAGTCTGATAGATAAGCTGGTCCAGTTTTTGATGCTAGGAGGAGGTTGGAGGGCTTGATGTCTCTGTGGATAATACCGTTGGCATGGAGGTAGACTAATGCGGAGAAGAGATCGCGAAAACAGTTCTTGGTAACCTCTTCTGGGACTGCACCAACGCCGATGACTTTTGCGAGTGTGAGGGGGATGAATGGGAAGACGAGGACGAGTCGGCCTTCATCGTCCTTGAATGTCTCAGTAAGAGTGATGATGCGCGGATGGGCGAGAGAGCTTAGGATCTTGACTTCTCGTGCTGGGTTGTGAGGTTCGACGTTGTGCGTTTCTGTGATGACTTTGAGTGCTACGGTCTTGCTTTGATATACCTCTGCTACCAGCCCGGAGGCTATGTGATGACAGTTTTGGTAATTGCCTATGGGGATGCCGGGACTTGTTGGTGCTGGTTCGGGATCTGAAAGATCTGGCGGAGACTCGTTGATGATAGCACTGCAGGCTTCATCATATGCTTCCTATTTATATTGTAGTCAGTAAGCTGAGGATTCATGGTGTACATCAGGCGTACAGTGTGGGAAAAAGAATAGAAACAACTCCAGTGTACAGCCAGTAGCTGAGTAGTCCGATAGTCTCAAAGAAGTTGAAAACCAGATGAGACCAGTTACAGTATATGACTCCAATGTTACATGACTCTATGGCTTCCTCTATAAAGATGGTAGGTTGATCGTCGTTCTCAGAATATGATCACGTGATGAATCAAGTAATTCAACTCACTCTTGATACAGAAGTGTTGTATGCTTCTGTCTCGACCGTGAATGCAGACTTATGTGCAGTCCCCGTAGAGCTCAGGCCTTTCGCCTCGATACTCTTTTTCCTAGAGAATGTTAGCTTGAAACGACGGTGTGGCGTGACTCGTGGCAAGCCATACTTACAACTTCTCTATGTTCTCATAGCGTTCTGAAGCTCCTAACTTAGACCTCCAATTGGGCTTTGATTCCATGGCTATCATATGAGAGGCATTCCGCCGAAGATGCCGAAGAGAGTGGTAAGCTGATGCTCAAGTCTGGAGCTTTTCAATCTGTTGTTTACTATCGTTACCGACGGTTGACCAGGAAGCGGTGAAAAATAACGTACCGAGGCTCGCGAGGTTCTATGCAGAGAGCCTCGACAAGAAGCAAAGGATGGGTGCGCCAGATATCAGTAACAAGCGAAATTCTACGATCAGAGCAGATTTGACAATTCCATCGAGATTGGATGCGAGATGACAATTTAATTTGTGGCATTTTATGCATGACCTCCATCTGTGCAGGGGTCGGCTTGCATCACCGAAAGATCCGCCCAAAGAGCCGCGACTTCTCGCTCATTCGACAGGACTGACTGGCCTTGACTCGAAGATGAGGTGTGGAAGCTCGGCGCAGACAACAACTTTGCTCTACAACCACCCACGTCGCTGCCACATCGCACAATCTGTATACTATTTATTATTATGCGCAATTGTCGCAGACTTTTCTGAGCGTTCGCCAACACCGTCACAATGGACGACGCTTTGTCTCGGTCAGAGTATCCAGCGGCCCTGGTAAGCGTCACACAGCTGTCCAGCTCGAGACTTTGCGCCCTTGCTAATTGATGCCCAGGGGCGCCTCTCCCCAGGAACTGCGAATGCCAGGCTTGCAGAGCGGGTGAAGAAGATTGGGAAGATCAATACAGAGATTGCAGGATGGCTCCAGGTATGCCATGTTGAGGGGGTACTTTGATGGGCAATTTATTCACATTTCCAGGAACGCCGGAAAGTCGAGGAAGCATACGTCGCAGGTCTCAAGAAGCTTTCAATCCGGCCACTCGCAGAATTGGAGAAGGATTTAGGGTATGTTTGTTAGATTGAAGCCTTGGCCGGTTGCTGACGGGCGACGAAGGATATTTGATGCTCCGTGGAAGAAGATTGTCGAATCCGCATCAGAAATGGCGAAGTCACATACCACTTTGGCCGACAGGATAGAGAAAGATGTCGAACAGCCTCTGCGGAACTTTGCTGCAAATAATAGGGAGATGTCAGCCATGACAACAATACAGGGGAATCTGGCTGCAATGGCCAAGGATCTAGAAGACGCGCAGGACAAATCCGACAAGCTGAGCAAGAAAGGAGGGAAAGCCAGCGCCCAAAAAGTTGATGTAGCTCAATCAAGACTTCAGACAGCAACATCGTCCTGGGATGCCCAAGCGCCATTCATATTCGAGACACTCCAGACATTAGATGAAAGACGATTGAACCACCTTCGAGACGTCCTTACACAATACCAGACTCTCGAGATGGACAATATAAATAGGAGCCAGAAAGTGGTGGAAAGTACTTTGGGTTTGCTACTAGAAGTTGAGACCGCACAAGAGATACAAAATTGGTCGCAAGCTGCGGGCATGGGCGGAAAGCCTGCCAACGAGAGAAGGTCAACAACAAGGCAGTCCTCCATTGCTGGCAGCACCAGTGCTGGGAATACCCCTATGCCTGCTCCACCGACACCAGCATCTACACATACGGACAATCAGAGCGAGCATTCTGAGAAGAGGGAACAAGGTACGGTTGACCGACGTTCTACTTCGTGCCACAGAGGCATTTGAATAATCGCTGAGAATCGCGCATACTGACATTATTACAGAGTCGAAACTGAAAAGTCGTTTTGGTACTATGCTTGGACGACGCCGACAAAGTATACATGGTGGGTTTGGGCGTGCGCCTTCACCCAATAAGTCAGGTTTCATGCCATTTGGAGGAAGAAATACAGCTAGTCGAGATGGTAGACCAAGTCCGTCCCCACGGGCATCGTCAAATAACCTTCGAGAATCACCAGCACCCGACAATCGACTTTCATCACTAGCTGAGTCACCACCTGCACGGAGCCCTACTTCTCAAACTAATGGACACACCAACAATGACCCTGACGCGATAAACTTCATTGCATCTAATTTTGACGGACCATCGTCCTCACATGCACCAAATGGTACCAATGCGTCCAACCTCCCAGACCTGTCTGATGTTCAGCCGCCCCCTGGTCCTCCGCCGTCTCACGTTAAGGCTGCTTCTGAGGCCCAGAAAGATGCAGAGGGATTTTCAGTGCCAGCGCCTATGAATGACCCAATTTCACAGGCACAGCAGGATGCTGCGTCAGAGGCAGAGCAGCCTCAGTTCAAGCTCGATATCCGTAAAGAACCAATCCCAGAGCAGGATGCCGATGCTCAAGCAGCCTTGTCCAGCGTTGCCAATACATTGAGGTCATCTACAACCCCAAGCCGTAAGGCCGGCACCGTTAGAGGTCGGCGAGATGTTCGAAACACCATATTTGTGCCAGCGATGCCTACCACTTTGGACGTAGCAAGTCCTGATAACCAATATCCTCCATCTCCTGGAGTTGCCCCTGGCAGAGCCGCTGCTCTTGCAGCATTGTCTTCAGGCGAACATGCCGTTCCGCCCAGTGCCTCAGACACAACTTCAATTCGTTCAGGCCATTCGTTAACAAACCATGCTGCGGTCAAGCATGCGGAATCTCATGCACCTGGTTTGCATGCTTCGATCATCGAGACTGTGAGCGTAACCTTTGAAAGCGGTGTAGTCAAGACCACCAAAATAAATGGGGAGATCGCTCTAGTCCATAACAGGGAGTCTGAAGACTCCACCTTTTCGAGTAAGCTGTCGTTCAACCCTGATTACGGTAATGCTAATTCGAAATAGGCACCAGTGAGACAATACGAATAAATAACTTTCCAAATATGGAAGCAATTGGACCCAATCGGACTTTCATTCATCCTGTGTCGGAACAGAAGCCTGATGAGTTTACAATTGACCTCTCCAGTCTTTCCTCGAAGGCTTCTGTCGGCTTCACATATCGCGTTCATGTTGACGAAGCAACCATGGCAACTCAGGGCCCGCTCCTCCTGAAGCAAACCTGGAAACAACAAGGAGATAAGCTAGGACTCGTCATAGAATACTGCCTAAACCCAGCCTTCAGCTCAGAACCAGTTGCATTCAATAACCTCGTTCTTGTTGGTATCTACCAAGGTGCACGAGCAACTGCTTGTCAGACTAAACCCACCGGCACACATCTGAAGGAGAAGTCGCTTGTTTACTGGAGACTTGGCGATGTTACTGTCTCCCACGACTGGCACAAAATCATCTGCAGAGTGACAGGCTCAGAAGGAGCAATGCCAGAGCCCGGACATGTCGAGGCTCGCTGGGAGATCAACAATCCATCGAACTCGCCAATTGGCAGCGGGATCAGCATTTCGAAATTCGAGGAGGGCAAGGGAAAAGCCAAGGAGGAGAATGACGACCCTTTCGCTGATGCAACGAGTCCGGGGCCACCAACTACGCCGCTGGGAACTTGGACTGATATTGGGATGCAGAAGAAGTTGGTTAGTGGTAAATATGAAGCGCGTTAGTGGCGTGTAATGGTAGGATGGGACATTTGGGTAGCCCCTTGAAATGAGATGAGGCGAGACTGCATGAGAGATAGGGAGGGTGACGACGATTGTGTAATTCTTTGTACAGAATAGTACATTGTATATTGTTTTAAGCAATATCCCGCATGCATTTCGAGCTCATAGTCAGCCTTCTTCCGTTATCCTTCCTTCCTCTCTTCCTTCTTATGTTGACTCGCACTGTCATTACTAGTTCTCGGCGCTGGTACGTGCGGCGAATTTAGCTTGTGATCAACCTGGAAGCTACCATCCTTGAACTCAACTACAGCTTCTCAAAAACCCCAAATCCATAGCAGTACCCAAGCAAGACGGAGGTGGATTCAAGTTCTCCACGCCAGAAAGCTTGGTTTCGGAGCCAAGAAAACTGGCTTTGTTTCTCTCCGACCCAGTACATCGTTGGTCGTCCAAAGGATGGAGCAAAGTTGCTCTAGATGTTGTAAAAGTGGGTGTCTATGTACGTCATCTTTCCCCTGCTCGGCTGAGGGTTCATGCAGGCTTGCATATTTCGTATGCAGGTCTCCCCTTTTTCAAGATTTTGGGGGGATTTGCGGGGTATAGAAGTCGTTCTATTGCGGGATTCAAACACCTACTGCGCGTGGAATTCGGTATATTTTACATCACGCGTAAAGTTTAGAGCGAGATCAGAGAGTCCCGGTGTGGTGGTAGAGGGATGAGAAGGTGGCGTGTTGCGTTTTCGGGTGCGCCGTCGGATGAAGAGCCGAATTTAGATGGACTGTTGGCTGGGAATCTTGATTTTGAGTGCGTGAGGTATATTTGAGGGTGTTTTGGGTTTGAGATCAGGTTTGTGGATGTATTCTCCCTGATTTGGACGAAGAGGTGCTGGGTCTGGGCTTTCGTCCAAAAAGAAAGTTCGGGAGATTTTCGAGGATGAGGCTTCAGGAGGGAGCCGAAGTGCCGCTTGGATGAGATGGAGGGAACAGTATGACAAGGTATGAGTTTTGATGATGCTTTTGGGAGCATCCGAGATTTGTCGTTGCTGGTAAGAATGCGATGCTGCTGAAACCTTGCTTTGAGAGCTCATTAATTCTCGGACTTCGAGGTACTTTATATAACAAGCAGAGGTATCCTCTCTTTAGTCTTTCGTTTCCTCCTCATCCCAATATTCTTCCATTCCCACTACCATCTCTCTACATCTCAACACACATTCATCACTCCTTCTCCATTCCATCTCAGATCAAGATACACCGCAACCATGTTCGGCTCCAGCGATAATGACAACGAGCAAAGCTCCTCCAACCAGCAAAACAGCTACGGAAACTCAGACTCCAACTCCAACTCCCACAGCTCTGGGGATTATGGAGGAAATGACTCATCCAACTCCAATGGAGACAGCTATGGCTCTTCAAACTCCAACTCCTCGGATTCGAACTCGGGAAGTGGAGGATATGGAGGAGGCAGCAACGACAACGATAATGACAAGAGCGGAGGGTTATACGGCTCATCTGATTCAAAATCGAACTCGAACTCAGGCAGCGGAGGGTACGGAGGAAATAACGACGACAATGAGAGGCCAGGAAACTCAAACTCCGATTCGAACTCGAATGGAGGGGGCTATGGAGGTAGCAGTAATGACAATGAGAACTCGAATTCTAACTCGAACTCTTCGAGTGGTTTTGGTGGATCGGGAGGCTCAGGCGGATATGAGAGTAAGATAGAGCAGAAGGGAATGGAAGCTGCTGAGGGGTACGCCAAGAAGGAGGGGTGGTAAATTGGATTCGAGGAAGCACTCTGCTTGCGAGAATTTCTGAGAAGAAAGGACTTTGGGCTGGATGAAGTAGGCTGTCAGATAGTCTGATATAATTTCTAGTTGAAGTGTTCTTTTATTGGAACAGACTCGTGATAGAAAGTTCTGCCTTCATGGTGGTCTTTGTGCATGCAGTGGGTTCGTTGAAGCATCGAGTCTTAGCTCCATGAAGACTTGATACCTACTCACGGGCCATCGTGTGGATTTGACTCTGGACTTTGTCCATATTAACCCTAGCAAAAGCCATCCTTTGTTCGCCCACAAGTTGTAGAAGCCATAGCCACCACGTGATGGTAAAACACTCCTCCATCTCGAGGCTCATATTATCCTGGTAGAAGCGAGTACCACCTTGACCCGATCAATCGGAAATGCTAGAGCACTTGCATCGAGTTTTCTATTTTTAAACAGCCCCCGAAGCGAACGGGAACGCTCTGTGTTCCTCGTCCAGCACTGCATCGACATTCAGCAATCCTCATTTGCGCGCTACCAAGTCATGAAATCCGGCTTCGTGCTTGACAAGGGGAAAAAGCGGACTTCCAATACATTTACAGGCAACAATAGATATTTGGTATACTGTTCCATGCCCCGGAGAGTCGTACGACAAGTGGAGCGCTACGCTGCCTGGACAGTTCTGTGGTATCAGACAGTTGACCAATGTAAATACCCAATTTGCCCTTCTACTTGTAGACTGGGCATTCCTCGGCTTAAAGCTTGTATTATAGCTGAAGTGAACATTGATCGCGCAGGTGCTCTCAATAAAGAATACTCGTGGGCGAGATCGGAGTGACGGACCGGCAGATGTCTTCCCGAGGATGGGAGCCTCCGATACATCACGATAACAATTTCAGCTGCCGATGTTGCATGGACTGAGTACTCTCGCTTAACTTCCAACTGGTCCTTAATATAGAATTGGGAGTGCTTCGACGCCAAGTCGAGGTCTCCAAGAACAACTTTGAGTATAAATTGATGCCAAGAATAGAACAAATGGAGCAAAATAGCGCTGTTATCAAATGATCTGATCACGTCATGTCGACTCGGAACTTTCGAGTTTCGATCGAATGTGTGAACTGCTCTTGTGGAGCCGAATAACTTCCACTTGGGACCTCTCGACGGTGTCGTCTTTAGGCAATCCCAAGATCTCAAATCGATGGCTTGAACGCAGGTGATCCATACGGAGTCGTTCCTCATGCTAGGGCAATGGATCCCTTCGGAGCATTGAGGGCTAGATGAGATCTTTAAATAGAACACTTGCTCTGAATTATAGATTGTAGGCTGAACATACATTCATCCCGACCCGTCAAGCTTCTTCTGCCCCGCCTCGATGGGCTGTCCCTGGCGGTACCTGGATCTTTGTCCGCAGGACTAGGATATCGCATATTGGCGAGCTTGCCGTCGTACCAACCGACACAGAAAGGTTAGTGTATTTGGCCAGGTGGTTCTGAAGCTTAGGCAAATGTTTATATAAATTGCCGGGAGATTGTCGTTGCAGAGAAGTGGCGCTTGTTGTGCCCCTGTGGTCTCCCCCCTGCTTCCCCACAAACGAGCACGACTTCAGTCCTCCCATCTGCGCCTACGCCAACCTTAATTCATCCCAGACGACATCCCATGAAGCCTCACACAAACATATTGCCCTTTTGGGCCTGGTCCTGTACAGGTAATCAATTTTATCAGGCTTGTGGCAGATAGTCGTGCCTAAAGACAGTACCAAGTCTCCTTCGTTACTAGCGGTTGGGCACGCAATGGACTTGCCTTCCGTGACTCTGCACGGTGTCAACTATGTCAGCACCTGATGATGCGCCGAGGATGTTGCAAAAATAAAGCCTCTTCATGGTTGATTGATGCTTCGGGAACAGCAACTGACACATGGACGTAGCTAGCATCCCGAAGAATCTCGAGGCGACTCGGCAATCTGTTTTGATCGACGAGATCTCATCGATGTCCACTTCCGAGGAGGGAGCTCCCAACCCAGAACTGTTATCTGCGGCATGGGTGCCAATCTCTCATCAAGCCACAAACACCTGGTTTGGTTACTGGAGCCATGTACTCCGGCCGTATGAAGATGAGGATCCGGGTCACTTGACTGACAAGAAAGCGAGAGCGGAACTACGAGGATTCAATTATGGATGAGAAAGGTCATAAGAATTGTGCATGGCATGAAAATGGCGCGCAAGGGAGGCTTTGCAATGATCAGATGGACCCTGAAGGCTTCGATCTAGTTCATCTCAACAAGTACTTCTGCGGATGTATAATATAGAGCCTGCCGTTCTGGATTTGACAACCATTGGTTCGCACCTCCACACCATTTTATAAGCTTACTCCAATTCTATACATAGCACAGGTGCAATATACTACACTATATCTTCCATATAACCCAATGTCACAAGCACCCCACGAGCCACGTTTTCTTGCCCTGAACGCCTCAATTACTGGGTTGCTCGGGGATTGGAAGTATCAATCTTGGGACTATCTCAGCATGAAATCTTCCAGTCTTGACCACTGGCGGTCTTTCAATGCTTCGCGTATCTTTATCCGACGCATGTCAAGACCTTGACATCTCGTATTGGAAGCGTCAGGCCATACATCTCCTGCCATTGAGGCGTCCTCTATATTGATGCGGGGCAACGAGCAGCTCGTCTTTCCGTAGGAAATGCGGAGGAAACATGGGTGCAGGCACAATTCCGGACAAACAATACCACAGCAACTCAGTGTAAACAGATCTTGGACTCATCGTCACGACTGACACGGGTGACAATCATCCGTTGTCCTCTGCGGATCACCACTCAGTTCGGAAATGCATATATAAAGGGATCGTCGACCCCAAGGATCCTGTTTCACTTCTCCATCCACAACAATCTCTTTGCAGCTTCGATCTTCAGTAATCAATATCTCGCTACCAGACAACTTTGACAATATGCTTGCCATCATCTCTGTCCTTGCTCTCGCCACTGCGGCTTTTGCGGCTCCATCTCCAGTCGCTGAAGGACCAGTCCTAGGCGTTGTTGTGGGAAGCCCTGCTGCAACCACGACAGCCATCGGCCCAAACCCAACTCAAGTGACCATCAATTCGATTTCCTATGGTGGAACTGGATGCCCGCAAGGCACAGTAGGATCATTCATCTCGGCAGATCGTTCAACGCATGTAGTTCCTTCAAACATGTGCTTGCGCTAACAGCATGACAGCTTCACTCTTATCTTTGACGCGATGGTTGCATCTATCGGAACTGGTGTTCCCGTGACAGAGAACCGAAAGAATTGCCAGCTCAACATCAATTTGCAATACCCATCTGGTTTCCAGTACAGCGTTCTCAGCACCGAGTTCCGTGGTTATGCCGATCTCCAGTCTGGTATCAACGGAGTTCAACAAGCAACCTACTACTTTTCTGGATGTATGTCTCGCCCTCTTTTCGCAGCTTTGGTTGAAACCATGCCATGTACTGACAACTATAGCTCCTGCTCAAGCATCAATCTCCACGAATTTCAAAGGCCCTACCAATGGCGATTATGCCATTTCTGATCAGATCCCATTTACCTCCACCATCTGGTCGCCTTGCGGAGCTGCGCTACCTCTCAACATCAACTCTCAGGTCCGCCTGACTAGCACGAAATCTGGTGCCAGTGGTCTGTTGACCCAGGATTCTATTGATGGAAAGGTCACTTACGTTGTCGGGGTCCAATGGCAGAAGTGTACGTTGAGGATCAACCCAAATCTCAAAAAAATCAACTGCTAACATGATCTTAGGCACACCACCAAAAGAGTAAACAAATCACTTCTTGTAACGCAGTGAAATGGTGGCTGAACATATTGCATGGAAATTGAATTGCCTGGGGACGAGTGACTGAGGATCGAAGGACTGGAGCGGATTCTGTTCTGCATCGTTATTCTATGCATGGATAGGAAATTTATCAAACTTTTTGATATACTCAATCTGAATCTGAACCGTAAACTGTCATGTAATCTGAGAGGCTATTGCCCTGTTGACATCCAAAAAAGCGGTAGGGGATTATAAGCCTGCCCATCAATACTGTCACTAAACAATTTGAGTGTGACACGAACATTATAGGGGGATTTTTTTTAAAGAAAAAGAAGAAAAAACTAGCTTCGGGTAGAAGACTTGTCAAAATAAACATCTGTATTGAGTCGATCCCACAAACAAGGTCGGGCGGTGAATATATCGCGCTAAGCTAGTTTTGGTTTGGCAATACTGATCAACCCACTCCACTGAAGTAAACAAACTTGTAGCCTCGAGCTGCAACCAACACTTCCGACAAAATTGCTTTAGCATTTCCAGTACTTCGACGCGTCAATTGCTACTAACAGCACAATATCATTCGGATCGGCGCCCCGAAATCTGCCATCGAACTTCGAGACCAGCAAACTCGCGCCTTTCCAACGTTAAATCGTGTCAAAACAAACAAACTGATGTACAACCATTTCTGACCTTCACCGAGATAGCACCACCTACTACGAGTTTTGGAACGCGCGGGCGACATGATGGCTATCGGCGACGTGGCGGATCAGTATTTCACATACGACTCACGACTTGCATCTTTCCAGCACGGTCAACAGGTTGCGAAACGGCGCGCATCGAACGCGAGCACAAAAGCCGGAAAGACCTTGAAATGGCCTCACAAGTTTCTCTCCGGCGAAGAAGTTAGCACTTCACATCATTCTCTTGGATTATACTAACTCGTGTTTAGCTTGCCAAAGCTGGGTTCTTTTACTATCCCCAAGCAGCCAATCCTGATAATGTCGCGTGTTTCCTCTGCCACAGATCCCTCGATGGATGGGAGGAGGACGATGATCCTCTGGCAGAGCATTTGAAGCATTCCCCGGACTGCGGATGGGCAATCGTGGCAACAATTGAGAAGCAGGATGGCATTCTAAGCTCGGAATACCCCTCGAGCTCGACAATGATCGCTGCCCGGAAAGCTACTTTCGCGGACAAATGGCCACACGAGGGTAAGAAAGGGTGGAAGTGCAAGGTCAAGCAGGTACGCTATGGATAGTAAATAGTCATTTTCAATGCTAATTGCGAGATCAGATGGTAGATGCAGGGTGGAAGTATACCCCAACACCAGAATACGATGACATGGCTACCTGCGCGTACTGTAATCTTGCGCTGGACGGATGGGAGAACTCGGATAAGCCAATGTAAGTTCCCTGGTAGTGCCTTCTTTCAGTGGGCAATTTCTAAATCTGGCAGGGACGAGCATTTCAAGCGATCCCCGGAGTGCCCTTTCTTCGCTCTCATAAACGAACACTTGAAAAGTCCAGCCCCAAAGAAAGCCAAGGCGAAGAGGGACAGGACATCGAAGGCATCCAGACTTTCCACGCAATCAGCATTTACCATTGCCTCCGAAGCACCAGAAGATCTACCAGCAGAAGAGGAGGATAGTATCCTGACTACTGCAACTAACGCGACTACAAAGAAGATGGGAAGGGCAAAGAAGGCACCTGCTGCAAAGGGGAAGAAGACCAAAGCGAAGAAGGGCGAGCCTGTCGAGGTCATAGAGGCTCCGGAGCCAGAAGACGATGATTTTGAAGTGAAAGTGGACGTGGAGGTTGCACCAAAACCAGCTCGAGGGAGAAAGCGGAAGAGCGAAGAGGAGCCAGAGACAGCTCCTGCTCTATATATTGCGCCGCCGCCAGCGAAAAGGAGAGCGACGCGTACCAGAGGGAGCACTGCTGTCGATGATTCGATCATCAGTCATGTCGACCAATCACAAGAAAAGCCAAAGCCGGCTGGCAGGAAAGGGAGAGCATCCCGTAAAGTTTCGACTGCATCGGTAGCATCGACCAGAGCACCAGTCCTCGACGATGACGAGATTGACAAAGCTCTTGAAGCCGATCTCGACAGGCCTTTGACTGAGGACGAGGGAGAGCCCGCGGCTATCATTCCGCCTAAGAGAGGAAGAGCTAGCAAAATCACGAAAACAGACCATCACATGTTTGACGCTTCCCCAATCGATATTGATGAAGCTGCCATTGATGCAGAACTAGAGGCAATGGAGGTCGAATCAAAGCCGCTCCCAAAAGCCAAGGGTGCAAAAGGCAAGCAGCCTCGCAAGGTCTCTGTGAAGCAACGAGCTGCCGAGAAGAAGGCTGCTGATGCAGCGGCTGAAGCAGAGCGTCAGGCGGAAGAATATCGCTCAGCTGAAGAAGAGGCAGCCCAGCAGATTTCGGATGAGCTTGAGCATAGCATATCTATGCAACACTCATCGCCTGTCGTACAACAGAAGAAGCAGCGTGCACCCGCCCGTCAGCCTGCCAAGAAGGCGTCCGGACGAGCTACACGAGGATCTGTTATGTCTGTGAGCGAGCACAAGACTTCAATCGTGGAAGATTCTGTTGCGGATCCCGATCTTGGATCTGGAAACGAGACAGATGCCAGCATGGCTAGTCAATCCACTGTGGTCCGTGGTGGCTCAAAAAGGCGTGGCAGCACAATGAAGAAAGGGAAGGCCGGGAAGAAGGGACCTAGCAGAAACATCGAGGAAATCGTGCACAAGGCTCAAGAACCAAATGTGGAAATCGAAGAAGAGGCACGAGTTCCATCTGCGAAAGGGAAAAAAACACTCCACGTTGAAGAGATCACCATGACCGAGGAGACGTATTATTCTCCTGTTCGGGAGATGTCTGTACCTGAGCCAGAGATCGAGGAAGAGGAACCTGCTGCTCAGCCAGCGAAACCAAAGACTGCACAGGGTCGAGGCAGACCAAAGAAGGTCTCCACCCAAGCCCCAGCGCCCGAAGAGGTTGCTCCAGTAGAGGATAAAATTCTCGAAGAGGAAGCTTCAATTCAACCTGAGCCGACACCTGTGGCGGCGCAGCCCCCAGTTCGCTCTTCAACTCCGCCACCGAAAGAGTTGACGCCCTCGCAAAGCCCTCAATCTTCAGATGCGGAAAATCATCCACCTTCATCAAAACCTTCCGCGCTCGCCCAGAGCTTGGCCACCCCGACTTCTTCAAGGCCACGTATTCCTCTGTCGGAAACAACACCGATCATGTCACCATCCAAGAGAAATGTCATCGCAGGGCTTCAGAGCAACCAGCCCTGGAGTTCAGTCGACCTTGACACCATTTTCATGAAGTCTCCGAGGACTACAGGTCTCGCTGGCGATGTTCTCGGGAGTGCAGCGGACAAGGTCAAGAATGGTGATTTGACAAGCCCCGAGAAGAGGATGACGGTGGAAGAGTGGATTAAACACAATGCTGCTATGGCTGAAGAAAAGTTGAGAGGCGAGTGTGAAAGAATGGTCAGTGTATTCGAGAGCCAGGGAAGCAGAGCTATGCAAGCCTTGGAAGGCGTTGAGTGTCTGGAGTGAAGGCCATGAAAGATTGACTGATGATGATCCTTAATGCTTGGGCAGGGTACGAATACATGACATCTGGCGTAAGGAGTTGAAGGGTCTACTTTTGTCACTCTCGGTATAGCAATTAAGTTATTAAGTTTCGTTCATTGCAATTTATCATATCGGCCATAGGACGTGCCGTGACATCTCGGTCCTTATAATATATCCTCCGGATCTCCCGAACGCCAGTCACCTACACATACAATAATGTAGCAGTCAAAGCAAGTATATACACTCGACGCCATGAACTAAACATCCACCCTCAAAGTCCCCTCCCTCAAACTTTCCTCATAAAACTCCAGCGTCAACGCCGCCAAAAAGCAAGGAATACTTCCCCTCTCCTTCACCCAGAAACGGATCTGATCCGCAATCTTAACAGCAAAGGCACTCTCCGGCCCACCACTGATCTTCATCGTGCCCTTCTCGCCGTCAAACACGATACTGTTCTCATCCTCGCCTTCACTAGGATAGAAGAAGCTCGTGACACGCATCTTGCCGTCTTTCATGAAGACGACGTCCCAACCTAGTAGTGAGATGACCAGCTGTCTGAACTCGATCGTCTTCGCGCTCCACACTTTCATGCGGCGGTCGCTGCTCTTCTTTTCTGAAGCGAGGGCTTGCTGCGCGGCGACAATTTGCTGTTCCGCTGCTTCGAGGGCGGAGTGCGGGACTGAGTTCAGTGTTGGTTGTTTGGTACGGAGTTGGGCGAGGAGGTCTGCGTTTTCTTGGCGGAGGGTGTTCAGGGTCGAGAGTTTGATGGCCTCGAAATCGGCAGTGGGATTGGAGCGGAGGGAGAGGACGCGGGTTTTGCTTTGCTCGGTTAAGGCTTGCAGGCGTTCTTTGGCGACGGAGAGCTCTTTTTGGAGGACTTTGACGTTGGTTTGGTGGGTGGTGAGTTCGTCCTGGAGTTTGCGATTTTTGCGTGAGAGTTGGCCCAGTTGCTCACTTTCCTCTGAATCGTCGCGGCGGCGTTTTGTACCTGTTGGAGATTTTGGTGCTGGAGGTACTTCTTTCGTAGCTAGTTCAGCGTTGACTGCTTCCACTTCTTGTCTGTACTTCTCGACCATGTCTTCCAGCTCCTGGATGCGTTGGATCTTGGCTGCGTCCACACTTTCCGGTTGGAAAGTGGTGTCCTCAGTATCGTAAGTCTTGAGCTGGGCCCGAAGATATTCTGCTTCCTTTATGGCCAATGCTCGCTGTCGCTCTAGACGAAGCTGAACTTTGCTGTTTGCTGGACCGCTGGCAACAGCTGCTGGAGCTGACTTGAGCTTCTCGATCTGCTCCGTCAACTTAGACTTCTCCGACTCCAGGATCTGGATAGTGCTGTCCTTCGCACCAACTTCGGCTTCCACACCACCAAGTCTCTCAACCAAGGTTGCAGTTTGGAGTCGTTCTTCAACGAGAGCTCTGGCAAGAGCTTCTGGAGAGTCAAATTCGAATTGGCCATCGCCACTCTCCTGACTTTGCAAATAAGCGGTCCAAGCCAATCGCTCGTCCTCAAGTCTTTGTCTCTGGATTCTAGCCTCTCCAAGATCATTTTCTAGGCCTTCCATGGCGTCCAGCCGTCGCTGTAATGTCCGCTTCTCCTCCTCCACGACTTCAACGCTCTTGTGAAGTCTCTTATAGTGCTTCAATTCTGCAGCTTGTTCGCGATTGAGAACTTCCAGTTTTCGAATGTGAGCAACTTGTTCACCAAGCTCTCTTTTAATAACACCAAGAGTTTCTGCGTCGCCAGTCTGTGCCTTCAATCGTAGAACATCTGCCTCCAGAGACCCAAACGCTGTCTCCTTGTCTGCCAACTGCTGTTGCGTCTCCTGTAGCAAATTCTCCCTCCGGTCCGAATCCTGCTGTAATTCTTCGACCGTCCGTTGTAAGGTTTCATTCCGGGTCTCGAGCTCAGCAGTCTTCCTCTCGATGCTCCGCATAGTCTCTTCCCTCTCAAACCTGGAATCCTCGACTTCCTCTTCCAAGACACGCTTGCTTTCTTCTATTTCCCGGACTCGCCTCTCCAAAGCCGCTTTCTCGTTGCTTGCAGCATCTCGAATCTCGGTCATTTCCTTAAGCAGTGATTCGTATTGTCGTACAGCCTTGTTCCTCTCTCCCTCAGCAGCCTGCATCTTCTTGAAATCCTCCTCTCCCTTCCGTCGTGCATCTCTGAGTTCACTCTCATGTCTCAACTTCGCCAATTCCTCTTCCTGTTTGTGGTTGTCGATCGTGTATTTCAGAGTCTTGACCTCCATCTTGAGCTCGTCCATCTCGCGCCGTCTCTTCTCCCGCTCTTCGTCCGTCTCCGCAGGGCCATCTGGTCTGGCATTTTCGCCGCCGGAAGGAGCCCGTAGGGATTGTCTGAAAGCTGCTCCGCGCGAGGGGGGTCGAGATGTAGATTCTGCTCCAGTAAGGAAGTCGTAGGCAGGTTGTGTAGTTTTGGCGCGTGCTTGAGCAATCTATAGGAGAACTTGAGTCAGCGTATACTCAAAATCGAAGGGCAGCCTGCTTGCCCAGGGAAGGCAGCTCTTGGGACTTACTCTCGACGTTCCCAAAGGTATGCTGCTTCCCATACTCGTCCTATGGCCGCCTGTAACTGAGCTGCGTCGTCTAGCAGCATCTTTAATGCCCGAAGGCGTATGCGCCTTCATCGTGAGGGTTACTGGCACGCTTTGCGCGCTCCGGTGGTTGTCGATAATTCAGTTGTCGCAAACAGAGAAAGAAGTTCGCGATCGATTAGATGCCGTATCTTGGCGTTGACAACAGCCGTTTCTTTGTTTGGTTGGCGGGGCAGCACCACCTGCAGTTTCGGAGATTTTATCGACGCGAACATCATTTTGATGAGCCTCAAGTTCAAGTGAATATTGCACCAGTGTTGAGTTCCAAGATTCTGACATGGTTCTTAAGTGATTGAATTCCCAACTATAGTTTTGATTTTTTACATTAACCTATTTTTGCCGCGTTCTGCAAGTCACATTGGCATCTGAAGTAAGTATTCTCATATCCTTGGACTTAGTTCGAAGGAATTGCAAACAAGTGCTATGGCGCTTGTCCTCCCGGGATGTTCGAGAGCCATAGTTCATGTTCGTTAACAGTTCTTTCCGAGCCTCATTGTGTGGCTGTGGCTGGCTCCCAGCAAGATCGTGGCAAGAGTGTTTGGTTCATCCAAAGATTCGTCCTGGTGGTCATGAAGGAATCTACGCAACTTGCTCTACTCAGTTCCTTTGCTCCTCCTCACATCTGAATGGTGTTATCGAACTCAAAAGACCAAGGGTCGATATCGATATCCTACTACACATGGAGAACGAGGAATATCTCGGCTTCTGCACCTCTGCGGCTCGAGTTACAATCCGAAATTGCTCTTGAAGGATTAGGACAAAATTTCACTGTCTGTTGCAACAGAACCTCCGAGCTTTCAAAATTTCAAGGAAAGTCGACGTGATGCCACTGGCGAATTGCGCAATTGTACAGCAATATAGCGAATGCTTACTTTAAAAGCCTTGGACTACTTGGCAACAGGAAATCATCCATTATCCATATGTGCAGCACTCTTGGCCACTTGGCCGCGCCCCAAGTAGGAAGGTTGTAAGCCTTCCTCACAACAACTTGCTAGGGTTCCGTTGGCTGCTCATGGTGTTTGTCGTTGCACGGATCGACGACGTCGTTGCATTGCATTTGGGCATACCTGTTGTACTGAAGAGTGAAGGCAGGGGGTTTATCTTCGTTTTAGCTAGGCGGGGAACTTGGCGTGCTAGATAGGCAGTTGAGATGGGATGTTTGGGGATGGTGATTGGTGAGTGGGAATGGCGATTTGCGAGTTGTGTTGGGATAGGGACTCGTATTTGGAGCTCTGAATAGGCAGAATGGATTGGCAGACTTGGTTGTTTGGCGATGAGTATGAACGGACCAGGTAAGACCTAGGAATGCATTAGAAGGCACAGCATGATAAAGTACCGTAGGAAGGGGTTATAAAGAGCCCAGATCGTCCCTCTTTGTCGGGGAATCAAGTCACTAATCGACCTGTCTGAGCAGTCTGGGCTCATCCTTTTCGAAAAGTTGCTGTGGTAGAGGGATAGTCTGGAACAAGGTATAGGATGTCGTCTTATTGGCAAAGATTCAAGAAGGGTGAGAAGGCCAAATTGGCAACTCATACTGCGGAATCGTCAGAAGAAGTGGTCATTCGTGATGGAAATTTGGAGTTCACGCGTGAGGCAGGCGCTGGCAACGACTCGCAGCCTTCATATCAGGAAGCATCTGGAGCACCGGTCGAAAAGGAATCTCCGCTGGGATATAAGGTGAACTGGTTTACAATCATCTTTTTGAATATCGGGCAGATGATTGGGACGGGTGTTTTCTCTACACGTATGTTGCTTATTTACTTCTCCCTGCCTTGGCTCGAGAGCTTCTCCTTACGAGAAGCGTGTGCAGGACAAGGAGCTGACCTTTTATAAAGCTGGCTCGATCTTGAGAGGTCTCGGTTCCGTAGGACTCAGCTTGATCTTCTGGCTCATTGGGTTCCTCGTCGCTGCCGCAGGAATGTGCACGTATCTCGAGCTGGCATCTTACTTCCCCAACCGCTCTGGAGCCCAGGTCGTGTATCTTGAGCAGGGCTATCCGCGACCGAAGTACTTCTTCCCCACAGCCTATGCGATGTTGAATGTTCTGTTGGCCTTTAGCAGCAGTAATGCCATCGGTAAGCGAGATTCCGAGCTCGATTATGATGAACTGAATGGGATTCCTGACTTCTGAAACATAGTCTTGTCGACGTATACATTCCGTATTGCGGGACATAGCCCGACGGAGTGGGAGTCTAAAGGTGTTGCTATCGCTGGATACACGTTGGCTACAGTCGGTAAGTAGATCACTTCGCTGCAGAGATTGTTCTTCGACTGACATGCATACAGTCGTCATCCTGTCGAATAAATGGTCTCTCCGGTTCTCCAACTATGTCGGCATAGTGAAGGTTGGAATTCTGATCTTGTACAAACTTCCCCCTGGACTTCGAGTGGAGCATTTGGTTGACCGTCTTAGCATCTCGATCACCGGATTCGTCGTTCTCGGAGGCGGCGTCAAGTCCATCCCGGACCCAGGGGTGAACTTCCGCAATGCTTTCGAAGGCACCACTGGTGATGCCTCTGGTATCGTCCGAGCTCTTGTCAGAGTCAATTATGCGTACGAGGGATATGCCAACGCATTCAATGTAGTTAACGAGATCAAGGTACGCCTTCTCCCCTCACTGTGTTCAGTGTATTCACTAAAAAATGCCAGAATCCTATCCGAACAATCAGATGGGCAGGACCTCTGTCCCTCTTCATCGTAGCAGTCCTCTATGTCTTCGTCAACATCGCCTATTTCGCCGCCGTACCAAAAGCAGGAATCATTGATTCAGAAACCGCAGCGGCAGCTATTTTCTTCGAGGCGGTATTTGGCGAGGGTAATGCCGGTCGTGGATTGAGCTTCTTGATCTTGGTGTCCTCGTTTGGAAACCTTGTTTCGAACTTGATCGGAGCTGGTCGTATCATTCGCGAATGTGGACGGTAAGCACTCCCTTCACTCCAGCTGGATGGCTTGATTGACGGTGAATAGACAAGGTGTCCTACCATATCCAGCATTCTGGGCTTCCACCCAACCTTTTGGAACTCCTCTTGGGCCATACCTCCTGAAATATGTCCTCACTCTTCTCATGATTGTTGCCCCTCCATTCGGAGACGCGTTTGATTTCGTCGTCGACTTGAAATCCTACCCAGATGCGGTATTCGTCCTCGTCATGGCCGTCGGACTCTACATCATCCGTAGAAACAGGAAACGCATCAATGCCGAAGCACCAGAATTCAAAGCTTGGGATGTGGTTGTCATCTTCTGGATTTTGATCCAGGTCTTGCTCCTGGTCATGCCCTGGGTTCCTCCTGCGGGTGGGATTTATGCTGGGAGTGTTAGCTTCTTCTACGCAACGTATTGCTTTACCGGTTTGGGAATGTAGGTTCTCTCAGTTCTCCCTCCAATTCGCATTTTTGCTGACAGTGAGGTGAATAGTCTGGCAGCATGTGCTCTGTACTACTGGATCTGGGTGCATTTCTTACCCAAGCGTGGAGGCTACGCGATCCGTCAAACAGTGCTTGTTCTTGATAGCGGTGCACAAACACATGAGCTGGTGAAAGTTCCATTGAGCGAACTCGAGGAGTGGGATGCTAAACACGATGTTATTGGGAAGCAGGTTGCGGGCTCCGGGTCCAGTTATGAGCCGAAGGAGGGCAGTGATGATGGCGGTGTTGTTCGCGAGCGTGTTCTCGTTGATGGTGACAAGAGACTGGATGGGTGAAACTCGTATTTGTGTACCTATGAGGCTTGGGGCTGAGATCGTGGTTATCATGGCATATTTTATCTGGTATCTGGATGAATGGATTCAATATCAAATCTCGCCTCCTGCGAAGCAACTCAAATGAATTGCAAAATTCTTGTTGTTCATCTTGATTGACACGGCAGTGATTTTTACTTCGATACCATCAGCGGCCATGTTCTTCCATCGTTGCTTTGGTCTCTGTATGTCATAATGCACTTTTCGAAAGTTCCAGCAGCAAGCAAGGACGAATTACTGGTGGAATGTGGAATCGAAAAGATGGCCTAAATGGAGGTATTAAGAGACACAGAAACAATTGTACGACGTCCAGAATACTAGATACCAAGTGCAAATTTTGTGTGACAAGAAGCGATTTCGTGCCTTCTACATTTGGTTTGGACTTTGGTCATAAAAGGTACTTACAGCCCTGTACATCAGTACCTTCCAATGTTGATGCCAAGACATATCGGCACTAGCCTTGTTCTGGACCAGGTCTTCCTTCAAGAGTCCAGACAGCATCTTGTGTAGTTCTCGAAATATCACAGTCCTTACCATACTGACCAGTACAAACAGTATGTTCATGACGGCACAGTTTGTCCTCATTCTCGCCTTATCACACTACCGCTCCGGAATGTCCTCCACATGTCAGCGCTGAGCCCTAGCCGCCCAGATGCCGTGATGCGAGCTGAGCACGGCCGCTGCCCAGGATCGTGAGATGGGCTGTGGAGTGTGGATACAGAATCGGCGGTGAGATGGCTGGGCTGGATGGCATCTGGGTACGGAAGATTTTGATGTTTCGAATCCAGCCTTTCATTTCTGGAGCTGCTTGCTAGCCTGACGCTTTGTTGGGTATCTTGGACCTTCTCAGTGCTGGGAATTCAGACTTGTGGTCGCCTTGGGGTGCTTTCAAAGCTTGTGAGAACAGAAGGCGACGACGACTGACAAGTCAAATTCTCGAGTTGCTGAAGGTTGTCATGTCACGTTCATATCACGTGCTTGGCCAGATCGGCGTTGAAAGCAGCTGCCCCTCCTTTATCTCTCTTGTGGGTGGGATAGAGAAACACTGAACAGTTCACCGCACAACCTTAGCATGTGAACGTCAAAATCCTCGCTGTCTTGCTGGCCAGCTCTCAACACATCCCCACGATCGATAAGAGAAAAGCGGACGACGTGACCCTAAAGAGGAAGGAGGCTATGGCTCCGACACGTGCTCCGATGCATGATTCTGCTCATCCACCAGAGAAGCAGGGAAGATCCAAGGGCAGCGTTGCTCCGTGAGCCCGTCGCCGGCCATCTGGTTTGTCTGTCTGTTCTCCTCTTCGCTTGACTCGCGGCAAATATCGAATGTCCACCGACTCCACTCCATCCATAATTCGGTATATTAGCCTCTTTCATTGGTCAGAAAATTCAAGCGAGCTGCACCAGTGGGTAAAGGGAAGGACGGGATGGCTCGCCTCATCCCGAAGAGGCCAGTAGCCCGAAGCTGTCAGGCCTGTCATGAACGCTCGATGTCCCCGCTGGCACTTGCGCCCGCGTGGTCGACAGGCAAGCAGGGGAGACGAAGAGACAAGGTTGAGATAAAGGACGGGGACGGGCCAGGTCGAGAGCTTTCTGTCCTCTCTTCGCTTAGCGTTGCTGCTACTGGCTGTGGATGGCTGGTTGAGATTCGAGAGACACTTGGAAAGTCCGGCGCCGCTTTGCCGGGACGATACGATTCCCAGAAGCCTGTCCCCCCACGCTCTCAACGGTGCAGCGCTGGCCAGTCACCTCGGATTCGGCGAGAAAGATTGCTTCAAGTCTTCGAGAGGATTGACCAGTCCCGCACTGTACGAATGGGGAATTGTGGTGTGGTGAGCTTACCGGTCTATGTAGTACAGAGCTGACCTCGAAGCGGCATCATTGTTTGGTATCGTGTCGTGTGGATGACTTGAGAGTCTGGGTATGAGCCTGGATCAGTCTTCTCCGGCGGTACGAGCAGTACACCCACTCACTCACTTATGAATGGCTTGCTGCAACTGCAAGCGCACAGTTCCTGAGATTCCATACCAATTCATTTCAGCTGCAGGCGCCCAGTCCATCGAGCCTATGTCCGTGACGAACTCGTCTGCTCCTCATATCAGCTTTCAGGTGTGGCGTTTTGCTCACCCCTCACTCTTATCACATAATCGCGTCTGACCTTGCCCTTATCAAAATCGACCAGGGTCGTGTCCAGGGATTCTTGCGCTGCCCTGGCCCTGCCCTGCGATATTAATACTACTGTCTACCCGCCATCCCAGGAGTTCAGATCTTGCTGTTTGAAAATGCGGATTTCGATGCCAAGATAACGCCCTCTGTCGACGGCTTTGAGTATGCCTTCACGGTGGTATAAGGAACGCGCAACACGATACGAAATCGATCCGTCGGCATGACGAACAACACTTCTTGCTCTCCGACTGGCAACTGTACGATTTTGGTGGGGACTAAGACAAATGGGACCTTCTATGTGGCTCAATATGACCCAACCTACCCGGCACCATTTTGGCATCAACGGATGGAATTGGCTACGATATGCGTGTGCAACTCATTAACACGTAAGACGACCCGATCGAATCTATCGCTTGAATGCCTCCGATATGTTGCGAGCGTTGGATAACGGCCAGGAGCTAACACTGTGCAGTCCTTTTGATTGTGGCGAGACTCATTTATCGATGGAGGAAATTCAAGAAACTGAAGGGTGATGATTTGTGGATGGCAGTAGCAGGAGTATGTGATGCTATCAATTCAATTATGGCTTTACTAATGTCGGGCAGGTATTCTTGACCGCTCTTTTTGCCAGTCAGATAGGTGCAAACATGTATGGGAGTGGACTTCACATGCAGAACGTCAAGAAAATATGGAGACGGTGGCACTGGCGTGTACGTTCCCACGAATCTCTAAGATGGACAACAGCTTACAGAAACAGTTCACCATCGGCTTCGCTGCATATTATATCGTCGTCACTTGTATCAAATTATCTGTTTGCTTCTGTTTCCTTCAAATATGTATGTTTCCCCAGCTACCAGTCCATGAACCCCGCTAATCTCAAGTTCAGTAACCTATAACTTAAAGAGCCTACGGTATTGCGTCTACGGCTTATGTACTATTATTGCGAGTCTGGGAATAGTGTGCACGTTCCCTTGGGTATTCGGATGCTCGCCATTCCTCTCGAACTTTTATTGGAGCGTGACGATGGAGTCTTGCGTCAACTATGACATATTCAGATGGCGTAAGAACTTCACATCGAAAATTGCTACCTTCAAAGCTGACCTCTTTATCTAGTATGGATAAGCGTTTCTGTACCAATCGACTTGGTTATCATGAGTGTTCCATTGCGAATCCTCAACCGAGTTCGACTACGAGTTCACGAGAAGAGAATTCTACAAATGGTCTTCTGTGCAACCCTCCTCGGCACAATAGCCTGGTACGTCTGCCTCTCTAAGTCATTCAACATCTCTAACATAAATTAGTCTCGTGGGCATCTATGGATCATACAAGACCCGTACAGTTGAAACCAACGATCTCTACTATAACGAAGTAGCCTTCATCATGATGAACGACATCGAAGTTTTCGCCTACACCTTAGGCGCTTCTTTCCCAGGCATGTTCTATCTCCTGTACCCCTATCAATCAACTTCCATCTAATAATATATAGTTCTCTCCCGCTACATCGTCGCAAAGACCGACCCCGGTCCCGAACCAACTCACGCCAACTTCTCTTCCTGGGCCCGCTACATCCCAGATTTCTTCCTCTCCACCTCTCGCCAAAACAGCCATCGAACCCATCGCGGCAGCCACAGAACCAGCCACCGCAACACCACACGGCGCACCACCCTCGACGTTCGCAACACCTCTCCTGAACTTCACACGCCCATCAAATGTCCCGACGAACACTCGTTGCCAAGCGGAAGCGAGCACCATCTCCCGTTAGGTGGTTCGACATCCCTGTATAAGTCCGGGACCTCACAGACGGGGAGCAGTGAAGGGGATTTGGACCTCGAGAAAGCGGCAGCGCAGGAATCGGCGAGGATAGTGCATGTTACGACGGATGTGGTGATTGAGAGGCGGAGCGGCGAGCAGACTCTGCAGGAGTATTTGAAGAGCTCGCAGCATTCGACGAGTAAAGGCTGGTCGTGATGATGATGAGGATCGACATGATGTGTGATTTTATCTTGAGCGAAGGCGTTCTTTGGCGTTCTCTTGGGTAGCCATTTGACCTGGTGGTCGTGGCTTGGATTTTGAGCTGGGCTGGGTTGACTGGGGTTGGATCTGGGTGCGGATGTCCGGATAGGAATGGAATGGATGAATGGACGGAGGAACAGGTAGATCTGTGTGGTTTCGTTGAAACCTATAAAAGAACGAGGGGATCTATGTCCCATCTTGAGTAGGAAAAGAAGATCATGAAATAGTAATTCGAGCGCCTGATCAGGACACAAATTCTACGATAATAAAGATTCCAAGAACTCCTTCTCCAGATACATTGTCTTGGATAGTTACGGTTCCCAAATCCGCAGCACTTTCACAACGACCTTGAAAATCCAAGCGAAAGCCGTCAGGATAAGAGCCGTTCCGTAACGCCTAAATAAGCACCCGTCAACTTTAACGTTAAACGTTAACATTAACGTTCATCCCATCTCCCAGCATAATCCTCGCCAGTATAATCCCAGACACGATCCAATCCGATCTGAGCTCAACGCATAACAAACCTCTCGCTTCTCGAACATCCTGCCCTGTGCGATCCGGATTCCGAGGAAAGCATAATCTAAGTTCGGATGAAATGATCGCTCATATCGCTCATTTCTGATACATCTAGAGGAAGATCACCCGGTTTCGCTTCCAAAGTTCGGTTTCTTGAAGATGAAGGATTGTCACCGGTATGCTATTCACGCAAGGCATGGGACGAGATCACGGAATTTGGGAGGGAGGTTCGGATGTCGGCAGGACGCCTGAGCAGAGGTCAAGTACAGGTACTAGAAGATTGTCTTGATGACAAGCTTGTGGATATTATGATCTACTGACAGTTATTCATGATACACAGAGAGCCCTGAAGTGCTCCTCCACAGCAGAGAATGATATCATTATTCCCCTTCCACACAGACTCGCAAGCGGAACTTCGCTCTGAAAGTCGACAGCATGATGACAAAACGACTCTGTGGCGCATATGCTCCGAATAGGAGCTTGTTGTTTAGCCATCTTCACAATCTCGCCATCTAGTCGTGACACAAGCAGCGATACTCGCATCGCATCGCATGCTGCAGTGCCATTATTGGTATACAGTACCAACATTCCCATCCCCTCGGCACCCAATCATTGACAATCAGTACTCGGCAATACTACGTGAGTCGGGAGGCGTTCCTCGCGAGCCGTTGTCATTACAATTGATCGCCAAAATACTCGAATTTTGTAGTCTTGTGCATCAGCTTGGCGGATTTCCGGTACAGGTGTACGAGCAATGAATGCTCTCCACTACTCTATTTGGATGTTTGCGGAAGCCATCGTCCGCTTGAGAACGATTTTGGAAGTGGGGAGTGGGAGTGTTGGGCAATTGTGATCGAGAGCAGGATATGAGGGCGGATAGGATGGATTTCAATGCAATGAGCAGTGACCTGAAAGCCTCCTCGGACAGCTGAACAAGGACAGACTCAACAACAAGAGATATTGAAGGATCAACATTGAGCAGAACGAGATTTAGAACATGAGAACGTGGTATTCATTGAAATTTCCTTTGCATTTTTATTCTCTCAGTCGGATTCATATCTAGACCTTCCAAGATTTTCCCGCCTCTCTATGCAACGCTACGCTCCCCGAACAAAAGGAAATGCTATTGGTCTGGTCTGCCGTAGCCAGAACGTTGTGAGCCTAGACTCATATCATAGTATGTACATCCACAAAGGAACAATACAAGAAAAGAAAAATCGTCCTCAATCATCATCACCAAACACCGAATTCGGACCAGGATAAAAACCAAGATTCTCATGGCTTCTCCTCAGACCCATCTTTCTGCTTTTCGGCTGCTGCTGCCTTGGCTTTTTCTGTTGCAGCCGCAGCCGCTTTCTGTTTTCCTTCTCGATATTTTGACATCTTTTCGCTCATGTATCGCCACGATCTGCCTATGCCGGATGTCAAGATTCCTTTCAGGCTTTGGCTCGTGCTTGGCCACCCGATCGTCTTCTTAATCACATATCTGACTTCGGCTCGCAAGTCCTCTGGAGGTTCATTGGCGATTCTTCTCTCGAAACCTCCACCCTGTCTTCTGTTTATCCTCGTTGCATCTTCGTCGCTAGATGACTCAAGCATCTTATTGAACTCCGCCCTGGGTATTTGGTATTTCTTTTGGTATTGGAAGTAGAGCTTTGCTCTGAAAGATTTCGGTAGTCGACGAACCATGTTTCCACGTTTCACAGGATCCATATCCTGGGCCAGGGAGACATTGGCAGTACTATCAGCCGCCCAATCTGGATCGGAACACTTTGGGTCGTTGAAACTGACGTTGGGGAGATTGTCGATCAGAGGCGAATATAACCTCCGGAAATGAGGAAGATTGTGACCAACGATATTCGCGACCTTGGATTTATCCTCAGTTGGGAAAGCCATCCGAGGATCACCCATATAACTGATATTCGCAATAACTCCATACAACTCCTGTTCTGTGAACTCCGGGGGAAGCAGCAGGAGTGCTGTTCGTAAGGCAGATAGCAGGTTGACCTGATTTGCGAGACGCACTCGGGGATCGTCTCGCAAAATCTTGACTGGTTTCTGCAGGCGTCCTGCAAGGTATAAACTGTTCCATTCGGAAAGATCGGTGCAGAGCGTATCCAAGTTCACCACACCGTACTTAATGAGGGTTCCATTGACCGTTACGAAAGGGTTGAAGTATACTCCAGCTCCCCACTTATCCTGAACCGCGGATACAGCGCCTGATCCCAGAGAACCCAATGCTGAGTAGTGATCTCGATGTTGTTGAAGGTTCAGCGAGTGCCAATGCTGTGTATATGATACGCCGAAGATGAAATCAATCATTTTTGGTGTTCCGCCTTGTGCTTTCACAACAGCTGGAGGGGCTTTCGAATGGATAGATGTGGTAGATGATGAAGAACCTGCTGTCTGTGGCATGGTGTCAGCGATTCATTCGTAAAACTAGTTGCTAATAAGCCGGCATCTTCGCTTCAGCAACACAGGGAAGCATGCCGGCGTATCCTCGATTCTTTCTTGGAGTGTTTTCTGGAGCATATGTTGTATAGGCTCTCCGCTTCACGGCCCAATGGTTCGGTGAAGTGCTCATTCCAACCATCCAACCGCGAAAAGTAAAAAAGTCCAGAAATGCATACCTGCTTCGATTGTGGGAAAACCCCCGACCCATAAGCAAACGCATAACGTATAGGCGCCCTAAACTGCCACAGTATCTGCCGTAGAGCTTCCTTGAATTCATCGTTGATCACAATATGTTGATTGACCCCAAAATTCGAATGCGGTAGCTCCGAGAAATGCGAGATATCGTAATTTGGATTATCCTCCCAGTCTGGAGGCGGCGCACTCGTGGAGGTAGAACTGGATTTAGATGACTCGAAGGAAGCTTTAGATGAAGCCTTGGAGGAAGCTGAATCCGAGGCATATTCGCTGATGGACTCCGAGCTTGATGTTTTGGGAGGTTGCGACGCGAGAAATCGTTTGGCAGCAAGCGTACTTGGGCGGATGGGACGGATTCCAGTCGTTTGAAAGATCAGGCCAGAGTTTCGAGGTCCCAGTGGCCTCAAGGGCATCTGCGGATGAGTTGTCAGCTACGGCATGTGAAACCCAGGTATTCGTGTTGTTCTTACAAAGAGGTGTCTGCAAGCCATTGTGGATTTTTGGTTGGAAGTTGTCTCCCAGTAGTGGGTATATCAGGGGGCGTATATGCAGCAGATGCTGCGGGAATGTTACCGCTTGTCGTGAGCCATGGGGATGCGGTGGTGGATACTGATGTTTAGATGGGAAAGATCCAGGAATTTGCAGCTTTCGCGACTTCAGCTCAGGAACCCCACGCCCACGTCACGCTTGTACGGGCGGGCCCGTGCCAAGACCTTTGGAAGCGAGTCGCCGGGCCAAAGACAACAAACCGAGAGGAAGGCTCCTTTGGCTTCTACTTTCTCAATCGGCGGGGTATGAGGTACTACACGACGTGGGAAGGAGCTTCTGGCCTGACTGGATTCTCAGATGCATGCCAATTCAGAAAGAAGAACATTCTATTCAATCCAAAGCCCATTCCGTTATTTTCAGCTTGAGAACGACATACTCTTCCACTGTTTGATTACACTTTATACTTTCTAATACTGTTAACTCCGCTTTTTCTAATTCTCACTCCTCCTTTCAGAATACCGAAAGAAGGCGGCTTGCGAGATGCCGAGCCCCAAACCAAACCAGGATAAAGCTTTTACTAAGCTCTAGAAATATGCTGAGGAGTGGTACAGACATGAGGTACCTTGTGATATCCCCGACCGTGTTCTGATGCATAGTCGTCCCGTTCCCTGGCTTTAAAGCGGTGAGGGTATTGTTTAGAAGATCGTAAGTATCTCTGTCTAGTTTATGTTGGCCATCTATAATAATGAGGTCTATAACCATTGGATGGATGACGATGACAATGTCAAGGAAATCCCTCGGACCGCCGAAGAGGATGTAAATTGCAGGAAGTTGGTGCGGGCAGCTGGAGGAAAACTTATCAGATTTGATTACCCTAAGGACAATACTGTCTATGTATGTTGGCAAGACTTTCTCCGCGGGATGGCACTTCCAGATCTTTCCATAAAGAAACTTGGCTGACACACCTCAGATGAACGAACGTCTGCATGTCACAGTGAAAATACGAACATGTACCCTCAAAAGGCCCGTCAAACGTGTGACCGGGGAAATGCTGACCGCGCATGCGAAAGATCTTCGTATTTTCAAAGTATTTCCCCCCTCCTTGCTTTAGCTGAGGGTCGCTAAGCATACGTCTTCCAGGGACGTCAGATGGATATCTGTAAGCAAGATATTCGACCCCTTCCCCAGACAGGCTACTGACCAGATGTTGACAGGAACCGTCCGGCGGACCTCATGATTCTGAGGGACTGCATTGCCACAGAGGATGGCATTTTGGGAGATGTAGATGCTGGGCGACGCCGGTGGGACGTTCTGTGCATGAGGACCTGCAAGGATTCAAGAGTCAGTATAGTCCGATGGGAACCTTACTTCAGCTAAGTCAGACACAGATGAATGGTTTGTAGTTAAAGTACGGGAAATAGGACCGAGACAGTAACATACGAGATAAATCATTTCTCCATTGCACGGCTTCCACGAGAAAGAGTCATAGGATCCCAATGCGTCGGAATAGCCCTCGTTGTAAAATAGGAAATTTCCGGTACTGCTTGCGCACTCATGGATGTAGGCGTCTCAAGTACTAGAGAATTTGGCGTGCCGTTCTCCGCTTAGTAGGCCTTCAACTGTAGCAGAGGGTACCTTGGGAATGTTTCGTAACTTAACTGCGGTAGAGAATGAAGCCGAGTAGATAACATCGACCATAACGAAAACATCCTCAGCTTATGTGACCTTGAAAGTATTACAGTTATTGACAGCCAGATAGCCCAAGAAATGGGCTGTATTCGTAGTCATGTTCATCATTATTTTACTCAATACGCTGGCTCGCTTCTCGAGGTGGTGTCCAGAGACGGCGCTCAAAATGGATCCAGTGCCTGATCCCATTCCTCCAACAAACTTGGCCGTGCCACAATACCCCAGAGCCTCTGCCTCCCTTCCCTTCCTGACTAGTCCTCTCCAAGACTTTCCCTCACACCCCTCCGGCAACGTCTCTTGAACTCCTTGTTCCCAGCCTTCTCCTCTCGCCACAATCTCGCCGCCTCGACATTCGCCGGACTTTCATCATTCGGACTATGCAACAGACTAATCACACTCAGCAATATCGTCTCCGGCGTCTGCACAGGCGACCATCTCTCCGATGCACTCTCATACCCATATTGGTCGTCCTCCGGTGGATGTAGGATTGATATACAGAGGCGTCCGTCTTCGTAGATATTTGGGTGGAAGGGGATTGGTGACTTAAAGGTCAGGGCTGGTGGGAGTAGTGGGTATTCTTTGGGGAAAGTGAGATGGCAGCGAAAGTTGCCTCCTGGAGCATAATGTTAGCTTGTCAGAATAATTCGGGGGAAATAGATGCGGCGATCCTACCTCCGTAGTATTTGCAATCGTCAGATATCATGAGCATAACCTCCCATTCGAAGACATTGCTGTTCACTAATCCGCAGGAGATTCCTGGGAGATCCTTCGCCGTTTGCATCTCCTTCAGCTGACGCCTAAGCAGGCCAGCAGCACCGGACTGAGCCATATCCACGACTCCTTATCTGTTTTGCGCGGGCGTCTGCTCAGTACCAGAGGGGAGAACTGTTTCGTGGTAAGGGGCGAGGGACAGAGTCGGTTCTCGAGGATGGTTGGAGTGGACCACAAGGTATTCTAGCTTCGCTTTTCACAAGTGGAGACTGGAGAGTTGATGCATGCGGATTGCTTCACTAATTTAGGTATGAATGGATCTCGCGGTTGACAGTGTTCGCGGTTGACAGTGTTCGTTTTCACGGAGGTGACTGCAAGGCACGGTCAGTCAATTGCAAGACTCGAGACGCGCCGAGGCCCTTTGACTGACCTTGTGAGGTAACCGTGAAGTGAGGCAATCAGGAGGCAATATTGTCGACTTCAGTGAAGCCTGCGAGGTGTTAAAAGCTGCGAGAACTCGGAGTGCAATGAGGACTCAACTATAGATGCGTTGTGCTGTGGGAAGGCGAGTGTTGGAGATGGAGACTAAGTTGGCGGGGTTGATTCCGCCATCGGCGAGGTTCTCCCGATGACACAACATATCCTCAAATAACTTCCATCAACAGCTTCATTATTTCCTATGTCGATATCGCGGCCGCCGAATGATTTCACGAGGAGTTATGAAGCTGCTCTCAAGATCTAGGGAAAGTTCACACTTCGTTGATGCGACACCACGACACGAAATATCAATCCTGGTAGCCAATCATCTTGCGTCATTACTTTCCCCGATTTTACCTAACCTGATTAAAGCACATGGCTATTCGAGCTCACAGTTCCAACAGACCGAGGACTGGCAAGTCCTAATGATTAGTCCGCCTCATCAAATTCGAGCATTGTGTAATGCGGCAGTTGGTGGGTTCTGCAACTCATGCTCGCATCATCTTCTAGCTTTGGCGAGTATATTACCCCGCATTGATTGACTCTGGCATCTAAATATCACGCAATGTCTACCTCGTCCTTAGCAATATACCAAGTGGTTGCATATTATATTATTTCCTAAGCATTCTCAGCAATCTGTAGTTGAAATCAGTTGCTGGCCAGGTGCACCCGGAGAGGGGAGGAATATCAAGTCATCGAGAACCTTACAGAGGCAAAACTTTCCACTTCCCCGCAGATTTTTACTTACTATCAGTACAACACTACTATCTTGTTGAGATTTGAAATTGTGACAACGAAGCCATTGTCAACTGCAAAGATAGCATGACCAGATTTTAATGGGATGTGCAGTCAACATGTCCAGCGTATAAGCACTCTCGGGGTGGACAAAAAGAATGAGAGTGGATGAGCGACCTCAAAAGACACCAATTTCACACAGTACTCTGATGGCTTTGCTGCGGTCGTGAACAATCCAAAAATATGACCGGAAGATCTCCAGGAAGCTTAAATATCATAAGTAGACTTTCTATAAACATGACATAAAGTCATCTGGTTGTAGAATTCGCAATTTGTCGAATCGGCAGGCTGTTTGACTCGCCTTGTTCTTTTTGGTCCATTGCGAGCCACTCTACCTCCGTACGACCTCGTGTCTGTACTCCATAGATTCGCAATTGAACGTCAGCCCTTCTCTAAACGCGATCCAAACACCGGAAGCGAGCCCCTTTCACATCTCAGGAGACCCAAAACAGCACCACGTGATAAGCCTCAAAGCATTTTCGGCTTACCCGTTCAAGTAGTCCGAAAGCTCCAAACTCTTGCTGAAATCTAGCTGTACCTGATAGAGTATAGATGGACCATCTCGCAGCTGGCTTCTGCCTTTCCTCAGGCGCCAACGTCAATGAGGTAATTGTGCATTCGAATTGCGGGGAAGCCGTACTTGACCCGACAGCGCAGAGAACCGCAAACTTTACTTTGCCTGCCTGTCTTTCCGACTTTTGATGTTGCTTTTTAGCTTAACTCTTGACTTCCCATCCCCTAATAAGTCATATTGTGAGTTTTTGAACGTACCCAGAAGTCTCCAGAATATTTTTACGGAATGGGTTGGTCTGTTGTGGCGAGTATTCAGAGAATCACCGGGAAGGTCAACAATGTGCAAGTCAATTCTGCATGGCTGACTTTCGTTACCGACAGATCCCGAGAAGTTCTCGGCGAGGACGAAGTTGTGGATTTCGATGTTATGTTCGGGCCGACAGCTCCATGCTACACGAAGTTGTATGGGTATCGCGTGAGTTGGCTGTTGACATTGGAGACGTGGAGTTGCAAGTAAGATTTGAGGCTGTCCTAGACGAGCTTCATCCTGTACTCGACAACAATACCAGAAGGAAGAATATTGGAAAGAGCAAAGTTGAAATCTCATGCTTGTCGCACCTGTGTCTACTTTGAAGAAGAACTTCTCTGCGGTGAGAACAAATCAAGCGACGCCTCTTTCACTTCTTGTTATGGCTCCCATTGAAATGGGAATTTTCAAACGCTCCAGAAGCATCAATCGCACCGAATACACATCTTGGCCCGGCAGACAGGTTCCCATGCTTGCCATACCCACACACCATGGAGATATTCAAATAACCGTATCGATCTACCAAACCCAAGTCACGATCCCACGATTCGTCTTACCCAAAGTAGTATTCCGAGCACTTCTTAGCCTCAGTCCGGCCCCATCCTCAGAAACGAACTTCCCCACACTGCGGCAACGATCGTCATAGGCTACGACTAGTCGTCAACAAAGCCAGGGTTGGAAGACGTCGATGGCTGTACTTCGTTGCAATGGTTTAAAAAGCAGTACTGCCCGCTGGATAACGAAGCCAATTCGGACTTGGAGTCTTATACTTGCTTGTTGATTCTTGGTCTCTGGGCTATCCTCTAAGCTCGGTCAAACGTCTTGCAACCGAACAGACGAGTCGCTAAAGTTATCAGAAGGGGGCGACATCCCTAATTTTCAATCCAATATACTCGTGGAATCAGCTTTCTTTCATCATGTTTGGCAGTAGTAACAATTTCTTCGGCCTTCGTGGCGTGAAGCTGCAAATTGCTGTTGGATTGTTAGCTGGAATGGACTTTTTGCTCTTCGGCTACGACCAGTAAGTCACTCAAGAAGATGCCCATGGAGACACAAATTATCTAACAGGTCTCAAAGAGGCGTCACAGGTGGTCTCCTTACCCTAGATTCTTTCCGAAGCCAATTTCCAGGCATCGATCCTTTACAAGATGGCATCACTACTACGGAATCTAGCAACCGTTCCACATATCAGGGTATTACAGTCGCAAGTTACAATGTTGGATGTTTCCTCGGTATGCTCAACATTGAACTCTTCCTTCCCGGTCCGGTACTGATGATTGCAGGCGCCGTGTTGTGTATCTGGATCGGCAACCCGCTTGGTAGAAGAAAAACTATCTTCCTCGGAACTTCAATTATGGTCGTTGGTGCCATCCTTCAAGCATCTGCCTTCTCCATTGCGCAATTTATCATTGGTCGCATCATTACTGGCATTGGAAACGGATTGAACACTTCTACCGTACCGACATGGCAATCTGAGTGCTCCAGGTCCCATCGTCGTGGGCAGTTGGTCATGATCGAAGGAGCTTTGATTACTGGCGGCATCATGATCGCCTATTGGCTAGACTTCGGATTTTACTTCCTGGACCCTAGTCCTGTGGCTTGGAGATTCCCACTCGCATTCCAAATCTTCTTCTGCATCATAATTCTCGGTAAGTTTTGAGCGATTGCCCCATTCTTTCAGCACTCGCTTACCGCGTAAAACAGCATTCGTCATGAGCCTCCCCGAGTCTCCCCGCTGGCTAGTTCTCAAAGGGAGAGACGAGCAAGCCATGCACGTTCTTGCAGCTCTGAATGATCGACCAGTAGACAGCGAATACGTCCACAATGAATACACAGCCATCAAAGACACTGTCCTCGAGATGCAAAAGGGCTCTTTCAAGGACTTGTTTACTATGGGTCCAGATCGCCACTTCCACCGTACTGTCCTGGCATACGTGAACCAGATGTTCCAGCAAATCTCAGGAATCAACCTGATTACTTATTATATCCCAAATGTGTTGGAGAATCAAGTAGGGTTGAGTCCAACGTTAGCGAAACTCATCGCAGCTTGCAACGGAACTGAATATTTCCTCGCTTCCTGGGTTGCTGTTTTCGCAGTCGAGCGACTTGGTAGAAGACAGCTCATGCTGTTTGGTGCAGCTGGCATGTCTCTATCCATGGTCGCCCTCGCAATATGCGACTCGATCGGTAGCGCGGCTGCAATCGGACAGACGGTGTTTCTGTTTGTCTTCAACACTTTCTTCGCGATCGGATGGTTGGGTATGACTTGGCTCTACCCAGCTGAGATTGTCCCATTGAAGATTCGCGCACCTGCGAACGCGCTCGCGACTTCTGGGAATTGGCTATTTAACTTCATGGCAAGTATCCTTCTCAAGAACATTATAGATTCTAAGCTAACGTTCAAAAGGTTGTCATGATTACACCAGTTGCATTCGATAGCATCGGCTATAAGACCTATGTCATCTTTGCCGTAATGTAAGCATCCTCCCGCCTTTACTTGGTTCAAATTCTATACTAATGCACCTTTTCAGCAATGCATTCATCTTCCCGGTCGTCTACTTCTTCTACCCCGAGACTGCCTATAGATCCCTCGAAGAGATGGACAACATCTTCATGAAGACGAAGTCTATTTTGACGACTGTCAAGCAGGCCAGGGATGAGCCGCGCAGGTTCGATAAGAATGGAGAGTTGTTGATCAAGTATGAGGAGACGGACGAGCATAGGAGGAGGCATAGTGAGGCGAAGGTGGAGCATGAGCATAGGGATACGGCTACGCCATGAGGATGATGATACCATGATTAGATGATGGCACGTTCTATATCTGGAGCATGGGAAGCATTTGAAGTGTGGTTGTCGGCCTGGTCAGACGCAGCTGTCAGAGATATTGCGGCAAGGCCAGCCTTGGAATCAAGCGAGACACAAAATTGTTGTATGTAAGATATCCTTGAGTAATTACGATTTTGGAAAATTGATCTAATGAAACGACTTCTGGTAAATGGCTTTATCTCACTCTGGGATGTATTGGGTCTTGTCCCTCCTCTCTCCCAGCGCCTCTGCCTCTGCTGAAGTTGCAAGAACTTTCCACCACATTTCTGATAAGAGCAAACACCTACGCACCGCAATTCAATACCCAATCAGATCTTACTCTCCGTCTTGAAAGCATTCATACACCCCACAATCAACGCCCCCGGATTAAACCTCGTCGGATACCTCTCCATCATCAACCTCGACAATTCCCTCGCATCCTTCGCCTTCCCACTCTCGAAAAACTCCTCAAACGTCTCAATATACTCCCTCGAATTCCTCAAATGGAAAGCCCCATCCACCTCACTTGCTCTCTTATGACTTGGCACCACAATCTCCGGCTTCAGCGCCTCCACCTTCCGAATACTGTCGATCCAGCCCTGTCTTTTGGCTTTCGTGTTGCACTCTCCTAGCATCTGGTGCACGTCCCCGTACACTACGTCGCCGCAGACGGCGAGCTTGATGGAGGGAACCCAGAGAACGGTCGAATCATGTGTGTCGGACTGGCCGACTTCAATAGCGCGGAGAGTGTTGCCTTCGAGGTCTATCTCATTGTTCTTGGGCAGTGGCTTGGCGAGTACGAAATTCTCCTCAATCTCACCGGGAAATTGACTTCCAAATCCCTTCTTAAAAGTTTTGACTTGGCCCTCCATGTGTCTGACGGTAGCGGCCGTAGCGAACGCTACTAAACCGGGAAATGCTTTCAATATGGTAGGGATGCCGAACCAGTGGTCGCCGTGCCCGTGCGTAATGTAGATTTTGGTGAGGCGCTTCGAGGGGATGGCGGCTTTGATCCAGGTTATGAGATCGTTGGTTTGAGCAATTGTTATGGGAGTGTCGACAAGGATTGCTTCTTTGGAACCATGGATTAGGGTGCAGGCTATGGGTGACCAGAGACCGCCTTTCTGGCCGTTGGGTTTCTTCCAGGGGATCGGAGGTGCTGTGTAGACGTCTGCTCGGAGGGATGACATCGTGGTTCTGCTTTGAGTCTCAAAACCAAAATCTCCTTAGTAGCCTTTATGGACGTTTTCCGTTTCAAAGAAAACTGTGAGGTCAAAGGAGTTGAGTCAAGGAAAGAGTAAATTTATGGTGTCGATTGAGGTGATGATTACTGAAACATTCACACAAGTTCCGCAGACTCCTTTGCACAGGAAGAAATACGGCTCACGGACTGAGAGAGGATATAGACTCGTCTATGGGCTCATGTCTGGTAATAGTCTCACCACATTGCGGGGTAGAGGGGTACACAACCGAGAAAGCTCTCGGCAGGCGGGGAGATTAGTAAACAAAGCCCAACCATTAACCGAGGCCGCGGGGTATTCATGTCGATGATAAATACTAATTCAACTTTTAAGAAACAGTTCGAGCCATGATAATATTCCATATTTGATTGCTCAGAGCATCTCATAAGTTCGATACCTCAGTCATCATACAAAATGCATCCTTCACCACCACCTATCAGCATTCCAACCTCTTATGAAACCTTACCAACAAGTACCATCAAGCTCTCGCATCACCCAGCCGGATCGACAATCGCAACACCAGTCATCATCGTGACACTGAATAGGCCCCATAAAGGAAATGCATTCACCGTGGATATGATGCATGACTTCGAAAAAATCTACCCAATGTTTGATGTAGACGAGCGTGTGAAAGTGGTCGTATTGACCGGCGCGGGGAAGATGTTTTGCGCAGGAGCTGACTTGGACGTTGGCTTCAAAAACGGATACGAAAGGGTCATGGATCATAGAGACGGGTGAGTATCATTCTCAATACTATTTGTGGCATTATATTTTGGGAACACAGTTGGTGACGTGCAAACAGTGGAGGAAGGCTAGCACTTGCAATCCATCGCTGTCGTAAGCCTACGATCGTAGCTTTACAGGGCTCAGCAGTTGGCCTGGGCATGACCATGACCCTTCCCGCTGCAATAAGGTGAATCCACAAGCTCTGTTGTGTATTCGAGTCTCCAGAGATGCTCATTTATACCAGGATCGCTTACGAAGGCGGCAAGTATGGCTTCGTCTTCGCTCGGCGGGGCATCACTATGGAATCCATGTCCTCGTATTTTCTTCCACGCTTGATCGGTCATTCTCGCGCCATCTATCTTCTCACAACCGGTCTTACTTACCCGCCCAACTCCCCTCATTTCGGCCATTTGTTCCAAGAGACTCTTCCTAAACCAGAACAAGTTCTCCCGAGGGCGCTCGAGCTTGCTGAGGATCTTGCCCAGAATGTGAGTCCGCTGGCGGGGTACTTGAATAGGGAGTTGATCTGGAGAAACCCGGGGAGTGTGGAGGAGACGCATTTGTTAGACAGTGCGGTACTTTACCATATGTTTGGAAATCCGTAAGTTGGCAGAACTCCGTTTGCTTTCAGGTAGCGAGTATGGGGGAGATTCGAAGATGCTGCTGACTGTGGGTATTCTAGGGATCAGAAAGAGGGCGTCGGGGCATTTTTTGAAAAGAGGAAACCGAATTTCAAGGCTACGTTGGAAGAACATGCCCCAGAATTCTTCCCGTGGTGGACAGAGGTGGATACAGGAAGTCGGCCAAAGGCGAAAAGAGACGGGTCTAAGTTGTGACTTAAATACTGTAGCAGGCCAACATAGAATAGCAAATGGAGATAAGAATATAGCTTCTGTTTAACGTTGTCGTTATTTTGTAGCTACGAAAGAAGATATGGCCTGACTTCTAAGTATAAACTTTAAAATCTCTTTGGCGGGTTCTTGTTACCACATGATTTTCCTCGAAGAAGTGAGTGCTCAACAATGAGTCCGTAAGGCACCTTCTGGTCACTGCTCAATATTAGTGGACAAGTAGGGTCAACGGGACGGTTTTACTTGATCTTAACACCGCATGGTGGTGCTTCTGTCCAAAGACACGAAGATACAATAGTGCTGGCAGCAAAGTGCCCAGAGTGAGCGAAAAAGACGCCTGTGGTGTCAACAGATGAACTTTCAGATTAAAGAGCTGACATCTTGGCCAGGAAAGTGTCTTCATTGTCGTTCTTCTGATCTCAGGTGATCTGTAAGGCCGGTCAGATTGAGAATAGAAAGTGTCTGTGGTTCTCGGAGCAAGCACGCAACAGCACTTTGCCATGCTGGACTTACTGATATCACGGATCATGCCTCGTGATCGCATTTTTATACATGTTCATAATCATCAGACAGGCTTAAAAGGGTACATGCATATCTTAATCATTTCTAAATAGAGAAATCGTTGTCTCATTCCATAGCTCAGGTTGAATGAAGCTCATCAGAACTTCCTCGAATCTACTTTATGCTGCCAGTGTACAGTGTTCCACAAGCAGAGTCCAAATGCATCTACTGCTGCGCCTTGGTCTCAACATTCTCGATATCAACCTTCTTCTCGTGTTCTCCATATTCCAAATCCTTGGCAGGGATGTCAAGAGCAGCTCCAGCAATAGGCTCAGCCTCGAACTTGCGGCCACGTCTCTCGGGTCCAACAGCGACAGTAAGTGCAATACCAATGGCGATGATTGCGGTTGCAACGCCCATAACTGGACCGTAAGCCTTGACGTGTGGTCCACCCTCGTCCTTCACAGAGATCTTTTCGGCCAGCGCATTGACGATCTGAGCTGATGGTGAAGAGATCATGTTACCGAGCTGGTAGGTGAGACCAGGGAAAGAAGATCTGAAGGCGGGTGGCGAAAGCTCGTTCAAGTGGATTGGGATAACACCCCAAGCTCCTTGTACGAAGAATTGAATGAGGAAACCGGTGGCAGACAAAGCGTGCTCGCCAGATGGGAGAATCCAAGATGGGATCATAAGACCAGACATAATTGCGGAGGCAATCATAGCGCGACGACGACCGACAAATTGCGACAGGTACCCAATGATACAGCCACCAACACAGGCACCAACTTTCATCCAAATCGAAGCTCTGCTTGCAGCTGCGTTGTTGAGACCTTTCGCTTGGCGCATGAAAGTGGTGTACGAATCTTGAGAAGTGTGACTGTAGAAGTTGAACCAAGTCATGAGAATGATGCAGTAAACACACATCTTCCACTCTTGACCGAGCATGAGCTTCGTTTCCTTCCAGAATGCGCCGGCAGAAATGTTCTTGTGGCCATTCTTCTTGGCCTCGAGGAACTGTTGACTTTCCGGAAAGCAGAGACGAGCGAGTCCGACGGCCATGGAGAAGCCAGCGGCGATCCAGAACACAGTCTATAAATGTCAGCTTCGGATTACGAAATTTTATGGAGTGGGACGAACTGACCTTCCATGACTCGACACTTCCCCCGACTCCCAAGTTGGCACATGCAGCCAAGACGTAGCCAAAAGCATAACCTTGTTGCAGGATACCCGACATCAGTCCTCTAGCATTCACTGGGCAATGTTCAAGAGCCATGGCAATGGCATTGCCGTAGACACCACCCATGAACAAACCAAACAAGCTTCTGACAGCCAAGAACTCCTTGAATGTTTTGCAGTAGATGGTGGCGACTTGAAGTAGTCCGAGAATAATCATATTGAGAACCATAGGGTATTTCCGGCCGAATCTATCTCCCGCAAGACCAAAGAATGCAGCACCCACAGAGCGGAGAAGCAGAGTGAGAGTGATGGCCGTTGAGATATTTGTGTTGGATTGCTTGTAGTAAGCAGCCAGTTTGACTGTCTGGATCGAGAGGGCATGGAAATCGAAGGCATCGGCTGTCCAAGCGAGAAATCCGCAGATGAAAAAGAGCCACTGAAACTGTTAGCATTGAACGCTCTGAACCAGGAGGTATTGATGGCTGTCTACTTACATCTCTCGCTTTTAATTGCATAAAAAGGGTAATTGGGTTGGTCAATGGCTCAGGGTCCTGCCATTCGCAGGAGGTCTCCCCGAAGTCATTTACGACAACAGTTCTTTGCTTCCATTTGAGCAAGTCCGACAAGGACTGTCTTGCCGTGGGAATGATTCCCTTGGCGATAGGGTCTGCAGGCTCACTACCTGTAGGAGTGGGAAAGAAGCGCATGATTGCGACTGGATGGAAGTCTTGAGGTATGTGTGTTCTGGATGGTTGAAATTCGCGTATTCTTGGGAGTAGTTCGTGAGCTCCAGGCTGCCAATGTAGGACAAGAGAATCAAGCAAATATAAAAAGCCACACAAGAATGCCGCGCAAGCCAATGTCTTGAGGGGCGGACTCAAGCTTTTATATCAGTTTATCCTGCTGCGACCTGCCGGCTTGTCAACCGCTTCACTCCCTTCGTCCACCGCCATTGACATCAATGACTCGATGAGCCAAGTTATCCAAGAACAGCCAAGAACGCCATGTTCAGTTCCCCGAAGATATACGTCTCAGTCAGCCCATACACAAGAAAATCGTGTGCGACTTGTTTGAAGCTTCTGTCACTGCCAAGTTGACCCCGCAGTGGTTGATAGGATCGCGCGTCCACCAAAGCCAGCCATCTCTTGGTATGCGCATGTGGGGTTGCACTTGGCTGCATCTCATGGCTTTACCACCTTCCTCATTCGGATATACTTGCAACGATCATTGAATTTTATGTGATGATCTGGGGTCATTTTTCGTTGACGTCCTGGGGTCCCCAAACGGATTATCACCGATCACGGAGAAGAGTTACTGAATACTGAATCTCGTCCCCGGCTCTCTATCAGCAACACACATAGCGAAGCATGCGAGTAACAGTTGCAGCGGAGAGACACCCGCGGCGTAATTCTCCTTGTAGTATTGTGCGTCGGTGCGTGACCTGCAAATAGGTCACAATGTGGATGCGTGAAACGCCCAAACGACCAAGATGCTTCATTCGCGATCCGATTGTTTCGACGACGGCAGCAAGATGTAATTTTCCAGCCACAACAAACAGATCATTAACCCCCGAAAGCTAGTCGATCTTGGCTGACTCGGGTACTTTGTCGAGAACGAACATGCGAGTTACCAGTTTTTGTACGAGAATATCGAAGCTTCAGGGATGCATTTCCCCGTAAAATCCCGCGCGAATGAGTTGAATGGTAGATTGAGGGGAGAAAGCGATTGTTTATCGCAAGTGTTTTCAGATGCGGTGAATCGAGGAATGGACCCGGGGGAGGTCTAGGAGGACGACAAGGACCGGGGCCCATATCCTGTCAAGTTTCAACGAGTCGGGATGACTTTGGCCTCCCTTAAGCAAGAAGTTTTAAACGAATAGATGTCCAACAACATGTTAGAAGTGGGATGAGAAGTCGGTGAAGAGCCTCGTGGGAGTCAGTGCACTAGGAGATTTGTTTTAAAGCTCGAACTACACTACCGAGCGCCGGAAACTAAAATAGAGGAGCTCGGGAGGCGAATATGGAAGCGATTCTTTATCTCCACTGCTGGTGGCGTTTGGTGGCTTGCGAGCTTATCTGCGCTTGTTGACGTACTTGCAGCAGAACGAGAAGGAGAACTTCGAACATGGAGCGTCTGGTTCTATATTTACTTTCAAAATTCCACGCCTTTTGTTTGGTTGAAACCTCGGACCAAACAACACAGACGCGCCCAGCCAAACAACCAAGAGATTTGTTGACTTTCTTATCGTTCTGTGCGCAAGATAGCAATCTCTGCAAATCAACGAACTTGCTCATCAAACGCTTCCAAAGCATGAATATCTCCACTCGCCCTGCATGGTACTAAAGTGATCTGCACCGGGTCTAGGAAATCACAAAGCAGATGGCAGATGCACGGTAATGGAAAGATCTGGTCAGGCCACAAGATGGACGAGTGTTCTAAAGCCTGCAGATAAGTCTAGTCATCCAATCAATAAAATACCTCGTTGGGTTTTCCCATAGATAGGCCTCACACGTGCGAGAAAAAACCATTTGCCAAGAAAGAAGTGTTGCGAGATGATACTCCTATCGATTTATTCCACCGCTAAAAACCAGACCCAATTCGGCCAAGACAAGATTCGGGGCCCATCATTCCCAAGATGGGAATAAGTTCCTTCTCGCCGCTGGTCTGACACTTTTGGTTCGATACGTCACGTTTCTGGGTCCGAGTTCTACCGGCTCAAGATAGAACTTAGAACTTCAGGCGGCCAAATGTGTATTTGCGTTGTGGTGATCAGTCCAATGGGGAGTCTCGCTCTCTGGCTTTGACTTGGAGGTCTTCTTGAGGATGTCTTCGATCGTAGTCTTGTGCCCCTTCTCAAGGTTTTCCGTAATCTGAGTCTTGCGCTCCTCATCCAACTTGCAATGGGCCTTGTACTTGATCTTCTGCTTCTCTTTCTGTGAAAAGCCTCCCACCCAGAAGCTAAAAAGAGCGCCAATTAGCATGTACCCATTAAACAGTTTTCTAAGAGATGACCATAGTGATCTCTCAAGATATAGAGGAACGTACTCCTTGTCTTTACTCGAGAGTCCGTAAAGATCAACAATCAAGCACGAAATGACGATCGAGCAAGTTATTCCGACCAAGGCGAGGGACTCCAGTCTCTCCTTCGGCGCTAATGGGAGCATGAGAATAGAGATTGCAGCCCCAGAGCGATATATCAACCGAGATGACTGGGTGAGTCGAGCATCTTCTTTCACATGGTAGAGGTGAGAGAGCGATATTATGCAAGAGAATATCAGCGCCACGCATAATCCTCCGCAGTAGAACCATCGAAGACCAGTCGCAACATATTCCGGTGACTCCTCATCATAAGGCTTTTCCAGTGAGCCCTCATCACTATGCGAGACATCGTGTGCCAGTACAATCTTGGACATGGCGGTTGCTGAGAGGGTGTAGCCCATGATGAATGGCAGGTGCCCGAAGATCCACACCCAGGCTGATGCATAATGTCTGCGAATAGCATGGACGCTCATATTCAAGAGATCGATTTCAAAATAGATCCAGTTGAAGCAAAATGCCTGGATGAGTGAAAGACAAGCTTTACCGAAAATGGCATTCGATGCGAAGACTGAGTATCGATTCTGGTAGAGGATGGCGAGGATAGAATATCCGAACACCAAGGCTATGAATGTGTTGTTTCTCTCAACACGGTGCTCGATGTTGAAGGCCGGAAAGAATTCGAAATGTGTTGAAAGTCGTTTCATGAAATGCGAGAAACGAGTTCTGGACTCGGAGACATTGAATTTCTGGAATGTACGCATGATCAGAGCAATACACATGCTGCCGAACAAGTCGCACAGCACTGCTGGAATCATCAGACCAAGTCGTGCTGGGTATTCCACGTGGATGGAAGCAATCCATACCGCCGAGATAACGAAGACGGAGATGCTCTGGAGCGTCATCGGTCCCCTTACAGTAGGTACCCAGATAGCGACCCAAGCAAAGTACACACCCTGAAGGAGTCGTGCGCCTAGGTAGAAGGCCACCGTTGCTGTGTAAGTCGTGTCGAAAGCATTTGCAATGTTGACAGTAAATCCGAGCAGGCAGAGAAGGAAGAACAAAATGGAGAGGCGTTGCATGATATCTCCTGTCTCGAACCAATTTGTCATGTTCGTAATATCCACCCACATCTTCGCACTCATCGCATATGTGATGAGGTAGTGAAGCAATGCCGAGCCCGTAGCATGTTCACTGGCAGTATGACCAATTGCCTCGATGACGCCAACGTATAGCAGATCGATGAACAGCTCGAAGGAAGCAACTTCCCCGCTAGCTTTAGAGCGCCAGAGCAGACCTTTGTGGAAGTATTGTCGAACTACGGGTCTTTTCCAGAACTTAATATTCATTCCGGCCTGTTTCGGTGCTTCTGACCCATCACTGAATGAAGATGCTGCAGAGCTCGACACAGCCTGTTCTTCAACGTCCAGAGTCCTCAATTGAGCGCTGTACCCAAACTTAGAAAAGTTGGCATCGAGAGTGACGTGATGATCAGTGAGCATGTCCAGCTCTGCAGCGATGGCGGTCAACTCGGATTGGATGTGTTCGAAGTCGTTGTAGATATCCGAATGGTTCTCTCGGATGCTTTCTCGACGATTTTCGTGGTGTGCTTTCAGTTCTCGGATCATTTGGACCTGGCATTCTCGATCAGCAAAACCCAATCCAGAAGTGAAGAAGACTGACGTGTTCAGGTGAGCCGCGTATGCAGAGGTCAAACTCAAGATCTGGCTCAGACTTTGTTAGCTCCTGCTTGAGTTTTTCGTGTTCTTCTGGAGTTGCAGCGATGTGTATCCTCCGACCGCTTGGATGTCTGAACTGTCTCCATCTTGAATTGTGACCCAACGGCGGGTGCACTTTCTCAGACATGATGCTAGAAAGGACGTGTTGTTGAGCAACGAACTATCTTCACAAGAGAATGTTGAATTTTTGGATACCAAGCTGTAAGATATCGAGTCCATGGAGACGGGGAAACCCCCATCTCATTCTTATATGAGTTTCAAGACTTCTTCATGGTGACTTTGGGACCTGCATTATCGCAGATTTAGCGTGCCGCACATAAGCAAGACAGGCCGGAAATGGGCAGTGCGAAGTTATGTAAGTTGATGAGTGTCGGGTACGCAATTGGTCATATCAAAGCCAAGCAGTTGCCGAGGCGAAAGTGATTTTTGTTCGCGGATGAGAGACGTCGATGTTGATAGACGAGGCTTGGCGTCACCCATAATGAGGGAGTCGTCGTCCAAGGCGACATTATCAGATACGACAGATCATCTTGGACGAGGTGTGATTGGATCCTGGAAATGGAGATAGAGGTGGGAAGTGCTGATTAAGATGCCTGCTTAGTGAGCGCCTTCCGAGTCTTTCGCTTGTGAGACGCACGTGGCTAAGCTTCGGATTGGCTCAAGAGGCTGACCGAAGAGAACTTCTCACATGAATGAAAGTTCTCTCACTGGTTTAAAAGTGGTTTGCCTTTCAAGCCCTCCTGTGAGCAGTATTTAGGGCAGTCAGGGCAATGGACGATTAAAGATTTCAAAAAGTGAACCCACTTCCACATGACGCATCTATCTCATGCTTTTTCGTAACATTAGACCGAACACATCAGGTTGCCACCCCTAGAGTAGCTTCCTTAGCAATTAATTGGCTGAGATACTGTGAGTACGATGTAGCTATGGATGACGAGCGGTAGTCGTGAAGTGTTCACCGGAGAACGTTTCCGGTACAAATGACAACAGCGAAACAGTCAGGATTCACAAAAGATCTTAGGACTCTCTGCATATTTTTCTGACTGAATATATGTTTCAGGTACTTTCTCACTGGGAACCTTATTTTCAAGTCTGTTGTCATGCAAAAAAGCCGAAAGAGTCGCTTGAAATATTTGGTTATCTCGCTTGTGTGCTGTACTTGAAGTTCTTGGGTATCCCCCAACTACCACAATTCGTGTCCGTAAACGCCATTACTCCGTCGAAACGCTGTCACCCATAGTGTGAGAATCCAACTCCATGACTGTACGAGCTCCCTCTGAGCTTAATTCTATTCCCCGGTGCTCCCTTCAAGACCGTTATTTTGCACATATTTGCCCATCGTACGATGCCCGCGATCATCTCCTGCTTTCCGTACACCCTTCAATGTCCGTTTCGTGTCGCATTCTGGTAATTGGGCGGGCCAGGAGTGAACTGCGATAAACGAAGCGCAGTCTTACGGATTTCAGCCTCCTTCTTCGACGTCTTATGCTGCCTGTACGCGAAATAGCAGCCCAGCATTGTCGCAAGTGTGGCTGGAATGGAGATGCCAATTGCCAGTTTCTCGCCCAGACTTAAGCCCGAGGATGAATTCGAGGATGAGGAGGAAGATGAAGATGAAGAGTCATTCGAGGTATTTGGTGTATCTGCTGCTGTTGAACTTGTACTGGTTGACTTTGGTGACGAAGCTGGAAGAAATGGTTAGCAAGAACATTGAAGGCACTACGAATACTAGAATCGAGCAAGAGTCGTTCGAGCCGACCGCTTGGCAGCTCTACAAAATAATCACTCACCACCTGTAGTTATTCCCGCGCTCGTTTCTACTGGCGTTGTCTCTATAGCTGTAGGTGCCGCTACAACTGCTGCAGGGCCCAATGCCCCAGTGCAGTATTCCGAATACAGGGAGAAACCAGTCGCCACCGTCTCCTGATATTCGGGACCTGAAAATCCTAAACCCACACACCAAATCGGCATAAGTTTTGTGATCGATTTCGTCATCCGATCTGGACCGCCCGGTTTCAAACAGATACAACTAGCTGCGCTCGCTGGGATCGTCTGTGGACAGTCGCTTTGCAAGACGCTCTCGAAAGCGTGATCGACGGCCGTGCTGATACATAATGGTAGATCTGAGAAAACGGAAAGTTGAGTAATATGTGTGATTGTCTGAGAAATTGCGCGCGGGGATTGAATGGCCACGGCCAAGACGAGGTTTGTTAGTCGCATCTTTGGATCTGATCTGTCAAGGCGAACAGGTGGATGATTGGGAGACAAGATTTAAAAGCAAAGAACTTACTGAACGCGGGGAAAATGCACCTTTTCAAGGACGCACATACCGTTATGTGCTTAGTCCCCTCTGTGTTGATGGCGCTTCGAAGATAGGAAATGCGGCTGAATTATTGGAAACATGCAGCACGGGACGGCCCATACGTGACCCCCACATTCAGTTCGGGGATGGTGTCCTTCCTCTAACTTTCTAAGAACTTCAGCAGCAACACAAGCTCTTTATTAAGCCATCGCTTCCTTCGCAAAAGCTCACTGTGACTAAAACCTCATGTTTTGATCATAGGGTCGGTGGTTCACGCAAAAGTGCACGTTGCTTGTGGCTGGTGATGCTGGCGGTTAGCGGTGTGAAGAGTTATTGGGTTGCATTTGGTGGCGTTGTGGTTTTCAGCTCTTATGCAGCACCAACCAATGATTTTTTGAGATCCAAATCGAGGTTAGTAAAGCAGTACTTTTGACATTCGGGTCGATCTCTCACCTCAGTAGGTTTTGACTACACAATAAAATAAGGCGACGATGTCGGGTTCTCGAATAACCCCTGGCATGTGGGTAGGCCCACCAGATGCCAACCATCCCTTTCTCCATGTCCGTCTTCTCGATACCACCCGCGAATTCCGAAGCGAAGAGCTGGAGAGACCACTGTTTAAATACGATCGTAACCTGGTCGATGGCCGCGAGATTCGCGTGCTGAGAGTCAAACCTGCAGAGCACATTAGGAATAACCTCAAATGCATGATCGAGTATCTTTCCCTAGACGATGATCCCGAGTTTGAGGCTCTGTCGTATACCTGGGGAAGTCCTTTCAACCCAAAAGCTCCGAATAGTCCTGCCGATAGCGATGACTCTTTGCCAATAGAAGATCTGGATTTGCGTTTCGGTCAACCACGATCGTACCCTTTGTATATCGATGAAAAACTGTTCTGGATCGGAGAGAGTTTGGATAGCGCTCTCCGCCATGTTCGGGGCCATGTCCAGTATGAGACGAGCGACCTAGTAATCTGGGTCGATGCAGTCTCCATCGACCAAAATCACGAGGACGAGAAGAACTGGCAGGTGCAGCAGATGAGGAGGATATACTCTCAAGCTTCAACGGTAATCATCTGGCTAGGTCCATCGGCTGAAGATAGTGATATGGCCATGGAGGCCTTACATTCGATGATGAGGTGCAAACTTCAGGAGTCGACCTTTACTGCTGATACTCCCATGCCACTGTCACAGGGGCGGCCGGCTGTAAAGGAAGAGCACGATGATCAGATTGTGATGGCGAGTTTTGCTAAGATGTTTGGCAAGGTTACTGCTACTGATGACGAGATACCACCATTTCCTATCAAAGCAGTTTCAGCTCTACTTGCCAGAGCATGGTGGGGAAGAATATGGGTATTGCAGGAATTGGCGGTCGCGAAGAGGGTGACCGTTGTTTGTGGGCCTAAAGTCATGAAATGGAATGGCGATTTCGTATTTGGGACATTTCTCAACTCCTGGGACGCGTATGTGAAGGAGTATGGAAGACCGGTGAGGATGGTTGACCACAGGCCTTGGACGATGCTTGACACGAGGCTGTACCTGCAAACCCTGCAAGACTTGACAGCGAAACGCCCCGAAGAAGGGGGAGATAACATTTCTGACAGTAATCCTGTCAATAAAGATAAAGAACTACTTGCTGAACTGAAAGGTCGCCTCAGCTTGAAAGAATTACTGGTTGACGCGGCCCAGGCCTCCTTAGAGACGACGATGCCTCACGACCGTATTTACGCCCTCCTAGGACTGGCATCAGACTCCAAAGAGCTCAATATTCGGATCAACTACGGGATAACTTACCATGAAGTCTTCATGTTTGTCCCAGCGATATATATAAGAGCTGGAGATCTCTGGTTCTTGACATACTGTGATCAAGATCCTGCAAGCGTACTTCCTGGAATCAGAACTTGGATACCGGACTGGACAAAATCGCACGGGTATGAAACGATTGCTTCAAATAAATCTTTTCGCCGATGGAATGCATCGAAAGACCAAAGAACGGGTCAAGAATATCAATATGTCTGGGGAAAAGAAGACGAATACCCGCGGTTGAGTCTCGAAGCGGTGGTTGTTGATACCATCGCTTGGATTTCGGAGAAACGCCCTCAAATGTCCCAGAACGACCTTAGCCCGGAAGGAAAGGCCGTAATTCTGGAGTGGATCTCGGGCGTCCTCGAGCCGGAGCCGGACACCAAGTCTATCTCTGGCAGTGACAAGCACTCCCTGGGAAAGACCCTGAAGCATCGGAGCAAGGCGTTAAGGACGTCCGCCCAGTATTGGACAGAGCTGTTCAAACATCGGCCAAAGCACTCAGGAGATCTAAAAGTACACGATGATCGAAGAAGCGATTACAAGCATGTCTGCTGGTCACTGGTAGCCGGTCTTCCGCCTTTACCAAGCGAAGATCAGGACAAAGACAAGAAAGAGCGCAGACTTCTCACTGAGCAGGCCATGGATGCTCTACTGGATCCCAATCAAGAATCAATTGACGAGGCTTCGAAGCACAGGGCAACATGCTTCTTTCACCGTGTGATGAACATGACATACAATAGACGTGCATTTCGCACTGCGTCCGGTTGGGTCGGGCTCGGGTCGGAATATATTGCTCGCGGCGATAAGGTTGTCATTTTCCTTGGAGCGCAGACACCGTTTGTGATCCGAGAGAGCGGTCTGAGAGACGAGAGAATGGCGCATAAGCTGGTAGGTGAGGCTTACGTCGATGGTATCATGGACGGGGAGTCCTTTGATGGGAACCAGGTCGTGGAAGGGATTCTTTTGGAATGAGAGGTGGAAGTAGATGTATGATTGGAAACATTTAGATATAAGGCCTCAAAGTTGATGATTGTAAAGTTGAAAATCTATGACCTATATCGATTAATTAGTGTACAAAGCCGTTTGGTCGTAATACAAATCACAAGCATGCGGATGCTGCAGGCAGTACTTCGGCATCAAAGGCGCTGCTCCAACTCCAAGTGCGACCAGATATTCCCTGAAATTCAGAATCCGTTGCGTCAGCTCAGTCGTTCTCTTCTCGCCGTCTGCATTCTTATTTCCTGACCACGCCAGCTCTCCCAACGCAGCAGCTCTAGGCCAGAACTTTGAACTTATGACCTGATCGTCGACCTGCTCTGCCCACAACGGAGCTGTAACCCCAATCACATGGGCGGCTTCAGCAGTGGTGAGGTTGGTTGTAAAATCGTAGTCGTAAATACGTTGCCACGTTTTGTACGGAGCACACCAGCTTCCTCCGCCACCGCCGTAGTTGAAATTCGGAGTTCCTGTCTCAGCATCCGGATTTGTCTGAACGTTGTAGCGAGGGTCGTTGCCAACCCATCCCCCATTGCCACAGTCAAGGTAGAACCAATCTGCAGAAGAAACAATCACGTCATAGCCAGATGAAGTGAGCTTCTTGATATTCTCGAGCCCAAGATTCCAGGTTTGCATAATGATGTCTGTCGGCACAGAATGTGCCTGTGGCGTGCCGATCGCTACATCTTCCCACATGATAAGTCTGCGATCCTTCTTGGCCGACGAGGTGAATATTGGAAGTGCCGTGTCAACCCAAAACTGGAGCAGGTCGTCATAAGTACGAGACGAGTTAGCTGCAAACCATTCCGTGGTAATTGTTGAGAGATTGTAGCACCCAGTCTGAACTTCATCGCCACCAACGCTACGCAATGGGATGTCAGTTATTGATTATCAGATATGTTTGAAGAGAAGGATAAGAAATGTCTCGGGAAAGATGCGAATTCAGAAACAACGAGGAGTGGAAAAACTTGGGCCTCCCTAGTACGTACTGAAAGAAGTTGTCCGAAAACATTGAGCTGAGCTCATTGTAGACTTTAGAAACGGCCTTGTAAGTGTCTGGGTTCAAAATCTCCAATTGGCCTGGGTTGGGTTCAACAGCTGTGTGCAGTGGCCAGTTGTCGTTGCTCCACCAAGAATCCTCGCAAGCAACGATCGCGGGGTCAATCTGCTTCCACCCTGAAGCCGAATGACCTGGCATATCAATCTCAGGAATCACACGAACTCCACGTGCAGTCGCATAGTTGATGACATCTTTGATGTCATTTTTCGAGTAAATTTCCCTTGCTGAGTAGGCGTCTAAGGTCATCGAGGGAACCGAAGACAGCTGAACAGCCCAGCTTTGAGAGTCGACCAAATGCCAGTGGAGCACATTTAATTTGGACAAAGCCATGCCATCGATCTGCTCGTAAATCTTCTTCAGGGAGATGAAGTTTCGTCCCGAATCGATCATGATACCTCGGTAAGGATACAGAGGTCCATCCTTGATAGAGACAGGCTGTTCAAGCATAAGCCCGCCATGCCCGTCCGAGATCACGAGCTGCTGCAGAGTTGTGAAAGCGTGAAGTACACCCCAAATGGTTTCGGCTGTGATACTGATGGTCTGAGATGAGGACGTGATATCAAGAGTGTACGTCTCATCGACACCATGTTGAAGGGGCGCCTTGGTATCTGTGATCTGAACTTCGACCGTGTTCAGAGTTGTGGTCCCACGGGTCACTTTCTGTGCGACGGCAGTTGGAAACGGTGCAAATGTACCAATGGGAGCTTCGGTTGCTTGCGGACTCCAATGAAGTCCAATTGCGCTGTATGCGCGATCCCAGGCATCAAGAACAATCTTGTTTGTTGACCCCTTGAGATGAAGGTTGCGTCCATTGAATGCCCTCGGACCAGAAGTTCCCCAGGTTATGGAGGTTGGCGCCGGCAGTGGATTGACAGCCACGGCATTGACGATACCTGCCGAGACGCCCACAACAATTGCAACGACCTTGGTGAGATGATTGAACCCCATCTTGTGATGTTGATGAGACATGAACAGCAATGTGACAAGAGAGGAAAACTTAAAATCACGAAAAAGCTGGGGATATTAATACTGACGATCTTTCTCCTGGAGGACGAGGCAGGGGTGCTCAGCTGCTTGACTGGTTGGCTGCAGGACAGGAGAGGGCAGCTAATAATTCGGACCGGAAGGCTAGACACAGGGGTAGATCAAGTAAACTCGATAAATATAGGGCATTGCGGGCCATAGATTGGCTGCAGCATATCGTGACTTCCTGTGTGACCGACATCTACGCCTTCCTGCGCCAGCAAGGCAACTTCCCTTGCAGCAATAAAAACAGGACTTCATCCGGGTGCCATGCCTCCAACGTTGCACGAGGTTCTCGTAAATTTCATACCTAGACAGACCTAGGTAGAATGGCAACATCGACAGCCATCTAGCTGAGGATAATTTCGAGACTCATCTCATCTGAGATACATGCATTTGGTCGGCATCGGCAGGGTCAACGTTCCACCGACTTGGAGGCTCAGATAGGTTATCTTCGCTTCTGAAACGTTACAGTGACATTGGTTGCTGGTGGAGGAGGTGCAGATAGAGAGGGGTTGTGATTAGCGATGAACGCCATCTGACTTCCAGCATATCTGTTGGATACACTCGCGCTACCATAATACTCAGTTGCTGGCGTCCGGGACCTTGCGTCGAAATGGGACATGAGATGTGATAGTCTTGTTGATTGCATTAGGCACCTAAAGTCTCCTCGGCGAGATATAAATTCGATATTCACTAAGATACTGGGGTGACAGGCAGGGACGGAGACGCGTGACATGCGATTGTGAACGTGGGACGCTGGCAGTTTACTGCAATGCCTCCGAAGGTATTGGACATTACAGTAGCTAGACCGGATGAGACTTGGAGCAGGAACTCGCGATGACAAAATGAAAGGAGACTGTTGACAAACAGAAGCGAGGAAGACCACAAGAGAGGGAATTTCTGGAGAGCCCGCGATTTAAAGCAGCGAGAAGCTAACGAAAAGCAGCAAGTCACCTCTCTCTTTCCTTACTCGAGGAAGGTACATCCGGGCTAACCAAATACGTATTGTATGAGCTACTCATTCTCAACATTTGAACTACCTCACAAGCTTCTATTGGCAATGAAAAGTAAGTGGTAGGAATAAGAGGATAACACGTGACCACATCCACCACCTATCAGAATCACCTCATGAAGGCCATCTACCGAAAAGGAGCATCATCAAAACTCCTTCTACCCAATTGCATTCCTACAAACTTTCGGGAACTCCAAACTCCAGTTAATAAACATTATGCCCTGCTCAATCTCTATCTTCCTCGCTCTTGATCTTGAAAATCTTATCCTTCACACGAACGAAGAGCGGTGCTTTCTTCTCTTCATAATCATACAATGGTTTATGTTCTTCGAACACGCTATGATCTCCTTCATAGTCAACATACAGGAAAGCTCTTTCAACAACTGCGAGACTTGAACTGATCAGTCAGCTTTGTGACTAGATGTCTTGAGATAAGCAAGCCCGTACCTTCAAGCTTCCGCTGAAGAGTCTGCGAGACATCATTTGTAACCCGTAGGAGTTCTTTCTCCTCCATGATAATGTTCACCTCGGCATAGAACTTATCGCCTGCATGATATGCTCTCACCTGATAGTCTCATTAGCGTCACCTTCTTACATCTCAAGGTTGTTTACTTACGATACCGATCTTTTTGATTCTGGGTTCATGAGTAATTGACACATAGACCATCTTATTCAAGAAGTCCTGTGGTGTGCTCTTGCCGACAAGATACCACAAATGCTCGAAAGCGGTCGATGCCCATGAAAAGAGGATGAGGAGGGCGGTGCAGATGGCTCCCGTCGGGTCAAGGAACCAGACTTTGCGGAACTTCGTACCCGCGATTGACATTGCGAGATCGAAGATGTTTACGATGATATCGTTTCGATGATCTTGCTGAATTGATGTTAGCGAGATGTCTGGGATGGGAGTGGAAAGGCTTACCACGAAAATTGCAGCTGAGGGGTAGCGACGGAGCAGGAAGCAGTAAACGAACGTGTATCCTTTGGAGAAGACTAGGTGAAAACTCATTTATCGTGATCTCTAAATTATGAGGATCAAACTAACTGGCTATGCTGACGGAGAGAAGGGGTATGAACTTCAGTGTCTCATCATCTCGTGGTCCCTCAGCCAGACTTCGTGCTGATTCGATCTTACGATTATAAGCGACTGTTCGGAGAGTGGATGCGACAAACCCACAATCATTCGATAGATACAGTCGTCGTCAGAGCACAGAACAATATTTTTTCCCTACTTTTTCGACTCTCTCTCGACCCTAGAGCAGAGCAGGATGTCAGAACTGATCTAAATGAGTTGCGGGGTACCAGTCACTTACCACAGGATATTTTGGCAGCTTTGGTCTCCTTGCCATCCTCGAAGTGATTAGCATCAATGTTGAGCTAACGAGATCCCTCTGGCTCTTTGTTAGCTGGTGAAGGATTAAGAAGGTGAGGTACGGTACGCTTACGATGGCATCTGCAACAATTCCGAACAGAGCCAAAGAGTCTGTACTGACAGCGGCATACAGCCGTATAATGAAAACAAACAAGTTCGTAGTTTTACTTCCGTACACAGCAAAATTGGCTTTCCCTCCATTTCCCATTTGGTCCTCGACTTTGGCTTGCTCTTCATCGTTGCTATCAAGGTAAGCATCGATGGGTACGTATACTCAGCAAAATGGCAACTCAAACGGCGAAGAGCAGTGTCTTGAAAAGACTTGCCAGCGACGGACATTCTCATCTTACTCAAGTCTCCATTTGCAGTTTGGCATATCGGAAAGATCGAATGCCACAGACTAACCGCTTGGGCAATTTCTCGGGAAGCAGAACATTTCGGGCTGGTTCAGAGTTTATTTCCAAGTGATGCGGGGTAAGGAACGAGGGACGGTGACTGGGGTAAGGGGTCATGGGGTTGGGCTTGCTAGTCGTAGGGCTCTTGTCTTTCCATTGGATATGTTTATTTTGATCGAGCATCGAACGGGTTTTGAATATGATTGTTAATGGGTGACTGGTTGGACGAATTGAGATGCGGCGTGAATCTGCACCAAAGACTAGGCGAGGCAAATAAATAAGCTACTGCGATCTTGCGGGATTCAAAGCCGCCGCCTGTCAGAATTCCATGCGGGAGCGAATGGTACTCCATTTCTTGGCATGCACCAAGGGTCGTTAGCGGAGGGTATTGAATGAACGGTTCTGTAGCCGGGGCTGACTGAGATCTCACGAGAGTAGAAAACGCTGCACTTAATTAGAAGTACAGTAAAAAGTTCCGTGTGTAGACTGCTTGGTCAAGGCTTGGAGTACTCATCAGAATTTCCGAGATAATGTCCGATGAGTGAATTTTCCCCGCCCTGACATATCCTGCCTGACATGCAGGTATCTTTTCGTGCAGAGTGATGGCGATCACGGTGGGAGATCTCGATGAATTCGCGGAGTGTAACAAGGACTACAATATGTATTTAAAGCGCTGGTTCTTGCTCTCTTCTCTTTCAATCAACAAACTCCCCAATCCCATTTCAATCCAGTCTAGTTCTCAACGAGGAGTTCTCCGAAATCTTCCTTCAGTAGTCGCCCCGATCAACGGTCAACAAAAATCATGATGGCGATCCTCTCATTGGCAACCGCACTGGGACTGTTTATGTCCACTGTGTCGGCACACCTGAAAGTCTTAAAGATGGGCACGACTGTAGACGGGACAACCCTCCCCGTTCGCGGCTGGAATTCGTGGGGGCTGCAGGCCGCTGGCTACATAGAAGCCTTCGACGAGGTCCACGTCCGAGCCCAGTGCGACCAAATGTACAGCACGCTCCAGGGCAAGTACAGTCTCTGTGGCTTGGACTCGGGCTGGTCAAGAGACGGCGGCGACGAAAATGGCATCATTCAGTACGACGAGAAGAAGTTCGACCTGCCGAATTTTGCGAATCACATCCACTCGAAGGGCGGTTTATTGGGCGTCTATGTCGTCCCTGGACCCTTCGTTTCCGACTACAATAAGACTATCAAAGGGACCGATACCAAGATTCGTGATATTTGCAATCATGAATATGGGTTCGTTCGGTGTGCACTGAATTATGATCATCCGGACACGCAGAACTGGTTCAATTCGAATGCAGCACAATTTGCAGCTTGGTAAGTCTCCATTTTGCCTGCTTCAAAGACAAAGGCTAATACTGCGGTTCTAGGGGCGTCGACTATATCAAACTCGACTTCATCACCCCTGGATCGCCCGAGCACGGTGACGTGGATCTCGTTGCTGACTCCAGTCGTGAAGTCATCGGATGGCACAAAGCCATCCAAAAGTCAGGCCGCAAAATCACTCTCCAAGTCTCATGGAAGCTCGATCGCTCAAAGAAGTACTTTGACATCTGGAGAGCAAACGCAGATTCGATGCGCGTCGACCAGGACGTCAACAACTACGCCAACAAGACGCCCCTCGTCAAATGGACCGACGTCCAGCGGGATATCAACAACTATCGCGACTGGGCCGTCACTGCGCTCTCGTTCTACGACGTCGCCCGCATCCACCCGAATATGGACATGATGTTCGTAGCCAACGGCCCTGAGATTAGTGGCCTGAACGAAGACCAGCGCAAGACCATCTTCTACCACTGGATTGGCGCCTCCGCCGAGCTCAATCTCGGCTCTGACCTGACCAAGATGGACCCCTTCGGCATCGCGCTCCTCACCCACCCAGGCCTCCTCTCCGCAGCGTCCTTCACCGGCCGCTACCCCATGCAACCGCGCAACCCAAGCAGTGGTGGCAACGCCTCTAAACAGCTCCAAGCCTGGATATCAGGGCCCGCACCGTCCGGCGAGCTCATTGTTGTGCTTGCCAACTACGGTCGCGACGAGGGTACTGGCGGCTATGGGACGGATTTCACGGGGACGCAGACCGTGACTGCCGGCTGGCGAGATCTCGGTGTTAAGGTCGAGGGAAGGTATCACTGCATCGACGTGTACTCCGGTGAGAATGTGGGCTTGCGATCGGGATTCAGTGCTCGATTGGCGTCGTATCAGAGCGTTATGTATCGCTGTAGCAAGGGAAGGTAGAGTGGCATGTAGGTTTGCTTGAGCCTGTATAGGCAGCGGAGTGTTCGCTGTTGTGCTCGAAGAGTGTTCGCTGTTGCGCCGCTGATAGATGATTGAATGTAATTCGTCTGCCTGGACCATCTGATATTTGAAATCTCACCAGTATTTCATCCGCTTGTACTAAATTGCTCAGTGTTTTGTCAATCCCTAACTGGTGCCGCATATCTTTCGATCAGTCCCTCCATCAACCAACGTTAGACCATCCGGCAGCTGACCATGATAGGAGTAACGGAGACATCACGTAGCAGCGAGTACACTGCAACAGTTGCCATCATCAATATCATCGTTATGGGCTCCTTCTAGTTTCAGTATAGGTGATTGCATAGTCGCCGGCAAGATGAATGATTCATAGCTTCTAGTTGCCTCGATGAGGAGTTTTGGGGAAGAAATCCCTAAAATGGGATCGGATTTCTTCAACAAAACTGTAAAGAGATGTGACTGAGCTCCCCGAATATTGGCAAGAGATTTCAACAATGCGTCAAGTAGGTCCATGGGACCCAATACTAGACCGTCACAAAGTTTTGTAGAGGAGTTCGATACCGCAAGGGCTGTGTCCACAACACATGTACCTATATCGAAAAGCTTCTGCTCCTGTTTTGGAATGATCAGTCAAGCATGGAAACGATGTATGATGTTCGCCTACCATTGCTATCCCACATGCATCTCTCGAAGACGCATCCACGGATGTCAGGGCTTCCATTGTAAATTTACCGGCTGAGAATGGCAAGAGGAATGAAAGCAAAGGTCCGCCAGATGACAACGAGTTCGGACGCCAACCCAACGAGAGTTTCCACATTTCAGTCTTCAGCCACTCTTGGGTGACCAAGGTGTCAAGATGTTGACTTGCCACCATTGATTTAGCCGACTTCGCTTCACATAGTGCATGACAGACAGATGCTGCTAGCGAGGCCTGTGTATAGAGACTGCTGGAACTGGTAAATCCCCAAGTGTACAGGTCATTCGGCAGCATTTCGAACAGGCTGATATGGTTTAACAAGCCGTATATGATGGATGGACAATTGGAGCTAAAGATATCAGGCTTCCGAATTGAGCTGCGTAGAATTGCAGGCTTCGCATGCTGTAGTGCATATGTCCTAAGTTTTGATGTCAGTAGACAAGTATAATTTGCAGCAGACCAGCTTGGCAAACCTTTCTGTAACAAAGAGAATCCAGAATATCCTTCGTTTTAGCTCTGCATCCCCGGGTTCCAGTGTCAGATACGTTGACTCGTCGTGAAGATCCAGGGCAATACACTGAGCGAGAGATTGACTCAGGTAGAACCATGCGTGCATGTGCTTGTCCAGGTTACCGTATGCAGCGAAGAGGAAAAATGAGCTCAAGAGACTATCAGTGCCTGCATCTTCTATGATATCGTATTCCTGACGTGCCTGCACAGCGCAGGACAGCATGAAACCCTCAGTATATTGGCACATCATTTCTGTGACATTATGATTTTGCATATCCGTCATCCGCTCTGCACCATCCAGTTTGAGTTGGATATGAGTTGCAGCACAAAGGGCTGTGACAGAAGCATAGCGTGAAGCCGATAGGCTTTCTGGTCGACTTCCATCGCGAAGTAACTCCTCGGCCGTCACAACAGGCATTATTGGGAAAAGATGCTTGAGGAAGACATGGATATGTGCTAAAAGCGTCGTGGATGACAGTCGACGAGGGTGCTCTGTAATTTCGTGGAAGGGTCCAGCCGCGGTGCACGACAACATGCTTGCTCCATCTATGGCAACTTGTGGATCAGAAACATCGAAGCTCGTAGCTGGCGCCTGTGACACACAGCTGCCTTGTGGAATTTTCAATATCGTGAAATCAGAAAGACATTGACTTTGGAGATTGGAGTGGTGATATTGATCGTGGTCGTGCCTGGGAGATTCATTCATCGCCGCTCGAAGTTGTGAGATGACTGGGCCTCTCCCACTCTTTCGCCCCTTCCTATCGAGCACATCATGATATCTACAGGTGATGGCTAGATCGATGCACATGCTGCACGGCGTGGCCCGGTCACACCTCGTCTTTCGTGCCCGGCAGTTGTCGCAGGCTTGCCTGGGCTGTCGTTCTCTTCTCGCAGATGGCGGCATGGCAGCTTTCTTCCAGCCTAGCACCAAAGATTCTGCATAGGTTGAAACTGTAGCTAAACAAACATGATGGGAGGTGCAAGGTCCTGTGCTTCAATTCTCGAACGCTGGACTTCAGGATGAGGTGGTCAGTAGGGTGCGGTGCATAGAAAGAAACCTCGGCGCATCTCGATGTCTATTGGTGGGTAACGCCACATTCCTGTCCCTTGGAGCAGCAGAATAGCGGCGGAAGAAAAGGCGACGGTGGGAATGAGATGCAGCAGAGAAAACCCCATAGTAGAGCTTGGACGGCACGATGGATTTCGAAATGCGGGGTCTGGGGAAGCTCAGCAATGGAAGCTAGTGACTCCTGAAGGCAGAGCAAGGAGCAGACGCAGGACTAAACTAAGCTAGGCGGAAGATTGAAGTTGGATGATGGTTGATAGCTGAGGGATGGGGTTTGGCTACTTTACTTCCTTACCTAGTCGATAGTGACTAAGGTGTGGTTGACGCGTTTGAGAGACCACCAGGACTACTCGAGTACATTTGAAAATTCATGCCCGCACCCCGCCCCGCGCCGCCTCCCCCTCAGCTCCAACTCCGCCTTTTCTCCGCCTTTTCAATTGGAACCAATAAACATCATCCCGTTCGACCTATCCCGTCCTTATTTTCATCTCAAGTCATGCAGTTTAGACCTTTCCATTGCTTCGGGTCCTCTTTTTCGGGTCTTCTATTAATCTATGGCCTCCAGGTCCCCGCACCACAGGTCGTCCCCTCCTTTGGAACAAGTTGATCCACTTCAACCCCGCCTGTTTTCCGCCGCTATCTTCCAGATTGTGGGGAACGAACAATGGCGACTGACACCTAGGGACTGTCAAGAACAAACAAGCCCCTGATCTCAAAAGCTTGTAACTCTATCCTCAAACCCCAGAGTCAACCCATCCCAAGTCACGCCAGACTACACCAAAGGTGTTAGAAAGGTGGAAGAATGCGAAGTTCAAAAGCTTTGCATGGAAACTATGGTCATATCAAGGGAGATCTACCACATGCTGTAACAGTATGGATATGTTTTGCGTGATCAGCAATCGGTTCCCCATGGCTACAATAGTCACCATCTATTTCATTACACACCCTATGAACCAGCAGGATAATGTGACGTATCTGCGCGTTCATTTCTTTCATGCTGTTCTGCGCTATGTACTCACTGCCTTCATTATTTCGTGTTCTGATCGTTCATGAGTTAAAAGCCACATTTCCAGATGATCTGACGGCAGGCGGAAAGCTCATCGATTGGTTTTCAAGGGCCATTAAGTGGCGTTTTCTAGTAGGTGCAAAATCCTCGCCAGTGCTGGTCTGAGCTGGTCACACTCAAGCAGTAGCACCAACTTGTGAATTGTCTGTTCCAGTCTCGCCCTCGATGCTGTCCGAAGAATTACCCATGGGGTTAGTCTCTGCACCCCCAGCTAGGATGCAGGACTTACATGGCGCCAGCTCGCTTATTGAGCTCAAATGTAAGTTCAAGTCTAGAGCTCTATCGCGCATCGATCTATTATCCTCATGTCAATAGCTGGACCATTGTGGCGCTCACAACCCGAAAACCTCGTTCTGTTGTCCCGACCTCGGGGTATATATAACCTTGAGCATGCCTCATGTTACAATTGAATCTGCAGGCATCCTCACAACTTCTTTCTAGCAACTTCTACATTCACAACACGATTGGCTTCTCATTTTCGCACTTTCAAGATGGAGAAGAACGTTACCTACATCGCAGAGCAGGTCGAAACGAACGCGCATGATGCCGCTCTTCACGGAGAGGCTCCAGTTGCTGGCAAGACACTGGAACAAGCAGCAGAGCAAGGCATCATCGACGAGAAGGAACTCGGAGTACGCGATGCCATCAAAGCCTATCCAGCCGCAGTTGGCTGGTCTCTAGTCTTCTCAACCTGTGTCATCATGGAAGGATATGATACCAATCTCTTGTCAAACTTCTTCGCATATCGTGAGTGTTCAGTCTTTTGGGTACCGACGATGAGCATTGTTGACACTTTCCAGCTTCTTTCCTAATTCGATACGGCAACTACGTAGGTGTGACACCATCGACACCGGTCGGATACCAGTTGACCGCGGCATGGCAAGCCGGTCTCTCACAATCTTCTGGAGTCGGCTCCATCATTGGCTGCCTTCTCAGCGGTTATTTGGTTTCGAAATTCGGCTCTAGACCTGTTGTTGGAGGTGCCCTCGTTGCTTTGTCATTGGCAATCTTCGTTGTGTTCTTCGCGCCGAGTCTTCCAGTCCTTGTTGTCGGAGAAATCCTTTGTGGTCTACCTTGGGGCATCCTCGCAACTACTGCTCCAGCTTATGCCTCCGAGGTCCTTCCTACTGCATTGCGCACCTACATGACTTCGTACACGAACATGTGCTTCATTATCGGTCAACTGATCTCAGCCGGTATTCTGAAGGGCCTTTCTACACGTACCGACCCCTGGGGCTACAAGATTCCATTCGCTCTCCAATGGGTTTGGCCGGTCTTCCTCATCCCGCTCGTCTATATGGCTCCAGAATCTCCCTGGTACTTGGTCAGAGTAGGCCGTATTGACGATGCGGAGAAATCTTTACGCCGTCTTCAATCGCCGGACGCAAACATCGACCCACGCAAGACTCTCGCCGCTATTATATACACCAACAACCTCGAACAGCAACTCTCTGTCGGAACCAGTTACTTCGATTGTTTCAAGGGCTTTGAACTCCGTCGTACCGAAATCGCTTGTGCCGTCTTCGCAGGTCAAATCTTATGCGGTATCTGCTTCGCTTACAACAGCTCTTATTTCTTCTCACAAGTCGGACTCGGCACAAGCGCCACTTACTCTCTGGCACTCGGTGGAACGGGTCTTGCTCTCATCGGCTGTTTCCTCAATTGGTTCGCGCTCATGCCGTACTTTGGCCGTCGTACGATCTACGTGGCAGGAATGGGTGGCATGTGCTTCGTTTTGATGCTGATCGGTGTTCTTAACGTCTGGACAGAGAAACCATCCGTGGGAATGACGCAAGCCGTCTTGACCTTACTCTGGACCTTCATCTTCCAACTCTCTGCTGGTCAACTTGGCTGGGCTCTTCCCGCTGAGATTGGATCCACTCGTCTTCGACAAAAAACCATCTGCCTTGCGCGAGACAGCTCAAACATCACGGGTGTTATCGCCGGCACTCTCCAGCAGTACTTCATGAATCCTCAGGCTTGGAACCTCAAAGGCTACACTGGATTCGTGTGGGGAGGAACCTGCTTCGGGATGTTCGTGTGGAGTTACTTTCGTCTTCCAGAGACCTGGAACAGGTCCTATCACGAACTTGATATCCTGTTCGCGAAGCGAGTCCCAGCCCGAAAGTTTGCTACGACTGTCGTGGATGCCTTCAATGAGCATGAGAATGCCCAGCTTGCGGAGAAGTATGGTAACGATGTTTCCACACATCATGTGTAAGGAATTATGGTATACGCGCTGTCATCGGTGTTAGCAGATGATCACTCGGGGGAGCGAATTCAGTTGAGGACAGGGCAGCGGGGTAAAGGATAAAGGAAGATTCTTGACTATATAATTTTTCTTACGCGGGAATAAGATGCAATTTTCTTTCTTAACAAAACAGCTTTTTGCGATTTCTAAGGGCTCTGTCATATTCTCTTGATGTGTAGCCAACCGTCTACTTACAATACCTATATGTATACCCTCAACCTACCCACTGTCAAATCAGCCGATGCCAGTGCAGCCCCTTACACTTCTCCGTCCCCAAACATGCACCAATGACGAAATACTCGACAATACCGGCGTGAGAATTCCCCGCACATTGATAAAATATAGATCGGAAATTACATTCCTGCGCGGGTTGAAGTCAACCGTTTTCCTACGTAAAGTACTGTGATCTAGTCAGAATAGCCGCACAAAGATGAAACTAAAAAGCGGAATAAGCACTGTAACGAAGGCCTCTAACCAGAAGGATGAAGTAACACATCCAAAGAAAGCCAAATAATGGCAAGGCGATTACACTTAAGAAGCAGTCATCTTTCTACATTCCAGCTATTGAAGCGTGACATGCACCGCTAACGGTGTCCTTGCCCTCCTTGAATCTGCACGAGTTGACTCTATTTTCTCGTACTCCCACGTTCAGTCTAAAATTCTGCTTTACTGTAAAGCCACAGCTCCAAAAACTCCGTTCCACAGTGCAGCCGTACGAGCAAGCTCCTTACTGTCTCCTCGACATGATCCGTTTCTTAATATTCGCCACCGGAGTAACCCTCGACCCCTGTCTTAAAAACGACAACCTCCTTCCTTGCGCCTCCCTACTATTCCCCGTTTCCAACCCTGACTTATTAGCAGACGACGCTCTACTCGAGATCCTAGATGTAGATTGCTGCTGCTGCCTTGTCTGTGCTGGCTGCACAGGCTGAGCAGTCGAAGCTCTCATCTTCGAGCGAGCGCCCTTGGCAAGGTAAGTCGTAGCATGTTTCGATTTCTCGGCTGCACCTGTGAGGAGGTCCGTCCAAGGGGTTTTTGAATGTTGGAGACGGGTCTTGTGGGATGGTGTCCTGGTGTTTGCTGGTCTGGTGACGTTCCTGAGTGGAGAGGGGAGAGGACTGCTTTGATTGTTTACGATCGGTTCGGTTCGTGGGGTGATGGGACTGTCGTCTTCGGGTCTGGGATCTTGTAGAGCTGAGGTTCTGAGTCGATCGGCGACGATATCTACAGAATAAATTGAGTTTGACGTTTATGGAAAATGGCTGAGACAAGTGACTTACTGATATTGACTTTCTTCCCGTTACTGATGCAGAATGGTTGAGAAGTGTTTTCGGACTGTATCTGGCCCTCCCTCAATCGGATTCGAAATCCTCCCTGTCCAAAAACATAATAATTCCCATCCTCATCAACGCGTACTTCATCAATGTCTTGCTCTTCGTTGCGATGAAGCCATACATTTCTTCCGAATCGGTCAAGCAATGTAATGGAGCCAGGCGATTGTGTCTTCTTAGGAACAACAGCAGGAGTTGGGACTGTCGGGCTCCCTAATGTTGGCGACCTTGCCGAATCGCTATCGACCTCTCTGATGGCATTAAGACCTCCAATATGAATTGTATCGAAGATCTTTGTTATTTTTGAACTCACACTGTCAGGTGATGAGTCTTCGGCCATTGAAATCTCGATCGAGGGCTCGGGAGGGGCACAATGTTCATCTGCCATGAGCTATTCTAGGTTTTAGTTGTGAGATCCGAAAGTGACGGGAAAAAATGTTGCTATCTTACGTGTTTCCCTTTAGATTGCTTTTCGTCATTCGAATCCTTCTTTGCCTCCCGCGAAGGACTTCGAGTTGGCCGAACTGTCGCTGAGCTGCTTCCAGTCTGTGAAGACGGGGTAGAAGTTGTCAGGCTCGCTCGAGGGGAGCTTGGCTTCTTGGAACCATTAACCTCACTCGAATTTCTACATTTACCGTTGAAGTTATCTAGCTCTGCCGATTGTCGAGGTGTAAGTGTCTCGGTACAGCTTCTGAAGTCTTCCGGTAGATCTTGGCTTGGAGATCTAGAATCTCCGTAGGAAGTTGTATTGCTCTGTACATTCTCTTTATCATATTCATCATCAGAACTGTTATCGAAAAGCTCAATCTCTACGTCGTGGGAGTTTCCGGTCATAGTGATGGTCAGATATGGATGATGTACGCGAGGGAGAGTCTGGGTGATGCTCATGCTATGCTAGAGATCGGATGGGTGGAGACAATTTAATCCACTGTCATATAATTGGTGCTTTTGTTAGGTCGATCAACAATCTGTTGGGTGGATGAAGATACCAAGGCTGGTTTTGATGATTCTGCAGTGTGGCGAACATCAGGCTTAGCATCTCGAAGAGTTTTGGGATGTTTGGGGGTGCACGTCATACGTGCTAGCAATTCATGATCTTGCCAAGAAATAAGCAAAGTTCGATGCTAGATAGTCTAGATTGTATCATAGGTCAAGGGTGTTTCAATGTTTCGAGGGAACCCTGTCGAGAGTTGTATCACATGACTCGAGTGCATGGTTTCCAGGTTACAACCAGCGTAGCAGTCCTGCAAGAAGAGCAGATGAAAACATTGCTCAGATTTGTAAATTTTGTTTCGGACGCAAGAGTGGACTTCTTTGGAAAATAGGGGCGTAGGGGTGATTTACCAATGAAGTAAACAACAACTCGCTTACTGCCTCTCCACCAAGATTAGTCCAGCTTCGACGGCTTCGGCATGGAAGATTGATGTCCTATTCTTCTAAAGAAACCTCAACTCCAAATATGAAACCCTCCAGCAATGTTATCCATTCCATTTGCAAGCTCTTATTGAGTCCAGTACGGTATGGAACCTGGCGAACTGCTCAGACGTCACCAAACACGTGACCGTCATCTGTTTCCCATGCGGATATTTTCTTTTCATTTGAGTATGGCGTGGATAGCAATAACTATAAAACTCCCAAGAGAAATAATATGACATTCAAATAGGCTTCAACCAGTCTTGTTTTAGGGTGTCGCCCGAATGCCGTATGTCACGTGTGTCAAATTAGCTTGCGGCTGCTTCAAAACTTCTATTGCACGTCGCAACTTCGAGCTCGAAGCTGAATTTTCGCTCAACTGTCCTCGCGATACTTCTTAGCGAGAGCCTCAAGCCGGGTGACCATCATCACAACAACAGGCCCGCCTCCAAAACAGAGGGGATAATGTGAGCCGCAAATCAGCATACGTATTGTGATCATACTCTATAAATGAAGATAGAACATTATTTAGAAAAATCGGGTCTGCAGTGCAGAAAGTGGCATCCGCTTCTGGTAGGCTTGTTTACTTTTAGTTGCAGGCTCTGCCTGGTATTTGCAGCACTATCTCTGGCGTTGACCTGCTGTACTTCCTTTCCGCTTCCCAAACTCATCTTTAAGAGGCCAATTATAGGACTGCATTGTACAATGGCAATTGCGCCCAATTGAACAGGTTTCCAATTGCGGAATTGAATCCTTCCAAAGTCTCAGCCCATCATGGGAAAGGTAGATTTCCCTTCACAAATCTGCAAAATCACGGTGAAATCAAAGGTCCGTCCCGACCAACAGTAGCCTGATACGGAAGCCAGCGGCCGCATCCAAAGTCTTGTTGCATTTCGCATATTCTTCGAGGTGAATAAATCGAGTAATACCTAGAACCTCACGATATTTAAGCGAGATTCCCACTTCACCACCTTCATATCGACGAGAAGAAGCACCCGACGCACACTTACATAAGTGCACCCTCCCGATCAAACGAATGACGTGCCATACTCACAATACCTGTATATTGGGTCCTCTATTGCGATGCTGAGATCTAATGATAAGCAGCGCGTCAATACAAAGCGATTTCCTATGGTGGGGTTCGTTTGTTTTAGTGGCGCTGTGCAATCTGGGAATTCAATCAGTACGGTATCACCGTAGGTCTGCTGTTGCACAGTTCTCGCCTCCGTTCTATAATATCTAATTCTTGAAATGCCAATGAACTTAATCTTTTACCCAAAGGCAAGCTTGATCGACGCGTCCACCAGTTCCATGTAACCAGTCAAGCTCAAGAATCACTTCCCAGCTCTTGACCCAATACACAATTCCCCGTCACCGGAACAGCTGTTCGCGATCACGTCATACTACCGGTATACTGTTCTTCCGTCCGGATAAGCTAGCGGCCGTGTGCAGAAGTTTTGTTGCATATCGCACATTTTCAACAACACCACGATATTTTAGCGAGCTACTTCGATTTTCCCTCGACGATCGCGAATGGCCAGATTCTGCTAGAACAGCTAATTCAATTCCCGCAACGCACGCGCCGCACTACAATAATTGCTTGCACAACAGTCAACGTTTGGGATGCGTTCGCTTGCTGGGGATTTGGATCACTGCACTGCACTGAAGGAATGAGATGAAGATTTGTTGATGTAAACAAACTATTTCGTGATCTTCATCTCTGATCTATTGAGCGCACAAAAATTCATAGATATGCAGAACGCGTCTTTTTCATTAATAACTCCTGCTCCATCGACCTCTCAGCTCATCTCATCGTATACCTCAAGCCCAACGCAGTCAACGCAAATCGCCGCATGGGTCAATAAACCCCCAACTCCACCGCATCCAACCTAACCAACATTCCCCCACTCGTCCAATTCCCGAAATAATAATTCACCGGTCCCCCATTAGTCGTAACATACAAACTTCCCCTCTTGACATCCTCCATCCTCGTCCCAAACTTCGCAGCCGTCCACCCAGTGATAACCTCATCGCCTTTCGTGCCCGCCACGATCTGTAACTCGCCTTCTGCGTCGCCGACGTCGTCGTCTTCACCCCCCGTGGTCGTCGAAGATGGATACGAACTTGAAGATGAGGAGAAAGGAGAGTCAGCAGCCACACCCTCCAGGAGATCCATCTGCCCCAAAACATCTGCCGTCATCCACACATTCCCCTCCCAATCAACCGTAAAATCATCAGGGAAGATCGTCTCGATATCACTTTTCACCAGCGTTTCCACCTCCCCCCTCTTCTCCCCAGTCTTTAAGTCAACTTTCACCCTGTTCAACGTCGCTTTGTTCGTGTTGTCGAAATAGAGATACTCTCCCTTGACGTGTAGGCCGTTGATGCCGAGCTGGAGTGTGGAATTGGGGAGGGGTGCCATGGCTGTGCTGTTTATGGCGATGGAGACGGAGCCAGTGAGAGTTGATATGGACCATGCGAAGCCATAGAGAGAGTCGGCTGCGAGGAGGATACCGCGGGTGGGATTGAGGACTGTGAGACCGTTGAGGAAGCCGGAGTATGGGAGGGTGGCGATCAGGCGTGTCTTTACGCCTGGCGCGGTAGGGGTGGCGGCATTCCAGAGGGAGGTTGTGGTCTCATTGCTACTTGCAGGCCTAGACGTGGAACTGCTTTCGTGCTGGAAGTGAGGAGCGATGTAGGCTCTCATGTCGATCTCCCAGATGGTGTAGGTTCCGGGTTGAGATATTCCCGTGTGAGCAGTCCAGTTTCCGGCTACAATGTAGAAGACATCGTGATAAAGCTCGACTATTCCAAGACAGCCTAGTGCAGAGGGGATGTGGGCGATGTGTTGGGGTGGGAAGGAGTTATCTGTGGAGAGGAGGAGGACGTCGGGGCTGGAGAGGAGAGTGACAAGGGCGTTGGAGTCATGTTGACGAATGACTAGGTTTTCGAGCCAGGATCCTTTGGGGAAGGTGTTGAGGACGTGTGGAGTGAGGCTTGGAAGAGGTGTTGAGGAGGGAATGGTGCAGGTGGTACTGCTGGGGATGGGTAATCCGGCTGTTGTTATGGAGTAAGAGTCATGAGTGAGAATGGAGCGAGGGATGGTGGAGGTGTTGGCCAGAGCAGCAAGGAGGGGTAAGAGAATAAAACAATGCATCTTGAGTCCTGAGTACGGATTGATGTGTGTATAGCTAATTGAGGAGCAGCTGTTTGTTTCACAGAAGATTGCAAGATTCTCTGAGACGACGTACCCTCTTATAAATTGTTTCTTCCTGCTCATGCACATCCCACTAAGTATTGTAATCTTACCTGCGTATTGATCTGCACAGAACCTGATGTATAGTGCTGTCACGATCTCCACATTTTAGAGACATATTGACAACAGTGAAAGACTCTGGAAGTAGGTACGAAGCTGCTGTGATGTTACGAGGTTGCTTACACACAAGATTCGTGCATGCATTAGGAACTTGCCAAGCCTGAAGCGAGACTGTCATCAGCATGTCAGCGACATGCTCCTCAGGTACGGCGGTGTACACTCTACCTAGTCTTGCCCTGGAATGGGGCTTGAAGCAGCCTATCAGATGTAATCAGATTCATAAAGGGCAACAATCTTCCATCACCGCCCGTGATATGTTACAGATCGTGAAGTCATCTCTCAACCAAACGCTAAACCCTCGGCGGCATCTTCATCTCCGCCAGTAAACTTGAACTTCACCCGTTCCCAGCCTTCCCGCCTCTTGATACACACTGGTAAGTCTCCGTCAGGATGCTTGACCTGGGCACTCATAACCTGCAACTTGGGTTCCAACATCCTCGCTCCCTCGATCTCGAAACCCATCGCCAACATCGCCGCTACGCCCACGATCTCTGACGTAGCGAAGTATCTCCCTGGACACAAGACCGTTCCACCTCCAAATGGCGTAAATGCTTGCTTGCGCTTCTTCTTATCGTTTTTGCTGAGCTTGTCGATGGACGTGGGAAGGAAACGTGAGGGATCAAAGTCACCACCTGATTGACCCCAGTTGGAAGGCGAGGTATGCATTGGATTGCAAGGCATTTGGATGACGCTTCCTTTTTTGAGGAGATAGGCTGAGTCGAGTAGTGTATCTTCCAGAACGATGCGGTTCGCAACCGTGGCTGCTTTCACGCGGAGAGTTTCTTGCCAAGCGCTCATAAGGAGTGAGCATTTCTGATGTAGAAGGCTGATGTTGAGAGTCGCTTCACATAGGCCGTCTTTTGACTCCGTGGTCGTCGTTATGGACGTGAGCTCTGAACGGATAGAAGAAAGTAGGTTGGGAACAGTGTAGATGTAAGAAATTAACCAGAAAAGTCCAGGGTTGCTGTTCATCGTCGCAGCCATTAGGATGCCGATGTCGAAGCTGGCTATGTCATCTGGTGTGAAACTGGCTGCTGATAGTACTGAGTACCGTCCCTGGATAATAGCGCTTGCGTCACGATTGTGCTGGCCATTGTAATAGCGCTTGAATGCTTCAGTTATGGCCGAGCGGGCACGATGGCCGGTGGGACAGGTTATTGAGGGGAAAAGATCGAGGAATAGTAGGCCGACTGAGGATTCAAATTCCCTGGAAGAGGTTATCAACAAGATGCTCACGCAGGAGCCGGATAGATTAAGCAGTACATCAGGTTCTGGATCATGGACTCATCTTCCGAGATTGGATTGATAGGTCCATACAATGCCTCCGTCGTCGCAATCGTAAAGCGACGTTTCAACCATTCGTAAAGATCAGTATATTGACCTTCGACTCCTATGTCATCGAGGAACAGAGCAAATTTGTTTAGCGCTCGAGCGTTCATGTCGAACAATGGTTGCCCAGGTTGCAGTGTAGCATGCATAATCTTTGTCGTAGCTTTAGCAACAGGATACTCATCTCCATCTTCAACACTAGGAGTGCTGCCACGAAGGAGTCCGAAGTGACGATCTGTCATCTGGAAGACACGCTTCGATGCTGACATTGAGATGGGTTCAAATGACAAGGTCTTGGCGTTGCGGTAGACTGCTTGCACGAGCTCTGGCGAGGTGATGATGTAAATCTTAGCCGAGAAGATTTTGAGTGTGAAGATTGGCGCTTGTATATTTTCGCTGGATGTGTGGTTAGCTGTATGTTGTATTGTGTTGAATTCTGGGATATACCAGAGCTTTGCTAGATAGTCTGCTTGCATTCGCATGATACCCAAGAGATGGCCGATGAACGGGATTTTCGGGTGAAATAGGGGAGGTTCTCTTGATTCCACGCTTGAGGCAGACGTATACCGTCGGATGAGTACTGCCATGGCTAGTACAGCGATGAATATACTAGTGAACGAGCAGCTAAAACTCGCGGTGAGCGAACCGCCTGTGGAGCTGCTGTTTGCAGCCATCCTCTCTATTCGAGATAATACGAAAAGACTCTATGAGCGAAACGCGATGAAATGATACGCAAAACATGAGATGGAATGACGAATTGGGAGAAAAATTGAAGTTTAAAAGGGAAGTTGTCATCCTCATCTTGGCGAAGCCACCACGTGACTCGAAGGATCGAGTTTCGACTAATTTGACTGGACTATTGATACGACGACATCAAGGATAGCTGGAAGCCTGAGGGTTACTTGTTCAGAACCCATCCAGGTCACGCTTTTGATATCTGGACACCATCCATACAAACTTAGATTTTCACTCCACTGTAGTGAGAATACGCTCGTTCATCGAGGGCTGTTGACAGGTGCTTTGACATAATTCATGTTCATCTGATTCTCTCCTCGCAAAGCAAACCTGCATATTCCGCATAACAACGTTCCAAAAGGAAGACGAATCTTTAGTTTCAAAGCCATCTTGGTATTCTCATTCGAAGTACAAGTCAAATACAAAGTTCGCAACAACCAGCAGCTCACAAAAGTGGCGAGTCAGCATGTTCGTCACCCCAACTGCTTCACTAATCGGCATCGTTGCTTCACGCCTGGCCAAGTAACAGATCACGACAATCATGTTTAATCTTCAACTATCACAAATCTTGGTCGAGAAGAGACGCGATATAAGTGGTCTACAAAGCGATTCGAGTAAGCACACGCGCCTAGATCCCCATCATCACAGAAAGGGTTTGATAGCCGGCCATGGAACGTGAGATCGAACATCTGGTTTGTGCTGCGAACTTACAAGGAAGTAGAGAAACGTGGAGGGTTTATGAAGAGTATGCAGGTGCTCAGGACCGGGGGCGCGTGGATGAACTTGGGTGAGGTGCTGATTGAGTGATTCGGGTTTCTCGAACAGCCTTCGTTGCAAGAGGGAGCTGTTGGTGGCGGGTAATTGCGTGATAGAAGAACATTGGGGTAAACCTGTCAGGGGCTGAGCTGTAGCGAGTGAGGTTTGGAATTGTTCCGACTCCATTCTCCTTACAGGCACAGTTTATCTAGCTCTCTTGTCAAGTCTCCAAGTCATCCATCTATACAGAATTTTGTTGAGAAGCAGAAAGGAGGTGGAGTCTTAAGTTTGAAGAGATTGGGAAGACAAGATTTCTTTTGGCCACGAACGAAGCTTTAAAGTTTTGCAGCTCAAGCTTTGGCTGGTGGAGGAGATGTCTTGGGTTCTGATGGTTGGTGTGAGCTTGATAGGATGACCGTTGCTGGGTGGAGAGATAGGCGGGTTAGCGTCAGTTAGTGCTCCAGTCCCTGTTTCGGCAGCACTGCAGGCGTGGATATCGGTATTTTTAGGTATCGCCATCGTCAACGGCGTGCTGTCAACCAAGGTTTGGCACGGGATTGACGCTGGATATCGACTTTCGGGAATCGCTTCATTTGGGAGGGTTACAATTATTCCATCACTATGCAGGTGACGGGAAATGCCATTGCATAGGCCCAAAACGTACATCAACTTCTTGCGAAGTGGTCCTTCAGGACATGAAGACGGGGATTGCCCAGATGAGAGCTTTCTCATAGCCACTTCGATCTTCCAAAGACTTGTCGGAAGTCTGTTCTTCCTTGTGCACCATTCAGCTCGAAAAGGTCCCCCCAAACCTTCTCAACCGCCACAAGTCTATGCTGCACCAATCCCGTAGTGAGATGTCATCGTTGTGCAGCAAATCCTGCACAGCCTCGTCCTGTTGATTGCGACGCTCGTCTGCCAAGAGGCCCCAGCCGAGGAGGAAAACCAACCTAACCATCCAGACCCAGCAAAGCCAGTGGCAGCCCAAAGATTCCCGTACCAACCAAGCCAAACCAAACCCACTCGAGCCACTCCACTCCACTCCACTCCACCACTGTACTCGTACAGCACGCAGCTCAGCTCAAAGCCTCTCCATGCACTCGCAATCCTCTTTGCAAAGAAGCAAGACTGGATACGATAACATTTCCATTTATCGAATTCTACGAATCTACGAAAACAATTGACGGCCGATCACATGCACGACGTTCGTCTCCGTTCCTCGAGTACCAAGACTCGTTCCTCGCCCCCCGTAGCAAATCCAAACAAAACACCAAAATCTCCCGCGGCAACGGTTTCGAAAACGACCAGCCTGCTCCCCCAACATCTTCTGTAGCAGATCGCACACACACAAACACACACACGGGCACGAGCACACCTACAGACGTCTGATTTCGACATCAGCCTACTTCCCTGCCCATAATTCTGTGCTGCTATTCTTAATTCCTGCGCAAATTAATGCTGGCGTTGTGGTAAGAACAAAAACAATCGCAACGATACCTCGACGACCACTTCCCTCCTTTCGAGTCCACGATAAGAACCACGACCAGGCTGCTGAGCGAACGCACACTGTTGCACCTCTTCTTCCTCTCCTAGGCGGCTTTCCGCCATTCAATTCGCCGCCATGGACCAAACAGCACATGCCCTCGTCGCTGCGAACCTCATCTACGCCCGAGCGAACGAGACGTCCACAGAGATCGTGAAGGAGTCCAGACCACCCATATACAAAGCGATTGGTATATCATTAGCAGTAGGGTCGGGCATCTTCATCGGTGTCTCTTTCGTGCTGAAGAAGATCGGGCTGTTGAGGGCGAACGAGAAATACTCAGAGGTTGCAGGAGAGGGATATGGATACCTCAAGAATGCATTTTGGTGGGGAGGAATGACGCTTATGATTGTTGGAGAGATCATGAATGCTGGGGCTTATGCTTTCGTCGATGCTATTCTGGTTGCCCCTATGGGAGCTTTGTCGGTGGTGGTTACCACAATTCTGTCTGCCATATTCTTGAAGGAACGGTTGAGCATGGTGGGGAAGATTGGTTGTTTTCTGTGCATTGTTGGATCTGTGGTTATTGCCATGAATTCGCCGTCCGAGTCCTCGGTCGCCAATATCCAGGAGATGCAGCATTTCGTTATTGCGCCAGGCTTCTTGTCTTTCGCAGGCGTGGTGCTGATTGCTTGCGCTGTCATTGCATTCTGGGCTGGCCCAAGATATGGCAAGAAGAGTATGATGGTATACTTGTCGATTTGTAGTCTTATGGGAGGTTTGAGTGTGGTCGCTACACAGGGTCTGGGTGCTGCAATCATTGCACAGATTGCTGGAAAGCCTCAGTTCAACCAGTGGTTCCTGTACGTCTTGTTGGTATTTGTGATCTTCACACTTGTCACAGAGATCGTTTATCTGAACGTAAGTATTTTCACACCCATACCAAGACGGCACTGACCAGAAGCAGAAAGCATTGAATCTGTATAACGCAGCTTTGGTTACTCCAACATATTATGTTATCTTCACCAGCTGTACGATCATCACATCCGTAATTCTATTCAGAGGATTCAAGGGGACGCCAACTTCCATTATTACTGTGGTCCTGGGCTTCTTCACTATCTGCGCAGGGGTTGTTTTACTACAGCTCTCGAAATCAGCCAAGGATGTGCCAGACGCAGCTGTATTCTCAGGCGATTTGGACCAAGTCCGTACCATTGCCGAACAGGAGCAGTCTGAGATGGAACCAAAGGCGGATGCTATCAGAGGTGCGGCCGCTATTGTTAGACGTTTCTCGCAAGTGAGGAACAAGAACGAATTGGACGAAGCCAGAAGATTACACGAAGAGAAGCAACAAGATCTCGAACCCATCGGAGAGAATGAGCATATCGAATGGGATGGTCTTCGAAGACGAAGGACAACATTTGGGACCAACAGTGTCCGATCGCGAGCAAACACTACTCCATTCCCAGAATTCGATGCTCATACGCCTGTTCAACATCCGCCTCTCGGAATGTCACGTTTCCCATCAGAATCTGACTCAGACCATGATGAAGAGCGTCCTCACACCGGGTCGTCAATGTCATTCTTCGCAAGAGCGAAATCCATCGTGGGTCCCAGATCCCGTAACAGCACGAATCAACAACACGTCCAAAGCCCCATGCATCCCGTTCCCCTAACCGAGATCAACATCCCGGCCTACAAGAGCAATCTTGACGGCAGCGATAACGCCTATTACGGACACGACGACCAAGGCGTTGACCCCAGTTACGGCCTCCCAGCTGGAAAGACCGAGTACCAAGGCGCAGGAGAACGCGAACGCCACATTACCATCGTCGAAGACCATCCTCCCCGCCTCCACAGCTCAGGCAGTCTCCACCCCTCTGCAGGCCCAACACCACCACCTCACTCCGCCCGCCGCCAATTCTCCTTCCAGAACGTCTTCCGCAAAGGCCAATCTCAAGCCCAAGCAGCTGAAGAACCACAGCCGCAATCCCGCTCGCCCATGATCCGCAAGGGTCTCGGCAATCGCCGTGGCAGCACACCAGCCGTCAAAGGCGCCACGGAAGAGGAACGCCTGGGACTTGTGAAAGGCGACACTAATTCTGGGCGCCAACCCGTCCTACCTTCTTACGACGATGAAGACGATGACGATGAGGGTGAGGGATGGTTAGATGACAAGACGCGCATGCGCAGCGATTCTGAGGGTAGTCGAGATCTCACTTCGAGATCAGGAAGACAGGATAAGGAGATCGAAGCTGGCGGGAGCGGTATGCATCGGAGCAGGAGTGAAGAAGAGGAGTTCTATGAGGCGCAGAGGAGAAATTGGGATGCGGGGAAACAGAAGGGGATGAGTCCTGGGACGGGGAGAGCATTACCGCCGCCACCGCCGGATGAGGATGATGAGCCAAGGGGTGGTGGGAGGGGTGCTGCGAGAGGAGCGTTTATCTGAGCGAGATTCATGTGGATGAGTGGTAACGACTTGCATTGGGTTCGGTCAGGCTTTTGGGTATGCCAGCACGTACACGCATGGAATGGTATGGTTGAAAGAAAGTATAAGGAAAGGATACACACATGCCGATTGATAGATCGATGAATGCCTGATGGGTAATGAATGACCTTGTACTATAGACTTGGCGTGGTATATGTGTGCATGGGCGATTGGGAGGCTTTTGTGTTTGCGAACCCGCGTTTCGTTGCTTTGGCTATGAGCACGATACATGCGGTTCAGATCGATACATGCATGGATGGATGGATTGAGCGATACTGTATAGTAGATAGGATAGGATAGGATAGGATAGGTACACTGTGATAGAGATCCGGTATACGGCGAGTGAAAGGAAAGGAATGGAACCTGGAAATGAAAGGATGCGAGAAATTGGCAATGATGACTTGAGAAAGGCAGTGAGAAGCATGATTTCAGCAAAATTGAGACCTGTGAACATCCTCAAGCGGGGATCCACATACACCTAAACATCACCCGGTCTCGAGCTCTCGAAGCATCTCCTAGCATCTCCTCGCCGGGCCCTCCATGCTCAGATTATCTTTCCCCACTCAAGAAGAAGATTGTTCTAGTGGTGTGAAGACCGACCAAGCAAGTACATAGTCCTGCTCATGCAGAGCGAGGATCTTCTGCGCGTGAACCTTGACCTGTAGACCATGCTCAGGCACATAACCCAACACAATCTGTTCGACATTATTCTGGACATCAAGATCTGTAAGTGATTTGTCATTCCCAGGAATCACTTCTTTCGTGCCCATATCGATTACCAGTAAGTTGAGGTTATTCTGGATTTCTTTGTTGCCAATGTCGTTGTATGCCATGGTGATCTTGAAATGTGTATGTGTGGTGGTATCGTTGGTCCCGTTATTTATCAACCAGAACTCGTACACCTCGTCTTGCTTCAAAGGACCACCAACTAACGTGCCTCCCAGAATTGACGGAGGTAGAAACTTGTCATTTGCAAAGTAGGGAGGGGGTTCGAGCATCGCAAGAGAATTCTGCAAGTTCACACGCCCATGCCCTTGAGCATTCTCCGCAATGCCAGGAATCTTATCAGCTCCATTGATAATCACAGCTTTCAACAGAGCACCTGGAGGCTCCGAACAGCCACCAGCCTGCAGCGCCTCCCTTAGAACTGCAGCACAACCTGCAACCAGTGGTGTCGCCTGGCTCGTACCCGACAACGACTTCCACTTCGCATTAGGCATGTCTGCCGCGGTCGCTGCATCACCATCATACTTGACGACTCCTCGAGACAACGCGGCAAAGATCCCCACGCCTGGGGCAACGACATCGGGCTTCAAGCGCTTCTGCGCCGACGGTCCCATGCTGCTCTTCTCGTACATGGCATTTGCGGACCCCTGATTCCCCGTCGCGCCTATAGTCAAGACATTCTTCGCGCCAGCGTGTTGTCCGATCGTTGGCTTTCCCACAGCTTTCATGTAATTGTCATTTCCCGCCGAAAAGCACACGAGGACGTCAGGATGAGCACGAATGAAATTATCAATGACTTGAGCAGGATTCGCATAATCTGGCTGCAACCCCTTATCAGCCCCAACACCCCATGAGTTCGAGAAGATCCGCGATCCTTGCTCGTAGGGGCCGGCGAGGATGGTTTCCAAGTTCAGAGGTAAATGGATCTTGCGCTGCCAGCTGAGATAGCAGGATTGCACAATGAGTTTTGCGGATGGGGCGATGCCGCCTACGAGGCCGTGGCTTGTGTCGAAGTCCCTGCCGGAGATGATGCCGCAGATGTGTGTTCCGTGACCATCGGGGTCGTCTCGCTTCTGTTTGTCGGACAGTTTGGGTAGGGCGTTGCGCGCGAGCGGAATCAAGGAGTGGACTTTTCCTGTGAAGGCGGGATGGCAATCGTCGATGTTGCCGGAGTCGAATCCTGTATCTGTCACTGTGACGATCTGACCTTTTCCGGTGAACGACGATCTCACGTTGCCGGTCTTGCCGTAGATGATGGGTCGTGAGTCGTAGGAGGACATTAGCTGTGGCTGTTGGACTTCTTCGATGATGCGGACTCGGTCGTCTTTGGCGATCTCGGCTAACTTTTCCATCTCTAGGGTCATTCGTACATGTCCTGGTACGGATTCCAAGTCCTCGACGGAGATGCCACAAGTGCTGGCGATGAACTCCTTCAAGCCTTCGAATTCCTGGTCCTTGACTGTCTCGTGTGTCAAGATATCCACCGTGCAATACTCTTGCGTCGGAGTTGATACACTATCGTTCTTTGATACGTTGCTCTTTGTTATAGGATTGTTGTCATCCACATCTACCGTGGGTGATTCGTGCCGGGTTGAAGATACCAAAGACTCAGGTATCTTGTAAACAGTCCGATAGACATCGACCTGCCTCACGAATTGCTTGGCGCGAATGGGGCCGAGATCTGAACACGGACAGTGACAAAGAAAACTGCTGTTGCCCAGATCTTCCAGGATGGTGATCGAGAGCTCCTGTAGTTCATGCTCTTCCGCTATGCTGAGAATCTTGCGTGTTGTGATTACAATGTAATCGGTGTTCTTTGCGTCTTTGGCGTACTCGTTTTGAGGGTCAACCACCTGTCCGTTGACTGTGACAGCGATGGCATCTGCCGGCGGGGTAGTAACGTGTGGTGCTGGAGTAAAGGACATTTTGTGCTATGTTGTTGGCTCTCTGCTGAGCACAGTTGAAATGAGCTTGCGAAGGTGTGAACGTGGGTTCCTAAGATTCGAAAGATGCGATAGACGAAGTGGTTTCAAATCTACTCGCCGTATTTTTGCTCCGAGCTTCATACCGCTCCGTATCGGGGTACTGTATCTCTGGAGTTCAAGTGGCTAAAGTGTTGATATGATGACTTATCAAACGAGGTGACAATTCGACTTGGTTCACAAGATGCTCACAATTCTCGCTGTGGTCTCTGACTGTCTCCATAACCTGGCTCAGGCTCTTCTCTTTCCCGTGTCTTAGGCTCGTGCTATGCATTCACACTGACTGTTAACGGCTGGTGGCGTTCTCCTACATGATCACCCATTATCCCTTCCACATCTCCATAATAGCAAGCTGAGGTGAAGTAACATGTCCAAATGTGGCTCTTGAAAGTGAAAGAGGTAGGTCTACAATCGTCGTCGACGGCCAATTGAGAGAGATCCACGAGTTCTAATGCAAGCTGAACATGATACGATGGAGAGACACCATGATGGCGCGAGGACCTGCAAAGGGTTAAGATTTTCACAAATGTATTGCTTTGATCATGGCTGAGCTGAACCTCGAGATGCAGGAATAATAGTCACGAAGTTCGCGATGCCAAGGTTCGCCAGTGCGACTATCGAGTTCGAGACCCTGTCAAAACAAAACAAAACACAATTCTCCGCTTCGGGTCCTTCCGTGGCGGGCCGAGCCAGCTTGGAGAACAAACGCCATTGTCCGCTTCAAGTTTGCACTTGGCCTGAAATTCGTGCTCACCGCTTCAGTGCTCCGCGTACCAAGCGGGACATCTGAACCCCTGCTATACGCCATTTTGCGTTCTGGCATCGATTTGAGCAAGTAACACCTGATGTTGAGACTTCTCGCCCTTAGCCCGCATATTTAGACGTCGTTTGGGGTCAGTCAGCCACGGATCGTCTATATACTCTGAATCTGTAAAATTATGCTCTGCTTCAGAACCGTTGCATCAACACCAGCTTAGCCACGATGAGATATCTAGCGGTGACTTGCAGTCAGCTCAGCCGGAAATTGTTGAGAAGGAAGCGTGAACTGTTGAGAATGTCTAGCCATGTGTGTTTGAATTTTGCACTCCTTTCCTGGCGTTGATTTCAGCTCAGCCATGGGCTGCTCTATGCCGTTACTGCATCTTCAACCGAACTATGTGATTGAAGTTGGCTTCAAGTTACGCACATGTAATTCCCTCAGTCGATTGCCGAATATATAAGCTTGGAGTATTTGCTCTCAGGATATGAACAGCTTCTTCATCAAAGACCTCAGTATACAAAACACACAAACCAACAATACCAAACTCACAGACCCACCTGGAATCATGGCCGAAACAGTCCCCACGACCATCTCATTTGAGGTCAATCAAATCACCGAGGGCCAGTATGAGGTCAAACAGCTCAAGAACGAGAAGCCAGCGGACTTGAACAGCGGTAATCGCCAAGAATTTAACTTCGATGTTGCAGTATTCTCTGTAAGAGCCTTTCCACGCTTCTGTCGTGATCATAATGTATATGCTTACCATATCTCCTCATACAGGTTCATGGCTACGTCGACTTCGAGGACAAGGAAATTGCAGTTTGGCCATCCGTTGTTGGGATTCAGATCGGCGATGGCTACAAAGCTGGGATCTCGAGTGGATTGCAGATTCAACTAGTCCTGGCATTGTACAATGGCAGTGTCCGGTTCTGGGTCGAGAATAGTGTTTTGAAGATGCATCTTCATCTCAAACCACTTATTCCATGGGGCGATGATGTCAACTTCGATGGCGATATCATGTCTTTCTAGAATGTCACCAGGATATCTGATGGCGGTGGAGTGGACACATGGGAACGACGAAACGTATGCGGGAAGAAGCTCGCCGCTAGTCGGGAGCAAAATCTACGGCAGCAAAAGGATCTGACAATGAAGGACACTTAACTTTGCAACACATGTTGTATTTCTTGCATTTTTATCTTGAAAAGTCCCCTTCCCTCAATCAGGCAAAGTAAGATTTCAATTATGCAATTCCCTAGTAATACCGCCGCTCCCCCTGACTATCCAATTGTCAACAGACAATAAGCGTGAAGCAAACCATCTCGCCTCGATGTTCTTCCGCGTACTATCTGCGAGATAATTGTTCCACCGTTAAATCTATCAGATACCCAATCAGAAGTTTCACTAGTCAGCTTGAAGAGAACACCCAACAGTGGGTGCACGAATTCTGTGTGGATTAGTCAGCCCCACCAAAATATAATGAGGTTCCAAAAGCACGATTTTTTGACTAAATGACTATATTACATAACAACATCACCATCCATGGCCTCTAATAGGTTTCCCACCTGATTTTGCTACTA